>Ga0209935_1000021_pt1 | contig 957657 bp, 868 predicted proteins | sample ThiBio_1000_plan_2_FD_183958 | JGI IMG/M metagenome (GOLD analysis project Ga0209935, IMG submission 183958) | Wastewater bioreactor microbial communities from Cape Town, South Africa - Thiocy_cont_1000_plan (SPAdes) | ecosystem: Engineered > Bioreactor > Thiocyanate-remediating >... | reverse complement strand
AGGACGCCAAGGCCAAGGCCGACGACGCCGCCGGCAAGAAGGACTGGAACCAGGCCGCACTGTGGACCGAGCAGATCTGGCAATACCAGGTCAAGGCGGCCGACCTCGGCCTGCGCGCCAAGACCTACCTTGAGCAGAACGGCGCCAAGAAGGTCAAGTAAACACCTTTGATTTAACTCAAGGCACTACGACGGGGGGCTGGGCTACTCTGCTCCCCGTTTTAATATGAAGAAGGAATAACCATGAAAAAACTAATGGCTTTTGTGGCCCTCGCCGCGCTTGCTTCCACGCCGGTTCTGGCGGCCGATGGCGCCAAGCTGTATGCCGAAAAGACCTGTAACGCCTGCCACGGCGCCGATGCCAAGAAGCCGCTGATGCCGAACTATCCGAAGCTGGCCGGGCAGAACGCGGCCTACGCCGAACAGCAGATGAAGGACATCAAGAGCGGCGCGCGCAACAACGGCCAGACCGCGGCCATGAAGGGCGTGATGCACCTGGTGAGCGACGAGGAAATGAAGGCGATCGCTGAATACCTGGCGAAGCTGAAGCCCTGATTTCCCGGCGCGGTGCAAGGGGCTTCCCGCTTCCTGCGCCGCGCTTGATGTGCATCAACGCACCAGATTGGCGCCGCTGCTAGAGTGGCGGCACACGAATGAACCAAGCAAGGGGTTTGCTATGAAAAAACTGATTATTGCGGTTTCCGCAGCCATGATCGCCATCGGCGCCGCGCACGCCGCACCGCCCGCGCCCAAGAAAGAGGGCATCGAAGGAAAGAGCTACCAGTGGAACGCCCAGGAGGGCGAAAAGGTCGAAGCGCTGCACCTGAAGGGCGACAAGAAGCGTGGCGAGGAAGCCTATGAAGTCTGCGGCGCCTGCCACCTGCCGTCCGGCGCCGGTCGTCCCGACGGCACCTTCCCGCAACTCGCCGGCCAGCACACCACCGTGCTGATCAAGCAGATGGCCGACATCCGCGCCGGTCTGCGCGACAACCCGACGATGTATCCCTTCGCCGCGACGCTGACCGATCCGCAGGAACTCGCCGACGTCTCCGTGTACATCGAAAGCCTGTGCATCCCGGCCGACCACGGCAAGTACGAAGGCGCCGACGCGGCCCTGCAGATTTCCCAGGGCAAGGACCTCTACGAGAAGCAGTGCAAGGAGTGCCACGGCGCCAACGGCGAAGGCAACAAGGAGAAGTTCTATCCCGTGATCGCCGGCCAGCACTACAAGTATCTGCTGCGTCAGATGACCGAGATCCGTGACGGCCACCGCCGCAACGCGAACCCGGACATGGTCAAGGTCATCAAGCCCTACACCAACGAGCAGCTGGTCGCCATCTCGGCCTACCAGTCCAGCCTGAAGATGCCGGGCTCGATGTGCGCGGCCAAGCCGGCCAAGGGCGCCGCCAAGAAGAAGTAAGCTAGTCCTGCCAGACAAAGCCCGCCCCGTTTCGGCGGCGGGCTTTGTTTCTCATGCTAGATCAGTAATTGACCATATGCTGTAGGCTCAAGCGATCGGATGGCGAGCGTGGCGCCGTGAGCCGGGGGCAGGACCCGGGCCGGAATTTCAGGAATTCCGGGGGCGACCGTTGAAGACCGCCGATCAGACAAAGGATCGATAGAAATGTCCGCACAAGCCAGCAAACCGAATTTCATCGTCGTGGCGCTTTCCGCAGTCGCCATGGCGCTCATGATCGGCGCCTACTTCGCGCCGATCTGGTGGGTCTCGCTGACCGCGCCGAACTACCCGCCGGACGCCTTCCCCGACGGCATCCGCATCCACTTCCATTTCGACGGCGTGTACAACGGCTGCAAGGCGGCCGGCAAGGGCACGCGCATGGCCAACGAGATCATCCAGAAGGATCTCTCGCACGAAGACGAACGCTGGAACCCGATCCTCGACGCGCAGAAGGACGTCGACAAGGGCGCCGAAGGCCTCGACTGCGTGCACGAAATGAACACCATCAACCACTACGTCGGCATGTTCCCGATCGCCACCGGCGCGCCGGTGGAGAAGCCGCTGGCCAAGTTCTTCTTCGGCTTCTTCGGCGTCATGCTGGCCGGCTTCATGGTCGCCAAGCGCAAGCCGCGCCTGGTCGTGCTCTCCGTCGGCTTCGCCGCGGTCGCCGCCTGGATGCTGATCGATCAGTACGCGATGGGCGCACTCGATGCCCACGTCGCGCACTACGTCAAGGAAGCCGGTACCTTCTTCAAGGAACCGGAGAAGATTCAGGCCTGGGGCGACACCGTGCGCAGCGTCAGCCACATCGTCATCTTCGGCCTGATCGCGGTGATGCTCGTCGTCATCGCCGGTGTCGCCAAGCTGCGCCAGTTCTCGCTGCTGCTCGCGCTGATCCCGGCCGGCCTGCCGGTGTTCTTCGTCATCACCTACTCGGCCTGGCTGTGGTTCTTCGGACACAACCTGCACCCGTGGGGCGCCTTCACCGTCAAGCCCTTCATGCCGACCGTGTTCGGCGAGGGCAAGGTCGCCCAGTTCAGCACCTACTCCTATCCCTACTGGGGCTACGGCCTGCTGGTCCTGATGATGGTCTGCCTGCTCCTCGCGCTGCTCATCCGGCGCAAGCAGATGCGTGAAGGCACGGCGGAGTAGACCCATGCTGCGTTATTCGCTGGCCCTCGGGCTGGCTCTGGTGGTTCTTCCGAGCTTCGGCGGCAGCGGCGTCGAAGACGCCCTGACCGCCCTGCGGCGCGACGGTATCGCCGGCGGCAAGAGCACGGAGGCGGAAGCGCCGGCGCCGGCCAGCATCGCAGGAATGGCCGCGCCGTCCTGGGGCGGCTCGGACGAGAAGGCGGTCATTCCGACGCAGCCCCGCGTTCCCGGTCTGCCCTTCCTGCAGACGCTGGTCAACGAAGCGCCCGAAGGGTCGGTCCTGACGCTTCCCGCCGGGCGCTATTCCGGCCCGGTCGTCGTCAACAAGCGCCTGACCATCGACGGCGGTGGCGCGGCGACGGTCGACGGCGGCGGCAAGGGCACGGTCTTCGTGCTCGAGGCCGACGGCGCCGTGCTGCGCGGCCTGCACCTGACCAACTCCGGCGCCTCGCACGATTCGGACGACGCCTGTCTCAATGTGCGCGGCAACCGCAACCTGATCGAAGACATCCGCATCGACGACTGCCTGTTCGGCATCGACCTCAAGAAGTCCGACGAGAACATCGTGCGGCGCAACACCATCCGTTCCAAGCCCTTCGACCTCGGCGCGCGCGGCGACGGCCTGCGCCTGTGGTACAGCAACAAGAACCGCATCGAGGCCAACACGATCGAGGATTCGCGCGACATGGTCGCCTGGTACTCGAACGAAAACCACTACCTGAACAACGTCGGGCGGCGCAGCCGCTACTCGATCCATTTCATGTTCGCGGCGAACAACATCATCGAGGGCAACCGCTTCTACGACAACGCGGTCGGCGTGTACATCATGTATTCCGGCGGCGGCGCCATCCGCAACAACGTCTTTTCGCACGCCAACGGCGCGGCCGGCATGGCGGTCGGCTTCAAGGAAGCCTCCGACGTCATCGTCGAGGGCAACGAGATCATTTACTGCGCGGTCGGCATCGGCCTCGACGGCTCGCCCTTCGAACCCGACAGCACGATCACCATCCGCAACAACCGCATCGCCTACAACGGCATCGGCATCAGCTTTCTGGCCGACAAGGAAGGGACCACCATCGAAGGCAACGACTTCGAAGGCAACCTCAGCCAGGTGGCGATGGGCGATGCCGGCAGCGCCCGGCAGAACGTCTGGCGTGGCAATTTCTGGGACGACTACCAGGGCTTCGATCGCAACGGTGACAACGTCGGCGACCGGCCGCACGAGTTGTACGCCTACACCGACCAGATCTGGATGGACGTACCCTATGCGCGCTTTTTCCGCAACGCACCGATGATGGAAGCCCTCGACTTCCTCGAGCGCCTGGCGCCGTTCTCGACGCCGGTGCTGCTGCTGCGCGACGAGAAGCCTGTGTTCAACAAACCGTTGAGAGCGGCGAAGTGAGCGAACCCATGAACGATCCCGAACGCGACGATTCGCAGCCGGCGGCGGAAAACGCGCCGGCCTCCCAGGACAAGCCGGCGGCGCCCGCTGCCCGGCGCCCCGCGTCGCCGGTGCGCAAGCAGTCCGCCCGGCGCCGCTTCATCCGTTCCGTCGCGCTGGCCGGCGGCGTGCTCGGGCTGGCGATGTTCGGCTACGCGCCGGTCGCCGCCGCGCGCAAATCCCGCCTGCGGCCGCCCGGCGCCCTCGAGGAGGCGGATTTTCTCTCCTCCTGCATCAAGTGCGGGCAGTGCGTCCAGGTCTGCCCGGTGCAGGCGATCAAGCTCGGCGACATCGACGAAGGCTTCGGCCTCGGCGTTCCCTACATCGATTCGCGCACGCAGGCCTGCGATTTCTCCTGCGACGCCGTGCAGTGCATCCTGGCCTGTCCGACCGGCGCGCTCACCTACATCAAGCCGGACTTCACCAAGACGCGCGCCGGCATGGCGCTGGCGCACGCGCCGGTGCTCAAGGCCAAGGAAAAGGACGCCGAACCGACGCTCAACCTCAAGGAGCGCACCGGCGTCGCCCGTCTGGCCCACCCCGAGACCTGTCTCGCGGTGCAGGGCAAGGGCTTCAAGGGGCAGGCGCGCGGCCCGGCCTTCAAGGGCACGATGCGCTACATGGACGTCGACCGCTGGAAGCCGATCCCGGTGCGCGACCACCCGTACGAGCGCGACGTCTGCGACCTGTGCGTCACCGAATGTCCGATCAAGGACGCGATCAAGCTCGAAGTCACGCAGGGCGCCGACGGCGTCAAGCGCTACCGGCCGGTCGTCCTCGAACAGTGCGTCGGCTGCGGTGTCTGCGAGATGATCTGCCCGGTCGAACCGGCGGCCATCGTCGTCGATGAACGCAAGGCATGGGAGGCATGATGGGCGCCATCGATCGCATCAAGGTCATGCTCGGCGCCGATCCGCAAAAGCCGACCGAGTTCACCCCCGAGGCCAAGCAGATTCATGCCATGAAGCGCATGAACAAGGCCGATTTCGAAGCCATGAAGCAGCATGCGCGCGAGCACCAGCTGTCCGACCACAAATGGCGCAACCGGCGCTGGGCGGTGCTGCTGTTCACCAACCTGCTGTTCACCTTCTCCTTCTGGCTCGACATCCAGATGCTCGAAGGCGCGTTGACCGCCTCGCGCTTCGTCGGCTTCCATCTGATCGACCTCAACTCGGCGCTGCAGGTGATGCTCGCGCACAAGCACATCATCGTGAACCTGTTCATCGGCACGGCGACCGTCTTCGTGCTGTGGGCCGCGCTCGGCGGGCGCTCGTTCTGCTCCTGGGTCTGCCCCTACCACCTCGTCGCCGAGTGGTTCGAGTGGCTGCACCTCAAGCTCGTCGAGAAGAAGCTGGTCAGCGACCACGAATTCCACCGCGGCACGCGCACCGTCTGCTGGGTGCTCTTCTCGCTGATGGCGCTGGTCAGCGGCTACACCGTTTTCGAGACGCTGTCGCCGACCGGCATCCTGTCGCGCGCGCTGATCTACGGGCCGTCGCTGGCGCTCGGCTGGGTCTTCCTGCTGCTCGTTTTCGAGGTCGTTTATTCGCGCCGCGCATGGTGCCGCTATGTCTGCCCGATCGGTTTGACCTATGGTATGGTGGGCGCCGTTTCGCCCCTGCGCGTCGAGTACCGGCTGGAAAACTGCTTCCACGAAGGCGATTGCCGCAAGGTCTGCCTCGTTCCGCACGTCCTCGACGTCGTCATCAAGGGCCGCGCCACCGACAAGCATGTGCCGATCGGCCCCGACTGCACGCGCTGCGGCCTGTGCATCGACGTCTGTCCGAGCGGTGCGCTGCATTACGACATCAAGGGCCTGAGCAAGCTGCTCTGAGCGGGTCCCGAACCAAAAAAAACTCCGAGTCCACGCGAATGATCCGTTTCGAAAACGTAAGCAAGCTGTTCAAGCGCAACAAGGTGCTCGACGGCGTCAGTCTCGACGTCGCGCTCGGCGAGCGCATCGCGCTGATCGGCTCCAACGGCGCCGGCAAGACGACGCTGATCCGCTGCCTGCTCGGCGAATACACGCACGACGGCAGCGTCGCCATCGACGGCAAGAGCCCGCGCAGCGAGCGCACCGCCGTGCTCGGCAAGGTCGGCTTCGTGCCGCAGCTGCCGCCGCCGCTCAAGATGCCGGTCGGCCAGCTGGTCGGCTTCGCCGCCGCCGTCTGCAACTCCGATCCGCAGCGCATCTACGACATCGCCGCCCGTCTCGGCCTGCAGATGGACGGCATCCTGGCGCGCCCCTTCAACCGCCTGTCCGGCGGCATGAAGCAGAAGCTCCTGATCGCCATCGCGCTCGGCCGCGACACGCAGGTGCTGGTGATGGACGAACCGGCCGCCAACCTCGATCCGGAAGCCCGCCACATCTTCTTCAGCCTGCTCGCCGAGCGTCTGGAGAATACGACGATGATCATCTCCAGCCACCGCCTCGACGAAGTCGCCTCGCTGGTCAATCGCGTCGTCGAGATGGACATGGGCAAGGTCGTCCTCGACGACCGCGTCGCCGAAGAGTCCAAGCTGTCGGCCATGTTCGAAGTGCACCTCACGCTGGCGCGCGCCGACGCGGCGATCGCCAAGACGCTGGCCGGCTGGCAGTTCGCCGACCGCAAGGACGGCGTCGAATGGCACGGCATGGTATCCGGCCCCGACCGCCTGCGCTTCCTCGGCGTCGTCTCGCGCTACGTCGGCCTGCTGGCGCGCATCGAGATGGCCGAGGTCGATCCCGGCGTCGTCCTGCAGTAAGGGCGCCGGCGATGAAACGACGCGAATTCCTCGGCGCGCTGCCGCTGGCGGCGACCGGACCCTACCTGGCCGGCACGCTCGGCGGCGGGCTCGGCCTGCTGCTCGCCGGCTGCGGCGGCGAAGCGCTGAAGGGCCCGGTGGCGATCAAGTGGGACCGCGACACCTGCGAGCGCTGCCGCATGGTGATCAGCGAAAAGCGTTTCGCCGCGCAGGTGCGCGACCAGAACCGCAAGGTGCACAAGTTCGACGACATCGGCTGCGCCGTCTTCTGGCTCGCGCACCAGCCGTTCAACGAGCAGTCGGCCGGCACCGAATACTGGGTGGCCGACTATGCCGGCGCCAGCGCCAATCCCGGCGCGGCGGACGTGAGCTGGCTCGACGCCCGCCAGGCACTCTTCGCGGACGGCAAGAAGAGCCCGATGGGCTACAACTTCGGCGCCTACGCCGAGGCCACGGCGGAAGCCATCTCTTACACGGAAATGAAGAAGCGCGTCCTGTCGCGCGGCAAATAAACCCATGAACACACTCTTCCTGACCGCCAAGCTGGACATCGTCGAATCGCTGCGCGCCCGCTGGTTCCTCATCTACAGCCTGGTCTTCGGCGGTATCGTCGCGCTTCTCTTCGCCTTCGGCCTGACCGAATCGCGCGTCCTCGGCTTCATCGGCCTGTCGCGCCTGCTCGTCACCTACATCCAGCTGGCGATGGCCATCCTGCCGATCTTCGTGCTGATCACCACCGTCCGCTCGGTGGCCGGCGACCGCGAGGCCGGCGTCTTCGAATACCTGCTCTCGCTGCCGGTCTCGCTCTCGGCGTGGTTCTGGGGCAAGATCGTCGGGCGCTACGTGACCATCTTCCTGCCGGTCTTCATCGCCATGCTCGGCGCCGTGCTGTGGTCGCTGGTGCAGGGCATCGAAGTGCCGTGGGGCATGTTCGTCTACTACACCGGCCTGCTCGCCGCGATGGGCTGGTGCTTCCTCGGCATCGGCATGCTGATCTCGACGCTGGCGCGCAGCACCGACGTGGCGCAGGGCGCCGCCTTCATGGTCTGGCTCGCGCTGCTCCTCTTCCTCGACCTGATCCTGCTCGGCATCATGATCCAGGGCCGCGTCGCCCCCGAGGTCGCGGTCAGCATCGCGCTGATCAACCCGCTGCAGGTCTTCCGCACCGCCGCGCTGGCCATGTTCGACCCGCAGCTGATCGTGCTCGGGCCGTCGGCCTACGTCATCCTCGACCTGTTCGGCGCCGCCGGCTTCAAGATTTACGCGCTGGTCTACCCGGTCCTGCTCGGCTCGCTGTGCGCGCTCGCCGGCTACCTGACCTTCCGCCGCAGCGATCTGCCGTAAGGAACGTTCCATGAAGAAACTGTTCGCCGCCGCATCCTTCGCCTTCCTCGCGCTCGGCGCGCTCGCCGGCGGCAATGCGCAGGCCGACGAAATGCCGTCGGCGGCGCCGTTCTTCGCGCTCGACATGAGCACCGCCGACGACAAACCGCTGGCCCTTGGCTCGCTGCGCGGCAAGCCGCTGATCGTCAATTTCTGGGCGCGCTGGTGCGGCCCCTGCCGCAAGGAGATTCCCGATCTCGCGGCGATGCACGCCAAGTACCAGGGCAAGGGCCTCGTCATCGTCGGCGTCGCCGTCGAGGACGCCGGCAACCGCGACAGCGTGCGCGACTTCGCCAAAGCCTACGAGATGAACTACCTGCTGCTGATCGGCGGCGTGCAGAAGAGCGTCGAGCTGATGCAGGCGACCGGCAATCCGAAATCCGGCCTTCCCTACACCCTGGTCATCGACCGCAACGGCAAGGTGGTGGCGAAAAAGCTGGGGGCGATGAGCCTCGCCGACATGGAAGCGGCGATCAAGCAGATCCTTTGACTTAGACTAAAGCATTGCGAAAGCGAACGGCGCAATCTTCGGTCTGCGCCGTTTTCATTTTGCGTCCCCGAACCTGAGCCTCGTTTGAGCGAATAGAGAAAAGCCCATGCGTAAAATCCTCGCCCTGCTGTCCGTCGTCCTCCTTTCCGCCTGCGCCACGCAGCCGCAAGTGCGCGGCACCGGCGACCTCGGTCTGGTCATCGAGCGCGCCAGCGGCCATGTGACGCTGATCGACACCAGCAAGCGCGCGCCCTACGCGCGCATCGCCGGGCTCGGCGACCTGTCGCACGCCTCCGCCGTCTATTCGCGCGACGGGCGCTACGCCTACATCTTCGGGCGCGACGGCGGCCTGACCAAGATCGACCTGCTCGAAGCGCGCATCGTCAAGCGCGTCATCCAGTCGGGCAACGCCATCGGCGGCTCGATCTCGCAGGACGGCCGCATCGTCGTCGCGCAGAACTACACGCCGGGCGGCATCAAGGCCTTCGACGCGGACACGCTCGAACTGCTCTCCGAAGTGCCGGCCGAATACGCGCCGGGCAAGTTCGCCAAGGTCGTCGGCCTCGCCGACCTGACCGGCAACCGCTTCGGCTACGCGCTGTTCGAAGGCGGCGAAATCCGCATCACCGACTTCAGCGACCCGCGCCGCCCGACGACGCAGCGCTTCCCGGCCGGCAACCAGCCCTACGACGGGCTCGTCACGCCGGACGGCCGGCACTACATGGCCGGCCTCTTCGGCGAGGACGGCATCGCGCTGCTCGACACCTGGAAGCCGGAGGCCGGCGCGCGCAAGATCCTCGAAAAGTACGGGCGCGGCGAAGAGAAGCTGCCGGTCTTCAAGATGCCGCACCTGCGCGGCTGGGCGGTGGCGCAGGGCAAGGCCTACCTGCCGGCGATCGGCCGCCACGAGGTGCTCGTCGTCGATACCGACAACTGGCGCGAAGTCGGCCGCATCAAGCTGCGCGGCCAGCCGGTGTTCGTCATGGCGCGGCCGGACGGGCGCCAGATCTGGGTCAACTACGCCTTCCCCGACAATTCCTGGGTCGAGGTGATCGACACGCTGACCGGCCAGGTGGTGCAGTCGCTGCAGCCGGGCAAGGCGATCCTGCACATGGAATTCACGCCGCGCGGCGAGCACGTTTGGCTCTCGGCGCGCGACGACAACAAGGTGCTGATCTACGACACCGGCAGCTTCGCCAAGGTCGGCGAGTTCGCCGCGCAGGCGCCGAGCGGCATCTTCTTCACCAGCCGCGCCAACCGCACGGGGTTCTGATGCACATGCTCGACGCGTCCGTCGGCGCCGGTACGGCCGGCGAGGGAGCCGGCGCCGGCATCGCGGCCATGGACTTCCGCCTGCTCAACGACTTCCAGCGCGACTTTCCGCTCTGCCCGGCGCCCTTCGCCGAACTGGCGGCCCGCCTCGGCGTCGCCGAGAGCGCCGTCCTGCGCGGCCTCGAACAGCTGCGCCGCGAGGGCAAGATCTCGCGCGTCGGCGCCGTCTTCGCGCCCAAGCGCATCGGCGCCAGCACGCTGGCGGCGATGGCCGTGCCGCCGGAGAAGCTCGGCGTCGTCGCCGAGGCGGTCAACCGCTTCCCCGAAGTCAATCACAACTACGAGCGCGAGCACCGCTACAACCTCTGGTTCGTCGTCACCGCCGGCTCGGAAGGGCGTCTGCAGGCCGCGCTCGGCGCCATCGAGCAGGCCGCCGGCTACCCGATCCTGAAGCTGCCGCTGGTGCGCGAATACCATATCGACCTCGGCTTCGCGCTCGACGGCAAGGGCGAGAAAATCCGCCCGGCGGCGCGCGCCGAAACCTTCGCCGCGCCGAGCCCGCTCGACGAACTCGAACGCCGCCTCGTGATGGCGCTGCAGGAAGGGCTGCCGCTCTTCATCCGCCCCTTCCAGGTGCTCGCCAGTCGCGTCGGCTGCGCCGAGAGCGAAGTGCTCGAACGCATTTCGCGCTGGTGCGAGGAGGGCGTCATCAAGCGCTTCGGCGTCGTCGTCCGCCACCGCGAACTCGGCTACACGGCCAACGCCATGCTCGTGCAGGACATCCCGGACGAACGCGTCGGCGAACTCGGCGAAGCCCTCGCGCGCGAACCCGGCGTCACGCTCTGCTACCAGCGTCCGCGCGTCGCGCCGGACTGGCCGTACAACCTGTTCTGCATGATCCACGGCCAGGCGCGCGGCGAGGTCGAGGCCAAGATCGCCGAGCTGCGCGCACGCCTCGGCCTGACCGACTGCGCGCACGACGTGCTCTTCTCGCTGACCCGCTTCAAGCAGACCGGAGCGCGCTATGCGTGAGGCCGCCCGGATAGAACTCGACGCCGTCGACCGCGCGATCATCGACCGCCTGCAGGGCGATTTCCCGATCTGCGAGCGCCCCTACCTAGAAGCCGCCGAGGTGCTCGGCATCGGCGAGGACGAACTGCTCGCCCGCCTGCGGCGCCTGCTCGACGCGCGCGTACTGACGCGCTTCGGCCCGATGTTCCAGATCGAACGCATGGGCGGCGCCTTCGTGCTCGCCGCGATGCGCGTTCCCGAGGCCGACTGGGAGCGCGTGCTCGCCGTCGTCAACGCCTTCCCGGAAGTCGCGCACAACTACCGGCGCACGCACGAACTCAACATGTGGTTCGTGCTCGCCACCGAAACGCCGGGCGGCATCGCCGACACCGTCGCGCGCCTCGAAGCGGCGAGCGGCCTGCCGGTCTATCCCTTCCCCAAGCTCAAGGAATACTTCGTCGAAATGAAGCTCGAGGTGCGCACATGAACGAGCGTCCGGACGCCGCCGCAATCGACGCGCCCGATTCGGACGAAGCGGGCGGCGAGGGCGGCACCTTCGCCCATCCGCTCGACCGCCGCCTCGTGCTCGCCACGCAGGGCGGCCTGCCGCTCGTCGCGCGCCCCTACCACGCCCTCGCCGAACAGCTCGGCGCGCCGGTCGAAGACGTCATGGCGCGCCTCGCCGCGATGCTCGAACGCGGCGTCATCCGCCGCATCGGCGCCGTGCCCAACCACTACGCCATCGGCTACACGGCCAACGGCATGAGCGTGTGGGACGTGCCCGACGAGCGCATCGACGAACTCGGCGCGCGCGTCGGCGGCCTCGCCTTCGTCACCCACTGCTACCATCGCCCGCGCAAGCTGCCGGACTGGCCGTACAACCTCTTCGCCATGGTGCACGGCGCCTCGCGCGAAGAAGTACAGGCCAAGGTCGCCGAAATCGCCGCGCTGCTCGGCCCCGCCTGCCGCGCGCACGACGTGCTGTTCTCGACACAGATCCTCAAGAAGACCGGGCTGCGCATCGGCGGGTGAGGGCGCGGTTTTGCCAGGTGCCAAGCGCGCCTGTTCGGGCCGCGCCGTATTCCCTTCGCAATAGCTCAATGATCGGGGCGCCAGCCCAGAGCCTCCTCAATGAAGACCCCAAAGCCTCAGCTTTGGACTTCGCTATCCCGGCGTGATGGCGCTCGCCACGGCAGCCAGCGTAACGTCCGACCCATTTTGAATATGCCGTTTAAGTTCGCGTGCTATAGTGCCCGGCGCACAAGCGGCCACGCATTCGCGGTGAGTCCGGCATCGCATCGGCAGAGAAATGGGTTATTGGACATGGCAAGCACCAGCAGACGAGCTGCTTTCTTGAAAATCAGTTCCTTAGGCGGAGATTCCAGATTATTGGTCAGTCCAATAATCTGTTTACTTCCCGTTTTGTCGTCGACATCACGTTAGCGAACACATCGTGCGCGGAATAATTGCCCTCGCATTACTCATGGTCACCGGCGGTTATGTGCTTGCGGACAATGTTGTTCCAGAGCTTAGTCGTAGAACTCTTATTCCTGTATCTGAGCTAGACGAGCTTCTCAGCGATTGCCAAAAAACTCAGCTCGCCATGAATATTTGTGCTGCCCGAGATTCAGTTGCCGCAGATATTAAAATGGATCGAATGCTTAGTCAGGCGCTGCTTTCAATCGATAAGAGTTGTCGCTTAGCATTAACGCAAGCGCAAATCAATTGGAAAAAGCATGTCGGTTTTGGCTGCGATCAAGAGGCGAATGCTGAGGCTGAAGATGGCTCAATGAGGCCAATGGTTTACAACTCTTGCATCGAAGCAGCCACCATCAAACGCACCAAAGAACTTGCAAAAATCAAGGCGTGTAAGAATGTTCGCTAACCCTACACTCAACCCCGCTCCCTTCGGTCACTGGACGCTGCGCGATAAAGCCGCGCAGCGCCGGTTAGTTTCACGTTAGGCATCGCAACAACCAACAGGAGGGAGTCCTATGCCGAAGCAGCCGAAGTCCGTTCGCTCACTCTCAATCTACGAGCCGACCATCCAACGCTTGGGCGGCTTTCGTGTCGTTCATCCGCTACCGAAAGACCCTGAACGGCTTCGCGAACTTGGTTTCGATTGCAACCCAACCGAAGGCGAGTCAATCGTCCCATCCCAAGTTGGCCCGGTCTCCACTTTCAATGCCAACGGACGGGAGATAGTCAGAAAGGACCTGCCGAAGGTCTCGCAGTCCCGTATGGTTTGGGCATCGTGGAATGACTGGCACGGGAATCCTCATTCCGGCATGCAGATTCGCTCACAACAGGTGTATCAGAAGGAGCTGATTCCTCCGCCCGAGGAGTACATCACTGTGATGCAGAGTGGGCCTGGGCTGGTGCTCGCGTCCCGAGCTCTGAGCAGGACAGTCGACAACGACGACAGGATCATTCATGTCATCAACCTCTTTCTCGAGTTGTTTGGAAGCCTCGAGATCACGTCGGTAGACCTTAAATCGGCGCAATCACTGAACGTCAAGCGGTTGAACTGGCGCATCCTTCCGCCAGGAGAGTTTCCATTCGAACGAGCCAAGAATGAGCTTTCCGAGTACCTAGCCCGCGTGGACGAGAGCGTTCGGCCTGTTGTTCAGTCGAGGATCAAATCAGTCACTCAATACAAGCCGGACTTTATGGCTGTCGGAGTCGGCGGTTTCCGAGAGTATGTGGTCTTCGGGTTCCAGTCGAAGAACATCTATGTGCTTGAAAGTCCATCCCTTGGAAACGCCACATATGTCTTCAGGAACAACTGGGCTGATGTTTCGGCTCTGTCAAAGAAGGAGATTCTCGATGGAGCACTCCACGAAGCTCGACTCGTTCACAACCACCGTTGGACCGGTGCGCTACGTCAAGCGATCACTGGAAAGTAGCAGCGGCAATGCCTAACCCTTCCATCGAGAGGACTCGCCCCGGCAAGCCGGGTCGAGCCTCTCATGTCAAACGCTGGGCTTCTATCTGAGAAACCACACATGGCTGACGGCATAACATTATTTGTTGTAATCCTGTTGATCTATGTAAGCCTCTTGACAGTGCAGAAAGCTCGCCAAAAATCGTCCTGGGGAAGACTGTTCCAAAAAGGAGATACGTGGTTTGTTATCAATTTATCCATCTCAGTTGTCGTGGCAATTCCCGTTTCACGGAGTATCACAAAATTTTTCATGTGACTCGCCGGATTATCTTCTGCCCAACCCATCATTCCATCGGACCTGCGCAAAAAGCCGCGCAGGCCGGTGAATTCAAACGTTAGCCCACACACCCGTGCCCAAGATTGTTCCGGAAATTCTTAGGGATCACATTCTTCCGTTCAACTGGGATGTGCGGAAAGTATGGGCGCTCGAAGCGGAGATTCTTCACATTCCCCATGCCGAGTTTGCTTACCTCTTGGAGTTACCGCTCTGGTCTTCGGTCCCCAACCAAGGCTTGCTGTTCGACATCTGTCCAATCGAAGTCATCCGAAATCCCGACGCTTCGATCTATCAGACCCAACGCCTACATCAGGTAGACCTTATCTATCCGATAGATATATTGCGTTTTCAAGGCCGGCCGTGGGTTCTTGATGGAGTTCACAGGATCGCCAAACACTTTATCCTCAACAGTTTCACACTTCCTGCCCGCTTTCACGATGAAAAGATCATTCCTGCAATCAGTGTGGGCTAACCTCTCATTCCACCGGACCTGCGCGAAAATCCGCGGAGGCCGGTGAATTCAAACGCTAGGCATCATGTCCAAACTTCGATTAAGCGTTATCGCATTGGCGGTATTCGTTCTCGGAGGCATCGCCGGAGGCGGTGCCATGATGTGGGGATTCAACGATTTTTTATTCCATTCAGAATCCATTTCCCGCACGAGCTCCGAGGCAAAAATCAGAATTTCAGTGCTGAACGCATTGCGAGAAAACAAAACAGACAGGGCGGTGTCTCTTCTCGAAACGATTTTGGATTTTGATTTGATCGGTTTAAGTGTTATTCCACCAGACAGGCTGGATGATGAGACGATTTGTATAGTTCAACAAGCGTCCGAGTATCGAGAAAAATATCCACGCGCCTCGAATTTTCCGGAAACAGACGCGCAGGTATCTGCATTCTTGCAAAAGCACCGTAGTTGCGCTTCCAAATAGCCACTAGGGCAGATGCCGATCAAATGAAAAAGGCCGGGTTTCCCCGGCCTTTCCGTTTCGCATCCGATGAGGTGTCCCGCTGCCTACTTCAAAACGAAACGCACCGTGACTGCCGGCTTGCCGGGCAAGGCGACGCGGGCGACGGCCTTAGCGCCGGGCGGCGTCTTGTCCGGCGCGCATTCGCCGCACTCGAAGCGCTGGCCGGCGGCTTTCAGGTCGAATTCCTTTTTCTTGGTGCCGACCAGGAGGGTCAGGCGGGCGCTGCCGCCGGCGACGTCGAGCGGCTTGCCGTGGTCGCGCAGGTGGAGCTGGACGGGGCCTTTCCCTTCCGGGCCGACGACGAGTTCGTAGTCGATGTCCTTGACCTCGCTGACGACGCCGCCGTGCAGCGGGGCGTGCGCATGGGCGTGGTCGTGGGCGTCGGCCGCGTAGAGCGGCGGGGCGGCGGTGAGGAGCAGGGCGGCGAGCAGGGGGAGGGCTTTCATGGTTTCTCCTTGGCTGGGTTCATGGGTTCGTGAGGCGGTGATCGAGATTGCCGGTGCCGGGCTACAGCGCGCCGGCGTCGCGGTCGGCCATCAGGCGTTCGGCGTCGGCGCGGCCGAACAGCCAGAACATGGCCGGGGTCAGGAAGGTGTCGAGCAGCGTCGAGCTGATCAGGCCGGAGAAGATGACCACGGCCACCGGATGCAGGATCTCGGTGCCCGGCCGTTCGGCTTCGAAGAGCAGCGGCGCCAGCGCGAAGGCGGTGACGAGCGCCGTCATCAGGACCGGCGAGAGCCGTTCGAGCGAGCCGCGCAGGATCATCGCCCGGTCGAAGCGCTCGCCTTCCATGCGCATCAGGTTGATGTAGTGGCTGACCTTGAGGATGCCGTTGCGCACCGAGATGCCGGCCAGCGTGATGAAGCCGATCAGCGCCGCCACCGACAGCGGTTGCCCGGACAGCCACAGGCCGAGCACGGCGCCGATCAGGGCGAGTGGGATGTTGGCCATGATCAGCGCCGACAGGCGGATCGAGCGGTAGCGGTTGTAGAGCACGGCGAACATCAGCGTCAGCGAGACGACCGAGAGCAGGCCGACGAGGCGCGAGGCTTCCTCCTGCGCCTGGAACTGCCCGCCGAGCGTCAGGAAGTAGCCGGCGGGGAGCCGCGTTTCGGCGAGCACGCGGCGGATGTCCTCGACGATTTCGGAGAGCGCGCGGCCCTGCGCGTTGGCCGAGATCACGATGCGCCGCTTGCCGTCGTCGCGGCTGATCTGGTTGGGGCCGTCGCTGTCCTCGATGCTGGCGATGCGCGAGAGCGGAATGCGCCCGCTCGGCGTTTCGAGCAGGATGCGTCCGAGGCCTTCGAGCGAGCGCGCCGATTCCGGCAGGCGCACGACGAGGGAGAAACGCCGGTTGCCCTCGACGATCTGCGCCACCTTCTCGCCCTCGACGAGGCTCTGCAGCGCCGCCATGATCTGCGGCGTCGGCACGCCGTACTGCGCTGCCGCCGCGTAGTCGACGCGCACCTTGATCTGCGGCGTCAGCACCTGCTTCTCGATCTCCAGGTCGGCGATGCCGGGGATGCCGGCGAGCCGCGCGCGCAGGGCGTCGGCCTCGCCGCGCAGGGTGTCGAGGTCGTCGCCGAAGAGTTTGACGGCGATCTGCGAGCGGACGCCCGAGAGCATGTGGTCGATGCGGTGCGAGATCGGCTGCCCGACGGCGACGGCGGCCGGCAGGTTGGCCAGCCGGCCGCGGATGTCGGCGACGATCTCGGCCATCGGGCGGCTCTGCTCGGCGGCCGGGCGCAGGCCCACGTCGAGTTCGCTGACGTGCACGCCCTCGGCATGCTCGTCGAGTTCGGCGCGCCCGCTGCGGCGGCCGACGTGCGCCACTTCCGGGACGCCGGCGACCAGCCGCTCGGCCTGCTGCGCCAGCGCCGACGATTCGGCGAGCGTGACGCCGGGGTTGAGGCGCAGGCCGACCAGCAGCGTTCCCTCGTTGAACGGCGGCAGGAAGGTCTTGGGGAAGAAGGGAACGGCGACGGCGGCCAGCAGCACCGCGACGCAGCCCGCCGCGACCGCCGCCCGCGGCCGTTCCAGCACGGCCTGCAGGGCGTTCCGGTAGGCGCGCTTGAGCCAGGCGAGCAGGCGCGTGTCGCCGTGCTCCAGCGACTTCATGCGCGGCAGCAGGTAGAAGGCGAGCACCGGCGTCACCGTCACCGAGACGACCAGCGAGGCTAGCGTGGAGACGATGAAGGCGATGCCGAGCGGCACGAACAGGCGGCCTTCCATGCCTGGCAGGGCGAACAGCGGCAGGAAGACGAGGACGATGATGATCGTCGCGTAGAGGATCGCCGAGCGCACCTCCATCGTCGCCCGCGCGACCAGTTCGAGCGGATGCAGGCGGTGCTCGGGATGCCGCACGCGCTCCTCCTTCAGGCGCCGCAGCACGTTCTCGACGCCGACCACGGCGTCGTCCACCAGCCCGCCGATGGCGATGGCCAGGCCGCCCAGCGTCATCGTGTTGATCGACAGCCCGAAGTACTTGAAGACCAGCGCCGCGCACATGATCGATACCGGAATGGCGGTCAGCGCGATCAGCGTCGGGCGCAGCGTGCCGAGGAAGAAGAAGAGGATGACGGCGACGAAGACCGAGGCGCCGATCAGCTTGCCCTGCAGCGTGTCGATCGAGGCCTCGATGAAGCTCGCCTGGCGGAAGGTGACGCGCGGCGCCGCCATGCCTTCCGGCAGCGATTTGCCGAGTTCGTCGAGCGCCGTCTCGATGGCGCGGGTGAGCGCGATGGTGTCGGCGGTCGGTTGCTTCTGGATGCCGAGGATCACCGCCGGCGCACCGGCGAAGCCCGCATCGCCGCGCTTGATCGCCGGCGCGAAGCTGACTCCGGCGATCTGGCGCAGCAGGATGGGCTGGCCGTTGCGCGCGGTCAGCGCGAGGTTGCTCAGGTCCTCCAGACGCGAACTGCGCCCGAGGTGGCGGATCAGGTATTCGCGCCCGTTGAGTTCGAGAAAGCCGCCGGAGGTGTTGGCCGAATAGCCTTTCAGCGCGTCCTCCAGCTGCGCCTGGGTGATGCCCAGCTCGGCCATGCGGGCGGTGTCCGGCTGCACCTGGAACTGCCGCACCTCGCCGCCGATCGGGATCACCTGCGCGACGCCGGCGATCGCCATCAGGCGCGGGCGCAGCACCCAGTCGGCGTATTCGCGCACCTGCATCGCTGAGAGAACAGGGGCCGGAGGGGGACCTCCCCGGCCCGCGCTTTCGCCGCCATTCGCCTGCGGTGCCGGCGCCGCGCCGATCGGAATGGCGACCTGCATGATCTCGCCCATCACCGAGCTGATCGGGCCGATCCGCGGCACGACGTTGCCCGGCAGGCTCTCGCCGGCGGCGGAGAGGCGTTCGGCGACCATCTGCCGGGCGCGGAAGATTTCCGAATCCCAGTCGAAGGTCACGTAGACGAAGGACAGGCCGGCGCTCGATACCGAGCGCACGGCCTCGACGCCGGGCAGGCCGGCCATCGCGGTTTCGAGCGGGAAGGTGATCAGCTGCTCCACTTCCTCGGCGGCCATGCCGCCCGCTTCGGTCATCACCGTCACGGTCGGCTTGTTGAGGTCGGGGAAGACGTCCACCGGCGTGCGCGAGAGCGTGTACGCTCCGTAGGCCATCAGCACGAGGCTGGCGATGATGACCAGCAGGCGGTTGCCCAGGCTGTTGTCGAGTAGCCACTTGAACATGGTCAGTCCTCCCGCCCGGTCGGGGAGAGGGAGTTCGTTGCGCGTCGCATCGTCGTCTCCCTCAGCGGATCTGGTTGATCAGGCCGGCGGCGCGCACGGCGACCCGGTCGCCGGGCTGCAGGCCCGACGTCACCGCGACGCTGACGCCGTCGAGCGGCTCGACCGTCACCGGGCGCGGCTCGAAGCGTTCCGGCGCGGTCTTCACCCAGACGATGGTCCGGTTCGCCGGGTCCTTCATCAGCGCGGCGGCGGGAACGGCCATGCCGCGCACCGTGCTGCGCGTGTGCACGAAGACCTGGACGGCCTGCCCGACGGCCAGTCGGGAGAGCGCCGCGCCTTCGCCGCCGAAGGTCAGCGGCAGGGCCTGTTCGCGCAGGCTGCGGGCGACGCCGAGCAGGCGCAGCGGCTGCTTCTGCCCGCCGACGGCGACGAAGGCCGCCGCGATGTCGTCGGCGACGCCGAGATCGAAGGCCAGCGCCTCGATCAGCAGGCGCTCGGGATTGACGATTTCGAAGAGAACGTCGCGGGCCTCGACGACCTGCCCGGAGACCACGTTCGCCGAGGCGACGACGCCGCTCACCGGAGCGCGCAGCTGTTCGTTGGCAACGGCGGCCTCGGCTTCCTCGATCGCCTTGCGCGGCACCGTGTCGGCCAGCTCGCGCATGCGGCGCAGGCGGCTTTCGGCGAGCGAGCGGCTGTGGCCGCCGACTTCCGGCGTCACGTAGGCGAGCACCTCGCCCTTGCGTACGGCCTGCCCCGGCAGCGGCAGGCCGCGCGGTCCCGGCGCGACGCGCCCGGCGACCATGGCCTGAACGCGGCCGCCGGCGTTGGGGTCCATGCGTACCTTGCCGGCCAGTTCGAGCGTGCGCGGCAGCTCGCCGGCGCTCACCGGCTGCGTGCGCACGTCGATCTGGCGCTGCGCCGGCTTGGGCAGGAAGACGCTGCCGTCGGGCTGGCGTTTCGGGCCGTTGCCGGTGGCGGCGGGCGGCGCGTCGCCGTGATCGTGGCCGGGACCGGCGTGCGCCAGCGGGGCGGCGAGCGCGGCGACGGCGGCGCCCAGCAGGAGGCCGCGCGCGAGGGCGCAAAGGCGGGGGAGAAGGCGGGTCGGCAGGTGCGGCTTCATGCTGCACCTCCGCCGATCCGGGCGTGCGCCTGGCGCCGGCGGCGCAGGGCGGCGAACAGGAGCAGCCCGCCGCCGCCGGCGGCCAGCCAGGCGGCGTAGCGCAGCGGACCGTGGGCGCCCGGCGCGGCGGCGTCGGCGTGGGCGTCGTCGTGAATGTCTAGCTCGCCGGCGAGCAGGTCGCTCGTCGCGCCGGCGACGACGGTCGCCGCGACGGAGAGGACGCCCGGCGCGAGCGCCGTCTCCAGCCGGCCTTCGAATTGGCCGGCGCCGTGGGCGCTGACGGGAACGCTGCGGCCGTCCACTTCGAGTTCGAGGCGCGCGTCGCCGACCGGGCTGCCGTCGGCGAAATGGTCGAGGTAGAGGTCGATGCGCCGGTCGTCGACGACGCCGACCAGCTCGAAGGCGTCGGAAGCGATGGCGAAGCGCGGCAGAACGGTGCCGGTGGCGGCCGGCGCGCTGTCGTGGCCATGGTCGTCGCCGGCGAGGGCCGGCGCCGCGCAGGCGGCGAGCCAGAAGGCGCAGCCGAGGGCGCGCAGGGGGAGGCGGGTGCTCATGTGTGGGTTCCTCATTGCTGTTCGGGGAGCAGGCCGAGGGCCTGACGCAGGGCGGAAACGGCGGCGGCCAGATCGATCCGGACGCGGGTCGCCTGGCGCTCGGCCTCGAAGGCTTCGAGTTCGATGCGCAGCCGGGTCGGCAGGTCGGTTTCGCCCAGGCGGAAGGATTTTTCGAAGAAGCCGCGCGCCTCGCGGGCCAGCTCGGCGCGTTTATCGGCGGCCTGCAGCTGCGTTTGCGTCGCGGCGACGCGCGCGCGCGCGGCGTCCAGCTCGGCGGCCAGCCTGTCCTGTTCTAGGCGCAGCAGTTCCTCGCTTTCGAGCGCCTCGGCGCGGGCCTGGCCGACCCGCGCGCGGTAGCGGCTTTCGGAGCCGAAGGGAATGCGCACGCCGAAGGTGAAGGTCTGCTGCGCCGCGTCGGCGAAGTTGCCGCGGTCGCGCGTGGTGGCGAGCAGCAGCTCGGGGTTGTCGCGCGTCTGGGCGTTCGCCAGATCGGCGGCGCGGCGCGCCAGCTCGGCTCGGTCGGAGAGTTCGCGCAGCGCCGGGTGGCCGGCGTCGGGCGCCGGGCGCTCGGCGGGCGGCGTCGGCAGCATGGCTGGCGCGATGCGCTCGGCCGCGGCGGCGTCCGGCAGCATTCCGGTCAGGCCGCGCAAGCGCTGCGCGGCGGCGGCCAGGGCGCTGGCGCTTTCGGCCAGCGCGGCCTCGGCGCCGGCTGCGGCGCCGGCGGCCTGATGCTGGTCGGCGCGCGCGAGGTCGCCGGCCGCGACGCGTTTGGCGACGTCGGCGGCGAGGCGCTGGGCGTTGTCCAGGCGGGCCTGCGCCAGCGTCCGTTCGCTGCGCGCGCGCTGCCAGTCCCACCAGGCGTCGCGCACGGCGGCGGCGGTGCGCAGCTGCGCGGCCGAGGCGCGGCTGTCGACGGCGGCGCCTTCGGCGTCGGCCAGCGCCGCGCTGCGCGCGCGCTCGTCGGGCAGCCACAGGCGCACGCTGAGGCCGGCGACGACCTCGCGGCTGCCCTGGTTCTTGGCGAGCCGGTCGGATTTGTCGGACAGTTCGAGCGACGGCGCGCCGGCGATCCACTGCTCGGCGATCTGGCGGCGGGCGGCGGCGGCGTCGCGCCGCAGGGCGAGCGAGCGGGCTTCGGGCTGGCGCGCCCAGGCGGCGTTGAAGGCCTGTTTCAGGCTGGCCGGCGCGCCGGCGGCGGCCGGCGGCTGCGCCAGGGCGGCGGGCGCCCAGGCCAGGAGCGGGCAAAGCAGGGCGCAACGCAAGGCGCGCCACGCCGCGCGGGGCGTGCGCGGGGTGTTCGGGTGTTGCGGTTCATGCGGGATGCGGGACATCCGATTCTCCAGTGATCGAAGGGGACACGGGGAATCGGCGGGGTGACGCACGGCCGGAGGCCGGCAGCGTTGCGTCGGTAGCCGGGCGGCTCAGGCCGCCACGGTTACGGAAGGGATGCGCGAGAAATTCCGGGAGTGCAGAAAACGCAGCGGAAAGTGCAGCAAACGCGGATCGCCCCGCCGATCAGGCGAGGTCGATCCAGTTGGGGCGTTCGGGCTGGGCGTCGGGCGGCGCGGCGGGGCTGGCGGGGAACCAGGGAATTGCGAAGGAGCTCGCGGCGAGGGCCGGCAGCGCGGCGAAGTCCGGGAGCGCGGCGACGCTGGCGGCGTGGCAGGCCGAGCAGTCGCTGTCGACGGCGCCGAGGACGTTCCCCTTGGGCGTCTCGTGCTCGCCGGCGTCGCCGGGATGGGTTTCGTGCTGGTGGTTGTGGTGCCCGAAGTGCTTGGCCGCCGCGCCCGTCTCGTGCTGGCAATAGCCGCCCACCGCCGCCCAGGAGAACTGGAACGGCAGCAGAACGAGAAGGAGGGTGGCAAGCCAGCGGCGCATGGGCGGGAATTCTAGCAGCGAAGCGGCGGATTCTCCAGCCCGGAGGGAAAATGCTTTGCCGCTTGCCGCTTGCCGCTTGCCGCTTGCCGCCAGCGATCAGCCGCCAGCGGCTCGGCGCGTGGCCGGACGGATGCCGCGCCTCACATGCCGAGCGAGGCGAGCAGATCGTCGTGGTCGCTCGCCTTTGGCGCCTGCGGCGCGGGCGCCGGTTTCGCACCGCCGGCCTGGGCGATCAGTTCGTCGGGGTCGGGCGCTTCGTTCGGTTCGAAGTCGTAGAGCTTGATGAACTCGGTGCGGTCGATCGCCAGTTCGAGGTAGAAGATGTTGTTGCGGCCGGTGTAGAAGGTTACGCGGCGGGCTTCGGGCTGGTCGAGGTGGGTATCGACGCTGAGCATCACCTGCTTGTTGAGGACCAGCATCTTCGGCTGGTTCTGCGTGATGTGGGTCTGCAGTTCGCGCGCCACCTTGCCGGTGAAGTCGCCGACGATCTGGTTCATCAGCTCGCCCATGACGTTGCTGACCTCGTCCGAGGTGTGCGAGGCGGCCAGCCCGTCCTTGGCCATGCCCATGTTCAGCATGTAGCTCTCGTACAGTTCCATCGCCGCCTGCGACGAGAAGTTGATGACCACGAGGCCGGAGAAGCCGCCGTCGAACAGGACGAAGCAGCCGATGTCCGGCTTCAGGCAGGTCTTGGTGATCCGCTGCACCATGCCGGAGTAGTGGATCTGGCTCTGGGTCGCGAGCGTGAGGACCTTGCTCACGGAATTGCACAGGCTCGTCAGCAGGTCTTCGGTACCGAATACAACGGGGTTCTCTTGCGTGCGCATTTCTGAAATGGTCCTACAGTAGGAAATAGCCACTTGTATAACATATTCCCCGAAGGGGTATGGCGTCGGTCGTTGAAAGATGTCCCGGCCGGCGGATCGCGGGCGCGGCGGAACGCGCGGCGCGATCCGCCGCGGAAGCGGATGCGCCGATCAGTGCCGGCGCGCCACGAGTTCCCGCAGCGGCGGCGGCAGCAGGTTCCGCAGGCGCGCGGTGATGGCTTTCTCGTGGCGTTGCCAGACGATGCCGGCGTAGATGACGCCGAGGCCGATGGCGGTGAGGACGAAGGGGAAGATCAGGCTGTCCTTGAAGACGCCGTGCGCGAGGTGGCCGACGTAGCCCGCCGCGCCCAGCCCGCCGAAGACGGCGAAGACGCGCCGCGCGAGCGTTGCGCCGACGACGATCATCAGGAGGTTGATGCAGAGGTAGAGGAACTTGCTCAGTTCGCTGTCCGAGTTCATCGTGGACAGGCCGCCCCAGAACGCGACGACGCCGAAAAGATAGAGCCAGAACGCATAGTCCTTGTCGTGCCTGCTGCGGACGTCGACCCAGAAGGCGAGCAGCGCGATGAGCAGGCCGAACCACAGGGAAACGAGGCGCCTGAGTTCCCAGGTCGCGTCCGCCGCGCCGAAGAGGAAGGGCGTCAGGTCCATGCTCATGTACCAGAGCGTCGCGGCAAGCGGCATGACGAGGAAGGGCAGGGGATAGCGCCAGAGCATCGCGGCGCCGGCGGCGAGCGTAGCCAGTTCCATGAACATCCAGCGCCAGTCGATGTAGGCATGGTAGTCGCGATAGACCCGGCCATCGGCCCACCAGCCCAGGGCAAGCTGCAGTCCATAGACCGCCAGCGGCGTCAGCGCGACGACGAAGACCGCCGTGATGCCGGCGGGAATCGGCTGGCGCAGGCGCTTGAGAAGGAACTCGGTGAGCCACAGTCCGGCCGCCGCGTAGACGAGGGCGATGGAGAACAGCCCCCAGCCGCCGAAGCGCTCCCAGCCCAGGGTCATGAACAGGCTCATCGCGCCGATGGCGATCAGCCCGCCGAGGTAGTAGAGGATGTGCGTGAAGCGGAAGGCCGGCGTGTTCATCCCGCGCATCTGGAGGAATTCCCACAGGCGTTCGGCCTGCTCGTCGCTGACCAGACCGTGCTCGACGGCTTCCTTGAGCGTGCTGCGATTCAGTTCCATGGTCGTTCCGGTTGGGTGGCGCTTGTCGGTGGAGATGCGGGCGTTTTCGGGCTTCCGGCGCTTGCCGGAGCGGCCGCGGGGGCTTCCGGATTGTAGGGCGGAGCCGCGCGATGTCAATCGTTTGGCATGAACGCGGCGGGCGCCGGCCCGCAGGAAACGCCCGGGGCGGCGACGGCCGCTTCGGCGGGTATTTCCCGCGACCTGCGCAAGGTATGCGCCCGGAGGCGCGTCAGGCGCTTGCGGGGGCCGTCAGCGGCAGGCTCAGCGTGAAGACGGCGCCGGGGCGGGCGTCTTCCGGCTCCAGCGTGACGTCGCCGCCGTGGCGCCGGGCGAGATCGCGGGCCAGGTGCAGGCCGAGTCCGGCGCCGGGAACGCGCTGGTCCGCCGCGCTGCGGAAGAACTTGTCGAAGATCCGCTCGCGGTCGGCGGGCGCCACGCCCGGCCCCCGGTCTTCGACCCGGACCGCGATCTTGCCGGGGAGCGCGTCGGCCTGCAAGCGGACGGTCACCGTGGAGTCCTCCGGCGAATACTTGAGCGCGTTGCCGACCAGGTTGGAGAGCGCGATGTCGAGCAGGTGCCGGTCGCAATGGGCCCAGAGCGGCGTTTCGGGCAGGATCAGGCGGATGCGCGGGGAAGATTGCGCGCCCTTGTCGCCGTAGCTTTGCAGAAGCGATTCGCGCAGGTCGACGGGCGCGGCGTGCAGGACGAGATCGGAGGCGACGAGCCGGTCCTCGGTCAGACAGTTGTCGAGCAGGGAAAGCAGACGCGTCGTGGCGCGGCGAATCTTCGCCAGCCGCGCCGCCCATTCCGGCTGCTGCAGTTCCAGCTTGCTGCCGAGGCGTTGCGCGGTGGTGTCGATGATGGCCAGGGGGGCGCGGAATTCGTGCGACAGCATCGAAACGAACTGGCGCTGCGTCGCCAATGCCCCGCGAACGACCGCCTGCGCCTGGAATTCCTGGCGGGAAAGGCGTTCGTGGCGATACGCGGCCAGACTGCCGAAAGCGTTCGTGAAAATCAGCGACAGGATCAGGGTCACCATGTCGGAGGCGTTCATAGTGCCGATTTCCAGAGCCAGCAGGACGAACGCGAGAGTCGCCGCCAGCGCGACCGCGGTGGCGTTCAGGACGGCGTTCGGGATGAAGAGGTAGACCACGAGCAACATGATGCTCATCGACATGCCGTGCCAGTGGATTTCGGCGGGCCGGTGCGCGATGACGAGCATGAAGGTGGAGAAGGCGACGATTTCCGCCGCCGTCGCCGCATACCGGGGCAGCGCGGTCGAAAGCGGATTGTGGGCGACCAGATAGAGGCCGACGGCGACGCTCAGCGCGACCAGCAGGCGCGCCAGCAGCAGAAGCTGCGTGGTGGCGTTGTAGCCGAGCGCGGCGAGGTCGGTCAGCCAGAAGGCGAGCTCGAAGAACGCCCCGAAACACAAGGTGATGCGGAGCTGGCGCTGCGTTCGTGCCAGGCGATGCCGCTGGAACTCGGCTTCGATGCCCGGGTGGCGGAAGGTGCCGGTGCAGGGCGTCAGCGAGAAGTCGGAAATTTCTGCGTTACGCGATACGTCTTTCAATAGGAATCCCCGCGGTTCTTCCGTTGCGTTTTTGCGGACGCTGCCGAAATGCAGCGGGGCTCCGCACCTGTCATATCGATAACGGCAGGTTTCCGCCGAAATTCAGTTCACGGGCGGAAGTGCCGGGGGCTTGGGGGTTCTGCAAAAGCATGGATGCGCCGGTGCCAACGACGCCGGCCGTGCCGATGCGCGGGCCGGTGTTGCCGGGCGCTTCCTGCCGCGGCAGATGCGCAATAAAAAAGCCCCGGCGCACGGCCGGGGCTTTCGTTTGGCGCGAAGGCCGTTCAGTCGCCGGCGGCGCGCCGGGCGATGTGCGCCAGCGCCTCTTCGACCTGATCGATCAGGATCAGGCACAGGTCGCCGGCCTGCAGGCCTTGCAGGGCGGTGTCGATGGCCAGGAACTCGCCGTTGATCTCTTGCACGTGCCGCGTGCGCTTGGCGTTCTTCAGGCCGTCGCGCAGCAGGGCGATCACTTCGCCGTCGGCGCGGCCGCGCTGGCACTGGTCCTGGTAGAGCACGACCTCGTCGAAGGCGTCGCCGAGGATTTCGGTCTGCTCGCGGATGTCCTGGTCGCGCCGGTCGCCGGCGCCGCTGATGACGACCGCGCGCTTTTTCGCCGGCATGCCGTCGATGGCGTTGACCAGTGCCAGGATGGCGTCCGGGTTATGGCCGTAGTCGGCGATCAGGGTGGCGCCGCGATAGTCGAACAGGTTGAAGCGGCCGGGCGCGCTCTGCGCGTCGTTCACGAAGCCGGCGAGGCCGGCGCGGATCGTCGCCCAGGGCAGGCCGAGCGCCCAGCCGGCGCCGGTCGCGGCCATCGCGTTCTCGATCTGGAAGCCGATCGTGCCGCGCCCGGTGACCGGGATGTCGACGAGCGCGATGCGCTCCTCGAAGCTGCCTTCGCAGGCGACGATGGCGTCGCCGTCGAGGTAGACGACGCGCTTGCCCTGCGCGCGGTGCATGGCCATGGTCGGCAGGTTCGGGTCGCGGGCGAAGAAGATGATCTGCCCGGGGCAGGCGTGCGCCATGGCGACAACCATCGGGTCGGCGGCGTTGAGCACGGCGGTGCCGGTCTTCGGCGTCACGTTCTGCACGATGACGCGCTTGACCACCGCGAGGTCCTCGACGGTGCTGATGTAGGAGAGGCCGAGGTGGTCGCCCTTGCCGATGTTGGTGACGACGGCGACGTTGCAGCGGTCGAAGCCGAGGCCCTCGCGCAGCACGCCGCCGCGCGCCGTTTCGAAGACGGCGGCGTCGACGTCGGGGTGCAGCAGGACGTTGCGCGCGCTCTTCGGGCCGCTGCAGTCGCCGGTGTCGATGCGCCGGCCTTCGATGTAGACGCCGTCGGTGCTGGTCATCCCGACGCGCTGGCCGTTCTCGCCGAAGATGCTGGCGATCAGGCGCACGGTGGTCGTCTTGCCATTGGTGCCGGCGACCGCGACGACCGGGATGCGGCCGTCTTCGCCGGGCGCGAACATGTTGTCGACGATTGCTTCGCCGACCGCGCGTCCCTTGCCGAACGAGGGCTGCAGGTGCATGCGCAGGCCCGGCGCGGCGTTCACTTCGACGATGCCGCCGCCCTGCTCGGCGAGCGGGCGCAGGATGCTGTCGCAGACGATGTCGACGCCGGCGATGTCGAGGCCGACGGTGAGCGCGGCGGCGATCGCCTGCGCGGCGAATTCGGGATGCACGTCGTCGGTGACGTCGGTCGCCGTGCCGCCGGTGGACAGGTTGGCGTTGTTGCGCAGGACGACGCGCTGGCCGCGCGCCGGCACCGAGTCGGCGCCGAGGTTCTGCAGCGCGAGGCGGGCGAGGGCGATGTCGTCGAAGCGGATCTTGGTCAGCGAGGTGGCGTGGCCGGTGCCGCGGCGCGGATCGCTATTCACGATGTCGACGAGTTCGCGCACGGTATGCACGCCGTCTCCGATCACCTGCGGCGGGTCGCGCCGGGCGGCGGCGACCAGCTTGTTGCCGACGACCAGCACGCGGTAGTCGTGGCCAGGCAGGAAGCGTTCGACGAGCACGTCGTCGCTGACCTCGGCGGCGGCGGCGTAGGCCGCCTCGACCTGCTCGCGCGTCGTGAGATTGACCGAAATGCCCTTGCCCTGGTTGCCGTCCTGCGGCTTGACGACGACGGCGCCGCCGATCTCGGTGGCGGCGGCCCAGGCGTCCGCGGCGTCCGAGACCGGGCGGCCGAAGGGCACGGCAACGCCGGCGGCGTGCAGCAGCGTCTTGGTCAGTTCCTTGTCCTGCGCGATGGCTTCGGCGACGGCGCTGGTCAGGTCGGTTTCGGCGGCCTGGATGCGGCGCTGCTTGCTGCCCCAGCCGAACTGCACCATGCTGCCCTGCGTCAGGCGGCGGTAGGGAACGTTGCGCGCCACGGCGGCCCACACGATGGAGCCGGTCGAGGGGCCGAGGCGCACGTCCTCGTCGAGCTCGCGCAGGCGATGCAGGGCGTCGGCCAGATCGAAGGGGGTGTCGGCGGCGGCGGCCTGGCACAGCTGTTCGGCGAGTTCGAGCGCGAGGCGGCCGACCTCTTCTTCGCTGTATTCGACGACGACCTGGAAGACGCCGGCCTCGAGCGTCTGCGCCGAGCGGCTGAAGGTCACCGGGCAGCCGGCCTGCGCCTGCAGGCCGAGCGTGGCGAATTCCAGCGCGTGCGCCATGGAGACGGCTTCGTCGTGGCCGGCCGGCTGGAGCAGGGCGATTTCGGGGAAGCGCTCGCGCAGGCGCGCTTCGAAGCCGGCGATGCCGCCGATCTCGCATTCGGCCGGCGTGCAGGTGACGATGGCCTCGATGGCGGTATGCCGGCTCCACAGGTTGGGGCCGCGCAGGGCCCGGATGCGTGAAACTTCCATGAACGGTTTTCCTCTGTCTCTCGATGGGGAGCGGGCCGCGCGGGCCCGCCGCCGCAATATGTCAGCCTGGCTGTCCGGGGTTGTAGGTGGCGATGCCGGCGCGCATCAGGTCGTCGGACAGGCCGAGCGCCCAGGCGGCGGCGACGGCGGCCAGCACGTTGTCGGTCTGGTGCGCGTCGAACTTGCCCGCGGCGTCGCCGGCGGCCAGCGGCGACGCGGTCAGCGGCAGCAGCGGGCGCTGTTCGGCGCCGGTGGCGAGCACGATGCTGCCGTTGTAGGCGAACACGGCGCGGCCGCCGCCGGCGCGGTGCGCGGCGACGGTGTCGTTGTCGTGGCTGGCGAAGTAGATCACTTCGCCGTCGCACAGCGGGGCCATCTCGATGCACAGCGGGTCGGCGGCGTTGAGCACGGCGGCGCCCTGCGGCAGGACGACGTCGATCTGCGTGCGCAGGATCGAGAAGACCTTGTCCGGGTCTTCGACGTAGAAACGGCCGAGGTGCTTCTGCGGATCGACGTTGGTCACCACGCCGACCTGGCAGCGGTCGTAGGCGAGGCCGTCGCCGAGGATGACGTCGCTGCCGTTCTCGAACACGGCGGCGTCGACCTGGCGGTTCTTCAGTGCCCGGTGGGCGGAGCCCCAGGTGGCGCGGTCGCCCTTCTCGACCTGGCGCTGGTCGAGGTAGAGGCCGTCGCTGCAGGCCAGCCCGGTGCGCTTGCCGGACAGCGTGAGCAGGTGGGCCACGAGGTGGGCCACCGTCGTCTTGCCGTAGCTGCCGGTGATGCCGACCAGCGGGATGCGGCCGTCGCTGCCGTTCGGGAACAGGTGCTCGGCGATCGCCTGTCCGACCGGACGCGGCTTGCCGACCGCCGGCTTGATGTGCATCAGCAGGCTGGGGCCGGCGTTCACTTCGACGATGGCGCCGCCCTGCTCGTCGAGCGGGCGCGAGATGTCGTCGCAGACGAGGTCGATGCCGGCGATGTCGAGGCCGACGATGCGCGCGGCGAGCGAGGCGGCGGCGGCGACCGTGGGGTGGACTTCGTCGGTCACGTCGAAGGCGTGGTTGCCGTTGCGCTGGATCAGCACTTCCTGGCCGGCCGGCGGCACCGAGTCGGCGGTGTAGCCCTGGCGGGTGATCTCCATGCGCGCGGCGGAGTCGATGCGGATCATGTTGAGCGGGTGCTCTTCGGTGGTGCCGCGGCGCGGGTCGGAATTGATCTGGCTGGCGATCAGTTCGTTGATCGTCTGTTTTCCGTCGCCGGTGACCCACACCATGTCGCCGCGGTTGGCGGCGACCAGGCGGCCGCCGACCACCAGCAGGCGGTGTTCGGCACCCGAGATGCAGCGTTCGACGAGAACGCCGCTGCCTTCGTCGAGCGCGATTTTGTAGGCGGACTCGACTTCTTCCTTCCTGGTCAGTTCGATGAACACGCCGCGCCCGTGGTTGCCGTCGTAGGGCTTGACGACGACCGGCAGGCCGATGTCCTGCGCGGCGTCCCAGGCGTCCTCGGCGCTGTCGACCATGCGCCCCTCGGGGACCGGCACGCCGCAGGAGGCGAGCAGCGACTTGGTCAGGTCCTTGTCGCGCGAGATGGTTTCGGCGATGGCGCTCGTGCGGTCGGTCTCGGCCGTCCAGATGCGGCGGCTCTTGGCGCCGTAGCCGAGCTGCACGAGGTTGCCCTTGTTCAGCAGGCGGATGGCCGGGATGTTGCGGTCGTCGGCGGCGTCGACGATGCAGGCCGTCGAGGGGCCGAGGCACAGCGAATCGACCATGTCGGAGAGGCGGTCGACGGCGGCGGCCACGTCGTAGGGCCGGTCGTCCATCGCGGCCAGGATCAGCTCGCGCGCGGCGTGCAGCGCGGCGCGCGTGACGTCTTCGTGCCAGGCGCGGACGACCACCTTGTACACGCCGCGCAGCGGGGTTTCGCGCGCCTTGCCGAAGCCGCCGGGCATGCCGGCGAGGTTCTGCAGTTCGAGGGTGACGTGTTCGAGGATGTGGCCGGGCCAGGTGCCTTCCTGCAGGCGGCGCAGGAAGCCGCCGCGCTCTTCGTAGCTGCAGCGGTGCTCGATCAGCGAGGGCAGCCAGGCGGCGAGGCGGTCGGCGAAGCCGGGAATCTTGTTGGAGGGGAAGTCTTCGAGTTCGCCGATGTCGACGATGGCTTCGAGAACCGGACGGTAGGTCCAGATGTTCGGTCCGTTCAGGTGACGGATTTCGAGAAACTTGATGTCTTTCTTCATGTGCTCGTCAGGTGTTCAGTGCAGGCGCTGAGTGGGGGATCGCCGGCGGTGGCCGGCGTCGATCCTGAGATTCGTCAAGATTAACGCCGTTCGCGGCGTTCGGATGACCGTCGCTTGAAATATTTGTTGGCGGCATTTTTCCGCCGCCGTCCGTCGTGCGCCCGCGGGCGGCCGCGGGCGGCCGTCTCACAGGAAACGGTCGAGCAGCTTGCGGCTAGCCGCGTCGAGCGCGAAACGGTCGCGGATCAGGAAATGGATGCCGTTGCTGTCGGTGATGAGCAGCGCCGGCGGGGCCAGGCGGCGGATGTCCTCCTCTCCCTTGAGGACGAGGGCGGCGCTGCCGCGGTCGGTTTCGACGCGCCAGGTGCTCGGCGTGGCGAAGCTCGAGACGCTCAGCACGCGCCGGATTTCGGGCATGAACTCGCGGCTCGCCAGCTCGCTTTCGACCAGCGTGCGCAGGGCGTCCGGCAGGTCGTTCAGGCGCTCGATCCAGGCCAGTTCGTGGCCGTGCGGATTGACCAGCGCGATGCCCTCGTCGGGGGCGCCGATCGGGAAGGCGCGCACCGGCACGACGCCTTCATGGACGTCGCCGTGCGCGCCGGTGAAGACGAGGCGGCCGAAGGCGTTGCGCTCGAGGCGGTAGTCGGAGGTCATTTGCGTTCTCCCTGCGCCGCCGCGTCGTGGCGGGCAAGCTGGTCTTCGGTATCGACGTTGCGCGCCTGCGCCTGATACAGCGTGTAGTAGTGGCCTTCGCGTTCCATCAGCTGCTCGTGGTTGCCGACTTCGACGACGCTGCCGCGGTCGAGCACGACCAGCCGGTTGGCTTCGCGCAGCGTGGACAGGCGGTGCGCGATGGCGATCGTGGTGCGTCCGCGCACGAGGTTGTCGAGCGCCTTCTGGATTTCCTTCTCGGTCGTCGTATCGACCGACGAGGTGGCTTCGTCGAGGATCAGGATCTTCGGGTCGATCAGTAGGGCGCGGGCGATCGAGATGCGCTGCCGCTCGCCGCCCGACAGCGCCTGGCCGCGCTCGCCGACCAGCGAGTCGTAGCCGTGCGGCAGGCGCAGGATGAATTCGTGGGCGTGCGCGGCGCGCGCCGCGGCGATGATTTCCGCGCGCGTCGCGTCGGGTTTGCCGTAGGCGATGTTCTCGGCGATGGTGCCGAAGAAGAGGAAGGGTTCCTGTAGCACGAGGCCGATGTGCTTGCGGTATTCGGCGACCGGCAGCGAGCGGATGTCGACGCCGTCGAGCAGGATGGCGCCCTCGGTCACGTCGTAGAAGCGGCAGATCAGGTTCACCATCGTGCTCTTGCCCGAGCCCGAGTGGCCGACGAGACCGACCATTTCGCCCGGGGCGATGTCGATGCTGATGTCGCGCGTGACGCTGCGCGTGCCGTAGCGGAAGCCGACGTTGCGCAGTTCGATGCGCCCCTCGACCCTGGGCAGATGCACCGGGTTGGCCGGCTCGGGAACGCTGGAGACGTGGTCGAGGATGTCGAAGATGCGCTTGGCGCCGGCCGCCGCCTTCTGCGTCACCGAGACGATGCGGCTCATCGAGTCGAGGCGCAGGTAGAAGCGGCTGATGTAGGCGAGGAAGGCGGTGAGCACGCCGACCGTGATCTGGTCGCGCGAGACCTGCCAGATGCCGAAGGCCCAGACGATCAGCAGGCCGATCTCGGTGAGCAGGGTGACGGTCGGCGTGAACAGCGACCAGACCTTGTTCACCTTGTCGTTCACTTCGAGGTTGTGCAGGTTGGCCGCGCGGAAGCGCGCCGCCTCGCGCTTCTCCTGGGCGAAGGCCTTGACCACGCGGATGCCGGGAATGGTGTCGGCGAGCACGTTGGTGACTTCGGCCCAGATGCGGTCGACCTTTTCGAAACCGGTGCGCAGCTTGTCGCGCACGACGTGGATCAGCCAGGCGATGATCGGCAGCGGCAGCAGGGTGACGAGCGCCAGCCACGGATTGATCGAGACGAGGATGGCCGTCGTCATGCAGATCATCAGCACGTCGGTGGCGAAGTCGAGCAGGTGCAGCGAGAGGAAGATGTTGATGCGGTCGGTTTCCGAGCCGATGCGCGCCATCAGGTCGCCGGTGCGCTTGCCGCCGAAGTATTCCTGCGACAGCTTGAGCAGATGCTCGTAGGTCGTCGTGCGCAGGTCGGCGCCGATCCGTTCGGAGACGAGGGCCAGGATGTAGGTGCGCGCCCAGCCGAGCACCCAGGCCAGCAGCGCGGCGCCGAGCAGTCCGGAGAGATAGAGCGTGACGAGGCCGCGGTCGATCGGCTTGCCGTTCTGATAGGGAATCAGGACGTTGTCCATCAGCGGCATGGTCAGGTAGGGCGGCACCAGGGTCGCCGCCGTGGCGCACAGCGTCAGCAGGAAGCCGGCGAGCAGGCGCCAGCGATAAGGGTGGGCGAAGCGCCACAGGCGCAGCAGCGTCCACGTCGAGGGCGGCGCGTCGACCTCGCGGCTGCATTTCGGGCATTCGTCCTGGCCGGCCATCAGCGGCGTTTCGCAGACCGGGCAGAGCGCCTGCTCGGAGGCGGCGGCTTCCTTGCCGGTCAGCGCGCCGGCGAGCTGCCGCGCGAACTGGTCGACCAGGCGCCCGGCGGCGATGTCGCCGCCCAGCGTGTAGCGCCACTGGGCCAGGCGGCCGTCGGCGTCGCACAGTTCGAGCGTGCCGACGCCGGCGTGGTCGTTGCGCTGCAGCGTCAGGCCGGCGCGATAGGGCCATTCCTGCCAGGCGTCTTGCCCGGCGGCGCGCGCCAGCAGGCGGCGATTGCTCACCAGCACGAGGCCGTCGGCGAAGCGCAGTCCGGCGTCGAGGTCGATTTCGAGGTGGGCCAGGACGTTTTCGTCGGCCGCGAGCTGCGTTTCGATTTCCGCGCGCCGTCCGTCGGGCAGCGAAGAGGGGAAGCGGCCGGCGAGGGCCGGCAGGTCCGCGCGCGCGGCGGGCGAGTCGTTCTGAGCGTTCGGGAGGGGGGCGGAGGTGGTTTTCATTGTTGTCTGCGTGCCGGTTCTGTTCGGGGCGGCGGTGCCGTTGCGCGGAAGGCCGGCGCTCGCTTTCCGGTGCGGCGCGCCGGGTGCCCGAGAAACGTTTCGCGAGCGGCTTTGGTTGACAGGGCGGGGCGCCGGCCGGGAGCGCGGCCGGTCCGCTGCGCCGCATCCACGGAGTATACCCGTCCCGCCGTCCGCCCGCGCGGCGCCGCTCGGGGCGCCGTTTTCGATTATCCGTCGGCTTGATCCACGTCAAGGCTGCGGCACGGTGCCTGTCCTTTAATACGCCGAACTTTGTTACGGGCTTTATCCATGTTTCGCATCTCCCAGTACATGCAGGAAATCGCCGAGCCGACGCCGCTCGGCCCGAAGAGAAATCCGCCCGGCCCGGTCGTCATCTGGAACCTGATCCGGCGCTGCAACCTGACCTGCAAGCACTGCTACTCGATCTCGGCCGACAAGGACTTCCCCGGCGAGCTGTCCACCGACGAAATCTTCACGGTGATGGACGACCTCAAGGGCTTCCGCGTGCCGGTGCTGATCCTGTCCGGCGGCGAGCCGCTGCTGCGCCCGGACATCTTCGACATCGCCAGGCACGCCAAGGCCAAGGGCTTCTACGTCGGCCTCTCGTCGAACGGCACGCTGATCGACGATTCCAATATCGACCAGATCGCCGAGTGCGACTTCAACTACGTCGGCGTCTCGCTCGACGGCATCGGCGCGACGCACGACAAGTTTCGCCGCATGGACGGCGCCTTCGAAGCCTCGCTGGCCGGCATCCGCCGCTGCCGCGACCTCGGCCTGAAGATCGGCGTGCGCTTCACGATGACGCAGGACAACGCGCACGACCTGCCCGGCCTGCTCAAGCTGGTCGAGGACGAAGGCATCGACCGCTTCTATTTTTCGCACCTCAACTACGCCGGGCGCGGCAACAAGAACCGCAAGGACGACGCCCGCCACCAGCTGACGCGGCAGGCGATGGACCTGCTCTTCGACACCTGCTGGGAATACAAGCAGCGCGGGCTGGAGAAGGAGTTCACGACCGGCAACAACGACGCCGACGGCGTGTATTTCTACTACTGGGTGCTCAAGAATTTCCCGGAGAAGGCGGCGCACGTGCGCGCCAAGCTGGCGCAGTGGGGCGGCAATTCGTCGGGCGTCAACGTCGCCAACATCGACAACCTCGGCAACGTACACCCGGACACCATGTGGTGGCACCACACGCTGGGCAACGTGCGCACGCGCAAGTTTTCCGAAATCTGGAGCGACCTTTCCGACCCGCTGCTCGCCGGCCTCAAGCAGCATCCGCGCACGGTGGCGGGGCGCTGCGGCGCCTGCGCGCACTTCGACATCTGCAACGGCAACACGCGCGTGCGCGCGCTGCAGCTGACCGGCAACCCGTGGGCCGAAGATCCCGGCTGCTATCTCGGCGACGACGAAATCGGCATCGCCCCCGGCGGCGAGCGCCTGACCCTCACCCCCTACAGCAAAACAAGGAGTGCCTGATGAACTGGCGCCTGTGGCTTTCCGCCTCCTACCTCGCCGTTTTTCTCGCCGGCATGGCGTCCTTCGCCGAAGCCGCCGAGGTCGGCGCCTTGTACAAGGAACACTGCGTCGCCTGTCACGGCGAGAACCGCTTCGGCGGCGTCGGCCCGGCGCTGCTGCCGGAAAACCTCGAACGCCTGCGTAAACCGGAGGCGCTCAAGGTCATCCGCGACGGGCGCGTCGCGACGCAGATGCCGGGCTTCGGCGACAAGCTGAAACCCGAGGAAATGCAGCAGCTGGCCGACTGGATCTACACCAAGGTCAGCCCGGCGCCGGTCTGGGCCGCCGCCGAGATCAAGGCCTCGCACGTCGTCGATGCGCAGGCGCTGCAGCTTCCGGGCAAGCCCGGCGCCGGCCTCAAGGGCGCCGATCCGCTCAACCTCTTCATCGTCGTCGAAACCGGCGACCACCACGTCTCGGTGCTCGACGGCGACAAGCTCGAGCGCCTGCACCGCTTCCCCAGCCGCTACGCGCTGCACGGCGGGCCGAAGTTCTCGCCGGACGGACGCTTCGTCTACTTCGCCTCGCGCGACGGCTGGATCACCAAGTACGACATCTACAACCTGACCGTCGTCGCCGAGGTCCGCGCCGGCCTCAACACGCGCAACGCGGCGGTTTCGGGCGACGGCAAGTGGGTGATGGTCGCCAACTACCTGCCGCACACGCTGGTCGTGCTCGACGCGAAAGACCTCTCGCTGGCGAAGATCATCCCGGTGGTCAACGCCAAGGGCGACAAGACCTCGCGCGTCTCCGCCGTGTATGACGCGGCGCCGCGCAAGAGCTTCGTCGCCGCGCTCAAGGACGTGCCGGAAGCCTGGGAGATCAGCTACGACCCGAACGCCGAGCCGGTCGCCGAAGGGCTGGTGCACGACTTCCAGTACAAGGAGGGCGACTTCAAGCCGGGCTACTTCTACCCGCGCCGCACGCTGCTCGCGGACTACCTCGACGACTTCTTCTTCACGCAGACCTACGACGAAATCCTCGGCTCGTCGCGCTCGGCGACCAAGGGCCAGGTGATCCTGCTCGACGGCCGCAAGAAGGTCGCCGACCTCGACCTGCCGGGCATGCCGCACCTCGGCTCGGGCATCACCTGGCAGTGGACCGACCCGTCCGGCAAGGAGCGCACGGTGATGGCCTCGCCCAATCTGAACGAAGGGCTGATCACCGTCATCGACCTGAAGACCTTCGAGAACGTCAAGCAGATCAAGACGCGCGGCCCCGGCTTCTTCATGCGCAGCCACGAGAACAGCCGCTACGCCTTCACCGACTCGATGATGAGCCCCGAGCACAAGAACAAGCTGCAGATCATCGACAAGCAGACGCTCGAAGTGGTCAAGGAAATCGCGGCGCCGCCGGGACAGACGCTGGCCCACGTCGAATTCACGCGCGACGGCCGCTACGCGCTGGCCAGCCTGTGGGAGCAGGACGGCGCGCTGGTCGTGATCGACGCGCAGACGCTGCAGGAAGTGAAGCGCATCCCGGCGAAGAAGCCGGTCGGCAAGTACAACGTGTGGAACAAGATCACGCGTTCGGAAGGCACCAGCCACTGACCCCTTGCGGGGCGGCGCGCAAGGGGCGGGTCGGTGATACGATCCGCCCTTTTCGTTCCGGCCGCGGCCCATGGCGCGCATCGTTCTCCTCAACAAGCCCTACGGCTACCTCAGCCAGTTCACCCCGGAAGGGCGCTGGCAGGGGCTGGCCGGCCTGCTGCCGGTGCCCGGCGTCTATGTCGCCGGGCGGCTCGACGCCGACAGCGAGGGCCTGCTGCTGCTCACCGACGACGGCAAGCTGCAGGCGCGCATCGCCGAGCCGAAGCACAAACTGCCGAAAACCTACTGGGTGCAGGTCGAGGGCGAGCCGGACGAAGCGGCGCTCGAACAATTGCGGCGCGGCGTGCGCTACGCCGACTTCACGACGCAGCCGGCGCGTGTGCGCCGCATCGACGAACCGGCCGGCCTCTGGCCGCGCGACCCGCCGGTGCGATACCGGGCGGCGGTTCCGACGAGCTGGCTGGAGATCGTCATCGGCGAGGGCAAGAACCGCCAGGTGCGGCGCATGACGGCGCACGTCGGCTTTCCCACGCTGCGCCTGATTCGCTATGCTGTAGGAGCGGCGACGCTGGACGGGCTGGCGCCCGGAGCGTGGCGCCAGATCGACGGCGGCTATGCCGACCTGCAGCCCGCCGGCGCGCTCCCGGCAGGCCATCATCCCGCCGGAACCCCCGGTTCCGGCCGACGAAAAGAGGCAAAAAAATGAGAATTCAGCACCTGCGCGCGGCGCTTTGCACCGCCGCTTTCGCATCCATCGCGTTCGGCGCGCCGGCCGCGCTGGCCGTTCCGAAAGCCGCCGAGCACGAGGACGCGCCGGTGACGCAAGGCGCCGCCGAAACGCCGCGGCCGAAGCCCGCCGCCAAGGCGCCGCCGCCGGCCAAGCCGAAAGTGGTCGGCCACGCCCGCGCGACGGCCAAGGGCAAGCCGGTGCCGAAGAACGCGAAGGCGCGCGTCGTCCGCAAGTAGGCGGCTGTGCTACAGTCGCCCGCGTTTCGCCCGTTCCGTTTTCTTCCGCCCGCTGGAGTCCGCATGTCCCGACCGATCGCCCGGCCAGCTTTCCCGCTGCCCGGCGCCGTTTGTTTCGCCGCCGCCCTCGTCTTTGCCGCGCCGGCCCGCGCGCAGATGCCGCGCATGGAGCTGAACGCCGGCTTCCACCGCATCGAAGCCGAGGTCGCCGCCGACCAGGCCGACCGCATGCAAGGGCTGATGCAGCGACGCAGCATGGCGCCGCAGCAAGGCATGCTCTTCGTTTTCCCGCAGGCGGCGCGCCACTGCATGTGGATGCGCAACACCCTGCTGCCGCTGTCGGTGGCCTTTCTCGACGAGGGCGGGCGCATCCTGAACATCGAGGACATGCAGCCGCAGACCGAGGACAACCACTGCGCCGCCGCGCCGGCCCGCTTCGCGCTGGAAATGAACCGCGGCTGGTTCGCCGCCCGCGGCCTCAAGCCAGGGACGCGCATCGGCGGCGTCGAGAAGGCTCCGGCGCCGCGCTGAAGCGCCTGACCGAATCGTCGTGATTTCCGCATTCTTGCCATCGCGCCCGTCGTCGGGCACATCGTCGTTTTCCCCGCTTTCCGCATGAGTCTGCACCGACCGTCCGCCTGGCGGAGCGCGCTGCCGCGCCTGCCGGAGAGCGCGCCGTACTTTCCCTGGCTGCGCGACCGCGGCTCGCTCACCGCGCGCATCCAGGCGCGCGGGCAGTTTTCCCTGCGCCTGCTGCGTCAGGGGCTGGCCCGGCCGACGCCGGACGAGGCGGCGCTCCTCGGCATCGCGCCCGGCGCACTGGCCTGGACGCGCGAAGTGGCGCTGGTGCTCGACGGCGTACCGGTGGTTTATGCGCATACCGTGCTCGCCTGCCAGCCGCGCGGCCCGCTGGTCCGCTGGTTGGGGCGCATCGGCGGCCGTTCGCTCGGCTCGCTGCTCTTCGCGCACCCGGGCTTCGCGCGCGGCGAGATGCGCGCGCGCCGGCTCGACGCCCGCCATCCGCTGTTCGCACGCGCCACGGCCACGCTGGGCGGCGCCCCGCGCTCCCTGTGGGCGCGCCGCTCGCTGTTCGGCTTCCGGACGCAGGCGGTGCTGGTGACCGAGGTCTTCTCGCCGGCCCTGCGCGGTCTGTAGCACGGCAGGATCGACGGCGGCGAGTGCGGGATAGCGGCGCTGCCGTCGCCGTCGCACCGTCATCGAATCGTCACTTTACTTTTGCCTTTTCCCGCACGACAATCGCCGCCTTGTTATCAACTGCGGAGACCCTGGTGGGTACTTGTTCGAGTGACAGTAGGCGGCCGGTCGTCATGGCCGGCGAAATCTCGGCGAGATAACGCGCAGGTCTTCCTGCCGCGCTCTCGCCGAAAGCGGGAAGCGGCACCTCAATGGCGTCCCTTGGCGGGCGCCACCCCATAGCTGCTCTCAATGCTGGAAACCTGTGATCGCATGCCCTGGCGGGCCGTGCGTTCGCGGGGTCACGGACTCGTCTGTCATCGACAGGCGTCCGAATCCGTTCGCGCGGCGCTGGCTGCGCGCACGGAGGCGGGCGCGCCTGCCGCAGGGCTTCGCCTCGTTCGCCGAGGAGGATCGCCGTGCGCTTCATCGCTTGTTTTCAGTCCCCTTGCCGCCATGGCGCGGCTTTTCCGCCGTTTTCGCCGCTTCGCCGCGCGCTCGCGCGGGGGCTCGTCCTGCCCTTCACGCTGGCGGCGCCGGCCGCCGAGGCGGCGCGCCCGATGATTACCGACGACGCCCGTATCGTCGATGAAAAATCCTGTCAGATCGAAAGCTGGACGAAGAAGGGCCGCGACGGCTCCGAATCGTGGGCGCTGCCGGCCTGCAATTTCACCGGGAATCTCGAGCTCGCCGCCGGCGCCGTGCAGGTGCGCGATACCGTGGGCGGGCGCACCACCGATCTGGCGCTGCAGGGCAAAACGCTGTTCCGGCCGCTCGCGCCGAACGACTGGGGCGTCGGCCTGGTGGCCGGCGTCCTGCATCATCCGCAGTCCGATGCCGGCGGCCGCGACTGGTACGCCTACGTTCCGGCCAGCGTCTCGTTTCGCGACGACCGCTTCGTCCTGCACGGCAATCTGGGCTGGCTGCGCGAACAGAAAGTCGGCGCCCATCGCCTGACCTGGGGCGTCGGCTCGGAGACGCAGCTGGGCGGTCGCAGCTGGCTGATCGCGGAGACCTTCGGGCAGAATCAAGGGCGGCCGTCCTACCAGATGGGCCTGCGCCACTGGATCGTTCCCGACCGGCTGCAGGTCGACGCCACGGTCGGCGACCGGTTCGGCGGCGACGATCGGGAGCGCTGGTTTTCCATCGGGCTGCGCTGGTTGTCTCTCCCTTTTCTGCCGTAGTTCTTTTGCCGCGAGCGGCCGGCTTCTCAAACAAACGAAAAAGACCCATGCCTGACGACCCTGAATCATCGCGGCCTGCGTAGGCCTCCCCTGCAACGGGGCGGGCCGCGCGGGCGGCGCCGGAGAGCAAGAATGAAACTGACCCTGTTGAAAGAGTTTTTTGCGGGCTTTCTGCGCAACCGCCACCTCGCCCGCCATTTCCGCCGGCTGGCCCTGCTCGACACGTTGACGCAAACCGGCGTCAGCCGCGAACTGCCGCCGAGTCTGGCGCAGACCTTGACCGCCGCCGCCCGGAGCGAGCCCGCCGTCCTCCTTGCGCAGTTGGAGAGCCACGCCGACGGTTTGAGCGAGGCGCAGGCCGAAGCCGTCCGCGCGCGCATCGGCCTCAACGAAGTCGAGCACGAGAAGCCGCTGCCCTGGTGGCTGCACCTGTGGCACTGCTACCGCAACCCCTTCAATCTGCTGCTGACGCTGCTCGCCGTCATTTCGCACCTGACCGAGGATCCGAAGGCGACGCTCGTGATTTCGACGATGGTCGTGCTGTCGACGCTGCTGCGCTTCTGGCAGGAGGCGAAATCGAACAAGGCCGCTGATGCGCTCAAGGCGCTGGTGAGCAACACCGCGACCGTCGTCCGGCGCGACCTGTCGGAGGACGCGGCGCCGCTCTTCGAGCGCTATTACGGCGCGCATATCCGCGTCAAGGGCGCGCGCCGCGTCGAAGTGCCGATCCGTCTGCTGGTGCCCGGCGACGTTGTCGTCCTGTCGGCCGGCGACATGATCCCGGCCGATGCGCGTGTGCTGGCGGCCAAGGATCTGTTCGTCTCGCAGGCGGCGATGACCGGCGAATCGATGCCGGTCGAGAAGTTCGCCGCGCAGCGCACGGCCGATGCCGGCAATGCGCTCGAACTCGACAACATCCTGTTCATGGGCACCAACGTGGTCTCCGGCTCGGCTACGGCGGTGGTGCTCGCCACCGGCAACCGCAGTTATTTCGGCGCGCTGGCCAGCCGGGTGACCGCCACCGACCGGGCGCCGACCTCGTTCCAGGCCGGGGTGAACAAGGTGAGCTGGCTGCTCATCCGCTTTATGTTCGTGATGGCGCCGCTCGTGCTACTGATCAACGGCTTTACCAAGGGCGACTGGATGGAGGCGCTGCTCTTCGCGCTCTCGGTCGCCGTCGGCCTGACGCCCGAAATGCTGCCGATGATCGTCACCTCGACGCTGGCCAAGGGCGCGGTGCTCCTGTCGCGCAAGAAGGTCATCGTCAAGCGCCTCGACGCGATCCAGAACTTCGGCGCGATGGACGTGCTGTGCACCGACAAGACGGGGACGCTGACGCAGGACCGGATCTTTCTCGCGCGGCACATCGACGTCTGGGGCGAGGCGTCGGACGAGGTGCTGGCGATGGCCTATCTCAACAGCTACTACCAGACCGGCCTCAAGAACCTGCTCGATGTGGCCGTGCTCGAACATGTCGACGTGCATCGCGAACTCAACGTCGGCGGCGACTACCGCAAGGTCGACGAGATTCCCTTCGACTTCACGCGCCGCCGCATGTCGGTGGTGGTCAGCGAGCGCGAAGACCACCACGAGCTGATCTGCAAGGGCGCGGTCGAGGAGGTTCTCGCCGTATGCACGCAGGTCCGCCACGGCGCCGCGGTCGAGCCGCTGACGCCGGCGCTGCTCGCGCGCATCCGCGCGGTGACGGCCGACCTCAACGAGGAAGGGCTGCGCGTCGTCGCCGTCGCCGCCAGGGAGCGGCCGCCGACGCGGGAAACCTACGGCGTCGCCGACGAATGCGAGCTGACGCTGATCGGCTACGTCGCCTTCCTCGACCCGCCGAAGGAGTCCACGGCGCCGGCGCTCAAGGCGCTCGCTGCGCATGGCGTGCGCGTCAAGGTGCTGACCGGCGACAACGAGCGGGTGACGGCCAAGATCTGCCGCGAGGTGGGATTGCCGGCGGACGGCGTGGTGCTGGGCGGCGACATTGAGCGCATGGGCGACGCCGAGCTGGCCGCCGTCGCCGAACAGGCCACCGTCTTCGCCCGCCTGACGCCGGCGCACAAGGAGCGCATCGTGAGGCTGCTGAAGAGCAACGGCCACGTCGTCGGCTTCATGGGCGACGGCATCAACGACGCGCCGGCGCTGCGCGCCGCCGATATCGGCATTTCGGTCGACACGGCGGTGGATATCGCCAAGGAGGCGGCCGACATCATCCTGCTCGAAAAGAGCCTGATGGTGCTCGAGGAGGGCGTGCTCGAGGGGCGCCGCACCTTCGCCAACATGCTCAAGTACATCAAGATGACGGCCAGCTCCAACTTCGGCAACGTCTTCTCGGTTCTGGTCGCCAGCGCCTTCCTGCCGTTTCTGCCGATGTTGCCGATGCAGCTGCTGGTGCAGAACCTGCTGTACGACATCTCGCAGATCGCGATTCCCTTCGACAACGTCGACGAGGAACTGCTGAAGAAGCCGCAGCGCTGGGAGGCGGGCGACATCGGGCGCTTCATGGTCTTCTTCGGGCCGCTCAGTTCGCTTTTCGACCTGACGACCTTCGCCATGATGTGGTTCGTGTTCGGCGCCAACACGGTGGCCGGGCAGACGCTGTTCCAGTCCGGCTGGTTCGTCGTCGGCCTGCTCACGCAGACGCTGATCGTGCACCTGATCCGCACGCCGCGGATTCCCTTCGTGCAGAGCCGCGCCGCGCCGGCGCTGATGGCGACGACGGGCGTCATCATGGCGGTCGGCGTCTTCCTGCCGATGGGGCCGCTGGCGCATGCCTTCAAGTTGCAGGCGCTGCCGCCGCCGTACTTCGTTTTCCTGCCGCTGATCGTGCTCGCCTACATGGGATTGACGCAGGCGATGAAGGGCGTCTATCGCCGCCGCTACGGCTGGCAATGAACTGGCGACGGGGCGGGCGTCCGCTCGCCGCCGCCCCGGAGCCGGCGAAGAAAGAGTCGACAAGCACCGGAGCGGGCGCTACAATGCGCCCCCTTGTGCAATGCAGCATGCAGCGCACGAGTACAACGCAACAAGCACCACCCCGCGCATCGCGAACCTGGCCGCAACCCTGAAGCCCTCCTGCCTTCTGGTGTCGATTCATTGGACACCGTCCTGGCACAAAGCTTTTGTGCCGAAATCTCTAGAGTCACTCTCAGCTATTTCGTTGGTTGGCGTTGCATTTTTTGCGCCCGTGCGTCGACTTCGTTCGACAGCGCGGCGCTGATCCATTCGAAAGAGAAATATGACTTTTGCAGAACTCGGCCTCCACGAAGCCGTCCTCAACGCCCTGACCCAAGCCGGCTACACCGAGCCGACCGCCGTCCAGGCGCAAGCCATTCCCGCCGCCCTCGAAGGGCGCGACCTGATGGTTTCCTCGCAGACCGGCTCGGGCAAGACCGCCGCCTTCATGCTGCCGGCCCTCCACCGCTTCGCCTCGCAGGAGCGTCCGGCCTTCGTTCCCGGTCAGAAGACGCCGAACCAGGAACGCCAGTCCGACCGCGCCCGCGGCGGCCGTGGCGAGCGTCCGCGCTTCACGCCGGCGCAGCCGAAGATGCTGGTTCTCACGCCGACCCGCGAACTGGCCATGCAGGTCACCGACGCGACGACCAAGTACGGCGCCTTCGTGCGCCGCCTGAAGGCCGTTTCCATCCTCGGCGGCATGCCCTATCCGAAGCAGATGGAACTGCTCTCGCGCAATCCCGAGATCCTCGTCGCGACGCCGGGCCGCCTGATCGACCACATGGAATCGGGCAAGATCGACTTCTCGATGCTGCAGGTGCTCGTCCTCGACGAAGCCGACCGCATGCTCGACATGGGCTTCATCGACGACATCGAAAAGATCGTCAATGCGACGCCGGCCACGCGCCAGACCATGCTCTTCTCGGCCACGCTCGACGGCATGGTCGGCGAGATGGCCCGCCGCATGACGCGCGACGCGCTGCTGATCCAGATCAACACCGCGACGGCCAAGCACGAGAACATCGAGCAGCGCCTGCACTTCGTCGACGACCTGTCGCACAAGAACCGCCTGCTCGACCACCTGCTGCGCGACGTCTCGATCGACCAGGCCATCGTCTTCACCGCCACCAAGCGCGACGCCGACACCATCACCGACCGTCTGAACATCGCCGGCTTCAACGCCGCAGCGCTGCACGGCGACATGAACCAGGGCGCGCGCAACCGCACGCTCAACGCGCTGCGCCGCGGCCAGGTGCGCATCCTCGTCGCCACCGACGTCGCCGCGCGCGGCATCGACGTGCCGACCATCACGCACGTCATCAACTACGACCTGCCGAAGTTCGCCGAGGACTACGTGCACCGCATCGGCCGCACCGGCCGCGCCGGCCGCAACGGCCTCGCCGTGTCGCTGGTCAACCACGCCGAGCACTTCAACGTGCGCAAGATCGAGCGCTTCACGCGGCAGGCGATCCCGGTCGACGTCGTCGCCGGCCACGAGCCGACCAAGCGCGCGCCGGCGGCGCACAAGCCGGGCGGCAAGCCCGGCTGGAAGGGCAACGGCCGTCCCGGCGAGAGCCGCGGCTACGGCAAGCCGGGCGCGCCGCGCCGCGAAGGCTATGCGCGCGCTCCGCACGGCCAGGCCGGCAAGCCGGCGGGCGGCGGCAACCGCCGCACCTACGGCGATCATTGAGCGCTGTCCGGCGCTGTTCCGCTTCAGGAAAAAAACCCGCCGCGTGCGGGTTTTTTCTTGGCCGGCGCTAAAATCGACCCCCGGCAATTCCGCCTTCCCGTCCGATCCGCCTTTTCCCGAAAGAACGTCATGTCCGAGCGCCCGCAGCCCCTCACCGCCATCGAAGCCCGCATCCTCGGCGTGCTGATCGAGAAGGAGAAAACGACGCCGGACGCCTATCCGCTGACGCTGAACAGCCTGACCATCGGCTGCAACCAGAAGACGTCGCGCGATCCGGTGCTGAACCTCGCCGAATCCGAGGTGCTCGCCGCGCTCGACGAACTGCGCGGCCGCACCCTGGTCATCGAAACCTTTGGCGCGTCCGGGCGCGTGCTGCGCTACGCGCACAACTTCGGCAAGGTCTATCAGCTGCCGGGCGCCGCCGTCGCGTTGCTGGCGGTGCTCGCCCTGCGCGGCCCGCAGACGGTGAGCGAACTGCGCGCCAACTGCGATCGCCTGCAGCATTTCGTCGACGCGTCCTCGGTCGAGGGCTACCTCGACGAGCTGGCGGCGCGCAGCGGGCAGCCGCTGGCCGTGCTCCTGCCGCGCCAGCCGGGCGCGCGAGAGCAGCGCTGGGCGCACCTGCTGTGCGGCGAGCCCGTGGTGGCGATGGCGGCTGCGGCCGTGGCCGCTCCCGCCGCCGGGCGGGGCGAGCTGGAGGCCCGCGTGGCCGGCCTTGAGCGCGAGGTCGAGGTCCTGCGCGGCGAGTTGAGCGAACTACGCGACGAGTTGCGCAACGCACTGCGCGCCTCGTCGGCGCACCCGCCGACGGCTCAGGGCTGACGCCTCCTTGCCGGCGGGCGGCGAACTTTCTCGCCGGCGCGGCTGTCCAGTGGATTGAATTGCGGCGATACCCGCAGTTTCAGCGCCCGGCCGTCGCGCGTGCCCGGCGCCGCGCCCGACCCTCGGAGGAGTTCACGCCATGCAGTCTTCACAACACACGTTCAGCGATCTCTTCGCCCAACTGGGCCTGCCGTCGGACGAGGCGTCGATCGATCGCTTCCTCGCCACGCACGCGCCGCTGCCGGAGGCGGTGCCGCTGACCCAGGCGCCGTTCTGGACGCCGTCGCAACGTGCTTTCCTGCGCGAGGAAATCCTCGGCGACGCCGACTGGGCCGAACTGGTGGACGCGCTCAACGAACGCCTGCGGGCCTGACGCCGCGACGGAAGGCTGTGTTCGCTAGCGCACGGAAGTGCGGGCGGAGTCGCGCGACGATTTGGCGTTGGCAAGCGCGATGGGGAGGCGTCAATGTTCTGGCAAAAGCGCTTCGGCGACTTCGCGGATCGCTTGATTCACTACAAGCTCCCGGTCCGGCTGCGCCTGTGGAACGGGCGCGAGGTGAGTCTGGGCGGCGACCCGCTCGTCACGCTCGAAATCCGCTCGGTGCAGGCCTTGCGCCGCCTGTTGCGGCCCTCGATGGCAACGCTCGGGCAGGCCTACGTCGAGGGCGAGATCGATGTCGTGGGTGCCATCGACGACGTGATCGGCGCGGTCGCGCAGATTGCCGCGCACGCCGGCCGCATCGGACGGCACCGGCCGCGCATGGTGCGCCATTCGCGGAAGATCGACGCCGAGGCGATCGCCTACCACTACGACGTCTCGAACGATTTCTACCGTCTCTGGCTGGACAGCGAGATGGTGTATTCCTGCGCCTATTTCCATACCCCCGACGATACGCTGGAGCAGGCGCAGCTGCAGAAGCTCGACTACATCCTCGGCAAGCTCCGCCTGCAGCCGGGGCAGCGCCTGCTCGACATCGGCTGCGGCTGGGGGGCGCTGGTGCTGCGCGCGGCACGCAACCACGGCGTGCGGGCGGTCGGCATCACGCTGTCGCAAAAGCAGTTCGAGCTGGCGAGCCGGCGGGTGGCCGAGGCCGGGCTCGCGGATCGCGTCGAAATCCGCCTGCAGGACTATCGTGACGTAAGCGGGCCGTTCGAGCGCGTGGTCAGCGTCGGCATGTTCGAGCACGTCGGCCTGAAGAACCTGCGCGGCTACTTCGCCAAGATCAACGAACTGCTGACCGACGACGGCATCTGCATGAACCACGGCATCACGTCGAGCGATCCCGAGTCGGCCGAGAGTCCGCTCGGCGGCGGCGAGTTCATCGAACGCTACGTCTTTCCGCACGGCGAACTGCCGCACATCGGACTGGTGCTCAAGGAACTCAGCGCGGCCGGCCTGGAGGCGGCCGACGTGGAAAACCTGCGCCGCCATTACGCGCTGACCACCCAGCACTGGAGCCGGCGCTTCGAGCAGAACGGCGAACGCCTCAGGGAACTGGTCGGCGAGAAGCGCTACCGCATCTGGCGCGCCTATCTCGCCGGCTGTACCTACGGCTTCCGGCACAACTGGATCGCCCTGCATCAGGTGCTTGCGGTGAAGGCCTCCGCCTCCGATCGGGAGCCGTTGCCGCTGACGCGGGATTACATGTACGAACCGCCGCCGGCGTCTGGCGCGCCGCCGGCAGCCGAATGAAAAAAGCCCCGGCCGGAGCGGCGGGGGCTTTTGCGGAAGGCTTGGCGCCGTCGGCCGGAGATCAGCCGGCGAAGTTCTGCTCGGCGAAGCTCCAGTTGACCAGATTGTTCAGGAAGGTCTCGACGAACTTCGGACGCAGGTTGCGGTAGTCGATGTAGTAGGCGTGTTCCCACACGTCGACGCAGAGTAGGGCCTTGTCGCCGGTGGTCAGCGGGGTGCCGGCGGCGCCCATGTTGACGATGTCGACCGAACCGTCGGCCTTCTTCACCAGCCAGGTCCAGCCCGAGCCGAAATTGCCGACGGCGGAGGCCTGGAAGGCTTTCTTGAACTCGTCGAGCGAACCCCACTTCTTGTCGATCGCCGCAGCCAGCGCGCCGGACGGGGCGCCGCCGCCGTTCGGCTTCATGCAGTTCCAGAAAAAGGTGTGGTTCCACACCTGCGCCGCGTTGTTGTACACGCCGCCGGCCGGTGCCTTCTTGACGATGGCTTCGAGGTCGAGGGCTTCGTATTCGGTGCCCTTGATCAGGTTGTTCAGGTTGGTGACGTAGGCCTGGTGGTGCTTGGCGTAGTGGTATTCGAAGGTTTCCTTGCTCATGTGCGGAGCGAGGGCGTCGAGGGCGTAGGGCAGTTGCGGGAGGCAGTGTTCCATATTGTTTTCTCCGTGAGTGTCGGGGGCGGGTTGGAATCGGGTTCGCTTCCAGGGTGGTCGGCGAATTCTAGTCGGGGGTGTCGCCGCTGGCAATCGACGAGGATGCCGATGGGCTTGCCGAGGCCGGCGGAACTCCGCTGTCCCGATGGGTTGCGGTGACCGTCGCATCGAGACGGCCACGGTGCAGATGGACAGCGATCCGCGCGGAAGGTTCCAGCGCATCGGCATCGCGCACGATTTTCCCGTCGGCGTCGACGACGATGCTGAAGCCGCGCGCCAGCACGCTTTCCGGGTTGAGATGCGCGAGGCTGGCCGCCAGGCGTTCGAGGTCGGCGCCCCGGCGCTGCGCGCTACGTTGCCAGGCGCCGCGCAGTTGCGGAGCGAGCGCCTCGAGGCGGCGCGCGTGGCGAGCTGTGTCCGGGCGGGAGAGAAGGAGGCGGCGGGACAGTCCGGCAAGTTGCTCGCGGCCGCGCGCGCAGGATTGCGTCAGCCCGTTGTCGAGGCGGCGCTGCAGGTTGCGCAGGTTGTCGCGCTGGCGGGCGAGGCGTTCGGCCGGGTGCTGCAGGCGGCGCGCCAGCCAGTCGAGTTGCTGCGCGCGCTGTTCGAGGCCGCGTCCGGTCTGCCGGCGCAGCGCCTGCCGCAGGTCGGCCAGGCGGGCGAGCAGGGCGGCGCGCTCGGGGGCCGCCAGCTCGGCGGCGGCGGTCGGCGTCGGTGCGCGATGGTCGGCGGCGAAGTCGGCGATCGTGAAGTCGGTTTCATGGCCGACGCCGCTGATCACCGGCAGCGGGCTGGCGTGGATGGCGTGGGCCACGGCCTCGTCGTTGAAGGCCCAGAGATCCTCGATGCTGCCGCCGCCGCGGCAGACGATCAGCAGGTCGAGCCCGTCGCGCTCGCGGCGTTCTCCGGCGCACCGGATGGCGGCGGCGATCTGCGCGCCGGCGCCGTCGCCCTGCACCGGCGTCGGGTAGAGCACGATGCCGACATGGGGCGCGCGGCGGCGCAGCGTGGTGAGCACGTCGCGCAGGGCGGCGGCCTGCGGCGAGGTGACGATGCCGATGCGGCGCACGAAGGCGGGCAGCGGGCGCTTGGCCGCCGCGTCGAACAGCCCTTCGCGTTCGAGCTTTTCCTTGAGGCGCAGGAACTGCTCGTACAGGTTGCCGACGCCGGCCCGGCGCGCCGCCTCGACGTTGAGCTGGAAGTCGCCGCGCGCCTCGTAGAGCGTGACGAGCACGCGCGCCTCGATGTGCTGGCCGTTCTCCAGCCGCCAGCCGAGCAGTTGCGCGCGGCTGCGGAACATCACGCAGCGCACCTGCGCGGCGGCGTCCTTCAGCGAAAAGTAGACGTGGCCGGAGGCGGCGTAGGTCAGGTTGGAAATTTCGCCGGACACCCAGCACAGGGGAAAGGCGGCTTCGAGCTTTTCGCGCGCCATCCGGTTGAGCAGGGAAACGGGCAGAACCGGCGGTGCGGAGACGGGCGAGGCGGGGCTCGCGTCGGGAAACAGGGGGGAGGACATGCGGCAATTCTACATGCGCCGCAAATCATGCACACCCCGCGGGCGCCGGCGGGGCAGCGTCTTCCGAAACCCTTGCGAAAATTGCGTATATAAGCTAATGCGATGATTAATATACGCAAATCGTCGGTGCCGGATTTTTTGGCAAAGTGTAAAAAATCCTTTGGGCGGGACTACTTAGGCGTTGCGAAGCGGAGAAATCCACAAAGTTATCCACAGTTTTTGTGGATAAACGTTTTCTATGATGAGGTCGCTAGGGCTTGCTGCGCTGTCCCGCGCAGGCTAAAGTTCCCGCCTGAAAAAAACTTGAGGGAGAAAGCGTGTTTTCCATCATCCAGGCCGCCGGTTGGCCGATTTGGCCCTTGCTGCTGGCATCGATCATCGCCGTGGCCCTGATCATCGAACGCCTGGTCGCCCTGCGTCGTTCCAAGGTGTTGCCCGCCGGCCTGCTCCAGCGCGTGGTCGCCGAATACCGCCAGAACGGCAGCAGCGAGGCGATGATCGCCGGACTCGAAGCGCAGTCGCCGCTCGGCCGCATCCTCGCCGCCGGCCTGCGCAACGTCGGCAGTTCGCGCGACATCATGAAGGAGTCGATCGAGGAAACCGGCCGTGCCGTCTCGCACGACCTCGGCCGCTACCTGACGACGCTCGGCACGATCGCCTCGATCAGCCCGCTGATGGGCCTGTTCGGCACCGTCGTCGGCATGATCGAGATCTTCGGCTCGCAGTCGCCGTCCGGCGCCAACCCGATGCAACTTGCGCACGGCATCTCGATCGCCCTCTACAACACCGGCTTCGGTCTGCTCATCGCCATTCCGGGCATGATTTTCTGGCGCCACTTCCGCGCGCTCGTCGATGGCTTCGTGATCGACATGGAGCAGCAGGCGGTACGTCTCGTCGAACTGCTGCACGGCGAGCGCAAGGCGTAAGGGGCGGGCGATGAATTTCCACAGCGGCGGTCGCCGCGACGAGCCCGAGATCAACCTGATCCCGCTCATCGACGTGCTGCTGGTGATCATCATCTTCCTGATGCTGACCACCACCTACGCCAAGTTTTCCGGGCTGGAGATCAACCTGCCGACGGCCGACGCCAGCAAGCAGGCCGAGCAGCCGAACGAGGTCAGCGTCGCCGTCACCGCCACCGGCCAGGTGCTGGTGAACAAGGCGCCGCTCGCCAGCACGGACGTCCAGGCGATCAGCGAGGCCCTGCGCCGCGCCGCCGGCAGCAACAAGGAGCCGGTCATCGTGATCAGCGCCGACGCCAAGGCGACGCACCAGAGCGTCGTCGACATCATGCAGGCCGCGCAGGCAGCCGGCTATCCGCACATCTCCTTCGCCACCCAGTCGCAGCGCTGACCGTCCGCCGATGGCCGATTCCGGCGAATCCGCCCGTCCCGGCCTCGCGCAGCGCCTCCCCGTCTGGTGGTATCGTCGGCGGTTGGCCGCGCGGCTCGTTCCTCTGCTGCCGCTGTCCTGGCTCTTCCGTCTGCTGACAGCGCTGCGCCGCGCCCTCTACCGGCGCGGCCTGCTGGCATCCGTCCGCCTGCCGGTGCCGGTCGTCGTCGTCGGCAACCTCACCGTCGGCGGCGCCGGCAAGACGCCGCTCGTCCTCTGGCTGGTCGCCCGTCTGCGCGAGCAGGGCCGGCGGCCGGGCATCGTCAGCCGTGGCTATGGCGCGGAAGCTACGAAACACACGAAAGAGGCGGGCGTACGCCCGGTGCTGCCGGATTCGGCGGCGGCCGAGGTGGGCGACGAGCCTTTGCTGCTCGCCCGGCGCAGCGGCGTTCCGGTCTTCGTCGGGCGCGACCGCGTCGCCGCCGGCCGGGCGCTGCTCGCGGCGCATCCGGAGTGCGATGTGATCGTTTCCGACGACGGCCTGCAGCATTACCGTCTGCAGCGCACCGTCGAACTGGTCGTGTTCGACGGACGCGGCGCCGGCAACGCCCGCCTGCTGCCGGCCGGCCCGCTGCGCGAGCCGCTCGGCCGCCTGGCCGAGGCCAGCGCGCTGATCTGGAACGGCGCGCCGGAAGCGCGCGTGGCGCAGGCGGCCGGCACGCTGCCGCAATTTTCGATGCGCCTGGCCGGCGAGCGCTTTGCGGCGCTGGCCGATCCGCAGCGCAGCTGCGCTGCCGCCGACCTGCGCGGCAAGCGGCTCTATGCGCTGGCCGGAATCGGCGATCCTTCGCGCTTCTTCCGCCAGCTCGAAGCGCTCGGGCTGATTTTCGAGGCGCGTCCGTTTCCCGACCATCACGCCTACACTGGCGCCGATCTGGCTTTTGCGCGCGACGGCGTGCTGCTGATGACCGAGAAAGATGCGGTAAAATGCGCCGCAATCTACACGGGCGAGTCCTGGTTCCTGCCGGTCGCGGCGGAAATCCTGCCCTGCGCCGGAGACCTCGGGGGCGCTGAGGCCCCGGGTCTGCTCGACATCATTCTGGAGAAGTTCAATGGACGCACGCTTGCTTGACATCCTGGTCTGCCCGATCTGCAAGGCCAATCTCGAATACCGCAAGGCCGAGTCCGAACTCGTGTGCAAGCCCTGCAAGCTGGCTTTCCCGGTGCGCGACGACATTCCGGTGATGCTCGCCGACGAAGCGCGCCAGTTGCCGGCGGATCCGGTCAGTCCGGCCTGACGCGGGGGCGCCGCCGATGAGCGTCCCGTTCAAGGTCGTCGTTCCGGCGCGCTACGCGTCGACGCGCCTGCCGGCCAAGCCGCTGCTCGATCTCGGCGGCAAGCCGATGGTCGTGCGCGTGGCCGAGCGCGCCGCGCTGTCCGGCGCCGAAGAGGTGTGGGTCGCCACCGATCACGCCGACGTGAAGGCGGCGGCCGAGGAGCACGGATTGCAGGTTTTACTCACGCGCGCCGACCACCCGACCGGCACCGACCGCCTGGCCGAGGTCGTCGCGCAGCGCGGCTGGTCCGCCGACGCCATCGTCGTCAATGTGCAGGGCGACGAGCCGCTGATCGAGCCGGCGCTGATCGCGCAGACCGCGCGCCAGCTCGCCGCGAGCGGCGCCGACATCGCCACCGTCGCGCATCCGCTTGGCGAAGCCGCCGATTTCTTCAATCCGAACGTCGTCAAAGTGGTGTGCACGGCGGCCGGCGACGCGCTCTATTTCTCGCGCGCGCCGATTCCCTACGCGCGCGATCACTTCTCCCGCGAAGGCGGCGGCGAGACGCTGCCGGCCGATTTCCCCGCGTATCGCCACGTCGGCCTGTACGCTTATCGCGCGCGCTTTCTGAGCGCCTACGCCAGGCTCGCGCCGTCGCCGCTCGAAAGCTTCGAGGCGCTCGAACAGCTGCGCGCGCTGTGGCACGGCTACCGCATCAGCGTGGCGATTTCCGACCATCTGCCGCTGCCCGGCGTCGATACGCCGGACGATGCGGAGCGCATGCGCCGACACTTCGCCGGGGCGTGAAAGCGTTTGACCGGGCGGCCAATTGAATGTAATTTTCCGCCTGTAACGAAAGCCCAATCGCACGGCATGCAAGCTCGACAAGCGCGAACGGCGAACAGCATAAAAAATGCAGGAACAACTGCTTCATTCGATTCAATCGACTCCTCCGAGGGCAATACATGAGACTGATTCTGCTGGGCGCTCCGGGCGCCGGTAAGGGCACGCAAGCGCAATTCATCCGTGAAAAATTTGGCATTCCGCAAATCTCCACCGGCGACATGCTGCGTGCCGCAGTCAAGGCGGGCACCCCTCTCGGGATCGAAGCGAAAAAAGTGATGGACGCCGGCGGTCTGGTTTCCGACGAGATCATCATCGGTCTCGTCAAGGATCGCCTGCTGCAGGACGACTGCAAGGCCGGCTACCTGTTCGACGGTTTTCCGCGCACCATTCCGCAGGCCGAAGCGATGAAGGCGGCCGGCGTGGCGATCGACTTCGTGCTCGAAATCGACGTCGCCGACTCGGAAATCATCGAGCGCATGAGCGGTCGCCGCGTGCATCCCGCCTCGGGTCGCACCTATCACGTCAAGTTCAACCCGCCGAAGGTCGCCGGCAAGGACGATGCGACCGGCGAGGAACTGATCCAGCGCGACGACGACAAGGAAGAAACCGTCAAGAAGCGCCTCGAGGTCTATCACTCGCAGACCAAACCGCTCGTCGATTACTACGGCAGTTGGGCCGCCACCGGCGACGCCAAGGCGCCGAAGTGCCGCAAGATCGCCGGCGTCGGCAGCGTCGATGACATCAAACAGGCTGCGTTCGCTGCCCTGAAATAAGGCCGAGATGACCGCCGCCAAGCTCCCGACGAACGCCTTCTACGCCCAGTCGGGCGGCGTGACGGCGGTGATCAATACCTCCGCCTGCGGCGTCATCGAAACGGCGCGCCGGCACCCGGACCGCATCGGCAAGATCTTCGCCGGCCGCAACGGCATTATCGGCGCCCTGGCCGAAGACCTGATCGACACCTCGCTCGAATCCGCCGCCGACGTCGCCCGCCTGCGCCATACGCCGGGGGGCGCCTTCGGCTCCTGCCGCTACAAGCTGAAGGGCTTCGATCAACACCGCGCGCAGTACGAGCGCCTGATCGAGGTGTTCCGCGCGCACGACATCGGCTACTTCTTCTACAACGGCGGCAACGACTCGATGGACACCGCGTGGAAGGTGTCCCAGCTTTCCGAAAAACTCGGCTATCCGCTCGTCTGCGTCGGCATCCCGAAGACCGTCGACAACGATCTGCCGCATACCGACTCCTGCCCCGGCTTCGGCTCGGTCGCCAAGTACGTCGCGACCTCGATCCGCGAGGCCGGCTACGACGTCGCCTCGATGGCCAGGACGTCGACCAAGATCTTCGTCATGGAAGTCATGGGTCGCCACGCCGGCTGGATCACCGCCGCCTGCGGACTGGCCAGCGAGGCCGAGGGCGAGCCGCCGCACATCCTGCTGCTGCCCGAGGTCCCCTTCGACGAGGCGCGCTTCCTGGCGCGCGTGCACGAATGCGTGCAGCGCTACGACTACTGCACGATCGCCGTTTCCGAAGGCCTGCACGACGCGCAGGGCAACTTCCTGTCCGACATGGGAACGCAGGACGCCTTCGGCCACGCGCAGCTGGGCGGCGTCGGCCAGATCGTCGCGCAGCTGATCAAGGATCGTCTGGGCTACAAATACCACTGGGCGCTCGCCGATTACCTCCAGCGTTCGGCGCGCCACATCGCGTCGAAGACGGACCTCGATCAGGCCTATGCGCTCGGCCGGGCCGCCGTCGAACTGGCGCTCGCCGGGCGCAACGCGGTGATGCCGGGCGTCGTGCGCCTCGCCGACGCGCTCTATCGCTGGGAAGTCGGCGTCGCCGACCTGAAGGAGGTCGCCAACGTCGAGCGCAAGATGCCGCGCGACTTCATCAGCGACGACGGTTTTCACATCACGGACAAATGCCGCGCGTACCTTACGCCGTTGATCGAGGGCGAGGACTATCCGCCCTACCGCAACGGCTTGCCGGATTACGTGCGCTTGAAGAATATTTCGGTGCCGAAGAAGCTCGGGGAGTTTGCGGTGTAAGGGACTCGGCAGCGACGCGTCCGCCCGTGCCGGCGGCGTAGACAGGTTTGTTTCAAATGTAGGGCAAACCGGCCCGGCGGAATCTTCCAAAGGGCTTGAGCAAACTTTTTGGGAGGGAGTTCATGTCTTCTGCGTTGATGCTCGCACTTGGGTGCGCGTTGCTGGCGGTCGTCTATGGCTGGATATCGAGTACCCAGATTCTCAGCCTGCCCGCCGGTAACGCGCGTATGCAGGAAATCGCCAAGGCGATTCAGGAAGGGGCCTCGGCCTATCTGGCGCGACAGTACAAGACGATCGCCATCGTCGGCGTCGTGCTGGCGATCCCGATCGCCATCTTCCTCGGCAAGGCGACCGCCATCGGTTTCGTGATCGGCGCCGTGCTTTCCGGTGCGGCCGGCTTCATCGGCATGAACGTCTCCGTGCGCGCCAACGTGCGCACCGCCGAAGCGGCGCGTTCGGGCATCGCGGCGGCGCTCGACGTCGCCTTCAAGGGCGGCGCGATCACCGGCATGCTGGTCGTCGGCCTCGGCCTGCTCGGCGTCGCCGGCTACTACGCGGTGCTGCGCATGGGCGGAACCGCCGACCTGCACCACGTCGTCGAGCCGCTCGTCGGCCTCGCCTTCGGCTCCTCGCTGATCTCGATCTTCGCCCGTCTCGGCGGCGGCATCTTCACCAAGGGCGCCGACGTCGGCGCCGACCTCGTCGGCAAGGTCGAGGCCGGCATCCCGGAGGACGATCCGCGTAACCCGGCGGTGATCGCCGACAACGTCGGCGACAACGTCGGCGACTGCGCCGGCATGGCTGCCGACCTCTTCGAGACCTATGCGGTGACAGTGGTCGCCACCATGGTGCTCGCGGCGCTGACCATCAAGAGCTTTCCCGGCCTCGGCGAAAACCTGATCCTCTATCCGCTGGCGCTCGGCGGCGTGTCGATCATCGCCTCGATCGTCGGCTGCATCTTCGTCAAGACCTCGGACGGCGGCAAGATCATGGGCGCCCTCTACAAGGGCCTGATCGTCGCCGGCGTTCTCGCGCTCGTCGCCTACTATCCGGTTACCTCCTGGCTGATCGGCGCCGGCGACGCCGCCGCCAAGATCACCACGGCGAGCATGTTCGGCTGCTCGATCGTCGGCCTCGTGCTGACCGCTGCGCTGGTCTGGATCACCGAGTACTACACCGGCACCGACTACGCGCCGGTCAAGCACGTCGCGGAAGCGTCGACGACCGGGCACGGGACGAACATCATCGCCGGCCTCGGCGTCTCGATGAAATCCACCGCGCTGCCGGTCCTCTCTGTGTGCGCCTCGATCTGGGCGGCATACGCGATGGGCGGTCTGTTCGGCATCGCTATCGCGGCCACTTCGATGCTCTCGATGGCCGGCATCGTCGTCGCGCTCGACGCCTACGGTCCGATCACCGATAACGCCGGCGGCATTGCCGAGATGTCCGAGTTGCCGCCGGAAGTGCGCAACGTGACCGATCCGCTCGATGCCGTCGGCAACACGACCAAGGCGGTGACCAAGGGCTACGCTATCGGCTCCGCCGGTCTGGCCGCGCTGGTTCTCTTCGCCGACTATACGCACGGCCTCGAAGCGGCCGGCCTGAAAGGCGTGACCTTCGACCTCTCGAACCACATGGTGATCATCGGCCTCATCATCGGCGGCCTGATTCCCTATCTGTTTGGCGCCATGGCCATGGAAGCGGTCGGGCGTTCGGCCGGCGCGGTGGTCGTCGAGGTGCGGCGCCAGTTCAAGGAAATTCCCGGCATCATGGACGGCACGGCCAAGCCCGACTACTCCAAGGCGGTCGACATGCTGACCGTGGCGGCGATCAAGGAAATGATGATTCCGTCGATGCTGCCGGTCGCCGTGCCGATCGTCGTCGGCCTGCTGCTCGGTCCGCAGGCGCTCGGCGGCCTGCTCGTCGGGACGATCGTCACCGGCCTCTTCGTGGCGATCTCGATGACGACCGGCGGCGGCGCCTGGGACAACGCCAAGAAGTACATCGAGGACGGCCACTTCGGCGGCAAGGGCTCCGAGGCGCACAAGGCGGCGGTGACCGGCGACACGGTCGGCGATCCCTACAAGGATACGGCCGGCCCGGCGGTGAACCCGCTGATCAAGATCATCAACCTCGTCGCGCTGCTGATCGTGCCGCTGATGGTTTGATCCGGTTTCCGGAACTCTGGAAAACGAACGGGGCAGCCGCGGCTGCCCCGTTTTTTTCTGGCCGGCGCATTCGTCGGCGAGTTTGTCAGGGGGTCAGAGCGCGACCGCCGGGTTCAGCGTATAGACGCCGGTCAGGCTGGCCTCGGCGAGGATGTGGCCCCGCATCGCGTCGCGCACCTGCTGGCCGGTCAGTTTGCCGTCGACCGGCAGCCGCTCCACGTCGAGCGCATAGACGGTAAATACGTAGCGGTGGCGCAACTCGTCGTTCCACGGCGGGCACGGGCCGTCGTAGCCGTAGTAGTCGCCGTTCATGTCGTGGTCGCCGGCGAACCACGACGTGTAGTCGTTGATGCCCTGGCGCGCGCCGTGCGGCGCCGCCGGTCCCGCCTTGCCGCGCGGCGTGACGTCTTTCGAGAATTCGCCGTTCTCTATCTCGCGCAATCCGGCCGGCAGGTCGACGAGCACCCAGTGGAAAAAATCCACGCGCGGCAGGCTGGCCGGGACGCCGCGTCCTTCCTGATTCACGTCGTCGCCGCGGCTCGGTACGTCGGGGTCGTGGCAGATGACGGCCAGGGATTTCGTGTCGGCCGGCACCTCGCTCCAGGCCAGGTGCGGGTTGTGGTTGTTCCCGAGGCAGACGTGGCGCGCCGGGTCGGGCGTGCAGAAGGCGAATTCGCCGGGGATTTTCTGCCCCTCGCTGAAGCTGTTGCTGATCAGTTTCATTCTAGCTCCTCCTTGTCGATCATTCTGCGGCGCGCCGCCGGAAGTCGCGCAGCCGGAAGCCGGCAAGCCACAGTGTAGCGAAATAGGCGCCGGCGCCAAGTACGACGACGCCGGACAGCTGCAGCAGGCGCTGAGTGAGCGTCCAGCGCAGCCAGGCGTTCGCGTCGCCGGTGGCGAACCAGAGCGTGACCCCCATCGCCAGCATGGCGATCGCCAGTCTGGCGTAGAAGGCCGCCCAGCCGGCTTGCGGTGTGTAGATGCCGTGCCGGCGCAAGCCGCGATAGAGCAGGAAGGCGTTCAGGCAGGCGGCCAGGCCGATCGCCAGGGCGAGGCCGGCGTGCTTGAGCCAGCCGATCAGCGCGAGGTTGAGCAGTTGCGTGACGAAAAGCGTGACGAGCGCGATCTTGACCGGGGTGCGCACGTTCTGCCGCGCATAGAAGCCGGGGGCCAGCACCTTGACGAGGATCAGGCCGAGCAGTCCCAGGCTGTAGGCGACCAGCGCGTCGCGCGTCTTGAACACGTCGTCGGCCGAGAAGGCGCCGTGATGGAACAGGGTGGCGATCAGCGGCACGGCGATCAGCGCCAGCGCCAGCGCGGCCGGCGCGGCGAGCAGCAGGGTCAGGCGCAGGCCCCAGTCGAGCAGCTTCGAATAGTCTTCGGTCCTGCCGCTGGCGTGATACTTGGCCAGCGAGGGGAGCAGGATGGTGCCGAGCGCGGCGCCGAGCATGCCGGCCGGGAACTCCATCAGACGGTCCGCGTAATACAGCCATGAAACGCTGCCGGTGCCGAGAAAGGAGGCGAAGATGGTGTTGATCAGGAGGCTGACCTGCGATACCGAGACGCCGAGGACGGCCGGCGCCATCAGCCTGAGGATGCGGCGCACGCCTTCGTCCTTCCAGTTGAAGGAGAAACGCGGCAGCATGCCGATGCGGCGCAGGCTGGGCAGCTGGAAGGCGAGTTGCAGCGCGCCGCCGAGGACGACCGCCCAGCCCAGCACGAGGACCGGCGGATCGAACCACGGTGCCGCGAAGAGCGCCATGCCGATGAAGGCGAGGTTGAGCAGGACCGGCGTGAAGGCCGGCACGGCGAAGCGGCTCCAGGTGTTGAGAACGCCGCCGGAGAGTGCGACCAGCGACATGAACAGGATGTAGGGGAAGGTGATGCGCGTCAGTTCGACGGTCAGCGCGAACTTGCCCGCGTCGGCGGCGAAGCCCGGTGCCGAGATGTAAACGAGGAAGGGCGCGGCGGCCATCCCGAGCAGCGTCACTGCGAGCAGGATCAGGAAGAGCAGGGTGGCGACGTGATCGACCAGGCGCCGGGTCTCGGTCTCTCCGCGCCGGTTCTTGTATTCGCCGAGAATGGGGACGAAGGCCTGCGAGAAGGCGCCTTCGGCGAACAGGCGGCGCAGCAGGTTGGGCAGCTTGAAGGCGACGAAGAAAGCGTCGGTCATCACGCCGGCGCCGAAGGTGCGGGCGATGACGAAATCGCGCACGAAACCGAGTATGCGCGAGAGCAGCGTCATGCCGCTGACGGTGGCGAGGGCTTTGAGCAGGTTCATCTGGATTTTTGTAGGTTTCGACGCGTGCGGCGGGCGCCGCGGCAGCGGTTCGCGCCGGAATCCGCCATCTTAGCCGCTTCGCGGCGGCGGACAAAACCCGACGCAGGTCTCGCTTGCGTTGTCCAGTTCGACTCCGTATAATTGCGCGTTTTCGATAAACCCATCAGCTTTTTTAGGGATAACATTCATGGCCAACAGCGCACAAGCACGCAAGCGTGCACGCCAAGCCGTCAAACAACGCGCCCACAACGCCAGTCTGCGCTCCACTCTGCGTACGGCCATCAAGCGTGTGCAAAAGGCGATTGTCGCTGGCGACAAGGCTGCTGCTCAGAGCGTGTTCCAGGAATCCGTCTCGGTGCTCGACCGCATCGCCGACAAGAAAATCATCCACAAGAACAAGGCCTCGCGCCACAAGAGCCGCCTGTCGGCCCAGATCAAGGCGCTCGCTGCCTGATCGTTCTGCTGGAAACAAGAACGGCGCCCGCGGGCGCCGTTTTTTATTGTCCGGATTCTGCTCCGGATCAGCTTTTTTTGTCCTTGCCGTCGATCGGGCAGACGCCTTCGATCAGTTGCAGGTCGTTGTCCTGCGCGAAGTTGAGTACGAAGCGGTAGGCCATCGGTTCGACTTCGTAGAGCCTGCCGTCGACGAAGACGGCTTTTTCGCCGTTGTAGTCGCCGGGGCCGACGTAGGGCGAGTATTTCATTTTCTTTTCCGCGCCGAAGGCTGAAAGGACGCCGCAGAGGCGTTCGGCCCAGTCGCTGGGGCGGAATTTCTTCCCCGCGGTGGTCAGCCCGATGATGATGAAGGTGGTATTCGGCGAGATACTCATGTTTCGGCGATGTCTCGGCGTTGTGCGCCACGAATTGTTGTCATTTCGTCCCCTGTGTTCTTGTGGTCCGGAGGGCGCACGGATTCTAACAGAAAGGCGCCGTCTTGGCCCGTCGCTGCGACTGCCGGCGGGCGTCTACGCGCCATCATGCGCGCCGAGTCTTACGCCGGGCTTGCAAAAGATGCTTCCGGTTTTTCGCACCTGACCCGGGCTTCGTTTTTTGGGGTGCGGCGCTTCGCGGGCGGCCTTCGGGCGTGCCGGCCATATATACAAGGGCGCGTTTTTCCCTTAACATTTCATCCCTTGCAAGGCAGGCGGCACAAGCATTTCAAGCTGCGCGGCCGGGCCTGCAAAAGCGTAAGACGCGTGAATACTCCGGCGGCGCAAGCCGCCGTTTCAGTTTCAGAGCCTCCACCAGGGGTCGTATATGTCTCACCTGATGAATACCTACGCCCGGCTTCCGGTCGCCTTCAGCCATGGCGACGGGAGCTGGATCACCGATACCGAAGGCAAGTGCTACCTCGACGCCTTGTCCGGGATTGCCGTTTCGACGCTCGGGCACAACCACCCGGCGCTGGTCGCCGCGATCGCCGCGCAAGCGGCGCGCGTTTTGCACACGTCGAACATCTACCGCATTCCGCAGCAGGAGCAGTTGGCCGACCGGCTGACCGCGCTTGCCGGCATGGAGGAGGTTTTCTTCTGCAACTCCGGTTGCGAAGCCAACGAAGCGGCAATCAAGCTGGCGCGCTTCTTCGGCCACCAGAACGGCATCGACAGCCCGGTCATCATCGTCATGGAGAAGGCTTTCCACGGGCGGACCCTGGCGACCCTCTCAGCCACCGGCAACCGCAAGGCGCAGGCCGGCTTCGAGCCGCTCGTCTCGGGTTTCGTGCGGGTGCCGTACAACGATCTCGAAGCGATCCGTGCGATCGCCGAGCACAATCACAACGTCGTCGCGGTCATGCTCGAAATCGTGCAGGGCGAGGGCGGCATCAACATCGCCGACCTCGAATTCCAGCGCGGCCTGCGCGCCCTGTGCGACGACAGGAACTGGCTGCTGCTGTGCGACGAAGTGCAGTGCGGCATGGGGCGGACCGGGACGTGGTTCGGCTTCCAGCACGCCGGCATCGTGCCCGACGTGGCGACCCTGGCCAAGGGCCTCGGCAGCGGCGTGCCGATCGGCGCCTGCCTGACGGCGGGCAAGGCCGCCGGCCTCTTCAAGCCGGGCAACCACGGCTCGACCTTCGGCGGCAATCAGCTCGCGACGACCGCCGCGCTGACCACCCTCGACGTGATCGAGAAGGACAATCTGCGCGCCAACGCCGTCGCGGTCGGCCAGTTGATCCGCAACGGCCTGGCCGAGGCGCTGGCCGGCGTAGCCGGCGTCGTCGACATCCGCGGCCAGGGCCTGATGCTCGGCGTCGAACTCGACCGTCCCTGCGGCGAACTGGTGACGCGCGCCCTCGACGCGGGTCTGCTGATTAACGTGACGGCCGAAAAGGTCGTGCGCCTGCTGCCGCCGCTGACCTTCGGCGTCGACGAGGGGCGCGAACTGGTCTCGCGTCTGTCCAAGCTGATCCGCGATTTCCTCGCGGCTTGAGAGGAAGCCTATGAGTACGGTCAAACACTTCCTGCAGTTCAAGGACTTCACCCGCGAGGAGTTCGACTACCTGTTCGAGCGCACGCGCTGGATCAAGGAGCAGTTCAAGGCCTACCAGCGCTACTGGCCGCTCGCCGACCGCACGCTGGTGATGATTTTCGAGAAGGCCAGCACGCGCACGCGCCTTTCCTTCGAGGCCGGCATGCAGCAGCTCGGCGGCTCGGCGATCTACCTCAATACGCGCGATTCGCAGCTCGGGCGCGGCGAGCCGGTCGAGGACGCGGCGCAGGTCATCTCGCGCATGAGCGACATCGTGATGATCCGCACCTTCGAGCAGGACATCATCGAGCGCTTCGCCGCCAACTCGCGCGTGCCGCTGATCAACGGCCTGACCAACGAATACCACCCGTGCCAGATCATGGCCGACATCTACACCTTCATCGAACAGCGCGGCCCGATCCAGGGCAAGACGGTGGCCTGGATCGGCGACTCGAACAACGTCTGCAACACGTGGCTGCAGGCCGCCGAAGTGCTCGACTTCAACGTGCATGTGTCGACGCCGCCCGGCTATGAAGTCGAAGCCGAGCGCGCCGGCCTTTACGGCACCGGCCACTTCGAGCAGTTCGCCGACCCGATGGAAGCCGCCAGGGGCGCCGATCTGGTGACCACCGACGTGTGGACGTCGATGGGCTTCGAGGCCGAGAACGAGGAGCGCATGCGCGACTTCGCCGACTGGCAGGTCGACGCCGACATGATGCGCGTCGCGCGTCCCGAGGCCGTGTTCATGCACTGTCTGCCGGCGCACCGCGGCGAGGAAGTGTCCGCCGAGGTGATCGACGGTCCGCAGAGCGTCGTCTGGGACGAGGCGGAGAACCGTCTGCACGTACAAAAGGCGCTGATGGAGTATCTGCTCCTCGGCCGCATCAACGTTTAATTTTTGCTGGGAACTACGATGAGCGACATCAAGAAAGCAGTCCTCGCCTACTCGGGCGGCCTCGACACCTCCGTCATCCTGAAATGGCTGCAGGACACCTACCAGTGCGAAGTGGTGACCTTCACCGCCGACCTCGGCCAGGGCGAGGAGCTCGAACCGGCGCGCGCCAAGGCGCTGAAGTTCGGCATCAAGCCGGAAAATATCTTCATCGACGACCTGCGCGAAGAGTTCGTGCGCGACTTCGTCTTTCCGATGTTCCGCGCCAACACCGTTTATGAAGGCGAATACCTGCTCGGCACCTCGATCGCTCGCCCGCTGATCGCCAAGCGTCTGGTCGAGATCACCAACCTGACCGGCGCCGACGCCATCTCGCACGGCGCCACCGGCAAGGGCAACGACCAGGTCCGCTTCGAGCTCGGCGCCTACGCGCTGAAACCGGGCATCAAGGTCATCGCCCCGTGGCGCGAATGGGACCTGCTGTCGCGCGAGAAGCTGCTGGCCTACGCCGAGCAGCACGGCATCCCGGTCGAAATGAAGCACAAGGCCGGCGGCTCGCCGTACTCGATGGACGCCAATCTGCTGCACATCTCCTACGAGGGTCGTCACCTCGAAAACCCGGCGGCCGAGGCCGAAGAGTCGATGTGGCGCTGGACCGTCTCGCCGGAAGCGGCGCCGGACGCCGCCGAATACCTCGATCTCGAATTCGCGCAGGGCGACCTCGTCGCGATCAACGGCCAGCGGATGCCGGCGCACGAACTGCTCGCCACGCTCAACCAGATCGGCGGCAAGCACGGCATCGGCCGCCTCGACCTCGTCGAAAACCGCTACGTCGGCATGAAGTCGCGCGGCTGCTACGAAACCCCCGGCGGCACCATCCTGCTCAAGGCGCACCGCGCCATCGAATCGATCACGCTCGACCGCGAAGTCGCCCACCTCAAGGACGATCTGATGCCGCGCTACGCCAGCCTGGTCTACAACGGCTACTGGTGGAGCCCCGAGCGGCGCGCGCTGCAGACGCTGATCGACGACACGCAGAAGACGGTCAACGGCTGGGTGCGCGTCAAGCTCTACAAGGGCAACGTGATCGTCACCGGGCGCGATTCGAAGACCGACTCGCTGTTCGATTCGACCATCGCCACCTTCGAGGACGACGCCGGCGCCTACGACCAGAAGGACGCGGGCGGCTTCATCAAGCTCAACGCGCTGCGCATGCGCATCGCTGCCAACCTGGCCGCCAAGAAGGGCAGCTGAGGACCGACATCGATGTTCGGACTGACCGAAGAGCAAATCTCCGATTTCGGCATGACCTTCGGGGTCGGAGCCTTCATGCTCTTCATGCTGTTCATCATCGGCGAGATCGCCTGGAAGTCGAAGGCGGGCAAGGCGGGCACCTTCGTGCTCTTCTTCGTGCTCGCCTTCGGCATGATCGGCTTCGTCGCCAAGGCCGTCATTCAAAAAATGTGGGGAATCTGAAATGTCGCAACCGTCACAATTCGATAACGTCAGCGTCGTCAAGCAGGCCAACGTCTACTTCGACGGCAAGTGCGTCAGCCATACCGTCCAGTTCGCCGACGGCACCAAGAAGTCGGTCGGCGTGATCCTGCCGGCCACGCTCGTCTTCAACACCGGCGTGCCGGAAATCATGGAAGGCGTCGCCGGCGCCTGCCGCGTCCGCCTGAAGGGCGAGACCGGATGGACGGCCTACGGCGCCGGCCAGTCGTTCAACGTCCCGGGCAACTCGTCGTTCGAGATCGCCTGCGACGAGCCCTATCACTACGTCTGCCACTTCGGCTGAGCGGAGGCGCGGATGCCGTCTTTCGACTTTTCCTCCGAAGTGGACATGGTGGCGTTGAAGAACGCCATCGACGCGGCCGGCAAGAAGATCATCGGACGCCACGATTTCAAGGGCACCAGCGCCAAGGTCGAGCTGAACGAGAAGGACAAGGTCATCACGCTGCACGCCGACTCCGACTTCCAGCTGAACCAGATCAAGGACATCCTCTTTCCCGAAATGGAGAAGAAGGAGCCGGACTGCACCAAGCGCCTCGACAGCCAGACCGTGCAGAAAGTCTCGGGCGACAAGGTCAAGCAGGAGCTGAAGATCAAGATCGGCATCGAGAGCGAACTGGCCAAGAAGATCGTCAAGCTGCTCAAGGATTCCAAGCTCAAGGTGCAGGCCGCCATCCAGGGCGACGCCGTGCGCGTCACCGGCGCCAAGCGGGACATCCTGCAGGAGGCCATCGCGCTGATCAAGAAGTCGATTACCGACTTCCCGATCAAGTACGGCAACTTCCGCGACTGAGCGGATTTCTCTCCGAGGTGAAACGGCGTCCGCGGACGCCGTTTTTCTTTGTCCTTCCGCGTCGTCTTTCCGCCCGCGCCGGTCAGCCGCGCAGGCCGCCGATCCACACCGAGTAAAGCCGGTCCGCCAGCCGTCGCGTGGCCGGCAGGCGGGCCGCGGCTTCCGCCTGCATGCGCTCCGGCGTCTGCACCGAGGCGGGCAGGGCGGCGAGGCCGGCGACCTCTTCCGGCCAGCTGGCGCACCACGCGGCGATCATCTCGGGCGTCATCTCGACGTGACATTGCATGCCGAGATGCGGGCCGAGGACGAACATCTGGTTGGCGCAGAAGTCGCTGCCCAGGATACGCGTCGCGCCGGGCGGGATGCTGAAGGTTTCGCCATGCCACTGGAAGACCGTCGCAGCTTCTCCGGCTCCTTCTCCGGCCCCTTCTCCGGTTTCGGTGCGGGGCCTGGCGGCCATGTCGCCCAGCCAGTGCCGGGCGAGCGGATGTTCGGCGGCGCGCGCCGTTCCCCAGCCGATCTCCTTGACCGGATTGGCCTCGACGCGGCCGCCGAGGGCCTTGCTCATCAACTGGCCGCCGAGGCAGTGGCCGATCACGGGAACCCCGCGCGCGGCGGCGTCGCGGATCAGCGCGCATTCCGCGGCGATCCACGGCAAAGGGTCGTTCACGCTCATCGGGCCGCCCATGAAGCAGAGGCCGGCGTAGGCTTCGGCGTCGGGCGGCAGCGGGTCGCCGCGATCGATGGCGAACAGCGTCGATGGAATCGAGTGCGCCGCGAGGAATGTGGCAAAATAGCCCGCTCCCTCAACGGCGGCGTGGCGGAAGATGGCGACAGGCTTCATGATGCAGGCGGGCTTCGGTGAAAGCCGCAATCTTACGCTCGGCGCGCTGCTGTGCCTATGCTCCCTGCCGCTGGCGGCAGCCGACGTCGGCCTGGCCGGGCTGTTTCCGGGCAAGGTGCTGCTGACGATCGACGGCGGGCCGCCGCGGACCGTGGCGGTCGGCGCGACGACCGCCGAAGGGGTCCGGGTCATCGCGGTCGATGGCGATACCGCGACCTTCGAGATCGACGGCCGGCGGCGCCAGTTGCGCGTCGGTCAGAACGTCGCCGCGCAGGCGCCGGGCAGCGGGCCGGCGACGGCGGTGCTGACGGCCGACGGACAGGGGCATTTCCTGACGTCCGGAACGATCAACGGGGGGGCGGTGCGTTTTCTCGTCGACACCGGTGCGTCGATGGTCTCGCTCGGCGCGGCCGACGCCCGCCGGCTCGGCATCGACGCGAGCAAGGGGCTGCAGGGCGTGGCCCAGACGGCGAACGGGCAGGCCGTGGTCCATCGCGTCAAGCTCGATACCGTGAAGGTCGGCGGGATCGTGCTCAACAACGTCGACGCCCTCGTGCATCAGAGCGATCTGCCGATCGCGCTGCTCGGCATGAGTTTTTTGAACCGTATGGAAATGCAGCGCGATGGCGAGACCATGACGCTGAAAAAACGCTACTAGGAGATCCCCCATGCCCCACCGCGACGAAGAAATCACCCTGTTGCGCCGAGAACTCGAAATGCTGATGGGCGAACGCCAGACCCTGCTGCAGGTCGTCGGCGCGACGGCCGCCCTGATCGCCACGCTGGACAGCAAGCGCCTGCCGGTCGGCGCCGTCGAGTCGGCCGATCTGGTCGCCACGACCATCAACGCGTTGTCCGAAGAGACCCTGCAGGATGCGCTCGACGCGGTGCGCGCCGAAATCGAGGAAGACGGTGCCGGCAAGTAGGCCGCTCGAGACGCCGCCGGCGACCGACCTCGGGCGCCTGCGCGCGGCCCTTCTACCGACGCCTGCGGCCGGCGTCTTCGTGCTCGAGGATGGCGTCGGCGAGGAGACGCTGACGCCCGCCTCGGTCCTCTTTCCGATCGTCCTGCGCCCGGCCGCGCCGACCGTTCTGCTCACCCAGCGCACCGCCCACCTCAAGGACCATCCAGGGCAGATCAGCTTTCCGGGCGGGCGGGCCGAACCGGAGGATCCGTCGCCGGCGCATACCGCGCTGCGCGAGGCCGAGGAGGAGATCGGATTGCCCGCGGGGCGCGTCGAGATCGCCGGCTATCTGCCGGAATACCGCACCGGCACCGGCTTCCGCGTGACGCCGGTGGTCGCCATGGTGACGCCGCCCTTCGACCTGCGTCCCGATCCGTTCGAGGTCGCCGAAGTCTTCGAAGTGCCGCTCGCGTTTCTCCTCGATCCGGCCAACCACAAGCGGCACGCGCTGCATTACCGCGGCCAGTTGCGCCACTACTACGCCATGCCCTACGGCGACTATTTCATCTGGGGCGCCACGGCGGGCATGATCATGTCGCTCTACCAGGCGCTCGGAGCGCGGCGCTGATCGCCGCGCCGGCAGCCGCGGCATCGGCGGTGCGGAATACCGCGATGGCGCCGGCTTGTGGTATCTTGGCCCTTTCCCATGACAAACAGGCGCGCAGTCTCGAGCGCCGTACGGATTCCCTTTCGCGATGAGCCTGTTTTCCCTCATCGTCGCGCTGCTGCTTGAGCAGGTGCGGCCTCTACCTTACCAACAATTCGTACACGGGCCGTTGACCCGGCTGGCGGATTTCCTCGAACGGCACTTCAACACCGGCGAACATCGCCACGGCACGCTGGCCTGGGGTTTCGCGGTGCTCGGCCTGACCGCTCTCGCCGGCGTCGCCTTCTTTGCGCTCTATGCCCTCAACCCGCTGCTCGCCTGGGCGTGGAACGTTTTCGTCCTCTATCTGACGATGGGCTTCCGCCAGTTCAGCCACTACTACACCGACATCCAGCTCGCGCTGCGCATGGGCGACGTGCCGCATGCGCGCAAGCTGCTCGCCGAATGGCGCGGGCGTCCGGCCGACGATCTGTCGTCGTCCGAGATCGCCCGCCTGTCGATCGAGGAGGCGCTGGCCGCGTCGCACCGCCACGTCTTCGGCGTGCTGGTCTGGTTCGTCCTGCTGCCCGGGCCGTGCGGCGCCGTGCTCTACCGCGCAGCGGCCTTCCTCGCCGAGCACTGGGGCCGGCGCGGCGAGGCCGACCCGATCGAATTCGGAAGTTTCGGCACATTTGCGCAACAGTCTTTCGCTATCATCGACTGGCTGCCCGCGCGCATGACGGCGGCCGGTTTCGCCATCGTCGGCAATTTCGAGGACGCCATCTACTGCTGGCGCACGCAGGCCGCCAAATGGCCCGATACGGGCTACGGCGCCGGCCTTGGCATCGTCCTCGCGAGCGGCGCCGGCGCGCTCGGCGTGCGTCTCGGCATGCCGCTCGTCGAAGCCGGCGAGATCGCCGACCGGGCCGAACTCGGCACCGGCGACGACGCCGACGTGGATTTCATGCAGAGCGCCGTCGGCCTCGTCTGGCGCGCGCTGGTGCTCTGGTTGTTGCTTTTGCTTTTGTTGGGGCTTGCCAGTCTGGTGGGCGGTTGATCGATCAATTACAAGGAGTTTCCCATGAGCAGAGAAGTTGTCGTTCTTAGCGCTGTCCGTTCCGCCATCGGTGCATTCGGTGGCTCCCTCGCCAACATGGAACCCGCCGAACTGGCCGGTACCGTGATGAAGGAAGCCGTGACCCGTTCCGGCGTCGATCCGCAGCAGATCAACTACGTCACCGTCGGCAACTGCATCCCGACCGATTCGCGCTACGCCTACGTTCCGCGCGTCGCCTCGATCCAGGCCGGCCTGTCGATGGATTCCGTCGCCATGCAGGTCAACCGCCTGTGCTCGTCGGGCCTGCAGGGCATCGTCACCACCTCGCAGCAGATCATGCTCGGCGATTGCGACTACGGCATCGGCGGCGGCGTCGAAGTGATGTCGCGCGGCGGCTACATGCTGCCGGCGCTGCGTTCCGGTGCGCGCATGGGCGACAGCAAGGCGATCGACATGATGGTCGCCGTGCTCACCGACCCCTTCGGCGTCGGCCATATGGGCATCACCGCCGAGAACCTGGCGACCAAGTGGAACATCTCGCGCGAAGAGCAGGACGCCTGCGCGCTCGAATCGCAGCGCCGCGCCGCGGTCGCCATCGCCGAAGGCCGCTTCAAGTCGCAGATCGTTCCGATCGTGCAGCAGACGCGCAAGGGCGAAGTCGTGTTCGATACTGACGAGCACGGCAAGGCCAGCACGACCATGGAGTCGCTGGCCAAGATGAAGCCGGCCTTCAAGAAGGACGGCACGGTCACCGCCGGCAACGCCTCGGGCATCAACGACGGCGCCGCCTTCTTCGTGCTCGCCGCCGCCGACGCCGCCGCCAAGGCCGGCCAGAAGCCGATCGCCCGTCTGGTGTCCTACGCCGTCGCCGGCGTCCCGAACGACGTCATGGGCGAAGGTCCGATCCCGGCCTCCAAGCTGGCGCTCAAAAAGGCCGGCTTGTCGCTCGACCAGATGGACGTCATTGAATCGAACGAAGCCTTCGCCGCGCAGGCCATCGCCGTTTCCAAGGGCCTCGGCCTCGATCCGGTGAAGACCAACCCGAACGGCGGCGCCATCGCCCTCGGCCATCCGGTCGGCTGCTCGGGCGCCTTCATCGCCACCAAGGCGATCTACGAACTGCAGCGCACCGGCGGCAAGTACGCGCTGGTCACCATGTGCATCGGCGGCGGCCAGGGCATCGCCGTGGTCTTCGAACGCATGTAATTCCGGCCGTTGGCAAAAAACCCGACTGCTGTCCGTCGGGTTTTTTTTCGACCGGGAGCCTTGCACGAGTCAGTAGAACAAGCATGAACGGCGAGCCGTTCCGCCCGACCTACGGGCGCCGGCGGCCGCCAGGACAAAGGAAACGCATGGCTAATCTTTCGGCAGTGCCCGCAGCGTCCAGTCCCGCGCCCGACGAATTCGAGCGCGTGCTCGCCAGTATCGAGATCCCCGCCTGTCCCGACGTCGTCATGCAGGTGATGGCCGAAGTGCAGAAGGACGAGCCGGACATCAACCGCCTGGCGCACATCATCGCGTCCGACGTCGGCATGTCGGCGATGACGCTGAAGCTTGCCAACTCGGCCCTGTTCAACCGCGGCGCCGCCGTCAGCAGCGTGCCGCACGCGGTGGCCCGCCTGGGCACCGGCAACATTCAGAACATCGTGGTCGCATCCAGCCTGCGCGCCAGCATGAGCGGCCTGCCCGACGCGCTGCTCGAGAAGTTCTGGGACCGCGCCGCCGTGCTGGCCGTCGCGGCCGGCCTCGTCGCCCGCCGCCAGTACGGCATTTCGAGCGACAGCGCCTACACCTTCGCGCTGTTCCACGACGCCGCGGTGCCGGTCATGATGCGCCGCTTCAAGCCCTACGCCGCGCTGCTCGAAAAGGCGCAGAGCGAGGGCGGCAATCTGTGCGCCATCGAGCAGGAGAATTTCAGCTGCAGCCACGACGTGGTCGGCGCGCTGCTGGCGCGCAACTGGGGGCTGCCGGCCGTCATTTCGCAGGCCATCCGCTTCCACCACGATCCGGACGTCTTCGGCCTGCCGGAGTCCGCCCTGCCGCGCGAGGCGCTGCCGCTGATCGCCGTCACCCATGTCGCCGAATTCCTCACCGCGGAAATCCTCGAGGAGGCCGATACCGACGTGGGGCCGGTCATGTACGCCAGGGCGCTGGCCTATCTGGGCGTCACCGAGGCGGACGCCTCCGAGCTGCGCGACGATCTGGAGCAGGCGCTCCGCGCCACTGGGCGCTAGTCCCGGGACGGGGCGTCGCCCCGATTGGTGCGCGGCCCGCCCCGCGCTGGTGCGCCGGGCGCGGGCGATTCCCCGGAATCCGCGCTCCCCGGGCCTTTTCCCGTTTGGCATGCTTTTCGCTGTTGCTGTGACAGACCCACAGCAGCGGCGAAAATCATGAGCGCGAACTTCTACAACGAAATGTACGATGCGGCCGGCGGTTTGCGGCCGTACTACCGGGACTACGCCGACTGGCTGGCCGCGACGCCGCCCGAGCGCATCGCGCGCAAGCGGGCCGAGGGCGACATCGCCTTCCACCGCGTCGGCATCACCTTCGCCGTCTATGGCGAAGAGGCCGGCAAGGAACGCCTGATTCCCTTCGACATCATTCCGCGCATCATCCCGGCGCCCGAATGGCAGGCGCTGCAGGCCGGCCTGCGCCAGCGCGTGCGTACGCTCAACGCTTTCCTGCACGACATCTATCACGATCAGGAAATTCTCCGCGCCGGCCGCATCCCGCGCGAGCAGGTGCTGAACAACGCCCAGTTCCGGCCCGAGATGATGGGCGTCGATGTGCCCGCCGGGATCTACGCGCACATCGCCGGCGTCGATCTGGTGCGCGCCGGAGCCGGGGAGTTCTACGTGCTCGAGGACAATCTGCGCGTGCCGTCCGGGGTCTCCTACATGATCGAGGACCGCAAGATGATGATGCGCCTCTTTCCCGAGCTCTTCTCGCGGCACAAGGTCGCGCCGGTCCAGCACTACCCCGACCTGCTGCTCGACAACCTGCGCACCGTCGCGCCGCAGGGCGTCGTCGACCCGACCGTCGTCGTCCTCACGCCCGGCGCCTACAACAGCGCCTATTTCGAGCACACCTTCCTGGCGCAGCAGATGGGCGTCGAACTCGTCGAAGGGCGCGACCTCTTCGTCAAGGACGAGATCGTGTACATGCGCACGACGCAGGGGCCGCAGCGCGTGGACGTGATCTACCGCCGGCTCGACGACGACTTTCTCGATCCGCTCGCCTTCCGTGCGGATTCGATGCTCGGCGTCCCCGGCCTGCTCGCCGCCTACCGCGCCGGCAGCGTCACGCTGGCCAACGCGATCGGCACCGGCGTCGCCGACGACAAGTCGATCTACCCCTACGTTCCCGAGATGGTGCGCTTCTACCTCGGCGAGGAGCCGCTGCTCAACAACGTGCCGACCTGGATGTTGCGCAAGCCGGACGATCTGCGCTACGCGCTCGACCATCTGCCCGAACTCGTCGTCAAGGAAGTGCACGGCGCCGGCGGCTACGGCATGCTCGTCGGCCCGGCCGCGACGAAGCGGGAGATCGAGGATTTCCGCGCGCGCATCGTCGCCGCGCCCGAGAAGTACATCGCGCAGCCGACGCTGGCGCTCTCCAGCTGCCCGACCTTCGTCGACGGCGCACAGTTCGGCGGCGTCGCCCCGCGCCACCTCGACCTGCGCCCCTTCGTGCTCTCCGGCAAGAGCATCGAAATGGTGCCCGGCGGCCTCACGCGCGTCGCCCTGCGCGAAGGCTCGCTGGTGGTGAATTCGTCGCAGGGCGGCGGCACCAAGGACACCTGGGTGCTCGAAAACTGAGCCGGCGCGAAGCGCCGGAGCAAAGCGGGCCTGAAACACTGTGGCCGCGCCGCCGGCGCGGCCGGGAGAACGAAAATGCTGAGCCGCACCGCCGATCACCTCTACTGGATGGCGCGCTACACCGAGCGCGCCGAGAACCTGGCCCGCCTGCTCGACGTGACGCACCAGATGTCGCTGGTGCCGCAGTCGGTCGCCACCGAGAACCAGAACTGGGGCGCCATCCTTGCGCTGAACAGCCTGGAGGCCCCGTTCGGGGCCGCCTACGACGAGGTGAACGCGGAAAACGTGCTGCGCTTCATGGTCGCCGATCCGGCCAACCCCTCGTCGATCCATAGCTGCCTGCGCGCCGCGCGCGAGAACGCGCACGCCGTGCGCGGCACCCTGACCGCGGAAACCTGGGAAAGCTGCAACGCCACCTGGATCGAACTGCGCGAGCAGAAGTTCGAGCAGATCCTCTCGGCCGGCATCGGCGAATTCTTCGACTGGGTCAAGCTGCGCTCGGCGCTGACGCGCGGCGTCACCTTCGGCACCATGCTGCAGGACGAGGCGCTGAACTTCATCCGCCTCGGCGGCATGCTCGAGCGCGCCGACAACACGGCGCGCATCCTCGACGTGAAGTACCACGTGCTGCACGGCAACGGAAACGGCGCAGAAGCGGGCGAGGAAGGGGCGACCGACTTCTACCAGTGGGGCGCGCTGCTGCGCTCGCTGTCGGCCTTCGAGGTGTACCGCAAGGTCTATCGCGACGCGATCACGCCGGCGCGCGTCGCCGAACTGCTGATGCTGCGCATGGACCTGCCGCGTTCGCTGCATGCCTGCGCCGACCGCATCGTGCACATCCTGGACGAGGTCGCTAACGGGCAGTCGGCGGAAACCGGACGGCGTGCCGGCATGCTGCACGCACAGCTGCACTACGCGCGCATCGACGACGTGCTGGCGGGTGGCCTGCACGAGTATCTGACCGACTTCATGGACCGCATCTACGATCTCGGCGAAGGCATCGGCCGCGATTTCCTGGTGCCGGCCGGCTGAGCCTTGGCGTTCGACGCGCGTTCAGGAGCGGGGCGCGACCGGTTCCGCCTCGGCGTCGATCTCGGCTTCGTCCCCGGCATCGCTCCCGGCCAGCACGGTCATGTTGCGGCCCTGCGTCTTGGCGCGGTAGAGCGCCTCGTCGGCCTGGCGCAGCGCGGCTTCGAGCGGGCAGGCGCTGGCGTCGGCCAGCCCGATGCTGAGCGTGATGCGGACACGCTTTCCTTCGCCGATGGCGATGTCCAGTTCGGCGAGGCGCCGGCGCAGCCGCTCGACCAGCGCCTGCGCCTCCGTCGGCGTCGTTTCCGGGAAGGCGAAGGCGAATTCCTCGCCGCCGTAGCGGCAGACCCAGTCCGTCTGCCGCAGCGTTTCGCGCAGGATGGCCGCGAAGACCTGCAGCACGGCGTCGCCGGCGGCGTGGCCGTGCGTGTCGTTGACCCGCTTGAAGAGATCGAGGTCGGCGAGGCCGACAGCGACGGGCCGGCCGTAGCGGTGAGCCCGTTCGACTTCGCCGTGGGCCATGTGCATGAAATGCCGCCGGTTGTGCAGTCCGGTCAGCGCGTCGGTGGTGGCCAGGCGTTCGAGGTCCTCGCGCGTCAGCTCGCTGTCGCGCATCGCCTCGTGCAGTTGGCCGATGGCGCCCTCGATCGCCTGGAACTCCTCCATCGACGAGGCGGGCAGCGCGGGCGGCGGCCCCATCGGCTGCAGCTGCGAGAGCGCGCGGTCGATGTGCTGCAGCGGCCGGATGAAGTGGCGGCGGATCAGCCAGAGCAGCACCGTGAGGAAAACGCCGGCCAGCAGCAGGGCGACCGCCAGCTTGTAGCGGCCGCTCTGGATCGCCGCGCTCATCTGTTCGAGATCGGCGTTGGCGAGGTTGACGCCGTCGACCGAGATGTCGTCGGCGAGCAGCGTCAGGCGCGTCGACAGGCGTTCCCAGTGCGCCTGCTCGGCGGCGTCGAAGTGCGTGCCGCGCGCCATGCCGGAAAGAAATTCCTCGGTCTCGCCGGCGAGCGCCCGGGCGCGCTCGTCTTCCAGCAGGCGCGGGTGGCTGGCGACCAGCGAAACGACGAACAGCGCCTGCTGGCGGGCGGCGGCATCGTCGCCGTGCAGGACGCGCTCGCCTTCCCGGCGCAGCACTTCCAGATTGCGCGCCAGGCGCTGGTATTCGAGCGTCTGCGGAATCGTCTTCAGGCGCAGGCTTTCCGTGGTCTGCAGCACGCCGTACTGGTCGGCCGCCAGCCAGGCGACGATGCCTGCGAAAAGGGCGCCGAACAGCCCGGCGAGCAGGGCGAAGAAAGTGCCGGCAGGCCAGTGCGCTCGATTGAGGCGTTGCGGAAGGGGCATGCCGGCGCGCTCAGCGAAAAGAGAGGGGGCGGGCGCGGAAGACGGCGCGGCTCATTGCAGCTTGAACGGCAGGTGCTGCGTGTTGATGCGGTCGTAGCGGCCGTCGCGCTTGATGCGGTCGATCGCCGCGTCGACGCGCGTGCGCAATGCCGGATGCTGTGGGGCGATGCTGATGCACACGTCGCCGCTCAGCGCCGCGTCGGCGAGCACCGTCGTCGTCAGACCGAGCCCGGCGACCGCCGGGTGCTGGCGCAGCGCGAGCGCCGTCAGCATCGGCACCAGCGCCGCATCGGCGGCGGCGCTCGCGAGCGCCTGGCTCATCTCGTCGTGGCTGTGCATCGGCACCACCGTCCAGCCGCGCGCCTGCGCGTAGGCGGCCTGCGCCGAGCCGCGCACCGCGGCGACGCGGACGCCCGGCGTTTCCGGCGCAGTCTTCGCCGGCGCGAACCAGACGCTCGTCGAGCGGTAGTAGGGTTTCGAGAAGAGCACCTTCCGGCGCCGCTCCGGCGTCGCCAGCAGGCTCACCACCGCGATGTCGTACTCGCCGGCGGCGACCGCGTCGACCACCTTGTCGAGCGTGCTGACGCGCAGCTCGCAGCGCACCTCCATCGCCTCGCAGAGGGCGTGCGCAATATCGATGTTGAAGCCGGCCAGCTTGCCGTTCCCGTCGATGTACGACACCGGCGGCGACGCGCTCAGCACGGCCACGCGCAGGACGTCCCCGGCCGCGTGCGCGACGTGCGCGCTCAGGACGAGCAGCAGCGACAGACAGAGTCGACGGATCGGATGCGGCATGTTGGGGCCTGCTTTTCTTTATTCTTTTCGGGTTTTCCGATGTTCCAGTCTAGCACCGGAAAACCCGCCATGGTGCGGTGCAGCGCTTGGAGCCGCCGGCTTCGGGCGCGTATGATCGACGCTTCTCGCGAACCTTTTCCGGACGCTTTTTACGACAATGACCTACTGCGTTGCCATGCGGCTCGATGCCGGCCTCGTTTTCCTCTCCGACTCGCGCACCAACGCCGGCGTCGACCACATCAACACTTTCCGCAAGATGACGGTTTTCGAGCGGCCCGGCGAGCGTGTGCTGGTGCTGATGACGGCCGGCAACCTGTCGATCAGCCAGTCGGTCGTGAACCTCCTGCGCGAGCGCCTGCAGAGTCCCGATGAGGAAAACCTCCACACGCTGCCCAACCTGTTCGAGGTGGCGCGCCATATCGGCACCGTCGTGCGCGAGGTGCACCAGCGCGACGCCGCCGCGCTGGGCGAATTCGGCATCGACTTCAACGCCGCGATCGTCGTCGGCGGGCAGATCGCGGGCGAAGCGCCGCGCCTGTTCAACATCTACGCCGCCGGCAACTTCATCGAGGCGACCGACGAGACGCCCTATTTCCAGATCGGCGAATCGAAGTACGGCAAGCCGATCGTCGATCGCGTGGTGACGCGCCGCAGCTCGCTCGAGGAGGGCGCCAAGTGCGCGCTGATCTCGATGGACTCGACGATCCGCTCGAATCTTTCGGTCGGCCTGCCGCTCGACCTGCTGACCTATGCCAGCGATACCTTCCGTGTGCGCGAGCACGTCAGCATCGGCCACAACGACGCCTACTTCAACGAGATCCGCCGACAGTGGGGCGAGCGCCTGCGCCAGTCCTTCTCCGAACTGCCCGATCCGGACTGGACGAAATTCTGAGCGGGGTGCGGCGCTTTCAGTCATTCAGCCATTCAGCTTGCGGTACAGCGTCTGGCGGCTGATGCCGAGCCGGCGCGCCGTTTCCGAAATGTTGCCGCGGCAGCTTTCGAGCGTCTGGCGGATTGCCGCGCGCGACAGTTCCTGCAGGTTCTGCGTCGGCGCGGACGCGGCGGTCGATGCCGCCGGAGCGGCCCGTGCGCCGGCGGTCGCCAGTTCTTCTTCCAGATCGTCCGGTAGGTGTCGCCAGTCGATGCGCGTCTCGTCGTCGTCGAGCATCGCCGTCGCCGTGCGCAACGCGCTGGCGTACTGACGCAGGTTGCCGGGCCAGCGGTAGGCCGCCAGCCGGGCGAGCAGTTCGGGGGCGATGAAGAGCGCGCGGCCGGGCGCCAGGTCGGCGAGCAGGCGCCGGGTCAGCGCCTGGAAATCGCTGCGTTCGCGCAGCGCCGGCAGGTTCAGCGTCAGTCCGTTGATGCGGTAGTAGAGGTCGCTGCGGAAGCTGCCGCACTCGGCGTCCTCGCGCAGATTGCGGTGCGTCGCGCAGATCAGCGCGAAATCGACGTCCACCGGCTGGCCGCCGCCGAGCGGCGTCACCTGCCGCTCCTGCAGCACGCGCAGCAGGCGCGTCTGCATGGCGAGCGGCATGTCGCCGATCTCGTCGAGGAAGAGCGTGCCGCCGTCGGCCTCGCGCAGGCGGCCGGGGCTGCCTTCGCGGCGCGCGCCGGTGAAGGCGCCGGGCGCGTAGCCGAAGAGTTCGGCCTCGATCAGGTTTTCCGGTAGCGCGGCGCAGTTGATCGCGACGAAGGGGCCGGCGCGGCGCGGCCCCGATTCGTGCGCGGCGCGCGCGAACAGCTCCTTGCCGACGCCCGATTCGCCGTGCAGGACGATGGCGATCGGCTTGCCGGCGACGCGCCGCGCCTTGTCGGCGGCGGCCTGCCAGCGTGCGTCGCCGGTGTCGAGCGCGGCCAGCGCGTCGTCCGGCGTCGCCGGCGCCGGCTGCGGCGCCGGGCTGAGCGAGGGGCGCGGCGTATGCACGCGGGCCCACAGCGGCGAACCGTCGTGCCGGCGTAGCGGCAGCGGCTGCTCGGGGCAGCGTCGGTGCGCGGCGAGCAGGTCGTCGAAGCGGATGTCGAGCACGCGCGCCAGCGGCGTCGCGCCCAGATCGGCCGGCGCCAGCCGCAGCAAATCTAGGCCGTGGCGGTTGGCGCCGACGATCCAGCCGTCCTCCGAGAGCGCGACGATGCCCTCGGCGACGGTGCCGATGCCCTCCGGCAAGGTATGCAGGTGCAGCCGGATATGGCGCCGGCAGGCGGCGGCGACGAGGCGGTTCTCGATCATGCGCGCCGCCGTGCTCACCAGCCCGAGCGTGTGCGGGTGGCGCGCGCGCTGGTCGCCGGAGATGTCGAGAATGCCCATCAGCTCGCCGCCGGCCGACATGATCGGCGCCGCGGCGCAGGTCAGAAAGCCGTTGCGTTCGAGGAAGTGTTCGCTGCCGTTGATTTCGATGCCGCTCGCCTCGGCCAGCGCGGTGCCGATCGCGTTGGTGCCGCGATCGCGCTCGCTCCACGAGGCGCCCGAGGTCAGCGCGACGCGCTCGGCCTTGCCGAGAAAGTCGGTGTCGCCCAGCGTGTGCATCAGCGTGCCGCGCCGGTCGGCGAGGATGACCATGCTGTGGCTCTGCCGTACCTGTTCGAAGAGGTATTCCATGACCGGGCGCGAATGCGCGAGCAGCTCGTGGTTGCGCGCCAGCGAATGACGCAGCGTGCTGTCCGAGAGATGGGCGCCGTCGCCCAGGCGGCCGGTCGGCAGCAGGCCGGCGGCCAGGCTGCGCCGCCAGGAACGCGCCAGACGTTCGTCGACGGCGCCGGGCGGGACGTCGCCGTGTTCCATGAAATGCAGGCGGGCCTTGCGCAGGCTCGGCGCTGGCGGTGTCGTGCGCATCGTCTTGTCTCCTCGTGCAGGTCATTGCCCGCTTTTCCGTCGAGTATAGAAGGATGCTTCCGAGGCGCAATACCTGATGGCGGTATCCGCGTCCGCCTGTCACTTTTTGGAACAGGTGTCGCGGAGCGCGACGTCGCACGCCGCCGCGGAGCGTTCCGCCGTTTTCTCGAATTCCTTTATAAACAGGGCGATGGAAGCCTGCGCCGGGCTGGCACGATGCTTGATAGGAGAGTCGGCCTGCAAGGGAAACGCATTCACCCATCGTAAATAATGAGGAGACATGATGCTCTACGCCGCTCCCGGTGCCGCTGGCGCCAAGATCACCTACAAGACGCATTACGACAACTTCATCGGCGGCAAGTGGGTCGCGCCGGTCAAGGGCCAGTACTTCGACGTCGTCACCCCGATCAACGGCAAGCCCTATACCAAGGCCGCGCGCTCCGGCGCCGAGGACATCGAACTGGCGCTCGACGCCGCGCATGCCGCCGCCGACAAGTGGGGGCGTACCTCGCCGGCCGACCGCGCCAACCTGCTGCTGAAGATCGCCGACCGCCTCGAACAGAACCTCGAACTGCTGGCCTACGTCGAGACCGTCGACAACGGCAAGCCGATCCGCGAGACGTTGAACGCCGACATCCCGCTCACCATCGACCATTTCCGCTACTTCGCCGGCTGCCTGCGCGCACAGGAGGGCGGCATCAGCGAGATCGACGAGAACACCGTCGCCTACCATTTCCACGAGCCGCTCGGCGTCGTCGGCCAGATCATCCCGTGGAACTTCCCGATCCTGATGGCCGCCTGGAAGCTCGCGCCGGCGATCGGCGCCGGCAACTGCGTCGTGCTCAAGCCGGCCGAATCGACGCCGATCAGCATCCTGGTCATGGCCGAGCTGATCGCCGACCTGCTGCCGCCCGGCGTGCTCAACATCGTGAACGGCTACGGCCGCGAAGCCGGCATGCCGCTCGCTACCAGCAAGCGCATCGCCAAGATCGCCTTCACCGGCTCGACCACCACTGGCCGCGTCATCGCGCAGGCTGCCGCCAACAACCTGATCCCGGCCACGCTCGAACTCGGCGGCAAGTCGCCGAACATCTTCTTCAAGGACGTCGCGCAGGCCGACGACAGCTTCTTCGACAAGGCCATCGAAGGTCTCGTCCTGTTCGCCTTCAACCAGGGCGAAGTGTGCACCTGCCCCTCGCGCGCGCTGATCCACGAATCGATCTACGACCACTTCATGGAGCGCGTGCTCGACCGCGTGCGCGCCATCAAGCAGGGCAGCCCGCTCGACACCGAAACGATGATGGGCGCGCAGGCCTCGCAGGAGCAGATGACCAAGATCATGTCCTACCTCGATCTCGGCAAGCAGGAGGGCGCCCAGCTGCTGATCGGCGGCGAGCGCGCGCGCCTGCCCGGCGATCTGGCCGAGGGCTATTACGTGCAGCCGACGCTGTTCAAGGGGCACAACAAGATGCGCATCTTCCAGGAGGAAATCTTCGGGCCGGTGCTCGCCGTCACCACCTTCAAGGACGAGGCGCAGGCGCTCGAAATCGCCAACGACACGCTGTACGGCCTCGGCGCCGGCGTCTGGAGCCGCGACGGCAACGTCGCCTACCGCATGGGGCGCGCGATCAAGGCCGGCCGCGTGTGGACCAACTGCTACCACGCCTACCCAGCGCACGCGACCTTCGGCGGCTACAAGGAGTCCGGCATCGGCCGCGAGACGCACAAGATGATGCTCGATCACTACCAGCAGACGAAGAACCTGCTGGTCAGCTACAGCGAGCAGAAGCTCGGTTTCTTCTAATAAGCGCTCCTCCCTCCGCGCGCCCCGGGCGCGCATTGCGCCGGGGCGCCGGGGTTTTCCTCCGGCGCCCCGTTTTTACGGAGACATCCATGGTCGACAAGGTCATCGCCACCGACGCCGCGCTCGCACTGATCGAGTTCCTCAAGCAGAAGCACGGCGCCCTGATGTTCCATCAGTCCGGCGGCTGCTGCGACAACAGTGCCGCCAACTGCTACCTGCCGGGCGAGATCACGATCGGCGCCGGCGACGTCTTCCTCGGCGAAATCGGCGGTTGTCCGTTCTACATCGGCAAGGCGCAGTACGAATACTGGAAGCACACGCAGCTCATCATCGACGTGATCGACGGCCACGGCGGCACCTTCTCGCTCGAAGGGCCGGAGGGCAAGGCCTTCCACACGCGCTCGCGGGTGTTCACTGACGCCGAGCTGGCGGAACTGGCGGCGTCGGAAGTTCCTGCGGCGCGGGCGTGAGCGCTTGCGCGCCGACGCGTACTCGTACGCCGGTGCGCGCGCACTGCCGCCTCCTGCGACAATCGCCGGGGCGAACGCGGCGCGTCTGCCGCTGTCAGTGCATTAGCCCCGGCGGCGGCCGCCGTCGCCATCCGCCGCCACTCGCTCAATTCGCGCCGCGCGGGGCCGCGCTCTGGAGAACGCCCATGATCGAATCGCTCATCACCGCCCGCCACGGCGACCTCGGCAACGGACTCGTCGTCCGCCGCGTCCTGCCCTTCGCCAAGCGACGCATGGTCGGCCCCTTCATCTTTCTCGACCACGCCGGCCCGCTCAGCATCGCCCCCGAGAACATCCGCGCCGCCGACGTGCGCCCACATCCGCACATCGGCATTTCCACCGTCAGCTACCTGCTGTCGGGTCAGATCACGCACCGCGACAGCCTCGGCTGCATGCAGGTGATCCGCCCCGGCGACGTCAACTGGATGACGGCCGGGCGGGGCATCTCGCATTCCGAGCGCTTCACCCATCCCGACTCCTTCGCCCCGCACGGACTGGAGCTGCTGCAGGCCTGGGTGGCGCTGCCGACCGAAGCCGAGGAATGCGCGCCCGCCTTCGACCACTACGCGCGCGACGCGCTGCCGGTCGCGCAGGCCGACGGCGTCTGGCTGCGCCTGATCGCCGGCGAGGCCTGCGGGATGCGCAGCCCGGTGCGCACCCACTCGCCGCTCTTCTACCTGCATGCCGAACTGCAGCCGGGCGGCGTGCTGCCGCTGCCGCACGGCTATGCGGAGCGCGCCGCCTACGTCGTCGCCGGGCGCATCGAAGTCGATGGAGAATCCTACGTCCCCGGGCAGATGCCGGTTTTCGCACCGGGCGCCGAAGCGCTGCTGCGGGCCGCCGGCGGCGCCACCGTGATGCTGCTCGGCGGCGAGGCGGTCGGCGAGCGCCATATCTGGTGGAATTTCGTGTCGTCGAGCAAGGCGCGCATCGAGCAGGCCAAGGCCGACTGGAAGGCCGGGCGCATTCCGCTGCCGCCGGACGACCGGGAGGAATTCATTCCGCTGCCGGAATAGCCGCCGCCGGCCGGCGCCAGCGGGCGGGGCCACGCAGAACGCGACGGACGGAGTAGTTCCGCTTGAATGACCACGGCGGGAAGTCTTCCGTAGCCGGCGTCCGCGACGGGCGCGTGCGACAATCGCGGCATGAACAAAGAATGCCGCAGTGGGAATGGCGCGCGGACCGACGCCGCCGGCCCCGATTCCGTCTCTGCCGCCCCTATTCCCCTCACTATCAGTCTCGACACCCCGCCGGTGGAGGAACTGTCCTGCGCCTCCTGCGAAGCCTGCTGCTGCCGTCTGGAAGTCATGCTGATGGGCGGCGACGACGTGCCGCCGGCGCTGACCGCGCAGGACCGCTGGGACGGCTGGGTGATGCGCCGCCTCGGCGACGGCTGGTGCGCGGCGCTCGACCGCGACACTTTGCGCTGCACGATCTACGCGCGCCGGCCGTTCATCTGCCGCGAATTCCAGGTCGGCGACTACGCGTGCCTCGAGGAGCGGGTCCAGCTCGGCGCCCGCTGAGCCATCGGTGCGCCGCGTGCGGGCGAGCGTCGAGCGGGCGGTGATGGCATAATCCCCGTTCCGGCGGCCCGCTCGCGCCCGTCGCCCGTCTCTTCACCCGTCTCATCCGGCTCTTGCCGCGATCAAAGGAAGCCCTCTTGGCCAAACCAAACTATCAGTTCGAAAAGCGCCAGCGAGATCTGGCGAAGAAAAACAAGCAGGAGGAAAAGCGCCGCCAGAAGCTGGCGGCCAAGGCTGCCGGCGAGACCGGCGGCGCCGACGATGCGTCCGCGGAAGACGCCGACGCGGCGGACGCGGCAGACGCGGCCCCGGTCGACGCCGGCAAGCCCGAGGCGTAACGCCGCCGGGCGGGGAGCGGTGGCCGTTCTGGGCCGCGCTCTGCCGCAGCGCTCAGCGGGCGGCGGCCTCGCCGCCGCCGCGCCGATGCGCCAGGGTTTCTCCGCCGCTGGCATTCCCGGGCGCGCGCTCCCGCCGCGTCCGCTCGCAGCGCCGGGCCGTCCGCCCGGAGCGCCTGCGCCGTCCCGTGCGGACGTCTAATCCCAGCGTTTCTGATAGGAAAAGGTCGGCAGCTTCCAGCCGCGCCAGATCGCCAGCAGGCGGATGCCGAGGCCGCCGGAAAAGGCGATCAGCGTCGCCGCGTCGTGCGCCATGCCGTAACGCTGCAGGCTCAGGTAGAGACCGCAGACGATCAGCGACACGCTGGCGTAGAGCTCCTGGCGAAAGACCAGCGGCACCCGGTTGCACAGCACGTCGCGCAGGATGCCGCCGAAGATGCCGGTGGTCATCCCGGCCATGATCACGATCGGCGTCGCGTAGTGCATCTTCAGCGCGACCTCGCAGCCGATCAGCGAGAAAGCCACCAGCCCCATCGCGTCGAGGACCAGGAAAACGGTCTTCAGATGGTGCATGAAGCGCGCCAGCAGCGTCGTCACCAGCCCGGCGCCGATCACCAGATAGACATACTCGGGGTGCTGCGTCCAGGAGATCGGGAAGTGCCCGAGGATCATGTCGCGGATGGTGCCGCCGCCGAGCGCGGTGACGAAGGCGATGACCGCGACGCCGAAGGCGTCCATGTTGCGGCGGCCGGCGGCCAGTGCGCCGGACATCGCTTCGGCGGTGATGGCGATCAGGTAGATGGTGATCAGCATGCGGCCCTCCGCTCGGCGGGCGAACGGGGGAAGACGGTCCGGCGCAGCGCCGGGCGGGCAGGGGAGAGCATGGAACAGGACTCCAATCGGGGCGGCGGCCGCGCGGGCCGTCGTAACGCCTCTCCCCCTGTCCTCTTTACCTGAGAGTTCGAACCTGGCTGGCAGGTCTGCCCCTTCGGTGGACCGCGCGCGGCGGCCGCTCTCCAGTCGGCTAACGTGATCCCGCAGTTCCTTTGCCTGAGCGATTATGGGAGTTTGCGCCTTCGGCGAGGGCAGCGGCTGCCCCTCTCTCCTGCGGGGCGCCGATTATGGCTGAGGCGCCGGGGCAGGGTCAAGCGCACGCGGCGCGATTGCTGCATTCCGGGTAGGCGGAAGAGTGCCGGGCAGGTCTATGCTGGAAGGCATGGCGCGGGCAACCGGCCCGCGCCGCACACGCGAGGAGTCCTGCCATGCTCGACTGGGTCAACTATCTCAAGGAACTGGGCGGCCGCGTCCGCGAAATCGCCCATCTCACGCCCGACACCGTCAAGGGCTACCAGATGCTTTCCGGCGCCGGGGAGAAGACCGGCCACCTGGACGCCAAGACGCGCGAACTGATCGGCCTCGCTGTTTCGGTGACCACGCGCTGCGACGGTTGCATCACCACGCACGTTGCGGCGGCGCTCAAGCACGGCGCGACGCGCGAGGAGATCGGCGAGGCGCTGGGCGTCGCCGTCGCGCTCAACGCGGGCGCCGCGCTGGTCTACTCGGCGCGCGTCATGGATGCGGTGGCGGCGCACCAGGGCGGCTGACGCAGCCGATCCCGCGCATGCGTCCAGCGTCGCGCGGGCGAGCGGGCCGCGGTGATGCGGTGATGCGGTGGTGCGGTGGTGCGCGGGCGTCGGTGCGCGCCGCGTTTTCCCGTCCGGATTTTTTCCCGCGGGTGCCGGCCGGGCCTTACTTGACGTCGTACTCGAAGCTCGCCGCCGGCTGACCTTCGATGAGCACCTGCAGGTGCCGGTGCCCGGCCGGTTCGTTCGGACCGATCGCCCACTCGCCGTAGATCTTGCCGTCCATCGGCACCAGCTGGCGCTGGCTGACCTGGCTGCGCCGCTGCAAGGGCAGGCTCAGGCTTTCGCTCACAGGATCGGCGGCGGCCGCGGGTTGTTGCGCGCCCGGCAGCAGGTATTCCTCGCTCACCGCCAGCGAGCGCTTGCCGGTGCGCACTTCGATCACCCAGCCGTAGCGCTGCCCGGTGCGGTGGGGAATCGTGTCGGTGGGCGTGAACACCAGTTCGCCCGGCGTGCCGTCGTCGAAGGTGCCGAACTCGGCGCCGACGATTTCGACCGAGGCTTTGCCCGAGGTCTTCGCCGGCGCGGTTTCCGCGGGCTTGTCCGGTGCCGCGGCGGCGGCCAGCCCGGCCGTGCAGGCGAGGATGAGGAACAGTGTCTTGCGTATCATGCGGCGGCTCCAGAAAGACGAATGACGCTGCGTCGCCGGTGCGTGCACGGCGGCGCGCTGGAACTGTACCGGAGAAATGCACCGGAGAACGGGGGCGCCGAGCGCGAGAGCCGGGGCGCAGGGGCGGAGCCGCGTGCATGAATGGACGAACGGGGTGAATGCGGCGCCCGCCTCTGGCAAAATGCGTCGCGTCCCGTCGGTTTCCTCCGCATCCCGTCTCCGGCGCCCATCCCGCATATTCCGTCTTTCCCCATCCGCGACCGCCCATGCAGCCCGAATCCCTGCAGCTACTCGTCACCCGCACCATGCCCTACGGCAAGTACAAGGGGCGGCTGATCGCGGACCTGCCCGGCAACTATCTGAACTGGTTCGCGCGCGAGGGCTTTCCGCCGGGCGAGATCGGCCGCCTGCTGGCGCTGATGCACGAGCTCGACCACAACGGCTTGTCCGCGCTGCTCGACCCGCTGCGTCAACGCTAGGGGGCGACGCCTCCGGGCGTTCCTATGGTGCGCCGCCGCGCGCGCATGCACCGATCCGGTGCCGCGCGCTGCCGCCGGCCGCGCAAACCGGCTTCCGGCGGCATGGTTCGCCTCTTGCTAAGGAGATGTCATATCCCTTGCGCTGGAGTCTGCTGTGGCCATCCAAGTCGCTCTCAACCACGTCACCCATTACCGCTACGACCGCCCGGTCGCGCTCGCGCCGCAGGTCGTCCGCCTGCGCCCGGCGCCGCACGCGCGCACGCCGATCCTCGCCTATTCGCTGAAGGTCGCGCCGGCCGCGCATTTCATCAACTGGCAGCAGGACCCGCAGGCCAACTATCTGGCGCGCCTCGTCTTCCCGGAAAAGACGCGCGAACTGCGCGTCGAGGTCGATCTGCGGGCCGAGATGGCGGTGATCAATCCCTTCGATTTCTTCCTCGAACCCTACGCCGAGACCTTCCCCTACGAATACGAAGGCTGGCAGCGCCACGAACTGCAGCCCTATCTGCACCTGCCGCAGGCCGCGCAGGGCTGGCCGCAATTCCGCGCCTTCGTCGCCGGCATCGTGCGCCGGCCGACGCCCAGCGTCGACTTCCTCGTCGCGCTCAACCAGCGCGTGCAGCGCGCCGTCGGCTACGTGATCCGCCTGGAGCCCGGCGTGCAGACGCCGGAAGAGACGCTGCGCAAGCAGAGCGGGTCGTGCCGCGACTCGGCCTGGCTGCTGGTGCAGGTCCTGCGCCACCTCGGGCTCGCCGCGCGCTTCGTTTCCGGCTATCTGATCCAGCTCGTGCCCGACGTCAAGGCGCTCGCCGGCCCCTCCGGCCCGGAGCGCGACTTCACCGACCTGCACGCCTGGTGCGAAGTCTTTCTGCCGGGCGCCGGCTGGGTCGGCCTCGATCCGACCTCGGGCCTGTTCGCCGGCGAAGGGCACATTCCGCTCGCCTGTTCGCCCGAGCCCGCGTCGGCCGCACCGATCAGCGGCCTGACCGACGAATGCGAGTGCCGCTTCGAGCACCGCATGACGGTGGCGCGCGTGGACGAGGCGCCGCGCGTCACCAAACCCTACAGCGAAGCGCAGTGGGCGGCCATCGACAGCCTCGGCGAGCGCATCGACACCGATCTCGCGCTCGGCGACGTGCGCCTGACCATGGGCGGCGAGCCGACCTTCGTCGCGCTCGACGACCCGGACGGCGCCGAATGGAACACCGAGGCGCTGGGGCCGGGCAAGCGCCGGCGCGCCGCCGACCTCTTCCGGCGCCTGCGCGAGAGGTATGCGCCGCAGGGCCTCGCGCACTTCGGGCAGGGCAAGTGGTATCCGGGCGAGCCGCTGCCGCGCTGGTCGCTCAACTGCTTCTGGCGGCGCGACGGCGAGCCGGTGTGGAAAAATCCGGCGCTGTTCGCCGACGAGGCCGTGGACGATGGCGCCGGCGAGGCGCTCGCCGGGCGCTTCCTGCGCCACCTCGCCGAGCGCCTCGGGGTCGACGGACGGCACGTCTTCCCGGCCTTCGAGGACGCCCTCTACTACCTGTGGCGCGAGCGCCGCCTGCCGAGCAACGTCGATCCGCACGATGCCCGTCTCGACGATCCGCGCGAACGCGCCCGGCTGGCGCTGGTGTTCGGACAGGGGCTGGCGGCGGTGGTCGGCCACGTCCTGCCGCTAGCGCGCCACCCGGCCAGCCGGCGCTGGCAGAGCGGGCCATGGTTCCTGCGCGGCGAACGCTGCTACCTGATTCCCGGCGACTCGCCGCTCGGTTACCGCCTGCCGCTCGATTCGCAGCCGTGGGTGGCCAGGCGCGACTATCCCTACGTCAATCCGCCCGATCCGGGCGCGGCCTTCCCGCCGCTGCCGGCGCACGCCGCGATCCTGCCCCAGCGCAGCGCGCCGGTCGCCGGCCGGGCGCTGGGTACGGCGGCTGCGGAGAGCGCGGCCGACGCGGCCGGGCCGAGCGCCGCCGCCCCCGGCGAAGACTCCGCCGAACGGGCGCCGCAGGCCGGGGAGTCGGCCGCCTGGGTCGTGCGCACCGCCATGTCGGCGCAGGCACGCGACGGCGTGCTCTACGTCTTCATGCCGCCGAGCGACAGTCTCGACGACTATCTCGAACTCGTCGCCGCGGTCGAAGCGAGCGCCGAGGCGCTCGGCATCCGCCTGATCGTCGAGGGCTACGAGCCGCCGTCCGATCCGCGCCTGACGCACTTCCGCATCACGCCCGACCCCGGCGTCGTCGAGGTGAACATCCAGCCCAGCGCGAGCTGGAGCGAGCTCGTCGAGCGCACCGTGCATCTCTACGACACGGCCCGCGAGGCGCGCCTGAGCAGCGAGAAGTTCATGCTCGACGGGCGCCACACCGGTACCGGCGGCGGCAACCACTTCGTCCTCGGCGCGGCGGCGCCGCTCGACTCGCCCTTCCTGCGCCGGCCCGACCTGCTGCGCAGCCTGATCGGCTACTGGCTCAACCATCCGTCGCTGTCCTATCTCTTCTCCGGCCTCTTCATCGGCCCGACCAGCCAGGCGCCGCGCGTGGACGAGGCGCGCCACGACGCGGTCTACGAACTCGAACTGGCCTTTCGCCAGCTGCCGCGGCCCGGCACGCCGGTCGCGCCCTGGCTGGTCGACCGCGTGCTGCGCAATCTGCTGATCGACGCTTCGGGCAACACGCACCGCGCCGAATTCTGCATCGACAAGCTGTATTCGCCCGACGGCCCGACGGGACGCCTCGGCCTGCTCGAAATGCGCGGCTTCGAGATGCCGCCGCACGCGCGCATGTCGCTCGTCCAGCAGCTTCTGCTGCGCGCCCTGCTGGTGCGTTTCTGGCGCGAGCCGTACGCGCCGGAGCGCCTCGTGCGCTGGGGCTCCGAACTGCACGACCGCTTCATGCTGCCGCATTTCGTGCAGCAGGATTTCAACGACGTGCTGAGCGAGTTGCGCGCCGCCGGCTACGCCTTCGATCCGGCGTGGTTCGCGCCGCACTTCGAGTTCCGTTTCCCGCGCCACGGCGGCTTCGCCGCGCAGGGCATCGCGGTCGAACTGCGCCACGCGCTCGAACCGTGGCACGTGATGGGCGAGGAGAACGGCGGGGGCGGCACCGTGCGCTACGTCGACTCCTCGCTCGAACGCCTGCAGGTCAAGGCGAGCGGCATGGCCGGCGAGCGCTACGTGCTGACCTGCAACGGACACGCCGTGCCGCTGCAGCCGACCGGCGCCGTCGGTGAATTCGTCGCCGGCGTGCGCTACCGCGCCTGGCAGCCGTCGTCGGCGCTGCATCCGACGATCGGCGTGCATGCGCCGCTCGTCTTCGATCTGGTCGATACCTGGACGCAGCGCTCGCTCGGCGGCTGCCAGTACCACGTCGCGCACCCCGGCGGACGCAACTTCGAGCGCTACCCGGTGAATGCCTACGAGGCCGAGGGGCGCCGCCTGGCGCGCTTCTTCGCCAGCGGCCACTCGCCGGGGCGGCTGCACGCGCAGCCCGCCGTGAAAAACGGCAGCTTCCCGTTCACGCTGGACCTGCGGCGGCCCTGAGTGTCCGTGCGTCCGCGGAACTCCGTCGATGCCGGCGGCAAGCCGGGCGCCCGGACGGGCGCGGCGCGGCATGACGCCCGGCGCGCCGGCGTGCGCGAGGGGCGGGCGGCGATTTTCGTTGCGCGCGCTGCGGTGCCGGCGCTTAATGCCGCTTGAACCATGCCGCGCTCCCTGCTCACGACCTATCCCGGAAACAGCGGCCGCTTCGACGAAATGCTCGCGGCGGACGGCGAGTTGCGTCCGGCCTGGCGGAGCTTCTGCGCCCACCTCGACGCGGCGACGCCCGAGCAGATGCGCCACCGCCTCGACTACGTACGCCGGCGCATCCTCGAAAACGGCGTCACCTACAACGTCTACGCCGACCCCAAAGGCGCCGACCGGCCGTGGGCGCTCGACCCGCTGCCGCTGATCCTGGCGCCCGATGAGTGGCGCGAACTGTCGGCCGCGATCGCGCAGCGCGCCCGCCTGCTCAACGCCCTGCTCGGCGACCTCTACGGCGCGCAGACGCTGCTGCGCGACGGCACGCTGCCGCCGGCGCTGGTCTACGGCCACAACGGCTACCTCTGGCCGTGTCGCGGCATCCGTCCGCCGGGCGACATCTGGCTGCACCTCTACGCCGCCGACCTCGCGCGTTCGCCGGACGGCCGCTGGTGGGTGATCGCCGACCGCACGCAGGCGCCCTCCGGCGCAGGCTACGCGCTGGAGAACCGGCTGATCGTTTCGCGCGTCTTCGCCGAGCAGTTCCGCGACCTACGCGTGCAACACCTCGCCTCCTTCTTCGCCGCGCTGCAGGACAGCCTCGCGCGCTGGGCGCCGCAGGACGAGGCGGCGGGCAAGGAGGCGCCGCTCGTCGTGCTGCTGACGCCGGGGCGCTACAACGAAACCTACTTCGAGCACGCCTATCTCGCGCGCTACCTCGGCTTTCCGCTGGTCGAGGGGTCGGACCTGACGGTGCGCGGCGACCGCGTCTACCTGAAGACGCTGACCGGCCTGCGCCGCGTGCACGCCATCCTGCGCCGGCTCGACGACGACTACTGCGATCCGCTCGAACTGCGCGCCGACTCGGCGCTCGGCGTTCCCGGCCTGCTGCAGGCGGTGCGCGCCGGACAGGTGCTGGTCGCCAACGCGCTCGGCAGCGGCCTGCTCGAATCGGCGGCCTTGCCCGGCTTCCTGCCCGGCGCCTGCCGCCAGCTGCTCGGCGAGGAGTTGCGACTGCCGTCGGTGGCGACGTGGTGGTGCGGCGAGCCGGCGGCGCTCGACTTCACGCTGGCCAACCTCGAGCGGCTGGTGATCAAGGGCGCCTTTCCCTCGCAGCGCTTCGAGCCGGTGTTCGGCAACGCGCTCGACGGCGCGGCGCGCGCGGTGCTCGTCGCCCGCCTGCGCGCGCGGCCGCAGGCCTACGTCGCGCAGGAACTGGTCGCCTACTCGCAGGCGCCGGCCTGGAGCGCGGCGCGGGAACCCGCCTTGGTGCCGCGCGGCGTCGGCCTGCGCGTCTATGTCGCGGCGACGCCGGACGGCTACGCGGTGATGCCGGGCGGCCTGACCCGCGTTTCGGCCGAAGCCGACGCGCGCATCATCTCGATGCAGCGCGGCGGTTCGAGCAAGGACACCTGGGTCCGTAGCGACGCGGCGGTGGACACCTTCAGTCTGCTCAAGCACTCGATCGGCAAGGCCGACCTCGTGCGCAGCGGGCGCAAGCTGTCCTCGCGCGTGGTCGAGAACCTCTACTGGTTCGGACGCTACGCCGAGCGCTGCGACGGCACGGCGCGCCTGCTGCGCGCCGGCCTTGCGCGCCTCGTCGACGCCGATGCCGAGCCGGCGCTGCGCTCCGTCTTCGAACTGTGCCGTGCGCTTCGCCGGGTGCCGGAAAAGAAGGCGGAGGGCGCAGCGGAGGGCACGGCGGAGGGCACGGCGGAGGGCACGGCGGAGGGCACGGCGGAAGGCACGGCGGAAGGCACGGCGGAAGAGGGCGGGCCGGCGCCTGCGCCGGAGCGCAACCCGACGAATTCGCCGGCGGGCGCGCGGCCTGCCACGGCGGCCGGCGCCGCGTCTCCGGCCGCCGCTTCGTCGCCCGTGCCGCCGGTGCCGCGTGCGCGTATCGAGGCGCTGCTGCTCGCCGCCGTTTATGGTGCGGCGGAGGCGGGCCATCCGAGCGTCGGGCTGGGCGGCGACATCCGGCGCCTACTGTGGTCCGGCGCGCAGGTGCGCGAGCATTTTTCGCTCGACAACTGGCACGCGCTCAAACGCCTGCAGCTGCGCCTGGAGCGTTACGCCGAGGCGGCGCCGACGACAGAGGTCGCCGACGCGCTGGCTTTTCTCGACCGGGAGCTGCTTGCCTCGTCATCGCTGGCCGGTTTCGCGCTCGACAACATGACGCGCGACGACGGCTGGCGTTTCCTGATGATCGGCCGCCGCATCGAGCGCCTGTGTTTTCTCGCCGACGCCGTCGGACAGTTCCTGCGTCTCGCGTCGACGCGCGCGGCGGGCGGCGTCGAATGGCTGCTCGAACTGACCGACAGCATTGTCACCTACCGCGCGCGCTACATGGCGCAGCCCGAACTGCTGCCGGCGCTCGACCTGATCGTCTTCGACGACGGCAACCCGCACGCCGTGACCTTCCAGATGCTGATCCTGCTGCGCTATCTCGGCAGCCTGTCGGGCGAGGGCGGGAGCTTCGCCGAGGGCGCGCGCTCCGGCGAACACCGCGAGCCGACCGAACTGCCGCGCAACGAAGCGCTGGCGGCGCTGCTCGCACGCCTGCAGGCCTTCGACCTCGCGCGTTTCGAAGGCCTCGATTTCGGCGTCTGCCGGGACTGCGGCCCCTGTTTCGAACTGGCCGCGCTGCTCGGCGAGATCGCCGCGGCGGCGGGCGCGCTCTCCGACCGGCTGGCGATGTGCTACTTCACGCACGTCGAGGATGCCGGCCAGCAGACGCTGCTCGCCTGAACGCCGACCATGAACGCCCGCTACCACGTCATCCACGAAACGATCTACGACTACGCGACGCCGGTCGTGCAGTCGCGCCAGCTCCTGCATCTGGCGCCGCGCGACTGCGCCTGGCAGACCTGCCGCTCGCACCGCCTCGAGATCGCGCCGGTGCCGGCGCTGCAGCAGGCGCGCAGCGACGCCTTCGGCAATCCGGTCATGCAGTTCGCCATCGAAACGCCGCACCGCCGCCTCGCCGTGCGCGCCGAGAGCGTGATCGAGGTGCGTTCGCGCGCCGCCCTCGCGGGCACGCCTTCGCCGCCCTGGGAGGCAGTGCGCGCCGCGCTGGCCTACGGCGCACGGCCGGTCCGCCTGGAGGGCGCGCGCTACCTGTTCGAGTCGCCCTACGTGCGCGCCAAGCACGAATTCGCGGCGTGGGCGGCGCCCTGCTTCCCGCCTGGGCGTCCCCTGCTCGCCGGCGCGCAGGCCCTGATGCAGCGGATTCACCGCGAATTCGAATTCGACGCCGGGGCGACGACGGTGGCGACGCCGGTGCTGCAAGTGCTGGCGGACAAGCGCGGCGTCTGCCAGGATTTCGCGCATCTGATGCTGTCCTGCCTGCGTTCGCTCGGCCTCGCCGCGCGCTACGTCAGCGGCTACCTGCTGACCCAGCCGCCGCCCGGCCAGCCGCGCCTGATCGGCGCCGACGCCTCGCACGCCTGGGTCGCCGTGTACTGCCCGGAGGCCGGCGGAGGCGGGCGCTGGGTCGACTTCGATCCGACCAACGACGTGCTGCCCGACACGCAGCACGTCACGCTGGCCTGGGGGCGCGATTTCGGCGACGTTTCGCCCCTGCGCGGCGTCATCCTCGGCGGCGGCGAGCACGCGCTGGAAGTCGCGGTGACGGTCACTCCATGGGACAATGCCTGAATAAGCTTCCCCGGACGTAGTTGCCCATGCCTTTCAGCGAAACCGAAGTCGCCCTGCTCAAATCGTCGTTGATCCTGCAGGACATCCCGCAACAGGTGGTGCTCGAAACCATCGCCGAGCACGTCGATTACCAGTTCAATCTGCTTCCCGACGAGGTCCTCATCGAGGCCGGCGTGATCGAGCCCGGGCTGTACATCATCGCGCACGGCACCATCGAGATGTTCATGCTCGACGCCGACGGCAAGGAGAAGATCCTCGATTTCGCCAAGACCGGCGGCACGCTGGCCGAGGAAACGCTGTTCAGCGACCGCCCGCTGCAATACTCGGCGCGCAGCCTGACGCAGGCGGCGGTGCTGCACCTGCCGAACGCCGTCGTGTCCGAGTGGATCGCCCGCTACCCGGCCTTCTCGCGGCGCCTGATGGCGCTCGTCGCGGCGCGCATCAACTTCCTCTACAAGGACATGCTGACCTTCTGCACCAAGAAGGCGACGGCGCGTCTGGTGTGCTACATCGTCTGCCATTTCGACCAGGCGCCGAAAACGCCGGACGGCTCCTACAGCCTGCATCTGGCGATCCCGCGCAACAAGCTCGCGTCGCGTCTCGGGATCAGCGACTCGCACCTCTCGCGCTCCTTCCGCGAACTGCAGGAGGCGGGCCTGCTCGTGCCGCAGGGACGCGGGTTCTTCATCCCCGACGTGCCCGCGCTGTCGCGCTACGTCTGCCCGGCGGGCTGCGATTTCTAGGTTTCCGGCTCGGTTCCCGAGGCCGAAGCCGCCGGCTCGCCCGGTGGCGTGCGCTGAGGCCGACGGGCCGCTGCGCCGTTAAGCCGGCAGGCGGCCGAAGAGCTCCATCCCCTTGTAGCGCATCCTGCGCGGCCAGCCGAGGGCGCCCAGTTCGAGGCGCATCAGCCTGATCGTCGGCCCCTCGTCGCTGTCCAGGATCGCGAAGCCCTGCGTTTCGGCCAGCCGGATCATTTCCTGGTTTTCGGCAAGGACCAGCCCTTCGATGCGCTGCAGGCCGCGCCGGCGGGCCTCGACGACCAGCGCGTCGAGCAGGCGGCGGCCGATGCCCTGATGCTGCCAGCGGTCGCCGACGATCAGGGCGAACTCGCAGCGCTTGCCGGCGGGCGACACGTGAAAGCGCGCGAGGCCGACCGGCGCTTCCTGGAAACCGTCGTTGCGCACGGCGAGGAGGACGTGGTCGCGCGCCGGGTCGGGGTGGCTCACCTTGCGCAGCAGTTCCTCCGGAATCTGCTGCACGCTGGCGAAGAATCGCTTGTAGAGGGTTTCGCGGGAAAGCTGGGAAAAGCCCCAGTGCAGCATCTTCGTGTCGTCCGGGCGGACGCGCCGGATTTCGAGCTGGATGCCGCGCGCGGTGCGCCATTTGAGAGTCATCGCCGGGTTCCGTTCAGAGCGAGAAGGGGGTGGCCGAGCCGTCGAACAGGCGGGCGAGCAGCTGCCGTTCCCGCGTTTCGATGCAGCCGAGGAAGTCGGTCGCGTCGCCCATGTGGCGGAAGGCGGCAAAACCGTTTTCGAGAAATTCCTGCAGTTCGCCGAGTCCTGCCAGGTGGGCAGGGCGCCGCATCAGGCGCAGCACGCCGCTGAGCACCGCCTTGCCGGCGAGTTTTTCGAGCGCCTCGCCGGTGCCGCGGATGAGCGCGATCTGGCGCTCGCGTTCGGCGCGCCGGCCGACGCGGCGGTAGGCCGCGGCGTAGGCGTCCTCGTCGATCGTCGCGATGCGTCCGGCGGCGCGCAGTTCGCCGACCATCGCCGCGTCGAGCGCCTCGGTCAGCGCGTCGAGTTCGAGCGCCAGCGCCAGCGTGCGCAGGGCGGAGGCGGGCAGCATGCGGACCAGCGTTGGCAGGATGCGTCCGACCTCCTCGTCGCGGCTGCTGAAGTCCTTGGGGCCGTAGAGGTCGGACAGGAAGAACTGCGCGGCGCGGCCGTAGCGCTCGCTGGCCAGCAGTTCGGTGTAGCAGCGGGCGAGGCGGGCGGCCTGCCAGTCGCGCAGGCGCAGGCGGTCGCGCGCGCCGGCTCCGTCCCCTTCGGCGTTGGCCCGCTCGCGCAGGATCTGCGCGTCCTGCAGGTGATGGCGCAGCGCCGCGGCCAGCGCGATTTTTTCTTCTTCGTGTCCGGATGTCTCGTCCATGGCCCCGGATTATGCCCTGAGCGCTCAAACGGCGTTTAGAGGATTCTGCCTAGCGGGGCCGGCGCGCGCGTCTTACACTTGCTCAAGACATAAAAATACTTTCGGGACACGATTCCCGGACCGTGAGGAGAACGCATGAACGATCCCGTTTCGCTGCAGACGCGCTTTGCCTATCTGCACGCCGCGGCGCGGCGCGAGCCGAATCCCGCGCACGCCGTGCGCGAGCGGCGCCTTGTGGCGCTCGACCGCCTCCTGCGCGACAACGCCGAGGCCATCGCCGACGCGGTGCGCGCCGATTTCGGCCATCGTTCGGTTGCCGAAACGCGCCTGCTCGAACTCTTCCCCAGCCTCGAAGCGATCCGCCACGCGCGCCGCCACCTGCGGCGCTGGATGCGCCCGAGCCGGCGCGGCGTCGCGCTGTGGTTCCAGCCCGGGCGCGCCGAGGTGCGCTACCAGCCGCTCGGCGCGGTGGGCATCATCGTGCCCTGGAACTACCCGGTCTATCTCGCCGCCGGCCCGCTCGTCGCGGCGCTCGCGGCGGGCAACCGCGTGCTGCTCAAGATGTCCGAATTCACGCCGGCGACCGGCCGCCTGTTCTCCGAGCTGGTCGCCCGCCACTTCGCCGACGACGAAGTCTCGGTCGTCCTCGGCGACGCCGACGTGGCGCACGCCTTTTCGCAACTGCCCTTCGACCACCTGCTGTTCACCGGCTCGACGGCGGTCGGCCACCACGTGATGCGCGCGGCGGCGGACAACCTGACGCCGGTGACGCTCGAACTCGGCGGCAAGTCGCCGGCCATCGTCGGTCCGGGCGCCGACTTCGCGCACGCCGTCGAGCGCATCGTCGTCGGCAAGTGCCTGAACGCGGGGCAGACCTGCATCGCTCCCGACTACGTGCTGCTGCCGGCCGGGCGCGAGCGCGAGTTCATCGACGCCGCGCGCCGCGTCGTTGCCGCCTGCTACCCCGACCTGCGCGCCACGCCGGACTACAGCAGCATCGTCAATGAACGCCATTTCGCGCGCCTGCAGGGCTATGTCGACGAGGCGCGGGGACTCGGCGCCGAAGTCGCCGAACTCGCCCCCGGCGTGCCGGCCGACGCGCTCAAGCGCCGTCTGCCGCCGCTCGCGCTGCTCGGCGTGCCCGAGGCGGCGCGCGTCATGCACGACGAAATCTTCGGTCCGCTGCTGCCGCTCGTCCCCTATCAGGACCTCGACGCGGCGCTCGCCTACGTCAATGCCCGCCCGCGCCCACTGGCGCTCTACTACTTCGACCGCGACGGCGCGCGCATCGAGCGCGTGCTCGACGAAACGGTGGCCGGCGGCGTGACGATCAACGACACCATCCTGCACATCGCGCAGGACGAACTGCCGTTCGGCGGCGTCGGCCCGAGCGGCATGGGCTGCTACCACGGCGACGCGGGCTTCCGCACCTTCTCGGCGCAAAAGGCGGTGTTCCGCCAGTCGCGCCTGTCCGGCATCGGCCTCTTCAAGCCGCCCTACGGCAAGCTGTTCGAGCGCCTGATCCGTATTTTGCTGCACTGATTTCCATCGCGCCGACCCCGATATGCCGCTGACCCGCCGCACCTTTCTCCGCACCGGCCTTGCCGGCGGCGCCCTCCTGGCCTGCGCCGGCTGGCTCAACGCGGCCGGCGCGCGCGCGCTGAAGTCCGACGAACGCGAAATGCTCGCGGCGATCGCCGGCGTGCTGCTCGCCGGCGCCCTGCCGCCGTCCGGCGCGCCGCGCCGGCAGGCGATCGCGCGCACGGTCGACGGCATCGCGACGGCGGTCGCCGGCCTCTCGGCGGCGACGCAGAAGGAGGTCGGCGAACTGTTCGGCCTGCTCGTGCTGGCGCCCGCGCGCCACCTGCTGGCCGGCGTCGCCGCGCCGTGGTCCGAGGCCGCACCGGGCGAGATCGCCGACTTTCTCGAAAGCTGGCGCAACAGCCGCCTCGGCCTCTTGCAGAGCGGCTATCTGGCCTTGCACGACCTGACCTTCGGGGCGTGGTACGCGCACCCCGAAAGCTGGGCGGCGATCGGCTATCCCGGTCCGCCGGAGGTGTTCTGATGCGCGATCCGATCCGCGAGGGGCTGGCCGCCGGCTGGAAGCACATCGACGCCGCGCGGCTCGAGCGCGACCAGACGCTGGAGGCCGACGTGGTGATCGTCGGCACCGGCGCCGGCGGCGGCGTGACGGCCGACATCCTGTCGGACGCCGGGCTGCGCGTGGTGCTCGTCGAGGAAGGGCCGCTGCGCTCGTCGGGCGATTTCAAGATGCGCGAGGCCGAGGCTTATCCCGAGCTGTACCAGGAGTCGGCGGCGCGCAAGACGACGGACAAGGCGATCACCATCCTGCAGGGGCGCAGCGTCGGCGGCTCGACGACGGTGAACTGGACGAGCAGCTTCCGCACGCCGCCCGAGGCGCTGGCCTACTGGCAGCGCGATTCGACCTTCGGCCTGCGCCCGCTGTCGGTCGAATCGCTCGCCCCGTGGTTCGCCGCGATGGAGCACAAGCTCTCGGTGCGGGCCTGGGACACGCCGCCGAACGCCAACAACGACGCGCTGCTGCGCGGCGCGCAGGCGCTCGGCATCGAGTGCGGGTCGATCCGGCGCAACGTCAAGGGCTGCTGGAACCTCGGCTACTGCGGCATGGGCTGCCCGACCAACGCCAAGCAGTCGATGCTGCTCACGACGATTCCGGCCGCGCTGCGGCGCGGCGCGACGCTGTATTCGCGCCTGCGCGCCGACCGCCTGCGCTTTTCCGGCGAGCGCGTCGTCGCGCTCGACTGCGCGGCGCTCGGCGCCGACGGCATCGTGCCGTCGGGCCGCCGCGTGCAATTGCGCGCCCGCCATTTCGTGATCGCCGGCGGCGCCATCGGCAGCCCGGCGCTGCTCATGCGCAGCGGCGTTCCCGACCCGCACCGGCTGCTCGGCAAGCGCACCTTCCTGCATCCGACCGTCGTCTCCTCGGCGCTGATGCCCGAGCGCGTCGACGGCTACGCCGGCGCGCCGCAGTCGGTGTATTCCGATCATTTCCTGCACCGCGATCCGGTCGACGGGCCGCTCGGCTTCAAGCTCGAAACGCCGCCGCTGCACCCTGTGCTCTTCTCGACGACGCTGCAGGGGTTCGGCGAAGGCCACGCGCGCCTGATGCGCGAGTTCGCCAACGCGCAGGTGCTGATCGCGCTGCTGCGCGACGGCTTCCATCCCGAGAGCCGGGGCGGGCAGGTGCGCCTCGGCGGCGACGGCCTGCCGCGCCTCGACTACCCGCTCGACGACGTGTTCTGGGAAGGCGCGCGGCGCGCCCTGCTGGCGATGGCCGAAATCCAGTTCGCCGCCGGCGCACGCTGGGTGACGCCGGTGCACGAGGCGACGCCGGGCTACACGAGCTGGAGCGAGGCGAAGAAGGCGATCGCCGGACTGCCGCTCAAGCCGCTGCTCTGCCGCGTCGTCAGCGCGCACGCGATGGGCGGCTGCGGTATGGCCGACGTGCCGGCGCGCGGCGTCGTCGACCATCGCGGACGGCACTTCTGGCTGAGCAACCTTTCGGTGCACGACGGCTCGGTCTTCCCGACCAGCCTGGGCGCCAATCCGCAGCTTTCGATCTACGGCCTGACGGCGCGCAACGCCAGTCTACTGGCCGCCGAGTTGAGCGGAAAACCGCAGCCGCTGATTCCCTGATCGCCCCGAACGGCACGCGCTTCGTTGCGCTGCCCGCCGGAATCTGTGCGCAAACTGCATCGCCCCGGCGGATACCCGGGAGATCGTTACCCGGCGCGCCTCGGACGAATGCCAGGCGATTTTTCCGAGCTTCCCACTTCGGCTATAGTGGCGCCATGCTAGCTATCGCCCTCCGCCTGTTTCTCCTCTGCGAACTATCGTTCTACGCCTGGATCGCCCTCGACGGGTTCAAGCTTCCGCCGTCGCCCGCCGCGCTGTTCGCCGTCGGCGGCGTGCTTCTTGCACGCGCCAACATCAACCTGATCACCTGGATCTACGCCCGCGCCTGGCAGTCGCCGGCGCCGCGCCTCGGCCCGGCGCGCGCTGCGGCGATGATGCTCGGCGAATACCTCGCCTTCCTCGCCTGCTTCATCCTCATCCTGCCCTTCGAGCGTCTCTGGATGGGCGAGGACCGCCTGCGTCCGAGCGGGGCGCGTCCGCCGCTGCTGCTCATCCACGGCTACGGCTGCTCGCGCGGCGCCTGGTGGTGGCTGCGCCGGCGCCTCGAGGCGGCCGGCTGGACGGTGGCGACGATCAATCTGGAGCCCGTCTACACCAGCATCGACAACTATGCGGAGCCGCTCTCGCGGCGCATCGACGAAGTGCTCGCGCAGACCGGCGCCGCGCGTCTGATCCTCGTCGGGCACAGCATGGGCGGCCTCGTCGCGCGCGCCTTCATGCGCCGCTACGGCGCCGCGCGTATAGCGCGCGTCGTGACGCTCGGCACGCCGTACGGCGGCAGCCGCCTGGCGCTGCTCGGCATCGGCTGCAACGGCCGCCAGATGGAGGCCGGCAGCGCCTGGCTGCAGGCGCTTGCGCAGGAGGCGCCGGCGGTTGAAACTATCGCCATCGTCAGCCCGCGCGACAACTACGTGATGCCGCAGACGAATCTCGAGCTGCCCGGCGCGCGCATGCGCCGGGTCGACGGCATCGGGCATCTGGCCATGCTCTTCTCGCCGCGGGTCGCCGCCGCCCTGTGCGCGGCGCTGGAAGAACCGGCGACGGCCAGCGCCGACTGAAGTTTGTGGAGGTTTCCATGAGGCGATCGCTAGCCGCGTGCGTCCTGAGCGCCTGCCTGCTGCCGGGCGTCGTGCCGGCGCAGACGATCTATGAATCGAAGGGACCGAACGGCCCGGTGTTTTCCAATCGGCCGTCGCCCGGCGCCAAGGTGCTGGTCCTGCCGCCGATAAACGTCATGGAGGCGCCGCCCGCGCCGCCGCCTTCCCCGCCCGCCGCATCGACGGCTCCCGCCGTGCAGCCGGGGGCCGCCGCCTCACCCGCAGCCGCGACCGCCGTCTACCGCAGTTTCGCCATCGTCGCGCCGGAGGAGGACGGCAGCGTCGTCGCCAATACCGCGCAGTTCGAGGTCCGCCTCAGCGTCGCCCCCGCACTGCGGATCGGCGACGGGCATGCCTTCGCGGTCAGCGTCGACGGCCGGCCGGTCGCCCAGCGCTTCACCGCGACCGAGTTCACGATCCCGCCCGAGTTCTGGGGCGACGAACTGCCGCCACCCAACCAGCGCCACCAGTTGGCCGCGGCCATCGTGGACCGCAACGGGCAGGTCCTGAAGCAGGCCGCGCCGGTGCAGTTCTACCTGCGCCACGCCACCCTCCTGCAGCGCCGTCCGGCGCCCAGGCCGCCCGAAGCGCCCCTGGCGCCCCGGCCGCCTCAGGCGCCATCTCCGGCGGCGGTGATCGAGCCGAAAGCGAAGGCGGCGGAGGGCTTGCGGCGGATGGATCGCTGACGGCGCAGCTCGGCCGTGAAATAAAAGCGATGTATCCGCAAGGCCATTGGATGAAGCGCCCTTGCGCGGGAGCCTCGCAAGCCATACGGATGGAGAATGAAGAAAGGCCGCACCGATCCTGATCGGTGCGGCCTTTTCGCTCACGGCCGCGTGACCTTGCCGGAGCCGCGGTGCGTCTTTCCGCCGCCGTCCGGCGGCTGACTGGCGGATTCCCCGTCTAGAAATGTATCCCGCGCATGATCTGCGTGAAGGCGACCTGATCGGCGCTCGGCAGCGCGGGCAGGCCGCCTTCCTGCTTGTGCGCGGCGGCGCTCGAGTCGGGGAACATGCGGAAGCTGGTGTTCATGACGATCTGCGCGACCTTGGGCATCAGGGCGTGCAGCACCGAGCCGCAGATGCCGAGACGCGTGGCGATGCGTACCGGTTTGTGCACGATGGCGTCGACGACGAGGTCGGCGGCCTCTTCCGGAGTGAGCGTCGGCACCTGATCGTAAATTTTGGTCGGCGCGATCATCGGCGTTTTCACGAGCGGCATGTTGATCGTCGTGAATTCGACGTGGCGGTCGGCGAATTCCGATGCGGCGCAGCGCGTCCACGCGTCCATCGCCGCCTTCGACGCGACGTAGGCGGAGAAGCGCGGCGCGTTGGTCAGCACGCCGATCGACGAGATGTTGATGACGTGTCCGCGGCGTCTGGCGATCATTCCCGGCAGCAGGCCCATGGTCAGACGCAGGGCGCCGAAGTAGTTCACCTCCATGGTGCGCTCGAAGTCGTGGAAGCGGTCGAAGGAGCTTTCGATGCCGCGCCGGATCGAGCGCCCGGCGTTGTTGACCAGGATGTCGACGCCGCCATGCTCGGCGTTGACGCGGGCGACGAAGGCCTCGCACTGGGCCGCGTCGGCGATGTCGACGACGTAGGTGTGCAGCGTCAGGCCGGCGGCCTCGAACTCCTTGCGCGTTTCCTCCAGCTGCTCGGCGTCGCGCGCGATGGTGACGGCGATCGCGCCGGCTTCGGCGATCTTGCGGATCGTCGCCTTGCCGATTCCCGACGAGCCGCCGGTGACGAGCACGACCTTGCCTTCGACCTTGCCGCGCAGCGTGCGGTCGATGAAGAGATCGGGGTCGAGGTGGCGCTCCCAGTAGTCCCACAGGCGCCAGGCGTAGGCGTCGAGCGGCGGCACGGCGATGCCGCTGCCCTTGAGCGCGCGCTGCGTCTCGCGGCAGTCGAAGCGCGTCGGGTAGTTGATGAATTCGAGGATGTCGTCGGGCAGGCCGAGGTCCTTCATGATCGCGTGCCGGATGCGGCGCACCGGCGTCAGCGCGAACATCGCCTTGCGCACCGAGCGCGGGACGAAGCCGAACAGCGCGGCATTGACGCGCATCGTCATCTGCGGCGCGTGCGCGGCGCGCGAGAAGGTGTTGAGCAGGTCGCCGACGCGCATCGGCGTCGGGTCGGTGAGGTGGAAGCACTTGCCGTCCTCCTTCGGCAGATGCGCGATGTGGTCCATTGCGGCGGCCACGAAGTCCACCGGCACCACGTTGATGCGCCCGCCTTCGAGGCCGATCGCCGGCATCCACGAAGGCAGGAACTTGCGCGTCTTCTGGATCAGCTTGAAGAAGTAGTAGGGGCCGTCGATCTTGTCCATCTCGCCGCTGCGCGAATCGCCGACGACGATGGCCGGACGGTAGATGCGCCACGGAATTTTGCACTCCTTGCGCACGATGCCTTCGGAATCGTGCTTGGTGCGAAAGTAGGGGTTGTCGAGGTTTTCCGCCTCCTCGAACATGTCCTCGCGGAAGAGTCCCTCGAACAGGCCGGCCGAGGCGATCGAACTGACCAGATGGAAATGCTTGGCGCCGATCTCCTCGGCGAATTGCACGGTGTTGCGCGTGCCGTCGACGTTGGCGCGCTGCTGGTCCTCGGCGCTCGCTTTCAGGTCGTAGATGGCGGCCAGGTGGAAGAAGTGCGTGATCTTGTACTTCAGCTTGCGCGCCTCGGCTTTCGCCACGCCGAGACGGGGCTCGGTCAGGTCGCCGACGACCGGGACGACGCGGCTGTCATCGGCGCCCCAGTATTCGTAGAGCGGCTCCAGGCGCGGCAGCTCGATACTGCGCGTCAGAAAATAGATCACGCTGCCCGGGCGTTCCAGGAGCTTTGCGACCAGCCGTTTGCCGATGAAACCGGTGGCCCCGGTGATGAAATAGTTCATGCCCGTCTCCTTTGTCTTATGTCATTGATTAGAGGGAAACACCTAGGCTTTTAGTGTGCATCCTCTAGTCATTTTCACTACACTGGCATCGAAGGGCAAGCGAAAAGCGCGAGCCCGATCACTACCCGACTCAAGGAGAAAACGATGGGCAAGAAACTCAAAGCGCTGGCCGGTGGCTTGAGCGAGAACCAACTCGCGATGACCGTCAAGGAATCGGCACATCAGATTTGGCTGGCCGGACTCGGCGCCTTCGCCAAGGCGCAGGTCGAGGGCAACAAGGTGTTCGAGGCGCTGGTCAAGGAAGGCGAAACGATCCAGTCGCGTACCCGCAAGCTGACCGACGAGAAGATCGCCGAGGTCGCGGGCAAGGCCGCCGGAACGTGGGATCGCCTGGAGCAGGTGTTCGAGGATCGCGTCGCCCGCGCGCTGGGCAGTCTCGGCGTGCCGAGCAAGAAGGACATCGACCGTCTGTCGAAGCGGGTGGTCGAACTGACCGCCGTGGTGCAGGAGTTGACCGACGCGCAGGCCAAGCCGGCGGCGCGGAAGGCGCCGGCGAAAGCGGCCGCGCAGCCCGCCGCGAAAGCCGCGGCGAAGCCGGTCGCCAAGCCGGTTGCCAAGCCGGTTGCCAAGCCGGTTGCCAGACCGGCGGTCAAGGCGGCCGCCAAACCGGCTGCGAAAGCCGCCGCCCGGCCTGCGGTGAAAAGCGCCGCCAAGCCGGCCGCCAAGCCCGCCGTGAAGAAGAATGCGGCCAAGGTCGTCCCGGCCGTGACGCCGGCCGAGGTGCTGAAGAACATCGCCACCAGCAACGCCTGAACGGGCATCGCTTCAAGGCGGGGGCGGCGTCCGGCGGCGCCCCGGTGGCGCCGCCGCCGGGAACCGGCGACGGACATTCGGGCGTCGCAGTTTGAGAATCGATGGCGCCGGACGCGGGAATGCTGCCGCGCCCGGCGCCGTCGTTCATCCAGGGGGAGAGTTCAATGGTCGCCAGACAGAAGCGTCCACGGATCGGTCTTGCGCTGGCCGGCGGCGGGCCGGTCGGCGGAATCTACGAGGTCGGCGCCATGGCGGCGCTGGCCGAGGCCTTCGAGGGCGCCGACTTCAACGAATTCGATTGCTACGTCGGCGTCAGTTCGGGGGGCTTCATCGCCGCCTTGCTGGCGAACGGCATGAGTCCGGCCAAGCTGGCGCGCATGCTGGTCCAGAACGACGCCGACGAGATGTTCGATCCCGACATGCTGCTGCGCCCGGCCTTCGGCGAGTACTGCAAGCGCCTGCTCTCGGTGCCGCCGCTGCTCTGGTCGTCCTTCCTGCACTACGTTTCCGATCCCTGGCATCTCGGGATGTTCGAGGCCTTCCAGCGGCTCGGCCACGCGCTGCCGGCCGGTATGCTCGACAATTCCGGGGTCGACAAGCTGCTGCGCAAGCTGTTTTCGATGCCCGGGCGGACCAACGACTTCCGCAAACTGCGCCACCGTCTCTTCCTCGTCACCACCGATCTCGATTCGGGCGAGTCGGTCGCCTTCGGCAGCGCAGGCTACGACAAGGTGCCGATTTCGACCGCCGTGCAGGCGAGCGCCGCGCTGCCCGGCCTCTTTCCGCCGGTGCGGATCGACGGGCGCTATTACGTGGATGGCGCGCTGATCAAGACCCTGCACGCTTCGGTGGCCCTGCGCGAGGGGGCGGAGCTGGTGCTCTGCATCAACCCGCTGGTGCCCTTCGACGCCGGCCTCGCTGCCCGCCATCCGCAACGCGAACATCTTGCGCACGCGCCGGCGCACCTCGTCGACGGCGGCCTGCCGGTGGTTCTCTCGCAGACCTTCCGCGCGATCATCCATTCGCGCATGCGGGTCGGCATGGACCGCTACCGGCACGAGTACGGCGACGCCGACGTCGTTCTTTTCGAACCGACGAGCGACGACACCGAGATGTTCTTCACCAACGTCTTCAGCTACCGCAGCCGGCGCCGGCTGTGCGAGCACGCCTACCAGCGCACGCGCAGCGAACTGTACCGGCGCCGCCACGAACTGGCGCCCATCCTGGCGCGGCACGGTATCCGCCTCGACGTCGCCGGGCTCAAGGACCACCGCCGCTCGCTGCTGCCGCACAAGCGGCGCCCCGACCTGGCCGGGGCGACCGGCGCGCTCGACGCCTCGCTGCTCGATCTGGAACGCTGGCTGCAAAGCCGCGATGCATAGACCGGCGGCATTCCCTGCGGCGGAGGGCGGTGCTATGCTCGCGACCAGGACAATCAGAACGGCCGGGCGGCGGGGATGCGCATGGAACGAAAACCGAAGCGGCGGACGCGCGAACTGATCCTCGAAACGAGCCTGCGCCTGTTCAACGATTTCGGCGAGCCGAACGTGACCACCACGGTGATCGCCGACGAGCTCGGGATCAGCCCCGGCAACCTCTACTACCACTTCCACAACAAGGACGAGATCGTCGAGGCGATCTTCGCCGACTTCGAGCGCGAGATCGAGGCGACGCTGGCCGCGCCGACCCGCCGCGCGGCCGAGGTGGAAGACGTCTGGCTCTTCCTGCACCTCTTGTTCGAGCACATCTGGAAGTACCGCTTCCTCTACCGCGACCTGAACGATCTGCTGACGCGCAACCGCACGCTGGAAATCCACTTCAAGCAAATCCTCGCGCACAAGGTGCGGACCGCGACGCTGCTCTGCGAAGGACTGGTCGCCGCCGGCGCGATGCGCGCGACGGCCGGCGAACTGCAGGCGCTGTCCACCAACATGGCGGTGATCGCCACCTATTGGCTGTCCTTCGAATACGCGCGCGACCCGCGCGGCGGCTTCGAGGGCGAGCGCATCGGGCGCGGCGTCCATCAGGTCATGGCGCTCGTCGCTCCCTTCCTGCTCGGCGAGTCGCGCCTGCTGCTCGAACGGCTCTCGGGCGAATATCTCAAGCAGTAGCTTCATCCATAACGACAGCACAGCAAACCGGAGGAGAAAATGGCCTGGAAGAAGTTTCCGTATCCCGACAAGGCGTACGTCTACACCGCCGCCGCCCTCAAGAAGAACTGGATGCGCCTGCACCGCGGCGATTGCGCACCGCTGCCGGACGATGCCGCCGTGCTCGACGCCTGGCGCAGCTATCACGCCGGCGAGTTCGGCAAGGCCGTCGAGCAGGGGCTGGCCTGCGGTCTCGCCGGCTATGCGGTGGCGAACAAGGCCGCCGCGATCTACGCCAATTACCTGGAAAGCGACGACGAGCGTAAGCTCGCCCTCCTGCTCGAGGTCGCCCAGCGCTGCGAGGAGCAGCAGAAAAAGGCGCCGGACTGCGCCAACGCGTGGTATCTGCACGCCTATGCGCTTGGCCGCTACAGCCAGGGTATTTCGGTGGCCAAGGCGCTGGCGCAGGGATTGGGCGGCAAGATCAAGCACAGCCTGACGCGCGCGCTGGAGCTCGATCCGGCACACGCCGACGCGCACATCGCGCTCGGCACCTACCATGCCGAGGTGATCGACAAGGTCGGCGCGCTGGTCGGCGGGCTGACCTACGGCGCGAAAAAGGAGAGCGGCGTCGAGCACTTCGAGACGGCGCTGAAGCTGAATCCGGAGTCGGCGATCGCCCGCGTCGAATACGCCAACGCGCTGGTCATGATGTTCGGACGCGCAAAAATGAAGGACGCCGAGCGCCTGTACCGGGAAGCCGCCACGTGCGCGCCGGCCGATGCCATGGAGCGCCTCGACGTCGAACTGGCGAAGGCCGAGGCGGACGACTGAGCGGCCGCTTCCGCCCTGAGCGGCCGCTTCCGCCGCCGCCTCCTGCCGACATGCCTCGCGCGGCGGGGCTTGACCGGACAGGGGCGCGCTTGGATACTGAATTCACTCAGATTGCGTCTAAATCGTTCCGTAACCCTTCCGGAGTGCTTCCGTGAGTTCCCCGATCGATCTCGTCAAGGCGGTGCGTAGCGGACAGCTGTCCGTCGTCGTCGCCGCGCTGGACGCCGGCGCGCCGGTCGAACTGGACGACGGCCTCGGCGTTCCCGGGCTGCCGCTCGGTGTCGCCTGCTTCATGGGTTACGCCGACATCGTCAGGGAGCTCGTCAAACGCGGCGCCAAGGTGAACCTGCCGGACAACCGGGAGCCGGTTTCGCCCCTCTCGATGGCGCTGCGCGGCGGGCGCACGGAGATCGTTCGCCTGCTCGTCGAACTCGGCGTCGAGATCCCGCCGGGCATGCAGGTCGGGCTCGGCGAGGCGGAAATCCGCGCCCTGCAACGCGCAGGCACGCCCCCCGGCGGATGGGCCGAAGGCGATTTGCCGCATATCGAGGAAATCGAGATCGTCCGCTGCTTCGGCACCGACACCGGCGTGCTCGAAGCCGACGTGATCCGTGCCGCGCGCGAAATGGAAGCGCAGAAGAAATCGGCGAAAAAAAGCTAGCGCGCCTTCCCGGCCTCTTCGCTGTTGCGTCGTTCCGGCGCCAGATAGGCGGCCGGCGGCGGCCCGATCTTCCGAAACTTTGTCCGAGATTAAGGACAGCCGCCGCCCCGGGCAGCATGCTTGCGCATACTCCCCCGCAACCTGGGCGACGCCGGCTAAACTCCGGGCTGAGTCCGTGTTTCCGTCTTCGAGGTGTTCGATGCATTCGCTGTTGAAAAACTTCCTGTCCGCCACCGGGTTGATCGCGCTGCTCCTGGCGCCCGCGGCGCAGGCCGCCGGCAGCCCGGCGGAAAAAGCGGGAAAGCCCGCAAAAGGGGCGTTGCCGCCCGTCGAGCTGTTCCATCCCCCGGTGTGTCTGGCCTGCATCGACTGGGCCGAGCATCTGCGCGAGGCCGGCTTCAAGGTCACGCTGCGCGAAACCGCCGACATGGAGGCGCTCAAGAAGCGGCTCAAGGTGCCGGTCGACGTCGAGTCGGTGCACACGGCGACGGTCGCCGGCTATTTCGTCGAGGGCCATGTGCCGGCCGAGGACGTCAAGCAGCTGCTGATCGAGAAGCCGAAGGCGCGCGGCATCGCCGTGCCGGGCCTGCCGGCCGGCGCGCCGGGGCGCGAGAACCAGAACCCGGTGTGCGACACGGCATGCACCATCCTCGATTCGACGACCGGCCAGCGCGAGGTGCGGCGCGAAATGTTCAACACGATGCTGGTCGATCCGAAGGGGCAGAGCAGCGTCTTCGCCCGCCACTGAGCCTTCGCACGTGCGGCGGCGCGGCGCCAGCCGCGGCGCGTGCCTGCCGCCCCGGGCGGTTTGCCGTTCAGCGCTTGAAGGCGAGAAATTCCGCGTACATCGCTTCGGCCCACAGCGCGTCCTCGCCGCGCGGGTTGGGGTCGAAATTCTGCTTCAGCGTCTGCGTGATCACGCCGTCGCCGCGCAGCCGGTAGGCGGCGTCGATGCGGATCATTTCCATCGGTTCGACGTTGGCGTACACGTAGCAGACGCTGTCGGGCAGCTGCGTTTCCGCTTCCTTGCCGGCCGCGCGGGCGGCGATTTCTCGCGCCGCGATGTGGCCGAGGCGGTTGGCGAGGTGCCCGCTCTTCGGGTAGTAGCCGAAGAGCAGCGAGGCCTTGTCGATCAGATCGCCGACCAGATAGATGCGCTCGTCGGCCTGCGCGTGCAGGCGCACCGGGTCCTGCGCGGCCCAGCCGTTCGGCCGTCCGTCCGCCGTGCGCCCGATCAGTCCGGCCTGCCAGGCGAGGTCGCCGGCCTGCTGTGGCGCCATCAGGATCGCGTCGTCGAAGTCGAAGGTGTCGAATTCCGTACTCACCCGTTTGGCGAAGGGATCGACCGCCTTCACCGTCGCCTGCGGCACGTAGACGATCTGGTCGGCGTAGTGCTGGCGGAAGACGCGGTCGAAGCCGAGCGCGATCGGGTTGGGGTCGAGCACGATCAGCTTGCCCTTGATCTTCCGCGTCTTCAGCCACCAGCCGATCATGCATGCGCGCTCGTAGGGCGCCGGCGGGCAGCGGTAGGGCATCGGCGGCACGGTCATCACGAGGTCGCCGCCGGCGAAGGACTGCAGCTTTTTCCTGAGCGTCAGCGTTTCCTCGGCACCGATGAAGGCGGCGGGGTAGTTCAGGCGCGCGTGCTCGGCGGCGCGCCGGTCGTCGCCGAACCACGGTGCGTAGTCGTAGCGCAGGCCGGCGGCGAGGATCAGCCAGTCGTAGGCGAGGCTGCCCTGCGCGGTGACGACGCGCCGCGCGTCGCGTTCGATGGCCGTGACCTCGGCGCGGATCAGCGTGTAGCCGAAGGCGTCGGCTGCGGCACGCAGGTCGTGCGTCAGCGACTTCCCGTCGTCGAGGCCGACCAGCCACCTGTTGCTTTGCGGATGCGACCAGAAGGCGGCGTTCTTCTCGATCACGACGACTTCGAGATCGGGCGCGAACTGCGGGGCGATCTCGCGCAGGCGGCGGGCGGCGGAGAGGCCGCCCCAGCCGCCGCCGACGATGACGACGCGGCGGTTTTTCGTGGCGGGCAGAAGTTCGCCGCCGCGCGCGATGGCCGGGGCGAGCAGGGCGCCGCCGAGCGCGGCGCCGGCGGCGAGGAAGTTGCGGCGGTTCGAGAGCATTCCGGTTTTCCGAGAGGCGGTGGGACGAGAGGCGATTCTAGGCCGTCCGGCGCGCGGGCGACATGATGCGGATCAGAGTTCGGGTGTGCTGACCTGCATTTCGTGGGAGCGTTGTGGCGAAGGGATGGCAACTGCTAGGCGCGCGCCGCCGCCCGAACGGGGGGCGGGCAAGGGGCGCAACGACGCAGGCACGGCCACCCGCCACAATCTTCCGGGACGGTTGCTGAGCGGGCGCATCGCCGCCTTGCGTCGGCTAGCCTGGTGCCAGTCAGTCAGTCAGTCAGGCGGCTAGGCGGCTAGGCGGCGTCGCCGCGCCTTGCGTGCATCCCGTTCAGGGACCGTCGCGCCCATGAAATGCAGGTCAACAGAGCTTGGGTCAAAAAGCCCCGATCGAGAGGCCGGCGGCCAGCGTGGCGCCGAGTTCGCGGCAGGCGTCGAGATCGCCTGCCTGGACTTCGCCGCGCGCGATGTGCGCGGGGGCCACGGCTTTCCAGCCGTAGCCGGTGGCGATGCGCTCGATCTGCGCCTGTGCGCCGCGTCCGTCGTTGCCGGCGGAGACGAAAACGGCGTACGGGCGCCCTTCCATTCGTCCGGCGGCCGGCTCGTAGGTACGGTCGAAAAGGTCCTTGAGCGCGCCCGACATCGTGCCGAAGTTCTCCGGCGTGCCGAGCAGCAGCGCATCGGCGCCGAGTAGGTCGTCGAGCGTGGTGTCGAAGGCGCGCCGCAGGACGCTGCTCACGTCGTCGATTTCGCGCGCGCCGGCCAGCGCCGCTTCGGCCAGCCGCTGCGTCCTGCCGCTCTGCGTGTGATAGACGATGAGCAGGCGTTTCACGCGCGTGCCGGACGCTGCGCGCGGGCGTCGGCCAGCGCCGCTTCCACCGCCTCGGGATCGTCGAGGATTTCCCAGGGCTCCATGAGAACCAGCCAGAGCAGCTTCTCGAATTCGCCGGTGAAGCGTTCGACGATGCGCTGCGGGTCGTCGACCAGGCCCTTGTCGGTGATCAGGCCGAACTGCACCTTGTTGTCGTAGGACAGGATGGAGACGCCCATGCCGATGTTTCCCGACTGCGGCACCCAGAACATCTGCTGCTTGAGGCGCGTGCCGGCGAGGTAGCGCGTCTGCTGCGGGCCGGGAACGTTGGTCATGACCGCCGTGGCCTTGCCGGCGAGCAGGTCGAGCACCTGCTCCTGTACGAATTTGGGTGCCATGCCGACGGCGCCGAGGATGCTGAAGGTGAGCATCGCCTGGTAGGAGTCCTTCAGCGCCTCCATGCGCGCGCGCGTGACGTAGAGGCGGGTCAGCGGGTTGTCGATGCCGACCGGCAGTTCGAGGGCGACGAGGCCGAAGCGGTTGCCGAGGTCCTCGAAGTCGCTAGGCGCGCGCAGGTTCACCGGGACCAGCGCGCGGATCTCGGCGTCGCCGACGTGCTCGCCTTTCTCCTCCAGATAGGCGCGCAGCGCGCCGGCGACCGAGGCGAGCAGCATGTCGTTCACCGAGCAGCCGAGCACCTTGCCGACCGCCTTGACCTCGGGTAGCGAGATCGGCTCCGACCAGGCGACGCGCTTGCCGATGCCCGGAATGCCCTTGAAGCGGGTTTTCGTATCGTTGGGCATCAGCGCCAGCTTGGCGATTTCGCTGGCGACGGCGCCGGCGATGCGCGTGTAGTCGAAGACCCGCGTCGGGTGCGTCAGCAGGTCGAGATACTTGCCCCACAGTTTGCCGCCGAGGCGGATCGAGGCCTGCGTGGCGTCGGTCATCGGCGCGTAAATCCAGCGCCAGAAGAGGTCGTTCGCGTGCGTATCGACCTCGTCCTCAGCCTTGCCGACGCTCGCCGTCCACGGCAGCAGGCCGCCGTCCTCGGGCGCGTCGGCATGCGTGTCGGTGAGCGAGTCCATGACGCCGATCAGCGCGATGCCGTCGGCGATTGCGTGGTGGATGCGGGCGACCAGCGCCGAGTCGCCGTCCATCGTTTCGACGAGGTGGAATTCCCAGCGCGGATGCGCCGGGTTGAGCGGTTCGCTGGCCAGTTCGGCGACGAATTTCTGCAGTTCGTTCTTGTCGCCGGGGGCGGGCAGCAGCGAATGGCGCAGGTGTACGTCGATGTCGAAATCGGCGTCGTCGATCCACCAGGCGCCGTCGGCATTCTGCGCCGCGATCTGGCGGAAGCGGCGGTAGCGCAGCATGCGGTGCGCGACGGTCCGTTTCAGGCGTTCGTAATCCATGCGGCCGTCGAAGATCATGACGCCGACGATCTGCATCAGATTGCTTGGCCGGTCCATGCGCAGCCAGGCGGTGTCGACGCTGGAGATTCTTTCGCGCGCTTTCAGGGCACACATCGCGGATGGCTCCGGGGGATGACGAGCCCATATAATAGCAAGCCCGATAACATCCAAATCAACCGGAGGAGAACAAAAGATGAGCGATCTCAAGAGCCGTTTCGAAGCCGCCGTGGCCGCATCCAAGACGCTGTCCGAACGCCCGGACAACGCCACCCTGCTCAAGCTCTACGCGCTGTACAAGCAGGCCAGCGCGGGCGACGCGGAAGGGCCGCGCCCGGGTTTTACCGACATGGTCGGCCGCGTCAAGTTCGACGCCTGGACCGCCCTCAAGGGGACGAGCGCCGACGAGGCGATGAATCAGTACATCGCGCTGTTCGAGACGCTGCAGGCGGGCTGAGCGCCGCCTGCCGGTAGGCTCAGGCGGCGAAGTTCTCGTCGAAGAACTTGTGCACTTCGCGCTCGATCGCCGGCTTGACGGCGGTGAGCAGGAAGCCGAGCCGGATGCGCAGGGCGACCTCGTCGCCGTCGAGCGCGAGTTCGCCCGAAACGCCCGGCCGTGTGAAGCGCAGGGTGTCGCCCTGCCAGTCGTAGTCGAGGTTGAACTCCTGCTTGAGTTCGCCGGCCATGCGCTCGGCGGCGCTGCGCGCGGCGGCCGGAGTCTTGCCGTGCTTGCGGCGGATGACGATGTCGCTCATGTCTGTTCTTCCGGAGTTTTGAAGGTTCAGCCGGCTTCGGCGCACAGGGCGCGGAAGGTGGCGTGGCGGCGCGCGTCGAATTCGCCGCGCTGGAGGGCCGCGCGCACGGCGCAGTCGGGCTCGCGGTCGTGCCGGCAGTTGCGGAAGCGGCACTGGCCGAGCAGCGGGCGCAGTTCGCGGAAGGCATGTTCGATGCCTTGCTGCGAGAGGTGGCGCAGGCCGAACTCCTGCAGGCCCGGCGAGTCGATCAGCGCCGACCGTTCGTCGAGCCGGTAGAGCGTGGCGTGCGTGGTGGTGTGCTTGCCCGAGTCGAGCGCGGCCGAAATCTCGCGCGTCGCCGCGTTGGCGTCGGGCACCAGCGCGTTGGTCAGCGTCGATTTGCCCATCCCCGATTGGCCGACGAGCACGCTGGTGTGTCCGTGCAGGTGCGGGCGCAGCGCCTCCGCGCCGGCGTGCGCGCAGAGCTGCAGGACCGGGTAGCCGAGCCTGGCGTAGGGAGCGAGGGCGCCGAGGGCGGGCGCCACGCGCTCGGCGAGATCGCACTTGTTGAGCACGATCAGCGCCTGCATGTCCTGGCTTTCGGCAGCGGCGAGGCAGCGCGTGACGAGTTCGTCGGAAAAGGACGGCTCGGTGGCGACGACGACGACGATCTGCGTGACGTTGGCGGCGATCAGCTTCTGCTTGTACTCGTTGGAGCGGTAGAGCAGGGTCTGGCGCTCTTCGATGCCGTCGATGACGCCCTGGCCGTCGCCGCTGCGCAGCACGACGACGCGGTCGCCGCAGGCGAGGTCGCTTTTCTTGCCGCGCGGAAAGCAGAGCAGGCGTTCGCCGTCCGCAAATTCGACGAGATATTGCCGCCCGTGGGCGGCGACGATGGTGCCTTGGAGTTTCAAAAGTTTGTCAGAGCCTCGAGTTTTGCCGCGCAGATGAAGTCGTTGCGCGAGAGGCCGCCGACGTCGTGCGTGCTGTAGCTGACCTTGACGCGGCTGTAGCCGACTTCGAGGTCCGGATGGTGGTTTTCGCGTTCGGCGAGACAGGCCGCGGTGTTCACGAAGAGCATGGTCGCCTTGTAGTCGGCGAAGCGGAACTCGCGGCACAGGCGATCATCAACGAGCGACCAGCCCGGCAATTCGTCGAGCAGCGCCTGCGCCGCCTCCGGCGCGAGCCGGTGCTCGGCGCCGCGCAGCGCCCGGCAATGCTCATGAGCCAGCGTTTCCATGACGGTATCCAAATCGTCGAGTCGTTCGATCAATTGCCCTGTAGCCGGGCGATACGCAAGGCGGCGGGCGGGTGCGAGTCGTAGAACAGCGAGTGCAGAGGATCGGGCGTCAGCGTCGAGGCGTTGTCCTCGTACAGTTTGACCAAAGCCTGGACGAGATCGTTCGCCGAGGCGTGCGCGGCGGCATAGCGGTCGGCCTCGAATTCGTGACGGCGCGACAGCAGGCTCATCAGCGGCGTGAGCAGGAAGGTGAACACCGGCACGACGAGGAAAAAAAGGATCAGTGCCAGCGCCGTGTTCTGGGCGTGCACGCCGAGTCCGTTGAAGAACCACTCGGCGTCGATCAGCTGGCCGAGCGCGGCGAGAAAGGCGAGCGATAGGGCGAACATCAGCGCGATGCGCTTGAGGACGTGGCGGTGGCTGAAATGGCCGAGTTCATGGGCGAGCACGGCTTCGATCTCGGTCGGCTGCAGGCGGCCGAGCAGGGTGTCGAAGAAGACGATGCGCTTGTTCTTCCCGAAGCCGGTGAAGTAGGCGTTGCCGTGGCTCGAACGCTTTGATCCGTCCATCACGAAGAGCCCCGAACTGGCGAAGCCGCAGCGCGCCAGCAGGGCTTCGATACGGGCCTTGAGCGGGGCGTCGTCGAGCGGCGCGAACTTGTTGAAGAGCGGCGCGATCCAGGTCGGATAGATGAACAGGATCAGCAGGTTGAAGGCGCACCAGAACAACCACACGTAGAGCCACCACAGGCTGCCCATCCGCGCCATCAGCCAGAGCACGGCGAGCAGCACCGGAGCGCCGATCAGCGCGCCGAGGGCGGTCTGCTTGGCGAGGTCGGCGAAGAACAGGCCGAGCGTCATGCGGTTGAAGCCGAACTTCTCTTCGATGACGAACTGGCGGTAGAGCGCGAACGGCAGATCGATGACGCCGGAAATCGCCATCACGCTGAAGATCAGCGCGATGCCGTAGGGCAGGCCGTCGAGGCGGGCGTTCCAGAATTCGTGCAGGGCCTGCAGGCCGCCGCCGAGGGTGAAAGCGAGCAGGACCAGCACTTCGAGGCCGAGCGCGAGCATGCCGAAGCGCGTGCGCGCGACGGTGTAGTCGGCGGCCTTCTGGTGCGCGGCGAGTTCGATCCGGCCGGAAAACTGTGCGGGCACGGCCGCGCGCTTGGCGCCGACGTGCGCAATCTGCCGCCGCGCCAGCCACAGGCGAAGGACGACCATCACGGCGAGGGCGGCAAGAAAGGCGGTCGAGAAGGCGGCGGCGAGCGATTGGCTGGGGTAAATGGTCATCGAGCTGTGACAGAATGTCGTTTTACTGAGTTCAGACGGATTATATGGCACAGGACGCAAACCACCTTGTTTGGCTGGACATGGAAATGACCGGCCTGGAACCCGAGAACGAGCGCATCATCGAACTGGCGATGGTCGTCACCGACAGCGATCTCGCGACGATCGCCGAATCGCCGGTCTGGGTCGTGCATCAGAGCGACGCCCAGCTCGATGCGATGGACGACTGGAACAAGGCGACGCACGGCCGCTCCGGCTTGATCGAGAAGGTGCGCGCGTCTACGCTGGACGAGGCGGCGGTAGAAGCGGCGGCGCTGGCTTTCATGCAGGAATACGTGCCGCAGCGCGCGACGCCGATGTGCGGCAATTCGATCGGTCAGGACCGCCGTTTCATGGTGCGCTACATGCCGCAGCTCGAGGCCTGGTTCCACTACCGCAACCTCGACGTGAGTACGCTCAAGGAACTGTGCCGGCGCTGGAAGCCGGAGGTGGTCAAGGGCTTCGTGAAGAAGGCCGACCACACGGCGCTGGCCGACATCCGCGAGTCGATCGCGGAACTCAAGTACTACCGCGAACATTTCATCAAGCTTTGAGGGGATAGCCATGAAGGGCAACAAGGAAATCATCGGGATGCTGAACGGCCTGCTGGCCGGCGAGTTGATGGCGCGCGACCAGTACTTCATCCATGCCCGGATGTACGAGAATTGGGGCTATCAGAAGCTGTTCGCGCGCGTCTTCCACGAAATGCAGGATGAAACCGAGCACGCCGACTGGCTGATCAAGCGCATCCTCTTTCTCGACGGCACGCCGATCGGCGTCCCGTCCTCGCCGCTCAATATCGGCAAGGACGTGCCCGAGATGCTGAAGAACGATCTCGCCGTCGAGTACCAGGTGGTGGCCGAACTGAAGCAGGTGATCGCGCGCTGCGAAGCGCTCGGCGACTACGTGACGCGCGAGATGCTCGAAAAGATGCTCGACGACACCGAGGAGGACCATGCCCACTGGCTGGAGCAGCAGATCGGGTTGATCGACATGATCGGATTGAAGAACTACCTGCAGTCGCAGATGGGCGGCGTCGCCAGCTGAGGGTGGGCCGGGAGGTGGCGCGTTTGCGCCGCCGGCTCCCCGGGCGGTGTGGCGTCCCGTCCGGTGCTTTTCCGCTTGCCTGCGCAGCGGCTTTTTTTGCCTATCCGGCGGCGTGCTCGCCGGATTCTCCGTCGTCTTTCCCGGCGCTTGTTTCGGGCGCCGCCGCTTCCCGCCGGTAGAGATAGAGTTTCCCCCGGCGGTCGCTCGGTCGGCCGCCTTCCCACACCTTGCGCCACTTGGCGCCGCGCGGCGCGCCGTCCTCGACGCCGGTGCCGGGAGTTAGCCGCCAGTCGCAGCGCTTGCCGGCGGAGCTCGCGATGGGCAGCGTGCGGATTCCATTGAAGTAGTCGAGCGAGGCGAGCGTCGCGCGCGGCAGGTCGCTGGCGATGCACCCGTGCTTGGCCGGCATCGCCCGGGCGAGTTCGCCGGAAAGCGGGCGATAGGTCTTGCCGTAATCGATCCACGGCATCCAGAGCATGGCGATGAGCAGCCAGAAGAGGGTGACGCCGGCCATCCAGTGGGTGACGCCGCGCATCGGCGAACGCGGGCTGCTGGCGATCAGCCAGCACCAGGCCAGCGTCGCCAGCAGGGCGACGGCGAAGGCCGGCAGGCTGAAGTGTCCGACGAAGCCCGGCTCCAGGCGGACGACCTGACGCGCGAGGCGCGCCGGCCAGTCGAAGACCATCGCGCTCCAGCCGACCCAGGCGAGCACGGCGAACAGGCTGAAGGTGATCATCCCGAACCAGTCGAAGGCGTTGGCCGCGCCGCGGCGCAGGATGGCGGGACCGGGCGCCGCGAGCAGGACCAGCGGCGGCAGCAGCAGCAGCGTCGGCGCGCTGCGCGCGCTGAAACAGAGGCCGAGGATCAGCAGCATGATGGCGAAGGCGGCAAGGGGGAGGGCGACCGGAGCGCTGCCCAGGGCGCGGCGTCGGCGCCACAGCGTCCATGCGGCGAGCGGCAGCGCCGGCCACGCGTACCACGGCAGCAGTTCGAGGTATTGCCAGACGTTGTGCCAGATCGATACCTCGCTGGCCGGCGCCCGCAGTTCGCCCTGCCAGAACGCAGCGAAGTACTCGGGCGCGACGTCGAGCACGGGAAGCAGCCACAGCGCAGGCAGCGCGAGCGCCGGCAACAGGCCGGCGAGCAGCGCGCCGAGCGCCTGTTTCCGGTTGCTCGCATGGATTCCGGCGAAGAGGGCGATCGGCAGCAGGGCCAGCGTCGTGATCAAGCCGTTGGCGAGGAAGGCGAAGCCGGCTGCGCCGCCGAAGATCAGCCCGCCGGCGCGCGGCCGGCGGGCGAGCAGCGTCAGCCCCCAGTAGGCGGCGGTGTGCGCGGTGAGGGCGGCCAGCATGGGCTGTGCCTCGTGCGCGTGGAACAGGAAGCCGATGCTGCCGGCCAGGATCAGAGGGCCAGCGGCGGCATTCTCGCGGCCGTGCAGTTCGCGCGTGGCGAGCAGGATGAAGCCGAGCGCGAGCAGCGTCAGGGCGCCGCTCGCCAGCCGCGCGGCGTCGTGCAGCGGCAGCAGCCAGGAAAAGAGCTGGCCCGAGGCCGCCGCGATCCAGTAGTAGAACGGGGCATCGGGGTAGGGCTGGCCGGCGAGGTGCGGCATCAGCCAGTGGCCGTCGCGCAGCATGGAATGCACGACGCCGATCGTCACCGCGTCGTCGACCTTCCAGGGATCGTGGCCGATCAGTCCGGGCAGGATGTAGAGAACGAGAAGAAGAACGAGTCCCCAGCCGTGCGGCGGCAGGGCGATTCCTCGGGAGTGACTGTCGTCGGGTCGTACGGGCATCGCTGGCGCCTGACTGTTGTTGTTGCCGATGGTGCGAGAACGCGGGAACGCTGCGGAAAATGAAAAAGGCAGCCGTCGGGCTGCCTTTTCTGTCGAGTCTACTAGGGTGACTCGCTTGTTGCGGCCCGTGCTTAGGCCGACTTGCGCATCGCGCCGTACTTCTGGTTGAACTTCTCGACGCGGCCGGCGGTGTCGACGATCTTCTGCTTGCCGGTGTAGAACGGATGGCAGGCCGAGCACACTTCAACGTGCAGCGCTTTCTTCATCGTCGACTTGGTCGCGAAGGTGTTGCCGCAGGAGCAGGTCACCTGGATTTCGTTGTATTCGGGATGGCCTTCGGGTTTCATCGTGTGTCTTCCTGTAAGTCTCGACTCGGCCGGCGGTTGTGACCGGCCCCATGGAACGCGGCATTATCCTCGGTTTTTCGGGATATTGCAATGCGCCGGCGTTTATCTGCGCATTGCGTCGAAGAACTCGCCGTTGCTCTTCGTGGATTTGATCTTGTCGAGCAGGAATTCCATCGCGTCGAGGTCGTCCATGTTGTAGAGCAGCTTGCGCAGCACCCACATCTTCTGCAGGACGTCGGGCTTGAGCAGCAGTTCCTCGCGGCGGGTGCCCGAGCGGTTGACGTTGATCGCCGGGTAGACGCGCTTCTCTGCCATGCGGCGATCCAGGTGGATCTCCATGTTGCCGGTGCCCTTGAACTCCTCGTAGATCACGTCGTCCATGCGGCTGCCGGTGTCGATCAGCGCAGTGGCGATGATCGTCAGCGAGCCCCCCTCCTCGATGTTGCGCGCGGCACCGAAGAAGCGTTTCGGCTTCTGCAGGGCGTTGGCGTCGACGCCGCCGGTCAACACCTTGCCGGAGGCCGGCTGCACGGTGTTGTAGGCGCGCGCCAGACGGGTGATCGAGTCGAGCAGGATGACGACATCCTTCTTGTGCTCGACGAGGCGCTTGGCCTTTTCGATGACCATCTCGGCGACCTGCACGTGGCGCGTGGCCGGTTCGTCGAAGGTCGAGGCGACCACTTCGCCGCGCACCGAGCGCGTCATTTCGGTCACTTCCTCGGGGCGTTCGTCGATCAGCAGGACGATCAGCGAGACGTCGGGGTGGTTGCTGGTGATGGCGTGCGCGATGTGCTGCATCATCACCGTCTTGCCGCTCTTCGGGCTGGCGACGAGCAGGCCGCGCTGGCCCTTGCCGATCGGCGCGATGATGTCGACGATGCGGCTCGTGATGTTTTCTTCGCCGCGGATGTCGCGTTCGAGCTTGAGGTGTTCGGCCGGATGCAGCGGCGTCAGGTTCTCGAAGAGAATCTTGTTCTTCGACGCTTCCGGCAGTTCGTAGTTGATCTTGTCGACCTTGACCAGCGCGAAGTAGCGTTCCCCGTCCTTCGGCGTGCGGATCTCGCCCTCGATCGTATCGCCGGTATGCAGGTTGAAGCGGCGGATCTGGCTCGGGCTGACGTAGATGTCGTCGGTGCTGGCCAGGTACGAGGTGTCCGGCGAGCGCAGGAAACCGAAACCGTCGGGCAGGACCTCCAACGTCCCGTCGCCGAAAATGCTCTCGCCTTTCTTGGCCTGATTCTTGAGCAGGGCGAAAATCAGCTCATGTTTGCGCAGGCGATTGGCGCCGTCGATGTTGTTGGTGACGGCCATTTCGAGAAGCTGGCTTACATGAAGGGCTTTGAGTTCGGATAGATGCATTTGCGCAGAGGAGAGAGGGGGAAGAACAGGATGCGCCGGGCGCGGGTCGCGAGAAGACGCGTAGGGTGCTTGGGGTATGCGGGGGTCTTGCCGGATCGGTGCTGCGGGAGGTGATTACGCCTGAAAGTCCTGCGGGGGCCTGTTGGTGGTTCTTATCCGGCGCGGTGCGAGGCGAACTTTCAGGCGGAGCCTAACGGCTTTAGAGATTGCTGTCAATGAAGGCGGTGAGCTGCGATTTGGAGAGCGCGCCGACCTTGGTGGCCTCGATGTTGCCGTTCTTGAAGAGCATCAGCGTCGGGATGCCGCGGATGCCGTAGTTGGCCGGCGTCTTCTGGTTGTCGTCGATGTTCAGCTTGGCGACCTTCAGTTTTCCGGCATATTCGTTGGCGATCTCGTCGAGGATCGGGGCGATCATCTTGCACGGACCGCACCATTCGGCCCAGTAGTCGACCAGGACCGGCTGCTGCGATTGCAGCACTTCGGTGCCAAAGCTGTCGTCGGTTACGTAATGGATGTGTTCGCTCATCAAAAAGCCTCTTGCGGAATCTGGAATGGGATTTGAAACGGGAAGGGGTTTTAATTCTTCAGCCGGGCTATCCTAGCGAAAAAAAACCGGCAAGGGAAGCAAGCCAGACCCCGCAAACGGTAAATGCGCGGCAAATGCGCTATAGTTTTCTGCCCCAACTTTCCGAGGCGCAAAAAATGGCCTACGTCGTTACCGAAAACTGCATCAAGTGCAAATTCACCGATTGCGTTGATGTCTGCCCCGTCGATTGTTTTCGCGAGGGCCCCAATTTTCTGGTGATCGACCCGGACGAATGTATCGACTGCACGCTGTGCGTCCCCGAGTGCCCGGCCGAAGCGATTTTCGCCGAGGACGACGTTCCCGACGCGCAGCGCAACTTCATCGCGCTCAACGCCGAACTGTCCAAGACCTGGCCGGTCATCGCCGAGCGCAAGGACCCGCTGCCCGACGCCGACGACTGGAACCACAAGCCGGACAAGCTGAAGGACCTGCAGCGCTGAGCGCGCGCTACGCTTCCACCGCATCTTCTCCGCGTCCTCATGAGTCTTTTTCCCCCGGCCGGCGAGCCCTGGCCGGAAGCAACGCTGTCGACGCCGCTCGCGACCGACGAGGGCTTCCTCGACCGTGTCGCCGTCGCGCTGCTCGAACGTGCTGCCGCCTGGGGGCTCGGCACCGACCTCTCGACGCTGCTCGTCCTCGTGCCGGCGCTGCCGATCGGCGTCGAACTGCGGCAGGCGCTGGTGCGCGCTGCCGGGCGGCCGCTCCTGCTGCCGCAGTTCGACACCCTGAAGCACTGGGCGGGCAACGAAGCGCTGCCCGATGTCCCCGAGCCGCTGGCCGACAGCGAGCGCCTCGTGCTGTTGCACGAGGCGCTGCGCGCGCGCGCGTGGTTCGATGAGGGCGCCCTGTGGGGCATCGCCTCGGAAATGGCCGCGCTCTTCGATGAACTGACCGCGGCGGCGGCGCACCTGCCCGACGACGAAGCCGCACTCGCCGCGCAGCTGGAGCGCGCCTACGCCCTGCGCGCGTCGCAGCCGCTCGCCTTCGAGGCGCGCGTCGTCCATGAATTGTGGCGCGCGCTGGCCGCGGTCGGGCGCCCCGACGCGGCCGGCGTCTATCGCCTGCGCCTCGGGCGTCTGGCGGCCGAGGCCGGGCGGCCCTTGTTCGTGCTGCTCGACGCGGCGCCGGACGAAGCGCTCGATCCGGCCGAGCGCGATTTTCTCGTCCGCTACGGCGAACGCCAGCCGCTCGCCGTTTTCCATCCGGCGCCGTGCGCCGCCGGTGCGACGCCCCTGATGGCAGCGCTGGCCGCCGCCTGGCCTGAATGCGAGGCGCCCCCGCTCTACGAGCGCGCTGCGGCGCTGCGTGCAGCCTTGCCGCAGAGTCCGTTGGCCGGCCGCATCGAACTGCTGCCGGCGAGCGGGCGCGAATCCGAGGCGCTGGCCGCCGTGGCGCGCGTCGCCGACTGGCTGGCGCAGGGGCTGCGCCGCATCGTGCTGATCACCGAGGACCGGCTGACGGCGCGCCGCGTGCGCGCGCTGCTCGAGCGCGAGGGCATCCTCGCCGTCGACGAGACCGGCTGGCTGCTGTCCACCTCGCGCGCTGCCGCAGCGCTCGATGCGCTGCTCGAAACGGCGACCGGCGGCGCCTACCATCGCGATCTGCTCGACCTGTGTAAATCGCCCTTCTTGTTCGCCGATGTCGATGAGTCGCGGCGGAAGGCGGCGGTCTGGCGTCTCGAAGCGGCGACGCGCGCTGCTTCGGTCCGTTCCGGCCTGCCGCGCATCCGGCGCTGCGTCCTGGAATACGAGGAGCGCGAAATGCGCCGTGCGAGCGCCGGCGCGAAGGCGGGCGACGGCAATGGCGCGGTCCGTACCGCCGTGTTGGCGCAGAGCGATGCGCTCGCCCTGCTCGATCGCGTCGAGGCGGCGTGCCGCCTGCTGCGCGCCCGCCCGGCGCCGCTTGCGCGCTGGCTCGATCGCCTCGACAAGGCGCTCGAAGCGCTCGGCGCGCGCCCGGCCTTGCTCGCCGACGTCGCCGGGCAGGCGCTGCTCGAACTGCTCGCCGCGCGCCGCCAGGAACTCGACGGCAGCGACGCGCTGTTTTCCTTCGCGGCGTGGCGCGACTGGCTCGGCCGCGAACTCGAGGGCGCCAGCTTCCGCGATGCCAGCGTGTCGAGCAGCATCGTGCTGACGCCGCTCAACGCCGTCTGTCTGCGCCGCTTCGAGGCTGCCCTGCTGCTCGGCGGCGACGCCCGGCAGCTGGCGCCGGCCGCCGGCGGCGCCTTCTTCAACCAGTCGGTGCGGCGCGAGCTGGGGCTACCGACGCGCCTCGAAGCCGAGCGCGCGCTGCGCCGCGACCTCGAACTGCTGTTCGCCAGCGTGCCGCGCGTCGGTATCACCTGGCAGGCCGAGCGCGACGGCGAAGCCAATCTGCTGTCGCCCGAACTCGATCTGCTGGCGACGCTGCACCTGCTGGCGTGGGGCGACGACCTGCACCGCGCGCCGCTGCCGGCACGCCCCGAGCCGGCGCCCGACGTGGCGACCGCGCCGGGGCCGGCGCAGCGCTCCGCGCCGTCTGCGCCGCCGGCCCTGCTGCCGCAACGTGTCTCGGTGAGCGGCTACGCCAGCCTGGTGGCCTGCCCCTATCGTTTCTTCGCGCGCCATGTGCTTGGCCTAGGCGAACTCGACGAGGTCAGCGAAGAGATGGACAAGAGCGACTACGGCGCCCTCGTGCACCGCGTGCTCGAACGCTTCCACGCGCGCCATCCGCGCGTTTCGGCGCTCGCCGAAGCGGCGGCGCTGGACGCGCTGCGCGCCTGCGTCGAGGAAGTCTTTGCGCCGGCCGTCGCGGAGAATTTTCTCGCCGTCGGCTGGCGCCTGCGCTGGGAGCAGCGGCTTGCCGCCTATCTCGACTGGCAGCGCCGGCGCGAGGCCGAAGGCTGGTTCTGGCGGCAGGCCGAAACCAAGGTCAGCCGCGCCCTGCCGTTGGCAGCGGGCGACAGCGTCGAGCTGTACGGGCGCATCGACCGCATCGACGCAGGCGCCGCCGGCGTGTCGCTGCTCGACTATAAGACGCAGACTGCGAAGAAGGTGCGCGACCGCCTGGCCGACGACGTGCAACTGCCTGCGTACGCGCTGCTGCATGGCGACTGCGCGCAGGCGGCCTACGTCGCGCTCGACGACGAGCGCGTCGAGACGGTCGCAGCCGGCGAGGACGGGGCGCGTGAGACCGCTGACGAACACGATGCGAACGGCGGCCTGATGCACGCGGCCGTCGCGCAGGGCGAGCGTCTGCGCGCCGCCTTCGACGCCATGCGCGACGGCGTTCCGCTGCCCGCGCACGGCACCGAGAGCGCCTGCGCGTGGTGCGAGATGCGCGGCCTGTGTCGGAGGGACCATGTTGGCTGAGCGCGGAAACGGCCTCGTCGCAGTGGCCCTCGATCCGGCGCGCAGCGTCGTCGTCGAGGCCTGCGCCGGGAGCGGCAAGACCTGGCTGCTCGCCTCGCGCATCGTGCGCCTGCTGCTGGCCGGCGCGGCGCCCGGCGAAATCCTGGCGATCACCTTCACGCGCAAGGCGGCGCGCGAGATCGAGGAACGCGTCGTCGACTGGCTGCGCCTGCTCGCCACGCGCGACGACGCCGAAGTCGGACAGTTCCTCGCCGAGCGCGGCATCGCCGCCGACGGCGACACGCTGCGCCGCGCCCGCGCGCTCTACGAGCGGGTGGTCGGCGCGCAGCCGGGACTCGCCGTGAATACCTTCCACGGCTGGTTCCTGCAGCTCGTCGACGCGGCGCCGCTGTCGTCCAACCTGGCCGGCGCGACGCTCGCCGACGCGGGGTCGCGGCAGTTCGACGAATGGTGGCAGTCCTTCGCGGCGGCGCTGAAGGACGGGGCCGTGCCGGCGGCCGATGCGGGCGAAGATGAGCAAGAGGACGCCGCGGCGCAGGCGGCCGACGAGCGCGCCGCGCTGGCGCAGGACTTCGTCTGGCTGCTCGCCGAGGCCGGGCTCGACGCGACGCGGCGACTGGTGCGGCGCGGTTTCGAGCGGCGCGCCGAGTGGCTGGCCTGCGCCGGCGATGCGGACGGCGGCGGGGCCGACGATGTGTTGCCGCGCGTGCTTGACGAGCTGCGCGGGCGGCTCGGCGTCGGCGAGGTCGCGACGGCGTTGGACGATTTCTTCGTCGCCGGCTGGGCCGGGGATTTCCACGCCTACCTCGGCCTGCTCGAAATGAGCGAGCTCGACACCGACCGCGGTCTCGCGCAGAAACTGGCCGCGGCGCTCGCCGATGCGCCGGCCGATACGTCTGCGGATGCGCTGGCGCAGCGTCTCGCCGGCCTCTGTTCGGCCCTGCTCACGGCGAGCGGCACCCTGCGCGCGCGCAAGCCGTCGAAGACGCTCGACAAGCGCTTCGGCGCCGACGGCGCGGCGCGCTTTCTCGACCTGCACGCCCGCCTCGGCGCCCGTCTTCTCGACTGTCTGGCACGCCAGTGCGAGGAGCGCGCCTACGCCTTCAACCGGCGCATCGGCGTCGTCCTGCGTGCTTTCCTCGCGCACGTCGACGCGTACAAGGCGGCGCGCCGGCAGATCGACTTCGTCGACGCCGAATGGCGCGTCCTGCAGCTGCTGCGCGACGAGGCGACGGCGGCGTTCGTGCAGGCCCGCCTCGACACGCGCTACCGGCACGTCCTGCTCGACGAGTTCCAGGACACCAACCCGCTGCAATGGCAGATCCTGCTCGCCTGGCTCGGCGCCTATTCGGACGGCGCTCGTCCGTGCGTCTTCCTGGTCGGCGACCCGAAGCAGTCGATCTATCGCTTCCGGCGCGCCGAGCCGCGCCTGTTCGCCGCCGCCGCCGATTTCCTGGCGCGCGAGTTCGGCGCCGCGCGCTGCGAGCAGGACGCCACGCGGCGCAACGCGCAGGCTATCATCGACGTGGTCAACTCGCTGTTCCTCGAAGAGGCGACCTTCCGCCCCTTCCGCGAGCAGGAGTCGCTGGCCGGCGCGCTGCCCGGCCGTGTCGAGCTGCTGCCGCTATGCGGCGCGGAAGAGGGGGAAGGGCAGGCGGGTGATGCGGCGAGCGCCGAAAGCGCCGTGGCGGACGCGCCGCGCGCCGGCCTGCGCGATCCGCTGCGCGAGGCCGACAGCGAACCGGTCGACTCGCGCCGTCGGCGCGAGGCCGAGCGCCTGGCCGAGCGCCTGCGCGCCATGGTCGGCATCTGGCAGATCGACGACAAGGCGGGCGGCACGCGCGCGCTGCGCTACGGCGACGTCATGCTGCTCGCGCGCAGCCGCACGCGGCTCGCCGAGTACGAGCGCGCGCTGAGCGCCGCCGGCATCCCCTTCGACGCCGCCTCGCGCGGCGGCCTGCTCGGCACGCTCGAAGCGTGCGACGTCGTCGCGCTGCTCGAATTCCTGATCCTGCCGGCGGCCGACCTGCAGCTTGCGCACGCCCTGCGCTCGCCGGTTTTCGCGTGTACCGACGAAGATTTGCTGGCGCTTGCGGCGCGCCGCGAGACAGGCTGGTGGCCCAGGCTGGAGGCGCTGGCCGCAGCCGGCGAGGCCTCGCCGCACCTCGCACGCGCCGCGCGCCTGCTGACTGGCTGGCGGGGGGCCGCCGACCGCCTGCCGGCGCACGACCTGCTCGACCGCATCTATGCCGAGGGCGAGGTGCTCGCGCGCTACCGGCTGGCCGTGCCGCCCGCCACGTATGCCGGCGTCGAGGCCAACCTGCGCGCGCTGCTGCTGCTCGCGCTCGATCAGGGCGGCGGGCGCTATCCGAGCCTGCCGCGCTTCATCGACGAACTGCGCGACCTGCGCGACGCCGACGCCGGCGATGCACCCGACGAAGGTGCCATCGAGGGCGATGCGCATACGGCTGACAGCGGCCGCGTGCGCATCCTCACCATCCACGGCGCCAAGGGGCTGGAGGCGCCGCTCGTCTGGCTGCTCGACGCGCATGCCGCGCCGCGCGGCGAGGAGGCCTGGGACGTGATCGTCGACTGGCCGCCGGCCGAGGCGGCGCCGCAGCACTTCTCCTTTTTCGGGCGTTTGGCCGAGCGCGGCCGCGCCCGTCAGCCGCTGTTCGACGCCGAGGCGGCGGCGGCCGAGCGCGAGGAGCTGAACCTGCTCTACGTGGCGATCACGCGCGCCCGGCAGATTTTCATGGCGAGCGGCATCGCCGGCACGCGCGACAATGAGCGCACGCCCTACCGCCGGCTCGAAGCGGCGCTCGCGCGGCTCGACGCGCCGCTCGCGCACGGCGATGAATTCGCCGTCGCCGCCGCGCCGGCCGCTGCGGCCGATCCGCAAGCCCCTGTCGTTCCGTCGCCGGACGCGCCGGCCCTGCCGTTGCCGCGCATCGGCGAGCGGCGCGCGGCGCCGGATGCGGCCGAGCGTTTCGGCATCCTCCTGCATGCCTTGCTCGAACGGCGCACCGGGCGTGCGGCGACCGACGGCTGGTGGCGCGCGCTTGGTTTTGCCGACGCCGATTACCGGCGCGTCCTGCCGGTCGCCGAGCGCCTGCTCGCGGCGCCGGAGTTGCGCCGCTTCTTCGATCCGACGCAGTTCCGGCGCGCCTGGAACGAAGTCGAGTTGTCCGGCGCCGACGGCGGGCTGCGCCGCCTTGATCGCTTGGTCGAGTTCAGCGGAGTCGATGAAGTCGCCGGCAGCGGCAATGGCGACAGCGGCGACGGTGCACTGTGGGTGCTCGACTACAAGAGTTCGACGCGCGACACCGCGCGCCTCGACGCCTATCGCGCGCAGGTCGAGGACTACTGCCGGACGGTGGCGGCGGTCTTCCCCGGACGCACGGTGCGCGGCGCGCTCGTCTTCGCCGACGCGAACCTGCTCGAAGTCTGCTGAATCGGCGATTTTTCGCGCGTTCCAGCGCGATTTTTCGCCGCTTTTTCCCTGCTTTCGCCACTTTCGCAAACCGGCCGGATCGAATAACATCTGGCGGTCAGAGACGACCCGGGCAAGCCGGGCATACAAAAACAAGGGGATCACCATGCAAGTGCGGGAAATTTTGCGCGTCAAGGGGTCGGCGCTATTCACCGCGTCGCCGCAGCAGCAGCTGAGCGCGGCGGTAGCGGCGATGGCCGAGAACGACGTCGGTTCTCTGGTCGTCATGAGCGGCGGCAAGATGGCCGGCATGCTCACCTTCCGCGAGGTGCTGCAAGCGGTCAATGCGCACAAGGGCGGGCCGGAGTCGGTCCTGGTCGGCGACGTGATGGTTTCCGATCCGGTGACGGTCGCGCCCGACATGGAAGTCGACGATCTGCGCCGCCTGATGATCGAAAAACATTCCCGCTATCTTCCGGTGATGGACGGTACGACGCTGATGGGCGTCATTTCCTTCCTCGACGTGGCGAAGGCCGTGCTCGAAGAGCAGAGCTTCGAGAACCGCATGCTCAAGAACTACATTCGCAACTGGCCCGAAGGAGAAAAAGGGCCGGAATGACCCCCCGCGGGCGGCAGGCGCCCGCACACGACGACGCGCCACAGATGCGCGCGCGATAACGAAAACCCGATCGCTGGCTCACGACAAGACAACCTATATAAGCCCAGTAACTCAGGAGGAGAAGCAATGGACAAGATCTGGCTGCGCAGCTACCAGGAGGGAGTTCCCGCGGAAATCGATCTGAGCGAGTTCCAGTCGCTCGGCGAGTTGTTCGAGAAGAGCGTCGCGCAGTATCGCGACCGCGTCGCCTACATCAACATGGGCGGCCAACTGACCTACGGCGAACTCGACAAGCTGTCGCGCGACTTCGCCGCCTACCTGCAGTCGGTGCTCAAGCTGGCGCGGGGAACGCGCATCGCGATCATGATGCCGAACGTCCTGCAGTACCCGGTGTGCATGCTCGGCGCCCTGCGCGCCGGCTACGTCGTGGTCAACTGCAATCCGCTGTACACCCCGCGCGAACTCGAGCATCAACTGAAGGACTCCGGCGCCGAGGCCATCGTCATCCTCGAGAATTTCGCGCATACGCTGGAGGAAACGATCGCCCGCACGCCGGTCAAGCACGTCGTCATGGCGCGCATGGGCGACCTGCTCGGCTTCCCCAAGGGCGCCATCGTCAACTTCGTCGTCAAGTACGTGAAGAAAATGGTCCCGTCGTGGAACCTGCCGCGCGCCGTCAATTTCAACAGCGCGCTGAGCAAGGGCGCTGCGGCCGCCTTCGTTCCGGTGCCGGTCCTCCAGGAGGACCTCGCCTTCCTGCAATACACGGGCGGGACCACCGGCGTCTCCAAGGGCGCCATGCTCACGCATCGCAACATCCTCGCCAACCTGGCGCAGGCGCACGCGTGGATCAAGCCGGCCGTGCAGGAAGGCTCGGAAGTCGTCATCACCGCGCTGCCGCTCTATCACATCTTCGCGCTCACGGCGAACTGCTTCACCTTCCTCAAGATCGGCGCGACCAACGTGCTGATCACCAATCCGCGCGACATTCCCGGCTTCGTCGCCGAACTCGGCAAATACCCCTTCACCGTGCTGATCGGCGTCAATACGCTGTTCAACGCGCTGCTCAACAACGACGCCTTCGCCGCGCTCGATTTCAGCAAGCTGAAGGTCACGTTGGGCGGCGGCATGGCGGTGCAGAAGGCGGTCGCCGAGAAGTGGAAGAAAGTCACCGGCAAGCCGCTGATCGAAGCCTACGGCCTGACCGAAACCTCGCCGGCGGTCACCATCAATCCGCTGAACATTCCCGAGTACAACGGCGCGATCGGCCTGCCGGTCGGTTCGACCGAAGTCGCGATCCGCGACGACGAGGGCGTCGACCAGCCGCTCGGGCAGCCGGGCGAACTGTGCGTGCGCGGCCCGCAGGTCATGAAGGGCTACTACAATCGCCCGGAAGAAACTGCCAAGGTCTTCATGGCGGACGGCTTCCTGCGCACCGGCGACGTCGCGGTGATGGACGAGAAGGGCTTCCTGCGCATCGTCGACCGCAAGAAGGACATGATCCTGGTGTCCGGCTTCAACGTCTATCCGAACGAGGTCGAGGACGTCGTCGCGCTCCATCCGGGCGTGCTCGAGGTCGCGGCGATCGGCGTGCCGAACGAGAAGTCCGGCGAGGCGGTGAAGATCTTCGTCGTGCGCAAGGATCCCAAGCTGACGGCCGAGGCGATCATCGCGCACTGCCGCGACAGCCTGACCGGCTACAAGGTGCCGCACTACGTCGAGTTCCGCGACGAGTTGCCGAAGACCAACGTCGGCAAAATCCTGCGTCGCGCCCTGCGCGACAGCGCGACCGCTGGCGCCTGAGCCCGCCGCAACGAGGCCGCCCGTTTTCCGGGCGGCTGCCGCAACGCTTTGGCGGGGAAGGTTTTTCCCCTTCCCCGCACAAGCTCCGCACAGGTTTATCCACAGATATTGTGCGTAGTTTTTCGCCGCTTTCTCGCTTGCCTTCTTCTTTCCGCGCCGCGCGCTCCGGGTGAAGCGCGGAGCGCGCCGGACATTCTCCGGATGTTCCCCGATGCCGCGTTGCCCGGCTTTCCGGGGCTGCTCCCGGGCCGGCATGTCGCAGCGCCGTCGCGCACTCGCGCCGGGCGACCCCCTTCCCGATCGCTCCGAGGCGAGCGCGCCGGGCCTTCGTTTCTTGCGCGCGGCCTGGAATGTTTCCATTCATCGAGCATGGGATAATTCACGCGTCCGGGATCTTCCCTTTCCTACGTCTCCTTTCCTTCGAGGTAGCCGCATGCCGCTCATTCATATCTCATCCGCGCTGCGCTTGAGCGGTGCGCTGGCCGTCGCGTTTTTGCTGTGCGCACCGGCCGGCGCGGCCGGCGTGCGCCAGTTCAGCCCGCAGGGGCAGGTCGAGCAGCCGGTGCGTGCGACGGCGGTTTTTTCCGCCGACATGGTGGCGCTCGGGCGGCCCGATGCGCCGGCGCCGTTCGCGGCCGATTGCGGGGCGGTGAAGGGCAAGGGGCGCTGGAGCGACGCGCGCAGTTGGTCCTACGTCCTCGAACGTCCGCTGCAGCCCGGCGAGCGCTGCGACTTCCGGCTCGCGCCCAAGCTGCGCGCGGCGAACGGCGAGGCCGTGCTCGGCGAGCCGTCCTACGCCTTTTTCGCGCCCGGCCCCTGGCCGCGCTCGATCGTGCCGCGGCCGGGCGGCGCGATCGACGAGGAGCAGGCTTTCCTGATCGAAACGAGCGGCGCGCTGCAGCGCGCGTCGGTCGAGCGCAACGTCTGGTGCGAGGCCGACGGCGTCGGCCAGCGCATCCCGCTGCGCATCCTGTCGGAGCGCGAACGCGGCGACATCCTCGGCGCCCTGCACCGCACCGCGCAGCCCGGTACGCTGGCCGTCGCCTGCAGCGAACGCCTGCCGGCCGGGGCCAAGATGCGCCTCGTATGGGGGCGCGGCGTCGCCGCCGAGAACGGCGCGACGGCGAGCCGCAGCGAAAGCTTTTCCTACGTCGTGCGCGAGCCTTTCCGCGTGAGTTTCAGCTGCGAACGCGAGAAGGCCGCCGCGCCGTGCTCGCCGCTCTCCGACCTGCGCGTCGAGTTTTCCGCGCCGATTGACAGCAAGCTGGCGGCCGGCGTTCGCCTCGTGACGCCGGAGGGCGTGCGCGCGCCGCACGCCGGCAACGGCGAGGCGGCACGCGAGAACACGGTGCGCGAGGTCGTCTTCCGCCGTCCCTTCCCGCAGAACGCCGAGCTGCGCATCGAACTGCCCGGCGGCGCGAAGGAGGGCATTCGAGACGAGGCCGGGCGCCCGCTCGCCAACGCCGCAAACTTCCCGCTGCGCGTGCGCACCGGCACGCTGCCGCCGCTCGCCAAGTTTCCCGGTGCCTTCGGCATTCTCGAATTGAAGGAAGGCGGCGTGCTGCCGGTGACCCTGCGCAATGTCGAGGCGGCGCTGCCGGTCGCCTCTCTGCAACTGCCGGCGGCCGGCGCGCAGCGTTTCAGCAGCCAGCACCTGAGCGACGACGCCGAGGTGATCGCGGCGATGCGCGCGCTGGCCCGCTTCGAGCGGCAGACGCGCAAGGTGCGGAGCGGGCAGGGGGCCGCCGCGCAAGAGTTCGAGGACCCGTACTACGCGCGCGAGCTGTCCTTCCTCAAGGGCAAGGCCGGCGTCAGCGGGCGTGAACTGCCGAAGCCCGGCGGCAGCGCCGACTTCGAGGTGGTCGGGATTCCGCTGCAGAAGCCCGGCTACCACATCGTCGAGATCGAGAGCCGCCTGCTCGGCGCGGCGCTGCTGGCGACGCCGAAGCCGATGTACGTGCGCACGTCGGCGCTGGTCACCAACCTCGCCGTGCACCTGAAGCGCGGGCGCGACAACGCGCTGGTCTGGGTGACGACGCTCGACGGCGGCCAGCCGGTGAGCGGCGCCGAGGTGCGCATCTCGGCGTGCGACGGGACGCTGCTCTGGCAGGGGCGCAGCGACGCGCAGGGGCGCGCGCTGGCCGACGCGGCGCTGACCGAACGTCCCTGCGCCGGCGCTCCCGGCGCCAATGGCGACGCCAACGATGCCTACGAAGGCAGCTTCCTGTTCGCCAGCGCGCGCCTCGGCGAGGACTACAGCTTCGTCCGCTCGGACTGGAACGAAGGCGTCGAGCCCTGGCGCTTCGGCGTCGAGACCTGGGGCGAATACGAGGCGCGCAAGATCCACACGATCTTCGACCGCACGCTGCTGCGCGCCGGACAGACGGTGTCGATGAAGCATCTCGCGCGCGAGCGCGGCAGCCGCAGCTTCGCCTATCCCGACGCCCGGCAGCTGCCGGGCGAGCTGGTGATCCGCCACGAGGGCAGCAACGACGAGTTTCGCCAGCCGCTGGCCTGGGATGCGCGCGGCGCGGCGACCAGCGCCTGGAAGATTCCCGAGGGCGCCAAGCGCGGCAGCTACCGGGTCGAACTGCGCGGCGGCCCGCAAGGCGGCGTCGACAGCGGCGAGTTCCGCGTTTCCGATTTCCGCCTGCCGGTCTTCAGCGGCAGCGTGCAGGGCGTGCCGCCGCGCCAGGTGGCGCCGAAGGCGGTGCCGCTCGCGCTCGGCCTCTCCTTTCTCAATGGCGGCGCGGCCAAGGGTGTCCCGGTCGAGGTGTCGGCCACGCTGCGCCCGCGCTGGCCGGAGTACAAGGGCTACGAAGGCTTCCGTTTCCTCGTCGACTTCGACGAAGTGAGCCGCGCGGCCTTCGCCGTCGACGACGGGCGCGAGCGCGAGCAGCTGGTCGCCGACCGCCTGCGCGTGACGCTCGACCAGGCCGGCGCCGGCCGGCTGACGGTGCCGCTGACGCAGAAGGTCAAGAGGCCGAGCGAGCTCTACGCCGAAATGAATTTTGCCGATCCGAACGGCGAGATCCAGACGCTGCGCGGCAGCGTCGAACTGTGGCCGGCCGCCGTCGTGGCCGGCATCCGCGTCAAGGATTGGGTCTCGGTGAAGGAGGGCGGCGCCGTCGAGGTCGTCGTGCTCGACACGCAGGGCAAGCCGTTGGCCGACGTGCCGGTGCGCGTGACGGCCAAGCGCCGCGTCGACTACGCGCACCGCAAGCGCATCGTCGGCGGCTTCTACGCCTTCGAGCAGCACACCGAATTCACCGACCTCGGCGAAGTGTGCGGCGGGCGCAGCGACGCGCGCGGCAAGCTGGCGTGCACCGCGCGCAGCAGCGAGGCGGGCAGCATCTACCTGCTCGCCGAGACCAAGGACCGCGACGGTAACGCCGTCTACGCCGGCACCAGCTACTGGGTTGCGGGCGGCGACGACGCCTGGTTCGCCGCAGGCAACCAGGACCGCATCGACGTGATTCCCGAAAAGCGCAGCTACGCGCCGGGCGAGACGGCGCGCCTGCAGGTGCGCACGCCCTTCCGCGACGCGACGGCGCTGGTCGCGGTCGAGGCCGGCGGCATCGTCGACAGCCGCGTCGTTCCGCTCTCGCGCTTCAACCCGGTGATTGAACTGCCGGTGCAGGGCGACTGGGGGCCGAACGTCTTCGTTTCGGTGCTCGTCGTGCGCGGCCGCGTCGAGCCGCTCAAGTGGTATTCCTTCTTCCGCTGGGGCTGGCGCGAGCCGGCCGCGTGGTTCCGCGAGTGGTGGAATCCGCCGCAGGCGACGGCCATGGTCGATCTCGCCAAGCCGGCGTGGAAGCTCGGGCTGACCGGCTTCGACGTCGGCGTCGATGCTTTCCGCCTGAAGGTCGAGGTGACGCCGGAGAAGAGCGATTACCGGCCGCGCGAAACGGCGCGCGTGAAGGTGCGCGTGACGCAGCCCGACGGCCGGCCGGCGCCGGCCGGCAGCGAGCTGGCCTTCGCCGCCGTCGATCAGGCGCTGCTCGAACTGCGCGCCAACGACAGCTGGCAGCTGCTCGACGCGATGCTGCCGCGGCGCGCCTATCAGGTCGAAACGGCGAGCGCGCAGTCGCAGGTGATCGGCAAGCGCCACTTCGGCAAGAAGGCCGTGCCGCCCGGCGGTGGTGGTGGGCGCGCGCCGGCGCGCGAGCTGTTCGACACGTTGCTGCTCTGGCAGCCGCGCGTCGCGCTCGACGCCAACGGCAGCGCGACCCTCGACGTGCCGCTCAACGATTCGCTCAGCGAGTTCCGTCTGGTCGCCGTTGCCGACGTCGGCGCCGGCCTGTTCGGCACCGGCAGCGCGCGCCTGCGCACCCGGCAGGAACTGCAGCTGATCTCCGGCCTGCCGCCGCTGGTGCGCGAGAAGGACCGCTACCGCGCGCAGCTCACCCTGCGCAACGGCACGACGAAGGCGATGACGGTCGGCGTCGCCGCGCGCGCCGGCGGACGCGCGCTCGAAGCGAAGCAGGTGCAGCTGGCGGCCGAGGGCGCCGCCGAAGTCGCGTGGACGGTCGAGGCGCCGGAAGGCGAAGCAGTGTTGGATTGGGAATTCGACGCGGTCGAGCAGGGCGGTGCCGGGCGCGACCGCTTGCGCGTCGCGCAGCGGATCGCACCGGCGGTGCCGGTCGGCGTGCAGCAGGCGAGCTTCGCGCGCATCGACGGCGCGCTGGACCTGCCGGTCGCCTTGCCGGCCGGCGCGCTGGCCGGCAAGGACGGCCCGCTCGGCGGTATCGAGATCGGCCTCGCTGCCCGCCTGTCGACGCCGCCGCCCGGCCTGCGCCGCTTCTTCGAGGAGTATCCCTTCGTCTGTCTCGAACAGAAGGCCTCGGTCGCCATCGGTCTGCGCGACGTGGCGCGCTGGCGGGAGGTGGTCGCCGCCCTGCCGACCTATCTCGACGGCGACGGGCTGGCCCGCTATTTTCCGGGCGACGGCGCCGATGCCAATCCCGGCAGCCCGACGCTCACCGCGCACCTGCTGAGCACCTCCGCCGCGGCCGGCGCCGACTTCGCGCTGCCGGCGGAACTCGCGCAGCGCATGGAGCGCGGCCTCGCGGCCTTCGCCGAGGGGCGCATCCGGCCCGCGCACTGGTCGCCGCAGGCCGACCTGGCGGTGCGCAAGCTGGGCGCGCTGGAGGCGCTGACCCGGCGCGGCCAGCAGCCGCTCTCGGCGGTTTCCAGCCTAGAGATCGAGCCGCCGCGCCTGCCGACGTCGGCGCTGATCGACTGGTATCTCGTCGTCAAGCGTCTGGACGGGCTGCCCGGCCGCGAGGCGCGCCTCGCCGCGGTCGAGCGCGAACTGCGCAACCGCCTGTCGTATCAGGGCGGACGCCTGGTGTTCACCAGCGAGCGCTCCGATTACTGGTGGTGGCTGATGGCCGGCGGCGACGCCAACGCCTTTCGCCTGATCGAGGCGGTGCTCGACGACCCGGCGTGGCGCGACGACCTGCCGGCGCTCGTGCAGGGCGCCATGCTGCGCCAGCAGCGCGGCCGCTGGGCGACGACGGTGGCCAACGTCTGGGCGGGCATCGCGCTCGACGGCTTCGGCCGGCGCTTCGAGCGCGGCGCGGTGAGCGGCACGACGCGCGCCGCCCTGGGGAATGCGCCGGCTCAAAGTGTCGCCTGGCCGGCGGCGGTGGGGGCGAAGGACGCGAAAGACGCGAAGGACGCTCCTGCGCCCGCGTCGGAGCGTCTGCTGTTGCCCTGGCCGGCCAAGCCCGCCGCCGGCGATCGCCTGCATCTGACGCACGCCGGCGGCGGCCAGCCGTGGGCCAGCGTGCAGGTGCTCGCCGCCGTGCCGGTCAAGGCGCCGCAGGCGAACGGCCTGCGCGTCGTGCGCACGGTTACGCCCTTGCAGGAGAAGGTGCCGGGACAGGCGTCGCGGGGCGACGTCTGGCGCGTGCGCCTGAGCGTCGAGGCCGGGCAGGACGTTTCGTGGGTGGCGCTCAGCGACCCGATCCCGGCCGGCGCGCGCATCCTCGGCGAAGGAAGCGAAAGCGACGGGCGCGACGCGCGGATCGCCGGACCCCGTGGCGTCGGCGGATCGGCCGGAGCGGGCGATGCAGGCGACGGGAGCGGGCGCGACCCGCTCCGCCTCCGGCCGGCCTACGTCGAGCGCAGCTTCGGCGGCTTCCGCGCCTACTACGCCCACGTGCCGCGCGGCCGTTTCCACATCGACTACACGCTGCGCCTGAACAACGCCGGCGAATTCGCGCTGCCCGCGACGCGGGTCGAGGCGATGTACGCGCCGGAGGTTTTCGGCGAGGCGCCGAACGCCCGTGTCAAGGTGGGCGAGTGAGGTCGGTGATGTCGGGGCGGGCGCCGCGCGCCCGCCCCGGGCCTCAGACCGGCGAGGCCAGCTTGAGGCCGATGATGCCGGCGACGATCAGCGCCATGCTGAGCAGGCGGCCGGCGCTGGCCGGTTCGTCGAAGAGCACGATGCCGAGGATCACGGTGCCGACGGCGCCGATGCCGACCCAGACGGCGTAGGCGGTGCCGACCGGCAGCGTCTTCATGGCCAGGCCGAGCAGGCCGACGCTGAGAAGCATCGCGGCGCCGGTGCCGAGGCTCGGCCACAGGCGGGTGAAGCCCTCCGTGTATTTGAGTCCGATCGCCCAGACGATTTCGAGGATTCCGGCCAGCAGGAGAATGAGCCAGGACATGGTTGTTCCTTTCGTCGAAGTGGGGCCGTCCCCGATGCGTCATGGAGCGGTGGGGTCGTCCCCACTTCCGGAAGGCCGTCGCGGAAGCGCCGTCCCGAACGGATGAGCCTGAAAGACCGGCCGGCGGCCGATTGGTTCCGGCTACCGACGGGTTTGCAGGTTCAGACGCCGGCGCGTCGCGTGCGTCAGTCGCAGCTCGCTTTGCAGGCCGCCGGATCGGCGCCGCAGTCGCCGTCGCCCTGCGTCCGGCAGGTGGCCTTGGTGCGGTGCGTGAAGGCGATGCCGTCGCCGTAGGTGCACACGAGGCGGGTCATGCTGCCCTCGCGCGCGACGGCGATGCCGCGCGGCTTCGCTGCGGTGATCGCGGCGGTCGGCAGGTCGCAGGACAGATAGGTCTGGAAGGCGCCGTCGGCCGATTCCCAGAGCACGACGTTCTTCATCTTGCGGTAGAGCAGGAAGTCGGTGCACACGCTGGCATCCTTGCGGTAGATGCGCGCGTTGTCGCTGCAAAAACCGTCGTAGGTGAACAGCAGTTCGTCCTCGGTCGGGCAGTTGCCGACCTGGACGGCGGTGGCGAGGTCGGGACAGGCGAGCGTTTCCGCCTGCGCGGCGGGGGCGAAGGCGGCGCTCAGGCCGGCGAGCAGGGCCAGGGCGGCGAACAGCGGCGTGCGTGTCTTCATGTGCGGCATCTCCCGTGATTTTGTCGAGTCGCTGCGCATTGTACTTGCGCCGCCGTCCGGCGGACTTTGAGCCATCTCATATCCGGCGGCTTGCCGGCGGCCCGGGCGGCCCACCATAATCGCCGGCATGTCTTTCCGCTCCCTGCGCCGTCCGCTGCTCGCCGTCTGTCTCGCGCTGTGCGCCGGCGCGGCGGGCGCCCTGCCGGCCTTCAGCGAAGTGCGTTCCAGCTGGCGCGAATCCGACGCCTGGCTGCTCGCGCGCGACGGCCGCCCCGTGCACGCGCTGCGCCTCGACCTGCGGGTGCGGCGCCTGCCATGGACGCGCATCGAGGACGTTTCGCCGGCGCTGCTGCGTGCGCTGCTCGCCTCCGAGGACCGGCGCTTCTACGAGCACGCGGGCGTCGACTGGGGCGCGGCGGCGGCGAGCGCCTGGCGCAATCTGTGGAATACGCGCACGCGCGGCGCCAGCACCCTGTCGATGCAGCTCGTCGGCCTGCTCGACGAGTACGGCGACGAGCAGGCGGCGCGCCGCGGCCGGCGCAACGTCGCGCAGAAGCTCTCGCAGGCGGCCGGCGCGCTGTGGCTGGAGCGGCGCTGGAAAAAGGACGAGATTCTCGAGGCCTACCTCAACCTCGCCGGTTTCCGCGGCGAACTGGTCGGTGTCGCGGCGATGAGCCGCGGCCTGTTCGGGAAGTGGCCGGACGGACTCGACGAGCGTGAAGCGGCGCTCGCGGCGGCGCTCCTGCGCGCGCCGGGCGCCAGCCCGCAGAGCGTGGCCGCGCGCGCCTGCGGGGTGCTGCAGGCGACGGCGCGCATGCAGCGGGAACGGGAACAGGATGCGGCGGCCGACTGCGCCGGGCTGGACGGACTCGCCCGCCTGGCGCTGTCCGGCGGCCTGCGCGCCGAGGCTGGTGGCGGTTGGCTCGGCGCCGAGCAGTCGCCGGGCCTGGCGCCGCATCTCGCGCGCAAGCTGCTGGCACAGCCCGGCGAGCGCCTGCGCAGCACGCTGGACGCCGACCTGCAGCGCTTTTCGACGGCCGCGCTGCAGCGCCACCTGCGCGAAATCGCGCGGCAGAACGCCGAGGACGGCGCGCTGCTGGTGCTCGACAACGCGAGCGGCGAAGTGCTCGCCTGGGTCGGATCGAGCGGCGCCCTGTCGGATGCGCCCGAGGTCGACGGCGCGAGCGCGCTGCGTCAGGCCGGCTCGACGCTGAAGCCTTTTCTTTACGCGCAGGCCTTCGAGCGACGCGACCTCACCGCCGCCTCGCTGATCGACGATTCGCCGCTCGCGCTGACCACCGGCGACGGCCTCTACGTGCCGCAGAACTACGCGCCGCAGTATCGCGGCTGGGTCAGCGCGCGCATGGCGCTCGCCGGCTCGCTCAACGTACCGGCGGTGCGCACGCTGGTGCGCGTCGGGCCGGACGCCTTCCGCGACCGCCTGCACGCCTTCGGCTTCCTGAGCCTTCGCGAGCCCGGCGAGCATTACGGCTACAGCCTCGCGCTCGGCTCGGCCGACGTTTCCCTGCTCATGCTGGCCAACGCCTACCGCACGCTGGCCAACGGCGGGTTGTGGTCGCCGCTGCGTGCGGTCGTGGGCGGTGCGGGGGGGGCGGCGGCCGGATCGGCGGGCAAATTACCGACCGGCGTGTCGGACGAAGCACCGGGCGCCGCACCGCGGGTACCGTGCAGCGCGGCCGGCTGCGCCGGCGTTTTCAGCGGGCGGGCGCGGCGTGCGGCGCCGGCGGCGCCGGTCTTCGTCGCCGCCGACATCCTCGCCGACCGCGCGGCGCGCGCCGGCACTTTCGGTCTCGAATCGTGGCTCGCCACGCCCTACTGGAGCGCGGTGAAGACCGGCACCAGCAAGGACATGCGCGACAACTGGTGCATCGGCTTCTCGCGCCGCTACACGGTCGCCGTGTGGGTCGGCAACGCGGCCGGCGAAGCGATGCGGGACGTCTCCGGCGTCTCCGGCGCGGCGCCGGTCTGGCGCGAGGTGATGGACTGGCTGCAGCGCGGGGACGACAGTGCCGGGGCAGGCCGGCGCGGCGTCGTGCGCAGCGAGCCGCCGCCGGCGCCGCCCGGCGTGCAGCGGCTGGCCGTGCGTTTCGCGCCGGCCGACAAGGTGCGCGAGCCGCCGCGCGAAGAATGGTTTCTCGCCGGCACCGGCATGCGCGTCGTGCAACTGGCCGAGGCGCAGGCGCTGGCGCGCATCGCCTATCCGGGGCAGGGCACCGTCGTCGCGCTCGACCCGGACATTCCGCCGGCGCGCCAGCGCATCGCCCTGCAGCTTTCGGGGCCGCCGGGCGCCGGCTGGCAATGGCGTCTCGACGGCGCGCCGCTCGGCGGCGCCGCGCGCGAAGTCCTGTGGCGCCCGCGCCCGGGCAGCCACCGCCTGGCGCTGCACGGCGCCGACGGGCGCGAGATCGAGGCGGTGAGTTTCGAGGTGCGCGCGCTCAGGGGGCGCGGCGCGGCAGGCCGAGCGCCGCGATAAGCGCGGCGAGCAGGGCGGCGCCGATCACCGCGGCGACGCCGTGCCAGGCGAAGGCCGGCCAGAGCACGCCGGAGAGCGTGCCGATCAGGCTGGCGCCGAGATAGTAGGCCGAGAGGTAGAGCGCCGAGGCGAGCGAGTGGTGCTGCGTCGCCTGGCGGCCGACCCAGGCGGCGGCGGTCGCGTGCGCGCTGAAGAAGCCGAAGGTGAATACCGCGACACCGCCGACGACGGCGGCCAGATTCATCGGCAGCGTCGCCGCCAGCCCGAGCAGCATCACCGCGATCATCAGCCAGAGCAGGCGGTGGCGGCCGAGGCGCGCCGACAGCGCGGCGCTCGCCGGCGAGGCGACGCTGCCGACCAGATAAAGCGCGAAGACCATGCCGATCTCGCCGGCCGAGAGGCGGAAGAGCGGGTTCAGCAGGTGGAAGCTCAGGTAGTTGTAGAGGCTGATGAAGGCGCCCATGATCAGGAAGCTGACCGCGAACAGGCGGCGCAGCGCGGGGTCGGCGAGGTGGCCGGCGGCGGCGCGCAGCGTGGTTCGCAGCGAATGGCGCGCCTGCACGCTGTGGCGCGGGTCGGGCAGGAAGCGCCAGAAGCAGAAGGCGACGAGCGCCGTCTGCACGGCACCGGCGGCGAGCGCGACGCGCCAGGAAAAGTGTCCGGCGAGGACGGCGGTGAATACGCGTCCGGCCATGCCGCCGAGCGCGTTGCCGCCGATGTAGATGCCCATCGCCAGGCTGTGCGAGCGGCTGCCGATTTCCTCGCGCAGATAGGTCATGGCCACCGCCGGCAGGCCGGCGAGGCTGAGGCCGACCAGCATGCGGCAGGCGACGAGCAGCGTGTGGTTGGGCGCCAGCGCCGAGAGCAGGGCGAACAGCGTGGCGAGCGCCAGCGAGGCGCTCATCAGCGTCTTGCGCCCGATGCGGTCGGAAAGCACGGCGCTCGGGATCAGCATCAGCGCCAGCGCCGCCGTGCCGGCCGAGACCGCGGTACTGGCCAGCGCCGGCGTCACGCCGAATTCGGCGGCCAGCTGCGGCAGCAGCGGCTGCGTGGCGTAGAGCGTGGCGAAGCAGGAGAAGCCGCCGAAGAAGAGCAGTGCGACGGTACGCGCGAAGCCGGGCGCGCCGGCTTCGAGGCGCGGCGCGTCGGGGTGGGGAGAGGGAGTTGTCATGCGCTCGCGATCGGGCAAGGCCGCGGACGACCGGCGGCGCTGCGGAAAAGGGGCGCCAGTTTACGGCGGGCGCGGCGTTTAGTGAACGTTGCCGTAGGCCGCGCCGCGCGCGTTATTCCGACGTCTTGCGGCTGTAGGCCTCGCGCAGCTGCACCGGCGCCACGCGCTTCTTGCGCATGCGGATGTTGAGCACCTCGACGAGCACCGAGAAGGCCATCGCGAAGTAGATGTAGCCCTTCGGCACCGCGTGGTCGAAGCCCTCGGCGACCAGTGCGACGCCGACCACCATCAGGAAGGAGAGGGCGAGCATCTTGATCGTCGGATGGTCGGAAACGAAGCGGCCGATGCTCGCGGCGAAGAGCATCATCAGGCCGACCGAGGCGATGACGGCGGCGATCATCACGGCGACCTGATCGACCATGCCGACGGCGGTGATGATCGAGTCGAGCGAGAAGACGATGTCGATCACGATGATCTGCAGGATGATCGCCGAGAAGGTCGCCTGCACGGCGCTCGACGCTTCGCCTTCCTCGCCTTCGAGCAATTGGTGGATCTCGTGCGTGCTCTTCCAGATCAGGAACAGGCCGCCGCAGATCAGGATCAGATCGCGCCCCGAGATGTCCTGCCCGAGCACCGCGAAGAGCGGCGCCGTCAGGCCGACGATCCACGACAGGACGAGGAGCAGGCCGACGCGCATGAACATGGCGAGGAAGAGGCCGAGCTTGCGTGCCTTCTCGCGCGATTCCGGCGGCAGGCGGTCGACGAGGATCGAGATGAAGATGACGTTGTCGATGCCGAGCACGAGTTCGAGCGCGGTCAGGGTGAGAAAGGCGATCCACATCTGCGGGTCGGCGAGCAGGCTGACGAGTTCCATGATCGTTCTGGCGGCGCTTCGGAAAAGGGGGAGCGGCGAGTATACCGGCGCCCGAAAACAACGCTTGCATTTTTACCGGCGCTCGTTTTTAATGGCCGCTCTACTTCCTGATTTTCGCCCACGCGACCATGCATTTCGAACGTAACGACGACCGCGCGATTTTCGCCACCGCTGCTGCTCAAGCCGCGGCTTTCGTCATTGCGGCCAATGTATCGGTAGTACGTGTAGTCAGCGTAGCGAGCGTAGTACGCGCGCACCGCCGAGGGCCGGAAGACAAGTCGTAGCGCAGGACAGCAGACGACAGCAGATTCTGAAACCCCCGCCGGTGCAAGCCGAGCGGGGGTTTCTCTTTTCAGGGCCTCCGCCGGTCGAAAACGTGCCGAAACCGAAAGGAGAGCCTCGTGGAAAAGCAAACAACCGAAACACTCACCGGTGCCCAGATCGTCGTGCGCCTGCTCGAAAGACAGGGCGTGCGCACGCTGTCCGGCATTCCGGGCGGCGCCATCCTGCCGATCTACGACGCCATGTCGCAGTCGACGCTGATCCATCACGTGCTGGCGCGTCACGAGCAGGGCGCCGGCTTCATCGCCCAGGGCATGGCGCGCGCGACCGGCATCCCGGCGGTGTGCATGGCTTCGTCAGGCCCCGGTGCGACCAACCTGCTGACCGCGATCGCCGACGCCAAGCTCGACTCGATTCCGCTCGTCGCGATCACCGGCCAGGTGGCGCGCGCGATGATCGGCACCGACGCCTTCCAGGAAGTCGATACCTACGGCCTGACGATCCCGATCACCAAGCACAACTTTCTCGTCAATTCGGCCGAGGAACTGCTCGAAGTGATCCCGCGCGCCTTCCGCCTCGCCGCTTCCGGCCGCCCGGGCCCGGTTCTGGTCGATATTCCGAAGGATGTGCAGAATCAGGCGATCGAGGTCGCCGAATGGCCGGCCATCGGTGTCGCTGACCCGATCCCGGCGCCGGCGCCGGAGCTGATCGCGCGTGCGGCGGCGATGATCAACGAGGCCGAGCGCCCCATCCTCTACCTGGGCGGCGGCGTCGTGCATTCGGGCGCCTCCGGGCTGGCCGTCGCACTCGCCGAGAAGGCCGGCCTGCCGACCGTGATGACGCTGATGGCGCTTGGCGCGATGCCGGTCGATCACGCGCTCTCGCTCGGCATGCTCGGCATGCACGGCGCGCGCTGCACCAACCTCGCGCTCGACGAGTGCGACCTGCTGATCGCCGTCGGCGCGCGCTTCGACGACCGCGCCACCGGCAAGGTCGCCGCCTTCTGCCCGCAGGCGAAGATCATCCACATCGACATCGACCCTTCCGAACTCGACAAGATCAAGGCCGCGCACGTCGGCATCGCCGGCGACGTCGCGGCCGTGCTCAAGATGCTCTCGCCGGAAGTCGAGTCGCATCTGCGCAAGCGCTGGCTGACCCATGTGAATGGCCTGAAGGCCGCGCATCCGCTGCGCACGCCGGGTATCGACGACGCGCGCACGCACTACGGCCTGATCCGTGCCGTCGCCGACTGCCTCGACGACGAGGCGGCGATTGCCACCGACGTCGGCCAGCACCAGATGTGGGTGGCGCAGGCCTATCCGCTGCGCCGGCCGCGCCAGTGGCTGACCTCGGGCGGCCTCGGCACGATGGGCTTCGGCCTGCCGGCGGCGATCGGCGCCGCGCTCGCCGAGCCGGAGCGCACGGTCGTCTGCTTCACCGGCGACGGCAGCATCCTGATGAACATCCAGGAGTTCGCGACGGCCGCCGAGGAGGGCGCCAACGTCAAGATCGTGCTCATGAACAACGCCACGCTCGGCCTCGTCTACCAGCAGCAGACGATGTTCTACGGCGAGCGCATCTACGCCTCGAAATTCAAGGGGCAGCCCGATTTCATCAAGGTCGCCGAGGGTTTCGGCCTGGCGACCGTCGATCTCGACAAGGAAAGCGACCCGCGCGCCGCCCTCGCCGAGGCGCTGTCGATGCGCGGGCCGGTGCTGATCCACGCCAGCATCGACCGCCAGCAGCAGGTGCTGCCCATGGTCGCGCCCGGCGCGGCAAACAAAGACATGATCGGAGGCTGAACCATGAATGCAACTTCGCAAGCGGAAAACCAGGCGCTCGCCCGCGCCGTGCTCGAACTCGACGTCAATAACCACGCCGGCGTCATGTCGCACGTCGTCGGCCTGTTCTCGCGCCGCGCCTACAACGTCGAGGGCATTCTCGTGATGCCGGTCGGCGACGGAACGAAAAGCCGCATCTGGCTGCTCGTCAACGAGGACGCGCGCCTCGAGCAGATGGTCAAGCAGGTCGAGAAGCTCGAGGACGTCCTTGCGGTGCGCCGGCACGGCGCCGACCACCGCGTCTTCGAGCGTCTCGAAGAGTTCTTCCGCTAGGCCGGGACAGGGCGGGGCGACGTTCAGCGGCCGCCGCGCCGGCCGCCGCCGGCGCGGCCCTGGTCCCAGCCGTAGCGCACCGTTCGCTGCCAACGCGCGGCGGGCTGCTGCAGCGGATTCGGTACGCTGTTCTTGCCGGCGGGAAAACCCGCTTGCGCGGGGCGGGAGGGCGGTGGTTTGGGCTTGTCGTTCATGGCGCGCGGGGAGGTCGGTCGATGACGCTATGGTAGACTCCAAGGCTATTCCAACGCTCCCGAGAAATCCATGTCCGGCAACACTTTCGGCACCCTGTTCACCGTCACCTCCTTCGGCGAATCGCACGGCCCGGCCATCGGCTGCGTGGTCGACGGCTGCCCGCCGGGACTGGAAATTTCGGAGGCCGACATTCAGGCCGAACTCGACCGCCGCAAGCCCGGCACGTCGCGTCACGTCACCCAGCGCCGCGAGCCGGACAGCGTCGAAATCCTTTCCGGCGTTTTCGAGGGCAGGACGACGGGCACGCCGATCGGCCTCCTGATCCGCAACCAGGACCAGCGCAGCAAGGATTACGGCAACATCGCCGAGAGTTTCCGCCCCGGCCACGCCGACTACGCCTACACGCAGAAGTACGGCTTCCGCGACTATCGCGGCGGCGGCCGCTCGTCGGCGCGCGAGACGGCGGTGCGCGTCGCTGCCGGCGCCATCGCCCGTAAGTGGCTGCAGGAACGCTACGGCGTGACGATCCGCGGCTGGATGAGCCAACTCGGCCCGATCGAGATCCCCTTCGTCGATGCGGCGCAGATCGCCGAAAATCCCTTCTTCGCGCCGAACGGGGCGATCGTTCCGCAGCTCGAGGAGTACATGGATGCGCTGCGCAAATCCGGCGACTCGGTCGGCGCCAGGATCACCGTCGCCGCGTCCGGCGTGCCGGCCGGCTGGGGCGAGCCGGTGTATGACCGGCTCGACGCCGAGATCGCCTACGCGATGATGGGCATCAACGCGGTGAAGGGCGTCGAGATCGGCGCCGGCTTCGCCAGCGTCGCGCAGAAAGGCAGCGAGCACGGCGACGAGATGACGCCGCAGGGCTTCCTTTCCAACCACGCCGGCGGCGTGCTGGGCGGCATTTCGACCGGCCAGGACATCGTCGTGAACATGGCGATCAAGCCCACGTCGAGCATCCGCCTGCCGCGCCGTTCGGTGAATCTGGCCGGCGAGCCGGCGCTGGTCGAAACACACGGTCGGCACGACCCTTGCGTCGGCATCCGCGCGACGCCGATCGCCGAGGCCATGCTGGCGCTCGTGCTGATCGACCATGCGCTGCGCCACCGAGCGCAGTGCGGCGATGTGCGCTGCGCCACGCCGAGGATTCCAGCGACGCCCGAGGGTGTATGATTTGGATGACCGCTGGATAATCTGGCGGCAGTCAACCGACCTCGGGGAGTCAGAAAAATGCAAACCTCCATGCTCTCGCACGATCTGCATGCGGAATTTCCGGAACTGGCCGACAAGATTCACGCCCTGAAGACCGGAAACCAGCACTTTGCCCGCCTGTTCGAGCAGTACGGTGCGCTCGACAAGGACATCGTCAAGTCCGAGGAAGGGCTGACGCCGATGGACGATCTGGCGCTGGAAAACCTGAAGAAGAACCGCCTGAAGCTCAAGGACGAGTTGTACCGCATGCTGACGGCGGCCTGAACCTGAATCCGCCGAAAGTCGATTAATCGGCGCCGCGCGACGGCTGCGCGCGGTTGCATCCGGTAAAATCGCCGGATGCACCGTCTTCCCTACTGGCGCCTGTCCGGCTACTACTTTTTTCATTTCGCCTTCATCGGCGCCTTCTCGCCCTACTTCGGGCTCTACCTCCAGTCGCTTTCGTTCTCCGCCTGGGACATCGGCCTCCTGATGTCGCAGATGCAGCTGATGCGCCTGTTCGGTCCCTATCTGTGGAGTGCGCTGGCCGACCGGCTGAGCCGCCGCCTGCCGATCGTGCGCCTGGCCGGCGTGGTCAGCCTGCTCGGTTTCACGACTTTCTTTTTCGCGCAGCGCTTCGAGTCCTTCCTGGTCGCCATGGCGCTCATGGCGTTCTTCTGGAGCGCCGCGCTGCCGCTCGTCGAAACGGTGACCTTCGACCATCTGCGTCAGGAACCCGGGCGCTACAGCCGCATCCGCATGTGGGGGTCGGTCGGCTTCATCGTCGCCGTGCTCGGCACCGGCGCACTGCTCGATAGTCAGCCGATCGCCAGCGTGCTGTGGGTGGTCGTCGCCATCCTGTGCGGCATCCTCGTCTATGCGCTGCTCGTCCCGGAAGCGCCGGCGCATCCCCACGTCGAAACGCATCCGCCGATCGCCAGCATCCTGCGCCAGCCGCGCGTGCGCGCGCTGTTCGCCGCGTGCGTCGCGATGTCGGCGGCGCACGGCGCCTTCTACGTCTTCTTCTCGATCTATCTGTCCGACCACGGCTACGGCAAGGCGCTGGTCGGCGGCCTGTGGTCGCTCGGCGTGCTGGCCGAGATCGTTGTCTTCTTTTACATGTCCAAACTGACGAAGCGCTTCGGCTTGCGCGCCATCCTGCTCGCGAGCTTTGCCGCGGCGGTGCTGCGCTTCCTGCTGACCGCCTGGGGCGTCGGCCTGCTGGCCGTCATCGTCTTCGCCCAGTTGCTGCACGGCCTGACCTTCGGCGCCTATCATGCGGCGTCGATCGTCGCGGTGAATCGTTGGTTTCCGGGGCGTTGCCAGGCGCGCGGGCAGGCGCTTTATTCGAGCCTGTCCTTCGGCGCCGGCGGCCTGATCGGCGGCTTGATTTCGGGCTGGATGTGGGACGGTCCCGGTCCGGCGCTAACCTATACGCTGAGCGCGGGCTTCGCCCTGCTCGGCCTGTTGCTGGTCATGCGCTGGGTGCGCGAGGACGATGTCAGCGCATAGGCGCGGCGTGCGTTAGCGTGGTTGCTGCGTTCGATTTTTCAGGAGATTGCTACATGCATCGTCGTATCTACCTTCGCTGGCTTTCCGTTCTGCTTGCCGTGCTGGCCGTCGCCGCCTGTGCGCCGACGCGCACGACGTCGGGGGGCGCGGTCGGCGTCGAGCGCGAGCAGACCATGCTGCTCTCGGCCGGCGAGGTCAATAGCCAGGCCGAGAAGGCCTACAAGGAAACGCTGCGCGAGGCGCAGGGTAAAAACCTGCTCAACCGCAACGCCGAGCAGGTGGCGCGCGTGCGCGCCATCGCCCAGCGCCTGATTCCGGCCACCGGCGCCTTCCGCAGCGACGCGCCGGGCTGGCGCTGGGAAGTCAATGTGCTGAGTTCGAAGGACGTCAACGCCTGGTGCATGCCGGGCGGCAAGATCGCCGTCTATACCGGCCTGATCGAACAACTGAAGGCGAGCGACGACGAACTCGCTGCCGTGATGGGGCACGAGATCGCGCACGCGCTGCGCGAACACGGTCGCGAAAAGGCCGGGCAGTCGGCGGGTGTCGGCCTGGCGGCGGCGATCGGCGGGGCGCTGATCGGGTCTTACTACGGCATCGATCCGGGGCTCGGTCAGAAAGCGCTCGGCACGGTCGGCGATCTGGCCTTCATGCGGCCGAATTCGCGCGGCATGGAAACCGAGGCCGATCGCATCGGTGTCGAACTGGCGGCGCGCGCCGGCTACGATCCGCGCGCGGCGATCACGCTGTGGGAGAAGATGGGCCGCGTTTCCGGCGGACAGCCGCCGCAGTGGCTGTCGACCCACCCGTCGCACGAGTCTCGGATCAGCGATCTGCGCATCTACGCCGACCGCGTCGAACCGCTCTACGCGGCGGCCAGAAAAGCGCGCCGCGAATGAAGGCGTGAGCGGGCCGCCGCGGGGGGGGGTGAGCGGCCGTTTTCACGGGCTGACAGCGTCGCCGGCCCTGTGACATAATCGAAGGTTTCCAATGGCCGCCAGCGGCCGATATCGCGGGATAGCAAAACATGCTGCAGACCCTCTACGACAAGCTTTGGCAGAACCACGTGGTGCACGAGGAAGCCGACGGCACCGCGCTGCTCTATATCGACCGCCACCTGGTGCACGAAGTCACCAGTCCGCAGGCTTTCGAGGGGCTCAAGCTGGCCGGGCGCAAGCCGTGGCGCGTCTCGTCCGTGGTCGCCACGGCCGATCACAACACGCCGACCGATCACTGGGAGCGCGGCATCGAGGACCCGGTTTCGCGGCAGCAGGTCGAAACGCTGGACGCCAACATCCGCGCGGTCGGCGCGCTCGCCTACTTCCCGTTCAAGGACCCCCGTCAGGGCATCGTGCACGTCGTCGGTCCGGAGAACGGCGCCACGCTGCCCGGCATGACCGTCGTCTGCGGCGACTCGCATACCTCGACGCACGGTGCTTTCGGCTGCATGGCGCACGGCATCGGAACCTCCGAGGTCGAGCATGTGCTGGCCACGCAATGCCTGCTGCAGAAGAAGTCGAAAACGATGCTGCTGCGCGTCGAAGGCCGACTCGGCAAAGGCGTCACCGCCAAGGACATCGCGCTCGCGATCATCGGCCGCATCGGCACGGCCGGCGGCACCGGCTACGCGATCGAATTCGCCGGCAGCGCAATTCGCGGCCTGTCGATGGAAGGGCGCATGACGCTCTGCAACATGGCGATCGAAGCCGGTGCACGTCTCGGCTTCATCGCCGTCGACGACACGACGATCGATTACGTGAAAGGGCGTCCTTTCGCCCCGACCGGCGCGGCCTGGGATGCGGCCGTCGCCTACTGGCGCACGTTGCATAGCGACGAGGGGGCGCAGTTCGACGCCGTGGTCGATGTGCGCGCCGAGGATATCAAGCCGCAGGTCACTTGGGGCACCTCGCCCGAGATGGTCGTCGCGGTCGACGCGACGGTGCCCGATCCGGCCAGGGAAACCGATCCGGTCAAGCGCGAGGGCATGGAGCGCGCGCTGCAGTACATGGGCCTGGCGCCGAATACGCCGATCAAGGACATCAAGGTCGACAAGATCTTCATCGGTTCGTGCACCAACTCGCGCATCGAGGACCTGCGCGCCGCCGCGGCGGTCGTCAAGGGCCGGCGCGTGGCGGGCAACGTCAAGCTGGCGCTGGTCGTTCCGGGCTCCGGCCTGGTCAAGCAGCAGGCCGAGCGCGAAGGTCTGGACAAGGTGTTTCTGGCCGCCGGCTTCGAGTGGCGCGAGCCGGGTTGCTCGATGTGCCTGGCGATGAACGCCGACCGCCTGGAGCCGGGCGAGCGTTGTGCTTCGACGTCCAACCGCAATTTCGAAGGGCGCCAGGGCGCCGGCGGCCGCACCCATCTGCTCAGCCCGGAAATGGCGGCAGCGGCGGCGATCGCCGGGCACTTTGCCGATGTTCGTGAAATTCTCTGACGCAGGAGTCTTTGTGAAAAAACTGACCGTACTGACGCTCGCCGTGCTGGCTTTTTCCGCCGCCGCCTGCAACACCGTCCAGGGGCTCGGCAAGGACATCGAAAAGGGTGGCGAGGCCATCCAGAAGGCGACCAAGTAATGGACAAGTTCGTTCGTCTCGAAGGGCTGGTGGCGCCGCTCGACCGCGCCAACGTCGATACCGACGCGATCATCCCGAAGCAGTTCCTGAAATCGATCAAGCGTTCCGGCTTCGGTCCGAACCTGTTCGACGAATGGCGCTACATGGACGTCGGCCAGCCCGGCCAGGACTGTTCGCAGCGTCCGAAGAACCCGAATTTCGTGCTCAACGCGGCGCGCTACCAGGGCGCGCAGATTCTGCTGACGCGCCAGAACTTCGGCTGCGGCAGTTCGCGCGAGCACGCGCCGTGGGCCTTGCTCGACTACGGCTTCCGCGTCGTGATCGCCGAGAGCTTCGCCGACATCTTCTTCAACAACTGCTTCAAGAACGGGATCCTGCCGATCGTGCTGCCGGCCGCCGAACTCGACGCGCTGTTCGCACAGGTCGAGGCGACGCACGGCTACCGCCTGACCGTCGATCTCGCGCAGCAAGTCGTCGTGCGTCCGGACGGCAAGGCGCTGCCCTTCGTCGTCGATGCCTTCCGCAAGGAATGCCTGCTCAACGGCTGGGACGACATCGGCCTGACCCTGCGCCACGCCGACAAGATCAAGGCCTTCGAAGAGAAGCGCCGCGTCGAGCAACCCTGGCTGTTCGCCTGAACCGAGGAATGACTGGAATGACGATGAAAATCTGCGTGTTGCCCGGCGACGGCATCGGCCCCGAAATCATGGCCGAGGCCGTGCGCGTCCTGAAAGCGCTCGACCTCAAGTTCGAAATGGAAGAGGCGCTGCTCGGCGGTTGCGCCGTCGACGCGGCCGGCAATCCCTATCCGGAAGCCACGCAGCGCCTGGCGCAGGCGGCCGACGCCGTGCTCCTCGGCGCGGTCGGCGGCCCGCAGTGGGACACGCTGGCGCGCGAACTGCGCCCGGAGCGCGGCCTGCTCGGCATCCGCAAGCAGCTCGGCCTGTTCGCCAATCTGCGCCCGGCGATTCTCTACCCGGAACTGGCCAACGCTTCCACGCTCAAACCGGAAGTGGTCGCCGGTCTCGACATCCTGATCGTGCGCGAACTGACCGGCGACATCTACTTCGGTCAGCCGCGCGGCATCGAGGTGCGCGACGTCGATGGACAGAAGCAGCGCTACGGTTTCAACACGATGCATTACACCGAAAGCGAAATCCGCCGCATCCTGCGCGTCGCTTTCGAGGCCGCCCGCAAGCGCAGCAAGAAGCTGTGCTCGGTGGACAAGATGAACGTGCTGGAAACCACGCAGCTATGGCGCGATGTGGCCAACGAACTGGCGCCCGAGTACGCGGACGTCGAACTGACCCACATGCTCGTCGACAACGCCGCCATGCAACTCGTGCGCAACCCGAAACAGTTCGACGTGATGGTCACCGGCAACATGTTCGGCGACATCCTGTCGGACGAAGCGTCGATGCTCACCGGCTCGATCGGCATGCTGCCGTCGGCTTCGCTCGACGCGAACAACAAGGGCTTGTACGAGCCGTCGCACGGCTCGGCGCCGGACATCGCCGGCAAGGGCGTGGCCAATCCGCTGGCCACCATCCTGTCGGCGGCGATGATGCTGCGCTACACCTTCAACCAGGAGGAAGCGGCGCAGCGCGTCGAGTCGGCGGTCAAGAAGGTGCTGGCGCAGGGCTTCCGCACCGGCGATATCTACGAGCCGGGAACGAAGAAGGTCGGAACGAAGGAAATGGGCGACGCGGTTCTGGCGGCGCTGTAAGAATTTTTGCTTAGGGGTTGAAAATGAATCGAGTAGGTCTGGTTGGCTGGCGTGGCATGGTGGGTTCGGTCCTCATGCAGCGCATGGTGGAAGAGGGCGACTTCGCCCATATCGATCCGGTGTATTTCTCGACCTCCGCCGCCGGCGGCAAGGCGCCGGTGTTCGGCGGGAAGGAAGCCGCGCTGCCGCTGCAGGACGCGATGTCGATCGACGCGCTGAAGCAGTGCGACATCGTCATCACCTGCCAGGGCGGCGATTACACCAAGGAAGTCTTCCCCAAGCTGCGCGCCGCCGGCTGGAACGGTCACTGGATCGACGCCGCCTCGGCGCTGCGCATGGCCGACGACGCCGTGATCGTGCTCGACCCGGTCAACCTCAACGTGATCAAGGACGCACTGGTCAAGGGCGGCAAGAACTGGGTCGGCGGCAACTGCACGGTGTCGCTGATGCTGATGGGCCTCGGCGGCCTGTTCCAGAACGACCTGATCGAGTGGGCCTCGTCGATGACCTACCAGGCCGCCTCGGGCGCCGGCGCGCAGAACATGCGCGAACTGATCGCGCAGATGGGCGCCATCCATGCCTCGGTCGCCGATTTGCTCGCCGATCCGGCTTCGGCCATCCTCGACATCGACCGCAAGGTCGCCGAGACGATCCGCTCGGACGCTTTCCCGAAGAAGAACTTCCGCAACACGCCGCTGGCCGGCAGCCTGATTCCGTGGATCGACGTTCCGGTCGACGGCGGCCAGTCGAAGGAAGAGTGGAAGGGCGGCGCCGAGTGCAACAAGATTCTCGGCAAGCCGGCCTTCCGCTCGCCCGGCTCGATCCCGATCGACGGCCTGTGCGTGCGCATCGGCGCTATGCGCTGCCACTCGCAGGCGCTGACCATCAAACTCAAGAAGGACGTGCCGCTCGACGAGATCAGCGACATGCTGGCCAAGGCCAATCCATGGGCCAAGGTCGTGCCGAACGAGCGCGAGCTTTCCGAACGCGAACTGACGCCGGCGGCGGTCACCGGCACGCTGACCGTTCCGGTCGGTCGCTTGCATAAAATGGCCATGGGACCGGAGTATCTGGCGGCCTTTACCTGCGGCGACCAACTGCTGTGGGGCGCGGCCGAACCGCTTCGTCGCATGCTGCGCATCCTGCTCGACAAGTAACTGATCGACAAGAAAAAAAGACCGGGGCGCGTCCCCGGTTTTTGTTTGTTTATTGCCCCAACATCACAACCAAGTTTAGCTTGCATGGCTAACTTCATGATGTTATTTTAATAATTCCGAATTGAACAATTCGATGCTCGGGGTGGGTCGTGGTAAAAAAATCATATTTCGCACTTAGAAAACTAAGACTGCGCACCTCAACACTGGCGGTTGCGTCCTGTCTGGCGCTCTCCGGGTTGCCGCTTGCCGCCGATGCCGCCGGGCTTGGGAAAGTCAGTGTTTTCTCCGCGCTCGGGCAGCCCCTGCGCGCCGAAATCGAATTGTCCGCCACGCGCGAAGAACTCTCCGGAATGCGCGCCCAACTCGCCTCGGCCGACGCCTTCCGGCAGGCCGGGCTGGATCTGCCGACGACGCTGCTCGGCATCAAGTTCGCGATCGACAAGCGCCCGAACGGCGTTTCGGTGATCAAGCTCACGTCCGACCGGCCGATCAACGATCCCTTCGTGGACATGCTGCTCGAGATCAACTGGCCGGCGGGCCGGCTGGTGCGCGAGTACACTTTCCTGCTCGATCCGCCCGAAGTCGCCGCGAAGGCCGCCGCTCCGGTGGCGCCGGCGCTGACGCGTCCCGTCGAGGCGCGTCCGGCCGCGAGCGCCGAGCCGCGTCCCGCGCCCAGGGCCGAGCGTGCGCCGCCGCGGGCGGCCGAGCCGGCCACTCGTGCCGCGGGCGCTGGCGAACACGAGGTCAAGCGCGGCGAGACGCTGCGCAAGATCGCCAATGAAACCAAGCCGGAGGGCGTTTCGCTCGAACAAATGCTGGTCGGCCTGTTCCGGGCCAACCAGGAAGCCTTCGACGGCGGCAACATGAACCGCCTGAAGGCGGGCAAGATACTCACCGTGCCCGAGAAGGGCGCGGTCGAAGCGGTTTCCGAAGCCGAGGCGAAGAAAATCGTCGTCGCCCAGTCTTCGGACTGGAACGCCTATCGCCGCAAGCTGGCGGGCGTGGCGGCGCAGGCGCCGGTGAGCGCCGATGCCGGCAAGCAGCAGGCGGCGGGCCGGATTACGGCCAAGGTCGAAGACAAGGCCGCGCCGGCGGAAGCGCCGAAGGATCAGGTCAGGGTGTCGACGTCCGGCGCCGTCGGAGCCAAGGGCGCTGCCGTGGCGAAGCCGAGCGAAGAGGATACGGTCGCCAGGGAAAAGGCGCTTCGCGAGGCCAACGAACGTTTGGCGTCCCTCGAGAAAAACGTCGCCGAGCTGCAGAAGCTCGTCGATATGAAGAATCAGTCGCTGGCCGAGCTGCAGAAGCAGGCCGCCGGCAAGGCGCCTCCCAAGGCGCCGGAGGCCGTAGCTGCGGCGCCGGCCTTGGTCCCGCCGCCGCCGGCGCCCGAAGTTGCCAAATCGGCCGAACCCGCGCTGGCGCCCCCTGCCGCTCCCGAAAAGGCGGAGGAGCCGGCGGCGAGCAAGGCGGACGAGATCAAGCCTGAGGCTGCGCCCGAACCGGCACCCGCGCCGGCGGAAATGCCCAAGCCGAAACCCAAGGTCGTCATCCCGCCGCCCGAGCCGGAACCGGAGCCGTCCTTCGTCGAGGAACTGCTCGGCAACCCTTCGTTGCTGGGCGGAGTCGGCGGCATCCTGGCCCTGCTGGCCGGTTATGTCGTCTATAAGCGGCGGCGCACGCCTGCCGGCGAAGCGCCGATCGTGGGGGCCAGCACGCTCTCGCAACAGAGCAGCCTGACCGCCAATTCGGTCTTCCGCAGCACGGGCGGACAGAGCGTCGATACCTCGCATACACCGGCGCAGACCGACTTCAGCCAGGCGGGGCCGGGCAGCATCGACACCGACGAGGTCGATCCGGTCGCCGAGGCCGACGTTTACATGGCTTACGGGCGGGACGCGCAAGCCGAGGAAATCCTGCTCGAAGCCAAGCAGAAGGATCCCAAGCGTTTTGCGATCCACCTGAAGCTCCTGGAAATCTACGCCAACCGCAAGAGCCTCAAGCAGTTCGAAGAACTGGCGACCGAGCTCTACAGCGAAACCGGCGGCGCCGGCGGCGATTGGGAGAAGGCGGCGGCGATGGGCCTCAAGCTCGATCCGCAGAATCCGCTTTACGGAATTTCCGGGCAGGCTGCAGCAGCGTCCGCCGAGTCTTTCGATCCGGATGCGACGCTGGTCGTGCCGGCGCAGAGCGCGAAGAGTTCCTTGTCGGATTCGTTGGCGCCTCTGGCCGCTACCGCGGTGGCAGGGGCAGCGCTCGGCGAGTCCTTGCGCGAAGCCGCGGAGCGTGAGCCCGCTGCCGAGACGGCGCACTCGAACGAACTGGAAAGTCTCGATTTCGACCTCGGAGTTGACTCTGCGGACTTCGCGGACTCTGCGGACTCCACCGATTTGGCGCCTGAGCTGACGTCTGATTCGGCACCCGGAGTGGCGACGCCGCCCGCTTCCGCCGTCGGCGCGAGCGAAGCGGCCGAGTCCGCGCTTCCGCCGGAGGCGGATATGGGCTCCGAAGTACTCGATTTCGACCTGGGCGCACCCGAGCTTCCCGCCGGGCCGTCGGCGCCTGAATCGGTTGAGTCGGTCGAGGGGGCGTTCGGCGAAGAAGTCGCTGCCCTCGATTTCAGCCTGCCGGAAATCTCGATCGACGCGCTGCCGGCTGCCGAGGCGCCTGCTGAAAGCGAAGTGCTGGATTTCGATTTGGGGAGCGAGGCAGAGCCGTTCATCGCCGAAGCGCCGTCCGCCGCGCCCGCCCCCGAGCCGCTTGCCGACGCCACGGCGTTCGCGGGGCTCGAGGACGACGCGCTGGACTTCGACGTCAAGCTGACCGATTCGACCATTCTCGGCCAGCCGATGCAGGCGCCGTCCTTCGACATTTCCGCGCTCAGTCTCGATCTGGCGGAGACGCCGCCTGCCGATCCGTTTGCGCCGGCGACCGCCGAGTCCGATCTCGAGCATGCCGATACCGTCGTCAATACGGGCTTTGCCGCCGAGCAGGTCGATACGCTCGTCAATCCGGATTTTTCCGTCGAGCAGGCCGAAACCGTCGTCAATCCGCAGTTCGGCATGACGCCCGAAGTCGCGCCGGACTTCCAGATCGCCGCCTCCGAGGAGGTCGCGACCAAACTCGATCTGGCCAAGGCCTACGAAGAAATGGGCGACCTCGAGGGCGCGCGCGAATTGCTCCAGGAAGTGCTGGGTGAGGGCGACGCGACGCAGCGGGAGAAGGCGCAGGCGATTCTCGCAAAGATCGGCGAATAAGCCCAAAGCCTCGTAAAATACAGGCCGCAGCCCACCCGGGCTGCGGCCTTTTTCTTGGATTCTCTTCATGACCGTCGTCGGCTGCCTGCATCCCGTAACCCAGCTACTCGGCTGGCTCGCGCTGCTGGTCCTGGTCCAGTGCCTTGGCGGCTGGCCGCTGGCTGCCGCCTTTCTCGCGCTGCCGGCGCTGAGCCGCCGCGTGCTGGCGCGCGCAGGACGGCTGATGCGCCGGACGCGCTGGCTGTTGCTTTCCCTGTTCGTCGTCTTTGCCTGGGGAACGGCGGGCGAGCCGGCGTTTGCCTTTGCCGGGGCGCCGACCGTCGAAGGCGTGGGCGAGGGGCTGCTGCACCTGGGGCGCATGCTGCTGGTGCTCGTCGTCGTCGCCGCGTTTCTCGAATATCTGCCGCTGGCGACGCTGCTGAGCGCCTGCAACCACCTGCTGCGGCCTTTCGCGCGCATCGGCTGCGACGCGGAGCGCGCCGCCTTGCGTCTGCATCTGGTACTGCGCTACGTGGAGACCCTGCCGCGTCCGCGCGACTGGCGGTCCCTGCTGCAGGCGCCGCCGGTGCCGGAGCGCGAGGTGCTGATTCTGGAGAGCCGGGCGCTGACGAGCATCGATTACGCGTGTCTGCTGCTTGGCGGGGCGTTCCTGGCCGGGGTTTGTCTGACGGGAGGAGGGGCATGAGGATCGCGCTCGGGGTCGAATACGACGGCAGCGCCTTTCACGGCTGGCAGGTGCAGCCCGGCGGCGGGACCGTACAGGATGCCCTGCAGGCCGCCTTGCGCGAGATCGCCGGCGTTCCGGTCGACGTGGTCTGCGCCGGACGGACCGATGCCGGCGTGCATGCCACCGGGCAGGTCGTGCATTTCGACGCGCCGGTCGAGCGCCCGCTTTCCGCCTGGGTGCGCGGCGTCAATACCTTCCTGCCGCCGGCCGTCGCCGTGCGCTGGGCGCAGCCGGTGGCGGACGATTTTCACGCGCGCTTCGCGGCCTTCGGACGGCGCTACCGCTACCTGCTGCTCAATCGCCCGCAACGCCCCGGCGTCTGGCACGGCCGCGCCGGCTGGTATCACCATGCGCTCGACGCGGCGGCGATGCAGCGGGCGGCCGGCCATTTCGTCGGCGAGCACGATTTCTCGGCCTTCCGCGCCGCCGAGTGCCAGGCCAAGTCGCCGGTCAAGACCCTGCGGCGCGCCGAAGTGCGCCGGGTCGGCGATCTCGTCGTCTTCGATTTCGAGGCGAGCGCCTTCCTGCACCACATGGTGCGCAACATGGTCGGTAGCCTCGTCTATGTCGGGCAGGGCAAGCATGCGCCGGGGTGGATCGCCGAACTGCTCGACGAACGCGACCGGCGCCGCGCCGCGCCGACTTTTGCCGCCGCCGGTTTGTATCTGGTCGGCGTCGAATACGAGGCGTGCTGGGGGCTGCCGGCTGGCGACGATACCTTCCTGCCCGGCGTGCCGGGCCTCTGAATCCGCAGTCCATCGATCATGGGCAAGACTATGAAAAGAACGCGCATCAAGATTTGCGGCTTGACCCGCCGCGCCGATCTGCAGGTCGCCATCGACGCCGGCGCCGACGCGATCGGCCTCGTCTTCTATCCGCCGAGTCCGCGCTACGTCGATCCGTCGATGGCCGCCGAACTGGCGCGCGCCGTGCCGCCCTTCGTCAGCGTCGTCGGCCTCTTCGTCAACGCCGATCCGGCCGTCGTGCACGCCACGCTGGCTGCGGTGCCGATCCACCTGCTGCAATTCCACGGCGACGAGGATGAAGCCTACTGCCGGCAGTTCGGGCGCCCCTACCTGAAGGCCGCGCGCGTCAAGCCGGAGATGCGGCAGGAGGATTTGCTACAATACGCGGCTGCGTTTCCGTCGGCGCAGGGCATCCTGCTCGATGCCTTTGTCGAGGGCTACGGCGGCGGCGGCAGGGTTTTCGACTGGTCGCTGGTGCCGCCCGAGCTTGGCGCGCCGCTCGTGCTGTCCGGCGGGCTCGACGCGACGAACGTCGAAGCGGCGGTGCGGCGCGTGCGACCGGATGCGGTCGATGTGTCGTCGGGCGTCGAGGCGGCGAAGGGCGTCAAGGATGCGGACAAGATCCGCGCCTTCGTCGCCGCGGTGCGCGCCGCCGACGCGGCGTAGTGGCTGGCTCACGGGCGCCGCGAAGATTGAAAGTGCGTTGAAAGTGCGTCGAAGCGTTCGGCGCAAACGTGATACAGGACAAGTATGCGTAAAACTCCCGGCGGCCGGACCCGCACCTGCTGGCGCCGCCATCTGGCCAATCATACCTGAGGCTGACGTTCCCGTTCGGGAGACGTCCGTTCGTTTTCGTTCATTCGCGCGACCGCGCGACGCTGCACGCTAGGCATGCACTGCGCCTCAAGGAGAATTTCATGGTTGCACCCAGTTACGACTTGCCCGACGCCCGCGGCCACTTCGGCCAGTACGGCGGTATCTTCGTTTCCGAAACGCTGATTCCCGCGCTCGAGGAGCTCCGCGAAGCCTATGCGATTGCCCAGCGCGACCCGCAGTTCCAGGCTGAATTCGAGTACGAGCTGAAGCACTACGTCGGCCGGCCGAGCCCGATCTATCACGCCAGGCGCTGGTCCGAGCTGCTCGGCGGCGCGCAGATCTACCTGAAGCGCGAGGACCTCAACCATACCGGCGCGCACAAGGTGAACAACTGCATCGGCCAGGCCATGCTCGCGCGCCGCATGGGCAAGCCGCGCGTCATTGCCGAGACCGGCGCCGGCCAGCACGGCGTCGCCACGGCGACGGTCGCCGCGCGCTACGGCATGGAATGCGTCGTCTACATGGGGAGCGAGGACGTCAAGCGGCAGGCCGCCAACGTCTACCGCATGAAGCTGCTCGGCGCCACCGTGGTGCCCGTCGAGAGCGGCTCGAAAACGCTCAAGGACGCGCTCAACGAAGCCATGCGCGACTGGGTGACCAATGTTTCGAACACCTTCTACATCATCGGCACGGTCGCCGGCCCGCATCCCTACCCGATGATGGTGCGCGACTTCCAGGCCGTCATCGGCCAGGAAGCCATTGTCCAGATGCAGGAGCATTGCGGACGCCAGCCCGACGCGGTGATCGCCTGCGTCGGCGGCGGTTCGAACGCGATGGGCATCTTCCATCCCTACATCCCGGTCGACGGCGTCCGCCTGATCGGCGTCGAGGCCGCCGGCGAGGGCATGGAGACCGGCCGCCACGCCGCCTCGCTGACCGCCGGCCGGCCCGGCGTGCTGCACGGCAACCGCACCTACCTGCTGCAGGACGAGAACGGCCAGATCATCGAGACGCATTCGATCTCGGCCGGCCTCGACTATCCGGGCGTCGGCCCCGAGCACGCCTGGCTCAAGGACTCCGGCCGCGCCGAGTACGTCGGCATCACCGACGCCGAAGCGCTCGCCGCCTTCCACAACCTGTGCCGCCTCGAAGGCATCATCCCGGCGCTCGAATCGAGCCATGCCCTGGCCTATGCGGCCAAGCTGGCGCCGACCCTGGCGAAGGACAAGATCCTGCTGGTCAACCTCTCGGGACGCGGTGACAAGGACATGCACACCGTCGCCGAAAAATCGGGCATCCAACTCTGACCATGTCGAAAATTCAAGCCACTTTCGAGCGCCTGCAGGCGCAAGGCCGCAAGGCGCTGATTCCCTTCATCACCGCCGGCGATCCCGATCCGGCGCTGACCGTGCCGCTGATGCACACGCTGGTCGACGCCGGCGCCGACATCATCGAACTCGGCGTCCCCTTTTCTGATCCGATGGCCGACGGCCCGACCATCCAGCGCGCTTCCGAGCGCGCGCTGGCCAAGGGCGTCAGCCTGCGCCAGGTGCTCTCGATGGTCGCCAACTTCCGCGCCGACAACAGCGAGACGCCGGTCGTCCTGATGGGCTATGCGAATCCGATCGAGGCGATGGGCGTCGAGACCTTCGCCGCCGCCGCGCTCGATGCCGGCGTCGACGGCGTGCTGGTCGTCGATTACCCGCCGGAAGAGAGCGTCGAATTCGCGCAGGCGATGCGCAGGAACGCTCTCGATCCGATCTTCCTCCTTGCGCCGACCTCGACCGAAGCGCGCATCTCCGACGTCGGCGCGCTGGCCAGCGGTTACGTCTACTACGTGTCGTTGAAGGGCGTCACCGGTTCGGCGACGCTCGACGTCGCCGCCGTCGCCAAGCGTATCCCGGAAATCCGCGGGCGCACCGGCGTGCCGGTCGGCGTCGGCTTCGGCATCCGCGATGCGGCGACCGCCGGTGCGGTGGCCGCCGTCGCCGATGCCGTCGTGGTCGGCAGCCGCATCATCGAAGAACTCGAAAAATCCACGGCCGAAACCGCCTGCGCCAACGTGCGCGCGCTGGTTGCCGATCTTCGTCGCGGCATCGATGCCGCGACCCAAGCCTGAGGAATGCCATGAGCTGGTTGAACAAACTCCTGCCCCCGAAAATCAAGCGCAACGATCCCGGCGTCGCGCGCAAGTCCTCGCTGCCCGAGGGCCTGTGGAGCAAGTGCCCGTCCTGCGAAGCGGTGCTCTACGCGACCGATCTCGAGAACAATCTCAACGTCTGCCCGAAGTGCGGCCACCACAACCGCCTGAGCGCGCGCGAACGCATCGACCTGCTGCTCGACGCCGAAGGGCGCTTCGAGATCGGTGCCGAAGTGCTCGCCGTCGATTCGCTGAAATTCAAGGACAGCCGACGTTACCCCGAGCGCCTGCAGGATGCGACCGAGAGCACCGGCGAGACCGATTCGCTGGTCGTCATGCAGGGCGCCGTCAATACGCTGCCGGCCGTCGTCGCCGCCTTCGAGTTCGATTTCATGGGCGGCTCGATGGGCTCGGTGCTCGGCGAGCGTTTCGTGCGCGGGGTGCAGTCGGCGGTCGAGCAGGGCATCCCCTTCATCTGCGTCACCGCCTCCGGCGGTGCGCGCATGCAGGAAGGCCTGTTCTCGCTGATGCAGATGGCCAAGACGACGGCGGCGCTGACCAAGCTTTCCGAAGCCAAGCTGCCCTTCATCTCGATCCTCACCGATCCGACGATGGGCGGCGTTTCGGCGTCCTTCGCCTTCGTCGGCGACATCGTGATCGCCGAGCCGAAGGCGCTGATCGGCTTCGCTGGCCCGCGCGTGATCGAGCAGACGGTGCGCGAGAAGCTGCCGGAAGGCTTCCAGCGCGCCGAATTCCTGCTGGAAAAGGGCGCCGTTGACATGATCGTCGACCGCCGTGAAATGAAGGACAAGGTCGCGCAGCTTCTGGCCCTGCTGCAGAAGCTGCCGGCCGCCGCGTGAGCGAAGCGAACCGCAGCGCCATGCCGGCGACGCTGGGCGACTGGCTGGCGCACCTCGAAGGCCTGCATCCGAAAGGGCAGGGCGGCATCGAACTCGGCCTCGAGCGCGTGCGCCGGGTCAAGGCCGCGCTCGGGCAGACGCAGGACTGCCCGCTCGTCATCGTCGGCGGCACCAACGGCAAGGGCTCGACCTGCGCCTACCTGGAGGCGATCTACCGCTTCGCCGGCTATCGCGTCGGCTGTTACACCTCGCCGCACCTGCTCGACTACAACGAGCGCGTGCGCATCGACGGTGCGCCGATCGACGATAGCGCGCTGTGCGCCGCCTTCGTGCGCGTCGAGGCGGCGCGCGGCAAGACGTCGCTGACCTACTTCGAGTTCGGCACGCTGGCCGCCTGGGAGGCGTTTGCCGCCGCGCAGGTCGACGTCGTCATCCTCGAAGTCGGACTCGGCGGTCGGCTCGACGCGGTCAATGCCTACGAACCCGATTGCGCCGTCGTCACCGGCGTCGCGCTCGATCATACCGACTGGCTGGGGCCGACGCGCGAAGCGATCGGTTTCGAAAAGGCCGGCATCTACCGCGCCGCCAAACCGGCCATCTGCGCCGATCCGCAGCCGCCGCAGAGCCTCGTCGAGCACGCTGCCGCGATCGGCGCCGATCTGCAGCTGCTCGGTCGCGATTTCGGCTATTTCGGCGACAAGACGCAATGGACCTGGTGGGGGCGCAACAATCTGCGCCGCGGCGGGCTGGCCAACCCGGGCCTGCGCGGCGCCAGCCAGCTGCGCAACGCCGCCGCCGTCCTAGCCGTCGTCGAAGCGCTGCGCACGCGTCTGCCGGTCTCGATGCAGGCGGTGCGCCGCGGCCTGATCGAACTCGAACTGCCCGGCCGCTTCCAGTTGATTCCCGGCCGTCCGGCCCTCGTCCTCGACGTCGCGCACAACCCGCAGGCGGTGGCCGGCCTGGTCGACAACCTCGGCGACATGGGCTTCCACGAGAAGACGATCGCCGTCGTCGGCATGCTCGCCGACAAGGACATCGCCGGCGCGCTGGCGCCGCTCGCCGGCCGGGTCGACGTCTGGCATCTCGCCGATCTCGACGTGCCGCGCGGCGCCGCCGCCGCAGTGCTGGCCGCGGCGATCGCCGAAGGCAGCCTCGGCGGCAGCGTCGAGTGCCACGCCTCGCCCGAGGCGGCCTTTGCCGCGGCCTCGAAGCAGGCAGGGGAAAATGATAGAATTCTCGCCTTTGGATCGTTCTACACGGTGGCGGCAGTCATGCGCGCCCTGAAAAACCGCCGCTGAATCCCCGGCTGAATTCCGCTCCCACGCATTTCAGAATCTGATGGCCGACTCTTCCGACGCGCAACTGCTGCTGAAAAAACGTGCCCGACGCCGCCTGGTGGGCGCCTTCGCCTTTGCTGGGCTCGCCGCCGTCGTCCTCCCGATGGTGATGGACGAGGAGCCCAAGCAGCAGGTGCAGGACGTCCAGATCCGCATTCCGGGACAGGAACAGGCGCCGTTCACGCCCAAGGCGCTCGCCGCCAAGCCGGCGCTTCCGGCGGTCGACGCCGAGAAGCCGGCGCCGCGCGCGGACGCTGTTCCCGCTGCGCCGTCGGTGCGGCCGGTCGAACCTGCGCCGGCCAGACTTGTCGAAAACAAGCCCGAAGCGAAACCGGCCCGACCGGCGGAAAAGCCGCCCGAGAAAGCCGCGGACAAGGTGCCCGCCAAGGCAGCCGAGAAAGTCCCCGAAAAGGCGCCCGAAAAATCCGCCGACAAGGCAGCCCCGAAGGCGCCGGTCGCGGAGGCCCAGCGCGCGGCGGCGATTCTCGGCGGCAAGGCGCCGGAAGCGGCGGCGCCCGCCGGCAACGGGCAGCACGTGATCCTGATCGGCGCCTTCGCCAATCCGGTGAATGTCAAACAGATTCAGAGCAAGACGGCGGAACTCGGCATCAAGACCTACACCGAGTCGCTCGATTCGCCGCAGGGCAAGAAAACGCGCGTGCGCGCGGGGCCCTTCGCGAGCCGCGAGGCGGCCGAGAAGGCGCTGGAGAAGATGAAACGGATCGGCGTCAGCGGCGTCGTCGCCGCCAAGCAATGACGGTTTTCGACTACGTCGTTCTCGGCATCGTCGTCGTTTCGCTGGCCATCGGATTGTGGCGCGGCGTGGTCGGCGAGATCATCGCGCTGGTCGCCTGGATTTTGGCTTTCTTCGCCGCGCGGGCCTGGGGCAGCGAGATCGCCGAGGCTTTGTTCACCGGCATCGTCGACCCCGCGGTGCGCATCGTCGCCGGCTGGGTCGCGCTCTTCGTCGCGGTGCTGATCGTGATGTCGCTGCTGCGCCTCGCGGTGCGCGGCCTGCTCAAGGCGCTCGGGCTGACGCTGACCGACCGCCTGCTTGGCGTGATTTTCGGCGCGGCGCGCGGTTTGCTGATCGTCTTTCTGCTCGTCGCGGTCGGCGGCATGACCTCGGTGCCGAAGGAAAAGTGGTGGAGCGAGGCGTATTTTGCGCCGCCGCTCGAAACAGCGGTGCTGGCCAGCAAGCCCTGGCTGCCGCCGGATGTAGCTAAACGGATTCGTTTCAAGTAGGGAAATACTATGTGCGGGATTCTCGGGGTCGTCGCGACCACACCGGTCAACCAGCTGCTTTACGACGGCCTGATGGTGCTGCAGCACCGCGGCCAGGACGCGGCGGGCATCGCCACGGCCGAAGGCGACACCTTCCACATGCACAAGGGCCCCGGCCTCGTGCGCGACGTTTTCCGCACGCGCAACATGCGCGCGCTGCCGGGCAATATCGGCATCGCCCACTGCCGTTACCCGACCGCCGGTTCGGCCTACAACTTCGCCGAGGCGCAGCCCTTCTACGTCAACTCGCCGTTCGGCATCGTCCTCAGCCACAACGGCAACCTGACCAACACCGCGCAGCTCAAGGAGGAGATGTTCCGCCAGGACCTGCGGCACATCAACACCAACTCCGATTCGGAAGTGCTGCTCAACGTGCTGGCGCACGAACTGCAGGCCGCCGCCAAGGGCTTCCACCTCGACGTCGAAACCATCTTCAAGGCCGTCTCCGGCGTGCACCGCCGCTGCAAGGGCGCTTACGCGGTCGTCGTGCTGATTTCCGGCTACGGTCTGCTCGCCTTCCGCGACCCCTTCGGCATTCGCCCGCTGGTGATCGGCACCAACGAAACGCCGCAGGGTACCGAATACCTGCTTGCCTCCGAATCCGTCGCGCTCGATACGCTGGGCTTCCGGGTGCTGCGCGACGTCGAGCCGGGCGAAGCGATCTTCGTCGACCTGCAGCACCAAATGCATCACCGCCAGTGCGCGCCGAACCCGGCCTACGCGCCGTGCATTTTCGAGTACGTCTATCTGGCGCGCCCGGATTCGGTGATCGACGGCGTCTCGGTCTATGAGACGCGCCTGCGCATGGGCGAGCACCTGGCCGACAAGGTCGCCCGCACGATCCCGGTCAGCGAAATCGATCTCGTCATCCCGATTCCCGATTCGAGCCGCCCGTCGGCGATGCAGCTCGCGCAGCGTCTCGGCATCCCGTACCGCGAGGGCTTCGTCAAGAACCGCTACATCGGCCGTACCTTCATCATGCCGGGGCAGGGCGCGCGCAAGAAATCGGTGCGCCAGAAGCTCAACACCGTCGCCCAGGAGTTCAAGGGCAAGCGCGTGCTGCTGGTGGACGACTCCATCGTGCGCGGCACGACGAGCCGCGAGATCGTCGACATGGCGCGCGCCGCCGGCGCACTCAAGGTTTACTTCGCCTCGGCCGCGCCCCCGGTGCGTTTTCCCAACGTGTACGGCATCGACATGCCGACGCGCGGCGAACTGATCGCCACCGGCCGCAGCGACGATGAAATCGCCCGCGAAATCGGCGCCGACGCGCTGGTTTACCAGGATCTCGACGCGCTCAAGGCGTCGGTGCGCGACCTGCGCCCCGACCTGTCCTGCTTCGACACCTCCTGTTTCGACGGCACCTACGTGACCGGCGACGTGACGCCCGAGTATCTGGACGCCATCGAGCAGGCGCGCGAGGGCAAGGGCAAGGCGGCGAGCGAGGACGGCGGCGCCTCGCAGCAGATGCACCTCAACCTGATGGCGGCCGACTGAGCGACGCGTAGGGAAAAGAGGACGCAATGAGCGAAAAGGAACCGCAGTACCGTCCCGAGACGCTGGCCGTCCGCGCCGGCCAGGAACGCAGCCAGTTCAACGAACACGCCGAGGCGCTCTACCTGACCTCGAGTTTCGTCTTCGACAGCGCGGCGCAGGCCGCCGCGCGCTTCGCCGGCGAGGAAGAGGGCAACGTCTACTCGCGCTTCACCAACCCGACCGTCGCCACCTTTCAGACGCGCCTCGCCGCGCTGGAAGGCGCCGAGGCGTGCGTCGCCACGTCGTCCGGCATGTCCGCCATCCTTTCGCTGGTCATGGGCCTGTGCAGCAGCGGCGACCATATCGTCGCCTCGACCGGCCTGTTCGGCGCGACGCAGCAGCTGCTCGGCAACATCATGGCGCGTTTCGGCGTGCGCACCACCTTCGTCGGGCAGACCGACGTCGCGGCCTGGGAAGCGGCGATCCAGCCGGAAACCAGGCTGTTCTTCCTAGAAACGCCGTCCAATCCGCTGACCGAGATCGCCGACATCGCCGCGCTGGTCGAGGTCGCGCACGCGCGCGGCATCCTGGTCGCGGTCGACAACTGCTTCTGCACGCCGATCCTGCAGCGCCCGCTCGATCTGGGCGCCGACCTCGTCGTGCACTCGGCGACCAAGTATCTCGACGGGCAGGGGCGCGTCCTCGGCGGCGCCGTCGCCGGCCCGAAGAAGCTGACCGAGGAGGTGCTGAAGTTCCTGCGCACCGCCGGCCCGACGCTCTCGGCCTTCAACGCCTGGGTGCTGCTCAAGGGGCTGGAGACGCTCAAGATCCGCATGCAGGCGCAGTCGGACAACGCGCTCGAACTGGCGCGCTGGCTGGAGGCGCATCCCAAGGTGGCGCGCGTCTATTACCCTGGCTTGCCCTCGCATCCGCAGTACGCGCTGGCGCAGCGCCAGCAGAAGGGCGGTGGCGCCATCGTCGCCTTTGAGGTGAAGGGCGCGCGGAGCGAGGCCTGGCAGGTCGTCGACAGCTGTCGCCTGCTTTCGATCACGGCCAATCTCGGCGACACCAAGACGACGCTGACCCATCCGGCGTCGACGACGCACGGCCGCATCAGCGCCGAACAGCGCGCCGCTGCCGGCATCAGCGAAAGCCTGCTGCGCGTCGCCGTCGGCCTGGAATCCGTCGCCGACCTGCAGGACGATCTCGAACGCGGCCTGGCGCTGATCTGAACTAGCGGGCGGCGGGCGTGTGTCCGCTCGCGGACTCGCTCGCATGCTTTTTCGGCCGCGCCAGATCGTCGCGTTCGCCCGCCAGCCGGCTCAGCGCATCCTTGATGTGCTTCGGCAGCATCAGGTAGGTCATCATGCTCGAGCCGCTGCAGATCAGCCAGAAGAGCAGGAAGCCGATCGAGTAGGCGCCGATCGCCGACATCTCGACCGGTTCGCCGAAGAGGTAGAGCTGGCGTGGGTCGATCAGCGTGAAAAAGGCCATTTCGGCGATGCCGGCCGCCACGAAGGCAGGCCACAGGATCCAGATCACCTGTTTCATTTTTGTCTCCAGCGTTGGGGTGCTTTCATCATCACCCAAAATCCGTAGCAATCAAAGGGGTATGGCCGGCGCCATGCGCCCGGCGCGAAAAGAAGCGCGGAGGCGAACGATCGCCGCGCCGCGCGTGCTAGAATCCGCGCTCCTCGTGGCGCCATTCATCAGTCTTGGCGCACGTCCGATCGGGTCCGGCAATCTGCCCGGCCCAACCAATTCAACCTGAGTGCCTGCCCTGACTGATTCGCGCGCCTGCGCGATGCCGGCACCTGGAGTTTTCCCGCATGAAATTCACCGAACTGGGTCTTGCACCCGAGATCCTGCGCGCCATCGCCGAACAGGGCTATGAAACGCCGACGCCGATCCAGGCGCAGGCCATTCCGATCGTTCTCGCCGGCAAGGACCTGATGGGTTGCGCGCAGACCGGCACCGGCAAGACCGCCGGCTTCACGCTGCCCATCCTCAACCGCCTGGCCGGCGGCCGCCCGGCCGGTCCGCGCAAGATCCGCACGCTGATCCTGACGCCGACGCGCGAACTCGCGGCACAGGTCGAAGAGAGCGTGCGCACCTACGGCAAGCATCTCTCGCTCAAATCGCTGGTGATGTTCGGCGGCGTCGGCATGAACCCGCAGATCAGCGCGCTGAAAAGCGGCATCGACATCCTCGTCGCGACGCCGGGCCGCCTGCTCGACCACGCGCAGCAGCGCAACGTCGACCTCTCGGGCGTCGAAGTGCTGGTGCTCGACGAAGCCGACCGCATGCTCGACATGGGCTTCATCCACGACATCCGCCGCGTCCTCACGCTGCTGCCCAAGCAGCGCCAGAACCTGCTCTTCTCGGCGACCTTCTCGGACGAGATCCGCACCCTGGCGGCCGGCATCATGAGCCAGCCCGAATACGTTGAGGTGGCGCGCCGCAACACGGCGTCCGAACTCGTCAGCCAGCGCGTCTACAAGGTCGACCGCGAGCGCAAGAAGGATCTGCTGATCGATCTGATCAAGGAGAACAACTGGCATCAGGTGCTCGTCTTCACGCGCACCAAGTGGGGCGCCAACGGCCTTGCCGAAAAGCTGCTGAAGGCCGGCATCGAGGCCGACGCGATCCACGGCAACAAGAGCCAGAACGCGCGCACGCGCGCCCTTTCCGGTTTCAAGGACGGCAAGCTGCACGTGCTGGTGGCGACCGACATCGCGGCGCGCGGCATCGACATCAACGAACTACCCTACGTCGTGAACTTCGAATTGCCCAACGTCGCCGAGGACTACGTGCACCGCATCGGCCGCACCGGCCGTGCCGGTAGCGAAGGGCTGGCCGTCTCGCTGGTCTGCATCGACGAGCACAAGTTGCTGCGCGACATCGAGCGCCTGATCAAGCGCGAGATCGAGGAAGTCGTCTATCCCGGCTACGAACCCGATCCGAGCATCCGCGCCGAACCGATCCTGATGCGCTCGGCCGGCGCGCGCGGCGGTCAGCGCGGCGGCGGTGCCGGGCGCGGTCCCGGCGGCGGTGCGCCACGCACCGGCGGTGCCCCGAGCGGCAACCGCTCGGGCGGCGGCAAGCCGGGCGGCGGATCGCACCGCAGCGGCAGCCGCCACCGCTAAAACGCTTCGGGCGCCTCGACTCAGTCGGGCGCCCGAATTGTTTTGGGCGAGCGTTTCCGGTTTTTTAATATCCGAAGATCCGCATGGATAAACGCTTTCCGGCATGTGCTCCGCGGAGAGCAGGCAAGGAAGCCATTCTCCGGCAGGGCGAGGAGGCTGCCGATCGGCCGGTGGGTCCGGCCTGTCAGCGCAACGCCGGCGCCGGAAGCCGGCGCCGCGTTCAGACCCCTTCGGCCACCACCGCGAGCAGGCTTTCGCCGTAGCGCTCGGCCTTGCTCTGTCCGATGCCGGGGACGGCGAGCAGGGCGTTGTGCGAGTCGGGGCGCAGCGTGGCGATTTCGGCCAGCGTGCGGTCGTGCAGGATGACGTAGGCCGGGACGTTCTGCTCGCGCGCCTGCTGCGTGCGCCACAGGCGCAGTTTTTCGAAGAGCGGCGCGTCGCTTTCGGCGAGGCTGCTCTGCTCGGTGCCCGGCGTGCGCGAGACGCGGACGCCTTTGCTCTTGCTGCGCACGGTCTGCCGGCGCAGGGTCAGGGCGGTTTCGCCCTTGAGCACCGGGCGCGCGGCGTCGGTCAGCTTGAGCGCGCCGTAGGCGTGGGCGTCGGCTTCGAGCAGGCCGGCGGCGAGCAGCTGGCGGAAGACCGAGCGCCAGCCCATGTCGTCTAAATCGGCGCCGACGCCGAAGGTCGGCAGGCTGTCGTGGCCGAACTGTTTGACCTTGTCGGTCGCCTTGCCGCGCAGGACGTCGATCAGGTGTCCGGCACCGAAGCGCTGGCCGGTGCGCAGCGCGGCGGACAGCGCTTTCTGCGCGGCGACCGTGCCGTCCCAGACCTGCGGCGGATCGATGCAGACGTCGCAGTTGCCGCAGGGCTTCGCCTCCTCGCCGAAATAGTTGAGCAGCACGACGCGCCGGCATTGCGCCGATTCGCAGTAGGCGAGCATGGCGTCGAGCTTCTGGCGCTCGACGCGCTTCTGCTCGTCGGGCGAGTTGGAATCCTCGATCATCTGGCGGTGGATCACCACGTCGTTCAGCCCGTAGGTCATCCAGCCCTCGGAGGCCTCGCCGTCGCGTCCGGCGCGTCCGGTTTCCTGGTAATAGGCCTCGAGACTCTTCGGCAGGTCGAGGTGGGCGACGAAGCGCACGTCGGGCTTGTCGATGCCCATGCCGAAGGCGATGGTCGCGACCATGACGATGCCGTCCTCGCGCAGGAAGCGCTGCTGGTGGCGCTGGCGCGTCTGCGCGTCGAGTCCGGCGTGGTAGGGCAGGGCGCTGACCCCCTGCTGCTCCAGCCAGGCCGCCGTTTCGTCGACCTTGCGCCGCGACAGGCAATAGACGATGCCGGCCTCGCCGCGATGGTCGGCGAGGAAGGCGAGCAGCTGCTTGCGGGGATTGTCGCGCTCGACCACGGTGTAGCGGATGTTCGGGCGGTCGAAGCTGGAAACGAAGACCTCGGCCGTTTCGAGGCCGAGGCGGGTGATGATTTCCTGGCGCGTTAGTTCGTCGGCGGTCGCCGTCAGCGCGATGCGCGGGATGTGCGGGTAGCGCTCGTGCAGACGCGAGAGCTGGATGTACTCGGGACGGAAGTCGTGCCCCCACTGCGAGACGCAGTGCGCTTCGTCGATCGCGAAGAGCGCCAGCTGGCCGCGCTCGACGAGCTGGTCGAGGAGGCCCATGAAGCGCTCGGTGAGCAGGCGTTCGGGAGCGACGTAGACGAGGTCGAGTTCGCCGCGCATCAGGCGGCGTTCGGTGTCGACGACCGCTTCGAAGTCGAGCGATGAGTTGAGGAAGGCGGCACGCACGCCGGCCTGCAGCAAGGCGTCGACCTGATCCTGCATGAGCGCGATGAGCGGCGACACGACGACGCCGACGCCCGGGCGCAGCAGGGCTGGAATCTGGTAGCAGAGCGACTTGCCGCCGCCGGTCGGCATCAGGACGAGGGCGTCGCCGCCCCCGGCGACGTGGTCGACGACGTCGGCCTGATGGCCGCGGAAGGCCGGGTAGCCGAAAACCTTGTGCAGGATGTCGAGAGCGGCGGGGTGATTCATGTCAGACGGATTTTCCTTGCGGGCGCAGCAGCGAAAGGCCGATCGAAACGGCGAGGATCAGTCCCACCGCGGAGAGCGAGACGAAGACCGGGATCTTGTACCACTCGACGATCAGCATCTTGGTGCCGATGAAGACGAGCACGATCGCCAGGCCGTATTTGAGCAGATGGAAGCGGCCGGCCATGTCGGCGAGCAGGAAATACAGTGCGCGCAGGCCGAGGATGGCGAAGATGTTCGAGGTCATGACGATGAAGGGGTCGGTGGTGATGGCGAAGATCGCGGGGATGGAGTCTACCGCGAAGATGATGTCGGTGACACCGACCAGCATCACGACGACGAACAGCGGCGTGAACCAGCGCCGCCCGTTCTCGGTGAGCCACAGGCGGTCGCCGCGGAAGTCGCCGGTGATCGCCAGGTGGCCGCGCATCCAGCGCAGCACCGGGTTCTTTTCGAGATCGGGCTCGTGTTCGGCGACGACCAGCATCTTGATGCCGGTAATCAGCAGGAAGGCGCCGAAGATGTAGAGAATCGCGTGGAACTGCGCGATCAGCCAGGCGCCGATCAGGATCATGATGGCGCGCAGGACGACGGCGCCGATCACGCCGAGGATCAGCGCCTTCTTCTGCTGCTCGGCGGGCACCGCAAAGGCGGTGAACAGCATCAGGAAGACGAAGATGTTGTCGACCGAGAGCGATTTCTCGATCAGGTAGCCGGTCAGGAATTCGGTCGCCTTGAGATTCGCAAGTTCCCGCCCCGCGCTGTGGTCGAGCCACAGCCAGAGGCCGCCGGCGAAGAGCAGGGCGAGAGATACCCAGAGCAGCGACCAGGCGAGCGCTTCGCGGGTCGTGACGGCGTGCGCGCCCTGTTTTTCGAGCGCCAGCAGATCGACCGCGATGGCGACGACGACGAAAACGGCAAAGCCGGCCCACATCCACCAGGTGGCGATTCCTTCGATCATGATCGTCCCTTAGCGAAAGCCGCGTTGGGCGTGCGGGGCGTCGACGCGGCGGAATTCGCCGTCGATGATGCGTCCGCCGTTCGCTGCCGGCGCCGGGCGCGGGGCGGCGCCGGGTGTTTTCCCGGTGCGCAGGGCGCGGGCGGCGAGATGCTGCAGCAGGCGCAGCGTCAGACGGCTGGCGCCGGTCAGCAGCGCGAGTCGCAGGCGGGTGGCAAGAGTGGGTTTCATGGTGGCTCCTTGGCAAATGCGTGTTGAGTCGGAAAACTCGCACCTTTGCCGGCGCCGGTCGTAAACGAAAAAGACCTTTGCCGGGGCGGCAAAGGTCTCGCTTGCAGGTCGGGCCGCGTGCTTCTGCCCTGCCTGCCCGCAACACCGGGGAACTTCGGTTCCCGTACTGACGATGTTGCGATCCAGCTACTCCCCTTTGTGGGATGCGTGGGCTGCAATCTACCGAAGGCAGGAGGTCAGGTCAACCCTTCAACGCTTCGCGGGTCAGCGTCTCGCCGTTCCAGCACAGGCATTCGCCGCGATCGTCGTGCCAGTCGGCGAGAACCCAGCGTTCGACGTGGATGCCGTCGACGATATGGTCGTGCGTCGCCGGGCGGTGCGTGTGGCCGTGGATGAAGGTCGCGTAGCCGTGTTCGCGCAGGAAGTCCTCGGTGGCGCCGGCGTTGAGGTCCATCTGGTACTGCGCCTTGTCGCGCTTGGAGTTTTCGCTTTGCTGGCGCAGCGCGGCGGCGATCGCCTTGCGTTCGGCGAGCGGTTTGGCGAGGAAGGCGGCGCGCCAGGCCGGGTCGCGCACCTGCAGGCGGAAGGTCTGATACTCGCGGTCGTCGGTGCACAAGGCGTCGCCGTGCGCGAGGACGAACTGCCAGGCGGGCAGCGAGAGCACGTACGGATCGGGCAGCAGGCGGGCGCCGCTGCGTGTGGCGAAGTCGTCGCCGAGCAGGAAGTCGCGGTTGCCGCGCATCACCGAGAGCGCGACGCCGGCGTCCGACAACTCGCGCAGGGCAGCGACGATGCCGGCGTTGTAGCGGTCGTCCGGGTCGTCGATGCAGTCGTCGCCCGGCCAGGCCTCGAACAGGTCGCCGAGGACGTAGAGTTCGGCGGCGGCGCGCGCGCGGCCGGCGAGAAAGTCGAGGAAGAGGCGGGTGACGCCGGGCGCCTGCGCCGAGAGGTGCAGATCCGAGACGAAGAGGATCAAGGGGCGGCCCGGCGTGAGGGGGACGAAAAGTGGTGCGGGGTCAGCAGACTTCGGCGCGCTCGATGATCACGTCTTCCTTCGGCACGTCCTGATGGAAACCGCTGCTGCCGGTCTTCACGCCCTTGATCTTGTCGACCACGTCGCTGCCTTCGACGACCTTGCCGAAGACGCAGTAGCCCCAGCCGTTGCCGTTCGGCGCGGTGAAGTTGAGGAAGGCGTTGTCGGCGACGTTGATGAAGAACTGCGCGGTGGCCGAGTGCGGATCGGAGGTGCGGGCCATGGCGATCGTGTACTGGTCGTTCTTCAGGCCGTTGTCGGCTTCGTTCTTGATCGGCGCACGGCATTCCTTCTGCTTCATGCCCGGCTCGAAACCGCCGCCCTGGATCATGAAACCGTTGATCACGCGGTGGAAAACGGTGTTGTCGTAGTGGCCGGCTTCGGCGTAGGCAATGAAGTTCTGGACGGTTTCCGGCGCTTTCTCGGCGTCGAGTTCGAGGGCGATGACGCCGAAGTTGGTGTGGAGCTTGATCATGGGGATTCCTTACTTTTTGTCGGAGATGATTTTGACTGACTGGATGACCACCGGTTCGAGCGGCACGTTCTGGTGCATGGAGCGGTCGCCGGTCGGCACCTTGGCGATCTTGTCCACCACGTCCATGCCCTCGGTGACCTTGCCGAACACGGCGTAGCCCCACGTCCGGCCGTTCTGGTCGCCGGTGTAGTCGAGCATCGCGTTGTCCTTGTGGTTGATGAAGAACTGCGCGGTGGCCGAGTGCGGTTCGGCGCGGCGCGCCATGGCGATGGTGCCGCGCAGGTTCTTCAGGCCGTTGCGCGCTTCGTTCACGATCTGCGCGTTGGCCGGCTTCTGCTCCATGTCCTTGGTGAAGCCGCCGCCCTGGATCATGAAGCCGTCGATCACGCGGTGGAAAATGGTGTGGTTGTAGAAGCCGTCCTTGGCGTACTGCAGGAAGTTCTGGACCGTCTTGGGCGCCTTCTCTTCGTTGAGCTCAATCACGATGCGGCCCATGCTCGTCTGCATTTCGACGGTCGGTGCGGCAAAGGCGGCGGCGGAAAGCAACAGGCCGGCGGCCAGGGCTGAGAGTTTGCTGAACATCAGGCGGCTCCTTCGTAAATGATCTTCCAGCTACCGTCTTCGCGAATCCAGTACTGGCGTTTCTTCATCTGGTTGTTGAGGTTGTTGCTGCTGTAGCCTTGGTCGAACGTGACCACGACGACTTCGTCCTTGCCCGGGTTGCGGAACATCGAGGTGTTGCCGAGCTTGATCTTGATCCATTCCTTGCTGGCGTTGACCTGCTGCTTCTGCTGGGCGAATTGCTCGAAGGTCTGGCCGTTGGCCTGGAATTTCTTCGAGTAGTGGCGCAGGAAGCGGTTCACGTCGCGGCTTTCCCAGTCGGTACGCCACTCGTCGATCTGCTTGTTGAGCGCGCTGCGCTCGCTTTGCCAGTCGTCGAGCGACAGCCACTCGATCGAATTGCTGATGATCACCGGCGTCAGGCCGACCTGCAGATTCTTGGCTACTGCGTCGAGGTCGGTGTTGGCCAGCACGACGCAGCCGTCGGAGGCCTTGGGCGGCCGCGAGAAGGTGTCGGACGGCGTGCCGTGCAGCCAGATGCCGTGGCCGTTGCGGCCCTGGCGCTTGTCCCACTCGTTCGGGTAGTTGATCGGGAAGGCGCCGCTGCCGTAGAAATCGCCGAGCTTCTTGGTCGGCAGGCTGGAGGTGACGTGATAGACGCCGACCGGCGTCTTTTTGTCGCCTTCGCGCATCTTCTCGGCGCCCAGCTTGCCGTGCGTGATGTAGTAGTCGGCGACGAAGCGTGGGCGGCCGTTGTCGTTGCGGTACAGATAGAGGCGCGACTTCTGCGTGTCGACGACGATCGCGTGCTGCTGATCCGGCTGCATCTGCAGCAGGTAGCGCGGCACGTAGTTGGCGCCGGGTTTTTCCCGGTAGCCCTGGAGGCGCGCGATGGCCTCCGCGCGCAGGTCGGCGAGCTTTTCCTGCGGAGCGTTGGCGGCGTTGCCGAAGGTGGCGATCGGCTTGGTGCGCGCGAGCAGCAGGTCGCCCTTGATCAGGTGACCGAGGCGGAAGTTCGGATACTGGCGGAGCAGGGCTTCGGTCTGCAGCAGGGCGTTGTCGAGACGGTTCTGCTCGATCTCGCCGAGGATCCGGGCGAACTGGGGTTCGGGGCCGGAGTCGGAGTAGGTGGCCGGGCGGCCACCCGCGCCGGGGATGGCGGAACCGCCCGCGCAGGCGGCCATCAGGACGATGGCGAGCGCGGCTCTGCGCATCAGCCGACGCGCTCTTGCAGGATCAGCCATTTGCCGCCGGTTTTCACGAAGACGATGGTCTTGCTTGTCGAGGACTTGAGCGAAGCCGAGGTGTAGCGCTGGCGGAACTTGACCGTCGCCTTGTCGTCGGCGATGGAGACCTTGATGTCCTCGACGCTGACCTGCAGCTTGCCGGGTTTGTCGATGCGCTGCGCGCGCTCGGCTTCCCAGGCCTTGCGCGACACGCCGTTGGGCGTCTGGAAGTTGGCGGCGTAGTGGGCCAGATAGGCTTTCACGTCCTTGCGCGACCAGGCGCTGGCCCAGCTTTGCAGGGCTTTGCCGAGGTCGGCTTCGTCGGCATCGGCGGCGGCCGGCTTGGCCGGCGCGGCGGGGGCCGGTTTGGCTTCCGGCGCCTTGTCGGCGGCTTTTTCGATGGGCTTCTCGACCTTGGCCGGCTCCGGCGCCTTGTCGATCGGCTTGGCCGGCGGCGTGAGCGCAGCGACCGTGGTGGGCGCGGCGGCCGGCCTGGCCGGCTCGGCCGGGCGCTGGGCGACCGCCGGACGGCTGCCCGCCTTCGGGGTCGAGGTGCTGATCAGTTCATGGATCAGCGACAGCTTCGATTGCGTGACGGCATTCGCCGAGTCGAGCTGCAGGGCCTTGTCGTAGGCCTGGCTGGCCAGCTTGGCGTAAACGTCGCCGAGGTTTTCGTGCGCGATGGCGTAGCTCGGATGCGTGCGGATCGCCATTTCGAGGGCGGTGCGCGCCTTCTCGTATTGCTTCTGCTGCGCGTAGAGGACGGCGAGGTTGTTGTACGGTTCGGGCAGCTCGGGGAAATCCTCGGTCAGCTTGGTGAATACGGCGATGGCCTCGGCCGGGCGTCCCATCTCGGTGAGGATCAGGCCTTTCAGGAAGCGCCCCTGTGCGTCCTTCGGACGGGTCGAGATGTAGGCGTCGGCCTTTTCGAGCGCCTGCGGCATCTGCCCCTGCTTGATCAGGCGCTGGATCTCGGGGAGATTGTCGGCGATGGCGAAGGGCGCCGAGACGCTCAGGGCCAGCGCGAGGAAAAAGGCGGAAGCCCGGGCGGATATCCTGGTCGCGACACGGGCGGAAACGCGCCCCGGCAAGCAGGCTGGAAGGCGCGCCAGTGAAGGCGTTGGGGAGATCGGGCGCATCGTTATGGTATACTTTGAAAAAGTGGTTGCGTGATCGGCGTAATTAACCGCCGATTCTAACAAGAAGCGCGTCGAAACCAAAGTTTTCCGTATCCCCCGCCGCTGGCGCGGGGCCCCTCGCGAGCTGCCGAAAATGCTGAAAATCTACAACTCCCTGGCCCGGGAAAAGCAGGATTTCGTTCCCATCGAGCCGGGGCGGGTCCGCATGTACGTGTGCGGGATGACCGTCTACGACTACTGCCACCTCGGCCATGCCCGCGTCCTCGTCGTTTTCGACATGGTGCAGCGCTGGCTGCGGGCGAGCGGGCTGGACGTCACCTACGTCCGCAACATCACCGACATCGACGACAAGATCATCAAGCGCGCGCTGGAGAACGGCGAGAGCATCGGGGCACTGACCGAGCGCTTCATCCGCCTGATGGACGAGGATGCGGCCGCGCTCGGCGTCGAGAAGCCCGACCACGAACCGCGCGCGACGCAGTATGTGCCGCAGATGCTCGAACTGATCGGCCAGTTGGCGACGAACGGGTTGGCCTACCAGGCGGCGGACGGCGACGTGAATTTCTCGGTGCGCAAGTTCCCGGGCTACGGCAAGCTTTCGGGCAAGTCGCTCGACGATCTGCGCGCCGGCGAGCGCGTCGAGGTCGATACGGCCAAGCAGGACCCGCTCGATTTCGTGCTCTGGAAGCATGCCAAGGAAGGCGAGCCGTTCTGGACGTCGCCCTGGGGCAACGGGCGGCCGGGCTGGCACATCGAGTGCTCGGCGATGAGCTCCGATCTGCTCGGCGAGCATTTCGACATCCACGGCGGCGGCCAGGACCTGCAGTTTCCGCACCACGAGAACGAGATCGCCCAGTCCGAGGGCGCGCACCGGTGCCAGTTCGTCAATTACTGGATGCACAACGGTTTCGTGCGCGTCGACGACGAGAAGATGTCGAAGTCGCTCGGCAACTTCTTCACGATCCGCGAAGTGCTGAAGAAATACGACGCGGAAGTGCTGCGCTTCTTCATCCTGCGCGCCCACTACCGCAGCCCGCTCAACTATTCCGACGTACACCTCGACGACGCGCGCAACGCCCTGAGCCGTCTCTATACCGCGCTCAAGGCGGTGCCCGGCGACGTCCTGCCGGTCGATTGGGAAGAGGCGCACGCCCGCCGTTTCCGGTTGGCGATGGACGACGATTTCAACACGCCGGAAGCCTGTGCCGCGCTGTTCGACCTCGCGGCCGAGGTCAATCGCGGCAAGTCGCCGGCCCTGGCTGCGCAGCTGCGCGCGCTGGCCGGCCTGCTCGGCCTCCTGCAGCGCGACCCCCAGATGTTCCTGCAGGCGGCGCCGGCGCAGGCGGGCGAATTGTCGGTGGCCGACATCGAGGCGCGGATCGCCGAGCGGGTGGCGGCCAAGAAGTCGCGCGATTTCGCCGCGGCGGACGGCATCCGCGCCGCGCTGCTCGAAGCGGGCGTGGTGCTTGAGGACGGTCCGCAGGGAACGACTTGGCGGCGGGCCTGAACGGTATTCGCGGCAGAAACGAAAACCCGCCGGACATCCGGCGGGTTTTTCGTTGACGAAGCGCCGTCAGCGCAGAACGCGCCCGCCGTTGCCGATGACCGTCAGGTCGACGTAGCGCGAGCCGAGGCGGTCGTTCGCCGTGTAGCCCAGACGGTAGCCGCCGATGTCGTGGTTGCTGAGACCTTCCAGGGTGGCGACCAGTTTTTCGCGGGTCAGGTCCTTGCCGGTCTTGCGCAAGGCATCGACCGTCAGTTTCGCCATGGCGTAGGCTTCGATGCCGTAGTAGGAAATCTTGCCCTGCTTGCCGATCAGCTTTTGATAGTCGCGCACGAGCGGCGTGGTGTCGTTCCACGGATAGGGCATGACCTGTGAAATGCCGATGCCGCGCGCTTCCTCGCCGAGTTCCTTGACCAGAAGATCGGCGCCGACCGGCGACAGGGTCATGAATTGCGGGTTCTGGCTGGCCTTGCGCATCTGGCGCACGAACTCGGCCGTCGGTTTGTACAGGGTGACCATCACGACGGCCTGCGGGTGGGCCTTGGCGATCGTCTGCACGGCCTTGGCGACGTCGGTCGAGTTGCGCTCCACGGTGCCGACGGCGGAGGGGGTGAGCTTGTGCTTCTTGAGCGCGAGGGTGACGCCGTCGAGTCCCGACTTGCCGAAACCGTCGTTCTGGTAGAAGACCGCGATGTTGGTCAGGCCGAGCGACGCGAGCTGGCCGATGATGGCTTCGGTCTCGTTGGCGTAGCTGGCGCGGACGTTGAACATGTAGCGGTTGTTCGGGTTTTCCCTGACCGGCTGACGCAGCGAATCGGCGCCGGAGATGGTGCCGATCAGCGGTACGCCGGCCGGACCGAAGGCTTCGTTCATCGCGGCCGTGGTCGGACTGGAACCATAGGAGGCGAGCAGCGCGAAGACCTTTTTCTCGCCGATCAGGGCGCGCGTATTGGCGACCGCGCGCTCCGTTTCGTAGCCGTCGTCGAGCGCGACGAGGTCGAGTTTGCGGCCGTTGATGCCGCCGGCGTTATTGACCTGCTGGAAGTAGGTGCCGATGACCTCCTTCATCTCCGCGCCGTAGGCTCCGTTCGGTCCCGACAGGGGCGCCGTCATGCCGAGCGTGATGGCGCCGTCGGTGACGCCGGTTTCGCCGGCCAGGGCGCAGCCGAAGCAGCTGAAAAGACCCAGCCACAGCAGTTTTTGCATGTACCTCATCTTCATTCCCCTCCCCGGATCGCTGCGCAGCTTGTTGGAATTGACATGATCGATGCTGCCAACCGGCCAGAATGATCCGGGATGCTGACATGAATCTTACGTTTGGCATAGCCAAGCGTCATCGTCGTCGGAAAAAAGCGACGAAGTCGAAAAGTCTGGATCGTGAGATGCGGGTGGCTCCGAATGCAATCGGGGCCGGGGAGAGGGGCGGAAGGGTGAAGGCGGCGCAAGGAGAACCCTGCGCGCGGGGGGCTCCCACGTGGATTGCTTCAAGCCACGCGGGAGGATGTCGCTTAGCTGGCGAAGAAGTCGCGCACCTTGTCCATCCACGACTTGGCGCGTGGATTGTGGCGGCCGGGTTCGCTGCGGCTCGATTCTTCGAGTTCGCGCAGCAACTCCTTCTGACGCTCGGTGAGGTGCACCGGCGTTTCGACGACGACGTGGCAGAGCAGATCGCCGTGCGCATGGCTGCGCACGCCCTTGATGCCCTTGCCGCGCAGGCGGAAGACCTTGCCCGACTGCGTTTCCGCCGGAATCTTGATGGTCGCCACGGCGTCGAGCGTCGGAATCTCGATCTCGCCGCCGAGCGCGGCCGTCGTGAAGCTGATCGGCATCTCGCAATGCAGGTCGTTCTGCTCGCGCTGGAAAACGGCGTGCTGCTTTAGGTGGATCTGCACGTAGAGGTCGCCGGACGGGCCGCCGTTGATGCCATGCTCGCCCTCGCCGGACAGCCGGATGCGATCGCCCTCGTCCACGCCGGCCGGAATCTTCACCGCCAGCGTCTTGTGCTGCTTGACACGGCCGGCGCCGTGGCAGCTGCCGCACGGGTCGGCGATGAAGCGGCCGGTACCGTGGCACTTCGGGCAGGTCTGCTGGATCGAGAAGAAGCCCTGCTGCAGGCGGACCTGGCCGCTGCCCTGGCAGGTCGGGCAGGTTTTCGGCTGCGTGCCGGCCTTGGCGCCCGAACCCTGGCAGGGCTCGCAGACTTCCATGGTCGGAATGCGGATCTTGGTTTCGGTGCCGAAGGCCGCCTGTTCGAGCGTGATTTCGAGGTTGTAGCGCAGATCGGCGCCGCGATAGATGTTGGAGCGCCCGCCGCGCGCACCGCCGCCGCCGAAAATCTCGTCGAAGATGCCGCCGAAGGCGTCCGAGAAGCCGCCGGCGCCGCCGCCGAAACCGCCGCCCATGCCCGCCTGCGGATCGACGCCGGCATGTCCGTACTGGTCGTAGGCGGCGCGCTTCTGGCCGTCCGACAGGATCTCGTAGGCTTCCTTGGCTTCCTTGAAATGCTCTTCGGCTTTGGGATTGTCCGGATTGCGGTCCGGGTGGTGCTTCATGGCCAGCTTGCGGTAGGCCTTCTTGATTTCGTCTTCGGAGGCATCGCGGTTGACACCGAGAATCTCGTAAAAGTCGCGTTTAGCCATGGGATCTTTGTGCCGTTGGAAACGAAAAAGGCGAGGCGCAATTATACGCCCCGCCCCCGGTCGGGATTGCTTACTTCTTGTCCTTGACCTCGGTGAATTCGGCGTCGACGACGTCGCCTTCATCCTTCTTTCCGGCTTGCTGACCGCCGGCTGCACCTTCCGGCGCGGCGCCGGCTTCGGCCTGTTGCTGGGCATACATCTTCTCGCCCAGCTTCTGCGCGGCCTGGCCGAGCGCTTCGGTCTTGGCGGCGATCGTTTCCTTGTCGCCGTCGCGCAGCACGTCCTCGACTTCCTTGATCGCGGCCTCGATGCTTTCCTTCTCGGCGGCTTCGAGCTTGTCGCCGTATTCGACGAGCGACTTCTTCACCATGTGCACCATGCCGTCGGCCTGGTTGCGCGTGTCGGCCAGTTCGTGCGCCTTCTTGTCGTCCTCGGCGTGCAGCTCGGCGTCGCGCACCATGCGCTGGACTTCTTCCTCGGACAGGCCGGACGAGGCCTGGATCTTGATCTTGTTTTCCTTGCCGGTCGCCTTGTCCTTGGCCGAGACGTGCAGGATGCCGTTGGCGTCGATGTCGAAAGTGACCTCGATCTGCGGCATGCCGCGCGGGGCAGGCGGGATGTCGGAGAGGTTGAACTGGCCGAGGCTCTTGTTGCCCGAGGCGATTTCGCGCTCGCCCTGGAGCACGTGGATGGTCACCGCGGACTGGTTGTCGTCGGCGGTCGAGAAGGTCTGGCTGGCCTTGGTCGGGATCGTCGTGTTCTTCTGGATCAGCTTGGTCATCACGCCGCCCAGCGTCTCGATACCGAGCGACAGCGGGGTGACGTCGAGCAGCAGCACGTCCTTCACCTCGCCCTGCAGCACGCCGCCCTGGATCGCGGCGCCGACGGCGACGGCTTCATCCGGGTTCACGTCCTTGCGCGGCTCCTTGCCGAAGAATTCCTTCACCTTTTCCTGCACCTTCGGCATGCGCGACTGGCCGCCGACGAGGATCACGTCGTCGATGTCGGACACCTTGACGCCGGCGTCCTTGAGCGCGGTGGTGCACGGGGCGATGGTGCGCTCGACGAGTTCGTCGACCAGCGATTCGAACTTGGCGCGCGTGATCTTCAGCGCGAGGTGCTTCGGGCCGGAGGCGTCGGCCGTGATGTAGGGCAGGTTGATTTCGGTCTGCTGCGACGAGGACAGTTCGATCTTGGCCTTTTCGGCGGCTTCCTTGAGGCGCTGCAGGGCCAGCACGTCGCTCTTCAGATTGACGCCGGATTCCTTCTTGAATTCGTCGATGATGTAGTCGATCAGGCGCTGGTCGAAGTCTTCGCCGCCGAGGAAGGTGTCGCCGTTGGTGGCCAGCACTTCGAACTGGTGCTCGCCGTCGATCTCGGCGATTTCGATGATCGAGACGTCGAAGGTGCCGCCGCCGAGGTCATAGACGGCGATTTTCTTATCGCCCTGCTTCTTGTCCATGCCGAAGGCGAGCGCGGCCGCGGTCGGCTCGTTGATGATGCGCTTGACTTCGAGACCGGCAATGCGGCCGGCGTCCTTGGTCGCCTGGCGCTGGCTGTCGTTGAAGTAGGCCGGGACGGTGATGACGGCTTCGGTGACTTCCTCGCCGAGGTAGTCCTCGGCGGTCTTCTTCATCTTGCGCAGGACTTCGGCGGACACCTGCGGCGGCGCGATCTTGTCGTTGCGCACTTCGACCCAGGCGTCGCCGTTGTCGGCCTTCAGAATCTTGTAGGGCATCAGCGAGATGTCCTTCTGCACTTCCTTTTCCTCGAAGCGGCGGCCGATCAGGCGCTTGACGGCGAACAGGGTGTTCTTCGGGTTGGTGACGGCTTGGCGCTTGGCCGACGCGCCGCACAGAATTTCGCCGTCCTCGGTGTAGCCGACGACCGACGGGGTGGTGCGCGCGCCTTCGGAGTTTTCGATGACCTTCGGCTTGCCGCCTTCCATGATGGCGACGCAGGAGTTGGTGGTGCCGAGGTCGATGCCGATGATCTTGCCCATGTTCGATGTCCTTTAAGAATTTCGTGAGATTCGTTGCTTACCGGATTGCTGCGGGATGAGCCCTATCTGGGGCCGCTCCGGATGTTTTCAAGATTTCGCCTTGGCGACGACGACGAGCGCCGGCCGGAGCACGCGGTCGGCCAGCAGGTAGCCCTTCTGCAGGACGGTGACGACCGTGTTCGCTTCCTGCTCCGACTCGACCGTGCTGATCGCCTGGTGGCGGTGCGGGTCGAACTTCTGGCTGAGCGGGTTCTCTTCGCTCAGGCCCGATCTTTCGAAGGCGGCGACGAGTTGCTTGAGGGTCAGTTCGGTTCCCGACCTGAGGCTCTCGACGCTCTGGGTCTCGACGGCCAGCCCGGCTTCCAGGCTGTCCTTGACAGCGAGCAGTTCGCCGGCGAACTTTTCGATGGCGAACTTGGCGGCCTTGGCGATGTCGTCCTGCGCGCGGCGGCGCACGTTCTCGGTTTCGGCCTTGGCGCGCAGCCAGGCGTCGTGATGCTCCTCGGCCTTCAGTTCGGCCTGGCGCAGGGTTTCTTCGATGCTGGGCGTGACGTCTACCGTCGCTGCCGGGGCATTGTCGCTCGCTGCGGTGGTTTCGGAGGCGGCTGCCGTTTCTTTGTCTAGCTCTTGCATGATTGGGTCTCCCGGAAAACCTAGCGCATCTGGGGCCGGTTTTCTGTATTTCAAGCCCCGCAGCCGTGTTTTCCGCTTTTTCGCCGATATTCACCGGTATGTGATCAAATTCCATCGAACGAACGGCTTCCGCTGCTAGGATTCCCGCTCGGCGAGGAAGGGAAGGGCAAGGTTCGGCGATGGTGGAAAAGATCGGCAAGTACGAGGTGATCCGTTCTCTGGGAAAGGGCGCGACGGCCGTCGTCTACCTCGCGCACGATCCCGATTCGGGGCAGAAGGTGGCGGTCAAGCTGGTCAGGTTCGGCCAGGACAACGCGGCCATGTCGCGCCGTCTGCGCAAGCTTTTTCAGACCGAGCGTTCGATCGCCGGCCGCCTCGACCATCCGAACATCGTCAAGATCTTCGACGCGGTGATCGAGCCCGAACAGGCCTATATCGTCATGGAGTTCGTCGACGGAACGCCGCTCGACCGTTTTTGCGCGATCGACCGGCTGCTGCCGCTGCATCGCGTGATCGGCATCATCTTCAAGTGCTGTATGGCGCTCGATCATGCCTTCCGGTGCGGCATCGTGCATCGCGACATCAAGCCGGCGAACATTTTGATCGACGCCGACGACAATCCGAAGATCACCGATTTTGGCCTGTCGATCAACCTGCTCAAGGACATGGGGCGGGACTCGACCTTCATCCTGGGCGTCGGCTCGCCTGCCTACATGTCGCCCGAGCAGGTGAAGAATTACCCGCTCAACCAGAAGACCGACCTGTACTCGCTCGGCGTCCTGCTCTTCCAGCTGCTGACCGGGCGTCTGCCGTTCCGCGCGAACAATCCGGCGACGCTGGTGTACAAGATCATCAACATGGATGCGCCATCGGTCTGCGCGCTCAATCCGGGGCTGCCGGCGGGGCTCGATCCGATTCTCGCCAGGGCGCTGGAGAAGGACCTCTACAACCGCTACCGGAACGGTGCCGAGTTCGCCAAGGACCTGTCGGCGGTGCGCTACCAGATTCTCGAGGACGACGAGACGGCGCAGGACACGAGCCATTTCGAAAGATTGCGCAAGCTCGAATTCTTCGCCGATTTCGAGGACATCGAACTGTGGGAGGTGCTGCGCATCAGCGTCTGGCGGGAGATCGCCGGGAAGGTGGCGTTGATCAGCGAGGGGGCGCGCGGCCGCATGTTCGGCGTGATCGTCGACGGCTTCGTCGAAGTCTCGTCCGGCGGGCGCGCGATCTGCCGCCTCGGCGCCGGCGAAGTGGTCGGCGAAACGTCCTTCCTGCATCCGGCCGACACGGTCCGGCAGAGCTGCGTGGTGACGCTGGAGCCGACGCTTTTCCTCGAGATTAATAGCGCCGCGCTGGAACTGGGGTCGGACGAGGTGCGCGAACGCTTCAACAAGGTGCTGATCGCCAAGGTGCTGGGCCGCCTGCACGAGGCCAACAAGGCGCTTGCCAAGTTGGGGCAGCCGGCGGTGCAGGGCAGCGTCGCCGCTTGCGATCTGGAGTTGTCGCCGCCGTCCTAGAGCGCGGCGCCCCGGGCCTTGTGCCCGGGGATGAAGCGCGGCCTTAAACCTTGAAGCGGCTGACCGTCGATTGCAGGCTTTCGGCCAGGGTTTCCAGCGTCTGCGCAGCGACGGCCGTCTGCTCGACGGCGACGTTGTTCTGGCGTGCCATGTCGGCGATCGACTCGATGCTGTTGGCGACGTCGCGGCTGACGCGGCGCTGTTCGTCGGTCGCCGCGGCGATCGCGTCGAGGCCGTGGCCGACTTCGGTCACCGAGCCGTTGGTCGCGAGCAGCACGCTGGCCACACCGTCCACCGTCTTCTGGCTCGAGGAGATGTATTCCAGCCCCTCGCTGATCGCCTGCTTGACCTTGATCGACTGCGCGCCCAGCGTGTCGGTGATGGCGTCGATCTCGTTGGCCGAGAGGGCGGATTTTTCCGCCAGCTTGCGTACCTCGTCGGCCACCACGGCGAAGCCGCGTCCGGCTTCGCCGGCGCGCGCCGCCTCGATCGCCGCGTTGAGCGCGAGGAGGTTGGTCTGCTCGGCGATGCCCTTGACCTCCTGGGTCATCTTGTTGATCGCCTCGGTGTTGCGCACGAAATCGTTGACCGAATCGGTCATCATGTTGACGGCGTGTTCGACGCTGCGCATTTCCGCCTGCAGCTGGCCGAGGCTGCGGTTGCCTTCCTCGGCGCGGCGCAGGCTGTCCTGCGACTGGTCATGGACGTGCTCGGTGCTTTGCGATATGGAGGCGATGCTGCCGACCATGTTCTCGACCGCCGTCGCCGCTTCCAGCGATTTCTCGCTCTGCTGGTGCGAGCCGGAGGCGACGCGCTGCGCCGCGCTGGAGAGTTCCTGTGCCTGTGCCGAGACCTGTCCGGCCGAGGTGCCGACCTGGCGCACGAGGCCGCTGAAGTTTTCCATCATCTCGTTGAAGATGGCCGCGGTCTGGCCGATCTCGTCCTTGCTGCGCACGGCGAGGCGGCGCGTCAGGTCGCCTTCGCCGCGGGCGATGTCCTGGAGGCCGTCCTTCAGTTCCTCGATCGGGTTGGTCACGAAGCGGCGCGTGAAGAAATAGATGACGAAGAGCAGCAGCAGGCTGACGGCCGCCGCGACGCCGGCGATCTTCAGGCGGAAGCTGGCGACTTCCTGTTCGACGGAATCGAGCGAGACCTTCATGCTGACCACGCCGAGCACGGTGTGCTCCGGCACCTGGTGGCACATGATGCAGTCCTTGCCGAGATAGTTCTTGGAAGCGCGCGTCGGATTGACGACGCGCAGGAAGGAGCCCTTCTCGTCGGCCTCGACGGCGATGTAGGGCTTGCCGTCCTGCATGACCTGTTTCTCGACGGCGTCCAGTTCGCGCGCGCCCTTGGTGTCCGGTCCGTAAAGCTTGGCGACGGCTTCGCCGCGTGCGACGTGCAGATCCTTGATGATCGACAGCTGCTTGATCTGGTCGAGGAAGACTTCGCGCTGGCCGATGGTGCCGGTGATCATCATGCCGGTCAGGCCGGCCATGGTCATTTCGTGGATGCTCTGGGCAAAATCCTGCGCCTGGCGGATGGCGGTTTCGCGGTTGGCCTGGCTTTCCCAGGCGATCATTCCGGTCCAGACAATGACCAGGACGAACCAGATTGCAGCGGTAAGACGTACCCAGATCTTCAGATTACCCATGTCCGCTCGAACTCCCTTTATTTTGTATTGATCCGTCTGGCTGCCGATTATTGTCTGGGGCGGTTCAGACGGTCAGATCGACTTGTTGCATTGTGCCAGCCCTCCCGTCTTCCTGCAAAAAAACGCCGCTTGCGCGAATCTGCCCGAGCAGCGCGTTGCCGCCGTCCTTGAGGTCGAAGGGAGTGGCGACCCGGGCGAGGCTGAGGGCGCCCACGTTGGCTTCGCGCAGGGTGAGCAGACGGTCCTCCCCGGCGGCGTCCTTGCTCCACAGGCGCAGTTTGTCGAAGGCCGCGTCGTTCTCGTCGATCCACCCGTTGCCGTCGTCGTCGAGCGCCGCCAGTTCGGCGAAACCGTCGCCGCTGCGCGCGCCGAACAATTCGGAACCGTCGTTGATCCTGCCGTCGCCGTTGCGGTCGAAGGCGAGGAAGCCGCTGCCGCCGGTGACAAAATTGATGTCCTCGGTCTTGCCGTCGCTGTCGAGGTCGAACTTGAAGCGCTGGTCGGTGAGTTGTGCGGCGGTGCCGGCAAAATTCAGCACCAGCGGGTCCTTCTTCTGCCGCGCATCGCCGATACGAATGCTGACGCTGGATTCCTCGTGGTAGCTGCGCGCCATGGTGAGCGACAGGTCGAAGTTGATTTCCTTCCCGTCCTCGGTGCGCACGGAGCCGGATGCGCGGAAGCGGGTCGTCTCGATTTCGCTGTAGGACTCGCGGTACTCGTATTCGATGCCGTAGCCCGCGTCCTGCCGCGTGCTGTCGCCGCCCGCGCTTGCGGCGGGCGGCGGCGCGGCGCCGTCGAGCGGCGGGGTTCCGGAGTTCAGCTCGGCGGCGTCGAACACCTTGACCTCGCGGCCGGTGAGCATGGCGATCATGGAGCGGATCAGGCGCAGCTTGGGATCGTTGTCGACGGCCTGGCGGGCGGCGTCGATGGAGTCGCTGCCGGAGGTCTGGAGCGCCTTGCCGGCGCTGGAAATCTGGACCGGATCGACGGCGGGCCGGGGACGGGCTGGGTCGCCCCCGGCCTCGCTCTCGGCACCGGGGCGCCGTTCGCCGACCCAGCTGCGCAGGGATTCCCTGACTTCGTGATATTGCAGCCGGGTGTGGCTGGACTCCATCTGCAACGCGGAACTGGCGATTTTCATGGCGGCCTCCTTGCCGTGATTCGGGCGATGAGGCTTTAACGGCCGCTGCGTGCGCTGTCTTGAGTTCTTTCGCAGTCGGCGCTGCCGGAGTCAGCCCAGGCTGCGCAGCCAGCGCTGCAGGCTGGCGCCGTCCAGCGCGCCCGACTGGCGGGCGATTTCACGTCCGTCGCGGAAGGCGATCAGCGTCGGGATGCTGCGGATCGAAAAGCGCGCGGCCAGTCCCGGGACGGCTTTGGTATCGACCTTGGCGAGCCGGATGCGGGGTTCGAACTGTGCGGCGGCTTGAGCGAAAACCGGCGCCATCGTGCGGCAGGGGCCGCACCACGGTGCCCAGAAGTCGACGACGAGGGGCAGGTCGCTATGCGCCAGGTGCTTGTCGAAACTGGCCGCGTCGAGGTCGACGGGATGTCCGGTAAAAAGCGGCGATTTGCAGCGCCCGCAGTTCGGGCGCTCGCCCAGGCGTTCCGCCGGTACGCGGTTGGCGGCGTGGCAGTGCGGGCAGGGGATGTGGAGAGTTTGGGGCATGGGCGGCTCGCGGCTATCGTGTGGGTTCGATATGCGGCCGCCGGCCCCGGTTTCAAGTCGGCGCGCCGAGCGCCTTGGCGCGCAGTGCGCAGAGGTCGAGCGCAGCCTGTTCCGGCGCGGTTCGCGTCGGCCAGCCCTGGAGGTGCGTGGCGGCAATGTCGGCCAGGGCCCGAATCCAGTCGTCGCGCTCGTTGAGGCAGGGGATGTAGCGGTAGTCCTTGCCGCCGGCCTGGATGAAGTCGGCCTTGCCCTCCATGGCGATTTCTTCGAGCGTTTCCAGGCAGTCGGCGGGGAAGCCCGGACACATGACATCGATGCGCTCGACGCCAGCCTTGCCGAGCGCCTGCAGGGTCGGCGCGGTGTAGGGCTGCAGCCACTCGGCGCGGCCGAAGCGGGACTGGAAGCAGATCTGGTATTCGTCCTTGCCGAGGCCCAGCGCTTCGGCGAGCAGGCGGCCGGTCTTCTGGCATTCGCAATGGTAGGGGTCGCCCTTGTCCAGCGTGTAGCGCGGCACGCCGTGGAAACTCATGATCAGCCGGTAGGCGCCGGTCGGCCGGCCGTTCGCCGCCCAGTGCTCGCGCACGCTGGCGGCCAGCGCGGCGATGTAGCCGGGGTGGTCGGCAAAGCTGCGCACGCCGCGCAGTTCCGGCTGGTTGCGCGTTTTCTGCGCCCAGCCGTAGGCCGCGTCGAAGGCGGTGGCGGTGGTGCTCGCGGCGTACTGCGGGTAGAGCGGGAGCAGCAGGATGCGCGTGCAGCCCGCGGCCTTCAGGCGGTCGAGTGCGGTGGGGATCGACGGCTGGCCGTAGCGCATCGCGTAATCGACCACGACGTGGTGCCCGGCCTCGCCGAGAAAGCCCTTGAGCAGCCTGGTCTGACGTTCGGTGTGCACTTTCAGCGGCGAGCCTTCGGGCATCCACACCGAGGCATATTTCTCGGCCGATTTCTTCGGCCGCACGTTGAGGATGATGCCGTTGAGGATCAGCCACCAGAGCGGGCGCGGAATTTCGACGACGCGCGGGTCGGAGAGGAATTCCTTGAGGTAGCGGCGTAGCGCCGGGGCGCTGGCGGCTTCGGGGGTGCCGAGGTTGATGACGAGAACGGCGGTGTGCGCCGGCGAGCCGTGACGGTGCGCCGGTTCGGGTTGAAAGCGGGGCATCAGGAGTTGGCCTGGTAGGTGAGGGCGGAGGAGAGCAGCTTGGCGGTGATGTCGACGATCGGGATGACGCGCTCGTAGGCCATGCGCGTCGGCCCGATGACGCCGACCGAGCCGACGATGCGGCCGTTGACCTCGTAAGGCGCGGTGACCACGCTGCACTCGTCGAGCGGGGCGAGGCCCGATTCGCCGCCGATGAAGATCTGCACGCCGTCGGCGCGGTTCGAGACGTCGAGCAGCTGCATCAGCGCGGTGCGTTGCTCGAAGAGGTCGAACAGCTCGCGCAGGCGCTTCATGTTCGACGAGAACTCCTCGACTTCGAGCAGGTTGCGTTCGCCCGAGATGACGTACTGGTCGCCCGGCTTGTTCAGGGCATCGTCGCCGGCGGCGAGCGCGGCAGCCATCAGGCCCTGCAGGTCGCCGCGCAGCTTGAGCAGTTCCTCCTGCACGCGCGCGCGGATCTGTTCGAAATCCTGTCCGGCGAAATACTGGTTCAGGTAATTGGCGGTGGCGGTCAGTTCGGCCGGCGAATACGCGCGCTCGGTGAACAGCATGCGGTTCTGCACGTCGCCGTCCGCCGTCACCAGGATCAGCAGGATGCGTTTTTCCGAGAGGCTGACGAATTCCATCTGGCGGATCTTCGGCGCCACGCGGCGCGGCGCCAGCACGATGCCGGCGAAATGCGTGAGGCCGGAGAGCAGATGCGAGGCGCTGCTGATCAGGTGCTGCGGTTGCGCCGGATGGAGCTGATCCTCGATGGCGTGGATCTTTTCTTTTTCCAGCGGCTGCATGGTCAGCAGGCTGTCGACGAAAAAGCGGTAGCCGCGCGGTGTCGGCACGCGCCCAGCGGAGGTGTGCGGGCTGGCGATGAAGCCGAGGTCCTCGAGGTCGGCCATCACGTTACGCACCGTGGCGGCCGACAGGTCGAGCCCCGAGTATTTCGACAGCGCGCGCGAACCGACCGGCTGGCCTTCGGCGATATAGCGTTCGATCAGGGTTTTGAGCAGGGTTCGCGAGCGTTCGTCGAGCATGAGGGCGATTCTACAAAAAATGGGGCGGCGCGGGGCGCGGCGCAAGCCATGCAATTATGGTTTAATTCGGCCCATGAACGATGCCTTCGCCCCCGTGTCCGGCACGGCGCGGCGTCCTCCGAGGACGATCGCGCTGATCGGAAAGTACCACAGCCAGGAAATCGCCGAGTCGCTGTGTCTGCTGGCGAAGTATCTGCACGAGCGCGGCATCACCGTGCTGGTCGAGGAGGAGACGGCGCGCAACGTGGGTGCGCAGCCCGGTTTCGGCAACTGGCCGCGGGCCGATTTCGCCTCGATCGGAGCGCACGCCGACACAGCGATCGTGCTCGGCGGCGACGGCACCATGCTCAACGCGGCGCGCCAGCTGGCGCGTTACCGGGTGCCGCTGGTCGGCGTCAATCAGGGCCGCCTGGGTTTCATGACCGACATCGCGCGCAGCGACATGCTGAGCTGCATGGAAGACCTGCTCGATGGCCGCTTCATTCCCGAAAACCGCATGCTGCTCGACGCCGAGGTGGTGCGCGACGGCAAGGTCGTGCTGTCCAATCTCGCGCTGAACGACGTGGTGGTGGACAAGGGCGCGATCGGCCGCATGATCGAATTCGAATTGTTCATCGACGGCGAATTCATCTACAACCTGCGTTCTGACGGGTTGATCGTCGCCACGCCGACCGGCTCGACGGCGTATTCGCTGTCGGCCAACGGCCCCATCCTGCATCCGCAGGTCTCCGGCATCGCGCTCGTCCCGCTCTGCCCGCACGCGCTGACCAACCGCCCGATCCTGGTCGGCGACCGCAACGAGATCGAGATCCGCATCATCCACGCGACCGATTCGCGCGCCCACTTCGACGGTCAGCTGACCGAGGACCTGCGGCGCGACGACGCGGTGCGCATCCGCCGCTCCGACTACTCGATCTGTTTCCTGCATCCGCCCGGCTACAGCTACTTCGCCATGTTGCGCCAGAAGCTGCACTGGAGCGAGCGGCCCAAGGGGCCCTGAGCCGGGACATTGTCGGGCCACTCACCGCTTTTTCCGCTTTTTTGAAGATTGAAGAGCAACGATGCTGCACCGTCTGACGATACGCGATTTCGTGCTGGTCGACCGCCTCGAACTGGAGTTCGGGGCCGGGTTCGGCGCCCTCACCGGCGAGACCGGCGCCGGCAAGTCCATTCTGGTCGATGCCCTGGCCTTTGCGCTCGGCGAGCGCGCCGACGCGGGGCTCGTGCGCAGCGGCGCGGAGCGCGCCGAAGTGAGCGCCGAGTTCTCTCTGGCGGGCGCGCCCGGTGCGACGGAGTGGCTGCGCGCGAACGATCTCGAATCCGGCGGCGATCTGCTCCTGCGCCGCGTGGTCGACGCCGGCGGGCGCTCGCGCGCCTATCTCAACGGTTCGCCGGCGACGGTCCAGCAGCTGCGCGAAGTCTCTGAATTCCTCGTCGATATCCACGGCCAGCATGCGCATCAGTCGTTGCTGCGCGGCGAAGCGCAGCGCGCTCTGCTCGACAGCCACGCCGGCTTGCAGACGCTTGCCGCCGAGGTCGCCGCCGCCTGGCGCGACTGGCGGGATGCGCGCACCGCGCTGGAGGCGGCGTCCGGCAATGCCGAGGCGCTGGTGCGCGAACGCGAGCAGCTGGTGTGGCAGGTGCGCGAACTGGAGTCGCTCGGCTTTACGGACGCCGAGTGGGAATCGCTGAACGGCGAGCACAAGCGGCTGGCGCACGCGGCGAGCCTGATGGAAGGTGCGCAGTTCGCGCTGGCGACGCTGGCCGACGGCGACGGCGCCTGCGAGGATCTGCTCGATACGGTGGCCGGGCGCATCGTCGGGCTGGCCGAGGTCGATCCGGCGCTGGCCGAGGTCGCGCAACTTCTGCAATCGGCTCAGGCCGAACTGGTCGAGGCGGTTTCCGTCCTGCGCCGCTACGCCGATCGCGGCGAACTCGACCCGCAGCGCCTCGGCGAAGTCGAGCGCCGGATCGAGGCGGTGCTCGGCTGCGCCCGCAAGTACCGGGCGACACCGGAAGAGCTGCCGGCGTTGTTCGCCGGCTGGCAGGCGCGCCTGGCGGCGCTTGGCGAGGCGGCCGACGTGGCGATGCTGGAGGCGCGGGTGGCTGCCGCGGCCAAGGCTTACGAGACGCTCGCCAAAAAGCTTTCGAAGGGGCGGGCCAAGGCGGCCGAGGCGCTCGGTGCCGAAGTCAGCCGGATCATGCAGCAACTGGCGCTCGGCGGCGGGCGTTTCGAGATTGCGCTGGTGCCCCTCGAGGGCGGCAGCGCCGGCGGTCTGGAGCAGATCGAGTTCCGTATCGCCGGCTTGGCCGGCAGCGAGCCGCGCGCGCTGGCCAAGGTGGCGTCGGGCGGCGAGCTCTCGCGCATCAGCCTGGCCATCCAGGTGGTGACCAGTCAGGCGGCGAAGGTGCCGACGCTAATCTTCGACGAAGTCGACGTGGGGATCGGCGGCGGCGTCGCGGAAGTGGTCGGGCGCCTGCTGCACGAGCTCGGGCAGCAGCGTCAGGTCTTGTGCGTCACCCACCTGCCGCAGGTGGCGGCGCGCGCCAACTGGCAATGGTGCGTGGCCAAGGGCGGCGAGGCGGGGCAAATCCGCAGTCGCGTCGCCGTGCTCGACCTCGACGGCCGCGTCGAGGAGATCGCCCGCATGCTGGGCGGCGTGGAAATCACCGCGATCACCCGCCAGCACGCCCGGGAGATGCTGGGCGTCGCTTGAAGCCGGATTGCCGGATTCGAGCGCGGGCGGGATGACACGCGGGCCGCCCGGCCGTTCGGCCGATCTCAGTCGGCTCGCTTGACGGAGCCCTGGTAGCGATTGAGCAGGTCGTCGAAAAATCCCTGGCGCCGCAGCTTGTCGACTGCGACGTTGATTTTTTCCGCGTCGGCCTGACGTGGCGAGCGCCGGGAGAACTGAGCCCACACTTCGGTCTGCTGCAGCGTGAGGCGGGGCCAGTGCTGGTAGGGCTGCTGCTTTTTCCTGAGGAGGTAGTGCAAGGACACGCTGTTGCCGGCGACGGCGTCGAGCCGGCCGGCGAGCAGCATTTCGATCATCGTCTCGTAGTCGCGGAACTCGTGCTTGTTGATGTGTCCGTCGTGATCGAACTTCGGGTTGAGCCGGATATCCTGCAGCAGGCCGACGTGCAGCCCGCGCAAATCTTCGTAGTCTCGGAGCCGGGTTCCCGGGCGGCCGATCACCAGCGTTTCGAAGCTGAACAGGTAGCCGGCGTAGCGCACGTAGTCGTCGCGGTCGCTCGAACGGATGCCGTAGGCGAGATCGCAGTCGCCGGACTTGAGATCGCGCCACATGCGCGCATAAGGCGTCAATTGCGTCCGGAATTCGAGGCCGGTTTCACGCGCCAGCGCCTTGCTGATCTCCGGCATGATGCCGTCGATCCGGGGTGGCGCGCTCTTGGCGTCGTTGCCGCCGTGGCTGTAGTAGCTCCAGGGCTCGGAGTGCAGCAAGGATACGCGCAAGCCGTCATCCGCTCCCGCCGTCGTGACGCTGGCGGCGGACATGCTCAGTAGGAAGGCGGCAAGAGTTCGACGCATTTTTCTGGGGCCGCACCGGAATGACTAATACTAAAGTTATATGCATTCCATGAGGGCGTCAAGCGGAGGCAGCGTGCCGCCGGCTCCGCTCTGCCCGCCGGCGGGGGTCACTCCGCCGCGTCGGTGTTTTTGCCGGGCTTGCCGCGATGCGGGCAGGCCGGTTTTACGCACTCGGCATACAGATAGAGGGCGTGTTCCTGGATGGCGAAGCCGCGTTCCTTGGCGATCTTCGTCTGGCGGCGCTCGATTTCGGCGTCGTAGAACTCCTCGACGCGGCCGCAGTTGATGCACACCAGATGGTCGTGATGCTGTCCGGCGTTCATTTCGAAGACGGCCTTGCCGGATTCGAAATAGTGCCGTTCGAGCAGGCCGGCCTGTTCGAACTGGGTGAGCACGCGGTAAACGGTGGCCAGTCCGATGTCCATGTTCTCGCCGATCAGCAGGCGATAGACGTCTTCGGCGGTCAGGTGGCGAACGCTGCTCTTCTCGAACAGTTCGAGAATCTTGAGGCGGGGGAATGTTGCTTTGAGTCCCATGCTCTTGAGGTCGTGGGAATTGCTCATGGCTTACCTTGGTTTCAGCTGCGGGGGAGAGATGTTTTTTTCGGTTATGATATACCGTCTGACATGAGTTTGAGCAATCTCGGTGCGGTCGGGTCTGGTGCGCAACGCCGGAATTTCCAGCCGTTCGGAGCTTCCTCGCTCGCTACCGATCACTCACTAAACCATCCAGCGCATGACTCCTTCGCGATTTGCCAGCGCCGCCCTTCTTGCGGTGGCGCTTTCCGGCTGCTCCTCGGTGCCGCGCATCGTCACCGAATACCGGATCGACGTTCAGCAAGGCAACGTTCTCACCCAGGAAATGGTTTCCCAGTTGCGACCCGGTCTGACGAAGGATCAGGTGCGCTTCATTCTCGGCACCCCGATGCTGGTCGATATGTTCCACGCCGATCGCTGGGATTACGTCTATCGCCTGCAGAAGGGCGATTCCGGGAAGGTCGAGACGCGCCGCTTCTCGACCTTCTTCGACGCCGACGGGAAGTTGGTGCGTGTCGGCGGCGATGCGGCCGCGATGCAGCCGGGCGAAGCCAATGCCGCTCCCGAGGAGCGCACGCGCATGATCGATCTTGGGTCGCTGCCGGAGGGTAGTGTGCCGCCACCGCCGGAGGAGAAGGGCTTCTTCGGAAAAGTTATGGAAAGCGTCGGGTTCTGAGTATGAGCAGCTTGAAAATCGCAATTGTGGGCGCCTCCGGGCGCATGGGCCGGATGTTGATCGAATCGACGCTGAAGGACGGCGAGGCGACGCTGGTCGCCGCCATCGATCAGCCGGGGGCGCCGGCGCTGGGCAAAGACGCCGGCGAACTGGTGGGCATGCCGTGCGGCGTGCCGGTGACCAGCGACGTCGAGGCGGGCATCGCGCTGGCCGACTGCCTGATCGATTTTACCCGCCCGGAGGGGACGCTCGAGCATCTCAAGCTGTGCCGCCGTCACAAGGTGGCCGCGGTGATCGGGACGACCGGCTTCGACGAGGCCGGCAAGGCGGCGATCGCCGAGGCGGCAAAGGAGATTCCCGTGGTTTTCGCGCCGAACATGAGCGTCGGCGTGAATGTCGTCTTCAAGCTGCTCGATATGGCGTCGCGCATCATGAGCGAAGGCTACGACATCGAGATCGTCGAGGCGCACCACAAGCACAAGATCGATGCGCCGTCGGGAACCGCGCTGCGCATGGGCGAGGTGGTGGCGCAGGCGCTTGGACGCGACCTGAAGGAATGCGCGATCTACGGCCGCGAGGGCGTAACCGGCGAGCGCGATCCTTCGACGATCGGCTTTGCAACCGTGCGTGGCGGCGACATCGTCGGCGACCATACGGTCATGTACTGCGGCATCGGCGAACGCGTCGAGATCAGCCACAAGGCCGGTAGCCGGATGCCCTACGCGCTGGGCAGTCTGCGCGCGGCACGCTTCATGGCTGGCAAGCAGTCTGGCCTGTTCGACATGCAGGACGTGCTCGGTTTGCGTTGAGCTTCCGGGTTCCCGGATTTGCCCCAAAGGGGTGCGCTCCGGTATAATCGACGGGTTTGCAAGGATTAAGCGGGAGGGCCGAGCGCTCGTCCCGCTTTTGCGTATCTAAGATACGCATTCAACAGGATTTACAGGAGTTCTCCGTGTCGTTGTTACCCACGCTCCCGCCCGCGATTCTCGCTCTGGCCGATGGCACTGTCTTCCGCGGTTACGCCATTGGCGCCGTAGGCAGCACCAGCGGCGAGGTCGTGTTCAATACCGCGATGACCGGCTATCAGGAGATCCTCACCGATCCTTCCTATTGCCGCCAGATCGTCACCCTGACCTATCCGCACATCGGCAACGTCGGCTGCAATGCCGAGGATTTCGAGTCGCGTGCCAATTTCGCCGCCGGCCTCGTCATTCGCGATCTGCCGATCCGCGCCGAAAGCTGGCGTTTGCAGGAAACCTTGTCCGATTACCTGAAGCAGCACGGCATCGTCGCCATCGCCGGCATCGATACGCGCAAGCTGACGCGCATCCTGCGCGAAAAGGGCGCGCAGGCCGGCTGTATCATGGCGGTCGAAGTCGACGAGGCCAAGGCCGTCGCCGAAGCCCGTGCCTTTCCCGGTCTGGCCGGCATGGACCTGGCCAAGGTCGTCAGCGTCGATTCCCCTTACGAGTGGGAAGGCGGCGAATGGACGCTGACAGGCTACCAGGCGCCCGCCGCGCCGCAGTTCAAGGTCGTCGCCTACGACTACGGGATCAAGCACAACATCCTGCGCATGCTCGCCGAGCGCGCTTGCCAGGTCACCGTCGTGCCGGCGCAGACGAGCGCCGCCGACGTGCTGAAATACGCGCCGGACGGCATCTTCCTGTCGAATGGCCCGGGCGACCCCGAGCCGTGCGACTACGCGATCACCGCCATCCGGGAGCTGCTGACCAGTGGCGTGCCGATTTACGGCATCTGCCTTGGCCACCAGTTGCTGGCGCTGGCCTCCGGTGCGAAGACCATGAAGATGAAGTTCGGTCATCACGGCGCCAATCACCCGGTCAAGGATCTCGACACCAATCAGGTGCTGATCACCAGCCAGAACCACGGTTTTTCGGTCGATGCCGAGACGCTGCCGGCCACTCTGCGGCCGACGCACGTGTCGCTGTTTGACGGCTCGCTGCAGGGCATGGCGCGTACCGACGTGCCGGCGTTCTCCTTCCAGGGACACCCGGAAGCGAGCCCCGGCCCGCGCGACGTGGCCTACCTGTTCGACCGATTCATCAAGTTGATGCAAGACAAGAAGGCCGAGGGAAAGTAACTCATGCCTAAGCGTACAGATATCAAGAGCGTTCTCATCATCGGCGCCGGCCCGATCGTCATCGGTCAGGCGTGCGAATTCGACTACTCCGGCGCACAGGCCTGCAAGGCGCTGCGCGAGGAGGGCTACCGCGTCATCCTGGTCAACTCCAACCCGGCGACGATCATGACCGACCCGGAGATGGCCGATGTGACCTACATCGAGCCGATCACCTGGAAGGTCGTCGAGAAGATCATCGAGAAGGAGCGCCCCGACGCGCTGCTGCCGACCATGGGCGGGCAGACCGCGCTCAACTGCGCGCTCGATCTCGCCAAGAACGGCGTGCTCGAGAAGTACAAGGTCGAGATGATCGGCGCCTCGCGCGAGGCGATCGACAAGGCCGAGGACCGCGAGAAGTTCAAGGCCGCGATGACCAAGATCGGTCTCGGCTCGGCCCGCTCCGCCGTCGCCCACTCGATGGAAGAGGCGCAGCAGGTGCAGGCGATGATCGGTTTTCCGGCGATCATCCGTCCGTCGTTCACGATGGGCGGTTCGGGCGGCGGCATCGCCTACAACCAGGAAGAATTCGTCGAGATCTGCAAGCGCGGGCTCGAAGCCAGCCCGACCAGCGAACTGCTGATCGAAGAGTCGCTGATCGGCTGGAAAGAGTTCGAGATGGAGGTCGTGCGCGACAAGGCCGACAACTGCATCATCATCTGCTCGATCGAGAACCTCGACCCGATGGGCGTGCACACCGGCGACTCGATCACCGTTGCGCCGGCGCAGACGCTGACCGACAAGGAATACCAGATCATGCGCGACGCCTCGGTGGCGGTGCTGCGCGAGATCGGCGTCGATACCGGCGGCTCCAACGTGCAGTTCTCGATCTGCCCCGAAGACGGCCGCATGATCGTCATCGAAATGAACCCGCGCGTTTCGCGTTCGTCGGCGCTCGCCTCCAAGGCGACCGGCTTCCCGATCGCCAAGGTCGCCGCCAAGCTGGCCGTCGGTTACACCCTCGACGAACTCGCCAACGAGATCACCGGCGGCAAGACGCCGGCGTCGTTCGAGCCCTCGATCGACTACGTCGTGACCAAGGTGCCGCGCTTCGCCTTCGAGAAATTCCCGCAGGCCGATTCGCACCTGACGACGCAGATGAAGTCGGTCGGCGAGGTGATGGCGATCGGTCGTACGCTGCAGGAATCGCTGCAGAAGGCGCTGCGCGGTCTCGAAGTCGGCGTCGACGGTTTCGACGAGAAGACGACCGACCGCGAAGAGATCGAGACCGAGCTCGCCGAGCCCGGTCCCGAGCGCCTGTGGTACGTCGCCGACGCCTTCCGCATCGGCATGAGCCTCGATGAAATCCACCGTCTGACCAACATCGATCCGTGGTTCCTGGCGCAGATCGAGGACCTCTACAAGAAGGCCGAGTACATCCGCGGCAAGCCGCTCGCATCGCTGTCGCGTGACGAGTTGTGGCACCTCAAGCGCGCCGGCTTCTCCGACAAGCGCCTGGCCAAGCTGATGGACACGACGCAGAGCGCCGTGCGCGAGCGTCGCCACGAGCTGAAGGTGCGTCCGGTCTACAAGCGCGTCGACACCTGCGCCGCCGAGTTTTCGACCGATACCGCCTACATGTACTCGACCTACGAGGAAGAGTGCGAGTCGAATCCGAGCGACAAGAAGAAGATCATGGTCCTCGGCGGCGGCCCGAACCGCATCGGCCAAGGCATCGAGTTCGACTATTGCTGCGTGCATGCCGCGCTCGCCATGCGCGAGGACGGCTACGAGACGATCATGGTCAACTGCAATCCGGAGACCGTGTCGACCGACTACGACACCTCGGACCGCCTGTACTTCGAGCCGCTGACGCTCGAAGACGTGCTCGAGATCGTCGCCATCGAAAAGCCGGTCGGCGTCATCGTCCAGTACGGCGGCCAGACGCCGCTCAAGCTGGCGCGCGACCTCGAGGCCAACGGCGTGCCGATCATCGGCACCAGCCCGGACATGATCGACGCGGCCGAAGACCGCGAGCGCTTCCAGAAGCTGCTGCACGACCTCGGCCTCAAGCAGCCGCCCAACCGGACGGCGCGCACCGAGGAAGACGCCCTGCGTCTGGCCGCGGAAATCGGCTACCCGCTGGTCGTCCGCCCGTCCTACGTGCTCGGCGGCCGCGCCATGGAGATCGTCCATGAGCCGCGCGACCTCGAGCGCTACATGCGCGAGGCGGTGAAGGTCTCGAACGACTCGCCGGTGCTGCTCGACCGCTTCCTCAACGACGCCTGCGAAGTGGACGTCGACGCGCTGTCCGACGGCGAGGAAGTGATCATCGGCGGCGTCATGGAGCACATCGAACAGGCCGGCGTGCATTCGGGCGATTCGGCCTGCTCGCTGCCGCCTTACTCGCTGTCGCAGGAACTGCAGGACGAACTGCGCCGTCAGACCAAGCTGATGGCGAAGGGTCTCAACGTGTGCGGCCTGATGAACGTGCAGTTCGCGATCCAGAACGACGTGGTCTACGTGCTCGAAGTGAATCCGCGCGCCTCGCGCACCGTGCCCTTCGTGTCCAAGGCCACCGGCCTGCAGCTGGCGAAGATCGCGGCGCGCTGCATGGTCGGCCAGTCGCTCAAATCGCAAGGCGTGACCAAGGAAGTGATTCCGCCGTACTACTCGGTCAAGGAAGCGGTCTTCCCCTTCGCCAAGTTCCCCGGCGTCGATACCATCCTCGGGCCGGAAATGAAGTCCACCGGCGAGGTGATGGGCGTCGGCACGACCTTCGCGGAAGCCTTCTACAAGAGCCAGCTCGGCGCCAGCGTACGCCTGCCGACGTCGGGCAAGGTCTTCATCAGCGTCAAGCAGTCGGACAAGGCGAAGGCCGTCGATATTGCCCGCGACCTGCATTCGGCCGGCTTCACGATTCTCGCCACGCGCGGCACGGCCGGCGCGATCGAAGCCGCCGGCATTCCCGTGACGCCGGTGAACAAGGTCACCGAAGGCCGTCCGCACATCGTCGACATGATCAAGAACAACGAGATTGCCCTGATCATCAACACGGTCGACGAGAAGCGCCAGGCCATCAGCGACTCGCGCTCGATCCGCACCTCGGGTCTGGCCGCGCGCGTGACGATGTACACCACGCTGTGGGGCGCCGAAGCGGCGGCCGAAGGTATCAAGAGCCGTGGCGAGCTCGTTGTTTACCCGATCCAGGGCCTGCACGCACAACTGAGTTGATCAACCCTTGAACCGCCGGCGACGCCCCGTTTTTCGGGCGCCGGCGGTTTTGCTTTGGTAGCGAACGATATGAGCAAGGTACCCCTGACCCTCACCGGCGCCGAAAAACTTCGCGCCGAACTGCACCGGTTGAAAACCGTCGAACGCCCTTCCGTGATCGCCGCGATCGCCGAGGCGCGCTCGCACGGCGATCTCTCGGAAAACGCCGAGTACGACGCCGCCAAGGAACGCCAAGGCTTCGTCGAAGGGCGCATCCAGGAAGTCGAAGGCAAGCTGTCGAACGCCCAGATCATCGACCCCAAGCTGCTCGATGCCGACGGACGCTGCGTTTTCGGCGCGACGGTCGATCTCGAAGACCAGGATTCCGGCGATCAGGTCACCTACCAGATCGTCGGCGAGGACGAGGCCGACATCAAGGGCGGCAAGATTTCCGTCAATTCGCCGATCGCCCGCGCGCTGATCGGCAAGTTCGCCGGCGACATCGCCCAAGTGCAGGCGCCGGGCGGGCTGCGCGAATACGAAGTGCTCGACGTCCGCTACGAATAGCATCTCCGTGCGCCGCCTTGCCGACTCTCTCCATGCCGTCGTTCTGACGCTGTGGGTGGGCGGCTTGTGGACAATCGGCTATCTGGTTGCGCCGACGCTGTTTTCCACGCTCGCCGATCGCGCGCTTGCCGGCGTCGTTGCCGGCAAGCTGTTCGCCCTGATCGGTTGGGTTGGCGTGGGCGGTGGTGCCTATCTGCTGATTTTCATGCGCCTGCGCCATGGCGCGGCGGTCTGGCGGAGCTGGAATTTCCGCGTGCTGCTGGCGATGTGGCTGTTGGCGGCGGCGAGCCTGTTCGGCATTCAGCCGCTGATGGCGCAAATGAAAGCCGAAGCGCTGCCGCGCGAGGTGATGGAGAGCGCGCTGCGTGAGCGTTTTGCCGTCTGGCACGGTATTTCCAGCATCCTCTATCTGGTGCAGAGCCTGCTCGGCCTGTGGGCCGTGGCAGCCGTCGCCCGCGCCAAGACGTGAGGAGCGGGCGGGAAACCGCCGCCGTAGCGGCGGGTGCGCTCTCAGTGGCCAGAACCGCCCTGGAAGCTGCGCTTGGTGCGCCGCGGCTCGCTGCGCGAACGGCGCGGGCGGCCCGGGGTTTTGGGCTGCGGCAGCACCGAGGCCGACTTGTTCTCGGGCGAGGGGCGCCAGACCACGAGCAGTTTTCCGATATGCTGTACCGGCGCCGCTTCGAGTTCCTGGCAAATGGTCGCCAGGAACTGCTCGCGCTGCTCCCGGTCGTCGTTGAAGACGCGGATCTTGATCAATTCGTGGCTGGCCAGGCTGTTGGCGATCTCTTTCAGGACGGATTCGGAGAGTCCGTTCTGGCTGATTGCAACGACGGGATTCAGGGCGTGGGCACGGGCGCGCAGGGCGCGGCGCTCGTCGGTGCTTAGATTGAGCATGAACTAAACCTCTATAAAGAACGCATTTTACCGAATTTTCAGCGATGGCACGAACCAGAACGAGCAATGCTTGGCTGCGCGAGCATGTAAATGATCCTTACGTACAGCGTGCGAAGTCTGAGGGCTATCGTTCGCGTGCCTCGTACAAGCTGATGGAGATCGACGACAAGGACCGCCTGATCCGTTCGGGCGAGGTTGTCGTCGACCTCGGCGCGACCCCCGGTGGCTGGTCGCAGGTCGCCGCCCAGCGGCAGAAGGGGCGGGGGCGCGTGGTGGCGCTCGACCTGCTGGAGATGGCGCCGCTGCCCGGCGTCGACTTTTTCCAGGGCGATTTCCGCGACGAGGAAATCCTGCTCAAGCTGGAAGAAATGCTGGCCGGCGAGAAGGTCGGCCTTGTTCTTTCCGATATGGCCCCCAATATATCGGGCATCCCCATCTCGGATCAGGCGCGGGTGATGCATCTCGCGGAACTCGGTCTCGATTTCGCGCGCAACTGGCTGAAACCGGACGGCGCTTTCCTGGTCAAAGTTTTCCAAGGGCACGGTTTCGACGAATTCGTGCAGGAGATGCGCAAGGTGTTCAAGACCGTTTCGTCGCGTAAGCCGGATGCTTCGCGCGATCGCAGCCCGGAAGTCTATCTGCTCGGCAAGGGCCTGAAGGCTTGAGTGGCCGGCGGCGAATCGGTTTAGAATGAGGCTTTTGGCAGGTTCCATGCCGTTCCGGGGCGATTTTCCCCGCGTTCGCAACGATGAAGAGGTGCAGCATTGAATAACATGTTCAAGAATCTGGCGGTGTGGCTGGTGATCGGTCTCGTGCTGATGACCGTCTTCAACCAGTTCAACAATCGCCAGGTCGCGCAGTCGGCGATGGAGTATTCGCAGTTTCTCGAGGAAGTGACGCAGGGGCGGATCGCCAAGGTCGTCATCGAGGGCCGCGTGCTCAAGGCGACGACCATCGACGGCAAGAAGCTGACCTCCTATTCGCCGCCCGACCTGTGGATGGTCTCCGACCTGCTGAAGTACGGCGTCAAGATCGAGGCACGTCCGGAAGAGGAGCCCTCCTTCCTGATGAACCTCTTCGTCTCGTGGTTCCCGATGTTGCTCCTGATCGGCGTCTGGGTCTTCTTCATGCGCCAGATGCAGGGCGGCGGGCGCGGCGGCGCCTTCTCGTTCGGCAAGAGCAAGGCGCGCCTGCTTGACGAGTCGAGCAACACCATCACCTTTGCCGACGTCGCCGGTTGCGACGAAGCCAAGGAGGAAGTCTCCGAACTCGTCGATTTCCTGCGCGACCCGTCCAAGTTCCAGAAGCTCGGCGGGCGCATCCCCAAGGGCGTGCTGCTGGTCGGCAATCCGGGGACCGGCAAGACCTTGCTCGCCAAGGCCATCGCCGGCGAGGCCAAGGTGCCTTTCTTCTCGATTTCCGGCTCCGATTTCGTCGAGATGTTCGTCGGCGTCGGCGCCGCGCGCGTGCGCGACATGTTCGAGAACGCCAAGAAGCACGCGCCGTGCATCATCTTTATTGACGAACTGGACGCGGTCGGCCGTCAGCGCGGCGCCGGTCTCGGCGGCGGCAACGACGAGCGCGAGCAGACGCTGAACCAGATGCTGGTCGAGATGGACGGCTTCGAGGGCAGCGTCGGCGTCATCGTGATCGCCGCGACCAACCGCCCGGACGTCCTCGACCCGGCGCTCATGCGCCCGGGCCGTTTCGACCGCCAGGTCATCGTGCCGCTGCCCGACATCCGCGGCCGCGAGCAGATTCTCGTCGTGCACATGCGCAAGGTGCCGCTGTCGCCCGACGTCAAGGCGGACATCATCGCGCGCGGCACGCCCGGCTTTTCCGGTGCCGATCTCGCCAACCTGGTGAACGAGGCGGCGCTGTTCGCCGCCCGCGCCAGCAAGCGTCTGGTCGACATGGAAGACTTCGAGAAGGCCAAGGACAAGATCATGATGGGCGCCGAGCGCCGCAGCATGGTCATGAACGAGGAAGAGAAGCGCAACACCGCCTACCACGAGTCCGGTCACGCCGTCGTCGCCAAGCTGGTGCCGAAATCCGATCCGGTGCACAAGGTCACGATCATCCCGCGCGGCCGCGCGCTCGGCGTCACCATGCAGCTGCCGGAAGAGGATCGCTACGCCTACGACCGCGTCTATCTCATGAGCCGCGTCGCGGTGCTCTTCGGCGGCCGCATCGCCGAGGAACTGTTCATGAACCAGATGACCACCGGCGCTTCCAACGACTTCGAGCGGGCGACGCAGATGGTGCGCGACATGGTCACGCGCTACGGCATGTCCGACGCGCTCGGCCCGATGGTCTACGGCGAGAACGAGGGCGAAGTCTTCCTCGGCCGCTCGGTGACGACGCACAAGAACGTCTCCGAGGCGACGATGCAGAAGGTCGATGCCGAAATCCGCCGCATCATCGACGAACAGTACGCGCTGGCGCGCCGCCTGCTCGACGAGAACCGCGACAAGGTCGAGGCGATGACCGCCGCGCTGCTCGAATGGGAAACCATCGATGCCGACCAGATCGACGACATCATGGCCGGCCGCCCGCCGCGCCCGCCGAAGGCGCCGCAGCCGGTGGCCGCGAACAAGCCGGACAGCAATGCGCCGGGCGCCGCGCCGAACGCCACGGCACCGGCCTGAGCCGGATCATTCACCAGCAACCGGGGGAGCGAGGCTCCCCCGGTTTTTTTACGTCGGACAATCATGCTTCGCTGCGGAAAATTCCAACTTGCCCTCGACCGTCCGCTGGTCATGGGCATCGTCAATCTCACGCCGGATTCCTTCTCGGGCGACGGCGTGGCGAGCGACGCCGAGCGCGTGATCGCCCACGCGCATCGCCAGATCGAGGCCGGCGCGGACCTGCTCGACCTCGGCGCCGAGTCGTCGCGTCCCGGCGCGATCCCGACCCCGCTCGACGAGGAGTTGCGCCGGCTGCTGCCGGTGCTCAAGGCGCTCGACGGCTGCGGCGTGCCGCTCTCGATCGACACCTACAAGCCGGAGGTGATGCAGGCGGCGCTCGCGCACGGTGCGGCGATGATCAACGACATCTACGGCCTGCGCATGCCCGGCGCGCTGGAAGCGGTGGCGCAGAGCGATTGCGCGGTCTGCCTGATGCACATGCAGGGCGAGCCGCTGAGCATGCAGCAGCAACCGGACTACGATGACGTCGTGGCCGAAGTGCGGGGGTTTCTCGAAGCGCGGGTGGCGGCGGCGCGGGGCGCCGGCATCGCCGACGACCGGCTGGTGCTCGATCCGGGCTTCGGTTTCGGCAAGACCCTGGCACACAATCTGGAGCTATTGCGCCACTTGCCTGCGACGACCGTCGACGGGTTGCCGGTGCTCGCCGGCATGTCGCGCAAGTCGATGCTTGGCGGCATCACCGGGCGGCCCGTCGGGCAGCGTCTGGGCGCCAGCCTGTCGGCCGCGCTGCTCGCGGCGCAGCGCGGCGCGCGCATCATCCGCGTGCATGACGTGGCGGAGACACGCGACGCGCTGGCCGTCTGGCAGGCGCTCGAAGGCCTCTGAGCCGGCGGCGGGCGGACGGCTTCAGCGCCCCTCGTGCGTCACCCGGAGGCTGTGTCTAGGTGCGGCGCCGGCGCTCGATGAAGAGGCTGCTGCCGGGGATTTTCTTGGCGTGCTTCTTGGCGTCGGCGGCGGTCGAGGAAATTTCCTGATGCGACTCGAAGGCACCCGCGGCGATCGGCAGGGCGCCGATCGACAGCGTCGGGGCCGGGTGGAAGACCGGCTCGCCGCGCCGGTTTTCGCCCGTATAGCCGCCATTGCGCAGATCCTCGGGCTTCAGCACGAGGCCGACGCGTTCGTCGAAAAGCCGCAGCGCCTGTGCGCAGCGCACCTCCCAGTCGGGACTCTGGAATAGCACCATGAAGTCGTCGCCGCCGATGTGGCCGACGAAGTCGAGTTGCGCGTCGGCGACGTCGCCGAGGATGCTGGCGAGCACCTGAATCAGGTCGTCGCCCTTGCGATAGCCGTAGGCGTCGTTGAAGGGCTTGAAGTGGTCGATGTCGCAGTAGGCGGCGATGAAGGCGATGCCGTTGTGCAGCAGGCGGTCGATGTGTTCGTTGATCGGCACGTTGCCCGGCAGCTGGGTGAGCGGGTTGGCGTAGCGCGCGGCCTGGATCTGCAGTTCGGTGATCATGCCCATCAGGTCGTGCGCGCTGCCGACGCCCAGGTACTTGCCGTTGTCGGTGACGACGAAGCCGTCGTAGAGGTGGCGGTGCGCCGAGCGGCTGATCAGCAGGCCGACTTCCTGCACCGTCGAATCCTCGTTGATGATCAGCGGCAGCGGGTCCATGAACTGCGTGCATGACTTGCGTCCGAACAGTTCGCGGCTGTACGGACGGGCGAAGCGGTCGATCAGGGCGTGGCGGTTGATGAGTCCGAGCGGGACGCCGGCGACCACGACGGGCAGCGAGAAAAGGCCGGGTTCGGCCTCGAAGCGCCGGTAAACCTCGTCGTTGCCGGTTTCCGGCGTGACCGGCGAAATCGGCCGCGCCAGGCTGCGCACCGTGACGTTGCCGCTCTGCGCCGCGCCGCTCGGGAAAACGATGATGTTGCGCCGGTTCATGATGCCGACCATGGTTTCGCTCGGAATCGGACGCGGTGCGGCGGTCGGCACGGCGATCAGATAGCCCTGCCCGCAGGCGATGCCGAGGTCGCGCACGGCCAGGCAATCGGCCTCGGTTTCGATGCCCTCGGCGATGATGCGCGCCGAGCAGGTTTCGGCGAGGTCCTGCATGGCCTTCACGAACTGGAATTTGAGGTGGTCGTCGGCGATGCCGCCGATGAAGTGGCGGTCGATCTTGACGTAATCGGGCTTCACTTCCGACCACATGCGCAGGTTGGCGAAACCTTCGCCGAGATCGTCGATGGCGATCTGGTAGCCGAGGCTGCGATAGTGGGCCAGCGTCTGTTGGATGGCCGGAAAGTCGGTGACGCGCTGGTTCTCGGTCAGCTCGATGACCACCCGACTCGGGGCAAGGCCGATGCGGCGCAGCAGCTCGAGCGTGCCGCCGTTGCGGAAGGCAGCGTCGTCGAGGCTGTCGGGGCTGGCGTTGATGAACAGCTTGCCCGGCAGCTGCAGCCTGGCGAAGGCACGGAACACAGCTTCCCGGCAGGCACGCTCCAGTTCCTGGCGCAGCCCGTGTCGATCGGCCGCTTCGAAGAGCGTCTGCGGCATGTGGTAGGGCGTCCCCTGTGGGCCGCGGATCAGGCCTTCGAAGGCGAAATAGGCGTGCGCGCGGAAGTCGATGATCGGCTGGAAGACGGCGCTGAGCCGGTCGTTCTCGATGAAGGAGCGGAGCAGGTCGGCTTCGCCGCCAACCAGACAGAGATGGGCGCTCTCGGCGCGCGCTGGTGCGGGCCTGGGCGGTAGGGGCAAGGGCAGGATCGGAGCTTCGACCATGATGGAAGAGGGCCTTGAATGCGGGATTCCTAGTCTAGATTCGCATCGTTTCAGTAGAATGACGGTCTTTGGCTGGAGCCGGACCGCGTCTGCGGCCGCCGGGAGAGTGAAATGACAAGAAAGTATTTCGGTACGGACGGCGTGCGCGGTCGCGTCGGCGAAGCGCCGATCACGCCGGATTTCGTGATGCGCCTCGGCTACTCGGCGGGCAAGGTGCTGGTCGCGCACGAGTCGGCGCGCGCCCAGCTCAAGGCGGGCGAACGGCCGGCGGTGCTGATCGGCAAGGACACGCGGATTTCCGGCTACATGCTGGAGGCCGCCCTCGAGGCCGGCTTCGCGGCGGCCGGCGTCGACGTCTGCCTGGTCGGCCCGATGCCGACCCCGGCCATCGCCTACCTGACGCGCGCCCTGCGCCTGCAGGTCGGAGTCGTCATTTCCGCCTCGCATAACCCTTACTACGACAACGGGATCAAGTTTTTCTCGGCGCACGGCACCAAGCTGCCCGACTCGCTCGAGGCGGAGATCGAGGCCGCCGTGCTGGCCGCCGAAAACGCGCCGCTCGGCTGCGTGCCGTCGGCCGATCTCGGCCGCGCCCGGCGGATCAACGACGCCGCCGGACGCTACATCGAATTCTGCAAGAGCACCTTCCCGAACGATCTCGACCTGCGCGGCCTGAAGATCGTCGTCGACTGCGCGCACGGCGCGGCCTACCACATCGCCCCGCACGTCCTGCACGAGCTGGGCGCCGAGGTGAGTACGGTCGGCGCCGAACCGAACGGTCTGAACATCAACGACGAGGTCGGCGCCACGGCGCCGACCGCGCTGCGCAAGGCCGTCCTGGCGCAGCAGGCCGACCTCGGCATCGCGCTCGACGGCGACGGCGACCGCGTCATGATGGTCGACGCCGAGGGCAATCTGTACGACGGCGACCAGCTGCTCTTCGCCATCGTGCGCAGTCGCCTGCGCCAGGGGCCGGTGTCCGGCGTGGTCGGCACGCTGATGACCAACCTCGCCTTCGAGCACGGGCTCAAGGAACTCGGCGTCCCCTTCGCGCGCGCCGCGGTCGGCGACCGCTACGTCATGGAAATGCTGCAGGAGAAGGGCTGGCTGTACGGCGGCGAGAACTCCGGCCACATCCTCTGCCTCGACAAGCACAGCACCGGCGACGGCATCGTCTCCGCGCTGCAGGTCCTGTGTGCCCTGCGTCAGGCGGGGGGCGACCTGCGTGCGCTGCTCGGCGGGCTCGAACTGTATCCGCAGAAGCTGATCAACGTGCCGCTGGTCAAAGGCTTCCCATGGAAGGACCACCCGCATATCGCCGCCGCTCAGCGCGCCGTCGAGTCGACGCTCGACGGTTCCGGCCGGGTGCTCCTGCGTGCCTCCGGGACCGAGCCGCTGCTGCGCGTGATGGTCGAGGGGCGCGACGCCGCGACCGTCCTCGAGGCGGCGCAGACGCTGGCGGAGGCCGTGCGTGAGGCGGTTTCATCGTGATGTAACAGACGCGTAACATTCGCTGGCTAGACTGCGTTCCGTTTGCTGCTACGCAGTATCTACCAAGGAGTGTGTTGCATGAAGATCGCGAAAATCGCTGCTGTCGTGACGTTGGCCCTCGCCGGCGTCTCCGCTTCCGGTCTGGCGCAAGCTCAGGCGCTGGTCAAGATCGACGGTTCGTCGACGGTGTATCCGATCACGGAGGCCGTCGCCGAGGATTTCCAGAAATCCAAGAAGAACGCCGTTCGCGTGACCGTCGGCATCTCCGGGACGGGTGGCGGTTTCAAGAAGTTCTGCCGCGGCGAGACCGACATCTCCGATGCCTCGCGTCCGATCACCAAGAAGGAAATGGACGACTGCAAGGCCGCCGGCGTCGAGTACCTCGAACTGCCGGTTGCCTACGACGCGCTGACTGTCGTCATCCACCCGAAGAACACCTGGGCGAAGAACATGACCGTCGCCGAGCTGAAGACGATCTGGGAACCCGCTGCGCAAGGCAAGATCACCAGCTGGAAGCAGGTCAACCCGGCGTGGCCGGACCGTCCTCTCAAGCTCTACGGTCCGGGCGCCGATTCGGGCACCTTCGAGTACTTCACCGAAGCCGTCAATGGCAAGGCGAAGGCGACGCGCGGCGACTTCACCGCGTCGGAAGACGACAACGTGCTGGTGCAGGGCGTTTTGCGCGACATCGGCGGCCTTGGCTACTTCGGCTTCGCCTACTACAGCGAGAACAAGGAAAAGCTGGCCGCCGTTTCGGTCGTCGCGCCGGGCAAGGCGGCGGTCGCCCCGTCGCTGGAAACCGTGGTCAACGGCACCTATCAGCCGCTCGCCCGTCCGATCTTCATCTACGTCAATGCCAAGTCGGCCGAGAAGCCCGAGGTCAAGGAATTCGTCGAGTACTACATGAAGAACGGCGAAGCGCTGACCAAGGAAGTGAAGTACGTGCCGCTGCCCGCCAAGGCCTACGCCTATAACCTGGACCATTTCGCGAAGCGCGCCAAGGGCACCAAGTTCGGCGGCGAAAACAAGGTCGGCCTGACCATCGAAGAGCTGATGAAGCTCGAAGCCAAGTAAGTTCCGTCCGCGCCCCGGGGAGTTCCTTCCCCGGGGTTGTTGCGCTCCGCTGCAAAACCTATCATTCAGGACTCGCCCATGAGTTCAACCGCATCAATCGCATCGACTGCCGAAGGCCTGCCCATCGTGTCCCAGCCCAGCGATCGCCTGAAGAAGGACGTGACGCGCCATTTCAAGGAGCGCGTGATCGAGTCCATCCTGTTTCTCGCGGCCTTCGTCTCGGTATTCACGACCGCCGCCATCGTCTACATCCTGATCACCGAATCCTGGGTCTTCTTCCAGCACGTTCCGTTCAGCGATTTCCTGTTCGACACGCAATGGACGCCGCTCTTCGACGACGCCCACTACGGCATCATGGTGCTCCTCTCGGGCACCCTGACGAGTTCCGCGGTCGCCCTGCTGGTGGCGATTCCGCTCGGGACCATCATCGCCATCTACCTCTCGGAATTCGCGCCCTTCGTCGTGCGCGAGGTGGCCAAGCCCTTCCTCGAGCTGCTCGGCGGCGTGCCGACCATCATCTACGGCTATTTCGCGCTGGTCTTCCTGACCCCGCTGCTGCAGCACTTTCTCCCCGAGCTGCCGGGCTTCAACCTGCTTTCGGCCGGCATTGTGATGGGCATCATGATCATTCCCTACGTCGCCTCGCTGTCCGAGGACGCCATGCGCGCCGTGCCGATGGCGCTGCGCGAAGGCTCCTACGCGATGGGCGCGACGCGCCTGCAGACCGCGCTGCGCGTGGTCATGCCGGCCGCCACGTCGGGCATCGCCTCGGCCTACATCCTCGGCATCTCGCGCGCCGTCGGCGAGACGATGATCCTTGCCGTCGCCGCCGGCATGCAGCCCAATCTCACCTTCAATCCGACCGAACCGGGCGCGACGATCACCTCGTTCATCGTCCAGGTTGCGCTCGGCGACCTGCCGCACGGCAGCATCGGTTACCAGACGATCTTCGCGGCGGGCCTGACCCTGATGCTGATGACGCTGGTGTTCAATTTGCTCGGCTACTACATGCGGAAGCGTTTCCGCGAAGTGTACTGAGCCCTCGGGACGCACAAAAATGAATCAACAAGAACTTCAGGCGATGCGCGCCATGATCGGCGCACACAAGCGCTGGGACTTCATGTTCGGCGTGTTGGGCATCCTGGCCCTGATGATCGGCGTGCTGACCTTCACCGCGCTGTTCGCCGACATGGCGATCAAGGGCTTTTCGCGGATCGACGCCAATTTCTTCCTCTCCTTCCCGTCGCGCCGCGCGGCCGACGCGGGCATCCTCTCGGCCTGGGTCGGGTCGACCCTGGTCATGTTCGTCACCGCCTTCGCCGCCGTTCCGGTCGGGGTCGCGGCCGGCGTCTATCTCGAGGAATACGCGCCGAAGAACTGGGTTACCGACATCATCGAGATCAACATCACCAACCTCGCCGGCGTGCCGTCGATCATCTACGGCCTGCTCGCCCTCGGTCTCTTCGTCTACACCTTCGGCCTCGGGCAAAGCATCCTCTCGGCCGGCCTGACGCTGGCGCTGCTCATCCTGCCGATCGTCATCGTCGCCACGCGCGAAGCCATCCGCGCCATTCCGCAGATCATCCGCGAGGGCGCCTACGCCTGCGGCGCGACGACCTGGCAGGTGGTGCGCGATCACATCGTTCCCTACTCGAGCGCCGGCATCCTGACCGGGGTGATCATCGGCATGGCGCGCGCGATCGGCGAAACCGCGCCGATCATCACCATCGGCGCGCTGACCTTCATCGCCTTCCTGCCTTCCGCGCCCTTCACGGGAGAGCCGGCGGCGGGGCTGTTCGACTGGCTGTTCGCGCCCTTCACCGTGATGCCGATCCAGATGTTCAACTGGACCTCGCGCCCCGAAGCGGCCTTCCTCAACAATGCCGCCGCCGCCGGCTTCGTCCTCGTGCTGATGACGCTGATCATGAACGGCATGGCGATCTGGCTGCGCTACCGCTTGCGCAAGAACATCAAGTGGTGAGAATTCTTTGAATATGGTGAATCCAATGACCGCAACCGCACTGCACGAGCAGACGCCCGCACTCAAGGCCGAAGCCCGTAACCTGAACTTCTACTACGGCAACTTCCACGCCCTCAAGGGCATCAACATGCCGGTGTACGACAAGAAGGTCACTGCCCTGATCGGCCCCTCGGGCTGCGGCAAATCGACCTATCTGCGCTGCTTCAACCGCATGCACGACCTCTACCCGGGCAACCGTTACGAGGGCGGCATCGACTTTCACCCGGACCGCACCGATCTGCTGTCGCCGCAGGTCGATCCGATCGAGGTGCGCATGCGCATCAGCATGGTCTTCCAGAAACCGAATCCGTTCCCCAAGTCGATCTACGAGAACGTCGCCTACGGCCTGCGCGTGCGCGGCGAACGCACGCGCTCGGTGATCGACGACAAGGTCGAGGCCGCGCTGCGCGGCGCGGCGCTGTGGAACGAGGTGAAGGACCGCCTCAAGGAACTCGGGGCTAACCTCTCGGGCGGTCAGCAGCAGCGCCTGTGCATCGCGCGCGCGCTGGCGACCGACCCGGAGCTGATGCTGTTCGACGAGCCGACCTCGGCGCTCGACCCGATCGCCACCGGCAGCATCGAGGAACTGATCACCGAGCTGAAGGAGAAGGTGACCATCCTCATCGTGACGCACAACATGCAGCAGGCGGCGCGCGTTTCCGACTACACCGCCTACATGTACCTAGGCGAAATGGTCGAATTCGGCGTCACCGACCAGATCTTCATCAAGCCGCAGAAGAAGGCGACCGAAGACTACATCACCGGCCGCTTCGGCTGATCGCCGGGGGCTTCGCCGCATTGCCGCAACGGCCGGTTTTCACCGGCCGTTTTTCTTTTGCGGCGCGTGCCTTCGCGCGTGCCGCGGCGCATTGAAAAAAATCGCGCGGGGGCTACAATGGCCCGTTTTTTTGCTGGAACGAGAGCCGCATGCCGACCGGAATCATCGAATCGCTCGACCACGAAGCGCGGGGCATCACCCGGCTCGACGGGAAAACCATCTTTGTCGAGGGCGCCCTGCCGGGCGAGCGCGTCGAATACCTGAGCCACCGCCGCAAGCCGAGCTTCGAAGTGGCGCACGTCCTGCGCGTGCTCAAGCCCTCGGGCGACCGCGTCGCGCCGCGCTGCCCGCATTACGGCGTATGCGGCGGCTGCAGCATGCAGCATCTGGACCCCGGCGCGCAGGTTGCGGCCAAGCAGCGCATCCTCGAAAGCAATCTCTGGCACCTTGGGCGCATCAAGCCCGAGCAGCTCTATCCGCCGATCTACGGATCGCCGTGGGGCTATCGCCACCGCGCGCGCCTGTCGGCCCGGTTGGTGACGAAAAAAGGCGGTGTGCTGCTCGGCTTCCACGAACGGAAAAGCAGCTACGTCGCCGATATGGGGCAGTGCGAAATCCTGCCGCCGCACGTCTCGGCGCTGATCCTGCCGCTGCGCGAGCTGATCGGCCGGCTGTCCTGCGCCGACCGCATGCCGCAGGTCGAAGTCGCCGTCGGCGAGCGCATCACGGCGCTCGTGCTGCGCATCCTGCAGCCGCTGACCGGCGCCGACGAGACTTTGCTGCGCGCCTTCGCCGACCGCCACGGGGTGGTCTTCTACCTGCAGCCGCAAGGGCCGGCCACCGCCTATCGCTTCTATCCGCAGGAAGGACCGGCGCTGTCCTACACGCTGCCGGAGTTCGGCATCGAGCATTTCTTCTCGCCGACCGAGTTCACGCAGGTGAACCACGCGATCAACCGCGTGCTGGTGCGCCGCGCGATGAATCTGCTCGCGCCGCAACCGGGCGAGCGCATCGCCGACATGTTCTGCGGTCTCGGCAACTTCACGCTGCCGATCGCCCGTTCGGGTGCCAAGGTGGTGGGGATCGAAGGCAGCGCCGAACTGGTCCGCCGCGCGGCGGAAAACGCCGCCACCAACGGCCTGGCCGGCCGGACCGAATATGCGGTCGCCAATCTGTTCGAGGCGACGCCGGAAACGCTTGCCGCGCTGGGCCACTTCGACAAGATGCTGATCGATCCGCCGCGCGAGGGCGCGCTCGAACTGGTCAAGGCGCTGGGTGAAGAGGATGGCGGCGCACCCCGTCGCATCGTCTACGTTTCCTGCAGCCCGGCGACGCTGGCGCGCGACGCGGCCATCCTGGTCAATCAGAAGGGCTACCGCTTCTGCGGCGCGGGCGTGGTCAATATGTTCCCGAACACCTCGCACGTCGAATCCATCGCGCTCTTCGAGCGCAGCTGAGGCGGCCGGCATGCGCTACGAGCATCTCGTCCAGATCAACGATCCCTTCAATCCGGCGGTGACGCCGCTCAGCCGCGCGCAGCTATGGTTCGGGCTGCTGTGCCGCGCGGAGGATGCGGTCCCCTTCCTGCCCGGCCTCGAAGCCTGCGTGATCGTCGCGCGCGAGCCCTTGCGCCTGGAGCGCGAACTGCGCTTCGGCAGCGTTACCGTGCACGACATCGTGACGCTACGGCCCGAGGTTTCGGTGCGCTTCGACAGCCGCGTCACCGATACGCACGCCGGCGGTTCGCTGACCATTTCGATCGAGGAACCCGAGGCGGAAAGCCTGTTCCTGCGCTTCGTATACGAAACGACGCTGGGCGAGGCGGCCGACGCCGAGGACGTGGCCTATCTCGAGTTCGTCAAATCGGCCTACCACGAGTCGGATATCGACACCGTGCGCGTCATCCGCCTGATCGCCGAGGACGGGCGCGTCCAGTAGGGGCTGCCCGTCGTCCGGCGGGATCAGTGCACGCTGCTGCTGCGCGTCGACTGCTGCCAGGCGATGACCGTCTGCGTCGCGGCGGACATGATCCTGTCGCGCTGCTCGGGAGGAAGCTGCTGCTTGAGCGCGCCGAACAACTGCTCGGTCATCTCCTGCGCCAGTCCATCGATCGCCAGTCCGTGCGCCAGGCAGCGAATCTGGATGTCGGCCAGCGTGTTGGCGACGATGATCCAGCCCAGTTCGGGCATTTTTTCGACGAGGCCGAGCATCATCCCGCCGACCTGCTTGAGCACGGCGACCGCACCTTCGCGGTCCTCCTCGGCGATCATCGCGTGCCACAGCGCGAGATGGATCGCCTTGCGCAGTTCGGCCTTGAAGCTGAAGGCGCATTCCTGCGCGGCCTCGATGCGCTCCATGGCGTCGAGCGCGGCGGCGCCGTGCTTCCCGTTGCGCAGGGCGGCGACCAGTTCGCCGAGGCCGCTCATCGCCTGCGCGCCGAAAATCTGGCTGTAGGCCAGTCCCCATTGATCGAGGCCGCCGAGCAGCAGTGCCGCGCGCAGCGCCTGCGTCCCGACCGCCTCGGCTTCGCCGATCCATTGCTCCAGCCGCGCGGCGGCCTCCAGCATCGCTTTCTGGCGCGTTTCCGGCGCCGCTTCGAGGGTGAGCCTGAACGCCAGCGAGAAACCGTCCTGCGCGTGCCGCGCGGCCTGCGTCTGGGCCTCGCGCGGGAGGAGGGTGATCAAGGGGTCGGTCATCGTGGACATGGCGATCGTTTCCGAAGAGGCAGGAGGGGGGGGCGAGCGACTTGCTGCGTCGATTGGCCGGCTTCGGCCAGCGTGGATTATAGCGCCGGCTCGCCGCGCGCCGAATTGGGAGGCCAGGTCGGCGGGGAGGCCAAGTTGGCGGCGCCAAGTCGGGATGTTGCAGGTTTTTGATCGTTTCGGCGGGTAAACGAAAAAAAACCTGCATTTCTGCAGGTTTTTTCCTTGATTCTGGCGCGCCCGGAGCGATTCGAACGCCCGACCCCTTGGTTCGTAGCCAAGTACTCTATCCAGCTGAGCTACGGGCGCAGCGCCTTTTGAAGCCGCGAATTATACAGACCTGATTCGCTTTTTCAAGTACTTTCGTACTTTTTTTCATTTTCCTGGCGGAGACGGAGGGATTCGAACCCTCGATACGAGTTTTAGCCCGTATGCTCCCTTAGCAGGGGAGTGCCTTCGACCTCTCGGCCACGTCTCCAGGAGGGCGCGATAATAGCGGTTTCAGCGCGCCCGGTCAAACCTAAATCGTCTTACGCTTCCTTGTCGAGACCGAAGGTCTTGTGCAGGATGCGCACGGCGAGTTCCAGGTACTTTTCGTCGATGACGACGGAGATCTTGATTTCGGAGGTCGAGATCATCTGGATGTTGATGCCTTCCTCGGCCAGCGTGCGGAACATCTGGCTGGCGATGCCGGGATGCGAGCGCATGCCGACGCCGACGGCGGAGACCTTGCAGGTCTTGTTGTCGCCGACGATCTCGCGCGCGCCGATGTGGCCCTTGACGGTTTCGAGGACGCCGAGCGCCTTGTTGTAGTCGCCGCGATTGACCGTGAAGGAGAAGTCGGTGGTGCCGTCGTGGCCGACGTTCTGGATGATCATGTCGACGTCGATGTTGGCGTCGGCGATCGGACCGAGGATCTGGTAAGCGATGCCGGGGCGATCCGGGACGCCGAGAACGGTGAGCTTGGCTTCGTCGCGGTTGAAGGCGATGCCGGAGATGATCGGTTGTTCCATTTTCTTGTCTTCCTCAACAGTGATCAGCGTGCCTTCGCCTTCGTCCTGGAAGCTGGAGAGCACGCGCAGTTTGACTTTGTATTTGCCGGCGAATTCGACGGAGCGGATCTGCAGCACCTTGGAACCGAGGCTGGCCATTTCCAGCATCTCTTCGAAGGTGATGGTGTCGAGCTTGCGCGCTTCCGGCACGACGCGCGGGTCGGTGGTGTAGACGCCGTCGACATCGGTGTAGATCTGGCACTCGTCGGCCTTCAGTGCGGCGGCGAGCGCCACGGCCGAGGTGTCGGAGCCGCCGCGGCCGAGCGTGGTGATGTTGCCGTGCTCGTCGGCGCCCTGGAAGCCGGCGACGATGACGACGTTGCCTTCGCTCAGGTCCTTGCGGATGCGCTGGTCGTCGATCTTGAGGATGCGCGCCTTGGTATGCATGCTGTCCGTCAGCACGCGCACCTGCGAGCCGGTGTAGCTCTTGGCCTTCAGGCCCTCCTCGTGCATGGCCATGGCCAGCAGGCCGATGGTGACTTGTTCGCCGGTCGAGGCGATGACGTCGAGTTCCCGCGGGTTGGGGTTCGACGAAATCTCCTTGGCCAGGCCGATCAGGCGGTTGGTCTCGCCGGACATGGCCGAGGGGACGACGACGATGTCGTGTCCCTGGGCTTTCCAGCGGGCAACACGTTTAGCCACGTTTTTGATGCGATCCGTCGAGCCAACCGACGTGCCGCCGAACTTCTGAACTATCAGCGCCATTCCTGTTCCAATTGAGGCTAACGAAAAGCGGCGATTCTAGCGCATTGTCGGCTTGAAAAGTAAGGGATATTCAGCTTCGCCGGGGGCGTTCCCGCATTAGTGAAATGGTCTTTTGGCATGCTGCTTGCAATTTTATGTAGGTGTTCTATACTGAGTGAGTTATGACTTAGGTCATATTTAATTCGTCATAGACGGTGGTACTTTTCACGACAGTTGTTACCCCGTCGGCACACATGTTTGAAAGGACAGTCATGAGCAACGTCAAAGCTATCGAGAAGGTCGATCCCCGCGAGATTCGCCGTAAGCTGGGCCTCAACCAGCAACAGTTCTGGTCGAAGATCGGTGTGACGCAGAGCGGCGGTTCGCGCTATGAGAGCGGCCGCAACATGCCGAAGCCGGTGCGCGAGTTGCTGCGTCTGGTGCATGTCGAGCAGGTCGACATCCAGCGCATCAAGCGCGACGAGATCGAGGTGATCGAGTACCTGAAGAGCGAAGAGCCGGAGCTCTTCAAGACCCTGAAGAAGTCGGCCAAGAGCAAGGTGCGCAAGGCCGCCTGAGGCCGACGCTTGCGGCGTCAGGGGTTGGCGACGACCTCGACGCCGAGCGCGGCGATCCGATCCGCGAAGCGCCGGAAGTTTTCCGGCGCGACGTTGGAGAGGCGTTGCGCATCGGGTTGTAGAGAAGGGCGTGCCAGACCGTAAAGGTGCACGCCCTTTATCTTTTGGCGGACGGCGCCGATCAGCGCCAGGTAGGCGGCCTGTTCCGCCTCGCTGCTTTCCTTTCCGTCGATCGCGAAGTAGCAGGTCTGCACCCAGGTCGGGGCGAGGTCGGCGCAGCGGAGCAAGGCCGCTTCGATTTTTTCCGGCGCGAGCCGGATGCCGTTGACGCGCGCGATCGCTTCTTCCGTCGCGCGGTCGACCTTGAACCAGATTTCGCCGTCGATGGCGCCGATGCGGGCGATGCCGCGCTGTACCTCGGGCCGGTGCAGCAGGCTGCCGTTGGTGATCAGGCGCAGCTTGAGGCTGTCGAGCAGCCCGAAGTCGCGCAATACCCGCTCGACCCGCTCGACGGCGGCGTCAAATTCGGTGGCGCTGGTCGGCTCGCCGTTGCCCGAGAACGCCACGTCCATCAGCCGGCGCGCCTCGGGCGGCGCGTTCCGTTCGAGAAAATCGCCGTGCGTCGCCGCGTGCAGGAAGGCGCGCAGTTCCGCTTCCAGCCGGTCGAGATCGATCGGCGGCGGGCCGCCGCGCGTCAGGTCGGGGACCTGGCAATAGAAGCAGGCCCAGTTGCAGGCGTTGTTTACGTTGAGGTTGATGCCGACCGAAACGCCGCCCGCGCGCCGCGACACGACGGGGTAGACGTAGGTGAGGCCGACGCTGTCGCGGCTGTGGTCGGTGACTTTCAACATGGGGTCCTGAGGCAGGGGCAGGCCGGAGTGGCCGATGGTGCAATGATATAATCGCCGCTCGATTTATTGCCGACGATTTTCCATTTTCCCGATGCTCATCACCCGCCGCCTCGAGTTCGATGCCGGTCACCGGATACCGGACCACAAAAGCCAGTGCCGTCATCTGCACGGGCACCGCTACGCGCTCGAGATCACGCTCGCCGGCGACGTCATCCGGCGCGACGGCGACGCGGCGAACGGCATGGTGATGGATTTCTCCGAGGTCAAGGCGCTCGCCAAGCAGCATCTGGTCGACGTCTGGGACCACGCCTTCCTCGTCTATGCCGGCGATGCGCCGGTGCTCGGCTTCCTGCAATCCATGCCCGACCACAAGACGGTCGTTCTCGACTGCGTGCCGACGGCGGAAAATCTCGTCCAGAAAGCCTTCCAGATTCTCGATGCGGCGTACCGGGATACCTACGGCAACCACCTGCGCCTGCAGCAGGTGCGCCTGTACGAGACGCCCAACTGCTGGGCCGACGCGGTTCGCCCCTGAACCGTCGCACCCGCCCGGCGAGCGGTCGGGACCGGTACGCAGGGCTTTTCCGGTGCCGCGCTTCCTTCCTGATTTTTCCCTGTGAGTTTACGTGCCTTCTGGCTTGTTGGCGGCATCGCGCTTGCCGCGGTGTCTCCGGGATTTGGTCGATTGCTCCTTATGCAGTTCGTTGACTGCGGGGCGATCCCGTTTTTGCAAATACGATGAATAAGCCGATGAGCGATCTTTTCCAACTCCACATCGACATCGACGCGCGTGTGCACGGCATCCGCGAGAATCGCCCGGACTGGCTGTGTGGCAAAGGGTGCGACGGCTGTTGCCGCCGGCTCGCCGACGTGCCTCGACTGTCCGCGGTGGAGTGGACGTTGCTGCGTGAGGGCTTGGCTGCTTTGCCGTCGGAGCGCCTGGCAGAAATCCGCTCGGCAATGCACGCCATGGCCGTCGCGGCTGCCGAAGGGGTGAGTCCGCTCGTCTGCCCGCTGCTCGATCAAGCGAGCGGCGCCTGTCCGGTTTACGCCCAGCGTCCGGTCGCGTGTCGCACCTACGGCTTCTACGTGCAGCGCGACCTGGGGCTGTATTGCCGCGACATCGAGGCACGTGTCGAGGATGGGACGCTCGCCGACGTGGTGTGGGGCAACCACGACGCCATCGACCGATGGTTCGCCGCACTTGGCGAGGTCCGCCCGTTGCCCGAATGGTTCGCGCGGTGGGAGGGCGGAGCGTAGCGCGCGGACGGCGATTCGGACGAGCGTTTGCCGTTGCGCTGTCCCGGTTCATGCCAGAGCAAGAAGAGCGTCGAGAGGAATATCGCAACGGCTGGCGCATCTGCGGCTTCTTCTCCGCAGGAGCTTTTGCAGCAGATCAGGGGGCGACCGGGTATCGACTCGAAATGGCGATTCGGTTCCAGGTGTTGATGACGATGGTCAGCCATTCCACTGCAGAAATCTCTTCGTCGGAAAATAAATCGGCTGCCGCGGCATATACGGAATCGGGCACTTGTCCGTCCGCGATCAGCGTGATGGCTTCGGCCAGCGCCAGCGCGGCACGCTCTTTCTCCGTGAAGTAACCCGATTCGCGCCAAGCCGGCAAGACGCTCAGGCGATCAGCCGTTTCGCCGGTGTTTAGGGCGTCGCGGGCATGCAGGCGAACGCAAAATGCGCATTGATTGATCTGCGATACCCGCAGACGCAGGAGATGGGAAAAACCGTCCGCCAATCCGGCGGATTCCGCGGCTTGCGTCGCAAGCCGGTCGAATTCGGCGACCGCTTGATATAGCTTCGGTGCCGCCTTGCCGAGATTGATCCGTTCCGACATCCGAGTCTCCTTCGCTGATCCTGTCTGACGCGCGGCAAGACGCTCGCGCCGATAGCTGACGGTTCGTTGCGGCCGCACGACGTCGGCCTTGGTGAGGAGGATGTTCGGGGACCGAACCGTGGGCGGGGCCGTTTTGCATTCTGGCGGAAGCGGTGAGATTCGAACTCACGGTGGGGTTACCCCCACGCGGGTTTTCAAGACCCGAGCATTAAACCACTCTGCCACGCTTCCAAATTGTCCGCCGGTTTTGGCCAGGGTTGCGGAGACGATTTCCGCAAGTTGCGGAGATTCGCGCTTGACGCCTTTTTAAATCAACACCTTATGGAGCAATGCAGCGGCTTTCAAGACCGGTGCATTCAACCACTCTGCCACGCTTCCGAGGCCGGCATTATAACCGCAGCGAGGCGCGTCGATTGCGAAACCGGTTTTTCGCCCGAACCGCCCGCTTAGCGGGCGATGAAGTCGCGCAGCGCGTCGAGCACGGCGTCCGGTTTTTCGGCCATCAGGGCATGGCCGCTGCCCGTGATATTCACGAGTCGGCTGCCCGGCACGCCGTCGGCGACCGCCTTGGCCGCCTTGGGGGCGGTCATGCGGTCGCGCGTGCCGGCGATCACGAGCAGCGGACAGCGGATGGCGGAGAGGCTTTCCAGGCTGCGCGCATAGGCGTTGCAGACCGTGAGATCGGTGTGGAAAACGCCGGGTTTCTGGCGCTCCATCAGGCGCTGGTTCATGCCCAGCATCCACATGCCCGGCACCGCGCAGCCGCCGAGCTGGCCCTCGGGGGAGTAGGAGAAGGCGTTGATCAGCGCCGCCGCCTTCGGTTCGTTGTGCTGCGCGGCGTCTAGCAGGGAATCGGAGACCGGCATCGGCAGCGCGGTGCCGATCAGCGCGACGCGCTCGACGCGCTGCGGATGGCGCAGCGCCGTTTCGAGGGCGACGAGCGAGCCCATGCTGTGGCCGACGAGGTTGGCGCGTTCGATGCCGGCGGCGTCGAGCAGGGCGACGATCCAGTCGGCGAGCGCTTCGACCGAGGCGAGCGGCGCGCCGCCGCTGCGCCCGTGGCCGGGCAGGTCGGGGGCGAGCATGGTGTGGCCGTGATGGGCGAACCAGCGGCTCTGCAAGGTCCAGCACGAATGGTCCTGCTGCGCGCCGTGGATGAAGATGACGGCGGGCTGCTGCGCGAGCGCGCCCGGGGCGGGCGTCTTGCCGCCGGTGTAGAGGTAGGCCGGCTGGCCGGCGACGGTGAGTTCCATGCTCAGGCTTTCGCAGCGGCGGCGAGGCCGCGGTTGAGGTCTTCGATGAGGTCGCCGGCGTCTTCGAGGCCGATCGACAGGCGGATGGTGCCGGGGTGGATGCCGGCCGCGACGAGCGCTTCGTCCGACATGCGGAAATGCGTGGTCGACGCCGGGTGGATGACCAGCGATTTGGCGTCGCCGACGTTGGCAAGATGCGAGAAGACGCGCAGCGCTTCGATGAATTTGCGCCCGGCGGCGCGGCCGCCGCTCAGGCTGAAGGTGAATACCGAACTGCTGCCGCGCGGCAGTAGGCGTTTGGCGAGTTCGTGGTCGGGGTGGTCCGGGAGATCCGGGTGGATCACGGCGTCGATGCCCTGGCCGATAAGCGTCGCGAGGTGCGCGACGACCTTGCGCGTGTTCTCGATGTGCCGCGCCATGCGCAGCGGCAGCGTCTCCAGCCCCTGCAGGATGTGGAAGGCGGAGAGCGGGCTGAGGCAGGCGCCGAAGTCGCGCAGACCTTCGCGCCGCGCGCGCAGCAGGAAGGCGGCGACGGTCGATTCCTCGGCGAAGTTCATGCCGTGGAAGCCCGCGTAGGGTTCGCTGAGCGTGGGGAATTTGCCGCTCGCCGCCCAGTCGAACTTGCCCGAGTCGACGATCAGGCCGCCGATGACGACGCCGTGGCCGGCGAGGAACTTGGTCGCCGAATGCAGGACGAGGTCGGCGCCGAGGTCGAAGGGGCGCAGCAGGTAGGGCGTGCTGAAGGTCGCGTCGACCAGCAGCGGCAATCCCTGGCCGTGGGCGAGCGCGGCGACGCGCGGGATGTCGAGCACGTCGAGGCCGGGGTTGCCGAGCGTTTCGCCGAACAGCAGGCGCGTTTCCGGGCGGATTGCGGCGCGCCAGGCGTCGAGATCGCGCGGGTCGACGAAGGTGGTCTCGATGCCGAAGCGCGGCAGCGTGTATTCGAGCAGGTTGTGCGAGCCGCCGTAGAGCGAGCGGCTGGCGACGATGTGGCTGCCGGCGCCCATCAGCGTGGCGATCGCCAGGTGCAGCGCGGCTTGTCCGGAGGCCACGGCGATCGCGCCGACACCGCCTTCGAGCGCGGCGATGCGTTCTTCGAGCACGGCGTTGGTCGGGTTCGAGATGCGCGAGTAGACGTGGCCGCCGCGTTCCATGTTGAACAGCGAGGCGGCCTGATCGGCGTCCTTGAAGACGAAGGACGAGGTCAGATAGATCGGCTGCGCCCGCGCCCCGTATTGCGAGTCCGGAACCTGTCCGGCGTGCAGGGAGAGGGTGTCGAATTTGTAGCTCATCGGAAACGGGCTCCTGTGGCGGATTTTTTGCGCGCCGCCGGTCGTCCGGCGGTGCTGCGAACCGGGCGAAGGATACGACGAAACCGCACGGGCGTGCGACGGGCGAAACGGAGGCGGTCCGCCTCAGGCCGGGGCGTCGAGCAGCGCGAGCGGATCGGCGCAGGCGTAGCCGAGCGCCTCGGCGACCGGCGCGCAGGCGATTGCGCCGGCGTGCACGTTGAGGCCGTTGCGCAGGTGCGGGTCGTCGCGCAGCGCCTGGCGCCAGCCACGGTCGGCGAGGGCCAGGACGAAGGGCAGGGTGGCGTTGTTGAGCGCGAAGGTCGAGGTGCGCGCGACGGCGCCGGGCATGTTGGCGACGCAGTAGTGCACCACGTCGTCCACCACGTAGGTCGGCTGCGCGTGGGTGGTCGGCCGGCTGGTTTCGAAGCAGCCGCCCTGGTCGATCGAGACATCGACCAGCACCGAGCCCGGGCGCATGCGGCGGACCATGTCCCGGCTCAGCAGCTTGGGCGCGGCGGCGCCGCGAATCAGCACGGCGCCGATCACGAGATCGGCGTCGAGCGCGTAGTCCTCGATGGCGCTCGCCGTCGAATGGATGGTGCAGATGCCGTTGCCGAACAGGGCGTCGAGCTGGACGAGGCGTTCGAGCGAGCGGTCGAGCACCGTGACCTGGGCGCCGAGGCCGACCGCCATGCGCGCCGCGTTGTAGCCGACGACGCCGCCGCCGAGGATGGCGACCTTGCCCGGCGCGACGCCGGGGACGCCGCCGAGCAGCAGGCCGGCGCCGCCTTTCGATTTTTCGAGGCAGGAGGCGCCGGCCTGGATCGCCATGCGGCCGGCCACCTCGCTCATCGGCGCGAGCAGCGGCAGCTTGCCGCCGGGGCCGGTGACCGTTTCGTAGGCGATCGCACTGGCGCCCGAGGCGAGTAGCAGGCGCGCCTGCTCCGGATCGGGCGCCAGATGCAGGTAGGTGAACAGCAGCTGGCCGGGGCGCAGCAGGCGGCATTCGTCGGGCTGCGGCTCCTTGACCTTCACGAGCAGCTCGGCGCGCGCGAAGATTTCGGCCGGCGTGGCGATGAGTTCGGCGCCGGCCGTTGCGTAGAGCGCGTCCGAGAGGCCGATGGCGCTGCCGGCGCCGCGCTGCACGAGGACGCGATGGCCGTGCGCGACGATTTCGCGCACGCTGGCCGGGGTCAGGCCGACGCGGTATTCGTGGTTCTTGATTTCCTGTGGGACGCCGAGCAGCATGTTTTTCCCCTCATGGACCGTGTGTTCCGATTTTGCGGCGCTTTCCGGCAATAGGCAAACTACGGCAAACGCTGGCGCGGCGGGGCGCGCGCTTGAAACTTTCGCGCCGCTTCGTTAGTCTTACGGCCGTATTTGCCATTCCACCCACGGAGGACGATTCAATGCAACCGCAGTTTCAAATGACTGGCCAGGCGACGCAAGCGCTGTCGCTGCAACAGAACAAGGTCCTGCGCAACACTTATATGCTGCTCGCCTTGTCGATGGTGCCGACGGTCATTGGCGCGCTGGTCGGCATCCAGATGAAGTTTTCCTTCTTCGCCGGCAGCCCGCTGATTTCCTTCCTGCTCTTCATGGGCGTCGCCTTCGGCTTCATGTGGGGCATCGAGCGGACCAAGGACAGCGGTCTCGGCGTCGCGCTGCTGCTCGGCTTCACCTTCTTCATGGGGCTGATGCTGTCGCGCATCCTGCAGGTCGCACTCGGCTTCTCCAACGGCGGTTCGCTGATCGCCACGGCGGCCGGCGGCACCGGTGCGATCTTCTTCACGCTGGCCGGCGTGGCGACGGTGACGAAGAAGGATTTCAGCTTCCTCGGCAAGTTCCTGTTCATCGGTGTCGTCGTCGTGCTGCTGGCGGCGCTGGCCAACGTCTTCTTCCAGATTCCGGCGCTCTCGCTGACGATCTCGGCGGTCGCCGTGCTGATCTTCTCGGCTTACATCCTGTACGACATCAGCCGCATCGTGAACGGTGGCGAGACCAACTACATCACGGCGACGCTGGCCGTCTATCTCGACGTCTACAACGTCTTCGTCAGCTTGCTCAACCTGCTGATGGCCTTCGGCGGTGAACGCGACTGAGTCGTTTCCGACGCAATGAAAAAGGCGGCCTTGGCCGCCTTTTTTATTTTCTTCGCGCCGGTTTCTCTGTCTCTCTGTCTCAGGCGAGAAAAGCCGGTCCCTGCACCATCAGCGTGCCGGAGCGCCCGGGGATTTCCTCGAAGCGGACTTCGTGACGCGGTAGTTTCTTGAGGTCGAGCGCGGCATAGAGGTCGCGCGTGGCGACCAGTTCATATCCCTGCGCGCGCCAGCCGGCGAGCAGTTGGTCGAGTACGCCGGCGAGCTTCATGCCTTCGAGTTCGGCGTGCATCGTGAATACCTGGTCCTGCTCGCTGGCCGCAGTCAGTTGCAGCAGGCGCTCGGCGACGTTGTCGACGGTGATGTCGTCGACACCGATCAGTTCGTCGAGCGTCGGCAGGGTGGTCGGCAGTTGCGGGCAGGCGACGATCTCGCCGTCGATCACCGGAATGAAGGGGTGGCTGCCGCGCCCGTCGGAACTGTAGGTGAAACCGAGCCGCTGCGTCAGGCGTAGGGCGTGGCGGTTCATCTGCCAGCCGGCGGCGCCGTGCGTGCGCGGCCGCTCGCCGAAGATCTCCTCGAAGCGCTTGCTGGCGCGAGTCATCTCGACCTCGACCCAGGCGTTCTCGGCCAGGGCGACGCCGTCCTGCCAGCGCACGTGGTCCCAGCAGTGAATGCCGACCTCGAAGCCGGCGTCGCGCACGGCGCGCAGGGTGTCGGCGCAGCGCCGGCCGATGTCGGGGCCGGGCAGCACGGTGCCGTACATCAGGGTGAGCAGGCCGTAGTGTTCGAGCACCGAGGTGCGCTTGACCTTCTTCATGAAGCCCGGCCGGAAGGCGCGCTTGATGGCGCGGCCGGTGTGGTCGGGGCCGAGCGAGAAGAGAAAGGTCGCCTGCGCGCCGTGGCGCTGCAGCAGTTCGACCAGCGCGGGAACGCCGAGGCGAGTGCCGCGGTAAGTGTCTACATCGATTTTCAGGGCAAGGCGTTTCATCTGGACGGGGGGGGCGCAAGCTCGGGGCTGACGCTGGCGTTGTTCTAGGTCGTAAAAATCGGGACAGCCCCGGCCGAAGATTGATGACTTCGGCAACGGGGCTGTCGGCTGGCGCGCTGCGCCGCGCGGGTCAGTTGACCAGTTCGCGGGCGGCGGCGACGTCGCTGCGGTAGGCTTCGAAGATGTTCTGCAGCGCCGTCTGCATGCTCACCTGCGGCGCCCAGCCGAGGTCCTCCATTGTGTTGGCGATTTTCGGCACGCGGTGCTGGGTGTCCTGATAGCCCTTGCCGTAGTACTCGCCGGAAGTGGTTTCGAGCATCTTGACCTGCGCCGCCGTCGCCGCGTACTCGGGGTACTGCTTGGCGAGGTCGAGCATCATGGTGGCCAGTTCGCGCACCGAGAAATTGTTGGTCGGGTTGCCGATGTTGTAAATCTTGCGGTTGGCGACGCCGTCCTTGTTCTCGATGATCTTCATCAGCGCGTCGATGCCGTCCGAGACGTAGGTGAAGGCGCGCTTCTGGCTGCCGCCGTCGACCAGCTTGATCGGTTCGCCGCGCACGATGTGGCCGAGGAACTGGGTGATCACGCGCGAGGAGCCTTCCTTCGGCGTGTGGATCGAGTCGAGGCCCGGGCCGATCCAGTTGAAGGGGCGGAACAGCGTGTAGTCGAGGCCTTCCTGCTGGCCGTAGGCGTGGATCACGCGGTCCATCATCTGCTTGGCGCAGCTGTAGATCCAGCGCGGCTTGTTGATCGGACCGAGGACGAATTCGGAGTTTTCGGGGTCGAATTCGGCGTCCTTGCACATGCCGTAGACTTCGGAGGTGGACGGGAAAATGACGCGCTTCTTGTACTTTACGGCCTGGCGGATGATCGGCAGGTTGGCTTCGAAGTCGAGTTCGAAGACGCGCAGCGGTTCCTTGACGTAGGTGGCCGGCGTGGCGATCGCGACGAGCGGCAGGATCACGTCGCACTTGCGGACGTGGTATTCGATCCATTCCTTGTTGATCGTGATGTCGCCTTCGAAGAAGTGGAAGCGCGGATGGGCCATCAGGTCGGCGACGCGCTCGGATTGCATGTCCATCCCGTACACCTCCCAGTCGGTGGTGTTCAGGATGCGTTGCGAGAGGTGATGGCCGATGAAGCCGTTGACGCCGAGGATCAGGATTTTTTTCATGATCGTTGCTCTGTCCAGATAGTTAGAAAGCGATTTTGGTGGTGCCGAAACGCGCTGCGAATCCGGCCGGTGTCAGCGCCTGGGAGTCGAGTTCGAGGGAAAGCAGGCGGAGTACGCCGCCGTCGGCGCAGTCCGCGAAAAAGGCGTCGCCGTCGACGTAGATGCCGGGCGCGCCCGGGCGGGGCGTGCGCAGCGTTTGCGGCAGGCTGCGCGTGACGGTCAGGCGGACGCCGGCCAGATCGAAGAAGGCGCCTGGGTAGGGCGGGGCGACGGCGCGGATCAGATTGTGGATGGCCGCGGCCGGCTGCGTCCAGTCGATGCGGCCGTCTTCCGGCCGGCGGCCGCTAAAGTAGGCGCCCTGCGCGAGATCCTGCTTGCGATGCGGTGCGGTGCCGGCGATCAGGCCGGGCAGGGCGCCGTCGAGCGCGATCTCGGCGGCGACGGTGACCTTGTTGAAGACTTCGAAGGCGGTATCGTCGGGCAGGATGGGGACGCCGGCCTGGGCCACGATGCGCCCGGCGTCGGGTTTTGCGACCATTTCGTGCAGCGTCGCGCCGGTTTCGCGCTCGCCGTGCAGCACCGCCCAGTTCACCGGCACCCGGCCGCGGTACTTCGGCAGCAGCGAGCCGTGCATGTTGTAGGCGCCGCGCGGCGCCAGCGCCAGGATTTCGGGCGCGAGCATGTGTCGGTAGTAGAAGGAGAACAGGAAATCCGGCTGCGCGGCGGCGATCCGGGCGAGGACATCCGGTGCGTTGGGATCGTCCGGCGTGATCGTCGGGATGTCGTAGCGGGTTGCGATTTCGGCGACGCTGTCGAACCAGATGTTCTCGGTCGGGCTGTCGCGGTGGGTGAGGAGCAAGGGAATCTTGACGCCGTGGGCGAGCAGGGTCAAAAGGCAACGCGCGCCGACGTTGTGGTAAGCCAGAACGACGGCGCGCGTCATTTGCTGCTGTCCTGCTTGGAGGAGAGGACGGAATCGATCGTAGCGCCCGAGCCTGACGGCGTGCTGACCGCTTGCTCGAGCAGGGCGTCGACGAGATAGCGCGGACGGTGGCGCACCTGCAGGTAGACGCGACCGACGTATTCGCCGATCAGGCCGACGCCGAAGAGGACGATGCCGATCAGGAAGAAGACGATGCCGAACAGGGTGAATACGCCTTCGGCTTCCGGGCCGACGAAGAGGCGACGCAGGGCGAGGAAGACGACGAAGAGCGCCGAGAGCAGCGAAATGGCGATGCCGGCCAGCGAGAAGAACTGCAGCGGCAGCAGCGAGAAACCGGTCATCAGGTCGAAGTTGAGGCGGATCAGGCTGTACAGCGAATACTTCGATTCACCGGCGTGGCGTTCTTCGTGCGCGACCTCGATTTCGGTCGGGCGCTGCGCGAAGCTGTAGGCCAGCGCCGGGATGAAGGTGCTGACTTCGCGGCAGCTGTTGATGGCGTTGACGATGGCGCGGCTGTAGGCGCGCAGCATGCAGCCCTGGTCGGTCATCTTGATGCGGGTGATGCGTTCGCGCAGGCCGTTCATGGCGCGCGAAGCGTAGCGCCGGAACGCCGAGTCCTGGCGGTCCTTGCGGATGCTGCCGACGTAGTCGTAGCCTTCGCGCATTTTGGCGACGAGCTTGCCGATCTCTTCGGGCGGATTCTGCAGGTCGGCGTCGATGGTTACCGCGATGTCGCCGCGGCAGTGCTCGAAGCCGGCCATGATCGCCATGTGCTGCCCGGCGTTGGCGGCGAACAGGATGACGCGTGTGGTGTCGGGACGCTGCTGGAACTGGGCGCGCAGCATGGCCGCGGAGCGGTCGCGGCTGCCGTCGTTGATGAAGACCACCTCGTAGCTCGTGCCGAGCGCGTCGAGCGCCGGATAGAGGCGGTCGAACAGCGTCTGCAGGCCGGCTTCCTCGTTATAGACGGGAATGATGACCGATATTTCGGGATGGCTCATTGGGCGGCGTTCCGGAGAAGGTCGGCGATGTTCGCGCAGACGGCGTCGACGTCCGCGTCCTGCATCGCCGGGAAGAGCGGCAGGGTCAGCGTGCTGCGGCTGATGCGTTCGGCTATCGGGAAGTTGCCTTCCCGGTAGCCGAGGCCGCGATAGAGCGCGAACAGGTGCATCGCCGGGTAGTGCACGCCGGCGCCGATGTTGCGCTCGCGCAGGTGGGCGATGAAGTCGGCGCGGGACATTCGCATCCGGTCGAGCGGCAGCAGAACCTGGAACATGTGCCAGTTGCTGTTGACGAAGTCGGCCGGCGGCAGACCGAGGCCGAGTGTCGGGTCGAGGCGCTCGAAATAGCGCCGGGCGAGCGCGCGGCGGCGGGCGGTGAAAGCGTCCAGGTGCTTGAGCTGGCCGAGGCCGACGGCCGCGGCGACGTCGGTGAGATTGCCCTTGTGCCCGGCCACCTCGACTTCGATCTCGCCGCCGTCGAGGCGCTGCACGCCCTGCAGGCGGAGCCGCTCGCAGAGCGCCGGGGAGATGTCGTCGGGCAGCACGAGGGCGCCGCCTTCGCAGGTGGTCAGGTTCTTGTTGGCGTGGAAACTGAACGAAACGAAATCGCCGGTGCTGCCGATCGGTCGGCCGTTCCAGCTGGCGCCGAGCGACTGCGCGGCGTCCTCGACGACGCGCAGCTGGTGGCGGCGGGCAATGGCGTAGAGCCGGTCGCGGTCGACCGGCAGGCCGGCGAGGTCGACCGGGATGATCGCCTTGGTGCGCGGCGTGATTGCCGCTTCGATGCGTTCGAGGTCGATGTTGCGGGTGTGCGGGTCGGTGTCGACGAAAACCGGGCGGGCGCCGAGATGCAGCACGACGTTGGCGGTCGATACCCAGGACAGCGGCGTCGTGATGACCTCGTCGCCGGGGCCGACGCCGGCGAGTTGTAGCGCGATTTCCAGCGTGATCGTTCCCGAGTTGAAGGCGCGCACGGGGCGCCCGCCGAACAGCGCCGAGAGCGCATCTTCGAATTCAAGCGCCTTCGGGCCGCTGGTGATCCAGCCGGAACGCAGGACGTCACCGACGGCGGCGATGGTTTCCTCGTCGATCGTCGGGCGGGTGAAGGGGAGAAAGTTCGGCAGGGCGCTGCTCATGTTCTGGCCACCAGATAGACGCCGACGACGATGAAGCCGATGCCGGCGAGTTTTTGCGCGGTCACCGCTTCGCCGAACAGCCAGGCGGCGGCGAAGGCGTTGACGATATAACCGATCGACAGCATCGGATAGGCGATCGAGACCGGGACGCGCGACAGCGCCATGATCCAGACGACGACGCTGATCACGTAGCAGCACAGGCCGCCGAAGATGTGCGGTTCGAAAGCCAGCTTGAGGCCGACCGGCAGCACGTTGTCGAGCTGGAAGTCGAAATGGCCGACCGCGTTGGTGCCGGCCTTGAGCAGCAGCTGCGCGGCGGCGTTGAGCAGCACGCCGGTGAGGATCAGGGCGAAGGAAACGAGGCTCACGGTCGCCTCACTGAGGCTTGCGCACGATGACGCGGCGCGTGTCGCGGGCGGCGATGGTCATGGGCAGGCCGCCGGCCTTCATCAGCTCGTAGGTGTCGGGTCCCATCACGGCGAAGGCGTCCCGGTCGGCCAGCCAGCGAGTGCGGAATTCGTCGATTGTCGGTATCCAGAGCTGAGGTTCGTGGTCGAGACCGAAACCGAGTTCGTCCCGGTACTGCACCAGCGTCACCGTGCGGTCCAGGTAGAAAGGGAGCGTTTGCTCGTACATGGCGACGCTGTAGAACGGCACGCCGGGCGTTAGCAGCGGTTTGACCTGGAGGGCGATATGGTGCGCCGAATTCGAACGGCCGAGCTTTTCATGCCCCAGCGTCACCGCCGATAGTGCCACGAAGCTGGCGATGGCCAGTACCATCAGGCCGCCGCCCTGGCGGCGGCGCCAGACGAGCAGGAGCGCGAGCAAGGTTCCGAGCAGCCAGACGCCGGCGCCGACGGTTGCCCACTGCGCGTATTTGCTCATCATTTCGACCGGTGTTTCGAGGTCGGCGAAATTGGCGATTTTCGGTGCGGAGAGCAGGGCTAGGAATGCCAGCGGGAGCATCAGTCCGAGATGGACGAGCAGGGTTCGACGCCCGGTCTGCGCGAGAAAAACGCCGGTCAGCATGGCCATTGCCGGTGCCATCGGGAGGATGTAGGAGGCCAATTTCGAATTCGATGCGCTGAAGAAAAGCAGGATCACCGCCGCCCAGAGGAATAGCAGACGCTGCGGCTGGAATTCGCCGCTGCGCTCTCGGAACCAGGCCGTGAGCCAGCCCTGGAGAGTTATCAGGGTCCACGGCGCCGTGCCGACGAGCAGGATGGCGAAGAAATACCAGGGCGGCTGATAGCGTCCGTGCCCTTTCGCGAGAAAGCGTTCGAAGTGTTCGTGGATGAAAAAGAAATGGAAAAATTCCGGATTGGCGAGCGATACCGCGATGAACCACGGCGCGGCGATCGCCAGGAAGAGCGGGAGACCGCGCGCCAGTTCGAGCCGGCGCCAGGGTGAGAAGTCGCGTGCCAACAGCGAGTAGATGACCAGCGTCGCGCCGCACAACACCGGCGCAACCAAGCCCTTGGACAGCACTGCGAGGGCCAGCGCCGCCCAGGTCAGCAGCATCCATTTGCGGCGATTGCGTTCCGGGGTATGCCGATGATTGGCCAGCAGCGCGCCGGACAGCGCGGCTTGCAGGAAGAAGGACAAGCCCATGTCGAGCGTGTTGAGGTGCCCGATCAGCACGGTGAACAGGCTGGTGCCAAGCGTTGCCGCGGCGAGGAGTGCCGCCCGCTCGCCAAACAGGCGGCGCGCCGTGAAATACGCCAGCAAGACGCTCAGGAAGCCGGTGATGCCCGGCCAGATGCGCGCGCTCCACTCGTTTTCGCCGAAGGCTTTGAAGGTCGCTGCCGTTACCCAGTACTGCAGCGGCGGCTTTTCGAAATATTTGATGCCGTTCAGGCGCGGTGTCACGAAATCGCCTGAGGCCGCCATTTCGCGGGCGATTTCGGCGTAGCGTCCCTCGTCGGGTTTGATCAGCTTGCGGTATTCGAGGGTGGAAAACCAGGCGATCGCGAATGCGACCAGCAGCCACCAGAGGCCCCGGCGGGAAAGAATGGCATCGGAATTCATCGGGCGGGCGGGTGTCCGTCAGGAGAAGAGGAGGGCGGCGGCGACCTTGCGGCCCTCGCTGTGCAGTATGTTGTAGGTGCGGCAGGCGGCCTGCAGGTCCATGACCTCCAGCCCCTTGCCTGCCTCGATCAGTGGGCGCAGCAACTCTGGGCGCGGGAAGCGGATCTGCTTTCCGGTGCCGAGCAGGATGATCTCGGCATCCATCCCGGCGAGAAACTCGAAGTCCGCGACGCTCAGTGTGTCGAAGCTGGCCTGCGTCCAATTGGGGATCAGGCGGTCGGGGGAAACGGCGATGTTGCTCGTGAAGCGCGCTCCGTTGACGCCGACGTAGCCGTCGCCGTAGCCGGTGAACGCGTTCTGTCCGTCGCTCGGAGTGTTTTGCAGCTTCATGGAAATTGCGGTGCACAATACGATAAAGTAGGATTATAGCTTTTTTGCTGACCGCTATTTGACGAGCCTTGCGTGCTGTCGCGAGGAAATTCGATGAGTTGCGGAGGGTGCTGAATTGTTGCGATTTCACGGCTAAAGGCCGATTTTTGAGGATTTTCCGGTTCGGATCATGAAAGATTTCCCCCGCATCAAGCGTCTGCCGCCCTATGTCTTCAACATCACCGGCGAGTTGAAGATGGCTGCGCGTCGACGCGGCGAGGACATCATCGACATGAGCATGGGCAATCCGGACCAGCCGACGCCCAGGCACATCACGGACAAACTGGTCGAGGCGGCGCAGCGCGAGAACACCCACGGCTACTCGATCTCGAAGGGCATTCCGCGCCTGCGCAAGGCGATCTGCGACTGGTACCGGCGGCGCTACGAAGTGAGTTTCGACCCCGAGAGCGAGGCCGTTGTCACCATCGGCTCGAAAGAGGGCCTCGCACACCTGATGCTCGCCACGCTCGACCGTGGCGACACGGTGCTGGTGCCCAATCCTTCCTACCCGATCCACATCTACGGCGCGATCATCGCCGGCGCCGACATCCGCTCGGTGCGCATGACCGAGGACGTCGATTTTCTCGACGAGCTGCAGCGCGTGATCGCCGAGTGCACGGCGAAGCCGAAGATGATGATTCTCGGCTTCCCCAGCAACCCGACGGCGCGCTGTGTCGATCTGGGCTTCTTCGAACGCGTCGTCGCGCTCGCCAGGGAGCACGACATCCTCGTCGTGCACGATCTGGCCTACGCCGACATCGTCTTCGACGGCTATCAGGCGCCGTCGATCATGCAGGTGCCCGGCGCGCGCGACGTCGCGGTCGAGTTCTTCACCATGTCGAAGAGCTACAACATGGCGGGCTGGCGCGTCGGCTACATGGTCGGCAACAAGGATCTGTGCGCGGCGCTGACGCGCATCAAGAGCTATCACGACTACGGCACCTTCACGCCGATCCAGGTCGCTTCGGTGATCGCGCTCGACGGGCCGCAGGACTGCGTCGAGGACATCCGCCTGATGTACCAGAGCCGGCGCAACGTGCTGACCAAGGGCCTGCACGAAGCCGGCTGGATGGTCGAGGTGCCGCAGGCGTCGATGTACATCTGGGCGAAGATTCCCGAGGCCTACCGGCATCTGGGTTCGCTCGAATTCGCCAAGAAGCTGCTGACCGAGGCGGCGGTCGCCGTTTCGCCCGGCGTCGGTTTCGGCGAATACGGCGACGATCACGTGCGTTTCGCGCTCATCGAAAACGAAGAGCGCATTCGTCAGGCCATTCGTGGCATCAAGGACATGTTCAGGAAGGACGGGCTGCTGTAAGGCGCCCGCAAACGTACCGATGCGCCCCATTCTCAAATCGAACAAACTCGCCAACGTCTGCTACGACATCCGCGGCCCGGTGCTGCAGAAGGCCAAGCAGATGGAGGACGAGGGCCTCAAGATCATCAAGCTGAACATCGGCAACCTCGCCGCCTTCGGCTTCGACGCGCCCGAGGAAATCCAGCTCGACATGATCCGCAACCTGCCCAACGCGGCCGGCTACTCGGATTCGAAGGGCATCTTCGCCGCGCGCAAGGCGATCATGCACTACACGCAGGAGAAGAACATCAAGGGCGTGACGCTGGAGGACATCTACGTCGGCAACGGCGTCTCCGAGCTGATCGTGATGGCGATGAACGCGCTGCTTAACGCCGGCGACGAGGTGCTCGTGCCGGCGCCCGACTACCCGCTGTGGACGGCGGCGGTCAGCCTCTCGGGCGGCACGCCGCGCCACTACCTGTGCGACGAGGCGGCCGGCTGGCTGCCCGACCTCGACGACATGCGCGCCAAGATCACGCCGAACACGCGCGCCATCGTCATCATCAACCCGAACAATCCGACCGGCGCGCTCTACCCGGACGAGCTGCTGCGCGAGATCGTCGCCATCGCCCGCGAGCACGGCCTGATCATCTACGCCGACGAGGTGTACGACAAGGTGCTGTACGACGGCGTGACGCATACCGCGATCGCCTCGCTCTCCGAGGACGTGCTCACCGTCACCTTCAACGGCCTCTCCAAGAACTACCGTTCCTGCGGCTACCGGGCCGGCTGGATGGTCGTCTCCGGCGACAAGCGCGAGGCCGGCGATTACATCGAGGGGCTCAACATGCTCGCCTCGATGCGCCTGTGCGCCAACGTGCCGGGGCAGTTCGCGATCCAGACGGCGCTCGGCGGCTACCAGAGCATCGACGACCTGGTCGCCGAGGGCGGCCGCATGTGCCGCCAGCGCGATCTAGCGCATCAGCTGATCACGGCCATCCCTGGCGTTTCCTGCGTCAAGCCGAAGGCCACGCTGTACATGTTCCCGCGCCTCGATCCGAAGGTCTATCCGATCGAGAACGATCAGGACTTCATCGCCGAACTGTTGCAGGCCGAACGCGTCCTGCTGGTGCAGGGCACCGGCTTCAACTGGCCGGATCCGGATCACTTCCGCCTCGTCTTCCTGCCGCACGAGGACGACCTGCGCGAAGCGATCGGCCGCATCGCGCGCTTCCTCGAGAGCTACCGCAAGCGGCACGGCACCGACTAGGCGCACTTCGTTTCATCCGATTCAACAGATTCCACACTTAGAGCAAAGAGCACCCATGAAAGCGATCAACGTAGGACTTATCGGCATCGGCACCGTCGGTGGCGGCACCTTCACCGTACTCAAACGCAACGCCGAGGAAATCACCCGGCGCGCCGGTCGGCCGATTCGCATCAGCGTCGTCGCCGACAAGAATCTCGAACTCGCGAAGCAGATCACCGGCGGCGACTGCAAGCTGGTGGACGACGCCTTCGCCGTGGTCAACGATCCGGAAGTCGATATCGTCGTCGAGTTGATCGGCGGCTACGGCGTGGCCAAGGAACTGGTGCTCAAGGCCATCGAGAACGGCAAGCACGTGGTCACCGCCAACAAGGCGCTGCTCGCCACCTGCGGCAACGAAATCTTCGCCGCCGCCCAGAAGAAGGGCGTCATGGTCGCCTTCGAAGCCGCCGTCGCCGGCGGCATCCCGATCATCAAGGCGCTGCGCGAGGGGCTGACCGCCAACCGCATCGAATGGATCGCCGGCATCATCAACGGCACGACCAACTTCATCCTCTCCGAGATGCGCGACAAGGGCCTCTCCTTCGAGACCGTGCTCAAGGAGGCGCAGCGCCTCGGCTACGCCGAAGCCGATCCGACCTTCGACGTCGAGGGCGTCGACGCCGCGCACAAGCTGACGATCATGAGCGCCATCTCCTTCGGCAACTCGATGAATTTCGACAAGGCGCACATCGAGGGCATCAGCAAGCTCGACGCGGCCGACATCAAGTACGCCGAACAGCTCGGCTACCGCATCAAGCTGCTCGGCATCACCAAGCGCATGCCGGAAGGCATCGAGCTGCGCGTGCACCCGACGCTGATCCCGGCCAAGCGCCTGATCGCCAACGTCGAGGGCGCGATGAACGCCGTGCTGGTCAAGGGCGACGCCGTCGGCGCCACGCTCTACTACGGCAAGGGCGCCGGCGCCGAGCCGACCGCCTCGGCGGTGATCGCCGACCTCGTCGACGTCACCCGCATGCACACCTCCGATCCCGAGCACCGCGTCCCGCACCTCGCCTTCCAGCCCGACGCGATGGTCGACCTGCCGATCCTGCCGTTGTCCGAGACCGTCACCAGCTACTACCTGCGCCTGCGCGTCGAGGACAAGCCGGGCGTGCTGGCCGACATCACGCGCATCCTGGCCGACCAGCAGATCTCGATCGACGCCATGATCCAGCGCGAGCCGGGCGAAGGCGAACTGCAGACCGACATCATCATCCTCACGCACCAGACGCGCGAGAAGAACGTCGATGCCGCGATCGTCAAGATCGAGAGCCTGCCGGCCGTTTCGGGCAAGCTCACCCGCCTGCGCCTCGAAGAGCTGCAGTAAGCCTCCTCCGGCGATGCCCCCGGAAACGCTGGGGGAATCGCGCATGCACATCAAAGACGGCGCCGGGAAAAATTTGGAAAATCGCCTCCACACCCCCACGGTGACCTCAAGGAGATTTTCATGCACGCCTGTAACCACAGCACCCCGGAAGCCCTCTATCCCTTCGATGCGCGCGGCGTCGCCAAGCGTTTCCGCCATGCCGCGATTTTCGGCGCGCTCGATTCGCTGCACCCCGGCGAAACCATGCGTTTCTGCAACGATCACGACCCGCTGCCGCTGCTCGCCCAACTGCAGGCGCGTTACGGCGACGCCGTCGAGATCAGCTACGTGCAGCGCGAGCCCGGCGCCATCGTCATCGATTTCGCCCGCCGCGGCTAAGACCGGAGCCTTCCTCCGGGGCGCGGCATGCTGATCTATCTGGGTCTGTGTGCCGTAGCCTGTTTCGCGGGCAGCCTGCTGCTGCTCCAGGCCGGCGAAGTCTCCGTCCTGGCCGGCGCGCATCTGGTTTTTGCCCTGGGCATCGTGCCGCTGATCTTCGGCGCGATCACCCACTTCCTTCCCGTCCTGACCCGCAGCGGACACGCGCAGCGCACGGTGCTGCTGGCCCCGCTGATCCTGCAAGGGGTCGGACTCGTCGTCTTTCTCGTCTTTCAGGGCCGCCTGGGCGCCGCTGCGCTGCACGGCGCGGCTTCGAGCGCGCTGCTCGTCGCGCTCGCCTTCGCCGCGTGGCTGATCCAGCGCGCGCGGCGCACGCTGGGCAAGCCGCATCCGGGCTGGCGCTGGTATCTGGCGGCGATCGCGCTGTTCGCGCTGGCTCTGCTCGCGGTGCCGGCGATGGCCGTCTGGCCCGAGGCGCGCCAGAGCCTGCGTTTGATCCACCTGCACCTGAACACCCTCGGTTTCGTCGGCCTGACCGCCATCGGTACGTTGCAGGTTTTGCTGCCGACCGTGCTCAGCGGTCCTGACGCCGAAGCGGCGGAGCGCCTGCGGCGCGATCTCTGGCTGGCGACCGGCGGCGTTCTGGCCGTCGCCCTGGGGGCCGCGCTATGGTTGCCGCTGGCGCTGCTCGGCGCGCTCGGCCTGGCGTACGTCGCCCTGCGTCTGGCGCGCGCCTGGCTGCGGCGCTACGGCTGGCGGACGATCGCCGCCGACGGCGCCGCCGCCGCACTCGGCGGTGCGCTGCTCGGCTTCGTCGGCCTCCTCCTGCTCGGCGTCCTGCACGCCTGCGGCATTCTGGCCGGGCGCGACGCGGTGCCGGCCTTCATCGCCGGATTCCTCCTGCCCTTGGTGACCGGCGCCCTGTCGCAGCTGCTTCCCGTGTGGCGCTGGCCCGGGCCGCGCAGTCCGGCACGGGAGCGCATGCGCGCCGCGCTGGTTGCCGGGGGCGCCGCGCGGGCGGGGCTCTTCCTGGCGGCGGGCAGCGCTTTCGCGCTGGGCAGCGCTCTCGGCTTCTGGCTGGCGGCGGCGGGCCTGCTCCTGTTCGTCGCCGCCGCGGCGCGTGTCTTTTTCTCACGCTAGGCACGGCGCCAATTTCTTTATTTTAAAATCAGTTGCTTGCGGGGTGTTTCTCGGATTCGTCTCAAATTCGGCTCAAGATTTCCGCTGGATGTCCGTTGCTGTAGGAAAGGCCCCCCGGTCGAGGGGGCGCCGTCGGAGAATACAGACCTTGGACCACGATCGTTCTCTTCCCGCCCTGCATTGCCGTCCGGCCTCGCGCCGTCTGCACCGGCGCCAGTCGCTCGCGGCCGTCCCTGCGTGCGCGCCGCTGCGCAACGAAGCGCCGCTGCCGGCGCTCGCGTCGCCGCGCACGCTGCTTTCGTTGTCCGAGACGGTCGTGCGCGAAGCGGGCATGTTCGAGTTGCTGGCGGCGGAAATGCGTATCGCGGAACTCGAAAAGGCGCTGGCCGAGGCGCAACAGGCCGCGGCTTCGGACGCGCTGACCGGCGTGCTCAACCGCCGCGGTTTCGCCGAAGCCTTCGAACGCGAACAGGCGCGCGGCCGGCGCAAGGGCGGAGCGCTGGCGCTGGCCTTGATCGATCTCGACGATTTCAAGCGACTCAACGATACGCTCGGGCACCACACCGGCGACCGGGCGCTGATCCATCTGGTGCGCGTGCTGCGCGCCGCCTTGCGTCCGAGCGACGTGCTGGCGCGTTTCGGCGGCGAGGAATTCGTCGTCCTGCTGCCCGAGACATCGGCGGACGACGCGCGGGCGGTCCTCGCCCGCTTGCAGCGGCAGCTCGCGGCGGCGCCGTTGAGCGAGGAAGACGGCGGTGCATCGCTGGCCTTCAGCGCCGGCGTCGTTGTCGCCGACGCCGGCGAATCGCTCGACGCCCTGATCGGGCGCGCCGACGCGGCGACCTATGCCGCCAAGCGTTCGGGAAAGAACTGCGTGGTCTGCGCCTGAGCCGGGCGCGCTGTTCCCGGCATCCCGCCCGCCGCCTTCCCGCCGTCCCTCGTAGTTCTCATTCCCCGCCTTCGCCGCTGCTTCCGTCGCGGCGGCCGGGCGCCCCCGGCATGGTAAAATCGCGCTCCCTCGAACTGCCCCTCCGGCCATGACCATGCGCTACATCTCGACCCGCGGCGATTCGCTGAACGCGCCGACCAAGACCTTCACCGAAATCCTGCTCGGCGGCTTGGCGCCGGACGGCGGCCTGTATCTGCCGGAAACCTATCCGCAGGTCTCGCGCGCCGAGCTCGACGCGTGGCGCGGCCTGTCCTACGCCGACCTCGCCTTCCAGGTGCTGTCGCGCTTCATCGACGACATTCCGCCGGCCGATCTCAAGGCGCTGGTCGACAAGACCTATACCGCCGACGTCTATTGCAACTGCCGCGCCGGCGACGACGCGGCCGACATCACGCCGCTGCGCTGGCTCGAGCCCGGTTTCGGCATCCTCGAACTGTCCAACGGGCCGACGCTGGCCTTCAAGGACATGGCCATGCAGCTGCTCGGCAATCTCTTCGAGTACGTGCTGGCGAAGCAGGGCGAGGAAATCAACATCCTCGGCGCGACCTCCGGCGACACCGGCTCGGCGGCCGAGTACGCGATGCGCGGCAAGCGCGGCGTGCGCGTCTTCATGCTCTCGCCGCACGGCCGCATGAGCGCCTTCCAGCGCGCGCAGATGTATTCGCTGCAGGACGAGAACATCCTCAACATCGCCGTGCGCGGCATGTTCGACGACGCGCAGGACATCGTGAAGGCCGTCTCGAACGACCACGCCTTCAAGGCCAAGTACAAAATCGGCGCGGTCAATTCGATCAACTGGGCGCGCGTCGCGGCGCAGGTCGTCTATTACTTCAAGGGCTACTTCGCCGCGACCGAGTCGAACGACGAGCAGGTCGCCTTCGCGGTGCCCTCGGGCAACTTCGGCAACATCTGCGCCGGCCACATCGCGCGCATGATGGGCCTGCCGATCGGCAAGCTGGTGATGGCGACCAACGAGAACGACGTGCTCGACGAATTCTTCCGCACCGGCGTCTATCGTCCGCGCGGCACGGCTGAGACGCACGCGACGTCGAGCCCGTCGATGGATATTTCCAAGGCCTCCAACTTCGAACGCTTCGTCTTCGATCTGGTCGGCCGCGACCCCGCCGTCGTGCGCGAACTGTGGGCCAAGGTCGATGCCGGCGGCGCCTTCGACCTGTCGCAAACGCAGTATTTCGCCGACCTGCCGAAGTTCGCCTTCGTCTCGGGCAGCAGCGCGCACGCCGACCGCCTGGCGACGATCCGGTCGACCTGGGAAAAGTACGGCGTGATGGTCGACACGCACACCGCCGACGGCCTCAAGGTGGCGCTCGAGAAGCGCCCGGCCGGGATGCCGACGGTCGTGCTGGAAACCGCGCTGCCGGCGAAGTTCGAGGAAACCATCATCGAAGCCCTGGGGCAGACGCCGGAACGTCCGGCCGGCCTGCTCGGGATCGAGAAACTGCCGCAGCGCGTCGAGGTGATGGACGTCAGCGTCGATGCGGTGAAGCGTTTCGTCGAGCGTCACGTCGCCGCCTGAAGTCCGGCGGCGTGAGCGGAAAAGGGCGCCCCCGGGCGCCCTTTTGCTTTTTCCGGGTGGGGGCGGCGCTAGAGGTAGATGACCGCCGGAAAGACCGCGACGGCGAGCACCAGCACCAGCCATTCCAGGTTGTGGCGGGCGAGAAAGCCGGTGAAATGCAGCGCCAGGATGGTGATGGCGAGCACGTAGAACAGAGCGAACAGCATGGATACCCCCTGTCAGATCCAGCCGATGGCGGTTTTATGCCGTCATCGTTCGTTCGCCGATTATAGCGGCATCCCTGCGCGCGTCCCGCGACAAATTCCCGCTGCGCGGGATTTTTCCGGTCGTCCGCCTAGCCCTGAAAACGCATCGAAAGGTCGAGCGCGCGCACGTCCTTGGTCAGCCCGCCGATCGAGATGCGGTCGACGCCCGTTTCGGCGATGCCGCGCACGCTGTCGAGCGTGACGTTGCCCGAGGCTTCGAGGACGGCGCTGCCGTCGGCAATGGCCACGGCCTCGCGCATGTCGTCCAGACTCATGTTGTCGAGCAGCACCATCCGCGCACCGGCGGCGAGCGCCGCGCGCAGCTCGGCGAGCGATTCGACCTCGATCTGGACGAACTGGCAGCGCCCGGCGGCACCGTCGACGATGCGCTGTGCGGCGGCCAGCGCGCCGGCGATGCTGCCGGCGGCGAGGATATGGTTTTCCTTGATCAGGATGGCGTCGTAGAGCCCGATGCGGTGATTGCCGCCGCCGCCGCATTTGACCGCGTATTTCTGCGCGAGGCGCAGGCCGGGTATCGTCTTGCGCGTATCGACCACCTGCGCCCGCGTGCCGGCGACGCGGTCGGCGTACTGGCGCGCCTTGCTGGCGACACCCGAAAGCAGCTGCAGGAAGTTGAGCGCGCTGCGCTCGCCGGAGAGCAGGCTGCGCGCCGGTCCCTCGATGGCACACAGGGTCTGCCCGGGCTGCACGCGCTCGCCGTCGGCCGCCTGCCAGACGACGCGGACGGCCGGGTCGAGTTGCCGGAAGACCGCGTCGAACCAGGCCGTACCGCAGAGCACGGCGTCTTCGCGCGAGATGACCGTGGCGTGGCCGACGGCGCTGGCCGGGACGAGCTGGGCGGTCAGGTCGCCGGGGCCGATGTCTTCGGCGAGCGCGGCGGCGACGTTGCGCTTGATTTCGGCGGCGAGCGTGTGTGCAGAATCCATGAGAGTTTCCGTGACGATGGGCTGAGGGGCGGATTTTAACATCGGCCTCGTCCTTCCATCCGCCTTCCAGGCTAGGCGCCAGCCTTGCCGCGCGGCTGGCGGCGCGCTCCCGACGCCGACCAGAAGAGGGCGAGCCCCGAAGTGCCGATGATCGCCATGCCGACGACCGCCCAGAAATCCGGCAGGTGGTCGAAGACCGCCCAGCCGAGCAGCGTCGCCCAGATCAGCTGGATGTAGAGCAGCGGCGAGAGCGTCGCCACCGGCGCCTCGCGGAAGGCGCGGATCAGCAGGAAGTGGCCGACGCCGCCGTAGAGCCCGAGCGAGACGATCAAGAGCGCCTGCGTCGGGTCCGGCAGGCGCCCGTCCCAGTAGGCGGGCAGGCACAGCGACATGACCAGCGTGCCGACCAGCGCCGTGTAGAAGAGCAGGCGCAGCGGGGGCTCGGTGGCCGACAGCTTGCGCGTGAGGATCTGGTAGACCGCGTAGCAGAGCGCCGCGCCGAGCGCGTAGGCGATGCCCGGACCGACCAGCGCGCCGCCCGGACGGGCGATCAGCAGCACGCCGGCGAAACCGGCGACGGTCGCCAGCCAGGCGCGCAGGCCGACGCGCTCGCCGAGCAGCGGTCCGGCGAGCAGGGCGACGAGCAGCGGCGTGACGAAGACCAGCGCCGTGGTCTCGGCGAGCGGCAGCGTTTGCAGCGCGAGCTGGCCGAGCAGGGTGACGCCGACCAGCGTCAGCGCGCGAAAACCCATCAGCCAGGGGCGCCGCGTGGCGATCAGTTCGCGCCCCATGCCCGGTCCCAGGGCGACCAGCATGATCGCGAAATGCACGAGATAGCGCGCCCAGACGAGCAGCGGCACGGCGAAGAAGGCGCTCATGTACTTCGCCGTCGCGTCGAGCGCGGCGAACAGGAAGAGGGCGGCGAGAAAGAGCAGGATGCCGCGCAGCGGGTGCTGCGCGTCAGCGTGCATGGTCGGCGATCCAGCGGTTGAGCACGGCGCGCGCGGCGTCGATCAGTTCGCCGGCGGTCAGGCCGAGCGGGCCGCAGCCGGCCGCGACCAGCGCGTCGGCCGCCGTCCCGTGCAGGTGCACGGCGGCGAGCAGCGCGTCGAGCGGCGGCCAGCCTTGCGCGAGTAGAGCGGTGACGAAGCCGGTGAGCACGTCGCCGGTGCCGGCCGTGGCGAGACCGGGGTTGCCGGTGGCGTTGACGAACCAGCGCCCGTCCGGTGCGGCGACGATCGTCCCGCAGCCCTTGAGCGCGACGCAAGCGTTGAAGCGGGCGGCCAGATCGAGCGCGGCGGCGATGCGGTCGGCCTGCACGGCGGCGGTCGTGCCGTCGAGCAGGCGCGCGGCTTCGGCCGGGTGCGGCGTGAGCAGCGTCGGCGCGCGGCGCGTGGCCAGCGCGACCTGCAGATTGCCTTCGCCGGCGACCAGATTGAGCGCGTCGGCGTCGAGCACGAGCGGCAGGTCGAGGGCGCAGGCGGCGTCGAGCCGGGCCAGCGCCTCGTGGCTTTGCCCCATGCCGGGGCCGCAGGCGAGCGCGCCGAGGTCGGCGACGGGCAGGGCGTCGGGCCGGCGCAGCATGAGCTCGGGCTGGCCGGCGTCGACGCCCGGCGCCTGCGCGTCGAGCAGACCGAGATAGACGCGCCCGGCGCCGAGCCGGAGCGCCGCGCGTCCGGCCAGGAAGGCGGCGCCGAGCATGCCGGACGCGCCGCCGAGAAGGCCGGCGCTGCCATGCGTTCCCTTATGGCTGTTGCGCGCGCGCGGCCGCAGGCAGGCGGCGAAGAGGGAGGGCGCGATGCGCTGCCCGGCGGCGGCGACGAGTTTCTCGGCGTCGAGGTCGAGCGCGGCGAGCGCGACGCTGCCGCAGCAGTCCGGTCCGTCGCCGGTGAGCAGACCGGGTTTGCCGGCGATGAAGGTGAGCGTGTGGCTGGCGCGGATCGTCGCCCCGCGGCGGCGGCCGGTGTCGGCGTCGAGCCCGCTGGGGCAGTCGAGGGCGAGCAGCGGGCAGCCGTCGCGCGAGGCGAGCGCGTTGGCTTGCGCGACGAGTTCGCCGTAGCGCCCGGCGACGTCGCGCTGCAGGCCGATGCCGAACAATCCGTCGACGATCAGCGACCAGCGCGCGTCGTCGGGAATTTCCGTCAGCGTCGTTCCGCCGGCCGTGCCGTAGCGCCGCCAGGCGGCCTGCGCGTCGGCCGGCAGGCGCGCGCCGTCGCCGGTGAAGACGACGCGCACGTCGAAGAAGCGCTCGCGCAGGTGGCGTGCCGTCTCGAAGGCGTCACCGCCGTTGTTGCCGGGGCCGGCGAGGACGAGAACCGAGGCGCCGTGTTCGCCGCACAGCGTCGTCGCCAGGTCGGCGGCGGCCAGCCCGGCGCGCTGCATCAGCGGCTGCTCGGCGGCAACTGCTTCGATGTGGCGCAGGTCGGCGGCGCGGTAGAGCGGGGCGGCGTTGGCGGAGGCGGGGGGCGGGGCGGTTATCGGGCGCATATCCGGATACTAGTCGAAAAGGCCCGGCCCGGTCAGCCGCGCCGTCGGCGACGGGGCCGGCGCTTCCGCCTTGCGGGAGGGGTTGCCGCGCGGACAGGCATCGGAGAAGAAAGTTCACTGATCCCGGATAATTTTCCGTTCCACGATCCCGTTTGCGAAAGCCGCCTGTTTTTATGCCGTTATGCTTGTTTGCGCGGGGCTAAGACGGTAATGTTCGCCGGTCGATAAAATCCCCCTTAGAATTCCGCCGTCCATGCCGCCTCGTCCCTTTCTGCCGTACACGCTCCTGATCGCGGGCGGCGCCCTTCTGCCGGGGGCGGCGGCGCATGCGGGCGCCCTTTCCGAGAGCGATTTCCTGAGCGACCTGCCGGTCGTCCTGTCGGCTACCCGCCTGCGCCAGCCGCTCAGCGAAACGCCGGCGGCGATGACCGTCATCGACCGCGAGATGATCCGCGATTCGGGCGCCTGGGACGTGGCCGACCTGTTCCGCCTGGTGCCCGGCATGTACGTCGCCTACAACGTCGACAAGGAGGTCGTTCCGGGGCAGGTCGTCAGCTACCACGGCATGGCCGATCCCTACGCCAAGCGCATGCAGATCCAGATCGACGGGCGCTCGGTCTACACGCCGCTGTTCGGCGGCCCGGTATGGAGCAATATTCCGCTGGCCCTCGAAGACATCGAGCGCGTCGAGGTGGTGCGCGGTCCCAGCGCGGCGACCTACGGCGCCAATTCCTTTCTCGGCGTCATCAACATCATCACGCGCGAGCCGGGCGAGGTGCAGGGGACGATGGTTTCGCTGGCGGCCGGTCGGCCCGGGCGCGACGCGACGCTGCGCCACGGCGGCAGAACGGAGCGCTCGGACTACCGGATGACCCTGCAGCTGCGTGGCGACAACGGCTACACCGACGATGCTGACGGGCGGTTCGCGGGGAATCCGACGCGCACGCGGAGCGACAACAAGCGCATCGGCAACCTGTCGCTGCGCAGCGACTGGCGGCTGACCGACCGCGACGAACTGCAGTTCCAGTTCGGCTATTCCGGCGGGATGCGCGAGACCGGGGACGTGCCGAACAACAATCCGCGGCGCGAAAAGGAAGTCGGCAGCCAGTACGAAATGCTGCGCTGGCAGCGCAACCTGGGGCCTGACGAGCAGTTCAGCCTGCGCTTCTTCCATAACCGGGATCGCTTCGATGAGAACTCCGGGGGGCTGATCCAGAACGAGCATTTCGTCTACAAGGGGATTCCGGTCACGCTCGGCGTTCCCGCGCCGCTCGACGGCCCGCTCAGCCACGTGGCGGAACGCTACGACCTCGAAGCGCAGCACAGTCTGGCGCTCGGCGAGCGGGTGCGCATGGTATGGGGGGGCGGGCTGCGGCACGACGCGGTGAGCAGCCTCCTCTACATGGGGAGCAGCGATTTCAGGTCGTTCCGCCAGCAGAATCTGTTCGGCAACATCGAGTGGCGTCCGCTGCAAAAACTGGTGCTGAACATCGGCGCGATGGTCGAGAACAACAGCTTCGTCGGCACCCGAACTTCGCCCCGGCTGGCCGCCAACTATCACCTGACACCGGCGCAGACGGTGCGCGCGAGCGTCGGGCGCGCCTATCGCAATCCCGTGCTGTTCGAGCAGCAGGGCAACTCGCGCTGGATCTATCCGGTGCTTTCGCCGGTCGGGCCGGGCCTGCCGACTTCGCTGCCACTGCAGTACCTGCGCGGGCAGGACAATCTGCAGCCGGAGCGCATCGATTCGCACGAACTGGGCTATCTCCACGAACTCGGCCACGGCGGAGCGCTCGACCTGAAGTATTCGTACGACCGGGTTTCCGACCTGATCGAGGCCTATTTCTTCGACTGTTGCGCGACGACCATTCCGGGCACGGTCCGGACCTTCGGCAACCGCCGGGACGTCGCCATCCGCGCCTTCGAGGCGCAGTGGCAGCAGCGTTTCGGCGAATCGACGCAAGTGCACTTCGGCTGGGCATCGACGCGCATCGACGTGCTGCCCTCGGCGCAGGCGGGGCCGCCGCCCAACGCCTACGACCAGACGGCGCCGCGACACAGCCAGAACCTGCTGCTGGCGCGGCAGCTGACGCCGCTCTGGCGCGCCAGCGTCGGTGCCTACCGCGCCGGCCCGGTCAAGGCGATCTCCGGCGATTCGCTGCCGGCCACCATGCGCTGGGATCTGCGCGCCGCGCGCCAGTTCCGCTGGCACGGCGGTTCCGGCGAACTGGCGCTGGTCGTGCAGAACGTGGCGAACACCGGGAACCGCGAGTTCTACGCCGACAACGTGCTGGGCAGGCGCGCCTACGCCAGCCTGCGTTTCGAGTTCTAGTCCGCCATGACGATCGCGCCGCCGACCGGAAACCTCGCACGCACAGTCTTTTCCAGACTGCTGCGGCGCGCGCTTTCGGCTTCGCTTGCGCTGCTGCTGTGCCTCGGCCTCGCGTTCCACGCAGGTCGGGCCGTCGCCGTCGAAACGGTGGCGCTGTTGCTCAGCGAGCACAGCGGGCATTACATCGAATTTTCCGATGCGCTGTCGGCCGCGCTGAACGATCCCGCGCTTGCGCCGGCCGGCGGCAAGACGCTGCGCGTCGTCGAACTGCCGCCGGGCAGCGAGCGGCCGGACGAGGCGCGGCTGGCGGGCGTCGGCGCGATCGTCGCGGTCGGCGCCAAGGCGATGCGCATCGCCGCCGCCTGGGAGGGCGTGCCGCCGGTGCTCAACGTGCTGGTGCCGCGCACGAGCTACGAGAAGATTCTCGCGGAGGGCGGGCGTACGCGCCGCCGCGCCCAGTTCTCGGCGATCTATCTCGATCAGCCGCTGTCCCGCCAGCTCAACCTGATCCGCCAGGTCCTGCCCGGCAAGCGGCGCGTGGCGGCGCTGCTCGGTCCGGATTCGGCGCCGCTCCTGCCGCGCCTGCGGCCGGCCATCGCGCGCCTCGGTCTGGAAATCGTCAGCGAGGAGGTGGGCAGCGAGCCGGAGATCATTCCCGCGCTCTCGCGCCTGCTGTCGGTCAGCGACGTTATGCTGGCCCTGCCGGACAGCGTCGTCTTCACCCGCGACACGGCGCGCTCGGTATTGCTCACGACCTACCGCTACCAGAAGCCTCTGATCGGCTTTTCGCAGGGTTACGTCAATGCCGGGGCCCTGGCGGCGACCTACAGCACGCCGGCGCAGATCGCCCGGCAGGCCGCCGAACTGCTGCGCGCCCTGCCGCCCGGACGGGCGGCCTTGCCCGCCCCGTTGTCGCCGGCCTATTTCTCGGTGGCGGTGAACCGCTCGGTGGCGCGCGCCCTGGCGCTCGACATCCCGTCCGAGGCCGCGCTGCAGGCGGCGCTCGCCAATCTGCCGGAGGTCGAGCAATGAACGGTTGGCGCATCCGCTATCGATTGCTGCTGCTCGCGCTGGCGCCGGTCGTCGTCGTCGCGCTGGCGCTCGACGCCTATTTCGTCGTCAGCGGCCTCGGCGCGTTGAACGCGGAGCTGCGCGGGCGGGGACTGGCGACCGTGCGCTATCTGGCGCCGGCCGCCGAGTACGGCGTGATCGCGGGCAACCGCGCCAGCCTGCAGACCATCGTGCAGGCGGCGATGAGCGAGCCCGATGCGCAGGCCGTGCTGATCACCGATGCGGCCGGGCATACGCTGGCCGTCAGCGGGCGCCGTCGCGCGGTCGGCAGCGAGACGATCCAGATCGACGGGGTGATCGAGGGCGAGCAATGGCTCGGTTTCAGTGCGCCGATCTGGCGCAGCGGTCTCGACGCCATCGAATTCGACGATCTGCTCGGCGCTTCGCCCGAGGCGCCCGCCGCGGTCGGCGAAGCGGGCGCGGCGGGGCGCGCCATCGTCGGCCGCGTCTATGTCGAACTGGCGACCGTCGCCCTGCAGGAACGCCGCCGCCGGCTCCTGCTGACCGGGCTGGCGATCCTGCTTGCCGGCCTGCTCGGCGGCGCGGCGCTGGCGCTGCGCATCGCGCGCGGCGTCAGCCGGCCGGTGATGAAGCTGGCCGACGCGGTCGAGGCGATGGCTGCCGGCGAACTGCACGTCCGGGTCGACGAGGCGTCGTCGGGCGAACTGGCCGTGCTCGAAAAGGGCTTCAACCAGATGGCGACGAAGCTGGAGGACGCCCATCTGACGCTGCAGGACCGCATCGACGACGCCACCGCCCAACTGGCGCATCAGGCCCGGCACGATTCGCTGACCGGGCTCGTCAACCGTCGCGAGTTCGAGGTGCGCGTCGAGCGCGCGCTGGCCCGCGCCAAGGCGGGCGACGCCGAACATGCGATGTGCTACCTCGATCTCGACCAGTTCAAGATCGTCAACGATTCCTGCGGCCACGCTGCGGGCGACGAGCTGCTGCGCCAGATCACGCACCTCCTGCAGACCCGGGTGCGCGGACGCGACACGCTGGCCCGTCTGGGCGGGGACGAGTTCGGCGTGCTTCTCGAAGACTGCCATCTCGACGATGCGCTGCGCATCGCCGAAGGCTTGCGCCGGATGGTCGAGGATTTCCGCTTCTCCTGGCGCGACCGCGTTTTCGTGGTCGGCGTCAGCATCGGCCTGGTTCTGCTCACGCAGGAAAGCAAATCGCTGGCGGAGGTCCTGAGCGCCGCCGACCAAGCCTGCTACGCAGCCAAGGAGAAGGGGCGCAACCGGATCCAGCTGTTCCAGCCGGGCGACCGCGAGCTCGTCGAACGGCGCGGCGACATGAACTGGGCGACGCGCATCGCGCAGGCCATCGAAGAGAGCCGTCTGCTGCTCTACGCGCAGCCCGTCGTCCCGCTCAACCCGGCGACCACCGACGGCCGGCACGTCGAATTGCTGCTGCGCATGCTCGACGAGCGCGGCAACATCATCCCGCCGCGCGCCTTCCTGCCGGCCGCCGAGCGTTACGACCTGATGCCGGTGATCGACCGCTGGGTCGTCGCGACGGCCTGCGCGGGCATCCGCCGCTTCCTCGACAACAGCGCCTGCCGGCGCTTCGTCTGCGCGCTCAACCTCTCGGCCCAGTCGGTCGACAAGGCGGCGATGCTGCCGTGGATCGTCGAGCAACTCGAGGCGCACCGCGTGCCGCCCGAATATCTTTGCATCGAGATCAGCGAGGCGGCGGCCAGCCTCAACTTCGCCGCCACCATGGATTTCGTGCGGGGGCTCAAGGCGCTCGGTTGCCGCTTCGCGCTGGACGGTTTCGGCAGCGGTCTGGCGTCCTTCTCCTACCTGAAGAACCTGCCGCCGGACTTCATCAAGGTCGACGGCAGCATCGTGCGCGAGATCGGCGAGAGCCGGTTGAGCCAGACGCTGGTGCGCGCGATCCACGAGATCGCCACGGACATGGGCGTGCGCGCCGTCGCCGAGTCGATCGATACGCCGCAGGTGTTCAACGCCTTGCGCGCGCAGGGCATCGCTTACGGCCAGGGGAACTGGCTCGAGCGTCCGCGGCCCTTCGGCGAGTGGATCGAGCAGAACGCCTGCTGCCCCGACCCGAAAGTCGACGGCGACGCCGGACAGGTGCTCGCCTTTCGCGGGCGCAAGGGCGAGGTTTTGATTCCGGGCGCCTGACAGCCGCAGCGCGCGGCGGCCAAGGGGGCGGCGCTCTCGGCTATAATTGCGTCTTTGCGTCGCCCGCGCGACACCGGCAAGCGCCCGCGCAAGCCGCTTTTCCCCCGCTTTCTACCCGACTCCGCTGCTCACCATGGCCGACATCATTTTCCTCCGCGGCGCTCCCGCCTTTTCCGCTTTCCGCCTCCAGGGCCTGCAGCAGCGCATCGCGGCCGCCGTTCCGGGCGCCGCGATCCTCAGCGCCGATTATTGGCACTTCGTCGTGCTCGCCCAGCCCCTGGCCGACGACCGGCGCGCGCAACTGGCGGCGCTGCTCGAAGAACGTGCGCCGGAAAGCGCCGAGCGCGGCGAACTCTTCCTCGTCACGCCGCGCATCGGCACCATCTCGCCGTGGTCGTCGAAGGCCACCGACATCGCCTGGAACAGCGGCATCGACGCCGTCGAACGCATCGAACGCGGCATCGCCTGGCGCATCGAAGCCCGGCGCGGCGAGTTCTCCGTCGACGAAAAGGCGCGCCTCGCCGCTCTCATCCACGACCGCATGATCGAAGCCGTGCTCGGCGACTTCGCGCAGACCGCCGATCTCTTCCGCCACTTCCCGCCCAAGCCGCTGGCCTCCGTCGACCTGCTGGCCGGCGGCCGCGCCGCGCTGGTCGAAGCCAACGGCCGCCTCGGCCTGGCGCTTTCGGAGGACGAGATCGACTACCTCGTCGATATCTTCGGCAAGGCGAATGGTGGAAAAGGTCGCAACCCGACCGACGTCGAACTGATGATGTTCGCGCAGGCCAACTCCGAGCACTGCCGGCACAAGATCTTCAACGCCTCGTGGGTGATCGACGGCGAGAAGAAGGCCGAGACGCTGTTCGGCATGATCCGCGAGACGCACAAGGCGCACCCGGAAGGCACCGTCGTCGCCTACTCGGACAATGCCTCGGTGATCGAGGGCGCCAACGTGCCGCGCTTCTATCCGCGCGCCGCGAGTGGCAACGGCTACGCCTACGGCGAAGAGCTGACGCACATCCTGATGAAGGTGGAAACGCACAACCACCCGACGGCGATCTCGCCCTTCCCGGGCGCCGCCACCGGCTCGGGCGGCGAGATCCGCGACGAGGGCGCGACCGGGCGCGGCTCCAAGCCGAAGGCCGGCCTCTGCGGCTTCACCGTCTCCAACCTGAACATCCCCGACGCGCAGCAGCCGTGGGAAGCGCAGACCGCCGCCTACGGCCGTCCGTCGCGCATCGCCTCGGCGCTCGACATCATGATCGAGGGCCCGATCGGCGCCGCCGCCTTCAACAACGAATTCGGCCGTCCCAACCTGACTGGCTACTTCCGCACCTACGAGCAGATCGTGGGCGAAGGTGAAAACAGCTGTGTGAAGGGCTACCACAAGCCGATCATGATCGCCGGCGGCGTCGGCAACATCGCCGACGCGCAGTCGTTCAAGGCGCCGACCTTCCCGGCCGGCACGCTGCTCGTCCAGCTCGGCGGCCCCGGCATGCTGATCGGCCTCGGCGGCGGCGCCGCCTCGTCGATGACCACCGGCAGCAACACCGAGGACCTCGACTTCGCCTCGGTGCAGCGCGGTAACCCGGAAATCCAGCGCCGCGCGCAGGAAGTCATCGACCGCTGCTGGCAGATGGGGGCGCCCAAGGGCGACGCGTCGCAGGCGGGCGACGGCAATCCGATCATTTCGATCCACGACGTCGGCGCCGGCGGCATTTCCAACGCCTTCCCGGAGCTCGCGCACGGCGCCGGCTGCGGCGCGCGCTTCGAGCTGCGCGAAGTGAAGATCGAGGAACCGGGCATGTCGCCGGCCGAAATCTGGTGCAACGAGGCGCAGGAGCGCTATGTGATGGCCATCCCGCCGTCGCGCCTGGAAGAGTTCGCGCTGATGTGCGAACGCGAGCGCTGCCCGTTCGCCGTCGTCGGCCGGACCACCGCCGAAAACCGCCTCGTCGTCGCCGACCGCCACTTCGACAACAACCCGGTCGACATGGACATGGACGCGCTGCTCGGCAAGCCGCCGCGCATGACGCGCGAGGTCGTGCATCTGCCGCCCGTCACCGTCGCCTTCGACCCGACCGCGCTCGAACTCAAGGACGCCGCCTACCGCGTGCTGCGCCTGCCGGCGGTGGCCGACAAGACCTTCCTGATCTCGATCGGCGACCGCACGGTCGGCGGTCTCACCGCGCGCGACCAGATGGTCGGCCCCTGGCAGGTGCCGGTGGCCGACGTCGCCGTCACGCTGATGGGCTATCAGGGCTACGCCGGCGAAGCCTTCGCCATGGGCGAGCGCACGCCGCTCGCCGTGCTCGACGCGCCGGCCTCGGGCCGCATGGCGATCGGCGAGGCGCTGACCAACGTTGCCGCCGCCGGCATCGAAAAGCTCGGCGACGTGAAGCTTTCGGCCAACTGGATGGCCGCCGCCGGCACGCCGGGCGAGGACGCCCGCCTGTTCGACACGGTGCGCGCGGTGTCCGACCTGTGCCAGGCGCTCGGCGTCTCGATCCCGGTCGGCAAGGATTCGCTCTCGATGCGCACCGCCTGGGACGACCGCGGCGAGAAGAAGCAGGTCGTCTCGCCGCTCTCGCTGATCGCCACCGCCTTCGCCCGCGTGCCCGACGCGCGCCGTACGCTGACGCCGCAACTCGTGCTCGACGCCGGCGAAACCGATCTGCTGCTGATCGACCTCGGCGCCGGCAAGAACCGCCTCGGCGGCTCGGCGCTGGCGCAGGTCTTCAACGCCACCGGCAGCGATGCGCCGGACGTCGACGATCCGGCGCGCCTCGCCGCCTTCTTCGGCGCCGTGCAGCAACTCGCCGCCGCCGATCTGCTGCTCGCCTATCACGACCGCGCCGACGGCGGCCTCTTCGCCACCGTCGTCGAAATGGCCTTCGCCGCGCACTGCGGCGTGTCCATCGACATGGACGGTCTGTGCTACGACCCGCTGATGGCCGACGTCGACGGCAACGAGAAGAAGCCCGACCTGCTCGGCGGCCGCTCCTTCGAAATTCTGGTGCGCGCGCTGTTCAACGAGGAACTCGGCGTCGTCGTGCAAATCCGCCGTGGCGACCGCGACCGCGTGATGGAAATCCTGCGCGGCGCCGGCCTCGGCGCGTGCACGACCTTCATCGGCGCGCCGAATCCCTGGGACGAAGTGCGCGTCATCCGCAACGCCCGCACCGCGCTGCGCGAGAAGCGCGTCGACCTGCAGCGCGCCTGGTCGGAAACCAGCTTCCGCATGCAGCAGCTGCGCGACAACCCGGAATGCGCGCAGCAGGAGTACGACCGCATTCTCGATCCCGCCGACGCCGGCCTCTCGGCGACGCTGGCCTTCGATCCGGCCGACGACGTCGCGGCGCCTTTCGTCAGCACCGGCGCGCGGCCCAAGGTCGCCATCCTGCGCGAACAGGGCGTCAACGGCCACGTCGAAATGGCCGCCGCCTTCGACCGCGCCGGCTTTGCCGCCTACGACGTGCACATGAGCGACATCCTCGCCGGCCGCGTCGCGCTCGCCGACTTCAAGGGCGCCGTCGCCTGCGGCGGCTTCTCCTACGGCGACGTGCTCGGCGCCGGCCAGGGCTGGGCCAAGACCATCCTCTTCAACGACCGCGCGCGCGACCAGTTCTCCGCCTTCTTCGGGCGCGCCGACACCTTCGCGCTCGGCGTCTGCAACGGCTGCCAGATGATGAGCGCGCTCAAGGATCTGGTGCCCGGCGCCGACGCCTGGCCGCGCTTCGTGCGCAACAAGGTCGAGCAGTTCGAGGCGCGCTTCACGATGGTCGAGCTGCCCGAATCGCCGTCCCTCTTCTTCGGCGGCATGGCCGGCAGCCGCCTGCCCGTCGTCGTCTCGCACGGCGAAGGGCGCGCCGACTTCTCGGCGACCGGCGACCAGGGCAAGCTGGCGGTCGCCATGCGCTATCTCGACAACAGCGGCCAGCCGACCGAGGTCTATCCCTACAACCCGAACGGTTCGCCGGCCGGCATCGCGGGCGTGACGACGGCCGACGGCCGCTTCTCGATCATGATGCCGCACCCCGAGCGCGTCTTCCGCACCGTGCAGATGTCCTGGCACCCGGCAGGCTGGGGCGAGGACTCGCCGTGGCTGCGCATGTTCCGCAACGCGCGCAAGTGGGTCGGCTGAGCCCGGCGCCTAAGCTCTGACGGGACGCCGTCCGCCGCGCCGTTCGGCCGGATGGCGGCGTGGCGGACGGGAAATAAAAAACGCCGGGAGGCTGCAGCCGTCCCGGCGTTTTTTCGTCTGCTTCCGAAGCTCAGTCGACCTTGGCCTTGGCGCGCAGGTCGTTCACCATCTTCTCGATCTGCGTCTGCTGCGCGCGCTGCGCGAGCTGCGGCTTGATCTGGTCGAAGGCCGGCGGGGTCAGCGGACGGCTGTCCTCGAGCAGGATCACGTGGTAGCCGAACTCGGTCTTGACCGGGGTCTCGGTGTACTTGCCCTTGGCCAGCGCGGTCAGCGCGTCGGCGAACGGCTTCACGTAGCTGCCGGCGCTGCTCCAGCCGAGTTCGCCGCCGTTTTCCTTGGAGCCGGGGTCCTTCGACTGCTTGGCCAGTTCCTCGAACTTGGCGCCCTTCTTCAGGTTGGCGATGATCGCCTTGGCGTCTTCTTCCTTCTCGACCAGGATGTGGCGCGACTTGTATTCGTTGCCGCCGAGCTGCGCCTTGATCTTGTCGTAGTCGGCCTTCAGCTGCTCGTCGCTGACCGGGTGCTTCTTGATGAAGTCCTGGATGTAGGCGCGCACGTAGATCGCCTGACGCGACAGTTCGGCCTGTGCGGCGATTTCGGGGTTCTTGTCGAGGCCGAGCTTCTTCGCTTCCTGCGCCAGCAGCTCGCGGCGGATCAGTTCCTCGCGCACGGCGTTGCGCAGTTCCGGGCTGTCCGGCGCGCCTTGCGCCTTCTGTTCGGCCATGAAGGCGTCGCCGGTTTTCTGCGAAATGCTCACGCCGTTGACCGTGGCGAATGCGCCGGCCTTGGCCTTGCCTTTTTCCTGGGCGACGGCCGGTGCCGCGATCAGCGCGCCGACGAGCAGGGCAGCGGCCAGTTTCGAGAGTTTATGCATGGGGTGTTGTCCTTTTGTCGGGATGGGATTGTTTGATGACACGTGCGGGGCAAGTGCGACGACGCCCGATTATACTTCGTCCGGCGTCAGGGATTTGATGCTTAGCGCATGAATCCGGCCGCGCATCAGGTCGCCCAGCGCGTCGTACACGAGGCGGTGGCGGGCGACCGTCGACTTGCCGGCGAAGACGGCGGCGACGATCAGCAGGCGGTAGTGCCCGCCGCCGCCCTTGGCGCCCTCGTGGCCGGCGTGCAGCGCCGAGTCGTCGATCAGTTCGATGCGCTGCGCGGCGAGCGGCGCCAGGCGTGCGCGCAATTCCTCTTCGAAGTTCACGCCGGCAGCACCTTCTTGAACGGCTTGATGGTGACGCGGGCATAGACGCCGGCGGCGATGTAGGGGTCGGCGTCGGCCCAGGCCTCGGCGTCCTCGAGCGAGGCGAATTCGGCGACGATCAGGCTGCCGGAGAAGCCGGCCGGGCCGGGGTCGGGCGAGTCGATGGCGGGAAAGGGGCCGGCCAGGATCAGGCGGCCTTCGTCCTGCAAGGCCTGCAGGCGCGCGAGATGGGGCGGGCGCGCTTCCAGGCGCGCGGCGAGCGTTCCCGGACGGTCTTCGCCGATGATGGTGTAGAGCATCCTCATTTCTCCTCGATGTGCTTCGACAGCAGCAGGCCCTGCAGCAGGACGAAAATGAGCATCAGGCCGGTGCCGCCGAACAGTTTGAAGTTGACCCAGTCGTCGGTGGAGAAGTTGTAGGCGACGAAGAGGTTGGCGATTCCCATGAAGACGAAGAAGCCGATCCACGACAGGTTGAGCTTCTGCCAGGCGGCGTCCGGCAGCTCGATCTTCTCGGCGAGCAGCGAGCGGATCAGGTTCTTGCGGAAGAACAGCACGCCGCCGGCCAGCGCCCCGGCAAAGGCCCAGTAGAGCACGGTCGGCTTCCATTTGATGAAGGTTTCGTCGTGGAAGATCAGCGTCATGCTGCCGAACACGCTGACGATGCCGAGACTGACCCAGAGCATGGTGTCCACCTTGCGGTGCCGGAACCAGACCCAGGCGATCTGGGCGAAGGTCGCGACTATCGCGACGGCGGTCGCCGCGTAGATTCCAGCAATTTTGAAGGTGATGAAAAACAGGATGACCGGGAAGAGGTCGAAGAGAAATTTCATGTGCGGCTCTGCCAAAAGGTCGCCGGATTATGGCTGATTTAGCGCCGCCCTGTCCATGTCCGGGGCGGGGCGGGCGCGGGGCCGCTTCCCCCTTGTTCTGGGCGGCGCGGGGTATGCGGCGGCGCTGGATGGCGCCGGGCGGATTCAGCCGGGCAGGCGCAGCCCGGCGCCGGCGGCGGCCGGCGTCGTTCCGTGCGCGATGACGCCGAGCAGCGGCGCGGCGATGCGCGCCTGCAAGGCGGCGAGGTTTTCGTCGAAGCGCGCCATCGCCGGGTCGATGCGGTTGGCGACCCAGCCGGCGAGCGGCAGGCCGCGCGCGGCGATCGCCTGCTGCGTGAGCAGCGCGTGGCTGATACAGCCTAGGCGCATGCCGACGACGAGGATCACCGGCAGTTGCAGGGCGACGGCGAGGTCGGCCGCGTCGCAGTCGTCGCCGAGCGGCACGCAGAAACCGCCGACGCCTTCGACGACGAGGGCGTCGGTATCGGCGCGCGCGCGCAGCTGTGCGAAGGCGTCGACGATGGTCGCGAGTTCGATGCGCCTTCCTTCTTCTTCGGCGGCGATGTGCGGCGCGATGGCGGCGGCGAAGCCGTAGGGATTGACCAGCGCGCGCGGCGTGGCGACGGTCGAAGCGGCCGAGGCGGCGATCAACTGCTCGACGTCCTCGTTCCTGCCGTCGGCGTCGAAGCCGGCCGCGACCGGCTTCATGCCGACCGCGCGCAGCCCTTGCCGGCGCATCGCGTGGAGCAGGGCGCAGGCGACGAAGGTCTTGCCGATCTCGGTGTCGGTGCCGGCGACGAAGAAGGCGGGTTTGGCGGTGGCGTCCATTGTGAGGGCCTCAAGCAAGTGCGACGAATGCGGCGGTTACGAAGAAAAAAGGGCGATGTCCTTGCGTCCCGCGGGCGGGAACTGGAACGACATGTCTTGCCTTCGCGGCATTTCTTGTCGCCGTTATGGTTCGACGGTTTTCCAGATTTACTTTTCAGCCGTGCACAGCAGCACGTCGTAGGTGGCGGGCAGGCCGGCGGCGGTGCGCCGGCTTTCGTAGGCGGCCTGCACGGCCTGCCAGGCGGCGCGCCCCATCATGCCGCTGCGCGCGCCGTCGCCGACGGCGTTGGCGCCGATCGCCTTGACCGCGCGCAGCAGCGCCTTGAGGTCCGGGTAATGCACGGCGATCGTCGCGCGCCGCAGTTCGACGGTGCGGAAACCGGCGGCGGAAAGCGCGGTGCCGACACTCTCCGGCTCGCTGAAGGCGATCGTGTGGCGGTAGCGGTCGACGCCAGCGAAGGCGGCGCGCAGCTCGCCGAAGGTGCCCGGCGCCAGCGTGCTGACCGCGAGGCGGCCGCCCGGGCGCAGCACGCGGGCGGCTTCGGCGAAGACGGCGGCGGCGTCGCACCACTGGATGCTCAGGCTCGACCACCAGAGATCGAAGGCGCCATCCGGCAGAGGCAGTGCCTCAATGTCGGCGGCGAGGCAGCGGTCGGCGTGGCGGCGCGCCAGTGCGAGCATGGCCGGCGCGAAGTCGGCCGCGGTGATCTGCGCGCGCGGCCAGCGTTCGCGCAGCAGGCGGGCGCCGTAGCCGGTGCCGCAGCCGGCGTCGAGGATGCGCGGCGCGGCGGAAAGATCGAATGCGGCGGTGTCGGCGATTCGGGCGGGGGCGGCGGCTTCGGCGAGCCGGTCGAGCAGGCGCGCGCAGACTTCGCGCTGCACGACGGCCGCCGCGTCGTAGGAGGATGCGGCGCGGTCGAAGGAGTCGCGTACCCGCTGCTTGGGCGGCAGCGCGCTCATCGTGGGGCGCCGCAGAAGTCGGCGACGAGGGCGCAGAAGCGCGCCGGGTCGGCGAGGAAGGGCGCGTGCGCGCTCTCCGCGAAGCTCGCGAGGCGCGCGTCGGGCAGGCGCTCGGCGAGCCACTGCGCGGCGGCGAGCGGCATCAGCGGGTCGCGTTCGCCGTGGATGAGCAGGGTCGGCGCGGCGACGGCCGGCAGCTGCGCGCGCAGGTCGACCTCGCGCAGCCAGCGCAGGCCGGCGGCGAGCGCCGATGTGTCGGGGAGCGCGCCGCCCGGCGCGCCGGCGAGGGCGCGCGTCAGGCGCCGGGCCTGCGCGTCGCCCTGGTTGAGCAGCGCGGCGAAGCGCTGCAGCGTCGCGCCGGCGTCTTCGCGCACGGCGGCGGCGAAGGCGTCGAGCAGGGCCGGCGGCTGCGCCGGCGCCCAGTCGGCGCGCTGCATGAAGCTCGGCGTGGCGCCGACCAGGATCAGGCGCGCGATGCGCTGCGGCGCGGAGGGTGCGACCTCCAGCGCGGCCTGCAGTGCAAGCAGGGCGCCGAGCGACCAGCCGCAGAGGGCGACGCCGTCGGGCAGGGCGGCGGCGATGGCTTGTGCGGTTTCAACGAAGCCGGCGTCGTCGGGCGGCATCGCGCCGTAGCCGGGCAGTTCGACGAGGTGCACGCGGCAGCGCGCGGCCAGGGTGTCGACGACCGGCCCCCAGGCGGCGGCGCCGAGGCCCCAGCCGGAGATCAGCGCGAGGTCGGGGCCGCTCCCGACGATCCGGGAAACCGGCCCGCCGCCTGCCGCAGACATCGAAGCCATCGGAATCGTCGAAACCATTGAGGTCATGCCGGATCGCCCGCCGCGCCGGCCAGTTCGCGCAGCGCGTCGACGAGGCGTGCGACCTGCGCCGCCGTGTGCGCCGCCGAGAGGCAGACGCGCAGGCGCGCCGTGCCCTTGGGCACGGTCGGCGGGCGGATCGCCGGCACCCACAGGCCGCGTTCGAGGAGCGCGTCGGCGACGCGCAGGGCTTCGTGGTTGTCGCCGATCAGCACCGGCTGGATCGCCGTCGGCGAGGGCAGCAGGCGCCAGCGCGTATTGGCCAGCCCGTCGCGCAGCTGCGCGGTGAGTTGCCATAGGTGCGCGCGGCGGGCGTCGCCGCCTTCGATCTCGTCGAGCGCGGCGAGCAGCGCGCAGGCGACGATCGGGCTGCTGCCGGTGGTGAAGATGTAGGTGCGCGCGCGCTGCAGCAGCCACTCGATCACCGTCTCCGAAGCGGCGACGAAGGCGCCGGCGGCGCCGGCCGCCTTGCCGAGCGTGCCCATGTAGACGACGCGTTCGGAGACCGGGAGGTTGAAGTGCGCGAGGCTGCCGCGCCCCTGCGGCCCGAGCACGCCGAAGCCGTGCGCGTCGTCGACGACGAGCCAGGCGTCGAAGCGCTCGGCCAGCGCGAGCAGCCCCGGTAGCGGCGCGAGGTCGCCGTCCATGCTGAACACGGCGTCGGTCAGGATCAGCTTGCGCCGGGCGGGGCTGGCAGCGAGCTGGCGTTCGAGCGCCGCGAGGTCGCCGTGCGCGTAGCGCTGGCTGTCGGCGCCCTGCGCCTTGGCGAGTTGCGCGGCGTCGATCAGCGATGCGTGGTTGAGCTTGTCGGCGAACACCGCGTCGCCGCGCCCGACGAGCGCCGGGACGATGCCGAGGTTGGCCATGTAGCCGGTCGAGAAGAGCAGGGCGCGCGCAAAGCCGGTGAAGGCGGCGAGCCGGGCTTCGAGCGCCTCGTGCGGCGCGAGGTGGCCGCTGACGAGGTGCGAGGCGCCGCTGCCGACGCCCCAGCGGCGCGCGCCGGCTACCGCCGCGTCGATCAGCGCCGGGTCGCTGGCGAGGCCGAGGTAGTCGTTGCTGCAGAAGCTGACGAGCTCGCGCCCGGCGACGCGGGCGAGCGGGCCGCAGGGCGATTCCAGCGTGCGCCGGCGGCGGCGCAGGCCGGCGCGGTCGAGGGCGGCGAGTTCGTCCCGCAGCTCGTCCCAGATCGCTTGTCGCGTCATCGCAGCGCGGCTTCCAGCGCCTCGCCGGCGCGCTGTGCGAGGAAGTCGCACTCGTCGCGGCCGATCACGTAGGGCGGCATGACGTAGACGGTCGTGCCGATCGGGCGCAGCAGGATTTCGCGCGCCAGTGCGGCGCGGTAGAACTTGCGTGAAAAGTGCGGATCGTCGATCGCCACGTCGAAGGCGGCGATCATGCCGCGCTGGCGGAAGTGGCGCACCCGCGGGTGCGCGGCGAGCGGCGCCAGGCTCTGCCCGAGATGCGCCGCCAGCGCGCGGTTGGCGGCCAGCACGCCGTCCTCTTCGAAGATGTCCAGCGTCGCCAGCGCGGCGCGGCAGGCCAGCGCGTTGCCGGTGTATGAATGCGAGTGCAGGAAGCCGCGCGTCGTCGCGTCGTCGTAGAAGGCGCCGTAGACGGCGTCGGTGGTGAGTACGACGGAGAGCGGCAGGTAGCCGCCGGAGATGCCTTTCGACAGGCACAGGAAATCGGGGCGGATGCCGGCCTGCTCGTGCGCGAAGAAGGTGCCGGTGCGGCCGCAGCCGACGGCGATTTCGTCGCAGATCAGATGCACTTCGTAGCGGTCGCACAGGGCGCGCGCCAGGCGCAGGTACTCCGGGTCGTACATGGCCATGCCGCTGGCGCACTGGATCAGCGGTTCGACGATCAGCGCGGCGATGCTGTCGTGGTGCTTTTCGAGGTGGCGTTCGAGCGCCGCGGCGGCGCGCCGGGCGACGTCGACGGGCGTCTCGCCGGCTTCGGCGCGGCGCGCGTCGGGCGTCGGCACGGTGGCGGCGGCGCGGATCAGCGGCGCGTAGGCGTCCTTGAAGATGGCGACGTCGGTGACGGCCAGCGCGCCGACCGTCTCGCCGTGGTAGCTGCCTTCGAGGCAGAGGAATTCGCGCTTTTCAGTGCGGCCGCGGTTGCGCCAGGCGTGGAAGGACATCTTCAGCGCGATCTCGGTCGCCGAGGCGCCGTCGGAGGCGTAGAAGCAGTGGCCCAGTGCGCCGTCGGTAAGTTTGCCGAGGCGCTCGGAGAGTTCGACGACCGGCGCGTGCGTGAAGCCGGCGAGGATGACGTGTTCGAGCTCGTCGAGCTGCGCGCGCAGCGCCGCGTTGATGCGCGGATTTGCGTGGCCGAACAGGTTGACCCACCACGAGCTGATGCCGTCGAGGTAGCGCCGGTCGTCGAAGTCGCGCAGCCAGACGCCGTTACCGGAGGCGATCGGGATCAGCGGTAGGGCGCCGGCGTCGGCGTTGGCGTGCTGCTTCATCTGCGTGCACGGATGCCAGACGGCGGCGAGGCTGCGCGCGAGCAGGTCGGCGTTGTTCATGCGCGGAAACTCCGTCGGGCGGCGCTCAGTGCAGCGTCTGCGACGGCGCGTTGTTCTGTTCCGGCATTTCGGCGTGCACCGCGTCGCCCTCGATGTTCGGGTAGAGCGGCGCGCCGCAGTCGTCGCAGAACTCGAATGGGAACTGCTGGTCGAGCACAACGACTTCCTTGACGCCGGATTCGCGCAGCACGGCTTCGATCTCGCCGGCGACGTCGGTCGTCTCGTCCTCGGCGCCGAGCAGCGGCCAGACGACGCCGTGGTAGGTGGCGTCGCTGTCGCGCGGGCCGAAGCCGACGCGGTATTCCTCGAGGCGCTGGTCGTGGAAGCCGCCGATCACCGCGCGCAGCTGCTCGGCCGACTTGCCGAGCGTCGTCTGCAGGAAGGCGACCGAGGCGCGCACCGAGTACGGGCGCGAGGCGCTGTCGGCCTGCCGGCAGGCGGCGTGGTAGGCGTCGGCGAGCAGCGGCTGGAAGGCGCAGCCGGTGAGCAGCGGTTCGAGGCAGGGGCCGCCTTGCTTGATCCATTCCTTGAGCGCGCCCTCGCGCGTGCCGTCGGCCTCGTTCCAGCGGAACAGCGGCGTGCCGCGACGGACCGCGATGGCGCCGACGAGATAGCGCGTGTCGGACAGGAAGCGGTTGGTTTCCGGCATCGTCGTTACGTCGAGCTTGAGGTCGCGGTTGGCGAGCGCGGCGGCGCCCAGTTCGCGCATCGCCTGCCAGGTGTCGACGAAGGTGCGCGGCAGCTGGTCGGGGCTGTACAGGTAGTCGGCCAGCGCGAGCTGCGCGCCGGCGGCGAAGACGTGCGCGGCAAGCTGCACCTTGAGCGTCTGCAGCGTGCCCTGCGCGATCGTTCCGGCCGGAATCGAGAAGCGCGACCAGGCGAGCAGCGGCACATTGAAGAGCAGCACGTCGTAGTCCTGTCCCTGGTGCGACAGCACGCCGGATTCGGCGCGCGCCTCGATCAGGTCGGCCAGTTCGTCGTGGGCCGGGGCGTTGGTGTCGAACAGGCGGTCGAGCGCGGCGTTCAGGTCGTCCTCGGCGCCGTCGTGCAGCAGCTTGTCCACGAGGTCGGCGAGCTGGGTTTCCCAGTAGGCGTCTTCGAGCTTGCCTCCGGATTCGGCGAGGCCGGCGGCGAGGCGGCCGAGTTCGGCGGCGTCCGAGGAGATGCGTTTGCGGGAGGAGAAGCGGGTGCGTTTCATGATGTGGAACCTGCGAGCCTGTCGGTGTTTCAATCCGCCATTGTAGCAAGCCCGCGCGGCGCGGACCGCCGGCGGCGCAGTGCCGGGGCGTGCGGACGATCGCGGGTCGATTACAATTGCCGCCGCTCGCCGCGCTTTTCCCGTTCATCGCCTCCTTGCCGCCGTCCCATGCTCATCGTCCTCTCGCCCGCCAAGACCCTCGATTACGCGACGCCGCCGGTCGTCGCCGAACACACGCAGCCGGATTTCCTCGACCACTCGCAGCTGCTGATCGACCGCCTGCGCGAACTGTCGCCGCCCGAGATCGCCAGCCTGATGCGCATCAGCGATCCGCTCGCCGCGCTCAACGCGACGCGCTACGCCGAGTGGTCGCGCCCCTTCGCGCCGGACAACGCCAAGCAGGCCGCGCTCGCCTTCAACGGCGACGTGTACGAGGGGCTGGACGCCAATACCCTGTCGGCCGCCGACCTCGGCTTCGCGCAGCGGCACCTGCGCATCCTTTCGGGGCTCTACGGCCTGCTGCGCCCGCTCGACCTGATGCAGCCCTACCGGCTGGAGATGGGAACGCGGCTGGCCAACGCGCGCGGCAAGGATCTCTACGCCTTCTGGGGCGAGCGCATCACCGCGGCGCTGAACGCCGCGGCGCACGAGGCCAAGGCGAAGACGCTGGTCAATCTGGCGTCGGAGGAATATTTCAAGTCGGTCAAGCCGAAGGCGCTCGCGCTGCCGGTCGTGCAGCCGGTGTTCGAGGACTGGAGCAACGGCCGCTACAAGGTCGTCAGCTTCTACGCCAAGCGCGCGCGCGGGCTGATGGCGCGCTACGCGCTGGCCGGGCGCCTGCGCTCGGCCGAGAAGCTCAAGGAGTTCACGGTCGAGGATTACGCCTTCGAAGTCGGCGCGTCGAGCGAGACGCACTGGGTCTTCCGCCGCCGCGTCGGCGCTTGAGGCGGCGCGGCGGCCGTGCAGCGGCCATTCCGCGAGGTGTCGGCGAGCGGGGCGTGCCGGGCCGTCATCTTTCCTTCAAGGCGCCTGCGGCGCTAGACGATGTCGGTCGCCGCATCCTGGCTGGGTAGCCGCGCGCGCGCCGCTTCCGCCGTCAGGATGGCGTAGGGCGGCGGCTTGTGGCGGTGGCGGGCGAGCTTGAGCAGCAGCTTGTCGCGCGTCACCAGAAGGTCGGCGGCGCAGCGCGCGCCGAGGATCAGGAACTTCTGGTCGTCGGCGTCGCGGCAGCGCGGCAGGCCGTAAGCCTTTTCGTCCTCGCCGGGCGGCGCGTCGCAGCGCAGCGCGAACGCGCGGTACTCGGCCAGCAGCGCAGCGCGTGCGGCGGCGTCGAGCCCGAACGCCGGGTAGCCGGTGACGCGCTCCAGTTCGGCCAGACAGTCGGCGTCGGTGAAGCACTGCACGGCGCCGCTTGCGATGGCGGCGCGGATCGGCTGCGTGTGCGGGTTCGCGAAGTGCAGCATGTCCATCACGATGTTGGTGTCGAGTACGAGGCGCATCGGGGAATCCCTGGTTTTTTTATCTACCGCGACGGGCGCGACGAAAGCAAGGCAGGCAAAGGAATTTCCTGCCGGGTTGCCGCGTTTGCGGCGGGCGTCATGCCGGTCGTGCCCGAAGCGCGCCGCTCCGTTCGAGCAGTGCGGCGACGCGCTCGGCGATTGCGAGGCTCGCCGTGAGGCCCGGCGATTCGATGCCGAACAGGTTGATCAGGCCGGGGACGCCGTGCTCGGCCGGCCCCTGCACGACGAAATCGGCCGCCGCCTCGCCCGGTCCGGCGATCTTCGGGCGGATGCCGGCGTAGGCCGGCGCCAGCGCGCCGTCGCGCAGCCCCGGCCAGTAGCGGCGCACTTCGGCGTAGAAACCGTCGGCGCGCGTCGGGGCGACGCGGTAGTCGGGTTCGACGCTCGGGTCGGCGGGCCATTCGACGTCCGGTCCGAAGCGCGCCTGGCCGCCGAGGTCGAGCGTCAGGTGCACGCCGAGGCCGCCCGGTTCGGGCAGCGGATAGACGAGGCGCGAGAAGGGTGCGCGGCCGGCCAGCGCGTAGTAGTTGCCCTTGGCGTAGTAGGCGCGCGGCAGGTGCGCGGCGGGAAAGCCCGCCAGCGCGCCGGCGACGCGCGGCGCCGAGAGGCCGGCGGCGTTGATGACGATGCCGGCGCGCAGGCGCAGCGGCTCGGCGCCGCCGGTTTCGAGGACGATGCCCCGAGTGCCGCCTTCGCCATTCGCTTCGACGCTGCCGCGCAGCAGCGGGCTGCACAGCGCCAGCGCGGCGCCGGCCCGCTCGGCGTCGCCGAGCAACGCGAGCATCAGGCCGTGGCTGTCGACGATGCCGGTGGACGGCGAGAGCAGGGCGGCGCGGCAGGAAAGTTCGGGTTCGAGGGCGCGCGCCTCGGTCGCGGTGAGCAGGCGCAGGTCGTCGACTCCGTTCGCTTCGCCCTGCCGGCGCAGGGCGTCGAGCTTTGCTTCCTGCGCTTCCGAGGTGGCGACGATCAGCTTGCCGCAGCGCCGGTGGGCGACGCCGTGCGCGGCGCAGAAGTCGTAGAGCAGACGCTTGCCGGCGACGCACAGCTCGGCCTTCAGCGAACCGGCCGGGTAGTAGAGGCCGGCGTGGATCACCTCGCTGTTGCGCGCGCTGGTTTCCGTGCCGAAGGCGTCGTGCCGTTCGAGGACGACCGTTTCGACGCCGCGCAGCGCCAGCGCCCGCGCGCAGGCCAGCCCGACGACGCCGGCGCCGACGACGACCGCTTCGATGTTTTCCATGCCGAACCGTCCGTGAAACGAAAGTCCGGGATTCTACCGGTTCAGCGCATCGAGAACGCTTCGTGGTGGAAGGCCGGCGCCTGTGCGCCGCGTTCGCCGAGTTGCGTGCGCAGCGCTTCGCCGAGGCCGCGCGGGCCGCAGAACCAGAGATCGTCCACATCGGGAATCTGCGTCGCGTCGAGCAGCGCTCCCGCGTCGCTTTCGATCACGTGCAGGCGCACGCCGCTGCGCGCGCAGGCTGCCGTCAGTTCGTCGAGGCGCGCCGCGTCGGCGGCCTTGCGCACGCAGTAGTAGAAATCGACTTCCTGCCCGGGAGCCAAGGGCCGGCCGGCGTCGAGCCAGGCCAGGAAGGGCGTCACCCCGATGCCGCCGGCGACCCAGGCCTGGCGCCGCCCGCCGCGGCGCGCGTCGAAGCAGCCGTAGGGGCCTTCGACGGCGACCGGGGCGCCGGCGCGCAGCCGAGTGGCGAGCGATTGCGTGTAGTCGCCGAGCGCCTTGATGATGAAGCGCAGTTCGCCGTCGGCGCGGCTGGCCGAGGCGATGGTGAAGGGATGCGCGCCTTCGCCCGCGTCGAAACTGACCAGCGCGAACTGGCCCGCGACGTGGCCGGGCCACGCGTCGCCGAGGCGGCAGACGACCTCGAACTGTCCGCCGGCGAGCGGAGTGACGCGGCTGACCGTGCCGGCGAAGCGCCGCGCCTTGCCGATCCGCCCGCCGAGCGACCACAGCGCGCAGCCCGCGCCGGCGGCCATCAGCGCGCCCATCAGCCAGCCGAGCGGCGTCGCCCATTGTTCGGCGGGCATCAGCACGACGCCGTGAAAGGCGCCGACCAGATAGAGCGGTGCGAAGAGCTTGTGCAGCTTGCGCCAGAAGCCGTAGGGCACGGCGCGCAGCAGCGCGAGGACGACGAGCGCCAGCACCGCCCAGGCCGCTCGCCCATGTCCTTGGCGAGCGAGACGAGCGGGTCCTTGGCGCCGCCGCGCTTCACGCGCGGCTCGACCCACTGCAGCGCGAGCAGCAGCTTGGGCGACAGCTTGATCAGCCAGTGCGCCGACAGCAGCACGCCGGCGGCGATGCCCAGGCGCTTGTGCAGCGCGTAGAGCTTGTCCAGCCCGCCGAGCGCCTGCTCGACCGGCACGAGACGCATGGCCAGCAGCATGGCGGCCGACATCACGGCCATCAGTTGCACGCCGGAGAGCAGCATCAGTTCGTGGCGCCAGCCCCAGAAGTTTTCCGGCCAGCCGGCGAGCGGTACGGTGCAGGCCGCGTAGAGCAGCGTGGTCGCGGCGAGCAGCAGGGTGAGCGGTCGTTGCTTCATTGTCTTTCCCCTTCTTCGATGACGCTTTCCAGACTACGCGGCGAAGCTTAAGGAAGCATTAGCGGCGGGCGCACAAATGTTGCCGGATGTTTCGGAAGAGCGCCCCGGCGACTTTCCCGGCGCGCTCCGCGCGGCGGCGCCCGTTCGCAGGGGAGCGCACCGCGGCGGGGCGGGCGGCGCCGCACTCGGGTAAAATCCGCTCCTTCGTTTCTTCGCTCCACCGAAAAATCCACTCATGGGAAAACTGCTGCTCGCGCCGATGGAAGGGCTCGCCGACCACGTGCTGCGCGACGTGCTGACGCGCGTCGGCGGCTACGACGGGGCGGTCACCGAATTCGTGCGCGTCTCCGGTTCGCTGCTGCCGTTGCGCACCTACCGCCGCATCAGCCCGGAGATCGGCCACGGCAGCCGCACGCCGGCCGGCACGCCGGTCGCCGTGCAGCTGCTCGGCAGCGACCCGGTCTGCCTCGCCGAGAACGCCGCGCAGCTCGCCACCCTGGCGCCGGCCGGCATCGACCTCAACTTCGGCTGCCCGGCGCCGACCGTCAACCGGCACGGAGGCGGCGCCATGCTGCTGGCCGACCCGGAGCAGCTTTTCCGCATCGCGCAGGCGGTGCGCCGCGCGGTGCCGGCGGACATTCCCTTCACCGCCAAGATGCGCCTCGGCATCGACGACACGGCCAAGGCGCTCGACTGCGCGCGCGCCCTCGAAGCGGGCGGCATCGTTTCGCTCGTCGTGCATGCGCGCACCAAGGCCGACGGCTACCGGCCGCCGGCGCACTGGGAGTGGGTGGCGCGCATCCGCGACGTCGTGCGATTGCCGGTGACGGCGAACGGCGAAGTGTGGACGCCCGACGACTACGCGCGCTGCCGCGCGGTGAGCGGCAGCGCCGACGTGATGCTCGGGCGCGGCTCGGTGGCCGATCCCTTCCTCGCGCGGCGCATCCGCACGCTGGCGGCGGGCGGAACGCCGGCCGCCGACCGCTCGGCCGACTGGGCGGAAATCCTGCCGCTGCTCGCCGACTACTGGGCGCAGGTGCAGGTCAAGGTCGAGGCCAGGCACGCGCCGGGCCGCCTCAAGGTCTGGCTGACTTCGCTGCGCCGTACTTTCGCCGAAGGCGAGGCGCTGTTCATGGCGGTGCGCACGCTGCGCGGCATCGACGAGACGACGCGCGTCCTCACCGCGCACGGCGTCCCCGTTCTGCGTGCCGCCGCCTGAACCTCGATTCCCGATTCCCGATTCCGCGCCCGCCCGCCGATGTACGCCAACTCCCGCATCCCGACCAGCGCCCAGACCGGCGTCCACGAGCAGCTCGCGACGCTGCTCGACCGCCACGCCGGCGCGCCGTTCCGTAAGCCCTACGCCGACTACAACCGCGCCGCCTTCGCGGCGAGCATGGAGCGCCGCTTACGCCTCGCGCCCGACGCGCCGCTGATCCTCGATTCCTGCTGCGGCGTCGGCGAGAGCAGCATCGCGCTGGCGCGCGCCTTCCCCTCGCATTACGTGATCGGCGTCGACCAGTCGGAGTCGCGCCTGGCCCGGAAGATCGACGGCAAGGCCGGCGACGATGCACTGCCGGCCAACCTCGACCTCGTGCGCGCCGACCTCGTCGACTACTGGCGCCTGCTGCGTGACGCCGGCATCCGGCTCGACCGCCACTATCTGCTCTATCCCAACCCGTGGCCGAAGATCGGCCACCTGTCCCGCCGCTGGCACGGCCACGCGGTCTTCCCGGCGATGCTCGAACTCGGCGGCGTGCTCGAATGCCGCAGCAACTGGCGCATCTACGTCGAGGAATTCTGCTTTGCCGTCGAACGCCTGCGCGGCCGCCCGGCGCGCTGCGAGGCATGGACGCCGGAGGAGACATTGACGCCCTTCGAGCGCAAATACCTCGATTCCGGACATCCGCTGTTCCGGACGGTCGTCGACCTCGGCGCAGGCGACGACCGCCTTCCGCCTTCCACACCACAATAAAACCCATCCCCGGAGAATTCCCATGACCTCGTCCCGCGAGGCGCCGCGCGCGCCGCAGCCGGCCGGCACCGCCGCCCTGATCTTCGCCGCGCAGCGCGTCGGCCTCGGCATTGCCTCGCGCATCGCGCCGGGCATCGCCCGCCGCTGGGTGACGCATCTTTTCTGCACGCCGCCCCGGCATCCGCATCCGCCGCTCGAAAAGGAGTGGATCGCGCGCAGCCGCAGCCTCGCGGTGGAGGGGCCGAACGGGCGCATCGCGGCCTGGCGCTGGGCGCCGGACGGGACGATGGGCGAGGCAGCGGGTGTGGCCATCGCGGCAGGCGCCGACGACGCGGCTCCACCGCGCCGCGTGCTGCTGATGCACGGCTGGGGCGGGCGCGGCACGCAGCTGCACGCCTTCATCCAGCCGCTGCTCGACGCCGGCTACGAGGTCGTCGCGCTGGACGGTCCGGCGCACGGCTTTTCCGACAGCCGCTATGCGTCGATGCTGCACTTCGCGCGCGCGATCCGCGCCGTCGTCGACCGCGTCGGCGGCGTGCACGGCGTGATCGCGCATTCGCTCGGCGGGGCGGCGACCAGCCTGGCGCTGGCGCAGGGCTGGGTGCGCGCGGAACGCGTGGTGACGATCGCCGCGCCGGTCGATTTCGACGGCTATTCGCGCTATTTCGCCCGCCAGTTCAACGTCAGCGAGGCGGTGCGCGACGCCATGCAGAAGCATCTGGAGCGCCGCCTGGGCTTTACCTGGAAGGAGCTTGAGGGCGGCCGGCTGGCGGCGCAGAACGCGACGCCGGCGCTGGTCGTGCACGACCGGGGCGACAAGGAAGTGCCGTTCGCCGCCGGCGAGCGCATCGCGGCGTGCTGGCCGGGCGCCTTGCTGCTGCCGACCGAGCGGCTCGGGCACCGGCGCATCCTGCGCGACCCGGCGGTGGTCGCGCGCGCGGTCGAGTTCATGAACGCGCACGGGAGCGCGCTGGACTGCTCGCCCGCGGCGGCGTGATTCGCCGGTTTGCCGATTCACCGCGCCTTGCGGCAGAGCGCCGCCGCGTCTAGATTGAGTTCCGTCCAAACGCTTCTTTCATCGCGTCTTCCATCATGTCCGATTTCGCCTGCCTCACCTGCGGCGCCTGCTGCGCCGCCTTCCGCGTCGATTTCAACGGTGCCGAGCTGGACTCGGCGCCGGGCGGCGTCGTGCCGGCGGCGCTGACCGTGCCGCTCACGGCGACGCTGGTGCGCATGCGCGGCACCGACGCCGCGGCGCCGCGCTGCGTCGCGCTCGAAGGCGAGGTCGGGCAGGGCGTGCGCTGCACGATCTACGCGCAGCGCCCGGGGCCGTGCCGGGATTTCGCCCCTTATGCGCCGCTCGGCATCGGCGACGATGCCTGCGACCGGGCGCGCCGGCGCTACGGCCTGCCGCCGCTGGCGCTCGGCGGGGGGATGGCCGCCTGATTTGATCTGGATCAACAGATACTGATATCGGCCAGGGAGGCGCCCCCGCCGCCCCCGTATAATCGCGCCCTCTCCGGCGCCAAAGCTGCGCCGCGCTCCTGGAATGCCATGCTCAAGAAGCTGCTGCCGCGCCTTCATATCCGTCTGTTGATCCTGATCCTGGTATCGGTCATGCCAGCCTTCGGGATCATCGCCTATTCCGGCATCGAGCATCGCGATCGGGCGGTGGCCGCCGCCGAGAAGCAGGCGCTGGCGATCATGCGCGGCATCACGATGCGCCAGCATGAGCTGATGCGCCAGTCGCACGAGCTGCTCGGCAAGCTGGCGGGCGACCCGGCGCTGCGCGCCGCCATCCGCCGGCAGCGCTGCGGCAAAATGCTCGCCGAGCGCCGCGACCAGTATTCGTACTACACCGATTTCTTCGCCGCCGACGCGCGCGGCGACATCGTCTGCAGTGCTGCGCCCGAAGGCGAAGGGGTCAACATCAACGACCGCACCTATTTTCGGCGCGCCATGGAAAGCCGCGACTTCGCGGTGGGCGACTATCAGATCAGCCGGATCACCGGCAAGAGCACGATCAACCTCGCCTATCCGGTGCTCGACGAGGGCGGCGTGATCGAAGCCGTGATCGCCGTCGGCGTCGACCTGCGCTGGCTGAGCGAGCTGATCGCCGGCGCCGCGCTGCCGTCCGGCTCCATCCTCTCGCTGGTCGATTCGGCCGGCACCATCCTGGCGCGGACGCCCGATGTCGAAGGGCTGGTCGGGCGCACGATTCCCGAACGCGATCAGTTCCTCGCGCTGATCGCCGGGCAGGGGCAGGGCAACATCGATTCGATCTGGCTCGACGGCGTGCGCCGGGTCACGTATGTGGCGCCGATCTACGGCGCCAATCAGGGCGGTATCTACATGCGCGTCGGCATTCCGTACGACGCGGTGTTCGGCGAGGCGCAGGACGCCCTGCTGCGCAACGTGCTGCTGATGCTGGGCGCGGCCATCCTGGTCCTCGCCTTCGGCTGGCTGGCCAGCGACCATCTCGTGCTGCGCCGCGTGCGCGACCTGCGGGATACGGCGCGCCGTTTCGGCGCCGGCGATTTCGGAGCCCGCCCGCATATTGCGCCGGACGGCGGCGAACTCGGCGAGCTGGCGAGCGCCTTCGACGAAATGGCCGCCGGTCTGGCCGAGCGGCAGCAGCGCATCGATTATCTGGCGACGCGCGACAGCCTGACCGACCTGCCCAACCGCCGCCTCTTCCTCGACCGTGCGACGCAGGCGCTGGCCTACGCGGCGCGCAGCGAGCGCTACCTCGCGCTGCTGATGATCAACGTCGACCGCCTGAGCGTGGTCAACGACAGCCTCGGGCGCGCGCAGGGCGACGCCTTGCTGGCGGCCATCGCCGACCGCCTGCGTGCCTGCGTGCGCCAGGAGGACACCGTGGCGCGCTTCGAGGGCGACGAATTCGCCCTGCTGCTGGCCGATCTCGAGCGCGTCGAACACGCGGTGAGCACGGCCGCCAAGATCGCCGAGACCTTCGGCGAGCCGCTCAGCATCGGCGGCAACGAACTGCACATCACGGTCAGCGTCGGCGTCGCGCTCTATCCGGAAGACGGCGAGACTGTGCACACCCTGATCAAGTACGCCCACTCGGCGCTGCACCGGGTCAAGTCGATGGGCGGCAACGGTCTCCAGTTCTACGCGCCGCAGATGTCGGTCGATGCCGCCGAGCGCCTGCGTCTCGAACAGGCGCTGCGGCGCGCGCTGGAACGCGACGAATTCGAACTGCACTACCAGCCCAAGGTCTGCCTGCGCACCGGGCGCATGACCGGCTTCGAAGCCCTGATCCGCTGGCGCCATCCGGAAATCGGCATGGTCGCGCCGGACCGTTTCATCCCGCTCGCCGAGGAAACCGGGCTGATCGAGCCGATTGGCGCCTGGGTGCTGCGCCGCGCCTGCCAGCAGATCCGCGAATGGCAGGACGCCGGGCTGGCGCCGGGCAGCGTCGCGGTCAATCTGTCGGCCCGCCAGTTCTGGCACGGCGGGTTGGCTGCGCAGGTCGGCGTCATCCTCGAAGAGTGCGGCGTCGCCGGCGAGGCGCTCGAACTGGAGATCACCGAGACTGCCGTGATGCGCGACCTCGAAGCGACGGTGACGACGCTGCTCGAACTGCGCGACCTCGGCGCCGCGATCTCGATCGACGATTTCGGCACCGGTTATTCCTCGCTCGGCTACCTGCGCCGCCTGCCGCTCAACAAGCTGAAGATAGACCGTTCCTTCGTGCGCGACATCACGCACGACCCGAGCGCCGCGCTGTTGACGCGCGAAATCGTCGCCATCGCCCATGCCCTCAACCTGACGGTCGTCGCCGAGGGGGTCGAGCACGAAGCCGAACTCGCCTTCCTCGTGCAGAACGGCTGCGACGAGGTACAGGGCTACTACTTCAGCCGCCCGCTGCCCGCCGCCGACATCCGGCATCTGCTCGAAGCCGGCAAGCGCTGGCCGGTCGATTACGCCTGATCGCCATCGACCCGGCGGCGGCCGCGCGGCCGCCGGCGATTGCTGCGACAATCGCCGCTCAAGACCTTTCCCGAAAGACACTCATGGCTATCGTATTCCCGGTCCGCGGCGACCACATCCAGCTCGATCAACTGCTCAAGGCGACCGGACTCTGTTCGTCCGGCGGTCTGGCCCACGCCGAGATCGAAGCGGGCAAGGTCCGCGTCGACGGCGCCGTGGAAACACGCAAGCGCGCCAAGCTGCGCCCCGGCCAGCGCGTCGCCTACGGCAGCGAGAAGATCGAACTGATCGCCGAAACGGCCGCCTGAGTTTCCCGCCGAACTCCGGCGCCCGGGGTCGCGCGCGGCCCGCGGTGCGACTCTTGATGTAGATCAAAAGTCCTATTTTTTTTAAGGGTATATTTCGTCGAAACCTTAGACAAGGTCTAAACAGATTCTGCTGTTTGTAGCGCTGTTTTTTAACCAAAAAGGGAGTAGACCATGAAAAAAAGCGTACTAATCGCTGCCTCGATTGCGGCGCTGTTTGCCGCCAGCCCTGCCTTCGCGGGCACGAGCAATGAACCGATCCAGCCGATCAAGGCCGCCAAGGGCCAGGATCCGGCGATGGTCGAACTGGGCAAGAAGCTCTGGTTCGATCCGCGCCTCTCGAAGTCGGGCTTCATCTCCTGCAACTCCTGCCACAACCTGTCGATGGGTGGTTCGGACAACCTCAAGTCGTCGATCGGCCACAACTGGCAGCAAGGCCCGATCAACTCGCCGACCGTGCTCAACTCCAGCCTGAGCCTCGCCCAGTTCTGGGACGGCCGCGCCAAGGACCTGCAGGAACAGGCCGGCGGCCCGATCGCCAACCCGGGTGAAATGGCTTTCACGCATGAACTGGCGGTCGATCTGCTGCAGTCGATTCCCGGCTACGTGGCCGAATTCAAGAAGGTCTTCAAGACCGACAAGATCGACATCAAGAACGTCACGAAGGCGATCGCCGTCTTCGAAGAGACGCTGGTGACGCCGAATTCACGTTTCGACAAGTGGCTGAAGGGCGACAAGAAGGCCCTGACCGCCAACGAACTCGAAGGCTACAAGCTGTTCAAGGACAGCGGCTGCGTGGCTTGCCATAACGGCCCGGCCGTCGGCGGCAACTCCTTCCAGAAGATGGGCGTCGTCGAGCCCTACAAGGCGAGCAGCCCGGCCGAAGGCCGCTCGGCAGTGACCGGCAACGACGCCGACCGCTTCAACTTCAAGGTGCCGTCGCTGCGCAACGTCGAAATGACCTATCCCTACTTCCACGACGGTGCCGCCGATACCCTGCCGCAAGCGGTCGATACCATGGCGCGCATCCAGCTCGGCAAGAAGTTCTCGGCCGAAGAGAACGCCAAGGTCGTCGCCTTCCTGAAGACGCTGACCGGCGAGCAGCCGAAGCTCACGCTGCCGATCCTGCCGCCGTCGTCCGACAGCACCAAGCGTCCGACGCCGTTCGAGAAGAAGTAAGTCGTAATCCAAGGCCGCGCGGGCATCGCTTGTGCGGCCTTTTTTGACAGGATTTCCCGATTCCTCTCTAATCACGCTCTAGCCGCCGTCCGCACCGCGCGGGCGACGCCCCGACCGAGGCAGAGAGCGCACAACATGGTGAAACAGACGATTCAAGACATATCCGAACGCTTGCAGCGCGCCGGCATCCCGGCCACCCTGCAACGCGTGGCGATCGGAGAAGTGCTGCTCGCGCAGCCGATTCATCTGCGCGCCGACGAAGTGCTCGAACGCGTCCGGGAAATTCTTCCCGAGGTCTCGCGCGCGACGGTGTACAACACCCTCAAACTCTTCCGGGAGGCGGGTTTGGTCAAGGAACTGATTGTCGATGCGGAGCGCATCGTGTTCGATTCGAACACCGAGCCGCACTATCATTTTTACGACGTCGATACCGGCACCGTGCTCGACGTCGGGGCCGGGGAACTGCAGGTCATCGGTTCGCCGAAGCTGCCGAACGGCCTCGAACTGGAGCAGGTCGACGTCATCATCCGCGTCCGCGGCAACCGTTCGGGCGGTAGCGCCTGAGCGTCGCCGTGCGTTGCGGCGCGCGCTTGTCGCCGCGCCGCATGCCGTTGCCGTTGTTTTCCGAATAGCGCCTGCGGGCGCTATTTTTTCGCCCTTGCCCGCGCCCTGTCCGGATTTTCGTCGGGTCTTCCAGGTGCGGATCGACAAAATTTGCGCAGCGCAGCAGCGGATCGCTTCACAGAAGTCTGTATAACTTATAATATATATAAGACTTGTTCGGGCTGCGCGACGGACGACGCGCCGAGGCGCTCGATGCACCCTTTGCGCAGTACCGCTCCGAAGCTCGGGCGACGCCGGGAGGAATCTCTGGAATCCCGCATCCGCCCGGCGCTCGGGGCCGTTCCCGACCCGGCCTTGCAGTACAATTTTCGCTTTCACCCGCTTTTACCGTTTTCGCCTTTGTGCAACCTTTGAGAAAGGACGTCGCCGTGCTGGAATCCTACCGTGCCCACGTCGCCGAGCGCGCTGCGCTTGGCATCCCGCCCCTGCCGCTGACCGCCAAGCAGACCGAGGAACTGATCGGTCTCTTGCAGAACCCGCCGAAGGGCGAGGAACAGGCGCTGGTCGAGCTGATCACCCATCGCGTTCCGGCCGGCGTGGACGACGCCGCCAAGGTCAAGGCCGCCTTCCTGGCCAAGGTTGCCAAGGGCGAAACCGCCTGCGCGCTGATCTCCAAGGCCAAGGCCACCGAACTGCTCGGCACCATGCTCGGCGGCTTCAACGTCAAGCCGCTGATCGACCTGCTCGGCGATGCCGAAGTCGGTAGCGTCGCCGCCGAAGGCCTCAAGAAAACCCTGCTCGTGTTCGACTTCTTCCACGACGTCGCCGAACTCGCCAAGGCGGGCAATGGCGTCGCTGCGGCCAACGCCAAGGCCGTGCTGCAAAGCTGGGCCGACGCCGAGTGGTTCACCTCGCGTCCGGAAGTCCCCGCCTCGCAGAAGCTGACCGTCTTCAAGGTCACCGGCGAAACCAACACCGACGACCTGTCGCCGGCGCCGGACGCCTGGTCGCGTCCCGACATCCCGCTGCACGCGCTGGCCATGCTGAAGAACCCGCGTCCGGGCATCGAAGCCGACGAGCCGGGCAACCGCGGCCCGGTCAAGCAGCTCGAAGCGCTGGCCAAGAAGGGCAACCTGATCGCCTACGTCGGCGACGTGGTCGGCACCGGCTCCTCGCGCAAGTCCGCCACCAACTCGGTGCTGTGGTTCACCGGCGAAGACATCCCCTTCGTCCCGAACAAGCGCTTCGGCGGCGTCTGCCTCGGCTCCAAGATCGCCCCGATCTTCTTCAACACGATGGAAGATGCCGGCGCGCTGCCGATTGAAATCGACGCCGGCCAGATGGACATGGGCGACGAGATCGAACTCAAGGTCGACGGCAGCAGCGGCAAGGTCACCGCCACCAAGAACGGTGCCGTGATCGCCGAATCGCAGCTGAAGACGCTCGTCATCCTCGACGAAGTGCGCGCCGGCGGCCGCATTCCGCTGATCATCGGCCGCGGCCTGACGACCAAGGCGCGCGAAGCGCTGGGTCTGGCCCCGTCCACGCTGTTCCGCCTGCCGCAGCAGCCGAACGACCCGGGCAAGGGCTACTCGCTGGCACAGAAGATGGTCGGCCGCGCCTGCGGCCTGCCGGAAGGCAAGGGCATCCTGCCGGGCACCTACTGCGAACCGAAGATGACCACCGTCGGCTCGCAGGACACCACCGGCCCGATGACGCGCGACGAGCTGAAGGATCTGGCCTGCCTCGGCTTCTCGGCCGACATGGTGATGCAGTCCTTCTGCCACACCGCCGCCTATCCGAAGCTGGTCGACGTGCGCATGCACCGCGAACTGCCGTCCTTCATCAGCACGCGCGGCGGCGTCGCCCTGCGTCCGGGCGACGGCGTCATCCACTCCTGGCTGAACCGCCTGCTGCTGCCCGACACCGTCGGCACCGGCGGCGACTCGCACACCCGCTTCCCGATCGGCATCTCCTTCCCGGCCGGCTCCGGTCTCGTCGCCTTCGCCGCCGCCACCGGCGTCATGCCGCTCGACATGCCCGAATCCGTGCTCGTCCGCTTCAAGGGCAAGCTGCAGGAAGGCGTCACGCTGCGCGACCTGGTCAACGCGATTCCCTACTACGCGATCAAGCAGGGCCTGCTGACCGTCGCCAAGCAGGGCAAGAAGAACATCTTCTCCGGCCGCATCCTCGAAATCGAAGGCCTGCCCGACCTCAAGGTCGAACAAGCCTTCGAGCTGTCCGACGCCGCCGCCGAGCGCTCCGCCGCTGCCTGTGCGGTCCAGCTCGACAAGGCGCCGATCATCGAATACATGCGTTCGAACATCACGCTGATGAAGTGGATGATCGCCAACGGCTACGAAGACAAGCGCACCCTCGGCCGCCGCATCAAGGCCATGGAAGCGTGGATCGCCAAGCCCGAACTGCTCAAGGCCGACGCCGATGCGCAGTACGCCGCCGTGATCGAGATCGACCTCGCCGACGTCAAGGAACCGATCGTCGCCTGCCCGAACGACCCGGACGACGTGAAGCTGCTCTCCGAAGTCTCCGGCACCAAGATCGACGAAGTCTTCATCGGCTCGTGCATGACCAACATCGGCCACTTCCGCGCCGCCGGCAAGGTGCTTGAAGGCAAGTCGGACATCCCGACGCGCCTGTGGGTCGCCCCGCCGACCAAGATGGACGCCATGATCCTCAACGAAGAAGGCTACTACGCCATCCTCGGCAAGTCGGGCGCACGCATGGAAATGCCGGGCTGCTCGCTGTGCATGGGCAACCAGGCGCAGATCCGCAAGGGCAGCACCGCGATGTCGACCTCGACGCGCAACTTCCCGAACCGCCTCGGCATCGACACCCAGGTCTTCCTCGGCTCCGCCGAACTGGCATCGATCTGCGCCCTGATGGGCAAGATCCCGACCGTCGCCGAGTACATGGAAGGCGTCAAGGCGGTGAACGCCAAGGCCGCCGACGTGTATCGCTACATGAACTTCGACCAGATCAAGGAGTTCAGCGACGTGGCGGATACCGTCACGGTCTGATCTTCGCAGCAAGCTGAAACAAAACGCCCCGGTCGGGAAACTGACCGGGGCGTTTTTTGTTTACTGTGACTGTGCGCTAGAGACGATGAGTCTGGGCTGGGCCGTTCAGACTTCAATTACGAGATTATTCCTGTGATGAATCGGTGTCGCTCAGTTCGCCTGCAACCCTTGTTGCCGAGCACTTTCAAGCACCGAACCTGTCGCTCTCCGTCCGGTCAAATCCACATCGAACAAATCGATCTTGAGGGGAGCTAAATCACCAAGGACGGAGGTGGGCGATGAAAAATCAATTCTTGATGAGGGCGCTTTGCGGCCTCTCGATCATGCTCGGCGGTGCGCTGGCGCCGCTCAGTTCGGCACAGGCTGCCGATGAGTTGTCCGATCGCTATTTGAACGGCTATCTGAACGATCCTTACTCCAACGAGGGCGACACGGCGATGAAGAGCGTTCCGCCGCGTGGCGCGGAAGGGCCGATGCGAAGTGAAGCCAGAGGCGACGCCAAAACGGCCGATGAATTGTCGGATCGCTATTTGAACGGCTATCTGAACGATCCTTACTCCAACGAGGGCGATACGGCGATAAAGAGGACTCCGCGGCGTGGCGCCGAGGGGCCGATACGGAACGACACCTGGACTGAGGAAGAGAAGGCGAAGCCATGAAGGGGATGCTCCTGCGCGTAAATCTGGAAACGGCAAGTAGTTCTTGTCGTTACCGGCTGCGTTCAAGCCCCACGTGACGCCATCCCGCGCGGGAACGCTGATTGCCGGTGATCTGCTGCTGCAAACTTCGCCCAGTTCGGAGGAGAGCATCATGCAAGTCAGTCAGACAATGGCGTGCGACGTCCGCGTCGCCAATCCCGAGCAAAGCATCTGCAACGTCGCGCAGGTGATGGCCGATTGATGTCGGCGCCTTGCCGGTCGGCGCAAAGGATCGCCTGGTCGGCATGATCACCGATCGCGATATCGCCATCCGCGTCGCCGCGCAGGGCAAGCCGCTCGGAACCAAGGTGCGCGAGGCGATGAGCGCCGAGGTTAAGTTCTGTTTTGAAGACGACGACGTCGCGCACGTGGTCGAGAACATTGGCGACCTCCAGCTTCATCGTCTGCCGGTGACGCTTGCTCGAAGGCCCGTGTCCCTGGCTTATGCTCGTTTGTTACGAACATAGAGGCGAGCGCGGCAAGTTGTGCGCGACGTGCCGTGGCAAAATGCAAGCTCCATACGCATGGCACACGGAATCCCGATGAAGCTGCCCAGGCGAAGCGAGGTTCAGCGGCGAGCCGATGAAATCCGCTTCTTCCAGCGTGTGTGCGAACGCCTGCGGCACGAAGGCGTTCTTGAACTTTCGCGCCGCGCAGGCATGCGCCGTCGGCGATAATAGGCACACCCACAGAAACAGCGGATAGCGGCATGCCCACCATTGCAATCGACCAACTTCAGCCAGGCGTCTTCATCTCGCTTGAAAATATTGGCTGGATGGAACACCCGTTTCTGCTGAACCACTTCCGCATCACCTCGGAACAGCAGATCGGCGCCCTGCGTCGCATGGGGCTGACCGAAGTCACTTGGGACCCGGCTAAAAGCACGGCGCAGCCCCTGCTCAAGCAGGTAGCCCAGGAGGAAGAGATTGATTTCAGTGCCGGCGCCCTCAACGCCCTGATGAACAGCAAACGCGACCGGGTCGAGCGCGTGCTCGCACAGCGCGAAACCCTGGCGCGTTGCGCCCGTCTTTTCGAACAGGAAACGACTTCGATCCGCCAGATATTCGGCTCGCTGTCATCGCGCCCAGGCGACGCATTCACCAGCGCCAAGGCCATGACCGGCCGGCTGGTCGGCGGGCTGATCAATGCCAACAGCGTGGCGGTGCACCTGGTGAACCTGAAAACGCCGGAAACCGGTTTGCCGAATCACGCCATGAACGTCATGGTGCTTTCGCTGCTCATCGGAAAAACGATGGGGGTCACCGAAGAAGAGATGAAAGACCTCGGCCTCGGTGCCATGCTGCACGATGTCGGCAAGGCCGACGTACCCGCGCGCGTGCTGCGCAACCCGAACCGGAACCCTGCCGAGGAGCAGTTCTATCGCGGACACACCGGCTTCGGCATCAAGATCGTGGCGGCGATCAAGGACATCGCCACCAGCGTCAAGAACGTCATCGCCTGTCATCACGAACGCTGGGACGGCAAGGGTTTCCCGAATGGCCTGGCGGAAACCAAGATCCCCAAGCTGGCGCGCATCGTGGCCATCGCCAACCGTTACGACAACCTGTGCAACCCGATTGATCCGAAAATGGCCAAGGCGCCGGCCGAGGCAGTCGCCCTGATGTTCAAGGAAGAGGGGGCTTTCGACCCGGCCATGCTGCGGGCCTTCGTCAAGGCCATGGGGGTGTATCCGCCCGGGACCTTCGTGTCGCTGACCGATGGCAGCGTCGGGCTGGTCGTCGAAACCAACAGCGGCGACCTGCTGCGTCCGCTGCTGATGATTTATGACGAAAGTGTTCCGCGTAGCGAAGCCCTGTTGCTCGACCTGCGCGAAACCGAAGCCAAAATCGAAGGCCCCGTCAATCCCCGATCCTTGTCGGCAGAAATCATCGCGTATCTGGCGCCGCAGGGTCGGGTCGATCTCTACATTGCCCCCGTGCGCTGAAGGCCGGGTTGCCCTGCGCGCTCTTGTCCGCTTTGCCAGATGAGGCCGGTGAAGCCTGCTCCGGATTCGTCCAGCGATTTTTTGCCAGTTCGCACGCAGGAAGGTCCAGGCACTAGCCGGCTCTGCTTCTGCCTCATGGGGGTAGAAAACGGTGAGGTGCCCCCCCATAAATAGGGCCACGGGGAATTCAATAAAGTCCGTTTTCGAGAAGGAGAATGGACTTGAAGAAGCGGTTTTCAGAAGAGCAGATCATCGGTTTTTTTGCAACAAGCGGAAGCCGGGGTGGCGATCAAGGAGTTATGCCGGCAGCACGGCTTCGGTGATGCCTCGTTCTACAACTGGCGAGCGAAGTTCGTCGACATGGCGGATTCCGTCACGATCTGAACGCTGCGCTAACCTGAAACAAGGCGCCCTCGCCGCCCCGGTGCAAATCGGGCGGCAGGGGCGCTTTATTTTTGGCGCGGGTCGGGGTTGCATGTCTCCGGCCTTGACCGGGCGCGGGGCGGGCGGGGATACTGCCAGCGCCCGATTTTTCCCGCCGTTTTTCCCTTCACGACGAATCCTCTGCGAATTGCCATGGCTGCCTCCAAAACACGAATCGACTGGTCCCTGCTTCTACTGCGCCTCGCGGTCGGCGGGATGGCGTTGCTGGCAGGGCTGCTGCCGCTGCTCGGCGCGCGCATTCCGGCCAATCTCGAACAACTCGCGCACTGGAGCCTGAATCTTGCCGAGATGCTGTGCGGGGTGTTCATGCTGCTCGGGCTGTGGATGCCGCTGGCGAGCCTGGGCCTGACGCTGATCATCGGCTGGCCGCTGGCGCACGGGTGGCTGCACGGGGCGCCGTTCTTCGGCAACCTGCACGGGCTGTTCCTGCTGCTCGTCGCGCTGGCGTCGGCGCTCGGCGGCGCCGGCAAGTGGAGCGTCGGTCGGGGCTGAGCGCGCCCGGCCGCGTCGTCGTATCGTCGCGCCGCCGCCTAGAACGGCGCGACCTCGGCCTTCTTTTGCAACAGGCAGTAGGCGAGCGCTTTTTCTTCTTCCTCTGAGGTCGGCCGGTCCTGCACGAAATGCAGGCGAAAGGCCGTGCGTGCCGCTTCCGGGATGGCCGGGTTGTAGCCCAGCGCGGTGAGCGCCACCGCCAGATCGAAGCCCGGCGGCGCGCTGGCGGGCGGAGCGTCGCACCATAGGCCGAATCCCGCGTCGGCCAGTTTTTTCCACGGAAAGTGGATGCTCGGATCGGCCTTGCGCGTCGGTGCCACGTCGGCGTGGCCGATCACGTTGGCGCCCGGGATCGCATAGCGGGCGCCGATGTCGGCGAGCAGCGCGAGCAGGGCGTCGATCTGGGCGTCGGCGAAAGGCTCGTTGCCGTTGTTGTCCAGTTCGATGCCGAGCGAGGCCGAATTGACGTCGGTCGTGCCGCCCCACCACGAGACGCCGGCGTGCCAGGCGCGGGCATTTTCCTCCACCAGTTGATAGATGACGCCGTCGCGCCCGATCAGGTAGTGCGCGCTGACCTTGCGCGTCGGATCGGTCAGCGTGCGCAGGCCGCGCGCCGCCGCATCGCTGCCGGTGTGGTGCAGGAGAACCAGATTCGGCCGGCGCTGGTCGAAATTGGGAGAGGCGATGCGCTTGACCGCGAGCGTCGTCTGCGGCGATTGCGGCGGCAGCGGCGCGCAGGCGGCGAGGAGGGCGCCCAGCAAGGCGATGATCGCCGCCGCGTACGGGCGGCTGGAGCGCGGAAAGCGGGGAGTCACGGGCGTCGAACCGGCAAGGGAAGAAGCGTCATTCTCGCTGCGAAGGCGCCGGCCGCGCAATGCGGGACGAAGGTGCCGCCGGGCGCGGCGGGATGCCGGGAGTCGGGGATGGGGGGCGCGTCGGATCGTCTCAAGTCCGGGCCTGCAAGGCCGTTGATTGAGACGAGAGTTGGGGCGAGGCGATTTGCAACAGGAGGCCGATCATGAGGTTCCCCGTCGATATTCCACCGCTGCCCGATCCGCGCCGTTTGTCGGGCGGTATCCGGCGCCGCACCGCCGTTACGCCGGTGCGCCCGCTGCCCGCGTCGGGCGAAGAGGGCGCTTTCGTGCCGCCGACGGAGCAGGTGCATGGCGGCGAGGCCGCGGCCCGGGCACCGGGCGCCGCGCCGCGGGCGCCGTCTTATCCGGTTGAGGATGCGCCGCCGCCCGTCGAGCGCCGGCACGCCGAGCGCCGCGCCGCGCGGCAGGATGCGCTGCTCGATACGCGCCTGCAGGCCAACGGCCGGCGGCGTGCCGACCGCCAGTCGATCGATATCGAAATCTGATCCGTCCCGCCTGTCCGGCCTTCGCCGAATCGGCGGAATCCGCCGGAGGCGCCCGGCGGAGCGTTCAGGACTTCGCCGCCTTCCCGAAAAGATAGTTGTCCGCCGCCAGCACGTCGGCCACCCAGCCGCCGCCCAGCCATTCGGTCGCGTAATCCTTGCCGGCCGCGCCGAGCGCGACGAAGAGCGGCAGGAAGTGTTCGACGCTCGGATGCGCGAAGGCAGCGTTTGGCGCCTTTTCGTGCCAGTCGAGCAGGGCGTCGGTTGCGCCGCGCAGCAGGCGCTCGTGCACCCAGTCGCGGAAGGCGCGGGTTTCCGCCGCGCGCGGCTTGCCGCGCATGTACTCGTGCAGGTTGTGCGTCATGTGGCCGGAGCCGACGATCAGCACGTTCTCGGCCGCCAGCGGCGCCAGCGCCGCGCCGAGCGCGACGTGGTGGCGGGCGTCGAGTTCGGGCTGCACGGAAAGCTGCAGCACGGGCACGTCGGCCGCCGGAAAGAGCGTGCGCAGCGGCACCCAGGCGCCGTGGTCGATGCCGCGCGTGGCGTCGATGCCGGCGACGATGCCCTTGTCGGCGAGCAGGTCCTTGATGCGGCGGGCGAGCGCCGGGGCGCCGGGTGCCGGATAAACGATCTGGTAGAGCGCTTCCGGGAAGCCGCCGAAATCGTGGATCGTTTCGGGCTGCGCGCTGCCGGTGAGGATCGGCAGGCGCGTGTTCCAGTGCGCCGAAACCATGACGACGGCCTCGGGCCGGCGCAGGCGAGCGGCAAGCGCCGCCCAGGTGGCGTTCAGCTCGTCGCCGCCGAGCGCCGTCATCGGCGAACCGTGCGAGAGGAAGAGAACGGGTTGTTGCGCTGCCGGCGCGTGCGTCGTCGCGGTGTTCATGGTGGTTTGCCTCGAAAGGTGGGGGGGGGGCGGCCGGGGCCGCCCCATGCGCGGGATCAGGCCTTGCCGTTGGTTGCCTTTTCGGCGGCCAGCGCGGCCTGCACGCTCGGACGGCTGCCGATGCGTTCCTGGAAGGCGGCGAGCGCCGGCCACTGCTTGAGGTCGATGCCGACCCACTGGCACCAGCCGAGCACCGTGTAGAGGTAGCCGTCGGCCACCGTGAACTTGTCGCCGAGCAGGAAATCGTGCGCGCTCAGGTGCGCGGCCAGGTAGTCGAAGCGCTTGCCCAGGCCCTGCGTGGCAATCGTCTTGTACGCGTCCGGCGTCGCCGGGTTGAACAGCGGGCTGAAGCCCTTGTGCACCTCGGAGTTGATGAAGCCCAGCCATTCCTGCAGCCGGTAGCGCGCCAGCGTCCCGGCCGGCGGCGCGATGCCGCTTTCCGGCTTGCGGTCGGCGATGTACTGAACGATCGCCGGGCCTTCGGTCAGGCGCGTGCCGTCGTCGAGTTCGAGCACCGGAACGTAGCCCTTCGGGTTGATCGCCGCGAAGTCGCTGCCGTCGGGCAGAGTGTGGCGTTTGAGGTCGACGCGCACGAGTTCGGCGTCGAGGCCGGCCTCGCGCAGGGCGATGTGCGGCGAGAAAGCGCAGGTACCGGGGGCAAAGTAGAGTTTCATCGTCAGTCTCCTGTGGGATCGTTCGGGCGCCGGCCGGCGGCAGGCGTTGAAGTGCACTCTAGGCGTCCCGATGGAAAGAATAAACCCGCCTATAATTCATTCTGTGTTGCATAAAACGGGATAATAGAATGGACCGATTCGAAGCCATGCGCGTCTTCTGCGCCGTCATCGAGGCCGGCGGATTCGCCGCCGCCGCCGAGCGCACGGGGATGTCCACCTCCGCCGTTTCGCGCCACGTCGCGCAGCTCGAAGCGCACCTCAACGTGCGCCTGCTCAACCGCACGACGCGGCGCATGAGTCCGACCGAGGCGGGCTTCGCCTACTTCGAGCGCTGCACGCAGCTGCTCGCCGACCTCGAAGAAACCGAGGCTACGGTCGCCGGCGAAGCGCGGCGTCCGCGCGGCCGCCTGCGCCTGACGGCGCCGATCGCGCTCTCCGTGCTGCGCCTGGCGCCGGCCTTCGCCGCCTTCGCCCGGGCCTATCCGGAAATCGTCCTCGACCTCGTGCTTTCCGACAACGTCGCCGATTTCACCGAGGAAGGGCTGGACATGGCCATCCGCGTCGGTTCGGTCGGCAGCGAAAGCCTCGTCGCCCGGCGCATCGGCGACACCGAACTGCTGATCGCCGCGGCCCCGGAATACCTCGCCCGCGCCGGCACGCCGCAGACGCCGGAAGAGCTCGCGCAGCACAGCTGCTTCACCTACGCCCATTCGTCGACCGGCAACCACTGGCAGTTCATCGACCGCGCGGGCGAGACGGTCGGCGTGCGCATCGGCGGGCCGATCAACGCCAACAACGGCATGCTGCTCACCGAAATGGCCGTGGCCGGCAGTGGCATCGTGCACGCGCCGTGCTTCATCCTGCAGCCCTTCATCGAGCAGGGGAAGCTGGTGCGCCTGCTGCCCGACTGGGGTGTCCCGCGCCTGCCGATCCAGGTTGTCTACCCGACGCGCCGCCACCTCTCGGCCAAGGTGCAGGCGATGGCCGGTTTTCTCGCGGAGTGGTTCGCGGGGAGGACGGATATGGTTCTGAAGAGCGCCTAGGTTTTGCGCCGGGCTGTCGTCAGCTGCAGGCGACAGCCGGCAAGCGCGCTTGAATTACTCGCGGCGGGCGTGCCTCGGTGCCCTCGGCGACTACGCGGCGAAATACCTGTACCGATGCTTAGACGCTTCGCGCCGCGACACGGCGGCGTCGAGGTTGAACTGGGTTGCGAGCAATCTATCTCGCTCACCTTTTGGGCAGGGTGCTGCGGGTTCAATTTGCGCCCATGTCGCGGGACCATTTTTGCTGCGGCAACTTATCGCAGTCGCGCATCGCACGGTTCGAGTTGGTTTTATTGCAAAGCTATAGGTCAAGTCGCTCGGGCTGAAGTAAAGCCTCGGGCTGAGGCACCTTTCCGCCCAGTTGCCGCCACTCGCTCGGGGTACGGCCGAAGCACCGACGGAATGCGCGGCTGAAATGGGCGGCATCGTTAAAACCTAAGCTGAATGCGACTTCCGATATGGAGTGGTTGTTCCTCCGAGGATCGAGCAGATCCGGGGCGATTCAATTCAGGGGCTGAGGTCGATCCGTTACGAAGTGTGAAATACTGGTGTTCGAGTGCTTGAATGGCCGCAAGCATTCACGATTCCGCGAGGTATTGACGCTCTTCAGCTTCAGGGCGGCTTAATTAGGAGTGAGAACACCAATATGGAACGGGCGCTCTGGTTCTTTGACCTTATTTCTCCATTCTCGTACTTGCACTATCACAAGCTTAAGCCGTTGCGGGAGCGCCTAGAAATTCAAGCGGTGCCCGTGTTGTTCGCCGGGTTCCTCAAGCATTGGGGTACAAAGGGACCCGCAGAAATTCCCTCCAAGCGCTTGCACACCTACCAATACTGCGTTTGGGCCGCAATGCAGCAAGGGGTGGCGTTCAGGATGCCGCCGCGTCACCCATTCAATCCCCTTGCCGCTCAACGTCTTCTTGTCGCACTTGGCGCAACGGATTCGGCTGTCGAAGCTGCGTTTCACTTTGTTTATGGAGAAGGCCGCGACCCGGAGTATGACCTGCCGGCGCTTGCCGAACGCCTTAACGTGACCGATGTGGGCGAACTAATTGCGAAGCCCGAGGTTAAGGAGCAACTGCTAAGGAATACCCAGGCAGCCATCGATCAGGGAGTTTTTGGCGTACCGACGCTAGTATTCCGGAACAGGATTTTTTGGGGAAGCGACACGGTCGATTGGGCGCAACAGTTTCTCAATCAGCCGGATTTGTTTCAGCAAAACGAGTATGAGGCTCCGACCAAGACTGAGTTCGGGATTGCACGCAAGTGACTAGCTTCGGCTCGGATGGTTCTTGACGCAGACACCGGGGAATTGCACTGCCGGCGAAAATCAGACGGCGTGCGCCGGTTGCTGCCTTCTGCCGCAGGCGGTGGCGCATGCAGTGGTTGAATTTATCCGCTGTGCAGGAATGCCCCGCGATTCGAGCTTGAAATTCAAATTCGCTGCGCGATTGGCAACTTGGCGGTCGCTTGCAATCGTGTAGCTCGTCGATTTCGCACGGCACGTTTCATCAAAAAACGACTGTTTTCAGTTTTTTACGCGGGGACAGGTCGGGCCGAGATTCATCGCTGCGCGAGAACCCGTCCGCGCGATGCGTGTCCATCAATCGAGCGTCGCGAATCGGCGCGATCGCAATCGACGGGAGAACGAAGATGGTGAGCAAGAACACGATCTGCCTCTGGTTCGACGATGCGGCCGAGGAAGCCGCTCGCTTCTACGCCCAGACCTTTCCGGACAGTGCGGTGGGGGCGATCCATCGCGCGCCCGGCGACTATCCCTCCGGCAAGGAGGGTGACGTTCTGACGGTCGAGTTCACCGTGATGGGCATTCCCTGTCTGGGATTGAACGGCGGCCCGGGATTCACGCACAGCGAGGCCTTCTCGTTCCAGGTCGCGACCGACGACCAGGCCGAAACCGACCGTCTGTGGAACGCGATCGTCGACAACGGCGGGCAGGAAAGCGAATGCGGCTGGTGCAAGGACAAATGGGGGCTGTCCTGGCAGATCACGCCGCGCGCCCTGACCGCAGCGTATACCGATCCCGACCGTGCGGCGGCCAAGCGCGCCTTCGAGGCCATGATGCGGATGCGCAAGATCGACATCGCAGCGATCGAAGCGGCTCGCCGCGGCTGACGTTTCATTGCACGGCTGCAGGCCGGGCGCCGCTGTTGCCGGGCGCTTCCGAAGCTTGTCGTTGATTCGGGTGCGGCGCCCGTCTGTGCTCGATGAATTGGCTGGGTTTAACGATAAACCTCCAGTTTTCTTGCTTTATTCGAAGCAGACGATCCTCTTCTCCTTGAATGGAGGACAATTGCTCGTTTATTTTTTGCTGTAAACTTTCTGTTGTGGGACGCCATAAAAATCACGTTTATGTGAATCGCATTTCTGCGCCCCGTCAAACATCAAGACTGCAAATAAGGGAGCATATGAGCAAGAACCAGGCATTTCTGATGGTTTTGGGGGCCGTTTTGTTTTTGTCGGGATGCGGCAAGGGCATCGACGCCAAGCTTGCAACCGAGAACGAGCCCGCATACCGCGCCTCGCTCAATCGTGCCTGGCAGGAGATGAGCGCCGAGCAGCAAGAGGCCTATAACTGGGCCGTCAGCAACTTTACCCTGGAACAGCTGGTTGCCAAGTACCCCAGCATGACGCCGCGGACGGTGATCAGCAAGGAGTCCGACGAATACATCAAGCTCAAAACCCAGCAGGTGGCGGCGACTAGCGCCGAGTTTGCCAGCAACGCGGACAGGCTCGCCCGCGAAGAGAAGATGCTGCGCGATGTTGAAGCCGAACTCGGAAAGGTTGTCGTGACCGGCGCCGGACTCGCCAATAAATCGTTCGGTTTCGGCAAAGAGTTCGTCTTCGTCACGAAGAACGACAGTCAATTCGATATTTCCTCCGCCACGTGGGATGCGTGGCTATTCATCGACGGGGAACAAAAGTCCGACCGACATTGCCGCGTTCGGGCGTATTACAAGGTTCACGGAGGCTTGCCGCGAGGAAAGAGCGTGAAGTACGCCTTCGACGTCGGATTCATGGATTGCAATAACTGGGACACCCTGGAAGTCAGAAACGCCAAAAACAAGCAGTTTCAACTCAAGCTGGACAACGCCAGCGTTGAAAATTTTTCCGAAAAAAATGTTTTGCCGACGTTTTCGCCCACTCGCGCCGATTATGAAAAATCCATCAAGGCGGCCAAGGACGAAATCGAAGTGGCAATGAAAGCCAAGGCGACATTGCTCTAACGAGTTTTTGCATCGTCGTTTTTCCATGCCGGCAAGCGGCGCTGCGGATTGCTTGCCGCTGCCTTTCACTTTCAGTTGTTGACTTCCCGCTGCCTGGTTTGCCGCTTGACGGACTTCGCCCGGGCAGCCTAATGCGGTGTCGTTGATGGTGGCGATAGGCGCAAGCCGGAAGTCGGCCGACGCGTCATCCAGTGTCTGCGGCGGGGAGAAATGCGGGTTTCGACGTTTCCGCAGTCTCCGGGTTTTCTGCATCGGCGGCGCATGGACTGCACCGATAACGGCGGCAGTCTTTCGCCGCCCTTCCTGCGCCAGTTTTGATCTGTCTTCTTGAAACGTCCGCCGGGCGGGGCAGAATGGCGGCATTGTCAGAGATCAGGACTGCACGAAGATGACGAACGCCGTTGCGCTGCCCGCGGCGCCCGAGGCGGAGGCGGGCCATCCGGCCGCCAGTTCCCACAACCCCGGCATTCCCGGCAACAAGGGCATCTGGGTGGGCATCAGCTGCGAATTCGTCGAGTTCGCGGTGATGTTCATCGTCTACTTCGTCGCCCGCGCGCACTACCCGGACGCCTTCCACGAAAGCGCGGACCGCCTGTCGCGCACGGCCGGGACGGTCATCACGCTGCTCATGATCACTAGCAGCTACTTCATCGCGCGCTCGGTCGCCGCGATCCGCGCCGGCAGGCAGAAAAGTTCGCTGCGCTGGCTGGCCGCCGGCTTCGTGGTGGCGCTCGGCTATCCGCTCGCCAAGTTCCTGGAGTTCTCGTGGAACCTTGCGCACGGCATCGACGGCGAGGCCGGCATCTTCTTCACCGTCTATTACTACCTGACCTTCAACCATCTGGTGCATGCCTGCTGGGGCATCCTCGGCATGGGCTGGGTGCTGGCGCGCCATGCCTTCGGCGGCTATACGGCGGAGGACCACAGCGGGCTGGAGGCGCTGGCCAGCTACTGGCACGCGACCGACATCATCTGGCTGATCCTGTTCCCGCTCTTCTACGTGCTGGCCTGACCGCGATGAAAACGCCCAACACTTTGCCGCTGACCGTCGCCTGGCTGGCGCTGGTCGTCCTTACCTTCCTCAGCCTCGGCTTCGGCGAGTGGTTCCGCAGCGCGTCGTGGCTGCCGCTGCTCGTCGCGGCGGTGATCTGGGCCAAGGGCACGCTGGTCGCGCGCGGCTTCATCGAGTCGCACCGGGCGCATCCCTTCATCGCCTGGCTGCTGCGCGGCTTCGTCGCCTTCTCGGTGCTCGCGCTGGCGCTCACTTCGTTCTTCCCCCAGCACATCGCGCGCTGGACGACGATTTTCTAGAAGGTCGCAGGTTCGCTCAGCAGCGGAAGCGGCCGACCAGCTGCTTGAGTTCGTTCGAGATGTTTTCCAGTTCGACGGCGGTTGCGACGGCCGATTTCATCGCCGCGCTGGTTTCCTCGACCCTCTGCGCGACGCTCTCGATCTTGCGCGCAATGATCGTGCTGGCGATGCTCTGCTCCTTGGTCGCGTCGGCCACCTCGCGGATGTGCTGGAAGGTCGATTGCGCGCCTTCGTGAATCCTGCGCAGCGAATCGGCTGCGCCCTCGGTTGCCTCCACGCCGAGCTGAACCTGCGGCAGGGCGGTGTTCATGACGTCGACCGCTAGTCCCGTATCGGACTGGATTTCGGCGATCGTTCGCTCGATCTCGATCGTTGCCGTCGTCGTCCGTTCGGCCAGCTTGCGCACCTCGTCGGCGACCACCGCGAAGCCGCTGCCCCGCTCCCCGGCGCGCGCCGCTTCGATGGCGGCGTTGAGGGCGAGGAGGTTGGTCTGGCCGGCGATGTCCTTGATCACGCCGGCGATCGAAGAGATTTCGCCGGCGCTTTTTTCGAGCCTGCGGATGCGCGCCGCCGCATCGTCCACCGTCGCGGCGATTTCCCTGATTTCCCGGTTCGCCGTCTGCACGCGCCCGGCGCCTTCCTCGGCGACCTGAGCCGACCTGGCGGATTCGCGCTCGGTGTCGCTGGCGTTGTCGGAGATGTGATCGATGCTGACCGTCATTTCCTCGATCGCCGCCGCCATCGACGAGGTGGCGTCGGCCTGGTGCTGCGAAGCGTCGGCGACCTCGCGCGAGGCTGTGCCGATCCTCTCGGCGCTTTGCGCGAGCCTTTCGGCGCTGCGGCCGATCTCGGCGACCATGCCGCGGATCGATCCGGTCATGTCGCCGAGCGAGGCGAGCATGCTGCCCTCGGGCGCAGCGCGCACCTCGACGCTGAGGTCGCCGGCGGCGACGCGCGACATTAGCCGGATCGCCTCTGCCGGCTCGCCGCCGACCTGGCGCAGGACGCCGCGCGCGATCGCCAGGCCGAGTCCGGAGATCAGCAGGATGACCGCGCCGGCGACCGACAGGTCGTAGCGCAGACTCTGCCTGAACTGGTTCTCGATGTCGTCCATGTACACGCCGGTGCCGACGAACCAGTTCCACGCCGCGAAGGGCTTGGCGTACTGCAGCTTGGGCACGGCGATCTTCTGGCCCGGACGCGGGAAGGCGGTGTCGACGTAGGCTCCGCCCGGGGTCCTCGCCATCGCCTCCAGGATGTCCTTGAGGAGAAATCCGCCGCGGCCGTTCCCGATTTTTTCGAGCATGTTCCGGCCGATCATTTCCGGCGCGGGGTGCATGACGCCGACGCCGTCCATGGTCCAGACGTACAGGTATTCGCTCCTGCCGTCCGCGCCGCCGTAACGTGCGGCGCGGATCGCTGCGGCCGCCGCCGCCTGCGCCTGCTCGCGGGTCAGCGTTCCGGCGGCTTCCTGCGCCTGGAAGTCGGCGATGGTGTTCAGACCCGCTTCCACCACGGCCCGGATCAATTCCTTGCGTCCCTCGGTGAGATGGCGCTTGGTCGCCAGCGCAGACAGCGCCGTGACGACGGCCATGCCCATCAGGGCCGCCATAACCAGCAGGGCGATTTTCGTTTTCAGCTTCATTGAAAGAGCCTCGGTCGGTGATTCAGGTGCCACGTCCCGGGCTGTCCTGTTGTCGTTCCAGCCAGGCCGGCAGCTCCTCCAGCGGCATCGGCCGCGCATAGAGATAGCCTTGCGCCGCGTCGCAGCCGAGCGCGCGCAGCATGGCCGCCTGCGCTTCGTTCTCCACCCCCTCGGCGAGAACCGTCATGTCCAGCCGGTGGCCGAGCGAGACGATCGTCTCGGCGATGCGCCCGCCGGGTCGGGCCGCATCGAGCAGGGCGACGAACGAGCGGTCGATTTTCAGGCGGTCCGCCGGCAGGCTGTCGAGATAGGAGAGCGAAGAGAATCCCGTTCCGAAGTCGTCGATTGCCACTGAAATCCCGCGTTGCCGGATTTGTCCCAGAAGGTCGGCGACGTCCTTCATTCCCACCACCGCGACCGATTCCGTGATCTCAAGTTCGAGGCGGTCCGGCGCGATGCCGGCTTTGTCCAGGGCGTGGTCCAGCTTCTCCAGGATGCCGGCCTGCGCGAACTGGGCGGCGGACACGTTGATCGCCATCCTGAGTCCGGGAAATCCGGCGCGGTCCAGCGCGCTCAGCGCGCGCAGGGCGGTGCACAGAACCCAGGCGCCGATGTCCACGATCAGGCCGGAGCGTTCGGCGATCGGCACGAAGACGTCCGGCGGCACGAAATCGCCGTCCTCCGTGCGCCATCTCAGGAGGGCTTCGATGCCGAGCGTCGCACCCGTGCTCAGGGAAACCTGCGGCTGGTAGACGAGGGACAGGTGCCGGCGCTCGTAGGCCAGGTGCAGTTCGTGCAGCAGGCGCGAGTGCTCGCGGATGCGGATGCCGACGGCCGCCGAGTAATACCCGCTCTTGCCTTGCCCCTCGGCCTTGGCGCGCTTGAGCGCGATCGAGGCGTTCTTGAGCAGCACGGTCCCGCTTTCCGCGCCCTCGCCGCAGCGCACGAACCCCATGCACACCGAAACCGGGTGAGCGACGCCTTCCATCTCGAACGGTCTGGCGAACAGGGGATGCAGCCTGTCGGGGGTTACCCGCGCGTCGTCGCCGAACACGGCGAAGGTGTCGCCGGCCACCCGGGCGATCAGGCAGTGCTCCCGTAGCGCCTCGGCAAGCCGGCGGGCGATCGATCCCAGCAGGATGTCTCCGTACTGGTCGCCGAACATATCGTTGATCTCGACGAACTGGTCGATGTCGATCAGTCCGACCGTCCGTCCGGCGATCCTGCCGTTTGCGATCGCTTTGTCCAGCGCCCTGATGAAGGCCGCGCGATTGGGGAGGCCAAGCATCTGGTCGACGAATGCGAATTCGCGCAGGCGGGCGGTTTGCCTGATGTGCGTTGCGGAAAGGGCGATGCTGGTGCGGAAGGCGGTGAGCAGTTGCCCGTCCACGTCGCGCAACGCTTCGCCGCCGGCGAGCAATGCGGCAAACCCGGCTCCGTCCGGTTCCGGGAAAAAGAGCGTCGCGGCACGTTCGCCGATGGCGCTGCGACGCTCTCTAAGGGCCTTGCTCAGGCTGGCCGATACATGCGGATCGTCGATGTCGGTGAGGCGCTGCGAGGCCAGGTGGGCGAAACGCCCGCTCGCCGCAACGATGCGGTAGTCGCTGGAGGCGCGGGCCGGACGTCGCGGGTGGAGGCACATGCAGACCAGCCCTTCCCGGGCGGCGCCGAACAGATCGGCGATCCGGGCGATGAGGCTTTCTGCGAACTCCGGCAGGTCTCGCCACCCGTCGCCTCCCGGCCCGTCGATGAGGCCTTCGCAGATGCCGCCCATGCCCGGAGCTTTGCACGGCTCGCTGGAGGCAGGGGGTACGGGGCTGCAGCCAACGAACGGAAGAAGGTCGGAGCCTTCCATGATGCCCTCCCTGTATGCGCGAATTGCCCCTGTTCAGCCCGCTAGGGAAAAAAAGGGGGGGTCATGATTTTTCCGGGCCAAGAATAGCCAGCCCCCGATTTCGGGTACATCGCTATGAATAGCGATGTACCCCCCGGTTGCGTGTCGTAGGATGCTCGCTTCATGAATTTGCGGCCTGGTGCAGATACCTTGTTCAGCGACACCACACGACTCTCCAGCCCGGTGCCGAATAGCCGCTCCAGGACGAACTCCTGCTGCGCTGGACGGGGGACGACCCGTCGCCCGGGCAGCGACCGTTCCTGCGCACCGCCACTTGCTATCGATGATTTCGACGAAGGCGAACGCCCGCGTATGCACAGCGACACCGGTTCGCACTCCTCCGGCGCCGTGCAGCCGGCTTGCTATGCGGTGGATGGCCGCGACCTGGCGGCGGTGCAGGGCATTCCTCCGACCGGGGCCGGCGAAGCGCTCCAGCGCTCGAAAGTAGAGCCCTTGTTCAATTTCATCCACCTGGGCACGAGTCCGCCGAGCGACCTGATCCTTGACGGACGGGTTCTCATGGCCGCCGATACCGGCGCGCAGTCCGGGGATGCGCGGGCCTTGTGCCGGATGCAGGGGCTGGATGTCGACGCTTGCGCATCCCTCAAGGGTGGGGTCGAATGCCTGCGACAAGAAACCTACCGCCTGGTGATCGTCGACGTGGGCTTGTCCGGAGGACGGGACGGGCTTGCGCTGGTCCGCCATATCCGCCGCGTGCCGCAGCCGTTACAGCCTCTGAGTTCGCGTTTGCCGATTCTCGTCATGGCCGGGTTTGAGGATGTGGCGCGTCTTGCCGAGGCTTTGCGCGACGGTGCGGACGACTTCATCAGCAAGCCTTTTTCCAGAGAGGAATTCGTCCTGCGCCTGCATCGGGTCCTGCAGCCGGAATTCCTTCCCGAAGCGAACGACGTGTCCGTTCCGGAGCCGATGATGAGGGCGGTTTCCGACATCTGGCAGTCGCGCGGCTTGTCGCTGCGCGAGGGGGAAATCTGCGAGGCGCTGCTGCTCGGGTATTCGGATAAGCAGATTGCGGCCGATTTCGACATCTCCTTCTGGACCGTGCGGACGCATGTCGGCAACATTTTTTCCAAGCTCGGCGTGATCAATCGGCGCGAACTGATGGCGCGTTACCTGACGGAACGCGAGCGCTGAACCGCGCCTGGATGCGCGTCGCGGATGCTGATGGTTGTTAAGCGCTCCTGCGGACCTCGCCGCGCTCGCCGTCCACCCGCAGACGCTGTCCGTCCTCGATCCGGTCGAGGATGCCGGGCAGGTTGACCACCGCCGGGATGCCGAATTCGCGCGCGACGATGGCGCCGTGCGAGAGGTAGCCGCCGGTTTCCATGACCAGCCCGCCGGCTTTCAGGAAGAGCGGCGTCCATGCCGGATCGGTCGACGGCGCGACGAGGATTTCGCCGGGCGCCAGGCGCGTGCCCTCGGCCGGCGCGCGGACGATGCGCGCGACCCCTTCGGCGCAGCCGCTGCCGACGGCGATGCCGCGCCAGACGCCGCTTTCGCCGTTCGCCGCGCTCTCCGCCGTCGACGCGGGCGCCGTCGTCCATGCGGCTTTCTCTGCGCCGGCGCCGAATATCACCTCGGGCGCCGGCTGCGTTTCCCATGCCGCCATGCGCGCGCGGCGCTCGGCGATGCGCTGGCCCAGCGCCGCGGCGCCGAGGCGGCCGTTCAGCGCGTCGCCAAGCTCGTGCGGCGTCAGGTCGAAGACCGTATCCGGCGTCGCCAGCGCGCCGCGTCGGCGGAGGCGGGCGCCGGCTTCGAGCAGCAGGCGCCGGGTCGTTTCGCTGCACGCCGTGAAGGCGCTGCGCGCCAGTTCGCGGTCGTTGCCCTCGGCCTGCGCGATGCGCACCAGGGTCTTGGCCCATAGCCGTTTGCCGAGCGGCAATGCGCCGCCCAGGCGGGCCCAGGCGCGCGCCGCCGCTTGCCGGCGGCGCGCTTCGAGCGCCGCGATATCGGTGTCCAGCAGGCCGGCGAGGGTGTCGAGCAGATAGCCGGGGTCCTCGCGGAAGCGCGGGTTGCGCAGATAGCTTTCGTAGATGCCGCGATGCCCGTAGCGCTCGACGAACTCGCTGAAGGCGCGCCGGAAAGCGCTGTCGGCGGGCAGCGCTGCGAGTTCCCACGGGGCGCCGCGCCGCAGCCAGGCGTGCGCCGCCGGCTCTTCGCGCGCGGCGCGCGCCAGCGCCGCCATTTCGTAGGCCTGGCGGGCGCTGACGCTGGGCTCGCCGCCGGCCATCACGGCGGCGACCAAGGCGTGCCCCTCGCCGGGCAGATGGCGGTCGACGAGGTCGAGCAGCAGGTAGAGGTTGCCGCCGCTCGATCCTTGCAGAAACATCATTCCGTCGCGCGTGCGCACGTAGCGCAGGCGCTCGTGCAGGCGGGCGGCGAGGGCGTCGTCGGGCAGCCGCGCGAGATCCTCGGCGCGCCAGCGCGCGCTGTCGGCGAAGGCCTGCGCCGTTTCCCGCCGGCCGGCCCGGCGCTGGGCGCCGGATTTGCGCACGTAGCGCAGCAGGCGGCCGGCGCGCGCCAGGCGGTCGCGCCAGCCGGCCGGCGGCACGGCGATTTCCGGGTGGTGTCCGCCGAGCAGGCGGTTCATCGCCGGGGGCGCCACGCCCAGCGCGTCGTAGCCTTCCCACTGGATCAGCGAAACGTTGAGGTAGAGGCGGCCGCAATGCAGCGCCGAGCGGCGCGCGCCGGGCAGCAGCGGGAAGCCGGCGAGGCGGTAGCCCTGTTCGAGCATCAGGTCGACCATGCGCCGCCAGCCGATCCAGTCCATGGCACCCATCACGTGCGGCACGACGTCGCGCGTGTTGCCGTTCGACCAGATCGCGCCCTGCCCGGCGAGGCCGGGATAGGTGTGCCAGCGCCGCGCGGTGACCGGGCGCGCCTGCACGAGGACGAAGCGCGCGCCGTCCCATACCCATTCGATGTCGTAGGCGGGATCGGCATAGTCGAGCGCCTGCGCCGCGTCGCGCAGCAGGCGGCCGAGCGCGAGCGCCTGCGCGTCGTCGAGCAGCGTTGCGGTGTCCGCTTCCGCCCCCGTTTCCGTTTCCTCCGCGCCGGGCGGCGCGAGCGCTTCCTGCCGCGTGCCGCCTTCCGGCGCCGGGACGATGCGCACGCGCTGCCTGGCGGGACGGCGGGCGACGACGGCCAGCGTTTCGCCGATGCGTTCTTCCTCGAGCAGGATTTCCTCGCCGCTTTCCAGTCCGCCGACCAGCGCTTCGCCGAGGCCGCGCACGGCGCTGATCGCGATGCGGTCGTCGCGTCCGCTCCGCGGGTCGCAGGTGAAGGCGACGCCGGAGAGGACGGCCGGCAGCATGGGCATGACGACGACGGCCATCGCGGCGTCGGTGTCGGCCAGCCCGAGGCGCTGGCGGTAGGCGACGGCCTGCGGCGTCCATAGCGAGGCATGGACGACGCTGACCGCGCGGGCCAGCGCAGTGCGGCCGGCGACGTTGAGTTCGCTGCGATGGATGCCGGCGAACGAGGCGCGCTGCGAATCCTCCTGCGGCGCCGACGAGCGCACGGCGAGCGGCGTGTGCTGCCAGCCGCGGTGGATGAGTTCGGCGTCGAGGGCGGCGACGAATTCGTCCGGCAGCGGCGGCGGTGCCGCGGGGTCGCGCGCGGCGTCGGCGAAGGCCGCGCCGAGCGCCGGTGCGGCGATCACGAAGCCGTCCGGCACCGGCAGGCCGAGGCGCGCGAGGCGTCCGAGCTGTTGCCCCTTGCCGCCGACCTCGGCGACGGGCGCGTCGGCGGCCGCGGCGAGGTCGATCGGGGCGAATGTCGCGTTCGGGCGCGGCGCGGCGCCTGCTTCCGCGGCGGCCGGCGGCATGCAGGGGATGCTCTGGACGCCCGGCCCCGGTGCGGCGGGGTGGGCGCTCATCTTCCGCCCCCTGTCGCGCAGCCGTGCAGGAAGAGGTCGAGCATGGCGTCGAAGGCGTCGGCCAGCGCGAGGCCGGGCGTCTCCAGCCAGCGCAGCAGCGTTCCCAGATGCATGAACTGCAGCGTGTCGGCGAGCAGGTCGGCGGGGAAGTCCGCGCTGATCTCGCCGTGCGCCTGCCCGTCGGCGAGCAGGCGCGCGTAGACGCGGTCGAGGCCGCTGCGGTTTTCCGCGCCGCGCGCATCGAGCGGCTGCCCCAGGCGGTAGGCGATGTAGTGCGGCAGGTAGTCGCGCGCCTGCTCGGAATAGGCCGCCGTCGCGTGCAGGAAGGCGCGTAGCCGGCCGGCGCAGCCGAGCTCGGGCGGCAGTCCGGCGAACAGGCGGGGCAGCGCCTCGGCGAGCTCGGCGTGCATGCGCGCGCGGACGAGCGCTTCCTTCACCGGGAAATGGTTGTAGAGCGTGCCCTTGGCGACGTCGGCGGCGGCCGCGATCTGCTCCATCGTGACCTGCGCGTAGCCGTGCTCGGCGAACAGCGCGAAGGCGGTGCGCACGAGATGCTCGGCTGTCTGCCGGCGCTTGCGCGAGCGCCGGTCGTCCGGGTCAGCGCCGCCGGTGGGGGATTCGGAAGGCTGCGTCGGGTCAGGTGTGGCGGCGGGCGTGCGGTGAGAGGTAGGGGGCGTGGAGCGCGGCGCGGCGGGCATGGCAGGGTCCGGTTATTGAACGTCGTAGAAAATTGTACGACGTTCAATTTTGTCCGGCAAGCGCACTCCGGTGCGCCGCGCGCGCCGGACGCGTCCGGCGTCCGGCGTCCGTTACCGGCTCCGCTCAGTGCTCCTTGCCGTCCACGCGCGCTTGCAGCAGGTAGGGGATGTAGCGCCAGGCGAGCAGGGCGAAGCAGGCAAACCAGCAGGCCGCCGCAATCTCGATCCAGCGCAGGTAGGCGGCGGGGAAGAGCTGCGGCATGACGACGCGCAGGAGGAAGGCGGCGATCATGATCCACAGCGCCAGCTTGTCGCGCGCGTCGAACACCACCTTGCGTCCGGTGTGGCCGTTCGAGATGCGGATCAGCATGGCCGGGATGACGAGGCCCATGACGCCGAAGGTGAAGACGTGGATCGAGACGCTGCCGACCCACTCGACCGGCGCCGCGACGCCGAGGAATTCGACGAGAAGCTGCGCGACGAGCGCGAGGTAGCCGAGGTACATGATGCCGATGTCGATCCGGCGCAGCGCCAGCTGCGGCTTCCAGAAAGCGAAGCGGACGAGGAGCAGGAGCGCCAGCGCCAGCGCGATACCGGCGGCCAGGCCACGCGGCAGCAGCGCCTCGAACACGAAGGCCAGCGCGAGCAGCTTGATGGCGCGGTCGAGCAGCGGATTGCGCAGGATGTCGACCTGGAAGACGCCCTTCATGAACTGCGTCAGCGTGCGCTCGAACATGACCAGGAAGGCCATGCGAAAGAGACCGACGGCCATGCTCTCGCCGACCTCGACGAGTTCGCCGTCGCCGCTCAGCAGCAGGTTCTTGGCGACCAGGAAGGCGGGCAGGACGAAGAGGAAGAAGACGTTGTCGCTGCGGTAGCTGTCGTCGGCGCGGTGGCGCAGCAGCGTGAGCAGGAGCAGGGCGACGATGGCGCCGAGGAAGAGATTGTTCGAGAGGCGGAAGAGCAGCGGCGGCAGGTCGCCGGCGAACCACATCCCGGCGCGTTCGAGCAGCCAGGCGGCGACGAGCAGGATCAGCGCGTTGCCGTGGTAGCCGCGGATTTTCACCCAGTTCTTCGTGGACGTGAGCAGGAAGCCGCCGAGCACCGCCCAGCCGAAGCCGAAGAACATCTCGTGGGCGTGCCACTGCGTCGTCGTGAAGGGCGCCGCCGGCGGCGCCAGCACGCCGGAAAACATCAGCGCCCAGACGATGGGCAGGAGCATGCCGGAGAGGCAGGCGAGCGAGAAGAAGGGGCGGAAACCGACGAGCCAGAGCGGGTGGGCGGAAATTTTCATGGATTCGGGGCGGTCGCTGAGCGCTGCGGGTTGGTGACGGCCGCCAGTATATCGGTATCCGGCGGCCCTCCGGCCGCCGGGAAAACCCCGGAATTTGTGCGGATTAGCAAGTTTTTAGGGTTTTGCGCAGCGACATTTACGAACGCGCGCGGCGCGCGCCGGCCACACTCGATCCCAGGCTCCGTCCGCAGGCGCGGCGGGGCTTTCGAGTCGCCGCGCGACGCGCGGCGAAGGTCAAGCATCCGATGCATGTCACGAACTCACGAATATGGAGCGCACGATGAAGTCTTCCGCCCGCCGCCTCGCCGGCTTTTCCCTTTCCGCCCTGCTGCCCATGGCCGTTCTTTCCGCCGCCGCGCTCGCGCCGCGGCCGGCGCACGCCGAGAGCGACGCCCGCCTGATCGAACGCGGCCGCTACGTGGTGGCGCTTGCCGGCTGCAACGACTGCCATACGCCGGGCTACGCCCAGTACGAAGGCAAGGTGCCCGAGGCGGAGCGCCTGACCGGCGACCGCCTCGGCTGGCGCGGGCCGTGGGGAACGACCTATCCGGCCAACCTGCGCCGCTACTTCGCCGGCGTCTCCGAGCGCGAATGGCTGGCCGCCGCGGCCAACGCCAGCTACCGCCCGCCGATGCCGCTGGCGACCCTGCGCCACATGTCGGAGCGCGACCTGCGCGCCGTGTATCGCTACGTCCGTTCGCTCGGCCCGGCCGGCGAGGCGGCGCCGGCCTACCTGCCGCCGGGGAGCGATCCGCTCGGGCCGGTGGTGATGTTCCCGGCGCCGCCCAACTGAGTAGCCGGCGGCACGGCACGAACGCCCGCCACGCCGGGGGGCGTGTCGCGTTCCGATTCCGCCGCGCGCCCGGGGTCGCGCGCGGCGGGTTTTGCGATGGACGAAAGCTGACTATGATTCCTTCATGGATCATGCCAGCGAACTCGTCCTCGACGCGGCCCAGATCGACTTCGTCTGCGGCGGCGTTTCGATCAGCGCGGCAAGCTGTCGCGCGGACGGCCTGCCCAGCCTGATGCGTGCCGTCGGCTGCCGCGTCGCGGCGGACCGGCGCACGCTCAACGTCCTGCTCGCCGCAACGCCGGGCGCCGGCGTGCTCGACGACGTGCGGCAGAGCGGCGCGGTGGCCGTCGTCTTCAGCCAGCCGAGCACGCACCGCACCCTGCAGATCAAGGGCCGCGACGCGCGCGTCGTGCCGCCCGAGGCCGGCGACGCCGAACTCGCCGCGCGCTACCGCGACGCCTTCGTCGACGAGCTGCGGCCGCTCGGCTACCCGGAGCACGTCATCCGCACCGTCCTCGGCTGGCCGGCGGACGACCTCGTCGTGCTCCAGTTCACGGCGCATGCGCTGTTCGTGCAGACGCCCGGCCCGCGCGCCGGCGAGGCGCTGGCGGAGGGCGGCGTCGGCGGCGGCGCCGGAAGCGCCGGAAGCGGGGGCGCGCGGTGAAGATCACCCTCGACGCGATCCGCGGCTGCCTGGAGGGCGTCATCCCCGGCACGCTGGCGACGCGCGGCGCCGACGGCGTGCCGAACGTCGCCTACCTGTCGCAGGCGCAGTACGTCGACGGCGAGCACGTCGCGCTTTCCTACCAGTTCTTCAACACCACGCGGCGCAACATCCTCGCCTATCCCTACGCGCGCATCGCGCTGATCGACCCGGTGAGCGCGGCGCACTACCGCCTGGCGCTGCACTACCTGCGCACCGAGGCGGACGGCCCGCTGTTCGAGAACATGAAGGCGCGGTTGGCGGGCATCGCCTCGCACACCGGGATGAGCGGCGTCTTCCGCCTGCTCGGCGCGGACATCTACCGCGTGCTCGACATCGAGCGCGTGCCCGGCCCGACGCTGCCGCCGTCGGCGCCGCGCCGCAACCTGCTGGCCGCCCTGCGCGCCAGCGCCGAGCGCCTGTGCGCGAGCGCCGAGCGCTTCGATCTCGACCACCTGCTGGCCGACACGCTGGCCGGCCTCGAAGCGAACTTCGACATCCGGCACGCGATGGTGCTCATGCTCGACGCGCCCGGCGCCCGTCTGTACACGGTGGCGACGCGCGGCTACGCGGAATCCGGCGTCGGTTCCGAGATCGCGCTGGGCGACGGCGTGATCGGCGTCGCCGCGCGCGAGTGCACGCCGATCCGCATCGGACATTTCACCGCCGAATACGCCTACGGCCGCGCCATCCGCGACAGCCTGCGGCAGAGCGGACTGGCCGTCGCCACCGAAATCCCGCTGCCCGGCCTGCCCGAGTCGCGCAGCCAGCTCGCCGTGCCGATCCGCGCCGGCGGACGCCCGCTCGGCGTGCTCTACGTCGAAAGTCCGCTCGACCTGCGCTTCGGCTACGACGACGAGGACGCGCTGGTGACGCTGGCCGGCGCGCTCGGCGCGGCGATCCGCCAGTTGCAGCAACTCGCCGAGGCGGGCGACGGCGGCGAGCGTGCGCCGCCGCCGGCAAGCTTCGCGCCTTCCGCGCCGCCGGCTCCGCCCGCCGCCGGCAAGCCGCTGACGATCCGCCACTACGGCGAGAACGACAGCGTCTTCCTCGACGGCGACTACCTGATCAAGGGCGTCGCCGGTTCGATCTTCTGGGCGCTGGTGCGCGACTACGCGGACAAGGGCCAGGACAGCTTCAGCAACCGCGAGCTGCGCCTCGATCCGCGCATCCGCCTGCCCGACCTGAGCGACAACCTCGAAGCGCGCCTGATCCTGCTTGCCCGCCGGCTGGTCGAACGCGGCGCCGGTCTGCGTGTCGAAAAGACCGGGCGTGGGCGTTTCCACCTGCACGTGGCGCGACCGCTCGAACTCGTGGACATCGCGCCCTGAACGCCGCGCCCGCGTCCCACGTCCGGGCGCGGGATTTTTCCGCAGCAGTCTTCCGCAACCGCCGCTTCCGCGCGCGGTATCGCCGGCATCGCCGGCCGCGTAGCCGTCGGCGAGGGAATGCGCGGGAAGGCGCCGTCCGGGCGCGCTCCCGCCGGCGATCCCCAGGAATTCGCACAGGAGCGCGCACAGGAGAAAGACAGGAGAAAGCGCCATGTCCGAAGTCAAAGCCGTTCCCGAGGGAATGCACACCGTCACGCCGTACCTCGTTTGCGCCGGTGCCGCCGAGGCCATCGAGTTCTACCGCAACGCCTTCAACGCCGTCGAACTCGGCCGCGTGCCGGGACCGCCGGGAAAACTGATCCATGCGCTGATCCGGATCGGCGATTCGATGCTGATGCTGGTCGACGAGTTTCCCGACTGCGCTTCGTTCGGCCCGAAGGCGCTCAAGGGCACGCCGGTGACCATCCATCTCCAGGTCGAAGACGCCGACGCGCTGTTCGCGCAGGCCGTCGGCGCCGGGGCGAAGGTCGCCATGCCGCTCGCCGACATGTTCTGGGGCGACCGCTACGGCCGGATCGAAGACCCGTTCGGGCACTCGTGGTCGATCGCCACGCACCAGCGCGACCTGAGTCCGGACGAGATCGTCCGGGCGGCGCAGGACGCCTTCCGTCAGTCCGCCGGGGCGGCCTGAGGTCCGGGACGGCACGCCGCAACACAATGGGCCTGCGGCAGATCGTCGAACCCGTCGCGCAGCGCCGGGGGCGGACCGAAGCGGGGCGACGCGCGCCTCGCGGGCGCGCTCCGGTGCGCCGGATTCATGCCGGCGCGCCGCTTTCGACAGGAGAAGAAGCGATGCGTTACATGATCATTGTGAAGGCGAGCAAGGATTCCGAGGCCGGCGTCATGCCCGCGGAGTCGCTGTTCGCGGCGATGGCGAGCTACCACGAAGAGCTGGCGAAGGCCGGCGTCCTGCTCGACGCCTCGGGATTGCAGCCGAGCGCGAAGGGCTGGCGCATCGCCTACGCGGGGCAGGAGCGGAGCGTGCGCGAAGGGCCGTTCGCCGAGTCCGGGGATCTGGTCGCCGGCTACACCCTGATCCGGGTGCAGTCGCGCGCGGAGGCGATGGCGTGGTCGCTGCGCTTCCCCAACCCGGCGGTCGACGGGCAGGCGGGCGAGATCGAGGTCCGCCCCCTGTACGAGCTGGAGGACTTCGCGCCGAGTGCGGCCATCGAACGTTTCCGCGAACTGGAAGCCGCCCGGGCGGCGGATGGGGACGCGGGGCGGACGGGCGGCGCTCCGGCGCCGGGCGAGGCGCCCTGAGCGGAGGTTTCGTTCGCCGGGATCAGGACGGCGCCGGGTAGCTTCCGCGCCGTGCGGCGAGCAGGTGGTCGACCAGCGTTTCCGCCGCGCGGAAGTCGAACTCGTCGACGCGTTTGCGCAGTTCGTGGAGTTCGGGCGCCGGGATCAGCGGGGCAAGGTCGCGCAGGAGCGGTTCGATGACCGCGGGGTCGTCCCGGTCGAGGGCGTCGCGAAGCGCGCCTAGGCTGGCCGCCATATCGTCGTCGTCGAAGTTTCCGCCGATCGCGGCCGCGCCGTCGGCGGCCGCCTTCCCCGCGGCCGACGCGGCGGAGCTTGCGAGATAGGCGGCGACGGCGGCGAGCGTGTCGCGCATGCGCACCTGCAGTTCGTCGATCAGGGCGGGCGGCGCGGCGCCCACTTTCAGCGCGCCCTCGAGCGCGGCGGCTTCGCGCGCGAGGGCGGTGAGCGCCATCGTTCCCGCGCTGCCGGCCAGCTTGTGCACGATGCGGGCGGCGGCGACCGCATCCCCGGCTTCGATCAGGGCCGCCGCGCGTTCCGGATCGGCGGCGTGGCTGTCGACGAATTTCTCCAGATAGCTGCGGAAGGTCGCCGCGTCGCGCCAATTGACGATGCCGCGCGCCACGTCGAGCAGCGCCGGCGCGGCGCTCCGCGCCGGCTTCTGCTGGGCAGGGTGGGCACCGAAGCTTGTCCGCCGGCCGCCGGGCGTGAAGTCCTGCAGGCGGGTGACCAGCTCCTCGGGATCGAAGGGCTTGGAGATGAAGCCGTCCATGCCCGCCGCCATCGCCGCCTCGCGCTGCTCGCGCAGCGCGCCGGCGCTCAGCGCGAGGATCGGCAGGCTGCTGAGGCGCTGCGTGCGGCGGATGCGGCGGCTCGCTTCGTGGCCGTCCATCACGGGCATCTGGATGTCCATCAGGATGACGTCGACGGTGCCGTATTCCAGGCGGTCGAGCGCCTGCCGGCCGTTCTCCGCCGTCGTCACCTGCGCGCCCTCGGCGTTCAGGATGCGCGAGGCGACGTCGCGGTTGATCTCGCTGTCGTCCACGACGAGAATCCGCAGACCGGACAGGCGCGTGGCTTCCGCCGCGGGCGCGCCGCCGGAAGCCGTTGCCGCCGGGTCGGCGAGGCTGCCGGGGCGCGACCCGGCAGCGGCCGCGTCGGCGACGACTTCGAACTCGATCTCGAAGCTGAATTCGCTGCCCTTGCCCGGCAGGCTGCTTACTTCGAGGCGGCCGCCCATCATCGCGACCAGACGCTGGCAGATGGTCAGGCCGAGGCCGGTGCCGCCGAAGCGCCGGGTCGGCGAGGCGTCGGCCTGCGTGAATGCGGAAAAGATCGCCTGCAGCTTGTCGGCCGGAATGCCGATCCCGGTATCGAGCACGGCGAAGCGCAGGCGGACGCGGTCGGCAGTGCGCTGGCGGGCGACGACTTCGATCCGGATGCTGCCTTTCTCGGTGAACTTGGCGGCGTTGGAGCCCAGGTTGACGAGCACCTGCTGCAGGCGCAGCGCGTCGCCGACGAGCTGCTCGGCGCCGGGCGGCGGTAGTGAGGCGCTGACCCGGACCGGCTTGCCCTCGCAGGCCGCCGCGGTCAGGCTGCGGATGTCGGAGAGGAGGCCGGAGAGCCGGAACGGGCTGGCGTCCAGTTCCAGGCCATCGGCCTCGATCCTGGAAAGATCGAGGATGTCGTTGAGGATGCCGAGCAGCGCGCGCCCCGCGCCCTGGATGCGCGTCACCATTTCCCGCGTGTCGGTGCTCAGGCCCTTCTTTTCCAGCAGGTAGGTGAGGCCGAGGATCGCGTTCATCGGCGTGCGGATCTCGTGGCTCATGTTGGCGAGGAATTCGCTCTTCGCCCGGCTCGCGGCTTCCGCGTTTTCGGTGGCCTGAATCAGTTCCTCGGTCCGGCGGTGAATCGGGGTGATGTCGATGTGGCAGCCGACCATGCGCAACGGGGCGCCGTCGTCCCCCCACTCGACGATTTTGCCGGAGCTGATCGCCCAGACCGTCGAACCGTCGCGGTGGCGGTAGCGCAGTTCGTTGTAGTAGGGCTCGGTGCCGCGGCTCTCGATGTGGCGCTTGAAGGCCGCCCGGGCGGTCGGCCGGTCCTCGGCGAAGATCAGCGTTCGCATCGTTCTGGAGGTGTTTTCGAGCGTTTCGTCGGAGTAGCCGAACATATGCTTGAGCGTCGGACTCAGATAGATCTCGTCCTCGGCCAGGTTCCAGTCCCAGTAGCCGGCCCGGCTGCTTTCCAGCACTTCCTGGAGGATCGTCAGTTCGCTTTGCAGCATGGCGTTGCGGAACTGGCGCTCCTCCGCGCGGCGCAGCGACGTGATGTCGCGGGCGATCGTGAAAGTGCCGCCGAGCTTGCCGTCGTCGCCGACGATCGGACCCTTGGAGATGAGGAGGATCGCTTCCTCGCCGTCGGCGGTCGTCACGCTGCGCTCGAAGACCCTTTGCTGCATGCTTTCGACGACGGCCCGCTCGTCGGCGGCGATGCGTTCGGCGAGCGGGGCGCGCAAGACCTCGCGTTCGAGCCGGCCGACGATTTCCTCGCGCGGTTTGCCGATCAGGCGCGCCGCGGCGGGGTTGCAGAGCAGGTAGCGTCCCGCCGCGTCCTTGACGGTAATGCCTTCGTCGCATTTCTCGATGATCGCCGCCAGCATGCGGCGGCGGCTGCGCTGCGCGCTCTCCCGCCGCCGCGCGCGCAGCAGCACGGCGCCGCCGACGGTCACGAGGGCCACCCAGAGCGCCAGTCCGGTCAGGCGCAGCCGCTTCTGCTGCGCGATCTTCTCGCTCAGCCGCTGTCCCACTTCGCTGCCGATGGCGGCGGCGTCGAGGAAGGCGTCGCGCTGCGCGATCAGCTCCGCTTCCCCGGGGCGCGGCATGGCGAGCAGGTCGAGGCTGATCCGGTGAAATGCATGGAGGGAGTCTTCGTAGCGCTGGATCGCCGCGAGCAGTTCGTCTTCCGGCGCCGCCGCCGCGCCGCCGGGCGCGGCGTTGCGCCCGGCGTGCGCAGCGCGCACGTGCGCGATCGCGCGTTCGAAGCGCGCGGCGACCTCCTGCCGCGCCGCGCTGTCACCGGGCTGCAGCTTGCTCTGCCGCCGGTAGGCCTCGATGTTTTCCTGGCGTGCCTGCTGAAGGCTGTCGCTCGCCGCCTGGTAGGCGGCGTAGGAGGCATCCGAGCGTTCGTTTTCCCACCACAGGAATCCGATCGCGACGAGGGCGGCGGCGACGACGAGCAGGATCGCCCGTTCGGTACGCGTGACCCGGGCGCGCTTGGCGGGCTGGGGGGCTGGCGGCATGGCGGACCTCTCTTCGTGCCCGGCGGCGGCGCGGGCGGTTTCCTGCGATGTGCTTCCGGGGGGCGCGCTGTCCGCAGGCGCCGTACCGGACGTGGACGGGGCTGACGAGGCGGGGGGAACGGCGGTCGGTTTCATGGTCTGTGCGCCGGCGCCGGCCTAGCTTTCGCGTTCCGCCGCCATCAGCTTTTCCTGCGCGTTCCAGTGTTCCTTGACCTGAAGGATGTCCGGCAGCACGGCGGTGAACAGTTCGACCATGCGCGGGTCGAGGTGCGTGCCGGCCGACTCGAGGATGGTCGCCACCACCTGCTCGACCGGCCATGCGTCCTTGTACGCCCGCTTCATGCACAGGGCGTCGAACACGTCGGCGACGGCGACGATGCGCGCGGACTCGGGAATCTCCTCGCCGACCAGCCCGTCGGGGTAGCCGCTGCCGTCCCAGCGTTCGTGGTGGCGCAGGGCGATTTCGCTGGCCAGCTGGAACACCGGCGAGTCGCACTTGCCGAGGATGCTGTGGCCAATGCGCGCATGCGTCTTCATGATCGTCCACTCTTCCGGAGTCAGCGGTCCGGGCTTCTTGAGGATGGCGTCCGGGATGCCGATCTTGCCGGTGTCGTGCATCGGCGCCGCCAGTTCGAGTTGCTCGGCGCGTTCCTGCGGCCACCCGGCGGCCTCGGCGAGACGCTTGCTGTAGGCCGCCATGCGCCAGATGTGCACGCCGGTGTCGTGGTCGTTGTAGTGCCCTGCCTCGCCGAGCATGTGGATGGCCGCGCGGTAGCTTTCCTCCAGCTTCGAGGTGCGGACCAGCGAGAGATGCGTGCGCACGCGGGCGATCACGACGGGCGGGGAAATCGGCTTGGTGATGTAGTCGACGCCGCCGGCGTCGAAACCGGCCTGTTCGTCGACGGCGTCGGAAAGTCCGGTGACGAAGATCACCGGGATGTCGTCGCTTCCGTTGCCGGCCTTCAGCTTGCGGCAGATGTCGAAGCCGTTCATGTCGCCCAGCTCGACGTCGAGCAGGACCATCGCCGGCTTGTGCTTTTCCATGGCGAGCAGGGCGTCGCTGCCGTTGCGCGCGAAGACCAGAGGGTAATGCGGCTGCAGCACCTGGCGCAGGAGCGCCAGGTTCGCCGGTTCGTCGTCTACGCAAAGTATCGGTCGGCTGTTCATCGGCTTAACTCCTTTCGTGGTTCAGGCCGTCGGCAAGTAGGGCGGCGACGTTTCCTTGCGCAGCGCGGAAATCGAAGTCGGCGACCTGTTCGTTCAGGATGCGCAGGCGCTCGGGCGGCAGCAGCATGTCCAGCGCGTCGAGCAGCGGCTCGACGGCACCCGGGTCGTCCTGCTCCAGCGCGTCGAACAGCGCCTTTAACAGCTTGCGCGTGTCGTTTCCCGATGCCGTCGGCGCCGGTGCCGGCGCCGACGGGCGAGGGGCGGCTTCGCGCGCGAGATAGTCGTCGACGACGGCGTGCGTCTCGCGCATGCACTCCTCCAGGACGCGCAGGGGGGCGATGGGGTTTTCCGCCACGCGCAGCACATGTTCCAGGGCGCCGGCGGTGGCCGACAGGCGGAGCAGGGCGACGGAGCCGGCGGCGCCACGGAGCTTGTGGGCCTGTGCGCGGGCATCGTCGCTACGTCCCTCGCGCAATTGCACGCGCATCAAGTCCACGTCGCGCGCGTGCGTTTCGACGAAGCGGCGCAGGTAGCGGCAGTAGTTGTCGGCGTTACGCCAGACCTCCATTCCTTGGCGGGCGTCGAGAAGCGGCGGCACGCTCGCCGTCGCTTCTGCAGGCGGGGGCGGGGGGGGCGGGGCGGGCAGCGGTTGGGTGGGGCGTGCGGGTCGCTTGCCGCCGGCCAACTGCTGGACCAGTGCGATCAGCTTCTCGGGAATGAAGGGTTTGGCGATAAAACCGTCCACGCCCGCCTGCAGCGCTGCGTCCTGCTGCTCGCGGAAGGCGCCGGCGGTGAGCGCGATGATCGGCAGGCCGACGTGGCGCTCCGAGCTGCGGATGCGCCGCGTCGTCGCGTAGCCGTCCATGACCGGCATCTGGATGTCCATCAGCACCGCGTCCACCGTACCGCCGGCGCGCTCGAGGCAGGTCAGCGCGACCAGGCCGTCCTCGGCGAGCAGGGTCTCGCCGCCTTCGCTCTCGATGATGCCGCGGGCGACCTCGCGATTGATCTCGCTATCGTCGACGATCAGGATTTTCAGTCCGGCGAGCCGTAGCTGCTGTTTTTGCGCCGGGTCGCCGCTCGTTCCCGGCGAGGCCTTGTGTTCGGTTGCCGCGAGGAAGGCGTCGTACAGCGTCGACCCGGTGACTGGTTTGGTCACGACCGAATCGGCGTAGTGGCTGTTCGGATGCGCGAGCAGTTCTTCGCGGTCCGCCGCCGTGACCATGATGATCGCCGGCGGCGGGTTGCCGTGCAGCTGCGCGTGGGCGGCGGCGGCGACCGCCAGTCCGTCGGTGCCGGGCATGCGCCAGTCGAGTACCAGGACGTCGAAGGGCGTGCCGCGCTCGGCGTTCTCGACGATACGCCGGATGGCTTCATCGCCCGAGGACGTGTCCGTCGCCGACCAGCCCAGCGAATTGGCGATGGCGAGCAGGGTTTCGCGCGCGAGCGTGTGGTCGTCGACCACGAGGACGCGCTGCGACGTCGTCGTGGGGCGCATGCTGGCGGGCGTCGGCGCCGTCTCGAAGCTGAGTTCGAACGAGAATTCGCTGCCGCGTCCGGGGGTGCTCTGGACGCCGAGCCGTCCGCCCATCAGCTCGACCAAGCGGACGCTGATCGCGAGGCCGAGGCCGGTGCCGCCGAAACGCCGCGTCGTCGAGCTGTCGGCCTGGGTGAAGGCGGAAAATATCTCGACCTGCTTTTCCGGCGAGATGCCGATGCCGGTATCGGCGACCGAGAAGCGCAGGCGCACGCTGTTTTCTTCGCGTGTGACGAGGTGCAGGTGGATCGCCACCTCGCCGCCGGGGGCGGTGAACTTGATCGCGTTGCTCGTCAGGTTGGTCAACACCTGGCGCAGGCGAAGCACGTCGCCGAGAACGAAGTCGACGCCGGCGGGGACAGGGGCGACGACGACTTCCAGCCGCTTGTCGATGCTGGCGAAGGCCGAAAAATTGGCGATGTCGTTGAGCAGTTCGGGCAGGCTGAACGGTGCGCACTCGATGTCGAGGCGCTGCGCCTCGATCTTCGAGAAATCGAGGATATCGTTGAGGATGTCGAGCAGCGAACGGCCGGCGCGGTGGATCTTGTGGACCATTTCGCGCACCGCCGGGTTGAGTTCCTTCCGGTCGAGCAGATAGGCGAGGCCGAGGATCGCGTTCATCGGCGTCCGGATTTCGTGGCTCATGTTGGCCAGGAACTGACTCTTGGCAGCGTTGGCCGCTTCGGCGACGCGTTTCTGCTCGCTCAGCGCGTCGTTCAGCTCCTCCAGTCGACGCTGCGTTTCCTTTTGCGCCGTCATGTCGGTGGCGACGACGTAGAAGCCGCGCAGGCGCTTGCCGTGCTCGTCGGGAATGCACTGCATCCAGAAGCAGCGCTGTTTGCCGTCCCGCGTCGTCTCGAACTCGAAGGCCTCGCCCGCGCCGGGTGCCTGCGCCATGAAATACGGACGCAGGCGCCGCATGTCCTCGGGCGTGACGAGGTCTTCCATCCGTTTGCCGACGATGGGCATGTACTCGGCGCCGAGATAGTCGACGGTGGCGCGGTTGGCGAAGCGACAGCGCAGTTCGTCGTCCCAGTAGCTGACCTGGCTCGGGAGATTCTCGGCGAGCGCGGCGAGGAAGCGTTCGCTCTGTTCGAGCGCGAGCGCGTTGGCCGCTTGCTCGGTGATGTCCTGATGCACGCTGATCATGCGCGCACCGCCACCGTCCTCCCCCTCGCCGCCCTTGCGCACCCGGCCGTACAGGCGGATGACCGCCGCCCGGCCGTCGGCCGTCCTGATGCCGAAGGAAATGTTGAGCGTCCGGTCGTTCGTGAAGGCTTTCTCCACGGCCGCCGCGACCGCCGCGCGCTCTTCGGCATCGATGCACGCCAGCCAGTCGTCGTAGCGCCCTCCCGTCGAGGTCTCGGGCAGCCCGTAGATCGCCCGGTAGTGCGGGTCCCAACGGATCAGGCCGTCGGCCTGTTCGTATTCGGCGACGCCCAGGCCGGCGGCTTCGGCCGCCAGCTGCAGGCGCTCGGCGATGCGCTGCTGGTGCGCCGCCTGTTCGGCGATGGCCGCGGTGCGCGCCTTGCTGGCGTTCGCTTCGAGGCGCCGCCAAAGGTCGCGCTGGTAGAGATAGAGCAGGCCGGCGAGCAGCAGCGCGCCGGCGAGGATGCCGAACGCGAGCTCGCCCGGCGCGGTCTGCCGCAGATTGCTGACGAAGAGCGGATGTGCCTTGACCTCGGCCACCCACTGGCGACCGTACAGGTCGAAGGGCATGCGCCGAACGATGCCGCCGCTGCCGGCCTGTTCGCTGCCGGTCGAGGCGTAAAACAGCTCCTCGGTGTCGGGATAGCTGAGGTCGTAGAGAGCGACTGCGAGCTGGCCGTCGGCGAAATCGAAATCGGCGAGGATATCGTCGATGACGAGCGGGGCGAAGGTCCAGCCGAACAGCGATTGCCAGCGTTGCTCGGCAGTCGCCGTCGGCTGGTCGGCGCGATAGACCGGCAGCAGGAGAAGGAAGCCGCGCTTGGGCAGGCCGCTCGCCTGCACCAGCGTCAGCGGTGCCGTGAGCGTTGCTTCGCCGCTGCGCACGGCGGTCAGGGCGGCGAGGTTGCGCGTGTGTTCCGAGGCGATGTCGAGGCCGATGGCTTCCCGGTTGCTGGTTTCCGGCTCCAGGTAAAGGATGATCGAGCGGTCGCCGGCATGCGGTGCGATTTCCGTGACGTGGAAGTCCGGGCGGCCTTCTTTGCGCGCGAAGTCGACGAAGGCTTCGGTCTGCTCGCGCGGCACGCGCTGGATCAGGCCGAAGCCGCGCGCGCCGGGGAACTCGCGCCCGATTTCGCGCGAGGCGCTGTATTCCAGGAAACGCTTGCGCGTGATGTTTTCGGTGCCGGCGCCGATGATCGCGCCGCGCGTCCCGCGCAGGCCGAACTCGTAGGTGCGGATGCGCTCGACCATGCGCTGCACCAGCTGGTTCGACAGCGCTCCGAAGCGTTCGTCGATTTCGGCTGCGTTGTCGGCGGCCTGCTGCCAGGCGGAAATTGCCGCGATGCACGCTCCGAGCAGCAGAAGCGCCAGCGGCCAGAGAAGGATGCGTCTTGCGGGTTGCATGATCGACCTCGGAGCGGATGGCTTGAGTCCATTCTATACGTATACGGCATCGATTTATTCAAATAGGATTGTGTTTTTCGTGCGGGTCAATCGGCTTGAGATGTCCGTGTTTCAAGGCTTTGAGTGATGCACGAAAGATATATGTTCTTCGATATATGACTAAAGGAGTGGCAATGGACACGCCGAGGATTTTTCTTGTCGACGACGACGATTTGACGCGCGGAATGCTGGCGGCCCGCTTCCGGGAGGACGGGTTCGGTGTCGAGGAATTCTCCGGGGGCGAGACCTTCCTCGCCGCCGTAGCGATCGGCGGCGCGCCGCAGATCGTTCTGCTCGACATCGAGATGGAGGGGGTGGACGGCCTCGAAACCTGCCGGCAGTACCACGCGCGGGAAGAACATCCGGCGCCGGTGATCTTCATTTCGATGCACGACGATCTGGAAACGCGCCTGCGCGCCTACGACGTCGGCGGCAGCGACTACCTGATCAAACCCGTCGACGCGGAGGAGGTTCTGCTCAAGGTGCAGCGCGCGATCGCATCGGCCGATGCGAGCCGTTCGCTGCAGACGCAGGCGAACTACGCGCAGGCGGCGGCATTCACGATGATGTCGTCGATGTCGGAGATGGGGGTCGTCGTCCAGTTCCTGCGCGATTCCTTCGCCTGCGGCGACCTGCGGGCGCTGGCCGACGCCATCGCCAACGCCTTCGCCCAGTACCAGCTGGCCTGCGTCGTCAAGCTCGACAACCGTTTCGAGCAGCTCACCGCTTCCGGGCACGGGGAATGCACGCAGCTGGAGCTGTCGATCCTGAACCACGCGTCGTCGCTCGACCGGATCTTCCAGTTCCGCGACCGCGTGGTGCTCAACTACCCCAACATCACGCTGGTCTGTCCCAACATGCCGATCGGCGATCCCGACCGGGAGGGGCGCCTGCGTGACCATCTGGCGATCCTCGCCGAAGGCGCGGGGGCGCGGGTCCTGGCGATGGAGAAGGAGCGCGCCGTCGCCCGGCAGGCGGAGGGAATCGTCCGCGCCGCGGCGGCGCTGGGCGCGACGCTGGAGCAGATCGACAGCGACGACATGCGCTATCGCCTGAAGCTGCTCGACCTCATGAACGACTACGTGAACGGCCTCGAGCGCTCGTTCGTCCACCTCGGCCTCAGTTCCCAGCAGGAGGACGCGCTGAGTGAGGCGGCGCGGGCGCTCGCGCACACCTGCAGCGACCTGTCGGCCGAGGGCAAGGAGATCGGCAACCGGCTGCGCGCGGTGGCCGACGATCTGCAGCGGTTGATCCGCGGCGACGGTCCCGGCGGCTAACCGGGCCGCCGGGGGGATTCGCGCGCGCTACCGCGCGCGGGCTCCGGGAGAGGGGCGGCCGTCAGGCCTTCTTCACGAACTCCGATTTGAGCTGCATCGCGCCGATGCCGTCGATCTTGCAATCGATGTCGTGGTCGCCGTCGACGAGGCGGATGTTCTTCACCTTGGTGCCGACCTTGACGACCGACGAAGAGCCCTTGACCTTCAGGTCCTTGATCACCGTCACGCTGTCGCCGTCCTGCAGCGGGGTGCCGTGCGCGTCATGCACGACGCGCTTCTGCTCCGCGCTCTCGACCGGCGCGTTCTTGTCCCACTCGTGCGCGCATTCGGGGCAGACGAACATCGATCCGTCCTCGTAGGTGAATTCCGAACTGCATTTCGGACATTTGGGCAAAGCGCTCATGCTGTTTTCCGTTGCTGATTGAGGGGAGACGGAGGCGGTGGACGCCCGTTCGGCGATCTGCCGGCGCACAGGCCGGAGCGCGCGCCATGGTAGCGCCTGATCCGCAGGGGTGCAAAAAAGCCCGGGGGTTGAATGACGAAGGCATGATGCGGGCGGCGGCCGTTCGTTCGCGCCGGCGAGCGGCGCCCGACCGCCGGCGCGGATGCTGGGCGCGCTTCGCCGGGCGCGACCCGCGGCCGGCCTACAGCTTGATGCGGAAGGCCTTGGCGATCGTCGCCAGGGCCTCGGGGCTGTCCCATTCCTTGGCGCCGTAGTACTTGGCCAGCACGCGGCCCTCGGCATCGACGAGCAGCGTCAGCGGCAGGCGGTCGGCGCCCAGCATGTTTTCCAGGAAGAGCTTGCCGTCGATGAAGTTGGGGAAGGAGGTGCGCGACTGCAGCAGGAAGGTCAGCGCGCGGTCGCGATAGTCGTCGGTCGAGATGCCGATCAGGTTGAACTGCTTGCCGTTGAAGCGCTGCGCGAGACGCTCCAGCGATCCCATTTCCTGCCGGCAGGGGGCGCACCAGCTGGCCCAGACGTTGATGACGAGCGGTTTGCCGCGAAATTCCGAGAGCTTGCGCGAGGGGCCGGAGAGGCCCTGCATCTGCGCTTCGCGCAGGATGCCGCCGATCTCGACTTCGCCCGGGGTTTTCGCGAAGGCCGGGGCGAATGCGCCGGCCAGGGAGAGCAGCAGCGAGAAGATGAGGGTTTTCATGCGGGCGATTCTAGCAGCCGCGGGCGCTGCGGAGGCGCGGTCCCGGCGCAGCGCCTGTCTGCGCCGGCGTGCGGGGAGCGGGGCGGCGAGGCCGGGGCGTTTCCGTCCTCACGAAGAAACCGCGTCCTCCGCATCGCCGGTCGCCGCCCATTCGGCGACGAAGGTCGCGCGAAAGGCGCGCAGCCAGTCCAGCCGGCTTTCGCCGAGCTTGCGTCCGGCGGCCGTGCGCATGTCGGCCGGCAGGCGCGCCAGCTTCAGTTCGATGTGGTCGAGCGCGAAGGCGCGGTCGTCCAGCGTCCGCCGCGTGCCGAGCGGATCGTCCGGGTGCGCGCAGGCCGATCCCATCCGCCCCGCCGTGTAGAACAGCCGCGCCAGCCCGACCGCGCCGAGCGCGTCGAGGCGGTCGGCATCCTGCACGATCATCGCCTCGATGGTCGTCGGTGCGATCGCCGCCGAGAAGCTGTGCGCCTCGATCGCGTGCACGACGCCGGCCAGACGTTCGGCCGGGAAGGCGGCCTGCGCCAGCCGCTCGCAGGCGCGGCGGGCGGCCAGGCGCGATGCCTGCGCGCGCTCGGGGTGGTTCTTCGGCAGGTTCACGAGGTCGTGCAGATAGCAGGCGGCGAGCACCACCAGCGCGTCGGCCTCCGGGTGCTCGGCCAGCAGCGCTTGCGCCGCGTGCCAGACGCGGTGCAGGTGGCTGAGGTCGTGCGCGCCGTCGCCTTCGTTTTCGCCGTCCGCCGTGGCGATGGCGATCAGGCGGGGGCGCCAGTCGCTCAGGGAGTGGCTTGCGGAGTCGGGCGGGGCGTCGGTTCTGGGGGCGGGCATCGGAAACTCCGGGAAAACGGATGCGCGTTGCGCGGGATCGGGGCGCGGACGGCGCGGGGAATCGGTGAGTGGGGCGCGACGGGGGCCGTGCCGCAGATGCGGCGCGCGTGGCGCCCGCCGCGCCGCCGCCGTTCGTCTAGAAGGGCGCGCCGGCGTCGGCGGCTTCGCCTTTCAGTGCCAGGAATTCGTCGATCAGGCGCGCCAGCACCTCGTCCTCGTCGCCGTCGCTCAGGCCGAGGATTTGCGCGACCATGCGGATCTTGCCCGGATTGACGCGCCGCTCGCGGGCGGGCGTCGGCGCGGGCGATGCGAACGCGGCCGGCGCGTCGGCGACGGGGGAGGCTGCCGTCGGCGCCGATGCCGGCGGCGCAGCGGGCGCTTCGCTCTTCTCTTCGTCGCCCGCCGCCTTCTTCCTGGCACGTCGTCCGCCTTCCTCGGAGAGCGCCGTTTCGACGACCGTCTTCGCCAGCTTTTCCCCTTCCGGCAGCTGTTCGATGCGGTCGATCAGGGTCTCGGCGCGCGCTTCGTTCTTCTGCGCGAGTTTTTCCAGCTGGATCGCGGTGCTGGTGCTGGAAATCCTTCCCGAATCGAGCAGGGCGCTGACCTTGGGCGACAGATTGGCCGCGGCCGTCGCCTGGCTGAGCCAGTTCGGCGTGCGCCCGAAGTGCTCGGCCGCCGCCTCGCGCGTCTCGAAGCGCTGGGCGACGGTCTGGATCGCGTTGGCCATGTCGCGCGGTTCGAGCGCGGCGCGCAGGCCGAGGCCGAGGTTCTCGAAAACCTGGATTTCCAGGCTCTCGTCGGCCGCGCAGGCGCGCACCAGGGCCGGCACCGTCGTTTCGCCGGCAAGCTGCGCGGCGCGCCAGCGGCGTTCGCCGACGATCAGGCGGTGGCGGCCGTCGGCGCCGGCCGGCTGGACGACGAGCGGATGGATCAGGCCCTTGCTCCGGATCGAATTGGCCAGCCCCTTGAGGCCGGCTTCGTCGCACTGCTTGCGCGGATGCGCCGGGTCCGGGTCGATCAACGCGAGGTCGATCCGCTTGAATTCGGTTTGGGTTTCCTTGAAGGACATGACGGCTCCACTGGGGTTCGTTGCCGGCCGGTCGCGCGGCGGGGCGCCGGGACGGGCGCCGCCGCGCAGCGGCGAAGAAGTTGCAAAAAAGGGGCGCGATGTTCGTCCTTTTCGCCGCTTTTTTCAACTCCCGCGCGCGGGGCCGCGGGCGCGGGCGACGCGATCCGGCCGGTGGCTCAGTCGGCGGCGCCGCGCGCGGCGGACGCCAGCAGCGAAGCGAAGTCGCGGCCCGGCATCGGCTTGCCGAACAGGTAGCCCTGGCCGAGCTGGCAGCCGTGCGCGCGCAGGAATTCTTCCTGGCGGCGCTCCTCGATGCCTTCCGCCACCAGGGTCAGGCGCAGGCTGTGCGCCATCGCGATGATGGCCTTGACGAGCTCCGCGCTGTCGCGCCGGGCGACGATGTCGCGCACGAAGGAGCGGTCGATCTTGATCGCCTGGACGGGAAAGCGGTTGAGGTAGCCGAGGGCCGAGTAGCCGGTGCCGAAGTCGTCGATGGCGATCGACAGCCCGAGCGCGCGCAGCGCCGCCAGCGTGCGCGCGACGTCGACGGTGTCGTCGAGCAGCAGGCCCTCGGTGATTTCGAGTTCGAGCCATTCCGGCGCGCAGCCGGTTTCGGCGAGAACGGTCCTGACCGTGGCGACCAGATCGTTCGTCTTGAACTGGCGCGGCGAGAGGTTGACCGCGATCCGGAGCGGGGGGCGCGCGTCGCGGTTCCAGGCGCAGACGGTCGCGCAGGCGGTGCGCAGCACCCATTCGCCGATGCCGACGATCAGCCCGGTTTCCTCGGCGATGCCGATGAAGCGGTCGGGCGGCACCAGCCCTTCCTCGGGGTGGTTCCAGCGCAGCAGCGCCTCGGCGCCGATCAGGCGGCGCGTGCGCAGGTCGATCTGCGGCTGGTAGTAGAGTTCCAGCTCCCCGTTCGACACGGCGCGGCGCAGGCGCGCGGCGAGCCCGAGGCGTTCGGTGATCTGCGTCGTGAGGCTGGCCGCGTAGAACTGGTAGTTGTCGCGGCCGGCCGCCTTGGCGTGGTACATCGCCGCGTCGGCGTGCTGGAGCAGGTCGGAAACGCTGCGCCCGTCGAAGGGGTAGCGGGCGATGCCGATGCTGCCGGTGAGAAAGATTTCGCGGCCCGCGATCCGGTAGGTCTCGCCGACGGCGTCGAGGATCTTGCGGCAGACCTTGCCGATGTCGGCCTGCGGCGGCATGTCGGGCAGCACGAAGCCGAATTCGTCGCCGCCGAGGCGGGCGACGGTGTCGGTCTCGCGCACGCAACGCCGCAGCCGGCCCGCCGCCTCGCACAGCAGGCGGTCCCCGCCGCCGTGTCCGAGCGCGTCGTTGACCGCCTTGAAGCGGTCGAGGTCGAGAATCAGGATGCCGACCTGCTGCCGGTGCCGGCAGGCCTCGCCGATCGCGTGCTGCGCGCGGCTCGTGAATTGCTCGCGGTTGGGCAGCGTCGTCAGCGGATCGTAGCTGGCCAGCGAATGCACGCGCTGCTGGTAGCCCCGCAGTTCGGTCACGTCCTGCGTCGTGCCGACGACGAGCGACGGCTTGCCGTCGGCGTCGTATTCGATGCGCAGCGCCGAGTGGAGATCGGTCGGCGCATCGCCGGTCTGGATCCGGCAGTCGAAGGCGGCGTCGGGCGACTGGCTGGCGAAGGTGACGTTCAGCGCGGTGGCGATCCAGTCGCGGTCTTCCTCGACGATGAGGGCCAGGATTTCCTCGCGGTCGGGAACCCAGTCGTGCGGCCGGCCGAAGATGCGGCAGGTTTCCGCCGACAGCGTCGCGCGGCCCGTGCGCGCGCTCCACTGCCAGCTGCCGAGGCGGGCCATGGCCTCGGCCTGCTCCAGGCGCCGCTCGGTTTCCTTCAGCGCGGAGATGTCGCGGGCGACGGTCAGCACGCTCGCGACCGCGCCGTCGGGCCCATGCTCGGGAAGCGCGACGACGTGCTGCACCATGCGCCGGCCGTCGGGCGTCTTCCACTCGATTTCGATGTCGGCGGGCCGGCCGCCGGCGACGACGGCGAGGAGCCGCTCCTGATAGGCCGCCGCCGCGGCCGCCGGCAGGCAGGACAGCTCGCGCGGCGTCTTGCCGAGCGTCGCGCTGGCCGGCAGGCCGCTCGTTCTTTCGTGCGCCGGGTTGGCGTAGAGGCGCCGGCCGCAGCGGTCGTAGCGAACGATGCAGTCCGGCGAGTTTTCGGCGAGGCTCCGGTAGTGCGCGGCTTCGTTTGCGGGCCCGTTGCCGGAGACGGCGGCGCCCGCTTTCACGACGCCGCCGTTCCCGGGTGCGGACGGCCGCTTCCGCCCGCGCGCCTTGCGGTGCGGCGACGTTCAGGCATCGGGGACCGGACTCATGGCGGCGACCACGGCGACCTCTTCGAGCGACAGCACGCGATTCACGTCGAGCAGGACGACGAAGCTGCCGTTGACCTTGCCCATGCCGGAAATGAAGTCGGTGCGGATGCGGGTGCCGAACTCGGGCGGCGGTTCGATCTCCAGCGGCGGGATTTCGAGCACCTCGGAGACGGCATCGACGACGATGCCCATCTCCTGGCGCCCCTTGTCGCTGTCGATCTCGATGATGACGATGCAGCTGCGCTTGGTCGTTTCGCGCGCCGTGCGGCCGAAGCGCACGGCGAGGTCGATCACCGGCACGACGGCGCCGCGCAGGTTGATGACGCCGCGGATGAAGGGCGGCGTCATCGGCACGTCGGTCAGGTGGCCGTACTCGATGATCTCGCGGATCGAGAGAATGCCGATGGCGAACATTTCCTCGCCCAGCACGAAGGTGAGGTACTGCTGCTGGTCGGCCGCGAGGCCTGCCGCGGCAACCGCGGCCGCGGCGTTGCGCGGCTGCGTGGCGAGTTGGGTCGTCGATTGCATGGCGGCCTCCTAGAAGCGGGCGAAATCTTTTTCGTTGATCTCGCTGCTCCCGTTGTTCCACTTCCCGGCGCGCGCGGAAGCGTTCTGGGGCTGGGCCTTGGCGACGGCGATGTGGTGCGTCGCCTGCGGCTGGCCGGGGCGGCTGCCGTTGCCGATGTTGAAGAAGCCCATCAGCTGCTGCAGGTTGGCGGCCTGTCCGCTCATTTCCTCGGCCGTGGCGGCGAGTTCCTCGGAGGCCGAGGCGTTCTGCTGGGTGATCTGGCTGAGCTGGCTCATGGCGACGTTGACCTGCTCGACGCCGGCGGTCTGTTCGAGCGAGGCCGAGGTGATTTCCTGCACCAGATCGGCGGTCTTTTTGGTCGCCGGAACGATCTCGTCGAGCAGCTTGCCGGCGCGTTCGGCCATGCCCACGCTGTTGCCGGCCAGCTGGCCGATTTCCTGCGCCGCCACCTGGCTGCGCTCGGCGAGTTTGCGCACTTCGGCGGCGACGACGGCGAAGCCCTTGCCGTGCTCGCCGGCGCGCGCCGCCTCGATGGCGGCGTTGAGCGCCAGCAGGTTGGTCTGGTAGGCGATGTCGTCGATGATGCTGATCTTCTTGGCGATCTGCTTCATCGCGCCGACCGTTTCGGTCACCGCCTGGCCGCCCTCGGCGGCCTTCGTGCTGCCGTCGACCGACATGGTGTCGGCGACCTTGGCGTTCTCGGTGTTCTGCTTGATCGACGCGGCCATCTGTTCGACCGAGGCGGTCGTTTCCTCGACGCTCGCGGCCTGTTCGGAAGACGCCTGCGAGAGCGACTGCGCGGTACCGGAAACCTGCGTCGTCGCGGAGGTCAGCGTCTCGGTCGTGGCGTTCACGTCGGCGATGATCTGCGCGAGCTTCTCGACCGTGTTGTTGACCGTGTCCTTGAAGTCCTTGAGCTGGCCCTTGTAGTCGCCGCGCACGGTCTTCGTGAGGTCGCCCTGTTCCATTTCGACGAGCACGCCGATGGCTTCGTTCACCGGAACGACGACGCCTTCCAGCGTCTGGTTGATCCCGACCACCACCTGCTTCCAGCTGCCCCGGTGCTTGTCGGCGTCGGCGCGCGCGTCGAGCCTGCCGTCCGCCGTGGCCTGGATCAGCACGTCGATGTCGGCGAGCAGCGCCTGGATGGTCTTGCTCATGTGCTGCATCGACGCCATCAGGCTCGTCGTGTCGCCGGCCTTCAGCTCGATTCTGCTGCTCAGGTCGCCGGCCGCGATCTTGTTGGCGACGTCGGCCGCCGCGTCCGGCTCGCCGCCGAGCTGGCGCATCAGGTTGCGCGTGATGAAGTAGCCGATGCCGGCGACGGCGGCCAGCGTGAGCAGGGAAATGACCATGGCGACGAGCAGGGCGCTGCTCTTGGCGGCGACGGCGTCGTCCGACGCCTTCTTGCCGAGCTGGACGTTGTATTCGAAATGCTCGGCGATGTGCTTGGCCGTTTTTTCAAACAGGTCGTTGCTTTTCGCCATCTGGATGCGCGCGGCCTGGATGTTCGACTCGCCCTTGCGCGACTCGACGAGCACCGGCTCCACCTCGCGGTCGAATTCGGCGTACAGCGCCTTGGACTGTTCTAGATAGCTCCGGTCCTTGTCGTCGGCGATCGTGCTTTCGTATTTCTTGATTGCTTCGAGCACGGCCTGGCGGTTGGCGGCGATGTCCTTTTCGATCTCGCTCATTCGGTTCGCGTCGACGTTGAGAATGTGCCGCATCAGGTTGATGCGCACGCGGTTGAAGCCGGCGCGCAGTTCGCCCAGCGTCGTGAGCGAGGGAACGGTGTTGACGTTGGCGAAGTTGGCCGAGTCGTACACCTTGTTCATCTGGTAGAGCGAGATGCCCGAGAGCATCAGGATGCCGAGTACGGCGGAAAGCACCAGCAACAGCATCTTCTTGGTTACGGTCATGTCTTTCTCCTGGGTGATGCATTCAAAAGCTGCGGCGGAAGGCGCGGCGCGATTGCGCGCCGTCCGCGTGACGGGGGCGGCCGCTCCGCCGCGGCCAGGTGCGCCCGCCGCGGCAAGGCCGGCGCTTGGTGCGCGGGGCGCATCGCGGCCTCACTCGGCGCCGGCCGGCGCGCCGCCGGCGTGGCGGCGGCGGTCGCTGCTGGCGACGCGCCGGACGAGTCCGGGCACGTCGAGGATCAGCGCGACCTGGCCGCTGCCGAGCAGCGTGAAGCCGCTGATTCCCTGGATGCCGTTGAAGACGAGGCCGAGCGGACGGATGACGGTCTGGAATTCGCCCATCAGGTCTTCCACGACGAGACCCGCGCGGCGTCCGGCGTACTGCACGACGACGACGTTTTCGCGCTTCACGGGGTTCAGGATGAAGGCCAGCTCCGGGTCAGCAGCCAGCGCGGCGGCGCCTTCGGCGGTGAGGATGGCGCCCGTCGCCGACGCTTTGCCGAAGGCGTGGGCGTCGGCATCCCCGTCGTCGGCATCGGCGGGCGGCGGCGGGGGATCGGAGATTTCGAAGAGATCGCGCAGGCGGATGAAGGGCAGCACCTCGCCGCGCAGATTGAGGTGGTCGCGGCCCTGGGCGGCCTGGGTTTCCTCGCTGGACAGCTCGACGCATTCGACGACCATGTCGAGCGGCACGACGAAGGACGAGGTGCCGACGCCGACCAGGAAGCCGTCGATGATCGCCAGCGTGAGCGGCAGGCGGATGCGCATCGTGGTGCCGACGCCCTCGACGCTGTCGATCTCGACCGAGCCGCGCAGCGCGTCGATGTTGCGGCGCACGACGTCCATGCCGACGCCGCGCCCGGAAATGTTGTTCACGCGCTCTGCGGTCGAGAAGCCGGCCTCGAAGATGAGGTGGTGGATTTCCGAATCGCTGAGCTGCTGCTCCGGCTTGACGATGCCGCGCTCGATGGCCTTGCGGAGGATGCGTTCCTTGTTGAGGCCGCCGCCGTCGTCGGCGACTTCGATGACGATGCTGCCCGAATCGTGGAAGGCGTTGAGGCGGATCGTGCCGTGCGCCGGCTTGCCGGCGGCGATGCGGACTTCGGCCGGTTCGATGCCGTGGTCGAGCGAATTGCGCACGAGGTGGGTGAGCGGGTCGCCGATTTTTTCGACGACGGTCTTGTCGAGTTCGGTTTCGGCGCCGGAGATTTCGAGGCGGATGTCCTTCTTCAGCTCGGCGCTCATGTCGTGCACGACGCGCTGGAACTTGTTCAGCGTGGCGCCGATCTGCACCATGCGCAGGGTGAGCGCGGAGTCGCGCACTTCCTCGACGAGACGCGCGAGGCGCGCCGCGGCTTCGAAGAGGTCGGGGATGTTGGCGCGCTGGGCGATCAGGCCGGTGCCGGCGCTGGCGATGATCAGCTCGCCGATCAGGTTGATGTGCTCGTCGAGCTTTTCGGCGTTGACGCGGATCAGGCGGCCTTCGGCGCTCTTGTGTTCCTTGACCTGCTGCTGCTTGTCGAGCGCGGCTTCGACGATGCGTGGGCGCACCCGCTGCTGTTCGACGAGCACCTCGCCGATCGGCCGCGACGCCTCTTCCGGCGCCAGGCTCTGTTCGCGCAGCGCGGCGTCGAGTTCGGCCTGGGTCAGCGTGCCGCAGCGCACGAGAATCTCGCCGAGGCGCATTTCCTCCTCGGGCAGCTTGTCGATCAGTTCCAGGTACTCGGAAATCCGGCTGTGCGGCGGCAGGATGGCGATCTGCGCGTCGTCGCGCACGAATTCGAAGGCGCTTTCGATGGCGAGCTTGTCCGCGTCGCTGCGGTAGGCGATCTCGAAGCCGAGATAGCTCGCTTCCGGGTCGAGGCTGCTCAGCGGCGGCACGGCGTCGGCCAGCGTGACGATGCGTTCGATCCGGCCGAAGGTGCCGAGGTAGCGGATGAAGGCCAGCGGGTCCATGCCGCTCTTCAGCACGTCGCGCGAAAAGCGCAGCGAGAGGTGCCAGTTGTCGGTGTCGACGCCGTCGCTGGGGGCGGCATCCGCCGTGCGTTCCGTTGCGGCGGGCGCAGCGGCGGCGAGGGCGGCCGCCGGCGGCTTGCCGAGGTGGGCGCCCAGGCGGTCGATCAGCGCCGCGCTGGCCTGATGCGTCGCCGCGCTCGGCGCGCTGCCGTCGCTGACGTGGTCCATCAGCTTGCCGAGGTGGTCGCAGACCGCGAGGAAGAGCGCGACCAGTTCCGGCGAGATGCGCAGTTCGGCGCTGCGCACCCGGTCGAGGACGCTTTCGGCGGCGTGGGTGAAGGACACCACGTAGTCGATCCCGAACAGGCCGGCGGAGCCCTTGATAGTGTGGGCGGCGCGAAAGATGGCGTTGATCGTGTCGCTGTCGTCGGGGGTCTGCTCGATGCGCAGCAGCGCGTCCTCCATCTGTTCGAGCAGTTCGCGGCTTTCGACGATGAAGGTGTTGAGAGCGTCGTCCAGGTTCATTGAATCTCTTCCTTGTCAGGCGCGCGGGCGGGTCAGGGGCGGGCGGGGAGCGGCGCGTCGAGCCGGGCGGCGAGGTCGCACAGCCCGAGGATGTCGAGCACCGGGGCGCTGTGGCCGGTGAAGCCGAGCTCGGCCTGCAGCGCGGCGGCTTCCTGCTTGGCGGCGAGCAGCAGCTGCACGCCGGCGCTGTCGATCTCGCTTACCTGCGCGAGGTCGACTTCGATCTCCGCGGCGCTGCCGAGCGCGGCGAGCAGCTGCTCGCGGACGGCGGCGGCGGTGAATACGGTCAGTTCGCCGGCGAGGGCGATGCGCAGCGCGTCGGGGTTTTCCGTGGCCTTGGTTTCCATGGTCGCCATCTCAGGGCAGGACCAGTTTGGAAACCGCCGTCAGCATCTGCGCGGGCTGGAAGGGCTTCACCACCCAGGCCTTGGCGCCGGCGGCCTGGCCTTCCTGCTTCTTGCCTTCGCCGGCCTCGGTGGTGAGCATGATGATCGGCGTGAATTTGTAGGCGGGCAGCTGCTTGGCCGCCTTGACGAAGGAAATGCCGTCCATGTTCGGCATGTTCACGTCGCTGATGATGAGGTGCAGCTTGCGGCCGTCGAGCTTGCTCAGCGCGTCCTTGCCGTCGCAGGCTTCGATGACCTCGTAGCCGGCGCTCTTCAGGGCAATGCTGACGACCTGGCGCAGGGATGCGGAGTCGTCGACGATCATGATGGTTTTGGCCATGGCGGTACTTTCGGCGTTCAGAAGAAGGTGATTTCGCTGTCGCCGGCGGCGGGCGGCGGGCTACCGCCGGCGTGCAGCGCGTGCTGCTCCGGCGTCGTATAGGTGCCGGACAGTTCGGCCAGCCAGGTGCCGGCGTCGATCGGTTCCGGGGGGCGTCCGCTCTGCAGCGCCCGCTCCTGCGTCGCGAGGCGTTCTTCGAGCTTGCCGAGGTCGCGCTGGATGTGGCTCAGCACCTGGCTGACGCGATCCTGGAACTGGAGCGAGATGAGGATCCGGCTGACTTCCTCGCCGATGGCGCGGCTTTCCGCGCGCACGGCGAGGGAGGTGGCGGCGAGGTCGGTGGTGGCGCTGCGGAAGCGGGAAATGATGCGTTCGATGGCCTGTTCCGAGCCGACGACCATCGTTTCGTCCTGTTGCGCGTACTGGCGGGAGATGGCGAGGGTCGAGGCGATCGCCCGATTGACCGTTTCGACGGTTGCGCTGATTTTCTTGCCGGTCTGGCCGGAGAGGTCGGACAGCTTGCGCACCTCGTCCGCGACCACCGCGAAGCCGCGCCCGACGTCGCCGGCGCGGGCCGCCTCGATTGCCGCGTTGAGCGCCAGCAGGTTGGTCTGCTTGGCGATTTCGCCGACGTTCTCGGCCATGCGCTTGAGTTCCTCGGTGAAGCGCGAGAGCTCGCCGACTTCGCCCAGCATCGATTCCTTGCTCGAGAGCGCGGCGCGCAGCGAGGTCACGATGGCGTTGAGTTCGCTCTGGCTTTCGTTCATCAGGGCACCGAGGCCGCCGGCGTCGTCGGACGTCGAGGCGGCGGTTTCGACGCGGCGGGAGATGTCGGCGAACTGGCCGGCGAGGGCGGTGACCGATTCCTCGGTCTGGCTGCGCGCCATGTCGATATGGCCGCTCCAGACGGGCAGTACCGCCTGGCACAGCCGGTCGAGGCCGCCGATGCACAGCGCCGCGTGCGCGCAGGGCGCGGGCCGGAGTTCTTCCGTCAGCGCGCGCTGCTGCCGGCGCAGCGCCGCGCCGGTGCGCGCCACGCTCCAGACCGTGCCGGCGGCGCCGAGCGCGCACAGCAGCAGGGCGGCGGCGGCCGCGTTCGGCGTCGCGCCGCCGGCAAGCAGAATGCCGGCGGCGCCGGCGGCCGTGAGCAGGGCCGGCGGCAGCGCCGCGATCCGGCCCGGGCGAACTTCGTCGCGGCTCATCGCGCGCCGCCTCCGGGAGGGGCGCTCGTCGCGGAGCATGCGCACGCCGCCCTGGCGACGGCCGGCCGCCGCCGGACCCGCAAGACGGGGCGGGGCGGTCGGGGAAGGCTGCGGAGCGGCGGCGGGTTCTCGTCCATTGGGTTCTTCACTGTGCGCACCACGTAATCGGTTGGCACATAGTGAAGCGGGCGGGAGACCGGGCATATCGGCCGATGACGATGAAATTCCGTAGGTCCGGCGGCCCGTCCTGTAGGGCGATCCCTACGGCGGGAGCGACGGGATTGCAGGCGCGGGCCGGGCGGCCGCATGCGCGCGGGATTTCGCAGGGGTAGGAAGCTCCCTACACGCGCTGCGGCAGGGCGCGGCTTGCCGCGGTCGGGGGCCGGGTTTTATCGAGGCGTCGGCGACTGGGCGGCACGCGCAGCGGGCGGACGCATCGCGGCGATGCGCCCGCGCCGGGGCCGGCGCGGGGCGGACGCCGCGCGCCGTGCAGCACAGCCCCCTTTCGGGCCGGGCGTCAGCAGCGGCTGGAGAGGCCGTGCTCGATGGCGTAGTGGATGAGGTCGGCGCTGCTGCCGAGGCGCATCTTCTGCAGCATGCGCGCCTTGTAGGTGCTGACGCTCTTGCTGCTCAGGGAGAGCGCGTCGGCGATGGCGGCGATGCTGTGTCCTTCGACGATCAGCTTGAAGATCTGGAATTCGCGATCCGACAGCGTCTTGTGCGGTTCGACGACGTGGTTCTCGGCGCAGAATTCGAGCGCCAGGTGCTCCGCCACGCCGAGCGTGATGTAGGGCCGGCCGCCGGCCAGCTTCTTGATCGCGCCGATCAACTCCTCCGCTTCGCAGCCCTTGGTCAGATAGCCCGACGCGCCGGCCTTGATGGTGCGCACGGCGAACAGCTCCTCGTTGTGCATGCTCAGCACCAGCACCGGCAGCTTGGGTTTTTCCGCCTTGACGAGGCCGATCAGTTCGAGTCCGCTGCGGCCCGGCATCGAGATGTCGAGCGTGAGCACGTCGATGTTTTTTTCGCGCACCATCTTCAGGGTGTCGTGGCCGTTGGCGGCTTCGCCGACCAGCTTGAGTTCCGGATCGGTTTCGAGGATGTGCCGCAGGCCCTGGCGCACGACCGTGTGGTCGTCGGCGATCGCGACGCGGATCATGGGTGCGCTCCGGCGCATGCCTGGGCCGCCTGCGGCCAGGCGACGGGAATGGCGACCTCCAGCGCGACGCCTTCGTAGGGCCGGCTGTGCAGTTCGAGCTTGCCGTTCAGCGCGATGACGCGCTCCCGGATGCCCTGCAGGCCGAGGCCGTCGTGCTTCGCCGCTTCGGGCAGGCCGCGGCCGTTGTCGCGGACCGAGATGACGAAGGCGCCGTCCGCGTGCAGGCCGATGTCGATGTCGACCCGCGTCGCGTCGGCGTGCCGGGCCACGTTCGTCAGGCATTCCTGGACGATGCGGTAGGTCGTGATGACGATGTCGGCGTCGGGGCTGTAGCCGTCGTCGACACGGAAGGCGAGGCTGCACGAGGTGCCGCCGCAGCGCTTCTCGAATTCCTGCACCATCCACTCCAGGGCGGATTCGAGTCCGAGCTCGTCGAGCATGTAGGGGCGCAGGTCGGCGGCGATTCGGCGCACCGAGGCCAGCGCCCCGTCGAGCAGGTGCTGCGTGCCCCGGATGCGTTCCGCCAGACCGGGCGAGGGGGGCAGGCTGCGGTGCAGCGAGGACAGGTCCATCTTGATCCCGGTCAGCATCTGCCCCAGCTCGTCGTGCAGTTCGCGGGCGATGCGCTTGCGCTCGGCTTCGCGCGCGCTGGTTTCGTGGGTGGCCACCCGGCGCAGTTTTTCCCGCGAGGAAATCAGTTCGTTCTCCATCTGCTTGCGCGCGGTGATGTCGATGACCTGTCCGACGAAATACATCGGCTCCCCGTCCTGACCGTAGATTAGCGCGACGGCGACCAGCACCCAGACCACCCCGCCGGACTTGTGGATGTAGCGTTTCTCCTGGATGTAGGGGGCGAGTTCGCCAGCCAGCAGGCGCCTTGCGGTTTCCACGTCGCGGGCGCGGTCGTCGGGGTGGGTGAGGTCCTGGAAGTACATGCCGAGCAGTTCGTACTCCGAATAGCCGACGATCTCGCAGAAGGCCCGGTTGGCCATCAGGAAGGAGCGTTCCATGGCGTCGGAGACGACCACGCCGGCCGCCGCGGAATCGAAGGAACTCTTGAAGAAGCCCTTGCTGAACGACAGCTCGCCCTGCGCCCGGCGGATCGCCGTGATGTCCTGGACGACGGCGACCGCGCCGGTGATCTTCCGCTCCCGGTCGCGCAGCGGCGAGGCGGAGTTGAGGATGGTCTTCCGCGTGCCGTCGAAGCACTCGATCCGGATTTCCTCGCCGACCGAGGTCTCGCCCCTGGAAATGGCGCGCAGCACGGCCCATTCCCCCGGCGCCACGGGGTCGCCGCTGTCCGCCCACCATCCCTTGTACGCGCCGTAGCCTTCCGGACCGACGTGGCGCACGCCTCCCCAGATATTTTCTCCGGAGGGGTTGGCGTGGACGATGCGGCCGTCGCGGTCGACGATGAAGACGCCGACCGGGAGCACTTCGAGGACTTCGCGCAGGAGGATTTCGCGATTCCAGGGAAAGTTTTCCGGCGGGTGGGACGCGGCTTGCGTGCCGGGGAAGGAGGGGGCGGTGTCGAGCGGGGCGCGGACCGGCTGTCGCGGCGGCGTTCCGGCCTGAGGGGGCGCCGTCTCCGCAAGAGCGACGGCGTCGTTGGGGGTGTGGATATCGGGAAGGATGTCGATCGGTTCGAGTTCGGTTTCGGGTTGCGGGGGGCGGGACATGGATGTTCCAGATATGAGGAAGTTACGGGCCGATCGCGGGTGGGCGGCGCAGCCCGGCGAAGGTGCGAAAGTGGCTGGATGTTCCGATTTTTCGGAGCCTTTTTCAACCACCGTCGAAAGGGAATTCCGCTAGGCGGCACCTTGCTTTCCGGGCAACGGGGAAATGCTCGGGAAGCGTCGCCGGACGCGATTATGACCGTTGGATTTCAGCGCTCGTCCGCCGCCGGAAACGGGGCGATATCCGTGCGCCGGCGCGCCATGCACCGGTAGCCTCGTTGTCCTTCCGGAGGTCGGCGACGAGGCGCTTGCCGCCGCGCGGCGCGCGTCGCCGCACCCGATGTCGGGAGGCGGCGATCCGCCGTCGGCCGCGCGGGCGGCGCGCCTTCACTTGCGCGTGATCGCGATCTTGCCGGCGCCGGTCACGGCGAGCAGCAGGAGTCCGCCCATGATGCTCAGGTTCTTGTAGAAGTTGATCTGGTTCATGGCCCGCGCCGCGCCTTCCATTGTCCAGAAATGGTGCCCGAGCAGCGCCGTGCCCAGCGTGAACAAGACCATCAGCAGCGCCAGCGGGCGCGTGTAGATGCCGAGGATCAGTGCGAGCGCGACGAAGAATTCCATCACGATGGCGATCGCCGTCGCGACCTCGGGCAGCGGCACGCCGAGCGAGGCCATGTAGCCGGCCGTCCCGGTGAAACTCATCAGCTTGCTCCATCCGGAGGTGACGAAGAGCGTCATCAGCAGCACGCGCGCCACCAGGATGAGCACGTCCCTGTTGCGTTCGGTCCAGTCGCTGAGCATGGCGTCTTCTCCTTGTCGGGGTCTTGTCTCGGGTTCTTGTCGTTGCTGCCTGCCACCGTCCGTCGCCCGTCTTGCGCGGCGCGCGTCGGTAGCGGCCGCGATACAGTCCGGCGGCCCGCCTCGTTCCGGACTCGCCGGAACGGGAGCGCCGACCGTGACCGATCCCGCGGGCGCCGGGATCGTTGCGGATCGGTCCCGGCCGTCCGGCGGCGAGGATGGCATCGTTCCCCGGGCGCTTCCGCGCTGTATCGCGGTCAAACGTTGGACTCCCCGCAGTTGTAAAAATTCATGTCCGCCGGGTCGTCGTCCGGCGCGCCGTGCGCACGCTGCGGACGAGGCTGCAGCGCCCCGTCCGCCGGCCCGGCGGAAACATCCTGAAACCCTTCGCCGGCGCGCCGGTCGTCCGTCCGCACGCGTCGGGCGTTATTGTGGATATGCCCAGGGTCGATGGAACGATCCTTTTCCGTGCAGGAGATGCGCCATGTTCCCCGTTTCCCGAATTTCGCGTTTTGCCTTCGCTTTTGCCGCCTTGCTTGCCGTCTTCTTCTCGGCGCAGGCCGGCGCCGATCCCGCCGGGCGGGTCGGCCGGGTCGCCCTGCTCGACGGGCCGACCCTGTTCCGCGTCGACCGCGCCGACGCGGGTTCGCCGGCCAGCGTGAACTGGCCGGTAAGCAGCGGCGCCATCTTCGATACCGAGCGCGGCAGTCGCGCGGAAATCTGGGTCGGCTCGACCGCCTTCCGCCTGGCCGGCGACACGCGCCTCGAATTCAGCGCCATCGACGACCGCCTGCTCACCCTGCAACTGGCGACCGGCACGCTTTCCATCGTCGTGCGCGACCGCGAACAGGCGGCCGATCTCGACCTGCGCCTGCCGGACGGCCGCGTCCAGTTCGTCGATGCCGGCCGCTACCGCATCGACGTCGGCCCGGAGCGCAGCAGCATCGCGGTCGACGCCGGGCAGGCCGTCGTTCATGCCGGCAACGGCTCGCTCAGCGTCGGTCCGGGGCGCACCGCCGATCTCGACGCCGGCGGTCGTCTGGCCCTGTACGGCGAAGCGGCGCGCGACGCCTTCGACGACTGGGTGGCCGAGCGCGACGTCGCGACGCGGGTGCGCGCCGCCAGCCGTTACGTTTCGCCGCAGATGACCGGCTACCAGGACCTCGACGGCTACGGCGACTGGGACACGGTGAGCGACTACGGCACCGTCTGGTACCCGCGCGCCGTGCCGACGGGCTGGGCGCCTTACCGCTACGGCCGCTGGGCCTGGGTGGCCCCGTGGGGCTGGACCTGGGTCGACGCCGCGCCCTGGGGCTTCGCGCCCTTCCACTACGGGCGCTGGATCGAAGTGCGCGGGCGCTGGGGCTGGGTGCCCGGGCGCTACGTTCCGCGCCCGGTCTATGCGCCGGCGCTGGTCGCCTGGATCGGCAACGCGGGCTGGAGCGTCGGCCTGAGCGCCGGCCGCGCGCCCGCCGTCGGCTGGTTCCCGCTCGCGCCGCGCGAGGTCTACGTGCCGTCGTACCGCGCCAGCACGACCTACGTGCGGCAGATCAACGTCACGCAGATCACCAACGTCACGGTCATCAACGAGGCCGTCGCCGGGCGCGGCGAGCGCCGCTTCGCCAATCGCGCGTCGCCCCGCGCGGTGACCGTCGTGCCGGTCGGCACCGTGCGCGAGGGGCGGGCCGTCGCCGCCGCCGCGCTGCCTGTGCGCGATCAGCGCGAGCTGCGGCAGGCACCGCTGTCGGCGCGCGCGCCGACGGGCAACTGGCTGGCGCCCGACACCGCCGCGACGCGCCCGCAAGGCGAGCGGAGCGGACGCGGCGAACGCGGCGGCGCGTCCTTCGCGCAACCGGGCGGCGAGCGTGCGCCGCGCGATGCGCCGCGTCTGCCGCAGCGCCCGACGGCCGGTGCGCCCGCCGTGGCCGCGCCCGGTACACCCGCCGTCGGACTCAATGCGCCGAATGCATCCAGCGCGCCCGATGGCGGCGGACGCGGAAACCGCGGGCGCGAGATTTCCGCCGAGCCGCGCCAGCGGAATTCCGTCGAGCCGCCGCGTCCCGCCGCACCGTTCGGCGGTGCGCCGGCGGTCCGCGAACCGCGTCCGCCGGAAACGCAGGCACCCGCCGTCGAGCGGCGGCGGATGGAGTCTCCGTCCCCGGCCGACCAGGGGCTGCCGGAGCGGCGACAGCAAATGCCGCGCCAACCGGCAGCGCCGCAAGCGGAGCAAGATCGGATGGAACAGCAACGCCAGGCGGAACAGGCGCGGTCGATGCAGCGCCAGACTGAGCAGCGGCAGGAACTGCAACGTCAGACGGAACAGCGACAGGAGCAGCAACGCCAGGAAGTCCAGCGTCAGGAAATGCAGCGGCAGGCCGAGCAGCGCCAGTCGATGCAGCGGCAGGCCGAACAAAACCGGATCGAGCAGCAACGACAGGCGGAGCAACGTCAATTGATGCAGCGGCAGACCGAGCAGCGGCAGGAGATGCAGCGCCAGGAAGGGCAACGCCAGGAAGTGCAGCGGCAGGCGGAACAACGCCAATCGATGCAGCGGCAGGAAATGCAGCGGCAGGTCGAGCAGCAACGTCAGGCGGAACAGCGCCAGTTGATGCAGCGCCAGAACGATCAACGGCAGATGGAGCAACGGCAGAGCGAACAGCGGCAAATGGAGCAACGCCGGGCACCGGCGCCGGCCGAGGCGCGTTCGCCGGAATCCCGACGCGAAGGCGGACCGGGGCGGGGCGAGCGGGACGGTGGCCCCGGCCGTTAGCGAGGCGTTTCCGGCGTCGGCGGGACGGCGCTCATTACGTGCCGTCGCTTGCGGAGCGAGCCTCCCGGCGGGTGCTTCGGCGCGCCCGCCGGGCGCCTTCCTCGCCGCGCGCCGCTCGGCCGGATGGCCTGGTGGAAAGCGACGGGTGCTGGCGCGGACGCGACAACGCCGCCCGACAACGCCGCCCGCTTCTCCGCCAGTTTCGCCGGAACGGGCCGCCGCCCCGCTTCGGAGTGCGCTCCGCTTCCGCCGTCGCGGCGGCGCCGAGCGCGGTTCGGGGCGCGGTTCGGGGCGCGGTTCGGGGCGCGGCGCCGCCTACGCGGTCGCCGCTTTTCCCCCGCAAACCCTTACACTCTCATCCTCGCGCGGGGCGCCCCGGCGTCCGGCCGGCGTTTTTCTTGCCGGCGCGCCGCTGCCGGCCGCCGCTTCGCCTCCCCGTTCGCCTTACATTCCGCAGTCCTTCGAAAGTTATCCGATGCAAGCCATTCCCGATATCGATGCAATCCTGCTACTGGCCGCGACGCAGGCGTCCAAGCGGCGCCCCGCCGAGCTGGCCGAGATTCTCGCCGCCGCCGAGTTGATCGAAAGCGATCTGCCGACCGAGACGCGGCTGTGGGAATCCCTGGAAAGGCTGGCGGCGCGCGGTCTGATCGAAGGGCAGGGGGACGGCGGCGTCGGCCTGACGCCGGCGGCGCAGGCGATGCTCGCGGAGCAGCGCAAGAGCGCCGACACGGCGGCGCGTCTGGCCGACCTCAAGGCCAGGCTCGCCGCGCAGGCGTCCGAGCGCACGCCCTGTGTGCTTGGCGTCACGGTGGCGCAGGTCGGCGCCGCCATCCTGGCGCGCCGGGCGTTCGCGCAGGCCGGCGGCAAGAACCTGCTGGTGCCCAAGCCGAAGGCGCCGGAGGGCGCCCGCCAGCGCCCCGGCCAGCGTCAGCGCAAGCCGCTGCCCGCCCGTCGGCGCAAGGATTGAGCCGCCCATGAGCGAACTTCTCACGCCGCCCCCGTCGTCCGCGCCGGAGGGCGCCAACGATGCCGCCAACGCCAACGACGCCGCCGCGCGCTCCTTCGCCGAACTGCCCCTGTCGCCGGCCATGCAGGCCAACCTGCGCCAGCTCGAATACCTGACCATGACGCCGATCCAGGCGGCCAGCCTGCCGCTGGCGCTGGCCGGACACGACCTGATCGCACAGGCGAAGACCGGCAGCGGCAAGACGGCGGCCTTCGCGCTGCCCCTGCTCACCAATCTCAACCCGCGCCGCTTCGCGGTGCAGGCCATGGTCCTCTGTCCGACGCGCGAGCTGGCCGACCAGGTGGCGCAGGAGATCCGCCGCCTGGCGCGCGCGGCGGACAACATCAAGATCCTCACGCTGTGCGGCGGCGCGACGATGCGTCCGCAGATGGCCAGCCTCGAACACGGCGCGCACATCGTCGTCGGCACGCCGGGCCGCATCATGGACCACCTCGAACGCGGCAGCCTGCGGCTCGACGCGCTCAACACGCTGGTCCTCGACGAAGCCGACCGCATGCTCGACATGGGCTTCCAGGACGACATCGCCTACATCGCCAAGCAGTGCCCGGTCGGCCGCCAGACGCTGCTTTTCTCGGCCACCTACCCGGAGGGCATCGCCAGCCTGGCGCGCCGCTTCCTGCGCCAGCCGCGCGAAGTGAAGCTGCTCGAACGGCACGCCGGCAGCAAGATCCGTCAGCGCTTCTACGAGGTGAAGCACGAGGAGCGCCTGCAGGCCGTCGGCGTCCTGCTCAAGCATTACCGCCCGGTCAGCACGCTCGCCTTCTGCAACACCAAGCAGCAGTGCCGCGACCTGCTCGACGTGCTGCACGCGCAGGGTTTCCACGCGCTGACGCTGAACGGCGACCTCGAACAGCGCGAGCGCGATCAGGTGCTGATCCAGTTCGCCAACCGCAGCTGCTCGGTGCTGGTGGCGACCGATGTCGCGGCGCGCGGCCTCGACATCGCGCAGCTCGAAGCGGTGATCAACGTCGACATGACGCCCGATCCGGAAATCCACGTGCACCGCATCGGCCGCACCGGGCGCGGCGATCAGGACGGCTGGGCGCTCTCGCTGTGCAGCCCGGGCGACAAGCGGCGCATCGCGCCGATCGCGCAGGCGACCGGCGGCGAGCCGGAGTGGCACGGCCTCGGCTCGCTGCAGAGCGGCAACGACGCGCCGCTGGTGCCGCCGATGGTGACGCTGCAGATACTCGGCGGGCGCAAGGAAAAAATCCGCCCCGGCGACGTGCTTGGCGCGCTGACCGGCGAAGCGGGCGGCGGCCGCGTCTTTACCCGCGAACAGGTCGGCAAGATCACGGTGACCGATCAGACGACCTACGTCGCCGTCGCGCGCGAACTGGCCGGCGAAGCCGTGCGCAAGCTGACGGACGGCAAGGTCAAGGGCCGCTCGGTGAAGGTGCGCGCGCTGGAGGATTAGCGCGGCGCTCGGCGCTGCGGGCCGCTACGGGCAGTAGCGCTCGATGGCCTGCAGCGAGCGCGAGTAGGTGTGGTAAATCTGCGCTTCGTCGTAGCGATGCTCGGCGCCCACCGGGCAGGCGAGGCGCGCCAGGCAGGTCGTCCGGCACGGAGAGTCCGGCCGCTTGCGCCAGGCGACGCATTTGTCGAGCGCGAAGGCGGCGCCGTCGAGCGCCCCGGCCGGACAGGCGGCGGCGCAGAAGCGTTCGGCGCAGCGCGCGCACGGCGACGCGCCGCGAACCGGCGGAGTCGGTTCCAGGTCGGTGTCCGCGAGCAGCGCGACGCGATAGGCGAACCACGTTCCCCAGCGTTCGTCGATGCCGATCATCATCGGCGAGGGCCGGTGCCAGCCGGCGAGCTTGCCGAGCGCCTGCAGACCGACCGCGTGTTCGCCCGGATAGATGATCGCGTGGCGGGGTGCGGTGTTTTCGGTGTTGGCCTCGGCCCCGGTTTTTCCCTTTCGCCCCGTTTCCTCGGCGGCGTTTGTTCCCTCCGCCTTTTCCTGTGCGAAGTGCTCGGCGAGCCAGCGCTCGACCGTGCGCACGCTGAAGTCGTCGATCGGATCGTCCGTGGCCGGGGCGGACGCGCCCTCGGCCTGCAGCGCGCTCCACAGGGTCCGGCCGGCGTGGCCGATCAGGATCAGCTGGCGGTAGCGCCGCGCCGGGTCGAAGCGGGCGCGCAGGTCCGCCGCCAGCGGCGCGGGCAAACGGTCCAAGTCGAACACGGCCTGCAGGTTGAGGCCGGCGCGGTCGAGCCGCGTCGCGTCGAGCTTCCTCATGGCGCGCCCTCGATCTGCGCCAGCGCGCGTTCGATCGCCCGCGCGTCGTCCGGGCGGACCAGTCGCCCGACTTCCCGGCCATCGCGCAGAAACACCAGCGTCGGCCAGAGCTTGACCCCGAACGAGCGCCCCAGCCGGCGGCCGGGGCCGTCCTCGATCATCAGGCGGCGCACCTGCGGATGCGCGGCGAAAGCTTCGGCGATCAGCGGCTGCGCGGCGCGGCAATGCCCGCACCACGGGGCGCCGAACTCGAGCGCGAGCGGGCCGCCGAGCGCATCCAGTTCGGCGCGCGACGGCGGCTGTGCGGAATAGTCAAGGCTAGGTCCCATCGTCTCTCCGGGAAATAGGCGGAAGCGCATATTACCTTTCGCCGGGTATTGAACGGTATTCCAGACGCGCTATACAGGAAGGAAGGGGTTCCAAAACGCTTCGCCAAGCGTGCCGCAAAGGAGAGCGCTCATGTTCGATTACCCGCGAAACACCCAGGGCAGCACCCGGGCCAGAAGGTCCGGCGACGCCCGCGAGAACCTCCGAGAGAGTCTGCGTGCGGGGGCCGGGAGCCTTGGTCCTGCCGGGAGTCTTTTCTCCCGCCGCGACGCGTTGGCCCGCATGGTTCAGACCCGCACGGAAGACGGCGGTTTCAATTTCCAGGAATGGGCCGAACTCGCGCAGCGCGATCCTGTCGCCTTCGAGATCCGGCGTGAGCAGGCCATTTCGCGCTTCCTTGGCGGCGCGTCGCCGAAGCAGCGCCGGCGCGGTACGCTCCTGCAGCGCGAGATCGACGCCGCCAGGAAGCAGGCCGGCGATCCCCGTAAATCCCTGCTGATCCTCGCCCGCATGATGTGCCAGGAGTTGAGCTTCCTCGGCGAAGGACTGCTCAGCCTGAGCTACGCGATGCGCCGCTTCGTCCATCCCAAGGTGGTGGGCGAGCGGCGCCTGCTGGCGCGTTCGCCGCGTCCGTGAGCCGCGGGCCGGGCGGCTTGGCCGGTAGCACGTTCGCCTGACGTTGCGGCGGGGCGGATCGGGGGGCTTTAATCGCGCCACGCCAACGGCCGGGCGCGAGCCGCGCCCGTGGGTTCGCCCGATGCGCACCGAACCATCCCCGAATTCTTCCTGTTCCGGCTCCGACCCGCTCAGGCCTTGCCCCGGCGCAGTCGCGGAACGCGCCGCGCGCGGAGGGCGGCGGCGTTTGTTGGTAACATGCGCGCTATGAAAATCGCCACGCCTCCCCCCGAAACCATCGACTTCCACGGCCTGCCCGCCGTCCGCATCGTCAGCCCGGACGGCGCCGCCGCCGTCGTCACCCTGCACGGTGGGCAGCTCGTTTCTTGGATCCCGGCCGGCGGCCGCGAGCGCCTCTTCCTCAGCGAGCGTGCGCGCTTCGCGCCGGGGCAGGCGATCCGCGGCGGCGTGCCGGTGATCTTTCCGCAGTTCGCCGACGACGGCCCGCTGCCGCGCCACGGCTTCGCGCGCACCGCCGAGTGGTCGCTGCTTGATGCGCGCGTCGGCGAGGGCTACGCCTGCGCGACGCTGCGCCTGACCGACAGCGAGGCGACGCGCGCGCTGTGGCCGCATCCCTTCGTCGCCGAGCTGACGGTGATGATCGAGGGCAAGCGCCTGGACGTCGAATTCGAGGTCGAGAACACCGGTGCCGACGGCTTTTCCTTTACTGCCGCGCTGCACAGCTATTTCAACGTCGCGCGCGCCGACATGTGCCGCGTGCAGGGGCTCGAAGGGCTCGATTACATCGACCGCGCCGACGGCGGCAAGCGCAAGCGCGAGGAAGTCGAGGCCATGCACTTCGAGGCCGAGGTCGACCGCGTCTATCTGCGCGCCGACAAGCCGTTGCTGCTCTGGGAGCCGGCGCGCAGCCTGGCCATCGAATCCGAGGGCTTCCCCGACGTCGTGCTCTGGAACCCGTGGGAGGAAAAGGGCGACACGCTGCCCGACATGGCGCCGCGCGCCTTTCGCGACATGGTCTGCATCGAGGCCGCGGCGGTGGCACGGCCGCTCGTGCTGGCGGGCGGCCAGCGCTGGTTCGGGCGGCAGACGGCGATCGCCCTGTGAGCGGCGGCGCGCCGAAGGGCGGGGCGGCGGCCAAGACAATGCCGAGGCCGCCGAGAAAACCGGCGAAGATACTGGCGGCCGGAACGGCGCACAAGCCGCCGAACAATCTGGCCGCTAAATCGGCCAGCAACCCCGCCAGCAACACGGTCGGCAACTCCGCCGTGACGAAAGCCGGCCTGCACCCGCGCAACCGCCATCGCACGCGCTACGACTTCGCGCGCCTCGTCGCCGGCAGTTCCGAACTCGCCCGCTTCGTCGCGCCCAACGCCTACGGCGACGCGACTATCGATTTCGCCGACCCGCGGGCGGTCAAGGCGCTCAACCGCGCCATCCTGCTCTGCGACTACGGCGTCGCCGGCTGGGACATCCCGTCCGGCTATCTGTGCCCGCCGATCCCCGGCCGCGCGGACTATCTGCACTACCTCGCCGACCTGCTGGCCGAGGCCGGTGGCGGCGTGCTGCCGCCGGGCGAGGCGGTGCGCGTGCTCGACGTGGGTACCGGCGCCAACTGCATCTATCCGCTGCTCGGCCGCCGCGAATACGGCTGGACCTTCGTCGGCAGCGACATCGACGCGCGCGCGCTGGCTTCGGCACAGCGCATTCTCGACGCCAATCCCGCCCTCGGCGCCGGCATCGAACTGCGCCGCCAGAGCGACCCGGAGGCGCTCTTCGGCGGCGTGCTGCGCGCCGGCGAATACTTCGATCTGACGATGTGCAATCCGCCTTTCCACGCCTCGCTCGCCGAGGCGCAGGCGGGTAGCCGGCGCAAGTGGCGCAATCTCGGCAAGGCGGCGGGGAACGAGCGGGGCGGGGCGGCGGCGCGCCTCAACTTCGGCGGGCAGGGCGCCGAGCTGTGCTGTCCGGGCGGCGAAGCCGCCTTCGTACAGCGCATGATCGAGGAGAGCCGCCGCTACGCCGACCGCTGCCTGTGGTTCACCACGCTGCTGTCGAAGGCGGCCAGCCTGCCGCAGGTGCGCGCCGCGCTCGGACGCTCCAGCGTGCAGGCCAGCCGCACGATCGCCATGGCGCAGGGGCAGAAGCAGAGCCGCATCGTTGCCTGGACCTTCCTCGATCCGGCCGCGCGGGCGGCCTGGCGCGCGCGGCGAACGGCCGCCGCGTAGACGCCGGCGCGCTCAGACGCGCGGTTTGCGCCGTTCTTCCTTTCCTTCTTCCCGATACTGCCGGCGCAGGCGTTCGAGACCCTGCTGGAAAGCCTCCGCGTCGCCGTAGTCGAAGAAGTTCGGGTAGCGGTCGTGCGCCGCGCGGACGCGCCGCGCGTGCTTGATCGGGCACCAGTACTGCTCGGTGCGCGCGGCGACCTCGCGCGTATAGGCGGCGACCGCGTTGCCGTACGAGCAGTAGAAGCAGTTGAACTTTTCGATGACGTTCAGATAGGGCAGGTCGGCGCGGTCGAAGACGAAGTAGTCCGCACGCTTCACCTTGGGAATGCCGTAGACCGGAAAGCACACCGCCTGGTAGACGCTGACGAAGAGGTCCATCAGCAGGAAGGGAATCCAGCCGGCGTAGATTACCGGCGCGGTGAGCAGAACGAGGATGCGGCTGTGCGTCAGGAAGCGGACGAGTCCAGTCTTGTAGCGCCGCTGCTGGCGCAGGAACTCCTCGGCCAGTTGCACCCGTTTCTGGTCGAGTTCCTCTCGCGCCTTGCGGTATTCCTCTTCGACTTCGTCCTGCAGGACGCGGATGCGCGCCAGCAGTTCGTCGAGATGCTGTTTCATCGACTGCTCCAAATGCGGGCGGGGCGCGGCGCCGTGATCGTCGCGGGGGCGCGCCCATCCTGCCGCCCGCCGCTCAGGGCGGGCCGTGCCGGCGCAGCCGCGAGCGCATGTCGTCCATCTCTTCGAGCAGGTCGGCGACGAGCGCCGCCAACTCGGGGATCGCGTCGAAATCCCGCTCCAATTGTCGCATGCGCCGCGCGCGCTGCAGGCTGCCGGCGGAAAAACGCCAGATGCCGGCGACGCTTTCGGCGCCCGGCAGCAGCCCTTCCTCGAGGTGGCGCAGCAGCCAGTCCGGCTCGACGGCGCAGGCGGCGGCGACCTGCTCGACGGTCAGCCAGGACTCCTCGAGCAGGCTGCCGATCAGGACGTCCGCGGTGTCGCCTCCGGCGTCGTACTCGCGGTCGTCGCCGAGGCCGTTTTTGAAATCGTCTTCGCGCATGCTCACGCCCTCCCGTCGCGGCGCGGATCGAAGGCCAGCTCGTGCGCCATGCTTGCGTAGAATTCCTTCGCCTGCGGCGTGTCGGCCGGCGGCAGCACGACCTGGAGGTCGAGCAGCAGATCGCCCGGCGGCTGGCCGGGAATCCCCCGGCCGCGCACGCGCAACTGGCGGCCGCTCTGCGCGCCCGCCGGGATGCGCACCTTGAGACTGCCGCCCGGCAGGTCGACGGCGACCACGGCGCCGAGCGCCGCTTCCCAGGGCGCCACCGGCAGCGCGAGATGGAGGTCGCGCCCGTCGGCCCGCAGGCGCGCGTGCGGCGCGAAATGCACTTCGAGCATGAGGTCGCCGGCCGGTGCGTCGCCGAGGCCGGGTCCGCCCTGTCCGGCGAGCCGAATGATCTGCCCCTCGCGCACGCCGACCGGAATCCGCACGTTCAGCGTGCGCGTGCCGAGCGTCACCCGGCCGTCGGCGTCGACCTGCGGCACGCGCAGCGAAATCTGCCGCGTCGCGCCGCTGAAGGCGTCCTCGATCTCGAGCAGCACGCGCGCGTGGTGGTCCTCGCCGCGCGCCCGGAAGCCGCCGTGCTGCGCTCCGTGGCCGTGCCGCCCGCCGCCGGGCATGCCGCCCATGCGCCCGAACAGCTCGGCGAAGAAGTCGCTGAATTCCGCCGCTCCGGCGGCGTCGCCGCCGGAGAACTCGAAGCCGGTTCCCCAGTCGGGCGGCGGACTGAATTCCTGTCCGGGCCGGTAGCCGCGTCCGACCTGATCGTAGGCGGCGCGCTTCTCGGGGTCGGAGAGCGCCGCGTAGGCTTCGTTGACCTCCTGCATGCGTGCTTCGGCGTCGGCTTCGCGGGATACGTCCGGGTGGTATTTGCGCGCAAGCTTGCGGAAGGCCTTCTTGATCTCGTCCGCCGTGGCGTCGCGCCCGACGCCCAAGGTCTCGTAGTAGTCCTTGAATTCCATGCGACCTCCCGTTTCCGACTGCGCCGGCGTCGAAAATCCGGACGCCGGAAAGTGTCCATCGACGTGGTAGCAATTAGAATACCGGCGTTTCGGTATCCACCCAAGCAGCCTCTCCCCGGCGTCCGCGCGCCGGCAAATCCATGCGAATTCGCCGCAACCCCTCCGCCGCTTCGCGCGCCGCCGTCCGTATCCGTCCTTGCCGTCCGGGCGAGGAACTGGCGCTGCTCGCCGTTTTCCAGTCGTCGGTCCGCGGCCTGGCGTCGCGCGACTACACGCCGGAACAGATCGAGGCGTGGGCGCCGAGTGCGACGAGCGACGAATTCCGCCGGCAGTGGGTGGCTCGGATCCGCTCGAACCGGCCCCATGTCGCCGAACTGCGGGGCGAGCCGGCGGCTTTCGCGGACTTGCAGGCGTCGGGCTACATCGACCAGTTCTTCGTCGCGGCCGAGTTTGCGGGCCGGGGCGTCGGGGCGGCGCTGATGCGCCATCTGCTCGAAACGGCGCGCTCCCGGAACATCGCCTGCCTGTCTTCGCACGTGAGCCTCACCGCGCAACCTTTCTTTCGGCGCTTCGGTTTTCGGCTGGAAAAGGAGCAATCTCCGGTGCTGTGGGGCGTCGCGCTGCGCAACGGCGTGATGACCCGGCGGCTCGACTGACGCGCCGGCGGCGCCGGCCGGCGCTGGCAAGGCATTGCGCGATGGCTTAAACTGCCGGCGGATTGCCGTTCGAACCCTTGCCCGGGTCCTTGCGCTTTCCTCCGCGCCTTTCTTCAAATCCCCTTCGAGAAATTTTCGACGCAGATGCCCGCCTTCCGCCACGCCGACCCGCTGCACGCTCCGCTGAGCGTGATCGTCGGCGCGCGCCTGTGGAGCGTGACGCCCGCACCTGCGTTTACCGTTCAAGGGTCTCCCGCAGTGCTTTCCATGGCCGTGCGGGGATACCACGAGGGCCGACCGGCCTGACCTCCCCGCACGGCGCTTTGTCCGGGGCTGCGCGTGCGCGCCCCGACCAACGTGCAGCCTGGGAGCGTCTTCCATGTTTCCGATCCGTTTCCGGATCGTCCGACCGCCGGCAATGCCGGCGCCCGCGCCTCGTCCGGGCGGGGCGGAGACATGGGAAATCCATTGCCAGGGCTGCGCTTCTGTCGCCGCGCCGCGTGCGCGGCGTCGCCGCCGCACTCTTCGCATTCCTTATCGCCATGGATCTCACCAAAACCTTCCTCAAAGCCAAGCGCCCCTGCGCCGAAGGCTTCCGCTGGTTCATCCGCCATCACCAGGACGGCGGCAACTATCAGGAAATCCTCGACGCTTTCGTCAGTGCCGGCCGCGTCAATGACGCCTGCTGGCTGCTCACGCAGTTCGGTCCGACCGACGAAATCCTCGTCGTCGACGCGATCGACGCCGAGGCGGTCGTTTTCGCCGGCACGCTGCAGGTGCGCGGCAACATCGAGGCCGACTCGATCGTGCGCGCCGGCCGCAGCATTCAGGCGGGCGGCAGCATCCGCGTCGGGAGCGCCCTGATCGCCGGCGAGGACATCCGGGCCGACGGCGCGATCCGCAGCGCCGGCACGCTCGAAGCCGGCGGCGACATCAAGGCGGGTTGGGGCGTCGAGGCCCACGCGCGGATCGCCTGCGGCGGCGATCTGCGGGCCGCGTGGGACCTGTTGTGCGGGGAGCGGCTGAATCTCGATGGCAACGCCTTCGTCGGCCAGGACCTGATCGCCGAAGGGGCCATCGCGTGCGCCAAGGGCCTGCGCGCCGGCGGCAACATCGTCGGCGCCGACAGTATCTGCGCCGGGCACGGCATCGTGGCCGGCGAGGGAATCCGCTGCTCGCTGCATCTCGAGGCCGGCTGGGGGATCAAGGCGGGCGAGGCGATCGTCGCCGAGGGCGCGATCCGGGCCGGCGAGAGCCTGCACGCGCAGGCGGAAATCCGCGCCGGCGCAGGCTACGGCGTCTTCGCCGGTCTCAACGTCCAGGTCGAGGCCTGGGAAACGAGCGCCCGGGTCTGCGCCAGCGCCCGGCCCGAAGGCTTGATGAGCGGCTGCTGGGCCGGCGCAAGCCTGGAGTGAGCGGGCGCGGCGCGCCGGGGTCAGAACGGCGCGGCGCGCTCGAAGCTCAGGGGGCGGCCGCTTTCCGGATGCGCGAAGGCGAGGGCGTCGGCATGCAGGAGCAGGCGCGCCGCCTTGGCGCGCGCGGCCGGGCCGGCGTACAGCGAGTCGCCGAGGATGGCGTGGCCGAGCGACATGAGGTGCACGCGTAGCTGGTGCGAGCGGCCGGTTTCCGGCGTCAGCTCGACGCGCGTTGTGTCGTCCGCCGCGTCGTGGGCGAGGACGCGGTAGCGCGTCAGCGAGGGCTTGCCGATCGCGAAATCGACCTTCTGCAGCGGGCGGTTCGGCCAGTCGGTGATCAGCGGCAGGTCGATCTCGCCGCGCTCCGGCGCGAGCCGGCCGTCGACCACCGCGACGTAGCGTTTCTCGACCTGACGCTCCTGAAAGAGGATGCTCAGGCGCCGGTGCATCTCCTTGCCGCGTGCGAGCACCATCAGCCCTGACGTTTCCATGTCCAGCCGGTGCACGGTCAGCGCGTCCGGATAGTCGGCCTGGACGCGGGCGACGAGGCAGTCGTCCTTGCCGGGGCCGCGCCCCGGTACCGAGAGCAGGCCGCTCGGCTTGTCGACGACGAGCAGCGCCGCGTCGGCGTGCAGATACTCCAGCCCCTCGTCCGGCGGCGCGACGTAGTGCATGCGCCCTACGCCGTCCAGCGTTGGCCGGGCTGCGCCGTGGCGTACCAGGCCATCAGCGCGGCGATGTCGCTGCGGGCGGCGCTGCCGTCGGCGCTCTCGGCGGCGGGCGACCACGGCGCGTAGTCGGCGGCGTCGATGGGCTGGTAAGGGCCGTGCTTGACCTCGAAGATGACGGCGCCGGGGTCGAGCGAGAGCACAGCATGCCAGCCGCCGGCCGGCGTTTCGACGACGCCGCTGTCGGCGCCGAGCGTCGCGCGGGCGACGACCGTGCCGGCGTCGTCGAAGTGCAGCACGATGAAGCGGCCGCGCAGCGGATGGAGCAGTTCCCAGGTGTGCGGGTGGCGGTGCGGGCGGACGTAGGTGTCCGGCTCCATGGCGATCGCCAGGCGCTGGATCGGGTCGTCGAGCCGTTCGTGCAGGTTGAGGTTGGCGCGGCGGCGCGGCGAGGCCTGCGCCTGCCGGCCGAGGTCGGCGAGCATGGCCGGGGTGATCTGTTTCAAGCGGTTCTCCTGGGGGCGTGCGGGGCAAGGGCGCCATTGTCGCGCCGCTGCAAGGCCGGCGGCAAATCCATTACACTGACCGGGCGCCGGCAGGCAGGTCGGCGCGATGACAAATGCCCAAAACGCTTCGAAAAAAAATCCAGGAGACAGCCTTGAGTACTTCGATTCCTTCTCTTTCGACCCTCGCCATCGACCTCTGCGACGGGGTCGCCGACATCCGCCTGAACCGCCCCGAGCGTTCCAACGCGATGAACGAGGCGATGTGGCAGGATCTGCGCGCCGCCTTTACGTGGGCCGACGCGACGCCGGCGGTGCGCGTCGCCGTGCTGAGCGGCGCAGGACGCAACTTCTGCGCCGGCATCGACCTCGCGATGCTCGCCGGCGTCGCCGGCGCGGTCGCCCAGCGCGACCCGGCGCGCGGCCGTGAGGCGCTGCGCCGCCTGATCATCGACCTGCAGGACTGCCTGTCGAGCATCGAGCGCTGCCGCAAGCCGGTGCTGGCGGCGATCCATGGCGCCTGCGTCGGCGGCGCGATCGATCTGGTGACCTGCTGCGACATGCGCTACTGCGCGCCCGACGCGCAGTTCTCGGTGCGCGAGATCGAGGTCGGCATGACGGCCGACGTCGGCACGCTGCAGCGCCTGCCGCGCCTCGTGCCGGACGGCGTCGCGCGCGAACTGGCCTACACCGGGCGCAACGTGGACGCCGCCGAGGCGCAGGCGATCGGCCTCGTCAACCGCGTCTACGAGTCGCCCGAGGCGCTCGCCGACGGCGTGCGCGGCATCGCGCGGAGCATCGCCGCCAAGTCGCCGCTCGCCATTCGCGGCACCAAGGAGATGCTCAACTACGGGCGCGACCACTCGGTCGCCGACGGCCTCAACTACGTGGCGACGTGGAACGCGGCGATGCTGATGTCGGCCGACCTCGACGAGGCGATGACGGCGCTGCGCGAAAAGCGCCCGCCGCAGTTCGCCGACTGAGCGGAAGCCGCCGGCGCTTTCCGCAGCATTGCGCCGTACCGCGCCTCCCCGCACGGGAGGCGTTTTTTCCCCGTTTCTTTCTCGTTTCTTTCTCGTTTTTTTCGATGCACACCTTTCTGCACCACGTCTCCCTGGCCGCGCCGCTGTTCGCCCTCGTCTTCGTCGGCTACGCGCTGATGCGCTTTTCCGACTGGCCGAAGTCGATGGCGGACAACCTGACGCGTTTCGTCTTTTCGGTCGCGCTGCCGGCCATGCTGTTCGGCCTGATGAGCGACTTCTCGCGCCTGCCGCCGGTCGATTCGCGCCTGCTCATCGCCTTTTTCGGCAGCTGCCTGATCGTCTTCGGAATCGGCCGACTGATCGCCTGGAAGTTTTTCGCGCTCGACGGCGTCGGGCAGTCGGTGTTCGCGCTGGGCGGCGTGTTCTCCAACAACGTCATGCTCGGCCTGCCGCTCGCCAAGGTGACGCTGGGCGACGCGGCGCTGCCGTCGGTCGCGCTGGTCCTCGTGTTCAACGCGCTGATCCTGTGGACGCTGGTCACCGTCTCGGTCGAGTGGGCGCGCCACGGCACCTTCTCGGTGCGCGGCTTCGCCAAGACGGCGCGCGCCGTGCTCAGCAACCCGATCGTCGCCGGCATCCTCTCCGGCACGCTGTTCGGGTTGTCCGGCCTGCCGCTGCCGGCCGTCGTCGGCACGCCGCTGAGCATGCTCGGGCAGGCCGCCGCGCCGCTCGCGCTGATCGCCTTGGGTATGGGTCTGGTCGAATACGGCGTGCGCGACGGCTGGAAGATCAGCGCGGCGATCAGCGCCGTCAAGCTGCTCGTGCAGCCGCTCGTGGTCTGGGGGCTGGCCCGCCTGCTCGGCCTGCCGGCGATGGAAACGCAGGTCGTCGTGTTGCTCGCCTCGATCGCCGTCGGCGCCAACGTCTACCTGATGTCGCGCCAGTTCAAGACGCTCGAGGGGCCGGTGGCGAGCAGTCTGGTGCTGTCCACCGGGCTGGCCGCGCTCACCACGCCGCTCGTGCTGACGCTGGTCGGCGCCTGAGCGCCGGACGCCCGACGTTCAGGCGATGGCGCGCAGGAATTCGTTGCGCAGCTGGTCGGAGCTTTCGAAGGCGCCGGTGAAGGCCTGCGTGACGACGCGTTCGTCGCCGCGCCGGTCCTCGCCGAGCAGCAGGCAGAGCTGTTCAGCCTCGATCACGCAGGCGGCGCCGCGCGCCTTGCCGTGCAGCAGCAGCGCCTCGGCGACGTCGCGCGTCATCCATTCCTGGTAGGTAAAGCGGTGGCCGATGGCGTCGACCAGCCGTGCGATGCGCCCGAAGCCGTGCAGGCGTCCGCCGGGCAGGTAGGCGACGTGCGCGACGCCGCGGAAGGGGACGAGGTGGTGCGGGCAGACGCCGTGCACGGCGATGCCGCGGATCACGACCATGTCGCCGCGCGGGTCGTCGAAGCCGTCGCCGAGCGCCGTCGCCGGGTCGAGGTCGTAGCCGCCGAGCAGGCGGCGCTGCCAGAGTTCGCGCACGCGCTGCGCGGTGCGCCCCATGTGCCTCGCGTCGGGCGCGATGCCGCAGGCGGCCAGCAGGTCGCCGACGGCGCGCTCGAAGGCGGTCGGGTCGAACGCGTTCTGGCGCGGGATGCCGATGCTGCCGGCGGGCGGCGGATGGTCGTGGTCGCAGGGAGAATTCGGGTCGGACATGGCGAACTACCGGGGGCTGGATACGTTCCAAATCATACACGCGGCAGTTGTCGACCGGCGTTCTCCGGGGCAAGGCGCCACGGATATTCCGCCAAGGAAAGCGCCACTCCGGTCCGCCTTGAGCGATAATGCTGCCTTTGTGCGGTTTTCTTGATTTTCCGTCCGTTGAGCGGACGCAGCCTGTGCGGTTTGGAGAAGGACATTGATGAAGCGTGTGGATGATTTCCGGCTGAAGTTCGGCAAGCAGGAGTTGGTGCCGATCATGGTCGGCGGCATGGGGGTCGATATCTCGACGGCGGAACTGGCGCTCGAGGCGGCCCGGCTGGGCGGGGTGGGGCACATTTCCGACGCGATGATCAAGACGGTGGCCGACCGGCGCTTCAACACCAAATTCGTCAAGAACAAGCTGCAGCAGTACAAGTTCAACGTCGCCAATACCGACAAGTCGGTCGTCCAGTTCAACCTCGGCGAAGTCGCCGAGGCGACCCGCATGCACGTCGCCTCGACCATGGAGGCGAAGCGCGGCAGTGGTCTGGTCTTCGTCAACTGCATGGAAAAACTGACGATGAACGCGCCGAAGGAAACGCTGCGCGTGCGCCTGCAGGCGGCGCTCGACGCCGGCATCGACGGCATCACGCTGGCCGCCGGCCTGCACCTCGGCTCCTTCGCGCTGATCGAGGATCATCCGCGCTTCCGCGACGCCAAGCTGGGCATCATCGTCTCCTCGCTGCGCGCGCTGCAGCTCTTCCTGCGCAAGAGCGCGCGCACCAACCGCCTGCCCGACTACGTGGTGGTCGAAGGTCCGCTCGCCGGCGGCCACCTCGGTTTCGGTGCCGACTGGGCGCAGTACGATCTGGCGACCATCGTCGCCGAAATTCAGACCTGGCTGCGTGCCGAACAGCTCGACATTCCGCTGATTCCGGCCGGCGGCATCTTCACCGGCTCGGATGCGACCGCTTTCCTCGAGAGCGGCGCCGCCGCCGTGCAGGTCGCCACGCGCTTCACCGTGGCGAAGGAGTGCGGCCTGCCGGAAGACGTGCAGCAGGAATACTTCAAGGCGTCCGAGGAACAGATCGAGGTCAATCAGGTGTCGCCGACCGGCTACCCGATGCGCATGCTCTCGAACAGCCCGGCCATCGGTTCCGGCATCCGCCCGAACTGCGAGGCCTACGGCTATCTGCTCGACGCCAGCGGCAGCTGCTCCTACATCACCGCCTACAACCGCGAGGTGGCGGCCAATCCGGGCGTCAAGCGCGTTTCGGTGATGGAGAAGACCTGCCTGTGCACGCACATGCGCAACTTCGACTGCTGGACCTGCGGCCATTACACGTACCGCCTGAAGGACACGACGCACCGTCTGGACGACGGCAGCTACCAGTTGCTGAGCGCCGAACACATTTTCCACGACTACCAGTTCAGTACCGGCAACCAGATCGCCTTGCCCGAGCGCGCGCCGGCCTGATCCGGCGGCCTGTCTGTGCGCAAGCGATTCGACTCCGGGCGCCGGCCTTGCTATTGTTAGGAGCAGTCATCTCAACGTCCTGACCGGGAGCCTCGCAAATGGGCAAGAAGCTATACGTCGGCAATCTGAGTTACAGCATCGATCGCAGCGGCCTGGAGCAGATGTTCGCCGCCTACGGCGCGGTCGTTTCGGCGCAGGTCATCAGCGATCGCGAAACGCAGCGCTCGAAGGGCTTCGGTTTCGTCGAAATGGGGTCCGAACAGGAAGCGCAGGCGGCGATCGCCGCGCTCAACGGCAAGAGCGTCGACGGGCGCGACCTGACGGTCAACGAAGCCCGGCCGCAGGAGCCGCGCAGCGGCGGGGGCGGCACCGGCGGTCCGCGCCGCGGTCCGTACGGCACCGGCCGGGGCGGCGGCAATGGCGGCGGAGGCCATCGCTACTGATCCGTCCATGTGCGGGTGCCATCGGCGGCGCGTAGCGGCTTAGTCGCTCGGTCGTTCCCGGCCCGGCGCGCGGATTCGAGAATTCGCCGGCGCGCGCGGAGCGCGCCCTTTCCCCGGTTTTTCCCCGATACCGTTTTCCGGCGCCTCCCCCGGTGCGCGCCGTTTCATCTTTCCTACGTTCCCATCCATGCTCAGTTATCGACACGCCTTCCATGCCGGCAATCACGCCGACGTCCTCAAGCATCTGCTGCTCATCCAGTTGACGCGCTACCTCGGCCAGAAGGACAAGCCTTTCTGGTACGTCGATACGCACTCCGGCGCCGGCTGCTACGCGCTCGACGCGGGCTACGCCGCGAAGCTTTCGGAGTTTCGCGAAGGGGTCGGCCGCCTGTGGGAGCGCAAGGACCTGCCGCCGGCGGTCGCCGAGTACGTCGCGCTGGTGCGCGAACTCAACCCGGACGGCCGCCTGCGCGCCTATCCCGGTTCGCCGTGGGTCGCGCTGCACACGATGCGCGAGCAGGACCGGCTGCGCCTGTTCGAACTGCACAGCAAGGATGCGCGCCTGTTGAAGGAGAATTTCGAGGCCGCGGGCAAACGGGTGATCGTCGAGGCCGGCGACGGCTTCGCCGGGCTCAAGGCGGTGCTGCCGCCGCCGCCGCGCCGCGGCCTGGTGCTGATCGACCCCTCCTACGAGGACAAGCAGGACTACGAACGGGTCTTCCACGAGCTGAAGGAGGGGCTGGCGCGCTTCCCGACGGGTACCTACGCCGTGTGGTATCCGCAGCTCACGCGTCTCGACGCGCACGAACTGCCCGAGCGCCTCAAGCGTCTGCCGGCCAAGAGCTGGCTGCACGTGGCGCTGCGCGTCTCGACGCCGGCCAAGGACGGTTTCGGCATGCACGGCAGCGGCATGTTCGTGCTCAACCCGCCGTGGACGCTGTTCGCCACCCTGCAGGAAACGATGCCTTATCTGGTCGCCGCGCTCGGTCTCGACGAGGGGGCGGGCTTCACGCTGGAGCAGTCGGAAGAGGGGTGATCCGGGGCTGCGCTGCCGGCGGCTAGCGGTCGTCGGACGGCGCGTCGAGTTGTGTGTACTTGCGGCTCGATCCGTAGCTTTTTTCCACCGGATATTTTTCGGCGTTCTTGCGCAGCTTGTCGCGCGCCGCGGCCTCGAGGTCGATGCCGGCGCGTTCGGCGAGCAGCAGCAGGTAGAGCAGGACGTCGGCGCATTCGTCGCTGAGCGCTTCGCGACCGGTCGCGTCGGCCGGCAGCGCGGCGATTTCGCCGTCGCTCTTCCATTGTGTGAGTTCGAGCAGTTCCGCCGCTTCCAGGTTGAGCGAAACGATCAGCTGGCGCAGGTCGTGAAACTGCCCCCAGTTCCGCGCATCGCGGAATTTCAGAACTTCTTCGGTGAGTTCGCGCAGGGCCATGGATCGGCTCAGGCGAAGAAGCGGGCGCGCGCCGCTTCCGGCAGTGCCATTCCGGTCGCGTTGGCGCGCGCCAGTAGCTCCCAGTAATAGCGGTAGGAGGCGCGGTCGTGCAGCTTGCCTTCGTGCTGGATCGGCCCCCAGGCGGCGTCCTGCGCGGCGCCCAGGATCGCGGCGGCCGTTTCCACCTCGGAGAAATCCGGGCGCATCGCTTCGACGATCGGAACGATCTGGTTGGGGTGGATGCTCCACATGCGCAGGAAGCCGAATTCGTTGCGCGCGCGGCGCGCGTCGCCGCGGATCGTCTCGACGTCCTTGAGTTCGGTCGTCACGTTGTGCGCGGGGACGACGCCGTTGGCCAGCGCGGCGGCGGCGATCTCGCATTTGGCGCGGGCGACGAGCGGGTGCTCGAACTGCCCGGGGCTCTTCATCGCGCTGCCGGGAATCGCGCCGTGGTGGCCGGACACGAAATCCATCAGGCCGAAATCGAGCGACTCGACGCCGGGCAGGGCGGCGATCTCCCACACTTCGCGCAGCGCGCCGTGCGTTTCGACGAGGACGTGCACCGGAATCTCGCGCCCGATGCGCTGGCTTGTCTCGGCGTCGCGCAGGGCGGCGATCTGCACGCGCACGTCCTCCACGCCGCGCGCCTTGGGCAGCGTCAGGAAGGGCAGGCGGGTGCCGGCGCGCGAGACGAGAATCTCAACGTCCTGCTGCCAGTGCGGGTGCGTGATGTCGTGGATGCGCGCGCCGACGCGGCCGTGGCGGTTGTCCGCGCCCATGATCACGGCGGCGGCCATTTCGGCGTGTTCGCGTTCCGCGCCGGCACGCGCTCCGTCCTCGCAGTCGCAGGTGATGTCGAAGATGGGGCCGAGCTCGTTCTGTAGCTGGAGCGCCTTCCGCATCAGCTTTTCGGAGCCGGCGTAGTGGTCGACGGCGGGCAGGAGGGGGAAGGGTTTTTCCCCCGCGAAAAGAACCTGGCTGGGATGGCGCATGGGGTCGGCGGGTCGGCTGGTTGTGCGAAGCGGCCATTTTACCGCGTGAACGAAAACTGCCGCGCTATCCGAAAAGCTCCGCGTAAGCGGAAAGCTGCCGTGTAAACGAAAAAGGCCGTGGGCAACGCCACGGCCTTTGTGCAGGAAGTTTCCGCTTAGAGCATGCTGGCGACGGCGGCGCGCTCTTCTTCGAGTTCCTTCAGCGTGATGTTCATCTTCTCGCGCGAGTACTCGTCGATTTCCAGACCCTGGATGATCTTGAAGTCGCCGTTCTTGCACTCGCACGGAACGCCGTACACGACGCCTTCGGGGATGCCGTAGGAGCCGTCGGACGGAACGCCCATGGTGACCCATTCGTCGGAGCCGAGGACCCAGTCGCGGACGTGGTCGATCGCGGCGTTGGCGGCCGAGGCGGCGGAGGATAGGCCGCGCGCTTCGATGATGGCGGCGCCGCGCTTGCCGACGGTCGGTAGGAAGACGTCGTTGTTCCAGGCGTGATCGTTGATCAGGGTCTTGACGCTGTCGCCGTTCGAGGTGCAGTTGCGGTAGTCGGCGTACATCGTGGGCGAGTGGTTGCCCCAGACGACCAGCTTCTTCAGGCTGGAGACCGGACGGCCGATCTTGGCGGCCAGTTGCGACAGGGCGCGGTTGTGATCGAGACGCAGCATGCCGTGGTAGTTGCGCGGATTGGTGCGGCCGACTTTCTTGGCGGCGGCGGCGGCGATGTAGGCGTTGGTGTTGCACGGGTTGCCGACGACCAGGACCTTGACGTTTTCCTTGGCGTTCTCGGCGATGGCCTTGCCCTGAACGGTGAAGATCGCGCCGTTGGCGGTCAGCAGGTCGGCACGCTCCATGCCCTTGCTGCGCGGACGGGCGCCGACCAGCAGGCAGACGTCGGCGTCCTTGAAGGCGACGTTCGGATCGTCGGTGGCGACCATGCCGGCGAGCAGCGGGAAGGCGCAGTCGTCGAGTTCCATCATGACGCCCTGAACGGCTTGCTGGGCTTGCGGCAGATCGAGCAGCTGGAGGATGACCGGCTGATCCTTGCCGAGCATTTCGCCGGAGGCGATGCGGAAGAGCAGGCTGTAACCGATTTGGCCGGCAGCGCCGGTGACGGCGACGCGCATGGGGGCTTTGGACATGGTGCGGCTCCTGTTGTTAGCGATGAACAAGAATAAGGCGGAAAGACAGACTTACGGAATTGATCGGCACGGCGCTCCGGCGCGGCGTTTGGCCGGAGCAAGCAAATCGGATCAATCATAAGAGCGAAAGCCGACGAGTGTCAATGTTCCAGCTTATGTCTTATATAAGATATTAGTGGATGGACGTCACGCCGAATTTGTGATGAAATGATGCGCCATGAATCGCCCCCCGCCGCGCGCTGTGTTGCACTCACCGACCTTTAGTCCGCTCTATCGGCAGATCAAGGATTTGATCATGCGCAGCCTGGAGTCGGGCGAGTGGGGGCCGGGCGACGCCATTCCCAGCGAGTCCGAACTCGCCGCGCGCTTCAACGTGAGTCAGGGTACCGTGCGCAAGGCCATCGACGAGATGGCCGCCGACAACCTGCTGGTGCGCCGTCAGGGAAAGGGCACTTTCGTTGCGACGCACAACGATCCGCGTTCCTTCTTCCGCTTTCTCCGCATCGCCCCGAACGAGGGTGAGTTGCAGTCCGAGCACGACAGCATTCCGATCGAGTGCTGGCGGGCCAAGGCCGGCGCCGATGTGGCGCGCACGCTCGGTCTGGAGCAGGGGGCGCCGATCATCATCCTGCGCCGCTTGCTGAAGTTCGGCGACGAACCCGTCGTGTTCGACGAAATCTATCTTCCCGGCGACCAATTCCAGGATCTGACGCTCGATATCCTCAAGGAAAGTGACAAGTCGCTCTACAGTCTTTTCGAAAGCCGCTACGGCGTGCGCATGATCCGTGCCGACGAGCGTCTGCGCGCGGTTTCCGCCGACCGGGTGAGCGCCGATCTGCTCAAGGTGCCCGAGGGGAGTCCGCTGCTTCTCGTCGAGCGGGTGACCTTCACTTACGGCAACAAGCCGGTCGAATGGCGGCGCGGTTTTTACTCGACGCAGAACTATTATTACCACAACGAACTCGGGTGAGATCGTTGCCAAACAAGCGTTTCACGCGACCCATGCCGGGTCGGATGGTTTATAATCAAAAGTTCCAAACAGGTCTAAGCGGCCCAAACCAAGCCGCGTAATAAGAGGGATGACGTTCATGGCAGAAATGGCTATCAAGAAGAAGCGTCCAAAGAATTTGGACATAATGACGATTCGACTGCCCCTTCCGGGCATTCTGTCGATTCTTCACCGTATCAGCGGCGCAGTGATTTTCCTCCTTCTGCCCGTTCTCCTCTGGTTGTTCCAAAGCAGTCTCACTTCTCCCGAAACTTTCGCCACCTTCAAGAGCGTGGTCGGCAATCCGCTGGTCAAGATCGTCCTGCTCGGCCTGATCTGGTTGTACATGCACCACTTCTGCGCCGGCATCCGCTACCTGCTGCTCGACCTGCACAAGGGCGTCGACCTCGCGTCGGCCCGCCTGTCCAGCAAGATTGTCTTCGTGGTGAGCATTGCCCTGACCCTGATCATCGGAGCCAAAGTACTATGGTAAATCGCATCGTCGTCGGGGCCCACTACGGCCTCAAGGACTGGATCATCCAGCGCGCCACGGCCATCATCATGGCCATCTACACGGTGATCTTCCTCGCCGTGGTCGGTGCGGTCAGCCCGAATTCCTTCGAAGCCTGGCGCGGCATCTTTGCCGGCGGCTTCATGAAGTTCATCACCTTCCTTTTCTTCGTCAGCCTGTTCTATCACGCCTGGATCGGCGTGCGGGACATCTGGATGGATTACGCGAAGCCGGACGGCCTGCGTCTGGTCCTGATGATTGCAACGGCTGCGGTGCTGGTCGGCTACGCCGGCTGGGCGGTTCAGATTCTGTGGAGAATGTAAGTGAGCAACGTAAACATTCCGGTTCGTAAATTCGACGCGGTCATCGTCGGCGCCGGCGGCGCCGGCCTGCGTGCCGCCATTCAGCTGTCCGAAGCCGGCCTCAAGACGGCCGTCCTGTCCAAGGTCTTTCCGACCCGCTCGCACACCGTGGCGGCGCAGGGCGGCGTGTCCGCCTCGCTCGGCAACTCCGAGCAGGACCACTGGCACTGGCACATGTACGACACCGTCAAGGGCTCCGACTGGCTCGGCGACCAGGACGCGATCGAGTACATGTGCCGCAAGGCGCCCGAAGTCGTCGTCGAGCTCGAGCACTTCGGCATGCCTTTCGATCGCACCGACGAAGGCAAGATCTACCAGCGTCCGTTCGGCGGCCACATGTCGAATTTCGGCGAGAAGCCTGTGCGCCGTGCCTGCGCGGCGGCCGACCGGACCGGTCACGCCATGCTGCACGCGCTGTACCAGCGCAACGTGCGCGCCCAGACCCAGTTCTTCGTCGAGTGGATGGCGCTGGACCTGATCCGCGACGAAGAAGGTCAGGTGCTCGGCGTCATCGCGCTGGAAATGGAAACCGGCGAAGTCGTCGCTTTCCACGCCAAGGCCACCATCTTTGCGACCGGCGGTGCCGGCCGCATCTTCCACTCCTCGACCAACGCCTTCATCAACACCGGCGACGGCCTCGGCATGGCGGCGCGTGCCGGCATCGCCCTCGAGGACATGGAGTTCTGGCAGTTCCACCCGACCGGCGTGGCCGGCGCCGGCGTGCTGATCACCGAAGGCGTGCGTGGCGAAGGCGGGATTCTGCGCAACTCGTCGAACGAGCGCTTCATGGAGCGCTATGCGCCGAACGCCAAGGATCTGGCTTCGCGCGACGTCGTTTCGCGCGCCATGGTCACTGAAATCAACGAAGGTCGCGGTTGCGGTCCGAACAAGGACTTCGTCCTGCTGGACATCACCCACCTCGATCCGGCGACGATCATGAAGCGCCTGCCGGGCATCCGCGAGATCTCGATCCAGTTCGCCGGTGTTGACCCGATCAAGGCGCCGATCCCGGTCGTGCCGACCTGCCACTACCAGATGGGCGGCATTCCGACCAACTATCACGGCGAAGTCGTCAATCCGGACGGCAGCACGGTCAAGGGCTTCTACGCCGCCGGCGAAGTCGCCTGCGCCTCGGTGCACGGCGCCAACCGCCTCGGCACCAACTCGCTGCTCGACCTGCTGGTCTTCGGCAAATCCTCCGGCGACGCCGTCGTTCAGGCCGTCAAGAAGGATGCCGTGGCGCACAAGGATCTGCCGGCCGGCTTCGCCGACAAGACCCTGGCCCGCCTGAACCGTCTGAACACCCAGACCGGCGGCACCAGCGTCGACGAGACCCGCCTCGCGATGCAACGCGCGATGCAGACGCATTGCGGCGTGTTCCGCTTCAACGACAAACTGCAGGAAGGCGTCCGTCAGATTCTCGAGATCGAGAAGGCCGTCGCCCGCACCGAGATCAAGGACAAGTCGCAGGTCTGGAACACGGCGCGCACCGAAGCGCTCGAACTCGACAACCTGATCGAAGTGGCGAAGGCGACCATGATCTCCGCCGAGGCGCGCAAGGAATCGCGCGGCGCCCACGTGCGCGACGACGCCCCGGATACCGCCGAGAATCCGAACGGCCGCGACGACAAGAATTGGCACAAGCACACGCTGTGGCATCGCGACGGCAACAAGCTCTCGTACAAGCCGGTCAACATGACCCCGTTGTCCGTCGAAACCATCGCGCTGAAGACGCGGTCCTACTGATCGCGCGCCAAGGAGTCAAAAAACATGACCACCCGTACCATGCTGTTCAAGATCTACCGCTACGATCCGGACAAGGACAACGCGCCGTACATGCAGGACATCTCGATCGAGGTCGATAGCGTCACCGATCGCAAGCTGCTCGACGTCCTGGTGAAACTCAAGGCGAAGGACGACACCCTGTCCTACCGCCGCTCGTGCCGCGAAGGTATCTGCGGTTCCGACGCGATGAACATCAACGGCAAGAACGGCCTCGCCTGTCTGACCGAAGTGAAGGATCTGAAGGAGCCGGTCGTCCTGCGTCCGCTGCCCGGCCTGCCGGTCATCCGCGACCTGATCGTGGATATGACCCAGTTCTTCAAGCAGTACCACTCGATCAAGCCCTACCTGATCAACGACACGCCGCCGCCCGAGCGCGAGCGCCTGCAGTCGCCGGATGACCGCGAGGAACTGAACGGTCTCTACGAATGCATCCTGTGCGCCTGCTGCTCGACCTCCTGCCCGTCGTTCTGGTGGAATCCGGACAAGTTCGTCGGCCCGGCCGGCCTGCTCAACGCCTACCGTTTCATCGCCGATACGCGCGACGAGGCGACCAACGCGCGTCTGGACGACCTCGAGGATCCGTATCGCCTCTTCCGCTGCCACTCCATCATGAACTGCGTCGACGTCTGTCCGAAGGGTCTCAACCCGACGAAGGCGATCGGCAAGATCAAGGAAATGATGGTCAGGCGCGCGGTCTGACGGTGGAACGCGGAGCACTGAATCGCCTGCGCTGGCGCTGTACGCGCCGTGCCATGCTGGAAATGGACCTTCTGCTCGGGAGCTTTCTCGAGGAGAGGTTCTCCAGCCTGACACCGGCGCAGGCCGAAGCCTTCGTCGTGCTGGCCGACATGGAAGACCTGGAACTGTGGCCGCTGGTCAATGGCAGCGTGCAATGCCAGGACCCGGTCCAGGCCGAAGTCGTCGCCATGCTGCACGACGTAAGAGTTAAGTAAGGAAGCCGCCCTATATTGGCGACCTCCGGTTGGAAGCTGTGACATCACAAACCTGTACAGGGACTAAATCATGACGACCGAACGCAAGGCAACTCTGACTATCGAAGGGCAAGCGCCTGTCGAATTTCCGATCATGTCGCCGACTCACGGCAACGATTGTGTCGATATCCGCACCCTGGGTGGAAAGACCGGTCTGTTCACCTACGACTCCGGCTTCCTGTCGACCGCGAGCTGCAAGTCGAAGGTCACCTTCATCGACGGTGACAAGGGAGAGTTGCTTTACCGCGGCTTCCCGATCGAGCAACTGGCCGAAAACTGCAACTTCCTCGAAGTCGCCTACCTGCTGAAGAACGGCGAGCTGCCGAACGCCGCGCAGAAGCAGGATTTCGAGCTGACCATCAAGAACCATACGATGGTTCACGAGCAACTCGCCAAGTTCTTCTCCGGTTTCCGCCGCGACGCCCATCCGATGGCCGTCATGGTCGGCGTGGTCGGCGCCCTGTCCGCCTTCTATCACGAAGCCATGGACTTCTCGGACGCCGAGCATCGCAGCATCAGCTTCAACCGCATCATCGCCAAGATGCCGACCATCGTCGCCATGGCCTACAAGTACACGACCGGTCAGCCGTTCATGTACCCGCGCAACGATCTCGACTACACCGCCAACTTCATGCACATGATGTTCGGCACCCCGTGCGAGACCTACGTGCCGAACCCGGTTCTCGTGCGCGCGCTCGACGTCATCTTCACGCTGCACGCCGACCACGAGCAGAACGCCTCGACCTCCACCGTCCGTCTGGCCGGTTCCTCGGGCGCGAATCCCTTCGCCTGCATCTCGGCCGGCATCGCCTGCCTGTGGGGTCCGGCGCACGGCGGCGCGAACGAAGCCTGCCTGCAGATGCTCGAGGAAATCGGCGACGTGTCGCGCGTCCCCGAGTACATCGCGCGCGCCAAGGACAAGAACGACAGCTTCAAGCTGATGGGCTTCGGCCACCGCGTCTACAAGAACTTCGACCCGCGCGCCAAGCTGATGCGCAAGGTGTGCAACGAAGTTCTGAAGGAACTCGGCCTCGAGAACGATCGCCTGTTCAAGCTGGCCATGGAACTCGAAAAGATCGCTCTGGAAGATCCGTACTTCGTCGAGAAGAAGCTCTACCCGAACGTCGACTTCTACTCGGGCATCGTCCAGAAGGCGCTCGGCATCCCGACCTCGATGTTCACCTGCATCTTCGCGCTGGCCCGCACGGTCGGCTGGATGACGCAGTGGGAGGAAATGATCACCGATCCCGAATACAAGATCGGTCGCCCGCGACAGTTGTACGTCGGCGCTGCGAAGCGCGACGTCGTGCCGCTTGCCAAGCGCGCATAGCAAACTCCGAGGGCGGCCGAAACAGCCGCCCTTTTTTCCATACCCGGCCGTATTGGCCGGCGACCATTCCGTGCTCCCAAAACCCTGATTACAGGTGTCTGCCATGATGACGCAGCTGTTCGGCAATTCCCACCTCTTCGGCGGCAACGCGCCCTTCGTCGAGGAACTGTACGAGAACTACCTAGACAATCCCGCTTCCGTGCCCGACGAGTGGCGCGACTATTTCGACAAACTGGCGCAGCTGCCGGGCAACGTTGCCCGCGACGTGCCGCATCTGCCAGTGATCAACGCCTTCGCCGAGCAGGCGAAGAAGGGCGGCTACCGCGTGGCGGCCGCTGCGCCGATCGACGACAAGAAGCAGGTCGGCGTGCTGCAGCTGATCAACGCCTACCGCTTCCTCGGCACGCGCTGGGCCAACCTCGACCCGCTCAAGCGCATGCCGCGTCCCGCACTGCCCGAGCTCGAGCCCGCGCACTACGGCCTGACCGACGCCGACCTCAACAGCACCTTCAACTCGGGCTCCTTCAAGGCCGTTCCCGAGCATGCGCCGTTCGGCCAGATCTTCGACGCGCTGAAGGAAACCTACTGCAGCTCGATCGGCGTCGAGTACATGTACATGAACGAGATCGCCGAGAAACGCTGGCTGCAGGATCGCCTCGAAACGATCCGCGGCAAGGGCAGCTACAGCGCCGACGAGAAGAAGCGTCTGCTCGAACGCCTGACGGCCGCCGAGACGCTCGAGCGCTACCTGCACACCCGCTACGTCGGCCAGAAGCGCTTCTCGCTCGAAGGCGGCGAATCGCTGATCGTGTCGATGGACGAACTGATCCGCGTCGGCGGCAGACTCGGCGTCGATGAGATCGTCGTCGGCATGGCCCACCGCGGCCGTCTCAACGTGCTCGTCAATACGCTGGGCAAGACGCCGGCGATGCTCTTCGACGAGTTCGAAGGCAAGAAGGCGCAGGACCTGTCGTCCGGCGACGTCAAGTACCACATGGGCTACTCGTCCGACGTCGCGACGCCCGGCGGCCCCTGCCACCTGACGCTGGCTTTCAACCCCTCGCACCTGGAAATCGTCAACCCGGTCGTCGTCGGCTCGGTTTACTCGCGCCAGCGTCGGCGCGGCGAAGGCGGCAAGGACAAGGTGCTGCCGGTGCTGATCCATGGCGACGCCGCCGTCGCCGGCCAAGGCGTCAACCAGGAAATGATCAACTTCGCGCAGACCCGCGGTTACGGCACGGGCGGCACGGTGCACATCGTGGTGAACAACCAGATCGGCTTCACCACGTCGGACCCGCGTGACTACCGCTCCTCGCTGTACTGCACCGACATCTTCAAGATGGCCGACGCGCCGATCTTCCACGTCAACGGCGACGATCCGGAAGCCGTGGCGCTCGTCACCCAGGTGGCGATGGAGTTCCGTCACACCTTCAAGAAGGATGTCGTGATCGACATCATCTGCTACCGCAAGCTCGGCCACAACGAGCAGGACGAGCCGATGGTCACGCAGCCGCTGATGTACAAGAAGGTGCAGGCGCATCCGGGCACGCGCAAGCTGTACGCCGACAAGCTGGTCGCCGAGGGCGTGCTGCCGGCCGACGGTCCGGACAACATGATCAAGGACTATCGCGCCCACCTCGACAAGGGCGAGTTGCTGTACAACCCGGTGATCGCCGGCTACAAGCACCCGATGACGATCGACTGGACGCCGTACCTCACCAAGAAGTACATCGAGACCTGCGACACCACCGTGCCGGCCAAGGAACTCAAGCGTCTGGCCGAGCGCCTGACGACGGTTCCCGAGGGCTTCACGCTGCACTCGCGCGTCAAGAAGATCATCGACGACCGCCGCGCCATGGGCGAGGGCAAGCTGCCGATCGACTGGGGCATGGCCGAGAACCTGGCCTACGCCTCGCTGCTCGTGTCGGGCTACGGCGTGCGCATCTCGGGCGAGGACGTCGGGCGCGGCACCTTCTTCCACCGCCACGCCGCCCTGCACGACCAGAATCGCGAAAACTGGGACGAAGGCACCTTCTACCCGCTGGCCCACCTGCAGGAAAAGCAGGCCGGCTTCCAGTGCTTCGACTCGGTCCTCTCCGAAGAAGCCGTGCTCGCCTTCGACTACGGCTACGCCACCGCCAACCCGCACGAACTGGTGCTCTGGGAAGGCCAGTTCGGCGACTTCGCGAACGGCGCGCAGGTCGTCATCGACCAGTTCATCGCTTCCGGCGAAACCAAGTGGGGCCGCGCCTGCGGTCTCGTCATGCTGCTCCCGCACGGCTACGAAGGCCAGGGTCCGGAGCACTCGTCGGCGCGCATCGAACGCTTCATGACGCTGTGCGCGGAAATGAACATGGAAGTCTGCCAGCCGACGACGCCGGCCCAGATTTTCCACCTGCTTCGCCGTCAGGGCGTGCGCAACCAGCGCAAGCCGCTGATCGTCTTCTCGCCGAAGTCGCTGCTCCGTCACAAGGATGCCACCTCGACGCTCGACGAACTGAGCAAGGGCGAATTCCAGCGCGTGATCGGCGAGACCGACAAGCTCGACGCCAAGAAGGTGACCCGCGTCATCTTCTGCTCGGGCAAGGTCTACTACGACCTCGTCGCGGCGCGTCGCGAGCAGAAGCTCAACCACATCGCCATCGCCCGTCTCGAACAGCTCTACCCCTTCCCGGAAGAGTCGTTCAAGGCCGAGATCGCCAAGTACCCGAAGGCCACGGAAATCGTCTGGGTGCAGGACGAGCCGCGCAACCAGGGCGCTTGGTACTGGATCGCCTCGCGTCAGCATCTGGCCCGTTCGCTGAGCGACAAGCAGCACCTGCTGCTCGTTTCGCGTCCGGCCTCGGCGTCGCCGGCGGTGGGTTACCTCGCCAAGCACAACGCTCAACAGAAAGCCCTCATCGAGTCCGCCCTGGGCAAGATCGAGTACTGAAACCAGCATAAAAATACGGAGATATCATGCTCATCGACGTCAAAGTTCCGCAGCTGTCCGAATCCGTCGCCGAAGCGACCCTCGTGGCCTGGCACAAGAAGGCCGGCGAAGCCGTTTCGCGCGACGAAAACCTGATCGACATCGAGACCGACAAGGTCGTCCTCGAACTCCCCGCGCCGGATGGCGGCGTGATCGTCGAAATCATCAAGGGCGACGGCGACACCGTCGTCGCCGGCGAAGTCATCGCGCGCATCGACACCGCCGCCCAGGCTTCGGCCACAGCACCGGCCGCTGCCGCCGCACCGAAGGCCGCCGCGCCGGCGCCGGCTGCCGCGCCCGCCGCTGCCGCGCCGTCGGCCGCCGGCGTGGCCATGCCGGCCGCGCGCAAGATTCTCGACGAGAAGGGCATCGCCGCCGCCGACGTCACCGGCTCCGGCCGTGGCGGTCGCGTCACCAAGGAAGATGCACAAGCCGCCCAGCCGAAGGCCGCCGCTCCGGCGCTGGCCGCCGCGCCGGCCGTGCAGATCCCGCTCGGCGAGCGCCCCGAGCAGCGCGTTCCGATGTCGCGCCTGCGCGCCCGCATCGCCGAGCGCCTGCTGCAGTCGAAGAACGAAAACGCCATCCTGACCACCTTCAACGAAGTGAACATGGCGCCGATCATGGCGCTGCGCAAGCAGTACGGCGAGAAGTTCGAAAAGGCGCACGGCGTCCGTCTCGGCTTCATGGGCTTCTTCGTCAAGGCCGCGGTTGCCGCCCTGCAGAAGTTCCCGATCCTGAACGCCTCGGTCGACGGCAACGACATCGTCTATCACGGCTACATCGACATCGGCATCGCCGTCGGTTCGCCGCGCGGCCTTGTCGTGCCGATCATCCGCGACGCCGACCAGATGACCATCGCCGACATCGAGAAGAAGATCGCCGAATTCGGCCAGAAGGCCAAGGACGGCAAGATCTCGATGGAAGAACTGACCGGCGGCACCTTCTCGATCTCGAACGGCGGCATCTTCGGCTCGATGCTGTCGACGCCGATCATCAACCCGCCGCAGTCGGCCATCCTCGGCATCCATGCCACGAAGGACCGCGCCGTCGTCGAAAACGGCCAGGTCGTCGTGCGCCCGATCAACTATCTGGCGATGTCCTACGATCACCGCATCATCGACGGCCGCGAAGCCGTGCTCGGTCTGGTGACCATGAAGGAAGCGCTGGAAGATCCGGCCCGCCTGCTGCTCGGCGTCTGATGCACTAGAAGGAAAGGGGCGCGGCGCACGGGGTCAGAAGCCCCTTGCCCCGGCCCCTTTTTCTCGTTTCCACCAGGAGAAAGAACAATGTCCAAACAATTCGACGTCCTCGTCATCGGCGGCGGCCCCGGCGGCTACGTGGCCGCGATCCGCGCCGCGCAACTCGGCTTCAATGTCGCCTGCTGCGAATCCAACGCCTACGCCGATCCGAAGGGCGAACCGCGCCTCGGCGGCACCTGCCTGAACGTCGGCTGCATCCCGTCGAAGGCGCTGCTGCACACCTCGCACCTGTTCGAGGAAGCCGGCCACAGCTTCGCCGCGCAGGGTATCAGCGTCGGTACGCCGAAGATCGACGTGGGCAAGATGGTCGGCCGCAAGGACGGCATCGTCACGCAGCTGACCTCGGGCATCAAGGGCCTGTTCAAGAAGAACAAGGTGACCCAGCTCAACGGCCACGGCGCCTTCGTCGGCGCCGGCAAGGACGGCGGCTGGCAGGTCAAGGTCGGTAACGACGTCGTCGAGGCCAAGCAGGTCATCGTCGCCACCGGCTCCAAGGCGCGCCATCTGCCGGGCATCGCGGTCGACAACAAGATTGTCTGCGACAACGCCGGCGCGCTCGACATCGACGCCGTGCCGAAGAAGCTCGCGATCATCGGCGCCGGCGTGATCGGCCTCGAAATGGGCAGCGTCTGGCGCCGCCTCGGTTCCGAAGTGACCATCCTCGAAGCGATGCCCGACTTCCTGTCGGTCGCCGACGTCGACGTCGCCAAGGAAGCCGCCAAGGTGTTCGCCAAGCAGGGCCTGAACATCCAGACCGGCGTCAAGATCGGCGACGTGAAGACGTCGAAGAAGGGCGTCTCGATCGCCTACACCGACAAGACCGGCGCCGCGCAGAAGCTCGACGCCGACCGCCTGATCGTTTCCGTCGGCCGCGTGCCGAACACCGACGGTCTGAACGCCGACAAGGTCGGCCTGCAGCTCAACGAGCGCGGCCAGATCAACGTCGACGGCCACTGCCGCACCAACCTGCCCGGCGTGTGGGCGGTCGGCGATGTGGTCTCCGGTCCGATGCTCGCGCACAAGGCGATGGAAGAGGGCGTCATGGTTGCCGAGCTGATGGCCGGCCAGGCCGGCCACTGCAATTTCGACACCATCCCCTGGGTCATCTACACGAGCCCAGAGATCGCCTGGGTCGGCAAGACCGAGCAGCAGCTCAAGGCCGACGGCGTCGCCTACAAGGTCGGCAAGATTCCGTTCGCCGCCAACGGTCGCGCGCTCGGCATGGGCGACCCGACCGGCTTCGTCAAGATGCTGGCCGACGCCAAGACCGACCGCATCCTCGGCGTGCACATCATCGGCGCCAACGCCTCCGAGTTGATCTCGGAAGGCGTCGTCGCGATGGAGTTCGGCGCCGCGTCGGAAGACCTCGCGCGCATCTGCCACGCCCACCCGACGCTGTCGGAAGTCGTGCACGAAGCCGCGCTGGCCTGCGACAAGCGCCCGCTGCACTTCTAAGCGCTCCGGTGCTGTTCCCCGCCGTGCGGAAAACGCGCGGCGGGGACGGCGCAAAGGAAAAGGCGGGGTGTTTCGGCACCCCGCCTTTTTTTTCATTCCCGCCTTTGCCGAAACACCATGGCCTATCTCGAACTCGTCGGCCTGCTCGTCATCTTCGCACTGATCGCCTGGCTGGCCTGGAAGTCGATGTGAGCGCGGGCGGACCGGCCGCCCTTGACGGCGTCGTGCCGCCCGCGTCCGCGCTTCAGGCGGCCTGCGCTTCCTTCACGGCGCCGCGCGCCTCCAGGCGGTTGTAGCCGCTGACCAGAGCCTTGATCGACGCCGTGACGATGTTCGCGTCAATGCCCACGCCGTAGCACTCGCCGCCGCGACCGGGCTGCATCACCTCGATGAAGGCGCAGGCCTGGGCGTGGCCGCTGGCGCCCATCGAGCGCTCTTCGTAGCTGCGCACCTGCAGCGCGACGCCGATGCCCTGCAGGGCATGCACGGCGGCGTCGATCGGGCCGTTGCCCTCGCCGCTGATCAGGTGCGGCACGCCGTCAAGCTCGACGCTGATGCGGATGCCCTGCGCCTTGCCATGCTCGAACAGGTGGTGCTCGATGTAGCGCATGCTGCCGCGATCTTCGAGATAGGTGCCCGCGAAGAGCCGCCAGATGTCGGCCGCGCTCGCCTCGCCGCCGGTGCGCTCGGTGTGCGCCTGCACTTCGCCGGAGAATTCGACCTGCAGGCGGCGCGGCATCACGACGCCGTATTCGCTCTCTATCAGATAGGCGACGCCGCCCTTGCCCGACTGGCTGTTCACGCGGATGACCGAATCGTAGCTGCGGCCGACGTCGGCCGGATCGATCGGGAGATAGGGCACGTTCCACGCGGCGCCCGGCTCCTGTGCGGCGAAGCCCTTCTTGATCGCGTCCTGGTGCGAGCCGGAGAAGGCCGTGAACACGAGGTCGCCGACGTAGGGGTGGCGCGGGTGGATGGGCAACTGGTTGCAGTGCTCGACGGTGCGCGCGACGGCGTTGATGTCGGAGAAGTCGAGCTGCGGGTCGACGCCCTGCGTGTACATGTTGAGCGCCAGCGTCACGATATCGACGTTGCCGGTGCGCTCGCCGTTGCCGAACAGGCAGCCCTCGACGCGGTCGGCACCGGCCATCAGGCCGAGCTCGGCGGCGGCGACGCCGGTGCCGCGGTCGTTGTGCGGGTGCAAGGAGAGAATCACGCTGTCGCGTCGCGCCAGATGGCGGTGCATCCACTCGATCTGGTCGGCGTAGACGTTGGGCGTCGCCACCTCGACGGTGGCCGGCAGGTTGAGGATGACCTTCTTCTCAGGCGTCGCGCCCCACTCGGCAGTCACCGCGTCGCACACCTCGACGGCGAAGTCGAGTTCGGTCGCGGTGAAGGTTTCCGGGCTGTACTGCAGGATGAATTCGGTGTCCGGTTGTTCGGCGGCGAGCCGCTTGATTTGGCGCACGGCGTCGACCGCCAATTGCACGACCTCGGGGCGGCTCATGCCGAAGACGACGTCGCGGAAGGTCGGCGAGGTCGCGTTGTAGACGTGCACGATGACGCGCCGGGCGCCGCGCACCGACTCCATGGTGCGCTCGATCAGGTGGTCGCGCGCCTGGGTGAGCACCTCGATCGTCACGTCGTCGGGAACGTGGCCACCCTCGATGAGCAGGCGCACGAAATCGAAATCGGTCTGCGACGCCGACGGGAAGCCGACCTCGATTTCCTTGAAGCCGACCGCGCAGACGGTGCGGAACATGCGCATCTTGCGCTCGGCGTTCATCGGTTCGAACAGCGACTGGTTGCCGTCGCGCAGGTCGGTGCTCATCCAGATCGGCGGCGCCGAAATGACGCGGTTCGGCCACTGGCGGTCGGCGAGCGCGACGGGCGGGAAGGGGCGGTATTTGGCGGCGGCTTGCTGCATCATCGTGCGTTCTCCTGGCGGCGGTTCCGGTGCCTTTTCGCGCCGGCGGCAGCGGAAAGGGAATGACGACAGTTTACGGAAAAGCGCGCGGCAGGTGCTTGCGTTTTATCGCTTTGATTTTGTATTTTTGGCAATAAAATTGCCGTTTTATTTGTTTTGTTGATACTATTTTTGTAATTTGATTGAACGATGGATAGCATCATGCAGCTTGACCGCTACGACCGCCACATCCTCGAAGTACTGCAGCAGGACGGACGGATCAGCAACCAGGATCTCGCCGAGCGCATCGGCCTCTCGCCTTCGCCCTGCCTGCGCCGCGTGCGCGCGCTGGAGGAGGCCGGCATCGTCGCCGGCTACCGCGCGGTGCTCGACGCCAGGGCGCTCGGCCTGTCGCTGATGGCGCTGATTCACATCTCGATGGACCGCCACACGCCGGAACGCTTCGAGAATTTCGAAGCCAGGATCGGCGCGATCCCCGAAGTCATGGAGTGCCTGCTGATCACCGGGCAGGACGCCGATTACCAGATCAAGGCCGTCGTGCGCGACATGGACGCCTACCAGGAACTGCTGCTCGACCGCATCACGCGCATCGAAGGCGTGACCGGCGTGCATTCGAGCTTCGTCCTGCGCCGGGTGATCGACAAGAGCGCACTGCCGCTCGGGGAGAAGTAGGGCGCAGCGGCTTGCGCCGCCCTGTACTCAACTCCAGGCTTCGCCCAGCGCCTCGGCCTGCCGCAGCACCAGTTCCACTGCGCCCTCCTGCAAATCCGGCGGGTATTTGTACTTGCGCAGGATGCGCTTGACCATCAGCCGCAGCTTGGCCCGCACGCTCTCCCGGGCCGACCAGTCCACCGTCACGTTCTGGCGCAGGCTCTCGGTCAGCTCATGGGCGATCTTCTTCAGGGTCTCGTCGGAGAGTTCCCGCACCGCCGATTCGTTGTTAGCCAGGGCATCGTAGAAGCGCACTTCATCGTTGCTCAGCCCCAGTTCCTCGCTCCGGTTGGCAGCGGCGCGGAACTTCTTGGCCATGTCGATCAGCTCTTCGATCACCTGGGCCGTTTCGATGGCCCGGTTCTGGTAGCGTTTGACCACATTGGCAAGCAACTCGGAGAACTTCCTTTCCTGCACTACGTTGGTGGCAAAGCGGCTCCTGATCTCGCCCTCCAACAGGCGCTCCAACAATTCCACCGCCAGATTGCGCTCCGGCAGGTTGCTCACCTCGGCCAGGAACTCGTCATCCAGGATGCCGATATTGGGCTTGTCCAGGCCCACGGCCTCGAACACGTCCACCACCTCCCCCGACACCACGGCCGAGCCGATGATCTGGCGGATGGCCAGCTCCTTCTCCTCGTCGCTGCGCTTCTTGCGGCTCAGATCGCGCTTGGTCAGGATCACCTTCACCGCCTGCAAGAAAGCCACCTCCTCCCGCACCGCCTTGGCTTCGTCCAGGGTGCAGCACAGGGAGAAAGCCTTGCTCATGGCCAGAGCCGTATCGGCAAAGCGCTTCTTGCCCTCCTTCTGACCGAGGACAAAATCAGCGGCTCCCGCCAGGAGCTTGTGGCCGGCCCTGGCGAAATCGCTGTAATCAAAGCCGTGCAGCATGGCGCGCAGGAGATCGAGCTTCTCTTCCAGCACCGCATAGGCCTCGGCCGCATCCACCGTGGGCCGGCCCCGGCCCCGGCTGGCCGTGTATTCCTTGAGGGCGCTCTTCAACTCGTTGGCGATGCCGATGTAGTCCACCACCAGACCGCCCTGCTTGTCCTTGAACACCCGGTTCACCCGGGCGATGGCCTGCATCAGGTTATGCCCCTTCATGGGCTTGTCCACATACAGGGTATGGACGCAGGGGGCATCGAAGCCGGTGAGCCACATGTCCCGCACAATAACCAGCTGGAGCGGATCTTCCGGGTCCTTGAAGCGTTTTTCCAGGCGCTTCTTCACCTTCTTGCTGTAGAGGTGGGGCCGCAGCAGGGCCTTGTCGCTGGCCGAGCCGGTCATGACAATCTTGATCGCCCCCTTCTCCGGGTCGGCATCGTGCCAGTCGGGCCGCAGCCTGACGATTTCGTTGTAGAGATGGACGCAGATTTCCCGGCTCATGGCCACCACCATGGCCTTGCCGCGCTGGGCCTGGTTGCGCTCCTCGAAGTGGGCCACCAGGTCGGCCGCGACGCTGGCGATGCGGGGCTCGGCACCGACCACCCGCTCCAAGGCCGCCCACTTGCTCTTCAACTGGGCCTGCTGGCTTTCCTCCTCGTCCTCCGCCAGTTCGTCCACATCCGCGTCGATCTGGGGCAGTTGCTCGTCCCTGAGGGACAGCTTGGCCAGGCGGGACTCGAAGTAGATGGCCACCGTCGCCCCGTCTTCCTTGGCCTGCTGCATGTCGTAGACGTGGATGTAGTCGCCGAACACGACCCGGGTGTCCCGGTCCTCGCTGGCGACGGGCGTGCCGGTAAAGGCGACGAAGGTGGCGTTGGGCAGGGCGTCCCTCAGGTGCTGGGCGTAGCCCACCTCGTACACCGCCGTCGGCTCGGCCGCCTGGAGGGCGTTGCCGTCATTGGCGGCGGCGCCGGTCCGGGGCGCCTTCACGGTCTTCAGCTTCGCCTCGAAGCCGTACTGGGTGCGATGGGCCTCGTCGGCGATGACCACGATGTTGTGCCGGTCCGAGAGCATGGGGAAGCTGTCTTCGTCCTCCCCGGGCATGAATTTCTGGATGGTGGCGAAGACGATGCCGCCCGAAGGCCGGTTCGCCAGCAGGGCCCGTAGTTCCTGGCGGCTGGCCGCCTGCACGGGCGTTTCCCGCAGCAGGTCCTGGGACAGGGAGAAAACGCCGAAGAGCTGGCCGTCCAGGTCATTGCGGTCGGTGATGACGACGATGGTGGGGTTCTCCATCGCCGCCTCCTGCATCACCCGGGCCGCAAAGCAGGTCATGGTGATGCTCTTGCCGCTGCCCTGGGTATGCCAGACGACGCCGCCCTTGCCCTTGCGCGCCGCCTCGGTGGTGGGCCGGGAGGCTGCCACCACTTGCTGGATGGCGGCCCGCACGGCATGGAACTGGTGATAGCCGGCCACCTTCTTCACCAGCCCGCCATCGTCTTCGAATAGCACGAAAAAGCGCAGGTAATCGAGCAGGGTGGCCGGCGCCAGCAGGCCCCGCACCAGAGTTTCCAGCTCGTTGAACTGGCCCAGGGGGTCCAGATTCACCCCGTCGATGGTGCGCCACTGCATGAAGCGCTCGGCATCGCTGGAGAGGGCGCCCAGCCGGGCCTCGCTACCGTCGGAGATGAGCAGCAGCTCGTTGTACTGGAAGACGTCGGGAATCTGCTCCTTGTAGGTCTGGAGCTGGTCGTAGGCCTTCCTGATATCGGCGTTCTCGTCCGCCGGGTTCTTCAGCTCCAGCAGCACCAGGGGCAGGCCATTGACGAAGAGGATCACATCCGGCCGGCGGGTATGCTTCGGCCCCTTGAGGGTGTATTGATTCACCGCCAGCCATTCGTTGGCCGCAACATCTGCCCAGTCGATCAGGCGCACGAAGTCGCCCCGGGTCTCCCCGTCCCGCCGCACCTCCACCGGCACTCCGCCCACCAGCAACTGGTGGAAGCGGCGGTTGGCCGACAACAGGGCCGGAATGCCCAGGTCCAAAACCTGGCCCAGGGCATCCTCCCGGGCCGCCAGGGGGATATCCGGATTGAGACGCTGGATAGCGCTGCGCAGGCGCTCGATCAGCACCACCTGGCGGTAGTCGCTGCGCTCCGGCGTCGCCCCGTCGGCGGCCAGATCCGGGCCGAACAGGGGCGTGTAGCCCACCTCGGCAAGCCAGCCCAGGGTTTCCTGTTCCAGTTGGTCTTCGCTCATCTCGCGCCTATCTCAATTGCCCAGCAGAATCTGGTTCAAAGCCACATTGACGTAGTAATTGCTGCGCCCCATCTTGTGCTTCTCCACGAAGCCGCCGGCCGCCAGGGCGTCCAGGTACTTGCTGGCGGTCAGGCGCGACACTCCCAGGTCCCGTTCGATGAACTCGATCTTGGTATAGGGGTGCATGAACAGGTTGTTGATCAGGTCCTGGCTGTAAAACTTGTAGTCGGCGCGGATGCGGTGCTTGTAGTCGAACAGCGCCGCCTTGATCGCCTGGATGGTGCGGATGGTCTGTCCGGCGGTCTGCTCCACCGCTTCGAGCATGTACAGCACCCACTCCTCCCAGGCATCCCCATCCCGCACCGCCTGCAACAGGCGGTAATAGTCCGCCTTGGTGCGCACGATATGGCGCGAGAGATAGAGCACCGGCACCTCAAGCAGGCCTTCCTTGACCAGATAGAGCACATTGAGGATGCGCCCGGTGCGGCCGTTGCCATCGTAGAACGGGTGGATGCTCTCGAACTGGTGGTGGATCAACGCCATGCGGATCAGGGGATCAACCGGGAAACGCTCGCCATTGTTGATGAAGCGTTCCAGGTCTCCCATCAGGGCCACGATTTCGGCCGGGTCCTGGGGCGGCGTATACACCGTCTGCCCCGACCCGGTTTTCAGGGCTGTGCCCGGCAGCTTGCGGAAGCCGGCATTGTTACGCTCGAGCTCCGCCTGCATGGCCACGATGTGGTTGGCGGTCAGCAGGCCCGTGTCGAGCACCAGTCGGTAGCCCAGATGCAGGGCCTGCCGGTAGCGCAGCACCTCCTTGGCGGCTGGATTGGCAAAGGCCTCCGGCAGCACGTCATCCTTGAACAGCTCGTCGTGGGTGGTGACGATGTTCTCGATTTCGGAACTGTCCTTGGCCTCCTGCAAGCCCAGGGCGTTGATCAGGATGCCCTGGTTGGGAATGGACGCCGCCACCCCCTTCAGCTCCGCCAGGGCGCGGCTGGCACTGGCCAGGCGTTTCAGGATGGGCGCCGTGTCGAAGCGGGCGACATCCAGGGTTTCCAGGGAAGGCAGGGCAGTCATGGCCACAGGCGGGGGCCCGGTCTCGTGCATGAGAAAACGGCATCTCTATGCACGTCGCCGGGACATGTTTAAAGAATCCGTATTTTTATACACATCCCAGAGGACGTGTATAAAAATCGTCATTTTTTATGCATGTCCCGGACGGATAGTTAAGCCCACTTAAATACCGGGTCACGAATCTAGGCAGCTTCCGGCAGGCGCAACTGGCCGGAAATCAGGCGGGGCAGCAGGGTATCGCGGAGGGTGGCGAAGGTTTGGGCTTGCAGTTGGTTTTCACCAATTAAAGCAAGCAACGGAGCGGTCACATTGTGAAACGCCGTCATTACTTCATTACTTGGGAGAATGCTACGAATGCCAACTACAACCTCCGGACGTACAGCCGGATACGCACCTCCATCAGCCACGTGAGCGAAATACTCAATGGCTGAGTCCTGTGTCGCCGATAGATACACAAACTCGGTATTTTCAGGCTCTACGGGCCGCAACACTGCAAACCCGGTACTGCCAGTCAAATTACTGGATGCGTTATAAATAAACGCAAAGGAACGATTTCCAGGCCGAACTGTGCCGACAATCGAGTCTCCGCTACGCAACACTCGCCGTGCCCGGCTGGGCGCCTCATCGAACGCATAGCTCGTTATTTCGGCAACCTCATTGTTCTTGGCATTCGCCAAATCAATGTACGCCACGGTACTAGGGTGCTTCTTTGCCGTCCATGACTCAGGGTTGAGTACGGCAAACTCCGACAAGGCCCCAACCCGCCACCCTCTCGGCACCAAGCCCAATTCCGATTCCTCGAAGCTGTCCGGGAACAGGGCGGCGGTGGCTTCGTCCATGCCGTCCGGGGCGCGGCCTTCCATCTTGGCACGCACCGGGTCGAAATTGACGAACCAGGACTTAAACAGGGCCTGGGCGATGGCTTCCAGAGTGGCATTGGTTTCGCGCAAGAGGGTGATACGTTTCTCGGTGCCCTCTAACAAATCAACAATCAGACGATCTGTATCAGTTAGCTCAGGAACAGGGAAACTCAGGAAATCATCGCGTGCCAAGCCAAGGGTTGTCGTACCTGTTCCACAGCCTCGACAATATTCTCTGTAGCCTGGAGTACGGAGCAACCAGTACAGATATTCTCTCGAAATAGAAAGTCCATCAAAAACGAGTTTGACCGTGTCCTGAGTGAGCCGCCCTGATGAGATGTTATCTGGGACACGAGATACAGAACCCAACAGGTCGCCAGATTGGGTTACGTCTTTCAAAGAAACATATATATCGCCGGGACTAAGGGATATTTTTTCAGGGCATTCACCACCATATGTTTTGAAGCCACCGTGGCGAAACCCTCCATTCGGTTCTATTGAGGCCAAACCGAGCAACACAGGACCGGGCAAACCCACTAAGCCTCCCTTGTAGGTGGTGCCTCGTTGAAGGCTTACGAAATCACCCAAAGAGCGTTTATTCTCAAAACTCATACCCCAGCCCCCCCAGCTTCTGCCGAATCAGGGCATCCAGTTCCGCCCCCTTAGCCATCTGCTCCCCCAGCTTTTCGGTGAGCTGCTGCATCTTCTCGGCGAAGGCTTCATCGTCCTCTTCCACCGCTTCGGCGCCGACGTAGCGGCCCGGGGTCAGCACGTGGCCGTGCTGGGCGATCTCGGCCAGGGGCACGCTGCGGCAGTAGCCGGAGATGTCCTGATACTCTCCGGCCCCGGCCTCACCGCGCCAGGCGGCCACGGTGGCGGCGATGCGCTCAATGGCCGCGTCGCTCAATTCGGCCTGGACCCGGCTGATCATGGTGCCCAGTTTCCTGGCGTCGATGAACAGCACCTGGCCTTTGCGCACCGGCTTTTGCTTGACCAGGAACCACAGGCAGGCGGGAATCTGGGTGTTGAAGAAGAGCTGGCCCGGCAGGGCCACCATCACTTCCACCACGTCAGCCTCCACCATGGCGCGGCGGATGTCGCCCTCGCTGTTCTGGCTGGAACTCATGGAGCCGTTGGCCAGGACGATGCCGGCCCGGCCGTTGGCCTTGAGGTGGTACAGCATGTGCTGCAGCCAGGCGTAGTTGGCGTTGCCCTGGGGCGGGGTGCCATGGACCCAGCGGGGGTCGCCTTCCAGGCTGCCGTGCCACCAGTCGCTGATGTTGAAGGGCGGGTTGGCCAGGATGAAGTCGGCCCGCAGGTCCGGGTGCTGGTTGCGGGTGAAGGTATCCCCCGGCTCCCGCCCCAGGTTGTAGTCGATGCCGCGGATGGCCAGATTCATGGCCGCCAGGCGCCAGGTGGTGGGGTTGGATTCCTGGCCGTAGATGGAGACGTCGCCGATCCTGCCACCGTGGGCCTCGATGAATTTTTCCGACTGCACGAACATGCCGCCGGAGCCGCAGCAGGGGTCGTAAACCTTGCCGTGGTGGGGCGCCAGCACGGCCACCAGGGTCTTGACGATGGAGGCGGGGGTGTAGAACTGCCCGCCCTTCTTGCCCTCGGCGCTGGCGAACTGGCCGAGGAAGTATTCATAGACCTGGCCGAGCACGTCCCGGGCCTGGCCGGGATTACTGGAAAATGCAGTACCGAAACCGATGGCGGACACCAGATCCACCAGTTCCCCCAGCTTGCCGTCGGGCAGTTGGGCCCGGGCGTAGCGCTTGTCCAGGATGCCTTTGAGTTTGGGGTTTTCGCCTTCGATGGCGGCCAGGGCATCGTCAATGCGCTTGCCGATGTCGGTCTGCTTGGCCGCGCCGCGCAGGGCTTCCCAGCGGGCGGACTCGGGCACCCAGAAGACATTCACTTCTTTGTAGTAGTCCCGGTCCTCCAGTTCCTCAGCCAGGAGTTCGGCATCGCAGTCGTGGAGAAAATACTCGTCGCCTGCGTCGGCAAAGCGGCGGGTCAGCTCGGCCCGGCGGGCAGCGAAGGTGTCGGAAACGTACTTGAGGAAGATCAGGCCTAGGACCAGGTGCTTGTATTCGGCCGCGTCCATATTGGCCCGCAGCTTGTCAGCCGTGGCCCAGAGGGTTTTCTTGATGTCGTCCAGCATGGTGCTTTCAGCTTGAGTGAGGCCTTGGAGGCCGGATTATGACTTGCCGGCGCGCGGACTGCACCCTTTGGCGAGCGGTGTCCTTGCTTGTTCTCCGTGGAATGGTGCGCCGGGTGCGTTGATCCGGGCGGGGTTTGGCGTGGCGATCGGAGCGCCATCCCGCGCCGTCCCGTTTGGAATCGTTAAAGCAGGCCCTGCGCGCGCAGGAATTCGCCGACGGCCTGCCAGCGGGCGCCGTCGCCGGCTGCTGCCTCGGCCGCGCGTTCGTCGGCGCTTTCCTGCCAGGCGGCGAGGAGGCCGCGGCAGCAGTCGCGGAAGGCGGGCGCATCGTGCGCGTCGGCGGGCGGGGCGGCGAGGTCGCCGACCGCGGCGAGCAGGTCGGCGACCCGGCGCGGTTCGTCGATCAGGCGGCGGCCGTCCCAATCGACCTGGCGGGCGATGCCGTAGCAGGCGTACTTGAGTTCCGGCGCGGGCGTTTCTCGGCCGTGCAGGCGGAAGGCCATGACGCCGTGCGCGACGTGCGGCGGGTGGCGGTGGCCGCGCGCCGGGCCGATGGCCTGGATGGCGGCGAGCAGGCGGGCGTCGGCGCCTTTCGGGAAGAGCGCGCCGGCGCCTTTCGGGCGGCCGCCGAGCGCCTGCTGCAGGGCGTGGCGCAGGCGCTCGAGGGCGCCGTTCGGGGCGCTATGGGGAGCGTCGTGCGGATCGCTGTTGCGCATGGTCGGCGAAGTCGTCCGGGGGCGCGCTCAGGCGTCGAGCGGACAGCGGCTGTCCTGTTCGACGCTGACGGCGGGCGACGGCGGGTGGGCTTCGCCGGCTTCGAGGAATTCCAGGCGCAGTTCGATGCGGCGGCTTTCTTCCGGGCTGTTCTTCAGCGCGTTGAACGAGGCGCCGCTGACCAGAAAGAGTTCGTGCACGCTGCGCCGGTCGGCGTCGGACAGCGCCTGCGGTGCGCCGGGCGGCGCGAGCAGGGCGCAGAGCACGCGCTGCGAGCGCTGCAGGCTGAGGTTGAGGTTGTGCAGGTAGCTGCCGCGCGCGTCGGCGAAGCCTTCGACCGAGATGCGCTTGAGCCATTTCTCGCCGAGCGGGTCGCGCGCGAGCGCGAGCACCTGCGGCACGAATTCGCGCAGGAGGCGCATCTGCGCTTCGTTCAGGCGGTGGCTGTTGGTCTCGAAGCGGGCGCGTTCGCCGAAGTCGACGGCGGCGCCGCGCAGGGTCAGGCCGGGGAAGCGCTCGGTGATGACGCGCAGGCGCAGCAGGAAGGTCTGCAGGTCGTCGTCGCGCGCCTTCTTCTGGCGCTCGGCCTCGGAGACTTCGTGCGTGATGGCGAGCAGGGCGACGGTGAGCGCGACGAGAAAGAGCACCATCAGCGCCGTCATCAGGTCGGCGTAGGAAATCCAGAACGGTTTTTCGGCGTCGCCGCGCGCCGCCTTGCGGCCCGGGGAGCGCAGGCTGCCGGGGATCATCGCGCGGCGGCGCGGCCGGCCGGCGCGCGGGCCAGCGCGTCGGTCAGTTCCTCGACGGCGCCCTGCAGCGCCTCGACGGCGTCGACGACGCTCTTCTGGAACTGGCCGTTGCCGCTCGCCAGCGTCGCCTCGATGTTGTCGGCGAAGGCGGCGTGCGCCTGGCCGAGCACGTCGCTGACGCCGTGCAGATAGCTTTCCGCCTGCTGGCCGGCGCGACCGAAGGCGCCGGCGGCGTTTTCCAGGCGGCCGACCAGTTCGCCGGTGAGCGAGGCTTCGCGGCGTGCGTTGTCGACCGTCGCGGCGAGGTCGGCGACCATCTGCGCGATGGCCTCGCGCGCGCGCCGCTGCTCGTCCATCGACTGGCCGACCGCCTGCGCCGCCGCGCTCATCGCCGCCGCGGCCTGCGCCATGTCCTGGCCGGTACGGGCGAAGGCCGCGCCGGCCTGATTGATGCCGCTGCCGGCGCTTTCCAGGCGCCCGGCGGCGGCGTCGACGACGACCCGTCCGGAGCGTTCCAGCCCGCCGGCGACGCGGCCGAGCGCCTCGACGGCGGCGTCCATGCCGCCGGCCGTCTTCGCGAGCAGCTTTTCGAGATCGTTCTGGCGTGCGCCGAAGCTGCCGTCGAGGCGCGCGTTGAAGCCCTGCAGCGCTTTTTCCAGCGCGCCCGCGAGATTCGCGTTCTGGCTCGCGCCGAGCTTTTCGACGGCGGCCGCCATGCGCGCCAGCGGCTCGCCGAGCGCGGCGCCGACGGTTTTCGCGACGGCCTCGGAAACCGCCTTGCCGAGCAGGGCGGCCTGCGCCTGCTGCTGTTGCTGGCTGATTTCCTGCTGCCGGGCGAGCAGCCCCTCCATGCTCTGGCGCAGTTCGCCGACGATCGCTTCGCGCAGCTGCGCGCCCTGTTGCGCCGAGACTTCGGCGGCGCGCACGAGGCGCGCCAGATATTCCTCGCCGACGCCGGTATCGAACAGGCCGTCGATCAGTTGCACCAGCCGTTCGACCTGGCGGTAGCGCGCCGTGACCAGCGATTTCTCGATCCAGGTGAACAGCATGGCGAGTGCGATCGCCGCCGCCGAAATCTCGAAGGCGTGGCCGACGCCGCGGATCAGCCCGTGCAGGCCGGCGCGCACGGTTTCCGGGTTGCTCGACACCTCGAACTGCGCCAGCCCGGCGATCAGCCCGCTGAAGGTGCCGATGATGCCGATGCCGGTGAGAATGCCCGGCAGGTGCTTGTAGAACTCGGTCTTGAGCGGCGTGTCGACCAGCGCCTGTTCGGTGAAGAACTGCTCGGCCATCGTCGTCGCGCGCCACACGGCGACCTGCGGCGCACCCTTGGCCGGCGTCAGGCCGTGCAGCGTCTGCACGTATTCGCGCCAGAGATGGGCGAGGCGGGGCGTCGCCATCACCTCGCGGCCGATCTGCTGCGGGTCGGCAGGAGCGTCGCTGGCGGCGATCGCGCCCAGCGCGCGGATGGCGCGCTGCAGATCGCGCCCCAGCCACAGCGCGGGCAGCACGAAGTGCAGCACGAAGCCGGCGCCGACCAGCGCCAGCAGGCCACCGATCGCCCAGCCGCCGTGGCTCTGCCAGAGCAGGCCGATTTCGCTGAACGTGCTCATCGGGCCGCCGTCCGCCGCTCGCTCGCGCCGGCGCTCAGCTCAGCACCTGGCCGTGTTCGCGCGAGGCGTGGAAGCCGACTTTCTCCCACTTCTCGCGCGTCACGTCGAGGTTGTAGCGCGTGCTCGCCAGATACACGAGGTTGCCGTCGACGTCCTTGGCCATGCGGTGCTGCTGCTCGCGCTCGAAGTTGCGGCGCGTGGTTTCGTCGGGGAAGGTCAGCCAGCGCGCGGTGTAGATGTCGGCCGGCTCGAAGATGGCGTCGACCTTGTACTCGGTCTGCAGGCGCTGGGCGACGACCTCGAACTGCAGCGTGCCGACGGCGCCGAGCAGCATGGCGCCGCTCGCCAGGTTCTCGAAGACCTGGATCGCGCCTTCCTCGCCGAGCTCCTGCAGGCCCTTCTGCAACTGCTTGCTCTTCAGCGGGTCGCGCAGGCGCGCGGCGCGGAAGAGTTCCGGCGAGAAGTAGGGGATGCCCTTGAAGCCCAGCGTCTCGCCTTCGGTCAGCGTGTCGCCGATGTGCAGGTTGCCGTGGTTGTGGATGCCGATGATGTCGCCGGCCACCGCGTCCTCCATCAGCACGCGCTCGTTGGCCATGAAGGTCAGCGCGTTGGCCAGCTTCATCTCGCGGTCCATGCGCACATGCTTGACCTTCATGCCCGAGCTGTAGCGCCCGGAGCAGACGCGGAAGAAGGCGATGCGGTCGCGGTGCTTGGGGTCCATGTTGGCCTGGATCTTGAACACGAAGCCGGTGAACGGCGCCTCGGCCGGCTGCACCATGCGCTTGCCGGCGTCGCGTTCCTGCGGCGGCGGCGCCCAGTCGAGCAGCGCCTGCAGGATTTCCTGCACGCCGAAGTTGTTGATCCCGGAGCCGAAGAAGACCGGCGTCTGCTGGCCGGCCAGGAAGTCGACGAGCGAGAAGGGATTGCTGGCGCCCTGGATCAGTTCGACGTCCTCGCGCAGCTTGGCGACTTCGAGCGGGAACTGCTGGTCGAGCAGCGGGTTGTCGATGCCGTCGAGCTTCTCGGCCACGCTCTTCTTTTCCTCGCCGGGCGCGAAGCGCAGCAACGAGTTTTCGAGCAGGTGATAGACGCCGCGGAAGGTCTTGCCCATGCCGATCGGCCAAGTCACCGGCGCGCATTCGATGCCGAGCACCGATTCGATTTCCTCGAGCAGTTCGAAGGGCTCGCGCACTTCGCGGTCGAACTTGTTCACGAAGGTGATGATCGGCGTGTTGCGCATGCGGCACACGTCGAGCAGCTTGATCGTCTGCGTTTCGACGCCCTTGGCCGCGTCGATCACCATGACGGCCGCGTCGACGGCGGTCAGCACGCGGTAGGTGTCTTCCGAGAAGTCCTCGTGGCCCGGCGTGTCGAGCAGATTGACGGTGTGGTCCTGGTACTCGAACTGCATCACCGAACTGGTCACCGAAATGCCGCGCTGCTTTTCCACCTCCATCCAGTCCGAGGTCGCGTGGCGGGCGCTCTTGCGCCCCTTCACCGTGCCCGCCATCTGGATCGCGCCGCCGAACAGCAGCAGCTTTTCGGTGAGCGTCGTCTTGCCGGCGTCGGGGTGGGAAATGATGGCGAAGGTGCGGCGCTTCTGCACGTCGCGCAGAAGCTCGGGCGGGTAGGGCGTGGCGGTCATGGGGATTCCGGAGTGCAAAAAAGGCCGCCGGGCGCCGAACGGGTCGGCGGCAGGCGGCGCGCAGGCTGAACTATAGCAGAAACAGGGACTTCCCCGAGGCCCGGCGGCTCAGGCGCGGTGCGCCAGGAAGCGGTCGAGCTGCGCCGCGAAGGCGCGCTGGTCGGCCGCCGTGAGGGCCGGCGGTCCGCCGGTTTCGACGCCGCTGGCGCGCAGCGTGTCCATGAAGTCGCGCATGTTGAGCAGCGCGCCGATGTTTTCCTTCGTGTAGCGCTCGCCGCGCGGGCTCAGCGCGTGGCCGCCCTTGGCGACGACTTCGGCGGCGAGCGGAATGTCGCTGGTGATTACGAGGTCGCCGGCGCTAAGGCGGCGGACGATCTCGTTGTCGGCCACGTCGAAGCCCTTGGGCACCTGCACGCTGCGGATGTGCGGCGATGGCGGCACCGACAGCGTCTGGTTGGCGATCAGCGTGAGCGGCGTCGCGGTGCGCACCGCGGCGCGGAAGAGAATGTCCTTGACGGCGCGGGGGCAGGCGTCGGCGTCGACCCAGATGTGCATGCGGCGGTTCTTTCTGCGGTTCGGGTTCAGAGCAGCTTGCGGCTGACGAGTTCGTCCTTCAGCCAGGCGTAGCAGATCGGCGCGGCGACCAGCCCGGCGACGCCGAAGATGCTTTCCATGACGAGCATCGCGGTGAGCAGTTCCCAGGCGCTGGCGCGGATCTGCGTGCCGACGATGCGCGCGTTGAGGAAGTATTCGAGCTTGTGGATGAGGACCAGGAAGGCGAGCGAGGCGACCGCCACGGCGGGCGAGTGGGCGAGGCTGACGATGACGATGCCGGCGTTCGAGAGAAGGTTGCCGACCACCGGCAGCAGGCCGGCGACGAAGGTGACGACGATCAGCGTCTTGCTCAGCGGCAGGTGGATGCCGAACAGCGGCAGGACGACGGCGAGGTAGAGGCCGGTGAGCACGGTGTTGATCGCGGAGATCCGGACCTGCGCGAAAACGATGCGCCGGAAGGCTTCGCCGAGGCGGAAGGCGCGTTCGCCGAGGGCGCGCGCGAACGGCCCCATGCGCCGGCTGGCGCCGTCTTCGCGCAGCGAGACGAGGCCGCCGACGACCATGCCGATCAGCACGTGCGCGAGCATGTGGCCGGTTTCGCGGCCGATGCGCTGCAGCTCGGCGGCGTGCTCGCGCAGCCAGTCGGTGATCGCCGCGCGCAGGCCGGCGGCGCCCTCGGGCAGCAGGTCGGCGACCCAGGGCGGCAGCACCTGGCGCGAGCCGTCGAGGATTTCCGCCATCTTGGCGAGCAGCGCGGAGAGGCTGCCGCCTTCGCTCTTGATGAAGAGGTGCAGTCCGAAGCTGATCGCGATGAGCGCGCCGACGACGAGCAGCATGACCACGGCGGCGGCGATTTCGCGCGCGCGCTTGCCGGACAGGCGGCGGGCGAAGAGCGGCGCCAGCGTGCGCACCAGCTCGTACACCAGCAGGCCGGCGATCAGCGCCGGCAGCAGGTGCGTCGACAGCACGAAGAGCATGGCCAGCCCGGCCAGCGTCCAGGCGGCGTATTCGTGGGGCGTCGGGCGGACGTTCGGGGCGGCGGTATCGGGCATGGCGGCTCCAGTGGGCGGCGGCGTCAGGCGTTCGGCGCGTTGTGTGGCAGGCGGGCCGCTGCGCCTGCCGGCGTGTCGTCCGGCCGGTGCGCCGCCAGCCATGCGGTCGCGCCGCGTCCGGCGGCGCGACCGCTGGCGAAGCAGGCGGTAAGGAGGTAGCCGCCGGTCGGCGCTTCCCAGTCGAGCATTTCGCCGGCGCAGAAGACGCCGGGCAACTCTTGCAGCATCAGCGCCGCGTCGAGCGCTGCGAAGCGCACGCCGCCGGCGCTGCTGATCGCTTCGTCGAGCGGGCGCGGCGCGACGAGGCGCAGGGGCAGCGCCTTGAGCGCCGCGGCCAGTGCCGGCGGGTCGGCGAGGACGGCCGGCGCGAGGCATTCGCGCAGCAGGCCGGCCTTGACGCCCTTGATGCCGAGGCGGCTTTGCAGGTGGCTGGCGAGCGAGCGCGCGCCGCGCGGGTGCGTCACTGCGGCGAGCACCTGCGCCGGCGTGCGGCCGGGCAGCAGGTCGAGTTCGAGCGTCGCCGCGCCGTGCGCCGCGATGGCGTTGCGTAGCGCGGCCGAGAAGGCGTAGATCAGGCCGCCTTCGACGCCGCTGTCGGTGATGACGAATTCGCCCTGCCGCTGGCGGCGGACGCCGCGCGCGTCGGTGCACGCGGCGGCGACGTTCTTCACCGGCAGGCCGGCGCAGCGCGTGCGGAAATGTTCGCTCCACGCGGCGTCGAAGCCGCAGTTGGCCGGCTTGAGCGGCGCCACCGGGACGCCGGCCCGTTCGAGCAGCGGCACCCAGCGCCCATCCGAGCCGAGGCGCGCCCAGCTGCCGCCGCCGAGCGCGAGGACGACGGCGTCGGCGGTGAAGGCGAGGCTGGACGCAGCGGAGGCGTCGGCGCTGCCGGATGCGGCGGATGCGGTGGCATCGCGCGGTGTCGCGAAATGCAGCGTCGTCCGCCCGTCGCCGCCGCGTTCCCAGCCCGTCCAGCGATGCCGCACGTGAAAGCGCACGCCGGCTTCGCGCAGGCGGTGCAGCCAGGCGCGCAGGAGCGGCGCGGCCTTCATTTCGGTCGGGAAGACGCGCCCCGAGGTGCCGACAAAGGTGTCGATGCCGAGGCCGTGGATCCAGTCGCGCAGCGCGTCCGGCCCGAAGGCGTCGAGCAGCGGCGCGATCTCCCGTTCGCGCTCGCCGTAGCGCGCGCGGAAGGCGGCGGCGGGCTCGGCGTGCGTGATGTTCATGCCGCCCTTGCCAGCCATCAGGAACTTGCGGCCGAGCGAAGGCATGGCGTCGAACAGGGCGACGCGCAGGCCGGCGGCGGCCAGCGTCTCGGCGGCCATCAGGCCGGCCGGTCCGCCGCCGACGATGGCGACTTGCTGCTGGGGGACGGCGACGGCGGGCATGCGCGTTCCGGGGTCAGGCGTGCGCGCGCGCCGCCGGCTGCGCCAGGCGCGGCGTCAGCCAGTGCAGGCCGAGCGCCGGCAGCGCCGCCTGCAGGCGCTCGGGCTGCGCCGAGGCGAGCAGGTGCAGGCGGCCGCGGCCGTGCGCGGTCGGCCCGGCGAGGCGCACGCACTGGCGGGCGACGGCGTCGGCCACGTCGACCAGCGCGGCGCGCCCGGCGACGACGGGTTCGAGCAGCGGCGCAAGGAAGGCGTAGTGCGTGCAGCCGAGGACGATCTGGTCGGCGCCGGCGTCGAGCAGCGGCGCGAGCTGGCGGCCGACTTCGGCGGCGAAGTCCGGGTCGGCGAGGTGCAGCGTTTCGACCTTGGTCGCCCAGCCCGGACAGGCCGCGACGTCGACGCGGACGCCGTCGGCGTGCTCGCGGATCAGGCGGGCGAGGCGCTCGCTGCGCGCCGTCGATACCGTGGCGAGGACGGCGATGTGGCGGTTGCGCGAGGCCTTGGCGGCCGGCTTGACGCCGGGCTCGACGCCGACCACCGGCACCGCCGGGAAAGCGGCGCGGAAGGCGGCGACGGCGGCGGCGGTGGCGGTGTTGCAGGCGACGACGACGAGCGTGCAGCCGCGCTCGACGAGGTGGCCGCCGATGGCCAGCACGCGCGCGCGGATGAAGGCGTCGTCCTTGTCGCCGTAGGGCACGTGCGCGGTGTCGGCGAAGTAGACGAGGTCTGCCTGCGGCAAGGCGCGGGCGATCGCCGCGAGCACCGAGAGGCCGCCGAGGCCGCTGTCGAAGATGCCGATCACCGGGGTGTCCTGTGGCTCGTCATGGGGCGCGGCCTAATGCGCGACCGTCCGCGAGAAGACGTTGAGCACGACGACGCCCGCGACGATGAGACCGATGCCGAGCAGCGCCGGCGCGTCGAGACGCTGGCCGAAGAGCAGCCAGCCGGCGAGCGCGATGAGGACGATGCCGGCGCCCGACCAGACGGCGTAGGCGACGGCCACGGGAATCGTGCGCAGCGTCAGCGAGAGGAGGAAGAAGGCCGCGCCGTAGGCGAGCACCACGAGCAGCGACGGCCACGGCTTGCTGAAGCCTTCGCTGCTTTTCAGCGCCGAGGTGCCGACGACTTCGGCAAGGATCGCCGCCGAGAGGAATAGCCAGTTCTTCATCGCGTCGCTCAGCGCGCGGCGGTGACGACGACTTCGAGGCCGAAGTCGGGGTTGGCCAGCTTCGCTTCGAGGCAGGCGCGCGCCGGCGCGGTGCCGGGCGGCAGCCAGGCGTCCCAGATGGCGTTGACCGCCGCGTAGTCGGCCATGTCGCGCAGGTAGAGGGTGACCATCAGGAGCCGGTTTTTATCGCTGCCGGCCTGCAGCAGCAGGCGTTCGACGCTGGCCAGCACCTCGTGCGTCTGGGTGCCGATGTCGGCGTCCAGCGTCTGCGGCACTTCGACGAGATAGACGGTGCCGGCGTGCGCGACGGCGTCCGAGTAGCGCGGCGTCGTGCCGAAACGTTCGATGCTCTGGTCGAGGCTCATGGGTGTCTCCAGTGTCTCCAAAAGACGAAGCCGGCGCGCGGCCGGCTTCGGGTCAGCGGTGCGGCGAGGTCACGGGACCGGTCAGGCGACCGCGACCGGGATCTTGCCGATCTTCGCCTGCCATTCCTTCGGGCCGGTGTTGTGCACCGAGGTGCCGGAAGAATCGACGGCGACGGTGACCGGCATGTCCTTCACGTCGAACTCGTAGATCGCTTCCATGCCGAGGTCGGCGAAGCCGACGACCTTGGCCGTCTTGATCGCCTTCGCCACGAGGTAGGCGGCGCCGCCGACGGCCATCAGGTAGGCCGATTTGTGGTTCTTGATCGCCTCGATCGCGGCCGGGCCGCGTTCGGCCTTGCCGACCATCGAGATGAGGCCGGTCTTGGCGAGCATCATCTCGGTGAACTTATCCATGCGCGTCGCCGTCGTCGGGCCGGCCGGGCCGACCGCTTCGTCGCGCACCGGATCGACCGGGCCGACGTAGTAGATCACGCGGTTGGTGAAGTCGACCGGCAGCTTCTCGCCCTTGGCCAGCATGTCCTGGATGCGCTTGTGCGCGGCGTCGCGGCCGGTCAGCATCTTGCCGTTGAGGAGCAGGGTCTGGCCCGGCTTCCAGCTGGCGACTTCGGCCGGCGTCAGGGTGTCGAGGTTGACGCGGGTGGACTTCTCGGTGTCCGGCGCCCAGGCCACGTCCGGCCATTCGCTGAGGTCGGGCGGCGTGAGGATGGCCGGGCCGGAGCCGTCGAGGTGGAAGTGCGCGTGGCGGGTGGCGGCGCAGTTCGGGATCATGGCGATCGGCAGCGAGGCGGCGTGCGTCGGGTAGTCGAGGATCTTCACGTCGAGCACGGTGGTCAGGCCGCCGAGGCCCTGCGCGCCGATGCCGAGCGCGTTCACCTTTTCGTACAGTTCGAGGCGCAGTTCCTCGACGCGATTGCTCGGGCCGCGCGCGATCAGTTCGTGGATGTCGACCGGCGCCATCAGCGATTCCTTGGCGAGCAGCATGGCCTTTTCCGGCGTGCCGCCGATGCCGATGCCGAGGATGCCCGGCGGGCACCAGCCGGCGCCCATCGTCGGCACGGTCTTGAGCACCCAGTCGACGATCGAGTCGGAGGGGTTGAGCGCGTAGAACTTCGACTTGTTCTCCGAGCCGCCGCCCTTCGCCGCGCAGATGACTTCGACGTGGTGGCCGGGGACGATCTCGTAATGCACGACGGCCGGGGTGTTGTCCTTCGAGTTCTGGCGCTTGCCGGCCGGGTCGAGCAGCACCGAGGCGCGCAGCTTGTTGTCCGGGTTGCCGTAGGCGCGGCGCACGCCTTCGTTGCACATTTCCTGCACCGAGAGGGTGGCGTCCCATTTCACGTCCATGCCGACCTTGAGGAAGATCACGGCGATGCCGGTGTCCTGGCAGATCGGGCGGTGGCCTTCGGCGCACATGCGGCTGTTGGTCAGGATCTGCGCGATCGCGTCCTTGGCGGCCGGGCTTTCTTCGCGCTCGTAGGCGGCGCCGAGCGCCTTGATGTAGTCGAGCGGGTGGTAGTAGCTGATGTACTGGAAGGCGTCGGCGATGCTCTGGATGAAGTCTTCCTGGCGGATCGTGGTCATTTCAGGCTCTCTCTCGGTGGCTGGCGCCCAGCGTCCGGATTCGACGCTGGCGGATTCGACGGGCTTGCGCTTGCTAAGGCGGAGGATTTTACACCAAACGGCGGGCGCGTTCGGCGCCGGGCGGCCGGCGCGGCGCCCACGCCGCGCCGCTTTCTCCCGGTCGTCAGGAGGTCGCGCGCGTCGGTTCGCGCAGCAGTTCGAAGCGCGCCTGCAGATCGGCCAGCGCTTCCGTCTCGCCGCGCACGCGGAAGAGGGCGCCTTCGCCGTCGGCGCTCTCTTCCAGCACCTGGCAGCTGGCGTAGATTTCGCCGCGCAGCTGCTGCGCCGACCAGGGCAGGAAGAGTTCGGCCTCGGCGAGGTTCCGCTGGAAGAAGGCGACGATGGCCGCGTGCAGCCGCGCGACTTCTTCCGGGCGGCGCGCGCTCATCACCACGCAGTCCGGGTACTGCGCGCGCAGGGCCGCCGTGCGCTCTGCCTGCGCGACCTCATCGCCGACGTGGTCGATCTTGTTGAAGACGCGAATGCGCGGCACGACGTCGGCGCCGATCTCGGCGAGCACCGTGTCGGTGACTTCGAGCTGGCGCTCGAAGCCGGGGTCGCTGGCGTCGATCACGTGCAGCAGCAGCGAGGCGTCGAGCGCCTCGTCGAGCGTCGACTTGAAGGAGGCGACGAGGCCGTGCGGCAGGTTCTTGATGAAGCCGACCGTGTCGCTGACCAGCACGCGCGGCACGCTTTCCGGGTAGAGGGTGCGCACGGTCGTGTCGAGCGTCGCGAACAGCTTGTTGGCGACCAGCACCTTGCTGCCGGTGAGCGCGCGCATCAGCGTCGACTTGCCGGCGTTGGTGTAGCCGACCAGCGCGACGCCGGCCAGCCCTTGCCGTTCCTGCCGCCGCGCGCGCTGCGTCTTGCGCTCGGCCTCCATGGCGACGATTTCCAGCTGCAGCTCGGCGATGCGGTCGCGGATCTTGCGCCGGTCCAGCTCGGTGTGCGATTCGCCGGCGCCGCGTCCGCCGGTGCCGCTGCGCTGCCGCCCCTGCGGCCCGGCGAGCTTGGCCGCCTCGCGCAGGCGCGGCGCCATGTAGCCGAGGCGGGCGATTTCCACCTGTGCCTTGGCGGCGCGCGAGCGCGCGTTGCGGTGGAAGATTTCGAGGATGACCATGGTGCGGTCCATCACCTCGCAGCCGACTTCCTTTTCGAGATTGCGCGCCTGCGACGGCGAGATTTCGTGGTCGACGAAGAGGGCTTCGATCTCGCGCCCCTCCACGTCGGCGGCCGGCGCCGCTGCGTCGTAGCCTGCGTCGGCGGCCCCGCCGTTCACGAAGGCCTGTATCTCCTGCCGCTTGCCGACGCCCAGATAGGCCGTCGTGTCGAAGCCGCCGCGCTTCTGCACGAAACTGTGCACCACCTCGAAGCCCAGCGTTTTCGCCAGCTCGCGTAACTCGGTAAGCGAGGCTTCGAACTCGACGTCGCTGACGTTTGGTAACTGAACCGACGCTGCGATGGCGTAGCGCGGCTTCTCTTTGACTTCACTTCGCATTCGGATATTGCTTCTCTTGATTGGATTGGGCGAAGGCGGATAGTACCCGCCAAATTGATGGGCGCCGATAGGAATGTTGGGGGAATGGGGCGTCTGGGGCGTGGCTGCGAACGGTGAGACTGCCGGATCAAAAACTGAAAAGCTGCCGGTACGAATCCCGAAAAGGAAATGGGAAGAAAGCTTGGGTTCAATCAGGAACGGCCTCTTGCCGGCGTTGTTAGCGCCCTGAAATCCGATGGGCGCCGATAGGCGCATTGATCGGCAGTTGTTACCTGTGTGTTTGATTCTCTATCGGCCGGGGTTCTCAATGTCATAACTGTCATGCCAGTATCCGCTTATAAGCAATCCCCGATGGGGCCGTTGAATCAGCGATACAGGCCGGCACATGATTAATCCCCGCATTTTCCGGTTGTTCGCCATGGCTGGAGCGTGCTTCCTGCTGCTCGTCACCTTCATGTCCGGAGTGTATGTTGGCGCATACCAATTCAATGCGATGGAGGCTTCCGGTCGGGCAGCTCTCTTGGTTTATGAACTCAGCGCCTTACGGCATGGTTCTGCCGACAAGCTCATCAATACAAAAGAACTGGGTCTCGATGGCGCCATCGTTAAGGCGCTAAGGTTCCAAGAGTCCGGTCATCCCTGGCGGTTCTTCCCTTGTTCCGAATCCTACGACCACTCGGAGTATCTCAAGATCGCAGGCGCTTACCGGAAGAAGCATCCCTCGCCAACTCCATCGGTCGACTTTGGAAACGGGCCGGACCTTCAGGAGGAGACGGCGGCTTACGCGGCAGAAGTGGCAAAACGAATGGAGCAGCTGCAGCATCGCTATGGCGGCTAAGGCATTTTCCTGCTTATGCCGCGTCACTTGGTTTGGGGTATTGGTCTCGCGCGATTTACCTCGTGACTGCTGCGGGGACCGGTTTGGTCCGTACGCAGCTTGTCCACCAACTAGAAGAGTGGTCGCACCTTCACGCCAAAGCGTCGCCCCACAAGATGGAGCTTGCCGTTCATTCTAAATATGCTTTCGGCAATTTTTACCGCAACCTTCCCTATTGCCGATGGTATGCCGGCAAAAAGTGATGCGGAGCTTTTCCTCATGCTCGGAAAGCGTTATGTAGCCGTTGAAATAAAGAGATTGGCACTGCTGCTCGATGATCTGGCCCGTCTTTTGCTGGCTGTCGCATATGCCAAATAATTGCAAGCAAGGAGCGCCCAATGTCAATCAATGTTCTTTCTTCGCCCGTCAATCGGCTTTACGGCGTCGGGTATGACATGAGCGCCAACCGGACGAGTGCTGCTAACAAAAGCGTTTCGTCTTTTACCGGTGACAATGAGAGATCGGTCACCATTTCCGGTGCGGGACGACAGGCATTGGAGGCGGAGCAGGCTTTGCTAACGAACAGCAGCGGAGCAGGGCAAGAGACGCTGCCGGCCGGGATGGAGTTGCTTCAGGTACCGTCATGGTTTTCGGATTTTGCTTTCCAGGTTGCTCCATCCGACCCCAAGTTTGCCCAAATATACCCACAAGCCGCTGCTGCACCGCAATTGCTGCACGAATTCGGACTCAAGCTTTTTGAACATTTAGGAAAAGCAGTGGCGGATGCCGTTGGACCGTCAGCGGATCTGGAGTTGTTTCACCAGAAGTTGATCGTCGATAAGCAGTCAAGCGAGCAGATAAGACAACAGCTTGTCGCAAATATCCGACAGGACCCGGAGATGATGGCGGCGATGGAGCAACTAGGGCTGACTGGCATGCTGTCGGCTAGCGATGCGCATGCCGCTAAGGGGAGTCGCTCCGGGTAGGTGTTCTGTAAATGGATCTCGGGAGTAAATGCTTGGTATGTGAAATGAATGTAAATGTGCCGTGCATATTGGCGCAACCGCCATAAAAATTCATTCGAAATATAACTTTGCCATTTCACGTCGGGGCTGGAACCATGGTTATGGCGCTTCACGCATAGCCGCGGGTTCCCTGTGGTGATGACCATCGCCGCTTGTCCATCACCGTGTCTTCCGCACCTGCACCGGCAGTCGCATCCCTAAACCTCGTCGCTCGGCAGCGGCGCCAGCAGCGCCGCGATGTCCGATTCGCCGAACTTGGCGCTGCCTTCGAAATCCTCTGAAAGTATCCCGGCGGCGAGTTCGGCTTTCTTTTCCTGCAGGGCGAGGATTTTTTCCTCGATGCTGCCGGCGACCACCAACTTGTAGACGAACACCGGCTTGTCCTGCCCGATGCGGTGGGCGCGGTCGGTGGCCTGGTTTTCGGCGGCGGGGTTCCACCACGGATCGTAGTGGATGACGGTGTCGGCGGCGGTGAGGTTGAGGCCGACGCCGCCGGCTTTCAGGCTGATCAGGAAGATCGGGACTTCGCCGTTCTGGAAGCGCTGGATCGGCGTCTGCCGGTCGACGGTCTGTCCGTCGAGGCGGACGAAGGCGAGTCTTTCGCGTTCGAGTTCGGCTTCGATCAGGTCGAGCATGCCGGTGAATTGCGAGAAGAGGAGGACGCGGCGGCCTTCGTCGATCATCTCGGGCAGGACGTCCATCAGCAGGTCGAGCTTGGCGCGTTCGCGCACGCGGGCGGCGGCCGGCAGCTTGAGCAGGCGCGGGTCGCAGCAGACCTGGCGGAGCTTGAGCAGGGCGTCGAGGATGACGATCTGGCTGCGCGCGAAGCCCTTGGCGGAGATTGCGTCGCGCACCTGCTTGTCCATCGCGCTGCGCACGGTTTCGTAGAGGTCGCGCTGCGCGCCGCCGAGCTGGACGGCGCGCACGATGGTCGTTTTCGGCGGCAGATCGCGCGCTACGTCGTCCTTGCGCCGGCGCAGGACGAAGGGGCGGATGCGGCGGGCGAGCAGTTCGCGGCGCAGGGTGTTGCCGTGCTTTTCGATCGGCGTGCGCCAGGCGCTGGTGAACTGGCGGGCGTCGCCGAGGAAGCCGGGCAGCAGGAAGTCGAACTGCGCCCAGAGTTCGCCGAGGTGGTTTTCCAGCGGCGTGCCGGTCAGGCAGAGGCGGTGGCGGGCGCGCAGCTTGCGCACGACGACGGCGGCCTTGCTGGCGGCGTTCTTGACGGTCTGCGCTTCGTCGAGGATGAGCAGGTGCCAGTCCTGCGCGGTGAGGACTTCCTCGTCGCGCCAGAGCAGCGGGTAGGTAGTGAGGCAGACGTCGTGTTCGGCGATGCGGTCGAAATGCAGCGCGCGGTCCTTGCCGTGCAGGGCGAGCACGCGCAGGCCCGGCGCGAAGCGTTCGGCTTCGCGCTGCCAGTTGAAGACGAGCGAGGTCGGAAGGACGATCAGCGCCGGCCGGTCGAGGCGTCCGCCTTCCTTTTCGAGCAGCAGGTGGGCCAGCGTCTGCGCCGTTTTGCCGAGCCCCATGTCGTCGGCGAGGATGCCGGCGAGGCCGTGCCGGCGCAGGTGTTGCAGCCAGTCGATGCCTTCCTGCTGGTAGGGGCGCAGTTCGAGCGCGAGGCCGGCCGGCGGCGTCGCCCGTTCCGGCGCGCGCGCGCCGGGGAGGGTGGCGGCGAAGCGCTGCACGGCGTCCAGCCCTTCGCTGCGCCAGGGGCCGCTGTCGACGATGCCGGCGAGGCGCTCGGCGTCGAATTTCGAGATGCGCAGCTTGCCGTCGGCGGGCAGCGTGTCGAAGAGGTCGATCAGGGTGCGCGCCAGCGGCTTGAGGCGCCCGGCCGGGACGGCGAAGCGCCGGTTCTCGGCGTCGCTGAGGACGACGCGTTCCTCGTCGTGGATGTCGGCCAGGTCGCCGGCGTCGAGCCAGCGCGGATCGCGCTGGAAGAGGGCGTAGAGCAGGGGCGCCAGTTCGATGCGCTGGCCTTCGACCTCGATGCCGAGCGTGACGTCGAACCACGGGTTGCCGTCCTCGGGCAACGGGCCGATGTCGAGGTCCCATTCGCCCGTCTCCTGCAGGTGGTGCCGGAAGTCGCCGGGGAAGTCGATCTCCCAGCCGCTTTCGCGCAGGCGCGGCGCGAGTTCGCCGAAGAAGCGCGTCCAGGCGTCTTCGCTCTCCAGGCCGAGCAAGCCCTCGGGGGCGGCGCTGCCGTAGAAGTGCAGGGCGTGGCGCGGCGGCGGGGCGAAGCCGAGGAGCTTCAGTTCGGCGAGGTATTGCTGCTCTTCGGCGCTGCGCCGCTTGATGCGCACCGCTTCGCCGTCGGGCAGGGTGGCGAATTCGGCGCTGTCGTGCGGGGCGACGGTGACGCCGGCGTAGTCGAAGTCGACCAGCGCGTAGTCGTAGGCGACCTGCCCGTAGCTTGCCGCGTACTGGCGATGCGGGGTGAGGCCCCAGAGGTTGGCGGTGCGCAGGCGCAGGATGGGAATCGGCGCGGCTTCGATCTGGCGGATGGGGCGTCCGCTCTCGCGGCGCGGCGAGGGCAGGTGCGGCGCGGTTTCGCGCAGCACTTCGGCGACCACGGCGACGTCGACCGGCGTCAGCGCGGGCAGGGTGAGCAGGCGCGAGAGCACGCCCGGCGGCGCGTCGCTGTGCAGGACGCCGGCCTGTCCGAGGCGGGTGTCGATGTACCAGGGCGGCTCGGTCGGGGCGATGTGCGAGGCGGCCGGGTCGGTCAGCAGGCGGGCGCGCAGCAGCTCGCCTTCGTCGCTCTGCCAGTCGAGGATGGCCGGGCGCTCGGGCGCCGGGGCGAGCGGCTGGTAGGGGGCGTTGGCGCGGTTGGCGGCGTTGCCGAAGTAGGCGCGGCCGGTGGCGACGACGTGCGCCAGGAGTTCGGCGCCGTCCCTGCCGGCCAGGGCGATGTCGCCGTGCAGGCCGTGGCGGCCGGTCATGCGCAGGATGAGGCGGAAGATGTCGAGGTCGATCTCGTCGACGAACTGCGGCGGCGCGACGAGCGCCCGTTCGAGGTTGTTCCACACGGCGGTGGTGGCGTTGCGCCGGTGGTCGGCGTCGATGCGGCCTTTCAGCAGGTGCAGGTGCAGGCCCTTGTGCCAGGGGTTGGGGGCGATGACGTAGTAGATCGCCTGCGTCGAGCGGACGCCGGCCCCGGCTTTCGCGCGCGGCTGCCGGCCGGTGGCCGCGCGCAGGGCCTCGGCCCATTGCACGACTTCCGGGTTGATGCGCGGCGTCTTGTCGCGTTCGCGCAGCGCCACCAGCATGACCGCGGCGGCGTGCTTGCAGGCGTAGCCCACCGGGCACGAGCAGGTCGGCTCGATCAGCCAGCGCTGGCCGACCTCGGCGAACATCGGGGCGTTGGCGACGAAGCCGATGTCGACTTGGTACGGCTGCGGGACGCTGCCCTGCACCGTGGCCTCGATGCGGCCGGCCTCTAGGCGCAGGTGGCTTACCCGGAGCAGATAATCCTGCGCCTTGCGCAAGGTGGCGCCGGTGAACAGCTGCCTGACGTCGGTTTCGGTGTAGCTGCGGGTGGGCTGGGGGATGGTCATCTTTGCTTCGGTGGCGGACGGCTGGCTGCAAGCGCGCCGTTCTTGCCGACGATGCCCGGCGCGCCGCGCAAGGCGCGGCCGGGCGATTGGTTGCGGCGCTTTCCGGCGGCGCCGGTCAGTGCGCGGCGTGCCTCGACAGCGCGACGGTCCGGTTCATGATGTTGTCGACCCACACCATGGCCAGCGCCGAGAGCAGGAAGACGACGTGAATGATGACCTGCCACATGATCGTGTGCTGCGTCAGGTTGGCGGCGTTGATGAAGGTCTTCAGCAGGTGGATCGACGAAATGCCGATGATCGCCGTCGACAGCTTGATCTTGAGCACGCCGGCATTGACGTGCGAGAGCCATTCCGGCTGGTCCGGGTGGTTGTCGAGGTCGAGGCGCGAGACGAAGGTTTCGTAGCCGCCGATGATGACCATGATCAGCAGGTTGGCGATCATCACGACATCGATCAGGCCGAGTACGACGAGCATGATCTCGGTCTCGTTGACGTGGCCGCCGCCGGCGAAGGTGTTGCCGACGAGGTGCCACAGTTCGACCATGAACAGATAGACATAGACCGCCTGCGCGACGATCAGGCCGAGGTAGAGCGGCGCCTGCAGCCAGCGGCTCCAGAAGATGAACATTTCGAGTCTCGCTACCGTGGGTTTCATTGGATTTTCGCAGGATGGTGGGAAGGACCGGGGGCAGGATTTTACCATCAATCGAAAGCCCGATTTATGCTGCGCTGCAGCGAATCGATGTAAGCGGTGTGTAAGATTGAAAGGGTCTAATCCGCTGCGTTTCGCGTGATCCAGGGCCGTTCGGCAAGCGTGTCGTGTTCCGCTCGCCTCACGCGGCAAAAAGGGGGGTGCCCCCGGTTCCTTTAGTGCTTCGACTGCTTGAATCGTTCAATGAATACCGCACAGGAGATGGAATATGTCCCAGAATGAATCCGCACAAGCCGTACAGGTTTTTGAGCCCTCCGCCGATTTCGTCAAGCAGGCGACCATCGCCGGCATGGATGCTTACAAGGCTCTGTGCGCCGAGGCGGAAAAAGACTATGCGGGCTACTGGGCACGCCTGGCGCGCGAGCACGTCACCTGGAAGCAGCCCTTCACGCAGACTCTCGACGAATCCGAAGCCCCCTTCTTCAAGTGGTTTGCCGACGGCAAGCTGAACGTCTCCTACAACTGCCTCGACCGCAACGTCGAAGCCGGCCTCGGCGACAAGGTCGCGATCATTTTCGAAGCCGACGACGGCGCGGTGACCAACGTCACCTACAAGCAACTGCTCGCCAAGGTCTCCCAGTTCGCCAACGTACTGAAGTCGCGCGGCGTCAAGAAGGGCGACCGCGTCGTCATCTATCTGCCGATGTCGGTCGAAGGCATCATCGCCATGCAGGCCTGCGCCCGCATCGGCGCGATCCACTCGGTCGTCTTCGGCGGCTTCTCGGCGCAGTCGGTGCGCGACCGCATCAACGACGCCGGCGCCGTCATGCTGATCACCTCCGACGGCCAGTGCCGCGGCGGCAAGGCTCTGCCGCTCAAGCCGATCGCCGACGAAGCGCTGGAAAACGGCGCCTGTCCGTCGATCAAGAACGTCATCGTCTGGAAGCGCACCGGCGCCGAAACCAACATGGTCGCCGGACGCGACACCTGGTGGCACGACGCCGTCGCCGGCCAGTCCGAAGTCTGCGAACCGGAGTGGGTCGAAGCAGAGCATCCGCTCTTCCTGCTCTACACCTCGGGTTCGACCGGCAAGCCGAAGGGCGTCCAGCACTCGACCGGCGGCTACCTGCTGCACGCCGTGCTGACCATGAAGTGGACCTTCGACCTCAAGCCGAACGACATCTTCTGGTGTACCGCCGACATCGGCTGGGTCACCGGCCACACCTACATCACCTATGGCCCGCTCGCCTGCGGCGGCACCGAGATCGTCTTCGAAGGCGTGCCGACCTACCCGGACGCCGGCCGTTTCTGGAAGATGATCCAGGACCACAAGGTCAGCATCTTCTACACCGCGCCGACCGCCATCCGTTCGCTGATCAAGGCCGCCGACACCAACCCGGCGACGCACCCGACCAAGTACGACCTGTCCTCGCTGCGCCTGCTCGGCTCGGTCGGCGAACCGATCAACCCGGCCGCCTGGCAGTGGTACTACGACAACGTCGGCGGCGGCCGCTGCCCGATCGTCGACACCTTCTGGCAGACCGAGACCGGCGGCCACATGATCACGCCGATGCCGGGCGCGACGCCGCTGGTGCCGGGTTCCTGCACGCTGCCCTTCCCGGGCATCCAGGCCGCCATCGTCGATGAGACCGGCACCGAGCTCGACTGGGGCAAGGGCGGCATCCTCGTCGTCAAGAAGCCGTGGCCGGCGATGATCCGCACCATCTGGGGCGATCCGGAGCGCTTCAAGAAGTCCTACTACCCGGACGACTTCAACGGCAAGCTCTACCTCGCCGGCGACGGTGCGACGCGCGACGCGAAGACCGGTTACTTCACGATCACCGGCCGTATCGACGACGTGCTGAACGTTTCCGGCCACCGCATGGGTACGATGGAAATCGAGTCGGCGCTGGTCTCGCACCCGATGGTCGCCGAAGCGGCCGTGGTCGGCCGTCCGGACGACCTGACCGGCGAAGCGATCTGCGCCTTCGTCGTGCTCAAGGGCGCCCGTCCGACCGGCGACGACATCAAGCGCATCGTCAAGGAACTGCAGGATCACGTCGGCAAGGAAATCGGCCCGATCGCCAAGCCGAAGGACATCCGCTTCGGCGAGAACCTGCCGAAGACGCGTTCCGGCAAGATCATGCGCCGCCTGCTGCGTTCGCTGGCGAAGGGCGAGGAAGTCACGCAGGACACCTCGACGCTGGAAAACCCGGCGATCCTCGAGCAGCTCAAGCAGCCCGCCGGCTGATTGGTCCGGCCCGCCGCGCTGGCGTGGCGGGTCCATGTTTCAGAGTGGCAGGAGACACGCCTCCCGCGGTATCGGCGCCCAGCGCCGATACCGTGAGGCAAGGCAAAATAGCGGCATCGAAGACCGCACCAAACAGGCCGGCGCCGAACAAGCGCCGGCCTGTGCTTTTGGGTTCAGGGAGTAGGCATGAGCAACAACGCGACACAGCTGCTGGTTTCGGCGACCATCGAATTCCTGCGCCGGCATCCTCCGTTCGACCGCATGGAGCCGGAGGCGCTGCAGTTCCTGGCCGAGCACCTTAAGCTCGCCTATTACCCGAAGGAGGCGCAGGTGCTGACGCCGGAAATGGGCGTCGCGCGCACCTTCTACATCCTGCAGCGCGGCAAGGTGCTGGCCCGTCAGGCCGGCGAGATCAGCGTCGTCGAGTATTCGTCGATGACGCTCGGGCCGGGCGAGGGCTTCCCGATCGGCTCGGTCACCGCACAGCGTCCGTCGACCAACGCCTACGTCGCGCTCGAGGACGTCTTCTGCTACGAATTGCAGGCCGACGATTTCTTCAAGCTGATGCAGAAGAGCACGGTCTTCAACCTCTTCTGCACGCAGTACATCGCGAGCCTGCTCAACCAGTCGCGCCAGCAGTTGCAGGTGCAGTTCGCGCAGCGTGCCGCCGAACAGCAGACGATGAATTCGCCGCTCGCCAGCATCGTCAAGAAGGCGCCCATTTCCGTGTCGCCGGATACGCCGATCCGCAAGGTGGTCGAGGTGATGGCGGCCGGCCACATCGGGTCGATGATCGTCGTCGACGAGGCCGAGCAGCCGGTCGGCATCTTCACGCAGTCCGACGTGCTGAAGCGCATCGTGCTGCCCGGCATCGCGCTCGACGCGCCGATCCAGTCGGTGATGTCGCCGGCGCCGCATACGCTGCCGATCTCGTCGAACGCCTACGATGCCGCGCTGGCCATGGCCATGCACGGCATCCGCCACGTGCTCGCGGTGGACGAAGGCGGGCGCCTGAAGGGCGTCGTTTCTGAGCGCGACCTGTTCACGCTGCAGCGTGTCGGCCTGCGCCAGATCCGCCAGACGATAGACACCGCGGCCAATCTCGACCAGCTGCTGCAGGCCAGTCAGGACGTGCGCCAGCTGTCGCTCAACATGCTCGCGCAGGGCGTCGGCGCCGAGCAGATCACGCAGTTCATCTCGGCGCTCAACGACACGCTGACGCGCCGCATCATCCAGATCAACCTCGAGAACCACGACCTTTACGGCATCGAGTGGGCCTGGCTGTCCTTCGGTTCGGAGGGGCGTGACGAGCAGACCTTCAGCACCGATCAGGACAACGGGATCGTCTATGTGTGCACCGACATCATGGACCGCGAGCAGACGCAGCTGCGCCTGCTGGAGTTCGCGCGCGACGTCAATCACGACCTCGACAAGTGCGGTTTCCCGCTGTGCCAGGGCAAGATCATGGCGAGCAACCCGGAGCTGTGCCTGACCATCGAGGAGTGGGAGGAGAAGTTCGGGCACTGGATTCGCACGCCGGAGCCGCAGGCCCTGCTCAACGCGACGATCTTCTTCGACTTCCGTCCGCTGTTCGGCCAGTTCAACTTGGCTAACCGTCTGCGCCTGTCGCTGCTGCGCCAGACGCGCACGAACGGCGTGTTCCGCCGCATGATGGCGCAGAATGCGCTGTCCGTTTCGCCGCCGCTCGGCAAGATCCGCGACTTCATCACCGACGCCGATCCCGAGCGTCCCGGCACCATCGATCTCAAGAAGTTCGGCGCCCGCCTGTTCATCGACGCGGCGCGCATCTTCGCGCTCGCGCACAACGTTTCGGCGACCAACACGGTGCAGCGCCTCAAGCTCTCGGCCGGGCCGATGAATGCGCCGGCCGACGAGGTGGCGGCGATCATCGAAGGCTTCAACTTCATCCAGCTGCTGCGCCTGCGGCACCAGCACTTCGAGCAGGAGCACGGGCGCGAGGGCGACAATTCGGTGCGCCCGGACGAGCTCAACGAACTCGAGCGGCGCATCCTCAAGGAAGCCTTCCGCCAGGCGCGCAAACTGCAGCAACGCCTGAAGCTCGACTATCAGGTGTGACGCGATGAACTGGATCGCCAAACTCTTCAACGGCGGGCCGAAGGCGCCGCCCATCGTGCTCACGCCCGTGCAGCAGGAGGCGATCGCCGCCTGGCGCAAGACGCCGGCTCCCGACCTGACGCGCTCGCACTACCGCAGCCGCTACGTCGTCGTCGACGTCGAGGCGAGCGGCCTGAATATGAAGAAGGACCGCCTGATCTCGATCGGCGCGCTGGCCGTCGTCGACGGCGTGATCGACTTTTCCGACGCCTTCGAAGTCGTGCTCAGGCAGGATGTGGTGAGCACCCACGAGAACATCCTGATCCACGGCATCGGCGGTTCGGCGCAGAGCGAAGGGGTCGATCCGCCCGACGCGCTGATCGCCTTTCTCCAGTACCTCGGCAAGTCGCCGCTGGTGGCCTATCATGCGCTCTTCGATCAAAGCATGATCGAGCGGGCGCTGAAGGAATATCTGGGATGCGATCTCGGGCAGACGTGGATCGATCTGGCCTGGGTGATGCCCGATCTCTTCCGCGACCTGATCAACGCCCAGGTGGGACTCGACGATTGGCTGAAACTCTTCGACATCGAAAACATCCTGCGTCACAACGCGGTCTCCGACGCCTACGCCACGGCCAAGCTGCTGCAGGTGGCGCTCGCGCGCGGCATGCAGCGCGGCGCGGAAACGCCGAACAGCTTCGTCGAACTGGAGCGTGCGCGGCGCTGGATGCGACGCGCCAGCTGACGACGGGCCGGGTGTGAGCGCGTGACCGCATGACCGACTTCGCCGCCCAGCTGCGCCGCTACTACGTCCTGTATACGGGCGGCTTCCTCGCGTTCATCGCATTGCTCGGCGTGCTCGAACGCTTCGGCATGCCGCCGCGCTGGATCGGCTACGCCTTCCTGTTCCTGACCATCATCCTGTACGCGACGATCGGCATCCTGGCGCGCACGGCGAACATCTCCGAGTACTACGTCGCCGGGCGCCGCGTGCCGGCGCTGTTCAACGGTATGGCGACCGGCGCCGACTGGATGAGCGCCGCGTCCTTCATCGGCCTCGCCGGCACCCTCTATCTTTCCGGCTATCAGGGGCTCGCCTACGTGATGGGCTGGACCGGCGGCTACGTGCTGGTGGCGCTGCTGCTTGCGCCCTATTTGCGCCGCTTCGGGCAATTCACCATCCCGGACTTTCTCGGCGCGCGCTACGGCGGCAACGGCGCGCGCCTCGTCGGCGTCTTCGCCACCGTCCTCGCTTCCTTCGTCTACGTCGTCGCGCAGATCTACGGCGTCGGCGTCATCACCAGCCGCTTCGTCGGCCTGCAGTTCGAGATCGGCGTCTTCGTCGGCCTCGCCGGCATCCTCGTCTGCTCCTTCCTCGGCGGCATGCGCGCCGTGACGTGGACGCAGGTGGCGCAGTACGTGATCCTGATCGTCGCCTACATCGCGCCGGTCGCCATGCTCTCGTTCAAGGTCACCGGCGTGCCGGTGCCGCAGGCGGTGTATGGTCAGGTGCTGCAGAAGGTGCAGGGACTGGAGGCGCAGATTTTCGACCGCCCGGCGGAGGTCGAGGCGCGCCAGCTGTTCCGCGCCCGCGCCGACGAATATCACGAGCGGGTGATGCGCCTGCCCGATTCGCTGGACGAGGAAAAGCAACGTCTCTCGCAGCGGATCAACGAGCTGCGCAGCAGCACGGCGCAGATGCGCGACGTCATCGTGCTCGAAAAGGAGCGCCGCGAGATGCCGAAAACGCCCGATGCCGCGCACGAGCGCTGGGACGCGGCGATGCGCGCGGCGGCCGAGCGGGGGGCGGAGCCGGTGCACCATTCGACGGCCTTTCCCGGCCGCGACGAGGCGGCGAGCAACACGGCGCGCCTGAATTTCCTGACGCTGGTGTTCTGCCTGATGGTCGGCACGGCGGCGCTGCCGCACATCCTGATCCGCTACTACACCACGCCGACGGTGCGCGAGGCGCGCAATTCGGTGACCTGGTCGCTGTTCTTCATCCTGCTGCTCTACCTGACGGCACCGGCCTATGCGGTGTTCGCCAAGTTCGAAATCTATTCGCATCTGGTCGGCACCAGCATCGCGCAGCTGCCCGGCTGGGTCAGCGCCTGGGGCAAGATCGGGCTGGTCTCGATTGAGGACATCAACCACGACGGCATCCTGCAGCTGGCCGAGCTGGCGCTCAATCCCGACGTGATCGTGCTCGCCACGCCGGAGATCGCCGGACTGCCTTACGTCATTTCCGGGCTGGTCGCCGCCGGCGCGCTGGCCGCCGCGCTGTCGACCGCCGACGGCCTGCTGCTGACGATTGCCAGCGCGCTCTCGCACGACGTCTATTACAAAATGTTCCGTCCCGCCGCGACGACGCAGTGGCGGCTCGTCGTCTCGAAGTCGGTGCTCCTCGTCGTCGCCGTCCTCGCGGCGACGGTCGCCTCGCAGAAACCCGCGACCATCCTGTTCATGGTCGCCTGGGCCTTCTCGCTGGCCGGCGCGGCCTTCTTTCCGGCCCTCGTCCTGGGAATCTTCTGGAAGCGGGCGAACAAGGCGGGGGCGGTCAGCGGCATGATCATCGGCCTGCTGGTCACCATGATTTACATGGTGCGCGTCCATTTCGACGCGATTCCTTGGCTCGGCATCCACGGCATTGCGATGGAGCCCTGGCTCGGCATCCAGTCGACGTCGGCCGGCATCTGGGGCGTGATGATCGGCTTCGTCACCATCGTCGTCGTCAGCCTGCTGACGCCGGCGCCGGGGCGCGAGGTCCAGGACTTCGTCGAGGAAGTCCGCTATCCCGAGAGCGAATCCGCCGAGCGGCCATGATGCGCGCGATTTTCCGGCGGCCTTCCGAGGAGTCCTGAACATGCAGCTTGCCGAGAAACGCAAGGCCTACTGGCGGCGCAATCTGCGCATGACGGCTTTGCTCCTGCTCATCTGGTTCGCCGTGACCTTCGTCGCCAGCTACTTTGCGCGCGAGCTCAACGAGTTCAGTTTTCTCGGCTTCCCGCTCGGCTTCTACATGGGCGCCCAGGGCTCGCTGATCATCTATCTCGCGATCGTCTGGTACTACGCCCGCTACATGAACAAGCTCGATCGGGAATTCGGCTTCGACGAGGGCGGCGGCTGAGCGCGGACGGTCGTGGAGCGCATCCGGGTGACCTTGTCGCCGGGTCGGCGGAAGTGCAGTGCGGAGGCGGACGCGCCGCCGCGCCTCAAAAGGGAAGTTCGCTGTGCAGGTGCGCGAGGTCGCCGCGCCCGGTGTCGCGGATCAGCTGGTTGGCGCGTTTCGGCTCGAAGGTCCGGAGCCGCCGGACGATCTCGGCGACGCGCTCGGGGTTCCGCGCATGGTGGTGCGCCATGCCGAGCTGGAACCACGCGTCGCCGAACATCGTCTGCCGCCGCACGTTTTCCTCGAAAGCCTGCGCGGCTTCGGCATGCTCGCCGAGCGCGGCGTGGGCCAGCCCCATGCCGTACCAGGCGCGGTCGAGTTCGGGCGCGAGGCGCACGGCCTCGCGGAAGGCGGCGATGGCGGCACGGCGCTCGCCGTTCCGTTCGCGCACGAAGCCGAGATTGAACCAGGCCTGGGCATTGCCCGCGTCGAGCCGGACGGCCTCCTCGAACCAGCGGGCGCTGTCCTGCGGCCGCTGCGTTTCGGCCGCGAGGAAGCCGAGCCGGCCGGCGACCGCGGCGCTCGGCGCGAGGCGGTAGAGGCGCGCGTATTTCGCGTAGGCGAGTTCGTTCTTGCCGAGAAACTGCAGCAGCCAAGCACGCGCCGCGCACCGCCACCGTTCGATCTTCATGCCGTGCTGTCTCCGTTTCGCCTGATCGCCGCATCGGCGCTTCGTTTGCCCTAGAATTCTAGCTTCTTCAGCGAGGCGACATGGCTCCCATCGAACTAACGATCATCAGCATCCTGCGGACCCTCGTCGAGGTTGCCGGCATGTCGCTGCTGGCGCAGGGCGCACTTTTCGTGCTGGCCGGCGGCGGCCGCGAAAAGAACGCCATCTACCGGCTCTTCCGCGTCGTCACCCGGCCCGCGATCCGCCTCGTGCGCCGCATCGCGCCGCGCGTCGTCGTCGATAGACACATTCCCTTCGTCGCCTTCTTCCTGCTCTTCTGGCTATGGATTTTCCTGGCCTACGCGCGGCGTGCGATCTGCGTGGCGAACGCCCTGTCCTGCGTTTGATTCGGCCGTCTTTCCCGTTTGGTGTTCGCAAAGGCTTCTGCTAGAATGCGCGCTCTTCTGGAGAGGTGGATGAGTGGTTTAAGTCGCACGCCTGGAAAGCGTGTGTAGGGTAATCCCCTACCGCGGGTTCGAATCCCGCCCTCTCCGCCAGGAACATAAAAAACCCGCTAATACAATGTGTTGGCGGGTTTTTGTTTTTCTGATTCTGTTTTTTATTAGATCTTAGGTGTCAGGTTTCCACCGATTTCGCTCGAGTTTTTTCCCCGAGTGTGACGGAATTGTGCCCAAAATGCCCGCTGATCCCGTGACGAAACTGTGACGTCTTGCGCCAAGGGTCATGACAAATCACTGGGAATTTTTTCCTCCCCCCGCTACGCCTGTTTTAGAACGTCGACCGTCAGTCGACCGCAGTTCAGACTGTGCGCATCGTTAAGGAGGCTGATAGGAAATCATGGATTTGCGAGATGTTTTTCCGGGGCAACTGGTTCTGGATCCAGTGGAACTGCTTGTTAAGATTGAACGGTGCGCAAGGAAGACGGCACAAAACAAGCTTTACCTCGCCCTTGATGGAAAATTTGAGTTCCCTTTCCCTGTCCGGCGCTTGGGTGGGGGACGTCCCTACTGCCTTCTTGATGAAGTTCAGGCCGTCCTGGACACTGCTCCGCTGGTAGCAGGCAAAAGAAGTTTCGCTGGTGGGACAATGACGAAGCCGTCACAGGGTGACGATGATGCTCGCTTGACTCCATTGGGAAGGCCGTCGTTTCAAGAGGAAGCGGCGGCAAAGCATGCTGGCTTTACGAGCGCAGTGCACAGGCGACGCGCTCGTGGCAAGGCAGGTGAGATAAAACGTTGAAATGGACACTTAGTAGCCTAGGTGCTGCCCTCTAGTCTTTAGTCACCTGCTCACCTTTTCAGCAAACATCAATCGGCGTCGTCTTCCAGACGTCCTGCGCCAAAGCGATGAGCATAGCGTGCCGCTTTTCGATGGTTGCCGCACTCCACGCAGGGAATGCCTCCAGCTTTGCGTTGATCCGCGAGATGGACGTGTTTTGCCCGACGGCGGTCAGCGCCACCAAACTGCGGGTCAGGTAGTTGCCGCTCTTGCTGTACTCAACTTGCTTGGCCGTGTAGAAGTCATTGCCCGCGACGATGTTGATGGGCTTCTCCAGCAAGGTCAGGTTGCCCAGGCGGTTCTTGTAGTCGTCGTAGACCATACCGGGATTTTCGTTAGCCCACTTGGATCGCAGATCGTCCTCTGGCTTGTTGGGCAGAATGTGCTCGATTTCCAGATTGGTAAACGGCTCCAGGCTGCCCGGCACCTTCAGCCCACTGAAGGCCATCTCGACGTGCTGCGTCAGCCGTGCCAGTAGATAGCGTGTCCGGTACTGTTGCATCGAATACAAGGTGAAACGTTTGAGCGCATCGGCCAACTCCTGTGACTTGCCGGCCATGTTTTTCTCGAAACGATCGGCGACGAAAGCGTTGAGCTGAACCCTCTGCTTCATCGGATCGGTCGTCTCAGCAATGACCCGCAGCTCGTCGGCCCACTGAGAAAAGTTGCGTTCCAGATCCTTGGTCGGGGTCTTGGTGAAGATGTAGTAGAAGAGGAAGCTCTCCAACTGCGCAACGAAATGGTCGAACAGCGGCTTGGGAAAATTGGCCGCCGCTAGCAGCAGAACATAATGCAAGCTGAACGCGCCACCGGCCAGGCGCTTGAGGCTGTCCATCGGCAGGCTGGGCTTGCCGTCATTACCCAGCCCGTTGGCAAAGGCCAAGTAGTGCTCGACATTGCGGATCACCTTGCGAACGAACTCGAAAGGCTTGTTGGCGTAATCGCACAGCGCCGCGTTGTCCTTGGCCACGAACCAGTCGTAAATTTCGTCCTCACGCACCACGGAGTCACCGCGATCGTTCTTGATGACGTAGTTGGCCATCAGGAAATAGCGCAGGAAGCGCAGCGGCTTTTCCTTCTCCTTCTCCAGCGGCTTGGTGATCTTCTTCCACTCATCCTTGAGCTGGGTGAATTGAGTTTGCTTGACCTGGGTGAACAACAGGTTCTTGAGCAGGTCCATCGGGTTCAGGCCCACGCCACGCTCGTTGATGGTCTCGAAGATCTTCAGCGCACTGCTCACATCCGTGGAAATCTGGATGAATACGACGTTGTTGGCGAGATAGCCCCAATACTTCTTCAGCTTGGCGATATCGTCGTAATTGTCCTTCAGATACAGGTAAAGCGTCGTGTAGGAGTTGACCAAATTCTCCAGCGACCCAAAGCTCGGGATACCCGCAGCCTGGATGCCTGTCCGGACAACTTGTGGGTCGGCATCGAGCTCGACCAACTTGGCCATCACATCGCCAGCGTTTTCGTAGCGCGGTTCAAGCTTGAGCGTGGTCTGTGTCTCTCCCTCGCTATCCGTATAGCTCGACGAGATCAGACCGCTGATGGTTTGACGCTGAGACTCCCCCTGGAACAGGTTTTTCAGTGCGCACAGGAGCAGGAAGAAAGTCGTCAGACGTTGCTGGCCATCAATGACTTCGTAATGGCCCTTCTGGTCGGTTGGCGAAACTAGAATCGTCCCGATGAAATATTCACGCGTCGTCCCTGCATCGATCTGCTCGCCGACATCTTCGAGCAACTGATGCACTTCCTTGTCCGTCCAGACGTATTCGCGCTGATAGTCCGGAACGATGTAGAAGCACTCCCTGAATGCTTCCTCGATGCTGTATTTGTGGTTTTCAATGCGGGCCATAGTTAGGATTTCGATAAGGCTTCATCCTGAAAAGGATGAGAGAAAGATTTTCTGAATCGCCCCGGTAATTGAGGAGGCTCCATTTCTTGAGAGAATGGAGCCATGAGCAAGACGAACAAATATTCCCCGGAAGTCAGAGAGCGTGCCGTACGACTGGTGCAGGAGGCGCGCAAGGATCGGCCATCGCTATGGGCAGCCGTCGAGTCGATAGCGCCGATGATTGGATGTTCAACGGTCACGTTGCACGAGTGGGTCAAGAAACACGAAGTCGATACTGGCGTACGTGATGGCATACCGACGGCCGAGCGTGAGCGCATCAAGGCGCTGGAACGCGAGGTCAAGGAACTGCGCCAGGCCAACGAGATTCTGCGGTTGGCCAGTGCGTTTTTCGCACAGGCGGAGCTCGACCGCCTCAAGAAGAAGTGAGGTCGTTCATCGATCAGCAGCGTGAGCGTTTCGGGGTCGAGCCGATCTGCAAGTTGTTGCAGGTCGCCCCATCCGCCTACTGGCGCCATGCCGCCCGTCAGAGAGATCCTTCGTTACGCAGCGCTCGCGCCCGGCGTGATGCCTTCCTGATGCCGCACATTCAGCGCGTCTGGCAGGCTAACTTTCAAGTGTATGGGGCCGACAAGGTCTGGCGTCAATTGCAGCGAGAAGGCATTCAGGTGGCACGCTGTACCGTCGAGCGCCTGATGCGCCAGCTGGGTCTGCGCGGCGTGCGGCGCGGCAAGGTGGTGCGAACCACGTTCGCTGACACGACGGCACCGTGCCCGCTGGATAGGGTCAATCGGCAGTTCAAGGCAGATCGGCCGAATCAGCTCTGGGTCTCGGATTTCACTTACGTTTCCACTTGGGCTGGCTTTGTCTATGTCGCCTTCGTCATCGACGTTTTTGCCCGCCGCATCGTTGGCTGGCGTGTCAGTCGCTCAATGCGTACCGACTTCGTGCTGGATGCCCTGGAGCAGGCGCTCTATGCTCGCCAGCCCGAGCGGGATGCCAGCTTGATTCATCATTCGGATCGCGGGTCGCAGTACGTCTCCATCCGCTACACCGAGCGACTGGCCGAGGCTGGGATCGAGCCTTCTGTCGGCAGCAGGGGCGACAGCTATGACAACGCTCTAGCCGAAACCATCAACGGTTTGTACAAGGCTGAACTGATTCACCGCCGGGCGCCCTGGAAAACGGTCGAATCCCTGGAGCTCGCCACCCTCGAATGGGTGACCTGGTTCAACCATCAGCGACTCCTTGAGCCCATCGGCTACATCCCACCTGCCGAGGCTGAGGATCGGTATTATCTGCAACTCGTCCAACAGGCCGAACCCGCCTGTACTTAAACCACGGAGCCTCTGCGAAACCCGGGGCGATTCATTCTACGGAATCGAATCAGCTTCTGCGAGTGTTGTCAGCCATGCATCTAAAATGGGATCACCCCAAGTTAAGAGACGAACCCCCTCTCTACTAGAAGCCATGATTTGATCCTCATCATCACCAGATTTTGCTGTTGGTGGATGACGATCAGCGAGTTCGCCACTAAAAGTGACCAACAACTCCTCGTTGTCAAGAATGCCAAGGTGGTCCGGCGCTCCCTCCCATGTGAAACTAAAGCAAGCTCGGCGGCCATCTAATTCGACAACCTGCGCGCCTGGTTCTGGAATCGCAGCAATTGTCATTCCCGGTGCCAAATGGGTCAGGCACCATGCCGCAAGGCCTTCCTGCGTGATTGACCCGATACTGGGTGAATGTCGTTGTATCGCTGGCGCGATTTCAGTGAATGACTCAAGCGGTTGAAGACTGGTGCCCGGCTTGTTTTGTGCTGCCGCGTCTAGCAAGCGTTGTGCTTCTTCCTGCTCCATTTCGCCACGTGCAACCTTGGTGAGAATACGCGGCATTTCAGCAAGAATCGGTTGCAGGGGGCCAACGACCTCTTCAAAGATTCGGATTCGGACTTTCAACGTGAAGTAGGTATCCTCTTCAATCGTACCTCTGAAGTACAGGTTGTAGATACCAACGTTCTCGGCCTCTTGACCAATTCGGTCAATACGACCGATTCGTTGCTCGACGCGCATTGGGTTCCAAGGAAGATCGTAGTTCACCAATGCCGAGAACTGCTGGAGGTTAAGGCCTTCAGAGGCCGCGTCCGTCCCAAGCAAGACGTGAATAAAGCGGTCGTGCTCATGCTTTGAGCGTGCTTTAATCTCAGCTTTATCAACCAGTTTCCAATTGTTCGCCGCAGCGTCCCAAACTTCGCCTCCTCGGCCTGAATAACAAGCCATCCGTTCGCCAAATCGAGCAATTAATCGGTCGCGAATGAAGTCTAAGGTATCGAGGTACTGAGTGAAGACAATCACCCGATTCCCGTCGGCCACCAGCGCAGTCAGTGTTTGATCAAATTGTTTGAACTTGCTGTCGTCGCTCCAGTGGTTGAGATCCCGAATGTAATCGTCGAGATAGAGCCGTTCTTCATCAAGGTTCCTGCGACGCTCTGGATCACCGTACAGGCGTACCAGTCTGTGGCGCTCTCGATCTAGTGCTGCTTCTGCTTCGGCTGCATCCTCCTCATCTTCAGTCTCTGCGGACACTAGCTTGTGTTGGATGCCAGCTATATCGTAGTCAGAGAGCTTGTCTTGGATCGCGACGATTAGATCGCGACGGCGCTGAAGGCTAAGTCTGAAAGCATGGAAGCTGCTCGCCAGTCGCTTCCTAAAGACTGCCATCAGGAAGCCGACCCCACTTCGTTCTTCTGGCGGGAAGTCAGCCAATCGATAGAAGCGCCGACACATCTCATCGATGCGAATATAGAGTTGCTTCTCATTTGCTGAGGCGAAGTCTACTGGCACATCTTCGGGCCGCCGATAGGCCAACTTGCTGACCATGCCGACCGCTTGGTATGCACGCAAAGTCGAGCGGGTATGTCGGAACATGAAAACGCCGAGTGGCGTCTGTCGCGCCAGATAGGGAATGAGAGATTCCGCTTGCAGCGCATTGAGCTGCGACAACCTTAATGCAAGCCCGGGTCCCGATCTGGTTACATCACGAACGAAGTTGGTCCATTGAAACGGGGTCCAGTGCTCTTTTGGCGCAACTGTTTGATCCAGGACCGGCGCCCCATGCTGTACTGCGATTTCGGTCAATCGCACTACGCCGTGCCGCAGAGCAGGTCGAGCACCAAAAGATCTCAGGTCGTCGAAAAATTGCTGAAAGCCGGAAGGGGTCGACCAGTCTCGCCAGGCGTGACCTTCCATGCCGCACAATTGAAGCAAGTCAAAAACCTCAACCGGGTCAAGCTGCATCGGAGTTGCGGTCAACAACCACAATGTTGGGGATAGCTGTCGTCCCCGAATCTCAGTCAGCAATGAGAGTAACTGATTCGGTGTCTCATCCATCACAGAACGCCGCGCAGCGTGCGCCTCATCAACGATGACCAGATCCCAAGGGGGCGCGGCTAACACCTCAGCTCTTCGGTCAGCCCGAGAGATCAGGTGCCGTGAAGTCACTATGATTCCTGGCTCAGCCAGTGGGTTTGTGACATCGCGCTGACGTCCGGCCACATCGTGCAATGATCGTCCGTCGTAAAACCACCCAGTCAAGGCCAGTTTCTCCCGCAGTTCCTCCATCCATTGACGGACCAATGAGCGAGGAACGATCAGGAGAACGCGTGACACCCGTCCGTGCAACAACAGTTTCCGGAGTGCCAGGCCCCCTTCGATGGTCTTGCCAAGGCCAACTTCATCACAGAACAAAAAGGATCTCGGATATTCCGCACTGGCACGCTGATATACCCTGTCTTGATGCGGAAAGGGACGGAACGGATCGCCATCCGACCACAACGGAGAGAGCAAGAGATGATCATTCTCTGGTTGCCGAGGCGCATTCAGTAGGCGTTGAGCGTTGCTGCGGTCTTCTTCACTGAGATGGGGAGTTACCGGCTCCAGCGGATCTCGTAGTGGAGGGCCATCACAAGGCGTGAATTCTAGTAGCCGTTCCTTAACGGCGCGAGGCAAAGGCAGCACAAGTAATTGTGGATCGAGACCATTCCAAATCGTCTCAAACTCTTGTTCCTCGGCCTCGATGTCTTCGGCGTCTTGTGCTGAAAACCATGAACGCTTGACTTCAAATTTTTCACGGTTTCGCGCCCACGCCGCTCCTGTTTCATTTACCGATCCCTGGAAGGAAATCCGGTAGCCATCACGGTCATACAGGACACCCGACTTCGGATGATAGAGTGCCCCTTGTCGTCCAGGCAAATAAGGGCGCCCAGCCGGGTCGAGGGGCAAAGCCACACGTACCTCCAGTAAGCCTGAAGCGACAAGCCAAGCCATGGTTCCCAGCCGATGATTGGCAATCTGGTCGGCTTCGGGCCGCCACCCTCTTGGCAATCCCAGACGCATGCACTCCTCGTCGCTAGGGGAAAACCGCTGCAGTAACGATGCACCTAGAGAGTCGGCAAGCGACGTTTTTCCTCTGCCGTAAGCATCCACATCGGCTTCGGACCATGTTGCTCCAGCAATGACGCGAATGACTGGTCGATTGAGAGACTGCTGTGCATTCTGGATAAGGGCAGCAAGCCCTTCGGCCATCTGGACCAAGCTGGCGGAATCGAAGTAACCTGCTTGTCGGTCATACCGAACGGCCTGTGAGAGCGTCGGAACAAAGAAGTCCCGGACCAAAGAGCCAGCCTGGCCGGAGTAACGGCGGTTCAGTTGCGTCAGGTCTGGGAAGCTCATCGGTTCAAATCTGCCAGTTCTTCAGAACAAGATCCCATGCCCGGCGCGCCTGACAGACTGTTTCGTGCCATGGCCCTGTAGAGCGCTTGCCGAAAATGTGCTCCAGCAGATCGAGGGTTACTGCAAACGCGCCAAAGAACTCGCGCTGCGAACCGTAGCCAGAAGCATTCAACCAACGTCGAACAGCCTCAGGCCCACGAGCAGCGATGTCTTCTACGCCACCCATCAGAGCAATTGCGTTCCAAACGGCTGCAACTTGGAAGCCGGGGAACACGCGCTCCTCCCAGACGTCGGCCTCACGGGCGGCCCGGCCTCTAGGTAAATCGGCGCCAGCCAATCGCCTCGACAGCAACTTGAGATCGGTTTCAGATGGCGGACGCAGGATAAACAAATCCTTGCTGTTTTCAAGCAATCCCATACGCTTAAAGTCGTCTGGATCCACGTTCAGTGACTTGGCCAATTTCCGGACATCGTCGCTCTGGGCAGTTTCACCTTGGAACGTATCCAGCCACAACCACAGGGTCTGAGAGTCGCGGTCGGCACTGCTTGCAGCAAAGCCAGCAGCCGCTTCGGAGAACTCCGCTTTTTGAGTCAGATCTTCCAGTATCTGCTCCAAGCGCCACTGCCCCACGGCCCTGTAGGATTCGTTCAGCGCAACCTCCAGATCCACCTCGCGGCCGGCAAAGTCCGTGACCGGCCAATTGCGGGCTACTTCGCCAATGGCTGGACCCAGTGCCGACAGATACAGATCGGTCCCTGACAGCCCCTGTGCTTGGAAACGCTGAGCAGCGCCGCGAGCCAGTTGCGCAACGCGAGACTGCACCGAAGCCCAATTTCCTGCCGCCTGTTCGCGTTCTTCACGAGGCAAGCACATCAACAAAACCGTACTGCGAGCAGCATCAAGACCACGAATATTGAGGCTTGACTCTGCTTCAGTATGAATCGGCACAGAGCTGCGAATTTCAAAGCCAGCGCGGATCAACGCCATACCAAGTGCGCGCCAGGCATAGGTTTCCTTGTGGTTGAACATCACCACCATGCGTCCCGCAGAATGCAGCAGCAGGCGTGCCCGACGGAAAACCTGTGCCATCTTGTCTTCGTAGAAGCGGTCGGCTCGATCCTTAGCGCTCGGCGGCCTTATGCCAGCGGCTTCGGCAGCTATGGTCTTTGCTTCCGACACTTTCACCTTTAACGCTCGTAGACGCTGGAATTCATGGTCATAGCGCTGTTGCCAGGCTTCCTGCTCTTGGGCAGAATCGCGCGCCCAGCGTGCTACGTTGGCCACGGCTTCCCGGTTGGTTTCTGCCAAGGGCTCCCGGAAAAGATGAGCCAACCCTGGTTCGTCGGCCAGAGCCCGCTTGAGCCAAACGTAGAAGAAGTTGGAAAGCTCAGAGTATTGGACGTTGTTGTAATACGGAGGATCAACGCAGATCAGGTGGACTGTTCCCGTGGCTGGGACTGAGAGTGCAGCAGCGTCCTCGTTAGTCACCGTTGGTATAAGCACTTCTTCTCTGAGCGCTATATTTTGATGACCAATTTCCCCAGAGATGTCTTCTTCAGTGTCTTCAGGGTTTTCATCATTATCAGATTCCTCGTCAGCCAAATGTAATTCGCCACCGTGGATTAGTGTTCCGAGTCCATTAATCGAGTCAATGACCTGAGAAATTCCCCAGGAAGCAAGCTTTTCTACTGACGTTGATTCACAAAAAGCCGATCGGAATGCGAAGTCGTGCCGTGAAAAGGTCTGAGTTGTCTTGTTATGGCCACTATGCCAAAAGCAGTTGACTGAATTGTAATTAACGACTTTCGACAAACCGAAAGCTAAATATATCCTGATTGCTTCACTCGCGTCATGACTATGGTCGTGCTTAATCTCGTCAAATATTTTTAAGCACTCTTCTAAAAAGACCACATTGGTGAGTAGTTGTCGGGCGATAAATAAATCTCGCCATCTGAATAAACCCATATTTCTGGGCTCTCGGGTTTTATCACCTTCCAGTATCTCCTCATTAGGTACTAGATTAAGTGATTCCCAGCGAGGGAGAAGCTGTCGCAACTTATCCTCCGCAGCACCAATGGCCGCAATATCTTCCGAGCCTGGAGCCCTAAATCTCCAAAGGTATCGCGTCTTCTTTGTACCATCGCGGTAGGTCAGTGACACAGGTACTTGGGAACAGATGGCATACGGCTGGGAGGATAATCCACCAGATCTGGCGCGTGCGATTTCCTTGATTTCATCACCATCCATTACAGCGCCACAGCGTGGACAAACAGCCTTTCCATCTTTATAGGTCGGAGTGTTTCTTGGATGCCATGATTCAAAGTCTGGCTTTGGCCAAAGGCATTCAGACCAGTTTTCAGCTTGAACTAGCTGAAATTCACAACTGTTTCCGTCTGCAACATTGGGTACTTTTGGAAATGCCGCAAGGTTGTTGCCAGATTTTGTTGAAACTGTCCAGTTGGTAGATAGGGGAATATTAAGTGAACATGAGCGACATTCGACAACTCTCGCCCACAAAGTGAATCGTGTCCATGCCGGACCGCCTGCATTGACTCCTACGACATTACGAGAAATAAATTTATTGTTGGCACGAACTTGTTCTTCTGGCCACCAGCTACTTTCGGGTTCTGAATATATAAACTGTCCCAGGCGGCTCGCAAGTCTTGAATCGATCTTTTTAGCAAGATTGGCAAGCGTTGGCACCAGTGAATTACCGAACTTGGATGGCAGTTCCAAGGTTGCTTTTTGAACCAGTGATGCGACTGGGTTTAAGTCATTTGAGTAAACCTTAAAGCCGTATCTAATGGCCTCGAGAGGAATGGACCCACCCCCGGCCATTTGGTCTAGCACAACGATTGGCTCATCCGCCCCAAGTCCAAGTAATGATCTGGTGGATTTGTGCAGTTCGTTTATTAATCGTGCGCTGGGGGACTCAGAGAAAGCAGGTGGATGACGATAGCCAAACAGTTCACCCAAAGTTAAAGGTGTGGCGAGCGCATTGGCTCTTGCCAATCTTTCCGCAGCAGCTTTTGTATCAGCCCTGACACCCAATGATTTAAGAAAATCGCGATGACTTGGATGCAACTCAGTGGATGGGATATCCAATAACTCACGAAGAAAATCCTCATGTCCCCTTAGGCGTGGAGGCAATTGAGCCAAGTCGTCGTTGTTCGGCTCTTCCACATCAGTCGCAAGCGCATCTTTCCCTACACTGAACTCATGGGGAAGCAACGCAGCCAGTATTGCTGCCCTACTTATTGTTGGGGGGCGACGTGCCCACCAAATATGCAAGGTATTTTGCGGCGGACGACAGGAAGCACTATTGTCACGCTGGCATTCCGCAGAAAGTGAGGCACACGGCAAACCAGCCTCAAGAAACGACGGTTTGGTTTTTCGGTATTCGGTCATGGTTTGCCTAGCTTATTCTTTGTTATTGGATTGTCCGCCCGCAGAATCAGAGGCAAACAAGGATCCAGAAGGTGAATCTGGTTTTGCCCCCTTCTTGCGGCGCGACGTAGGACTGGCTTCATCAGCCGTTTCGTCATATGCCAGCAAGACCCTCAGAGCGGCACGGCCAGCAGCTTGCCGATAACCATAGAAGCACAAGGTAAACCAATACAAAACCACCTCGGACGGTAGCGCGTATAGGCCGTCGCGGAACATGGTTCGCTGTCGCCCGGTCACCAACCAACGGGCACTAGAGAAGGCCAGCGCCAGTCGCATGCCATCCTCGTGATCGAGCCAGCGCGGTTCGGCTCGGGGTCCAAATTCCTCCGAATCAATCGATGCGGAATTACCCGTTTGGTCGTGTGCGTGTTCCAGATAGGGTTTGGCTAGCTTGCGGAGCCATAGGATGGCCTCCGGGCTAGATGCCGAGCCTAAGGTTCTTGCATCGGCTTCTCGCAAGATGCGGTGAGGCTGATCTGGAAAAAGGTGCAATTCCCAGATGTCACCACGCTTGGGTTCATTTCTAACACGGAGGCGGAAGCGTTCCATCAGGCTGCTCCACGTTTGCGAGTCGGGATTGCACGCAGGTGCAACATCCCCTGGTTTGCATTCATCACCGCCGTGCGGTAGGTGTCCAAAGCCGGGTCAGATAGATGGACAGGTGGGTCGAAAGCAAGCGAAACCGTTACTGTCACATCTAGGTCGCCACTGCGCTGGAATGGCCAGACTGGCGAAAGCATGGATGCAACTTCTTCGAATCGTCCCTCGAAACTTAGGCTGACGCTTTCACGCATGCCGTCAATTTCTCGCTGCCCATTGGCGGTCACTGCAGTGACTGTCTTGGCATTGGATGGACGATCCGCCCAGGTAGCACGCAGTGTATTGTCGAGGGCTTCTCGCGAGTTCACGGTGAGTTCCAGGCGTGTCAAGTGGATGCCCGGGAAGCTACCCAATGTATCCCAAGCGTGCGTCAGCGCTTGCCGAGGGGTGTCAGACGCTTCCACTGGTTGTGGGCCTCTACCTGGTCGCAAGCTGTCAAGCTGATTCGCAAGCTCGGCATCAAGATCGACAAGCACGCTATCGCTGCCGACCCAATAAGGTGGAGGGGAATCTTGAGCAACATGAAAGGTCTCGTCGGCCCCGGTTTTCCAAACACCCCAAAGACGCTGGGATACGCCTTCGCGAACAACCTCCTGGAAAGCACTGCGACTCAATCCAGGCCAGATGTTGCGGGCAAAGCGCTCAAGGTCCTCACTTGTCACCTGAGAGGTTCCTGACGGCCAGCAGGAAGTCTTGACCGCTGCGGCTGAAATGGGATTCTCTGGCTCAAGACCTCCGCCCCGTGTTGCTCTCGGATAAATGCCTGCATCCAGCGCTGCCGGGTAGGACCAAAGCTCGGTGGTTTCATCGATGCGGGGAAGATTGGGCCATTCACCCATTTCTTGTGCACCGATAGCTATGTTGCCGCCACGAAGGTAAAGCACCCAGCGGTTTTCGCGAGCGCCTTCCTGAAGAGCTTGCCACAGGACCGATCGCTCGGGCAGAACCGGAAAGTGCGCAGACTGTTTGGCTGCTTCTGCCAGCTGGAACGTATTGGTGGATGGCGCATGTTCGCTCCCATCTCGCAACCACAGTTGCTGCCAAACGCGATCAGCAGTCAGTCCAACCACAGGAATGATGCTGTCGTTGACTGCAGCTACGGGATCGTACAAGTATTGATTTGCGGCAATCACCGGCGATACGGCAGTGACCCCGTCTTTCCCATACACACGTTTTTCAGCCTGATTGTAATAAAGCCAGAGGACATCCGGCTCGATGGCCAAGCCTGCACGGAAAGTAGGCAGTAGATCAGTCTGGCGCAGCACCATCGGGAGATCTGGTTCACGGCGAATGCGATCCCATACCTCTTCGGTTGAGATCTTCTTTTCCCCTGATTTCCAAAGCGGCTCGCGTTTGATAATTGCCGGGGATAAAACAATGGCATTCTCTGGTGTTGCCTCAGGCACCAGCTTTTGGTACTGACGCAAGCATTGCAAAATGGGCCGTTCCTCTACGGCATCACGTACGCTACGGCGTGTTTGTCTGTGCCCATCGGGTACTTCACCGAAGTCAACGCGATAGCACTCCAGTATCGGACCGCCGCCACCGCCAGAAAACAAGTCGTCCGAGTCACCATGCCCTTTAGGAAAGGAGATGATGCGGTAGGCTTCAAGCAATTTAGAGCGCACATTTAGTTCCTGCGGCCCCAGTTTTTCAAGTACCTCACCCAGATCACTCTCAAGTGCCAGAAACTCAGCAGGCACACCAGTAGCCCCGCGACGAGCCTGGTCTCGAAGGGAACGGAAGTCAGCACCTGATGCTTGGGCCATTGCTTTTTCTTCTTCTTCGATGTCTTTGCGGACCCGTTCCCACGCGATCAGGCTACGCACCGCATCCTTCAAGCCCGCAACACGCGATGACTCAGCCAATAGGAACAGCAGGTTGTTTCTGTAGCGACGCGGGCTTTCATTGATCCCGGTGATCGAGAAGAGTTTTCTGGTGAAATTCAAGCGATCACCCCCGCCAACGGCGCCGCACTCCTTGTCGTAGTGGATGACAGCGAGCCGGATACGGTCTGCCTGGTCGGTGATGGCTGTGTGATCCTGTGGGAATAAGACGACTTGCAGGTCGCGGAAGCCCGTGAAAACGTCCTGTACCCACTGATCTAGCGTTTCGCGAATTTCACCAGGGTGAGATTGAAGATCTCCCAGTCGTTCCTGGTAGCGCTTGTTAACTGATGCACGGGTCCGGAACAGATAGTGCTCCCCCTCGCGTCGCATGTACCAAGCGCGTTTCTCGGTTTGCTCCAGGGCGGTAGATACGTATTGCAGATCGATGCCAGGCCGCCCAACAGCTAGAGCGACTTCAGGTGGCACTAGACCGCGTGATCCTTCCGGCAAGCTGTGCAGGAATACAACCTGAGCAGACTCGGTCGCAGCCTTCCACGGCCAACCAGCTTCGACGTTGTTGGCATGAGTGCCGCCTTCCGAGCGCATCACGTCTACTTCCAGGCCACGTTCAAAGGCCCCACGCCCAAGTCGGGCTAGTACCTCATCCCGAATTTCCGTCCGGTTGAGATCGACATGCTGGGGTTGAAGCAGCGGGGTGTCCCGCAACTGTCTTTTGTTGGCCCACGCAGCTGCGACTGTGCGAGCAACCAAGCGCAGCGCGCCACGGGTGGCCTGGAACTCAGGGATGTCGGCCAGACGCTCGGAAAAAAGTCGAATGAACTCAGGATGGAACGGGTAACCCACTCGAATTTGCTCAGCATAACCGGTATCGAACGCCCGGCTATCGATAACGACCCCGGAGTTCTTCTGCTCCTCGTAATAGTGGACGAATGCATTTGCGACAGTTGCAGCCACCCCTGAGTCGACGTTGTCGAATAAACGTCGGGCCATCACGGCCGCACGTTCGGTCGATTGGGTTGGCGTCAGGTTGCGTGCTTGGCGTGCTGATGACTGTTCCATTTCGTTGACTACCTCCAAGACGGTAGGTAGGTGCTGTTTCAACTCGGAAGTCAACCGGCGGTTAGCGTCCCTCTCCGATGGCAGGGTCAGGATTACCACCGTACCAGGGCGTCTGGCAGCCACGCTAAATAAAGTCTGGAAAAACGTCGGCCACTGGCCGTTGATTTGCCGCCTTTGCTGATCTTCAGGCAGGGCTGCGCATTTGGCCATGTACAGTACCAACTCATCGATGAGGATGAGTCTGGGGCCGTCGCCCAAAGACTTCTCAAGCGCTTCGCGTGAGGGGGCGATGCCAGCGACATCGTTTGCTTTGACTTCTTCGTAACCTGCCGTTCCGCCCGCCATCAAGGCAATTTGCCCCCACGGCGTATAGGCGACTGCTTGTTGTCCATCAATCGTAAGTGTCACACCGCGCAACGGATCGGAGTTTTCCCCGACGAATGCGGCAACCTTCGTAGCACCCGGGTCTGGAAAAGACCGGATGCCCCAATCGGAGAGGTTACTGGCCAATTCACTGCCATGCTTCGCCAAGTGGGTGGCACCGATGAGACTGTGAGTCTTCCCTCCACCAAAGCCCGTCTCCAGACGAAAGACGGGGTTACCCCCTTCAATACCAGATAAGCGCTCAGCAACATCTTTCAGCAACAGTTTCAGGTTATCCGTTGGATAAGTGCCTGCGAAAAAGCGCTTGGGGTCCGAGTAATCCTGGTGCGCGCGATCGGTGAGGACGTCCCATAAATCTGCAGCAAAGATGGCATCAGGTAACGTCCCCGCCAGAATTTCAACGCGAGGGGTGCAGGTTTCAAAAATCGAGGGCAAGGAAGCCATCACACTTTCCAATCATTTTGTTTGTTTGGCTGAGATTCAAGGATTTTTATACTGATCAGCATCAGTCAATTTTCAAATCGTTGAACGCATCATTATTGTCCGTAGATTGCGATGCACTCGGTGCCTGGTATCCAGGTGCCAGCAGTGCGTTCTTGACGCCATAGAGCGCCAAAGGGTCGCGTAGCCACAAGCGATATTCGGGGCCACGTAGGCTGTGGTCTGGCGAGCAATCCACGCTCCATTTGCGTAGCACGTAGCCGGCAGTGGCGGCGCGCAAATTCATCTTGAGCACACCGTCACGCATGCCGTAGTCTAGCTGGGTGATTTCAGGCCGGGATTGATCGGGGTGAGGTACGAGTTCCAGTTCGACGATTCGCGTCCACTGGATGTCCTGGTCGGATCGCTCGTGTGCTTCTACGGGGGCATCCTTCAGAACAATGGGGGCCTGAATCCGGGTGAGTACGAAGTCGCGGTATTCGCCGGACTTCCGGTCAAAGGCCCTGGTGTGCCAGCGCAGGCCTGTGTCCAGTAATGCAAAGGGAACGATTTCGCGTTCGCTCTGACCGTTTTCAACCGACTGGTATTTGATGCGTACCGGGCATTTGTGGCTGATCGCCCGGGTGATGCCTGCCAAGGTGCTCAGGTCTGGTTGCCCCAGCTTGTTGGGGATGTCGCAAGTGATGCCTGTTCGGGAGCGGACAGGCTCACCGTCCCCAAAGCCCTCTGCCAGCCATGTCAGCACCCGCTCGGCTGGGAATTCAAACAATGGTCGGAAGTCCTGTCCAATGACATAGGTCTTGGATCGGCCGTCGTACTCGATGTTCGATGGGGCCATATCTTTATAGAGCCCCAAGTCCCGGGTGGCCGCAGCTGTCTGGATGCCAAAGCGTGATGCCAGGTCTTGGCGGCGTATTTCCCCAACGAACCATAGCTTCAGCTCGATGTACGCCATCCGGTCACGCTGGGCGTGTCCGAGGTCTTGCAGGCGATCAGTGCTCATCTTTGGTTGCTCTTTTTCGAATGGGAGAATGTGGATTGACGAAGTATAAGGTGGTGATTGTTGTGTGTCGATGTCATCTTGTGTTCTAATTATCAGCATCAAAAAGAGTCTGATTGCAGTATGGTTGTGCTTATAATGAGGGCAGATTATGTGGCTTGTCACCCCAATCGGTTTTTTCAGCATCGTCCAGAAACCTGGCGACAAGAAGAATGGCACCTTGACGGTGCGTTCTCGGGTGCGCAGCGACCTGGCAGCCCTTCAACAGCACTATCTTCCTGGCCTGGGGCCGATCCAGGAGAGCCACGACACCGATTACCGTTTTCGGGCGGTGGCTCCGCGATCCGAGGTGTCCGCCGCAATGGCGCGTATGGTCGACGGCTTAGACTACAGCAATTTCAAGTCAGAGGTGGCCAAGAAGCAGGGGCACAAGCGCGCCAGCCTGTACCACCAGGTTTGGGATGTTCTGTACCACTTGCAGACGGACCCGGCGTTTGCGGAGAAGGAGCCGGTGGCCGAAAGCTATGGTGGCGTGGTTGTCAGCGGGGGGCGGAAGGTGCTGTTGCGTGAGCCGACCAAGCACCATGGGGGCTATGCCTGGACCTTTGCCAAGACGGAAGCCAAGCCGGGCGAGTCGCCTCGGGATGCTGCCGTGCGTGCCGTGCGCGAAAAGACCGGATACGACGCGGATATCCGCATCAGCGTTCCGGGCGCCTTCAAAGGTTCGGCTTCCAGCACCTGCTACTACGTCATGGATGCCAAGCATCCTCCAGCCAAGCCGAATTGGCAGACCGCCGGGCTGCGCTGGGTGAGCTTCGACGAGGCGCGCGACCTGATCCGGCAGTCACCCAATGCCGAGGGCCGCGACCGCGATCTGGCTATTCTGGATGCTGTCGAAAAGGTCGCTTCCGCCATCCCGTACAAAGAGCACCCGAATGTCCAGCCTGAAGACTGGCAGGAGCTTAAAGCTATGCCGGAACGGCAGACAGTGCTTTACCCGAAGTTGTGGTTCAACCCCGATGAGATGGTGAAGATCCGTCGTGGCTTCTTGCCGACCGTCATGGAGGAGAAGTGGTTCTTGTACTTCACGGGCGATCGGTTGCGGATGCATCGGAGCTGGACTGGCATTCTGATCTTCGACGTGGGGTTTGCCTTTGACCCCAAGGGAGGCGCCTTTGTGACCGATGTGGTCGTCAACCGTGAAAACCGGGAGTACAGCAACACGGACGACGATGAAGATCTGAAGTTGTTGGAAGAGATCATTCGCTACCACTTGCTCCAGCCCTTGGAAGAGCCGGAGGTGGATGGTTTCGTCAAAGCCATGTCGCTGGCCATGCAACCGAAATACCTTGGCTCACCGGAGGTAGTGACGGCACTTGTCAAGGAAGTGTTCGATGTCGCCATTCGTGCCATTGCTGAAGAAGCGACCGAGGACGATTTCGTTGAAGCCGTGGGCAAGGTAATCGCTGCATTCACCGATGACGACGCCGGCTATACCCGGATGCCAGGCTGGCACAGCGCTGAACAGATGGGAGGCTACGTCAAAAAGTACCTGATCGGCAGTGATCAAGGAGAGTGCTTGGCTGAAATCCTCGGCCATGGCATGACCGCGTTGATTGCCAAGTTGCAGGAGATGCTGGGTGGGTTCGTCAAGGACCCCGCCGCCAACTGGGAGGAGCACGCATTGGTTCAGCTCAACGCACTCCACCAGTTCGTGGTCACGGTTTTGCTGGGCACCAACACAGTGGTTTCTGGTGAAAAGACACTGGGTGACTTCCACTGGATGCCGATAGGCGTCGACGCGGATGGTAAGCAGGTCATCGTCGAGGTGGGTTCCGAAGGTGGCTCCCTGAGTCTGTATGGCATTCAGTCTCCGGAGGGATGGCAGTTCAAGGTGGAGACCAGTGAGGCAGCCCTGGTCGACGATGAGAATGATCCGGGCATGCCGGAACGCCCTTGGGTGGCGACCTGGCGCAGTGCTTTGAAGCAGTTGGACGGTTATCCATGGACACAGCTTTACCCGCTGTCTGTTCATCCGGATTTCCGGGACAAGGTCTTCAAGGCCTTGCAAACCCGAAAGAAAAAGGGGCTCGTGATCGATTGGGATCAATGGGGCAATGTTTTGAACATCTTCGTCGACGAAGAATAGGGAGGCGATATGCCCGTCAAACAAGCAATTACTGACCAGCGTGTGCCGGTCAAGATCTGGACCGACGATGTGGACGATCGCTCCAAGGAGCAGCTTGCCAACATTGCATCCATGCCTTTCATTCACCACCATGTGGCGGCGATGCCAGACGTCCACCTGGGAATTGGCGCGACGATTGGTTCGGTTATTGCTACCCACAAGGCGATCATTCCGGCCGCCGTTGGCGTGGACATCGGCTGCGGCATGGTGGCAGCCCGTCTGTCGATCTCGGCCAATGACCTCGATGAGAAAGCCCTGAAAAAGGTGTTCGACCAGATCAGCCGCGACGTGCCTGTAGGCCGGGCTCAACACCACGACGACCGTGTATTGGTTGACGTGGCGCGCCCCTTCGAGCCTGGACTCAAGTCGCTGACCGATCGTCATCCGCAGCTCCTCAAGGCCTTCGGCAAGTTTTCCAAGTGGATGAACCAGATGGGCACGCTCGGTGGCGGCAACCACTTCATCGAGGTGTGCCTGGACGAGTCCAATCAGGTCTGGGTGATGCTGCATTCCGGAAGTCGGGGCATCGGAAACGCGATCGCGGATTACTTCATCCAACTGGCGCGCAAGGACATGGAGCGCTGGATGATCCAGTTGCCCGACCGTGACCTGGCCTACTTCCCGGAAGGCACCGAACACTTTGCCAATTACGTCGAAGCCGTGCATTGGGCACAGGAATACGCCATGGCCAATCGCCAGGCCATGCTCGATCTGGTGCTCAAAGCACTGGAACGCCAACTGCCGCCGTTTACGGTGACTACCGAGGCGGTGAACTGCCACCACAACTACGTGGCCAAGGAACACCACTACGGATCGGATGTGTGGGTGACCCGCAAGGGGGCGATTCGCGCCCGTGAAGGTGACCTGGGCATCGTGCCCGGCAGCATGGGCGCCCGCAGCTACATCGTGCGCGGCAAAGGCAACCCGGAGAGCTTCTGCTCCAGCGCCCATGGCGCAGGTCGCCGCATGAGCCGCACGGCCGCCGAAAAGCAGTTCACGGAAGCTGACATGGTCAAGCAGACCGAGGGCGTCATCTGCCGAAAGGACAAAGGCGTGATTGACGAGATTCCGGGGGCTTACAAGGACATCGACGTGGTGATGGCCAACCAGAGTGACCTGACTGAAATTTTGCACACTCTGAAGCAGGTAGTGTGCGTGAAGGGTTAATGAAATAAAGGAGTCGTTATGAGTGCAGCAATCGTTAAAGCAGCCCAGTTTGCGGCCGAGAAGCACAAGAATCAGCGTCGCAAGGATGCTGATGCATCTCCATACATCAATCACCCATTGGCATTGGCCAGTGTGCTGGCCGTCGAGGGCGGTATCGAAAATCCTGACGTGATTTGCGCTGCACTGCTGCACGACACCATTGAGGACACCAAAACCACAGCCGAAGAGCTGGCCGGCATCTTCGGCGACAAGGTAACTGGAATTGTTCTGGAGGTGACTGACGACAAGAACCTGGACAAAGCGGTGCGCAAGGAAGAGCAGGTTCGGCATGCACCGCACATCTCAGCAGAAGCCAAATTGGTGAAACTGGCTGACAAGATCTGTAACCTCAGAGACATCTTGGCGAATCCACCGGCGGACTGGAGTGCTGACCGCAAGCGGGAGTATTTCGATTGGGCCGCCAGAGTGGTGGCTGGGCTGCGAGGTGCGCATGCGGGGCTGGAAAGAATCTTCGACGAGATATACGCTCGACATATCGAATTCAAGAAGTCGAGCTAAGGAGGGAAAAACACCATGAACAAGCCCATCGATCCAGTTCTGCCGTTTATCTGGCCAGAGCCTCTCGTCAGTGCCGGATTCAATACATATGTGACAGAACTGCCATTCGATGTTGCTGTTCGATCTGTCGTTAGTGTATTTGGCGTGGTCTCTGCGATCGATGCTCGCGCTGTTAACTGGATGGAAGGCTTTCTTGCCGATCGCACAGAGACACAGTTACGGTTGGTTGTGAGCATTCACCCTACCTGCAGGACTTCGGAGTCGGATCTGCAGGAGTTACTCAGGCTGGTGGAGCGACATGGCGTTCGAGCAGCATTCAAGGTGTTTCCAGAACGTTCACTAGTAGATCGCTCCTCAAACTTGCTTTGTCTTGTGGATGAGGGCGGCAGTGCCATTCTTTCAGTTGGTCCAACAGAAAACATGGGGTTTGCACCAACATCACCATCACAAGCAAATCTGGCATCAAGCGTCAGCGCCGCAACTTTCGAAGCATGCCGTAAATGGTTTGATTATTTGTGGGGTATCTCAGGTTCATTGCGCCCGGATATTGCAGCATCGATGCCAGACCTTGTATTGCCCCAAGGCGATGAGGAGGCTGCACGCATGTGGGCAGAGTATCGCCAGCTATGCCTCGATAAGGATGTGACCGGAGAACAACCAGTTAAGGCGATAGTTGATCCTGAGACAGGTGATGTCCAACTGGTCGATCAGAACAACAACCCGGTTGCATCGCCTACAGAAGAGATAGGGATTCAGAAGTTGGACCCCTTGGCTGAGTATATGGCTCGCATTTTTGAGCTTGGTTCGCTGGTATCCATTGATAAATTAAGTCGTATTCCACCATTAGAAGCGCCAGTAAAACCAGAATGGTTTGGTGTTGAAAGCTTCCGGCAGACCGGCGTAGTCAAAGCGCAAACATCAATTAAGGTTGCGCCTTTCGATGAGGCCACCCTAAAGAAGATCGACCGTCTTCGCAGAGTGTCAGGAGAGTTGCTACCTCGATTTTCATTTGCATTAGCAGACGGAGTTAGATGGATGCCGAAACAGGCGATTCCATTGTTTGAAGCTGCGTTGACGGCCGCAAACGAAGATGCAAAAAAACTCCTGGGAGCCACGATGGGAGATGACATCGAAGCCTTTCTTGCATCTCAGCGAGATCGAATTCGAAGTGATGCACAGAGAATGTACGAGGCATATCACCCAGGGGGGCGTATTCCAGACAACGCGGTGAGCAACATTCTCGATGAGCTGAAAACCCGCCTCGATAGGACCAAGGCCGACAAGTTGATCCCCCGCGTTGCTTACTCGCCCGTGGCATTTAACCCTACGCAAAGTACCGAGTGGTCTTCGCCATGGGGCCAGGCGTTTGCCTTACTTAAAGGGGTCGCGGAATTCCCACGAGAAGCGATGACAAATCGATTCTTCTGGCAGGGTGTTAAAACCAATGAGGAAGATTTGATCAAATCTATGAATGTCGCTGGGGACTATCTTGTTGCTGAGTATGGCGGACGAAAGGCAATGCGGTGCGCAGAAGACGAGCTGGATTTGATCAAACGACTTGAAGATGCGCCGTCCGAGTCGATTGAAAAGTGCAGGGCACTGTGGGCTTTGATCACCCAGGGGCGGGGCGATGCAGTCTTGGATCTGCTTCCAGACGTTTCGACTTGCAAGGTCGGTGATGGCATTGAAGGAGCAGTGCGGCAGCCAAGTCGTCCCGCATCGCAACCGATACGACCTTAAGTAGTGACCAGCAATCTCATCACGAGGCTGATCAAAGAGAAACAGCCGGAGCCCATGCGTTACATGATGTGATCCTGTCGCGAATATGTTCAATCCACGCTCACTCGTTTACGCACTTTATACCCATTGGGATACCGTAGAAGTGCTCGTGCGCCTTTCTCGTGAGTTTGCAGCATTTACGAGCGAACAGGCACTGAGTGCCATCTCGAAGGTTGCCCCTCATCTTGATGCAGAAGGACAAGGAGCGGTGCTGCGCTCGCTGGTCAACGCGGATGTTTTGCAAACCATGCCGCGGAGTAGCGACTTGCAACTCAATGCCTATGTGCTGGAGTTCGTTCGGGGCCTTACTCTTGAACATGAGCTGGGCTTGACCGAAGTGCTGCAGGCTCGGGTCGCCGCCATAAGGGAAGCTACTGAAGGCCTCAACGAGGGCATGAAAATATCGGACATGGATCTTGTTCGACGGTCAGTCTACAAACTGTCCGAGTTGTTTCGCCAGATCAGCTTGCAACTAGACCAGGACCGGCATGCCATCTTCGATCTGGCCGAAACCGCCAAGAGCGCGGACAGTAGCATGCCGCTGACACAGCGCTACCGGCGCGTACTGGAGGCGTTCGACCAGTATGTCGAGCCGATGAACCAAATGATGGATTCTGGGCCGGAGGGCACGTTCTATCACCACCTGGAAGATGCCGAGCGAACGCTGGACTTTGCCGCCGAGCAGCTGATGGTGCAGGGTGCCCTGTATTCCCACCGGCTGCAGCTGCGACAGGTGGCGCATTATGCCAAGGAGCTGCGCCGCTTCGGCAGGCAGGTGGCGCAGCAGTGTGCCGACACCCTCTTGCCGCTGCGTGATGAACTGCGTCAGCACAACGCCCTTAGCAGCGCGGTCAGTTCGCTGCTGGGCCAGGTGCGCAAGCGCGGCCTCAGGCGCACCTTGTCCCGAATGGTACCGGGCTCGTCACTACCGCTCTGGCGCAACGAGCGCGGTTTCAGGCTGCTATTGGGCGACGAGGTGCGCGGCATCATGGCTGCCGCGCGAAATTACGAGCCGCAGTCCGTGAGCTTTCCGCAGGATCTGTCGGCCGAAGCCCAAGACATGCTGGAGCAGGTCGATGAAGCCGAGATCAGAAAGCACCTGAAGCGCTGCCTGCCAGTGGACAGCCTGCTGGACTGGCTGAAGACACATTACAGCCATCTGCAGGACGCCACCTTACTTCGCATCTTCCACGACCTTCAGCACGAGCCGGCCTGGCCGTTCGAAGGCACACCTTGCATCAAGACCACGGATCTGCAGACGATCCGGGTCCTGCATTACCCCCATCGGATGAGCTCGGCCTCATGACTACTGCCTTTATCCTGGAAAGCATGCCGTCACTGGCCGAACTCTTTCGGCTGTTCTTGTCCGGCAAGCACCTGAACCGGATCGCCGAGCCTGCTCTCTGGGCCGAGCTGGAGAAACAGGAGGAGGTTTACCGCAGCCTGTTTGCCGCGTTGGGTTACGAACTGCGGCTCGACGCCCGTGGGTTCGCCTGGTTCCATGCGCCGCAGGCCAACAGTCTCATTGGCAAGACCAGCCGCCAACTCGCCTTGCTGTTCATGGTGATTTTCGATGCTCAGGCCAATCTCGGGAAACCGCTGCTGCGCTTTGGCGACTGGCGGATCGATCGCGACTGGCTCGATGAAGTCCATAAGCAGCAGCATGAAGTGCTCGATGCCGAGGGCATCAGCCCCGACGGGCTGGTTGACCTGATCAATCGGGCCGCCTCGCTGGGCTTTGCGTTGTCGGAACCAAACGGCTGGCGACTCCTGCCGGCCGTATCCCGCTATCTCGACCATTTCGAGGCATTAGCGGCCGCAGCGCAGGTGGTCGGCGACGAGGGTGAGGAGTCGATGGAATCGGACCTCGCCCCCGAAGAGACGGACGATGAGGAGAGTCGCTGATGCAGTACGGATTCCAACGCCTGGTCTTGCTCAACAGTGCCGGGTATTCACGGGCAGAGCTGCCCTTGGATGGAGCGGTGTCCCTGGTGGCGCCCAACAACACGGGCAAGACCAGCCTGATCAACGCCCTGCAATTCCTGCTAATCATCGATCGCCGCCGCATGGATTTTGGTGCGCACGACGTCGACAAGAGCCGGCGCTTCTATTTTCCGAATAACAGCGCCTACGTGCTGCTGGAGGTGTCGCTGCCGGAGTCCGGCACGGTGGTGCTGGGCTGTGTCGGTAAGGGGGTAAGCTTCGAATACGAGTACTTTGCTTATGCCGGCCAGCTCGACGTCGAGGAATTCCGGTTGCCGGACGGCTCGCTGGTGTCACAACCCCAGCTGGCCAGTCACCTGGCGACGCATCAGCGCCGGGTTTTCAGCTACAGCGGCAGTGAGTTTGCTGACATGGTCTACGGGGGGCGCACTCGCAAGCTAAGCGGCCAGCAGGATTTCTGCGTGTTCCGCCTGGAGCATGCCGGCGACGCCACCGCCTTCCAGCGCGTCCTGACCCGTACGCTACGACTGGACAAGTTACGTTCGAGTGAAGTCAAGGACTATCTGCTGCAGATCTTCAAGCGTGACCTGCCTGACGCCAATATCGACTTCAAGGCCGAATGGGATAAGGCATTTGCCGACCTCAATGCCGAGCGCAGCCAGTACCAGGCCGCCGTCACGCTGCAGGCGGTGCTGTCCGATCTGGAGCAGAAGCAGAATGATCGTTTGGAGCTGCGTGGCAAGCTGCTGGTCTGGCGGCCCATGATTGAAAGTGCGCTGACCCAGTGGCAACAGCATTTCGAGAGTCGCCAGCAGGAGTTGCAAGAACGACGGTCGCAGTTTGACAGCGAGATGCAGCGTCTGCACGAACAGGACATCCAGCGGGCTCGCGAGCAGGCCGTCCACGAACAGGAACAGACTAGGCTGCGGCAGGAGTGCGAACGTATGGCTGGCCTGCAACAGCGCTTCGCTCTGGTGCCGGAGCAAGCAGTGCTGGAAACTCGCCGCAACGAACTGCAGGCCGAGCGCGATGCCTTGATCGTGCGGATCGGCCAGGCACAAAGCCGGGAACCGAAGGCGATCCGGGGTGAACTGCAACGCCTGGAGCAGGAGTTGGTCCAGCTGGAGCAGGAAATACGTAACCAGGGCAGCAACCTGTACCAGCAACTGGCCTCCCACTTGTCACCTTCCCAACTCGCCGCGCTTAACAAGGTGCTGGCAAAACCAGTGCTGACGCTGGGTGCCGATGCTTTTGCGCTGGACGCCACGGCCTTGGTCAGGGCACTGGAAGAGGCTGGCGAGCACGCCCTTGTTTGGCACGGCCTGCAGCTGAATCTGGACAAGCTGCCCCTGCAATACCAGCAGCGCACACTGTTTGAACTGGACGAGTTGCAGGATGATCTGAAAAACCAGCGGCAGCTTCTCGAGCAGCAGCTGGCTACCGCCGAGAGGTTGGAAACCGTCAAGCAGCAGCGCCTGGGGCTGGATCAGCAGCTGACGCAACTAGATGCCGAATTGCGGGACTACGCCGAGATGCTGACTCTGCATCAGGGTGACGCCGTGCGCCAGGCCCGACTGGCTGAGCTGCAAGAACTGCTGAGCACGCTGACGTTGACGCTGTCGCAATCGATCGCTCGTCGTCAGGCGGTCGGCCAACAGCATCAGCAATTGCAGCAAGAGTTGCTCGAGATCGAGCAGCAACATAAGCAGATCGAGCAGCGGCGCAATCAACGGCAGGATCACGAAGGACAGTTTGCCTGGTTGGCCGAACTTCCCAACTATCCCTGGCTCGGGCAACCCGAGTTTGCATTGGAGCAGCTCGCGGAACGCTTACAGACCTATCTTTCAGACTGTCGCCGCCTAAAAGATCTGGATGACAAAATCCGCCATCTGCTCAGCGAGGTTCATGCAGGTGGTTTGACGAAATACCAGTTTGTCAGTGGTGGCGAGGAAGAAATCGCGCGACTGATCGAGTTTGCCAATCATTTGTCACAGGAGGCTGAAGCACTCGAAAAAAAGGCTCGTTCAGCCGTCGTGAATGTCGCTGCTTGCCTACGAGAATTGCGAGATGGTCTGCTTTCGTTCAAGCGGCGTATGCGCGAGTTCAACCGTAAGATCAGTGGGCGTCAACTCTCCGATCTGGCTGTGTTCAAGATCGAACCCGAGGACGAAACACCACTGGTCGAAGCCATTGAGCTTCTGATCAGTACTGCAGCAACTGTCGACGCTGGCGAGACTTTTGAACTCTTCAATCACAAAAGTGTGCTTGACGACGATCAGCTAAATCGCGCGAAAACCTTACTGATTGAGGAGGGGAACGCACGTCACGGATTGCGGGTTTCCGATCTGTTCCGGCTTCGCTTTTGGGTCGGTAAGGCAGGCCGCGAAGCGGAAGCGTTTGATGATCTCGATAGCGCTGCCTCAAACGGTACAGTCCTGATGGCCAAGCTGATTACCGGTCTGGCGATGCTCCATTTGATGCAGGATCAACGCCGACCCATTCAGGGCGTCTGTTATCTGGACGAGGCCTTGGCTTTGGATGCTCGGAATCAGCGTAGTTTGATTGAAGCCGCCGCAGAATTTGGATTCTCTTTAATCTTCGCTTCGCCTGCCCCTCTTACTACCGTGCGCTATTGTGTCCCGATCCATCATCGTCAGGGTAGCAACCAGATCAGCCGCCTAAGTTGGCAGATTCTTGAGCCATTGGACGCATGATGGACGACAAGGTGTTGTTAGCAGCGCTCGTCAAATTTCTTGGCAAAGCCGAGTTGCCAGCTAGTCAATTCACAACCATACAGCGCAACAGCCTGGATCGTTTCGCCCGCCAGACAGGTGCAGTGAGCTGCCAGCGCCAAGGCCGGGGTGAGACGTACAGGGTCGTCAATTTGGCCCTGTTCGAAACTCACCTGAAAGCACTTTCGCCTGGAATGAAGGGGCTCGACGAATGCGATGTCCCTCTACGTGCTCGGAATATTGCTGACAATCGTTACAGCAAAACGGGGGCTCATCGTCACGAACACTATTACCTGCTGCTCAAAGCTGTAGGTGACGATGTTTTGTGGCGGGAGACTGGACGGGGAGTTGAGTTACCGCTTACTCAAGCGACTCGCAATTTCGGTGCAGCGAGCTTGGCGGTAGATGCCAACGATTCATGGTCAACTGAGAGTGATTTATGGCTGGTGGAAAACCAGGGCCTTTTTGACAGGACCGATTGGCTTCCCGCGGGTACTGTGGCGACAGTGGCCTACTACGGAGGACAACTCAACGGTCTCTTGCTCAGGTGGCTGGGTAGTCGCCCTAGAGCCGCCAAGGTGATTCATTTTCCAGACTACGACGGTGTGGGCGTGGCCAACTTCGTTAGATTGCGTGCTGCGCTTGGCGAGCGCTGTAGTTTCTGGTTGATGCCCGACTGGGATTTAAAGCTTAATCGGTATGGGAGCACTCAGCTTTGGCGAGACACGCTTAGGGATTTCGCTTGTGCTAGTCCACTTCTTCCTGAGTATTTGGGTCCGTTGGCAGACCACATGCGTCAATCCGGACGGGCGCTTGAACAGGAGTCAGTCTGGTTACCTGTGCGGTAATGGTGGTCACAAACTGGCGTAACGATGCTGCTTTCCTCATAGGTTTCGATATCGGTTTTGCGATAGAGAACCCTGCCATTGAGTTTCAGGTACTTGGGGCCGATGCCTTCCGGTCTCCAACGTTCGAGGGTGGCTTCGCTGATGCTCCAGCGCGAGGCGAGTTCCTTCTGGTGTAAACGTCCGGCGACCACCGTCTTTCCGAGTTAAGTGCAATCAGGCAGCAACAGCGAGCTCGGTCTTGACGATCTGGTCTGCGATGTTCCAAGGCAGCAGGTCGTCGAGTTTGCTGATTCGGCAATCAGCAATTCGCTCGATGACGAAACGCAGATAGGCTTCCGGGTCGAGGTCGTTGAGTTTCGCCGAGTCGAATTAGCCTAACCACCAGAGGTAGAGCGCAGCGCCAACCGTCAGACCAACAGCGGCCACCAACACATTGGCCACGCGCTTGCCGAAGCGACGAAGCGCATCACGACGCTTGAAAACGGAGCGGGTCACGGCCTTGTAGTCGTCGGCAGCGGTCGCGCCGCGACCAACCATTCGAGCGATGCGGCAGAAGGCCGAGAGGGAGCGGGCACGAACGCTGGTGCCATTGAGGTGAGCCTTGACGCCGCGGCGATCCGTGGCAGCGAAGTCGGCCATGAACCTATTTTCCTCTGTTAACCGGCCTGTATGAGAGGGGGGGCCAAGGCAAGGCTGGCGGTGGTGTGATGTTTTTCGGTTTGGCGGCGAGGATTTTGGCAATGATGTAACGTACGAGAGCGGGCCAGCGTTCGGCTTTCGGCAACTGAGGCGCAGCAGCAAGAATGCTGTCCAACCCCGCCTTGACATTGGCCACCATGGTCTTGATCTGGTCACCTGCCGCATGCGTCAAAGTGAGGAGAAGGCGGGATTGGCCGGCATGCTGAGTCAGCCGCGCGACCCCGGCGAGCAGGAGCGGGCGGCTGGTAATCGCTTCGAGGCGCGTCTTCGGATGCGCCAGGCGGACATACCAGCTCCACCAGTTGTAAATCAACGCCACCGCCCGGGCCGAGAGATTGCAGCGCTCCAGATCCTGGGTGGTGTAGCCACCCCAGCCCCACTGATTTTTGAGTTCGTCGAAGCCGTTTTCACAATCGGCCCGGTCGCGGTAGAGCTGACCGATCGCTTCCAGCGCATAGTCGGTATTGGTCACCAGAACGGCATATTCCCAGAGTTTGACGGGTTGCAGTGGATCGGCAAAGTGCAGACTCTGCTGCCGCTTCGCACGTTTGCCCTCTGTCTTCTCCTCGGCCAGCAGGCTGTCCTTCACGGCGCGACGCATCACCACGACACGACGCGCCCGGCTCCAGCCGGAGAGTCTGAGCGTCGCCTCGACGGCGTCAAAGCCTTGGCCCACGTTCTGCCAGTCCTGGCGCGACCACTGCCGTTTGATCAGGCGTTTGACGCCCGCCGTCTGGCGCAGCTTGAAGAGATAGTCTTGTGCGAGCGCCTCCATCTGCGCCATGACGGGGTCGTTGCCGAAGGCGTTGTCGCCGCGCACCAGACGCGGACGCTTGTCGGCGGGCAGTGATGCCAGCACCTGCCGCAAGCGCGGCAGGCTGTGTTTGGCGGCATGGGCTTTGCCGTCTTGCACTTCGGCATCGAGCACCAGACGCACGTTGGCGATCCAGTAGGTATGAATGGTATGGCTCGGCCGCCCCGGCTTGGTCGGGTTGTAGCCGACTTCCGCGCCGTCCTGATAGCCGTACAGCAGTTTGACGGTGGCGTCGCAGTCGAGTATCCAGCCTGTCGTCAAGGCATCCCGGCTACTCTCGGCCAGCGCCGTGTCCATCCAGGCCGTACTCCGCGCCAATTGGGCTTCACGTCGCTCCCGCTCGGCTTCCGGACAGCGCTTGCCTAGCGTCGGCGCCAAATGCGCCAGGGCGCGCCGCAGACTTTCATCGCTGACGATCTTGTTCATGCCCAGGATCCGCGGCGCCACCGCATCACCGCGCAGGCCCGTGACGTGAGCATAGCGCCGCTGACCATCCAGAATCGACAGCAGCCACGTGCCCAGGACGTCGCGAACCGTCGGGGCGTTCGGACTGGTGTAGTCCATCGGACAGCCTTTTGCCCAACGATCAAAGAGTCCCGATACCTCCAGAAACTCGGCAAAGAAAGCCAATTGGCCCAAGGCGGTGGCACTGCCACCTTCGTCCCAACGTACCTGAAACCGGCCGCCGGGTGTCGCAATGCTCAACTCGGTAGCCTGTCTCTCCTGTTTCGCCACCGTTCCTTGAACTGCGGTCAACAGCCCTTTTGGCTCAAATTCCGTCCCACCCATTAGGTGATCCCCCTTTTTGCCGATAACCCTTTGTCAGGCTTCAGTTTGCCGCATTTTCGCAGCAGTCAACTGAGGAAAATAGGATGAATGCAGAGCGTGTAGTGCGATTACAGGTAGTCAATTTCTTTCTCCTGTTGATGTGTACACCAGCGTTTTATCAGGTCGAACACTGGTTACAAGCCCCAAAATCACACCGCTTGCGCCTGGCCGTCTAGGTGACCACCGAAGATCGCTGCGAGGTCATCCACATTAAAGAGCGTGTCGTCGGGAGGCTCAGCGTTGGCGAGGGAGGGGTCGCGTCGTTGCCGCTCGCTCGAGGCGACTGACGATGACGCTGGCGCTGTCAAATGCGCCATGGGCAGAGTGCCGACTCCAATCAGCCCACGCTCGGCCATCAAGCCGAGGTAAATCAACTGCCTCACCCGATCCCCACGCGCGTAGGCATCCCCAATAGAAGCCAGCGCCGAGTACGTCGGGCCGCCATCGTCGCGGATGCGCAGACTTAGGTCGATGTAATTGGCACCAGTCACCGGCGCCTCGCGCTTTGGGGCTTTTGTCCTGGGCGCCATGATCAGCTACGCCGAACAAGCTGGTCTGATAACTGCTGACCAGCCCGCTGGAAACCACGGAAAAATGTGCCGATCGGCTGCGGAATGTCGCGGCAGTTCACCACTTTCACCTTGCGCTGGCAAAGGCCGCCGCTCTTTTCCCGCAACGGCACGGGATGCTTCCCGATCACCGGCTTCGTCAGCGCCTGGCTGTACTTCTCGAAGGTATTGACCGGCAGACCAAGCACGAGGAGGTCAATCTTGGGCTGCCTCATGTAGAAGAGGGCGCCGCGGATCATCGCCATGTGCGCGTTTGTCATTGAGTAGTCCGGGTCAAGGACGCGGCCGTGGCTGGCATCGTGGGCCAGTCGGGCATCTTTGCCGACCTCGTATTTGACCCCATCCACTTCTACGACGACGGTGTTGCGACGCTGCATCAGGCCGGCGGCCAGATCGTGGCCAGAACTCGCCTGCGGGGCGAGGGATGGGAAAACGCCGCACTGAATATCGGCGTTGGTTACGAGCGAGGTGAACTTGGTATTGCCATAGCCAACATCGATGGCGCGAACGACTGTGGACATGAGGAACCTTTCGGTAGTGGTCAGATAGGCGTCACGATAGCCAGTCCGTTGGCGCGCTGCCACGAGCCAAAACTGGCCTTTGAGGGGGGTAAAGGAAAAGTATTGGCGAAGGATTGGGTAACTTAACCAACGCCGCTCCCTGGACAGGCCGTTGAGTGAAAGCGTCCCGAAGGATTGGCGAAGGCTTGGGTAACTTAACCAATGAGGGCATCGTGGACGGTGCGGCGGATGGACTCATCCCGAAGGATTGGCGAAGGATTGGCGAACTTAACCAATGACACTCCCTGGGCAGGCCGTTGAGTGAAAGCGTCCCGAAGGATTGGCGAAGGATTGGGTAACTTAACCAATGGGGTCTGCGCGCGCTTTGCCGGCAAGGAGGTGAAGGCCTGGACAAGAGATCAGTGGGCTCACCGGCGAGACTGCCAAACGGTTTCCGGCGGCTGATGATGATCCGGGAAAAGGGCAACAAAGCCTTGGAAAAAGTGCCCAGTCAAAAACGCTGGAAGCCGATTTCGGAAATAGGACGGACAGGGAGGACACCAGAAAACCAATATTTAAAAGGCAGAGCCTTAAGAATCGGACAGAGATTCGGTAGAGGGTTGAAAGTCCGCACCGGAAACTGATGTTGACACGAGCGGCAGGAACGGAATACGATTCGTCCTGCAAAAGGGTGGTGACCTACACTGGGCCAGCTGGAGTCAGCAGTACGTCTAGCATCGAAAACCGCAAGCGCGGGGCCAGCAAAGCGTCTGGCGATTCTGTAGCAACCCTCTGGACTCAGGGGAATTGAAGGAAAACGAGCGGGGCTCCCCCGTCGATAGCAACAAAGCGGTTCGCCGCCCCCCGTAGAGCCAAGCGTAGCGATAGTGCCGTCTTGGCGTGACCGGGGTCTAGCCGATCCAATGCGGATCGGTAATCTGCAGTACATCCAATTGATATAACCGAGCTGATCGATGGTCCCTTGTGGCGTATGCGTGCGCTAGACACTGGACACTGTCCCTTCGCGGCCCCCTTGTTGGGGTTGGTCGGACAGGACCGATCGCCCTTTACCCCGTGGTCGCAGCGGGGAAGGCTATTGGGAGCTTGGTTACCAATACACGTTGCCGGATCGGAACCGGAACAGCCCCCTTCATGCCACTCACAACCGAGTGCCGATGGAGGAGCCGCCTGGAGGCGGTGTTTGCCTGGACAGAAATGGAAGGGCAGGCAGGAGAGCACGATACTTACGGAACGCGAAGCCAGCAGGACGGCAGGTAGGCCGCAACACACTGTGAGCAGACACAGTGCGGGGAAATGGACCGGGGAGAAGGACGGCGTTATGCCGATGCAGGACTGATGTTGAGAGGTGACGGTATGGAACAGAAAGTGGTGGAAGTGCCGGTGAGCAGCGAGGATCTGCAGCGCATGTTGCCGGAAGAGTTTTATTCGGAGCTGATGACGCTGCTTCGCGAGCATGGCCGTATTGCGTTGCGGCAGGACAAGATCGTGTCGCATGAAACGATGGACAACCGCAAGGAACTGCTCGTGATGTCGATGCGCGAGTTGCGTGGTTTGGGCTTCAAGCTGGAAACGCCGCGCAACCTGCAGCAGCGGCACGTTGAGGCGCTGGCGAAATCGTGGGAAGAACGGGGCTTGGCGGCGTCGACGATCGCCAATCGCTTGTCGGCGCTCCGCGCGCTGTCCGTCTGGATTGGCAAGGAAGGCATGATCCAGCATGCGGCGGACTTTGTGAGAAACCCCGAGAGCGTTCGTCGGGCGCAGGCGACGACGGAAGACAAATCCTGGACGGCCAGCGGCATCGACCCGGAGGCGCTGATTGGGATGATCGAACAATACGACTGGCGTGTTGGCCTGCAGATAAAGCTGATGAAAGCGTTCGGGCTGCGGCGTAAGGAAGCGGTGATGTTCCGCCCCCTGAAAGCGGATCTTGGCCTGGCCCTACGGGTGCGAGACGGAACAAAGGGCGGTCGGGAGCGGCTGGTGGTGGTGGAAACCGCGGAACAACGTGCCATCTTGGACTTTGCCAAGAGCAAGGTCAGTCACGTAAATGAGCACATTGGCCATCCGGACCTGAGTTTGGAGCAGGCGATACGCCGGTTCAACTACGTGCTTGAGAGATTTGGTGTGACCAAGCGCGGCCTGGGGGTGACGTCGCATGGCCTGCGGCACCAGCACCTGAACGATCTGTACGAGAAAGTGGCGGGCGTGCCGTCACCGGTGCGCAGCGGATCTGTTACTGGCGAGCTTGATCGCCTGACGCACGACATAGCGCGTGCTCGGGTGAGCCAGGAGGCGGGGCATAGCCGGTTGGCCATTTCGAGCGCTTATATCGGAGCGCGGACGTCGGCCGCACGGACGCCGGAACAGAAAGCGGACTGGGCACGTATTCGCGAGTTGTCGGCCAAGGGGGATGTGTTGAGTGACGCCGACGCGGCTGAGCTTGGACGCATGATCCTCAAACTGAATGCCTCGCTCGATGCTGCAGCCGGTAGTCGACAAGAGGAACAGGAACGGAGGGACAACGTTGGGCGGACGGTCGTCGGAGCGGCGGCGAGTCTCCTGAAATGAGCGGCATGATGGGGGAGGGCCGCGATAAGCGACATCGGGCCTCGAGGGATAGTCGGTCGCGATGTGCAACATGGGCCGGCAACGGGGCTGGACGCAAGTGGTCCGCACCCCCGGGGCGGCGGCTTGATCAGCATAAATTTGCTTTGAGCCAAAAATGTGCTTAGCATCGACGCAGCGGTGATACCTCTCTTTATGTCCCAGGATCGGGTCCGGGGCGACGACCTAGTCGGTGAGGACGTACCGCTGCAGAATTGACCCGAACGTCAGTACAGACACCATTTTTAGCTTTGCTCCAAGCGCTTCCCTGACCCGAGGAAGTAATGGCTGTCCGTGCTGACTTAACCTTTAGGAGCCACAAATGAGTCACGCCTTGTCTAAAGCCGATATCGATCGTCGGGCTGAGCAACTCAATCCTGTTTCACCTCAGTACTACCGCGATCGAGGCTATACCCAGCAAGACGCTGTTGCGCTGGCGGCGCTCACGCAGCAACGCCGCCAGATCGAAGCCTCCTACCAGAAGCAAACGCAGAAACACGAGCGCGGCTGATCGTTCCTATTGCCGGAACTCCCCGCGAGGGGAGTCCCGGCTTGCATCGTGGACAAATCATGACAAAGACAATATTGGTCACCGGCTCATGTGGCCTGGTGGGAAGGCGGCTTTGCGCCTCCCTCAGAAGCCATGGCGTTCTAGTGAAAGAGTTGGATCTGCTTGGAGACGGCTCGCACAACGGCGACATCACCCGTACTGCTGATATCGAATGTGCCATTCAGAACTGCGTAGGCGTTGTTCATCTGGCAGCTGTATCAAGGGTGGTTTGGGGTCAGAGAGATCCTGAGCTGTGTTGGCGGACAAACGTTATGGCTGTTCAGAATTTAATCCAGGCAGCATTAGCTCAGAGCACCAAGCCGTGGGTTGTGTTTTCGAGTAGTCGAGAGGTTTACGGGCAGGCTCTCTCTCTCCCCGTTGGGGAAGAGACCCCGTTGAATCCTCTTAACATCTATGCGCGATCCAAAGCTGAAGGCGAACGCATCTTCTTAGAGGCACGCAAGCAAGGTCTGCAGACAGCAGTTGTCAGGCTTTCAAACGTCTATGGTTGCACCAAGGACCATGCGGATCGCGTCATTCCAGCCTTTGCGAGGGCTGCGATCCAAGGTCTGCCATTGCGCGTAGAAGGTAGCGATCACACGTTCGACTTTACGCACGTGGATGACGTTGTCCGGGCAATTAACTTTCTGATCGACGCTCTGTGCTCTAGACAGAAATTCTTGCCGCCACCAGTGCACCTGGTGACGGGCAATCAGACTTCTCTGGGGCAGTTGGCTGAGCTCAGTCTTCGACTGGCGAGGAGTGGGGCAGTTATCACTGAGGCCGCGCCCCGGTCCTATGACGTTGCCCAGTTCTATGGCGACCCAACTCGCGCTCACACGATTCTCGGCTGGAAATCCGAAATTTCTTTGGAGACTGGTCTGAGTCGTCTGATCAATGACTTCAGCCAGGAACTCAAATTACACCGCTCAGTGGAGGTTGCGGCATGAAGATTCTGAAAGTAATCCACGGCTATCCGATGCGCTACAACGCGGGTTCTGAGGTCTATAGCCAGACGCTCTGTCAGGGCCTGGCCGCACGGCACGAAGTCCATGTCTTTACGCGCGAGGAGGACCCCTTTGCACCAGACTACTGCCTCCGCAAAGAGAAGGATCCGGATGATGCACGGATCACCCTGCATCTGGTAAATAACCCAAGGCTGAAGGATCGATACCGAGCAGAAGGGATTGATCAGCGATTTGCCGAAGTGCTGGACGAGGTTCTGCCTGATGTCGTGCATGTCGGGCATCTCAATCATCTTTCGACCTCTCTACTCAAGGAGGCCGCCCAGCGTGGGATTCCGATCGTCTACACGCTTCATGATTACTGGGTCATGTGTCCGCGGGGCCAGTTCATGCAGACACTCCCGGAGGATCCGATCAATCTGTGGGCGGCCTGCGATGGCCAGGATGACCGGAAGTGTGCCGAGCGCTGCTATGCGCGCTACGTCAGTGGTGCGCCCGATGAATACGAGTCGGATGTCGCGTATTGGCAAGGCTGGGTCAATCGCCGCATGGCGCACATGCGTGAGATGGCCGAGCTGGTTGATCTTTTCATTGCTCCAGCGCGCTACCTTCAGGATCGCTATCGCAATGATTTCGGATTGCCACAACGCAAGCTTATCTATCTTGATTATGGCTTCGACAGAACGCGCTCTTCCGGACGCAACAGGGCTCAGGAGTCCGATTTTACGTTTGGGTACATTGGTACTCACATCCCGGCAAAGGGGATTCATGACCTGATTCGCGCTTTCGGACTCGTCACAGGAAAGGCGAGACTCAGGATCTGGGGGCGTCCTCGTGGCCAGGAAACAGCAGCCTTGAAAGACATCGCCGCGAGCCTTCCTGCAGAGATAGCGGGCCGGATTGAATGGATGCCTGAGTACAAAAATCAGGACATCGTTCGCGATGTATTTGATCGCGTCGATGCCATTGTTGTCCCATCAGTATGGGTGGAAAACTCACCGCTCGTCATTCATGAAGCGCAACAGGCTCGGGTGCCTGTCATTACCGCCAATACGGGCGGGATGGCGGAGTATGTCCATCACGAGGTCAACGGGCTCCTGTTCGAGCATCGCTCACACGTGGCACTAGCGGAGCAGATGCAGTGCTTTGTCGATGCCCCCGCGCTTGCCGCCAAGCTTGGTAGTCGTGGATATGCGTTCAGCCAGAGTGGCGACATTCCGGACATCGACACCCATGTTCAGGAAATCGAAGCCCTGTACCAGCGCGTCCTCCATCGGCGGGATAGAACACAGCTGGAACATGCTGACGCGCCTTGGCGCATCACGTTTGATACGAACCCAGACACCTGCAACCTCAAGTGCGTGATGTGCGAAGAGCATTCTCCGCACAGTGATTTGCAGCCACTGCGCAAGCTGAATGGGCGTCGCCATCGCCGTATGCCGTTCGAGATGCTGAAACGCATTGTTGAAGAGACTGCTGGGAGAGGGCTGCGAGAGCTCATTCCGTCAACGATGGGCGAGCCGTTGCTCTATGAGCACTTTGAAGACATTTTGGCGTTGTGTGCGAAGCATCAGGTCAAATTGAATCTGACTACCAACGGGACCTTCCCTAAACATGGGGCTCGGGATTGGGCCGAGCGCATCGTGCCGGTCAGTTCCGATGTAAAGATCTCCTGGAACGGAGCCTGCAAGACAACGTACGAATCCATCATGTCGGGGTCGAATTGGGATGAAGCGCTGCAAAACTTGCGGGAGTTCATCGCCGTTCGCGATGCGCATGCAGCAAGTGGCGGGAACCGCTGCCGAGTCACGCTCCAACTGACCTTCCTTGAGTCCAATGTAGAAGAGCTGGCAGATGTCGTTCGCCTTGGCATTGAACTCGGCGTAGACCGGATAAAGGGCCATCATCTCTGGCCCCACTTCCCTGAGATCGAACCGCTTTCGATGCGACGCAGTGCCGACGCAATCAAGCGCTGGAACGCGGCGGTTGAGACGGCCCATAAGTTCGCCCTGGAGGCACCCCTTGCTAACGGGAAGGCAATCTTGTTGGAAAACATTTTTCCACTTGACGAAAACTCCCCTCGAGAACTCGCGCCTGATGGCCTCTGCCCCTTCCTGGGGCAAGAGGCGTGGGTAAGCGCCCAAGGACGTTTTAATCCGTGTTGTGCACCCGATGCGCAGCGGCGAACTTTGGGGGAATTCGGTGACCTGAGTGATACGTCGCTGCTCGAAATCTGGCGTGGCGGCTCCTACCGTTCTCTGGTCGCCAGTTACAGAAATCGCTCTCTATGTACCTCCTGTAACATGAGACAGCCAGTGAGAGATGTTCAATGACATGGCATCAGCTGAACGTATCAGCCTCTGGGACCCACCATGAAAAAGCTGGCCAAGCGGTCTATTCCGAGAGATTTGAGGAAGTACTCAAGTTCCACCCTCCAGGCCTGGCACCGGTAAGGCGAGGTGAGGATGCGTGGCATATCGGCCCGGATGGTCAGGCTGCCTATGTACGGCGATTCCTCCGTACATTTGGCTTCTATGAAGGGTTCGCTGCAGTGCAGTCCCTCGATGGCTGGCACCACATTCGGCCAGATGGGAGTGACGTTTATTCCGATCGGTATAGCTGGTGCGGAAACTTTCAGAGTGGGCGATGTACGGTAAGACTTCCTGACGGACATTATCGACATGTGCTCGCGGATGGGTCCCCTAACTCTCCGATGGTTTGGCGTTATGCCGGCGACTACAAGGATGGGTTTTGTGTCGTCCAGAACGATGCCGGCCTCTCTACTCACCTAGGTATGACTGGAGAACTGCTTCACGGTAACTGGTTCCTGGATCTGGATATCTTTCACAAGGGATTCGCACGGGCTCGTGATGAAGATGGCTGGATGCACGTCGATCTGCGGGGGCGGCCGATCTATGCCCGGCGTTTTGCCGCTGTCGAACCGTTCTATAACGGCCAAGCAAGGGTGGAGCGATCCGACAGCGGACTTGAAGTCATTGATGAGCAAGGGCAGAAGTTGATTGAGCTTCGCTCAGCCAGGCAGTCTGAATTTGCTGCGCTCTCGGCGGATATGGTCGGTTTCTGGCGAACCCAAGCTATTGCTGCAGCGGTCCGTGTCGGGGTCATCGAAGCTTTGCCTTGCACATCCAGTGCTCTCGCCGCGATGCGCGGACTAAAGGTTGATGGTGCGCAGCGGCTACTTCGAGGATTGGGAGAGCTGAAAATTGTTGAGTGCGATGCGGGAATATGGCGGCTGAGCGATCGCGGCGAGTTCTTGCGCGCCAACCATCCACTGACCTTGGCTGATGCGGCCCTTGAATACGCCGGTGCTCTTGGCGAACTGTGGTCATGCTTGCCCGAAGCACTAAGGCAGGGAGGCGATTGGCGAGCGCCTGATATCTTTGGTGATGTTGCAAGAGATTCGGTACGTTTGCATGGCCATCACCGTATGCTTCGCAGCTATGCCCGTCACGACTATGCGTTGATGCCTGGTGCGCTTGGCTTGCATGGTGATGAAATTGTCGTCGATGCGGGGGGCGGATTCGGGACGCTCGCGAAGAACATCCTGAATGTTTACCCCGGTGTTCGCGTGACGGTGCTCGACAAGCCCGAGGTCGTTGAGCAGGCCCGTAAGGATCTGAACTCTCCGGGCCTGCATTGGATGTCCGGCGACATCTTTGAGCCTTGGGGTGTCCGTGCTGATGTGGTGACTTTGGCCAGGGTGCTGCATGACTGGGACGACGAAGACGCATTGCGAATCCTCACGCAAGCTCGCGCAGCGCTTTCCAAAGGGGGGCGACTTTTCATCATTGAGATGTTGCTGTCTGAGCAGGGCGTCGCTGGCGCCCTGTGCGACCTGCACTTGCTGATGGCTACCGGGGGAAGGGAGAGATCCCAAGATGACTTCAAGAAGCTACTGGCACATGCTGGGTTTCGCCTTGTCGAAGTTCGCCGATTGGCTGCGCTCCCCGCTGTATTGCTGGCGGAGGCTATATGAACGACGAGATCGAATGGGTTGTCCCGCCATCGCTGGTACGTAACCTTGAAAAAGTGCCGACCGATCGCCCCGTTGTTTTGCTGTTGCGGCACTCCGTTCGTGGGCCGCTACCACTTGGTGATGCTGGCAACCATGTACCGATTACGGAGGCGGGTTGGGGTATCGCTCGTGAATTGGGCCGGACCTTAGGGGGCCGGCTTAAATCACTGCACAGCAGTCCGGTGCCGCGCTGCCTTCAAACTGCTCAAGCCTTGAAGGAGGGGGCCAATGTCTGTACAGATATCACAGAGAACAGGTTGCTTGGGGATCCTGGCGTCTACGTACTAGATGGTAGGGCTGCCTGGAACAACTGGGAAACTCTTGGACACGAGGAGGTGATGCGACATCTCGTTTCGGAGAGTGATGCATTGCCAGGCATGGCTCGGCCAGATGAAGCTGCTCGATTTCTGGCTTATCGCATGCTCACTTTGGCCGGCGATACTCCGGGTCTTCATGTCTTTGTCACACACGACAGTCTGATAACGCCTACAGTTGCGAGGCTGCAAGGCGTGCATCACTGCCGTTCTGACTGGCCATGGTATCTTGAGGGAGCGCTGTTCTGGTGGGGAGCAGAAGGCGTGCATATTGCCTACCGGGAACGTGAAAGCATCAATAAGAGGTGCAGGTTGCGCGATTTGAATGAGCGCGACGAACTATCGTGGTAGAGGGAGGTGAAACGTGCGGTTTTCCCGAATGTCAAGTTGCCTAGTGAATCGCCCCGGTAATTGAGGAGGCTCCATTTCTTGAGAGAATGGAGCCATGAGCAAGACGAACAAATATTCCCCGGAAGTCAGAGAGCGTGCCGTACGACTGGTGCAGGAGGCGCGCAAGGATCGGCCATCGCTATGGGCAGCCGTCGAGTCGATAGCGCCGATGATTGGATGTTCAACGGTCACGTTGCACGAGTGGGTCAAGAAACACGAAGTCGATACTGGCGTACGTGATGGCATACCGACGGCCGAGCGTGAGCGCATCAAGGCGCTGGAACGCGAGGTCAAGGAACTGCGCCAGGCCAACGAGATTCTGCGGTTGGCCAGTGCGTTTTTCGCACAGGCGGAGCTCGACCGCCTCAAGAAGAAGTGAGGTCGTTCATCGATCAGCAGCGTGAGCGTTTCGGGGTCGAGCCGATCTGCAAGTTGTTGCAGGTCGCCCCATCCGCCTACTGGCGCCATGCCGCCCGTCAGAGAGATCCTTCGTTACGCAGCGCTCGCGCCCGGCGTGATGCCTTCCTGATGCCGCACATTCAGCGCGTCTGGCAGGCTAACTTTCAAGTGTATGGGGCCGACAAGGTCTGGCGTCAATTGCAGCGAGAAGGCATTCAGGTGGCACGCTGTACCGTCGAGCGCCTGATGCGCCAGCTGGGTCTGCGCGGCGTGCGGCGCGGCAAGGTGGTGCGAACCACGTTCGCTGACACGACGGCACCGTGCCCGCTGGATAGGGTCAATCGGCAGTTCAAGGCAGATCGGCCGAATCAGCTCTGGGTCTCGGATTTCACTTACGTTTCCACTTGGGCTGGCTTTGTCTATGTCGCCTTCGTCATCGACGTTTTTGCCCGCCGCATCGTTGGCTGGCGTGTCAGTCGCTCAATGCGTACCGACTTCGTGCTGGATGCCCTGGAGCAGGCGCTCTATGCTCGCCAGCCCGAGCGGGATGCCAGCTTGATTCATCATTCGGATCGCGGGTCGCAGTACGTCTCCATCCGCTACACCGAGCGACTGGCCGAGGCTGGGATCGAGCCTTCTGTCGGCAGCAGGGGCGACAGCTATGACAACGCTCTAGCCGAAACCATCAACGGTTTGTACAAGGCTGAACTGATTCACCGCCGGGCGCCCTGGAAAACGGTCGAATCCCTGGAGCTCGCCACCCTCGAATGGGTGACCTGGTTCAACCATCAGCGACTCCTTGAGCCCATCGGCTACATCCCACCTGCCGAGGCTGAGGATCGGTATTATCTGCAACTCGTCCAACAGGCCGAACCCGCCTGTACTTAAACCACGGAGCCTCTGCGAAACCCGGGGCGATTCATAGCGCTGGCATGAAGACCCTTCGATAGAATTCGTCCACCGTTCGTTTTCGGGGATGAATTTGTGATCGTGTCCCTGCGCGAAGATTATGCGGTCATGGCCGACGCCATGCGGCGCTGCCCGGCGATGCATGGGCCAGCGCGTTGCTCATGAAATGAATCCGGCAACGCTGTTAGTTGGCCGTGATCACGTTGCGCACCGCGGCTTTTAAGCCCTCGTGAGCATCGGAAATGACGAGCTTGACACCCCGCAGGCCACGACGTTCTTCACGGGGTGAACTGTTCTGATGTTCCGTGAGTGCGTCCCAGAGGTAGCTGTTCGGGCGATATTTTATACAATCGTACTGACGGACGGCGTCGAGCCAGAAAGCTGCTAATGCGCTGCCAGAGGCTGATTGGCCGTGCATAGACACCCTCGTCAATCTTGCCGCCTTCCAAAACTTGCAGGTGCCCGTGACGAACTGGTCCCGCCATTTGTCGTTGCCGCTTCTGTTCAACTATCTCACTCATCCACATAGTGCCTCTCCAGTTAAATGAGCTGTCATCGGTCGCTTGTATCGAGGGACGCTGTTGCAGTCAGTGACTGCAAACCTGAGCAATTGCCATATCGATGTCGCGGGCGTTGACTATGGCCACGCCTGTCTTGGTCGGCACTCGGCCAATGGCCAAATTGACCGCCATCTGTAGGATTTCCTGAACGTTGGCCAAGGGCTGACCCGCCAACTGCTGGGCCGTTTCCGCCAGCGAAACTTCAGTTGCCATGCGTGCCTTGGAACGCTGCTGCCACTGGGTAAGGTAATCAAGCACCGTGGCTTGATCCGGCAAATTAAACGCTACCTTCTCCGTAAAGCGCCCGCCACGCAAGGCGGCCGCATCCATTGCCTCCGGATGATTGGTTGCGGCGATGAAAAGCACATCCGGAATCCGCCCCGCCGAGCCGTCGATCGCTGACAGCAACTTGTTGGTCACGACCGAGCTTTGACTCATCCGCCGATCGGCCAGGACATCATCCGCCTCGTCGATAAACACCACACAGGGGCGCAACTCGCTTGCTTCGTCGAGAATGTCATCGACCCGCTCTGGATTCGACAGCAAGTCCAGGCCGCTGACGGGCAAGAACGCCCACTGCGCCGTCTTGGCTAAGGACCGGGCGCACAAGGTCTTGCCCGTGCCGGGAGGGCCATAGAACAGCACGCCGTGCGGCACAGACCCGCCCATGGCCTCAATATCGACGATCCGCGCCATCCGGTGCGCCAGCGACTCCAGACGCGTCCGCGCCTCGCTGGACAGAACCAGGTGATCCAGCGTGGGCGTGTTCTCCGGGAAATGTCCGGAGCGTCCTTGCAAGGTGCGCAGGGCGACCTGTAGATCGTTATAGCTAATCGCCTGGCTATGGTCTGGCCGACGGTTCACTTCATTCATGATGGCAGTAATCCGCACCACAGAGAACCCGGCCCAACGGTCCGTTGCCACCGTCAGTGCAGAAGCCGCTAACGGGCCTCGGGCATGAGACTGAATCAGATGGCGTCGGGCCGGCGCGTCGGGGGGCGGGATCTCAATCTTGAAATCGAAGCGCCCTTCGCGCACCGCCGCGCTGTCAAGACGATCCAGGTGATTGGTCGCCGCGACGACGACGACACCCGTCCTGCGGATTTCCACCAACTCAGTGAGCATGATATTGACCGCCTTGAGGCTGTCGCCATCCATGTTGGCCGTGTCCCGTGACGACAGCAAACTATCGACCTCGTCGAAGAACAGCACGCAGGGGGCCCGGGCACGTGCTTCCTGGAACGCCACCGGCAGGCGCGCCGGCATATCACCGATCCACTTCGAGGCGACATCGCCATAGGTCAGCGTCAGGAAAGGCAGGTTCAGCTCCCCGGCCAGTGCTTCCGCGAGATAAGTTTTGCCATTACCCGGCTTGCCGGTAAGCAAGATGCCATTCCGCGAGGGGCGGTCGGACTGCCCACCTTGAATGACTTCCTGGCCGGCGGCCAACAGGCGTTCCTTGATCGCTTGCATGCCGGCGACCTCGGCAAAGCGGAAGCGTGGCCGTCGCACATCACAGCACTGGATTCCCGGCGAGCTCTGCGCTTCGGCCTCCGTCGTCCCGGCTTGTGTGCGGACAGCGCGCTGTTGCGCCCAAGGGGGTGTGGGCCGGACCAGCAACCAGCGCTGGCGAACGTAGGTGACCAAGCAGATGCCGCTGATCACCCAGATCTCCGGGAATTGCTCGGGTTGTCCCCAGACTCGGAACAGCATCAGGCCACAGAGTGCCAGGTGCATGGCGGCGATGCTTGGCGATACGTAGATCGGTTCGACAAGTAGCCCCCAGATGACCAGGATGCTGACGAGGCACAGCCACACGCCGAAGAAGCCCGTGAAGGTTGCAAACTTGCCCGGCTCGGGCAGCGGGCTGATGTTGCCCATCAACGATGCCAGGACCAAAACGATACCGACGAGCAGCGCCCAACCATTCACAGCGTCAGTCGCGCGGACGGCGTAATGCTGCAGCCGTTCATTCATAACGGATCTCCAGCCGACGGCCGTTCCAACCCCAACCCATCAACCCTGCCTGACTAGCCTGCCGGTCATCGATAGCTTGCAGAAGTTGCGTCGGAACTTCGTCCTTGCGCCGCTTCCTGTCCATGGCAATGCGCACGGCGACCACCTGGCGCTGCAGGGCAGGGTCGTAGCGGTGGGCGAAGGACAGGGCCTTGCACCCCGCAGCGGTAGTGCACATCGCGGTCGCCTCGTGTGGTGAGAGCGGAAAGGGTGGGCCGTCGAGCTTGCGGATATAGAATAGGCTACACAAGGCGATCACGATGCCGATCATCGGATAGCGGAGGTGGCGGGAGAGGGTAGTCAGTGATTTCATAATGGCTCCAGTACAGCCGACTTTATCGGGCGAGCTTCGACTTTCAAGTCCCCAAATCGACTCGCCCGAAACGTCATTGCCGGAGAAATTAACGATCGCTGACCGTCAGATTGGCTTCCTTAGCCTTGAGGATTTCCCGGGTTGCCTTATAGATCTGCCAAGGGCCAACCAGCCAGCCAAGCATGGCTGAGAACACCAGATGGACCGATAACGAGAAGAAGCGCGTCAGCGGATGGTAGTAGCCGCCGCCTGAGTCAAAAAAGCGGGAGAGGGCGCTCCAGCCAAAAGGGAGGAAGGTCAGCGCTAACGCCCCGATGACGATCTGCTCCCAGGTCAAGGCCGTCCGACTCAGGAAGAACAGGCTGGCCACCAGGATGACGCCGCTGATTGCCAGTTGTTTGTAGAAGTGGCTTGTCACTGCCTGATTGTGAGCGACCAGGCAGTGACCACACAACACTTCGCCGTCGCCAATCTGGCACTCCGGGCATAGCGCCCGTTGGCAGGATGTACACAAGCCGATCGCGTCGGTGTCCGGATGATTCGCGCATTTCATGGTTTGCTCCCTGATTAAATTGTTGTAATCCATTACCGGCTGGGATTGTGACGTAAACACGGCTGACGTAAAAGCAGCCAACAGCGACCATCCGTGGATGGTTGACGCAGGTGCTCCTCCATTTGATCTCGACCTTCGCCAGACCCTCGGCGAGAACCTCCGTCGTCTGCGCGCGGAGCGGGATTGGTCGCAAGAAGATCTCGCCTTCGAGTGCCAACTGCACCGGACTTTCGTGGCCCACGTCGAAAGGGGCAAGCGCAACATTTCGCTCGACAATATCGCCAAGCTGGCCAGTGCCTTGGGCGTTCCCGCCTATCGACTGCTCGTTCCGCCCGCCGACTGACCATTCCCTGGCCGGCTCGCAGCCCCTATCCCTGCGTCAACAGATAAAGCGCGATACCGGCGGCCATGCCGCTCAGGGCGATGGCCGCGGAAACCATGGCCTGCGCCCCTTGTTGCAACGGCTGACGGTGTCTGAACAGCCAACGGCTGAACCGCCGAAAATCGTTGGCCGCGTTATCGCTGCGCCCGAGTAGGTGGTTAAAGCCATCGAACAGTACATAGGCCTGGGCGCGTAGGCTGCGGCCGCGAAGGTGAGCATGGACGCTGCGTGAATCCAGTGCTGCGAAATCCTGCATGAAGCAGCGGTGCTTCGGGTGAGATGGGTTGGTCATGGGGGCTCCTCGATGAAATGACCTTGTCCGTTTTACCCATTTCTTGCGCCCTTTCTACCCCCCAAATCGCAGGCCAGCCATCCATCGATTGGACGTTGCCCCGGCGCGCCAAATACCATCAATCGCTGCCGTTTCAAGCGGGATCTTGCTGGGAAAAAGTTTGCCGTCTCGCTGCTATTTGGGGGCTTGAATCCGAAAGCTTGCCCTGTAGAACAGGAGGAAGCGATGGGCCTTATCGAATTGACCATCGTCCCATTCTTTTTGTTGAAGGAGCTTTCATGAAAATTGCAAAACAGGCCCGGGCGCATCGGCCCTCCCTACCAACTATCCGCTTCAACCGCGATGTCGAATGTCGCGCCCGGGAGTTGCGGTTGATCCACCAGATGGCACGCAATACGCCAACCGAAAATCGGCGTCTCGCCAAGGTAATTGCCCGTCAGCGCCATTGCCTTCGCCAGACGCTTGGCGAGGTCCGCCGTTACGCCCGGCGAATCGCTCGCCTGAGCCCCCCAGAACGGCAGGCGATCCGCCAGCTGCAGGATTCCCCGTTCTACGTGGGCCTTGGAACTGCCTCGGCATTGCAGCGGGATTACCCAGATTCGCGCCATAGGGATGATCTCGATTGGCTGTTTGACGACGCCGAGGCGGGCGATGCGTAACCGGCATTCAGTGACCCGGATCAAAAAGCCAAGCGCTGGCGGTTGTCACCCTTGCTTGCGCGGAACAAGCACTCGCCCTGTTGGCCCCTAGCGGGCAGCTTGGCGCGCCTATCGCGATCCGGCAGGACGCTGGTGGTCGCCGTTGGCAGCGTGGGTGGAAGCCGTCGAGCGAATCGCCTTTGGCCCGCAACATTCGTCGAACTGCGATGGCGAGCGCGATGGGCCGCGGGTGTAGCGCATTGACATGGACCCGAACTACGTATCGGGTTGCGGTCAGTACGGATCCGTTATCGCTAGCCAGCTAGGGCGCCTATCTGTGCAACGCGCGGCCTCTTGAATCTGCTATTGGGAGGAATTCATGACTGATGTAATGGTGGTAATGGCGATTGTGCTGGCTGCTGCGGGAGGCGGTCTGTATGTTTCCTCCCGACCGGTCCGCCCAAGTCGGCGGGAAATCCGTGAAATCGAGATTCTGAAAAGCCTCGAACGGATCGAAGAAGTAATGAAGCAACACGCCAAAGGCCTGTTGCCATATGAGGTTCCCGATTCATCTGCCGCCTGTTTTATGCCGCTTTATAACCGTGAGAGGCTCGACAACTGCCGGGTCTGCGGCTGTTGCAACTGTCTGCAAGTGTTCGTGCCCGAACTGATCAAACGCTGGACGGATGATGGGCTGACCGCCTGCTGTCCTTACTGTGGCATTGACGGCGTGGTGAGCGATCGGGACGGCGTGTCACTGAACGTGCGGACCATACTGTCTATGCACCATGAACATATTGTGGGGCGACCTGCGCAGCAAGCCGAGGATCCGGACTCTTCGCCCCGTCAGGAAAAGCCATGAAGACCCCCTCGTTCAGGCCACCGCTGACCCAGGCGGGTGATGTGATCCATCTTCGCTACCCATTCGCTCGCTTCATCCGGCAGCGTCAGCGGCGACCAGAGGTCAGCCTGCAGCGTGCCTGGGCGATGGAGAAACGGCTTTGCCGGCCATTTTTTCGTCGCAGCAGCAGTATGTACTGGCTGGTGCTTGAATATCGGCATCTCTTCCTGCCGGCCTGGCCCCGGATTCGGGTCAAGCTGCTCGATGTTGGCCGCCTAACCGACAGGCGGGGGTTCCGCCCCGACAAACAGAACGCACCGTTTCGCGCGCGGCTAGCGACCTGGGCGGAAAAGTCCCGCAGCATTTGTCGGGAATTGGGGCACGACTGGATTGAGGACGGGGACGGTCCCGGTAGCTGGGTATGTGTTCAGTGCAAGAAGGAAACGATGTGGCGAGCTCAACCGCCTTCGCATGTTTTCCTGACCCCGTTGCCGCATGCGCTCGGGATCGAGCGCTATCTGGAATGGCGTCGCAAATCGCAACACTGATAGCGAAATCGCGACTGGGTTAGCCGCCCGATGTCGCTCCACCTGAGCACAGAGTGGCCATCACGTCAGTCATCGTCCGCGTTACGGCGCCGGCTGCGCACCATGACGATGATTCGGGCGATCACGCCGAGTCCGATGAATACGCAAACGAAGAGTAGTGTGCCGACTAGCTCAGCTTGGGTCAGGCTTTCCATGGTTTTCCGGCTCAGACGGCGTAGGCGGTGACCATCACCGGCCGCGTTTTCTGGCGTACAAGAACGAATCCCCATCGTAAATCCGGATTGACCCAGAGCTCTCCCGGTCGGTTGGCAGCAGGGGCATGATTGATGGGCGGTTCGACGCGCTGCCTGGCGCCAGTTGCAATGCGCCGGAGAAGGCGCCAGCGCTCACTCGGCTCCAATTGGCAGAGGCGCTGGCCGAAGCGATCCAGAGCGTGGGCGCTGACCTCTACCGGGCCGACCGCTGGCACCGTCAGGAGGGAGCGCAGGGGTTGGCGAACCGTGATGGTCTCGCCGGGCGTGCCGTTGGGCGTCTTGAGCCAAGTGGTGTCATGGCTCACAACAATCGCGGCCCCGGCAAAGCGGGTGGCAAGGAAATGGCCATATGGTAGGAGGTGAGGCTTGCCGGTCCCCGCCGGATCGCTGGCAACAGATGCTCGGGCAACCTTTCGGATGGCGCCGGCACTGACGGTTAAGACAAGTCCTTTGCCGGTTTGGGTCTCGCCGAAAATTGAGCGCTGGCCGAGGAGCCAATGCAGTGCTGAAAGTTCGGCGACGATGTGCGGGTCGGGCAAGTCATTCTGCACGTTAACCCGCAGCGTTTCGCTGCGTTGGCCATGGCGCCAGTGGATGTCGAAGCTCCGGGGCTCGTTGGCCACGAGCGCGCAGTAAGTTGTAAGAATGTTCATACGGCTTCCTTTAAGTCATCGGGCACATTGCCCATGGCTTCAAAGCTACCGGACTGTGTTTCGTTTTCTAGGGGGCAAATGCAGAGCAGTTGGGCCGATTCGAAGAGGGCTGAGGTCTCTTAGGGATCAAATCTAGGCAGTTGTTGCCGGAAACTCTTCATCGTTCGGTCATAAGCCGACCAACTGCCTAATGCCGATGGAAACGGGGAATCATTTGGTCATTCCAGTCGTCGCGCGCGGATCCGGACAGTAATCCATCGTTCTTCTGCTGTTCAGCCTCGAGTGGTCGTGGAACGGCTGTTTCCCTCTCTGGTGAATGCGAAAACTGTCGACCTAAGACCCAAACCAGCAGGCGACTTGATGATGTCCTGGAGAGCAATTCCGTCTGTCTGCCGTGAAGCTATTCATCGTCGCAGACGGACGAGTGCCTAGGATTTCGTGACGCTTAACAATGGCGCATTTGGGGGCTAGCAATTGTGGGGTTCGCCTGTAGCTTATTTAAGGCCAGTAGTGCATTGGCTGCTGGCGAACCGATCAACGAAACGGAGATTTCCATGGAACAACACGAAAATCTTGAAGCAGCTGCCTGGCGACTGGCCATGGGCAAGCAGAGGCTCGCACTTCCGTTGCCCTTGGCTCAGGATGAGATGGCAAAGCTGCCAAAACCCGCGGCGGAGCGCTTTTGGCGGATCTATCACGGCAGCAATACACGGCTGGCCTTGAGTGAAGTAGGTTCGACCGCTCGTGCACTAGAGTTCCTGCGAGCACAGCATATCCCGATGGCAGCCGAGGCAGTTGTCGCCGCCGGCCATGGATGGCTGCACGCCAAGTATCGCCCAGGCAAAACGACTAAAAGCCTCCACGTCGGGGTGGCGTGCCGCCTGGGCAAGGACCATCGGGAGTGCACCGCGGATAAAACGGTTTCGTGGTTTTACGCGCCGGCCAACCTGGCTTTGCTCGATGGCCCCGGTTTTTGCTTTTTGCCGGCTTGGTTCGTGGCGAAGGCCCTTCAGGGTGTGCGGGAGCGAAGTCGCTCCGCACGCCTGAAGGTTGATCGCATTCCTGTCGACGCTCCATGTTGGCCTCCAGCGCTGGCTGATGGGGAGTACTTCACGCGGCTCCTTAAATGGCTGCCTACCTCTGCCGAGCTCGACGCCTGTCGCCTGGCGATTATTGAAAGCCGGCGCGTGGCAGAGCAAAAGGTTATGCAATGGGAGGCAGACTCGGAGACTCGTGCTGCTCTCGCAACACGCCAGGCTGAGGCGCGCAACAAGCGGGAGCAGAAATCGGCAGTGGCCAGACAAAAACGGATTGCCCAACAGCCAAGCAAGACGAACGTCAATGTCCGGTGGCGCACTTGGAGCAAGTTGAATGGCCGATTCGTTGCAGCCGACCATGAGGCAAGCGGGGTGACCGTTCGTCTGGCCGGCGCTAGGGCCTACATCGTTTTTTCGACAGGGCGCGAAATCGCGGTCGCCACCAAGAACCTCACAGTCGAATGATCGGCTCGTTTTGGCGACATAACGATAGATGGCCATCTGGTTGCCCGTCAGTGCCGAGAACTTGTGGCATTCAATTGATCCCATGGCCGGAAGTAATCAACAGTGCCCTCCGGTTTGCGGACGCGTGGTGCGTCCAACTAAATTGCCCCGTGTAGCGCGTGGTGATGAAAGGTTCATATTATGCAAAATGACGCAGCAGCGGCTGCTATCGTCTGGGGCGCGTTTGCCGTCCTTGTCTTCGTTTGCGTCCTCGTAGCCCGTCGCGTCACTGCGGACGATTCTCCTGTAGAACAAAAGGCGAAGCGGGGTGCACTGCTAATTAGTGTGTTGGGCGCATCGCTGATTCTCTTTCTCGAAGCAATGTGCTTTGTTCAGGGCGATCCGGTCATTGCTGGCTTCCTGGTGTTTCCCAGCATGTTGGCGGTCGGGGTGATTCTGTTCGCTGGAAGATTACGTCTCTATCAGGCACTGGGTGGGCGTTCGTCTTTGACCGTCAAGCTACCAGCTGCAAATTTGAACGAAATTCGCGATAAGCATGAAGAGATGTGGAATCGTCTGCGCCAGTTGTCTCACTTCCGCGAAACCTTGGATGGGCAACTGATTAGCCTGCTGACGGGAGATCGGGTGTTCTGGAGCACGAATCAAAGAGAGCCGTGCCTGGCGATCGAACTCTCTGCCAAGACTACGATCACCGTCTACCGCTATGAAACCTTAGCGCGTTATGTACAGGTACAGACGCGGCTTTCTCGAGTGCTTGAGCCGATGGATGAAACAACGGCCACCCAAGGGAAAGCATGATGAACCGCAAGTCTTTCCAAGCTCGTCTTCAGGAAGAGTGGCAACGTCTCAATCCGCGCTTCGTCAGTACGGACGATTCACTTCGTCAGAGTTTCCTGACTGGATTGCGAGAAGGTTTTCATGGCTTTTGGGCGCCTCTGCGCCTTCTTTGGTGGCTGCTAACCCGTTCGTAAGCGTACAGCCGCCCCGTATTGATCCGATCAGCGTTTGATGATCTCGCCGTTGATCGTCTGCGCTTTCGAGGAATTGAGTACGCGGTGCAGTAAACCGTAACCGACTCGCCACTTCTGCCCATCTGCGCTGAGGGTCACGGTTTTGTCATTGAGGCGTACGACCTGGCCGCTACGCTGTCGATGCTCATGATCAAGGAAACCGACGGTGTCGCCGACGGCCACTTCATGGCGGCTCAGCCCGAGCTGCGGATTGTCCCGGATGGTGACATCGACGCCATCAAGATTGATGGCGGTGTAGGCAATCAGCCAGTGCTCGCCAGTGTCGGTTTCACGAACCAGCACTTCTTTGGTTCGGAACTCGCGCACTTGCGCCGGACGAAGCTTGTTTGCGCGGGCATCGAAATATTCAATATCCTGGCCAATGCGCAGTTGCGAACGAATGGCGATGATCCATTTTGGATCGGCCAGTACGCGATCAATTGCAGCACGTAGGCGATAGAGTTCGAAGCCGGAGGCTTGGTTCATGGCATCGAGCAGCGTGGCAAATTCCATAGCTAATGGACCTCCGTTGGCCTGAGCGGCAAGAGTTCATCGATCCGGCTGTACGGCCAGACATGGAGCTTTTCCAGAACATCCTTGAGCCAGGCATAGGGCTCAAGGCCATTCAACTTGGCGGTCGCCAACAGACTTTGAATGGCGGCCGCCCGACACCCTGCGCGTTCCGACCCAGTGAAGAGCCAATTTCGGCGCCCGAGCGTAATCGGCCGAATCGCATTCTCGACCGGGTTGTTGTCGATCGGGGTATCGCCTCGCGAAACATAGCGCCGGATGGCCAGCCACCGCTTGAGCGTGTAGTCGATTGCTCGCGCCAATCCGCTGCCATTGGCCGTTCTGAGTCGCTCAGCTTTCAACCAGCCATGGAGCGACAGGAGGCGTGGCAGAGCCTCGCGTTGGCGTAATGCGAAACGCACTGCCGCTTCCGCTGCTGCTACCTCGGCTTCCAGCGCATACAACTCGGCGATGTGGCGCAGCGCTTCTTCCGCCACCGGATGCCCCCCCGGCAACGCATGCAAGTCGAAGAACTTGCGCCGGCAGTGTGCCAGGCAGGCGAGCTCGGTCACGCCTTGCTGGAACAGGGCTTTGTATCCGCCGTAATCATCGACCATCAGATCACCGCGCCAGTCCGCCAGGAAATCGCGCGCATGCTGACCGCTACGACTGGTCTGGTAATCGAAGACGACGATGGGCGGCCCGCGCTCCAGGTCGTTGCTGCGGTAGGCCCACATGTAGGCCCGTTTTGTCTTGCCCTTGCCGGGATCGAGCTGCTGAACCGGCGTTTCGTCGGCATGCAGGACCTTGCCCTGCTTGAGTAATTCGCTCAGTCGATCAACCAGCGGCTGCAGGGCAACGCCCAATTGCCCAACCCATTGCGCTAGGGTCGAACGGGCAATCCCGACACCGTGTCGTTCGCTGATCTTCTCAATCCGGTACAACGGCAGATGATCCAGATATTTCTGGATCAGTACCCAGGCATGCAGCCCCGGCGCCGCCAGGCCACCGTCAATCAGCGCCGGCGCAACGGGGGCTGCGGTGATCGTTTCACAGGCGCGGCACGCATACTGCGGCCGAATGTGGCGATGGACGAAGAAACGTGCTGGTTCGACATCCAGTTGCTCGCTGACATCCTCACCGATCTTGATCAGGCCTGCACCGCATTGCCCACAGGTGCAGGATGCGGGCTCATGTCGGTGTTCGATGCGCGGCAAATCCGGCGGAATCGCCTTGCGCCCGGTCGGTTTCGGACGCGACTTCTCGGTGGCACCCTGAACCTGTGCGAGTTCGGCCGAAATGGCTGCCTGATCTTCGTTGCAGGATTCGAGAAACAAATCCTGCTGCGCAACCGACAGGGATTCGCTCTTGGCGCCAAACTTGACTCGTCTGTAGTACGCCAGTTCCAGCGTCAGTTTCTGAATCTTCAGATCGCGCTGCTTAATTTCTCCGGCTTGTTCCTGACGTTGCTTCTCACTGGCGGCCAACTCGGTTTGCAGGGCTGCAAACTGTGCTTCAGCCCACTCTGGCAGCACCCGTGCAGCAGCAAATTGAGCGGTTTCTGCACCAGAATTCATGCCCCGAATTATACCATCGACAATGCCGCAAACCCTTGCTGCATCAGGGTTTAAGCTCGATCAAACCCGCCACTCCCCAGGCGCTTTGGCATGCAGTCGGCGCCAATCAATTCCCTTGCTCAGCCACTGCCACTCGGAGGCGCTCAACGTGCAAGTCGTACTGCCCGGTTTGGGCCAGGTAAACCGCCCTTGGTGCAATCGCCGGACACAAAGCCAGACACCGGTGCCATCCCAAACCACCAACTTGACCCGGTTGCCCTGGCGATTGCAGAACGCGTATGCCGTACCGTCGCAGGGTGAACAACCCAGTAATTGCTGAATCCGCAGTGACAGTCCGTCAATGCCCATTCTCATATCAACCGGCTCGACCGCCAGCCAAACCTGTTCCGGCGTAATCATCGCAACAGGTCTCGTAGCCAGTCAGCGCAGGATGTCGATTGCGATACTGGCCAGGTAATCGAGATCAACATCTGGTTGCGATGGATTTCGATCTTGATCTCACCGGAGGGAGGGGTCTCCGGCATCGCGACCGTGATCGGCACCAAGCCAGGCGTGGTCGGTTCGGCGATTTCCAATGGACGTTGATCCGGCAATATGGCACTGCCAGCCGCCTCTTCTTGGCGTTCAGTAACCCAGCGCCGGAGCAGGTTGGCATTCAGGCCGTTGGCCAAGGCGACCGACGCCATGGATATCCCAGGCTGTAGGCAGGCCTCGATCGCCTGCTTCTTGAACTCTTCCGTATAACGCCGCCGGCTCCGGCGCATCGGTGCTTTGATTAGCTTCGTGTGCATGTGTCCACCTAATTTACGTGGACACGAGCATCCTATCCCCAGGGGACTTCAGCAATGTGGTGCCGTTGAACGCTTACGTTAGACCGCGAAGATCGTGTCCCCTTAAAAACCATGGTGGACACTCTCGATGGAAATCCAGAAGCCAAGTCGGCGCAGGCGGCATCACCCGGAGGAATTCAAGCAGGCGGTGATTGAGGCGTGTTGCGAGCCGGGCGCCTCGGTTGCAGGCATTGCGATGGCCAATGGCGTTAACGCCAATCAGGTCCGCCGGTGGCTGCGTGAGCGCGGCATCGAAGTGCCGAAACGGCGCATGTTGATGCCTGCGGCCCAGCCCGTGCCGGGAACGGCGCCCGAGTTCGTGCAACTGCCGTTTACGCCAGTAGCGCCGGCATCGCCTGATATCCGGATCGAAATCCGGCGTGGCAACACCGCGATCAAGGTCGACTGGCCGGTACAGGCAGCAGGCGAGTGCGCTGCCTGGTTGCGCGACTGGCTGCGATGATCCGGGTCGATGCCCTGTGGCTCTCCATCCGGCCGCTGGACATGCGGGCGGGAACGGAAACAATTCTGGCTCAGGTCGTGCGGATCTTCGGCGAAGCGAAGCCGCACCATGCCTACCTCTTTGCCAACCAACGCGGTAACCGCCTGAAGATACTGGTCCATGATGGTTACGGTGTCTGGCTGGCCAACCGGCGGCTCAACCAGGGCAGGTTTCAACTTCGGCCGGGCGACGGCAGCGTCGCGCTCACCCGAGGGCAATTCGATGCGCTGATTCTCGGCCTACCGTGGGAGCGGCTGGCCGATGGCGGCGTGATCCGGGTTCTATGACGGTGCACCATTGGGGAAGTCCACGATAGTCAGTCGGGCTGGTGGGCGGCATCATGTCGGTCATGACATTGCCGCCCAATCTCGATGAACTGACTGCGGATGAACTGCGCGAACTGGTACTCAGCCAGGCCGCGGTCATTACGCGAAATGATCAGGAACTCAATTGGCGTCAGGCCAAGATCGACAAGCTGACGCATGAAGTGGCGTACTACAAACGCCACTACTTCGGCGTCAAGGCAGAGCGCCTGCCGGTTGAACAGGGACAACTGTTTGAAGAAACCATCGCCGCGGACATGGCGGCGATGACCGAAGAGCTGGCGCAGCTTTCGGAAACGAAGCCCAAGGGACAAGCGAAGCGCAAACCTTTGCCGCCGGAACTGCCGCGCACCGAGATTCACCACGAGCCGGAATCGACCACCTGCGCCTGCGGCTGCCAGATGAAGCGCATTGGTGAAGATGTCGCCGAGAAGCTGGACTACACACCGGGCACCTTTACGGTCGAACGCCATATCCGTGGCAAGTGGGCCTGTAGCGAATGCGAAACCCTGGTGCAGGCACCGGTGCCGGCGCATGTGATCGACAAGGGTATCCCGACCACCGGATTGCTCGCCCATGTGCTGATTGCCAAGTATCTGGATCATCTGCCGCTGTACCGTCAGGAAGGCATCTTTGGCCGGGCGGGTTTGCCGATCCCGCAATCGACACTGGCCGAATGGGTGGGTCGGATGGGAGTCACCTTGCAACCGCTGGTCGATGCCCTGAAAGCCGAGATGCTGACCTACCCGGTGCTGCATGCCGACGAAACGCCGGTGGCGATGCTTGATCCCGGCGCCGGCAAGACCCATCGGGCTTATCTCTGGTCCTACAGCATCGGCGCCTTCGAGCCGGTCAAGGCGGTGGTCTATGACTTTGCCGAGAGCCGGGCGGGCAAACATGCCCGGGAATTCCTCGGCGACTGGCGCGGTACGCTCGTTTGCGACGATTACTCGGGCTACAAGGCCCTGATCGCTGACGGCGTGACCGAAGCCGGTTGCATGGCCCATGCGCGCCGGAAATTCTTCGACCTGCATGCCAACAACCAGAGCCAGATTGCCCAGCAGGCGCTGGCCTACATTCAGAAGCTCTACCAGGTCGAGCGGGAAGCCGCCGAGCTGAGCTCGGACGAACGACGACGAATACGCCAGGAACAGGCACGGCCGATTCTGGATGAACTCCATGACTGGCTGACCCGGCACCGATTGCTGGTACCCAATGGATCATCGACGGCCAAAGCGATTGATTACAGCCTCAAACGCTGGACGGCGCTCGCCCATTACGTCGACGATGGTCAGGTACCGATCGACAACAACTGGATCGAGAACCGCATCCGGCCCATTGCCACGGGCCGGAAGAACTGGCTATTTGCCGGCAGCCTGCGCGCCGGCAAACGGGCGGCCGCCATCATGAGCCTGATCCAGTCGGCCAAACTCAACGGCCACGATCCCTTCCTTTATCTAAAGGATATCTTGGCCCGCCTACCGACTCAGCCCAACAGTCGGATCGGCGAATTGCTGCCACATTGCTGGCTGCCGAATACCTCACTCTGAAAAACAAGGTGGGTTCGCCGGGGGCTTACACTTCGTGACGGATAAGGTCGATCAACAGGCTGAAGGAAGACCTTGCTGCCAGATTCGCCACGATTGACGAACGACGGCAGTGGCCGAGGATGCCATCTGTTGCTACTGGCATGTGGCGGGATATCGGCCAATCCGGCCGTTGATGGTTACTCGACTGTAGGACCGGTGTCATCCATGTTGCTGCCGTTGGCAGGCTGGATCAACTGAAAGTCCGCTTACCTCCGCGACGTGGGACGGCACCCGCCCCTCAGCTGGACTTCGTCGCTTGGGCGTAGCGAAGGCAACTTGCTGAGCGGAGCAGACGTTCAGGTATATGCTGAACGCGAACTCCCCGGCCATTGCCGTTGCTCGTCTGCAGAGATATTTTGGCAGCTAAATTACAGTTAACTGCCAACCGAAATCCAGCGCTTTGGCGTAAAAAAGTGAGTGATGCGGGCTTGTCTTGGCAAGCCCGCATGCAGCACTCTGTGATATTTATTTTGAGTCTTTTGCACTCATCCATTGCGCGTTCTTCTTGTCGGCAGTCGCTTCGCAGATCAGAGCCACTCCAGAAATCGTTGCCTTCTCGCCGACCTTATAGAACTTTGAGTCATCCCCGTTGTAGCACTGGGGGACTTGAGTTGCCTGATCCTGCGTGGTTGCCGGCGTGGCATCGGCGGCAAATACATTGATGGAAACTGCAGTCAGAAGAATAAATAGAATGCGCATAGCTGCTCCTTGATTAAAACTCCCTGAAATCGAGCCGGGGTCGCTCACGACAGCGCGAAATCTCTGTCACAAAACTGTCGTTGAGCGATTTATACAATTCTATTATTATAGAAATATGACTAACAAAGAAGCCGTCGCCGCGCTGGGTGCGCTGGCGCAAGAAACCCGTTTGCAGATATTCCGCTTGCTCGTTCAAGCAGGAGCCGAGGGGCTTTCCGTGGGGGCTATTGCTGAACGCCTTGGCACTGAGGCCAACGGACGGCTTTCCTTTCATTTGAAAGAGTTGGCCATTGCCGGGTTGGTTCGCTCCAGCCAGTCTGGCCGTTTTATCTACTATTCAGCTAATTATCCGGCGATGAATGATCTTTTGGCCTACCTGACTGAACACTGCTGCAGCGGTACTTCGTGTGGGATCGAGGTTGTACCCTGCGATCCTGAAAAGACCATCTAAAAACTCCGATAGCGATAAATCTCATGTCTAAAACAACCTACAACGTACTTGTTCTCTGTACTGGGAACTCCGCGCGCTCCATTCTTGGCGAAGCTTTGTTCAACCACCTTGGACAAGGTCGGATTCGTGCTTACTCTGCAGGTAGCCAACCGTCGGGAAAAGTGAATCCGGTCGCCTTGCAAACGCTTGAAAAGCATGGTGTTCCCCTGCCGGAGGCGCGGAGCAAGTCGTGGGACGAGTTTGCCGCCCCGGGGGCTCCCGAGATTGACTACATCTTTACGGTCTGTGCGAGCGCCGCTGGTGAAACCTGCCCCGTCTGGATCGGTCATCCGACTACCGCGCACTGGGGTATTCCAGATCCCGCACATGTCGAGCCGATGTCGGCTCGTATTGAAGCCTTTGAGGTTGCCTATAAACAGTTGGAACGCCGCATCAAGGCTTTCCTCGCGTTGCCGCTTGAGACAATGCCTGCAGCAGACATCAAGAATGCTGCCAAACAGATTCACGAAGAAGCTGCCACTCAGGAATAAGGGCCTGTGCCGCGGATTTCATTTCCTCGAAGGGTGTAGCGGGTGACCGGAGAGCCCATCGCTGTGAGCGTGTTGTTCGTTGACTGGTGCAATTCCTGCCGCTCCATTATGGCGGAGGCGATATTCAATCATTTGGCACCTGAGGGCTGGCTTGCCTCTAGTGCTGGATGCAAACCAGCAAAAGACGTGCATCTCCGGGTCATTTCATTGCTAAGTCGATATGCAATTCCGACGCATCTTCTCAGACCAAAACCGATTGAACACGTATTTATCAAACCGCAAAAAGTCATAATATTTTGCGAAGATTCAACGCTGCTCAATAGTGTCCGAGCGATCACTAGGCAAGATGCAGTGTGCTGGCCGGTTTCTGACCCGGCCGAGGCAACTGGCACGCATGACGAACTCGATCTGGCATTTTTGAAATCTTTCCGCCAGTTGGAGTTTGCGGTCGGAGAGTTGATCGATGGTTTGAGGCCGAAGTCTCAAACAGGTCTGTGAAACGAGATTTTTATGGCTGGCACATTCAATCGTGCCGGTAGGTTAGGCGCACATTTTCAAGGGGTAAATTTCATGTCAATGATTCAAGTTTTCGATCCTGCCTTGTGCTGCAGCACTGGTGTTTGTGGCGTTGATGTCGACCAGCAATTGGTCAGCTTTTCTGCCGACGTCGATTGGGCAAAGCAGCAAGGGGCGCAAATTGAACGCTTTAACCTCGCCCAGCAACCCATGGCGTTTGCTGAAAATGCCGTCGTCAAAGGCTTTCTTGAGCGCTCGGGTCAAGAGGCACTACCGCTGATTCTGGTCGATGGGGAATTTGCCCTGGCTGGTCGGTACCCGAACCGGGCTGAGTTGACTCGCTGGGCAAAAATTGAAGCTGCTGCGGTCGACGCGGACAAGCCGGCCAAAAGCTGCTGTAGCGGTTCCAAGTGCTGCTAACCGATTAAGGGTTGCCATGAAATTCCTTGAACAGCCGCCACGCTATCTGTTTTTTACGGGCAAAGGCGGGGTAGGTAAAACCTCGATTGCTTGTGCCACCGCAATCCAATTGGCCGAAGCTGGACGTCGGGTTCTATTGGTCAGCACCGATCCGGCTTCCAATGTTGGCCAGGTATTTGGCGTGGAAATCGGTAACCGAATTGTCGGTATAGAGGCTGTTCCAGGTTTGTTTGCGCTTGAAATCGATCCGCAGGCGGCGGCCCAGGCTTATCGGGACCGGATTGTCGGTCCGGTGCGCGGCGTATTGCCGGAAGCCGTGGTCAAGGGGATTGAGGAGCAGTTGTCAGGCGCATGCACCACGGAAATTGCCGCGTTCGACGAGTTCACCGCACTGTTGACCGACTCGACCTTGGTTGCCGGCTACGATCACATTATTTTCGATACCGCGCCGACCGGCCATACCATCCGCCTGCTGCAGTTGCCTGGGGCATGGACGGGCTTCCTTGAAGAAGGCAAAGGTGATGCCTCCTGCCTGGGACCGCTGGCAGGCCTGGAAAAGCAACGGACCCAGTACAAGTCTGCGGTAGAGGCACTGGCCGATCCCGTGCGGACCAGACTGGTCCTCGTCGCTCGTGCTCAGGCTGCGACTTTACGCGAGGTCGCACGGACGCATGAAGAACTGGCGGGAATCGGTCTCAAACAGCAGTTCTTGGTCATCAATGGCGTCTTGCCAGAGTCTGCCGTGGGCAGCGATCTGCTGGCCAAAGCCATCTACCAACGCGAGCAAGCGGCTCTGCTCGATATCCCGGTAGTTCTCAAAACATTGCCTATCGATCAAGTCGGCTTGAAGCCGTTCAACCTGGTCGGCCTGGATGCGTTACGGAAGTTGCTTGTCGCTACTGCCTTCGATGCAGGATCAGGTATTCCAGCCGCCACGAAGCTGCCGGAAGTGCCAAGCCTGGCCGTGCTGGTGGATGGTATTGCCGCCGATGGACATGGGCTGGTCATGCTGATGGGCAAGGGCGGGGTTGGCAAAACAACGCTGGCGGCCGCTGTTGCCGTCGAACTGGCCAGCCGCGGCTTGCCGGTACATTTGACGACCTCCGATCCGGCTGCACATTTGTCGGAAACCCTGGCTGGCAATCTCGAACATCTGACCGTCAGCCGCATCGATCCGCACGCCGAAACCGAACGCTATCGCCAGCATGTTCTGGACAGCAAAGGCTCGACGCTGGATGCTCAGGGCCGGGCGTTGCTGGAAGAAGACCTGCGCTCCCCCTGCACCGAGGAAATTGCTGTTTTCCAGGCTTTTTCACGGGTAATTCGTGAGGCCGGCAAAAAGTTTGTCGTCATGGATACTGCGCCGACCGGTCATACCTTGTTGCTGCTCGATGCCACCGGTGCGTATCACCGAGAAATCGCCCGCCAGATGAGTGGCAAGGACATGCATTACACGACCCCGATGATGCAGTTGCAGGATGCGAAGCAGACCAAAGTGTTGATTGCCACGCTGGCCGAAACGACGCCGGTGCTTGAAGCCGCCAATCTCCAGTCAGATCTGCGCCGTGCCGGCATTGAGCCTTGGGCGTGGGTCATCAACAACAGTGTGGCGGCGGTGCAGTCGTCATCTCCGCTGCTGCGTCAGCGGGCCGTCAATGAACTGGCCCAGATCGACCTGGTTGCCCATACCCATGCCATACGTTATGCAGTTGTTCCGCTGATCCAGGATGAGCCGGTTGGCGTCGAGCGTTTGCGCGCCCTGGCCAATTGCCATTCTGTGACGGCCTGATCGAGATAAATCATGAGTGCAGTTACCAAAAAACTATCCTTTCTCGACCGCTACCTGACGGTCTGGATCTTCGCCGCGATGGCGCTGGGTATTGGTCTTGGCTATTTCGTGCCGGGCACCGAAGCCTTCATCAACCGCTTTCAGGTCGGGACGACCAATATCCCGATCGCCCTCGGCTTGATCCTGATGATGTATCCGCCGTTCGCCAAGGTGCGTTATGAGGAATTGCCTGACGTCTTCAACGACAAGAAGGTACTCGGCCTGTCGTTGGTGCAGAACTGGATACTCGGGCCGATCCTGATGTTCGCTTTGGCCATCATCTTTCTGCCGGACAAGCCTGAATACATGGTCGGCCTGATCATGATCGGCCTGGCTCGCTGCATCGCCATGGTCATTGTCTGGAACGAAATCGCCAAGGGCTCGACTGAGTACGCGGCCGGCTTGGTCGCCTTTAATTCGATCTTCCAGGTGCTGTTTTTCAGCGTCTATGCCTGGTTCTTCGTCACTGTATTGCCGCCGATGTTTGGCCTGAGTGGCATGGCGGTAGATATTTCCATCGGCCAGATCGCCGAAAGCGTCTTCATCTACCTTGGCATTCCTTGCGTTGCCGGCGTTCTGACCCGCGTCATCATGCTGCGCTACGTCACCAAGGAGTGGTATCACACCCACTTCGTGCCGAAGATCGGCCCGATCACGCTGGTCGCATTGCTCTTTACCATCGTCGTCATGTTCAGCCTCAAAGGACAGTTGATCCTCACGATTCCCCTCGATGTGGTGCGCATTGCGATCCCGCTGCTGATCTACTTCGTGGTCATGTTCCTGTTCTCGTTCTACATGAGCAAGCGGGTCGGGGCAAACTACAAAAAGTGCACCACGCTCTCTTTCACGGCGGCAAGCAATAACTTCGAACTGGCCATTGCGGTGGCGATCGCGGTCTACGGCATCAATTCCGGAGCAGCTTTTGCAGCGGTCATCGGCCCCTTGGTCGAAGTGCCGGTCATGATTGCACTGGTCAGTCTTTCGTTGTGGTTCCAGAAACGGTTTTTCCCGACCGAAACTGCTTGATAATCGACGCGTCCTTCCAATCGACGGGGATTTGATCATGCTTGAGTACGAAGTCTTCGCTCAACGGCTATCAGCACAAGGCAGCGTGGCGACCACCAAGTGTGCCGAGGTGGCGCTCGATACCAATCTCGAAGGTCGGGAGGATGCGTTCAATCCGGCCGAATTGCTGCTTGCCGCACTATCGGCCTGCATGCTGAAGGGGATCGAGCGTGTCACGCCGATGCTCAAATTCGAATTCCGGGACGTCGCGGTACGTATTCATGGTTGGCGGCAGGATGCGCCGCCAAAAATGGCTCGTATCGAATACACGGTTTGGGTCGGTAGCGATGAACCCGATCGTCGGCTTGAGTTGTTGCATGAGAATCTCAAGAAGTACGGGACGGTTTTCAATACGCTTGCCGCCGGCTGCGAGCTGAACGGTACCCTTCTTCGTGGGCGGCCCGACTAGCATGGGTGTTCCCTGTTTGATCACCGCCTGGACGGCTTACGAGGCGGAATTGCGTGGTTTTATACGCCACCGTTCCGGCTTGGCAGAAGAAGCAGATGATCTGTTGCAGGAAGTCTTCATTCGGGCACTACGCCAGGATTCCCAGTTCTGCAGCATCGAAAACCCCAGGGCATGGCTCTTTCAGGTTGCCCGCAATATCCTGGCCGATCGCTTTCGGCATGCTCACGAGCATGTGTCATTGCCTGACGATATTCCAGAGGTCTCGCGTGATGAAGCTCCCGCGGTGGATTCTTTGAGCCAATGTCTGCCGCGGGTGCTCTCCGAGTTGTCGGCCGACGACAGGTTGGCCATCACCTTCTGCGATATTGAAGGAAACTCACAACAGGCTCTGGCTGAGCATCTCGGTATTTCCCTGCCGGGGGCAAAATCGAGAATCCAGCGAGCCAGGCAGAGGCTGCGAGAGCAATTGGTCTGTGCCTGCCAGGTTACCTTCGACGACAAAGGGGATGTCTGCTGCTTTGTCCCGCGGCCACCGCTCACCGGGTCGGCAGACACGTAGGGCTGCCGCTACTCTGGTTTTTGCCCCAAAACGGCGTTGACCGTAGCAAGCATCGCCTCCGGCGAAAAATTGCGTTGGCTGCATCTTTTTCACGCGCTACTCGTCTTCACAAGTGAGCGGTAATCCGGCTTGCGCCAGATTGCCTGATGAATGATTCGTCTTTGTGGAGGTTCCCATCATGAGCGCCATTGATGTCGTCCTGTGCAACCCCGTTCGCACGGCCATTGGTACCTATGCCGGCAGTCTCAAGTCGACGCCGGCGACGGAGCTGGGTGCGACCGTTATCCGCGAAACCCTGAAACGTTCGGGACTGGCAGTGGAAAAAGTTGAAACGCTGGTCATGGGACAGGTGATCCAGGCTGGCAGCAAGATGAATCCGGCCCGCCAAGCCGGCATCTTGGCCGGGTTGCCGGTCGAGGTTCCGGCGTTGACCGTCAATCGGGTCTGCGGCTCCGGTGCCCAAGGGATTGTCAGCGCGGCACAGGAAGTCTGTGCTGGCTTTCTCAAGTGCGCCATCGCCGGTGGCATGGAAAATATGGACATGGCTCCCTACCTGCTGCCCCAAGGTCGCTGGGGCGCGCGCATGGGGGATGTCCAGTTGTACGACAGCATGTTGATGGATGGTCTCAACGATGCCTTTTCCGGACAGCACTCGGGTTGGCATACCGAAGACCTGGTCAGTAAGTTCGGTATCAGCCGGGCCGATCAGGATGCCTGGGCGCTTCGCTCGCAACTGAATTTTTCAGCTGCACAGGCTGCCGGGAAATTCGCGGCGGAAATCGTTCCGGTCGAAATCAAGGGGCGCAAAGGGCCGGAATTTTTTGGCAAAGACGAACACAACCGACCGGAAACCACGGCGGATTCGCTCGCCAAGCTCAAACCGGCCTTTCGCAAGGAGGGCACCATCACCGCCGGCAATGCACCCGGGCTGAATACGGGTGCGGCGGCGATGATCGTTGCCGAGCGGGCTTTTGCCGAGGCCAATGGTTTGCAGCCGATGGCGAGGCTGGTTGCCTACGGCGTGGCCGCCGTTGAACCGGGGTTTTTCGGCATTGGCCCGGTGCCGGCTGTGCGTCAGGCGCTGGTACGGGCAGGTTGGCAAGTCAGCGACTTAGAGCGCGTTGAAATCAATGAAGCCTTTGCGGCGATTGCCATTGCCTGTACCCGCGAACTGGGGCTGGCGCCCGAGGTGGTCAACGTGGAAGGCGGAGCCATCGCGCATGGCCATCCCATCGGCGCTTCAGGTGCCGTGCTGACGACACGCCTGCTGCATTCAATGCAACGCGATGGCCTGAAGCGTGGCATCGTGACCTTGTGCATCGGTGGCGGCCAAGGTATCGCCCTGGCGCTGGAAATGCTTTGAGGAGTCCTGTCATGGAAGCCCCAGTACATCAATTGAGCGAGCTTTTTCGACAACTGGGATTGCCGGATGAAGGGCCTGCCATTGAGCGATTCATCGCCACCCATCGGCCTTTGGATGGCGCGATTCGGCTGGCCGATGCACCTTTCTGGAGTACGGCACAGGGGCAATTCCTGCGCGAGGAAATTGCCGAGGATGCCGACTGGGCGGAGCTGGTCGACACGCTGGATAACCGCCTGCGAGCCTGAGACGAACAGGTGTTGAGGAGAGGGCTATGACCTTGCTGATCGCTGCAGTGGTCACGCTGGCATTGACGACGGTTTTGTCGATGGCAGGCGTTGGTGCTGCGTTTGTGCTGATACCGGTGTTTCTCACCCTCGGCGTGGAACTGCATTCAGCCATGGCTACGGCCTTGCTTCTCAATACGATCGGAATGAGCATTGCTTCCTTCACCTTCGTACGCAAGGGTTTGGTCGCCTGGAAGTTGGTCGTACCGATGTTGCTGGTCGCAGTATTGGCCTCGCCGATCGGTGTTCGCGTCGGGCAAGGTATGGATCGGTCAATGCTCTTGTGGCTGTTTGTCGGTTTCCTGTTGTTTGCCAGCAGCATGATGTGGTTCTACCGTCCCAAACCGCGCTCGGCGCCGAATTCCACGCATTCCGGTTTGATACTTGGTACGCCAGTCGGTGCGGTTGCCGGGTTTGTTGGCGGCCTGCTCGGGGTGGGTGGCGGCAACATCATCGTTCCCGCTCTCGTCGCTTCCGGACTGGAGCCCAAGCGCGCCTCGGCCAGTGCTTCGTTCGTGGTGATTTTCGCTTCGCTATCCGGCTTTCTCGCGCATGCGCAAGTTGCCGAAATCAGTCCTCCCCTTTTGATCACAACGGCCATCGCCACCGCCATCGGGGCTGGGCTGGGTGCCTGGCTGGCGAGTGAGAAACTGCGGGCTGAACAACTCAAGCGGGTCATTGCCCTCGTTCTCGTTGCCGTGGCCGTCAAAACCGCCTGGAGTCTCTTGTGATGACCACAACCACGGTCGAGCATGATCACGGTCATGAACACCCCCATACCCACCGTGCCGCTGGCCGAACGCTGGCAATCGCGCTGGTCCTGACGCTGGGCTATGCAGTTGTCGAACTGTTGGCCGGATGGCGGGCCGGCTCGCTGGCGTTGCTGGCCGATGCAGGTCACATGGTGACCGATGGCGCAGCCTTGGGATTGTCGGCGCTGGCTGCCTGGCTCGCCTCATTGCCGCCGAACCGGCGCCACAGTTATGGGCTGGGCAAGACTGAACTATTGGCTGCACTGATCAACGCGCTCTCGATGCTGGCCGTGGTTTTCGGCATTGGCGTCGAAGCCTGGCAGCGCTTGCAATCACCGGGCAGTATCGATGGGGCAACTGTCGGCGTCGTGGCGATCTTCGGGTTGCTGGTGAACCTGCTGGTTGCCTGGATTCTGTCTCGGGGTGAGCAGAATCTCAATGTCCGTGGTGCATTGCTGCATGTCATGGGTGACGTGTTGGGGTCGGTCGCGGCGATTGTCGCCGGTGCCGTCATCTACTTCACTCACTGGACCCCCATCGATCCGCTGCTTTCACTGCTGATCGGCGGCCTCGTTCTCTCATCGAGCGTGCGCCTGTTGAAGGACGCATTGCACGGCACGCTGGACGGCGTCCCGTTCCATATCAATCTCGACGAATTAGGGAGAGAGTTGGCAGGAGTCGAGGGCGTAAAGGAAATTCATGATCTGCATGTTTGGCCGATTGCGTCTGAAAAAATGGCGCTTTCCGCGCATGTCCGTATCGCAAATCTGGTCGACTGGCCCCGGATACTGTTCGGCTTAACCGAGATTGCCGAGCATGAAGGAATTCAACATGTAACGTTCCAAGCTGAATTGCACAGCGACGAGCTGCAAGCCATGGTCTTTTCGCCCGCGCATCGCGTTAGGGATAATCTTCACCCTTAACTGGTTGTTCAAATTCTGTGAAAAGCGCAATGATTTGAGGCTGCGCGCTTGATAAAAGCTACTTTCCAGCGACGTCGCCCGGCAGGAGGAAGCCGTACTTTGTCATCACGGCACGGGCAGGCTTGCTACTTATGTAGTCGGCGAAGCGCCTGGCCAAGGCGTTGCCCTCAGCCCGTTTGGTGATGACGAATCCCTGTTCCAGCGGCTCATGCAGTTTGTCAGGAATAAGCCAGTAGCCGCCACGCCTGGAGAGTTCGGGATTTGTCGCGAGGGATAGGGCGACGATGCCGACCTGAGCATTGCCGGTCTGCACGAATTGCACGGCATGGGCGATGTTCTCACCATAGACCAGCTTCGGCTCAACCTTTTCCCACAAACCGGAAGCTTTCAAGGCTTCCTCGGCGCGCTTGCCGTAGGGTGCGTGCTTGGGGTTGGCGATGGCGATGCGGGTAACCTTCGGATCGGTCAGGCTTCCCATCGTCATTTTGGTGGCGTCCATGCTCGCGCTCCACAGCACTATGCGGCCGAAGGCATAGGGTTTCACCTCGGAGGCGGCAAAGCCCGCCTTGGCCAACTCGCGGGGAAATGCAATGTCGGCCGAGAAATACAGGTCGTAAGGCGCGCCCTGCTGAATCTGGGTGTGGAACTTGCCGGAAGAACCGTAGATGACTTCCACTTGGTCAGTTGGGTTGGCTTGTTTAAAAGTGGTGACCATTTCGTCCATCGCGAACTTCAGGTCGGCTGCCGCCGCAACAGTAATCCTTTCGGCATGGGCCGTCGCTGCGATTAGCAGCGAGCAGGCAAGCAACAAGGGACGTAAGAGTTTCATGGGCAGGTTCCTTTTCATCGAGTCATGCTACCTATGAACCCGACACATTGCGTTTGTTGGGTTCGCTACATCTTTTTGTCAGAAAAAATAAAGCGAAAAGCATAGTGCAACTGGCGTGCCAGAAGATGATGAAGACCAAGCACTGGAGCCGTCAATTCCAACTGAAATTATGGTAGGTAATCCTGCATCCTTTTCGCTATCACTTCGTCTCCACAAGTAGGAACACCTTTTATAGGAGACGATCATGAGAACCACCTTCATTCCCCCTGAATGGGCTTTTGAATTTCACGGTCATCAATGTCCGTTCATGCCGCTCGGCTACCGGATGGGGCGGCTGGCCATGACTAGACTCGGCGTCGAGCGTGAAAAGGATCATGGCTTCTTCATCTTTCCGGAACTCGGCGAAGGGCATCCTCAGACCTGCCTGATGGACGGTCTCCAGGTTGCTAGCGGGGCGACTTACGGCAAGGTGATGATCGCCAAAACCTTCTATGGCAAGTTAGCCGCTGTTTTCTATCACCCCGCCAAGGGTGCGGTGCGTTACTCGCTGAAGCCGGAATTCATCGACGCCATGGGTAAATTCCCGTTCTTCGCGTTCCGCAAGCAGGGCATGGAGCCCTCGCAGATACCCGCAGAGGCGCGTGACGAGATCCTCAACTGGGTCTATGAACAAGCGGATGATTTCGTTTTCAAGGTCGAGGACAAGCCCGATTTCAAGTTCATGCCGGTGAAAGGTTCGTTCAACAAAACAAAGTGCAGCGCCTGTGGCGAATATGTGTTCGAGCGCTATGTGCGCAGCAAGGACGGTCAGCCCGTTTGCATTCCTTGTTCGGGTTATTGAGCGCATCATGATGTCGCTGGCCAATCACAAGAGGAGACTGAAATGGAACTGATCAAACAGATTCTGGCGTCCTTCGAAGGAACGCTGCCCAACGACAGCAAGACGGCTGCTGCCATTGCCCGCGGGGCTTCGGCAGAAGAGATTTCTGCCTGTGCTACCGAGGAGGGGCTGCATGCCTTGGCCGGGGCGTTGTTTGAGGCCTGTGAGGAAGGGGCCGAAGACGGACGCCTCGATAATTCGGCACGCGTCACCGGGGCACTCGCCGAGCGTCTCAAGGAATTTCGCCAGGGGCTACCGCCTGGCTGTGAAACGGCGCGTCTGATCGACGCAGGCGTCGGTCTGGAAGAAATCTCGGAGGCGGCCGAGAAGGAAGGCCTGATCGCCTTGGCGAGCATGCTGTTTGAGGCCGAGCAGGAGCAAGGCAAGGACGCGGCCTGAGTTACCGATAACGCTGGCATGCAGGGAGGCATCCATGAAAGCGCGTTGGTTTTTGATGACATTATCTGGGTCGTTGCTGCTGACGGCGGCGTTTGCCGCTGAGGCTCGCGGCCCATGGCGGGCCAGTGAAGACAACACCCGGGGTTGGCAATTCATGACTCCGGAGGAGCGTGTCGAGCACCAGGCGCGGGTTCGGAGTTTCAGGACGCTTGATGAATGCCGGGCCTACCAGCAGGAACACCACCGCCTGATGGAGCAACGGGCCAAGGAGAAGGGCTCAGCGCTGCCGTCCGGTGGGCGCGATATCTGCGAGCATCTGAAGCCGGCAAGCTAAAGCATCGAAGCCAAGATCCAAGGTGGAATTTCGTATGTCTCGCCTGCGTACCTCGTCACTTCCAGTTCTGCTTCTGCTCTTCGTGGGCCTGCCTGTCTTTTGGGCATTCCCCGATGAGCTGCCGCTCTGGCGAGCGACCGGGGTTCTCCTTGGCTGGACAGGAGCAGGTCTGCTTTTATTCAGTTTGCTGCTGATGGTGCGTGAGGTTCGTCTGGCCAGTAGTTTGGGCGGACTGGAGCGAATTACTGCCTGGCATCATCGAGCCGGCATGGCTGCTTATGTGTTGCTCCTGGCGCACCCGCTTACCCTGGCCGCTGCGGGTTGGGCCGAGTCACCGGAACTGGCGTGGCAGGTCATCTCTCCGCTGTCCGAGAATTGGCCGGTCTGGCTGGGCTGGGTGGGGCTGATCTTGCTGATGCTGGGTTTGGCCACCACCTTCATGAGCCGCCTGGCCTATGGTGCCTGGCGATGGCTGCACAGCTTGCTCGGGCTCGGCGCCCTTATCGGCTTTGTCCATATCCTGCAGCTCGGCATTAGCGCGGGAGGCTTGCTGGCCCTGGCTACCGCCATGCTGCTCTTGCTCTGGCGCTTGCTGCGTGTCGACCTGGGAGCAGCAGCAAAGCCCTATATCGTGACCTCGGTGCGTTCGGTAGCGCAGTCGATGGTGGAGGTTACTCTGAAACCATTGGGCGTGCCGATCGACGCTGCACCCGGGCAATTCGCCCTGACGGCATTTTTCAGGGGGCCGCGCTATCAAGGCTGCGGGGAATTTCATCCTTTTACTATCAGCGGTATTGGAGATGGCCACGAACTTCGCATCGGGGTAAAGGCGCTGGGTGACTGTACTCGACGTATGCAGCGCCTGGAACCGGACGTTGCCGCCCGGGTGCATGGCCCCTTCGGCGAATTCCTGAAAGATGTGCCGTCCCGCCCATTGTTGTGGGTGGCGGGCGGGATTGGCATTACGCCATTTATCGGCTTTTTGAGGCAGCAAGCGGTTGAGACCCCCACGACCCTGATCTATTTGTATCGTGGCGAGCCGGATGCCGCTTATCTCGATGAACTTGCCTCTTTGGCCAAGGACAGCCCCGGGCTCGCCTTGCAGGCGGTGGCAACCGGCACTGACATGCCGGATATGAACCGGCTATTGCCGGAATTCGCGGCATTGGCAAATCACGAGTGCTATGTCTGCGGCCCTCCGGGACTGATCGCGGCCGTTTCCCAGGCGCTGCTTGAGCGCAGCATTCCCAACGAACGAATTCACTTTGAGCACTTCGACTTCCGATGACACGCAAACTCTATATTGTTTCGACGACAGTCTTCTGGCTGGTCGTTTTCGGGCTGGGCATGACGTCAGCGCTTTGGAATCCCGTTGAACAAGGCGATGCGCAGGCCCAGGGCAAAACCATCACCCTGGCGGAGGTAGCCAAGCACGCGGCGGCCGGAAATTGCTGGATGGCGATTCGCGGATCGGTCTATGACCTCAGCGCCTACCTGCCGGCCCATCCTTCGCCTCCCGACATCGTCCAGCCCTGGTGCGGCAAGGAGGCGACCGAAGCCTACAACACCAAAACCAAAGGCCGCCCGCACGCGCCTTATGCTGACGAACTGCTGGCAAAATACCGTATCGGTACATTGGCGAAAGTGCCCTGACCATGAACGCATGCGGACCATCGGGTTGCTACCAGGAACTGGTGCCGGGTTGCCCGGTGCCCGATGGTCCGCCCCTGGGGGTTATCGAGGAGGTGCAGGGGCCGGTTGTCGATGTTCGCTGTTCTCGTCTGCCGCCCTTGCACCGGGCGATTTACGTCTGCCTGAACGGGGAGCGTTTCACCTTCGAGGTGCATCGGCATCTCGATGAGCAGCGGGTGCGAGCCATCGCCTTGCATCGCACCAGCGGCCTGAAGCGGCAAATGCCGGTTTTCGACGGCGGTGGCGGGTTGCAGGTACCGGTCACCCCGGATTGCCTTGGGCGCCTGCTGGATATTTTCGGTCGGCCGCTCGATGGTGGGCCGCCGCTTGTTCCAGAATCCATGCGCCAGATTGTGGCCGCGCCTGTGCCTTTGTCGGAGGTCGCCAGTGCTGGCGACGTGCTGCTGACCGGAATCAAGGTCATCGATTTGCTGTGCCCCTTCGTGCGCGGCGGCAAAACCGGTCTGTTCGGCGGTGCCGGGGTGGGCAAGACCGTGCTGATCATGGAATTCATGAACGCCATCGTGCGGTTGCACCAGGGCGTCTCGGTCTTCGCCGGCGTCGGCGAACGCATCCGGGAAGGTCACGAACTCTGGCACGACATGCAGGATGCCGGTGTGCTGCCGCGCACGTTGATGGTTTTCGGGCAAATGGATGAATCGCCCGGCGTCCGTTTTCGTATCGGCTTGTCGGCATTGACCTATGCCGAGTATTTGCGGGATACCGTCGCCAAGGAGGTCTTGTTCCTGATGGACAATGCCTTCCGCTTTGTCCAGGCGGGGAGCGAATTGTCGGGGCTGCTTGGACGGATGCCGGCGACGGTGGGCTATCAACCGACGCTGCTCTCCGAGGTGGCCGAATTGCAGGAACGCATACTGTCGACCAGGCGCGGCAGCATCACCGCCGTCGAGGCCGTCTATGTCCCCGCCGACGACATGACCGACCCCGCGGTCAGTGCCATTCTCGCCCACCTCGACACGACGGTGATTCTTTCCCGCAAGCAGGCGGCCAAAGGCATTTACCCGGCGGTTGATCCACTCGCCTCGGGGAGTCGGGCCATGGGTCGTAGCGTCCTGGGTGACCGTCATTACCGGGTGGCCCAGATGGTACGGGAACATTTGGCACGTTACCGTGACCTCGAAGACATCATTGCCATGCTCGGTCTGGAAGCTCTTTCGGTGGCCGATCGGCGCATAGTGCACCGGGCGCGGCGGCTGGAGCGTTACCTGACCCAGCCCTTCTTCGTGGTCGCTGAGCATACCGGCATCGCAGGCGCCTCGATTCCCCTGGAGACGACGCTAACCGATTGCGAGGCTTTGCTGCGGGGCGATTACGACAGCTTGCCGGAAGATGCCTGCTACATGCAGGGAAGTCTGATGGGGAAGGGCGGTGTAGCGTGAGCAGCGGATTCACTCTGCATCTGCAAAGCGCGGCGCTGTACGAATGCATCGAAGGCGTCGGCAGTTTTGTCGGCCAGGATGCGAGCGGTAGCTTTGGCATTTTGCCTGGACGTGCCCGGTTCATGACCGTGCTCGACTATGGACTCGCCCGTTTTCGCTGGCCAGGGGGAACGTGGCATTACCTGGCGTGTCCCGGCGCCGTGCTTTCATTCGTTGATGACCAGCTTTTCCTGAATACCCGCCGCTATCTGCGCGATGACGACTACGAGCGGGTTTCGGCATTGCTGACCGGGAAACTGGCCGAGGAAGAGGCTGAACTGAAGTCCGTGAAAGACAACCTGCAACGCCTAGAACACGAGTTGTTCCGGCGTCTGCATCAACTGGAGCGTTGGCCGGCATGAACGACGAAAAGTGGCGTCGTGAGGTGCACCGGGATAGCGAGCGACTCAAGGGGGCCGAGCGCGAACGCCGGTCCCTGCTGGCCCAGAGCGTCTTTCTCGGCACCTTGTCCGTGCTCTTCCTGGTGCCCTTGATCGGTGGCGCTTACCTCGGGCGCTGGCTGGATGGTTTGAGCGATGGCTACTCGGTGCGCTGGACGATCAATGCGATCATCCTCGGTCTGGCGGTCGGCGTGTTCAACGTCTATGTCTTCATACGGAAGAACTGGTAATGGAAGCGCTCAGCGTCATTTTCAGTATCGGACCGTTCGGCATCACGCGAACGGTCGTGACGACCTGGGGCATCATGCTGGTACTCGGGGTCGGTAGCTGGCTGGCAACCCGTCGGTTAGCCGTCGAGCAGCCGGGGATCATCCAGGCCGCGCTGGAAGGCGTCGTCCAGGCAATCGAATCGGCCATTGCCACCGTTCTGCCGGAGCGCTCGACGCTGTTGCTGCCTTTCGTTGGAACGCTCTGGCTTTTCGTCGCCATTGCCAATTTAATCGGCTTGGTGCCGGGTCTGCATGCGCCGACTGGCGACCTGTCGACGACGGCAGCGCTGGCCATCGTGGTCTTTCTGTCCGTGCATTGGTATGGCATCCGTAGCGCCGGACTGCGGGCCTATCTGCGCCATTACCTGTCCCCCAGTCCGGTACTCTTGCCCTTCCATGTTCTCGGCGAGTTCTCGCGCACCCTGGCCCTGGCCGTTCGCCTGTTCGGCAATATCATGAGCCTGGAAATGGCGGCGCTCCTTGTCCTGCTCGTTGCCGGACTTCTTGTGCCAGTGCCCGTCCTCATGTTGCACGTCATCGAGGCACTGGTTCAGGCCTACATTTTTGGCATGCTGGCGCTGATCTACATCGCCGGCGGCATGCAATCCCAAGCCGAACAAGCATCCACCCAGACAAACAAGAATGGAAACACGCCATGAGCGACATGCACTGGTTTGCCCTGATCTCCACCGTCGTGGCCGGACTGGCCATCGCCCTGGGCATCATTTTTCCGGCGATGGCCATGGGCAAGGCCATCACCCAAGCGCTGGAGGCGCTTTCCCGACAGCCGGAAGCGGAGAAGTCCATTACCCGGACACTGTTCATTGGTCTGGCGATGATCGAGTCGCTGGCCATTTACGTTCTCGTGATCGTCCTCATCATCCTCTTTCGCAATCCACTTCTTGAATATCTGCTCAAGTAGAGCCTGTCATGAACATCGACTGGACAACCTTCGGCCTTGAAATTGTCAATTTTCTGGCCCTACTCTGGATACTCAAGCGCTTTCTCTACAAGCCGGTGCTAGAGACACTGGCCCAGCGTCGCGCCGGCATCGATAAAACCCTGAGCGAAGCGCGTGAGGGCGAAATCAAGGCGCAAGGGCTGCAGGCGCAATACGAAAGTCGCCTGGCTGATTGGGGTAAGGAAAGAGCCAAAGCCAGAAGCGAACTGGACACCGAGATCGCCCTTGAGCGTTCACGGCAGATGCAGTCGCTGGCGAAGGAACTGGCCGAGGAGCGGGCGCGAAACGCTGCGGTCGACGCCCATTGGCAGCAGGAAATGCAGCGCGAGATGGAAACCGCCGCCTTGCTACAGGCGCAGCAGTTCGCCACGAAACTACTCGGCCGCCTGGCGTCTCCCACCCTTGAGTCGCGCATGGTCGATCTATTGCTGGAGGACTGGGCAAAACTTCCCGATCAACAGATTTCCGGTTTGCGTGCTGCCGCCGAAGATCCGGCGCTGGCCGTCCGGGTAAGCAGTGCCTTTCCTTTGGATGAGGTGCAGCGAGGCCGAATTATCGAGGCCTTGAACCACCGTCTGGGCAGACCGGTGGAGGTGCTCTTCGAAGAACTCCCGGGCTTGCTGGCGGGTCTGCGCATCTCCGTGGGCGCCTGGCAACTTCATTTGAATTTCACCGATGAACTTGCCAGCTTTGCGGCAGGCGCCAACCATGTCGATGGCTAAGCTGCTAACCTCACCACTGCTTCGTCAGGCCAATTGGCTTGAACGTTACGACCTGCAACTGCGGGTGGCGGAGAAGGGACGGGTCATTTCGGTCGGCGATGGGATCGCCTGGATTGATGGCTTGCCGTCGGCCGCGATGGACGAGGTTTTGCGCTTTGAAGATGGTAGCCGCGGCTTGGTCTTTCACCTTGGCGCGGAACGGATCGGGGCCATCCTGCTGAATCAGGGCGGAGAGGAAAGGGAACTCACAGCCGGGGCGGCGGCCTTTCTGACCGGGAAAACCCTGGATATCGGTGTCGGCGATGCCTACCTTGGCCGCGTGGTCGACCCGATGGGGAGCCCTCTCGATGGCGGCGCTCCCATATCGGCGATCTCGCGCCGTCCGCTGGAACCCGCTTCGCCACCCATTCCGGCCCGGGATTTTGTCGATCGCCCCTTGGTTTCGGGCGGCAAGATGGTCGATACGATGATCCCGATCGGCAAGGGGCAGCGCCAACTGATCATCGGCGATGCGGGTACGGGGAAAAGCGCCCTCGCGCTCGATGCCGTGGTTGCCCAGAAAGGGCGCAATGTCCTGTGTGTCTATGTGCTGATCAGCCAAAAACGCTCCAGTGTCGTGGGGACCATCGAAACGCTGCGACGCACCGGCGCACTGGAATACACCTGTGTTGTGGTCGCCGAATCGACCGCCATGCCGGGCCTCAAATATATTGCGCCGTTTGCCGGTTGCGCTCTTGCCGAAGGCTGGATGTCGGCCGGGCGGGATGTGCTCGTGGTCTATGACGACCTGACGACTCACGCCAAGGCTTACCGCGAGCTTTCCTTGCTATTGCGCCGCCCGCCGGGGCGTGAAGCCTATCCCGGCGATATTTTCTTCCTCCATTCGCGGCTGCTTGAGCGTTCGACCTGCCTGGCGGCTGCCAGCGGTGGAGGCAGCATGACAGCATTGCCTCTCGTCGAAACGGAGCAAGGGGAAATTTCGGCCTACATCCCGACCAACCTCATTTCGATTACCGATGGACAGGTCTATCTTGACCCGCGCTTGTTTGCGGCGGGATTTCTCCCGGCGATCGACATCACCCGTTCAGTCTCGCGTATCGGCGGAAAAGCCCAGCACCCGGCGATCAAGGTCGAGGCCGGGCGGATGAAACTCGACTACTTGCAGTTTCAGGAACTGGAGATCTTTACTCGTTTCGGTTCGCGGTTGGAGGCCAGTGTCGAAGCCAAGATCCGGCGCGGCCGCCTGTTGCGGGAGTTGCTGAAGCAGGAGCGTCTGGCCCCGTTGGCCCCCGAACAGCACATGGCCTGGCTGGTGGCCTACAACGAGGGTTTGTTCGACGGCTTGGACGGTGATCGTCTCGCGACAAAGCTTTCGACGCTCATGGAAGACTCGCGGCTCTTGTCCTTGAGCCTGGAAAACAGCCGTGAGGATTGGCTGCAGGCTGTTCGTGCCGCACTTGCGGGCGGGCCAGATGAGCCAGCGGCGTGAATTGTCGAGGCGCCTGGGCGCCTTGGAAGAAATCTCCGGCATCATGTCCGCCATGCGCGGCCTTGCCCTGATGGAAACACACATCCTGCAGGAGTTTCTGCTCACCCAACGCCGGATGGTGGCCAGTATCGAAGCGGCAGCCGCCGACTTCCTCGCCTGGCATCCAAAACTGCTGCCAGTCGCCGAGCCTGATTCTGAAATTTGTATCCTGGTCGGCTCGGAGCAGGGTTTTTGCGGGGATTTCAACGAGGCGTTGCTGCACTACAGGGATGAACATTGCCGCGATAAAGCGGCCCCCGGGCACTTCCTGACCCTGGGCCATCGCCTGGCCAGCCGGCTTGACGGCGATGTCTCGCTTGCGCTGATTGAGCTGCCAGGCGCCAGCGTTGCCGACGAAGTACCGACGGTACTGCTGCGGCTGACCGGCGAACTGAATCGCCTGCTCTTCACAGGGAAGATGGCCGGTTGCGGCCTGTCCGTTCTCTACCATTGCGACGAAACCGGCGATATTCGCTTGCGCCACCTGTTGCCTCTGCGCGACTTGCCCGCGCCGGAGATTCGTCGCTATCCACCGGAAATCAACTTGCCCCCCGGCGAGCTACTGACCTCCCTCACCCGTCATTATCTTTACGCGGCGCTGAACGAGGTGCTTTACAGCTCCCTGATGGCCGAGAGCCGCCAACGGCATGCCCACATGGATCGGGCGTTGAAGAAACTCGACGAAGACAGCGAGCATCTGCAGCAGGCCTACAACGCGCAGCGCCAGGAAGACATTACTGAGGAAATCGAGGTCATCCTGCTATCAGCAGGGATGCTGGAAGATGATTGCTACGGTCAACGGTAAAAAATGGCGATTTTCTGCATCTTTTTTTGAGCTTCTCCGTCTCCGTTGTCAGAACAGCAAACAACACGTATTGAAGCTTACCCATGAACACCTCGATTCTGACCGAACGGAAACCGCTTTCATTAAACACCTGGATCGCCGGCCTGCTGCTTGGAGCGGTGTTGTGGGTTCTGGCCTATAGCCAGCTCACCCATTTCGCCGATGCGATGATCGGGCTATTTGGCCTTAGCCATGGCAACCACCTTGGCGAAGCGGTGCATTTTTTCTTCTACGACACCCCCAAGGTCTTGCTGTTGCTGACCGGCATCGTTTTCTTCATGGGTGTGATCCAGACCTTTTTCTCGCCCGAACACACCCGCGCTTTGCTTTCCGGCAAACGGGTCGGGGTCGGCAACGTGTTGGCCGCATCGCTGGGTATCGTGACGCCGTTCTGTTCCTGTTCGGCGATTCCCCTGTTCATCGGTTTCCTTTCGGCCGGGGTGCCACTGGGTGTGACCTTCTCTTTCTTGATCTCGGCGCCGATGGTCAATGAAGTGGCTTTGGCGCTCCTGTTCGGGATGTTTGGCTGGAAAGTTGCAGCACTCTACCTCGGCCTGGGCCTACTCGTGGCCATCATTTCCGGTTTGATTATCGGCAAGCTGAAGATGGAACGCTATCTGGAGGACTGGGTGCAGGCCATCCATGCCGGGGAAGCCCCGGAAATCGAGGGAGAAACCTACACCTGGCTCGACCGTTTCCATGCCGGTGGCCGCCACGTCAAGGAAATCGTCGGCAAGGTCTGGCCCTACATCATGGGGGGCATTGCCATCGGTGCCCTGATTCATGGTTACGTGCCCCAGGATTTCATGGCCTCCATCATGGGCAAGGATGCTCCCTGGTGGTCGTTGCCGGCCGCCGTTGCCATGGGCGTGCCGATGTATACCAATGCAGCAGGCGTCATTCCCATCGTCGAAGCGCTGATCGGCAAGGGCGCGGCGCTGGGTACGGTGCTCGCCTTCATGATGAGCGTCATTGCCTTGTCGCTGCCGGAGATGATCATCCTGCGCAAGGTATTGCGGATTCCGCTGATCGCAACCTTTGTCGGTGTCGTGGCCAGCGGCATTCTGCTGGTCGGGTACGTATTCAATCTGGTTTTGTGAGCGGGCGGGCATGGCTGTATTTGCTACTGCTCGAAGTGTGCTGACGCTTGGACTCCTGGCTTCTGTGCTGGTCGGTTGTGGCGAAAAGCAGAGCGATTCACCCGGCGTGCGTCTGATCGAAAATTCCCGCCAGTCCGGCCTGCCGACCGTGGTCGAGTTCGGTGCTTCCTCCTGCACCACCTGCCGCAACATGAAGCCAATTCTGGAAGCGACGGCTCTGCAGTTGCAAGGCAGGGCGCACGTCGTGGTGATTGACCTGAACAAGGATTACGCTGCCGCGAGCCAGTTCAATATCCGCATGATGCCGACGCAGGTCTTCTTCGCCGCCGATGGTCGCGAGACCGGTCGCCATCTGGGGGGCATGGCGCAGGCCGAGATCGTTCAGCGGCTGGGTTTTGGCCATGAGGGAGATTGAGTCATGGTGGCTGAATTCGATCAGTTGGTAACGACTTACCCGGTCTGGGCCATGGCTTCGGCTTTGCTGGCTGGCATCGCCTCTTCGGCTTCGCCGTGTGCTATCGCAGCGGTCCCGCTGGTGGTCGGTTATGTCGGTGGCTATGCCGGGGGGAGCCGGTGGCGAGCACTTGGCTACGCGGCCGCGTTCGTTTTGGGCATGGCTTTGACGTTTACCGCAGCAGCCGTCGCCATGGTGACGGCGGGTGCGATTTTTGGTCCGGCCGGGCATGTCTGGCAGATCGTCATGGCGACGCTGGCGATTGTCTTTGGCGGGCATCTGCTCGGCATTTGGTGTTTGCCCGGGCTGGATAAACTTTCCTGCGCCTTGCCGCCCCTACGCTGGCGCGGGGCACTGGGCGCCGCCGTCGCCGGTGGTTTGTCCGGCGTGGTCTTCGCACCCTGTGCGACGCCGGTGCTGGTCGGCATCCTGTCGGTCATCGGCAGCCAGAGCGATCCGCAGTTCGGTGTCGCCCTGATGTTTGCCTATGCCGTCGGCCACGGCGCCTTGCTGCTGGCGGCTGGCTCTTCGATTGGTTTTGCCCAGTGGCTGGCGCATTCGCGCCTGGCGGCGAACGCGGGGCAAATTTTCGTGCGCCTGGCAGGGGGCTTGCTGCTGCTTTATGGTGGCTGGCTGCTCTGGGAGGTCTGGCGATGATGGTGCTACTGCAGCGCCTGCCGCTTATGCGGGGCCGGTTACTTCTTTCGACGATGTCGCTGGTGGCTCTGGGGATAGTGGCCACGGCCATCGTGCTGACCGAGTGGTTGCGCCTCAATCCCTGCCATCTGTGCATCTTTCAGCGCATCCTGCATATGGGGTTGGCCTTGTGCTTTGCGCTGGCTGCGCTGAGCTTTGGTCATAGTGCCTCGCGCCGTTTCTGGGTGCTGGCGGGTGGGCTGATTGCGCTGGCCGGCCTTGGTGTCGCTGGTTTTCAGAGCTGGGAGCAGTGGTACCCGGAAATGGTCGGCGGTTGCACCGGTGCCGAACCCGGGCTGATCGAACAACTTGTCGAATGGCTGGGCATCCGCTGGCCGCGACTCTTCATGGCCACGGGTTTCTGCGAGAGCAAGGAACTCGTGATTCTTGGCCTTTCGCTGGCCAACTGGTCATTTCTTGCCTATGCCGGATTTGCCACCATGGCCTCGCTGATTCTGTTTTATCCCTCAATTTCCGGAAAGGAAAACGCATCATGAAAGACATCAAGGTACTCGGTACCGGCTGCGCCAACTGCCGTAACACCATCAAGCTGATCGAAGAAGTTGCCGCCGAAAAGGGCGTGGAAATTTCGCTCTCCAAGGTCGAGCAACTCCCTGAAATCATGAAGTACGGTGTGATGTCCACACCGGGCGTGGTGGTCGACGGGAAGGTCGTTCATGCCGGAGGCATTCCAGGCCGCAGCAAGATTGCGAACTGGCTATAACCCGACACCCCAATCCCGATAGAGGAGGAACGAGACAATGAAATCGATCAAAGCGCTGCTTGGCGTATTGCTGCTGTGTACCCAGTTGGCCCACGCCGGCACGCTCCTGAAAACTGAAAGGCTGGCTGAAGGCGTTTTTGCGCTGATTGGCCCAACGGGTGCCCGGCTCTATGAAAACCATGGGCTAAATGCCAACTACGGTGTGATCGATACCCCGGAAGGCGCCATTTTGATCGATTCCGGGGCGTCGACCGTAGCAGCCAAACTGCTGGAGGCCGAAGTGCGCAAGCTAACCGGCAAACCAGTGCGCTGGGTGATCAACTCGGGGAGCCAGGATCATCGCTGGCTGGGCAATGCCTATTTCGCGGGGCAGGGTGCCGAAATCGTTGCCCTGGAACGAACCGTAGCAACACAGAAGCGGCTCGGGTTAGGCCAGATCGAATCGCTTAAACCCAGCCTGAAAGAGCAGGTCAATGGTTTGCAGCCCGTGGCGGCAAGCAAGCCTCTGGCAGCCACTTCGGCCAGCCTGATGCTGGGCGGTCGTTCCATCGAATTGCATTACTTCGCTGATGCGCATTTCCCGGGTGATGCGGTCGTCTGGCTTCCTGCCTCGAAAACGCTCTTCTCCGGTGACCACATCTACGTTGATCGCATGCTCGGCATCCTGCCCGAGAGTAACAGCGAGGCCTGGCTGAGGGCCTTTGATCAGGCGATTGCGTTGCAACCGGTGAGAATTGTTCCGGGCCACGGTCATGTTTGCGATGTTGCCAAGGCTCAGCGAGATACTGGTGACTATCTGCGTTTTGTCGTGGCTGGGGTGAAAAAGTTTGCCGAGGACATGGCTGGGGTTGACGCGGCAGTATCCGGCTTGGGAAACGATCCTAGTTTCAGCTATCTGGAAAACTCGGCTGAGTTGCACAAAGGCAATATCAACCGGGCGTATCTCAGGGCGGAGAGCACTCAGTAGCCGAGGCGCTATCAATCCGGAGGAGAAGGCGTTCCCCTATGTGACCTTCTTGTCACGATGGCAGTTGGGCAAAGCGCCATCGTGAGCGAACTTCTCTGTAGGTGATACGGTTTAATAATTCTGTAAAGATTGAAATGTAGTCTTCATGGCTCTCCATTCCTAATAATGAGGCACGATAGATGGTCAAGCATTCCAATCTCGTTTCCACGCTGGTAATGGCTGGCTTTATGCTGGCTGGTACGCAAGCCGCACAGGCTCAAGTAATCAAAATCGACGGTTCATCTACCGTTTATCCCGTCACAGAGGCGGTCGCAGAAGATTTCCAGAAAGCCAAGAAGAATGCGGTTAAGGTCACGGTTGGCATTTCTGGTACTGGCGGTGGCTTCAAGAAGTTCTGTCGTGGCGAAACGGATTTTTCAAATGCATCCCGCCCGATCCTGGCCAAGGAAATGGAAGATTGCCGTGCGGCCGGAGTTGAATATGTTGAAATGCCGGTTGCATTCGATGCGTTGACCGTGGTCGTTAATCCGAAAAACAGCTTCATCAAGCAGTTCACAGTTGAAGAATTGAAGAAGATGTGGGAACCGGCTGCCCAAGGCAAGATTACGAAATGGAACCAGGTTAATCCGGCCTGGCCTGATGCCCCGATCAAACTGTTTGGTGCCGGTTCCGACTCTGGCACGTTTGATTACTTCACTGAAGCAATTGTCGGTAAGGCAAAATCTTCGCGTGGTGATTACACGGCTTCCGAAGATGACAATGTTTTGGTAAAGGGTGTTTCAGTTGACGTCAATTCCGTTGGTTATTTTGGCTATGCTTACTATGCAGAAAACATGGGCAAGCTGAAGGGGGTTCCGGTTGTCAATCCGAAAACCGGCAAGCCGGTCGAACCGTCGGGTACCAACGTCGAGAATGGCTCGTATGTCCCGCTTTCACGCCCGATCTTTGTTTACGTGAATGTGAAATCTTTGGCCAAGGCTGAAGTCAAGGAGTTCATCGACTTCTACATGAAGAACGCTGACAAACTGGTTCGTGAGGTGAAGTATGTACCGTTGCCCAAGGTTGTTTATGATGCCAACCTGAAACATGTCAGGGAACTGAAGAAAGGTACGGTCTTCGGTGGGCACAATGAAGTGGGCGTTACGGTAGACGACCTGATCAAGCGCGAAGCAAAGATGTAATTGGCGATTCGCGAATCGTGCAAAACCGGCCTCCGTGGCCGGTTTTGTTATGGAGGGGTGATATTTTGCATGTGATCATCCACTCCCACTCAATTAGCAGGTGAAGCAAATGCTTAGCGTTTTTGGCAATTGTGCGGTACAGATTCAAGCATGAATTACACGAGGGAAAATGGTATTGGGTTCCTAATGCTCGTGCCACCCGGTGATCATCATCTTGAAATGGGTGCTGATCTTGTGTCCTGTCGTTCCCAGGTAAATGTGGGCGAACATGAAGCTGACGATGACCAAGGCCGCCAGATAGTGCAGAACAGCAACAGGCATCAAACCGTCGTATCCAAAGACACTCTTCGGGGCTAGATCAGGCCACATGAATATGACACCGGTGATTAATAGGACGGGCATGACCAAGTACATGATGAACCAATAGACAATCTGCTGCATGGCGTTGAAATTGTTCTTTGGCGTCGGCGGGTAGGGCGGGATTTCACCGTGAAAAATACCCCAGGCGTAGAAGCGGACCTGACGCACGCATTTCTTGATGAAGCCCTCTGGCTTGGGAACGTATTGCCACCAGTTCCCGGTCACAACATTGGCGATGGCAAAGAAACTGTAGGCAGCAACCAGCGCCAACCCCGCAAGGTCGTGAATGCGAGCTGCCAAGGCAAAGGGAACCAGAACCAGCTCCGGATCGGCAAAGTGCAGGCTGGCGCCGCTGACGCTCAGGATGATGATCAGCAGGGCATTCGTCCAATGCCAGATGCGAATCCAGATGGGCAGGATGAAGACGCGAGTGCTCATGATTTTCTCCGGCGGGCAGCAAGGATGCGGAGCAGGCCGTGGAGGCTGACACCGCCAATGGTGCCGCCGACCATGATCAGGCCCAGCAGGTCGAGATAAATGTTGCGGGTAGCGCCTACGACATAGGAGTTGCGCAGGAAGGCGGCGTTGGCAAAGCCCATTTCCTTGGCCTCGGTTTCCTTGATGTGACGGTACAGACCTGTGCGCAGGGCGCTGTCTTGGGCGTGGCAGGTAGAGCAGTTCTTCTGTGCCTTGTCCTTGTTGAGGATTTCATGTGAGACCGACAGTGAAGCGTTGGCCTTGACTGGCGGCGTATGGCAGTCGATGCAGCGGGCGGCCTGCCAGTGGCGCTGGGTGTTGGGTAGCCATTCGTGGATCTTGTCGATATCCGGGCGCTTTTTGTCCGGCAAGACTTTGCCGCCAAACTCGGCGAATTTCTTGTCAGAGTTATGGCATTCCATACACATCGCATTGTCCTGGGCGACCAGTTTATGCACGCTGCCGAGTTTTTTGGCCGAAGCGACGACATGCGGGTCGTGACAGGTCGAACAGGTGAAGTTGTCCTTCAGGTTCTTCGAATGCACGCTCTTGGCAACCTGAGCCTCGACCCGGAAGGATTCCTGGGCGTGACATTCGTTGCATCCCAAGGTTTCGGCTTTCTTGCTGATCTCCTCGGCGACGTGCGGATAGCTCAGGAAGGCGCCTACGTGGCAAGTCTTGCAGGCCATATTGCCGTGATTCGATGCAGTGAATTTCGGTGAGATGCGGTCCGATTTGTTTGCTGCCTTGGGAAGATTGAATAGGCCTTTTCCTTGCTCATGCAGCGAATCGCCGACGTGACATTGCAGGCATTCTGCGTTCCATGCCCGGACCTGGGCTACGGTTTCCGGATCGGTCCCCATCGCGCCCTTGGTCTGGGCTGCCGCTACGCCAGATAATGCCAGGCCAAGGAGCAATGAAGCAGTCAGCCTGCGAGCCAGGGTTGAAAATCTAAATTTGGGCATAAGTCCCCCTATGAGGGTCATGCCGACCCCCTTTGTAACAGACGAATTTGCCACGATGGCAAGCTTGAAGCGTTTTCATTGCACCCTCTCCGCAAGTTCCTCAGCGTCCTGGGCGATGACTGTTGCGGTAACTGTGGCCAAGGAGCGATAAAGGGTCTCGGTTGATAACGCAGCAATTTTTTGGCTGTAGGTGCCAATCCAGTTGCCGAGGTGCTGGCTCAGGAAATGCTTTTGCTTTTCGATTAACTGTGCGGCAAGTTCATCGTTGTCCGAGTGCAGCGCTTCGTATTCGGCATTGCTCAACGAGGCCATGAAGCGCAGTTCCTCGACCAGATGGTCCAGCGGTGCGAAGCGCCCGTCAGGCTCATATCCAGCCTCCAGGTAGCAACGGGCAACCTGAACTGTGCACTCGCCCATCAACACACCTTCACGCCAAAGGGATTCGTACGGAGGCGGCGGACCATATTCCTCGCTGATGCCACCGAACAAGCGCGTGTGTTCTTGCGCAAGCATCAGGGTCAGCACATCGATGTCGCGACTATCGATAAAGGCCTTGAAGATTTCACCGGCCAATCCAGCCTCCTCGCCGTTGTTGGATGCAACTGAAGCCATCCGCTTGACGGAATCCTCATCCAGTTGATTGGCGAACAGTTCGGAAAGGAACCAGTAGGCTTCACCACGCTGCCGACCGTTCAATTCCCGGGTGTGCTTGGTCATTTGGGCGATACCCCATAGAAGCGGGTGGCCAGCGATCCTTCGCCGCGATGACAACCCATGCATGTACCACGGTCGACCGCGCCAGGATAGGCGGAAAGCGGAAACTCCTCACGGCGCAGAAACTGGAGGTTGTCGGGGAACTTCACCCCTTCATGACAGGTGGCGCACTTGATGGCCATCAGCTTGGTATGGACGTGGTGGAAGCGTCCACCCAGCGCCATGGTGAAATCCTTGCCGACAGCGAGGTCACCTTCGCGCACCATGTCGGCAATGATCCCCGCACCCACAGGTTTCTTGCCTTCAAGAAGCGCAGCGGTTGCCACAGGGTCGACTGGGGCGGCCGGTACGACTTTTGCGGCTTCAACAACCGGGGCTGCTGCGGGTTTGTTGCCGTCGCAGGCACTGAGGAAGGCGGCGGTGGCGATCATGCCGAACAAACCAGTCAGGGAAAATTTCATGATTGTTCTCCCCCTTCCAGAACGTAGTAAACCTGAGGGCTGAGTCCGTAGGATTTCTTGATCTGCGTGGCCTTCTTCTTGGCAATGTACTGGGCAACCGGCGAGGTCTGGTCATCGATGTCGCCAAACAGACGTGCATCCACCGGGCAGACCAGATCACAGGCTGGGGTGTATTCCCTATCCTTACCTATGCGGTTGGTCTTGCCGGCTTCGACGGCTTTTTCCAGCTTGTGCCAGCAGAAGGTGCATTTTTCTGCCACTTTGGGCTTTTTGCGATGGGTCCAGTGGCGGTCATTCAGTGGAATGTTTTCGTACGGCGTCGGCTTTTCGTCCGGATAGAGAGGGGCAAGCTTCTCTCCATTGATCTGCGGTACGCCGTAGGGACAGACTGCGGCGCAGTAGCCACAACCCGTGCATTTTTCGTAGTCAATCAAAACGACGCCCAGTGCGTTCTTGGAGATCGCCTTGAAACCTGCGTGGTCGCAGGCGACCTTGCAGGCCGGCTTTTCGCAGTGCTGGCAGTTCATCGTGACGTAGGTGCGGGACACGTTTGGGAAGGTACCGCTTTCGGATTCAATCATCACGTTCCATGGCGCACCCACGGTAAAGTGGTTTTCCACGGCGCAGGCCGCAACGCAGGAGCGGCATCCCATGCAGCGCTCTGTATCAATAACTCGGACCAGTTTCATGGTTCTTGCTCCTAAGCCTTATAGACTTTGCATTTGGTGTCGTTGAACGAATTCATCCCGGAAACCTTGTCGGGGTGGAGTTCAAGCACCGAATTGATGGCGATACCCTTGCGCGCGTAGGCCGGGAAGGCAGTGATCAGGTGACCGTAGTGATACGACACGCCAACCGTGTCCGGGCGGATACCCTCGGTCAATTTGCACTTGCCGGAAACCTTGCCGATACGTGATTCGACGACGACGACGTCACCATCCTTGATGCCGAGTTTTCCGGCAGCGCTGGTATTGAGCATCACGTGGTTTTCCTGGGTGTCTTTGCCAAGCGCAAAGTTGAGGATGGGGTTGGTGTTGCTGCACGCCATCTGGTTGCGGAAGATGCGCTTGAAAGTCATCAGGTAGAAGGGCAGTTTTTCCGCTTCGCGATGCGGTGTCGGGAAGGCATGGTCGCGGGTCGGGAAAGGTGAATAGGCGATCTTGTATTGCGCCAGATCGATATTCTTGATGCCATTCTTTTCCACAGTCTGCTTCACCTTCTCGTAGGTTTGCACCATGGAGTCTGCGTAAAACTGCATCTTGGGCTTTCCGGCGCCCTTGAACTGGGACTCGATACCTTTGGTGTAGACCTCTTTGGTCGGAATCGTCGAACCGACAAAGCCTTCCTTGATGGCGATGCTGAACGGCTTGCCCTTCGTCGCATCCAGCCACAGCACTTCGACTGCTTCCTTGGCCGTGTAATCGCGGCCAGTGGCAAACTTGTGCTCTTTCAGCTTCCAGGCGCCGTTGATGCCTTCGATGTACTTGTCACGTAGTCCGAGGCGCTTCGACAGTTCCCACAAGATGGAGTAGGCATCGTGCGGGATGTTGTAGGCATTGACGATAGGCTGGCGAATAGCGGTGTGCTTGGTCGTCGGGGTCGAGCGGGTCGGTGCAAAGTGCCAGGATTCGAGATAGCCGAGGTCGGGCAGAACGATGTCGGACATCCAGGCCGTTTCGCTCATGTGCACTTCGATGGTGACGTTGAAGGTCTTTTCCATCGAACGGAACTGGACGTTGGTGTCCGAGGTGGACACCGGCCGGTTGGTTGCATAGAAAATCTGCATTTCCGGCTCATAGGGCAGGCCATACGCCTTCGGGTCAAGGACGGTGAGGGCAACCTGCTGGCAGACATCGTGATGGCCATTCGGGAAATACACGCTCTTGGCGAGGTCGACGCGCTTGGGCGGGTATTCGCATTTGGCGGCTTCCATGTATTCGGGATGGTCGAATACCTTGCCCAGTTTGTGTCCGCCGATGGCATCCGGAACACCCAGCAGCATTTGCAGCATCAGCGCCGAGCGCCAGGTCTGAACACCGAATTCCTTGGCCGTCATGCCGCGCCAGGTATGGATTGATACCGGACGGTAACGGTGTGAAAAATCACCGATGCGCGTTGTCGTACCAATTCGTGCCTCCTTGCCGATCAGGGCGGCAAGATCGCGAATCGTCTGGGCCGGAACGCCGCAAATGTCAGCGGCTGCTTCCGGGGTCATCTTTTTCAGACTGTCGGCATAGACATCGAAGCCGGTCGTGACGGATTTGCCATCGACCTTGAAGCTACCCCGCAACGCGGGTGTTACGCCATCGACAAAAGGCTTGGCTGAATTGCTCGTGGTATCCCAGACCAATGCCTTACCTTCTGCGTCGCGGATGACTTTCCCATCGGCACCAACCAGTTGCGGTGCATTGGTATAGGTAATGAGGAAAGGCTCGTCGTATTGCCCTGCATCGATCAGCAAGCGGGTCATGGCCATGACCATGGCGACATCCTTGCCAGGCCGGATCGGGATCCACTGGTCGGCCTTGGCGCCGGGAGCAGACAGTCTCGGTTCGACGACAATTACTTTCATGCCGCGTTCTTTGGCACGGGTGACGGTGTGATCCATCCAGCGGGCGTACTGCTCGGCCTCGAAATAGTTGGAACCGAACACGACGAACAGGTTGGTGTTGTCGAGATCGGGCAGGAAGCCGTGGTAACCCCAGGTAATGTCATCCGCGACGTGACGCGCCGACTCGCAGGTGGTCGTGCGGTGAATTACGTTGGGGGTGCCAAAGGCCTTGCAGAATGCCTTCGGGAACTGATCTCCCATGAGGTATTTGCCGTGACCGTGTTGCCAGATCAACTTGGAGGGATTGTCTTTCTTGATCTTGGCCAGGCGCTCGGTAATGGTTGCGAAGGCCTCTTCCCAGGAAATCTCGACCCAGCGCGGATCTTGATCCAGCCCCTTTTTTGGGTTGGTCCGCTTGAGCGGCACTTTGACCCGATAGGGGTTGTACATGTTGAAGCCACCGGAAACGCCCTTCGGGCAAATACCGTGGTTGTAGATGTCCCGCCGTGCCGCATCTGGAGCGATCGAACGAATGACGCCACCCGCTTTATGGACTTCGATGCCGCAGAAGTTCACACAGTGAACGCAGATCGACTTGATGATTTCCTCAGATACCTTCCCGCCATTGAACAGACTGACACGGGCAAAGGCAGGGGCGCTTCCGCAGACGGCTGCCATGCCGGCGAGTGCCCCCATTCCCTTGATAAAACTGCGACGTGTGACTTCCATTTTCTTTCCTCCAGAACACGAGCGTTCGGGAGGTTGTCTGCAAGCCACGTGCCAGCATGGCGCGGTGCAGCAATTCAGGCTCTAATGGGTAATGATTTAAATGAAAAACTTTATTAGATTGGAAAATTGTTATGAAATGGTTAATTAAATCTCGGGCAAATTGCGCCATTTAAATGGGTTATCGTTACCAGAGAGTAACCAGGGAAATCTGCCGATTGTTACCAATGGGTAACTTGGTAAAGGGCCTTTTGCGTTACCGGAGGTAGAATCTAGGTTTGCGTCCGAATCCCCCCCAAATATCTGCTGCCATGTCCCTTTTTCGTGTCGTCCTGACTGCTCTATTGCTGGCTGTTTTTTCATTGACTGTCGCTGCCGAGGAAACTCCGCGTCCGATCCGGGTGGGAATGACGCCCGCCTTTCTTCACGACCAGCATGCCATGTTGGCCGAATGGAAAATCTATCTTGAAAGCAAGCTCAAGCGTCCGGTGGTATTTGTCCAGCGTGATAGCTACAGGGAAACAATGGACCTGATCCAGAAGGAAACGCTGGATTTTGCCTGGCTGTGCGATTACCCCTATCTGGCTCTGGGGGATGAAGTGCGACTTCTCTCCGTGGCGTCTTACAAAGGCAAGCCGGCCTATCAGTCTTACTTGATTGTGCCGAGCAGCGACACGCAGAGCAAAACGATTACCGATTTAGAGGGGAAGGTTTTCGCCTACGCTGATCCGCATTCCAATACTGGCTATGTCGTACCGCGCTATCTACTGAAAAAGGCAAACAAAGACACCAACTCGTTTTTCCGGCGGACGTTTTTCACCTGGTCCCACCACAAAGCCATTCAGGCGGTCGCCTCCGGGTTGGCTCAAGGTGCTGCAATTGACAGCTATGTCTGGGAAACCCTGCAGCGTGTGAACCCGGCGCTGGTCGCGAAAACACGGGTTGTCTGGAAGTCTCCCGAATATGGTTTTCCGCCTATCGTTGCCCACCGCCAGGTCGGCAGCAAGGATTTCGCTGAATTCCAGGCCGTTCTTTTCAACATGCACCGTGATCCAGCTGGACGTGCCTTGCTCGAAAAGCTCAATCTCGATGGCTTTGTCGCCGGTTCGCCGCGCATGTACCAAAATGTAGCCGAGATGATGCGGGTCTTGGGCGACTCCTGATGCTGTTCAATCTAAGCCTTCGCTACAAACTTCCGATCTGGGGCAGCCTGTTGATTGTGGTGACGGCGCTGGTGTTGACCGCTTCATTGATGGCACAAGCCTGGGACAACCTGAGGCGTGACACCTTGAAAAGTGCGGAAGACCTCGGGCGAACCATGGCTCGCCCACTTTTTACTGCGCTGCTTCACGACGATGTCTGGCGAGCCTATGAAACGGTGTCGCTGCCATTCGCCGATAGCAAGGAATCCGAATTGGCCAAGAGCCTGCTTGTGCTCGATGCCAGCGGACTGGTCTATGTTTCGTCTGATCCCGAGACTCACCCTATCCTGACGGATCTCAACGGGCTGGGTAGCGATTACCAGGAACTCAAGCAGCGACTGGCCGTCGGCCGCGATAGCACGCCAGTGGTCCTTGATCGGTCCGATATTCCGCATATCTTTATTGCGCTGCCGATTGCCAATGACAGCATCCGTCTCGGTACCTTGATCGTCGCCTACGACAAAGATTTGCTCTGGCAGCGGTTTGCGATTCTGATTGAGCGGGCGGTCTGGATTACGCTGCTGGTTCTCGCCGTGCTCCTGCCCATTAACTGGTATTGGGGAGGACGAATGGTGGCCCCCTTGCGTCTGGTGACCCGCCGCCTGAGTCGGATCGGCAGCGGTGACCTGGACAATCTGGAGCCCGGTCTTTACCCCTATCGCGACGAGATTGGCCAACTTTACGCCGCCTATGACCAGATGGCGGTAGAACTACGCGAGAAGGTGGCACTCAAGCAGGAGGTCATCAAGACCGAGCGCATGGCAGCGGTTGGGCGTCTGACGGCAAGCATTGCCCACGAAATCAATAACCCGCTGGGCGGCATGCTGAATGCCATCAGTACCCTGAAACGCTACGGTCAACCCGATCCGCAGACCCAAAAAACGATTGCCTTGCTTGAACGCGGCCTATCCCAGATCCGGGAAACCGTAGGGGCGCTGCTCGTTGAAGCGAAAGTCAAGACACGGCCGCTGACAGGGCAGGACATCGAGGATGTTCGCGTACTCGTCGCGCCGACGGCCAACAAGGCCAAGGCCGCAGTCGAATGGCAGATCGACTTGCCGACTAGCTTGCCGCTGCCCTCAACCCTGATTCGCCAAGTCTTGATAAACCTGACATTCAACGCGATCCAGGCGGCTGGCACTGGCGGCAAGGTTGCTATCAAACTGGGCGTGGTCTCTGGAAGATTCAACCTCTGCGTCGAAAACGACGGCAAGTTACTCTCAGATGAACAAAGGGACAGCCTGTTCGAGCCTTTTTCCCGTTTTTCCGAACATGGTCATGGGCTCGGCCTGTGGATCTGCTATCAGATCGTCACGCAGTTGGACGGCGAGATCCGTGCCGAAACCCGGGATGGCCTGACCCGATTCTTAGTCTCCCTGCCTCTGGAGTGCGAAATTGCAACGAATTAATCCTCGCCTGTGCCTCATTGAAGATGATGAAATCATGGGGGAGTCGCTGGTGGATCGTTTCGAGTTGGAAGGATTTGCCTGCGACTGGCACCAGACTGGCGCCAAGGCACGGGCTGCCCTGCACGACAATGACTACGCCCTGGTGATCAGCGATATCACGCTACCCGACCTGAGCGGTGACCAGTTGTTCATGCAACTGCTGGCCGAGCACATCAGCATCCCGCCCTTCATTTTCATTACCGGGCACGGCGATATCGACACAGCGGTCAATCTACTCAAGCAGGGCGCGCATGATTTCATTACCAAGCCTTTTGATCTCGATGCACTAGTCGACCGTATCCACGGTATCGTTACTCCGAGCAAGAGTCTGGTCGAAAGCATCTTCGGTACTTCGCCGGCCATTCGCCAGATCACCAGCATGTTGCCGCGCCTGGCAGGCAGCAATGCCTCGGTTCTGATTACCGGCGAATCGGGCGTCGGCAAGGAGCGGGTCGCCAGTACCTTGCACGAACTCGCCAGCCCGGAACAGCCTTTCATTGCCGTCAATTGCGGCGCCTTTTCGGAGAGTCTGCTTGAAGCTGAACTGTTCGGTTACGAAAAGGGAGCCTTCACCGGTGCGGCCCGGACCAAGAAGGGAGTTTTCGAACAGGCTGATGGCGGCACGCTCTTTCTCGACGAAATCGGCGACATGCCGCTGTCGATGCAGGTCAAGCTGCTGCGTGCCTTGCAGGAACGCTGCATTACCCGGGTCGGTGGCGAAGGCAGCATTCCTGTCCAATTGCGCCTTGTCTGTGCGACGCACCGCAATCTTAAGGAGATGGTGCTGGCCGGTGAATTTCGCGAAGACCTCTATTACCGGATCAACGTCGTCGAACTGCGGGTGCCGCCGCTGCGCGAACGACGCGAAGACATCATCGCCCTGAGTAAACTGTTTCTCGCCGAATTCGCCCGTGATGCCGAAATGCCGCAGGTGCTATCGCCCGCCGTTGAACAGGCGCTCAAGGAATATCCCTGGCCGGGCAATATCCGTGAGCTGAAGAACACCTTGGAACGCGCCACCCTACTCAGCGATGGGCGCATCATCTCCGCCGAAAATCTCTTTCCCAACAACGAACCCAAATCCTTGAACGGGTCGTTGCGCGACTATCTGGCCGACAGCGAGCGCGACTTCATCGTGCGTGCCCTGGCAGCCGCAGATTGGAAAATCCAGGCCTGTGCCGACGCCATCGGCATCAGCCGGAAGAACCTGTGGGAAAAAATGCGCAAACTGGGAATCGAGAAAGACGAACAATTCGACTGATCACTTACTCGTTGCCGCAGAACGGGCTAGCCACCCGTCGAAGACATGACCCGAATGATTTTTCCGGGCTTTCGCTGAATTCGTGGCGCTCCGGCTTGCGATCGATAGCCGCCTGAATGGCGGCCAGGATGCTGTTATCGCTTTCCCCGCTGCGCATCAATGAGCGCAAGTCGAGGCGGTCGTCCTGGCCAAGGCAGAGGTGGAGTATGCCGTCGACGGTCAGGCGGACACGGTTGCAGGTGGCGCAGAAATGCTGCGACATCGGGGTGATGAAGCCAAGGCTGAACTGCTCATCTGGGCTGACCAGATAGCGTGCTGGGCCACCGCCGGGAATCAGGCCGTCGATCAGGCCGAACTTGGCTTTCAGTGAAGCGATCAGCGGTTGCAGGCTGGCATATTGCGACTGGCGGCCGGTTTCACCCATCGGCATGGTTTCGATCAATCGCAGGATGAACTGGCCGCGGCGACAAAAGTCGACCATCGCTTCAAGCTCATCGTCGTTGACGCCGGCCAGCCAGACCATGTTGATCTTGATCGGCGCGAAGCCGATTTCCCGAGCCGCGGCCAGACCGGCCAACACGTCTGCCAGAGCATCGCGGCGGGTAATTTCGGCAAAGCGGCTCGGCTGCAGCGTGTCGAGGCTGACATTCAGGCGATCGACACCGGCTTCGCGCAGTGCCTGTCCATGCTTTCTCAGTTGGGTGCCGTTGGTACTCAGCGAAAGGTCTTCGACACCCGGAATGGCCTTGATGCGGCGGGCCAGACTGGCCAGGCCGTTACGCATCAGCGGTTCGCCGCCGGTCAACCGGACGCGGCGCAGGCCAAAGCGTGCGAACAGGGTGACCAAGCGTTCAATTTCATCAAAGCTTAGCCAGTGCTCTGGCTCCTCGTAGCCGCTGAAATCGCTGGGCATGCAATAGGCGCAGCGCAGGTCGCAGCGGTCAGTAACCGAGAGGCGCAGGTATTCAACACGGCGGCCAAATCGATCAGTGAGGTGCTGCTGTTCCATGGATTATCGTTTTACGCTGCCAGCGGCGCCGCAGCAAGCTTGGCATTCCAGGCGGCGGTGTCTTCGATCGCTTGTTCCAGCGCCATACCGGATTCGATACGGTCCATGATCAGGCGTTGCAGGATGGCGCCGAGCATCTCCACGTTATCAGTCATCATCGGCTCGATTTCGCGTAAGAATTCAACAGTCGGCGGATCGTAGGCATAGGCGCCAAGATGGCTATCAAGTTCCTTGCTGGTAGCTAGTGCGTAGCACAGATCGTAAATCAAGTTGAAGCTGCGTTGTTCCTGTTGTGCGTCCGCGGGCGGCAGGTTCATACGCACCTCTTCGGCCAGATCACGGCGAAAATCAGCAAGCCCATAATCGGCGCGGGCCTTGACGACATCTTCCGGCGAAAAATCCCATTGCATCGTTTGTCTCCTGGTGGTCAGCCAAATATGGCGGCAAAGGCGTCTTCGTCATCGCGGCAGACTGGGCAGGTCTTTTCCGGTGCGGTAGAGACGAAGTGGCGGTCGCAGCGCGAGCAGCGCTGCTTGTTCAATGACATCAGTGTCTGCACTGGCTGATCGGAACGGGCATCGAAACTCGCCTCGGCATCCAGTACGCGTGGCTGACAGACTTCGAGGCAGGCCTGGCAGGCAACACAGCGGTCAATTCTGAACTGCAGTGCCCAGGCATCCGGATTTTCTTCGATCTGGATGGCGCCGGTTGGGCAAACCCGGAAGCAAGCTTCGCAGACGGTGCACCCAGGTTGAAGGGTGAGCCGCATCAACGGCAGGGCCTCATGCAACTGAACCGGGAAGGCTTGGCCATCTTTCTGCTGGGTAACGATTTGCAGGAGTTCGCGGCGTTCAGTCAGCGAATAGGGCCCTGGGCGAATTGCCTTTACCGGGACCGGCTCATTCTCCTGCTGCGGCTTGGCGAGGATCACTTCATCGATGCCACGACCGATTAGACGGCGGAACAGTTGGCGGCGGGCCGGGGCAAATTCGGCAGCCGGCATTTTGTCCCGGCCGCGATTCAGGGCTTTGGGAGGCAGGGCCAGTTGCGGCAGCATCCAATTGACTGTTGCATCTGAATTGGCAGCGCCATCCCGGGCGCCCTGATGCAAGACATCAACTGCTTCGAGATTCAGGGCCAATTGGGCTGCCCCGGTCTTGCCATGCGGGCAATCGCCGCAATGCCACTGGCCGTGGAGGGTAAGCGGGATGCCGCGTTTTGCCAGATAGCCCATCGTTACCGCATCGACAGCCCCCAGGCAGGGCACGATGGCGTCGGCGGCCTCACCCGAGGGCGCGCACGCAACGCTCCAGGTGGGTTGTTTGATCGCTTGGCGCAGCAGGTCGAGCAATTTGAAATTGCCGCTCGACCAGGCGCCGGTCTGGCACGCACTGACGCACAAGGCACAATTTTGGCAATTTTTCGGGTCGACCGTGGCGCCCTCGTCATTCAACGCTATCGCATCATGTGGGCAAGCGTCTGCACAACGCTGACACTCGCTGTAGCGATAACGGTAACGGGTGCATTGGCTGCTGCGAATATTCGGTGTTGCGAGGCTCATTTTTTCTTGCTCTGCAGCTTTTGCAGGGGCTCGCCCGTCTCGCAGGTGTTGTGTGGAATGACGAACTGCAGGTTGGCGCCGGGAGCGCCTTCGTTTGCCGGTGCACTGCTCAGGCTTGCGGTTGCCGCTTGCCAGGTTTTCAGTCCCCCCTTGACGGCGAGAATGGCCTTGCCCGGGTGTTGTTTCTCGAAGATGCCAGCGATGCGGAGTGCTTCACTATCGGAATCCGCCAGCACGACAACGGTGGCCGTTGGCGTGATGTTCAAGCCGGCGCGATAGGGTAGCGCCTCCGGTAGTGGTGCCTTGGCACGATTGAACTCCTTGCGGCCGTCGATGACACAGCAAGGAGGAGTTTCCTTCAGGACGAAGCCCAATTCGTTGCCGCCAAGTAGAACGACCTCAGCGTGGCCGATATTGCTGATAAGCAGTCCGCTCAGCATGCATACCCTAGCCAGAATTTTCACGAAGTTGCCTCGATGGGTTCTTCTGCATTGCCTTGGCATTGCCAGGCGGCGCGTTGTTGATACAGGTCCGGTGGCAGCGCCAGTTGGCGCACCTGTCCGAATGCGATCCAGTCGGCCAGAGGCGGGGTGCAGTTGGTGCGAGGTGTAACCCACAACTGATCGCCCAGTTTCTCGACTAGACCTGCACACAGGTTGAGGTCGGTATCGCTATCGACGTCGGCGTGCAGCAGGACCGTTTGTGCGCCTCGTTCCTGCATCTGGCCTATCCACCAGTCGGCATGGGTGCCGGTGCCGGAGCCATCGGCGCGCAGCACTTCCCAGGTCGGCTCGCATAGCGAAGGGGTGACCACCTTGAAGTCCGCATTGGAAACCGTCTCAAAGGACCAGTCGACCGCAAGAATGCGAACGGGCACATAGAGACCGATCCGCTCCTTGCCAAATTTTTCGACCAGTCGCTCGATGCAACCGCTATCGAGCAGGGCCGCTTGGCCAATCAGAACCTGCTTTGCGCCGGCTACCAGCAAAGACTCTGCTCGCGCTTCGCTGCTATTCGGTAGAACGATGGCCGCACATGAGGCCGCGCCGACATCCGCGCTCGGTCCATCGAAGAGAAACTGCGTTTCTTTAGCAGGATCGAAGATGTCAGACAGGCAGCAGAATCGGACAGTCATGGCGTGCTGTGAAAATACTGAAATTTCGGATAGGCAAAAGGATACAGCGGGCAAGGATCGTCGGTGGCCAAGCCACAAAGCAAGGGGCGCAATTCCTGAAGGGCACCGACAATCGGATCGATGGCCACGCCGAGATAGCTCGGGCGGTATTTGTTCAACGCAACCAGTGCATCGTCGGCCATCAGCAGGGCGCCTTCCTGATTCTGGTTCTGGGTAAAAAACAGCGCCAGAACGGCGAAAGCCAGGGCCTGCAGAAACTCGGCCTCCGGATCTTTCTGGCCGAGAACGCTGTCCCGGATCAAGCGTGACCAGCGTTCATTCAACCAATCGTGCAGTTGCCCGAGCTGGTTGTTGTCCCACATGGCAGCCACTTCGCTCCAGTCGAGTTCGGAGAGTACCTGGCGATCCGGTTGGGAAAATGGGCGAGCGTGCAGATCGAGCAACATGATGTGTCCTTAGAAGCGCAGGTCATGCAGGGGGTGTTCGGTCTTGGCGGGTTTTTCCTGGGCGCCGGATGGGCAAGCGCCGCAGACCGGTTCATCGGGGTTGAATTCGACCTGGATTTCGCTTTTGGGTACGACGGCGCGCCCCATGTCGAGATCCTCCAGGTTCTTAAGGTTCATGGCGGCAATTTCTTCTTCGGCAAAACCGCCCAGGAATTTGGCCATTTCGCGATAAAAGGAATGATTGCTGGCCCGGCCGATCAAGCGACTGTAGCCGCGTACCCAGCGCCCCAGATGCTGGGTCCAGAAACGCTTGATTTCCTTGTCGAGACGCCGGTATTCCTTCATTTGTTCGGTGCTTAAAGCCTCCACGCACCGGTTCAGCATTTCGGCAACGAATAGCAACTCGACGCCCAATTGATCCGGGAAAACCTCGAAGCGACCTTTGCAAAGGGTGAATCCGGCTTCGCGATAAGTACGTTCGAGCTGGAAACAAGGTTCCTGCTTGAAACGGCCCATCAGGCGAACCGATTCGACGGGAGGAAAACAGCCGGAAGAGGCAAACAGGGTGGCGTACTCGCAGGCCAGCGCATCGTCCAGCGTCTTCTCGTCAGGACCCAGAAAATCTTCGCCGAAGACAATGCCAGCATCGGCCAGTTGGGCCAGCAAGCTTTCGTTGCGCATGGCTGCGATAAAGGCTGGGCTGGGTTCTTCGATGAACACGCCGGACAGCATGCGATAGATGCTGGCTCGCGCCAGAGCATCCTCAATCAAGTCAGGAAGGTTGAGTTCCAAAGGTGTTGCAGCAGGCAATGTGGCCTGATCAATGGCAAATGCAGTATCGAGCATGACAACTCCAGAAAAAGCGGCCCGCCGGGGATGAAACCGGCAGGCCCAATCTCGTCGCTACAAAGGAATTCCGATCAATGTCCGCCGCCAGCCTTGGGCTTGACGCTTTCCGGTCCGGCCCAGGCAGCCATTTCCGGATGCATCTTGCGGTGCATGTCGCCGGTAAAGGCATAGCGCATGGTTTCCTTGTAGGCCTCCATATGCTTGTCCCAGTCGGCAACAGAATCACCATACTTGTCGTTGGGACCGGCCTTGGTCACCTTGACCACCGTATCGAACCAGCCCTGGGAGCCGCCAATCGGGTCGGCAACCACCGGAATGATGTCGTTCGGGTGCACACCCTTGTCATCCCACCAGACGTTATTGAGGTCCGGATCGTCCTGGCCGTGGCTGTATTCTCCCTTCTTGTCCTTCAGCTTGAGCGTTGCCAGGCGGCCGTATTCCCAGTGGCCGAAGCCGGTCGGGATGGAAACGACCTTGGGATGGATGCCTTCGGTGACATAGGCCTTGGTAACCAGATGACCGACCGGGCTTTCGATACGAACCAGATCGCCGGTTTTAACGCCAAGTTTGGCTGCTGTTTCCGGGTTCATCCAGGCCGGGTTGCTGTGGGCAATCTCGGCCAGCCACTTGATGGCCGCAGTCCGGGACTGCTTATGGACATTGAGCTTGAAGGTCGAGAGGATCATCTCGTCTTCCTTCATGGTTTCATGCCACGGAATGCGCTTGAAGGTTGGCATCGGATTGAAGCCGTGGTCTGCCCACATCTGGACGCGCACATTGATCAAACGGTCACCCGTCGGAAAACCAACGCAATTCTTGCCGTTGCGGCGGACGCCAATGGCCTTGCCGTTCTTCATGATGGTGCCCTTGCTGTCCACGGTGGCACCCGTCATGTCGGCGGCGGAAAGCTCCTTCATATGCAGACCGTAGTCCGCCCGAATTTCACGTCCGGTCTTATCGGTCACCTTGCCGGTCTTTGGGTCGAGTTTGCCGTAGATTGGCCAGACTCCATGCTTCTTCAGGAAGTCCAGACCACCGGCCTCCTTCAGTCCAGGTACATTGTCAAAGTGATGGCGCATGTAGTCCTCGCCATCCTTGAAGTCCCAGAACTGCTTCATGCCGCGTTTGCCGTCCGGGTCCAGCTTGTGAATGATGTCGCGGAGCAATACCCGGTTCTCACGTGACTCGCCGAGTGACTTGTGTACTGGCTGACGAATGCCCAGCCAGGGCCACAACGAGTTCGGCATGGATTCGGGTTCCCAGCGCTCCAGATAAGGGCAATCGGGCAGGATCAGGTCGGCCAGTGCCGTTTCCTCACCCATGTGCGAACTCATGGATACGAAGTAGGGGATCAGTTTCTCATCCCGATAGAGTTTGCCCCAAACCGCCCGGGCACCTGGATTGGTATAGACCGGATTGTCCTGGTAGGTGAAATGGACATTGATCTTCTGGCGGCCTTCGGCGATCCAGAATGGAACCAGATGGCTGACCTTGTGCGCGGCCAGCGGATACTCGGGGGGATGCGCCAGAACCGAGTCGTGGGTCGGTTTGCCCGGCTCAGGCATCGGCTGCGGCCAGCCCATGCCGCGGGGCAGGCAGTAACCGCCCTTCTTCTCGACGTTGCCGGTCATGATCGGCAGCATCATGCAGGCCTTCTCGTTGTACGAACCATAGAGGTGCTTGGCCGGGCCGCGATAGGTGAACAGCGTAGCAGGCTTGGTCGTCGCGAATTCTCGGGCAATCCGTTCGATGGTTTCGACCGGTACGCCTGATATCTTCGAAGCCCACTCCGGCGTGTATTGCTTGTAGTGCGCCTTCAGTTCAGCAACCGTTACATTGGTCCAGTTGGTGATGAAGTCGGAGTCCTGCAAATCCTCGCGCAGGATGACATGACCAATGGCCAAGGCGACAGCGCCGTCGGTGGCGGGGAAGACTGGAATCCATTCGTCGGAAAAGCCGGCGGTATTCGACAAGCGGACGTCAAAGGTGACGATCTTCATCTGGTTGTCGACGCGGCCTTCGGTCACCCGTTGCGACAGCGGGTTGTGGAAGTAGGAGGCTTCCAGGACGTTGGAACCGAAATTCAGCACGTACTTGGCGTTGGCAAAGTCCGGTGTTTCGATATCCGGTCCCCAGGTTGGCTCCATCCCACACTTCTTCGATGACTCACAAACAGAGGTGTGGTTAAGCACTGTTGCCGAACCCAGCGTTTTCATGAAGCGGTCGATGGTGCCACCTGTGCGGTTACGACCATACTTGAGCATGATGGTGTTGGGGTCTTCCTTGAGAGCCGCATCCAGCTTGGCCGCCAGCTCTGTCAGTGCTTCGTCCCAGGTGATGCGTTTCCACTTGCCTTCGCCGCGGGCACCGACACGCTTTAGTGGGTAGAGGATGCGATCCGGGTCATAGCTGTACCACATGCCAGAATTGCCCTTGGCGCAGAGGCGGCCGCGGGTGGATACGTGTTCGGGATTACCTTCGAGTTTGACCACGCGGTCATTCTCGACATAGGCGATGGCGCCGTCCTGGATGTTGCAAACGTGGCAGTTGACCGGGATGGCCTTGCGTTCGGCACCACTGACCGGACCGAAATCCTTGCCGCCAAGATCGTTCTCCATCGCCGTCAGCAGACTGGGCGCAGAGGCTGCTGCCGCACCTGTGCCGGCACTCACCTTGAGGAAGGTCCGACGTGTGACTTTGGGCATTTCCATGTTCTTTATCTCCTCGTGACCTGGATCAGTACAGGGTTTGTAGTTGTTGCGGCGCCATCAGCAATACGTAGCGCAAGGCTGCACTGCCGGCCAAAATGAGCAGGGCTGAAACCAGCACCACGCCCTGGCTTTTGCCCATTGGAGCAAACAGCATGAGTGCCGGAGCGACACTGCCGCCGAGAAAGCCGACGCCGATGAAGAGCAAGCCCATCGTGCCTGTGGTCATGATCATGAAGGTCAATTCAGCGGCTGATCCCCCGTAGTTGGTCGTGCCCATGATCGAAACCAGCATCACGGCGACTGCACCGGCTGACCACAGCATGTATTCACGCAAAACCTTCTGCGCTTCGGTGTTGCCAGCGGCGAGCAAGGCCCCGACGGCTGAGCCCGAGGCGATTGCCAGCGCGACGAAGAGGACTGGCATGATCGGCGTGTTCCAGACTGGACGCGACTGGTGCACCGTGAGGTCGAAGCCGGTGTAGATCGGCAGACCCAAAGCCAAGAGCGCGGTGATCAGCGCGAGCAATTGGCCGTTCTTCTCATCCCTTCTACGCAGCGCCAGGATATAAACGATGGAAGCGATGCTGAAGGCAACAATATTGAGTGCCCCCCAAGCTAGCGGCGACGTGAAGTTCAGATAGGCCGGGTTGAGGATATTGAGAAAGCGCATCGGTTGCGACAGGTCGGCGATCAGCAACATGCCGCCCAGGCCGAGCAGGACAAACGAAGCGTAGGCTGTCTTCTCACGCAGAGGCCGCAGCGCTGGGGTACGCCACGAGCCGAAGGAAATGAATGACAGGCCGGCAAGTATGCCAATCACAAAAAAATAGACGGCATAACTCGCATGCCAAGACACATCATGGAACCAGACGTAATCACCCATGATTTTCCCCTTAGATTTTGAAGTGGCTCTTGAAGGCGGAGCGTTCCAGCTCCATCACTTCGCGCTTCTGGTAGGCATCGCGGCCAAACTCGGTCGTGTTGCGATCGGCGCCGATGTAGAAGACGTGCGGCTTGGTACCTTCTTCCGGGCGTAGTACCTGGGTCGCATTCTTGGCGACCAGATAGGAAACTTCGCTGTTCGGATCGTTGAGATCGCCAAACACGCGCGAACGGCCGATACAGGTCTGGACGCAGGCCGGTACCAGGTTCTGAGTAACGCGGTGGAAACAGAAGGTGCACTTGTCCACGACATTGGTGATCGGCGTGTAGGTCCGGTGCGAGGGAAGCATGAAGCGGGCGTTGTACGGGCAGGCTGCCATGCAACTGCGGCAACCGATGCAACGCTCGTAGCGCTGCAGCACGAAGCCACCATCTTCAACGACGAAGGTGGCTTCGACCGGACAGTTACGTACGCACGGTGGGTCTTCGCAGTGGTTGCACAAACGAGGTAAAAACTGTTTCTTGACGTTGGGGTACTTGCCAACCACCTTGTAGGGCACCCAGGTCCGATTGACCCCCAGTGGCGTGTCGTACTCCGCCTTGCAGGCGACTTGGCAGGCCATGCAGCCAATGCAACGGCGGGTATCGACCACCATTGCATAGCGCTTCTTGCCCCCGCCAGCCGAAACCTTTGATCCTTCACTCATCTGCTTGCCTCCTCTGGTTGCAGTGGTGTGTTGCTGAATATGCTGGACCCCGTCGTAGCGCGGCCAATAGCGGTGTCTTTAACGCAACATGCGGGCCATGGCCTTGGAATAACTCGCCAAAGCCTTGCTGGCCGGTGATCCTGGGTGATTTAACACTGGTGAACGAATTGTCCGGGTGTTACGGCGGCGTAACGCTCGAGCAAATTGCTGCGGCGCAAGGTGCTACGCCAGCGTAACGCTGGAAAAAATCGACTGGCTGGATTGACTGGCCGACGCTTATCATCGTCTCCATGCCTGCATCAGATCGATCTCTTTCGCGTTCTACTCGCCGCCGCCTGCTGCTTGCCTTGGCGACGCTGCCCGCCTGGCCGGCTTATGCTGCCAATGGTGATGGCGCTGTTCTTCGTATCGGCCTGACGCCGGTTTTTCTCGATGACCAAGTGAGCTTTCTTGGCAAGTGGCGGGCCTGGCTGGAACAGAAACTCGGCCGCACAGTAGTTTTTGTACAGCGTGGCAATTATCGCGAGATCATTGATCTGTTGCGCTCAGGGAAAATCGATTTTGCATGGTTGTGCGGCTATCCATACATACGCCATCGCCATGAGTTTCGCCTGGTCGTAGTGCCTTTGTGGCGCAACCAGCCGCTTTACCAGTCCTACCTGATCGTGCCGGCTGACGACAAGCGAACCAAGACCATCGCTGACTTGCGCGGCAAAGTCTTCGCTTATTCCGATCCGGATTCCAATTCTGGCTATCTCTATCCGCAATACGCGCTAACCATGCTGGGAGAAAAGCCGTCGATCTTCTTTTCGCGTACCTTTTTCACCGGGGCTCACCGTAAGGTCGTTGAGGCCGTCGGTGTCGGACTGGCGGATGGGGGGGCTGTCGATGGCTATGTCTGGGATACGCTGGCTGAAGTGCGCCCTGATCTGACGGCAGCGACCCGGATCATCGACCGTTCGCCACTCCTCGGCTATCCGCCGTTTGTGGCGCGCAGTGATATTCCCGCCAAAGAACTGGACCATTTTCGCCAGGTCTTGCTGGGCATGGCTGACGATCCTCTAGGCAGCGAATTGTTGGGGCGCTTGCGGCTGGATGGCTTCGTGACCGGCCGGCCAGGCTTGTTCGACGGCATAGCCCAGATGGCAGCCAAGGTCGGTCGGAAATGATCTTTCGGCGTAACCTTTCGTTGCGCTGGAAAATCCCGCTGCGGGTGATGGCTGCCGTGCTGGGCACGGCAATCACCGTAACGGTGGCACTAGTCGTCTGGGAATACGACGAGATGCGCCAAAACCTGGAAGGCCATGCCAAGAGTCTCGGGCGGGTATTGGCCAACACCTTGGTAGCTCCGGTGCTCCATGATGACATTTGGCGAGCTTACGAAATTCTGCAGTCGGCGCGTGAAACCTATCCGGCCGCTCCCGAACTTCAGGCCGAAGTGGTCTTGATCACCGACGCTGATTACAAGGTTTTCGTTTCGACCAAGCCTCGCGAATTTCCCATCGGCAGTAACCCGGCTACCCGCGGCGGAGCCTATGCGCAGTTGCGCACCGGTTTGGTCAGCGGTGACGCAATGGCGCAGCGCGTCCTCGAGCCAGCCGACTCCCCGGTCTACTTCGTGATGTCACCGCTGGTTGCCGATGGCGTGGCACTCGGCCATGTCATTCTCGGCTACTCCAAGGTTTCCTTCGTGCCGCGTTTCGTCGGTCTGGTCAAGCGGGCGGCGCTGGTCACTGTACTGGTGCTGCTGATCATTGCGCCGATTTCATGGGTATGGGCCAGCCGCACCGGGGAGCCGTTGCTCCGCCTGGCCGAAGCGATGCGCCGGGTGCCAGGCGAACTTGAGGAATCTCGTCTGACTGATCTACCGAACAGCGGCGACGAGATTGGCCAACTGGCCGCCGCATATCAGCGCATGGTCTCTGAGCTAAAAAACAAGCAAGAGTTGGAGCGGCAGATGCTCGTCTCCGAACGGCTCGCTGCTGTCGGCCGGCTGACGGCCGGCATCGCTCACGAAATCAACAATCCGCTGGGCGGCATGCTGACCGCCATCAATACCTACCAGCGGCACGGCAGCGGCAATGATCCGCTCGCCCTGAGCACACTGTCGCTGCTCGAACGCGGCCTGACGCAGATTCGTCATACGGTGGGAGCACTACTCGTCGAAAGCAAGGCCAAGGATCGCCCCTTCGCCTCCGAGGATGTGGATGATCTGCTGATCCTGGCCGAGTCCGAAGCGCATGGGCGTGGTATCGGAGTGGTCGTCGAGAGCAATCTCGACGGTTCCCTACCGCTGCCGGCAACACTGATGCGCCAGATTCTACTCAACCTGCTACTTAACGCCTTGGCGGCAGCCGAGGAGGGGGGCGGCGTGCGCTTGGTCGTCGAGTCAGCCGAAAAGCAATTGCACCTGGCTGTGACCAACGATGGTGACTACATTCCGCAGGAACGCATGGATACCCTGTTCGAGCCTTTCGCTACGACCAGCGAGCGTGGAAATGGTCTGGGTTTGTGGATCGTTTATCAGATCGTTCAGCAACTGGGTGGCGAAATAGAGGTCGAGAGCCTGCCCGGCTGCACTACTTTCAAGGTTGAAATTCCTTATGGCAACACCGTCTGAAATCCGCCCACGTCTTTGCCTGATCGAGGACGACGAGATTATGGGAGAGTCGCTTTCCCAGCGCTTCCAGCTCGAAGGTTTCGATGTCGATTGGTGGCGAACGGCTCGCGAAGCATCGGCGGCGTTGGAAAGTCGGCGCTATGGTGTCGTCGTCAGCGATATCCGTCTGCCTGACCGCAACGGAGGCGATCTTTTTCTTGATCTGACCAAACGCCTGCCGATGTTGCCCCCATTTTTGTTCATGACCGGGTACGGGAGCATTGATCGGGCAGTCGAATTGCTCAAGGCTGGCGCTGCTGACTATATTACCAAGCCATTCGATACCGATGCCTTGGTGGAAAAAGTGTGCGGTCTCGCCGAATGTTATGGCGCCCGCGGCACGAATGAGGGAGATGCTCTTGGCGTTTCTCCGGTGATGCAGCGTATCGCGGAGAGCTTGCCTCGGCTGGCTCGCCACGCATCTGCGCTGTTGATCACCGGCGAGTCCGGGGTTGGCAAGGAACATGTGGCCAAAGAATTCCATCGGCACGCCGTAGGTAATTCAGCCCCTTTCGTTGCGGTGAACTGCGCTGCAATACCAGATTCGCTACTTGAAGCGGAACTCTTTGGCTACGAAAAAGGTGCTTTCACTGGGGCAGTTAAAGCCAAGCGTGGATATTTCGAGTTGGCCAACAATGGCACGCTTTTTCTCGACGAAATCGGTGAAATGCCGCCGTTGATGCAAGCCAAATTGCTGCGAGTGATCCAGGAGCGTACTTTGGTTCGGCTTGGCGGTGAATCTGCTGTTGCTGTCAACTTCAGGCTGGTTTGTGCCACCCATCAGGACTTGAAGGCAATGGTCGAAATGGGCGAGTTTCGAGAAGATTTGTATTACCGGATTAACGTTATTCAGCTACGCATTCCACCGCTTCGGGAGCGTCAGGACGATATACGCTGGTTCGTACGACATTACGTGGAAATGTTCAATCGAGCCAACCCCTCCGAATCCCGCCGGCTTGATCCGCGAACCGAGCAAGTTCTCACCAGTTATCTCTGGCCAGGCAATGTCCGTGAGCTCAAGCACGCCGTCGAACGCGCTTGCATTCTCTCTCCGGGACCATTATTGGGTGCAGAAGCATTTTTTGGTGACAATCTGAACTGTGGTGAATCAGCGGGGGCCATTTCCCCATCCTTAGCCGACTACCTAATGGCTTGCGAGCGAGACTACCTTCAGGTTGCGCTGGATAAACATGGCTGGCACATGACGCAGACAGCCGAAGCCCTGGGTATTTCCAGAAAGACGCTCTGGGAGAAGTTGCGACGGATGGGGATTCATGCGGATGAGGTGTAACAAGCCGGCAGTAGCTATCAATAGCGTCTTTCATAAAACCTGGATGTATTCAGATAGACAGCTGACGTCGGCAACCGGCGCAACACCGGCCGTTCAACTGAGCCAGCACCAACGGCGGCATTGGCCGACTTCCGGTCCTCGGCCTGAACTGCCGTTGGCCTGACGCACTCGGTCAGGCGGCAAAGCGCCGGTTACCTGTCGTTCAGCCGAAACTTTCGCTAAATGGCAGATTTCCGATGCACAACAGCGGTCTACATTCGGGAAGCACCAAGCGACTAACTACCGATCACACCCCCCGCACCAAACTCATCACCTGCCCCATATCCAGTGACTGCGCCTTATGTTCCATTTGCGGGAGGTACTGCTGCTGCAACTGCTTGGCAGGAGTCAGCAGGCTCTGGAAAGTTTCCTGTAACAACGCGGTGCTCATGGTCCGACCACCGGCGTAATACCGCTTCGCTACCTGTCCGAGCGCATAGGTGGTGGCGAACGAGAAGGCCATGCCGGTGGCAGCGCGACCGATCTTCCCAAAGGTCTTTCCTGCCGCCTTGCCCAGCAAGCCGCCCAGCAGCTTTCGGCCGAACTGCTCCAGATACTGCGAGGTCAGACCGACTCCCGCGGCGGCGATGAACTCCTTGATATGCCCTTGATCCAGTTCGACTCCATGAGCCTTACCGATGCCATACACCATGCGGATTTGGAGCGGAATGATCGCCATCGATGCCCAGGACTGGGGTAACAGTTCGAGTGCTCCGTTAAGCAAGGCGCTGTTGAGGATTGTCTTGTCCAGTTCAGTATCCAGGGGGCCAACTTGTTCCAACTGCTTCACAGGCAAATCGGCGGCGGAAACAACCGGATCGATCGCCTGTTCGATTGCACTGGATTGTCCAGCGTCGAGATTCAGGGAACGCTTGAGTTCGTCAAGGAAGGTGCGTTCGGCCGGACTCATGCGCCCGTCAGCCTCGCAGACACAAACTGCCATTTCGTAGGCGAACAGGCGCTGCCCGATATCGGAAAGTGTGCCTGCCGCCGTGTCCAGCGGCAGGCGTTTGAGCAGGACGTCTTGATACAGGCGGGCCATATCGAGGCCAGGGGTGCCTTCGGATAGTGATTCTGCAATGCGTTTTACCTCCTCGCGTTCATGGTCGTCCTTAACGCCATCGGCAAAGGCGGCATGCAGGCACAGGGCGAGGATGGAACGTTGTTCTTCGAGTGTCATGTGATTATCCTGGGGAAGTTCAGAAGCGGGGGCGGTCACCAGCGAGGGCAGGCTTACCTGGCCCGATCAAGTGCCTGATCATCCATTGAACATGGATCATCTATCGGCTCCAGATGGGAAGTGATGTGGCAGTTGGGGATCGCTGTCCTCAGGTCACGCTCAATTCGCTCAACCCAGTCATGGGCCTCCTGAACTGACCATTTTCCCGGCACTAGCGCATGGAAACTGATGAACGACCGTCGCCCAGCCTGTCGTGTCCGCAAGGCGTGGTAGGCGATGCCCTGTTCGATGTAGCGATCGAAGACTTCGGTAATGAGGCGCTTTTGCTCTGGCGGCAAAGCAGTGTCCATAAGCCCGGAAGCTGAGCGATGCATCAACTGCCATCCCGTCCAGACAATGTTCGCGGCAACGAGCACTGCAATCGTCGGATCCAGCCAGTTCCAGCCTGACATCGCCACAAGTCCCACCCCAAGGATGACACCAACGGAGGTCCAGACATCCGTCATCAGATGGTGGGCATCAGCTTCGAGCGTAATGGACTGATGCTCGCGGCCTGCCTTCAATAGCAAGCGTGCCACAAGCAGGTTTATGACTGAGGCCGCCACTGAAACAACCAATCCAATGCCGACAGCCTCGATCGGCTGGGGATTTATGAATCGTTCGATTGCCGTATAACCAATGCTGACGGCTGCCAGGATTATCAGGAAACCCTCGAAGGCGCTGGAGAAATGCTCGGCCTTACCGTGTCCGTGTGGGTGATCCTCGTCGGCAGGTTGTTCCGCCAGCCAGAGCATCCACAGCGCCATGAGTGCGCCCGCGAGATTGACAAAAGACTCGATGGCATCCGAGAGTAAGCCGACCGATCCGGTTAAATGCCATGCCACCCCCTTGAGCAGGATGGTCGCAATTGCTGCACCAATGGAAATCCACGCATAACGTTGCAGGCTGGGTACGGCCGTGTCAGTCATCATCATGCTTTTTGCCGCGCTTCCCTTTTCCCTCACGCTCCCTTCCTGGCATTCGGATATCGTGTTCGTCGGCATTCTTGTGGCACTCGACACAGTTGTCAAAGTCACGGATTCCTTCCTCGATATGCTCGCGACGGATTTTCTGCTGTGAGTGCTCATGGCAGCCGTAGCACGTATAGCGGCTGTAGTCGTTACGGACATGGCAGGTCGCGCATTTAACGTTGTGGTCGCGATCCAGTTCGAAATACTTCGCGTGATCGAAGGTGGCGGGGGTCCATTTGTCCTGGCTATGGCACTGACTGCAATTGCCGGTGATCTGCTGGTGGAGGCTGTCCTTGGGTGACTTATGGCAACCCTGACATTCGTTGCGCGTCGCCTTCTCCAGCAAGCGGTGGTTGAACTGCCCGGTCGGGCGGAAGCGCTTCACCCCGGCATGATCGCTATGGCAGGCGATGCAGTCCGAGCGGATGAGTTTTTGGTGGAACGGTGTCGAAGTCAGAGGCTTCTGGACTGGCAGACCTGTCGTGGTGAGTTTGCCGATTTCCTCCGGCTTGTGACAGCTGACGCACCGTTCCGATTCGGCACCGGTGAAGGTAGCGTGACAGGCAAAGCAGTCCGACTCCAGTTTTGCATGACCTGGAATTAACTTGCCGGGGCCAACCATCAGGTGGGGATAAACGAAAGCCAGAATGGCCAACACAATCAGGTTGGCGGCAAGGATCCACTTCAGCGTGCGGTTCATGCCCAGCCCCAGAACAAAAAGATGCTGATGATGTGGCCCAGTGCCAGGACCGCGAAGACGATGAAGATCGGGATATGGACTTTGCGCCACTTCGTCATGGCATCCAGGGTGACCGCATCCCAGAACACCGCGCGCTCAATATCCTCTTTGGACATCCCTCGCAGTTGGTAGTGGTCACGCTGTCCCAGGACATGCTCGCGCGAACGGCCGAGAAGTAGTTTGCCCACCATACCGCTGATGACATTCACGCCCATCGCCACTGTAGCCAGCCAGGGCAGGATGGCATTAAAATGAATACCGGCATGCAGCAAGACCATCAGGGAACCCAGCCATGTACCGACTTCGTGCATGCTGAGCCAGGATTTCATATTGCCCGAGGTGATCATCTTGCGCTTGCGCAACGAATAGATCAGGGAACCGATGATAAGCAAGGTGCCCGGAATGCCCAGGTAGCGCCCGATCCAGACCAGATTGAAGCGGTGCAGCAGATAGTCGCCCACCAGGGTTGCTACACCGAGCAGGCCGACCAGCAACGTGAAGGGAAGGATATGATTGCGCCAGAGGTTGTTGGTCATCTAGGCCTCCAGAGTCACGCTGGTTTTCGGGGTGCAACTGCAGAGCAGGCAACTACCTGGTTCGGGATCAAAGTCTGGCGCATGACCGTAAGCCACTTCGCCTGCTTTGATCGTGGTTTGGCAACATCCGCAACTTCCCGCCCGGCAACTGGACTCAACTTTTACCCCATTGGCCTCGGCGAAATCCAGCAAACTCCCCATACCCGGCTGCCAGGGAATCTGTTTTCCCGACTTGGCAAAGTTGACGACGATGTCGCTTTGTATTGCCGCCACAGGTTCAACGGCTTTCGGGTTTGCCGAGCGCTTGATCGATGCCGGACCAAAGGCTTCGTAGTGGATACGACTCTCTGGCACGCCCCAGCCTTCCAGGCCCAGAACGAGGCTTTCCATCATCGGTGTCGGTCCGCAGATGTAGAAATGGTAGGGTTTGAGGGGGAGTTCCGTCCTGAATAGCGCGATATCCACGCGCCCTTGGTGGTGATAGTCGCGTCCAAGCTGATCACCCGGCAAGGGATCACTGAAACACAGCCGCAGATGGAAGTTCGGGTAGGTCGCGGCAAGCGCTTCGAGATGGGATCTCTTGATGGGTTCGCTGCTGTTGCGAACGCCGTAATAGAGCCAGACTTCCCGGCCAGGCTGCTCGGCCATGCACCAGTTGAGCATGGAAAGCACAGGGGTAATCCCGATACCGCCGCCAATCAACACGACTGGTGCGTCACTGGAGTCGATATGGAAGTGACCACCAGGCGCGCGGACTTGCAGTTGGCCACCAACCTGAATGTGGTCATGAAAGAAATTCGACGAGCGGCCCGGTGCATAAGCGCTGCCGGCAGGTGCAGGTACGCGCTTGATGGAGATGCGGTAATACCCCGCGTGGGGTGCATCGGACAAGGAGTAGCAGCGAGTAATCTGCTCTGTCTTGCCGTCGGGCGCGGGTACGTCAATACGGAATGTTAGGAATTGACCTGGCTTGAATGCCGGAAGCGGCTGCTTGTCTTCCGGTACCAGGTAAAACGAGCAAATGGATTGGGCACCGTCTTCAATTTCCTTGCGATCGACCCGAAAATTCCTGAAACCACTCCACGCCGCTACAGATGCCGGCTCGGATGCTGAAGGCAAAGTCTCTTTAACGGGAACGGGCATTCCCCCGCCGGACCCCACGTCTGTGCGCAGCGTCTGATACTCACTCCAATGCCTCCAGAAGCTGATACCCAGCCACAGCGCGATTTGCAGCGTAATCCCCAATACGATCCAGAGTAGCAAGGAGACCGAGGTCATTTCAGGTGGCATCATGATTCTGGCAGTCTTTCACGTTCAGCTTAAGGAACCCTTAATCAACATCCGTTTCCTAGCTCGCTTAGCGAGCATCATGAACGAGGCGGATGTGTTTTGTCACTGACTTGAAGTCTGTATAGGTATTCCCCTCATTGACGAATCCTGGTTTGAAATATACAAACCAAGCAAAACTCGGATCATGCGTAAATGAATCCGCTGTCCAGTATGCATCTGCCGGTGTTTCAGGGAAGAAGCGGGTATCAATCGCTGATTGGTTGATATTGCGATTCCCCTGAGCCTGTATTTGTGCGACGGAACTACTGTCCTTGATCAGGATTGTCAGCAATTCGTTGTGGGTTGGTAGTCGCCAGCCTGATGAAAAAGCACAACGTGATTCTTGGTTCGCGGCTTTGGAGTATTCACCCTGCGCATAATTCCAGGATCCCTTGCCGCTTTCTATCGACCACACCAGGTTCGTCTTGTTGTCGCGCGTACACGACCAGTCGCTCGGCTGGTTTCCAGGCTTGGGTTGCGCGGGGCAATTGCCTTGGCCAACCACATTGCCGCTCATGCAAACCGGCACATACCGACTCTCCTCAGCCTGTGCAGAAAGCGCCGCCAACAATATGGGGATCAGGAAAATATTTCGCATCGCTATAGCTCCAAGAAAAAATCTGAAAGATAGCCACTCATGATTAAGAAATGCTTATGGAAACACTGAATAAGTCCTACGAGCCGGCCGCAAACCCGCATGACTACGTAGGTGTCTTCTCAAAATTGACACTTGTTCAGCGTTTCCTTAACCGGGTATGGTCAGGCACCCCATTATTAGTTGGTATCACTTTCTCAATCGTCGTCGTGCTCGCGCCCTTTCGAGCGACGATCACGTCGATCGTCCTTGGGTAGGGGCTTGTCGCCCCAGGCCGCACGATACGCCTCGGCAGAAGTGAAACGGCATTTCTTGTTTTCACCCACCTTGCCCAGCAGGATAGTATTGGGTTTGGCCGGAATCCCCGTATGCGCCCGAATCTGCTCCCTGATTTGATCACAGGATTCCGCTTGGACCTCAGGGGTGGCGGCATGTACGGTCGTCATGGACAAGGCAAGCAGGATGATCGAGATGGTTTTCATGATTTCATTTCCTTTGGTTAGATCGGCAAGGGTTTCACCGCATTTCAAAAGCTTCTTGGTGGAATCTGAACCGGCCTCGCCCGATACGCCCGAGTTCATGCTTGAGCTTTTCTGCCAAGCCTTGTGGCCCGCAGAACCAGATTTCGGACCGGCGTGAGCCGGTCTGCGCAGCAGCCACATCGGCAGCGCTCAATGTTTCGCCCTGTTGGGCGCCATGAATGTGCAGACGTACGCCAGGCAACGCGACGCAGCTTGCCTCGAGGCGAGCGACAAAGGGATCATTGGTTCGATCACGGGTGCAGTAATGGAAATCCGCAGAAACCTGGTTCGGCGTCTGCTGTAATGAATCTAGCCAGGCCAGGAAAGGCGTCACTCCGATCCCGCCGGCAATCCAGATTTGTTGGGCGCTCGAATCCTGCCGGGCCACGTCGAAGCGACCATAAGGCCCCTCAACCTTGACGGCATGACCGACCTCCAGTCGCTTACCCAAGGTGCGGGTGTAATCACCGAGCGCCTTGATCTGAAAACTGATGCTTCGATCACCCCGATCAGCACTGGCGATCGTGAATGGGTGAGCCCCCTCCTTTTCGTCGAAGGTAATGAATGCGAACTGACCAGGGCGATGACCTCGCCAGTTATTGTCGAGTTGGCACTTGACGGTAAGCACATCCGGGGAAGGTTGCTCGATGGCCGTCACTGTCCCGCTGGCGCGGCGTGCTCTCCCGATGCGACCCACCAGCGAGTACAGCGCGCCATAAATTCCGGCAGCGCCAAGCAACGCGATGAGAATGCCGACTGGTTGAGTCCAGTAATCTGTCGGAGCGAGCATAGCTGCATGCAGCGCCAGCATCAGATAAAGCACAGGCATTGCCTGATGCACTACCCGCCAGGTTTTATAGGGAAACCGCTTCCATAAGGTGATGACCAGCATCGCCAGCACAAGATAAAACGCCCACTCCCCCATGTCCTTCGCCAGGTCGCGCATCACTTCCAGGAAGCCGGTGAATTGCTCCTTTGGTATGCGGCCTTCGCGTCCGACCATCGCTTTCAGAATGTCTCCGACGATTTCCTCTACCAGCCAATGCACTACGGCGAAGCTCACCGCGAAAATGCCGGCCCATTTATGGGTCCGATAGACTCGATCCATACCGCCCAGCGGGGTTTCGAGCCAAGCGGGACGTGTGGACAAAAACATCGCCAGCGACATCAAAGCGATCGATAGCAGGCCACTCAGATAGAGCGCTTCCTGCCGGATTACCCATGGCAGAGTGCCGCCATTGCTTCCACCTGTGGCAAGCACATCCATTCCCCAGGCGACGGTAACGATGGCGAGAAGCAAGCCGAGCAAGATTTTCATGTCAGAACTCCTGATGGATCATTTTCCAGCGGCGGGTTGAGGGTTTCCCGGTTGGGGCAAGTCATCACGGCAGCGTCGTTCGTTGCAGTCAGCCGAATTGCGCTGATTGTTTTTTGCATAGCCACCGTCGTATTTGTCACGCTTGATGTCACGCTGCCGCTGATCGATGACCTCGCCCGTTTGGGCATGCACATACAGCTTGATCCGCCGGCCCGCCTGGTCGGTGGCCTTGACCTCATAGCTGCCGCTTTCACGTTCGATCTTCTCGATATTTCGATAGCCGGCGGATTCCAATCTGGCGTGCACTTCGGGAATCGATAGCCATCTCGCTTTGTCGGTATTGGCAGAGCGAACATCCTGGGCATGACTCGAAATGGAGAAGAAAACAGTGGCAAACAATGCCGTGATGGTTAATGGTCGCATGGTGAAATCCTCCTGCTCAGGAAAGTGTCTGAAATGGTCATTCTTCGTAATAGCCTTGCTCTGCTGCGGTATGGCAGGCGACACAGTTCGCTTTGGTGCGCACCTCCTTGTGACACCACTCCCAATCAGGCACTTTGCGATGTTCGCTCACCCATTTGGGCAGTTCAGTGATGCGCTGTGGGGCGGCACCTGGCGTAACGCCTTTGAGCAATTTGCTGCTGTAGCGCTGGCCACCTGCATCACCGGCATTGGCAACGAGATAGCTCGTAATCTTCTCGGCGGTGGCCGGATCGAGGCTGGCGTTGTCGCCGAAATGCTTGTCCAGTTCGCCCATCATGCGTTGCCAGGATCGCGCCGGGAGCATCGAGGGGGCAAAGGCCAGGTGGCAACTACCGCATTCCTCCTTGACGATCGGATCGGCCACCGGGGCAAAGAAATGGCGGTCACCGGCCTGGGCACGGGCTAATACAAGGGCAGAAAAAGCCAAGGTCACGAGGCCGATGGCAAGCGGACGATAGGGAATGCGCACGGGAGTCTCCTTTGAATGGGATTACTGACCGATCACGAAGGTGAGCCAGTCACCTTTCTCTTGCGGGGTACATTCGCGCCCCAATACTTCGGTGCAATTGCGCTTGAACCACTTTTCGACCTTGGCCGGATCGGTATAACGCGTTGGCGTCACGGACACGGCGACCGGTTCGATGGTCTTGCCGGTCAGGGCCCGTCCGGCACTCCGGGTGTCCTTGCCGTGACAGGTGGTGCAGGAAGGTGTGTCAGGCTTTCCGCCGGAAGAACTCTGCGTATGCAAGGCCTGGCCGCGTGCCGCTGAAAAGCTTGTTACCTTGGCGGCTGCCGCATACTGGGCCAGCAGGTCTTCGCGAGGACTGGCAATGGTGGAGGTACTGAGTATCATGGCAACAATTCCTGAGGTGACGACCAACATATTCTTCATGCGTTTCTCCTGGCGGTTATCGGACTGTGGATCGCACTTTGCGCCACCCCGTCTGAATGAATGCTGAATCGCTTGTTCATCCTACGTTCAGGTTCAAAGGGCTAAAAGATCCGGCTGGAAGACTGCGGAGTTGAAGATGTTGTCGAGAATCACCACCCAATGGCGTCGTACCCTGGCTAGTCTTGTTATGCTGATGACGCTGGCGTTGCCGGGGTCGGGAGTCAGCTTCGCAGCGGACAAGCCCGACCATGACCGTGCCCGTCAAGCCGTTGAGGCTGGAGATGTTCTGCCTTTACGCACGATTCTTGATCGGCTCGAACACGAGTATCCCGGCCAGGTCATGGAGGTTGAACTTGACCGCGAAAAGGGCGAGTGGGTTTATGAAGTCAAGTTATTGCGCAAAGGAGGTGTCTTGATGAAGCTGAAGATTCTCGCTCGCGACGGCACCATCCTTGGCTCTAAGGAAAAGCCGGGCAAACCGCATAAACCAAACGACCGGGGAGAGCCCCGCTGATGCGCATTCTGGTTGTCGAAGACGAACCAACGCTGGCCACACAACTTGTTGAAGGCATTCAGTCGGCCGGCTATGTCGTCGATGTGGCGCATAACGGGGTCGATGGCCACTTCATGGGGGAGACCGAACCTTACGACGCCATCGTGCTCGACATTGGCCTGCCGCAGATGGATGGCATCACGGTTCTGAAGAAATGGCGTGCGGCAGGGCGTACCTTGCCGGTCCTGATCCTGACGGCACGAGACACCTGGCGGGAAAAAGTGGCCGGCATCGATGCCGGTGCGGATGACTATCTAACCAAGCCCTTTCACATGGAAGAACTGCTGGCCAGGCTTCGCGCCCTGATTCGCCGTGCCGGCGGACATGCTAGTACCGAGTTGGTTTGCGGTCCGCTGACCCTGGATACCCGCAGCAGCCGTGCCAGCGTGGATGGAACTGCCCTGACGCTGACGAGCCATGAATACCGGGTTCTCGCTTACCTGATGCACCATCCGGGTGAAATCGTCTCCCGTGCGGAACTGACCGAACATATTTACGCGCAGGATTTCGATCGTGATTCGAATACGGTCGAGGTATTCATCGCGCGCTTGCGCAAGAAATTACCGCCGGGCCTGATCGAAACCGTGCGCGGATTGGGCTACCGGCTCAACAAAGCACAATGAACTTTGCCTTCTTACGCAACTCCCTGCGTATACGTCTCTTGGCGGGCACGCTCGTCTGGATCGTCATTTCGATTCTGGTTGCGGGCTGGGGGCTTGGCCAACTCTTTCATCAGCATGTCGAAGCCCAGTTCGATGTGGAACTGAAGAATCATCTGGATCAGCTAACAGCCCAACTAATTCTCGATGAGCAGAATCTGGCCCAGGTTCGATTGCTTCCGAGTGACCCGCGCCTTAACAAGCCCCTGTCCGGCCTGTATTGGCAGATCGATCGCATCTCCGCTGCGGATGAGCAACCCGACAAGGCTGTTTTGCGTTCCCGCTCACTGTGGGATGAAACATTGACTGTCCCGGCCGATACCCCGGCGGACGGAGAGATTCATCAGCATCGGATTGAAGGCCCCCAAGGAGTTGCTCTAAGAGTGGTGGAACGTACCGTCACCATTGACACTCACTCCCTGAGGTTGATGGTTGCGGCCAATGAAAGTCTGATGACAGAGCCTATCGAGGACTTCAAAGGCCATCTTTGGATGGCGCTGGGCATACTTGGAATGGGATTGACGCTCGCCGCTTTGATGCAGGTATTCGTCGGGCTTGCTCCACTACGTAACATGCAAAACGCCCTAGGGCGTGTCCGGCACGGAGATGCCCGAAACATGGAAGGCACCTTCCCGAACGAGATCATGCCGCTGGTGAATGAGTTCAACACGGTGCTGGCGCAAAACGCTGAAGTGGTCGAGCGTGCCCGAACGCAAGCCGGCAACCTTGCCCATGCGCTTAAAACGCCGCTGAGCGTCCTCGCCAATGCCGCCAATGCTCCCGAGAAGCGAGATGACGACTTGGCACGTCTGGTCGCATCGCAAGTCGATACCGTGCGCAAACAGGTCGATTACCACCTGAGTCGGGCACAAGCTGCCGCATCTGTACAGGTTCCGGGCATGCGCACCGCCGTTGAACCTGTCATCCGGGGACTGGTACGGGTCATGCAACGTGTTTATGCAGACCGTAATCTCGAATTTGCAGTTGTTTCTGCCGATGTAACCCTGGTATTTCGCGGCGAAGAGCAGGATTTGCAGGAAATGTTGGGAAATCTGATCGACAATGCCTCCAAGTGGGCCAACTCCCGGATAGAGATTCAGGCTCGGGCCGAACAGGAGCGGCTCACGATCAGCGTCGACGACGATGGCAAGGGCATCGTCCCCGACAAGCGCGACACCGTGCTCCAACGCGGAGTTCGCGTCGACCAGCAGGTGTCTGGTAGCGGGCTGGGCCTGGCCATCGTCGACGACTTGGCGCGCATGTATGGCGGGCAATTGACACTGGCAGACTCCCCTCTGGGGGGGCTACGGGCCAGTCTGAGTTTGCCCGGAGCGGACTGACGCACCCCGCATGCACGCCGACGCGGAACATTTTCCGACGTGATTCGTTTCACTCAGGAGCAGTCGAAAGCGAAACGGATGACAGCGGGGATCGACGATGGAGAAGATGTACAACTTGCCGTCCGGGCCCAGATGGGGGATCGGCCGGCATTCGAGCGGCTGGTGCGACGTTACCAAGATCGGGTGTTCCGTTTCATTTTGCGTATGGTCGGTATACGCGACGAAGCTATGGACCTGGCCCAGGAAACCTTCTTAAAAGCCTATCGGGCGCTGCCCGGCTGGCGGCCGGAAGCGCGCTTTTCCACCTGGCTGTTCCAGATCGCGCGAAATGCCGCGCTCGATGCGCTGCGTCGCCGTCGCCACATCGATTTCGTCTCGCTGACGTCCGGCCCAGATGAAGAGGCCATCGATCCGTGCGACACAGCACCTCTGCCGGAAGAACTGCTGGCGGACAAGCAGCGTATCGGCCTGCTGGAACGCGCCCTGCGCGAACTGCCCGTCGAGCAACGCGAAATCCTGCTATTGCGCGAACTGGAAGACATGAGCTACGCCGACATCGCGGCAACACTGAATATCGAGGTCGGTACCGTCAAGTCGCGCATTGCCCGCGCGCGTGTCGCCGTCCTCGCCCATTATCGACACCATGCCGGAGAGTCTTGCCATGACTGACCCCGTCCGCCCGCACCTGCCGGACATGATTCGCCTCTCGGGCTATCTGGATGGTGAACTCGACGGCGCCACGCAGCGCGAAATGGAAACGCATCTAGCGGCGTGCCCGCCCTGCGCGGAGCGTCTCGCCGAACTACGGGCGCTGACGGCCGCTTTCGACGCACTGCCGCAGGACACGTTGGGCTTCGACCTGGCCGGCATGATTGCGGGCCGGCTCGCCGCCGCACCACGCCCGTCACCAGAGCGGCCAGCACCGCGCTGGTGGGGTTTGCTGCCGGCCTCCCTCGGCGCGGCGGCTGCCCTTACGCTCGGCACCGGCATAGGCTCGGTGCTGATCGGCGGCGGTGCGGCCATGCCGCGCATGGCGGCGATGAGCGTGTTCGACACGCTGCCGCCGGGCGGTCTCTGCCTCGGCCCGGATTCTTGCTACAGCAAGGGAGCCAGAAAATGAAATCCACCGTCCTGCGGGTTCTGCTCGCCGTTTCGCTGCTGGTCAACTTGGGCGTAATCGGCGCCGTCGCTTACCGCATGGCCAACAAGGACAGTTTTCCCGGCCTGCCGCGCTATCTCGAATTGAGCGCGGATCAGGTGCGCGACTGGCACGCCTCGGAACAGGGTTTTCTCATGCAACTCGGCACCAGCGCCGAAGCCATTCGCACACATCGCGACCGCATGATCCATGCGATTTTCGCCGACACACCAGACCCGGCGCTGATCGATGCCGAGCGCATCGCAATTGCGCACTTGCAGGACGAACAGCAGAAACGGGTGATCCAGCAGTTGCTGCGCGAACGAGAACTGCTCACTCTGACGCAGCGTACAAAACTGGCGCAACTGCTGCTCGACCAGCCAGCCGGGCTGTCGACCATCGAACTTTTGCACCGCGATTGACGCAGGTGTGGAACATTTCTCTCCGCCAATCGTTGAAGCAGGAAGGCCGACAAGCGCTGGCCCCTTCAACCATCAGACTGGAGAATCGAGAACATGAAACAAAACATCCTGACCGCCTTGATCGTGCTTTCCCTAGGTGTCGGCGGATCGGCTCTTGCCGCGAATAACGCGGCGCATGACCACAGACACGATCACGGCGGGAAACCGGCGACTCTGCAACTGAATGCCGGCAAAAAATGGGAAACCGATGCGCCGCTGCGCAAGGCGATCGGCGAGATTCGCCAGTCGATGGCGGCATCGCTAGATGCCATCCACAACAACCGCCTGCCGGCAAAAGACTACAGCGCCCTTGCGCACAAGGTGGAAAGTGCCGTCGGCGATATCGTGGCCAATTGCAAGTTGGGAACGCAGGCCGACGAGCAACTGCACATCATCATCGCCGACCTGCTCGCCGGCGCAGAGCAAATGGCGGGCAAGGTGAAGCAGGCCAAGCTCATGGACGGTGCGGTCAAGGTTATCGGCGCGCTCGACAACTACGGCAAGTATTTCGACGATCCTGGCTACCAGCCAATCGCGCACTGAGGGCAGGGGCGGGGCGCGACAAGCCGCCGTCCCGCCGGCACCGACTTTTAGTTAGATCGGCCGTACTTCAGGTAACCGGCACATTGCTGCCCAAGTTTGGACACAGGCTCAATGGCCGGAGTGGCCGAGGTGAAGTCAGTGGTCGACTGCTCAATAACTGCCACCTGGTATAAATTGTGGGTTGAGATATCCTCTTGCAGTGCCTTTTGATTGGAGAGCGCCCTTGAATCTTCTGGATACCGTCGCGCTGGTTGTGGATGCGAGGGGCAGGTCTATGGATGACCAAGAAGTATGTTTGTTGCGTGGCCAGGTTGGAACAGTGATTGAAGCCAGAGACGCGGAAGTGGTGATTGTCGAGTTCGCGGGGATAGATGGCGTGGCATATGCTCTTGCATCTGTTGCTTGCTCGAATTTGCTCCGGTTACATCATGAAAAAGCTGTGGTGCTTTAGTGGCTGCTTCACCTTAAGGGCTTGCGAAGGCGCAAGCCCTTTGCTTTTTCAGATCACTGGAATGGTGTAGGTTGGCCGGTGCAGCAAGCCCCAGCGCCTCAAATTTGAGCAGTCCCGGAAATTCATTGGTGTGTCAGACAGTTGGAGAGTTGCCCAACGGCCAACCCACAACCTTACCCACAGGTTTCGGGGATAAGTCTTCGCCGTTACAGCAAGCTTTGCTGAGGGGCATTCGACAGCAATTCTTCCGCCGGAAAGGGCAACAGGAAATCGCGGATCGCCGATGCCGGCGCCTGCAGCCAGGCGTCGTAGTGCCGCTCCGGCAGGATCACCAGCATCCGCTTTTCATCTTGGGGGCGATGGAACTGATTCATGAAGGGGTGCTGGTCAGCGTTAATGGTCAGCATGGTGAAGCTGTGAGTAAGTTCGCCATCGGGACGTCTTCGTGGTGCCCATAGGCCGGCGAATCCCATAGGCTTTCCATCGGCCCGACTGATCCGCGTGGAGATGGCCTTCCCCGTTCGCCAGTCCGGCTCGTAGAAGGCTTCGGCCGGAATGATGCAACGCCGGGCAAGACGCCAAGACTCCCGAAAGGTCGGCTTCTCGTGCGCCGTTTCAGCGCGAGCGTTGTAGGTTCGTCGGCCATACGTCTCGTCTTTGGCCCACTGCGGCACCAGGCCAAATGCTCCGGTCAGCAGTTCCCGAATGGGGGCAGCCTCGCCACCGACACCGGCTACCTCAGGTTGGCGTATGAACGGACCCGCATACCCGGGCCACACGCTCGCCTTGAGCTCGCGCAGCAAGCGTCCATCCGGAGCGACAGCGAAGAATTCACGCAGCGCGCTGGAAGAGATGATGGGGGCGTAGTTCACACACATAGGCGCCAGCCTAACAAATCAGGCCCCAGAAAGGCGAAAGCCCCGCAGGGGGGCGGGGCTTTCTGACGGTCATAAGGAGGAGGGGGGGCCTCGACCGTCAGCACTGTTGGGGTTGTCAGCGCATGTGCCTAATCTAAGGGTCGCCCCGCCCGAATTCAAGTAACGCTTTGCGACAGCTTGTATGGGTATGTCTCTGGCGCAGTGCGGCCTCGCCTGTGGTTCTCCCTACGCTTTCGGCCACATCCGTTCGGCATACAGTGTTGCGCGCCTGCGGTTTACTGTACAAAATTACAGTATCTGGAAGCGAGGAGCCTCACCATGATTCGAATCAACTGCCCCTATTGCCATGCCACTCTGGCGCCCGCCGAACTCGAGCAGGCCGATATCCAGGGCCAGCTCGGCCTGCTGTGTCCGGACTGTGGATCGGTTCTCGTGCGCGAAGCACCAATCACGGAAAGCCATGGCATCGAAGCGCATTATCCGGAGATGCCTTTCAATCATGCCCGTTAGGGATGTCCGACCAGGTGGGCCTGGCCTCTTTGTGCCGCTGCCGGGTGCACCGAAGCGCTACCAGCCGCTCGACGAGGTGCGTGTCTCCGCCGGATTTCCCAGTCCGGCGGCGGACTACGAGGACAAGCGCCTCGACATCAACGACTACCTGGTCCGCAATCCAGTCAGTACCTTCTTCTTCGTGGTCGAAGGCGATTCGATGCAAGGGGCCGAGATCTTCGATGGCGACGTACTGGTCGTCGACAAGAGCGTTCGACCCCGACACGGCCATATCGTGATCGCCTTCGTCGATGGCCAGCGTCTGGTGAAACGCCTGTTTCGCTGCAGTGGCCGGGTCGCACTGCTGGCCGAGAATCCGCACTATCCGCCGCTCGAGATCCGGGAAGGCCAGGAACTGCAGGTCTGGGGTGTCGTTGTCGGTAAGTTCAAGCGCTTCGTGACCTAATCGCGATGTCGGCATTTGCCCTGGTCGATTGCAACAACTTCTACGCCAGTTGCGAGAAGCTGTTCGACCCGACGCTGAGGGATCGGCCAGTCGTCGTGCTCTCCAACAACGACGGTTTTAATCAGCCCTTTTTCACATAGTTGTTTAGGTGAGTGAGTGAGTGGCCCATAAAAACGGCCATTCTGGCCATCCTAACAAATATGTATTATGTATTCCGTAGTTGTGCTGACGGCCATTCCGAAGCCTGGCCAAAGATGACGAACTAAGCCCGCTTCGTGCCCAAAACGGCCGGTCGCCCCTCGGAGCGTTCAAAGACGGGTAACTGAGGACAGCAGCCATTCCGGCAAGATGCTCACTGACAGGACCTCGGCCAAAACGGCCATTGGCCTGAGGCGCTCAAACGGGCAGCAAACCGCCGCTTTCCAGCCGTTCAACCTTGAATGATCACCAACGGCAGCATTTCCTTCTGTCGAATGCGTACTCCGTGCCCGAAGCGGTCCTTGGCGTTTTGGAAAAGCAGACCTTCAACGCTTGAGTTGGGCGAACCTTTGCTGCGTGGCTTTCCTCGCAACAACGCAAGCTGACGTATTCTTGGCCTATATGATTTCAACAGTCAGCAGCGGATCGAATGACTGATTTTCGTTCAGCCCGTCCTTTGCGTAGCCCCTGGGGTTGCACAGCACCCGCGTGCCATTGATTTCGTAGTTTGAGCTGTCGTGTAAGTGGCCGTGCACCCACAGGCAGGCGCGTTCGTGACCCACTAGGTATTCGGCGTCAGAGACGAAGTTGACGTTGAGAGCGGAGCCAGCAAAACGGGCGGGGACACTGCGCAACGAAGGAGCGTGGTGCGTGACTACCACCGTTGAGCCGCCAAAGGGCTGGCGTAGCACTGAGTCTAACCAGCTGGCATTGCGCGCAAACAGCGCGGCTGAGTCTTGTGGTGTGAATAGCCGTCTGTCGGGCGGCTCATCGTTGTAGATACGACTAAAGTCTCGGTTGAACGCCAGCGATTGCGCTATGGCGCTAGTTTGTTCGGCTCCAGTGCCTGCGGCGAGAAAGTCCGTCCACAGCGTGCTACCCACAAAACGAACGCCATGCCACTCCAGTACTTGGTTGTCTAGCACATGGATGTTTGTACCTTCTGCCAGCCGCTGCAGTTCTTGTACCGTGGCCTGGAAGCTGGAGCCGTAGAACTCGTGGTTGCCCGGGACGTATACAGCAGGTTTGCCCAGTGCCAGAATCCATGCGATAGCCTCTACCGGGCGAGCAATATCGCCTGCAAGAATGACCACATCCGCGTCGGTTTGTGGCGGTGGCATGTCGTGCACACTCAGGTGTAGATCCGAAAGGATGTGGAATTTCATTGTTACCTCCGTTTCACATAATAACGGCTTTGGAATTTACGGTGGACACATTGTTTTCCAGCCTAATGCGCCCAGCGTGAAGTGAGCTGCACCATTGCGGCATAAGCTGGCCGGGTGCCTGCCTCGCAACCGATTGTCATCGTGCTGGTCTTTCGCGCTAACGGCTGCTTCGAGCAAAGTTGTCCTGGGTCCGCTCCTGGCCGGCAGGGTGTGGTTACCACCGGCCGCTTTGTAGCAATCAAATCACAGAACCGGAGTTTTGGCTGAGCGGCCGGTCTGGAGAAACCTGGATGGCCGGAATGTGCACCGAGCACTCATTCATTGAAAATGGAAGCTGACATTCACGTGGCTTGCAGTTCAATGGCGGCAACCTGCGCGACACCGGACATTGATATCAACCAACTTCAACGGCCGTTCAGGCCGAGGTACTTCCGTAGGCCATCCGGCAGCTTTCAGATTTAAGCGGCCCTCTGAATGACAACCTCCGGCGAAGGGTGACAGACCGCTCCTGGCCGTACCCGGACCTTGGGGCGCTGCCCCAAACCCCGCACTCGCCGTGGGGCAGCCGGGGCGGGTTAAAAACCAACCCACCCCAGCAGCCGGGAGCGTTGGGTCGCGTCGTTCAGTCAAGGGCTTTCGCGGCATAAACAGGCTTCCTCCCGCAAGCGGGCCCCTCCTATTTATTCCACGGTCCCTTGACAGCCCGTCGCTCATTTCAGTCCCTTGGTCAGCAATCTCGGCAACATCACATTCCGACGAGCGGCGGTGGCTGGGGCTTTGATGGAGGCGTTCGTAGCATCCAGATCTCCCACCAGCACCACCTGATCGACGCCCCGGGTGACTGCTGTGTAGATCAGGGTTTGGTCAAGCAAGCGAGACTTGCGGATCGGCACGATCACCCGCGTGAACTGGCTCCCCTGACTCTTGTGCACCGTGATGCTGTAGCTGTGGCTGAGAGTCTGGACCTGGGTGGAGTCAAGCAGGTACTCACCGCCTTCAAACATGCAGCGGCAGCAGGGGTCATCCGGTTCGCTGACCGGCAACGCTCCGACAATGCGCCCGAGACTGCCATTGCGCAGGCCAAGCTTGTAGTTGTTTTCGGTGAAGATGACTAAATCGCCCACGCACAGAGGTATGCGGTCGAGCGTATTGGCGGCGACGTTGCCGTACTCGGCGTCCAGCGCCATGACCACCTCGCCATCGGCCTGATAGCGATTGTGCAGGGCGACATTGAGGTTCTTCACCCCGCCCAGGTTGGCGTTGGTGATGGAGAGGATTTGCACGGCGTAGTCAGTGCCATTGCCGCCCAAGTCTTCGTAAATGGCCTGTACCGTATCCTCAAGTCGCGCGTCATCGCAGGGCACGAAGGACACCCCTGATCCCTTGCCCTGGTACTCCACCCAGGCCGGCACCTGATGGGCGCGGATCGCGGCGGCAACTTGCGGGATGCCACTGGCGCTGCTCTGGCGCTTGACCACCTTCAGTTCGGTTTGCGGGATGCTCGGCAGCTCCGCCAAGGCATGCAGGACGAGTCCGGGGCCGATGGGCGGAAGCTGGCTGGGGTCGCCGACGAGAATCAGGCGCACACCCGAGGGGATATGGCGCAACAACCGATACATCAGGATCACATCGACCATCGAGACTTCATCGACGACGACTGCGCTACCGATTTCGATGGAACCCGGCTCGATCCCGGCAAGAAAGCCGGCGATGGTCATGGCCTCGCGTTGGGTGGCCTCCGCCATGCGCTGGGCGGCACGGCCGGCCAAGGCAAGCTGATAGATCGGCATATTCTCACGCTGATCCCCCAGTGCTTCATACAGCGCCTTGAGCACGGTGGTCTTGCCGGTGCCGGCTCCACCCAAGATCAGGCTCAGATGATTGGCGGCCGAGGTACGCACAGCGAGGCGCTGTTCCTCGGACAGGGTGATTCCGTGCGTGGCCTCATAGTCGTCAATGACTTGTTCAATGCCCCTGGGGTGGGGGGCGATCTGCGCGAAGAGGCCGGACTGTCCTGATTCATCCTCGCCCGCGACCATTTCGTGCAGGCGACGGGCAACGTAGCTTTCGATCAACCATGCGCCATGGGCTTGCAGGAGGCCGTCAATGCGGTGAAATGGAATGCCAGATACATCCTCCGATTGGGGATCATTTTGTGGCAAAGGATTCAGCGCCCGCTCGGCCAGCTCAGCGCTGTCCAGAAGCCGGGACAGGCGTGTGCGGGCCTCGCTCTCGGGGAGGCAGGTGTGGCCGTGCCTCATGCTGCCGTACAGCACGTCCTCGACCGCTCCGGCGAGGCGGCGGGGATCGTCTTCGGCGATGCCGAGGCGGGTGCGGACAAAGGTATCGACTTTCTTCCAGTCGGCCTCGAAGGAGATCAGGGCATAGGGGTTGGCCTCGATCTTCTCCTGCGCCTCGCCCTTCCAGTAGCTGACGACGCTCTGGCCCATCTTGCGGCTCATGCCCGCGCGATCCAGCCAGAGCAGGGCATTGGCAACCTTGAACTTGTCGAAGGCGTTGCATAGCAGCTCAGCGGCTTCCGCGCTGATGATCTGGGTCAGGGCCTCCAGGTCGCGGTCTTCAATGAGGTCAGCCAGATCGGGACCGAAGCGGTCATACAGCCGTCTGGCCTTGACCTGCCCGATCCCGGCACAGTCGGGGCAGTTGGCGATCCAATCGATCATGTTGCGCCCGGTGGGTCGCAGCATCTCGGCGGCGGTGGCGTTGATGACCTGCTCATGCCGGAGGATGGCGGTACTGCCGACGGTCGCGCTGCGCATCGTCACCGGCCCCTCGATGAGCCAAACCTGACCCTTCTCTATCAGGCTAGCATCCGGAAGGAGGCGGTAGTCGGAGACGACGGCGTAGTGCTCTGCGCCATCGGTCACGCCGGCGAACACGGCACCACCGGCCTTGCCGCGACTGCGGATCGACGTGATGCGCAGGCTGACATTCACCATCGGCGGGGTGAGCCGGGCGTTCATGCGGGCAGCAGCCTTCCGGTACGAGAAAGGTGAGCATCCAGATGCTCGAAGCGGCGCAACCGCTCACGCAAGCTGGCGACTTCGGCCTTGAGGCTGGCGTTCTGTTCTTCCAGCGCCTTGACCCGCGCTTCCGCGCGACCCTTGGCGGCCATGATCCGCTTGTCGATGACTTTCTCGGAGGCGGCTGCGGCCTCATTGGAAGCGTCAGGAGCGGTTCTTAGGGGTTGGGTGAGGCCAAGGGTTGTCAATCGACTCTCCAGGGCCTCCAGAGCCTCCTTGACGGCCGGGTTCTGACGCATGACCGACAGGGAGAAGTCGCATTCGGCGGCAATCTCGCTGCGGTTGAGCTTGTCGCCTCGCAGGTAGTCGTGCCAGTCGTTGGTGACCTCGCGCTCAGCGATCCACGATTGGAACTTGGCGAGGTTGTCACGTGCGAGTTGCTGGCCGGATTGGTTGGATTGGCTCATACCCGCTTTCCCTTCACTTCCAGCATTGGCGTTCTGTCACTCCTGCCGAGGATTTTGGCGATGGCGGTGGCGAAGCCCGGATTGAAGACGAAGCGCCCGCGTTCATCTACGATCTCCCCGGTATCGCCGATACGCAGCTTTTGCTGAGCCAGGGACTTGGGATCGATGGCGGCAGCGAGAGCATTGCGTTCGGAATCGGTGAGTTGCGCTGCCGGTTCGATTATCGCTACATTCGTTGATCCCTTAGCAATCTCAGCCCCCAACGGCCTCATGTCGATGGGAACGACTGTCACGCTCTTGAGCATGTTGAGTTCGGCGCGAATCTTGTCGCGCTCAATGATCGCCATCTGACAAAGGCTACGGACGGCCGGGTCTTCAATCTTCTTGAGGAAGGCATGCTTGTCAGCTGGTGCAAGCTGGGCCTTGACCGCTTTCGACGGCTTGGGACCGTTGTAGGCTTCCCACGCCTTGATCAGTGCTGCGTAGTCTTCCGACTGCTTGTTGTAGATCGTGCGCGCCTTGAAGAGTCCATGGCTCTCAGCAACGCGGGCCATGTTGGCTATGCTCAGGTCGCGGGCGCCCTGGCTGTGCCGGCTGTATTCCAATGAGCACAGCTCATGGATCTTGCGCAGCTTCTCTTCCTTGTCGCGACGATTGCCCTTGTCGAGGATCGCCTTCAACACTTCGTCAGGATGCACGTCGGTCGTCATGATCGTCCTCCGTCGTTGGCTTCACAAGACGCAAGGGCGTCTGATTCTTGGCGGGCAATGCCTGGCGCGCAATCTCATTCAGCTTCACCCCAAGCAGCTTTTGCAGCGACTCGCCACGGTCAATGATTTCAACCACTGCCCGGCGTCCGAGCAGATGGTTTTGCGGGTTGGCGTGCCGCTCCAGTTGCCGCATGAGGGCGTTGGCGCACTGCATCTTTTCGTCCTTGGATAGTCGTACTAGGATGCGTGGATGACCCTCGCACTCGAAAGCGTTGTCGAGCAGATCGGCATAGGCATAGACCGCCTCGCCAGTATTCGATTGAAGGTCTGGGTACAACTCCATGTCTCCCACCACATTCGCCAGTTGCAGCAGCTCACTGGCATCTTCAATGACAGCGTGGGCGGTCAGGGCATCGCCTTGTAACGCCAGTACAGTGGGGCCATCGACGTTGACGGGCAGGGCCATGACCCGATCGATGGTGCGATTCAGCGCTGCAACATCCAACGTGAGTTCCTGCATTCGATGCATCGCAGCTTCATGGCGGCGCTCGGCGCTCGTGAGATCATGAGTCTGGCCGAAAGGTTCATTAGCCGCCTCGGTTCTAGCCTTGGACTTGAGAATCGCATCACGTTCTCGAAGTGTCGCCAAGGCTTCGTTCGAGGCATTCTGAAGGTGCCAGGATCGGTTGGTCAGGGTCGCAGCGAGAGAGTCAAGGTGCTCCTTGCCCGATGCACTCCAGCGGCAACGGCAGCAGTTACGCACGCCGCCCGGAACCGGGTCGTGGATGTCTTTCTGATTTCGACCTTCTTTGGTTCTGACCGGGCCGCCGTTATGGCAACCGGGGACCTGGTTGTTTCCATGTGTATTGCCGCCTGCGAAACAGACTCGATCATGCATGTAATACCAACCAAGTGGCGAGCGATCCGCAGAATTCAGCGGTAGAACCGTAGTCCAGTCCTCTGTATTGAATACGGCGATTTCACGCATCCGTTCTGCATTTGCGCTAAGCAGATCGCGCTCAAAGGTCTTGTGCTTCGTTTCTTCCAATACTTTTGTCGCCTGCTTGATCGAATTCTGGATGCCGACAAGTCCGGCCTTGGTGTAGTAAAGGGTCATGATGAACCGCGCATGACCGACGACCTTCGTCATAATGATAGGCGGCACGTTTCCGTCCATGATCAGGTGCGTGATCAGGCTTGGGCGGGTCGCGTGGGGGGAACTCCATGCTCGACCTGTCTCGGGATTGATCAGTTCGATGCGTTCTCCTGTAGGACTGCGAATGCCCTGCTCGCCGAGAGCGCTTTCGAACGCGGTTAGGAGAATTTGCCAAGCAACATTGGCTCTATTTGATGAAAGTGGCCAATCGGGGTGCTTGGCATCTTCCGGAAGCCGAAACAGAAAGGCTGTATCGGGATAGTCCTGCAACCGATTCTTGCTCTGGGGAGAGAGTTTGGTAGCGCCTTCCAGGTCAATCCATCGCGTCAGACGTTGGATCGGGTTGTACTTCATCTGCCAGTCCCGCAGTTTGGCAAGCCAACGGTAGGGGTCTTCGTCCGATTCCTCCATCTGCGGCCAAGGACATTCGAACCCCAGTGCTGATCCGCCTTTGCCTATATCGGCGGTCTTGTTGGAGTTGAAATAGAGCGTGATCTTTGCTCCTGCGGACTCTTCCTCGGTCGAGGGGCGACGGAACACACCCTGCTGGCGTGGGTTGCGGGCCGAACCTTGGCAGAGTTTGCTTGGATTGGGAATGAATTTAGCATCGTGCCAGATGAAGGTGTCTGCCTCGCCGCTGTCGGCCATGCGCGCCTGACCTCCCCGTACGGGGGTTTGCAGGTGCAGTAAGGCATGCACCCAGCGCACAGGCGACCACATTTCGAGAACGGGCCGATCTACAGTTGAAGGGCTTCGTACCCGCCAGACGCAATCTAGATCGCTCTTGTCGAGTCGATCCTCGCTAACCTCGAACCAATCGGGGCCAAGGCTGTTCCCATCGAGGTCTTTATTCCCCATCAAACCCTGCGCCCAAGTCCAATCGCGGAAGTTCGGACCCTGTACGATCTGCTTGCGCAGAAGAGAGACGAGCAAGTAACTTAGCAAGGTCTTTGTGGATTCCCGAGCTTGCGGTAATGCATCTTCACCACCAGCATTAGGATCAATCGGATTACGATAGAGGTCGGTAAAGCGGAGCGGTTCGCCGTCCTCCATATCGGCAAATTGCTCGCTATCCAGCACCCACTCGATCAGGTTGTAAATCTGGGTGTTATATGTTCGCCCTGACTTACCCTGCGGACAGGCAGCATAGAAGTCAGGTACCAACTGTTTGCGGTTGAGTAAGTCGGCTGGATTCAGGGGAAGGCGATGGGCGAGGAGGTAACGATCTACGAATACGCTCAGAGCGTTAATGAAGGTAGAAAATGGGGGACTGTGGGTGGCGGCATACTCGACAATCAATTTGCGCCAATGCTCAAGACTTGAGTCTCTTTTGGCTATCCACATGAACTGATCATCGTCTGATTTTGAGACATTTTCCGGTCGCTTGGCCTTACCTTCGGCAACATCCCGCCTAAACCAACTGAGTACAGCAGTTGAACTAACCCCCAATCGTGTGGCTACGGAAGTGGAAGATTCGCCGGTTTCCATAGCGCGTATCGCCTGAGCGCGAAGGGCGTCATCAGTGCTCTTCTTTCTGTATATCCCTAATGCCGCATAGATAACCCGTCGTGGAAGTTTCAGTTGCTCGGCAATCTGCCCGTATTTCTTACCAGTCTGGCGCGCATGCCATATTGCTGCCGTTTGCTCATCAGAAAGTTGGTAGTCGCTGGCGACATTTTTGATGTGATAGTCAACTGTTCCGACGCTGTAGCCTAATTCGCGAGCGATCGTTTTTGCTGATTCACCCTCAATTGCGCGGCGTATGATTTCCTTTCTGACCTCTTGTGGCACTTCGGGCAGTTTTCGAATGACGTGCTTGGTGTAATCCTGAACGGTTACTTTGGATAGGCCGAACTCCTTCGCGAGAGCGTTCTTTGTCTCGCCACTTTCGACGCGTCTTACGATCTCCATTTTCTGCTCACGCGTAACACGTGGCGGCACTTTCGGCGCGCGGTCATAGACAAGGTGGACGGCAATACCCATCGTTTTTGCGATAACAGTACGTATCTCACCATCCGCCGCTCGTCTCTGAATTTCGTCCTTTTGCGCCTGCGTTAGCTTGCTTTTCAACTTTGTCCCTCAGTTATCAAGTTCGCTTGTCAGCGCTAATTGCTGCGATGGAACCATCAGGTTATTTTGACGCAAGGTCTCTACGCCCTTGCGCAGCGTGTCCTGCGCCTCATTAAATTCGGCTTGGGTATATACAATCTGACTATCTGGCGAGCAATGGTGCATGAGTCGCTGGACGATGATCGGATCGATGCCCCCCCGTCGCGTACGCTGACCGTAGGCATGCCGTCCTCCGTGGGCCGTGGTGCCGTAGCTCTTGCCATATATCAACCCAATGCGCCCGACAGCGTTTTGCAGGGCCTTTTCATACTGCGCGATGGTGTAAATACCCCCCTGTTTATCGCTACCTACATTGATCCATGCATAGGGATGATTGCGCTCAATGTCGGCGATCTGCGCCATGTAGCACTTCCAGATTTGCATGAACCAAAGCCCGTAGGTTTCTGGATACCAGTGCACATGCATATACCAACGGTCATCCAGCGCAGGATGCTTCCAGCCCGCGTTGAGCTTGCCCCGTATCTTGTGACGCGGAACCAAGCCATATTTAAGTGCAAGGTATTCCTGTCTTGAACCCCGCTGACCGGTTGGGGTTTTCCAGTCATCGGGCGCGTAACCAAGACTCGGATGATGGACGGCGACGAATGCGCGGCTGGGATCATCCCAATGGGGATGCACATCGGCAACGTACAAATGGAACGGTTCGCTGACGCGAAGTCCACCACCAAACAGCAACAAAGTGATCAGCATGCCGCGATAGTCCTGCTTTCCTGCGACCCGGAATCCTTTGACTAACAACTCCTCGAACCGCTCTTCGGGGAACGCCGGAGGGCGCTTTGGAAGCACCTTCGGGGTACGTTCGCCCCGCGTCAGTCGTCCACGTTCTTGGGGTTTGGTTGACCACGCGTGTCCAAGGAACGCCTTATCACGACGATATTTGTACGCTTGGTAGTCCAAGCGTCGATCATGTGCGTTGCCTTCATAGCGAGGATTGAATTTGGCTGCGCGCGGCGCATCCTCGCGACCCAGCCAGTCAAAGAAGTCGCTGAGTTGGGTGATCATGAAGTTAGCTTCGCGTGGTGCCATTCCAGACCACCAGAGATTGCTTGGGTCGTCCCGTGTGTCGGGATCGACGGTGCCGACATGCAGGGCGTTTGAGAAGTTGCGGAACATCCGCCATTCCTCTTCGCCCTGGACGGCATTGACCTCCAGGTACTCCAAGAACAGTTTGACGCCACGCACCAACTTTTCTTGCCACGCGAGACTCCTGCGCAGCGAAAGGCAGTAGTCAATCAACGGGCGGACAGGGCCTTGCGGTGTCATTAGCACCGGGATTTGCAACGATGTACCGGTATTGTCGGAATAGACCTTGCCGCTGACCACGCTAAAGACCACAAGTAGTTCCTTCGATCACCATAGTTCTGGTTGCATTATATGTATTAAAGGAGGTGATAGCACTATACTTTTGCGCAAGTTTTTTTAGTTTCGCAAATTTTGGTTCGAAAAAAGGGAGCAGAACGGGGAAAGTATGTGTTCGAAAATGGGGGTCATAAATGGGTGTGTCATCGCCCGCTCCAAGGAGGCGAAAGATCTGGGCATCCCCATGGGGGCGCCCTGGTTCAAGCTTCAGGCGGACGCCCGGCGCTATGGCATCGTCGCCTTCAGTTCGAACTACGCCCTGTACGCCGACATGAGCAACCGGGTGGCCGAGGTGCTCGCCGATTACTCGCCGAACGTCGAGGTGTACAGCATTGATGAGAGCTTCCTGGACTTTTCCGGGTTCGCGCGCTGGGGCTATCACGCTTATGGGGTCGAGATCCGGCAACGCGTTGCCGACTGGTTGGGACTGGCCGTCTGCGTTGGTGTCGGTCCGACCAAGACCCTGGCCAAGCTGGCTAATCACTGCGCCAAGAAAGCGCTGGCTGGTACGGATGGGGTTTGTGACTTCACGGTGCTGAACGAGGACGAGTTGACGGCACTGTTCGACCGCATCGCCGTCGGCGAGGTCTGGGGCGTCGGACGAAAGCTTTCGGCCGGCCTGGAAGACATGGGTATCCAGAATGTTCGGCAATTGCGGGAGTGTGATGCCAGAACCCTGCGTAATCGATTCTCCGTGGTGCTCGAACGCACGGTCCTGGAACTGCGCGGCGTGTCCTGCATCAGCCTCGATGAGGTGGTTCCGGAACGACAGCAAATCATGTGCAGTCGGTCGTTCGGTACGCTGATCTATTCCCTTGCCGAACTTGAAGAGGCGGTGGCCAGTTATACGGCACGGGCTGCCGAGAAACTACGGGATCAGGACGGGCTGGCGGGCGCTGTCCAGGTCACCGTTCGAACCAATGTCTTCAAACCGGAGGTGCCGCAGTATCAACGTGCCGTGACCCTTGCCTTGCCCGAGGCGACTGCCGATAGTCGGGTGCTGACGCGTTGGACACTGCAGATCCTGAAGCGGATCTATCGCCCGGGGTACGGCTATCACAAGGCGGGAATCACCTTGATGGAGATCGTGCCGCGGGCGAGTCAGCAGTTGGGGTTGTTTGTCCCGACAGATGAAACGGAGGGGCGCGATGACCGGCTCATGCACACACTGGATGCCATCAATGCACGCTACGGTCGCGGCTCGTTGCGCTTGGCGGTGGAGGGGATGGAGAAACCCTGGCTAATGCGGCGGGAGCGTCTGTCACCGCGCTACACGACGGAGTGGGCGGGATTGGTGAAGGTTGGGGCAGGGACTCATGCCTGACGTGCCGATGAAGGCGGAGAGGTGGGTGCCTAGATCATGTCAGCGCTTTATCCGCATCCAATGGAGCATCTCTTGAACTCACCCTGCATGGCTACAATTATTTCACGCACTAGGCCCCGCCGATCTTCCGGTTTGCTCAGAATCGTCAATATGCCAATCAATACCATGATCAGGACCACCGCGATCCCGCCCGAATCCAGCAATGCCGGTTGAACGTTCCAGCCCTGGAAAGCGACAAGGAACGCGGAGATCGAAGCCAAGGTAAGCGCAGTGAGAATAGAGGCCCAGTGCATCGAATTTTTTCTGAATTGACTGCTAAGTTTGCGTTTTACCCAACCTTGCGACTCACGGGTAGAGAGCCAAAGTAGAGGCTGATACACTGATATTATTGGCGCCGCCTATCCCTATGTAAGGCAGGGCTACGTCGGCCTGATTCTCGGGGTCGCGGGCAAGTTGGAGAAGAGATGAGGGAATTGCTGATTTTCTACGGTTTGTTATCAATCCTGGTCGCGGCAGGTGTCGGATACAGCCTATATCTGTATAGCAAACGAAACCCACGCAAGCGCGTCTGATTCAAGAATCATTGCATATATTGCGAGCAACCCGGAGAAGGAGCTAAACATGGCAGCAGGACTGGAAGGAAAGCCACTCCCTCATGCATCGGAACTGGTTCGGAATGCGATTGCTCGCATGCTGGCCACTCCGCGATTCTTTGATCAGGAAGAGTGGAATGCCCTTGCTTCGTATGAAGGCGCAATTGTTTCCGGTGACCCTGACGGCCGCGTTCCGGAGAACTTGGAAGCAGACGACAACGAGTGATCCTGTGCCGGTGGTGCCATGGGATTGGAGTAGAGCTCAACGGCCGCGTTGAAGAGCATGCCGAAAAAGCGAGCAGCCTTGATTTGCAGCGATGGACACCAAGCGCGGCAGCTGCGCCATCAACTGGCGATCAAGCAGGACGAATTCTGGGCGCGAATTGCCGTCAAGCTAAGCGCAGCAAGTCGCTACGAGTCCGATACGAACCCATTGCCCATACACGTGGCTTGCATGCTGCACATTGCCTATGGACCGCCGGCGCAGGCGCAGAAACTTGTCGAGTGGCTGAGGCAATCGAAAACCATTGATTACGGTGCACTACCACCTTTGCGCGAGAGCAAGCAGAATGCAAATAGAGTCGTATGACGCGATCTGAACTCGTTTCAATGCTTGCCGAACGTTTTACTCAGCTGGTCAGAGCGGATGCTGAGATGTCGGTGTCGGTCATTCTTGACGCCATTGCCGGCACGCTTGCCAAAGGGGGGCGCCTAGAGATCCGTGGCTTCGGCAGCTTTTCTTTGAATCATCGGCGGGCCCGAGTTGGTCGGAATCCAAAGACCGGCAGGAAGGTCAGCGTTCCGGCGAAATGGACGCCGCATTTCAGCGCGGGAAAGGAATTGCGGGAATCCGTCGACTGGCACCCCACCGTTACCGATGTAAAACCTGACTTCGGCCGCATTTCCTCTGCCTCGGGGTCGACCGAGCGCTAGGACCAGATCGACCAATAGATTGCGGGCGGGGTTCCTACAACCGCTGTTGGAAAGTGTAGGTAATCGGTGCACTACCGCACCAGGGCTTCCGCACTCGAACATCATAAAGGGTTGAGGCCAAGTAATTGAGCCCGCAAATCATCATTCCAAGCCGCGCGTTTTCGTCTCAGGCGAAGGCTGGTCTTTTTGCGGCCGGAGGTATCCGTGCGCAGGATGTTCAGGACGATTTTCTTGAGCAAGGAGAGATTCTCCGGGGCGTTGTCCTTACGGATCGTGCTGGCGTCCTCCCGCATCGTGACATCGCACGAGCACCCAATGCAGCTGGTTCTCGATCGCCCAGTGCGAGCGAACCGCCTCGGCCAATGCCGAGGGCGCCAGGTTGCGCGAGCTGATGTAGTAACGCTGCTCCAGTTCAGAGGTTTTCCCCTTGACTTGGCGCAGCGAGTCGATTCGGGCAATGACGGCACAACCGGGCCAGTCGGCCTCAGGCACAATGCCCGCCGCCGGCAATATCGAGCAACGCTGGGCCACGATTCGGCCATGGCCGGTATCGAGGTCCGCAATGTGCATGACGGCTTGTTGCTGATCGATAAAGGCATCCTGAATCGCTTGCAGCAAACCCGGCTGATTGCCTTTGACCGCCAGCAGGTAATCCGCCTTCTTGCCCACGATCTGCCGGGCTATCGCCTTCTGACACCCCATGGCATCGATGCTGACCAGAAAGCCCTTGAGATAGAGGGCATCGAGCAATTCAGGAATGGCCGTGATCTCGTTGCTTTTGCTCGCCACCTTCTCCTGTCCGAGCACCAGTCCCAGTTCAGTCGCAAAGGCGCTGACCATTTGGATCGCTTGCTCGCCGCCCGTACCGGAACCGCGCACCGTTTTGCCATCGACGGCGATCGTGCCATTCAACTGCGTGACGACCTGACCGACCCAACGCCGGAAGCAGGCCTCGAAACCCTTCGGGTCCAGCAGGCGAAAGATGCGCAGGAACGTATCCTCCGACGGAATACCGTGCTTGAGCACCATGAAACGTCGCAACCAGCTTTCGTGCATGCGCGACCATTCCACGACGTCTTCCATCGTGTCGCAGTCCGAAAGTACTGCCGCAATCGTCATCACCAGCAGTTCCTGAAAGTCATGCCGCGTGCCGTTGCTCGGCTTGCGGGGATCTGCCAACCCAGCCAATTCGTCCATCAAAACCGCTCCTTCTCTCATCTTGGCTTGCACTCAAAGGATGAGAGTAGACGGGTTTTTTGATGGGTTTACAAGACCTTGTCATAAGCGCTTGAGCGTCAACGATTTTTCAGGTAACAGAATGCCAAACAAATTATTCAAGCCGAGTGCGGAAGCCCTGACTACCGCACGTGCCTGACCATTTACTCCTTCTAGCCTAACTTGCGAGCAAGTTTTTCTGCTTGCAGATGGGTGTATCTATTGAGCATCTGAAGTGTTTTGTGGCCGCTTATGGCTGCAAGTTCAAGTACTGACAAATCACCGCGCTCAGCGAGTCGGGAAATTGCCTCATGCCTGAGGTCGTGCCATGAGAAGTCGGAAATTTCGGCTCTCTTACATGCGCCAACAAATGCGTGATAAAGAGTTTGCCGCTCTAGAGGGAATATTTTTCCACTCGTTGAGCGCGGCAGCTCATCCAGTATTGCGAGCGCCTTTGTTGTCAGTGGAACAGCACGAGGATCCTCATTCTTGAGAAAATCTGGATTGAGCAGCAAAGCTAGGCGACGGCGTCTATCAATATCTTTCCATTCCAGATTCAACATTTCACCTTGGCGCATGGCAGTTTCAACTGCCAGATTCAACGCATATTTCAACCAGGGGTTGCGGCTCTTCTGGCATTCGCTCTCAAGCGCGGCCCACTCTTGGGGCGTTAGCCTTCGATCTCTGGGATTGCCATCTGACGGCTTGCGGACCTTGGTCACAGGGTTGCCTCGTGGCAATGCGATTCCGCATTCTATTTCTGCAAAGCCGAGAATCTTGGAGAGTAGGTATATCTCCTTTCGAACTGTGCTGGCGCCGACGGGTCTCCGTTTGGATTCAACGGGAGGCTTGAGTCGCGCATCCCGATAACTCGCAACAAGCCTCTGATCGATTACTGCCAAAGAGTAGTCGCCAAAATATTCTTTGAGTCGAGCAAGTTGAAATTTCCAGGCTTCCTTCTCGTCTTCACGTTTGCGGTAGTGGTGAGGAGCGAACTCATTGGTGAATCGCTGCGCAATCTCGGAAAACGTCGTGTGTTCTGCTTCGCTGGCAGACATGTAGACCCCTCGTTTCATGTCTGACTCGACATTGCGCGCCCAGTCCTCTGCCTCCGTCTTTGTTCGAAAGGATTTTGATTCGTCGGGGAATCCCTTGCGTCGAATAATTGCTTGGTAGCGGTTTGATCGCTTCCGTATCGTTGCCATGTTTTTCTCGGGTGTGACGGATTTGTGACGGATTGTGCATTGTTGCACCGATTCATGGCGTTAAGTATAGGAAAATAAATAATAAAATGTCAATAATAAACACGCCTGGAAAGCGTGTGTAGGGTAATACCCTACCGCGGGTTCGAATCCCGCCCTCTCCGCCAGAACAAGAAAAGCCCCGGTTATCCTTCCTGATCATCAGGTTGCGAGCGCCGGGGCTTTTCATTTGCCGAAAATCGCCTTCCGTTTTTCCGTGCCTTTCGCTTCCGAAAACTCCTCATGCGCTTCGTCGCGAATTCGCGTCGAGCCGAGTTTGGCCGTCTGGCGCCGCCTGCCGCGCGGCGTTCTCCGGTGGCGGGAGAACGGGAAGGCGGAGCGCGGGGCGGTGCCGGTGCAACGCTCCATTCGAAGGTCTGCGAGTCTCGATGAAACGCCATCACATCCAAGTCAATAAGCACCCGAGCGCAAGCAAGCCGTCGCGGGGCGCGCTGCTTTTCGTGCATGGCGCCTATACGCATTCGTCCTACTGGGAGTTCAACTTCATCCCCTTCTTCCAGGGCCACGGTTTCGACTGTTTTTCCGTCGATCTGTCGGGGCACGGGGCGAGCGCCGGCCGCGAGCGTCTGGACGAATTCGGCATCGACGACTACGCGGACGACATCGCCCATGCGGTGAACGCCATCGGCCGGCCGGTGACCATCGTCGGGCACTCGATGGGCTGCCTGGCGACGCAGCGCTATCTTGAGAAAGGCCAGGCGCGCGCGGCGGTCTTCTTGGCGCCGGTGCCGAGCACGGGGACCGCCGGTAGCGCGATGCAGCTGGCGCTGCGCTATCCCCGGTATTTCGACGTCCTCGAAGAAGTCGTCAGCGGCGTCTTCTCCGAGGAAAACAACGACCTCATGGCGAAGATCTATTTTTCTCCCGACGCGACCGGCGACGACGTGCAGGAGTTCCTGCCGACGGTCGGCCCGGAATCCCGGCAGGCGGTGATGGAAATGGCGATGCTCGCGACCCGCCCGCGGGTCGGGCGCCAGAAATTGCCGGTGCTGGTCATCGGCGGGGAGGACGACGCGATCTTTCCGCCCTCCCATCTTTTCTTCACGGCGCTCCCCTGGCAGGCCGAGGTGATCCGCGTGCCGAACGCCGGCCACATGCTGCCGATCGATACCCACTGGCAGCGCGTCGCGACGCATATTCTGGAGTGGGTCGTTCGGGAGTGAGGCGACGTGGCGGGGGCGGGAGTTTCCCGCCGGCGATCCGGCGGGAGAATCCCCTCCGAAATCCTGCGCGGCGATTGCTCCTGGCGTTTCCGGATAAAGAATGCCCGATGAATTCCATCGGGCATTCTTTTTGCCGCCGGTCGGCGCGGCGGCCCGTCGCCGACGGGAATTTATCGTCGCACGGGCGCGGCGTCCGGATCGTCCGGGCGCTCTTCGATGATCCACCAGGCGTACATCAGGCTGGCGTCGGAAAACTCGCGCCCGCTTTCGGTGTCGCGCCACCATTCGAAGGAACGCGCGTCGGCGCCGACGAATTCCCAGACCTGCGTTTCGCCGGAGCACAGGCCGATCAGATAGCGTCGGCCGGGAATGGGGGTGGTGGTCACGGGGCCTCGTGAATGAATGCGCTTGCGCCGATTCTAGCGCGCCGTGCGCCAAAAGGTCGCGGGCGGGGCGTCTGCTATACTCCGGGCTCCCCGAAACGCCCGCCGATTCAAGGTCAGACCATGAAATACCGGATCATTCCCGTCACTCCCTTCGAACAGAATTGCAGCCTGCTGTGGTGCGAGGAAACCGGCAAGGCGGCGGTTGTCGATCCCGGCGGCGATCTGTCGCGCATCCTGCGCGCGGTCGAGGAAAACGGCCTGACGCTCGAGAAGATCCTCGTCACGCACGGCCATATCGATCATGCCGGCGGGGTGGCCGAACTTGCCGAACGGCTGACGCTGCCGATCGAGGGGCCGCAGCGCGAGGACCAGTTCTGGATCGACGGCATGCCGCAGCAGAGCAAGATGTTCGGCTTCCCCAACGTGCGTTCCTTCGTGCCGGATCGCTGGCTGGAGCAGGGCGACACGGTGCGCTTCGGCAACGTCGAAATGGATGTCCTGCATTGCCCGGGCCACACGCCGGGCCACCTCGTCTTCTTCCACGCGCCGAGCCGGCTGGCGATCGTCGGCGACGTGCTGTTCCAGGGCTCGATCGGCCGCACCGATTTCCCGAAGGGCGATTTCGATACGCTGATCGCGTCGATCCACGGCCGCCTCTGGCCGCTCGGCGACGACGTCGCCTTCATTCCCGGCCACGGGCCGATGTCGACGATCGGCCAGGAGCGGCGCAGCAATCCTTTCTGCGGCGACTGACGCCGGGCCGGGCGACGGCCGGATTTTCCGCCGGGGCGGGGCGCCTGCTGCCCGCCAGGGCAGGGCTGTTCAGGTGTTGGTGCGGGCGAACAGGGCGGCGAATTCGTCGGCCGGCAGCGGGCGGCTGAAGTAGTAGCCCTGGATCTCGTCGCATCCGGCGCCGCGCAGGAATTCCATCTGGGCCGCCGTCTCGACCCCCTCGGCGATGACCGACAGGCGCAGGTTCTTGGCCATGCTGATGATGGCGCGGGCGATTGCCGAGTCGTCGGCGTCGTTCGGAATGCCGCGCACGAAGGACTGGTCGATCTTCAGGTTGTCGATCGGGAAACGCTTCAGGTACGAGAGGCTGGAGTAGCCGGTGCCGAAGTCGTCGAGCGACATCAGGATGCCGGCGTCGGCGAACTGGCTCATCATCTCGACCACCGATTCCACGTTGTGCATCAGCATGCTCTCGGTGATTTCGAGTTCGAGCGCTTCGCTCGGGATGCCGTGGCGGGCGAGGATGGAGAGGACGGTCTGCGGCAGGGTGGTGCTGAACTGGCGCGCGGACAGGTTGACCGCCACGCGCACCGGCGGCAGCCCCTGCTCGATCCAGGCGCGGATCTGCCGGCAGGCGGCGTCGATCACCCAGGCGCCGATCGGGATGATGAGGCCGGTTTCCTCGGCGACCGGAATGAAGTCGGACGGCGCGATCATGCCGCGCTCCGGGTGGTTCCAGCGCAGCAGCGCCTCGGCGCCGGTGATGCGGTTGCTGTCGAGGTCGAGCTGCGGCTGGTAGTGCAGCAGAAACTCGCCGCGTTCGAGCGCGCGGCGCAGGCCGCCTTCGAGCTTGAGCTGCTCGAAGGAGCGCAGATTCATTTCGTGCGAGTAGAAGAGGTGGGCGCTGCTGCCCAGCTTTTTGGCGCGGTACATCGCCACGTCGGCGTTCTTGAGCAGCGTTTCGGTGTCGCGCCCGTCGTCCGGGAAAATGCTGATGCCGATGCTCGCCGAGAGCATGACCTCATGCTTGTCGACGAAGAAGGGTTCGGCGATTGCGGCCAGCAGCTTCTGGGCGACGTGGCCGGCGTGTTCGCGGCGGCTGATGTCGAGCAGCGCGATGACGAATTCGTCGCCGCCCAAGCGGCAGACGACGTCCTCCTTGCGCAGCGACATCGACAGGCGGCGGCCGACCTCGCGCAGGACGTTGTCGGCCGGCGTGTGGCCGAAGGAATCGTTGATGTTCTTGAAGCGGTTGAGGTCGAGGAAGAGCACGGCGCCGTGGCTGTGGTTGCGGTGCGCCTCGCTGAGCGCGTGTTCGAGCAGGCTGTAGAAGAGCGGCCGGTTGGGCAGGCCGGTCAGTGGGTCGTAGTAGGCCAGCCGGTGGATCTGGCGCTCGGCTTCCTTGCGTTCGGTGATGTCCGAAAAGACGATGAAGTGGTGGCTCGGCCGCCCCTTGGCGTCCTGCACCGAGCTGATCGTCGCCCAGCCCGGAAAGGACTCGCCGTTGCGGCGCTGGAACTGCAGTTCGCCGCGCCACTGGCCGGTGCCTTCGATCTCGTCGCGGATTTCCGGGCGCGCCAGGGCGTCGACGCCCTGCGTGAAGAAGCCGTCGGGCGAACGTCCGCGCAGCTCGCTCTCGGTGAAGCCGGTGAGCGCGGCGACCGCGTTGTTGGCCGAGACGATTTTCCCGCCGGCGTCGGTCACCAGGATCGCTTCGCCGTTGTGTTCGAAGATGCGCGCGTGCAGGCGCAGGGTTTCCTCGGCGGCCAGCTGGCCGGAGATGTCGACTACGTAGCCGATCAGTCCGATGAAGTTGCCGAGTTCGTCGCGCGCGACGGAAAGCGAGACGCTGGCCCAGAAGACTTCGCCCGACTTCTTGCGCCGGCGCACGGTCATCTCGTGGCTGCCGTTCTCCAGGAAAGCGTTGAAGAAGGGGTCGTCGGCCTCGTCCTCGTCCCCGTCGGCGTAGAGCGCGAGGATGTGCTGGCCGACGATTTCCTGCGCGCTGTAGCCGAACAGCACGGCGGCGCCGTGGTTCCAGCCGGTGATGTAGCCGTCGGTGTCCATCGTGATCACCGAATCGCGGATCTGGTCGAGCATCTGCGTCTGCCGCCGCACCTCCGCCTCGCTCGCGCCGAGCGCGCTGACCCGCCGGTCGTGGGAAAGGCGCGCGTGCAGCATGCCGGCGAGCAGCGAGGCGAGGTCGGCGAAGCGCCGGACGGCGGCATGGTCGTAGGGCCGCTCGGGCGCGCCGACGCCGATGAAGCCGAGCACCTCTTCGCGGAAGACGAGCGGGAAGCCGAGCCGTTCGGGCGCGGCGCCGTCCGCTGGATGGCGCGCCAGCGTGCCGCTTGCCTCGGTCGCCGCGCGCAGCGGCGCCCATGCGGCCGGTACGCCCGAGAGGGCGGTGCCGGCGAGCGCGAAGCAGCCTTCGCGGCTGTTCAGCGCGCTGCGGAAAAGCGCCGCGATGGCCTCGGCCGAAATCGGACCGTCGCGATAGAGGGTCGCGTAGTAGAGCTGTCCGGCCAGTTCGAAGTCGGACGCTCCGGACGCTCCGGCGTCGTATCCGGGACTGAGGGCAGCACTGGGCTCGGGGGCCATATCCATGTCCGCTATCGTTCTATCGTTCGTCGGGTCTAGTCGAGGTTGATCCTGCTGGCCCAGAAGAGGGCTGTGACCTGCGCCGCGGCATGGCTGGCCGGCGCGATGCCGTGCGCGGCGAGAATCGTCGCCGCCCGGGCGTGCTCTCCCGCCTCGCCGGCCTGCACCGCCGCGAGCAGTTCGCCGAGGACGCCGCGACGTTCGCCGAGCGCCGCGGTGATCGCGTCCTGCAGCGGCAGCGCGCCGAGAATGTCGCGCATCGGCAGCTTGAGCAGCACGTCGAGCAGCGAAAAGATGCCGATCATGAAGGCCGCGTCGCCGAGTTCCGGGATGTCCGGGGGGGCGGCGAGGGCGCCGCAGAGCAGCTCCATCTGGCGGCCGCGCGCGGCGGCGAGCTGCATCAACGGATTGGGTTCGTTGCTCAGGCCGAACTGGTTGGCGTAGATCAGGAGCTGCAGCCAGCGCTGCAGCTGGCGCCGGCCGAGGATGGCGATGGCCTGGTTGAAGCTGCTGATCTGCGTCATGCCGCCGATCGCGACCGAGTTGACGAGGCGCAGCAGGTTGTACGACAGCTTGGGTTCTTCGCGGAAGACTTCCTCGATCGCCCGCGTCTCGGCGTCCTGCACGACCAGGCTGAGCAGCTTGAGCATCTTGACGCGCGCGGCGTCCGGGTCCGGCGCGCGCTCGGCGTCGGGCGCCGTCAGGAAGGTGCTGTCGCACAGCACGAAGCGCTTGCCGGCGAGCCAGTCGAACAGTTCCGGCGAGGCGACGCCGGTGGCGATCCGGCGCAGTTCCACCCGGTCGCAGTAGATCAGTTCGAGGGCCGGCAGTTCATGGCGCGAGAACGACGCGTCCAGCAGCAAGTGGTCGAAGGCGGTCAGCGGGGCGCGGCGGATCGCGTCGGCGCGGTCGACGCGCAGGGCGAAGTGGTAGCCCCGCTTGCGCAGCGCAGCGCATTCGGCGAGCGCCGCCGGGGCGTCGAGGGTGTGCTCGGGAAGGACGAAAACCGCTTGGTCGCTTCCGAATTTCTGAATAAACTCGCCCTGCACCAGCCATTCCGGCGCGATCGGCAGCAAGAGCGGTATCCTGTCGGCGAGCGGCGCAGCGCCGGACTCGGTAAAGCAATCGATGAACTCGCCGGCCGTAATGCGGTCCATGGCGTCGGTCTGCCAATGCAGGGCCGACCAGGATCGCTCCGGTCCGAGCATCGGATGAAAGAAAAAATAAGGTGCGGGCATTTCCTGTTCTTGGTTTCTGCAGCTTTCGCGCGGCGCGGCGGATTGCCCGGAGGCGCCCGTGAGCGAGGCTGGATATGCTTGCCAGGGCAGATAGTAATGCGGCGACGCCCTAAAATTCAAACGACACTCACGAGAAGGAGTAACGACATGTTGAAGGCAGCCTTTAGCCGGTTCGGCGCTTATGCGCTTATGTCCTTGTTCCTCGGCGCCATTTCGCTTTCGGCCAACGCCCGCGACCTGCGCCTGGCGACGACGACGAGCACCGAGAACTCCGGCCTGCTGCGCGTCATCCTGCCGATCTTCGAAGCCAAGCAGGGGATCAAGGTGCATGTCGTCTCGGTCGGCACCGGCAAGGCGCTCAAGCTTGGCGAGAACGGCGACGTGGACGTCGTGCTGGTGCATGCGCGCGAGGCCGAGGACGCCTTCGTCGCGGCCGGCCACGGCGTGAACCGGCGCGACGTGATGTACAACGACTTCATCCTGGTCGGCCCGCCGAGCGATCCGGCCGGCATCCGCGGCGGCAAGGACGTGCTCGAGGCCTTCCGCCGGCTGGCGGCGGGCAAGGCGCGCTTCATCTCGCGCGGCGACGATTCGGGCACCGACAAGATGGAGCAGAGCTACTGGAAGCAGATCGGCGTCACGCCCAAGGGCACGCCCTGGCATGTCTCGGCCGGGCTCGGCATGGGCGAGGTGCTGACGATGGCCGGCGAGATGCAGGGCTACACGCTGTCCGACCGCGCCACCTACGCCGCCTACAAGGCGAAGACCGGGCTGGAAATCTCGATGCAGGGCGATCCGCGCATGTTCAATCCCTACGGCATCATGGCCGTCAATCCGAAGAAGTATCCGGACATCAACTTCGCCGGCGCGATGGCGCTGATCGAGTGGATGACCGGCGCCGAGGGACGCGCGGCGATCAGCGCCTTCAAGCCGAGCGGTGAACAGCTCTTCTTCATCACGCCGGCGAAGTAAGGCAAACCCGGCTTGGAATTGCTCGAAACCACCCGGCAGGCGCTGCTTCTGCTGTTTTCCGCCGATGCCGAGCTGTGGGGCATCGTCGGCGTTTCGCTTTCCGTCTCGCTGATCGCCATGGCCGTCGCGCTGCCGGTCGGCGTCGGCATGGGCTACCTGCTCGCCAGCGTCGAGTTTCCCGGCCGGCGGCCGCTGATCGTGCTGATCCAGGGGCTGCTCGCTTCGCCGACCGTCGTCGTCGGCCTGCTGCTCTATCTGCTGCTCTCGCGGCAGGGCGCGTTCGGCCAGCTGCAGCTGCTATTCACGCAAACGGCGATGATCGTCGGGCAGGTGCTCATCGCGCTGCCGGTGCTCATCGCCTTTTCGCTCTCCGCGCTGCAGTCGGCCGATCCGCGGGCGCGCGAAACGGCGCTCGCGCTCGGCGCCTCCGGGCCGCGCGTGGCGTGGACCATGCTCGTCGAAGTGCGCTTCGCGCTCATGGCGGCGGTGTGCAGCGCCTTCGGGCGCGTCGTTTCCGAAGTCGGCTGCTCGCTGATGGTCGGCGGCAACATCGCCGGCGTGACGCGCAACATTCCGACCGCCATCGCGCTCGAAACGAGCAAGGGCGAATTCGCGCAAGGCGTCGCGCTCGGCATCGTCCTGCTCGTCGTCGCGCTCGGCGTCAACTCGGCATTCGCCTTTTTCCAGGGAGGCGCGCAGCGATGACTCTGCTGTCGGTCGCGGGGCTGGAAAAGTCCTTCGGCGAGCGCCGCCTGTTCGCCATCGATGAACTGGCGCTGGCTGCCGGCGAAAGCTATGCGCTGACCGGCGAGAACGGCGCCGGCAAGTCGACGCTGCTGCGCATCCTCGCCGGCATCGACCAGCCGGAGCGCGGCAGCGGCCAGTACGCCGACCGCGCCTTCGGCTGGCAACCGTATCCGGACTGGCTGCGGCACGAAGTGATCTATGTGCACCAGCAGCCGTATCTCTTTCACACCGGCGTGCTCGATAATATCGCCTACGGCCTGCGCGCCCGCGGCATCGAGCGCGCCGAGCGCGAGCGGCGGGTCGCCGCCGCCGTCGCCTGGGCGCGCCTCGAACACCTGCTCGACACGCCGCCGCAGAAGCTGTCGGGCGGCGAGAAGCAGCGCGTCGCGCTGGCCCGCGCCTGGGTGCTCAAGCCGCGGGTGCTGCTGCTCGACGAGCCGACGGCCAACCTCGACGCCGAATCGCGCCAGCAGACGCTGGCGCTGGTGCGCGAGTTCTGCGGGCCGCGCACGGCCGCCGTGATCGCCTGCCACGACCGCGACGTGATCGAGCTGCCGCACATGCGCCGCCTGCATCTTGCCGGCGGCGGGATCGAAGTTTGCATGGAGAATTGCAATGCAGTTTGAAGCAGAGGCGACGGCGTCTTCCGGTTTCGGCAACTGGCAGTCCTTTTCGGTGCTCGTGGTCGACGACGAAGAGGGCATGCGCAATTTTCTCGAGCGCACGCTCAAGTCGCGCTGCGGCCTCGTCGAGGCGGTCGGCGACGTCGAGCGCGCGGCGCAGCTGATGGCGCGCCTGCACTTCGATCTCATCGTGCTCGACATCTCCCTGCCGGGGAAATCCGGCGTCGAGTGGCTGCACGAACTGCGCGAGAGCGGTTTCGCCGGCGACGTGATCCTGATCACCGCCTTCGCCGACATGGAGACGGCGATCAAGGCGCTGCGCGGCGGCGCTTCCGACTTCATCCTCAAGCCCTTCCGCGTCGACCAGATACTCAACTCGATCAAGCGCTGCTTCGAGCGCGCCCGCCTGGCGCGCGAGAACTTCGTGCTGCGCCGCGAACTGGTCAAGTTCGGTGCCGAACTGGGGCCCGAAGTCGACGGGCTGGTCGGCCATTCGCTCGCCATCCAGCATCTGCGCGGCCTGATCAAGCGCATCGCGCCGATGCCGACGACCGTGCTGTTGCAAGGCGAGTCGGGCACCGGCAAGGAAGTCGCGGCGCGCGCGCTGCACCAGATGAGCCCGCGCGCGGCGCGCCCCTTCGTGCCGGTGAACTGCGCGGCGATCGCCGCCGAGCTGATCGAGAGCGAGCTGTTCGGCCACGTCAAGGGCGCCTTCACGAGCGCCGTCGATACGCGCAACGGCCTGTTCTACTACGCGCACGGCGGCACGCTCTTCCTCGACGAGATCGGCGAACTGCCGCTCGCCATGCAGACCAAGCTGCTGCGCGTGCTCGAAGAGCGCAAGGTGCGCCCGGTCGGGTCGGAGAAGGAAGTGCCGGTCGACGTGCGCATCGTCGCCGCGAGCAACCGCGATCTGGCCGGCGAGGTCGCCGCCGGACGCTTCCGGCAGGATCTCTACTTCCGCCTCGCCGTCGTCGACATCGCGATTCCGCCGCTGCGCACCCGGCGCGAGGACATCGCCGAACTGGCGGCGCATTTCATGGCGCTGCTTTCCGCGCAGCTCGGCGTCGCGCCGCTGCCGCTCGCCCGCGAAACGCTCGACGGGCTGGCGAACTATCCGTGGCCGGGCAACGTGCGCGAACTGCGCAACTTCGTCGAACGTTCGCTGATCCTCGGCGGCTTCCCGGTCGAATTGCTGCCGTCCGCCGCCGTGCCGCCGACGGACGCGGCGGCGGGCGATGAGGCGTCGACGCTCGACCTGCCGCTCGCCGAAGTCGAAAAGCGCCACATCCTGCGCGTGCTCGACGCGGCCGGCGGCAACAAGTCGGAAGCGGCGCGCCGGCTCGGCGTGTCGCGCAAGACGCTCGAGCGCAAGTGCGCCGAATGGCTGGAGTTGGACCTCCAGGGCCTGTCCTGATCCGCGCCATGGGTCTGCCCGCGCTGCTGCGCCCGCTGTTCGACTATTTCGGCGCCTCGGTCCGCGCCAAGCTGCTCTTCCTCGTGCTGGCGCCGCTGCTGCTCGGCTTCCCGGTGCTGATGGCGCTGGTCTGGTACTGGAGCGACAGCAGCTACCAGAAACTGCTGATCTTCAAGGTCGGCAGCGATCTCGTCACGGCGCACGAATACTTCGATCGCGTGGTCAAGGGCGTCGGCACGCAGGTCGACGCACTGGCCGCTTCGCAGCGCCTGCAGGCGGCGATCGCGAGCAAGCAGGACGCGGCGATCGCCGCCGAGCTGGAAGCCGCGCGGCGGCGCAACGGACTCGACTTCATCTACCTGCTCGATCGCTCCGGCAAGGTGCGTCTGGCCGCCGCCGCGCAGCGCACGGCGGCCGACCACGCCGTCTGGCCGGTGGTGCGGGCGGCGCTGCACGGCAGCGCGGGCAGCGCCATCGACGTCTACGACGCCGCCCAGCTTGCCGCCGTCGACGCCTCTCTGGCCGAGCGCGCCGGCATCAATCTGGTGCCGACGCCCAAGGCCGCGCCCGACGTGCGCAAGAGCGAGACGAGCGGCATGGTCATCCACGCCGCAGCGCCCATCGTCAATGCGGGCGAGCAGCTGATCGGCGTCGTCGAGGGCGGGCTTCTGCTCAACGGCAATCTCGGCATCGTCGATACGATCAACGCCATCGTCTACCGCGACGGTTCGCTGCCGCTGGCCAGCAAGGGAACGACCACGCTCTTCCTCGGCGACACGCGGATCGCCACCAACGTGCGTCTGTTCGAGGGCGAACGCGCGCTCGGCACGCGCGTCTCGCAGCGCGTGCGCGACCATGTCCTGACGCAGGGCAAGACCTGGCTGGACACCGCCTTCGTGGTCAACGACCTGTACGTTTCCGGCTACGAGCCGGTGCTCGACAGCTTCGGCAAGCGCGTCGGCATGCTCTACGTCGGCTTCCTCGAAGCGCCGTTCCGCTCGGCCAAGGAAAACGCGCTGGCGCTGATCTTCGCGATCTTCGCGGCGATCAGCCTGATCGGCTGCGCCTGGTCGCTGAACTGGGCGCGCGGCATCTTCCGGCCCATCGAACGCATGAACCGCACCATCGCGCGCATCGACGGCGGTGAATCCGGCGCGCGCGTCGGCGAGACGGGCAGCCGCGACGAACTCGGCCGGCTGGCCGGCGAGTTCGACCATCTGCTCGACGTGCTGGCGCAGAAGCGCGACGAGCTGCAGCGCTCGGCCGACGAGCTCGACCACAAGGTCGCCGAGCGCACGGCCGAGCTGGAGGAGGCCAACGCCCGTCTGCGCGTCGCGCAGCGCCAGCTGGTGATCAGCGAGAAGCTGGCGGCCATCGGCGAACTGACGGCCGGCGTCGCGCACGAGATCAACAACCCGATCGCCGTCGTGCAGGGCAACCTCGACGTGCTGCGCGAAGAACTTGGCCCGGCCGCGCAGCCGGTCGCCACCGAAATCCGCCTGATCGACGAGCAGGTCGACCGCATCCGCGTCATCGTCACCAAGCTGCTGCAGTTCGCCCGGCCCGGCGAGTTCGCCGGCTACGTCGAACCGGTCGATTGCGCCGCCGTGCTCGCCGACTGCCTGGTGCTCGCCCGCCACCACCTGGGCAAACGCAGCGTGCGCGTCGAGCAGGACTACGCGGCCACGCACTGGGTCGGCATCAACCGGCAGGAACTGCAGCAGGTGCTGATCAATCTGATCGTCAACGCCGTGCAGGCGATGCCGGACGGCGGCACGCTGACGCTCTCCGCGCGCGACTGGTACGAAGGCGGCGGCGAGGACGGCGGCGGCGAGCCGGAGATCGTCCCGGCGGGCGCCGCGCCGCACGGCGTGCGCATCGACGTGCGCGACACCGGCGAAGGCATCCGCCCCGAAGACCTCGACCGCATCTTCGACCCCTTCTTTACGACCAAGAAGACACAGGGCACCGGCCTCGGCCTGTCGATCAGCTACTCGCTGATCGAACGCTACGGCGGGCGCATCACCGTGCACAGCGTGCGCGGCGCCGGCGCCACCTTCTCGGTCTGGCTGCGCTGCGAACCGGAATACTCGGGGAGCGAGACCGTCTGAGCGCGAAAATGCTGCGCCGCGTATTTTCCTCGGTCCGGCAAAGGCTTAAACTGTCGGGCTCCAGGGAAAATACGCGAGGGCGCCGTGTGGCGCCGTCCCGACGGTCCGGCCGGGCAGGCCGGAAAGACGGGATAGACCGCTCCAACCATTTCAGATTGATGCCCATGACCGCCCCCGATTTCAACCGCCTGTTCTCCACCCGCGCCCGCGAACTGCAAAGCTCGGCGATCCGCGAAATCCTCAAGATCACCGAACTCCCCGAAGTCATTTCCTTTGCCGGCGGCCTGCCGGCCCCGGTCACCTTCCCGGTCGACGAAATGCGCGCGGCGATGACGCAGGTGCTCGCCGGCAACGGCCGCGAGGCCTTGCAGTACAGCACGACCGAAGGCTATGCGCCGCTGCGCGAATGGATCGCCCGGCGCTGCAGCACGCCCGAGGCGCCGGTCGATGCCGATCAGGTGCTGATCGTCTCCGGTTCGCAGCAGGGGCTGGACCTGCTCTCCAAGGCGCTGGTCGATGCGGGCGACACGGTGCTCGTCGAAACGCCGACCTATCTCGGCGCGCTGCAGGCCTTCTCGCTGTTCGGTCCGAAGTTCATCCCGGTCGCCGCCGACGAGGACGGCCTGCTGCCCGAGTCGATGGACGAATCGATGCGCGGCGCCAAGTTCCTCTACTGCCTGCCCAACTTCCAGAACCCGACCGGCCGCCTGCTGCCGGAAGCGCGCCGCCGTCAGCTTGCGCAGCGCGCGCGCGAGCTCGACCTGCTGATCCTCGAGGACGATCCCTACGGCGCGCTGTCCTACGACGGCGAAACGCCGCCGTCGATCCGCTCGCTGGCGCCCGAGCGCACGGTCTATATGGGCTCCTTCTCCAAGGTGCTGGCTCCCGGCCTGCGCATCGGCTACGTGATCGCGCCGCCGGCGCTGCGCGCCAAGCTCGTGCAGGCCAAGCAGGCGACCGACCTGCACACCGCGACGCTGTCGCAGATGGCCGTTTACGAAGTGATCAAGGACGGCTTCCTCGATACGCACATCCCGACCATCCGCGCGCTCTACCGCGACCAGTGCCAGGCCATGATCGACGCGCTCGAACGCCACATGCCGCAAGGCGTGCGCTGGAACCGGCCGCGCGGCGGCATGTTCCTGTGGGCCGAACTGCCGCGCGGCATGGACGCCTCCAAGGTGCTCGCCAAGGCCGTCGAGCAGAAGGTCGCCTTCGTCCCCGGCGCGCCGTTCTTCGCGGCCGATCCGGAAATCGAATCGCTGCGTCTGGCCTTCGTCACCGTGCCGCCGCCGCGCATCGAGGAAGGCGTCGAGCGGCTCGCCGGCGTCATCCGCAGCTTCGCCTGAGCGGCGGCCCGGCAAGCAAGGCGCAGCGTCGTCGCCTCGTCGTTGAGGCGATGACGGCCTCTCGGGTATAGTCGCCCGGTCATCCACCCGGAATACCTTCATGCCCAACAAGACGGTCAATACCGTTCAGGAGCATCGCCTGACGCTGCCCGAGGTGCTCAAGCTGCTGGTCGCCGACGGCATCGTCGCGCACGGCGACGCCGAAGCCCTGATCGCCGACAGCCGCCTGCGCCGCATCGAAGCGCATCCGCTGGTCGTCGTCGCCGACCAGAAGTGGAAGTCGCTGCTCGCGCCGAACCGCGCGCTGGGACTCGAAGACCTCGCCGAATGGCTGGCCGGCAAGGTCGGCCTCGACTATTTCCACATCGATCCGCTGAAGATCGACTTCACGGCGGTGACCGAGGTGATGTCCTCGGCCTACGCCACGCGCTTCGGCATCCTGCCCGTGCAGGTGACGACGCGCGAAGTGGTGGTCGCCACGACGCAGCCCTACCTGCGCGAGTGGGAGAAGGAGCTGGCGCCCATCCTCAAGAAGGACATCCGCCGCGTCGTCGCCAATCCGGCCGACGTCGCGCGCTACCTGATCGAGTTCTACAACCTCGCGCGCTCGGTCAAGAAGGCCGCGCAGAGCGGCGGACAGGGCGGCACCCTGTCGTCCTTCGAGCAGCTCGTCGAACTCGGGCGCGCCAACCGCCAGTACGACGCCAACGACCAGCACATCGTCAACATCGTCGACTGGCTGTGGCAGTACGCCTTCGAGCAGCGCGCCAGCGACATCCACATCGAGCCGCGCCGCGAGCTGGGCATCGTGCGCTTCCGCATCGACGGCGTGCTGCATCAGGTGTACCAGATCCCGATGAGTGTGATGACGGCGATGACCAGCCGCATCAAGATCCTCGGCCGCATGGACGTGGTCGAGAAGCGCCGCCCGCAGGACGGCCGCATCAAGACGCGCATGGCCGACGGGCAGGAGGTCGAACTGCGCCTGTCCACGCTGCCCACCGCCTTCGGCGAAAAACTCGTGATGCGCATCTTCGACCCCGAGGTGCTGGTGCGCGACTTCGCCGAACTCGGCTTTTCCGACGACGACCAGGCGCGCTGGAAATCGATGGTCGAGCGGCCGAACGGCATCATCCTGGTCACCGGACCGACCGGCTCGGGCAAGACGACGACGCTCTACTCGACGCTCAAGCAGCTGGCGACGCCCGAGGTCAACGTATGCACCATCGAGGACCCGATCGAAATGGTCGAGGCCGCCTTCAACCAGATGCAGGTGCAGGCCGCCGTCGACCTCGGCTTCGCCGAAGGCGTGCGCGCGCTGATGCGGCAGGACCCGGACATCATCATGGTCGGCGAAATCCGCGACCTCGAAACCGGCGAAATGGCGATCCAGGCCGCGCTTACCGGCCACCTCGTGCTATCCACGCTGCACACCAACGACGCCCCGTCGGCGATCACCCGCATGCTCGACCTCGGCGTCCCGTCCTACCTGCTGAGCGCCACCACGCTTGGCATCATGGCGCAGCGCCTGGTGCGCATCCTGTGCCCGCACTGCAAGCAGGCGCACCCGGCGACCCCGGAAGACATCGGCCTGTGGGACAAGCTCGTCGCGCCGTGGAAGGCCAACCGCCCGGCGCACTTCCACCACCCGGTCGGTTGCCTCGAATGCCGCATGACCGGCTACCTCGGCCGCGTCGGCCTCTACGAAATCCTGCTCCTGTCGCCCGACATGAAGCAGACGATCACCGACGGCGCCGAGCTCGCCAAAATCCGCGAACTCGCCTACCGCGAAGGCATGAAGCCGCTGCGCATCTCCGGCGCGATGAAGGTCGCCGCCGGGCTGACGACGCTCGAAGAAGTCGTCAAGGTCGCGCCGCCGGTCGAGCAGCGCGCATGACCCGGCAGGGCGACGCCTTCGCGCTTCATGGAAAATCCCTCTTGAGGAGACGCGCATGCGCTCGACGCGCGCCAGCGCCGCCGTTGCCCGCCTGAATGCGCGCAGCGCCGGCCGGCACTACCTGATGGTCCTCACCGGCAGCGGCCTGTTCCTGCTGCGCGAACGCACCGACGCCGGCGAAACGCCGCTCTGCGAACCGCTCGCACTCGACGACTTCGTGCGCTTCGTCGACTCCCTCGGCCCGCAGAAGGCGCCCCGCGTTACGAAGAACGATGCAGCCTTCGCTAAGCAACTGGTCGGGAAGCCGAAAGCTGAATAAGGCTCTGGCCGCTCGCTGCGCGCCTGCAAAATCCAGTCGATCATGGTCGAGTGTTGCAGTCCAAAGCCTAGGGAACAGCTCTTTCCCCGTGAATGCGAGGCGGGAGGGCAAGGATAGTTAGGTGAGCGACGGGTAACAACCCAAAGCGGAAACTTGCAATTATGAAGATTGGACGTTCAACGTGACGCTAAGGGGCTGCTGCCGGCGTTAGCGCAGGGTTAGATGGCCGTCACGCTAACTCCCACGGGAGATCACGGCGGCCGTGGACTGGCTTTAATGTGCCCGAATTGCGCAATGCCTGAGCAGCCCAACGAACATCGTATTGCCATGTATAGAGAAGACCTCCTGAACACTTGAGTTCAACTTCGTAGTGATCCCAAATATATTTGGCAACATCTTTGGGCCAGCCTTTGCCTCCCAATGATTTGAGGGCTTTTATTACCCAGACTTTCATATCTTCTCGTGTTGCCATTGCTCCTCCCGAGATGAAATGTCTAACGTTTGAATTCACCGGACTGCGCGGTTTTTCGCGCAGGTCCGGTGGAATGATGGGTTAGATTTCTGAGACTCACTTTGGCGTCGATGCTTGAGCATTGTGTTGCTTCTCTTTCTTCGTCGAAAGAAAGTAAGAGTGACCATTCTGGGGGAAATAATGCACCGACTTTGTACTTGGGTCTACGCCAGCACAGTTTCTGGCGCCGCAAGTGAGATACAGCAGCTTTCGTGTTTTGGAGTCTATTTGTACCGTGATTAAATCTTGATCTTGGACAGGTTTTTCATCCAGTTTTTCCAAGATCGCGACGGCAGCAGAGTGTCCTTTAGATTCGAAGTAGACGAGACTTAGGACAAAAGCGAGGAAAACGATAGCCAACAGCGCGAAAGTAATGGTGTGCCTTTTTGCCTGTCGAACGATTTGGGAGTCTTTTTGCTTGCCAAAAAGACTGCGTTTCAGTTTCAGATACTGACGCTTCTGCTTCCTGGATTTCTTTAGCCAGCTTTCCAAGCTAGGCAAGAACGCATGAGAGTACAGAAATCGCACTATCGCGTAGAGAAACAACGCAAGAAAGATTTGGGGAAATGAATCCACAAAACCCTGATACAAAACTTGCTGAAAGTTTCGATCAAGAACATCGGCATCAAGCTGAAGCTTAGAAAGGTAGCCGCCATATTTAGCAGTGCTTACGCAATACAGAAACGCGGTTGCTGCAGCCAGTACAGCCCCACTGTCAAGCAACGAATTCTGTTTATCGCTCATAGAAATCTAACTTTGATTTAGGGAGGCAGTACTGCGCCCTAACTCGACACCTGTCTCCCTTGCTTAGGATTGTCATATCGCCGAAACCGGGCACCGTTACGTGCCTTCATGGGCTAAGACCTAGAAAACGTGACTACTAAAAAGTCGTGAAAAGTAGCAGATAAGAACAATAGCATAAATTGGGCCGCATTCGTCGGCTTTTGGGGGGAATCGCTCAACGACTGCTTCTGGCAGTCGATTGTTGTCAGTGATCAGATCAGCCGTTTTGCTGAGCGTTTTGCCGGACTGTTTGATCAGATCAAGCAGTCGGATTCTATTCAGAAAAGCCGGGCTTATTCCGTGCGCTCGTCCGCCGGCTTCTCCGGATCGGCGGTGGGGTCGGGGCCGGCTTCCAGATTCCAGTCGCCGTAGGTGTACCAGTCGTCGCCGAGCAGTTCGGCGGGGTGCTGGGTGCGGCCGGAGCCGTTGCCGCAGCCGAGCGAGTCGGTCGGGCAGTATTTGTCGCATCCCCAGCAGATGCGCTCGGGATGTTTCGGATGCAAGGGAAACTTCTTGGCCATGTTCGGGCACCCCGCAAGGTCAGGGCGAAAAGCGCGCCGGTTCGTGGCCGGCGGCCGTTTCGCGTAGTCCGCGCGCCGCGGCGCCTGGACGGAATTATTGTTGATTATTTTACTCAACTATTGCGCCGGGGGTTTGATCCGGGTCAAAAGCGCCTGTCGGGCGCGGCCGTTTTCCCGCTGCCGGGCTGGCGCTTTCTCGCCTGAGCGTCTCCGCGCAATCCTCGGGCGGGAAGCGCGGGTGCTCCGGCAATCAGCCGAGGCGGCATTCGTTGACCAGCGGCGCATTCGTTCTGCCGTCGAGCAGCAGGCTTTTCCAGGGCAGGTCGATCCATACCAGACTCCGGGCCGCGTCCTCGAAACGCGGCAGTCCCGAGTAGGAGGCGTCGCGCTCCAGGCGATAGCCGTCGCCGTTCCACACGATGTCGATGCGGACGTTCGCGCCTTCGCGGATTTCGCGTTCGACGCGGATTCGTATGTCCTGTTCGCACGTATAGGTGCCGCTGCGCAGGGCCAGTTCGAGCTGGCCGCTCTGCGGCGCCCGGGGGGCCTGGGTCTGTTTTTCGGGCGCCGTTCCGCAGGCGGAAAGGACGAGGGCGGAGACGACGGTCGCCAGCCATGACAGGCGTTTCATGTTTGTTTCCTTTCTCCGGTTTTACCCGGCCGGGTATCCCGAAGTCGGGCGGGCCGGGTGGCGCCGCGCCTTTGAGGGGAGGCATGCCGGGCGCTCATACGAGCTGTTCCGGCACGACCCAGCGCTCGAACTCCTCCGCCGTCACGTGGCCCGAGGCGAGGGCGGCTTCGCGCAGCGTGCTGCCTTCGGCGTGCGCGCGCTTGGCGATTTGCGCGGCGCGGTCGTAGCCGATGTGCGGCGCGAGCGCGGTGACCAGCATCAGGCTGCGCCCGAGCAGTTCGCCGATGCGCGCGGTGTCGGCGCGCAGGCCGCGCACGCAGTGTTCGTCGAAACCGTGCATGGCGTCGGCGAGCAGGCGGGCGCTGTGCAGGTAGTTGCGGGCGATCAGCGGCTTCATCACGTTCAGTTCGAAATTGCCGCCGGCGGCGCCGACGGTGAGCGCCACGTCGTTGCCGAAAATCTGCGCGCAGACCATGGTCAGCGCTTCGCACTGCGTCGGGTTGACCTTGCCCGGCATGATCGAGCTGCCCGGTTCGTTCTCCGGCAGCAGCAGCTCGCCGATCCCCGAGCGTGGGCCGCTGCCCAGCCAGCGCAGGTCGTTGGCGATCTTGTTCAGCGCCGTCGCCAGCGCCTTCAGTGCGCTGTGCGCGAGAACCAGCGGCTCGTGCCCGGCGAGCGCGGCGAAACGGTTGCCGGCGGGGACGAAGGGCAGGCCGCTGTGGCGCGCGATCTCGGTGATGGCGCGCGTCGCGAACGCGGGGTGGGCGTTGAGTCCGGTGCCGACGGCGGTGCCGCCGAGGGCCAGCGCGTGCAGGCCGGGGAGGGCGGCGGTGATGCCCTGACGGGCGATGCGCAGCTGGTCGACGTAGCCGGAGAACTCCTGCCCGAGCGTCAGCGGCGTCGCGTCCTGCAGGTGCGTGCGGCCGACCTTGACGATGTCGGCGAAGCGCTCGGCGTGGCCGGCGAGGCTTTCCGTCAGCGCGTCGAGCGCCGGCAGCAGCGCGCCTTCGACGCGGCGCGCGGCGGCGAGGTGCATGGCGCTCGGAAAGACGTCGTTCGACGACTGGCCGAGGTTGACGTGGTCGTTCGGATGCACCGTCCGCCCCTCGCCGCGCGCGCCGCCGAGCAGTTCGGAGGCGCGGTTGGCGAGCACTTCGTTGACGTTCATGTTGCTCTGCGTGCCGGAGCCGGTCTGCCACACCGAGAGCGGGAATTCGTCCGGCCAGCGCCCGGCGAGCACTTCGTCGGCAGCCTGCACGATGGCGGCGGCGGTGGCGTCCGGCAGCATGCCGACCTCGGCGTTGGCGAGCGCCGCGGCGCGCTTGACCTCGACCAGCGCGAGCACCAGCTCGTCCGGCATGCGCTCGCCGCCGATCGTGAAGTGCTGCAGCGAGCGCTGCGTCTGTGCGCCCCACAGGCGCTCGGCGGGGACCTCGATAGGGCCGAAGCTGTCTTTTTCGATGCGATACGCGGGGTTTGCCGTGTTCATGTCCGTTGCTCCTTGCGCGTTGCCGACACCCGCCGGCGGGTCGGCGGGTCTTTTGAAATGAGGCACTGCGGCGGCGGATTGGTTCGAATCAGCGAGGCGCTTCGCAAGACGCTTCGCGAGGAGGAGCGGTGCCAGGCGGGACGGGCCGCGCGCGGGACGGCCGGGCGCGGCGGAGCGGCTACTTGCCGAGCTGGCGCATGCCGCGTTCCAGCCCGTCGAGCGTGAGCGGGAACATGCGGCCGCCGACGAGGTTGTGGATCAGCGAGGTCGACTGGCGGTATTGCCAGGAATGCTCGGGCTCGGGGTTGAGCCAGATCGCGTGCGGCCAGGTGTCGGTCAGGCGGCGCAGCCAGACGGCGCCCGCTTCCGGGTTGGTGTATTCGACGCTGCCGCCGGGCTGCAGGATCTCGTAGGGACTCATCGACGCGTCGCCGACGAAGATCAGCTTGTAGTCGTTGCCGTAGCGGTGCATCACGTCGAGCGTCGGGATGCGCTCGTGGTGGCGCCGCGCGTTGTCCTTCCACAGGTAGTCGTACACGCAGTTGTGGAAGTAGTAGTACTCGAGGTGCTTGAACTCGCTGCGGCAGGCCGAGAAGATTTCTTCGCAGACGCGGACGTGGTCGTCCATCGAGCCGCCGACGTCGAGGAAGAGCAGGACCTTGACCGCGTTGTGCCGCTCCGGGCGCATGCGCAGGTCGAGCCAGCCGGCGTTGCGCGCGGTGCCGGCGATGGTGCCGTCGAGGTCGAGCTCGTCGGCGGCGCCCTCGCGCGCGAAGCGGCGCAGGCGGCGCAGGGCGACCTTGATGTTGCGCGTGCCGAGTTCGACGCTGTCGTCGAGGTTGCGGTACTCGCGCTTCTCCCAGACCTTCACCGCCGAGCGGTTCTCGCTCTTGCCGCCGATGCGGATGCCTTCCGGGTGCGTGCCGCCGTGCCCGAAGGGCGAGCTGCCGCCGGTGCCGATCCATTTGCTGCCGCCGGCGTGGCGCTCCTTCTGCTCGGCGAGGCGCTGCTTGAAGGTTTCCATCAGCTTGTCCCAGCCGAGCTTTTCGAGCTTCGCCCGTTCCTCGGCCGAGAGGTGCTTCTTCGCCGCCTGGCGCAGCCAGTCCTCGGGGATCAGCGCGTCCATGCCGGGCAGCGCCTCGACGCCCTTGAAATACTCGGCGAAGGCGCGGTCGAACTTGTCGAAGTGCGTTTCGTCCTTGACCAGCACGGCGCGCGCCAGCACGTAGAAGTCGTCGAGGCTGTGCTCGATGACGTGCTCGCGCAGCGCTTCGAGCAGGGCCAGGAACTCCTTGGTGGAGACCGGCAGCTTGCTCGCCTTGAGGTGCAGGAAGAAGTCGATGAGCATGATCGCGGGCGGCCGCCGGGGGCTCGCGCCGGGCGCGCTTTACTCGCCGCTCGGCGCGGCGTTGCGCTTGGCGACGTGCATCCGGTGCAGGCTGAAGATGCAGTAGGCGAGCACGGCGATCAGCACGAAGCCGACGCCGGTGAGCAGGCCGGGCAGGGCGCCGGCGGCGGCGCCGTCGCGCATGCGCAGCAGCGAGGCGGCGGTGAAGGAGCCGATCGAGACGAAGGGCAGGATCAGGGCGGCGACGATGAGGAGAAAGGCTTTCATGATCGGATGAGCGGTGCTTTCAACGGTTGTGACGGGCCATGAAAATCAGGCGTTCGAAAAGATGGACGTCCTGCTCGTTCTTCAGCAGGGCGCCGTGCAGCGGCGGGATCGCCGCCTTCTGGTCCTTGGCGCGCAGCGCCTCGGGCGGGATGTCCTCGGCCAGCAGCAGCTTGAGCCAGTCGAGCAGCTCGGAGGTCGAGGGTTTCTTCTTGAGGCCGGGAACCTCGCGCAGTTCGAAGAAGACTTCGAGCGCCTCGCGCAGCAGGTTCTGCTTGAGCCCCGGGAAGTGCACGTCGACGATCTTCGCCATCGTCTCGCGGTCCGGGAACTTGATGTAGTGGAAGAAGCAGCGGCGCAGGAAGGCGTCCGGCAGTTCCTTCTCGTTGTTCGAGGTGATGAACAGGATCGGCCGGTGGCGCGCGCGCACCATCTGGCGCGTTTCGTAGACGTAGAACTCCATGCGGTCGAGTTCGCGCAGGAGGTCGTTGGGGAATTCGATGTCGGCCTTGTCGATCTCGTCGATCAGCACGACGGACGGCGTTTCGCACTCGAAGGCCTGCCACAGCACGCCCTTGACGATGTAGTTGCCGATCTCGGCGACCTTGGCGTCGCCAAGCTGCGAGTCGCGCAGGCGCGAGACGGCGTCGTATTCGTAGAGGCCCTGCTGCGCCTTGGTCGTCGATTTGACGTGCCACTGGAAGAGCGGCAGCCCGAGGGCGGCGGCGACTTCCTCGGCCAGCATGGTCTTGCCGGTGCCCGGTTCGCCCTTGATCAGCAGGGGACGCTGCAGGGTGATCGCGGCATTGACGGCGAGGGTCAGGTCGCGCGGGGCGACGTAGTGTTCGGTACCTTCGAAACGCATGATCGATCTCGCTGGGGAATCGTCCGATTATAGCGGCTCGCCGCCGTTCTTGATTCAACGGCGGCGGCGCCCAATAATCGTCTCGGCGATTTCGACCAACTGGAAAAGTGAGGAAGACCATGTTCAAGGCCATCGTGCTGGAGAAAACCGACGCCGGCGTGCTCGCCGAAGTGCGCGAGCTGGCGGACGACGCGCTGCCGGAAGGCGACGTGACGATCCGCGTCGACTATTCGACGCTCAACTACAAGGACGGGCTGGCGATCACCGGCAAGGCGCCGGTCGTGCGCAAGTACCCGATGGTGCCGGGCATCGACCTGGCCGGCACGGTCGAGGCGAGCAGCCACGCGGGCTGGAAGGCGGGCGACCGCGTCGTGCTCAACGGCTGGGGCGTCGGCGAGGCGCACTGGGGCGGGCTGGCGCAGAAGGCGTGCCTGCGCGGCGACTGGTTGGTGCCGCTGCCCGCCGCCTTCACGGCGCAGCAGGCGATGGCCATCGGCACCGCCGGCTACACCGCGGCGCTCTGCGTGCTGGCGCTCGAACGGCACGGCGTGACGCCGGCGCAGGGCGAGATTCTCGTCACCGGCGCCAGCGGCGGCGTCGGCAGCGTCGCCATCGCGCTGCTCGCCAAGCGCGGCTATACGGTCGTCGCGGCGACCGGGCGCCTGCAGGAAGCGGATTACCTGAAGTCGCTCGGCGCCGCCGAAGTGATCGACCGCGCGCAGTTCGCCGAGGCCGGCAAGCCGCTCGGCAAGGAGCGCTGGGCCGGCGCCGTCGATACGCTGGGCAGTCACACGCTGGCCAATATCTGCGCGACGGCGCGCTACGGGGCGACGGTGGCGGCCTGCGGGCTGGCGCAGGGCATGGATCTGCCGGCGTCGGTGGCGCCCTTCATCCTGCGCGGTGTGACGCTGGCCGGGATCGACAGCGTGATGGCGCCGCTGCCGGCGCGGCTGGCGGCCTGGCAGCGCCTGGTGAGCGATCTCGACCCGGCGCTGCTCGGTGAGATCGGCCGCACCGTCGGGCTCGCCGAGGCGATTCCCGAAGCGCGGCGCCTGATGGAAGGGACGGTGCGCGGCCGCGTCGTGGTCGACGTGAGCCGCTAGGCTTGCCGGAGGCGTGCGTTCAGGCGGCGCCGCTGCGCCGGCGCACGCATTCGAGGTAGCCCTCGGCGTCCATTTCGCCGCCTTCGCGCTGGGCGCGCCAGATCGTTTCGCCGAGGCATTCGAGGATGGCGTGCTCGGCCTCGTGCACGTCGAGGCGCGCGCGCAGCGCCTGATAGGCGGCGCGGATGCCGGGTGGCTGGTCGATGCTGATCTGGTCGGCGATGGCCAGGTGCAGCGACAGGTGCAGGAAGGGGTTCATGCTCCCGTCTTCCGGCGTGAATTCCTTGTGCAGCGCGGCTTCCGGGTCTTCGAGCAGGGCGTGGTATTCGGGGTGCTCGGCGATCAGGTCGGCGGCGGTCGCTTCGGCGCCGTCGAGGATCTGTCTGGCCTTGTGCTTGCGCCAGGCTTCGCAGAAGAAGGTGCGGACTTGCTCGCGCGAGGGATTGAACATGGCGGATTCCTTCAGCGGCGGGTGATCAGGGCGGTGACGGCGGCGTTGTGCAACTGGCGGTTGCGGCGGCCGGCAGAAGACATGGCGGGGGCGATCTGGCCGGTGCTGTAGGCGCCGAGCAGCGGCAGGCCGGGAAAGCGTTCGCGCAGGACGTCGAGGTCGCGGTCTTCGCCGCCGTAGAAATAGGGGCCGCGCCCGATGCACGAGAACATCAGCGCGCAATCGGGTGCCGGCGCGGCGGCGAGCCGGTCGAGGGTCCGCCGCATGTCGGCTTCGGCCGGCACCGCCTGGCGGATCGCCCAGGCCAGGCGCTGGCCGGGAACGGTGCGTTCGGCCAGCGTCAGCGAGTGGTCGGCGTTGACCGCGATGATGGCGAGCGGGCGGTAGCGGCCTTCGGCCAGCGCGGCTTGGGCGTCGTCCATGGGCGATTCGGCCGCGGCGTCGGGCGCGGATGCGCCCGCAGACGATCCGTGCGGCGCCGGCTCGGCGTCGATCAGCACGGCGGTCAGCTGGTGCAGGGGCGCCGGCGCGTTTGCCGGCGCGTCGAAGCCGGCCGGCAGCGCGCGCTCCAGGCTGTCGAGCGCGCTGCGTCCGCCGATCCGTTCGAGGTCGTAGCCGTTGCTCGCCTCCACGCGCTGCGCCGCGCCGAGCAGGCGCAGACCGCTGGAGACGCCGATGCGGGCGTCGGCGCCGAGGATCTGGACGCTGCAGCGCTGGCGCGGGTCGAGACGGCTCTGCTGCCAGACCGCCGGCTCGGCGTGCGCGCCGACGCCGCTGAAGCTGCCGCCGAAGCGTGCGCGGTCGTCGTTCCATTCCGGCGGGACGGTGCCGCCGGCGTAGCTCAGCAGCGCGGCGTCGCTCGCGTCGGCGTGGCCGAGCGAGAGGCCGTTGCCGAACACCATGACGGCGGCGGCCGGGCGGTCGAGCACCCAGCCGGCCTCGGTGAACACGCCGGCGGCGAGGCCGCCGGCGACCTGCATGCATTGCGCCGCGCGCGCCGCCGCCGTGACGGCCGCCTGCGCGTTGCGCGCGAATTCGGGCGTCAGGAAGAGCAGGACGCCGCTGGCGTGGCTCAGTCCGCATTTTCCCAGCGCTTCGAGCACCGCGGCTTCGGCGAGTTGCGGCAGCGCGACGTTGCCGGCGGCGAGGGCGGTGGCGATGGTCATTTTCGGGAGTCGGGGGCGGAAGGTTGGGCGGGCGGGCGTCGACGGCCGGTCAGCGGCTGCCGATTTCCGTCTTTTCCCCATATTCGCACAGGTCGCCGATCGTGCAGCGCCAGCACTCGGGCTTGCGCGCCTTGCAGACGTAGCGGCCGTGCAGGATCAGCCAGTGGTGCGCGTCGTGCCGGAATTCGGCGGGAACGGCCTTGAGCAGCTTGAGCTCGACGGCGAGCGGCGTCTTGCCCGGCGCCAGTTTCGTGCGGTTGGCGACGCGGAAGATGTGCGTGTCGACGGCGATGGTCGGTTCGCCGAAGGCGGTGTTGAGAACGACGTTGGCCGTCTTGCGGCCGACGCCGGGCAGCGCTTCGAGCGCCTCGCGCGAATGCGGCACCTCGCCGCCGTGCTGTTCGATGAGCAGGCGGCAGGTGGCGATCGTGTTCTTCGCCTTGGTCCGGTAGAGGCCGATGCGGTTGATGTACTCGGCGAGCCTTTCCTCGCCGAGGGCGAGCATCGCCTGCGGCGTCGGCGCGTCGGCGAACAGCTGGCGCGTCGCGAGGTTGACGCTCTTGTCGGTGGCCTGCGCCGAGAGCAGGACGGCGATCAGCAGCTGGAAAGGCGTCGCGTATTCGAGTTCGGTGGTCGGCGCCGGGTTGGCGGCGCGCAGGCGCGTGAAGATTTCGGCGCGCTGGGCGGCGTTCATGATCGGGAACCGTGTCAGTTGCCGGCGGCGAGCGCGGTGTCCGTCCGCAGCTGCCGGCGGGCGGCGGCGCGCGCCTCGATCCAGTTCTTCCAGGCGATCATGCAGCCGAGCAGGATGAAGGCGCCGGGCGGCAGGATGGCGAGCAGCAGGCCGGGGTAGTCGGCCGGCAGCAGCTGCAGCGGCTGCAGTCCGGGAAAGACCATGTCGATGCCGGAGAACAGCGTGCCGGCGCCGATCAGTTCGCGCAGGCCGCCGAGCAGGGCCAGCGTCCACAGCATGCCGACGCCCATGAAGACGCCGTCGAACATCGACTGCAGCGGCGGGTTCTTGTTGGCGAAGGCTTCGACGCGGGCGAGCACGATGCAGTTGGTGACGATCAGCGGGATGAAGATACCGAGCACGTTGTAGAGCTCGTGCAGGTTCGCGTTGAACAGCAGGTCGACGACGGTGACCAGCGCGGCGACGATCAGGATGAAGACCGGGATGCGGATTTCGTGCGGGATGAAGTTGCGCAGCGCGGCGACGGCGAAGCCGGAGAGCGCCATGACGATGATCGTGGCGAGCGAGAGCATGACGCCGTTGACCAGATTGGTCGTCACCGCGAGCAGCGGGCACAGGCCGAGGATCTGGACGATGCTGGTGTTCTGTTTCCAGACGCCGTTGGCGGCGATCTGGCGGAGTTCTGCGCGGGTGATCATGTCGGTTCGCCTGGCTGCGTTGCGTAGAGTCGGTCGCGGTTTTCATCGACGTATTTGGCCGCCTTGTACACCGCCTTGATTATGGCGCGCGGCGTGACCGTGGCGCCGGCCACCGAGTCGAAGCGACCGCCGTCCTTCTTCACCTTCCAGTCGCGCTCGCTCACGGTCAGCAGCGAGAGGCCGTTGAACTGGGCGATCCACGGACGTTCCTTGTTCTTGTCCTTCTTCGGCTCGATGTAGTCGCCGAGGCCGGGGGTCTCCTTGTGCTGCGTGACGCGCACGCCGGTCAGCGCGCCGTCGGCATTCACCGCGACGAGCAGGCGGATCTTGCCGGCGTAGCCGTCCGGGGCGACCGCTTCGAGGACCAGCGCGACGTCCTTGCCGCCCTTGCGCGCGCGGAAAACGGTCGACGGCACGTCGAGGCCGAGCACGGCGCTCGCCGGAATCTGCACGGTGTCCTTGAGCAGATCGTTGTCGTAGGCGCTGCGCGGCAGCACTTCGTCGATCAGCTTCATCTTCTCTTCGGCGGCCGAGGCTTCGATCGCCGGCAGCGTCCACAGGTAGGCGCCGGAGAGCAGGCCGGTGAAGCAGATGACGAAGACGAAGAGGATGACGGCGGTGCGCGTCGCCATCTTGACGGCCGTCGGTGCCTTGGGCTTGTGCGTCATTTTTCGTTCTTCATGCCGAAGATGGGCGGCTGCGTGTACATGTCGATCAGCGGCACGCAGATATTGACGAGCAGGACGGCGAAGGCGACGCCGTCGGGGTAGCCGCCGAACACGCGGATGACGTAGGCGAGCAGGCCGGCGGCGAAGCCGAAGACGAACTTGCCCTTCGGCGTCGTGCAGCCGGAGACCGGGTCGGTGACGATGAAGAAGGCGCCGAGCATGGCGCCGCCCGAGAAGAGGTGGAACAGCGGGCCGGCGAACTGCGCCGGGTTCCACAGCCAGAGCGCGCCGGCGAGCAGCGTGATGCCGCCGATGAAGCCGAGCGGGGCGTGCCAGCTGACGATGCCGCGCTTCCACAGCCACAGGCCGCCGATCAGGTAGCCGGCGGCGACCCATTCCCAGCCGCGCCCGGCGAAGTTGCCGAAGATGTCCTGGTTGGCGAGCAGCGCCGGTACGTCGACGGCGCCTTCGCCGAGCTTGAGCGCGGTCTTGATCGCGTCGAGCGGCGTCGCGCCGGTCATCGCGTCGACGCGCGCGGCGAGGCCGAAGACGATGTCGATCTGCTCGCCGAAGCTCGTCTTGAGGCCGAGCGCCGGCCACTGCGACATCAGCGCCGGGAAGGAGACGATGCACACGGCGAAGGCGATCATCGCCGGGTTGAAGGGGTTCTGGCCGAGGCCGCCGTACAGGTGCTTGGCGACCACGATGGCGAACAGGACGCCGACGACGAGCAGCCACCAGGGCGCGAGCGGCGGGAAGGTGAGCGCGATCAGCCAGGCGGTGACGACGGCCGAGCCGTCGCCGAGGAAGAGGCCGAGCGGCTTGTCGCGCAGCTTGAGCATGGCGGCCTCGGCGGCCAGCGCGGCGAGCGTCGCGATGGCCAGCTGGACGAGGACGATCGGGCCGATCAGCCAGATGTAGGCGGCGATGCCGGGCAGCAGCGCGGCCAGCACCTGTAGCATGACGCGCTGCACGCTGGCGGTCTTCAGCAGATAGGGCGGGGTGGTGAAGTCCATCATTGGTTCTGCTGCTCCTGCGCGGCGTCCGTCGCTGGCGGTGCGCTGCGTTCCGGTTGTTCGGCCTGCAGCGGCGCGCGGCGCGCCTCGATCTCGGCGATCTCCTTCTGCTGCGCCGGCGTCAGCCGGTCGGTGTTCTTCGGCTGCACGGCCTCGCGCTGCTGGCGCGCGCGCTCGATGGCGGCGGCGATCGTCGCCTTCTTGACGGCTTCGGCGTCGAGCGGCGCGGCGGCCGGTGCGCCGCCGTCCGCTGCCGCTGGCGCGCCTATGCCGGCGTCGGCGGCCGGTGCGGCGGGGGCGGGTTCGGCCTTCTTCTCGGCCGCCTTGGCCGCGGCGGCCTTGGCCAGACGTTCGGCCTTCTCGGCCTTTTCGCGTTCGTCGCGCAGGTTGCGGAACTCGAAGCGCGCCTTCGCCGTGTCGGCGGCGTTCTTTTCGCGCTCGCGCGCCCAGATTTCGCTCTTCGCGAAGCGGAAGTACTGCACGAGCGGGATGCGCGAGGGGCAGACGTAGCTGCAGCAGCCGCACTCGATGCAGTCGAAGATGCTGTATTCCTGCGTCTTGCCGAAGTTTTTGGCGCGCGCGAACCAGTACAGCTCGAAGGGCTGCAGTTCGTGCGGGCAGGCCTTGGCGCATTCGCCGCAGCGGATGCACGGCATTTCCGGCGCCTTCGGCGGGAACAGCGTCGGCGATCCGGCGATGATGCAGTTGGTGGCCTTGACCAGCGGCGCGTCGGGCGAGGGCATTTCGAAGCCCATCATCGGGCCGCCCATCAGGTAGCCGTCGGTGTCGGCCTTCGGCTGGCCGAGCGCGACGAATTCGGCGAGCGGCGTGCCGATCAGGACTTCCCAGTTGCGCGGCTGCGCGACGTTGCCGGTCAGCGTGACGATGCGCGAGATGACCGGTTCGCCGTGCGCGACGGCGCGCCAGGCGGTGTAGGCGGTGGCGACGTTGAAGCACTGCACGCCGAGTTCGGTCGAGCGCTTGGCGGCCGGCACTTCCTTGCCGGTCAGCACGCGGATCAGCTGCTTGGCGCCGCCGGCCGGGTAGCGCGTCGGTACGGCGATCACCGCAAAATCCTCGCCGAGCGCCTGCACCGCGCGCTTCATCGCGGCGACGGCTTCCGGCTTGTTGTCTTCGATGCCGATCAGCACGCGCTTCGGGCGCAGCAGGTCGCGGAAAAGGCCGACGCCGCGCACGACGTCCTCGGCGCGCTCGCGCATCAGGAGGTCGTCGCAGGTGATGTAGGGTTCGCACTCGGCGCCGTTGATCACCAGCTCTTCCATCGGCACGGTTTTCGACGCGCTGAGCTTGGCGTGGCTCGGGAAGACGGCGCCGCCGAGGCCGACGACGCCGGCGTCGCGCAGCATCTCGCGCACCGTTTCCGGGGCCAGCGCCTTGTAGTCGACCGGCGTGCGCGTTATCCATTCGTCGCGGCCGTCCGGCTCGATGATCACCGACAGCGTTGGCAGGCCCGAGGGGTGGGGGGCGACGCGCTCTTCGACGGCGAGCACGGTGCCCGAGGTCGGCGCATGCACGGCGGACGAAATCCAGCCGTCGGCGCCGCCGATCTTCTGCCCCTTGAGGACGCGCTCGCCGGGCGCGACGAGCGGGTCCGGCGTGCCGCCGATGCTCTGGTGCAGCGGAACGATCAGGCGCGTCGGCAGCGGCGCGACGGCGATCGGCAGGCCGACCGATTGCGTCTTGTTGGTCTGCGGCTTGACGCCGCCCTTGAATTTGAAGAGTCGTTGCAGCATGGCGGTCTCAGGCGGCTTGCCGGAGCGGCTTGATCTCGATCACCGGGTATTTCCATTTCCAGTTGTCGATGTTCTCGGCGATCGCTTCCATGCGGATGCATTCGACCGGGCAGGGGGGGACGCACAGTTCGCAGCCGGTGCACAGGCTTTCGACGATGGTGTGCATCTGCTTGGCGGCGCCGACGATGGCGTCGACCGGGCAGGCCTGGATGCACAGCGTGCAGCCGATGCAGGTCTGCTCGTCGATGACGGCGACCTGCTTGGGTTTTTCCTCGGCGTCGAGCGGCTTGGCTTCGCGCCCGAGCAGGTCGGCCAGGCGCTGCACGCCCTCCATGCCGCCCGGCGGGCACAGGTTGATGTCGGCCTCGCCCTTCGAGATGGCTTCGGCGTAGGGCTTGCAGCCCGGGTAGCCGCACTGGCCGCACTGCGTCTGCGGCAGGATCGCGTCGATCTTGTCGACCAGCGGGTCGCCCTCGACCTTGAACTTGATCGAGGCGTAGCCGAGCGCGGCGCCGAGGACGACGGCGCCGAGCGCCATGATGAGGATGGCGGTGAGCATTATTGGTACTTGTCGAGGCCGGCGAAGCCCATGAAGGCGAGCGACATCAGGCCGGCGGTGATCATGGCGATGGCGGTGCCCTTGAAGTGGAGCGGCACGTCGGCGCCCTCGATGCGCTCGCGCATGCCGGCGAAGAGGACGAGCACCAGCGAGAAGCCGACCGCGCTGCCGGCGCCGAAGAGCAGCGAGTCGATGAAGTCGTGCTTGTTGGCGACGTTGAGCAGCGGCACGCCGAGCACGGCGCAGTTGGTGGTGATCAGCGGCAGGTAGATGCCGAGCACCTGATGCAGGACCGGGCTGGTCTTCTGGATGACCATTTCGGTGAGCTGCACGATGGCCGCGATGGTGACGATGAAGGACAGCGTGCGTAGGTACTCGAGCCCGAAGGGCATCAGCAGGTAGTGGTCGATGACGTAGCTGGCGCCGGTCGCCACGGTGAGCACGAAAGTGGTCGCCGCCCCCATCCCGAACGCCGTTTCCAGCTTGCGCGAGACGCCCATGAAGGGGCACAGGCCGAGAATTTTCACCAGGACGACGTTATTGACGAGAACGGCGCCGATGACGATGAACAGGTAGTGGGTCATGGTGTGGGCGGGGGGAGGGCGCGGGGGCTTTCCGAATTCGGCGGCTGCGGTTCAACCACTTGTTTCGTGCGCTTACCGCGCACGCCGGCGGGCGATCTCGGCCGCCGCCTCGCCGACCAGTTCCGGTCCGCGATAGATGAAGCCCGAGTAAAACTGCACCAGACTGGCGCCGGCCTCGATCTTGGCTGCCGCGTCGGCGCCGCTCATGATGCCGCCGACGCCGATGATCGGCACTTCGCCGGCCAGCGCCGTCGCCAGCTTGCGCAGCACGGCCGTCGACAGGTCGAAGACCGGGGCGCCGGAGAGGCCGCCGGCTTCGGAGGCGTTCGGGAAACCTTCAATGCCGGCGCGCGAGAGCGTCGTGTTGGTGGCGATCACGCCGTCCATGCGGTGCTGGCGCAGCAGGTCGGCGATCGCCTGGATCTGCGCGTCGTCAAGGTCGGGGGCGATCTTCAGGGCGAGCGGCACGTACTTGCCGTGCTTGTCGGCGAGCCGCGCCTGCTCCGCCTTGAGGGCGCCGAGCAGGGCGTCGAGCGCGTCGTCCTTCTGCAGTTCGCGCAGGTTCTTGGTGTTTGGGCTGGAGATGTTGACCGTGACGTAGCTCGCCGCGCTGTAAACGCGTTCGAGGCAGATCAGATAGTCGTCGGCGGCCTTTTCGATCGGCGTGTCGAAGTTCTTGCCGATGTTGATGCCGAGGATGCCGCCGCGCTTCGGGAACTGGGCCGCCGCGACGTTGGCCAGCAGTTTGTCGACGCCGTCGTTGTTGAAGCCCATGCGGTTGATGATGGCCTGCTTCTCGGGGATGCGGAACAGGCGCGGGCGCGGGTTGCCGGGCTGCGGGCGCGGCGTGATCGTGCCGATTTCGAGAAAGCCGAAACCGAGCGCGGCGAGGGCGTCGATGTGGTCGCCGTTCTTGTCCAGCCCGGCGGCGAGGCCGACCGGGTTGGGGAAGCGCAGCCCCATGACCTCGACCGGATCGGCCGGAACGGGCTTGGCGAGCAGGCAGGCGATGCCGGCGGAGTTGAGGAAACCGACGCCGGACATGCCGATGCCGTGGGCGGACTCCGCGTCGAGCGCGAAGAAGAATTTGCGGATGAGGGGATAGAGCATGGGCGCGATTTTACCGCATCGCAGCAGGGGGCGGGGCACGGCGCGACGCTCCGCTGCCGGGGGCGGCTGCGTCGGGATGTAGAATCGGGGGCGTTCGCAACGGGCGCTATGCGAGGAAGGTCGATCGGCGATGAGTTGGCGGAGATGGGAACGGTTCCAGGCGCTGCTGCGCAGGGAGGTGGTCCAACTGGCGACGGTCAACGCCAGCGACCGGCGCTGGCAGATGCCGTTCTGCGCCGCCCTGGCTTCCGGCCTGCCGCTCCTGCTCGGCGCCTGGTTCGATCATCTGGAGTACGGACTCGTCTCGTCGCTGGGCGGGCTGGTTTTCCTCTATTCGCCCGATACGCCGCTCTCGCACCGCATGGTGTCGCTGATGGCCTGCGCTTTCGGCATGAGCGCCTGTTACGCGCTGGGAGTGATGAGCCACTTCTTTCCGCTGCTGCTGGTGCCGATGCTGACCTTCATCGCCATCCTGGTCTCGATGGTTTGCCGCTTCTACGTGCTCGGACCGCCGGGCAGCCTGTTCTTCATCATGGCCGCCGCGATCGGCGCCTATTCGCCGGTCGAGGTGCTGCAGGTGCCCCTGTTCGTCGGCTTGCTGACCATGGGGGCGCTGCTGGCCTGCCTGATTGCCTTCTTCTACGGCGTTTACGCCGTGCGCCGGCAGGCGCCGCCGCCGGTCAGGCCGCTGCCGTGGGCGACCTTCGATTTCGTCGTTTTCGATTCGATCGTCATCGGCGGCTTCGTCGGTATCTCGCTGGCCCTGGCGCAGGCCTTGCAACTCGAGCGTCCCTACTGGGTGCCGGTGAGCTGTCTGGCCGTCATCCACGGCGCTTCGCTGCGCGCCGTGTGGACCAAGCAGGTGCATCGCATCGTCGGCACCGGCGTCGGCCTGTTGCTGTCCTGGGGATTGCTGACGCTGCCGCTCGATAAATGGAGCGTCTCGCTGGCGATGATGCTGCTCGCTTTCGTGATCGAGACCCTGGTCGTGCGGCACTACGGGCTGGCGGCGGTCTTCATCACGCCGCTGACCATCCTGCTCGCCGAAGCCGGCCGCCTCGGGCACGGCTCGCCGGAGGCGATCCTGCAGGCGCGCCTGTTCGATACCGTGCTCGGTGCGGTCGTCGGGCTGCTCGGCGGCGTCTGCCTCCATAGTCCGCGCTTTCGCGCCGTCCTCGGCCGCCAGATCCGGCGTTTTTCTCCGTCGCGCCTGCTGCCGTGACCCTGCGTGCGGCGGTTCAGCCCGCTGCGAGGTCAGCTTCGTCCAGGTCGCGCCACTCGCCGCCGATCAGGCCTTCGATCGGCCGGAAGTTCGATTTGTAGGCCATTTTCCGGCTGTCGCGTATCCAGTAGCCGAGGTAGAGGTGGGGCAGGCGGTTGGCCTCGCACTGGGCGATCTGCCAGAGGACGTTGTAGGTGCCGTAGCTGGCGCCGGCGACGTCCGGGTCGTAGAAGGTGTAGACCGAGGAAAGGCCGTCGTTGAGCACGTCGATGATGCTGACCATGCGCAGCACGCCGTTTTCCGAGAACTCGACGAGGCGGGTGTCGACGCGGCTCTGCAGCAGGAAGTGCGAATACTGCTCGTGGCTGTCCTGGTCCATGCCGCCGCCGGCGTGGCGCGCCGACTGGTAGCGCAGGTAGAGTTCGTAGTGGTCGTCGAAGAAGCCGAGCGGCAGTTCGCGCGCCTGCAGGCCGCCGTGTGCCTTGAGGCTGCGCCGCTGCGCGCGGTTGGGCTGGAAGCGGGCGACCGGCAGGCGCACCGGGATGCAGGCGCGGCATTCGTCGCAGTGCGGGCGGTAGGTGAAGACGCCGCTGCGGCGGAAACCGGCGCGCACCAGTTCGCCGTACACCTCGACGTTGATCAGGTGCGTCGGCGTCGCGACCTGCGAGCGCGCCAGCCTGTCCGGCAGATAGCTGCAGGCATAGGGGGCGGTCGCGTAGAACTGCAGCAGCGAGAACGGCAGTTCGGAGTCGTTGAGCCGGGACATTTCCTGAGCTTCCTCGGTCTTCTTCAGTTCCAGGGCGCGCGCGCGCCATCGACCGGCCAGAGGGCGGGCGCCACAGCGGCCTCCGTGAGTTCGCGCAGGCGGACGATGAAGTCGCTGCGGGGAATTTCGCGGGCGCCGAGCGAGGCGAGATGCGGCGTGTTCATCTGGCAATCTATCATGGCGAATCCGTGCGCTTCAAGGAAGCGGGCGAGATGGGCCGCGGCGATTTTCGAGGCGTCGGTCGCGTGCGCGAACATCGATTCGCCGTAAAACATGCGGCCGATGGCGAGCCCGTACAGCCCGCCGACCAACGTCCCATCCACCCAGGTTTCGACCGAATGCGCGTAGCCGAGTTCGTGCAGCCGGCGATAGGCCTGCTGCATTTCACGCGTGATCCAGGTGCCTGCCTGCTCGGCGCGCGGAGTATCGGCGCAGGCGGCGATGACGGCCGCGAAGGCGCTGTCGAGGCGCACTTCGTAGCGCCCGGCGCGCAGCGTGCGGCGCAGCGAGCGCGAAATCCTGAATTCGGCGGGGAAGAGGACCATGCGCGGGTCCGGACTCCACCACAGGATAGGCTCGCCGGCCGCGAACCAGGGGAAGATGCCGTGCCGGTAGGCGTCGAGAATGCGCTCCGGCGACAGGTCGCCGCCGGCGCAGAGCAGGCCGTTCGGGTCGGCGAGCGCCCGCGCGAGGGGCGGAAAGGGCGCGTCGCCGACCAGCCAGGGGATCATTGCGAGAAGTGGACGGGGGCGACCGGCGTTACGCCGCGCGGCGGGAAGGCGCGCGTCGGCGTCTTGAAGGCGACGACGTGGTCGACGTCGAGCTTGATGCCGATCCGTTCGCCGAGCGCGTGGTTGTGGTGCGAGGGAACCAGCGACAGGACTTCGGCGCCGCTCGTCAGGCGCAGCGTGTAGAGGATGTCGGCGCCGCGGAAGGCCTTGTGCAGGACTTCCGCCTTCAGGCCGCTGCGGTCGTCGTGAACGATGTCGTCCGGGCGCAGCAGCACCTCGACGCCGCAGCCCTTGCCGCAGGTGCCGCAGCCCTGGCCGCATTCGAGCGGCACCTTCGATTCGAGGCGGCCGAGTTCGACTTCGACGCAGTGTCCGTCGATCACCATGCCGGGCAGGAAGACGCCCTGGCCGACGAAGTCGGCGACGAAGCGATTGGCCGGGCGGTGGTAGAGGTTGTACGGCGTGTCCCACTGCTGGATCAGGCCGTCGGCCATGACGCCGATCTCGTCGGCCATGGCGAAGGCTTCGTTCTGGTCGTGCGTGACGAGGACGGCGGTGATGCCCTGGCTCTTGAGGATGTCGCGCACTTCGTGCGAGAGGCGTTCGCGCAGGTCGACGTCGAGGTTGGAGAAGGGCTCGTCGAGGAGGATCAGCTGCGGGCGCGGCGCCAGCGCGCGGGCCAGCGCGACGCGCTGCTGCTGGCCGCCGGAAAGTTCGTGCGGATACTTGCCGCCCTGACCGCCGAGGCCGACCGTGGCGAGCAGTTCGTCGACGCGCGTACCGCGCTCGGCGGCGCGCGTGCCGCGCAGGCCGAAGCCGATGTTCTCGGTCACCGTGAGGTGCGGGAACAGCGCGTAGTCCTGGAAGACCATGCCGATGCGCCGGTGCTCGGGCGGCACGCGGAAGCCGGCGCGGCTGACCGTGCGGCCTTCGACGCGAATTTCGCCGGCGGCGATTTCCTCGAAGCCGGCGATGCAGCGCAGCAGCGTCGTCTTGCCGCAGCCCGAGGGGCCGAGCAGGCAGGCGATGCTGCCGGCGTCGACGCGGAAGTCCACGCCGTTCACGACGGTGTGCTTGCCGTAGCGCTGGATGATGCCTTCGAGTTCGAGGTGGTGGGCCATCGGGGAAAGACTCATGTTTCTGGATTGGAGTTGGAATCGGCAGGGACCCCGGACCGGGAAGGCGGCGCGGCGCGAGGCAGCTTGAAGAATAACTGCTGCACAAGGGGCGGCTCAATTATAATTCGCATTCAGAACGCCAACGAATGAAAACAGTCCGCTTCAATTCCCTGCTCGCGATTTCAGCGACCGTCGCCGCCCTGGTCGGCCTGCCGGTGGCAAGCGTTCTGGCGAATATCTTCAGCGGCGGCACCGGCGACACCTGGGCGCACCTTGCCGCGACCGTCCTTCCCGAGTACGTGAGCAATACGCTGTGGCTGTGCCTCGGCGTCGGTTGCGGCGTCATCGTCCTCGGCGTCGCCACCGCCTGGCTGACCGCCATGCACGACTTTCCCGGCCGGCGCTTCTTCGAGTGGGGGCTGGTCCTGCCGCTCGCCGTGCCGGCCTACGTGCTGGCCTACGTCTATACCGACTTCCTGCAGTTCGTCGGCCCCCTGCAGACCTGGCTGCGCGACACCTTCGGCTGGAGCAAGGCCGACTACTGGTTCCCCGATGTGCGCAGCCTGGGCGGCGCCGTGACGATGTTCGTCTTCGTGCTCTATCCCTACGTCTACATGCTGGCGCGCACGGCCTTCATCGAGCGCGCCAGCGGCATGCTCGAAGCGGCGCGCACGCTGGGGCAGGGCGCCTGGCGCAGCTTCTTCCGCGTCTCGCTGCCGCTCGCCCGGCCGGCGGTCGCCGCCGGCGCGACGCTGGCGCTGATGGAAACGCTGGCCGATTACGGTACGGTTTCCTATTTTGGCGTGCAGACCTTCACGACCGGCATCTACCGCGCCTGGTTCTCGCTCGGCGACCGTATCGCCGCGGCGCAGCTGGCGGCGGCGCTGCTCGGTTTCGTCGTCCTGCTGCTCGCGCTGGAGCGCTTTTCGCGCGGCCGTGCGCGCTTCCACAACACGACCGGGCGCAACCGGCCGATGGCCGGCCGGCGCCTGCGCGGCTGGCACGCGGCGGCGGCGACGCTGGTCTGCGCCCTTCCCCTGTGCGTCGGCTTCCTGCTGCCCGCCGGCCTGCTGCTGCGTCTGGCGCTGCTCGAGGGCGACGCGCAGTTCGGCGAGCGCTTCATCGGCCTGGCGCGCAACAGCTTCGTGCTGGCCGGCCTGACCGCCTGCATCGCGGTCGGCCTCGCGCTGCTGCTGGCGTACGGCGCACGTCTGTCGAAGGGCGTGCCGGCGCGCGCGCTGAACCGGCTGGTCGGACTCGGCTACGCGGTGCCCGGGTCGGTGATCGCGGTCGGCGTGCTGATTCCGGTGACGCGCCTCGACAACTGGCTGGCCGGGCAGTGGCAGCTGTGGTTCGGCAGCAATCCGGGGCTTCTGCTCACCGGCGGCATCGCCGCGCTGGTCTATGCCTACCTCGTGCGCTTTCTGGCGGTCGCCCTGCAGTCGGTCGGATCCAGCCTGTCGAAGATCACGCCGAGCATGGACGATGCGGCGCGCAGCCTCGGGCTGGGGCAGGGCGAGACCCTGCGCCGGGTGCACCTGCCGATGCTGCGCGGCAGCCTGTTCACCGCCGCGCTGCTGGTTTTCGTCGATGTGATGAAGGAGCTGCCGGCGACGCTGGTGATGCGTCCCTTCAACTTCGACACGCTCGCCACGCAGGCCTATACGCTGGCCTCCGACGAACGGCTCGCCGAGGCGTCGACGGCGGCGCTGGCCATCGTCGCGGTCGGCCTGCTGCCCCTGATGGCACTGTCGCGCCAGATCGCGCGCAGCCGGCGCTGAGCTTTCGCCGCTCTCCCGCTTCTTCTGCCGCGCGGCTGCCGGGCTACTGCCCTCTCCGTCGCCTCAATTCCCTCCCAAGGCGAGATTCCGAGGCGAGATTCCGAGGCGAAGGGGCGCGAAATTCCCGCGCCCAAACGAAAACGCCCCGCCGATTTCCGGCGGGGCGTCGTTTTTGCGGCGTCCGATGCTCAGCGGTAGCCGGCGCGATCGAAGATCATCTGGGCCTTGGCGCGCTGCTTGGCCAGCGCGCCGACTTCCAGCGTATCGGCCTTGAACTTGCCGAGCGCGTCGAGCGCGGGGTTGGCGACTTTGACGCTGGGGACCGAAGGCCACTCGTTGTTGCCGTCGGCGAAATAGCGCTGCGCGTCGTCGCTCGCCAGGTATTCGAGGAATTTCACGGCGGCTTCCTTGTGCGGTGCGTGCTTCAGCATGCCGCCGCCGGAAACGTTGATGTGCGTGCCGACGCCCTGCTGGTCGGGCCAGACGACGCCGACGCGTTCCATGATCTTCTTGTCCTCGGCCTTTTCGGAGCGCATCAGGCGCGCCACGTAGTAGGTGTTGGAGACCGTAACGGCGCACTCGCCGGCGGCGACCGCCTTGATCTGGTCGGTGTCGCCGCCCTTCGGCGCGCGCGCGAAGTTGGCGACGACGCCCTTGGCCCATTCCTCGGCCTTGGCTTCGCCCTGGTGCGCGATGATCGAGGCCATCAGCGACAGGTTGTACGGGTGCGAGCCCGAGCGCGAACAGACCTTGCCCTTCAGCTTGGGATTGGCGAGGTCGGCGTAGTTGCGAACGTCGTCGGCCTGCAACGCGCTCTTGGCGAAGACGATGACGCGCGCGCGGGTCGAGAACGAGAACCAGTCGTCGGTGCGCAGGTGGGCCGGGATGCGCGATTCGAGCAGCTGCGACTTGATCGGGGCGAACAGGCCGAGATCGTGCGCCGCGGCGAGGCGCGAGGCGTCCACGGTGAGGAGGATGTCGGCCGGGCTGTTGGCGCCTTCGTTCTTGATGCGCTCGAGCAGTTCGTCTTCCTTGCCTTCGATCCGGTTGATCTTGATGCCGGTCTGCTTGGTGAAATCGGCGTAAAGCGCTTCGTCGGTCTGATAGTGGCGGGCCGAGTAGAGGTTGAGGACCTTTTCCTCGGCGACGGCGCCGCCGGCGAGCGCGGTGCCCAGGGCGAGGGTGAGCAGAGACTGCTTGAGCAGGGATTTCATCACGTGGCTCCGTTTGAACAAATGAGAATTGATATCAGCGGGCCAGATCATAGCGGAAGGTGAATGCTTCGTAAATGAGAACGGTTCTTGGAGTGTCGGGCTGAACAGGCAAGAAAAAAGACGCCGCAGCGTCTTTTCGGAGGTCGTCGTTTCGAAGCGGATCAGCGCTCGACGATGCGGCGGGCGCCGTTGTAGCGCTTGACCCAGTAGCCCTGGCGCATGTCCTCGACACGGACTTCGGCGCCGGTGCGCGGCGCGTGCAGGAAGCGGTTGTCGCCGAGATAGATGCCGACGTGCGAGAAGGCGCGGCGCATGGTGTTGAAGAAAACGAGGTCGCCGGGCTTCAGTTCGCGGCGGTCGACCTTTTCGCCGACTTCGCTCTGTTCCTTGGCCGTGCGCGGCAGCAGGAGGCCGACCGCATCCTTGAACACCAGCTGGACGAAGCCGCTGCAATCGAGCCCGCTGTCCGGGTCGGTGCCGCCGTGGCGGTAGTTGATGCCGACGAGCTCCAGCCCCTTGAGGATCAGGTCCTGCGCGCTGCTCGTATAGCGCTCGAACAGGGAAAGTTCTTCCGCGGGCTTCTGCTGCTCGGTGGCGTGGGCGCCGGAGGCCGCCGTGAAGGCGATGCAGGCGGCAGCGAGCAGGGTGGCGAGGGGCTTGTTGAAATGCATGGGGCCGAAATCTATTAGAAAAATCAATGGATGTAAACCCGTGCGGGCCTCATGGCCAAGTTCCGGGCGCGTGAATTTCCATGAGCTTTTTCAGACAACTGCATGAAATTCCGGGAATAGTCGCTCAAAGGCGGCGACCGTGATTTTGTGCACAGCAATACGCGAAATTTGGCGAACGGAGTATATTTTCGGCACCAGCAGCGGGCTGGATCGCACGGCCTGCGGGCGGATGCGGGATATACCGTCCCGGGCGTATTTCGAAAGCGCGAGAAATTGCGCTTATAATCCGTAATTATGAATTAGGGTTCGGATTCCGCGTGGGCGCGTCGGGTGTGCGCCTGGCGAAGCGGTCCGACGGTTCCTTTCTCGGGGGTATGCGCATGAGTCCGTTCAAGGCTTATCTGATTGAAGAGCAGGATGGCAGGACGCACAGCGGCTTCGTCACGCTGGACGAAGCGCAGCTCGACGCGGGCGAGGTGACGATCAAGGTCGCCTACTCCAGCATCAATTTCAAGGATGCGCTGGCGGCGACCGGCGCCGGCAGGATCATCCGCCGCTTCCCCTGCGTCGGCGGCATCGATCTTTCCGGCGTCGTCGAGAAGAGCGCCGATCCGCGCTTCAAACCGGGTGATCCGGTGATCGCCACGAGTTTCGACATCGGCGTCGCGCATCACGGCGGCTACGCCGAATACGCCCGCGTGCCGGCCGATTGGGTCGTGCCGCTGCCGGCCGGGCTTTCGCTGTTCGAGGCGATGGCGCTCGGCACCGCCGGTTTCACCGCGGCGCTCGGTATCGTGCGCATGGAGGAAAACGGACTGACGCCGGCCAAGGGGCCGGTCGTCGTGAGCGGCGCGACCGGCGGCGTCGGCAGCCTGGCGGTCGACATGCTGGCGCGCCTCGGCTACGCGGTGACGGCGCTGACCGGCAAGGAGAGCGAGGTCGACTACCTCAAGCGCCTCGGCGCCGGGGAAGTCGTGCTGCGCTCGTCGCTCGACCTCGCGCGCATCCGCCCGCTCGACAAGGCGCGCTGGGCCGGCGCGGTCGACAACCTGGGCGGCGACGTGCTTGCCTGGATGGCGAGCACGATGCAGCAGGGCGGGACGATCGCCAGCATCGGGCTGGCCGCGAGCACCGCGCTCAACACGACGGTGATGCCCTTCATCCTGCGCGGCGTCAGCCTGCTCGGCATCGACTCGGGCTACATCCGCGAGCCGTACCGCAGCGGCGTCTGGCGGCGTCTGGCGAGCGACCTGCGGCCGCCGCATCTGGGCGAGATGGCGCGCGCGATTCCGTTCGACGCCTTGCCCGGCGCATTCGCCGATTTCATCGAGGGGCGCGCCCGCGGGCGCGTCGTGGTCGAGATCGGCGGCGCCTGATCCGCGCCCGGACCGGCTGGGATAGAGAGGGATAGCGCTCATGGACGACACGACGCAGCAGCCCCGTATCCTGATCGTCGACGATTCGCGCATGGTGCGCGCGACGATCATCAAGCGCATCCGCGACTTCTACGACTTCCGCGAGGAGGCCGACGGCGAGGCGGGGTGGCAGGCGCTGGTGCTCGATCATTCGATCCAGCTCGTGATCACCGATCTGTCGATGCCGGTGCTCGACGGCTTCGGCCTGCTCGGCCGCATCCGCGGCTCGCGTCTGGCCCGCATCCGCGACATGCCGGTGCTGATGATCTCCGGCGACGAGGAGGAGGCGCGCGAGCGCGCCAAGGCGCTCGGCGTTTCGGACTTCATCGCCAAGGGCATCGGCGCGGCCGAATTGCTGGCGCGCATCGATTCGCTGGTCAAGCTGGCGCAGACGCAGAACCGGCTCAAGGAAAACCGCGAGCAGCAGGTGCAGGACGCCGAGACCGGCCTGTTCACCCGCAAATACATCGAATTGCAGGCGGCGCAGGCGATGTCGCACGCAATGCGCCACGACAGCCAGGTGAGCGCGATGGTGCTCGGTTTCGACCGCTACGCCGCGCTGCGTGACGAGCACGGCGAAAGCGTGGTGAAGCAGCTGCAGTTGAGCTTCACCAAGATGCTGTCGGGCAAGATGCGCAAGGAGGACAGCCTCGGGCACTTCGCCGGCAGCCAGTTCGCCGTCGTCTCGCCGGGCACCTCGCACACGGCCTGCGAGTCTTTCGCCGGGCGCCTGCGCGAGGCGATCGAGAGCGCCAACATCGCGGTGCATGGCCAGCGCCTGCAGGTCTCGATCAGCGTCGGCGTGGCCAACAGCCCGGCCGACAGCGTGACCTCGGCCGGCGCGCTGCTCGAACTGGCCGGCGCGCGCCTGAAGGCGGCGCAGCAGGCCGGCGGCAATCAGGTGATCGGCTGCATGGGCAAGCCGCCCGCCGTCGCGGCGGTGCCCAGCTTCGCGCACGCCGTCGAGCTGCTCAAGTCTGGCCGCGAGGGTTCGCTGCTGCCGCATCTCGCCGAGCTGGGGCGGCAGGCGCTGCCGCTGCTGCGCCTGCTGGACAGGGAATTGAAGCTGGGTCTGCCGCTGGCGGACATCGAACAAGGGTTGCTTGACCGGGCGCGGGAAGCCAAAGACGCCGGGCAGGATTCGCTATAGATCAGCAGTGCAGGGTAATCACGTTCAGCAAGAGGGAGCCACATGACGTCCATCAAAGAATTTCACCGCCAATCCATCGAGCAGCCCGACGCCTTCTGGGGCGAGCAGGCCAAGTTGATCGACTGGCACAAGCCGTACACGCAGACGCTCGATTTTTCGCGTCCGCCGTTCGCCAAGTGGTTCGTCGGCGGCGAAACCAACCTGTGCTACAACGCGGTCGACCGGCACGCCGCCAAGCGCCCGAACGACCGCGCGCTGGTCTTCATTTCGACCGAAACCGACGTCGAGAAGGTCTACACCTTCGCCGAGCTGAAGCAGGAAGTGATGCGCATGGCCGCCATCATGCAGAGCCTCGGCGTCGGCAAGGGCGACCGCGTCCTGATCTACATGCCGATGATCGCCGAAGCGGCCTTCGCCATGCTCGCCTGCGCCCGCATCGGCGCCATCCACTCGGTCGTGTTCGGCGGCTTCGCCTCGGGCTCGCTGGCGACCCGCATCGACGACGCCGAACCCAAGCTGATCGTTTCCTCCGAGGCCGGCATGCGCGGCGGCAAGGCCGTTCCGTACAAGCACCTGCTCGACGAGGCGATCGACTTGGCGACGAAGAAGCCGGCCAAGGTGCTGATGATCGACCGCGGGCTCGACAAGAGCTTCAACAAGGTCGAAGGGCGCGACGTCGATTACGCCGCCCTGCGCGCCCAGTTCATGGGCGCCGAAGTGCCGGTCACCTGGCTCGAATCGAACGAGCCCTCGTACATCCTCTACACCTCGGGCACCACCGGCAAGCCGAAGGGCGTGCAGCGCGACACCGGCGGCTACTGCGTGGCGCTCGCCGCGTCGATGAAGCACATCTTCTGCGGCGGCGAGGGCGAGACGATGTTCTCGACCTCGGACATCGGCTGGGTCGTCGGCCACTCCTACATCATCTACGGCCCGCTGATCGCCGGCATGGCGACGATCATGTACGAAGGCACGCCGCTGCGTCCGGACGCCGGCATCTGGTGGAAGATCGTCGAGGACTACAAGGTCACGGTGATGTTCTCGGCGCCGACCGCCGCCCGCGTCCTGAAGAAGCAGGATCCGGCCTTCATGCACAAGTACGACCTGTCGACGCTCAAACATCTGTTCCTCGCCGGCGAGCCGCTCGACCAGCCGACGCACGAGTGGATCCAGGGCGAACTCAAACTGCCGGTGATCGACAACTACTGGCAGACCGAGACCGGCTGGCCGATGCTCTCGGCGATGCCCGGCGTGGAAAAGACGCCGATCAAGTTCGGCACGCCGAGCTTCCCGGTCTACGGCTACAACCTGAAGATCTTCCGCGAAGACGGCAGCGAGTGCGACGCCAACGAAAAGGGCATCGTCGGCATCATGCCGCCGCTGCCGCCCGGCTGCCTGTCGACGGTGTGGGGCGACGATCCGCGCTTCGTGTCGACCTATTTCTCGCTGTTCAAGGAGCCGCAGGTCTACTCCTCGTTCGACTGGGGCATCCGCGACGAAGAGGGCTACCACTACATCCTCGGCCGCACCGACGACGTGATCAACGTCGCCGGCCACCGTCTCGGCACGCGCGAGATCGAGGAAGCCGTGCAGGGCCACAGCGCGATCGCCGAAGTCGCCGTCGTCGGCGTCGCCGACCAGCTCAAGGGGCAGATGCCGATGGCCTTCGCCGTGGTCAAGGACGCGGCGCGCATCGCCACGCCCGAGCTGCGCGCCGCGCTCGAGAAGGAAGTGATGAAGCAGGTCGACGAGAGCCTCGGCGCCATCGCCCGCCCGAGCCGCGTACACTTCCTCACCGTGCTGCCCAAGACGCGTTCCGGCAAGCTGCTGCGCCGCTCGATCCAGGCGCTGGCCGAGGGCCGCGATCCGGGCGACCTGACGACGATCGAGGACCCGGCCGCGCTCGAGCAGCTCAAGCTGGCGCTCGGCATCGCCTGACCTGACGCAATGCGCGATCCGGGCGTGATCCAGATCAAGCAATAACGAAACCCGTACCGCTATCATTCGCCTGCCGCCCTTCGGGGCTGCAGGCGAATTTTTTTCCGCCGGGCCGCTCCAAGGCAAGGACTCCCCTCGGAGGCTGCGCCGCCGCGCAGCGCGAAACGGGGGGCTTTTTTTGGCGAGTCGCGCTTTCTGCCGCACCGCCGTCTTACGGGAAACGACCAATGAATACGATTTACGCGAAGACCGCCGGCGCCGCGCGCGGCGCACTGCTCGGGCTGCTGCTCGGCTTCGGGACGCTGGCGCTGCCGGCGGGCGCCGACGATGCAAAGGTCCTCGGCGCGCACGATCAGCCGATCCACGACGCGGCCCGCATGGGCTCGGGCAAGGACATCGTCCGCATCCTCAAGGCCGATCCGCAGGCGCGTGACGCGCGCACGCTCGCGCAGGGCTCGCAGCCGATCCACCTGGCCGCGACCAACCCCGACACCAGCGCGCTGAAGGCGCTGATCGCCGCCGGCGCCGACCCCAACGCGCGCGACAACGACGCGTCGACGCCGCTGCACATGGCCGTCTACACGCAGAAGGTCGAGCACACGCAGCTGCTGCTCGATGCGGGCGCCGATCCCAAGGCCAAGAACAACCTGGGGCGCGACGTTTTGTCGCTGGCCCGCAAGCAGATGGCGAACGAAGCGGCAGGCATCATCTCGCTGTGGATCCTCAAGGGCTGTCAGCCGAAGAAACCCTGCTGAGACTTGCGCGGGGGGCGTTTCCGGAGACGGCGCCGGCGTCCTCTCGCGTTGACAAACGATCGTTTGAAATGCATTCTCCAGGCCCCCACGACCTGGAGAAGCCATGAAGGCGAGCGTCATGCGGCGGCTGATCAATCTGTGGCCGCCCTTCCTTTTTTCCGGCATCGCCTGCACGCGCCTGTCGGCCGACTATCGCGAGGCCGACGTGCGGCTGCGCATGCGCTGGTACAACCGCAACTACGTCGGCACGCACTTCGGCGGCAGCCTGTTCGCGATGACCGACCCGTGGTACATGCTGCTCCTGCTCAAGCGCCTGGGATCGGACTACCGGGTCTGGGACCGGCACGCCGCGATCGAATTCATCGCGCCGGGGCGCGGCACGGTGCGCGCACAGTTCCGCCTCGACGACGCGACGCTGGATGAGATCGTCGAGAAGACGGCGGGCGGCGAGAAGTACCTGCCCGAATTCACCATCAACGTCGTGGATGAGCGCGGCGAACTCGTCGCCCGCGTGCGCAAGACGCTTTACGTGCGCCGCAAGCCGGCCGCCGCGTAACTTTCCGGTCTTTCCGCCTTACCCTTTTTCCCGGCCGGCGCCGTTCTCCACCTCGCGCCAGTAGGCGCGGTGCTGGGCGACGCTCGTCCGGCGGTCGATGGCGACTTCGAGCAGCGTCGGTCCGCCGCGTTCGAGCGCCGCAGCGAGCGCCTGCCCGAAGTCGGCCAGCGTCGCGGCGTGCGCGTAGGTGACGCCGAAGCTGCGCGCCGCCGCGCCGAAGTCGATGCGCTGCGGCGTCAGCCAGGCTTGCTCGAACTCGGGCAGGGCGGCCTGCGGCAGGTAGTCGAAAATCCCGCCGCCGCCGTTGTTCAGCACCACGCAGACGATGTCCCTGCCGTGCGCCGAGGCCAGCGCCGTCAGGTCGTGCTGCGTCGTCAGGTCGCCGAGCAGGGCGACGCAGGGGCCGGCGGCGGCGATGCCGAGCGCCGTCGACAGGTTGCCGTCGATGCCGCTCGCGCCGCGATTGCCGTAGATCGCGAGCGGCTTTTCGCCGCAGCCGGAAAACGCGTCGAGGTCGCGGATCGCCATCGAATTTCCGCAGAACAGCCGGTGTCCGGCCGGCAGGCGCGCGATCAGCGCGGCGATCAGCGCGCCCTCGAAATTCTCGCGCGCCAGATAGGGCGCGGCGACCACCGCGGCCGCCGTCTCGGCGCGCCGGAAAGCCGCCGGCCATGCCGCCGGGCCGGGCGCCGGTGCGCCGGCGAGCAGGGCGGCGCAGGCCGCCGCCGGATCGGCGTGCAGCGTCGTCGTCGCGGCGTGCTGCGGGTCGGACCAGCGGCCGGGCGCCGCCACCGCGATCTGCTCGGCTGCCGCGTGCGCCGCCAGCCAGTGCTGCACGGCGCGGGTGAGCGGGAAGGCGCCGAAGCGCAGCACCCATTCCGGGCCGTTGCCGTCGAGAAAATCCGGGCGGCGCAGGAAGGCTTCGTAGCGCACGCACAGCCGGTCGCGCGCGTGCGGGCCGAAGCGCAGGCCGGAGAGCGGCTCGGCGAGGATCGGGCAGTCGAGGCGCGCGGCGAGCGCTGCGACGGCGTCGGCGAAAGCGCGCGCCGGCGCGTCCGCCCCGCCGAACGGCGCGGAATCGATGCCGCCGCCGCAGACGATGACGCCGCGCCGCCCGCTCAGCGCGGCGACGATGCTTTCGACGGCCCGCGCGTCGGGCGGAGCCTCAGGCGGTTCGGCGCAGAGCGTCGCGACGGTAGCCGCCGTCGGCCATTCGGCGGGCGGCGCGGCCGGCAGGAGCGGCTCGCGGAAGGCGAGGTTGAGGTGCACCGGCCCGGCCATCGGCGCGCGGCTTTCGGCGACGGCGCGCGCCGCCAGGTGGTGCAGGAAGGCCGACGGGAAATCGGCGAAGGGCGCGCCCGGCGCGTGGAAGGCGCGCACGTGGCTGCCGAACAGGCGCGTCTGGTCGATCGTCTGGTTGGCGCCCCAGCCCTGCACTTCGGGCGGGCGGTCGGCCGAGAGGAGGACGAGCGGGACGCCGTCGGCGCCGGCCTCGATCACCGCCGGGAACCAGTTGGCCGGCGCCGAGCCCGAGGTGCATAGCAGCGCCGGCGGGCGGCCTTTGGCCCGCGCGAGGCCGAGCGCGAAGAAGGCGGCCGAGCGTTCGTCGAGGATTACGTGGCAGCGGATTGCCGGCTGGCGCAGGAAGGCGAGCGCCAGCGGCGTCGAGCGCGCGCCGGGCGAGAGCACGAGATCGCGCACGCCGGCGGCCGCCAGCCCGTCGGCCAGCGCCTGCGCCCAGCGCAGGTTGAGCAGGCCGGTGTCGGCGGCATCCGCCTGAGCTGCGTAGCGGAGGCGTGCGTGCGCCGCGCGTCCGGCGCGGTCGGTGTCGTCGCGGGTATCGTTCGTCATGGCGTTCCGGTGCGTCGTTGCGGGCTGGATGAGAGCTGCGGCAGGCCGGCGGCGATGCCCGGCGATCCGGTGGCGTCCAGGGCGTCGAGCGCGGCGAGCAGGGGGCCGAACTTGGCTTCGGTTTCGGCCAGTTCCTGCTGCGGGTCGGAACCGGCGACGATGCCGGCGCCGGCGAACAGTTCGGCCTGCGCGCCGTCGATGCAGGCGCAGCGCAGGGCGACGGCGACCTCGCCGGCGCCGGCGCGGTCGATCCAGCCGATGCCGCCGGTGTACCAGGCGGCGCGCCGTTCGCGGTGCGCGCGCAGCCAGCGCCGCGCGTCGGCGCCGGGCGTGCCGCCGACGGCCGGGGTCGGGTGCAGGCGCGCGATCAGGTCGAACAGGCCGACGCCGGTGCGCACGCGGCCGACGATACCGGTGCGCAGGTGCTGCAGTTCGCGTACCTGCAGCACTTCGGGCGGCTGCGGCGCGTCGAGGCTGACGCACAGAGGCGCCAGCGCGGCGCGCACGGCGTCGACGACGAGCTGCTGCTCGCGGCCGTTCTTGTCGTCCTGCAGGGTCGCTTGCCGCGCTTGGGCCGTTTGAGTTGTGCCGTCGCCGTGCCAGGCCGTTCCGGCCAGCGCGTCGGCGCGCACGACACCGGCGTCGAGCGCGACCAGGCGCTCGGGCGTCGCGCCGGCGAAGCAGCGGCCGTGCTGGCCGACGCCGTAGATCGTGCACTCCGGGTGGCGCGCGGCGAGCGCCGCGAGCAGCCGTGCTGGAACGATGGGGTGTCCGGCGTCGATGCGCGTGCTGCGCGTCAACACGACCTTGGCGAGGCGTCCGCCGGCGATGTCGGCCAGCGCGGCGCGCACGCGGGCGAGGAAGGCGCGTTCGGCGAGCGGCGTCGGCCGCCGCCGTGCGCGATTCGACGGGCTGGCGGGCAGGGCGCGCGGCCGGCCGCGGCTTGCCGCCGCCAGTTCGGCCTGCCAGCGTTCGATCGCCGTGTCGGCGTCGCGCACGGCGCAGCTGAAGGTCGCGCTGCACCGGCCGTCGCGCGCCTGCAGGAGAATCGCCGGAACGACGAGGCGGGCGTTCGGCAGCTCGCCCGCGCCGCCGTCGTGCGCTTCCTCGTCGAAGGCGAAGCCGAGGTGCGCCGCCGGCGTGTGACCGGTGCGCGCGCTGTCGTCGTGCCGCCAGTGCGGCGCGATGCCGGCGAAGGCCGCCTGCAGCGCGGCGAAGCGCGCCGGGCCGGCGGTGCCGAAGATCATCGCGTAGCCGAGCGCGAGACGCGTCTCGCCGTTTGCCGGCTGCGCCCAGCCGACGACGTGGCTGCGCGTGAAGTCGGCGGCCTGCCAGCATGCGTCGAGGTCCGCGTCGAGCGGCAGGGTGATGCTGAGCAGGCCGTTGTCGGAAGTCTCCGCAGCGCCCGCCGCGTCCGCGCCGTCGGGCAGCGCCGCCCGCAGGCGTTCGCGCAGGCGCGCCAGCAGCGGCGCATCGAGCAGGCGGCGCAGCGTCATGCGGCCTCCCGCGCCAGCGCGCGCAGCGCGGCGCGCTCGATCTTGCCCATCGCGTTGCGCGGCAGGCGCGCGACGCGTAGCACGCGGCGCGGCCGCTGCGCCGAAAGCAGGCGCTGTCGGCCCCATTCGCGCACCGTCTCGGCGTCCGCGCTGCCGACGACGAGCGCGACCAGCGCGTCGCCCCACACCGGGTCGGGCAGCGCGGTGACGGCGACGTCGGCGACGCCGGGGCAGGCGGCGAGGCAGGATTCGACTTCGAGCGGATGCACGTTCACGCCGCCGCTGACGAAAACGTCGTCGGCGCGGCCGAGGACGGTCAGGCGGCCGGCCGCGTCGAGCCGGCCGAGGTCGGCGGTCGGCAGCCAGCCGTTGAGCAGACCGTCGCCGGGGCGCAGCTCGGGGTTTAGGTAGCCGGCCATCACCTGCGGGCCGCGCAGATGCACGCGGCCGCTGTCGCCATTGCCATCGCCGATGCGGCATTCGAAGCCGGACAGCGGCGTGCCGACTTCGCCCTCGCGCCAGTCGGCGCCGGGGGCGGCGAGCGTCGCTGCCTGCGCGGCGCTTTCGCTCATGCCCCAGCTCGGGCAGAGCGGCCAGCCGGCGGCGCGGGCGCGCTCGAAGAGCGGGCGCGACAGCGCGGCGCCGCCGATCATCGCGTAGCGCAGCGTCGGCGGCGCCGCGCTCTTGCCGACGCTTTCGGCGTGATCGAGCAGGCGCGCGAGCATCGCCGGGACCAGCGAGATGTGCGTCACCGGGTGCGCCCACAGATCATGCCAGACGGTGGCAGCGTCGAAGCCTTCGTGCTGCAGCAGCGTTGCGCCGGCGCGCAGGCAGCGGTGGAGGATGGACATGCCGCCGATGTGGTGCAGCGGCAGGCAGCCGAGCCAGAGATCGCCGGCGGCGAGCGGCAGGCGCTCGTTGGCGGCGCGCGCGGCGGCGTCGAGGTTGTCCGGCGTCAGCATCACCGCCTTCGGCGCCCCTTCGCTGCCGCTGGTGGCGATCACCAGCGCGACGGCGGGCGGCGGCGCGGCGTCCGTTGTCGTGACGTCAGGTGCCTCCACCTCCGCCTCGGTCGCCGGGAACTGCGCGGGCAGGGCCGGCAGGCGCCGCAGATGGCGGCCGCCCATCGCCGCGAGCGCCGGCCAGCGCGCGTCGGCGCTCTGCGGATCGAGCGGCAGCAGCCCGCAGCCGGCCGCTGAGCAGGCGACGGCGGTCAGCGCCAGTTCGCACGCATCGCCGGCAAAAGCCGCGATCGGCGTCTCGGTGCTGGCAAGGAGGCCGCCGCTGCGCAGCCGGACGGCGTCGCGCCGCGCCGCTGCGTCGAGTTCGGCGTAGCTCCAGCGGGCCTGCCGCGTGAGCAGGGCGGTGCGCTGCGGGGTGTTGCGGGCGCCGGCGGCGAGCCAGGCGGCGAGGGTGTTCATCGGGCGGTTTTCGGGGAGCTGAATAAGCGGTCGATTATACGTGGGCAGCCTCGTTCGCCCTTTGCCGCGCATCAAGAAATCGGGATGTGGCCTCCGGGGCTGGGAAAAAACAGCGAGGACGCGGCGGCGGAAGGCGCGCAGCCCGCCGCGCGCTCGCGCCGGGGGCTAGAATGAAACTGCCCGCAAGCCAAAGGAGGAAAGCATGGAAACCGCCCCGGAAAATTCCCGGCTGACCCTGCACGAAGCCGCGCGCCTGCTCGCGGCGCCATCGATCCACGACGCCGAACTCGAACTCGCGCATGCCATCGAGGACGGCCGCCTGCACGCCAACGTCAAACGCTGGGCGACCGAGCAATGGGAAAGCGGACTGCTGCCCGGCAACATCAACCGCCTTGAAACGTGGATCGAACGCAGCGATTTCGAAGCTTGGGTGGCGGCCCGTCAAAGCACTTCCGAAGCGAAGTCCGGCTAGGGTTTTTGCCACGAACAGACGGGGATTAAGTGGATGTAGTGACGAGGTCTTGCTCTGCCAGGCAGGCGCAGAGCTTCATTGCGGAGATCAAGGTCGGCTATCGGCCGAGGCTGTGTGAAAACGCCTTGGCTGTGTACTCCAAACAGAGGTGTGGTGCGTTAATTCCTGTACGGAGGTGCAGGAATGAAACGATTCATCGAAGGCGAGTCCCGTAGCCAGCTGACCTTGATGCCAGAATGCCTGGAAGACTACATCGGGCCAGACAATCCGGTCCGGGTAGTAGATGCATTTATTGATGCGCTCGACCTGGCCGAAATGGGGTTTGACACCGCGGCAGCAGTAACGGGACGGCCTGGCTACCACCCCGGACTGCTTCTCAAGCTCTACATCTACGGCTATCTGAACCGTATCCAGTCCAGTCGAGTCGGCGACTGGAGAGAGAGGCTGGGCGGAATGTTGAATTGATGTGGCTGACCGGCCGCTTATGCCCAGACTTCAAAACGATTGCCGACTTTCGCCGGGACAACGGCAAAGGCATCCGCAATGTCTGCCGGCGCTTTGTAGCCCTCTGTCGCCAACTTGATTTGTTCAGCGAAGCGACCGTGGCCATTGATGGCAGCAAGTTCAAGGCCGTGAATAACCGCGACAAGAACTTCACACCGCACAAGCTGGCACAGCGGATGAAACAAATCGACGAGAGCATCGAGCGGTATTTGCAGGAGTTGGATACCGCCGACAGAACGCAATCGCCCGATGCCGGTCGGCGCGGTCAGCACATCCAGGAGAAGTTAAGCAAGCTTCGCCAGCAGATGGAATCTCTCCGTCAAATTGAAGAGCAACTGAAGCTGCAGCCTGATGAACAACTCTCGCTGACCGACCCGGATGCCCGCTCGATGGCAACCAGCGGCCGAGGTACGGGGATGGTTGGCTACAACGTCCAAGCATCGGTGGATACGAAGCACCACCTCATTGTGACTCATGAGGTGACCAACGAAGGTCATGACCGCCGACAGTTATCGAATATGGCGATGAAATCGAGGGAAGCCACGGGCAAGGAACAACTGGACGTCCTAGCAGACCGGGGCTATTTCAAAGGGCTGGAAATACTCAAATGCGTCGAGGCTGGCATCACGCCTTGGGTGCCGAAAACGATGACCTCGGATAACAAGGCCAAGGGCTTGTTCGACAAGCGCGATTTCATTTACGTCGAAGCGGACGACGAATATCGTTGCCCTGCCGGAGAGCAACTGCCACGCCATCATTCATCGGTCGAGGCCGGCCTGTTGATTCACAGCTACTACACGACTGCCTGCCAACGCTGCGAACTCAAGTCTCAATGCACGACCGGCAAGGAAAGGCGTGTTCGGCGCTGGGAGCATGAAGGCGTGCTCGACGCCATGCAACACCGGATGAACATCACGCCTGGGAAGATGAAGCAACGCCGATGCACGGTTGAACACGTCTTCGGCACGCTGAAATTCTGGATGGGCTCAGCGCACTTTCTGATGCGGCGGCTGAAGAACGTCAAAACAGAAATGAGCCTGCATGTCCTGAGCTATAACCTGCGCCGGGTCATCAATCTGCTGGGAGCTGACGAACTGATGGTGGCCATTAGGAGGTATGTGGCTGCAACTTGAAGCAGCCCAGGGCAAAAACGACCATTTTTACCGCTCACATTTCGACTAAAAACTGCCTCCAGGTGAAACCGTCATTCTCGGCAGTCGTCAGTGGCCCAGCATTTAGGATGCGTTTCCACACAACCTCGGCCCATTGCCGACTTTGGGACTGATATGCAAAAGCATCGGCTATAGGTCCCAAAGCGGACGCCAAATAATTGGGCAAACCTTTCAGCAAATCAAATCCCTATCCTAAAACCAGGATGGTTCTTGAATGAGCTATCAGTTGCTGTAGCTTGAGCCAACCGACTTGGCGATTCCAACGGTTTTGGCCCCCTGGGTACCGTTAACCAGCCGCAGACCGTTGAAAACGACTAGCAGACTAGCCCCCATGTCCGCGAACACCGCCATCCACATCGAGGCGCTGTCAAAGATGGCCAGCAGGAGGAATACGAACTTGATGCCAAGGGCCAAGCTAATGTTCTGCCAGAGAACGGAATGGGTTTTCTGAGACAGGCGAATCGTTTCCGGTATGCGGCGAAGGTCATCGTTCATGATGACGACGTCAGCCGCCTCCATGGCGGTATGGGTGCCGGCGCCACCCATGGCAAAGCCGATATTGGCCGTAGCCAGAGCGGGGGCGTCATTGATGCCATCCCCGACCATGCCCACCTCATTGCGTCCGGCAGCCAGGGCGCGAATGGCATCTAATTTTTCTTGCGGGAGAAGGTTGGCGCGAACGTCCTGAATGCCCACCTGAGCGGCAATGCTGACCGCTGTCGCAGGGTTGTCCCCCGTCAACATCACAGGAGTTACGCCGAGCTTCAACAACTCGCCGATAGCCTCACGGGAACTGGCTTTAATCGTGTCGGCAACTGCAAACACCGCCAAAACACTTTTCTGATTAGCCAGGATGGCCACAGTCCGCCCCTGTTTTTCCTGTTCGGACAGAAGAGATTCCAAACCCGACGAACATTGCCCACGGTCATGAATCCATCGGTGATTGCCGAGCACATAGTCGTGAGCAGATATGGTTCCGAATACACCACGGCCCGGTTCGGCGCCGAAGTTCAACACTTCCATTTGCTGGGTTTGAGCCAGACCGGCGGCGACCGCTTTGGATACCGGATGGTCTGAGCGCCCCGCCAGAGCAGCAGCGATTTGCACAATTTCGGCCTCTGGAAGGGCTTGCGTGAGGATGATACGAGCGACAAGCTTCGGCCGCCCCTCGGTCACCGTGCCGGTCTTGTCCAGGGCGATTGCCTTGAGTTTGCGGGCCTCTTCAAGGTAAGCCCCTCCTTTAATCAAGATGCCACGACGCGTAGCCGCTGCCAGGCCGCTGACCACGGTGACCGGTGTCGAGATGACCAAGGCGCATGGACAGGCGATGACCAAAATCACCAATGCCTTGTAGAGGCTGACCATCCACGTCCACTCGAACATCAGCGGACCAGTCAAGACCAAGCCCAATGCCAAAACAAACACGCCCGGGGTATAGATGGCGGCAAACCGGTCGACAAAACGCTGGGTAGGTGCCCGTGAACCTTCGGCTTCCTCGACCGCATGAATAATGCGGGCCAGAACCGTGTCGCGTGCTGGTGACGTCACTTCAAATTCGAGCGCCCCGCTTTGATTGATAGTGCCCGCAAAGACCTCATCCCCAGGCCCTTTCTCGACCGGGATGCTTTCGCCGGTGACCGGAGATTGGTCGACGGCGGACTGCCCGACGCGGACACGGCCATCGAGAGCGAAGCGCTCCCCGGGGCGAACGCGAACGATGGCGCCAACCGCCACTTCCTTTGCTGGCGACGATTTCCACTGACCGTTCGCTTGGCGTACCTCGGCATCCTGGGGAGATAGGTCAAGCAGGCTCTTGATGGCATCACGTGCCCGCTCAACGGCACGTGCTTCGATAAGCTCGGCAATGGCGTAGAGGGCCATCACCATCGCAGCTTCCGGCCACTCACCAATCACGAAGGCTCCGCCAACAGCGACCGACATCAGGGCGTTGATGTTCAGTTTTCCCCGCAGGATGGCCGCAATACCTTTCTTGAAGACAGAAAAACCTGAAAGTGCGATAGCTAAACCGGCGATAGCCATGCCCACCACTTTCCAGAGCATGATTTCAGGTGCGATATAGGCGACAAGCTCAGCGACAGTGGCGACGGCTAGCGCGGCGAGAGGCTGCAGGAACTGATTACGACCCAGACCATCCGTGTTGGCAGAGGACTCGGTCAGGATTTCCGAGTCGAATCCAGACTTCTTGATTGCCTGGCGAATATCGCTCCAGCTCTCATCCGGTACATCAACGCTCAATACCCGGGCGGTCAGGTCGAACGAGAGGCGACGCACTTCCTTAAAGCCCTCAAGAGCGCGGCGAATCTGCCCTTCCTCGGTCGGGCAATCCATGTCGGGAATCCGTAAATGAAGCTGGCCGCGCTGGGCGTTTTTCAACACCTGGGCCGTACTTGGAATATCGGTTTTAGGTCCGTGGTCATGCCCACAGCAGCCATGGGAGGCGCCGTTGGGCGTTGCCTTAGTTTGAGTCAGTTCAAGGGAAGGCATCTGCAATTTCCTGTCGTTAGTAACGTGTATGACCATTACAATCCCTGGAGTAACTACAGGGTCAAGTGTTCTGTCGAATCTTTTTCTGCGGGAGAAAAATGCGGATAGGCGAACTGGCGAAGGCCACAGGCGTGGATGTCGAGACCATTCGTTACTACGAAAAGGCGCAACTTCTCAGTCCGCCATCGCGTACCGATAACGGCTACCGTGCATACACGAAATCCCACTTGGAACGACTTTCCTTTATTCGCCATTGCCGGGCGCTGGATATTCCATTAGCCGAGATTCAGCGTTTGCTTTCGTTCCTGGATAACCCGCAGTCGGATTGCGGAGAAATCAATCTCCTCATTGACGCCCAGTTGGGTAAGGTCCGCGCCCGGTTAGCCAGCATGAGGGCTTTAGAGCTGCAACTGATGGCGCTAAGCCAACAGTGCTCGGCGCCGCATAGCGCCGCCGAATGCGGCATCCTGCATGACCTGGTGGCAGCAGCCCATGGGGAGGCTTGTGCCTGTCATCAACCTGGTACAGACAGTTGATGTAGCGTCAGCCTCCGGCATGCGCCGCACAGGAGGCTAAGCCAGCAGTTAAACCATCGGCATCTGCGTATATCCAGCCTCGACGATTGCCTCCTGGAGTTCTTCAACAGTCGCTTCAATCGGCACCACGGAGACCAAGTGCTGCTCGATGTCGATAGTGACCTTGGCTGCGCTATCAAGGTCTTTCAATGCCTTTGTGATTAGGCCGGCACAATGGCCGCAGGTCATGCCTTTTACTTCAAAGGTAACCATGGTGTTTCTCCGAGTGGGGTTTTGAACTAGCAACACCACTCTGAGGCTTCCCATGGTGACAAGGTCAACTAGAAAAACAGACGCAAAAAAATGCGCCAAGTCGCTTGGCCTTCCCATTATTGGAATCTTCATCATGGGTTCATCGTAACCCTTAGGAGACTCCAATGTCCGCCACCTCACAATCCGCATCAGCAGTCGAGATAAAGCTCGGTATCGCTGGGATGACCTGTGCTTCCTGCGTTTCTCGTGTCGAAAAAGTGCTCCAGAAGATTCCCGGTGTAACTGACGTCAGTGTCAATCTGGCCACTGAGGAGGCGTCGATAAAAGCCATCTCCGCAGTTGAGATTGCCGCTTTGGCCGAAGCAGTCCACAAAGCGGGATACCAGCCCAAAACTGAGTCCGTCGAACTTCAGGTCGAAGGTATGACGTGCGCCTCCTGCGTTGGCCGCGTCGAGAAAGCCTTGCTCAAGGTGCCCGGGGTGCTGAAAGCGTCCGTTAATCTGGCCACCGAAAAGGTGACGGTCGAGACTTTATCCGGGGTGACTTTTGCCATGTTGGCAGCGGCGGTAAGCAAAGCCGGTTACACCGCCAATCCGCTCACCGAGCAACCGAGGGAATCGCCACGCAGTCATCTCCCCGATTGGTGGCCAATTGCCCTTAGCACCTTGCTGACGCTGCCATTGATGGCGCCCATGCTGCTCGAACTCTTCGGAATTGAGTGGATGCTAGACGGCTGGGTACAAATGGCGCTGGCTAGCCCGGTTCAGTTTTGGCTGGGTTGGCGTTTCTACCGGGCTGGATGGAAGGCCGTCAAGGCGCGGGCGGGCAACATGGATTTGCTGGTCGTACTGGGCACCAGCGCCGCCTACGGCCTCTCGGTCTATCAGCTGATTCAGAGCGGCGATGAAGGGGCTTTCCATCTCTACTTTGAGGCCTCGGCAGCGGTCATCACCCTTGTCCTTTTGGGCAAATGGCTGGAGGCTCGCGCCAAACGACAAACTGCGGATGCCATTCGTGCCCTGAATGCCCTTCGCCCCAGCGTTGCCAAGGTTCTAGTCGATGGCGAAGAGGTGACGACGCCGGTCGAAAGCTTGTCCATCGGCGACCTCGTCGTTGTCCGCCCAGGTGAGCGGATTGCCGTCGATGGAGAAGTGGTCAGTGGGCAAAGCCACGCGGATGAAGCGCTCATCACCGGTGAAAGCCAACCTGTCTCGAAGAGCGTGGGTGACAAGGTGACGGGTGGTTCAGTTAATGGCGAGGGGCTGCTGCACGTCCGCACCATGGCCATCGGTGCAGAGACGACCTTGGCCCGTATCATTCGCATGGTCGAATCCGCCCAGGCTGCCAAGGCGCCGATTCAACGCATCGTGGACCGTGTCAGCGCTGTCTTTGTGCCAGTGGTGTTGGTGATTGCTGTGGCCACCTTCGCCGGCTGGATGTTTTATTCAGGGGATTGGGAGCAAGCGTTAATCAATGCAGTTGCCGTCTTGGTCATCGCCTGTCCATGCGCGCTGGGCTTGGCCACTCCCACAGCGATTATGGCCGGTACGGGCGTGGCCGCTCGCCAGGGCATTCTGATTAAGGATGCCGAAGCCCTTGAAGTGGCGCATGCGGTCACGGCAGTTGCGTTCGATAAGACCGGCACGCTGACTGATGGCAAGCCGTCACTTGCTGCGTTTGAGGCAGTTGGCGGCATCTCGAAAGATATGCTGTTGGGTATCGCTGGCGCCCTCCAGCAAACCAGTGACCACCCCTTGGCGCATGCAGTCATGGAGAAGGTGCGTGAACAGGGTGTTACTTTGCCTAGTGTTACTGAAGCCAAAGCCTTGCCTGGTCGCGGTATCCAAGCCAGGTTGGGTACGGGATCGATGCTTCTCGGTAGCTCACGACTCATGCAGGAACATCGTGTCTCTGCCGGCGAGCTTGGCCCTGTTGCGATAAAACTGGAAAGCGAAGGGAAAACCATCTCGTGGCTGATACATCAAAGCGGAACGACCTCTGAACTGCTGGGACTCCTTGCCTTTGGCGACACCATCAAGACTGCCTCTTACCAAGCGGTCTCCAAGTTACGTCAGCTCGGCATCAAAACGGTCATGCTCACGGGTGACAATCAGGGAAGTGCGCAGGCAGTAGCCAAGGAATTAGGCATTGATGAGGTGCGTGCGCAGCTTCTTCCGGGTGACAAGGCCAATATCATCCAGGAGCTTCGTGGCCAGGGACACGTTGTTGCAATGGTTGGTGACGGCCTGAACGATGCACCAAGCTTGGTGGCAGCAGATGTCGGGCTGAGCATGTCGACCGGAACCGATGTGGCCATGGAGGCAGCGGGTATCACGCTGATGCGTGGCGACCCTCGTTTGGTGGCCGACTCGTTTGATGTGTCGCGCCGTACCTACAGCAAAATCAAACAGGGTTTGTTCTGGGCCTTTGCCTACAATGTGCTGGGTATTCCTCTGGCAGCCTTGGGGATGCTGAACCCGGTCGTTGCCGGAGCCGCCATGGCGCTCAGCAGTGTTAGCGTGGTGACCAATGCGCTGCTGCTGCGTAAGTGGCAGGGCGAAGCGACTTCATAAGCACAAGGAAAACGACGCAATGAACATCGGTGCAGTAGCGAAAGCGTCTGGTGTGTCGACCAAGATGATTCGGCATTACGAAAGCATCGGGCTGCTATCGCCGGCTAGCCGGAGCGATTCAGGTTATCGTCGGTATGGCGAGAAGGATGTCGGAAACCTCCAATTCATCCGGCGTGCTCGTGACCTTGGGTTTTCGTTAGAGGAAATCAGAAACCTGCTTGGGCTATGGCAGGACCGGACTCGTCCAAGCCGCGAGGTGAAAGCGCTTGCCCAGCAGCATTTGGATTTCCTGGATAAGAAACTTGAGGAAATCCTGTCGATGAAAACGGCATTGGCACACTTGGTCAGCTGTTGCCATGGGGATGAACGGCCGGATTGTCCGATTTTGGAAGGAATTGCGGGGGCCAAGGAAAATGTTTTGCGGTAATTCGCTATTTATCAACGGGCAAGGTAGTTGTAGAGACGGTTAGTCGACCTAAAGCTGCCATGCAAGCTCTGGCGGTCGAGGGGCTGATATTGGCCGGATTCAGACACTCAATCGTCCGTAGGGATAGTCCGACCATATGGCGAGAAACCTAGCCCCGGCTCGTCCGGAAACTTCAACCGGCCGGCCTGCACCCGAGGCGCCAGCCCGGTGTCTTCCGCGAGCCAGCCGGCGGTCGCCAGCCCGTGCGCCAGGTCGTTGCCGAGGGCGGCGGCGAGGTGGGCGGCGGCGAGGATGCCGCAGGCGCTGTCGAGGCTGCTGGTGACGACGCAGTCGATGCCGGCCGCGCCGGCGGCGTGGGCGAGCGCGAGGGCGGGGCGCAGGCCGCCGAGGCGGGGCGGCTTGATTACAAGGCGGCGCAGCGGCGGGGCGGCGAAGAACGGGTCGGCGGCATCGTGCGGGCCGGATTCGTCGAGCGCCAGCGGGAAGGCGCAGGCCGCCTGCAGGCGGGCGAGGGCGGCCGGCTGCGGGTCGGCGAGGGGTTCTTCGAGCTGCTCGACCGGCAGCCCGGCGCAGGCGGCGAGGAAGCGCGCGGCGTCGTTTTCGCTCCACGCGCGGTTGGCGTCGAGGCGCAGTTCGGTACCCCCCGGCAGCAGCTCGGCGAGGCGCTGCAGGTGGGCGATCTCGGCGTCGACCGGGGCGCTGCCGACCTTCAGTTTGAGCACCGTGAAGCCGTCGGCGCAGGCCTTGCGCACGGCGTCTTTGCTGCTCGCGGCCAGGCCGCCGAGCGCGGCGTTGACGGCGACGTCGGGGGCGCACGGGGCGCCGCGCAGAAAGTGGCCGAGGCCGACGCCGGCGGCCTGCGCGGCGAGGTCGAGGAGGGCGCATTCGATGGCGCAGCGCGCGGCGGGTGCGAGGGCGATGTCGCCGGGCAGCGCGAGCGTTTGCAGTGCTTCGGCGACGCTGTGTCCGGGCAGCCAGCGGGCGTAACCGTCGAGCGCGGCGTGCGCCTGCGCCGCCGTTTCGGTGCCGCTTTGGGCATTTGGGTCGGGCAGCGGCGCGCAGTCGCCGTAGCCGCTGCGTCCGTCTTCGGTCTCGATATGCATCAGCCAGCCCTCGCGGATTGCGAAGGCGCCGGCCGCCGTTTTCCACTCGGCGCGCAGCGGCAGCGCGTAGGGGTGGAGGCGGGCGTTGCGGATCAGCATCGTGCGGACCCCGGAATCAGGGGCGCTGGCGGAACTTGCCGAAGTCGGGCGCGCGTTTTTCCAGCCAGGCGTTGCGCCCTTCCTGTCCTTCCTCGGTCATGTAGAAGAGGCCGGTGGCGTTGCCGGCCAGTTCCTGAATGCCGGCCAGCCCGTCGGTGTCGGCGTTGAAACCGGCCTTGATCATGCGCAGCGCCATCGGCGAGAGCTTGAGCATGTCGCGGCACCAGGCGACGGTTTCCTCTTCGAGCTGCGCGAGCGGTACGACGGTGTTGACGAGGCCCATCTCGAGTGCGGCCTGCGCGTCGTACTGGCGGCAGAGCAGCCAGATTTCCTTGGCCTTCTTCATGCCGACGGTGCGCGCCATGAGGCCGGCGCCGAGGCCGGCGTCGAAGCTGCCGACGCGCGGGCCGGTCTGCCCGAAGCGCGCGTTGTCGGCGGCGATGGAGAGGTCGCAGACGAGGTGCAGGACGTGGCCGCCGCCGATGGCATAGCCGGCGACCATCGCGACCACGGGTTTCGGGCAGCGGCGGATCTGCATCTGCAGGTCGAGCACGTTGAGATGCGGCGTGCCCTGCGCGTCGTGATAGCCGCCGTCGTCGCCGCGCACCGTCTGGTCGCCGCCCGAGCAGAAGGCTTCGTGGCCGACGCCTGTAAGGATGATGATGCCGACCTCGGGGTCGAACTGCGCGCGGTGCATGGCGTCGATCAGCTGCATCACGGTTTCCGGACGGAAGGCGTTGCGCTTCTCGGGGCGGTTGATGGCGATACGGGCGATGCCTTCGGCGAAGTCGTAGGCGATGTCGGAATAGCCGGAATCGTTGGCGGTAGCGAGGCGAGGTTTCCAGTCGAGTGCGGTGCGGATCATGAGCGTGTTCTGTGCGCGGTGGAAGACAGCGGCGAGTATAGCCGCCGGCGCCCGCCAATGATTTGATCCAGTCCGGGGATATTGCGCTGCAGCGTGCAAATGCCGGCGAGCGGCGCACACTGGAAGCGATCGTCCGGCAAGGACGCGCGCATAAGGAGGCGCTGTGCATCGCAGGATACTCAAGGGCGAGCGGCTGGTGGCCACGTTCGTTTGCGGCTGCGTGCTGTTCAACTATCCGCTGCTTTCCCTGTTCGACCGCGACGTCGAGGTGTTCGGCATTCCGCTGCTCTACGTCTACGTCTTCGCCGCCTGGGCCGGGCTGATCGCGCTGATGGCCTGGGTCATCGAGCGGCGTACCGAGTAGGCGGCGATGCTCGCCAGCCCCGTCATCGTTGCCGCCGCGCTGCTCTACCTCGGCCTGCTCTTCGCAGTCGCCTGGTGGGGCGACAAGCGCGCCGACGCGGGACGCTCGATCATCGCCAGCCCGACCATCTACGCGCTGTCGATGGCCGTCTATTGCACGACCTGGACCTTCTACGGCAGCGTCGGGCGGGCGGCGGTGTCGGGCATCGGCTTCCTGCCGATCTACCTCGGCCCGACGCTGGTCATGGCGCTCGGCTGGTTCCTGCTGCTCAAGATGATCCGCACGGCGAAGGCCAACCGCATCACCTCGATCGCCGACTTCATCTCCTCGCGCTACGGCAAGAGCCACCTGCTCGGCGGGCTGGTCACCATCATCGCGGTGATCGGCGTCGTTCCCTACATCGCGCTGCAGCTCAAGGCCGTCTCGGGCAGCGTCAGCATCCTGCTCAACTATCCGGAAATCGTGATGCCGCACCGCAGCGAGACGGAGCCGGTGTTCGCCGACATGAGTTTCTGGATCGCGCTGATCCTCGCCGCCTTCACCATCCTCTTCGGCACCCGCCACCTCGACGCCACCGAGCGCCACGAGGGCATGGTCGCGGCCATCGCGCTCGAATCAGGCGTCAAGCTGCTCGCCTTCCTCGCCGTCGGGCTGTTCGTCACCTACGGCATGTACGACGGCTTCGCCGACATCGCCGACCGCGTCGCGCAGAACGCCGACCTGCGCCGGCTGAGCGCCGCCGTGCCCTCGGGGCAGGGCTTCACGAGCTGGTTCTCGCTGACCGTGCTGGCCGGGCTGGCGGTGCTTTTTCTGCCGCGCCAGTTCCAGATCGCCGTCGTCGAAAACGTGAACGAGGCGCACCTCAAGCGCGCCGCCTGGCTGTTCCCGCTCTACCTGCTGCTGATCAACGTCTTCGTGCTGCCCATCGCGCTCGGCGGCCTGCTGCACTTCGCCGGGCGGGACGTCGACGCCGACACCTTCGTGCTCACCCTGCCGATGGCGCTGCGCCAGGAAGGGCTGACCCTGCTCGTCTTCATCGGCGGGCTGTCGGCGGCGACGGGCATGGTCATCGTCGAGACCATCGCGCTGTCGACGATGGTCTGCAACGACCTCGTGATGCCGCTGCTGCTGCGTATGAAGCGGCTGGCGCTCGACGAGTCGAAGGACCTCTCGCGCGTCCTGCTCGGCATCCGGCGCGGCGCCATCCTCTTCATCCTGCTGCTCGGCTACCTCTATTTCCGGCTGGCCGGCGAGGCCTACGCGCTGGTCGCCATCGGCCTGATCAGCTTTGCCGCCGTCGCCCAGTTCGCACCGGCCATGATCGGCGGCATGTACTGGCGTGGCGGCACGCGCGAGGGCGCGCTGGCCGGGCTCTCGGCGGGCTTTCTGGTGTGGGCCTACACCTTGCTGCTGCCGTCCTTCGCCAAGTCGGGCTGGCTGCCGGCCGACTTCCTGACGCAGGGGCTGTTCGGCACCGAGCTGCTGCTGCCGCAGCAGCTGTTCGGCCTCTCCGGCCACGACGAAATCTCGCACTGCCTGTTCTGGAGCATGTTCGCCAACATCGGCTGCTACGTCGCGGTATCGCTGCTGCGCGCGCCGACGGCGGCCGAGGCCAGCCAGGCGACGCTTTTCGTCGACGCGCTCAAGCACGCGCGCCCGGCCGGCGCCGCGCTGTGGCGCGGGCGGGCGGAGATGGCCGACCTGATCGCGCTGGTCGGCCGCTTCCTCGGCCCGCTGCGCGCGCGCGCCGCCTTCGCCGCCTACGCGCACGAGCGCGGTGCGGCGGGCATCGACGAACTGGAGGCCGACGCCGAGCTCGTGCAGTTCGCCGAATCGCTGCTCGCCGGCGCCATCGGCAGCGCCTCGGCGCGCGTCATGGTCGCCTCGGTGGCCAAGGAGGAGCCGCTCAGCCTGGCCGAGGTGATGAACATCCTCGACGAGGCCTCGCAGCTGCGCACCTACAGCCGCGAGCTGGAGCGCAAGTCGGCCGAGCTGACGGCGGCGACGCGCGAGCTGAAGGAGGCCAACGAGCGCCTGCAGGAGCTCGACCGCCTGAAGGACGATTTCATGTCCTCGGTGACGCACGAGCTGCGCACGCCGCTGACCTCGATCCGCGCCTTTTCCGAAATCCTGTTCGACGACCCGAAGATCGGGCTGGCCGACCGCCAGCGCTTCCTCGGCCTGATCGTCAGCGAGACCGAGCGCCTGACGCGCCTCGTCAACCAGACGCTGGACATGGCCAAGATCGAATCCGGCCACGCCGACTGGCACGCCAGCGAAATCGACCTGAAGGAACTGATCGCGCAGTCGGTGGCGGCGACCAGCCAGCTGTTCACCGAGAAGGGCGCGCGCATCAAGCTCGACCTGCCCGACGGCCTGCCGCTGATCCGCGCCGACCACGACCGCCTGATCCAGGTGATGTTGAATCTGCTCTCGAATGCGGTAAAGTTCCTGCCCCCGGATGTCGGACGCGTACGCGTCGGGCTGCGCGAGTGCGCCGGCGGGCTGGAAGTGAGCGTCGCCGACAACGGGCCGGGGATCGCCCCGGACGATCAGGCGGTGATCTTCGAGAAGTTCCGCCAGGTCGGCGACAGCATGACCGACAAGCCGGCCGGCACCGGCCTCGGTCTGCCGATCAGCCGGCGCATCGTCGAGCACTTCGGCGGCCGCCTGTGGGTCGAGAGCGCGCCGGGTGCCGGCGCGACCTTCCGCTTCGTCCTGCCGCTGGCGCCGGCCGGCGCGCTCGATATGGCGGAAGCAACGGAGGCAATGGCGAGGGCGCCCGCGCCGCTGCCGGCGTCCCGGATTTGATGATGGAGGAGCCATGACAACAACGACGACAAAAAAAGTGCTGATCGCCGACGATGAACAGAACATCGTCATTTCGCTTGAATTCCTCCTCGGCCGCGAAGGTTTCCAGGTGCTCGTCGCGCAGGACGGCGAAGAGGCCCTGGCCAAGGCGCGCGCCGAAAAGCCCGATCTCGTGCTGCTCGACGTGATGATGCCGAAGATGAACGGCTTCGACGTCTGCCAGGCGCTGCGCGCCGACCCCGAGCTGTCCGCCGTGCGCATCCTGATGCTCACCGCCAAGGGGCGCGAGACGGAGGTCAGCAAGGGCCTCGGCCTTGGCGCCGACGCCTACATGACGAAGCCGTTCTCGACCAAGGAACTGGTGGTGCAGGTGCGCGCCCTGCTGGGGCTGTAGATGAGCCCGTCGCGCAAGCTGTGGCTGGCGACGGCGGGCGTCTGCTTGTTCGTCGCCGTCCTCGTCGGCGCGGTCGGCGCGCTGCTCGTGCTCGGCGGCGCGGGCGTCGATGCCGAAGGCGGCGGGCTGACGCGCGAGGCCAGCGTCGTCGCCTCGGCGATGCTCGTGCTGGCCGCCTGCGCGCTCGCCTGGTCGGCGCTGCGCAACGCGCATGCGCTCTATCTGCGCGCGCCGCTGCGCATGGCCGAGGAAGTCGATGCGCTGGTCGGCAACAGCGGCGCGCGCATCGGCGACTACGGCGCGGACGAACTGCGGGCGCTGGCGCAGGCCGTGAACCGGCTGGCCGACGAGCGGCAGTCGCTCGAAGGCGACGTCGCGGCGCGCATCGCCGAAGCGCGCGCCTCGCTCGAAGAGGAGCGCAGCCGGCTGGCCGCGCTGATGGCCGACCTCGAACAGAGCGTCGTCGTCTGCAACCTCGACGGCCGCGTGCTGCTCTACAACCAGCGCGCCCGGCAGGAACTGTCGGCCGACGCCGAGGGCGGCGGCGCCGAGCTGCTCGGCCTCGGGCGTTCGATCTACACGGTCTTCGACCGCGCGCTGATCGCGCATGCCCTGGAGCGCCTGCAGCAGGCGCGCGGCGAGCGCGGCGGAATGGCGGGCGCTACCGGCTCGGCGCAGTTCGTCACCGCGACGCGCGCCGGCCGCCTGCTGCGCGCGCACATGTCGCCGGTGCTCGGCGGCGCGGGCGGCAAGGCGGACGGCGCGGCGACTGCGACGGGTGCGGCCGAGGCCGAGGCCGAGGCGACGGCCGCCGCGCCGATCACCGGTTTCGTGCTGATCCTCGACGACATCACCGCCGCCAACGAGCGCGACGCGCGGCGCGACGCGCTGATCCAGTCGCTGACCGAGGGCGGACGCGGACCTCTCGGCAACATCCGCGCCGCCGCCGAGACGCTGGCCGATTTCGGCGACATGGCGCCGGCGCAGCGCGAGCGCTTTCTCGGCGTGGTCCGCGACGAGGCGCGCGCGCTGTCGCAGCACTTCGAGAAAGCCGCCGCCGCCTTCTCGAACGACCTGCGCGAGCGCTGGCTGATGGAGGAAATGCTCGGCGCCGAATTCGTCGCCGTGGCCATGCGCCGCATCGCCGAGCACTGCTCGCTGGCGGTCAAGAGCGAGCACGTGGACGAGAGCATCTGGCTGCGCATCGACGGCTTCGGCCTGCTGCAGGCGCTGACCTTCCTCGCCGCGCGCCTGGAGGACGAGTACGGCGAACGCGAGGTGCGCGAAGTGCGCCTGTCGCTGACGCGCGGCGGCGGGCTGGCGCAGCTCGACCTCGCGTGGACCGGCACCTCGATGAACAACGAGACGGCGATGACCTGGCAGATGGACGCCATGCGCATCGGCGGCGCGACGAGCAGCCTGAGCGTGGCCGACGTGGTGCAGCGTTGCAACGGCGAGATCTGGTTCCAGCGCGAGCGTGTTTCGCACCGCGCCTATTTCCGCATTCTGCTGCCCGCCGCCGACGCGCCGCGCGAGACGGCGCCGCCGATTCAGCCGATTCTGCCGGCGCGCGGCGGCGACCGTCCGGAATTCTACGACTTCGATCTCTTCGGCTGGTCATCCGGCAGCCACGCGCTCGACGACCGTCCGCTCGGCGAACTGGCCTACACCGTGTTCGATACCGAAACGACCGGCCTGTCGCCGTCCGAGGGCGACGAGATCATCCAGATCGGCGCCACGCGCATCGTCAACCGCCGCCTGCTGCGCCACGAATGCATGGATCAGCTGGTCGATCCGCGCCGCCTGCTGTCGCGCGAATCGATCCGCGTGCATGGCATCACGCCCGACCTGCTCGCCGGGCAGCCGACCATCGAAACGGTGCTGCCGGCTTTCCACGCCTTCTGCGCCGACACCGTGCTGGTCGCGCACAACGCCGCCTTCGACATGCGCTTCCTGCAGCTCAAGGAAGCCGCGCTCGGCCTGCGCTTCGACCAGCCGGTGCTCGACACGCTGCTGCTCTCCGCCGTGCTGCATCCGAACCAGGAGTCGCACCGCCTCGAAGCGATCGCCGAACGCCTCGGCGTGTCGGTGGTCGGCCGCCACACCGCGCTCGGCGACGCGATGGTGACCGGCGAAGTCTTCCTGAAGATGCTGCCGCTGCTTGCCGCGATGGGCATCCATACCCTGCGCCAGGCGCGCGAGGCGAGCGAGAAGACCTACCATGCCCGCCTCCGCTACTAGCGCCGCGCCGGATTTCGGCGCCGTCGCGCCCTTGTCGGCGAACGCCGCGCTGCGCCATCTGGTGCGCGGCGAGGCGCTGTGGGTGCCGCCCTCGGCGAGCGTGCGCGAAACGCTGCTGCGTCTGGACGCGGCGGCGGCCGACGCAATCGTCGTCGTCGACCCGCAGTCGCGCGTGCCGCTCGGCATCGTCACGCTGCGCGACGTGCTGCGCCGCATCGCCATCGAGGCGGCCGGTGCCGCCGAGCTCGATGCGCCGGTCGCCGGCGTGATGACCGCCGCGCCGATCTGCGTGCCGGCCGACACCACGCTGCACCAGGCCGGCGTGCTCATGGCGCGGCGCGGCGTGCATCACCTGGTGCTGACCGGCGCCGACGGCCGCTACCTCAACGTCGTCGCACAGACCGACCTCTACGCCGTGCCCGGCGCCCGCGCCAGCGAGCTGGTCGCAGCCATCCTCGCGGCCACGAGCATCGCGGCGCTGGCCGCGCTGGCCGTCGAGATCCGCGCCTTCGCCGGCCAGCTGCTCGCCGAGCGCGTCGGTGCCGAGGCGATCTGCCAGCGCATCTCGACGCTCAACGACCTGCTCGCCGTGCAGCTCATCGACATCGTCGCCGAAGGCTTCGAACTGCCCTACGTGCCGTGGTGCTGGCTCGTCTTCGGCTCCGAGGGGCGCCTCGAACAGACGCTGTCCACCGACCAGGACAACGGCCTCATCTTCGCCGCCGAGTCGCCGGCCGACGCCGCGCGCCTGCGCGCCGCCTTCCTGCCCTTCGCGCGCGCCGTTAACGATGCGCTCGACGCCTGCGGCTTTACGCTGTGCAAGGGCGGCATCATGGCCGGCAACGAAGCGTGGTGCCTGTCGGCCGACGAGTGGCGGCAGGCCTTCGGCGGGTGGATGCGCAAGGCCGAGCCGCAGGCCCTGCTCAATTCGACGATCTTCTTCGATTTCCGTCCGCTCTACGGGCAGGACGCGCTCGCCGGCGAACTGCGCGACTGGCTGCTGGCGCGCGCGCCGGATCACCCGATCTTCCTGCGCGCGCTGGTCGGCAACACGCTCGACTGGGCTTCGCCGCTCGGCTGGTGGCAGGGCTTCCGCTACGATGCCGATCCGCAGCACCCGCACACCATCGACCTCAAGCTGCACGGTGCGCGCCCCTTCGTCGACGCCGCGCGCATCTACGCGCTGGCGCACGGCGTGCCGGAAACCAACACCGTCGAACGCCTGCGCGCCGCCGCCGCGCGCGACGCGATGCCGGCGCACGAAGCGGCGGCCTTCGTCGACGCCTTTCAGCACATCCAGCGCCTGCGCCTCGAACACCAGTTGGGCGGCGGGCACGTGGGCCACGAGGATCATGCATGCGGGGAGGGCGGCGGCGCCTCCAATCGCGTCGATCCCGACCGCCTGCACGAACTCGACCGCCTGATCCTCAGGGAATCGCTCAAGCAGGCGCGCAGCCTGCAGCAGCGGCTGGCGCGCGACTATTCGCTGGCGTAAGGCGGCGCGCGGCGCGTCGGCGGACGCCGTGCGGCCTCGTGAAATTCGTGCCGGGGAAGTGGGCGCGGGCGGGATGAATTCGGGCATGGCGGCGCGGCGGGGGAAGTGACTGCCGGCCGCGCCCGCCGGCAGTCGGCGCACCGCCCGCCGCTTCAGCCGGCAGCGCGCTGGCGGAAGCTTTCGGGAACGGCCGCCGGTTTGCGCGCCGCGTAGTCGAAGAAGACGATCCCGGTCTTGCCGCGCGCGACTTCGCGCCCGGAGGATTTCTCGCTCATCTGCCAGAGCAGATCGCAGCCCTTGCCGCCGAAGTCGGCGGCGCCCATGCGCACGACCATCACCTCGCCGTGGAAAGCTTCGGAGCGGTACTGCAGCGCCGCGTCGGCGACGATGATGCCGGCGCCCTCGACGTTCAGTTCGCTGTAGCCCATCGACTGGAAAAAGCGCGCGCGCGCTTCGGAGACCACGCTCAGCAGCAGCGCGTTGTCGAGATGTCCGCCGTAGTTCATGTGGCTGAGGTAGAGCGCGATTTCGGTGGCGAAGGGAAGGTGTTCCGGGAGGTCGATCTGGATGCGGGGCATGGCGGGGCGGCTCTTCGGCTTGGTTTTCGGGAGCGCCAAGGATCGCAGTTTTCGCCGGCCGCATCAATTCGCCGCGTCCGCGCCGCGAACCGTGGTGGCGGGAGCGGCCTCAGTTTTCGCAGGGAGGCGACGCGCTCAGGAAAGGCGGGCGGCCAGCCGTCGTTGGAAGAAGAAGCGGAACACGTGCTTCTTGTTCTCGGTGAGGAGGCTCAGACCGTAGATCAGCAGCGGGACGACGACGAGGCAGGCGAGGGCGTTGAGCAGCGGATGGCGGTCGTGCGGACAGAGCGCGCTGGCGATGTAGAGCAGGGGCATGTGATAGAGGTAGATCGAGAAAGTGTGCGACGACAGTTCCCGGACGATGCCCGCGAGACGCGGGCCGAAAACGCGGTAGCGCCGGCCGAGCGGAGCGAAGGCGATGAAGTTCGCAGCGACCAGGGCGGCCATCAGGTAATCGCCGGCGAAGCTTTTCGCATTCATGTTGATCAGCCCCGCGCAGCATGGCGCAATGAACTCGCCGCTCGCGGCGTTGAGGCTGCGCAGGGCGCCCGGCAGCACGAAGAAAAAGAGCGTCAGCGAAAGGCCGAAGAGGCCGAGCGTGGTCGCCAGGGGCAGTTCCTTGCGCTGCGTGCAGCGGTGGCAGAACACGCCGAGCAGCCAGACGGGCAGATAGAGCGCGACGCTCGGCCCCATGACGGCCAGCACGGCGACCAGGCCGAGCGCCCGCGGCGCGCCCCGGGCGAAGAGCAGGACGCCGAAGAAGACGTAGTAGGGGACTTCGTAGCCGAGCGACCAGTACGGGCCGTTGGTGAAGAAGATGACTTCCCGCCAGCTCTGGTTCAGGAAGAAGAGCGCCGAGAGCAGCGTCGTGACCGGATCGTAGAGGGTCGCCTCGAGTTTGCCGAAGGCTTCCGGGTCGGCGCTGCCGATGAAGTAGTAGGAGGCGGTCGTCAGGACGATGGCCGGTCCGGCGACCGAATAGATGCGCGCGAGCCGATTGACCGCGTAGGTGCCGGCGTCCTTTTCCTTCGTGGCGGTGACGTAGGAGATGACGAAACCGGAAACGACGAAGAAGAAGACCACCGCATGATGGCCGCCGCCGCCCAATTGCCAGAGCCAGCCGCCCATGAAGCCCGGTGCGTGCGCGAAGAACACCGCCACCGCGGCGAGGAAGCGCAGCGCGTCGAGATAGGTCGACAACTGTTTGTTCATGGGCCGCCGAAACGCCCGCGACGCCTGTCGCCGCGTGCCGTCGCGTGTTTTTCATCGCGCATCGAAGAATGCCTCCGTCGGGTGCCTGTCGCGCTCGTTTCCTGATCGCCGGAGCGGGCGGGGAGCCGGCAGGCCGCGCCGGTGCGGCCGCTCGCCGGCCGAAGCGTGCGGCACACGCGGCCGCCTTTGCTCAAAGGCGCGCGCTTGGCGCCGACGCCAGGGCGAGTTTATGAGAAGGGGATGGGAAAGAAAGTACAGCGGATCAGGTAAATGCGGCCGCTCCGCGACGATAAGGTGGCGTCCGGCTGCGCGGCCCGGCCGGCGGCGGCTCTCCGATGCCGGCCTGCGTCGCGCGATGCGGGGCGGGCGAACAGGCGTTCAGCTACGGCCGGCCCGACGCGGCGCCATCCGCGCGCCGGTTCTCGCCGCGATCAGCCTTCGTCGCCCGGCAGAAGGCGGGGGTTCCAGGCGACTTCCCAGAGATGCCGGTCGGGGTCCTGGAAGTAGGCGGCGTAGCCGCCCCAGAAGGTGTCGTGCGCCGGCTTCACGACCACGGCGCCGGCGTCCCGGGCTTGCCGCAGCACGGCATCGACCTCGGCCTTCGACGCGACGTTGTGTCCGAGCGTGAGTTCGGTTGCGCTCGCCGCCGTCAGCGGCAGGCCGCTATCGTGCGCGATGCTCCGGCGCGGCCAGAGCGCCAGCTTCAGCCCGGCCTGCAGATCGAAAAAAGCCACCGCGCCATGCTCGAACTCCCGGCCGACGATGCCTTCGGTCGGCCAGCCCAGACCGTCGCGATAAAAGCGCACGGCCTTTTCCAGGTCGTCAACGCCGAGGGTGATCAGGGTGATGCGGGCTTTCATCGGCGTTCCTTTCTGTCGGGCTGTTGGCTTGGCTCTGAAGTTGCGGGGCGGCGGGGCGATTCCCGTGCCGCACGCGGCGTTCGCGCCGTATTCATGTGGCGCTTTCGCCTTGCAGTTCGTCGAGCCTCCGGTTGGGGGGCTTGCGCTTCGCAGCGCCGGGGGCGGTTCGGGCGAGCCGGCCCCGGGCCATCGCTCTGCCGGTTGGGCGCGCGATGCAAGTAGGACCGCCGTGCGGCCGTGCGCGTTCAGCGCGTTGCGCGTGAAGGGCGTGAAGGGCGTGAGGGGCGCATGGGTGCCTGGCGCGGTCGGACATGGCCGTAGGCTTGCGCGGTCTCCGGCGAGGTTTCGCGGGCGGGGAAAGCTGCGCGATTCCGCAGCGTGGCTTCGTCGCCCGCCGGCGCGAATTCAATACGGGCGGCCGTCCTTGTGCAGAAACATCCATTTCCCATCGCTTCCTGCAAGGGCCTGCAGGTCGTCGTCGGGATAGGTGACGGCGTCGCCTGGCGTGCGGTCGCCGACTTCGAGATAGAGAACGTCTTCCTGGCTGCGATTGACAAGTTGATGTCCGTTGCCGCTGCCGGCCTTGAAGCCGGCGCACATGCCGGGCGCCAGGGGCGTTTCGCCCTCGTCGGTGACGAGTACGGGGTGGCCGGCGAGGATGTAGATGAATTCGTCCTGCCGCGTATGCGCGTGCCGCAGGGCGGAAACGGCGCCCGCAGCCAGGCGGGTGAGGTTGACGCCGAAGTTCGCCAAGCCGAATGCGTCGCCGAGCGGCCGCTTTTCCCGCCCGCTCATGCGCGCGGCGAACGGTTCGGGGTAGTTCGATGGCTTCGTTCGCGGCGGCGCGTCGAAAGCGGCCAGCGCGACGGGGGGCGGGGTCTGTGACATATAGGATCCTTCTTGGGGCTGTCGGGGACGGTGAGCAGCGGCATATGCCGATGCCCATTTCAAGCAATAGGCTTGCACTCGCGGCAAGGCGTTCCGCTTGCTCTCCCGAACGTGGCGTTCACGACTTCGTGGCCGCCTGGAAGGCCGAGGCCAGATAAGCGGGGAGATGCTTGGCGGCAATGTCCTGGGCGGCGGCCAGCTTGATGTGCCGGCGCAGCTTGCCTTCGCCTTCGAATGCCTTGTGTTCGTCGGGAAGCGAAGCGCCCTCGCTGAACTCGAGCGAAACATGCTTCGCGTAGGAGAAAATTCCGCAAAACGGCTTGCCGGCGGAAAACAGGATGCCGCCGTATTTCACTTCTTCGGAGACGGATGCGTCCAAGCCGAGTACGAGCTTGCGCAAGGTTTGGACGAGCTCGAAGCGTTCTTCGTCGAGCAGGCGGATGTCTTCGAGCAGTTTTTCGACGCGGTCGGTAGTCATGAGGGTTCCGGGGGGGCGTTTGGTAGGGATTCGGGCTTGAGGGGGATGGGATGTGCGGGGGCTGCTTGCTTGCGGAGGACGGGGGCGCTTTTGACCATTCAGCAAGCGAAGCGAGTGACGGCGGACGGCTTACCGCGCGGTTTTTACTTCGATAAACCACTTCGGCTGCATCGCGTCGAAATCCGTCCGGACGTTCGACGGTAAATAGCTGGCCGAATCGAGAACAAAGGGCTGCCCGTCGATCCGCTTGAAAACGACCCAGTGCCAGAAATTCCTGCCGCCTTCCCGATGATGTTTGATCGACAGCAGCGCCAGATCGGGAAGCGCGTTCCATGATTCAAATGGAACTTCATCGGGAGTGATTTCGAGGCCCGCGCTTGAAAGAAGGCGTCTTACGTATTCGGTGTCCGACCAGAGCGATTCATCCGCAGCGTGAATTCCCATGGCATTGGCGATGCGCTTCATTTCGGAATAGGTTTTGCCCAAGACATTGGCAGCGGATGCGATTCCGCATCCTGTCGTTTCTTCCTGTACGACTGCTTTCAGCATCGATGCCCTTTTGTGTGCAAGGTTTGACTTCGCCGGTACCGCACGGTTTTACCACGTAGCGCCCGCGGACGGGATGGGTTGGCCGCGAAGCCGGTAGTGCGGGTGACTATGTGCTCCTCGGGGCAAACATGATGATCGCCATCCCCAGCAGTGCGACCAAAGACCCCACCGCATCCCAAACGCTTGGCCTGATTCCGTCGATGAGCCACAGCCACAGTATGGCGACGAAAACGTAAACGCCGCCATAGGCCGCATAGACGCGGCCAGCCGCCGCCGGATGAAGCGAGAGCAGCCACGCGAAAAGCGCGAGGCTCAGCGCTGCCGGAACGAGCAACCAGCCGCTCTTGCCTTCCTTGAGCCAGAGGTAGGGAAGGTAGCAGCCGGCAATTTCCGCGACGGCGGTGACGAGGAAGAGCGCGATGGTCTTGATTTCAAACATTTGGTGGGCGTCACCTTAAGTCTTGGTTATATGAAAAACTGGATAAGCACGCTAGAGGACGTGCCGTGCCAGTAACTCTGTTATGGCTGCAACCCAGCCAAAGCACAAAAACAAGAACACGTTAAATTTGATGCTTGCATACCAATCGTCCCAGAATCGCCCCTTGAAAAAGGAGTAGATGTCTGGAGTGAACAGAAACCTGATCGCCTCCCCCAGGGATTCAAATTCTTCGCCCCAGAACATCTTCCCGAGAGTCGTATAAACCGGAATGCTAAGCACCCCGACCAAAATCAGAACTACAGGATGATCAAGAAATTCCATATGCTTACCTGATGAGGAGGTCTGACCCGCTGGTTCAGGTGCGCGTAGCCGGCCTGCCTGCGCAGCCTCCCTCTGGGGCAGTGAGTTTTCCAGAAAACTGGAAGAGTTACGACCATTTGGCAAGCGCTCGCCGAATACGTGAACGGAATGTATCGACGTCCTTGGTGGAAAGACGCTCGGCTTTGTAGAGCGACAACATTTCAAACCGGCACGCGGGCGCACAGGTGCCGAGGAGTGCAGTTTTCAATACCCGTTTTACGGGTTGCCACAGCAGCAGGCGGTCCACCCACGACGGCGAGCCGAGCGAGGTAATGGCAAGCGCTCGCCGCAAGTTGTGAAGTCTGGGCTTGATCGGGCCAAGATCGGTGGCGTGGTCGTAGGCGATGCCAGGAGCCCAGACGCGGTCGAACCACCCTTTCAAGATGGCGGGAAAGCCAAACCACCAAGTAGGAAACACCAGAACGAGGGCTTCAGCCGAAAGCAGCCGCTCGATCTGCGATTGCGTGGCCGACGAATCAAAAGGCGGATCGTAATAGCTCTGGCGTTCGCTGGCGGCGAGCGAAGGCTGGAAGTCGATTTCGTAGAGATCTTCCACCTGTACTTCGTGTCCGGCCTCGGTCAGCGCTTGGATGGCGGATCGCGCCAAGGAATGGCATAGGCTGTCGGCAACTGGATGGGCGACTACGACAAGGCATTTCATGCTGGGAATGGCCTGCGGGATACGGTATTCATGCTTGTTATCATGAGGTTGGGGTGTTTGCGCATTTTTTGCGCAGATTGCTTCGAATGACGGGCTAGCTGCCAGCGAACGTCGTTGGGGACCAGGAAGAGCGAGAGATATTGCGCATGAGGCCAGAATTAAACCGCACCACGAAGCGGCGCGGGCTTGAATGGGTTGTCAGGGAATATCACTGGAACTCATCCATCAGCAGATAGGTTCCAGGCGACCTCTGATGCCGATCTATCTGTGGCACAAGCCTCTTGAAATGTTCGGTGTTGCAGTGCGCGTCCAAAGCCGCACGATCGGGCCACTCCTCTACGAACACGAAGTGCCCCGGGTCTTTCTGGTCGATGTAAAGATCGTAAGACATACACAGCGGTTCTTCTTTGGTTCTCTCCACAAGCTCGCGGTATAGAGGCATGACGTCCTCGATGTGTTCCGGTTTGATGAAATCCTGGGCAATTACTTTGAGCATGGAGATGATGTCCGGTTATTCAGCCTGGCGCCTGAGTCAAGCCGCGCCGCATAGCGGCGCCGGTATGAATGTGAATGAATTGTCAGGCCTGCCCGGGGCTGAGTCGCGATATCAGCGCGAACACTCCCCAGCCCAGATATTCGCGTGTGTAAGCCGCGTGACGCTCAGGTTCCGAGGCCAATTTGGATTGCACTTCTTGGGCCAGTTCATCGGCGGGGTTTGCTTCAAGCCATCGGCGCATGGTGAGCCATTTGGCCGCCTCGTACCTGTCCCAGCCGTCCTGATTGGCCAGCACCATTTCAACAACGTCGTAGCCGAGGCGGCCGAAGGATGCGATCAGTTCTGGCAACACAAGGAAGTCAGAGATCGCGTTGGCCAGACACCCCTTGGCGACGTCTTCCGTTGGCGGCAATTGCCGCCAGTAGGGCTCGCCGATGAGGATGATTCCTCCGGCGCGCAGGCTTCGCGCAAGAAGTTCGATGGTGCCAGCCACTCCTCCGGCGATCCAGGTCGCCCCGACGCAAGCGGCTACGTCGACCTTCTCGTCGGAAACGTAACCCGTGGCGTCGCCATGAATGAACTCGATGCGATCAGCGACCCCAAGTTCTTCAGCGCGGCGCTTCGCCTGCTCGCTGAACAATTGGCTCATGTCGATGCCTGTGCCGACAATGCCGTGGTCGCGCGCCCAGGTACACAGCATCTCGCCCGAGCCGCTGCCGAGGTCCAGAACGCGGCCCTCTGGCTCCAGGCGCAAGGCCGCGCCGAGCGTGGCGAACTTCTCGGGTGTGAACGGGTTATGGATGCGGTGCGCACTTTCGGTGATGTTGAATATCCTTGGAATGTCCATTGCGTTAATTTCCTTGCGGGCGCTAATAGATTTGGTAGAGGTCTAACGAAAAATCGAGGGGCGCCGCTTTTGGCGCGTCCCTCTCGAACGCCATGTCGGACGGCGGATGCTTAAAGGTTGCGCTCACCGATATCCCCCGCTTTGATGGATGACAGGTCGACACCATCCAAGCAAGGGGCATTGATAGCAATCGTGTAGTCAACCGAAGAGATGCAGATTGAATACGAAGCCGCGTACGGATCGTCCCAGAAGACTTTCTTTGTCATACATCCTCTATAACGTGCGGCGCCCCAAGGTTTGGATTCATCGGGCTGCGCGGCTTCTCGTTCAGCTCCGGTGGAATGAGATGTTGGCCATCACTTGATTGGATGGCGAATGATTGTTTTCCATTTTGCTGGGTCGGCACGACGTATGTCGCTCAGGTAAATCTCGTGGTGCTTTCCATCTCGCCCCGTCCGTGCGTCGATAAAACTGTGGAGGCGCTCAATCGTTGGCCCTTCCTCTGAAAATGGCCCGATGTGAAGCACTTGTGCGCAGTTGCCTTCGGAAAAGGCTTCCAGCCGAAGTTTGCCGACGGCAGGAAGTGCCTTCTTTCTCTTGACCTCAGAAATGGCTGCCTGAATGACTTCGGTTGCCACGAAGTGCGGTTGCATGATCATCATTGTCCATTTCCACCTCGACTTGTCGTTGGCGATGAAAACGGACATGTCGTCTGCCCACCAAAGTCCTTCGAGAGGCATGACCGCATAATCGATTCCTTGCGCCCCCTTTTTCACCATGAACTTTGCCGTGTAGGAGACGGCGAAGAGGGCTTCCACTGCCTGGGCATATTCCTGTGATGTATTGGGGTCACCTTCACCGTCGACCATCAGGAACTGGAAGGTTGGTACTTCAACCTGAACCACTTCTTTTGTGGATGGTTGGTAGAGGTGTTTCAACTCTTTCTTGAGATCGATCTTCTGCACGAACGCTCCTGATGATGGCTAACGTGGAACTAACTGGCCTGCGCGGTTTTTCGCGCAGATCCGGTTGAGCGCAGGTTATGCGGAATGGGTTTAACGGGCAAGACGATACAAGCAATGACGTCGAAGACCGAGCCCTTCGGGTACGTGTGGATGATCAAACGTTCCAGACTCCCGCATGCCGAGGCGTTCCATTACGGCGCGAGACCTGAGATTGCCGACAGCCGTAAAGGAGACAATTTCCTTTAGCCCGAGCGAATGGAAGCCGAAGCGAAGGGCTTCCTTTGCTGCCTCTGAAGCGAAACCTTTACCCCATCGAAGAAACGAAAGGCGCCACCCAACCTCGACGCAAGGTGAAAATGGAAGTTCAGCAGATGGCGTATGCAGGCCGACAAACCCGATGAACTCATGAGTGGCCTTGCACTCAGCGGCCCAGAAGCCCCAACCTCGTTCTTCGATGAGCAATTGGCAACGATCGGCTATCGCGTCACTCTCTGCGCGCGTGAGCACTGCGGGGAAATACTCCATGACTCTTGGGTCTGCATTCATCGCGGCGAAGGGCTCACGATCAGCAAGCTTCCACTGGCGTAAGCGAAGTCGCTCGGTTTCAAGTTCGATCAGTTCAGCCATTCTCTACAGTGCTCGGTGATGGTGCCGCATAACGTGAAAACAAGCGGCCTGCGCGGCTTTGTCGCGTAGCGTCCAGCGACCGACGGGGGCGAGGTCGAACGTAGGATTAGGCATGGCTTCCGCTCAGAGAAATCTTCTCAGCGATGAATTCTTTCGCGGCCTTGTACCTTTCCGCAAAGTAATACTTGGAGTCTTCAGATATGTTGTTTTCGTCAATAAAGTCGACATAGAACTTGAGTCGAACATAGGCTTCTTTGTATTTACCAATTTGCCTGTATCGTTCGCCAGCATAAAGGTACGCCAAGCATTGGCGTGGATTTAACTCGATTGCCCTTTCCCATGACGTTAGAGCCTGCTCGTTCATGTTCATGGCTTGAAAGCGGTTTCCAATGTTCATGAAGCATAAAGAGGGATTTGGATCGTTGTTCGAAATTGCGGCCAGATAGGCTTCAATTGATTCGACATGCTTTCCAGCAGCACCAAACAGAACACCAAGATCGAAATAGTGCCCGCCGCGTTCTTGAAGGGTTGGTATCGAAAGAGCTTTGTTGAGAAGAGCAATCTGCAACGCGCTAGTTACTCGTTGCGTTCCCTGAACGGCTTTCCCCTTCTCGTTTAGATGTATCTGCGTTAGGGTGAAGAAGCGATCCTCTGTACCCAGCGCGTTGAATGTAGAGTCACCGTCGTTGAGCAATTCTTGTATTGCTTGGGTAGCCTCGTTGTCTGGAATATTTGCCACGCGCTTTATCACAAAATCGCACGCATTGTGGTCAATTTTCGGCCTAAGTTGGTCAGGCATTGAGTTAACGATGGCCGTAAATAGCGTCTCAAGGCGAGCAATGCGCTGCTCAAGAACATCAACACGTTGCCCAGGAATGCCAAGTCCGATCAGCTCGGCCGCAAACGGCGCCGCAGGACCTAATGGTGTGAAGATCGCCCCAGCAGCTCCGAAGACAGCCTTCGAAAACGCTATCGTGACGTCTGTGATGTTTGGGCCTTCCGAGTCCATTCCTGTCACTCCTGTGGTGTGAAATGCCTAACGTTTGAATTCACCGGCCTGCGCGGCTTTTCGCGCAGGTCCGGTGGAATGATGGGTTGGGCCTCGGAGCAACATGCCACAGCAATAACCAAAAACTGGCCCGATAAGTGAACCTGAAAAGGCAGACTGCGCCTGAGTTTGCAGATGCACTCCACCACCGCGAACCATAGCGACAGGAGCGGGCGTGACAAAGGCAGAACGCTGAGTAGTTAATAGCACTCACATCTCCACGGGCCGTCGAACTTTCCCGGCGCCACCATGCCAGTGGCGAAGTGCGAAACTAAGCGAGGTGCCTTATTGAGCTTTGAGCACGTGTTTCTGCATGAGGCCTTCTCGCTTTCGCGGAACCGTTGAACAGGATTTCCGAAGTAAAGCCCAGCAAGGCCAACCGCGACGAAGACGGTGACGACAAGCCACTTGGTGCGAGCACTAATGTGCGTAGTAGTCACCGGGCGCTTAGGCATAGGAAGTAGAGGCTCAGCGTGCTAGCTCAGGGGCGCGAAGCCGGCTTGCCGGCGAAGCGTCCCTCTGGAGCGGCGGGTTATGCATCTTGGACATGCTTAGCCTTGAGGTGCTGACGGACACCAGCCGTGACTGCGACTGACGCCAAGGCGCCTACCAACGACCACGGAAACAGAAAGACGCCAGACCAAGATGAATGCTCGGAGATAGAGTACTCAGCGCCCAGCCAAACAGGAGACCAGTACAAGCAGTAGGAAACTGCGGCAGGGACGAGGGCGCAGGCGGACCAGCGCAGAGCGGCAGGCTGTAGGCGCCCGGTAAAAAGTGCGAGAACAGCTGATACAGCTGCCACCATAAAGAAGCCTGAGGACCAAGATAGCGATTCAATGAGTTGGCGCATGACAAAGCGGTTTGCGTTGAGTTACGGAAGACGCATAACGTGCAAGCTCAGCCGACGGCAAAAAGCGCAGCTTTTTGACGGTCGGCTGGAGCGGGATGTTAGGCAAGTTGGTGTGGGTCATGATGCGTTTTGTTTTGCTCGTAGCGCGTAGAAAGAAATAACCCAAACGATTAGACCTGGAGTGCCCAGCGAGATTAGCCACTCCAGAAATGGGCGCTCTGACGCAAGTGCCCATTGGCCATGACGGCTTTCAATACAAATACCATCTTGGACAGTACCTCCATCGTCAAGGCAGCTATCAATTTCCATAAGTGCAAAAAAATGACGAGAAAGCCATACAAATAGGACAAACAAGATCAGGCGGATAGATGTCTTGGTATGACTGCTCATGAGCAACGCCTAACAACGAAGGTCAGCGGCAGTCGGACAGCGCAACTGGCGGACTGTCCGCTGGGCCGCATTGTTAGGCGATGATTTAATTGGTTTCTATTGCGCTTGGACATTGAAGCTACGCAACCCACATTGAGATTTCTACTGCCCACATTGCGTCGTTGTGTAGCGCGAGAGGGTCGGTTTCTTGGAGAAATTCGATGAATTCAGTTTTGAGGTTCGTTGGTACTAGACCATTTAGATAAGCTCCCGGACCAGCAATTTCTAGGGTTCTTTTAATCAGTTGGCTACATTGCAGTAGCGTCTCGGCAAGAACAGAAATATCTTGGTTGATGTATACCTCAGCAAAACCAAAATCATGGTTGAGGCAGACGACTGGTCCCATGGGTGAAATCGCTATGGGATCGCCCGAGCCATTGAAACCGATAATGTAGTGGCGGCTAAATTTGTCGCCTACTCCCCATGCTTCCGCAACGGTTGGCAGCGAGCCGGTTTTGGGAGCATTAAACGTCAAGAAGGGGGCTGCACTGCTCGGCATTCCGGCGTTTCTGAGAAACGTTTTTGCTTCCTGCGAAATATTAACGCCGACAAATGTACTTTCCGGGAACGCTGTGAGTTCGCCCCCGTTAGCTTCCCAAAAAGCTTTGAAATCGTGAGGAGTAACCATGGTGCCTAACGTGGAAGTAAGCGGACGCCGGAGCGCGAAGCGCGGAAGGAACCACAAGCACAGCTTGTGGCGGTCCGCTTGACTGTAGGGTTAGAGGCGTGGTGGCTACTTGACTGCACGAATCAGCACTCCCTTTTGCAAGACAAGCGGCGCGTCACCTTCAGGCTCGCCTGAACGGATTTGCTTAGAAACAGCCCACCTGATTGTGTTGCCCTGCATTGTGGCAGTGCCAACGAAGACAGCGCCATTGCGATCACTGGTAACAGTGAGGGTTGCAACGCTGCCCTTCACTTTGCCTTTGACCGTGCCTTCGCCACCCTCATTGAGCCGGCCACAGCCAGGCGTGGCAAAAGTGTGATTACCAATGATTTCATTTTTGGATTGAGCGAGATCGAAGGTGGCGGCACCACACTCGACATTATTTTTCTTTTCTTCCGCAGAGCGAAGATCAACCGACCAAGAGCCGGAGAAATTAGGCGCAGCCTCAACCAAGGAAGTACTGAGAAAAACTATCGACACTGCGTATGCGAGGGCTTTGAGCATGAAGCCTCTAACGTGCTAGCTCAGCTGACGGCAAAAAGCGTAGCTTTTTGACAGTCGGCTGGAGTGGGATGTTAGGCAACGCAGCTTTACTCATTGAGATTTACTCGTTATTACGGATGCTTTTCCGTACTGAGATAAAGCTGCAAGAAGGAATGCGCTTCCCGCTACAACGTAAAGAACGAGATCACCAGAGGAGCCAAATTGGCTATAAAAAATGTTGTGAATCCATGCCCAACGCCCGGTGGCTGCACTTGATGCTGGCCACATGTATGAATTTGCCGCACTGAGGAAGCTAAGGCCGGAGAAAGCCAACCAAATGTGCCCCTTTTCCTTGGGCGACAGGGGAAAGGGTTGGAAGTTGTCAGGTTGTCCACGCCAGATTTTCATTTGAATGCCTAACGTTCAAGGTAAGGGGCGCTGCGCGGCGCTTTATCGCGCAGCGTCCCAGCGACCGAAGGGAGCACCTTGACCACAGGGTTAGGCCGGCTGGAGAAAATAGTGAGTATTTTGAAGTTGTTCGTAATCATGGTCAGGACAGCCGAGCGTTTATAAACAAAGTACTGCGACGCAGATGAGTAACCAAGACAAAAACAGCCCCACAAAAAGCAAAGCCTTCCATCGGCTAAATCGCAACAAGTAGCCGATGAAGACAAACGAAAATCCAAGGTAAAGCAATCCCATCAAAGTGGCAGATTCTCCCGTAAATAGACGGGGTGTGCGGTTGCCACGAACGAAGCTCGAAGCCTCGGAAAAGAATATGCCTCGAATAGCGCGCTCCAGTAAGGCGGCTGCTGATAGACCGGCAAACACAATATCGAACTTCGAATTCTTGAGGCTGTTTGTCATTTGCGAGAGGCCTAACGAAGAGCTAACCGGCCTGCGCGGCTTTTGGCGCAGGTCCGGTTGAGCGCAGTGTTATGCGACTGGTAATGATGAACGAAACATAGAGTGCAAGGAAATACCAACCGAAGACCCATAGGTCCGTCCAGACTAACTGGCCGAAGTTCTTCTGCATGGCAAACACTTGCTCCGAGTTGGATGCGGATGCGGCAGATAGGGTGAGGTAGCCAATGGCAATATTCCCAAGTGGAACCCAAAGTGCCGCATAGCAAAAAGCACGCTTGAATCTGAGCTTTCTGAGTGCCGCGCCGGCGATAATCCCCGCTGTGACGCTAAAGGCGAAAGCACGAATTGCAATGGCAAGAAGAACGCCGCCCTCACCACCACGCTCGGCTAAAGCAAACTGCCCCAGCGGCGACTCAAGGATAAACATGAATATGTCACTGGTTGGCAGGACGCCAGGGAGCGCAAAGCCAACCTTGATTACAACTGCTACTGCCGCGCCTAGCAGCACCGCGAAGAGGAATGAGAGAAAGGTTCTAAGTCGCATAACGTTGAACTAAATGGCGCGCCGCTTGCGGCGTGTCCAAGCGACCGCAGGGAGCGATTTTGAGTGCGATGTTAGAGATCACTGCCACTTTTCGCTGAAGGAAATGATTTCTTCGGCTCGGCTTTCAGTTAGCCGAGCTCGGCAATTTTCGTACACGGAATCACAAATTTGGGGAGTACCGCTGCATGTAGAGGATGCGAACTGGCAATACTGTTCGCGATACCGTAGCCATGTTTTTTGAGACTGGATTAGGCGTTGGCGCTGGGTCTTGGTCTCTTCACTCGACAGAATTCGTATCAAATTTCCGTAGAAGAGATTCAGTTTCTCATCAGCTTCTCGAAACTGGTTGGCAGCTATGCAACTAGACCAACTTCCGCTACCGGACTGTAATCGGTCACAGTCTGAAGCAGCTGCCGGTGGTGATAGCAATATCCAGCATGCTGCATAGATAGAAAGAGTGGGCCAGCGGATCATTGTGATCTCTAACGTGGAGATGAGGGGCGGCCGGAGCCGAAGGCGGAGGGAACCGCAAGCGCCAGCTTGCGGACGTCCCTCTCGATTGCATGGTTAGACGATTTTTTGTGCCGTAGCCTTCACTTGGTAGCTAAGGCCACGTTTCCATGGCAGGAACCGAAGCGCGTTTAGCACGCGAACTTGGACTATCGATGCGCTTGGCGATCAGCCTCCTCATCTGAATATGGCTCATGTGACCACGGTTCTTCATTGACATATTTTTCGTAACCAACGATCTCGTAATACTTGGACATTGCATCAAAGTGACATGATGCAATGAACTTCGTTACCAGCTGAGCATTGGGATTCAATAGCGCCCGAAACCCCTCCCCATCTGGCCCCGCCAAACATAGCCCAGGTAACCATTGCCCTTCCTCATCCTGCTCTTTCCAAACCTCGTGTAGCAATGCGGCCATTGGGATGTGTCTAACGTTCAAAGTAACCGGCCTGCGCGGCTTTTCGCGCAGGTCCGGTTGACTGCCGGGTTAGCCGTCGGCACGCGGCACCCGCACTAGATAATGTTCATTATCGATTTCTGCCTCCACGCAGCGCACATGGCTGAAGTACGGGGAGTCAGCGAGAATTTGCCGGATGTCTTCCTTCCTTTGCGCAGACATTCGAGAGCCAAGTACAACTGAGGTTATCGCTTGAGCTGGAAATTCAAAGAGGTGCACCGCATGCGGCCCTCCACCAATAACTGTTGATGCTGTATCAAGGGGTACGATCATTCGCCACTCGGCTTCATATTTCCAATCGGTTCCCTTGGTCATGAACGGCGCGAAGTCGTCAACATCCGCAAGCGTTAGCGATGGCCTCGTAGGGCTATATGAAACCTTTCGAAGGTGACGAAATTCATCTTCGGGATTCACCCGACGATCAAAGAATGGAGAGCGTTCGTCGAACTCGATTACAAACCCTCGATGAGAATCTGCATAGTGCGCCCACATAAGCAGGTTTTCGGCTGACTCCGACAAACACAAGATACCAATCAACTCTTCAAACTTGCGAGCCATAACTTCTTGCAGTTTCGGCATCAGCAGTTCAGCCATGCCCTGAATATTTCGCTTTGCCTCAGGAAGCTGACGGAGAAGGATTTCATGTAGCGCTTCCACAGAAATTAGCGCTCGAGCCTTCGGAGGGAGCTTCGCCAATTCTTCGCGCAAAAGCTCGGGGAGAACCCGAGTTATGTGGGCCTCCATATGTTCCGGTGATACCAGTTCCGCAAGATGTGGTTTCAGTTCAAACGGATCGTTCAATACCGCAGGCGATGAAAATCGGATGGACTGCCCCAGCAGAACATCTATTCGATCTGGATGTAGATACTTGAAGAGCGGCATTCTCAGACGGCTAACGTTGGACGTAACCGGACGGCAGAAAGCGCAGCTTTTTGACGGTCCGGTTGACGGACTTGTTATGCATTGGTGAAGTCGAAGTACAAGATGTTTGACCAGTTTCCGAGCCCGAGGTGATAGATAGGTTTCATCAAATCATGCGCAGGGCTCGGAGGTTCTGGAGTACGGCCAAACAACTTTGAGAAGAAACCAACTGGTTTAGGTGGCACGACAGGGGGCGGCACCAAAGACTGCAACGCCTGTTCTACTTCAGGCTGGAGATTTTTTACTTCCTCGAGGAGCACTAGGTTCTGCTCAAGAAGCGGTGTGTCACCCATGTCGAAAATTTCGCCGCACTCCAAAACGAAGTATTGGTTTTGGTTCCCTGGCTTGTTCAAAAACTCGATGGCTTCGGCAATCAAGTCCTGAGCTTCGGGAAGATCTATTTGCGACAAGAACCCTTCAAGATTTTTCACGCCAGAAGAGTAATCACCTATCAGAGCGATTTCCTCCGGGTTGTTCCAAATCGAAGAAAGGCAGGTTTTTGGGTTGCCGGAGAGAAGAAGCTTAAAAATGATTGGTATATCGTAGTTCCACTCCGAAATGCCAATCAGCTTGCGACCGTTGGCCTTGGCGTTCGGCCCAGGAATGACGTTGGTTGAGTAGAGATAGCTACGATTAGCCACAGTGATTACTCCGATGCATAACGTGATGTCGACGACAAAACGGGAAGTAAACAGATTATTGGACTGACCAATAATCTGGTGTTTTTGGCTAAGTGACTGTATATTAATACAGTGGTTTGTCTGCAGGAGCTTGCCATGTCCAATACCCTTTCTGCTACCGACGCCTCGCCGGATTCGCCGCGATTGCTTGATCGTGTGCGTGCGCGTTTACGTGTCAAGCACTATAGCATGCGTACTGAAACGGCATATTTGGGGTGGGTCAAGCGCTACATCTACTTTCACGGCAAGCGCCATCCGGCAGAAATGGGGCGGTCCGAGCTTGAGGCTTTTTTGTCTTCGCTCGCTGTCGAGCGCAACGTCAGTGCGGCGACGCAAAATCAGGCTTTAAGCGCATTGTTTTTCCTTTATCGGGAAGTCCTGGACATCGAATTGCCGTGGCTGGATAACGTGACGCGCGCCAAGAAGCCGGCCCGGCTGCCAACGGTGCTGACACGCGAGGAAACGGTTGCGCTGCTTGACGGAATCGATGAAGGCGAGATCAAGCTGATCGTTCGCCTTCTCTATGGCAGCGGCTTGCGTTTGCTTGAGGGCTTGCGGCTGCGCGTCAAGGACGTCGATCTGTCGCGTCGGGAGTTGATCGTGCGCGATGGCAAGGGCGGCAAGGATCGGGTCACCATGATCGCGACGCAATTGGTGGAGCCTTTGCGCTTGCGAATTGCCGGCCGCAAACAGTTGCACGATGAGGATTTGGCGGTTGGGCGCGGGGATGTGTGGTTGCCGGATGCTTTGGCGCTCAAATATCCGGCGGCATCGCGCGCTTTTGGCTGGCAGTATGTTTTCCCGGCGGCTGGCCATTCGCGCGATCCGCGCAGCGGCGCCATCCGTCGCCATCATGTCGACGAAAAGCGGGTTCAGCGCGCCGTCAAAGCGGCTGCAGCGCGTGCCGGTATCGTCAAGCCGGTTTCGCCGCACACTTTGCGGCATTCATTCGCCACGCATCTGCTGGAGGCGGGCTACGACATCCGCACCGTGCAGGAACTGCTCGGTCATTCGGATGTTTCGACCACGATGATTTACACTCACGTCCTCAATCGCGGCGGTCGGGGCGTGGCGAGTCCGCTCGACCGGCTTGGCTAGCCGCAACTCAGGAACTAGGCGGGATTTCCCGCGCAGTGGAACATTCTCGATGCCTCACCGAACACTCAGAGTCCCCGAGCGCGGCATGCTCGACGCCTACGAGGCGGTTCTCGCCGCGCGCGGTTTCACGGCCGACGCGGCGCAGCGCGCGGCGGCCGAGCGCCTGCAGCGCCTGTACTACGATCTCTTGTCCTTCAAGGTGTCGCGCGGCAGCGCGCTGCGCCGTCTCTTTTCGCCGCCGCAGCCGCCGCGCGGCGTGTTCTTCTGGGGCGGGGTGGGGCGCGGCAAGAGCTTCCTGATGGATTGCTTCTACGATTCGGTGCCTTACCGGCGCAAGCGGCGCATCCATTTCCACGCCTTCATGCACGGCATCCATCGCCAGCTCAACGAGTTGAAGGGCGAAAGCGATCCGCTGGCGAAAGTGGCCGAGCGCATTGCGCAGGAAGTCCGCCTGCTCTGTTTCGACGAGTTTCACGTCTCCGACATCGCCGACGCGATGATCCTCGGCCGCCTGCTCGAGGCGCTGTTCGAGCGCGGCGTGGTGTTCGTGATGACGTCCAACTATCCGCCCGAGAATCTGTATCCGAACGGCCTGCAGCGCGAGAACTTCCTGCCGACCATCGCGCTGATCAAGCGCGAGATGGACGTGCTGGAGGTCGATGCCGGCGTCGATTACCGCCTGCGCACGCTAGAGCAGCTCGACATCTTCCACCACCCGGCGGACGCAGCCGCCGAACTGAAAATGGCCGAGTATTTCGTGGCGATGGCGGGCGGCGAGGGGAAGGCGGGCGGCAGCATCGAGGTGCTCGAACGCGAGATTCCGACGCAGCGCCAGGCAGACGGCGTGATCTGGTTCGACTTCGCTGCGCTGTGCGGCGGACCGCGTTCGCAGAACGACTATCTCGAACTGGCGCGCGGCTACCATACGGTGCTGCTCTCGGGCATTCCGAAAATGTCGGCGCGCATGTCGTCCGAGGCGCGCCGCTTCACCTGGCTGGTCGACATCTTCTACGACCACAAGGTCAAGCTGATCGCCACCGCCGCCTGCGAGCCGGACGAGCTTTACACCGAGGGCACGCAGGCCAGCGAGTTCTTCCGCACGGCGAGCCGGCTGACCGAGATGCGCACGCGCGAATACCTCGCCCTGCCGCACCTCGGCTGAACGCCGGCCGGGGCGCTTGAAGGGCGTCCCCGGCGCGGGCAAGATAGACCGTCGCCATCCCGGAAGCCGCGTCATGCGCCACCTCCTGCCGCTCATTCTGTTCTGCCTCTGCGCGCCGGTCTTCGCCCAGCAGGAGATGGAGATCATTCCCTTGCGCCATCGCACCGTCGATCAGGTGCTGCCTGCGATCAAGCCTTTCGTCGAGCCGGGCGGCACGCTATCCGGCATGAACAACCAGCTGATCCTGCGCGCCTCGCGCGCCAACCGAGAGCAGATCAAGGCGGCGCTGGCCGCCATCGACACGCCGCAGCGCCGCCTGTTGATCCGCGTCAGCCAGGAGCGCGCGGCGGAAAGCCGGCAGCAGGGCGTCGAGGTGAGCGGCCGCGTGGCGCTCGGCGAGCACGCGCGCATCGTCCAGCCGGACGGCCGCCTGCCGGGCGGCACCCGGATCGAGGTGCGGCGCGGCGAGACGCGCGTCGCCGCCGGCGCTTACGAGGCGCGCGGCGCGAGCGATCTGCGGGCGAGCCAGATGGTGCAGGTGATCGAGGGCGGGCGCGCCTTCATCCAGGTCGGCCAGTCGCTGCCGCTGGCGCTGCGCCAGATCGTCGTCGGGCCGAACGGGGCGGCGCTCGCCGAGAGCGTGGTCTATCGCGATATCGGGCAGGGCTTCTACGCCGTGCCGCAGATCGTCGGTGACCGCGTCACGCTGGAGATCAGCCCGCAGTTCGATACGCCGGGCGGCAGCTACGGGAGCGTGAATACGCAGCGGCTGGCGACCACCGTCTCGGGGCGGCTCGGCGAGTGGATCGAACTGGGCGGCAGCGCGCAGAGCACGGCGAGCCGCGAGCAGGGAAATTTCGGGGCGGGCGGCGGCGAGCGGCGCGATACGCGCAGCGTGTGGCTGCTCGTCGAGGAGTTGCCCTAGAAAACTGCCGCGCCGACGGCCGACCTAGAAGATGTCGATGTCCTGACAGAAGTGGTTGGGGCCGGCTTCGCGCGCGTGGACGAGCAGCGATTCGGCGCGCTCTATGAGCGCGGCGGCGTTCTCGCCGGCGTACTCGGTGACGCCGCCGCTGATCGTGATGCCCCGTTTCGCGTTCTCCCGGTCGTCGGCCTCGATGCGCGACCGCGCCCGCTCCAGGCCGATGATGCCGTCGTGCATGCGCACGTTGGGCAGCAGCACGAGGACTTCCGAGCGGCTCTTGCGCGCGACGATGTCGATCTCGCGCAGGCATTTGCGGACCTGCCGGGCGATATCGTCGAGAGCGGCGTCGGTGGCCGGCGTGCCGAGGCGCTGCTCGGTCTGCGCCAGCTTGTCCATTTCGATCACGGCGAGGGTGAAGGGCGTGCCGTAGCGGCGCGCCCGGTGGATTTCCTCTTCCAGCAGATGCAGCGCGTAGGGGTAGGTGTAGGCGCCGGTCGCGTCTTCGCGGATCGACAGCGCCTGCACGGTGCTCTCCAGCTGCTTGCGCTTGCTGACGTCGACCAGCGTGAGCATGACGCGGTGCAGCGCGCCGTCGTCGGCGAACACCGGCAGCGCGTCGGCCCGCAGCCAGCGCTGGACGTTCTCGCCGTCGCTGACGCCGAGAACGCGGCCGCGTACCGCCTGTCCCGTGGCGAGCGCCTGGGCGGCCGGAAGCGCCTCGGCGGCGAGCGCCAGACCCTCTTCGTCTACCCAGCGCGGCGTCGCAACGCCGCCGAGCAATGCGTCGGCCTGCGCGTTGCGCAGGACCATCGTGCCGTCGGGCGCGCGCAGCAGGAAACCGATGCCGACGTAGTCCATCAGGTCGGCGTAGCGCTTCAGTTCGGCGTCGTCGGCTTGGAAGCGTTGCGTATGCGGTAGCGGCATCATGGGTATGACCAAAGTTATAGGCGCGAATCTTAGCTCAAATCGTCATCGGCGAAGCTGCGTTCGGCGGCCCGTGGCGCTGTCCGCACGGGCCGCCGCCTTGTCCGGGCGCGCGTTACGCCGCGGCCAGGGCCTGATCCAGGTCGGCCAGCAGATCGTCGATATGCTCGATGCCGATCGACAGGCGGATCATGTCTTCCGAAACGCCGGCCTTGACCATCTCGTCCGGGCCGAGCTGACGGTGCGTGGTCGTCGCCGGGTGGCAGGCGAGCGACTTGGCATCGCCGATGTTCACGAGACGGGTGAACAGCTTGAGCGCGTCCTGGAAGCGGCCGCCGGCTTCGATGCCGCCCTTGACGCCGAAGGTGAGGATGCCGGAGGCCTTGCCGTCCATGTACTTCTGCACCAGCGCGTGGTCCTTGTGCTCGGGCAGGCCGGCGTAATTGACCCACGACACCTTGGCGTGCCCCTTGAGGAATTCGGCGACCTTCTGCGAGTTCTCGCAGATGCGGTCCATGCGCAGCGGCAGCGTTTCGAGGCCCTGCAGGATCAGGAAGGCGTTGAACGGAGAGATCGCGGCGCCCATGTTGCGCAGCGGCACGACGCGCGCGCGGCCGATGTAGGCGGCCGGGCCGAGGGCTTCGGTGTAGACGACGCCGTGGTAGGAAACGTCCGGCTCGTTGAGGCGCTTGAACTTTTGCTTGTGCTCGGCCCAGGGGAACTTGCCGCTATCGACGATGATGCCGCCGATCGAGTTGCCGTGGCCGCCGATGTACTTGGTCAGCGCATGCACGACGATGTCGGCGCCGTGCTCGAAGGGGCGGCACAGGTAGGGCGAGGGGACGGTGTTGTCGACGATCAGCGGCACGCCGTGCTTGTGCGCGATTTCGGCCAGCGCTTCGAAGTCGGTGACGTTGCCGAGCGGGTTGCCGACCGATTCGCAGAAGATGGCCTTGGTCTTGCCGTCGATCAGCTTCTCGAAGGCCGCCGGGTCGCGGTAGTCGGCGAAGCGCACCTCGATGCCGTACTGCGGCAGGGTGTGCGCGAAGAGGTTGTAGGTGCCGCCGTAGAGCGTCGCGGCCGAGACGATGTTGTCGCCGGCTTCAGCGATCGTCTGGATGGCGTAGGTGATGGCGGCCATGCCGGAAGCCAGCGCGAGGCCGGCGATGCCGCCTTCCATCGCGGCGACGCGCTTTTCGAGCACGTCCGTCGTCGGGTTCATGATGCGCGTGTAGATGTTGCCCGGCACCTTGAGGTCGAACAGGTCGGCGCCGTGCTGCGTGCTGTCGAACGAGTACGAGGTCGTCTGGTAGATCGGCACGGCGACCGCCTTGGTCGTCTCTTCGGGGCTGTAGCCGGCGTGCACGGCGAGGGTTTCCAGTTTCATGCGCTCTCCCATTTTTGGTGTCAGGTGTGAAGCGCGAATCTTAGCACTTCGCGCCGGGGCGGCCGGCAGGATAAGAACATCAGAAGATAGCGTTGGATACGCAAAAAAAACGGCGCCCGCGAGGGGCGCCGAAGAGGGTGGAAGACTGAAGCGGGGGCGGCGGAGCGTCGGGCGGTTCCGGCAGGCGGAGCCGGAAAGGCCGGCGATGCCCGGTAGGCCGCCCGGCGGGGAGCGTTCAGAGGCGGCTCAGGCGCTCGTTGTCGAGGCGGACGCGGTCGCCGTTCTGCCATTGCGGCGGGTTCGTCTCGGTGACGGTGCGGCGGCTGCCGTCGTCGAGGCGGACGGTGATCTGGTACTGGTGCGTGCTGCGCACGTTCTTCTCGACTTGGTGACCGGCGAAGGCGCCGCCCAGCGCGCCGACGACCGTGGCGACGTCGCGGCCGCGGCCGTTGCCGACCTGATGCCCGAGCACGCCGCCGAGCACGCCGCCGGCGATCGCGCCGAGCGGGCTGCCCTGGCCCTCCTGGGCGATTTCGCGCACGCTTTCGACGGTGCCGCATTCGCGGCAGAGCGGCGGCGCGCTGCGGCCGTTTTCCGCATAGATACCGCTGTCGTTGATCGGCGCGTTGCCCGCGTCGGCCGCTGCCGGCGTCGCGCCGCGGCCGCCGTAGTCGGCGCGCGGCGGGGGCGGCGGCATGGTCGTCGATGCGGTCCTGGCGACCGCTGCGGGATGGGCGGCGGCGCGGCGGGCCGGACGCGTTTCGGCGGCCGACGCCGGCACGCTCGTCTCGCTCCTGGTGCTCGGCGCGGCGGGTTTTTCGGGCGCGGCGGCGGGTGCTGCGGTGGGCGGATTGGCGCCGGCGTCGGCCGGGGTTCCGGCCAGCTGCGCGACGGGCGCGACCGGGGTCGCCGGCGCGGCGCCGCCGGCGGGGAGCCAGCCGAACAGCGCGGCGAGGCCGGCCAGGCTGAGGGCCGTCACCGCCGTGGCGGCGATCAGGATCATCGGATGAGTGGTGTTGGCGCGCGGGGTCTGGATTTCCATGTTCGGCTCACTGTGCTCGCTATGGGTGGGTGATGCCGATTAAACGCGCGATGCGGGCGTTCGGGGGACGCGCGCAACAAAAGCTTACAACTCGTTACCGACGGCAAGCGGGCAGAGCGGAGGAAGGCGGGGCGAATGCCTGCGGGATATCGTCGGCAGTTGCCGACTGCCGCCGACTATTGTTCTTCGGCTGCGCGGCGCGCCTTGCGCGTCTTGCCGCGCAGAAGGAAGCGGCCGGGGTCGACGGCGGCGGCGAGTTCGGCTTCGAGCGGCAGCGGCTCGCCTTCGATCTGGCTGGCCAGAAGTTCGCCGGCCAGCGCCGACCACACGATGCCGCGCGCGCCGAAGCCGTCGATCAGCCAGAGGCCGGGCTGGCGGGGCATCCGGTCGAGCAGGCGGGCGGGCAGGTCGGGATTGGCCGCGGCGGCGTCGGCGTCGGCGACCGGGCCGATCATCGGCAGGCGGTCGGGCGACATCGGGCGGAAGCCGACGCGGCCGTCCAGCTTTTCGGGGTCGTAGCCGGCGGCGTAGCCGGGCAGGATGAAGTTGAGCTTGGCGAGGTTTTCGGCGTGCTCGGCCGTGCGCAGTTCGCTCCCGGCGTCGTCGGCGATAGCGGTGGCGCCGGCGCAGCTCAGGCCGTCGACGGCCGGCGTCACGTAGCCGAGGCGGCAGACGACGACCCCGGGGGGCGAGCCGGCGGCGGCCGGCAGGTGCGAGACCTGGCCGCGTGCGGCGCGCAGCGGTAGGTGGGCGGCGGGGGCGAAGCGCCGGGCGTCGGCGGCGTTGGCGAGCACGAGCACCGGGGCGGCGGCGATCAGGCGGTCCGCGTCGTCGTAGGCGTGCCAGAGGCCTGCGGCGCGCTCGATGCGCGCGATTTCGGTGCGGAAGTGCGTGCGGATGCGCTCGCCGTGCCGCGTGACGTTGGCGCGGCAGGCGGCGGGCGGCTGCACCCAGGCGCCGCCGGCGAACCACCAGCCGCCGGCGTCGACCGGCCAGCCGGCGAGACGGGCGGCTTCGTCGCGCTCGACGTAGCGCAGGTAGTCGGTGGGCGGCTGCCAGGTGTCGACGACGCGCTTCTGCGTCGCCGCGTGCACGTCGTCGCGCGCCAGATGCAGGACGCCGGTCAGACCCCAGCGCACGGTCTGGCCGACGGCGGCGAGCGCTGCGAAGTGGCGGCGGGCGTAGAGGAAGCCGGCGCGGGTGAGGCGCGCCAGCCGGTTGTCGTCGAGCGAGGGAAGCGGGCGCAGGACGCCGGCGACGTTGCCCGAGGCGCCCTGGCCGGGCTCGTCGGCGCGGTCGATCAGGTCGATCCGCCAGCCGCGCGCGGCGAGGCGCTCGGTGGCGCTGCTGCCGGCGATGCCGGCGCCGATCACGATGGCGCGCCGGTCGGTCGGCGCTTCATGCACGTTGCCGGGCCGTTGGCCGCGCAGCATTTCGCCCTTGCCGGAATAGCCTTGCGCCTTTTCGAGCGACCAGCCGCCCGCGGCAAGGGCTTCGCGCACGCCGCAGGCGACCGGCCCGGTGACCAGCGTGGCGCCGGGCGCGGCGAGGCGGGCGAGTTCGCCGAGCAGCGCGGGCGACCAGCGTTCCGGATTCTTCGCCGGCGAGAAGTCGTCGAGGTAGAAGGCGTCGACGCGTGCGGCGAGCTGCGGCAGCAGCGCGACGGCGTCGCCGAAGACCAGCGTCAGCGTTATGCGGCCGTCGTCGAAATGCAGGCGCTGGAAGCCGGGGACGAGCGTCGGCCAGTGCGCGCGCAGTTGCTGCGCGAGCGTCGCCAGGTCCAGGTCGTCGGCCAGACCGGCGTGCAGCGCGGCGAGGTCGGCGGCGGTGCAGGGGTGTTTTTCGAAGGAGACGAAGTGCAGGCGTGCGCAGCGCGCGTCGTCGGCTTTCCAGGCCGCCCAGGTGGCGAGGAAGTTGAGGCCGATGCCGAAGCCGGTTTCGGTGACGACGAAGGTTTCGCGTCCCTGCCAGCGTTGCGGCAGGCCGTTGCCGTCGAGAAAGACGTGGCGCGCCTGTCCGAGTCCGCCCGTGCCAGCGTCCTCGGCGTCGCCGTAGGTCGGCGAATACGGCGTGCCGTCGGGCCGGTAGGCGAGGGCGGCGGGAACGAGGGGGCGGCGCTCAGTCTCAGTCATGCGGAAGGTGTGGCGGTTCCGTGGCGCGAGCGGTTCGGGGAGGGGGGCGAGCCGGACTTGCGGGGAAGGCCGGCGGCGCGGGGGCGCGCACCGCCGGTCGTCGGGGCGAAGCGCTGTTTACTCGGTGCGCATCTGCGGGAAGAGGATGACGTCGCGGATGTTGGCCGAGTCGGTCAGCAGCATGACCAGGCGGTCGATGCCGATGCCGCAGCCGCCGGTCGGCGGCAGGCCGTATTCGAGCGCGCGGATGTAGTCGGCGTCGAAATACATCGCTTCCTCGTCGCCGGCGTCCTTGGCCTTGGCCTGCTCCATGAAGCGCGCGGCCTGGTCTTCCGGGTCGTTCAGCTCGGAGAAGCCGTTGGCGATCTCGCGGCCGACGATGAACAGCTCGAAGCGTTCGGTGATCTCGGGATCGCTCGACGAGGCGCGGGCGAGCGGCGAGACTTCGACCGGATAGTCGATGATGAAGGTCGGCTCCCACAGTTCGGCTTCGGCGCAGGCTTCGAAAAGCTGCAGCTGCAGGCTGCCGAGGCCGCCCGGCTTGACCGGCTCGCCGAAGGCCTTGATCTTCGCCTTCAGCCACTCGGCGTCCTTCAGATCGGCGTCGGCGAAGGTCGGATGGTATTTCTGGATCGCCTGCACGATGGTCAGGCGGTGGAAGGGCTTCGAAAGGTCGAGCGTGCGGCCCTGGTACTCGAACACCTCGGTGCCCAGCGCGTCGCGCGCGGCGTGGCGCAGCAGGCCCTCGGTGAAGTCCATCAGCTTCTTGTACTCGGTGTAGGCCTCGTAGAACTCCATCATGGTGAACTCGGGGTTGTGCCGCGGGCTGATGCCTTCGTTGCGGAAATTCCGGTTCACCTCGAACACCTTCTCGAAGCCGCCGACGACGAGGCGCTTGAGGTAGAGCTCGGGCGCGATGCGCAGGTAGAGCTCCATGTCGAGCGCGTTGTGGTGCGTCTTGAACGGCTTGGCCGAGGCGCCGCCGGGAATCGGGTGCATCATCGGCGTCTCGACTTCGAGGAAGCCGTGGCCGACCATGTAGTTGCGGATCGACTGCACCATGCGGCTGCGCGCGACGAAGGTGAAGCGCGACTGCTCGTTGGTGATCAGGTCGAGGTAGCGCATGCGGTACTTCTGCTCGACGTCGGTCAGGCCGTGGAACTTCTCGGGCAGCGGACGCAGCGATTTGGTGAGCAGGCGGATCTCGCTGGCCTTGACGGTCAGTTCGCCGGTCTTGGTCTTCATCAGCGTGCCGACCACGCCGAGGATGTCGCCGAGGTCCCAGCGCTTGAACTCCGCGTAGACGTCCTCGCCGACGGCGTCGCGCGCGACGTAGAGCTGGATGCGCCCGGAGACGTCCTGGATGGTCGCGAACGAGGCCTTGCCCATGACGCGCTTGAGCATCATGCGGCCGGCCAGCCGCACTTCGACCGGCATGCCTTCGAGCTGCTCGGCGTCCTTGTCGCCGTACAGTTCGTCGAGCTTGGCGGCGGTGTTCTCGCGCGAGAAATCGTTCGGGAAGGCGCGGCCGCTCTGGCGCCATTCGGCGAGCTTCTGGCGGCGCTCGGCGATGATGTGGTTCTCGTCCTGCTGCGGAGCGGCAGGCTGGTTCTGGGTCGGTTCGGACATGATCTGTCTCGCGGTCAATGAATCACTGGGGGGCGGCCGGATTGGCGGCGGCCTGGGCGGCGGCGTGGGCGTCCTGCATGGCGCGTTCCATCAGGAAGTTGCTCGCTTCCTTGCTGGGTTTTCCGTACCACTGCGAGAGGGCGACGCGCATGTCGTCGATGTTGTCGCGCGACGGCGGCAGGAAGAAGATGCCGCTTGCCTTTTTCGCCTGCACGTCGAACAGGATGTACAGGCGTTCGTCCTGGCAGCCCTGTTGGCTGCAGGCCGAGGTGAGGATGTGCGGCTTGCCGCCGATGTCGACGACTTCGGCCGGCGTGCCGGCGGCGAGGCGTTTGGTCCATGTCGGCAGTTCGAGGTCGCGCACGGCGCTGCGGTAGGCCTTGGCGAACTCGGGCGCCGTCTTCAGCAGCGCTTCGGGCTGCTGGCCGGCGTAGCGCTCGGGCGTGGGCGTCGCGGCGGCGGCCGGGAGGGCGGCGAGCGCGAGGGAGAGGGACAGGATGGGCAGGAGGAAAGGCTTCTTCACGGTTCAGACTCCCTGTTTCAGGCTGGCTTCGATGAATTGGTCGAGGTCGCCGTCGAGCACGCTCTGCGTATTGCCGACTTCGACGTTGGTGCGCAGGTCCTTGATGCGCGACTGGTCGAGGACGTAGGAGCGGATCTGGTGGCCCCAGCCAATGTCGGTCTTCGAGTCCTCCAGCTTCTGCTGCTCGGCCTGGCGCTTGCGGATTTCCGCCTCGTACAGGCGCGATTTGAGCATGGCCATCGCCTCGGCGCGGTTGCGGTGCTGCGAACGGTCGTTCTGGCACTGTACGACGATGCCCGACGGGATGTGCGTGATGCGCACCGCCGAGTCGGTCTTGTTGATGTGCTGGCCGCCGGCCCCGGAGGCGCGGTAGGTGTCCACGCGCAGGTCGGCCGGGTTGATCTCGATCTCGAAGGAGTCGTCGATTTCTGGATAGGCGAACACCGAGCAGAAGCTCGTGTGGCGGCGCGCGTTCGAGTCGAAGGGCGACTTGCGCACCAGGCGGTGGATGCCGCACTCGGAGCGCAGCATGCCGTAGGCGTACTCGCCGGTGAGCTTGATGGTCGCCGTCTTGATGCCGGCGACGTCGCCCTCGGATTCTTCCAGCACCTCGACGCCGAAGCCCTTGCGTTCGCCGTACTTGAGGTACATGCGCAGCAGCATCGACGCCCAGTCCTGCGCCTCGGTGCCGCCGGCGCCGGCCTGAATGTCGACGAAGCAGTTGAGTGGGTCGGCCGGGTTGTTGAACATGCGGCGGAATTCGAGGCCGCCGATGTCCTTCTCGATCGTTTCGACGTCGGCGGCGACAGCGTTCAGCGTGTCGTCGTCGTTTTCCTCGCGCGCCATCTCGAACAGCTCGCCGGCGTCCTTCAGGCCGTCGCCGACGCGGTCGAGCACCAGCACGACGCCTTCCAGCGATTTCTTTTCCTTGCCGAGTTCCTGCGCGCGTTCGGCGTCGTCCCAGACCTTCGGGTCTTCGAGCTCGCGCGTGACGGCGTTCAGCTGATCGTGCTTCTGATCGTAGTCAAAGATACCTCCGTAGCTCGGCGGCCCGCTGGGCGAGGTCCGCGAGCCGGTTGGAGAGGGCGTTGAGCTGTTCGGCTTCCATGATGGTTTCTTTTGCGCTGAATTAAACCCGGCATTATATACGCCGCCGGGCCGTCTCCGGCGGCTTCCCGCGCCATTTTCAGCGCCGTCCGGCGCGCCGGGGCGGCGCTGGTGCGCGCGCGCCGCGGAATGCACCGCTTCGGTGCGCCGGGCGCCGGCGACGGCCGTCCGCGGCACGTGCCGGAACGCGGAAAGCGTCTCGCCGCGGTCTCGTAGGACATTGGCTTGCGAGCTGGCAAGGGGCTTGCTATGGGGAATTCATGGCAACCGAATTGCGCCTCCAGCGGGCTGAAGACATGCACAACGATTCCGACGAGACGGCCGCCGCGCCGGGCAAGGCAGGGAGACTCCGGACACGTGCCCTGAGCGGGCTGGGCAGCCTGCTGCCCTTCGCCCGGCCGCTGCCGCCCGCCGACTGGGGGCAGATCGACTGCGCGCGCGTGCTCAAGGTGCTGGTGCGCAACCTCGACGGCATGGTCTTCCGCTGCGCGCTCGACGCCGAATGGACGCTGCATTTCGCCAGCGAGGGCTGCCACGCGCTGACCGGCTACTGGCCCGAGGAACTGGAGGGCAGCCATGCAATTTCGCTCGAACGGATGACCCACCCCGACGATCGCGCGCCGACCCGGCAGGCGATCATGGCCGCCGTCGCCGGCGGCTCGCGCTATCGCGTCGAGTACCGCCTGCGCGGCAAGGACGGCAGCGAGAAATGGGTGCTCGAACGCGGCGCCGGGGTGATCGACGAGCGCGGCGAGCGCGTGCTCGAAGGCTTCATCGAGGATGTGACCGAACAGGTGCGCGGGCAACGTCAGCTCGCCGAGACCGAGCTGCGCTACCGCAGCATCTTCGAGAACTCGGTGGTCGGCATGTTCCAGACCACGGCCGACGGTCACTACCTGGCCGCCAACCGGGCGCTGGCGCAGCTCTACGGCTACGAGACGCCGGCCAATCTGGTTGCCAGCCTGCGCGACATCGCGGCGCGCCTCTACGTCGATCCCGGGCGGCGCGACGAGTTCGCGCGCCTGATCAGCGAGCGCGGCCGGGTGATCGACTTCGAGTCCGAGGTTTATCGCGCCGACGGGAGTCGGATCTGGATCGCCGAGAGCGCGCACGCGGTGCACGACGGCGCCGGTGCGCTGCTTTATTACGAGGGAACGGTCGAGGACATCAGCGAGCGCCGGCAGTATCAGGCGCGTCTCGAACACCAGGCGACGCACGATCCGTTGACCGGCCTGCCCAACCGCAACCTGCTGCAGGACCGCCTGAGCCAGGCGGTGGCGCTGGCCCGGCGGAGCGGCGGGCGGGTGATGGTCGCCTTCGTCGATCTCGACAACTTCAAGTTTGTGAACGACAGCCTCGGCCACGCCGCCGGCGACACGCTGCTCGTCGAAAGCGCGCGCCGCCTGCGCGCCAGCCTGCGCGGCATCGACACCGTGGCGCGCTACGGCGGCGACGAGTTCGTGCTCATCCTGTCCGACCACGCCAGCCTCAACCATGCGGTCAATGCGCTGGAGCGCGTCAAGCAGGCGATCGCCAAGCCGGTCCTGATCGACGGCCACGAACTGCGCGTCGATTGCAGCATCGGCGTCAGTCTTTACCCGGAGGACGGGGCGGACCTCGATACGCTGCTGCGTCATGCCGATATCGCCATGCACCACGCCAAGGAGCAGGGCAAGGGGCAGTTCCAGTTCTTCACCGACGTGCTCAACACCGCCGCGCACGAGCGTCTGGCGCTCGAATCGTCGCTGCGCCGCGCGATCGACGGCGGCGAACTGTCCGTCGTCTATCAGCCCAAGGTCGATCCCTACGGCACGCCCTGTGGCTTCGAGGCGCTGGTGCGCTGGGAAAGCCCCGAGTTCGGTTCGGTTTCGCCGGTGCGCTTCATTCCGCTCGCCGAGGAAACCGGGATGATCCTGCCGATCACCGACTTCGTCCTGCGCAACGCCTGCCGCGAGGCGGCGAGCTGGAGTGCGCGCGGGCTGTGCGCGGAAGCCGGGCGCCTGAACGTCGCCGTCAATCTCTCGGCGCGCCTCTTCAAGGATCCGCAACTGCCGGCGCAGATCGCCGCCGTGCTCGCCGAAAGCGGCCTGCCGGCGCAGCGGCTCGAACTGGAGATCACCGAGAGCCTGTTGATCGGCGACGTCGAGCAGACGGTGGCGGCGCTCGAAGCGCTCAAGGCGCTCGGCGTGCGCATCGCGATCGACGACTTCGGCACCGGCTATTCCTCGCTCGCCTATCTGAAGCGCTTCCCGGTCGATATTCTGAAGATCGACCGCTGCTTCGTCATGGAGTGCGAGCGCGGCGGCGAGGACATGGCCATCCCGCGCGCGATCATTTCGCTCGGGCACAGCCTGCGCATGTGCATCGTCGCCGAGGGCGTCGAAAATCCCGCCCAGATGGCGGTGCTCGCCGCGCACGGCTGCCAGGAATTCCAGGGGTACCTGATCGCCAGGCCGCTGACGCCGGAAGGGGTTGCAGCCTTCCTGCAGGGAGAGCGCCGCTAGTTTTCCGATCCAAAGTGGATGCCGGTTTCTCGGGCATAATCCGGATTTTGTCGCCCTTCGCTGCGGAGTCTGCACGCATGCATTCCGTTCCCGGCGCCGTTCCCTTTCCCGCGCCCTTGCCTTTCCGCCTGTCCCTGCTCGCGGCGTTGCTGTGGACGCTCGCCCTCGCCGCATCGCTGGCCTGGAACCTGCACAACGCCCGGCAGCAGGCGATGGACATGGCCTATGCCGAGGCGCGCGCCAACCTGAACAAGGACATTTCGCTGCGCCGCTGGGGCACCGAGCACGGCGGCGTCTACGTGCCCGTCACCGAAGCGCAGAAGCCGGTGCCCTGGCTGTCGCACGTGCCGGAGCGCGACGTCGAGACGGCCGACGGACGCCGCCTCACCCTGCTCAATCCGGCCTCGATGCTGCGCCAGATGATGGATCGCTACGCCGAGCAGTACGGCATCCGCGGCCGCATCATCGGCCTGCGCCAGCTCAATCCCGCCAACGCGCCCGACGCCTGGGAGCGCGAGCAGCTCGAAGCCTTCACGCGCGGCGAGAAGGACGAGGTGTGGTCGGTCGCCGAACTCGACGGTCAGCCCTACCTGCGCTATCTGCGCGCGATGTTCATGGAGCCGGGCTGCGACAAGTGCCATGCCATCCTCGGTTACAAGACCGGCGACATGCGCGGCGCCACCGGGCTCAACCTGCCGCTCGCGCCGTATTACCGGCAGATCGACGCCAGCCGCCTGAACCTCGGCGTCAGCCACGGCGCCATCTGGCTGCTCGGGCTCGGCGGGATCGCTTGGGCCTGGCGCCAGCTCAGCCGGCGCGACCGCGAGCGCAAGGACGCGGCGGAGCGCCTGCGCCTCTACGCCAAGGTCTTCCAGCACAGCGGCGAAGCGATCCTGGTCACCGACCGCGACAACCGCATCGTGGCGATCAACCAGGCGCTGACGCGCTACACCGGCTTCACGCTCGAAGACCTGTACGGCGAGAATCCGCGCATCCTGGCCTCCGGCCACACGCCGCCCGAGACCTATCAGGAACTGTGGGCGGCCCTCAAGACGAAGGGCTTCTGGCAGGGCGAGCTGTGGGACAGGCGCAAGGACGGCGGCGCCTATCCGAAATGGACGGCGATTTCGCTGATCCGCGACGAGGCCGGCGCGGTGACGCACCACATCGCCAGCTTCACCGACATCAGCGAGCGCAAGACGGCCGAGGCGCGCATCGACTACCTGGCGCGTCACGACGCGCTGACCGGCCTCTACAACCGCTACAACCTGGAGGGCCGCCTGGCGCAGGCGCTGCTGCAGGCGCGCCGGGCCGGCGCGCAGGTGGCGCTGATGTTCATCGACATGGACCGCTTCAAGGTGATCAACGACACCCTCGGGCATCACGTCGGCGATCGCCTGCTGGTCGAGGTGGCGCGCCGCCTCGAAGGCTGCGTGCGCGAGAGCGACATCATCGCGCGGCTCGGCGGCGACGAGTTCGTGGTCGTGCTGACGGGGATGGAGGCCGGGCCGGACGCGGCGCCGGTGGCCGGCAAGATCCTGCAGGCGCTCGCCGGCGACTACGTGGTCGACGGGAACACGCTGCACTCGGCGGCGAGCATCGGGATCAGCGTTTTCCCGGCCGACGGCGACGACGGCGAGACCCTGATGAAACACGCCGACACGGCGATGTATCACGCCAAGGAGCAGGGGCGGAACAACTTCCAGTTCTTCACCGCGAGCATGAACGAGGTGGCCGGCGAGCGCATGCTGCTCGAACGCGATCTGCATGCGGCGCTGCTCGAAGGGCAGTTCGAGGTCCACTACCAGCCGCAGGTCGATGGGCGCGACGGCAAGCTGCGCGGCGTCGAGGCGCTGGTCCGCTGGCAGCATCCGCAGCGCGGCATGATCCCGCCGCTCAAGTTCATTCCGGTCGCCGAGGAGGCGGGCATGATCGAAGCGCTCGGCGCCTGGGTGCTCGACGAAGCCTGCCGGCAGCTGGCGGCCTGGCGCGCCGAGGGCGTGGGCGGCGGCCTGCGCATGGCGGTCAATCTCTCGGCGCACCAGCTGCGCTCGCCGGAGCTGCCCGGGCAGGTGGCGGCGACGATCGCGCGGCACGGCCTGCAGTCGGGCGATCTCGAACTGGAAGTCACCGAGTCGGTGGCGATGGCTGACCCGGCGCGTGCGATCGACCGGCTGCAGGCGCTGCGCGCGCTCGGCGTCGATCTGGCGATCGACGACTTCGGCACCGGCTATTCCTCGCTCGCCTACCTGAAGCTGCTGCCGATCCAGACGCTCAAGCTCGACCGCGCCTTCGTGTGCGACATCGAGACCGACGCCAACGACGCCGCGATCAGCGCCGCCTCGCTGGCGCTGGCGCACAGCCTCGGCCTGCGCGTCGTGGCCGAGGGCGTCGAAACGGCCGGGCAGCGCGATTTCCTGGTCGCCCAGCGCTGCGACATCCTGCAGGGTTATCTGTTCGGCCGGCCGCAGCCGGCGGCCTACTGGTCGGCGAACTGGTGCGGCGGGGCCGCGCAAGCCGAGGTCAGGGCGGAAGCCTGAGCGTTCCGGCCGTCGCGCCGCCGTCGCCGGGCATTCGCCGGTTACTTGACGGCGATGTGCTCGATCATCAGCTGCGTCGTCTGCACGCCGTTGTAGTCGTTGATCGCCAGGCGGTAGGCGGCGCGGATGCGGTCGCCGGGGGGCTGGCTGAAATTGAACTGGATCGCGTCGAGGCGCTGTTCGCCCTTGCGCAGGCGCAGCTTGAGGTGCTTTTCCTTGAGGATGCGCTGGCTCTCGACGACGAATTCGTCCTCGAACAGCGGCGGCGGGAAGCCCTGGCCCCAGACCTCGGCTTCGAGCAGGCGCGCGGTGTCGAGCGAGAAATAGGCCGATTCCAGCCCGCCGTCGGTTTCCAGCGTGCGCGTCAGGTCGGCTGGGGCGAGCAGTTCGTCGGCGACCTGTGCGAAGAGTTCGCGGAAGCGCGCGAAGTCCTCCTCCATCAGCGTCGCGCCGGCGGCCATCGCGTGCCCGCCGAATTTCTTGAGGATGCCCGGCGCGCGCTTGGACACGAGGTCGAGGGCGTCGCGCAGGTGCAGGCCGGGAATCGAGCGGCCGGAACCCTTGATCTCGCCATTCTCGCCGCGCGCGAAGGCGAACACCGGGCGGTGCAGCTTTTCCTTGATGCGCGAGGCGAGGATGCCGACGACGCCCTGGTGCCAGTCGGCGTCGAACAGCGCCACGCCGGCGCCTTCGGCGACGTCCAGGGTTTCGAGGTGGACGAGCGCCTGCTCCTGCATGCCGGCCTCGATCTCGCGCCGCTCGCGGTTGAGGGCGTCGAGTTCCTGCGCGATGTTCATGGCGCGCCCGGCGTCGTCGGTGATCAGGCATTCGATGCCGAGCGACATGTCGGAGAGGCGCCCGGCGGCGTTCAGGCGCGGGCCGAGCATGAAGCCCATGTCGAAGGCCGAGGCCTGCGCCGGGCTGCGGCCGGCGGCGCGGAAGAGGGCGGCGATGCCCGGCGTCAGCTTGCCGTCGCGCATGCGCTTCAAGCCCTGGCTGACGAGGATGCGGTTGTTGCGGTCGAGCTTGACGACGTCGGCCACCGTGCCGAGCGCGACGAGATCGAGCAGGGCGCCGAGGTTGGGCTCCGGGCGCGCGCCGTCGGCGAACCAGCCGCGCGCGCGCAGTTCGGCGCGCAGCGCGAGCATCACGTAGAACATGACGCCGACGCCGGCGATGCACTTGCTTGGGAAATCGCAGCCGGGCTGGTTCGGATTGACGATGCAGTCGGCCTCGGGCAGCGCGTCGCCGGGCAGGTGGTGGTCGGTGATCAGCGTGGCGATGCCGAGCTGCTGCGCGCGCGCGACGCCTTCGAGGCTGGCGATGCCGTTGTCGACGGTGACGATGAGGTCCGGTCCCTGCTGCGCGGCGAGGTCGACGATTTCGGGCGAGAGGCCGTAGCCGTAGGTGAAGCGGTTGGGCACCAGATACTCGACCGTGGCGCCGAAGCTTCGCAGCGCGCGCACGCCGACCGCGCAGGCGGTGGCGCCGTCGCAGTCGTAGTCGGCGACGATCAGGATCTTCGCCTCGGCCTCCAGCGCGTCGGCGAGCAGCACGGCGGCTTCCTGCGCGTTGGTCAGCTGCGCCGGCGGCAACAGCGATTTCAGTTCGTAGTCGAGCTCGCCGCGGGTCTGGATGCCGCGCGCGGCGTAGATGCGGGCGAGCAGGGGATGCAGGCCCTGCTGTTCGAGCTGCCACTGCAGGCGCGGCGGGACGGGACGGGTAGTAACGCGAGATTCGACGTGGGTCATGCGTGTTTATCTTTCGCCTTGGGCGAGGTCGTGGGCCAGCGCCGCGAGGGGCTGCGGGCGCTGCCAGAGTTTCCATTGATCGGCGCGGCCGCTGTCCCAGGCGAGCAGGGCGTAGGCGGTCGATGCTTCGAGGCGCAGCCGCGTCACCTTGCCGCGCGCGAGCGCCTTGCGCAGCGGGGCGAACCAGTGCGTTTCGAGGGTGTTCAGGGCGGCTGCGTAGGCGTCGCCGTCCTCGTAGTGGACCGGGCCGAGCAGGTTGTCGAGGACGACGAGGTGGTGCGTGTCCGGCGCGGCGTGCTCAAGCAGGCTCTCCAGATTGCGCGGCACGGTGTGCGTCGGGATGCAGGCGGCGCGCGCCAGGCCGAGGGCCAGCGGCTGCGCGCTCCAGACGCCGTCGAAAACGTTGGCGAATCTGCCGTCCTGCGCGGATTCGCCGCGCGGCGGCAGGGCGCCGGCGCCCCACAGCCACAGGCTGTTGATCGGCGGCCGGCCGCTCGCCTGGCGCTCGGCGTTGACCGCGTGCCCGTGCATGACCATTTGCGCTTCGTTGAGCAGCTTGCGCAGCCAGCCGGTCTGCGCCGTCTCGGGCAGCTGGCGTTCGACGCGCCGCCCGGCGACCGCCGAGAGCGGCGGCACGTCGAATTCATCGAGCCGCGTCGTGCCGGCCAGCTGCAGATACCAGCGGTCGGCGCTGGCGACGTGGAAGGTGCCGACGTCGCCGAAGTAGCGATTGAGTTCGCCGGCCAGCGCCTGCGCTTCGGCGAGCTCGACGCCGATGCTGCCGCTGTCGGCGAGGATGATGCGCTCCTGGTGGAAGCGCAGATGCACCGGGTCGGCGCACACCCAGCAGGCGTCTTCGACCGCAAGCTGCGCCGCGAGCGTTTCGCCGAGCAGGCGGAAGGCGCCGTAGGGCGCGCCGGCGGGCTGGCCGAAGGCGTCGGCCAGCGTCGCTTCGAGCGACTGCGGCGGGCGCCGCGTGCGGCGGCTGCGCGCGAGCAGGGCGCTCAGCCCGGGAGCGGCGACGGCGTCCAGCGTCTGCCGGTCGTCGGGCTCGGGCCAGACGAGTTCCGGAACGATCAGGGTGAGCTGCATGGGCATTTCTGCGGAAAAAAGGGAAACCGGCGGGGAATGTGCGGAAAAACGCGCGGAAAACGGTGCGGGAGGCAAGGAAAGGCGCGAACAGTGTACCATGGCGCCTTTGCCGTTCCGGCGCGACAGATTCCCCCATTTTTAAGGCCTTAACGACCGATGGCCCTGCCTTACGAACTCCTGATCGGCCTGCGCTACACGCGCGCCAAGCGGCGCAATCACTTCATTTCCTTCATCTCCCTGATTTCCATGCTCGGCATCGCGCTCGGCGTCGCCGCGCTGATCGTCGTGCTTTCGGTGATGAACGGTTTCCAGACCGAGCTGCGCAGCCGCATCCTGGCCGTCGTCTCGCACGTCCAGATCAGCGGCGCCAACGGCGAGATGGCGGGCTGGGAGCGCGTCGCCGCGCAGGCCGGGAAGCAGCCGCACGTGACCGGCGCGGCGCCCTTCGTGCAGGCGCAAGGCATGCTCTCCTACGGGCAGTCGGTGCGCGGCGCGCTGGTGCGCGGCATCCTGCCCGACCTCGAGGACAAGGTCGCCGACTTCCGGCCGCACATGAAGAGCGGCAGCCTCGACGCGCTGACGCCGGATTCCTTCAACATCGTGCTCGGCGCCGAACTGGCGCGCGCGCTCGGCGTTTTCGTCGGCGACAAGGTGACGCTGATCGCGCCGCAGGGCGTGGTGACGCCGGCCGGCGTCGTGCCGCGCCTGAAGACGTTCAACGTCGTCGGCCTGTTCGAGGTCGGCATGTTCGAGTACGACAGCGGCCTTGCGCTGATCCGCATGGAGGACGCGCAGCGCCTGTACCGCATGGAGGATCGCGTGTCCGGCGTGCGCCTCAAGCTCGACGACCTGTTCGCCGCGCCGCGCGTGGCGCGCGAGCTGGTCACGCGGATCGACGCCGACGCCTTCATCAGCGACTGGACGCGCAGCCACGCCAACTTCTTCCGCGCCGTGCAGATCGAGAAGAACATGATGTTCATCATCCTTTCGCTGATCGTCGCGGTGGCGGCGTTCAACATCGTGTCGACGCTGGTCATGGCGGTCACCGACAAGCAGGCCGACATCGCCATCCTGCGCACGCTGGGCGCCAGCCCGGGCAGCGTGATGGCGATCTTCATGGTGCAGGGTGCGCTGATCGGCTGCATCGGCCTCGGCCTCGGCGTCGCCGGCGGCGTCGCGGTCGCGCTCAACGTCGACGTCCTCGTGCCGCTGATCGAACGCCTGCTCGGTACGCAGTTCCTGGCCAAGGAGGTGTATTACATCTCCGAGCTGCCGTCCGAGCTGCAGTGGAGCGACGTGACGACGATCACCCTGGTCGCTTTCGTGCTCGCGCTGGCGGCGACCGTCTATCCGAGCTGGCGCGCTTCGCGCACCAACCCGGCGGAGGCGCTGCGCTATGAGTGAAAACGTCGAAACCATCCTGCGCTGCCGCGGGCTGTCGAAGGTCTACCGGCAGGGGCAGGTCGAGGTGCCGGTGCTCGGCGGCGTCGATTTTTCGGTGGCATCCGGCGAACGGGTCGCCATCGTCGGCGCCTCCGGCTCCGGCAAGAGCACGCTGCTGCACCTGCTCGGCGGGCTGGACGCGGCGAGCGGCGGCACGGTCGAGCTGATGGGCGCGGACTTGACCCGGATCAATGAGCGCGAGCGCGGGCTCTGGCGTAATCGCCACCTCGGCTTCGTGTATCAGTTCCATCACCTGCTGCCGGAGTTCACGGCGCTGGAGAACGTCGCCATGCCGCTCTTCATCCGCCGCATGCCGCGTGCCGAGGCGGAAAAGAAGGCGGCGGCGGTGCTCTCCGAAGTCGGGCTGGGCCATCGTCTGCAGCACACCCCGTCGGAACTCTCGGGCGGCGAGCGGCAGCGCGCGGCGATCGCGCGTGCACTGGTCACCGAGCCGGCCTGCGTGCTGGCCGACGAGCCGACCGGCAACCTCGACCGGCAGACCGCCGAAAGCGTGTTCGAGCTGATGCTGGCGCTCAACCGCGCGCACCGGACGAGTTTCGTGATCGTCACGCACGATCTGGGGCTGGCCGGCCGGGCCGAGCGGGTGCTGACCCTGCGCGACGGGCGTCTCGAATAGCGCTTGGCGCTTGAATAATTGGACAATCCGCGTAAGGTTGGACATGCGGATTGGGTTGAATGTGGTAATGCTGAAATCGATGCGGCAGCTCCGCTGCCGCCTGGAATCCCGGAGAATAATATGCAGGCACTGTTCGCTCCCGCCATCGCCCTGATGAATCGTCTGGGATACACGAAAAAGTTCGCGGTCATGGGCGCTCTGGCGCTGGTGGCGATCGCCGTCCTGCTCTTCAACCTGTTCAACGCGCTCGATCAGGTGATTCGGAAGTCGGAGACCGAACTCGTCGGCATCGAGGCGATGAAGCCGATCTCGCGTCTCGTCCAGGCCACGCAGCAGCATCGCGGCCTCTCCTCCGGCGTGCTCAACGGCAACGAGGCGATGAGGGACAAGCGCGCCGCCAAGGAGAAGGAAGTTTCCGACCTGCTGAAAGCGGTCGAGCCGACGATTCCGGCCGCGCTGCAGGGCGGCGAAGCCTGGAAGCACATCCAGACCGAGTGGGAGAACCTGCGCAGCGACGGCATGAACCTGATCGTCGGCGAGAACTTCTCGGCGCACACCGCGCTGGTCGACGAAATCCTGACCTTCCAGGCGAGCGTCGCCGACGAATACTCGCTGACCAACGATCCGGACATCGATTCGATGTACCTGATCGACACCGCGACGATCAAGCTGCCGATCGCGCTCGAGCGCCTCGGCCAGCTGCGCGCGCGCGGCACCGGCATCCTGACCAAGAAACAGATTCTGCAGCAGCAGCAGGTGGACATGACGGCGCAACTCGCCGAACTCAACTCGGCGGTCAAGGCGCTGCGCCAGAACCTCGACAAGACTTCGCGCTACAACCCCGGCATGAAGGCCGCGCTCGACGGCGCGGCGCAGGGCATGGTCGAGACGACCGCGCTGGTTTCCAAGCTGATCATCGAGGACATCTTCATCGGCGCCTTCCTGACCGAACCGGCCGAATACTTCGCGATGACGACGGCGGCCATCGACAAGGGCTACCAGCAGATGTTCGATACGCTCTTCCCCTCGCTCGAACAGCTCATCCACCGGCGGATCGACCAGGCCCGGCAGAACCTGCACACGAGCATCGGGATCACCGTGCTGATGCTGCTGATCGTCGGCTACTTCACGGTCGGCGCCTACTACGCGACGATCAACAGCATCGGCGAACTCGCCCGCAACGCGCGCACGATCGCCACCGGTGACCTCAGCGTCAAGATCGACCTCGGCACGCGCGACGAACTGAAGCTCGTCGCCGACAGCTTCAACGACATGGCCGACGCCTTCCGCAACCTGATCCGCAACGTGCAGAGCGGCACCGATCAGGTGTACGAAGCGACCAAGCGCCTGTCCGAATCGTCGTCGCAGATCACCCTGAGCACCGAGCAGCAGAGCGAGGCGGCGTCGTCGATGGCCGCCGCCGTCGAGCAGATGACGGTCGGCATCGACCATATCTCCGGCAACGCGCAGAACGCCAACCAGATTTCGCACCACGCCGGCGACCTCTCGGCCGAGGGCGGCCGCGTGGTCGGTACCGTGGTGCGCGAGATCGAACTGATCGCCGGGGTGGTGAACAGTTCGGCCGCGATCATCGGCGAACTCGGGCAACGCTCCGAGCAGATTTCGGCCATCGTCAACGTGATCAAGGAAATCGCCGACCAGACCAATCTGCTGGCGCTCAACGCGGCGATCGAAGCGGCGCGCGCTGGCGAACAGGGGCGCGGCTTCGCCGTGGTTGCCGACGAAGTGCGTAAGCTGGCCGAGCGCACGACCAAGTCGACGCAGGAAATTTCGACCATGATCGGCGCCATCCAGAGCGGCACGCAGAACGCCGTGGCGAGCATGAACGAAGGCGTCGAGCGCGTGAACCAGGGCGTCGCGCTGGCGACGCAGGCCGGCGAGTCGATCAACGAGATCGAGGGCAGTGCGCGCCGCGTCGTCGACACCGTCTCCGAAATCTCCGAATCGCTGCGCGAGCAGAGCGCGGCGAGCACCGAGATCGCCAAGAACGTCGAGCGCATCGCGCAGATGGCCGAGGAGAACAGTGCAGCGGTCGCCGAGAACGCGGCCACGGCGGTGCAACTCGAACGCCTGTCGGAAAGCCTCGAAGCCGAGGTGCGCCGCTTCAAGCTCGTTTAGGTTCAGATCCGCTCCGCCGAGTCCGGCTGGAGGTTCGTCGCCATAGGCTCCCGTCGGCGACGGGAGATTCGCCCTCCTTCCCGCAGGCTCCAGGGCCGGCCCCGCGTTTCAGGCGGCGCCGGCCTTTCTTCTTTTCCCTCGTGCGCGCCATGCGCGGATCAGGTAGAGGCGCCAGCCGCCGCGCACGAGCAGATAGCCGGCCGCGGCGAGCAGCACGGCCAGCACCACGATGCCGAAAACGAGCGGGCGGCCGAGTCCGAGCGCCCAGTCGATCATGGCGCGCGACCAGTCGGCGAAATGCTGCAGGTCGAACGCCGGCGGCTCGCTGAAGGGCCTGCCGTTCTCGCCGAGCAGCAGGCGGCCGATTTCGTAGGCCGCGATGTAGAGCGGCACGATGGTCAGCGGGTTGGTGTAGAGGGTCGTGAACAGGGCGAGCGGCAGATTCACGCGGAATGCCAGGCAGCAGAGCGCCGCGCCGAGCATCTGGAAAGGGCCGGGAATCAGCCCGCAGAACATCCCGACGGCGACCGCGCCGGCCGCCGAATGGCGATTCAGGTGCCACAGGCGCGGGTGCAGCAGGGAGCGCGAGAAGGGCGCCAGCCAGCGGTTTTCGCTGACCGCGCGATGGTCCGGCAAGTGTTTCCTGAACAGTTTGCGCATGGTGAGGTTGATTTTAGCCGAGGCGGCGCGCGGGCTCGGTATCTTCTTTCGAGGCTTGCTGTTTCGATGCGGTTTTCATTTTTTAAGATGCCGATGTCAGAAAACGGCATTTGAGTTTTCTTTTTCTGAGTGCCCATGCGGCTTTCGCCGACTTTTCGTTTGCTAAAAAGTTCGCGTTTCCCCCCCGCTTTTTCGCTACGTAATTTCCACAATGCCTGGCGTCTACGAACGGCTGATAAGCTGATCTACATCAAGGCGTGTTAAGCACAGCGATGCCTCTCCCGTGGCCGTGCTTAACACGCCTTGGTCTTAGTCGAAGCAGCCGCTTCCGCTATGCATGAGTCAAATATCGAATAGGCACGTCCAGTGCCAATCTAAAGAGACTGAGAGAGACCATATGTTCAATTCCAATACCGAACTTCGCCTGAAGAAGCTGGGTGTCGTCGTTTCCCTGGCCCTGTGCAGCACCCTGGCCGCCGCCAAGGAGCCGGTCAACGTGCACGCCGCCGAGAAAATCGGCACGGTGCAGCAGGTGTACGACGGAGCGCTGTTCCCCGATGTCCAGGTCAATACCTTCCGCAATATCGACCGCCTCTTTTCCACCCGCACCGTCACGCATGGCAGCAAGGTGTATCCGCTGCCCGCGAGCGACCGGCCGCTGAAGAACTTCAAGTTCTCCTCCAACGGCAAGGACTACGACCTCTACGACTACGTTTCGCTCAACCGCGTCAGCGGCCTGCTGGTGCTCAAGGACGGCAAGATCGCCTTCGAGAACTACCAGCTCGGCAACAACGAGCAGACGCGCTGGATGTCGATGTCGGTGGTCAAGTCGATCACGGCGACGCTGATCGGCGTGGCGATCAAGGACGGCTATATCAAGAGCATCGACGATCCGGTCACCAAGTACCTGCCGCAACTCGCCGGCAGCGCCTACGACGGCGTCAGCGTGCGCAACCTGCTGCAGATGGCCTCCGGGGTGAACTGGAACGAAACCTACACCGATCCCAAGTCCGACCGCCGCCGCATGCTCGAAGTGCAGAACGCGCAGACGCCGGGCGGCGTGCTCGACCTGATGGCCAAGCTGCCGCGCGCCGCCGAACCCGGTACGCGCTGGAACTACAGCACCGGCGAAACGCACGTCGCCGGCGCGCTGGTGCGCGCCGCGGTCGGCAAGCCGGTGGCCCAGTACCTGTCCGAGCGCATCTGGGGCAATTTCGGCATGGAATCCGACGCGACCTGGTGGCTGGAGTCGCCCGACGGTCTGGAAGTGGGGGGCAGCGGCCTGTCGGCGACCCTGCGCGATTACGGCCGTTTCGGCCTGTTCCTGCTCGGCGGCGGCAAGGTCGGTGCGGAGCAGGTCCTGCCCGAGGGCTGGATCAAGGAAGCGGGCAGCCCGAAGATGGTGGGCGGCAAGCAGGTGAACTACGGCTACATGCTGTGGCCGATCCCGAACGCCGCCGGCACCATCAACGAGGGAGCCTTCGAAGCGCGCGGCATCTTCGGCCAGCACATCTACATGAACCCCAGGGAGAACGTCGTGATCGTGGTGTGGAGCGCGTTGCCCAAGCCGACGGGCAAGGCGACCATCGGCGACAACGACTTCTTCGCCGCGACGACGCAGGCGGTGCGCTGATCCCGCCGGATTCGCTCCGCGCCGGCTGAACGCCGGCGCCGCGTTTCCTTTGCTTTTCCTTCGCCGTCCCCGCGCAAGCCGGAACGGCGATTTTCATTTCTAGGCCGGAAACCCGCGCCGCCGGGTCGGGGAAAGGCCTAGGCGCGGCCTCGGCCGCAGCCTTGGTCGCAGCCCCGGCCGTTTTCCTGCCTGCGCCTTGCCCCGTGCCCGGACTCCGGCCGGGGAGGGCGCGCGTCGCGTGCGGCCGAAATCTGCTCTAATAGGCCATGCGCATAAACATCCTCGCCTTCGCGGCCGGGGTCGGGCTTCTGCAGTTGCAGGCGCAGCTGCCGCCGGCGTGGGCGACCGCCGCCCTGCTGCTCGGCGGCGCGCTGTTCGCGCTCCTGCCGCTTCGTCTGCCGTACGCTGCCCTTCGCCTCCTGGTGCCGCTGGCCTGCGCCGCGCTCGGTTGCGGCTGGGCCGCCATGCTCGCCCACGAGCGCCTGGGAGAATTCCTGCCCGCCGCGTGGGAAGGGCGCGATATCCGCGTCGTCGGCGTCGTGGCCAGCCTGCCGCAGACGATGGAGCGCGGCGAGCGCTTCGAGTTCGTGGTCGAGCGCGTCGAGACGGAAGGTGCGCAGGTGCCGGGACGGATGCTGATCTCATGGTATCGCGGACGATCCGATGCGGTCGGCGAAGGCGGGAGCGAAGAGATGCACGGCGGGCGGAGCGTGCGTCCCGGCGAGCGCTGGCGGTTCACCGTCCGCCTCAAGCGTCCGCACGGCGCGGCGAATCCGCAGGGCTTCGACTACGAGGCCTGGCTGCTCGAACGCGATCTGCGTGCCACCGGCTACGTACGTCCGCGCGCCGAGGCGCAGCGCCTGGACGCCTTCGTCGCGCGCCCGGCCTATGTCGTCGAGCGCCTGCGCGAGCGGGTTCGGGCGAACTTCGAGGCCGCGCTGCCCGACGGAAAGTACGCCGGCGTCCTGGTCGCCCTCGCGGTGGGCGACCAGCGCGCGATCCCGCCGGCGCAGTGGCTGCTCTTCCGGCAGACGGGGATCACGCACCTCATGAGCATCTCCGGCCTCCACGTCACGATGGTCGGCGCGCTCTTCGCGGCTCTCGCCGGCTGGGCCTGGCGGCGCAGCGAGCGTTTGACGCTGGCTTTGCCGGCGCAGAAGGCGGCGGTCATCGCCGGCTGGGCGGCGGCCTTCGCCTACGCGCTGCTCGCCGGCTTTTCGGTGCCGACCCAGCGCACGCTCTGGATGCTCACCGTGGTCGCCGTCGCGCTCTGTTCGGGACGCAATCCGGGCGCGTCGCGCACCTTGCTGCTGGCCCTGCTCGCCGTGCTTCTGATCGATCCGTGGAGCTTGCTGGCGGCGGGGTTCTGGCTGTCGTTCGCGGCGGTCGGGCTGCTTTTCTACGCCGGCTCGGCCCGCCTCGGCGAAGCCGCCGGCTGGCGCGCGATGGCGCTGCGCTGGGGCGTCACTCAGTGGGCGGTGACGCTCGGCACGCTGCCCATCCTGCTGCTGCTCTTCCAGCAGTTCTCGCTGGTTGCGCCGCTCGCCAACGCCGTCGCGATCCCGCTCGTCAGCTTCGTCGTGACGCCGCTCGCGCTGCTCTTCGCCATGCTGCCCTGGGCGCCGCTGCTGCACGTCGACCACTGGCTGCTCGAAGGGCTCATGCGCCTGATCGAAACCCTCGCCGGCTGGCCGCTCTGGGAGCAGGCGGTGCCGCCGCTCGCCGCCGTCCTGCTGGCGCTGCTCGGCGCGCTCTGGCTGCTTCTGCCGCGCGGTTTTCCGGCGCGTTCGCTCGGCCTGTTTCTGCTTCTGCCGGCGCTGTTCTGGCCGCCGCCGCGTCCGCCGCCGGGCGCCGCCTGGATCGACGTGCTCGACGTCGGGCACGGCCTTGCCGTCGTCGTGCGCACGGCGCGGCACGCGCTGCTTTACGACGCCGGACCGCAATACGGCAGCGATGCCGACGCCGGGCAGCGCGTCGTGCTGCCTTTTTTGCGCGCGGTCGGCGTGCGCCGGCTCGATACGCTGCTCGTTTCGCATCGCGACAAGGATCATGCGGGCGGCGTTGGCGCGGTGCGCGCCGCGCTTCCGGTGACGCGCCTGCTCGCCTCGTTCGACGTGGCGGACGAAGGATGGGCGGGAAAAACGGTGGCCGGAAAGGCGGCGACGGGCGAGGCGGCGATGGGAGGAGCCGCAACGGGAGGAGCCGCAACGGGAGGAGCCGCGGGCGGGATGACGGCGCCCGCAGCGCTGCCCGCCGCCGCTCCGGCGACCGAGCGTTGCGCCGCCGGCCAGCAGTGGGAGTGGGACGGCGTGCGCTTCCGCATTCTGCACCCGGCAGCCGGCGACTACGCCCGTCCGGCGCGCAACACGAACAGCCTGAGCTGCGTGCTGCGCATCGAGAACGACGCCGGCAGCATGCTGCTGACCGGCGACATCGAGGCGCCGGAGGAGCAGGCGCTGCTGCGCGCGCCGGATGCGCGGGAGGCGCTCGCCGCCACCGTCCTGCTCGCCGCCCACCACGGCAGCCGCTCCTCGACGACCGCCCCCTTCCTCGCCGCCGTCGCGCCGCGCGACGTGATTTTCTCGGCCGCCTACCGCGACCGCTTCCGTCACCCGCACCCGGAAGTGCTCGAACGCATCGGCGCCAGCACTGCCTGGCGCACCGACCGCGACGGCGCGGTGCGCGTCGAACTGGACGGCGCCGTCGTCCTGCGGGCGCAGCGAACGCTGCATCGACGCTATTGGCACGGGCAGTAGTGCTATCCTTTTGCGGATAAGGGAGGTCGATGACATGAGTATTTTTTCCGCGCTCTCGCGCTGGTTCGCCGGACAGGCCGCCGCGCGCTGCAGCGAACGCGACGTGCGCTGCGTATCGCCCGCCGGCCTGCACCGCATGGCCTACACCGAATGGGGCGAGCGCGACAATCCGAACGTGCTGGTCTGCGTGCATGGCCTGACGCGCAACGGGCGCGACTTCGACGACCTGGCGCGCGCGCTGGCCGCCGATTACCGCGTGATCTGCCCGGACGTCGTCGGACGCGGGCGCAGCGACTGGTTGCGTGATCCGGCCGGCTACGGCTTTCCGCAGTACGTGGCAGACATGATGGTGCTGCTCGCGCGCATCGACGCCGAGTCCGTGCATTGGTTCGGCACCTCGATGGGCGGGCTGATCGGCATGTTCATCGCCAGCCAGGACGATTCGCCGATTTCGCGTCTGGTGCTCAACGACGTCGGCCCGCTGATCACCGCCGAGTCGCTGCGCCGCATCGGCGAATACGTCGGCAACGCGCCGAAGTTCGATACCTACGAGGACGCCGAGAAGTACATCCGGCTGGTCAGCGCGCCCTTCGGCAAGCTGAGCGCCGCGCAGTGGCGCCATCTGACCGAGAGCTGCCTGCGCCGGGGCGCCGACGGGCGCCTGGAAATGCGCTACGACCCGGGCATCGGCGCGCCCTTCCGCAACGCCATGCTCTATCAGGACGTCGATCTGTGGCCGATCTACGACCGCATCCGCTGCCCGACGCTGGTCGTGCGCGGTTCCGAGTCCGACCTGCTGACGCGCGAGACGGTGCTGGCCATGGCCGCCCGCGGGCCGCGTCCGCGGACGGTCGAAATCCCCGACGTCGGACACGCGCCGATGTTCCTCGAATCCGAGCAGATCGCCATCGTGCGCGATTTCCTGCTGGCTGCCTGAGCATGAGTTTCGTCGAAGTTCTCGGGCGCACGCTCGAATACCAGCTGATCCCCGCCCACCAGATCGACCGTCCGACGCTCGTCTTCCTGCACGAAGGCCTCGGCAGCATCGCCATGTGGCGCGACTTCCCGGCGCGCGTCGCGCAACTTACCGGCTGCCGCACGCTGCTCTGGTCGCGCACCGGCTACGGCCAGTCGTCGCCCCTGCCGGTGCCGCGCACGGCGCGCTACATGCACGAGGAGGCGCTCGACGTGATGCCGGCGCTGTTCGCGAGCCTCGGCATCGAACGCCCGCTGCTGATCGGCCACAGCGATGGCGGCTCGATCGCGCTGATCCACGCTGGCGCCTACCCGGAACGCGTCGCCGGCCTCATCGTGCTGGCGCCGCATGAGTTCGTCGAGGAGAAGGCGCTCGCCGGCATCCGCGCGGCCGGCGAGTTCTACGCCGCGAGCGACTGGCGGGAGCGCCTGGGCCGCTACCACCGCGATCCCGACGCCGTCTTCCGCGCCTGGCACGACACCTGGCTGAGCCCCGCCTTCCGCGACTGGAACATCGAGGAATACCTGCCGGCGATCCGCTGCCCGGTTCTCGCCATCCAGGGCGAGGACGATGAGTACGCGACGATGCGCCAGATCGAGGCAATCGCCGAGGCGGCGCCGGGCGGCGCGCTTGGCGGCGATATCGATCTGCTGCGCCTCGCCGATTGCCGGCACACGCCGCAGCGCGATCAGACCGACGCCGTGCTGGCGGCGATCGCCGCCTTTCTGGAGCGCCTTTCGTGAGCGCCGGATTTTCCCCGCGCCGCGCCCGGAGCCACGCCGACAGCGGACGGCGCCCGTGCCGGAGCGGACTGCCTTGAGCGCGCCCGCGATGGATGCCGCCCCCCTTGCCGACGTGCTGTTCGTGACCGACAGCGAAGGCGTCGTGCGGGACGTGCAGGGACCGCTGCAGACGATGTTCGGTCGCGGCCGCGCGGAAGTGCTCGGGCAGCCGCTGTCCATGCTGATCCGGCCGCAGAACGAAGCGCTCGCTTGCTGCAGTGCCGCGTCCGGCGTGCATCTCGCGCTCGGCCGGCGCGACGGGGGGGATTTTCCCGTCTGCATCAACCCGACCCACGCCGGCAGCCTCTGCTATCTGCACGTCCGTCCGCAGGGCTGCATCGCGCACTACGCGGTGAGCGCGCTGGCGTCGACGCCAGCCACTGTCGACGACATCGCCTCGCTGCACGAGGCGCTGCTCGAAAGCGTCAGCCACGCCTTCATCTCGGTCGGCCTCGACGGGCGGATCAACTTCTTCAACCGCGCCGCGCAGCGCATGCTCGGCTATCGCGCCGAGGAAGTCGTCAGCCACCATACGCCGCTGCTCTTCCACGACCCGCAGGAGATCGCCGGGCTGGCCGAGCGCCTGGCCGGCGAGCGCGGGCCGTCGGCCGGCGCCGGCATGGACGTTTTCTTCCAGCGCGAATCGCAGGGCGAGGTGGTCGAGGCCGAGTGGACCTACATCCGCAAAGACGGTTCGCGCTTCCCGGTCCTGCTGGCGACCATGATCCTGCGCAACGCCCGGCGCGAGGTCATCGGCTGCCTCGGCGTGGCGACCGACATCACCGAGCGCCGCAAGGCCGAGGAAAAGCTGCGCCTGTCCGACGAGGTGTTCGAGAACAGTCTCGAAGCGATCATGGTGACCGACGCCGACAACACCATCGTCGCCGTCAATCCGGCCTTCGTCGCGGTCACCGGCTACTCGCGCGAGGAGGCGGTCGGCGCCAATCCGCGCATGCTGAGCTCCGGCCGCCACGATGTCGGCTTTTACGCGGCGATGTGGCAGGAACTACGCGAGCGCGGCGTGTGGGCGGGCGAGATATGGGATCGCCGCAAGAACGGCGACGTCTATCCGAAGTGGGTGACGATCAATGCGCTGCGCGACGCGCAGAGCGGGCGGGCGACGCACTATCTGGCGATGTTCGCCGACCTCAGCGAGCGCAAGCGGGCCGAAGCGACGATCGATTTCCTCGCGCACAACGATCCGTTGACCCGCCTGCCCAACCGCACCACGCTGCTCGTCCGCCTCGAACAGGCGATCGCCGACGCGCGCCGCCAGGGACACCGGCTCGCGCTGCTCTTCATCGATCTCGACCGTTTCAAGACGATCAACGACACGCTCGGGCATCCGCTCGGCGACCGCCTGCTGGTCGCCGTCGCGCAGCGCATCGCGCAGACGGTGCGCGAGAGTGACACGCTGGCGCGCCTGGGCGGCGACGAGTTCGTCGTCGTCCTGCCGGGCATCGCGCGCGAGATGGACGCGGCGCAACTGGCGATCGACATCTCGCGCATCCTCGCCGAGCCCTTCGAGATCGGCGCGCACCAGCTGCATACCGCGGCGTCGATGGGGATCAGCCTGTTTCCGCACGACGGCAGCGATCCCGAGACGCTGATGAAGAACGCCGATACCGCGCTGCATCACGCCAAGGCGCGCGGGCGCGGCAATTTCCAGTTCTACGCGGCGCAGATGAACGAGAGCGCGGCCGAGCATCTGGCGCTCGAAAACGGCCTGCGCCAGGCGCTCGTGCGCGGCGAGTTCGAGCTGCACTTCCAGCCGCAGATGCGCATCGCCGACCGCCGGCTGATCGGCTTCGAGGCGCTGATCCGCTGGCGCCATCCCGGGAAGGGGCTGCTGGCGCCCGTCGTCTTCATTCCGCTGGCCGAGGAGAGCGGTCTCATCGCGCGCATCGGCGAGTGGGTGATCGGCGAGGCCTGCCGGCAGGCGGTCGCCTGGCAGGCGACGGCGCGGGCGCCGGTGCGCGTCGCGGTGAACCTTTCGGTGCGCCAGTTCGCGCAGCCCGACCTGCTCGGGCAGGTGCGGCGCGCGCTCGATGCGAGCGGGCTGGCGCCGGCGCTGCTCGAACTGGAGATCACCGAAAGCGCGCTGATGGAGTCGCCCGAGAAGGCCGTCGAGGTGCTGCGCGAGCTGCGCGCGATGGGTGTCTGTCTGGCGCTCGACGATTTCGGCACCGGCTACTCGTCGCTCTCCTACCTCAAGCACCTGCCGATCAACCGCCTGAAGATCGACCGCTCCTTCGTCAGCGAGATCGGCGTCGACGCCAACGACACGGCGATCGCGACGGCGACCATCGCGCTCGCGCACAAGCTCGGGCTGGAGGTCGTCGCCGAAGGCATCGAGACGCCGGCGCAGCTCGCGCTGCTGGCAGCCGAGGGCTGCGACGAGGGGCAGGGCTACTACTTCAGCCGGCCGCTGGCGCCGGCGCTGGTGGCGGGCTTCATCGAGCGCGAGGCGGCGGCCTGAGTCCCGGATCCTGGCGGTAGAAGCGCGTCAGCAGGCGGTAGAACTCCGGATATTCGGCGCGCAGAAGGTCCGGCGCTTCGAAGAAGATCTCGCTCATGACGGCGAAGAATTCGCCGGGCGTTTCCGAGGCGTAGGGATCGAGCAGGGTTTCCTCGCCGGCCGCGTCGGCTTCGTCGACCAGCGCGCAGAAGTCGTCGTAGGCGGCGAGCAGCGTGTCTTCCCAGACCTTGCGCGGAACCTGCGGCGGCAGCGGCGGAATGCCGTCCGCCTCGCCGTTCAGCATGTCGAGCTTGTGCGCGAATTCGTGGATGACCACGTTGTAGCCGGCGCCGGCCATCTGCGCGTCGCGCCAGGAAACGAGCAGCGGCCCGCCTTCCCAGGCCTCGCCGGAGGCCACGTCGTCGTATTCGTGCACCACGCCGAACTCGTCCTCGGTGCGGCGCGGGATGACGAACTCGTCCGGGTAGACGACGATGCCGACCCAGCCGCGATACCAGTCGAGCCCGAGGTTGAGGATGGGCAGGCAGCCCTGCGCGGCGATAGCGACGCTGATCGTGTCGGAGAGTTCGAGGCCGCCGGCCGTCGAGAACTCCTTGGTCGCCAGAAAGTCCGTCGCCAGCGCGCGCAGCCGCGCTTCCTCCCTGGCGTCGAGCGCGGCGAGGAAGGGCAGGCCGGCGACCGTCCGCCGCCACAGCGCGTCGGGGATGGGCGTCGGCGCGCTGCGTCCGCGCAGCCAGTCGAAGAGCTTGCCGATCACTTGCGCCGAAGCCGGGGAAGCGCCGCGGTCGTCAGGTAGATGCCGGCGAAGATCAGCGCGATGCCCGCGTAGTGGTAGGCGTGCGGAATCTCGCCGAGGAAGGCCGCCGAGAGCAGCGTGCCGAAGACCGGCATCAGGTGGATGAAGAGGCTGGCCTTGCTGGCGCCGACTTCGCTTACCGCGCGGTTGTAGAAGAGGTAGCCGATGAAGCTTGGGAAGATGCCGACGTAGAGGAGTCCGGCGGCGGCGCCCCAGTGCAGGTTGATGTGCCGTCCGCCGGCCAGCTCCCAAGCGTAGAAGGGGGCGAGGCCGACCACGCCGACGGCGGCGAAGGCGGCGAACAGGAGCATCGGATCGACGCCGGCCGGCCGCCATTGCAGGCCGATCGTGTAGATCGCCCAGACAAGGACGGCGCCGAGCATCCACAGGTCGCCGACGTTGAGGCTGAGCGTGCCGAGCGTCGTTGGGTCGCCGCGCAGGACGATGGTGGCGACGCCGACGAAGGAGACGACGACGCCGAAACCCTCGATGGGGTGCAGATGCTTCCTGAGGAACAGCCAGGAGAGCGCGATGGTGGCGATCGGGATGAAGGAGTTGAGCAGGACGGCGTTGGTCGCCGCCGTGTACTGCAGCGCGACGTAGGCGAAGGTGTTGTAGCAGCCGATGCCGACGATGCCGAGCGCGAGGACGGGCTTCCAGCCCTTCTTCAGCAGCGGCCATTGCGTCCTGAGGTGCGGCAGGGCGAGCGGCAGCACGAGCAGCAGCGCGATGACCCAGCGCCAGAAGGCGAGCGCCATGGGCGGCACGTCGCCGCGGATGGCCCGGCCGAGCACCATGTTGCCGGACCAGAACAGCGTGGTCAGCGTGAGCAGGAGGTAGGGGTGGCGGAAGCGGGAGAGCAGGGCGGGCATGCGGCGAACGTCTCTGCGAGGAAAGGCGCATTATGCCCGAGGCCGGGCGGCGGCTTATAATCCGGCCATGGTTTCCGTCGTCCACTCCGTCGCCGCACAAAGCGACCTCGAACATTCCCTGCAAACGCTGACCGAAGGACTTTCCGCCGACGAGGCGGAAAGGATCCGGCAAGCGGCGGCTTTCGCCCAATCCGTCTACGCCGAGCACACGCTGGGCAGCGGCGAGGGCGTCTGGTCGCACGCGCTGGGCATGGCCATCGTCCTCGTCGGTCTCAAGCTCGACGCCGACTCGCGCCTGGCGGCGCTGCTCTTCGCCGTGCCGAGCTACGACGAGCACGCGCAGACCAGGATCGAGGAACGCTTCGGCCACGCCGCCGCCCATCTGGTGAGCGGCATTTCGCGCCTCAACCGCCTGCGCCCGATCACGCGCGGCTTCGTCGCCCACTCGGTGGAGAGCGGCGAGCAGAAGCCGCAGGAAATGAAGGCGCAGGTCGAAGTTCTGCGCAAGATGCTGCTCGCCATGGTCGAGGACATCCGCGTCGTCCTGCTGCGCCTCGCCTCGCGCACGCAGACGCTGCGCTACTACGCCGGCGTCCCGGACGAGCTGCGCGCGCAGGTGGCGCGCGAGACGCTCGAACTGTATTCGCCGCTCGCCAACCGCCTCGGCGTCTGGGAACTGAAGTGGGAACTCGAGGATCTCTCGTTCCGCTTCCTGCATCCCGATATCTACAAGAAGATCGCCAAGCAGCTCGACGAGAAGCGCACCGAGCGCGAGCAGTTCATCGCCGACGCCATCGTCCGCCTGCGCGACGAACTGGCCGGGACCGGCATCACGAACGCCGAGATCTACGGCCGGCCGAAGCACATCTACAGCATCTGGAACAAGATGCGGAAGAAGGACGTCGAGTTCTCCGAGGTCTACGACGTGCGCGCCCTGCGCGTCATCGTCGACGAGGTGAAGGACTGCTACACCGCGCTCGGCATCGTGCACAACATCTGGACGCCGATTCCCAAGGAGTTCGACGACTACATCTCGAACCCCAAGGGCAACCACTACCGCTCGCTGCACACCGCCGTGCACTGCCCGGACGGGCGCGCGCTGGAGGTGCAGATCCGCACCCGCGAGATGCACCGCCACGCCGAGCTCGGCATCGCCGCGCACTGGCGCTACAAGGAAGGCAGCAAGCACTCGTCGGAAGACAACTACGACGAGAAGATCGCCTGGCTGCGCCAGCTGCTGACCTGGAAGGACGAAGTCGCCGACTCTTCGGACTGGGTCAAGCACTACAAGGAAGCGGCGCTCGACGAGACGATCTACGTCATGACGCCACAGGGCCGCGTCGTCGACCTGCCGCGCGGCTCGACGCCGGTCGACTTCGCCTACCGCGTGCATACCGACCTCGGCCACCGCTGCCGCGGCGCCAAGGTGGACGGCGCGCTGGTGCCGCTCAACACGCAGCTCGAAACCGGGCAGCGCGTCGAGATCGTCGTCGCCAAGCAGGGCGGGCCGTCGCGCGACTGGCTCAATCCGACGCTCGGCTATCTGTTCACCCACCGCGCGCGGGCCAAGGCGCGACAGTGGTTTTCGACGCTGGCGCTCGAGGAGTCGCTGGCCGAAGGGCGCGCCATCGTCAGCCGCGAACTGCAGCGCATGGGGCAGAGCGGCACCAATCTCGAAGAGCTGGCCGGCAAGCTGGGGTTTGCCAAAAGCGACGACATGTACATCGCGGCGGCGCGCAACGAACTCGGCACGCGCCAGCTGCAGGTCGCCGTGCGCGGCAGCGACATGCCGGTCGAAGAACGCGTCGCCGTCGAGCCGCAGGCGCGCAAGCGCAAGGCCAGCGACGAGGCCGAGAAGGGCATCCTGATCGTCGGCGTCGACAAGCTGCTGACGCAGCTCGCCGGCTGCTGCAAGCCGGCGCCGCCCGATCCTATCCTCGGTTTCGTCACCCGCGGCAAGGGCGTTTCGATCCACCGCGCCGACTGCAGCAATTTCGCCAACATGGAGGCGATGCATCCCGAGCGCGTGATCGAGACCGAATGGGGCGGCCAGACCGACGGCATCTTCGCGGTCGACATCGTGGTCGATGCGCACGACCGTCAGGGGCTGCTGCGCGACATCTCCGAAGTGTTCGCGCGCGAGAAGATCAACGTCATCGCGGTGAACACGCAGTCGAAGCAGGGCACCGCGCACATGGGCTTCACCGCCGAAATCCACAACGTCCAGCAGCTCAAGCGCACGCTGGCGCTGATCCACGAGGTGCAGGGCGTGGTCGGCGCCCGGCGCGCCTAGGCGCGGCTGGCGCCGGACGCCTCCGCGGTTTTCCTCAGGGTTTCAGCAGGACGATCAACTCGCACTGCGCGCAGCGCGGCTTGGCGCGCGACGCGCGGCGCGGGTGGTAGCCGCCGTTGCTGTCCATTTCCCACGCCTGCCGGTTGTCGGCGAGATAGGCCTGCAGGCCCTCGCTGATGACGCGGCGCTTGAGCTTGCGGTCGAGCACCGGGAAGGCGAGTTCGATGCGCCGGAAGAAATTGCGCTCCATCCAGTCGGCGCTCGACAGATAGACCTTCTCCTCGCCGCCGGCGTAGAAATAGAAGACGCGGTGGTGCTCGAGCAGGCGGCCGATGATCGAGCGCACGCGGATGTTCTCGGACAGCCCCTTGATTCCCGGGCGCAGCGCGCAGACGCCGCGCACGATGAGGTCGATCTTGACGCCGGCCTGCGAGGCTTCGTAGAGCGTGGCGATGGTTTCCGGTTCGAGCAGCGAGTTCATCTTGGCGATGATGCGCGCGCGCTTGCCTTCGCGCGCGGCCGCCGCTTCCGCGCGGATCGCCGCGACGATGTTCGGCTGCAGCGAGAAGGGCGCCTGCCACAGGTGATGCAGCGTCTGCGCGCGGCCGAGCCCGGTGAGCTGCTTGAACACCTCGTTCACGTCGGAGCCGATTTCCTCGTTGCAGGTGAGCAGGCCGAAGTCGGTGTACAGGCGCGCCGTGCGCGGGTGGTAGTTGCCGGTGCCGAGGTGCACGTAGCGGCGCAGCCGGCTTTCGCCGCCGCCGGCGTCCTTGCCGCCGCCCTCGCGGCGCACGATCATCAGCATCTTGGCGTGCGTCTTGTAGCCGACCACGCCATAGACCACGTGCGCGCCGACCTCTTCGAGCTTGGTCGCCCAGCCGATGTTGGCCTCCTCGTCGAAGCGCGCCATCAGCTCGACGATCACCGTCACTTCCTTGCCATTCTGCGCGGCGCGCAGCAGCGACTGCATCAGCACCGAATCGGTGCCGGTGCGGTACACGGTCATCTTGATCGCCACCACCTGCGGATCGACGGCCGCCTGGTCGAGCAGGTCGATGACCGGCGCGAAGCTCTGGTAGGGATGGTGAAGCAGGACGTCGCCGGCGCGGATGTTGTCGAAGATGTTGGGCGTCTTCTGCAGCGCCTTCGGCGTGCCGGGCTGGAACGGCTGGAACTTGAGGTCGTCGCGCGGCACCCAGTCGGGCACCTGCATCAGGCGCACGATGTTGACCGGGCCGGGGACGCGGTAGAGGTCGGCCTCGCCGAGGCCGAACTGGGCGAGCAGGAACTCGCTCATCGCCGCCGAACAATTGTCGGCCACCTCGAGGCGCACGGCGTCGCCGAAGTGGCGCTGCGGCAGTTCGCCCTGGATCTTGGCGCGCAGGTTCTTGACCTCTTCCTCGTCGACGAAGAGGTCGCTGTTGCGCGTGACGCGGAACTGGTAGCAGCCGCGCACCTCCATGCCGGCGAACAGTTCGCCGACGAAGCCGTGCAGGATCGACGACAGGAAGACGAAACCGTATTCGCAATCGCACAGCTCGTGCGGCAGCTGGATGACGCGCGGCAGGACGCGCGGCGCCTGCACGATGGCGGCGCCCGAGCTGCGCCCGAAGGCGTCCTTGCCTTCGAGTTCGACGGCGAAGTTGAGGCTCTTGTTGAGCACGCGCGGGAAGGGGTGCGACGGGTCGAGGCCGATCGGCGTCAGCACCGGCATCACTTCGCGGAAGAAATAGTCGCCGATCCACGCCCGCTGCGCCTCGGTCCAGTCGGCGCGGCGCAGGAAGCGGATGCCTTCGGCGGCGAGCTGCGGCAGCACCGCGCCGTTGAACAGCGCGTATTGCTCGGCGACCAGCGCGTGCGCTTCGGCGCTGACCAGGCGGAAGGCCTCCCGCGCCGTCTTGCCGTCGGTCGACAGCGCGACCGAGTTGAGCTTGATCTGCTCCTTGAGTCCGGCCATGCGGATTTCGAAGAACTCGTCGAGATTGCTCGAGACGATGCACAGGAAGCGCAGGCGTTCGAGCAGCGGCGTCTGGGCGTTGCGCGCCTGCGAGAGGACGCGGCGGTTGAAGGCGAGCAGGCCGAGTTCGCGATTGAGGAAGTTCTCCGGCGGGAAACGGCGGAGGCTGCGATGCGCGGGCGCGGAGCGTGAGGTCATGATCCGGTCGATACGGGTTTGTGGGTAGTGCACCAAGGCGCCGCCAACCGGCGCGAACCGGGATTGTGTTACCGGTATGTTACAGGGATATGTCGGCGCTGCAATCCAGTGTCCATGCGGTCCCGGATGCTAGAATAAATGGATACGCACGCCACAAGGTCAATCACAGGTAATGGGTTACGAACTGATCGCCGCCGTCGATCTCGGCTCCAACAGCTTTCGCCTGCAAATCGGGCGTGTTCTCGATGATCAGATCTATCCGCTCGACTCGATCAAGGAGCCGATCCGGCTGGCCTCGGGCCTGACGCCCGACAAGCTGCTCGACGACGCTTCGCAGCAGCGCGCGATCGACGCCCTGCGCCGCTTCGGCGAGCGTCTGCGCGGCTTCCAGCCGGAGGCCGTGCGCGCGGTGGCGACCAACACGCTGCGCGTGGCGAAGAACGCGATGAGCTTCCTGCCCTACGCCGAGGCCGCGCTCGGCTTTCCGATCGAGATCATCGGCGGGCGCGAGGAAGCGCGCCTGATCTACATCGGCGTCGCGCACTCGCTGCCGGCGGTCAATCACAAGCGCCTGGTCGTCGATATCGGCGGCGGCTCCACCGAATTCATCATCGGCAAGAAGGTCGAGCCCCTGCTGCTGGAGTCGCTCTACATGGGCTGCGTCAGCTATACGCTGCGCTTCTTCGGCGATGGCCGGGTGGACAAGAAACGCTTCCGCGAGGCGGAAGTGGCTGCGGCGCGCGAGATCGAGACGATTGCCGGCGACTACCAGCGCTTCGGCTGGAAGGAGGCGGTCGGTTCGTCGGGGTCGGCGCGCGCCATCGCCGACCTGCTCGAACTCAACGGACTCAATCCGGGCGGCGTCAGCGGCGTCACGCGCGAAGGGCTGGAGCGGCTGCGCGCGCTGCTCGTGCGCGCCGGCTCGGCCGACGCGATGCGTCTCGAAGGCCTGCGCACCGACCGCCTGCCGGTGCTGCCGGGCGGCATCGCGATCATGTCCGCGGTGTTCTCCGAGCTCGGCATCGAGCGCATGAGCTACGCCGACGGCGCGCTCCGCCAGGGCGTGCTCTACGACCTGCTCGGCCGCTTCCATCACCACGACATGCGCGATGCGACGGTGCTGCAGTTCATGCGTCGCTATCAGGTCGACGGGCGCCAGGCCGAGCGCGTCGAGCTGACCGCGCTATCGATCCTCGGCCAGCTCATCGATCTCGACGCGCCCGAGCACGAAATCGACATCAGCTTCCTGAAGTGGGCCGCCCGCCTGCACGAGATCGGCATCTCGATTGCGCACGGCGGCTACCACAAGCACGGCGCCTACATCATCACCTTCGCCGACATGCCGGGTTTCTCCAAGAAGGACCAGGCGCGCCTCGCCCTGATCGTGCTCGGCCAGCGCGGCAAGCTCGAAAAGGTGAGCGCCATGCCTGCCGGCGATCCGACCTGGCGGCTGGTGTTCTGCCTGCGTCTGGCCGAACTCCTGCATCGTTCGCGCGGCGATCAGCCGCTGCCGGGCTTTTCCGTCCGGCAATCGCCCGCCGGCTTCCTGCTCGAATTGCCGGGCGACTGGCTGTCGGCCAATCCGCTGACTTCGGCGGCCCTGAACGAAGAGACGCAGTTCTGGCTGCGCACCGCGTCGCCGCTGCGCATCAAGCGTCGCGCCGCGCCGGCGCTTCCGGCGGCGCAGGCGGCCCAGGCCTAGACGGGCATGGCCGACGCCGCGCTCGAGATCGACGACCGGGAAGCGGCCGCGCGGGCGCGCCTGAGCGGCGACTGGACGCTCGTCGGACTGACACGGACGGACGGGGTGTGCGCCGACTTCCGGGCGCGCGAGGCGCGCCTGCGTGATCTGACGCAGCGTGGCGCGCACTGGGATCTGCGCGCGATCGACCGTCTCGACAGCGTCGGCGCGGTGCTCCTCTGGCGCACCTGGGGGCGGGCCTGGCCGGCGGCGCTCGAGGTTTCGGAGGCACACCGGCGCGTGCTCGAACATGCCGCGCAGCTGCCCGAACCCGTCACCGGGCGGGCGCCGCGCGAACCTTTCCCGGTCACCCTCACGCTCGGCCGCCTCGGACTGCGCGCGCTGTCCAACCTGACCGGCCTGATCGCGCTGATCGGCCAGATGGTGCTCGACTTCGCGTGGCTGTGCGCCCATCCGCGCGACATCCCGTGGCGCGAGTTCTCGGCCAATCTCTACAAGAGCGGCGCGCAGGCGCTGCCGGTGACGGCGCTCGTCGGTTTCCTGATCGGCGTCGTGCTCTCCTATCTCACCTCGCTGCAGCTGAAGGCCTTCGGCGCCGACGTCTTCATCGTCAACCTGCTCGGCATCAGCATCGTGCGCGAACTCGGGCCGGTCCTCGTCGCCGTTCTCGTCGCCGGCCGCTCGGGCTCGGCGATGACGGCGCAGATCGGCGTCATGCGCGTCACCGAGGAAATCGACGCGCTCGCCACCATGGGGATTTCGCGCACGCTGCGTCTGGTGCTGCCCAAGGTCGCCGCGCTCGCCATCGCGCTGCCGCTGCTCGTCATCTGGTGCTCGTCGGCCGGCATCCTCGGCGGCATGGTCGCCGCCAACCTGCAGATGGACCTCGCCTACGGCTTCTTCATCGACACGCTGCCGCGCGCGGTGCCTGTCGCCAACCTCTGGATCGGCCTCGGCAAGGGCTTCGTCTTCGGCATCCTGATCGCGCTCGTCGCCTGCCATTTCGGCCTCAAGGTGCGGCCCAACACCGAGAGCCTGTCGGCCAAGACGACGACCTCGGTGGTCACCTCGATCACCGTCGTCATTCTCGTCGACGCGGTTTTCGCCATCCTGACGCGCAACGTGGGGATGCCAGGATGAGCGCGCCGTCGACGCCGCCGGCGATCGAGATCCGCGGCTTGTGGACGCGCTACGGCGAGACCGTGATCCACCGCGACATCGACCTCGCCGTGCCGGTCGGCGAAATGCTCGGGCTGGTCGGCGGTTCGGGCAGCGGCAAGACGACGCTGCTGCGCGAGATCGTCGGTCTGCTGGCGCCCAGCCAGGGCACCGTGCGCGTCTTCGGGCACGCCGTGCTCGATCCCGACGCCAGCGTGCGGCGCATGGTGCGCCGGCGCTTCAGCATGCTCTTCCAGCAGGGGGCGCTGTTCTCGGCGCTCTCGGTGTACGACAACGTCGCTTTCCCGCTGCGCGAGCTGCGCGTCTTCGACGAGGCGATGATCCGCGACCTCGTGCTGCTCAAGCTGGCGATGGTCGAACTCGAGCCGCGTCACGGCCGCCTGATGCCGGCCGAGCTGTCGGGCGGTATGATCAAGCGTGTGGCTTTGGCGCGCGCGCTGGCGATGGAGCCCGAGCTGCTCGTGCTCGACGAGCCGACCGCCGGCCTCGACCCGGATCGCAGCGAGAATTTCGTCAAGCTGATCCGCACGCTGCAGAAGGAGCTGGGATTTACCGTGGTGATGGTGACGCACGATCTCGATACCCTGGTCGGGCTGGCGACCCGCATCGCCGTGCTCGCCGACCAGCGCATCGTCGCCTGCGGCACGCCGGCCGAGGTGGTCGCCGTCGACCATCCCTTCATCCGCAATTTTTTCTGCTCCGAGCGCGCCGCAAACGCCCTGCAAAAAGGAAAGGCTTAATGGAAAACCGCTCGCACGCCCTGCTCGCCGGGCTGTTCACGCTGCTGCTCGGGCTTGCCGCGCTGGCTTCGGTCTGGTGGTTCGGCGGCCAGCGCGAGGCGACCCGCGACTACGTCGTCGTCACCCGCCAGAACGTCACCGGCCTGTCGCCGCAGGCGCAGGTGCGCTATCGCGGCATCGGCGTCGGCAAGGTGCAGTCGATCCAGCTCGACCCGGACGACGTGCGCAACATCCTGATCCGCATCCGCGTCGGCGCCGAGGTGCCGGTCACCCGCGGCACGACGGCCAAGCTCGGCTACCAGGGCGTCACCGGCATCGCGCACGTCCTGCTCGAAGAGGGCGGCAGCGACGCGACGCCGCTCTCCGGCAGCGACGGCCAGGCGCCGCGCATCGCCATGCAGCAGTCGCTGATCGAAGAGCTTTCCGAAGTCGGCGGCGCGACGATGCGCCAGGCGCGCGACCTGCTGGCCAACGCCAACCAGCTACTGAACGCCGAAAACCGCCAGCGCGTCGCGCAGACGCTGAGCAATCTGGAAGCGAGCACCGGGCGCGCCGACGCCTCGCTCGCCCGCCTGCAGCAGCTGCTGTCGCCGGAGAACGTGCGTCTACTCAACGCCACGCTGGCGCGTACCGAGCAGGCGGCGGGGCAGGCCGGCCCCTTCTTCGCCGAAGCGCGCGAACTGGTCGCCCGCCTGAAGTCTGTGAGCGAAAAACTCGACGCGACGCTCGGCGATTCGCCGGTCGGCGGCGCCGGCGCGCTGGTTCCGCGCCTCAACGAGCTGAGCGCCGAACTGTCGGCCAGTTCGCGACAGTTCAACCGCGTCCTGCAGCGCCTCGAAGACGCGCCGCAAAGCCTCATCTTCGGCAACCCGCAGCCGGCGCCGGGGCCCGGCGAAGCCGGCTTTGCCGCGCCAGCGGCGCCAGCGAACACCAGGGGGAATCAGTGAAAGCCATCAGCCTCGTCTTGTGCGCGCTGCTGCTCGCCGCCTGCAGCACCGGCGGCCGCAACGGTAGCGCCGCGTCCGCCATTTACGATTTCGGCATGCCGCCTGCGCGGATCGCCGGCGACGGCCAGTGGTCGCGTCTGGCGATCGATGTCAAGGCGCCGCACTGGCTCGATTCGCCGGCCATCGATTACCGCTTGAACTACGAAGACCCGCTCAAGCTGCACGAGTATTCCGGCAGCCGCTGGGCCGGCGCGCCGGCCCAGCTGATCGGCCAGCGCCTGCGTCAGCAGCTCGGCGTGAACGGCGCGCTCGGCAACACGGCGGTCGATTGCCTGCTGCGCTTCGAATTGCAGGAGTTCTCGCAGGTTTTCGATAGCGCGCAGGGGAGTCGCGGCGTGCTGCACGGCAGCCTCGGACTGTTCGACGCGCGGCGGCAGCAGCTGGCCGGGCGCCGGGTCGCCGTCGAGCGCCCGGCGCCGACGCCGGATGCGCGCGGCGGCGTCGGCGCGCTGGTCGCCGCCAGCGACGAACTCGGGAATCAGATCGCCGCCTGGCTGGCGGAACTGGAGCAGGGGGGCAGGCTGCAAGCCTGCCGCGTTATCGTCAGACAGGAGAGAGAGAAAAAATGAGCTCGCCAAATATCTACGAACAGGGCCTGGAAAAGAATAAGGCCAACTACACGCCGCTGACGCCGCTCACCTTCATCGAGCGCGCGGCCTACATCTACCCGGACCGCCTCGCCGTGGTGCACGGCGCGCGCCGCTACACCTGGAGCGAGTCCTTTGCGCGCGCCCGCCGTCTCGCGTCGGCGCTCGTCCAGCGCGGTATCGGCAAGGGCGACACGGTCGCGGCGATGCTCAACAACACGCCTGAAATGTTCGAGTGCCATTTCGGCGTGCCGGTCACCGGCGCCGTGCTCAACACGCTGAACACCCGCCTCGACGCCGAGGCTATCGCCTTCATGTTGAACCACGGCGAAGCCAAGATCCTGATCACCGACCGCGAGTACTCGCCGATCGTCAAGAAGGCGCTGGCCGAACTCGGCCGGGCCATCGCCGTGGTCGACGTGGACGATCCGGAATACAGCGGCCCCGGCGAGCGCCTCGGCGAGACGGAGTACGAAGCCTTCCTGGCCGGCGGCGACCCCGGGCATCCGTGGGGCGGCCCGGCCGACGAGTGGGACGCGATCTCGCTCAACTACACCTCGGGCACCACCGGCAACCCCAAGGGCGTCGTCTATCACCATCGCGGCGCCTACCTCAACGCGATGAGCAACATCGTGAGCTGGGGCATGCCGCCGCACGCCGTCTATCTGTGGACACTGCCGATGTTCCACTGCAACGGCTGGTGCTTCGCGTGGACGATGGCGGCCAATGCCGGCGTCAACGTCTGCCTGCGCCGCGTTGATCCGAAGCTGATCTTCGACGCCATCCGCGAACACCGCGTCACCCACTACTGCGGCGCGCCGATCGTGCACAGCCTGCTCGCCAACGCCCCGGCGCAGTGGCGCGAAGGCATCGAACACAAGGTTTACGGCCTGATCGCCGCGGCGCCGCCGCCGGCCGCCGTGATCGAAGGCATGGCCAGGATCGGCTTCGACATCACGCACGTGTACGGCCTGACCGAGAGCTACGGCCCGGCGGCGGTGTGCGCCAAGCATTCCGAATGGAGCGCGCTGCCGCTCGAAGAGCAGGTCGCGCTGAACGGCCGGCAGGGCGTGCGCTACCACGCGCAGGAAGCGATCACCGTGCTCGATCCGGTGAATATGCAGCCGGTGCCGTGGGACAACGAGACGATGGGCGAGATCATGTTCCGCGGCAACCTCGTCATGAAGGGCTACCTCAAGAATCCTAAGGCGACCGAGGAATCCTTCGCCGGCGGCTACTACCATACCGGCGACCTCGCCGTGATGCAGCCCGACGGCTACGTGAAGATCAAGGACCGCTCGAAGGACGTGATCATCTCGGGCGGCGAGAACATCTCGTCGATCGAGGTCGAGGACGTGCTCTACAAGCATCCGGCCGTGATGGCCGCGGCCGTCGTCGCGGCGCCCGACGAGAAGTGGGGCGAAGTGCCCTGCGCCTTCCTCGAATTGCGCGACGGCGCCAGCGCGACCGAGCAGGAGATCGTCGACTTCTGCCGCGAGCGCATGGCGCGCTACAAGGTGCCCAAGCGCGTGGTTTTCGGCGCCCTGCCGAAAACCTCGACCGGCAAGATCCAGAAGTTCGTCCTGCGCGAGCAGGCGAAATCGGCCGCGGCCTTCGAATAGAACAGCGAACCCCAAGGAGACGAGATGACCCCCCAGACTCACGAAGAAGCCTACGTCCAGCGCAGCGATGCCGGCGGCGTGACGACGCTGACGCTCAACCGTCCGGCGCAGTTCAACGCGCTGTCGAGCGCCATGATCGCCGCGCTGCAGACCGAACTCGACGCGGTCGCCGCCGATCCGGCGGTGCGCGTCGTGATCCTCGCCGGCGCCGGCAAGGCTTTCTGCGCCGGGCACGACCTCAAGGAAATGCGCGCCAACCACGAGAAGCCTTTCATGCAGGCGCTGTTCAAGCAGTGCGGCAAGATGATGATGACGCTGACGCAGATGCCGCAGCCGGTGATCGCCCGCGTGCACGGCATCGCCACCGCCGCCGGCTGCCAGCTCGTCTCGATGTGCGACCTCGCGGTCGCCGCCGACGTCGCGCGCTTCGCCACCTCGGGCATCAACGTCGGCCTCTTCTGCGCGACGCCCGGCGTCGGCCTGTCGCGCAACCTCGGGCGCAAGCAGGCGCTCGAAATGCTGCTCACCGGCGACTTCATCGACGCCATGACCGCGCAGCAGCAGGGCCTGGTCAACCGCGTCGTGCCGCCGGACGCGCTCGACGCCGAGGTCGACCGCTTCGCGCAGTCCATCGTCGCCAAGTCCTCGGTCGCCGTCGGCATGGGCAAGCAGATGTTCTACAAGCAGCTCGAAATGGGGCTGGACGCCGCCTATCAGTACGCCGCCGAAGTGATGGCCTGCAACATGATGAGCGAGGACGCCGGCGAAGGCATCGACGCTTTCATCGGCAAGCGCAAGGCCGAGTGGAAAGGACGCTGAGGCGCTGAGACGCCATCCGGCGGTCCGCTGGGCAGCGAGCGGCAGGCGAGAGCCTGACGCTCGTCCGGCGGCATGGCCGCTTTTCGTGCAGCTTTCCATGCGGCTTTCCTGACCGCGCCGCAGCACGACGATCTGCGCCGCCGGGCGGCGCATCCCCGAACCGAGAATCCCGTCATGAGCGTCGCCCGCAAGAGCGTCGACGGCTTCGCCGCCGGCGCCATGTTCCTGCTCTGCATCGTCTGGGGCCTGCAGCAGGTGGTGATCAAGCTGGCGGCGCCGGACATCGCGCCGATCATGTTGCTCGCCCTGCGCTCGCTGATTTCGGGCGGCCTCGTCGTGCTGCTCATGCGGCGGCGCGGCGAGCCCGTTCTGGTGCGCGACGCCACGCTGTGGCCGGGCCTGCTGGCGGGCGCGCTGTTCGGCATCGAATTCGTCTTTCTCGGCGAGGCGCTGCTTCTGACCAGTGCTTCGCATACCGCGGTGTTCCTGTATACCGCGCCGGTGTTCACCGCGCTCGGCCTGCACCTGCTGCTGCCGAGCGAGCGTTTGCGACCCTTGCAGTGGGCGGGCATCCTGCTCGCCTTCGCGGGGATCGCGCTCGCCTTTCTCGGCGGCCCGGTGGCGACGGCGAGCGCCGACATGCTCTTCGGCGACGCCCTCGCCATCCTCGGCGGCCTCGCCTGGGGCGCCACCACGGTCGTCGTGCGGACCACCGCGCTGTCCGAGGCGCCGCCGACGCGCACATTGCTCTATCAGCTTCTCGCCGGATTCGTCGTGCTGCTCGCCTATGCCGTCCTCAGCGGGCAGGCGGGCCAGCTGCGGCCGACGCCGCTGATGTGGGGGAGCCTGCTGTTCAACGGCGTCGTCGTTTCCTTCGCCAGCTACCTCGCCTGGTTCTGGCTGCTGCGCCGCTATCTGGCCTCGCGCCTCGTCGTCTTTTCGTTCATGACGCCGATTTTCGGGGTCGGCTTCGGCGTGCTGCTGCTCGACGAGCCGCTGACGCTCAACTTCGTCTTCGGCGCTGTGCTCGTGCTGTTCGGCGTCTTTCTCGTGAGCGCCACGCAGCTGTTCGGCGGCGTGCCGAAAGCGCCGCGCTAGAACCCCTTCGCCGGACGTGAATCGATCCGGCACCCATCGGCTTCTTTGTTCTTGTTAATACTTTGGTAATATGCCGCCATCAAAAAACTAGCGTGCCTTGAAGGCGAGGGTCATGAAGGAAGTCGCGTCCGAACATTCGCCGGAAAGCACCGAGGCGCTTTTCCGCAAACTGCCCCTGCAGCTTTCGGTTTTTTTCCTGCTTCTGATCGGCGCCATCTGGGGCGCCATTTTTTTCCAGTTGCAGTACATGCACACGCAGGAACAAGCCGGCGCGCAGCGCGACAACGAGAATCTGGCGCGGGCCTTTGCCGAGCAGGTGCATGCGTCGCTGCGCGGGATCGACCTCTCGCTGCTCGCGCTGCGCGAGGAGTGGCAGCGCAATCCGTCGGGTTTCCACGCGGCGGTGCTGCGCCAGCAGAACTACTTCGTGCGCGAGGTGAGTTTCCAGATCGGGATCATCGACGCCGGCGGCAACCTCGTCTACAGCAACCTCGAACAGCCGGCGAAGCCCGTTTCGCTTGCCGATCGGGAGCATTTCCGCGTGCATCGGGAGCGCGGCAGCGATCGGCTGTTCGTCAGCAAGCCCGTCCTCGGGCGCGTGTCGCAGCGCTGGAGCATCCAGTTCACGCGGCCTATCCTCGGGCCGGACCGGCGCTTTCTCGGCGTCGTCGTCATGTCGGTGCCGCCCGAGTATTTTTCGCGCTTCTACGACAGCATCAGCCTGGGGCAGCACGGCAGCGTGACGCTGGTGCGTTCGAGCGGCGAAATCCTCGCCCGCTCGCCCGATGCGCAGCGCGGCATCGGCATCTCGCTGGTCAATCGCGACTTTGTCGGCGATACGGCGCCGGAAACGGGGAGCTATCTCGGGAAGGGGCAGGTCGACGGTGTCGAGCGCCTATACACCTGGCGCCGTCTCGCGGAGTTCGGCCTGGTCGTGCTCGTCGGCCAGTCCACCGTTGCGGTGCTCGAGTCCTATCGCACGCCGCGCCTCGTCCTGCTGATCGGCGGTGGCGCGCTTTCCGTGCTGCTCCTGCTCTTCGCCTACAGCCTGATCGCCGGTCTGCGCCAGCGCGCCCGGGCCGCTGCGGCGCTCGCTTCGGGCGCGGAGCGCGACCGCCTGCTGATCGCCGCGCTCGAGGCGGTCGGCAACGGCGTGGTGATTACCGACGTCGATGCCAGGATCGAGTGGGTCAATCCGGCCTTCGAAGCGCTTACCGGTTACACGCGGGCCGAAGCCTCGGGCCGGCGTCCGGCGGAACTGGTCAGTTCGGGGGCGCAGAAGCCGGCGTTCTACGCCGACCTGTGGAACACCATCCTGGCGGGCAAGACCTGGCGCGGCGAGGTGGTTAACAAGCACAAGGACGGTAGCCTGTACGACGAGGAACTGGTGATCACGCCGGTACGCGACGGCGCGGGCCTCATTCGTCACTTCGTCGGGGTCAAGCAGGATATTTCCGAGCGGCGGCGGACGGCCGCCGCCCTGCGCGAGAGCCAGGAGCGCTGGCAGTTCGCGCTGGAAGGGGCGGGCGACGCGGTGTGGGACTGGGACGTGGCGAGCGGCGCCATTCAGTTCTCGCGCCGCCTGACGGAAATCCTCGGCGTCGACGAAGGGGCCGTCGGGCAGAGCTTCGACGATTGGCAGCACTGGATTCATCCGGACGACCTGCCGCGTGTGCAGGCCGATGTGGAGGCTTATCTGGCCGGTGCCAGCGCGGCCTTCGTGACCGAGCATCGCACCCGCTGCGGTGACGGCGGCGTGCGCTGGATACTGGCGCGCGGCATGGCCGTCAGCCGCGATGCGAGCGGCCGGCCGCTGCGCCTGATCGGGACGCAGTCCGATGTGACGGAGCGTAAGCTCGCCGATGAGCAATTGCGGGTCGCCGCGGTTGCCTTCGAGTCGCAGGAAGGCATGATGGTGACCGACGCGACGGGGGTGATCCTGCGCGTCAATCGGGCTTTCTGCGAGCTGACCGGCTATGCCGCCGACGATGTGGTCGGGCAGACGCCGGCGATCCTCAAGTCGGGCCGGCAGGACCGCGAGTTCTACCGGGAGATGTGGCGGGACATCGCGCAGAAGGGGCACTGGCAGGGCGAAATCTGGAACCGCAAGAAGTGCGGCGCGCTGTATCCGGAATGGCTGGTGATCACCGCCGTGCAGGACGAGGGTGCGCGCATCACCCACTATGTCGCCGCCTTCTCGGACATCACGACGCGCAAGGAGGCCGAGGCGCAGATCCGCAATCTGGCGTTCTACGATCCGCTTACCGAACTGCCCAACCGCCGCCTGCTGATGGATCGCCTCGGGCAGGCGCTGGCGGCCAGCGCGCGCAGCCGGCGCCATGGCGCGCTGATGCTGCTCGACCTCGACCGCTTCAAGACCCTCAACGACACGCTGGGGCACGACGTCGGCGACCGTCTGCTGATCGAGGTGGCGCGACGCATCCAGGCCTGCGTGCGCGAGGGCGACACGGCGGCGCGCCTGGGCGGCGACGAATTCGTGGTGATGCTCGAAGACCTGAGCCGCGATGCGCGGCGCGCCGCCGCCCAGGCGGAAGCGATCGCCGAGAAAATCCGCGAAGCGCTCGGCCGTCCCTACGCCCTGGCGGGCTGTGCCAGCGACTACCGCAGCACGTCGAGCATCGGCGTCTGCCAGTTCCTCGCCCACGAGCACGGTGTCGAAAGCCTGCTCAAGCAGGCCGACATCGCGCTTTATCAGGCCAAGGACGCCGGTCGCAATCAGGTCCGCTTCTACAGCGCCGAGATGCAGGCCGCGCTGGAGGAGCGCGCGCGGACCGAGTCCGGGCTGCGCGAAGCCCTGCACGGCGGCGGCTTCCTGCTGCACTACCAGATGCAGGTCGACCGCGATGCGCGGGTGATCGGTGCCGAGGCCCTGCTGCGCTGGATCACGCGCGAGCGGTCGGTCGTCATGCCGGCGCAGTTCATTCCGCTGGCCGAGGAGACCGGACTTATCCTGCCGATCGGCGCCTGGGTGCTGGAGAGCGCGTGCCGGCAACTGGCGCTGTGGGCCGCGACCCCGGCGCGCGGACTGGTGCTGGCGATCAACGTCAGCGCGCGCCAGTTCCGGCAGCCGGATTTCGTCGCCCAGGTGCAGCAGGCGCTGGCCGCCAGCGGCGCCGATCCTGCCTGTCTCAAACTCGAACTGACGGAGAGCGCGGTGCTCGACGACGTCGACGACAGCGTCGCCAAGATGCAGGCGCTGCGCGCCCTGGGCGTGAGCTTTTCACTCGACGATTTCGGAACCGGCTATTCGTCGCTGTCCTACCTGAAGCGCCTGCCGCTCGATCAGGTGAAAATCGACCAGTCCTTCGTGCGCGACATCGCCATCGACCAGAGCGATGCGGCGATCGCGCAGACCATCATCAGCATGAGCCGGACGCTGGGCCTGCATGTCGTCGCCGAAGGCGTGGAGACGGAAGAGCAGCATGCCTTCCTGCACGCGCACGGGTGCGAAGGCTTTCAGGGCTATCTGTTCAGCCGGCCGCTGGTCCTGGCCGAATTCGAAGGTCTGCTGGCGCAGCCGCGGCAGGGCCGCGGCTGAGTCTGCTGGACTGGCCGGATCAGGCGCTCGGCGTGCCCGCTTTGGCGGGCCGCTTGTGGAACTTGCGGAAAGGCTTCTTGGGTCCCTGTCCGGCGCCTTGCCCCTGAGCGTCGCCCTCGGGACGGGGCGGGCGGGGAGGCCTGCTTTGCGCGTTCTGCGGATTCTGCGATCCCTGCGGGTTCTGTGCGTTGGGATTGCCGCCGGAGCGGGGCTGTCCTCCGGAACGGGCGTGGGCCGGGCGCGCCATCGGATTGCGCGGGCCTTCCTGTTTGCCGGAGTCGAGGCGATTGCCGGGAGCCAACTGGATCTCGAGATCGTTCAGCTCATCCCATTGGGCGTCGGTGCGCTCGCTGTCCGGGATCGCTTGCAGTTCCTGCAGGCGACGGCGAGGGGATGTGGGTTGCGGTGTATTCATCCGCGCATTATCCCATTGTTCGGCAAGCCTTGTCCCACTCTGTCGGGCGAACGGCGCAAGACTTTTTTCCGGAAGCGGTGAAAACAAGTGCCGGCGAAGGGTACTGATCGCTTGACCGGACGGGATTTCGCAGCCAAACTGCCGGGGTACGTCTTCAATCGTCCGGTTTTTCGTCCTAGACTGCCTTTCGGTACCTCAGTTCGTTATTCCCGATACTGATTGTCGCGTTTCGGGCAATCGCCCCTTTTTTACTCCAACTTGGGAATTTTCATTTATGGCAACTGGTACCGTTAAGTGGTTCAACGACGCTAAAGGCTTTGGTTTCATCACCCCGGACAACGGTGGCGAAGATCTGTTCGCTCACTTCTCCGCCATTCAGTCGAACGGCTTCAAGAGCCTCGCCGAAGGCCAGAAGGTTCAGTACGACGAAACGACCGGCCCGAAGGGCAAGCAAGCCGGCAACATCCGTCCGGTCTAATCCGGATCAGATCGCCGCGCGGAAGGCTCAGGCCTTCCCTGCAACGAAAAAGCCCGACCGGAAACGGTCGGGCTTTTTCGTTGACTCCTTTTCGGCGCGTCGATAACGGCGCCCAGTCGGAACCGCTTCCGCCCGGCGCCGGCTAGGCCGGCGCCGGAACGGCCGCTCAGTTCACCAGCGTCCAGTCGCCGTTCTTGATTTCGAGCATGCGGAAGGCCGAGAGGTCGAGGCCCATGTGGTCGGTCGGCGACATGTTGACCTTGCCGCCGGTACCGACGTAGCCCTTGGTCGCCTCGATCGCGTCGCGCACCTTGGCCTTGTCGGTGCTGCCGGCGCGCTTGAGGGCGTCGACGGCGAGCATCAGGCCATCGTAGGCGTGGCCGCCGAAGGTCGAGACGTCCTGCTTGGTGGCGTCGTGGAAGGTCTTGGCATAGCCTTGCGCCACCGGCTTCTGCGCGTCGTTGGCGTCGAGTTTGTTGGCGACGAGCAGGGCGGCGGCGGGCAGACGGACGCCTTCGGCGGCCGGGCCGGCGAGCTTGATGAACTCCTCGGAGGCGACGCCGTGCGCGTGGTAGAGGGGCAGGGCGATGCCGAGCTGCTTGTAGTTCTTGGTGACGATCGCCGGACCCTGGCCGAGGCCGAACACGAAGACGGCCTGCACGCCGGCCGTGTTCTTGATCTTGGTCAGCTGTGGGCTCATGTCGGTGTCCTTGGGGCCGTAGGTTTCGTTGGCCACCAGCGTGATGCCGTACTTGCCGGCGACGCCTTCGGTCTCCTTCTTGCCCGAGCCGCCGAAGCCGCTCGTTTCGGAGAGCAGGGCGACCTTGCTGATGCCGCGCTTCTTCATGTCCTCGAACACTTTCTCGGCGGCCATGCGGTCGGTGTGCGGCGTCTTGAACACCCACTTCTTGACCGGCTCGACGATGACCACGGCGCCGGCCAGTGAGATGAATGGCACGCCGGCGCGTTCGACGAGCGGCACCATCGACATGGTGGCGCCGGTGGTGGTGCCGCCGACGATCAGGTCGACCTTGTCGTCGTCGATCAGGCGCTTGCCGAAGCTGTTGGCCTTGTTGGCGTCGCTGCCGTCGTCGTAATGCACGAGCTGCAGCGGACGGCCGAGCACGCCGCCTTCCTTGTTGATCTTGTCGACGTAGATCTGCAGGGTCTTCAGCTCGGGGTCGCCGAGGAAGGCGGCCGGGCCGGTGACGGACAGCACCGAGCCGATCTTGATCGGATCGGCGGCCTGCGCCGAGGCGACGAAACCGAGGGCGGCGACGGTGGCGACCGTGGCCGATGCGAGTTTGCGGAATGCCTGCTTCATGGTTGTCTCCTCCTGTTGTGGTTCGGGGTGTTCAGATGCGCTCGATGATCATCGCGATGCCCTGCCCGACGCCGATGCACATCGTGCACAGCGCGTAGCGGCCATTGCGACGCTTGAGTTCGTAGGCGGCGGTCGTGACCAGCCGGGCGCCGCTCATGCCGAGCGGGTGGCCGAGGGCGATGGCGCCGCCGTTCGGATTGACGCGCGGATCGTCGTCGGCGATGCCGAGGTCGCGCAGCACGGCCAGACCTTGCGCGGCAAAGGCTTCGTTCAGTTCGATGACGTCCATGCGGGCGAGCGTGAGACCGGTCTGCGCGAGCAGCTTCCTGACCGCCGGCGCCGGGCCGATGCCCATGATGCGGGGCGCGACGCCGGCCGTCGCCATCGCTACGATGCGCGCGCGCGGCGTCAGGCCGTGCGTGCGGGCGGCGGCTTCGGAGGCGACGATCAGCGCGCAGGCGCCGTCGTTGACGCCAGAGGCGTTGCCGGCGGTGACCGACAGCGCGGGGCCGTTCACCCCCTTGAGCTTCGCTAGGCTCGCCAGCGTCGTGTCGGGGCGCGGATGCTCGTCGGTATCGACGACGAGCGCCTCGCCTTTCTTCTGCGCGATGCGCACCGGAACGATCTCGTCCGCGAAGCGCCCTGCGGCGTGCGCGGCGGCCCAGCGCTGCTGCGAGCGCAGCGCGAAGGCGTCCTGGTCGGCGCGCGCGATGCCGAAGTCGGCGGCCACGTTGTCGGCCGTCTGCGGCATCGAATGCGTTTCGTAAAGCTCCTGCATGCGCGGGTTCACGAAGCGCCAGCCGATCGTCGTGTCGAATATCTGCGCGTTGCGCGAGAAGGCGCTGTCCGCCTTGCCCATCACGAAGGGCGCGCGCGACATGCTCTCGACGCCGCCGGCGATCATCAGCGCGGTTTCGCCGGCCTTGATCGAGCGCGCGGCGAGGCCGAGCGCGTCCATGCCCGAGCCGCACAGGCGGTTGACCGTGGTGCCCGGCACCGCGATCGGCAGCCCGGCGAGCAGGGCCGACATGCGCGCGACGTTGCGGTTGTCCTCGCCGGCCTGGTTGGCGCAGCCGTAGATGACGTCGTCGACGGCCGACCAGTCGACGTCGGGGTTGCGCTCCATCAGCGCACGGATCGGGATGGCGCCGAGGTCGTCGGCGCGCACGCTTGAGAGCGCGCCGCCGTAGCGGCCGATCGGGGTGCGCACGGCGTCGCAGATGTAGGCTTGTTTCGAGCTTTCGTTCATCGTCCGGCCTCGCTCAGGACAGCTTGGGACGTTCGTCGAGCACGCGGCGGGCCTTGCCGGTCAGCGTGCGCGGGATGGCGTCGAATTCCATGACCGTGATGCGCGTTGAGACGCCGATCAGGGTCTTGATGCGGTGCTGCAGTTCCTTGGCGATCGTCTGGATTTCGCTGCTCGCGAGCTTGCCTGACAGTTCGCGCTGCACCTCGCAGCGCACCTCGATGTTGTCGAGGTGGCCGTCGCGCGTGACGACGATCTGGTAGGTGCCGGCCAGCCGCTTGTCGCGCAGGATTTGCTCCTCGATCTGCGTCGGGAAGACATTCACGCCGCGGATGATCAGCATGTCGTCCGAGCGGCCGGTGATCTTGCCCATGCGCCGCATCGAGCGCGAGGTCGGCGGCAGCAGGCGCGTCAGATCGCGCGTGCGGTAGCGGATGACCGGCATCGCTTCCTTGGTCAGCGAGGTGAATACGAGTTCGCCTTCCTCGCCGTCGGCGACCGGCAGGCCGGTTTCCGGGTTGATGATCTCGGGGTAGAAATGGTCTTCCCAGATCACCGGGCCGTCCTTCGATTCGATGCACTCGCTGGCGACGCCCGGGCCCATGACTTCCGAAAGGCCGTAAATGTCGACCGCGTCGATGCCGAGCTTGCGCTCGATCTCGCCGCGCATGCCCTCGCCCCACGGTTCGGCGCCGAAGATGCCGACTTTCAGCGAGCAGGCGGCGGGGTCGAGACCCTGCTTCTCGAACTCCTCGGCGATCACCAGCGAGTACGAGGGCGTGACCATGATGATGTCGGGTTGGAAGTCCTGGATCAACTGCACCTGCTTCTCGGTCTGCCCGCCGGACATCGGCACCACCATGCAGCCGGCGCGCTCGGCGCCGTAGTGGGCGCCGAGGCCGCCGGTGAACAGGCCGTAGCCGTAGGCGATGTGGCAGGTGTCGCCGGGCCGGCCGCCGGCGGCGCGGATCGAGCGTGCGACGAGGTTGGCCCAGGTGTCGATGTCCTTCAGCGTGTAGCCGACGACGGTCGACTTGCCGGTCGTGCCGCTCGATGCATGCACGCGCGCCATCTTGTTGCGCGGCACAGCGAAGAGGCCGAAGGGGTAGTTGTCGCGCAGGTCCTGCTTGGTCGTGTAGGGGAACTTGGCGATATCGGCGAGCGTTTTCAGGTCGTCGGGATGGACGCCGGCCTCGTCGAACTTGCGCTTGTAGTGGGGAACGTTCTCGTAGGCGTGCTTGAGCGTCCATTTCAGGCGTTCGAGCTGCAGGGCGGCGATCTCGTCGCGGCTGGCGCGTTCGATCGCTTCGAGTTCTCCGGGCTGGGGTTTCTTGACGGGCATCGTTGTCTCCTCGTTATGGGGTGTGCGCGTGGCGAGCGGGGCGGGGTCAGGGGGCGGCGTGCTCTTCCTTCTCTTCCGCCTCCAGCCCGGCGATGACCTCGCCGTTGATCCGGTACGACTTGCCGCGAAAGAGCGCGACGACTTTCCCGGTGCGGTTGCGGATGGTGGTGTCGTAGACGCCGGTGCGTCCGGACAGCGAGCGTTCCTCGCATTCGGCTTCGAGCACTTCGCCTTCCTTCGCCGGGGCGAGGAAATCGATGTGGCAGGCCGAGGCGACGGTGTTCTTGTTGTAGCTGTTGCAGGCGTAGGCGAAGGCCGAGTCGGCGAGCGTGAACAGATAGCCGCCGTGGCAGATGTGGTGGCCGTTCACCATGTCCGGCCGGACGACCATGGCGAGCCGCGCGTAGCCGGGGCGCACGGCGATCAGGCGCAGGCCGATCAGCTTGCTCGCCGCATCGCGGCGGAACATCGCCTCGGCGGTCTGTTCGGCGAGCGCGGCGGCCTGCTCAGATAGGGTCTTGGTCATGGAAATTCTCTCCGGAAAAAACCTTGCGCTGGAGCAGCGGCGAACTGCGGTAGCGGTCCTCGCCGTAGCTCGCGGCGAGGTGGGCGAGCACGCCGTGCACCTGCGCCAGCCCGATCGCGTCGGCCCAGGCCAGCGGCCCGCGCGGGTAGTTGGTGCCGAGGCGCATCGCGCGGTCGACGTCGGCGGCGCTGCACACCTGCTGGTAGACCGCGTCGGCGCCTTCGTTGGCCAGCATGCAGACGGTGCGCATGACCGCGAGGCCGGGAACGTCGGCCAGTTCGGAGACGGCGAATCCGGCCGCCTGCAGGAGGCCGGCCATCGCTTCGAAGGCGGGCGCGGCGCACTGCGCGGCGCGGGCGACGGCGAGGCGCGGCGCCGTCGCGTAGTCGAGCGCGAGGTCGGCCAGCACAGTGTCGCGCAGGCCGCTGGCCGCCGCACGCTGGCTGGCGCTGCGCCCGTCGGTCAGGTACAGCGCCGCGCCGCCGGCTTCGGCGACGCGGCCGTCCGGCGACGCGAGCACGCGATCGATTCTGTGCCCCGCGGCCTGCAGGCGGGCGGCCAGCGCGGCGGCCAGCGGCGTTTCCCCGTAGATCCGGATGAACTGGGGCGCGGGGCAGGGGGGCGCGCTGCGCGCATGCACCGCCGGCGCGTCGGCGCCGTGGGCGTAGAAGCCGCGCCCGCTCTTGCGCCCGAGGAAGCCGGCGGCGACCAGCTCCTGCTGGAGCAGCGAGGGGGCGAAGCGCGGGTCGTGGTAGCTCGCCTTCCACACCGATTGCGTGACGGCGAAATTCACGTCGTGGCCGATCATGTCCATCAGCTCGAACGGCCCCATGCGGAAGCCGCCGGCCTCGCGCAGGACGGCGTCGAGCGTCGCGCAGTCGGCGGCGCCTTCGCCGAGCAGGCGCAGGCCTTCGCCGTAGTAAGGGCGGGCCACGCGGTTGACGATGAAGCCGGGCGTCGAGCGTGCGCGCACCGGCTCCTTGCCCCAGGCGCGCGCGGTGGCGAACAGCGTGTCGGCGACGCCGGCGTCGGTCGCCAGGCCGCTGACGATCTCGACCAGCGCCATCAGCGGCGCCGGGTTGAAGAAGTGCAGCCCGGCCAGGCGGCCCGGCGCCTTGAGCCCGGCGCCGATGGCGGTGATCGAGATCGACGAGGTGTTGGTGGCGAACAGACAGTCGGCGCCGACGAGGCCTTCGAGTTCGCCGAACAGCGCCTGCTTGGCGGCGAGGTCCTCGACGATGGCTTCGATCGCGAGACCGGCGTCGGCCAGTTCGGCGAGCTGGGAGGCGGGGTGCAGGCGGGCCTTGGCGGCGGCTGCCGCGGCGGCCGTCAGCTTGCCCTTGGCGGCGAGCTTGTCGAAGGTGGCATGCAGGTCGGCGATGGCGCGTTCGGCGGCGCCGGGGCGCGCGTCGAGCAGGCGCACGCGGTGGCCGGCGGCGGCCGCCACCTGCGCGATGCCGGCGCCCATCGCGCCGGCGCCGACGATGGCGACGGTCTGGTCGGGAGAGAGCGCCGTCGCCATCATTCGCCCTTGAACTGCGGCGCGCGCTTGGCCATGAAGGCGGCGACGCCTTCCCGGTAGTCGTGGCTGCGGCCGAGCTCGCGCATCATGTCGCGTTCGAGGTCGAGCTGCGTTTCGAGATCGTTGTTCACCGAGGCGCGCATGGCCTGCCGCGTGCGCACCAGCGCTTTGGTCGGCGCGGCGGCGAACTGCGTGGCGATCCGGTCGACCGTCGCGGGCAGGGCGTCGTCCTCGACGCAGGCCCAGATCAGGCCCCAGGCGGCGGCCTGCTCGGCCGGCAGCTTCTCGGCGAGCAGGGCGAGGCCCATGGCGCGCGCCATGCCGACGCGCTGCGGCAGGAACCAGGTGCCGCCAGTGTCGGGGATTAGGCCGATCTTGCCGAAGGCCTGCAGGAAGCTCGCCGATTTCGCCGCGACGACGATGTCGCAGGCCAGCGCGAGGCTGGCGCCGGCGCCGGCGGCGACGCCGTTCACCGCGCAGACCGTCGGCATGCGCAGGTTCTGCAGGCGCAGGACGAGCGGTTTGTAGTTCTTCTCGACCGAGGCGCCGAGGTCGGGCGCCGCGTCGCTGGATGCGTCGGAGGCCACCGAGCGGTCGTTCAAATCCTGCCCGGCGCAGAAGCCGCGCCCGGCACCGGAAAGCACCAGGACGCGTGCCGTCGGGTCGGCTTCGAGCGCGGTCAGCGCCTGCCGCACTTCCTCGTGCATGGCGTCGGTGAAGCTATTCAGGCGTTCCGGGCGGTTCAGCACGAGGCGGGCGACGCCGGCATCGACGGAGTAGGTGATCGTTTCAAATTTCATTGATTAACCTCATTCGGCACGGAGAGTACGGAAAAACGGAGCGCACAGAGAAAAACGAAAACGGGTTCTGCCTTTCTCCGTGCTCCTGTGTCTCTGTGCTTTCCATGTTCAAAGCGTTTCGTCGATCAAACGTGATAACGCCGTTGCACGACGCGGAAGCGGTTGGCGACGAAGGCCGAGTCGGCGTAGGAGGCGTTGGCCGCCGGGTTGCCGCCGGTGCCGTGGTAGTCGGAGAAGGCCGCCGACTGGTTCACGAAGACGCCGCCGGTCAGGTTGATCGAGAGCGCGACCTTGCTGCGCCAGGTGGCTGCGGTCATCGCGTCGATGACTTCCTGGCGCGTCGAGTAGAGGCCGACGGTGAGCGCGCCGTGGCGGGCGACCACGTGCTCGGAGAGGGCGATCGCGGCGGCCGTGTCGGCGACCTTGACGATGAAGCTGATCGGCCCGAAGCGTTCTTCCATCCACGCGCTTTCGTCGGCAGCATCGCAGGCGATGAGCACCGGCGTGCGCACCTGCGCGTTCGGGAAGTCGGGGTTGGCGAGCGTCCGCGCGGCGAGGATGACGCGGCCGAGGGCGCCGCCGTTGGCGATGTCGATGCGGCGCAGGGTGTCCTCGGACTGCACGGCGCCGAGCACGGCGTGCGCGACTTCCGGCTTCGCCAGGAAGCCTTCGATGGCGCGCGCAAGATCGGCGCAGACGTCGTCGTAGCTCTTGCGGCCTTCGTCGGTTTCGATCCCGTCGGCTGGCACGAGGATCGCCTGCGAGGTGGTGCACATCTGCCCCGAATAGAGCGCGAGGGTGAAGGCGAGGTTGCGCAGCATCGCCTTGTAGGCGTCGGTCGAGTCGATCACGATGTTGTTCACGCCGGCCAACTCGGCATAGACCTGCGCCTGCCGGCAGTTGTCGATCAGCCACTGGCCGAAGGCGTTGCCGCCGGTGAAGTCCACCGACTTCACCGCCGGGTGGCGGGCCAGCGTCTGCGTGTCCTCGCGCTGGTCGAAGGCGGCCAGCGTCACGAGGTCGGCGTCGAGGCCGTTCTCGGCGAGCACTTCGCGCGCGATGCGCACCGTCAGGGCGGTCGGCAGGATGGCGTTCGAATGCGGCTTGACGATGGCGGCGTTGCCGGTGGCCAGCGCGGCGAACAGGCCGGGGTAGGTGTTCCAGGTCGGGAAGGTGCCGCAGCCGACGACCAGCGCGACGCCGCGCCCGACGATCTCGAAGTGCTTTTTCATGACGAGCGGCGGGTTCTTGCCCTGCGGCTTCTCCCACACGGCTTCCGCCGGGACGAAGCTCTGCTCGCGCCAGGCGTAGGCCACGGCTTCGAGGCCGCGGTCCTGCGCATGTGGGCCGCCGGCCTGGAAGGCCATCATCCAGCCCTGGCCGGTGGTCATCATCACCGCGTGGGCGATCTCGAAGCTGCGCTTGTTCAGGCGGTCGAGGATCTCCAGGCAGACACCGACGCGCCCTTCGGCGCCGATCTTCTGCCAGCCGGCCATCGCCCGCTGCCCGGCCGCGACCAGCGCCTCGGCGTCGCACACCGGGTATTTCACGTCGAGCGCCACGCCGTAGGGCGAGCGCTCGCTGCTCATCCAGCCGCGGACGCCCGGCTGGTCGAGCGCGAATTCCTTACCGAGGCAGGCTTCATACGCGCGCTTGCCGTCTTCCATCGCGGTTTCGCCGTAGGTCTTTGGACTCGGCATCTCGTTGAAGGCCGCCCAGTAGCCGCGGGTGTGGATGGCCTCGACGGCGGCGTCGAGCGTCGCGCGGTGTTTCTCGAACAGGGGGTGGGGCATTGCGTCCTCCGTTTTTCCGTACGGTTGGTTGATGCGCTAAACGTTACAAAAACAAAATACGAATGTCAATCAAAGTATCAAGAAATAAATTCCGCTAAAAGAAATTCCGGTGCAGCTAGGTATCGATGGCTGGTCGGCGGCCTTGCTGTTTGTTGATTGAGCGCTATGTCTGGCGGGGTTATCGTCGGTATCGCGTGGCGGTGCTTTCTGCGGCTGCTTCAGATTTGTTTGTTTAAGCGATACAAAAATCGTTGACACGTCGGTCGTATTGGTAACATGATGCGTGCACCGGAATCGCGACCGGAACGAATTTTTGAATTGATCGACCGAACCCTGTGCAACGCAAAGGAGACAAGCATGGCCGCCAACAAGGAACGTTTTGCCGACAAGATGGATCTGCCGCCCGCCACCCCGCAGCCGAACGTCTATCCGCTGTCGTGGGAAGCGCATACCACCAAGATGGAAGAGGTGTTCGCCGCCTCGACCCGCGAATACTGGGACCCGGCCAAGCTGCCGTGGGACACCTTCGATCCGTCGAGCTACAGCTGGGAGGAGCGGGAAGCCATTGCCTACTGGTGGACGCTGCTCTCGGTGTTCGACGCGTCGGCGCCCCCGGTCTTCGCCGAGGCGTTGATCAAGACCTACGAGGTGCATGAAGAAGCGCCGGTGCGCAACTGCTTCTTCTCGGTGACGCGCGACGAGCACAACCACGAGATGATGTGCGGCATGGCGATCACCAAGCTGCTCGACCACCCGGACGCGCTGACCTACACGCCGAAGACCGATCTCGGCCGCCGCCTGCAGAAGAACGCGCAGTGGCTGTACTTCAACGGCGGCCGCTACTGGGAAGGCTACAAGAAGGCGGTGCCGCGCTATTCGCTGGCCGTGCTCTTCAGTTCCTTCCTGATGGGCGAGATTGCCGCCGCGACGATCTTCAAGCAGATGTACGACAACTCGCGCGAGGCGGTCTTCAAGGAAGGCTTCCGCAACATCGGGCGCGACGAGGGCCGCCACATGGCGATCTGCATGGCGCTGATGGAGCGCGACTATCCGCGCCTCGGCGACGAGGACAAGAGCGTCGTCACCAAACAGATCCGCGCCGGCTACCTCTTCCTGTCGGCCGTGCTGTTCGAGCCGCCGATGGATTTCTGGGACCTGCCGGCCGACTTCATCGCCAACCAGCGCGAAGGCGAGGAAGTCTGCCGTATGGCCGGCTTCGGCATTCCGACCTACGACCAGAAGCTGGAGAACTGGAAGAAGGCGATGCTCAACCTGAAGGGCGTGCTCGACCGCTACGGCATCGAGTTCCCGGCGATTCCGGAGGTCGGCATCACCGGCCGCGAAATCTCCGACGTCGAGATGGACGACATCATTCCGGTGTTTTAACGGAATCGGCGGGAGTCGGAGATCGGGAGTCGGGGCTCTCCGTTTTTCGATTCCGATTCCCGCCTTCCGACTCCCGATTTTCGATTCTCGAGGAAAACAATGAGCCGCATCGTCCTGCACCCCTCAGGAAAGACCGTCGAATGCGCGCACGGCGACACCGTGCTGGCCGCGCTGGAAAATGCCGGCTACGCGCTGCCCAACAACTGCCGCGCCGGCGCCTGCGGCGAATGCAAGGTCAAGGTACTGTCCGGCCATTTCGATCAGGGCGTCGTTCTCGACATGGCGCTTTCGCCCGACGAGCGCCGCGACGGCTACGGCCTGATGTGCATGGCCAAGCCGATCTCGGAGGAGATGGTCATCGAGTGGGGGACGGCCGACGCCAAGCCCAAGCTCTTTCCGCCGCGCGAGAACGCGCTCTTCGTCGTGGTCGACAAGAGCATCTGCGCCGCCCGCGTCGCCGAACTGCGCCTGCGCCCGGTCGGCCCGGTGCTGCGCTACTGGCCCGGCCAGTACGTCACGCTCGGCTCCGAGCGCGACCATATTCCCTACCGCGCCTATTCGATCGCCAACGCGCCGCGTCCGGACGGCGAGATTACGCTGCAGGTGGCGCGCTCCGACGACGGCGTGACCAGCCCCTGGGTGCACGACACCCTGCGGATCGGCGATCAGGTCAAGCTGAACGGCGCCTACGGCACCTTCATCGGCGATCCTTCGGTCGATACGCCGGTGCTCTGCCTGGCCGCCGGCACCGGGCTGGCGCCCGTGCTGGCGCTCGCCGAGGCGGCGCTGCGCCGCGGCTACAAGCGTCCGGTGACGCTCGTCGTTTCGGCGCGCACGGAGGCCGACCTCTACGCACGCGGCATCATGGCCTGGTGGCACGCCAAGCACCGCAACTTCGACTACAAGCTGACGCTGACGCGCGAGGAGAAGGAGGGCTATCTGCACGGCCGCGTCGATACCGTGCTGCCGACGCTGTTCTCCGATCTTTCGCAGCACAGCGTCTTCGCCGCCGGCAGCCCGGAGTTCGTCGATGCCTGCGTCGCCGCCGCGAAGCGGCTCGGCGCGCAGGAGGCGATGATCCATACCGAGGGTTTCTTCGCGCAGCAGCAGGCGAACGCGGCGGATGGCGATCCTTTCCTCTTCCTCAACGGCTGATTCGGCCCGCGTTTTTTGCGGACGAGACTGGCGAGCCGGAGGGCGAGCGGCTAGAATCGTCGGCTTCGCGCAGCAGGCGGGCGCGGCCGACGATTTCCGGCCGGCTCCGCCGCCAACAAGAAAAAAATGACCCACCCGATCCGTGCACGCATCGACGAATTCAGCCAGCAGAAGCGCGTCCACGCCAACTCGCTGATCATTTCCGTATTCGGCGACATGGTCGTCCCGCGCGGCGGCCGCATCTGGCTGGGCAGCCTGATCCGCCTGCTCGAACCGCTCGGCCTCAACGAACGCCTGGTGCGCACCTCGGTCTTCCGGCTCGCCAAGGAAGAATGGCTGCGCACCGAAGCGCTCGGCCGGCGCAGCGACTACCTGCTGACGCCGCACGGCCAGCGCCGCTTCGACGAGGCCTCGCGCCACATCTACGCTTCCTACGCGCCGCTCTGGGACCGCCGCTGGCGCCTCATCCTCGGCGTCGGCCAGCTCGAGCAGAAGGACCGCGACGCGCTGCGCCGCGCCCTGTTCTGGCAGGGCTTCGGCGCGCTCGGTTCCGACTGCTTCGTGCATCCGTCGACCGATCTCTCGGCAGCCTTCGATGCGCTGGTCGCCGAAGGGCTCGGCCACCTGATCGGCGGCCTGATGCCGCTGCTCGCCGCCGACTCGCGCCTGGGCGGCACGGCGAGCAACGCCGACCTCGTCGCGCGCGCCTGGAACCTCAGCGAACTGTCCGACGCCTATGCCCAGTTCGTCGCGACCTACATGCCGGCGCTCGCCGAGCTGCGGCGCGACCGCAGCGCCGAGATCGACGAGGAGGAGGCTTTCCTCATGCGCCTGCTGCTCATCCACGACTATCGCCGCCTGCTCCTGCGCGACCCGGAACTGCCAGACGTGCTGGTCCCCGCCGGCTGGCCGGGACAGACCGCGCGCGTGCTGTGCAAGGAGCTGTACCGGCGCCTGCTGGCGCCGTCCGAGCGTCATCTCGACCGCTGCTTCAGCATCGCGGACGGCAGCTGCCCGCCGTTCGATCCGGCATTCCTCGAGCGCTTTCCCGAGGACGACCCGCTGGCCGCGATCGCGCCGTGAGTGAGTGCAAGGTTTGGTAATTGACGCTCCCGGGGGCGCTGCGTAGCATTCATGCCGTACAGATCAGGACGAACTCCATGCAGACGCAGGACCAGCAAGACTTGACCGGGAACGAACTCAACGCGCAGCGCTTCCGCATGCTCGAAGACATCGCGAAGGAGTTGCAGGGCGAAGTGGTTTTCCCGATCAGCTTCGATATCGCGCTGCGCATCCGCAAGCTGGTGGACGACCCCGAGCAGTCGATCGAAAAAATCAGCGCGATGATCAACCTCGATCCGCTGATTTCAGCAAAGCTCATCAATCAGGCCAACTCCGTCGCTTACAACCCGGGCGGACAGGAAGTGCGCAACCTGCGCGGCGCGATCACCCGCCTCGGCCTGAAAGCGGTTCGCAGCACCGTGATGGCCATCGCCATGCGGCAGCTCCTGCGCTCGAAGGACATGGTCGATTTCGCCGAGATCGCCAACCGCCTGTGGAACCACACCCTCCAGTGTGCTTCCGCCGCCTACGTGCTGGCGCGGCGCATGACCCGCCTGAATCCGGACGAAGCCATGCTCGCCGGCCTGCTGCACGACCTCGGCGCCTTCTACATGCTCTACCGCGCGACGCAGTACCCGGAGCTGCGCGTGCGCCCGGATACCGTTCGCCATCTGGTGATCCGCTGGCACGACGGGATCGGCGTCAGCCTGCTCGGCTCGCTCGGCGTCGCCGAGGAAATCATCGACGCCGTCTGCGATCACGATCAGCCGCGCCTCGTGCCGCCCGCGCCGCGGAATCTGAGCGACGTGATCTACGCCGCCAACCTGATGGCCGGCGACGCCCTCGAATTGCAGAGGGATGAAGGCGACGGCAACGATTTCGCCGACTACATGCCGGGCGCATCCTACCTGGCGCTCCAGGACGAGATCGAAGCGCACGCCAAGAGCATGCGCGCCGTCTTCGACTGACGCGGCTGCGACGCGTTTCGCCGGGACTGCTTTCGTCATGTCGCACAACTCCCCGCGCATCTGCCCGAACTGCCGCTACGCCCGCAAAGCGACCGATAGCGCGCCCGACTGGCAGTGCCCCTCCTGCGAACTCGCCTACAACAAGGCGGCCGGCGCGCCCGTCACTGCGGACTACGGACGTCTGGCGCCCGTAGTCCGTGCGCCTGCGGCACGCGGCGGCGCCGGAAAGTGGCTGCTGCTCCTGCTCGTCGTCGCCGGCGTCTTCTGGTTCGGCAAGCCGGCCTGGCTGGCGGGCACGCCCGGACAGGCCAAAGCGACGGCCGGCCGCGCGCAGCCCGAGGTCGTCCTTTACGCGACCTCGTGGTGCGGCTACTGCGCGGCGACGCGCGATTTCTTCGCCGCCCACGGCATCGCGTACAGCGAACTCGACATCGAGGCGTCCTCCAGCGCCTACGAAGGCCACCGGCGCCTGGGCGGCAACGGCGTGCCGCTGGTCGTGATCGGCGACGAAATCATTCGCGGCTACAACGAAAGCGCCTTGCGCTCGTCGCTCAAGCCCTGGCTGAAATAGCCTCCCGCGCATTGCCGGATTTCTCCACGGAATCCGTGGGCAATCCTGTGGATAAGCCTTGAAACCGCCATTTCCTTCAAGGACATGACGCGCCGCCCGGGAAACGGGCGCCGGCACCGGCGCGGCAAAACCTTCCGCCGCCTTCGTCCGGCGCGCTTTCCCGTGAAATCCGGCGATTCAGGATGTAAGATCAGGTATGGGCGGATTTGCCTTTGCCGGAGTTCGTACACCATGTTTTCGGGCCTGATCACCGAGTTGAAGGAGCAAGCCGTCGAGCTTGCGCGCACGATCAGAACGCGGGAATTCTGGATTTATTCCTGCGTCACGGTCGTGCTGGCCGCGGTCGCTTTCGCTGCGGTTTATCTCGCGGCCGGTTTCAATCCGCTGACGCGCAACCAGTTGCACATGGCAATCTCGTGCCGTACCGGCGAAGCGCAGATCGGCACCATCATCGTCGGCCTGTTCGTCTTCGGCCTCGCCTGCGTGTTCACCCTTGGTGAAGTCACGCACTGGATCGAGGCGCGGCGGCGGTCGCGCGTGCCGGGCCGGCGTCCGTCCCGACTCAGTTTCTGGCGCCCGCTGCTGCACGTGGTCGGAACCGCGCTGCTCGGCATCGGCGGCTTCCTGCTGATGTCCGCATGGTGCACCTGATCCGTCATGAGCAAGCGTTTCCTGGCGCTCTCTCGCGTCTATCGCCTGCTCGAACCGGGGCCGGTCGTGCTGCTCGCGACGGCCGGCAAGACGGGGCCGAACGTGATGACCATGTCGTGGCATTGCATGCTCGAGTTCGAGCCGCCGCTGGTCGGCTGCGTCGTCAGCAACCGTAACGAGTCCTTTGCGCGTCTGCGGCGCAGCAAGGAGTGCACGCTCAACATCCCGACCGTCGAGCTGGCGGCCAAGGCGGTTGCCGTCGGCAACAGCTCGGGGCGCGCGACCGACAAGTTCGCCGCCTTCGGCCTCACCCCGGTGCCGGCTGCGCTGGTTGCCGCGCCGCTCGTCGACGAATGCTATGCCGCGCTCGAATGCCGGGTGGTCGATGGGCGCATGGTGAATGCCTACAATTTCTTCGTTCTCGAGGTGGTGAAAGCGTGGGTCGAGCGCTCGGTCGAGAACCCGAAATTCATTCATCATCGCGGAAGGGGAGAATTCGCGGTGGACGGTGAGATAATCCGCCTGCCTTCGAAAATGAAATAAAGATGCGAATGCACTTTCCCCAATAACCGGCGCGCGCCGCCCGACCGCTCATAACGACACATTCCCCCTTCGTTGAAGAAACCCGCTTCGGAAACTGGTTCCTGAAGTCGGATACCTGGAAGGTGCACGTGCTGCGCCGCGCCCTCAATGACCTGCAGCGCCTGCTGCCCGCCGATGCGACGCGCTGCCGGCGGGTGATCGACGTCGGCTGCGGTTTCGGCCACTCGTTCGACGAGCTGGCCGCGCGCTTTTCTCCCGACGAGATCGTCGGCATGGATGCCGACCCCGAGCTGCAGGCGCGGGCGGGTGCGGCCGCCGCCGCTTGCGCCGCCCCGGTGCGCCTGCACGCCGCCAACGCGGCGCGCATGGATCTGCCCGACGACGAATTCGATCTGGTGTTCTGTCATCAAACCTTCCACCATATCGTCGAACAGGAAGCGGCAATGGCCGAGTTCTTCCGCATCCTGAAACCGGGCGGCGTCCTCCTGTTCGCCGAATCGACGCGGCGCTACATCCATTCGCTGCCGATCAAGCTGCTGTTCCGCCATCCGATGGAAGTGCAGAAAACCGCCGACGAGTACCTGGCGATCATCCGCGGCACCGGCTTCGATCTGCCGGACGAGCGCGTTTCGATGCCCTACCTGTGGTGGAGCCGGCCGGACATCGGCTTCTTCGAGTGGATCGGCGTGCCGGTGCCGCAGAAACGGGAAGAGACGCTGGACAACGCCGTGGCGATCAAGCCTGCGCGCGCGCTTTAAGTTGCAGTTCGGGCGTCGCCCGCAGACGTTCTCTCTTTGCCTTGCGCTGCGTTGGCCGGAGAGCGACGCTGGGGCGCGTTAGCTCAGTTCAGCTCAGCCAAGATTGGGACGCGCCATGAAAGCGGACCAAATTGCGCCCGTCTTCCTTGGCCCGGTACATCGCTGAATCGGCCCAGTCGAGCACGTTCTCCTCGCTCGCTTCGCATCCGTTGAAAACCACCATGCCGATGCTGGCGGAGCAACGGTGCTCGAGCGCGGTTCCGGAAGGTTCGCCCGGCGCGATATTCAGCGCATAGGGAGTCGCCAGACGGGTGCGGATCTTTTCCGCGATGGCGCTTGCCTGCGTAATGGCTTCGTCACGATCGGCGCTCAGGTCGCCGAGCAGCACGACGAACTCGTCGCCGCCAAAGCGCGCGACGGTATCGACTTCCCGAACGCAGGATTTCAGGCGATTGGCGACTTCGAGCAGCAGCAGGTCGCCGGCGCCATGCCCGTGGGCGTCGTTGAGGGTCTTGAACTTGTCGAGGTCGAGGAAGGCCAGCGCGCTGTAGTGGCGGGTGCGCTGGGTCGAGGCGATGTTCTGGGCCAGACGGTCGAGCAGCAGGCGGCGATTGGCCAGCCGGGTCAGCGGGTCGTGGAAAGCCAGCTGGCGCACCTGCTCCTCCAGACATTTGCGCTGCGTGACTTCCCGGGTGATGCCGTGATAGCCGACGATTTTCCCGTGCGCATCGCGGTCGGGGTTGGACTGTACTTCGCCCCAGATCCAGCGCCCGTCCTTGCAGCGGTGTTCCGCTTCGAAGGTCATGAAACCGAGAGGCGGACCCGATTTCTCCGCAGCCGCCCGCTGCTGCATCAGGCTTGTGACCAGCGCGATGCCGTCGTCGTTGAACATTTCGAACACGTGGCGGCCGATGATCTCGTCGGCCTTGTAGCCGCGCAGGCGTTCGTCCGCGGGGCTGATGTACGTGATGCGGAGGTCGGCGTCCGCCTTCCAGAGGACATCCTGGGTATCCTCGGTCAGCTGGCGGTAGAGCGCTTCGCTTCGATGCAAGGCCCGGGTGCGCTCCTCGACCAGCGCCGTCAGGGCGCTGTTCTTCTCCTGCAGGCTCTTGAGAGGGTAGACCTCGCCGTCCTGTGCCGGGTGATAGGGAATGGAGATGCCGCTGTGGACGATCTTCCAGTCCGCGCCTTCGCGGCGGAAGATCAGCACGAGGCGGGCGACCTCGCTCGACAGCATTTCGTTTTCGGTGGGCAGGTGGATGTGGAAGAAGGCCGTGCTCGCCACGACGTCGTCGCTGATGTCCTGCAGCGCGAGATCGAGCATTTCGATGCGGATGCGCCCGGTCACCTGGGCGAAATCCTGCCGGGTGATCTTTACCCATTCTTCCCGGCTTGTGACGAGGAAACTCCCGCTGCCCGTATAGCCGCTGAAGTTCTCGCTGAAGTGCGTCGTCAGCCGGTCGTCCCGCGAGGCGTACATTTCGATGTACTCCTCGAAGAGCGCGCGGATTTCGCGGTGACGGTCTGAGTGGGCGGCGGTCATCGGAATATTTTAGTATCGTTTTTGATATAGAAAACCGTCGAAACGATCAAATTTTGTATCGCGGGCCGTTTTCCGGGCGAAGTTTCCGGGGCGAGCCCGCGCGGGCACAAGGCATTGCGCCGGCCGCTCCGGTCCTTCCCGTATGCCGTCGGGCGCCGATGCGAAAACGGCGAGGCTCGCGCCTCGCCATTCCCGTTGCGGCTGTGCGCCGGTCAGTTGGCCAGCTTGACGACCTTGCCCTTCAGCGCGACGCCCGACATCAGGGCGCCGCTGCCGCACATGTATTCGGTTTCGCTGCTGCGCTCGATGCTCTTGTAGTTGCTCTTGATGCCGACGACGGCGTTGCCGCCTTCCTTCTGGGCGCGTTCCTGCAGTTCGAGCACGGCGCTCAGGAAAACCCATTCGCAGGCCTCCTTGTCGGTCTTGTTGAAGCCGTTGGTCTTCTTGTTGGTCTTCCACTCGCCGAGTTCCTTGGCGACCTTCGGATGCTTCTGATTGCCGAAATAGAGGCGGATGTCGGGGTCGAGCTTGCTCTTGGCGGCGGGCAGGTTCAAGGCATCTTCCAGCGGGAACATGTTCTGGTCGTCGCGGGCGGCTGCGCTGCCCGCGATCAGCAGGGCGGAGAGGAGAGCGCTGATTTTCAGGAGTCGTTTCATGGTGTGATTCCCCTATGGTTGATGGCGATGCGTTGAAGAGTGTTTTCCTGCGTATCGCGCGCGAGGCGCAGGAGCGGCATGTGGCTGATGTCGTTGCTCCAGTTGAAGCTGTTCTGCAGGACGGCGACGGTGCTCCCGCGCTCGGCGCCGATCCCGATGTGGCTGGTGTAGCCCGCCACCAGACCGATCTGGTAGTTGATGCGCCGGCCGCCCACGTCGTCGGCGATCCACGCCAGCGCCGCCGCTTCCTTCGGGCGCGCGACGCGCACCTTCAGGACGGTGTCGAGGGCGGTGTCGAAGGGGGGCGCAGCACCCTTCAGATGGGCCGCAGCGAATGCGAGCAGATCGCGGGCGTCGGCGCTGAGCGCCGTCGCCGGCGGCAGCAGGTTGTCCAGCGTGTCGTCCCAGGACAGGGGGCCGTCTTCGACCAGCAGGGCGGTGATCGTCGCCAGAAAGCCCTTGCTCAGCGAGCCGACGGCAAACGGCGTGTCGGCATCGGGCCGCTCGCCGCCGCGCTCGGTCGTGCCGTAGCCGAAAAACTGCGTGCTGCCGTCCGGGAGGAGGATGCCGACCACCATGCCGGGCGTCTGGCCGCTGGCGACGGGCGGCTCCGCCAGCGCATCGACCTGGCGCTGCAGGCTTTCGCCCCCGGCGTAGCGCGGCGGATTCAGGTCCTGCGCGTCGAGCGCCATCGTCGACAGGGTGCCGCAGCCGGTCAGGGCAAGGGCGGAGCAGCAGAGCAGGATCGCACTCGCGTGGTTTGTCCGGCGGGCTGCGCCGGAGCGTGTGACGCGAGGCCGCCTCATGCGCGGCGGATCATTCCGGCAACCGCCGGAAAATCAGGCTGGCGTTGGTGCCGCCAAAGCCGAAGCTGTTCGACATGATGGCGTCGACGCGCCGGTCGACGCTCCGGTGCAGGATGGGCAGGCCGGCGCAGGCCGGGTCGGGATCGGCGAGGTGCGCGCAGCCGGCGAGAAATTCGCGTTCGAGCATGAGCAGCGAATAGACCGCCTCGTGCGCCGCGGCGGCTGCGATCGGGTGGCCGGTGAGGCCCTTGGTCGAGGAGATCGCGGGAATCTCGTCGCCGAAGACCTCGCAGATCGCGGCCAGTTCGCTGACGTCGCCGAGGCGCGTCGAGGTGGCGTGCGCGTTGATGTAGTCGACGCTGCCGCCGGCTTCGGCGAGCGCCAGGCGCATCGCGCGCGCGGCGCCCTCGGCGGCCGGCGTCACCATGTCGAGGCCGTCCGAGCAGGCGCCGTAGCCGGCGAGTTCGGCGTAGATGCGCGCGCCGCGCCGGCGCGCGCTTTCCATCTCTTCGAGTACGAGGATGCCGGCGCCGCCGGCGATGACGAAACCGTCGCGGCTCGCGTCGTAGGGGCGCGAGGCTGTGCTGTCGTTGTGCGCGGCGGAGAGGGCGCCCATCGCGTCGAAGGGCATCGTCGTCGTCCAGCAGACCTCCTCGGCGGCGCCGGCGATCACGCGGTCCTGCTTGCCGAACTGGATCAGTTCGGCGGCGTGGCCGATGCAGTGCGCCGCGGTGGCGCAGGCCGAGGTCATCGAATAGCTGACGCCCTGGATGCCGAAGGCGGTCGACAGGCAGGCCGAGGTGGTGCTGCCCATGATGCGCGGCACGCCGTAGGGCGGCACCTTGGCGATGCCCTTGGCGCGCAGGGTGTCGACGGCGACGCTGTGCTCGTACGGGGAGCCGACGCCGGAGCCGACGATCAGGCCGGTGCGCGGCGTCGCGACGTCGGCGCGCGCGAGGCCGGCGTCGGCCAGCGCGCGGCGCGTCGCGTGGTAGGCGTAGAGCGCCGCGTCGCCCATGAAGCGGCGAATCTTGCGGTCGACCGGCGGTTCGCCGCCGATATCCGGCACGCCGGCGACGCGGCTGCGCAAGCCGAGTTCGGCGTATTCGGGGACGTAGCGCACGCCGGAGCGGCCTTCGCGCAAGGCGCGCGCCACCGCATCGAGATCGTTGCCGAGGCAGGAAACGATGCCGATGCCGGTGATCGCGACGCGGCGCCGGCCGCCATGATTGTCGGTGCTCAGAGCGTCAGGCCTTGAGCAGTTCCAGGCGGATCGCTTCCTTCAGCGTCTGCACCCATTTGTTGTAGAAGGGGTGGATCAGCTTCTGGCCGTCGCGCTCGATGAAGTTCATGTTCGTGCTGTCCTTGTAGGTCAGCGCGTACTTGTCGGCGGCGTAGGCGATGTCGACGACGACGGTGTGCTTGCCGCGCACGACGATCGTCGCCTGCAGCTTGCCGTCGCCCGCCGGAGCCACCGTCCAGCCCTTGCCGGCGGCCGCGGCGGCGATCGCCTGCCTGACCTGCTCGGCGTCGGGTGCCTTGCCGCTGCTGGTGGCGATGGCGACGTTGTCGTAATTGACGATGGGCACGGAATCGCGGGCGATGGCCGGGGCGGCGACGAGCGTCGTGGCGATCAGGAGTGCGGCGAATAGTTTGCTTTTCATTGTTTCTTGTCCTCGATGGTTTTGGGTGACCGGGCGGCGGGCGCCGCCGGTCGGGCTGGATTCTGCGAACGAGCGGGAGCGGCCGTGTGCGCTGCTCAGTTGCTCGCCATTGCCATTTCCTCGCCGGCGCCGCTTTCGCCGCCGACCCGCTCGGAATAGTTTCGCCTGTTGTAGTCGGCGACCAGCGTGGTGATGCGGGCGAGCATTGCGTTGTCCTGGCCGCCGAAGGTGGCGGCGCCGCTCATCGCGGCGGCCCGCTGGTAGAACTCGGGCTCGGCGATGACCTTGCCGGATTGCTTGTCGACGTAGCGGACCTTCATGACCACCGCCGAACTGCCGGCGAGCGGCCCCGCCCAGATGCGGGCGCCGACGCCGATGAACTTGATGTGTTCGATGCGCGGTTCGATCACGAGCGTGGCGGAGCCGCCGGCGCGCTTGCCGTTCCACTCGTCCACCACCGTTTTCACGCGCGCGTCGAAGTATTCCTGAATCTTGGCGGCGGCTTTCGTGTTGGCGCCGTTGTTGGCGTACGTCGGCGAGAGTTCGACGCGCTTCAGTTCGAAGCGGTCGTACGCCGAGAACTTCTCCTGCGGCGGCGGATTGGCCGTCGTCGTCGGCTTGATCTGGGTGGCGCAGGCGGCCAGGAAAGCGCTGCCGGCGATGAGCGCCATCTTCACGAATCGATGCATTGTCATATCCCTTAAATTGAGCGTTTCAGAACGATCGAGGTGTTGATTCCCCCGAACGCGAAATTATTGCTCATGACATATTCCAAGTCCATATTCCGCCCCTCACCCATGAGGTGGTCGAGGTCGGCGCAGGCCGGGTCGGGATGGATGAGGTTGAGCGTCGGGGCGAACCACTGGCGGCGCATCATCTCGATCGCCCACCAGGCTTCGATGGCGCCGCAGGCGCCGAGGCTGTGTCCGAGGTAGCTTTTCATCGAGCTGATCGGCACGCGCGGGCCGAAGACTTCGTTCGTGGCGTGGCTCTCGGCGACGTCGCCGCGGTCGGTGGCGGTGCCGTGCGCGCTGACGTAGCCGACGGCCTGCGGCGCGAGATCGGCGTCGGCCAGCGCCTGGCGCATAGCGACGGCCATCGTCGCGGCTTCCGGCTGCGTCACATGGCTGCCGTCGGAGTTGCAGCCGAAGCCGACGATCTCGGCGTGGATGCGGGCGCCGCGCGCCCTGGCGTGCTCGTATTCCTCGAGCACCAGCGTCGCCGCGCCTTCGCCGACGACGAGGCCGTCGCGCTCGCGGTCGAAGGGGCGCGGCGTCGCATGCGGCGCGTCGTTGCGGCTGCTGGTGGCGAACAGGGTGTCGAACACTGCCGCGCCGGGTGCCGATATCTCCTCGGCGCCGCCGGCCAGCATCAGCGCCTGCCGGCCGTAGCGGATCGCCTCGAAGGCGTAGCCGATGCCCTGGCTGCCCGAGGTGCAGGCGCTCGAGGTCGGGACGACGCGCCCCTTGAGGCCGAAGAAGAGGCCGACGTTGACCGCCGTCGTGTGCGGCATCATCTGGATGTAGCTGGTCGAGGTGACGCCCTGCATCGAGCCGGTGTCGAGCATGTGGCCGAAGACGCGTACCGGGTCGACGCTGCCCGACGAGGAACCGTAGGCGATGCCCATGCGTCCGTCGCGGATCGCCGGATCGTCGAGCAGGCCGGCGTCGGCCAGCGCCATTTCGCTGGCGCGCACGGCCATCAGCGAGACGCGGCCCATCGAGCGGATCATCTTGCGCGGGTAGTGTGCTGGCGTGACGAAACCGTCGACCGGCGCGCCGAGGCGCGTGTTGAGCGCCTCGATGTAGTCCCACTCGGGCATGCGCCGCACGCCGTTGCGGCCGGCGCGCAGATTGGCTTCGATGTCCTCCCAGCGCTCGCCGAGCGCGCTGATGCCGGCCATGCCGGTGACGACGACGCGCTTCATCAGACGATGCCTCCGTTGACGCCGAGCACCTGGCGCGTGATGTACGAGGCTTCGTCGGACATCAGGAAGGCGACTGCCGCAGCGACTTCGTCGGCCTGGCCGACGCGGTTCATCGGCACGATCTTCAGCGCTTCGGCGAGCGGCAGCTCGCTCGTCATATCGGTTTCTATGAGCCCGGGGGCGACGCAGTTGACGGTGATCCTGCGGCTCGCGAGCTCGACGGCGAGCGCCTTGGTCGCGCCGATCAGCCCGGCCTTGGCGGCGCTGTAGTTGACCTGCCCGCGGTTGCCCATGACGCCGGAAACCGAGGCCAGCGTGACGATGCGGCCGCCTTTTTTGGCGCGCACCATCGGCATGGTCAGCGGATGCACGACGTTGAAGAAGCCGTCGAGGCTGGTGTCGAGGACGAGGTCCCAGTCCTCGTCGGAGAGCGCGGGGAAGGCATTGTCGCGGCTGACGCCGGCGTTGCAGACGATGCCGTAGTAGGCGCCGTGTGCGGCGACGTCGGCGTCGAGCGCGGCGCGCGCGGCGGCGCGGTCGCAGACGTCGAACTGCAGCACGCCGGCGCTGCCGCCGGCGGCGGCGATTTCAGCGGCCACGGCGTCGGCCTCGGCGCGGCCGCTGCGGCAATGCACGCTGACGGCGAAACCGTCGCGCGCCAGGCGCAGGGCGATGGCACGGCCGATGCCGCGGCTCGATCCGGTGATCAGAACGCGTCGCAGATTCATGAAAGACTCGCTTGCAGGAAGGTTTGGAAATCGTCGGGTTCGTAGACCTTGAGCGTGGCGCTCGCCACTTCCTCGTCGCCGGACGCGATGCTGCATTCGTAGGCGCCGAGGCCGCTGGCGTCGCGGTAGATGCTGCGGGTGCGGATGCGCAAGGGGGCGCCGGCGGCGAAGGCCGGCCGCTGCGCGCTGTAGCGCTGCGTGCCGAGCAGGGCGCCCTGCTTGGGCGGGGCGCCGGCGCTGCGCTTGAGCAGGCCGACGTGGGCGGCGACCGTCTGCGCCATCAGCTCGATGCCGATCCACGCCGGCATGTCGCCGTTCGCGTCGGCGTACCAGGCGTCGCCGCGCGGCGCGTATTCGGCGCTTGCCGTGTCGGCGTCGTAGGCGAGCACGCGGTCGAGCAGCAGCATGGTGCCGCGATGCGGCAGGAGGTCTTCGACCGGGGGAATGGCGGGCGCCGGGGTCATCGTGCGTCTCCGATCAAGAGGCTGGCGTTGCTGCCGCCGAAAGCGAAGGAATTGCTCATGCAGGCGCGGCCGGCGGCGCGCGCGAAACGGCGCTCGCCGGCGACGAGGTCGAGCGCCGGCAGCTCCGGGTCGGCGGCGCCGTCCCAGACGTGCGGCGGCAGGCGGCCGTCGCGTAGCGCGAGCCAGCAGAACGCCAGTTCGGTGGCGCCGGCGGCGCCCAGCGTGTGGCCGGTGAGCGGCTTGGTGCCGCTGGCGGCGACGCCCTGCGGGAAGACGCGGGCGACGGCGCGGCTTTCCATTTCGTCGTTCTTCTGCGTCGCCGTGGCGTGCAGGTTCAGGTAGTCGATTTCGTGCGCCGCGAGGCCGGCGTCGGCCAGCGCGGCGCGCATCGCCGCTTCGGCGCCGAGGCCGTCGGGGTGCGGCGCCGAGATGTGGTGGGCGTCGCTCGTTTCGCCGACGCCGAGCAGTTCGGCGGCGGCCTCGTCGCGGCTCATCAGGAAGAGCGCGGCGCCTTCGCCGATGTTGATGCCGCGCCGGTGGCGGCTGAGCGGGTTGGTCAGTTCGGCGGTCGTCGATTCGAGCGCGGCGAAGCCGTTGATCGTCAGCTTGCACAAGGAATCGACGCCGCCGACCAGCACCGCGTCGCAGAGACCATGGCGCAGGAGATTGCGCGCCGAGGCGAAGGCCTTGGCGCTCGACGTGCAGGCGGTCGACACCGTGTAGGCCGGTCCGCCGAGGCCCAGATGGCGGGCGAGGAAGACGGCCGGCATGCCGATTTCCTGCTGCGCGTAGCGGTAGCCGGCGGGCAATGCGCCGTGCGCGCGGTGCGCGGCGATCGCCGCCTCGCCCTCGGCGATGCCCGAGGTGCTGGTGCCGAGCACGACGCCGATGCGCGTGCGGCCGTAGCGCGTCAGCGCGCCGTCGACGGCGGTTTCGATCTGCGCCAGTGCGGCGAGCAGCAGCTGGTTGTTGCGCCCCGCCCAGGCGGCGTCGGGTAGCTCGGGAAGGGCGCCGCGTGCGCGACCGACGCGGGCCGGCGCGTCCGGCAGCCAGCCGTCCTCGAGCAGCATGCCCGAGGTGTCGCCGGCGAACAGGCCGCGCGCGACCGCGTCGGTGCCGCTGCCGAGCGCGTTAATGATGCCGAGCGCGGGGAGATAGACGCGGGCTTTCATGATTCCTTCCCGTCCGCTGCGATGGTGTCGAGCGCTTCCAGTGTTTCGATTTCGAGTTCGAGGTCCGCCGCCGGCACGGCGATGCGCAGGCCGCGATACGGCGGCTGCGCGCCGCGGTAGTCGATGCTGATCGTCGCCTCGCCGCGGTTGAGGATGCGCCGCCGGCCGGCGTTCTCGTCCAGCGTCAGCGGCTCCTCCAGCCCGGCGCGCACGGCGTCGGCCGGCCACAGCGCGATCTGCAGCAGCGCGATGAGCAGGGCCGGGCTGATCCGCCGGTCGGGCAGCGTCGCGGCGCTCGCCGCGCGGTTGTCGTAGGCGACCTGCAGCAGCTTCTGGCCGAAGGGCGTCAGGCCGACGAAGCGCATGCCTTCGGCGTCGCTTTCGATTTCGGCGATCATCGTCTCGCGCCGTCCGCGGAAGGTCGCCTCGACCTTCTGCTGCACGTCGAAGGGCGCGAGGGCGGTGGTCGGCTGCAGGCAGTAGCTGCCGCCGCCGATCAGCGGCGCGCACGGCGCTTCACCATCGCCCTCGCCGCAGGCGCCGAGGGCGAGCAGCAGCGGGAATAGGAGGATATGCAGGCGTTTCATGCGTTCTCCCCGGTGGAGAAAGTCAGGATCATCGGCGCCAGCAGCACGGCGATACCGACGCCGACGAGCAGGGTCAGGCCGAACCCGGAGAGCGCCGGCATCGAGCTGAAGGCGAGCAGGCCGAAGGAGAGCAGCGTCGTGCCGGCGGAAAGCAGGACGCCGGCGAGGGTGGCCGCTGCGCGCTGCCCGCCTTCGCGCAGGAAGATCGCGTAATTGACGCCGACGCCGAGCACCAGCATCAGCGCCATCAGGTTGAACAGCGTGAGCGGCGTGCCGAGGTAGCCGAAGATGCCGAGCGCCAGCGCCATCGCGAGCAGCGTCGGCGCCTGCGTGACGGCGGCCTGGCGCGGGCCGTAGCGCACGCAGAGCACGCCGAAGACGAGGAGGAGGGCGCCGAGCAGCCAGAGCGCGCCCCACTGGCGATAGTCGTGGAACAGGCGGCTGACGCTGCCGGCCTTGTCGACCAGCGTGACGCCGGGCAGGCCGTCCGCCGCCGCGGCCAGCGCCGCCACGTCAGTTGCACCCTGCGGCAGCACGATGGAGGCGTAGCCGCGCTCGCCCTGGCCCAGCCAGAGGTGGCGGAAGGGCGTCGCCATTGGCGTTTGCAGCCAGTCGTCGAGGCGCAGCGGCTGTCCGGCGGCGGCCTTGAAGGCGGCGATCTGACTTTCGGCGATGTCGTCGCGCAGCTCGCTGCGCGCGAACAGGGCATGCAGCGCCGCCGCGTCGGCGAAGACGTTTTCCTGCCACAGGCGGTAGTTCTCGGCCTGTCGCTGCGGCGAGGGGACGAAGGCGGAGAGCGCCTGGTAGCCGGAAATTTCGCCACCGGCGGTCAGGCCGGCAAGGCGCGCCGCGAGGGCTTCCTCGTTGGCCTGCACGGCGTCCGGCGTGGCGCCTTCGACCAGGAAGAGCTGGCTGCCGTTGGCGAAGCCGGTCAGCGCGCGGATCTTTTCCTCCTGCGCGACGAGGGCCGGCGGACGGGAAATCAGCAGGCGCACGTCGTCGTTGCCGGAAAGCTTCGGCCAGCCGGGCGCCGCGAGCGCGAGCAGCAGCGCGGCCAGCCCGAGGCAGCGGCGGCGGCTCATGCGCGTCTGCCACCAGCGCAGGAATTTCTGCGGCCCGGCGACGGCCGCTTCCGGATCGCGCCGGCCGGGGCTCACCAGGAGCGCCGGCAGCAGGAGGAAAACCGAGAGCCAGGCGGCGGAAAGGCCGCAGAGGGCGAACAGCGCGATCTGCGCGAGGGCCGGGAAGGGCGCCAGCAGCAGGGCGCCGTAGCCGAGCAGGCTGGTCGCCAGCGCGACGGTGAGGCCGGGCGCGATGCTGCGCAGGCCGCGCATCGGCTCCCAGTCCTTGCCGGCGCCGAGGTGGGCGGCGAAATACTGGATGGCGTAGTCGATCGCCTCGCCGATTAGGCTGGCGCCGAAGACGAGCGTGATCAGGTGCATTTCGCCGTACGCGGCGACGGTGACGGCGACCGCCGTGCCGATGCCGAAGCCGACCGAGAGCAGGCCGAGCGCGAGCGGGCGCAGCGAGCGGAAGACGAGGTAGAGCATGAGCAGCATGCCGAGCAGCGAGCCGGCGCCGATCAGGTCGAATTCGCGCTCGGCGCTCTGCCGCGCGGCGTCGGCGTAGAAGACGGTGCCGGTGCGCAGCACGGCGGCGTCCGGGTGGGTTTTTCCGAGCGCGCTTTCGGCGTGCGCGACGGCCGCGCCGAAGCGCTGCTGGAGGTTGCCGTCGTAGGCCGAGGCGGACAGTTCGGCGGCGACGAAAACCCAGGTCTTTTCCGTTGCACCGTCGGCTTCGCGCGCGACGAGCAGGCCGCCTTCGGGTTCGAGCTTCAGGCTGCGCAACGGCAGCCCGGCGAGCCAGGCGTCGGTGAAGCCGAAGGGGTCGTCGGCCGGCGAAACCGTCAGGCCGAAGCGGAAGGGGGCGTAGAGTTTTTGCTGTAGGCGCGCGTCGAGATCGGCGCGGCCGGCCGCCAGCGCGGCGCGGTCGGCGTCGGCGAGCAGCGTGTAGCGGTGCTGCAGGTAGAGGCCGGTGAGCTGTTTCGGGTCGAAGGGCGGGATGTCGGCGACGACCTGGCGCAAGGTGTCGGCGCCGGCGGCTTCACGCAGCGTCGCGGCGAAGGCGCGCGCCGCGGCCGCCGAGGCTTCCGGCGACGATGCGCCGACCATGAAGACGGCGCGGTTGCCGGCGGCGTCGGCCAGCCGGTTCACCGCCTCTTCGGCGAGCGGATTGCGCTCGGTCGGCGGCAGCAGCGCGAGCAGGTTGGTCTGCACCGGGACGCGCCCGGCGGCGACGAACTGCACGGCACAGGCGAGCGCCGCGCTGAGGGCGAGCAGCAGCCAGAGGGCGGCGCGCAGCTTCATCGCCGGGGTGGCGCGCGCGGCGGGGGCTCTCATGGCTTGCCGGCCACGCCACCGAACAGCTGCAGTTCGTCCGCGTTCGGCGCTTCGGCGCTCTGCGCGTTGCGCAGGCGGATCTGCGTCGAGTCCTTGCTGCCTTGCTGGCCCGCTTCGCCCGCGCCGCCGTTTTCGTCGATGCGAATGCTTTCGACGAAGCGACCGCCGGACAGGTAGAGGCCGCTCAGGAATTGCGCGAGCTGCGCCTGGCGCGGCTTGAGGTCGATTTCCCACTTGCCCGAATCGCCGCGCACGACGACCGTGAAGGTCTCGCCGAGCGCCGCCGTGTTGGCGCCGAGCAGGGCGCGGAAGACGCGGCCGACCTGGGCCATGCCCGGCACGTCGCGCAGGCCGCGTTCGCGGCGCGTGCCGTCGGCGGCGATCTCGACGATGCGCTCCTCGCCGAGCACGTAGGTGATGCGGTAGGGCTGCTCGATCTGCCACAGCACGCCGTGCCGGCGCGAGAAGACGAGGCGGCCGGTGGTGACCAGCGGGCGCTTGAGCGCCGCCATCTGCTTGCTCTGCGTGAACTCGGCGCGGACCACGGCGTGCTGTTCGATCTGCGCGCCGATGCGCGCCAGCGTGTCGGCGTCGGCGGGCGCGGCGTGCAGCGGTGCGGCGGCGAGCAGCAGGAGGGAGAGGATCAGTCGGCGCATGCGCGCTCCAGTTTTGCGAAGACGACGGGAGGGGAAACGAACTGCAGTTCGCGCGTCGAAGCGTCGACGGCGACCTGGATGGTGCTGCCCTTGGTCAGGCGCTCGCCGCTCTGCGCGTCGCGGATTTCGTAGCCGATCCGGATGCGGTTCTCGAATTCGAGCAGCGTCGCCTCGACGCGCAGGCGCTGGCCGTAGAGCGCCGGGCGCACGTACTTGAGATGGCAGTCGACGATCGGCCACAGATAGCCCGAGGCCTGCATCTGCGGGTAGTCGTAGTCGAAGCGGCGGAGCAGCGCGCAGCGCGCGATCTCGAAGTATTTGACGTAGTGGCCGTGCCAGGCGACGTTCATCGCGTCCACGTCGTGGAAGGGCACCTCGACCTCGACGGCGGCGCTGAGCTTAGGCATCGGCGCCACCGTCCGCGCCGCTGGCGCCGTAGAGCGCCCAGCGGCCGTCGCGGATCAGGCCGGTGACGGCGCGCAGTTCGGCTTCGAGCGGGCGGTCCTCGTCGAGGAAGGGCGAGTGTTCGCCGACCTCGCGCATGAAGGCCTCGACCTCCGGCGTCAGCTCGGCCGGTTCGGCGTCGGCCAGTCGCTGGCGCAGCGCGACGCCCTGCACGGCGGCCAGGGTCAACGCACTGGCGACCTGCTCGGTGAGTTCGAGCACGCGCAGGCAGTCGCGCGCGGCGATGGTGCCCATGCTCACCTTGTCCTGGTTGTGGCACTCGGTCGAGCGCGAGAAGACGCTGGCCGGCATGGTCAGCTTGAGTGCCTCCGCCGTCCATGCCGAAGCGCCGATCTGCACCGCCTTGAAGCCGTGGTTGATCGGCGCGCGCGCGCCGCAGCTGCCCGAGAGGTTCTGCGGCAGGCCGTGGTTGTACTTGCTGTCGACGAGCAGCGCGAGCTGGCGGTCCATCAGGTCGGCGAGGTTGGCCACCGCCGTCTTCAGCGCGTCCATCGCGAAGGCGATGTGGCCGCCGTAGAAGTGGCCGCCGTGCAGCACGAGTTCGGCGTCGCCGTCGATCAGCGGGTTGTCGTTGGCGCTGTTCAGTTCGTTCTCGATGTCGCGCCGCATCCAGGTCAGCGCGTCGCGCGCGACGCCGATCACGTGCGGCGCGCAGCGGATCGAGTAGCGGTCCTGCAGGCGGATCACCTCGGTTTCGTCGGCGTGCAGGTCGGCGAAGATCCACGCGGCCGCTTCGTTCTGCCCGGCGTGCGGCTTGGCGGCGAAGAGGCGCGGATCGAAGTGGCCGCGGTTGCCGCGCAGCGCGACCGAGGCCAGTGCGGTGAGGCGGCAGCACAGGCGGCTCAGGTGGTCGGCGCGCTGCCAGGCGAGGCAGGCCAGCGCGGTCATCACGGCGGTACCGTTCATGATCGCCAGCCCTTCCTTGGGCGCCAGCGTGAGCGGAGCGCGGCCGAGCAGGGCGAGCGCCTCGGCGGCCGGACGGCGGACGCCGGCGTGGCGCACGTCGCGTTCGCCGATCAGTGCGGCGGCGACGTAGGAGAGCGGCGTCAGGTCGCCGCTCGCGCCGACCGAGCCTTCGGACGGAATGAAGGGCAGGACGCGGTGTTCGATCAGCGCCGCGAGCTGCTGCAGCAGCTCCCAGCGCACGCCGGAGTAGCCCTGCGCCAGCGAGTTGAGGCGGCAGACGAGGACGGCCAGCGTCGCTTCGTCGTCGAGGTGCGCGCCCATGCCGCAGCCGTGGTATCGCGTCAGGTGCAGCGGCAGTTCGGCGACCAGTTCGGGCGGCACGCTGACCGTGCACGAGTCGCCGTAGCCGGTGTTGACGCCATAGACGGTACCGTTGTCGGCGAGCAGGCGTTCGAGGAAGGCGGCGCCGCTGCGGATGCGGCGGGCGAATTCGGGATTCTCCGAGAGCGCGACGCCGGCGCCGCCGCGCGCGACGCGCAGGACGTCCTCGATGCGCAGGCGGCGGGCGCCGATTTCGACGGGGGCGAGGGTGACTCTTGCGTCCATGTTCAGGCCTTGGGTTGTTCGGCGAGCGCCGGAGCGGCCGCCGGGGCGGCAGCGTCCTGCTGCCAGAAATCGTAGAAGTTGAACCACTGGTCGGGCGCCCGCAGGCAGTAGGCTTCGAGGCGCCGCGCGTACTGCTGCAGGTAGGCGTGCAGCCGCTGCCGGCGTTCGCGGCGCGGCAGCTCGATGCGCTCGGCGAAGGGCTCGAAGTGGATGCGGTAGCCGTCGTCCTCGCGCAGGCAGAAGAACAGGTAGACCGGGCAGTCGAGCAGGCTGGCGAGGATCATCGGCCCCTGCGCGAAGGGCGCCGGCGCGCCGAGGAAGTCGACCGTCGCGACGCGGCCATTCTCGGCCGGCGGCGTGCGGTCGCCGACGATGACGAGCAGTTCGCCGCGGTCGATCTTGTCCTTCAGCATGATCGCGGTGTCCGGACCGAAGTCGGAAACCTGCAGCAGGTTGACGCCGAAATCGGCGTTGGCGGCGGCGAGCATGCGGGTGAACTGCTGCGCGTGCTCGCTGTAGACGACGGCATTGACCGTCGCCAGCCGCTTGCCGCTGGCCAGCGCGCGCGTCATTTCGAGGTTGCCGAGGTGCGCGCCGATCAGCACGGCGCCTTTGCCGGAAGCGAGCAGCGCGTCGAATCCAGCGCGGTTCGGGAAATCGACGCGCCGGCCGTCGATGCCGCCCATCCAGGCCGCCAGCTTGTCGAGGCCGGACTGCGCGAAGGCGAGCAGGTGGCGGAAGCTGGCGCCCCAGCCGGGCGCTTCGCCGCCGCTGCGCTGCGCGACGCGGCGCAGGTAGTCCTGCGAAGCGCGGCGGGCGCGCGCCGAGGTCAGGAAGAAGTAGGCGACGACGGGGTAGAGCAGCAGGCGCGCGGCGCGTTCGCCGAGCAGGCGGTAGCAGGCGTAGACGATGCGCAGGCCGAGGCCGCTGCCGCGCTCGGCGAGGTGCGACCAGTGCCGCGTTTCGCCGCCGCCGGCCAGCTTGCGCCAGAGCAGCAGCGGCAGGCGCGGCAGCATGGCGAAGAAGAGGCGGGTGTGCATGCGCGTGATGCGCAGGTTGTCGCGCCACAGGTCGAAGTGCGAGACGCCGTCGGCCGGGTAATGCACGCGCGTCGGCAGGTTTTCGAAGCGGACGCCGCGCCAGTACAGGCGGACGGCGATCGCGGTGTCGAAATCCATGCGCGTCGGGATGCGCACCGCGTCGATCAGCGCGCAGGCGGCAGCCAGCGGGTAGAGGCGGAAGCCGCACATCGAATCGCCGATGGCGAAGGAGAGCGTTTCGATCCAGACCCAGAAATGCGTGACGTAGCGCCCGTAGAGGCGTCCCTTGGGCACCGATTCGTCGTAGATCGGCCGGCCGCAGATCACCGCCTCCGGGTGCGCCGCGCCGCGCGCCAGGAAGCGCGGCACGTCGGCCGCGTCGTGCTGGCCGTCGGCGTCAATCTGCAGCGCGTGGCTGTAGCCGGCGCGGCGCGCCTCGCGCATGCCGTGCATCACCGCCGCGCCCTTGCCGCCGTTTTCCGGCAGGCGGTAGAGGCGGACGAGCGGCTGCGCGGCGGCCAGCGCCGTGAGCACCTGCTGCGTCGCCGCGTCGCTGCCGTCGTCGACGACGAGGATCGGCAGGCCGTGCGGCGCCAGGCGTTCGACGGTGCGGCCGATGCTTTCCCGGTGGTTGTAGATCGGGATCAGCAGGCAGGGAGCGAAGCTCATGCGGCGGCGCCGAAGACGAGGCGGCCGGTCGAGTACTTCCGCTGGCCGTTGGCGTAGGAGAACTCCAGGCGGTCCTTGGCGGCGTTCCAGAACAGCGCCAGTTCGAGGCGCGCGTCGGGCAGCACCAGGGCCTGGAACTTGATGCCTTCCAGCGCGCTGAAGGCGCCGGCGCAACAGCCGGGCAGATGCAGGCGCGCGAGGCGTACCGCCCAGTCGATCTGCACGACGCCGGGCAGGATCGGCAGGCCGGGGAAATGTCCGGGGAAGTGGGCGAGCGCGGGCGGCACGTGCAGGTCGAGCACGACTCGCGCGCTCGCCTCGCGTTCGTCGAGTTCGTCGCTTTCGTTGCATTTGCGGCGCACGGCCAGCACCTCAGGCAGGAGCGGATTCATCTTCTTGGGCCTTGGCGGCGAGGGGCGATTCGGCGGCGGGGGCGCTCGGAAATCCGGCGGAAGCGGCGGCCGCGGCGGTGGCGGAAGTGTCGGCAAGCGCGCCGGTCGCGGCGTCGGCTGAAAGCTCGGCGTCGCCGGCGAAGAGCGCGGCAAGCGCGGCCTGCGTCAGCTTGCCGCGTTCGTCGAGCGGCAGCTGCTCCGGGAAGCGCCAGCGGCGCGGCAGGAGGACCGCTTCGAAATGTTCGGCGAGATGGCGGCGCAGTTCGAGCGCGGCGGCGCGCCGGCCGCGCGCGGCGAGCTGCGCGCGCCCTTCGGCGGTGAGCGCGAGCGCCGCGCCGATGGTCTGCCGGCGCCCGACGAGCGCCACGGCGGCCGCCGCCGCAACCCACGGATGCGCGCCGAGGCGGGCTTCGAGGTCGGGCAGCGAGAGGCGCTTTTCCTCGATCTTGACGATGCGGTCGAGCCGTCCGCGCAGGTGGAAGCGGCCGTCGGCCAGCAGGTCGACGGCGTCGTCCATGCGCCACGGCGCGTTGGCGGGCAGAAAGGGCGAACGTAGCGCGAGCGCGCCGTCGTCGGCACCCACTGCGACGCCGGGCAGCGGCGTCCACGCGTCGTCGTCGCCTGCCTGCCGCCGCCAGGCGATGCCGCCGGTTTCGGTGCTGCCGAAGACCTCGGTCGGCGCCTGCCCGAGCTGGTGCGCGAACTCGGCGGCGCTCGTCGCCGGCAGCGGCCCGCCGGAGGAAAAGACGAGGCGTGGCGCCGGCTGCAGCGTGGCGAGCGGCACCAGTTCGGGCAGGCGCGCGAGCTGCGCCGGGCTGGAAATGAGGGCGGTGTCGCGCAGCAGCGCGAGGCGTTCGCCCAGCGTGTCGGGGTGGGCGCAGGTCGTTGCGTCGAAGGCGCGGCCGGCCGCCAGCGGCCAGAGCAGGCGGAAGAGCAGGCCGTAGATGTGCTGGTGCGGCGCCGTGGCGACGATGGCGGCGTCGCCGAGCGCCGCGCCCCACAGCGCTTCGAGCGCGCCGATCTCGGCTTCGAACTGGGCCAAGGTCTTACGTACGCGTTTGGGTTCGCCGGTGCTGCCCGAGGTGTAGAGATCGACGGTCGCGTCCGCCGCGACGAGCGGCGAGAGCGGCGTTAGCGGGGCCGACGCCGTTGCCGGCGGCGCGTCGGCAACGGCGTCGTAGGCGCCGGCCAACTGCGCGAGCGTGCCGGGCTGCGTGTTGGGCGGGATCACCGCCTGCTTGCCGGCGTGCAGAAGGGCGAGCAGTTGGACGAGAAAGTCGAGCGGATGCGCGCTAACGAGCAGCCAGCGCGTTTCCGGGCGCGCCGCGAAGGCTCCTGCGTGCGCGCCGACGCGCTCCGCGAACTCGTGCCAGGGCACGATGCGTACGTCGTCGTGGCAGACCGGATGAAGCGCGTCGCGCCCGTCGGCGAGCAGGCGGTGCAGGGGCATGAGCCGCGTCATGCCATGCTCCGGGCGCGCACGCGGCGGCGCACCAGCCATTCGCCGGCGAACAGCGCGCCCATCAGCAGATAGGCGATCAGGCCGTTGTACAGCGCCCATTGCTCGCGGCTGGCGTACAGCGCGGTCCACGCGGCGAACGTTCCGTTGGCGACGAAGAAGGCGCACCACACCTGCGTCACGCGCCGCGTGTAGCGCACGCCGGCCGGCGGTAGCTCGGGCTCCTGCAGGCGGGCGAAGCGCTCGACCATCGACGGCGGGAAGCGCAGCGACAGGCCGAAGAGCAGCAGCATGCCGAGGCTCACGGCGGCGGGGTAGAGGCGGAGCAGCGTCTCGCTGTTGGTCAGTGCGGTCAGCGCGGCGAGCGCGAGGAGGGCGGCGAGCACGGCATGGTCGATGCGCGTCAGCCCGAACAGCAGGCGGCCGGCGTCGCGCCGCCGACGCAGGAGCAGGGCGGCGGCGAGCAGCAGGGCGAGCGTGCGCGGCTCGCAGACCTGCAGGCCGAAATAAACGACCAGCGGGTAGACGAGCCAGAGCGCGGTGCGCAGGAGCTTCGCGCTGGACATCGGGAGCGCGGCTTCGCTCAGGCGGCGAGCAGCGTCTGCACGGTGCCGACGACGTCGCCGACGGTGCGCACGCTCTTGAAGTCGTCCGGCTTGATGCGCTTGCCGGTCATTTCCTGCAGCTTGATGGCGAGGTCGACGGCGTCGATGCTGTCGAGGTCGAGTTCCTCGAACAGGTGGGTTTCCGGGGTGACGCGCGCGGGGTCGATTTCAAAGGCTTCGGCGAGGATGGCCCGGAGTTTTTCCAGGATCTGGTCGTTGGTCATGCGGTTCTCCTGAAGGGCAAATTGGGTCAAGGCGCTCAGGCCGCCTGCGCGCGGCTGCTGACGAGCGCGGCGAGGCTGTTCACCGAGCGGAAGTGCTGGCGGTTGCCGGCGTCGTTGGCTTCGAGCTGCAGCTGGTATTTCTTGCGCAGCGCGACGCCGAGTTCGAGCGCGTCGATCGAATCGAGGCCGAGGCCTTCGTCGCCGAACAGCGGGGCGTCGTCGGCGATGTCGTCCGGCGTGGTGTCTTCGAGGTCGAGCGCGGCGATGATCAGGCGCTTGATTTCAAGCCTGAGGGTGTTCAGTGCGTCCATGACGGGCGAGTTCCTGTGTGAAATGGGCTTCTAGGGAAAGCGTCAGCTTGCGCGCGGCGATCGCTTGCGGATCGTCGGCGGCGATCCAGCGCGCGGCGTTGATCGGTTCCAGCACTTCGACGCGCAGGTGGAAGCGGCGGCGGGGGATCTGGTACCAGCGTTCGCGCTTGGTCAGCGTGCTCGGGTTGCAGTCGATGAGTACCGGCAGGATTGGCTTGCCGCTCTTCAGCGCGATGTAGGAGGCGCCGCGCAGGAAGCGCAGCGGCTGGCCGGGGCGGGTGCGCGTGCCTTCCGGGAAAATGATCAGCGGGTTGCCGGCGGCGAGGTCGGCGGCGCAGTCGTCGATCAGGCTTTCCGGCTCGGAATTGCTGATGTAGTTGGCGGCGCGCACGACGCCGCCGAGGAAGGGGTTTTGCCACAGCGCGCGCTTGACGACGCAACTGGCGGTCGGCATCAGCGAGATGAGCGCGACGACGTCGATCAGCGTCGGATGGTTGGCGAGCACCAGCGTGTTGCGGCAGCGATGCAGGCGCTCGGCACCGATCACCTCGAAGCGCATGACTCCGACTGTTTCCATCAGCCTCATGAAGAAGCGAAAGGATTTGTGGATCACCCAGCGCGCGCGCAGCGCCCGCGTCCTGCCGGGAATGAAGAAGAGGACGGGGAAGACGACGGTGGTCAGCGCCAGTCCGCCGAAGCCGAAGACGGCGAAGCAGCCGCCGGTGGCGAGCAGGCGCCAGTAGTAGTTGAGGCCGGCGCTCATCGCGTCGTACCGCTTTCGTTGCCGTTTGAGGCCCAGCGCCAGCGCCGGCCTTCGCCGACCCAGGCGCCGCCGATGCGCTCGCCGGCCTGGGTTCCTTCCAGGCTGCGCAGGAAAGCGAGCGAATGCGGTTCTTCGTCGGACGCCGCCGCGCAGGATTCGAGGCGGCAGTCGAGGGTTCGCGCCGGTTCGGCGCCGTCGGCGGCGAGCAGCAGGGCGAGCGCATGCGCGGGTCCGGTGTTCGCCGCGTCCTCGCCGTAGACGGCGGGCGCCGGTTCGTCGGCGTAAACGAGCAGGACCGGCGTGCCGGGATCGTCGGCGAGCTGCGTGGCCGCTTCGAGCAGGCCGAAACCGAAGCTCGAGCGGGCGGCGGCGACCGCCGTCGCCGGCGCCGTGTCGTTGCGCAGGATCGAGAACAGGCCGGCGCTCGCGTTGAGCACCGAGAGGCTGAAGGCGGTCGGAGAAAGCGCTTCGCCGGCGGCGAGGTCGTCGAGCAGCGCGGTCGTGCGCGTCAGGTCGCCGTGCCGCGAAGCGAACACGAAGCGGACGCGCGGCAGGTCCTGCGCGCAGTCGTGCGCGACGCGCAGCGCCATTTTGGCCAGCCGACCGAGCCGCCGTCGCAGCATCGGCTCGATGAAGCCGACGTCGGGCGCGGCCGCCGCGTCGACGCGCGCCTCCCAGGCCGCCCAGCGGGCGATCGGCGCCCTCCAGCGCAGGCCTTCTGTTTGCGAATGCAATTGCTTTCACCAAGCGATGGCGCCCCCGCACTTCCCCTTTGTCCGGGGAGGTGCCGCCATGCTTCCGGTTCGTTTATTGGATTTGTAGCGACGCTGCCGACACGACATTCGTAGCGGGCGCGATTATAGCCGAGGAGAGCGGATTTTCGGGTCGGCCAATCATTTCTATGCCTTTTGGCATAGCGTATCCCGATGTCTTCGCGCAGCGGGAACTCTCGGGCCGGAAGCCCGGTCGGACGTGCAATTACCGGGAAGGACGTACTCATGTCGCGCTTGGAAAAGCTTCAGTTCTCGCTGGGCGAATTCAGGAAGCCGCTGAACGCCGCCCTGTGCGAGCGGGATAGTTATACCCAGTCGCATTGCGCACGGGTCGTGGCGATCGCCGACGAGCTCGGGCGCGAGTGCGCGCTGCCCGAGGAGGAGATCGGCATGCTGCGCATCTGCGCTTCTTTTCACGATATCGGGAAGATCGGCATTCCCGACCGCATTCTGCTCAAGGAGGCGGGCTTCGACAGCGACGAGTGGGAGGTGATGAAGCAGCACGCGGTGATCGGCGAGCGCATCATTCGTGCCATCGACGCCGAGGGGGCCGACGAGATCGCGACCGCGGTGCGCCACCATCACGAGCATTTCGACGGCGGCGGCTACCCGGACGGGCTGGTCGGCGAAACGATTCCGCTCTGGTCGCGCATCATGTCGATCGCCGACAGCTACGACGCGATGAGCACGACGCGCCCCTATCACAAGGCGCGCGGCCAGGCGGAGGTCATGGGCGTGCTGCTGCGCGAGCAGGGCGGCAAGCACGATCCCTATCTTCTGGGGCGCTTCACGCACCTTGTCGCGCGTGGTCTGAACGCTTGAGCCGTGCGGCGCCGGCGAAGTTGCGATGATGTCCGGCCGGGGGATGACGCAAGCGGCATGCGCCGGCTCGGCAACGCGCTCGATGAATCCGGGGGATTCGTGGCGATTCGGGATGAATTCGGGGCGAGCGCGCCTCGATCTTCCTAGGCGTGGATGTTCGTCGTCATTCGCTGGAGGCGCGCCAGCTCTGGATACAGCTTCGCCAGCATCTGCTGCAGCTTGGCGGTATCGCCAGTCAGTTTCTCGACGATCCCCTGGGGGGATGGTTTCAGGGAATTCGCATGTTCCGTCCCGTTTCGCCAGCGGGCGTGGATTTCCGCACTGTCATCCGTGTTTCGGAACGTTTCCCGAAACGCCCATGCGCTTGCATGAGCCTTGCTGTCCTTTGGTGAATTCACGAAAACTCCCTTCTTTCTTGCTCGGGACGATTTTTATTCGATCGCTGATTTCTTGTCTTTCGACTTCGATTCTCCGGTCGCCTGACGGCGACCGGGATCGATTTTTCTAGAACCATCTGTTGGGGATGGGGCTTGAAGCGCGGATGAATTGTGCCCTTGGGGATCAACCGGAGAAATACATCGACATGCGTATTTTTTCTACCGGGAAACAAGTATCCGCCGTTTTTTCTCCCCGACGCTTCCGGCATTCCGAAAATTTTGGGAAAGACGCGACTTTTCCTTGATACCCCCCGCAAGGTAGAAAAAATACGGATATCCGCGTATCGCCGGGCGGCATCCCGATCCGTATAGTCGGACCAGCTTCGTCCCGACGGTATTTCGGCAGAGGTGATTGCCGAGCGCGGGAGCCGATCCTCTGTGTCGCATGGGAGGCCGCATGAAAATTCATTTCCTGGCGGGCGTGCTCTTGGTCTTGGCGGGCGCGGCGGCCTGCAACTCGTCGCGCGAGCCGCTCGCGCCGGTGGCGCGGCAACCGCAGGGCGATCGAACGGACGGCCCGCGCAAGCCGGTGCATGAGACGGTGGATGCGGAGAAGGCGGACGTGGAAAAGGAAAAACCGGATGCGAGGAAGGTGCCGGACAACGCATCGAATCGCGCAGCGCCGCTCCGGCGCCAGACCAAGGCGGCCGATCGCGATACCGAAAAGCGCGTGACCCTGCTCTGGTTTCTTTTGCGCAGCCCCCTCGGTGGCTAGTAGACGGAGTTTTGAAAGAAACACGATAGCGCAGGAAACAAAGCTGAAAGAGCGCAGTCGAAATCTGCATGGCATTAAACGTCCCGCCCGCAGGCGCGGACCCGGAGGCGCCCGTGCCTGCGGGCACCGCGCGGCCTTTGGGCAGGGTTCCAGACGATTTTCGTTCACCAGGACCGGCGATGATCCAGATCGATGCTTCCCAGGGAAACGGCGGCGGCCTGATTTTGCGCGGCGCCTTGGTTCTATCCTCGATGACCGGGTTGGCCGTCCGCCTGACCCGGATTCGGGCGCGGCGCTGCAGCCCCGGCCTGAAGCCGCAGCATCTGCGTCTCGTCGAGGCCATGGCGCGTCTGTGCGACGCAAGCGTCGAGGGCGCGAGCATCGGTTCGCAGACCCTGCTCTTCGAGCCGCGCGGCGACGTGCGAGGGGGCGGAGTGATCGACGTCGTCACGCCCGGCTCGGTGACGCTGCTGCTGCAGACGCTGTTTCTGCCGCTGGCCTTTTCCGGCCGGATCACCCGCCTGCGCCTGAGCGGCATCACGCACGCGCCGCGCAGCCCGTCGCCCGAAAGCCTCGCCTGGAACTGGCTGCCGGTGCTCGAAGATGCCGGCTACCGCGGTGAAACGAGCCTGCAGAAGGTCGGTTTCGCGCCGCGCGGCGGCGGCATCGTTCACGCCACGATCCATCCGGTCGCGACGCCGATGCCCTTGTCGCTGACCGAGCGCGGGCGCCTGCTGCGCGTCGGCGGTCTGTCCTCGGTCGCCGGCCTCGATTTCTCGGTGGCCGAGCGCCAGCGCCGCCACGTCGTTTCCCGCCTGCAGGGGCTGCATGTGCCGGTCGAGGTCGTTCCCGGCGTCGTTTCGGCGGCGGTGCCCGGCGCCTTCGTTTTCCTGACGGCGGAATTCGAGCATGCGCGGCAGTCCTTCTTCGCGCCGGGGCAGCTCGGGAAACCGGCCGAAACCGTGGCCGGCGAGGCGGTCGACGCGCTGCTGGCGAGCCTCGGCGGCGGCGGCGCGGTCGATCAGCATCTGGCCAACCAGTTGCTGCTGCCGCTGGCTTTCGCCGACGGCACGTCGGAGATCGCCACCTCGCGGGTCGGCGAGCACCTGCTGGCGATGGCGGAGCTGATCGGCCGCTTTTTCCCGGCGAGCGTCGACGTGCATGGCAGCGTCGGCGAGCCGGGAATGATCGCCGTGCACGGCGCCGGCGTCCCAGCGCGCAGCCACGGCCTGCCCCCGCTCGATGTCGGGAGCCTGCCGGAATGGCACGGGATGGCGGCGGCCGTTACCGCGTCGCAGCCTATGCCGGCCCGCTGATTTATCGCTGATCTCGCTCGATCTCGCTGCTTCCAGCGACCTTCCGCCGCCGGTGCGGCGGGGCGGTTTCCGGGGTGGCCGCCCTGGGCTGTCCGCCATTTCCGGTGCAGGATTCCCGCTCCCGATTTTTTCGGTGCCGGATTTACTTGCGGGAGTCCGCGCCGTTGCAGGAAGGCTGAGTGTCCGAAGCGAGCGAGCTGCTGCATCCGGCGGCGACTCGCGGAACGGGCTGCCTGCGCGGGCGGTGCTCCCGCGGTTCCCGACAGTCTTCCGGTCCTTCCGGCGTTTCCGCGGCGCCGGCCTATTGCCGCCGTGCCTGCTTTTCCGCGCGCGGCGGGTCCGTTTCGCTGTAGAAATGGAAGCCTTGGCCGTGCGACGATTTTTGCCGGTACATGGCGCTGTCGGCGTGGCACATCAGCGTTTCAGCGTCGCGCCCGTCGAGCGGGAAGAGGCAGGTGCCGATGCTGGCGCGAATGGGAATCCGTGCTTCCTCGTCGCTTTCATGGTCCCGATGGCAGGCGCCGTGCGCCAGGGTGGCCAGAACCTTCTCCAGCACGATCTCGACGTCCTTGTGCCGTGCCACGTCGAGCAGGATCAGCGCAAACTCGTCGCCGCCCAGGCGGGCCGCCGTATCTTCTTCGCGTATGCACGAAACGAGGCAGCGGGCGGTCGCGCAGAGCACCGTATCGCCGGCGGCGTGGCCGTGCCTGTCGTTGATTTCCTTGAAGTCGTCGAGGTCGATATAGACGACGGCGAAGCCTTCGTTGTGGCGCGTGGCCCGCGAGAGCGCCTGGCCCAGGCGGTCCATGAAGAGGTTGCGGTTGGGCAGGCCGGTCAGCGCGTCGTGGTAGGCCTGGTGCTGCAGGCGCAGCAGGGTTTCCTGCAGGGTGTCGCTGACGATCCGGCCGCTGGCGACGTAGCTGACGATGTTGCCGTTTTCGTCGATGAAGGGGCGGATGTGCTTTTCCTCGAAAAAGACTTCGCCGTTCTTTCTGCGGTTGGCGAAGAGGGCGCGGAAGTCCTGGCCGAGGCGTAGCGCGCTCCACAGTTTTTCGTAGAAGACGGCGTCGTGGAAGCCGGACTTGAGCAGGCTGCTCTGTTGCCCGACGGCCTCTTCGCGGCTGTAGCCGGTCATCTGCTCGAAGGCCGGATTGACGTAGCGGATGATTCCGTCGGTATCGGAAATCATGATCGCATCGAGGCTCGTCTCCGCGCTGGCTTCGAGGCGGCTGAGCTGACCGTTCGGATGGGTGTCGGCGTCCTGCGGGCGCAGGCCGAGCATGATGAAGGGGCAGCCGTCCAGGGAGATCCGCTTGAGCGAGGCCTCCAGCGGGACGAAGCGTCCCTCCGGCGTCAGTCCTTCGACTTCCAGCCAGACCACGGCGCTGCCCCAGAAAGCGGCAAACGCCAGGTTGTAGCCCGGCGTTTGCTTGTTGAGCGGTAGCTCGGGGAAGAGGTGCGACGCCTCTCGCCCGATCAGTTCCTGGCTGTCCCGCTTGAGCAACTCGCCGACCGACGCGCTGCAGTAGGCGACGACGCCGTGCTGGTCGAGGATGGCGACCGCAGGGTCGCCGGCGGATGCGAAGGCATCGTCGGGATGTGCCGGACGCAGGAGCCGGGACGGCGAATCGATTCCGCCGAACCGGGGTTCGCGTGCGTTGTGGGCGGCCTCCATCGCATCTCCTTTTTTGCCCGCTTCGCCGAGCAATATAAGGATTCACTTTATCGGTGAAGGAAGCGGCGAAAAATACCCGCAATTCCTTATTTTTCGGGGCTGCCTGTCCATGGCGTCGACCCCGCCCTGCGCACGGGCGCTCAGCTCGAGGTCAGGCCGTTGCGCACCGCATATTTGGTCAGTTCGGCGACGCTGTGCAGGTCGAGCTTGCGCATGATGTTGCGCCGGTGCACCTCGACCGTGCTGGTCGCGATGTGCAGACGGCCGGCGATGATCGGCGAGGTGCAGCCTTCAGCGAGCAATTGCAGCACCTCGCGTTCGCGCCGGCCGAGCCGGATGTCGCCGTTCTTGTCGATCGATTTCTTGCCGCCGCGCACGGTGTCGATGACGACCGCGGAAATCTCCGGGCAGAGATAGGTGCGTCCCTGCGCGACGGCGCGGATGGCGCGCAGCAGTTCGTCGCGTCCGGCCGATTTGACGACGTAGCCGCAGGCGCCGGCGTCGAGCATCTGGAGCACGATGCGGCGGTCGGAATAGGTCGAGAGCGCGAGCACGCGCAGGCCCGGATGCTCGGCGAGCAGCGCGCGGGTGGTTTCGATGCCGCCCATGTTCGGCATGCCGACGTCCATGACGACGACGTCGGGCCGGTTTTCCCGTACCAGCTTCAGCGCCTCGGCACCGTCGCTGGCTTCGCCGGCGAGGGCGATGTCGTGCTCGCGGTCGAGGACGGTCTTCAGCGCGTCGCGCAGGATCTTGTGGTCGTCGATCAGCATGATGCGAATGGCCATGGTCGTTCTCCGGATCAGATGTCTGCAGCTTTGTTCGGGAAGCTGATCGAAACGGTGGCGCCGTAGCCCGGCTGGGTGTCCACGTTCATCTGCCCCCCGACGAATTCGATGCGTTCGCGCGCGCTCACCAGTCCGAAGCCGGATTCGACGCGGCTGCCGCTCAAGGCCTTTTCGTAGTCGAAGCCCTTGCCCTGGTCGGTCACCGAGAGCGTCAGCCGGCCGTCGTCGTCCTGCTGGCAGTCGATCTGCGCGAGGTTCGTCCCGGCGTGCTTGGCGACGTTGATGAGCAGTTCGCGCAGGACGCGGAAGGTCGTCGTGCGCGCCGGCTCTTCGAGGACGGGCGGCGGGCCGTCGACGTCGATGCGCACGCTCAGTCCGTAGCTCCGCTCCATTTCCTCGGCCAGCCATTCGAGCGCCGGGATCAGTCCGAGCGTTTCGAGCACCGGCGGGCTCAACTGCTGCATCAGCGAGCGGACCGAGCGGTTCGACTGGTCGATCAGGTCCTCGATTTCCTTCAGCGGCTTTTTGAGCGTGCCGCGCCGCTCGCTGTCCTCGAGCGAGGTGAGCTTGATCTTGACGATGGCGAGCAGCTGGCCGAGGCCGTCGTGCAGATCCTGCGCCAGGATGCGCCGCTCGCGCTCCTCGATCAGCCCCAGCTCGGCCATCAGCGTGCGCAGCTGGGCGGTGCGCAGGCGCACCTGTTCCTCGAGCATTCCGGCGGCGCTGCGCTGCGCGTTCGCGATCTCCTCTGCCTGTTTGCGGGCTTCGCTGATGTCGGTGTAGTTGATGATCACGCCGTCGATCCGGTCGTTCTCGGTGCGGTAGGGCAGGCTGCGGCGCAAATACCAGTGGCCGTTCGGCGACCGCAGTTCGCGCTGCGTGGCGGCCAGCGTCCTCAGCACGGTCTCGATGTCCTCGGCGAGCGCTTCGCCGAAACCGCCCGGCGCGAGGTCGTCGACCGAGCGTCCGATATCCGCCGCCATGATGTTGCAGAGGGCGCCCATGCCCGGGGAAAACCACTTGATGCGCTTGCCGCGGTCGATGCAGAGGGTCGCGATTTCACTGCTCGCGAGCAGGTTGCGGATGTCCGTGGTGGACGCTTCGAGTTCTCCGACCTTGGTCTGCAGCTGCCGATTGACGAGCTTCAGCTCCTCGTTGAGCGATTGCAGGTCCTCTTTCGAATTTTCCAGTTCGGCGTTGATCGAATGCAGTTCCTCGTTGATCGAGATGATCTCCTCGTTGGAGATCTTCAGGTCCTCGTTCGAGGTTTCCAGCTGCTCGATGGCGCTCTGCAGGTCTTCCTTGGTGGCCTGCAGTTCGTCCTCCAGCTGCCGCACCATGCGTCCCTCGCTGCCGAGCGGCGAGGGGGCGCTGGCGACGTTCTCGAAGACCACGAGGAGCAGGGGATCGCCGACGCCGTTGCTGCCGGCCGGCAGGACGCTGAACCTGACCGCCTCGAAAGTGTTGCCGCGCCAGACGCGGGCGTTGTCCACAACGACGCAGGCGTTGCCCGCGATGGCTTCGCGCACCGCGCTGCGCAGGCGCGAACGCAGACCGTCGCGGATCTGCGCGAGCAGGTCGTGGGTCGGCGCGCCGCGCGGCATCTGCAGGAATTCCTCGGTCGGCCCGGAGTAGTACAGGGCCTCGAAACGCGCGTTGATCAGCACGGCGGCGGGCGAGAAACGTTCGAGAATCAGCTGTTGCGTCAGGCCGGCCAGTGCGCCCGGAAGGCCGGTCTCGCAGCGGGTGCCGGCCGTCGGCAGGGGGTCGGGCGTCCGCTGGCTTTCGCGGATCGGAAATTCGAGCTGATTCGGCGTGAAGCCGCCGGTGTGCCGGTAGAGCCGCCATTTCCTGGCCAGCGGCCGGAAGACGTCTTCGTAGCGCCCGACCGTTTCCGCGTTGCCGAGAAAAAGGTAGCCGCCGGGCTGCAGGGCGAAGTGGAAGATGGAGATGACCTTGCGCTGGCTTTCCGGGTCGAGATAGATCAGCAGGTTGCGGCAGCAGATCAGGGCGATGCCCGAGAAAGGCGGATCGCGCAGCAGGTTCTGCTTGCCGAAGATCAGCGTTTCGCGCAGCTTCCGGCTCACCTGATAGCGCTGCGCCTCGCCGTCTTCGACGAAGTAGCGCGCGAGCAATTCGGGCGGGATGCGTTCGGCGATGCTCGCCGGGTAGCAGCCGCGGCGCCCGACTTCCAGCGCGTCCTCGTTGGTGTCGGTGGCGAAGACCTGCAGGGGGCAGTTCTTGCCCGTCGCGCGCAGGCGTTCCGTGAGCAGGATGGCGATCGAATAGGCCTCCTCGCCGGTCGAGCAGCCCGGCACCCAGACGCGGATGGGTTCGTCGTCCGGGCGCGCGTCGACCAGGGGAACGACGATTTCCTTCTCGGCCAGCCGCCAGGCATCCTCGTCGCGGAAAAAGGCGGTGACGCCGATCAGCAGGTCCTTGAACAGCGCCTCGACCTCTTTCGGATCGCGCTTCAGGAGCGCCACGTAGGCATCGACGTCGGCCACCGAATGCAGGCTCATGCGCCGCTGCGCCCGGCGCAGGAGGGTGTTGCGCTTGTAGCCGCCGAAGCAGTAGCCGCGCAGGTTCTGGATGGTGCGGAGGATTTCCTCGATCGCCGCGTTGCCTTCCTTCGCCGAGGTGCGCGGCAGCGGGTCGGCGACGTAGGCGTGGCTGGCATAGGCGAGCAGGCTGGCCGGCATCTGGCCGACCGCCAGTACCTGGCTGACGAGTCCGGTGGCGATGGCGCTGCGCGGCATGCTGTCGAACTCGCAGCTTTGCGGCGTCTGCACGAGGACGATGCCGCCGTTTTCGACGATGCTCCGGAGCCCCTGCGAGCCGTCGCCGCCGCTCCCCGAAAGGACGATGCCGATGGCCCGTTCGTGCTGGTCCTCGCCCAGCGCGGCGAAGAAGTGATCGATCGGCAGGCGCGGTCCGCGCGCGTTGTCCGGCACCCCCAGATGCAGGCAGCCGCCGTGGATCGAGGCGTAGGTGTTGGCCGGCAGGGTATAGACCCGGTTCGCTTCGAGCCGCACGCCCTCGCTGGCCTGCTGAACGGACATCGCGGTGTGCTTGCCGATGATCTCGGCGGCCAGGCTCTTCTGCGTCGGGCTCAGGTGCTGGACGATCACGAAAGCCAGTCCGCTGTCGTCCGGCATGGCGCCGAAGAACTCGCAGATCGCCTCCAGCCCGCCGGCCGAGGCGCCGATGCCGACGATGCACGGAGTCGCCGGCGCCGCTTCCTTCGCCCGGCGCCTGGGCGGCGCCGACGTGGCGCTGTCGATTGCCAAGTTCGCTTCTCCCTGTTCTTCGATGGTCTTTTCGCCTGCTGCGCGGTGTCCTCGGGATTCGCCGATTACTGTTTGAATGTTAACAAGATAGCCCTCCATAAGCGTTACCCGATGTCCGGTATTCCCGCGTCGCAAGCTTGCCGGCCAAGGCTCTGCGCGGTGCCGCGGGTTTCGTTTCCGGACGGGTGTTTCACTTGCGATGCACCGCCGGACCGGGCGCGAACGCCCATTGCGCGGGGCGTGCGGGGGCGTCCGGCGATGTTTCGCGGACGATCTGTTTCACACGGTTTACACGCTCCTTGCGTTCGTCATTCCGGGTTTTTGGTCTGTTCTGTAAATTTCATTTTAATCAGTATGTTACGAGTAATTTTTCCCCTGGCACGGGGTTCGCTTACGTCGCTCGGTGGAGGGCGCAGCATGGTGCGGCGCCTGCCCTTGATCAGGAGATTGCAAAATGAACAAGACACTATTGGCGACCGCCATCGCCTTGGCCTTCGGTACGTCTGCTGCTTGGGCGAATCCGACCAACAACGCTACGACGGTGACGCTCAATCCCGTTCCGGCGACGACGGACGGCACCCCGTCCGCCGCCGCCTCGCAGTCGGCCGACGGCGCGGCCTTCCAGCAGACCGCCATCGCCAAGTCCAAGCAGGGCGGCGAGAACAACGTCCAGGCGAACGAGAATTCGACCGCCACCGACAACAGCAACAACAGCAAGACCTATTCGAGCACCGACAGCAGCACCAGCACGAAAACCAGCACCAGTACCCGGACCAGCACGACGAACCTGACGAAGGACAGCAACAACACCCGGACGACCACGCTTACCAAGAACGACACCAAGACCAACACCAACAGCAACAACGAAGGCGATGCAAGGGCGAGCGATTACGCCACGTCGGCCAACAACGGCGCTTCGGCGACCTCCAACTTCAACAATTCCTTCAACCATAGTGCGGCGATCGCCAAGATCGATCTCAGCGGTGCGGTCACGGGCAACCGGGTACACGACATCGGCAACAACGCCGGCAACAACGGCAATGCCAACGGCGCCGGCGGCGGGACCGGCGGCAACGGCTACGGCGGCAAGGCCTACGGCGGGACCGGCGGCAACGGCGGCGCGGGCGGTGCGGGCGGTGCCGGCGGCAGCGGCGGCGTTGCCAGCGCGAGCAACGGCAGCGCCTCGGCCGGCGATGCGAGCAACGGCAGTGCGAACAACGGCAGCGCCACGGCCGGCTACGGCGGCGACGGCGGCAATGCCAAGAACGCCAAGGGCGCCAACGGCGGCGATGCCAAGGCTTACGGCGGCGACGCGACGAACACGACGGCGCAGAAGGCCACCGGTTCCGACTCGACCAGCGTCGCCAAGGGCGGTTCGTCAATGGCGGCGGATACGACCAAGACCGGTTCGGCCGACACCACGTCCATGGCCAAGGGCGGTTCGTCGACGGCGCTCGACAGTGCCAAGGGCGGTTCGTCGGCAGCGCTCGACAGCGCCAAGGGCGGTTCGTCGAAGGCTTCCGACGCTTCGCTCGGCGGTCTCGCCGCGTCCAGCCAGAAGAGCCTGACCGGCGGCGCGGATGCAAACAGCAAGACTGTGGCCGGCGGCGCCGATTCGACCAACAAGGCGTGGGGCGGCGCAGCGGCGTCCGATCCTGCCGCTCCTGGCGGCTATGCCACGAACGGCCCGACCACCACGACGGCCGGCGCGGCGACCGGCGCCGCGGGCGGAACGTCGTCGACCGGCGGCGGCACGCAGACGGCGAGCAACACCGGCGGCGCGGCGACCGGCTCGGCGACCTCGACAGCGGGTAGCGGTACCGGCACGGCGACCTCGACGGCGGGTAACGCCACGGGGACGGCGACCTCCACCGGCGGTGCCGGCACGACCGGCGCGGCGACGGCCTCGAGCGGCGCGGCCACCGGTACGGCGACCTCGACCGCGGGTACCGCCACCGGCGGTACGGCCAGCTCCACCGGCGGCAGCGCGACCACCACGGCCAATGCCACCGGTGCCGGCGGTTCGGCGACCGGCGGCGCGGGCGGCACGGCCAGCAACACCGGCGGTGCGGGCGGCGCGGGCGGTTCGGCGAGCAACGGCAGCGCGACCAACGGCGGCGCGACGACGACCGCTTCCAACGGCAGCGCGACCGGCGGCACGGCCCAGGGCGGTAGCGGTGCCATCGGCGCCGTGGGCGGCGCCGGCGGCGTCGGGCAGGGCGGTCTCGGCGGTACCGGCAACGGTGCGGTCGGCGGTGCCGGCGGCAATGGCGGCAGCGTCGCCGTCAGTGCCGGAACCTTCGACATGTCCAACACCATGACCAGCGTCGGTCAGTCGGCCGCCGGCATCATGGTGGCCGCGCAGCAGAGCGGCATCAACTCGCTGGTGCAGCAAGCGGTCAACGTCCAGGCCAACCTGAACGTCGGCAAGTAAGCGCATCGTCCCGGAGGCCGCGCGCTGCGGTCTCCGGGTGTCCTTCGACTTGCGCGGGAGAACGACGTCATGGCAACTCATCTTTCCCGGTCGCTACTGCTCGCCACCCTGCTCGGCGGCGCGCTGCAGTGGCCGGTTCATGCTTTCGCCGATGAAAACGGCAGCCTTTCCGGCGCCTTGCCGGAAGCTGCGGTCAAGACCGAGGTTGGCGTGTTCGGCAGCGGCGCGATCGAGCCTGGCGCGCTCGACGTCTATCGCGGCGGCGCCGAGAACCTGACGCTCGAACTGAACAAGAACCAGAGCACGGGAACCGTGACCGACAACCAGGCCTACAACCTGACGACCGGCAACAACCTCATCACCGACGGCTCGCTGGCCGGCGCCAGCGGCTTTTCGACGGTGATCCAGAATTCGGGCAACAACGTCCTGATCCAGAATTCGACCATCATCAACCTGCAGGTGAAGTGAGCGATCATGAACGTCGTTCGCGTCCTGCCGCTGCTGACCGTGCTGCTGGCATTGCCGCCGGGCGTCCGCGCCGAGGGCGCGAAGAGCTATGCCGACATGCCGGTGCAGTCGGGCGGCGCCTTTTCGGTGCCGGTTCACAGCATCAAGGATTTGCGCTTCCGCAACACGATTCACCAGCAATACGATTTCAGCTGCGGCTCGGCCGCGCTGGCCACCCTGCTGACCCACCACTACGCTTACCCGGTCAGCGAGCAGGACGTCTTCCGCGAGATGTTCGAGCGCGGCGACAAGGACAAGATACGTCGGGAAGGCTTCTCCCTGCTCGACATCAAGGGCTATCTCGAAAACCACGGCTTCCAGGCCGACGGCTACGTCGCCGACGTCGAGCAGCTCGTCAAGGTCGGCATTCCGGCCATCGCCCTCATCAAGGACAGCGGCTATTACCACTTCGTCGTGGTCAAAGGCCTGCGCGGCGGGCGCGTGCTCGTCGGCGACCCGTCGTCCGGCTCGCGCGCGATGCCCGAACGGCAGTTCAAGGAGCTGTGGGTGAATCGCGTCCTCTTCGTCATCCACAACAAGATCGAGATCGCGAGCTTCAACGCCGAGCAGGACTGGCGCGCGGCGCCCCGGGCGCCGCTCGGCGACGGCATCTATCGCGGCATCGCCGACGCGCTGCCGAAACGCGGCCCCTCGGACTATTAGGGACGGATGGCGATGAAACCCCGGCGGCCCACAGCCCTGAAACCCGTGCTCAAGTTTGGCCTCTCGTTGCTGCTCGCGGCCTACATGCCCGGGCCGTGGCAGAGCGGGCTGATCGCGTACGCCTTTGCCGAAGCCGCGGCGCCGAGCGACGGCGCCTTGGCGCTTGCCGTCGCGACGCCGCCCGGCGAGCCCTCGGCCGCCTGCGCGGCCGCCCTGCAGCGTGCGCTGGAGGCTGCGCCGGCCTTGCTGGCGCTCGCCGACTGGCCCCTCGACACGACGCCGCCGGCCGAATGTTCGGCCGACGGAGGCGCTGCGCTGCTCGCCGCGGTTGCCGAAGGGCTGGCGGAAGCGGAGTCAGTGGAGTTGGTCTATCCCTATCCGCCAGCGGATTTTGCGCTCAACGATGCGATAGGGGATATCACTCCGGGCGCAACGGCCAGCGCTCAACAGGGTTCGGCGGCGCCGCCAGGACTGTCGGCAGAAGGCGCGCCTGATCCCTTCGCGGGCAAGCTGGTGGCGCTTGCCGACGGATCGCTGGACGACGATTCGCTCGACGGCATTCGCGGCGGCTTCGAGCTGGCCGACTCCAACCTGAAGTTCTCCTTCGGCATCGAGCGGGCGGTCTTCATCAACGGTCAGCTGAGCGCGTCCACCGTGCTCAATCTGCGCGATCTGCAATGGACCGTGGGCGCGGGCAAGGCGCCCGAGGTGCTGACGAACGGCGCGCCCGGCGCGCTCGGCGTCATCCAGAACGGGGCCGGCAACGTCGTTCCGGCGCAGCTCGGCGGCAACCTGGCCGGAACGGTGATCCAGAACACGCTGAACAACCAGAACATCCAGACCGTGACGACGATCAACGCGGCGGTGAACAGCGCGCAGATGCTGCGCTCGATGTCGCTGCAGACGTCGATCAACAACGGCATCGTCAATTCCCTGCGCCGCTGAGCGTTTTGCGTTCGTCGACGATGCAAAAGCCGGGGGGCCGCAAGCGCGGCCCCCCGATTTTCATCCTTGCCGCCGCCTTCAGAAAGTCATCGGCAGGCGAACCGAGAGCTGGACGTCCGGCGTGTCGCGCGTGACGCCGACGCCGACCGAGACGTTCAGCGAGGTGCTCTTGTCGATGCGGTGCGAGTAGCCGAGGAGCAGGGTGCCGAGCTGGGTGCGCACGGTGTTCACCGCGTCGCTGCCGTTGATCTGCGTCTTGCCGACCGAGGCGTGGTCGTAGCCGATGCTGAACGACGAGCGGTCGTTCAGCGACAGGCCCATGCCGAAGTTGAAGCCGAGCACGCCGCCCGGCGTCACGTCGCCGATCGGAACGGCACCGTTGGTCGTGTTCAGGCTGACGCCCGTGCGCTTGAAGTTGTATTGATAGCTGATGCTGCCGAAGAATACCGCCGGGTCCGCAGGGTAGAGCATGGTCAGCCCGGGCTGGATGGTGTAGAAGCCCGACCCGGTGGGCAGTTCCTTCTGCAGTTCGTTGGAGACGTTGGGATTGGCGCCGGTGTCGGTGAGCACCTCGAACGGGTCCTTGCCGGTGCGGGTCTTGAAGCGCAGCGTGCCGACGTAGTAGGCGCGGTCGGCGCCGCCGTCGTTCAACTGGTAGCGGCCGGTGAATTCGACGTCGCCGATGCCCGAGCCGGTGCTCGTGAACAGTTCGTCGCGCCCGGCGCCGATGTTCTGCGGACGCGAAAGGACCGAATCCGAACGATAGACGTAGGGCAGCTTGGCCTCGATCTCGAAGCGGTTGGTGATGCCCCAGCGCGCCGTCAGGCTGGGCGTGAAGGTGTTGCGCCTGACTTCGCGGACGTCGACCAGACCGATCAGCAGCGCCGGGATGATCGTGTAGCCGACCAGCGAAACGCGGTTGCTCGACGAGTAGCCGTACTGCATGCCCGGCTCCAGCACCATCTTGCCGCGCGGCGTGAGCACGCCCGGCTGGTCGAAGATCGGCGCGATCGCCGGCGGCTTGCCGTCCTGCGCGGGAGATTGTCCGACCGGCTGCTGGCTAGGCTGCGACGATGCCTGCGCGACCAGGAGCGGTTCGCCGTCGCTGGCGCGGATCGGGCCGGTGGCGCCGCCGCGCGTGTTGCGCAAGGCTTCCATGCCGAGCGCCTTGCGGATGTCGGCGAGCTTGGCGTCCTCTTCCGCGACGCGCTGGCGCAGGGCGTCCAGGCGCTTGGTCTGTTCGACGATCAGGGCGCGCAATTCCTGTTCCGAGGCCGGATCGGCGGCTTGCGCCATGCCGCCGCAGGCCACGATCAGGGCACCGACGAGCGCCTTTTCGCCAAATGCCGTCCTTTGTTTCCGCCTGATTTGCATCGCACCGATCCCCCTGGCTAGTCTTCGACCGCGATCATATGCGGCCGGTATGGCGCGATAAATACCGTGAAATCAGTATTCAAGAGCGTTTGAACGGCATTCGCCGCGCATCTCTCGGGCGATTTTCCGGAGGGCTTGCCGGTCGCCTCAGTGCAGCGGTGCGATGTTGAGCTTGTTCATCATGCGGTAGAGCGTGACGCGCGAGACGCCGAGCTGGCGGGCCGCCCGGGAAACGTTGTTGCGGTTGGCGCGCAGGCTGCTTTCCACGATGTCGCGGTCGAAGGAGGCGCGGGCATCCTCCAGCGTCAGGTTTTCGCGCACCCGTACGCTGTCTTCCAGACCGAGATCGGCGGTGCTGATCAGGCGGTTCTCGCTCATGATCAGCGCGCGGTGCACGCGGTTGATCAGTTCGCGGACGTTGCCCGGCCAGTCGTAGGCGTTCATCGCCTTCAGCGCTTCGCTGCTGAAACCGCTGGCCCGGCTGCCGCGGCCGGCGGCGTTGAGTTTGCGGAAAATCGCGTCGGCAAGGATGGGTACGTCGCCGGCTCTCGCGCGCAAGGGGGGGAGCTGCATGTGAAGGACGTTCAGGCGGTAGTAGAGGTCTTCGCGGAAGCGCCCGCATTTGACCGCTTCGCGCAGGTCGACGTGGGTCGCGGCGACGATCCGGAAATCGACCGGGATCGCCTGCGTCGATCCGACGCGGGTGATCGTGTGCTCCTGCAGGACGCGCAGCAGGTTGGCCTGCAGGGCGAGGGGCAGGTCGCCGATCTCGTCGAGGAAGAGCAGGCCGCCGTTGGCCGCTTCGATGCTCCCGATCTTGCGCTGGAAGGCGCCGGTGAAGGCGCCCTTTTCGTGCCCGAACAGTTCGGACTGGATCAGCTCGGTCGGGATGGCGCCGCAGTTCACCACGATGAAGGCGCCCGTCGAGCGCTGCGAATGGCGGTGGATGGCCTGCGCCACGAGTTCCTTGCCGGTTCCCGTCTCGCCGCCGACGAGCACGGGCAGGTCGGCCTTCACCACTTTTTCCATCTGGCGGAAGAATTCGCACATGGCCGAACTCGCGCCGTAGATGCCGAAGCGGCCGGAGGCTTCGTTCTTTCCGCTCAGCGCCAGGCGCAGGCGGGCCTTGCCGTGTGCGTGGCCGATGCAGGGCAGCAGGCGTTCCGGGTCGATCGGCAAGGTATGGAAATCGTGGAAGGCGCGCACGACGAAGGCCTGGAAATCCGTATCGGCGAGCAGTTCGCGCCCGACCACGGCGATCCATTCGGTAGCCGACGAACCGAGCACGAGACGCTCGATTTCCTGTTGCTGCGCCAGCGCGAAATCCAGCGTGAGCGCATCGAAGATCGCCAGGCCGACGCCGTAGCGCTTCTGCTGCAAAAGCTGCCTCGCCTCCGCAATGGAACGGGCATGGGTGAATGTCGATTCCGGCGTGGCGATTTCGGCCAGACGCTCGGCCATCGTTCCTTGCGGATCGAGAACGAGCACATCCCGCATCTGCTCTTCGCGCATTTTCACTTCGTATTCCCCCGTGGTCGTTGACTCGAGGCGGGGGCGGCTCCGGGAAGGAGCGGCGGCCCTCGCGGCGCGGGATCGCCGCCGCCGCGAATTCGAGCTCGATGGATGGGCGCTGGTGAATGCCCGGCGAGAAGTTATTCGCTGTAGGAGACTGTAGTCTCCCGGGGGATGGCGGAAAAATACTTGAAGTACCCTAATTTCCAGGGGGGTACCTAGCAGATAAGGGTAGCGGGCGGTGTGCGAAAACGCACGAAAGGCATCGTTCCCTTGGCCGTCGATCTTCGCGGAGGCTCCTCCCGGGTGGGAGGAGCCGTCCGGGAGGCGGCGATGCGTTCGTTCTTTCAGGTCGCCAGTTCGAAGACCCGGCGCGATACGTCGAGGCCGATCTCGCGCCGCTCGCCGAGCGCCGTCATGCCGTGCCGTTCGAGCTGTGCGACGAGCGCCGGAACGGCGTCGGCGCCGATGCCGTAGCCCGAGAGGCGGGTCGGCACGCCGAGCGACTCGAAGAAGTCGCGCGTGCGCGCGATGGCGGCGTCGATGCGCGCCTCTTCGTCGCCGTCCGTCAGGCCCCAGACGCGCGCGGCGTACTGCAGCAGCTTTTCGCGCTTCTCGACGCGCCGCTCCTGCAGCATCGCGGGCAGGACGACGGCCAGCGTCTGCGCGTGGTCGAGTCCGTGCAGCACGGTCAGCTCGTGGCCGAGCATGTGCGTCGCCCAGTCCTGCGGCACGCCGGCGCCGATCAGGCCGTTCAGCGCCAGCGTCGCGGTCCACATCAGATTGGCGCGCACCTCGTAGTTGTCGGGATCCTTCAGCGCCTTCGGGCCTTCCTCGATCAGCGTCAGCAGCAGGCCCTCGGCGAAACGGTCCTGCACCTTGGCGTCGGCCGGGTAGGTCAGGTACTGCTCGGCGATGTGCACGAAGGCGTCGACGACGCCATTGGCGACCTGGCGCGCCGGCAGCGTGTAGGTCTTCGTCGGGTCGAGCACCGAGAAGACCGGGAAGAGCAGGCGGTTGGCGAAAGCCAGCTTGTCCTGCGTGGCGCGCCGCGTGACGACGGCGCCGTTGTTCATTTCCGAGCCGGTGGCGGGCAGCGTGAGGACGCTGCCGAAGGGAACCGCCGCGCGCACCGGGGCGCGCTCGGAGAGGATGGTCCAGGGGTCGCCCTCGAAGGGGATGGCGGCGGCGATGAACTTGGTGCCGTCGATCACCGAGCCGCCGCCGACGGCGAGCAGGAAGTCGATCTTCTCGCGGCGCGCGAGTTCGACGGCCTGCATCAACGTTTCATAGGTCGGGTTCGGTTCGATGCCGCCGAATTCGACGACGGCGAAGTCCTTGAGCGTGGTCTTGACCTCGTCCAGCGTGCCGGTCTTGACGACGCTGCCGCCGCCGTAGGTGATCAAGACGCGGGCGCCGGCCGGAAGCTCGCGCGGCAGGTCGGCGATGCGGCCGGCGCCGAACAGGATGCGGGTCGGGTTGTGGAAGGTGAAGTTCTGCATGGGGGGGCCTTTCGCTCAGGCCGCCGCGCTTTCGCGGACGGGGTAGTCGGTGTAGCCGCGCTCGTCGCCGCCGTACAGCGTCGCCGTCTGCAGGGGGGCGAGCGGCACGTCGTGGCGCAGGCGCTCGACGAGGTCGGGGTTGGAAATGAAGGGGCGGCCGAAGGCGATCAGGTCGGCCCGGTCCGCCGCGCGCGCCGCGATCGCCATGTCGCGCGTGTAGCCGTTGTTGGCGATGTAGGCGTTCGGGAAGAGGCGGCGCAGCTTGCCGAGGTCGAAGTCGGTCGGGCGGCCAGGCACGCGCTCGCCGCCGGTGTTGCCTTCGACGATGTGCAGGAAGGCGATGTCGCGCGCCGCGAGCTGTTCGACGGCGTAGGTGAAGACCGGTTCGGGATTGCTGTCGTCGATGTCGTTGGCGCCGCTGATCGGCGACAGGCGTACGCCGACGCGCTCCTTGCCGATCGCCGCGACGACGGCGTCGGTCGCTTCGAGCAGCAGGCGCGCGCGGTTCTCGACGCTGCCGCCGTAGGCGTCGGTGCGCAGGTTGGTCTTGTCGCGCAGGAACTGGTCGAGCAGATAGCCGTTGGCGGCGTGGATCTCGACGCCGTCGAAGCCGGCGGCCAGCGCGTTGCGCGCGGCCTGCGCGTAGTCGGCGACGATGCCGGGCAGCTCGGACAGTTCGAGCGCGCGCGGCGTCACCATGTCCTCCTTGCCCTTGCCGGTGAACACCCAGCCGTTCGGCTTCACCGCCGACGGTGCGACCGGCAGCGCGCCGCCTTCCTGCAGCGCCGGGTGCGAAATGCGGCCGACGTGCCAGAGCTGGATGACGATCTTGCCGCCCTTGGCGTGCACGGCGTCGGTGATCTTCTTCCAGCCGGCAATCTGCTCGGCGCTGTAGATGCCCGGCGTCTGGATGTAGCCCTTGCCCTGCGGCGAAATCTGCGAAGCCTCGCTGATGATCAGGCCGGCGTCGGCGCGCTGCGCGTAGTAGGTGGCCATCAGGTCGGTCGGCACGTCGCCGGCGCCGGCGCGGCTGCGCGTGAGCGGCGCCATGACGATGCGGTTGGCGAGTTGCAGCGCGCCGACGCGGGCGGGCTGGAAGAGATCGGAAGTGTCGTTGTTCGGTTGAGCGGACATCTAGGTCTCCTGTGGCTTTGGACTGAACGGTCCGGAAAGGGGGAAGAAAAGGGGGATGAAAGGGGAGGGGACAAGTGGATCAGGGGCCGCCGCCGAGCAGGCAGTCCAGTTGCGTATCGGCGAGGGCACTCAGCCGGGTGCTGGCGAAGCCGCCCTTGGCCAGGACCTGCAGGCCGGCGACGAGGCCGAGCAGGGCGTCGGCCGTGCGCGCCGGATCGAAGGCGGGCGACAGCGAGCCGTCGGCCTGCCCGCGCGCGACGGTTTCGGCGAGAAAGGCGGTGAGTTCGTCGAGATGGCGCCGCACGCCGGCTTCGATTTCGGCGTCGTGCGGCGCGAGTTCGACGGCGATGTTCACGATCAGGCAGCCGCAGCGCTCGCCGGGTCGGTGCTTGGCCGGGGCGACGCCGTGTCCGACCCAGGCCGCGAGCAGCGGCGCTACCGGCGCCGTCGATTCCGCGCCGCCGAAATGGCGGCGCGCCTCGGCGAGTTCGCGCGCGCTGTAGCGGCGCAGGGCGGCGAGCAGCACTTCGCGCTTGCTGCCGAAGCATTCGTAGAAGCTGCTCTTGCTCAGCGCCATGGCGGCCAGCAGGTCGGTCATCGAGGTCGCGGCGTAGCCCTTCAGCCAGAACGCGTCGAGCGCCCGGTCGAGGACTTGGTCGATATCGAATTCGCGGCAGCGGGACATGGCGGACCTGAGCAAAAGAATGTCGCCGATCATACTGGACCGATCGGTCCAGAACAAGCCCCCGCCCGTATCGGCGTGTGCCGGATCGTATCGCCCTGTAACGTTCCGCATCGTCCGCAGCCGCCTCTTTTGCATCTTTCGCCTCGTTCGCTTCCCGTTTCGCTCCGGCGGTCGCGCGCGGTATTTCCTTCCGGCCGCCTTGCCGGAATGGCGCCGCGCGCGCAAAGCGGCTATCGTTCGCTTCCGTCCGAACAAGGGGGCGCCCGGTGCGCCGCCCGTTTCCTGGAGCCTGCCATGAGCGCATCCCTGACCGACCTTCTCGACGAACTCGAACGCTTCGGCGCGTCCAACGACGCTTCCACGGCCGAGCGGCCCCGCCGCATGCTCAACATCACGCGCGATACCGGCGAATTCCTCGCCGTGCTGGTGCATGCCACGAACGCCCGGCGCATCCTCGAAATCGGCACCTCGAACGGCTATTCGACGCTCTGGCTGGCCGAAGCGGCGCGCGCGACCGGCGGTTCGGTGAGCACGGTCGAATTCTCCGCGTTCAAGCGGGAGCTCGCCGCGGCGAACTTCGCGCGCGCCGGGCTGGCGTCGCACATCGCCCAGATCCACGACGACGCCGGGCGGGTGCTGGCGGGGGCCGCCGACGCCGCCTACGACCTGATCTTTCTCGATTCCGAGCGCGGCGAATACTGCGGCTGGTGGCCCGACCTGCGGCGGACGCTGCGTCCGGGCGGCCTGCTGGTGGTCGACAACGCCACCTCGCACGCGGCGGAAATGGCGCCGTTCATGGCGGGCGTGCGCGCCGACGCGGATTTCGCCTGCAGCCTCGTCCCGGTCGGCAACGGCGAGTTTCTCGCGACGCGCCTGCGCTAGCCGCCGCCGCGCCGCGCCGCGCTTGCCGGCCGCCGGCCGCTCGCTCTCCGCCGTCCGCCTTTCTCACCCGGTCGCCTGACCGCCGCCCGCGCCGCAAGCGGCGCGGCGACGCGAATACGCGGACATCGGTATTGAATTGATCCCGCCGTGCGCGGTCCAATCGACGTCAATGACTTCGTCGCGTGCGTCGCGACCACTTCCGGGAGATCGGGCGGCCCATGACTGTCCGTGCATATAAGAAGGTCTTCGTCTTCACGGCGCTCGGCATCGCCGCCGCCGGGATCGTTTTTCTCGTCGAGGAAGGGCGCCATTTCCGTCTCCAGGCGCATCTGCTTTCCGATATCGGCCAGCAGATCAGCTACCGCGTCGAACCGGGCGCCAGCCAGCAAATCCGCTTCGGCGGCGGCGGTCCCTACGATCAGCGTCTCGGCTACAGCGCCCTGCCGGACTACATCCAGCGCCTGCAAGCCGACGGCTACGTCATCAGCGGGCAGGCCCGGCAGTCGCCGCAGCTGCTCAAGGTCATGGACATGGGGCTGTTCGCGCCCTACCGCGAGAAGACGCAGGCCGGCCTCGGCATCCTCGATTGCCGCAACGATCCGCTCTACGCCGCGCGTTACCCGGAGCGCGTGTTCAGCGACTTCGACGCGGTGCCGCGCGTGCTGGTCGAGTCGCTGCTCTTCATCGAGAACCGCGAACTGCTCGACGAGTCGCGCCCGCGCCGCAACCCGGCCGTCGAGTGGGACCGCTTCGCGCGCGCCCTGTTCGACCAACTGGTGCATGCGGTCTACCCCGGCCACGAGGCGCCGGGCGGCAGCACGCTGGCGACGCAGATCGAGAAGTACCGCCATTCGCCGCAGGGGCGCACGATCGGCGCCCGCGAGAAGCTGCGCCAGATGAGTTCTGCTTCGCTGCGCGCCTATCTGGACGGCGAGGAAACGCTGGAAACGCGCCGTCGCATCGTGCTCGACTACCTCAACACCGTGCCGCTCTCGGCGCGCCCCGGGCGTGGCGAAGTCAATGGCCTGGGCGACGCGCTGTGGGCATGGTACGGGCGCAACCTGCAGGACATCGGCGATCTGCCCGCGGCCGGCGAGGAGCGGCTCGGCGCGGATTTCGGGGAAAAGGCGCTGGCCTACAAGCAGGCGCTGTCGCTGATGATCGCCCAGCGCCGTCCCTCGTACTACCTGAGCGGCAACGGCGACGAACTCGAAGCGCATGCCAACGTCTATCTGCGCCTGCTCGCCGACGCCGGCATCATCACGCCCGCCGTGCGCGACGCGGCGCTCGCCCGGCCGATCGCCTTCCGCGCCGGCGGCGCCGAGCGGGCGACGGCCAGCTTCGCCTCGCGCAAGGCGGCCAACGCCGTGCGCGTCGGCCTCGCGGCGCAGCTCGGCGTCGCCGGCCTGTACGAACTCGACCGCCTCGATCTCGTGGCGCACAGCACGCTCAACGCCGACCTGCAGCAGGCCGTCACCGCCCGCCTCGAAGCCCTGCGCGACCCGGCGGTGGCCAAGGCGGCGGGGCTGATCGGCTTCCGCCTGCTCGACCACGGCGATCCGGCCAAGCTCGTCTACAGCTTCACGCTGTTCGAGCGCACGCCGGGGGCCAACCTCGTGCGCGTGCAGGCCGACAACTTCGAGCAGCCGCTCGACATCAACAACGGCAGCAAGCTCGACCTCGGCTCGACAGCCAAGCTGCGCACGCTGCTCAGCTACCTGTCCGCCGTTGCCGAACTGCACGAACGCCTCGGCGGCCTCGGCGTCAAGGAGCTGCGCGCGCTGCCGGTGCACCGCCAGGACGCGATCACCGCCTGGGCCGTCGACTATCTCGTGAAGCTCCGCGAAAAAGGCACCGGCCCGGCCGAACTGCGGCCGATGCTCGATGCGGCCATGGAACGCCAGTATTCGGCCAACCCGGGCGAAGGCTTCTTCACCGGCGGCGGCCTGCACCACTTCGACAATTTCGACGCCGCCGACAACGGCCGCATCGTCAGCGTGCGCGAGGCGGTGCGCCGCTCGATCAACCTGCCGTTCATCCGCCTGATGCGCGACGTCGTGCGCTACGCGATGTTCGCCATGCCGTCGTCGAGCCCGACCATCCTCGACGACGTCGCCGACCCGCAGCGCAAGGTCTATCTGGCGCGCTTCGCCGACCGCGAGGGCCGCGAATTCCTGCATGGCTTCATCGCCCGCTACCGCGGGCTGAGCGCCGAGGACGCCCTGCAGCAGCTGCTCAAGAACAAGCGCCCGACGCCGACGCGGCTGGCGGTCGTCTTCCGTTCGCTGGAACCGGGGGCCGACGAAGCGGAGTTCGCCGCCTTCCTGAGGCAACACCTGCCGGCGGCGGCGGAGGCCAAGGACAAGGCCAAAGCCGAGGCCAGGGTTGCACGCCTCTACCGCGACTATGCGCCGGACCGCTTCAACCTCAACGACCGCGGCTACCTGGCCGGCGTGCATCCGCTGGAACTGTGGCTGCTCGGCTACCTGCGCCAGCACCCGCAGGCGACGACCGCCGAGATCTTCGCGGCCAGCCGCGACGAGCGGCAGGAAGCCTACGAATGGCTGTTCAAGCCGCGCAAGAAGGGCGCGCAGGACGCCCGCATCAAGGTCCTGATCGAGGAGGATGCCTTCCGCGAAATCCATCGCGGCTGGAAGCGCCTCGGCTATCCCTTCGACTCGCTGGTGCCGTCCTACGCCACGGCGCTCGGCTCGTCGGCCGACCGGCCGGGCGCGCTGGCCGAGCTGATGGGAATCCTGCTCAACGACGGCGTGCGCCTGCCGACGGTGCGCGTCGAGAGCCTGCTGTTCGCCGCCGGCACGCCCTACGAGACCGAACTCGACTATCGCCCCGGCGCGCCGCAGCGCGTGCTGCCGGCCGAGGTGGCGCAGGTTGCGCGGCAGGTGCTCGCCGAGGTGATCGAGAACGGCACGGCGGCGCGCCTGAAGGGCGTCTTCCGGCAGGCCGACGGCTCGCCGCTGACGGTCGGCGGCAAGACCGGCACCGGTGACCACCGCTTCGAGACCTTCGCCAAGGGCGGCGCGCTGATCTCCTCGCGCGTCGTCGAGCGCTCGGGAACCTTCGTCTTCTATCTCGGCGACCGCCACTTCGGCACGCTGACCGCCTACGTCGGCGGGCCGGACGCGGCCGACTTCCGCTTTACCAGCAGCCTCCCGGTGCAGATCCTGAAGGTTCTGGCGCCGGCCCTCGAAGCGGCGACGCGCGGCGCCGAAGGCGCCGGGCAGGCCTGTCGGCGCCCGCCGTCGCGGGCGGTGATGGCGCAGCTCGAAGCGCTGCCGACCGGCGGTCCGCTCGAGGTGCGGTGAGGCCGGCGCGGGCGAGCGTCTGCGGCGTCTGCGTTTTCCCGGCCCCGGCTTCGTCCGGCGGGGCGCCGGAGCCGGCTAGGTATTTCCGGCCGCCAGCTTTTTCGTTTCCACCAGCGGCAGCACGCCCTCGATGGCGATCCGCTTGCGGTCGGGTTCGACGGTCGTGAGCGCTTCGGTTTCGACGAGCGTCGCGTGGCAGCGCCGCGCGAGTTCCTGGTAGGTCTGCGTGCCTTCCGTCTTCCACGCGAGTTCCTGGTCGCTCACCGTGCGCACGACCTTGGCCGGCATGCCGGCGACCAGCGAGCGCGACGGGATTTCCATGCCGGCCTTGACGAAGGCGCAGGCGGCGACGATGCACTCGGCGCCGACCACGGCGTTGTCCATGATCACCGCGTTCATCCCGACCAGCGCGTTGCGCCCGACGCGACAGCCGTGCAGCACGGCGCCGTGGCCGATGTGCCCGTTTTCCTCGACGACCGTGTCGGTGCCGGGAAAGCCGTGCATGACGCAGGTGTCCTGCACGTTCGCGCCGGCTTCCAGGATCAGCCGCCCGAAGTCGCCGCGCAGGCTGGCGCAGGGACCGACGTAGCAGCCGGGGCCGACGATGACGTCGCCGATCAGGACGGCGGAGGGATGGACGTAGGCGCTCGGGTCGATCACCGGCACAATGCCGTCGATGGCGTAAACGCGGGGGGAAGTCATGGGGCGGCTCCTGCGGGCTGAAGTTCGGGGGCGGGTGACGGTGTCGGCAGCGTCGGCATTGCGGGCATTGCGGGCATTGTCGGCGCGCGCGCCGGGACGTCGTTCGGTTTTCTTGCCGGAGTTGTCGTCGGGTTTGTCATTTGCTCCGATCATTCTATAAAATGAAATAAGTTACGCAAAACAGAATTTTCGTGCGCCGCACGCAGGCGGGCGGAATCGGGAAAGGGAGTCGGACAATGCGGCAGAAGGCAGCCGCCCGGGCGGAGCCGGGCGACAAGGACAACAGGGACGACCTCGAAGGCGGCGACGGCAAGCACGGCGTGCAGTCGATGGAGATCGGCACGCGCATCCTGCAGGCCATCGTCAACGGCCATCGCTCGATGATGCTCAAGGACATCGCGGCGGCGGCCGACATGCCGGCGTCCAAGGTGCACCGCTATCTGGTCAGCCTGATCCGCGGCGGCCTCGTCGAGCAGGACCCGCTGACCTCGCGCTACGACCTCGGCCCCTTCGCGCTCAACATCGGGCTGGTGGCCATCGACCGGCTCGACCGCATCCGCCTCGGCATCGGCGCCATCGCCAACCTGCGCGACGAGATCAACGAGACGACGGCGCTCGCCGTATGGAGCGACAAGGGACCGGTGATCGTGCGCTGGGAGCGTCCGCGCCGGCCGATCACGGTGAACGTGGTGACCGGCACCGCGCTGGAAATGATCACCTCGGCCAGCGGCCGCGTGTTCGGCGCCTGGCTGCCGCGCGAGACGGTCGAGCCGCTGGTTCAGAAGGAGCTGAAGAATCCGGATCTGCCGGAGGCCTGGAACACGCGCTTCAAGGTCGACTGCCTGTTCGAGGAGGCGCGCCGCCAGGGCATCGCCACGGTCTCCGGCTACCATCTGGTGCCCGGCGTCGAGGCCGTTGCGGCGCCGGTCTTCAATTTCAAGAACGAGATTTCGCTGGCCATGCTCGTCGTCGGCGTGCAGGGCATGTTCGACATGAGTCCGTCAGGCCGGGTGGTGACGGCGCTCAAGGCCGCCGCGGCCGATCTCTCGGCGCGCCTCGGACATGAAGGCGGCCCCGCCGCGAAGTAGCGGCGCGGGTTTGTCCGCCGGTTCTTCGCCCGTTTCGTAGGCGGATTCCCCGGATCATTCTTCGATGAACCTCCGGCTGGCTCTCACGGCCCGGCCTGCTTCGATGGACTCTCCGGTCGGCTTTCACGGCCCGGCCTGCGCGGCGGGTTCTCGCGGCCGTCGTTCCCCCGAGTTCCGCTTGCCTCTTTCTCGTTCGGCCGATCCGGCAGGCGCGCTCGCCGCTCAGGGCGGCGCGCCGCGTTCTGCGCCTGCCGCCCACGCGGCGAGGGCGGCGGCGATTTCCACCACCACCGGCGCCCAGTCGCCCGCCGCCGTTTGCCGGAAGAGACGGGCGGTGCCCGGATACCACGGCGAATCGCAGCGACCGGCGAGCCAGCGCCAGTCGGTCTTGTATTCCGGCAGCATGATCCAGCAGGGCTTGCCGAGCGCGCCCGCGAGATGGGCGACGGCGGTGTCCACGCTGATCACGAGGTCGAGTCCGGCGACGATCGCGGCGCTGTCGGCGAAGTCGTCGATCCCGCCGCCGAGATGGACGAGCGGGAGTCGGGCCGGCGGCGCCAGCGCCTCGTCTTCGCCGGCTCCCTTCTGCAGGCTGAAGAAGCGCACGCCGGCGACTGCGCCGAGCGGCGCCAGCAGGTGCAGGCCGGGCAGCGAGCGGTCGGCGTCGTTCTCGAAGCGCGGATTGCCCTTCCAGACCAGCCCGACGCGCAGCGGCGAGCCGCCCGCGCTGCTGTCGTGCGGTGCCAGTCGTGCGGTCCAGCGCGCGACGTCGTCCGGCGCGGCGCGCAGATAGGGGATGCTCGCCGGAATCGTGTCGAGGCGCGTGCCGAAGCGATAGGGCAGGCTGAGAGCGGGCACCCAGAAATCGTGCGCATCGGGAATTTCCTCGTCGAGGCCGACGACCGCGTCGACGCCGTCCAGCGTCGCGAACAGGCGCTTCAGCGCCGGGTGGCACCACAGCGTGATGCGTGCCGCGCCCCGCGCCTTGAGCAGCGGCACGTAGCGGCAGAACTGGATGAGGTCGCCGTGCCCGGCTTCCGGGCAGACCAGCAGCGCCTTGCCGGCGAGCGCCTCGCCCTGCCAGCGCGGGCAGTCCAGGCGTCCGGCCAGCCCGGCGTACCAGTTGCGCGCTTCGAGGCATTGCCAGCCTTCGTCGAAACGCCCCTGGCGCAGGAGCAGATAGCTCAGGTTGAAGCGCGCGCCGGCGTTTTCGGCGTCGAGCGCCAGCGCCTCGCGGTAGCAGGCCTCGGCTTCCGCTTCGCGCTTCAGGCAGGCGTAGAGGATGCCGGTGTCGGTCCAGACGTGCGGCCAATCGGGGGCGAGCGCGATGGCCTTCCGGCAGGCCGCCTCGGCTTCCGCGAAGCGCCGGCGCCCGGCGAGCAGCATCGCGAGGTTGATCTGGATGTCCGGCAGCGCCGGCTTGAGTGCCAGCGAGCGGCGATAGCAGGCTTCGGCCTCCTCCAGCGCGCCGCGCGCTTCGAGCACGAAGCCGAGGTTGCCGTGCGCCTCGGCGCAGTCGGGGTCGATGGCGAGCGCGTTGCGAAAAGCCGCTTCGGCGCCGGCCTCGTCGCCGGCGGCGAGGCGTTCGCATCCGATCGCGAAGTGCCCGGCGGCGCTGGCCGCCGGGCCTGCGTGGCGGCCGCTCAAGATTGCGCTTTCGTTTGCGAAGGGAGGGTCGGATTCATGCGGATGCCGGGGAGGAAAAGGCTGCGCCGATTGTGCCTCGCTTCAGGCGAAGACGTCGACGTTTTCTCCCAGCCCCGCGTCGCCGGACGTTTCCCTGGACGTCGCCGACGCGCTCGTTTCCTCGGTTGCGGAGTTCTTCTTGTCTTGCGCGGCGTTGCTTTTTTCCGACTGCAGCTGCGCGATCCTTTCCTGAATTTCGGCGATCTTTCGGGTGATGCGCTCGACCTCCTGAGCGCCGGACTCGGTCGTGGCTTCCTTCTGTGCGGCGACCAGCTGTTTTTGGTAGGAGGCGAGCTGCTTTTCCAGCGCCGCCAGTTGTGAGTCGCTGCTGCTCGCGCCGCTTGCGGTGCTGATGCCGGACGTTCCGATTGCGGAGACCATCGCTTTTCCTTTCCCTGCTTGCACGGCGAATCTGCCGTTGGGAACGATAACGGCGCCTGCCGGGGCGCGGTGAGGGCGTTTCGGGTAAAAGGGGGTAAAAGCGGGTAAGGGCGGCGAACGCCGCCGATTGCGCTAGGACGCCGCCTTGCGGACTTTTTCCGCGTGCGGCGTCATGCGGCTGGCGGCGGCCAGCGCGACGACGAAAACGACGGCCAGCAGCATGAAGCTGTCGGCGTAGGCGCCCGGTCCGACGGCGCCGTAAGCCGTTTCGCGCCATTCGACGAAGACCGACGACACGGCGATGCCGAGCACGCCGCCGAGCTGGCGCACGTAGCTGACGACCACCGACGATTGTCCGAGCTGGTGCGCCGTCATGCCGCGCAGCGCGGCCAGGCTGAGAGCGGGCAGGATCAGCGCCAGTCCGAGGCGGCCGAGCGCGGTGACCCAGATCATCTCGTCGTAGGCGATGCGTCCGCCGATCACGGCGAGCAGCAGGAAGGAGAGGCCGAAAACGGCGAGTCCGAGCATCGTCACGCGGTGCGGCGGGTAGCGGTCGGCCATGCGGCCGCCGAGCGGAATCACCAGCGCCAGCACGAGGCCGGCGGGCAGCAGGGCGAGGCCGGCGCGCGTCGCGGAGTAGCCGAGGGCGCTCTGCAGGAAGACCGGGATCAGGTAGGTCGAGGCGTACATCCCGAAACCGTAGGTCAGCGAGACGAGCGTGCCCATCGTGAACGCGCGGTTGGCGAAGAGCGTGGGCGCGATGATCGGCGCCTGCGCGCGCCGGGCGTGGCGCACGAAGAGGACGAGCGCGAGCGTGGCGAGGCCGAGCAGCGAGAGCGTCCACGGCGACGTCAGCCCGTGCCCGTGCACGCTGGTGATGCCCTCGATGGCGCAGAGCGTGGCGAGGCCGAGCGTGCCGGCGCCGAACCAGTCGAAGCGCGTGTTCTTCAGCTCGCGCGGGTGCGGCAGCAGGGCCATCCCGGCGACGCCGGCGATCAGGCAGAAAGGCAGGTTGGCGAGGATGATCGCCTCCCAGCCGAAGCGGTCGAGCAGCATGCCGCCGAGCGTCGGCGCGACGGCCGGCGCCAGTACGATGCTGAAGCCGAGGATGCCGGAGGCGCGGCCCTGCGATTCGACCGGGAAGAGGCGCATCACGGCGACCGCGCCGAGCGGCTGCAGGATGCCGGCGGCGGCGCCCTGTACGATGCGCATGGCGACCAGCCAGGCGAAGTTGGTGGCGAGCGCGCCGAGCGCGCTGCTCGCGGCGAGTACGGCGATGGCGCCGAGGAAGCAGCGGCGGAAGCCGATGCGGTCGAGCAGCCAGGGCGTCGGCAGCATCGACAGCGTCATCGCCGCCATAAAACCGGTGATGGCCCACTGCACCTTGTCCTGGCCGAGGCCGAACTGCTGGCCGATGCTCGGGATGGCGACATTCATGCTGCTTGTCGACAGGACGCCGGCGATGCCGCCGAAGGCGACGGCGAACAGCACCAGCCATTTGTAGCGTGCGCCGTAGCGTTCGCTGAGGCTTTCGAAGCTGTGCTTGTGTGGGAGCGGAGGCGTGTCTGGCATCTGGACAAAAGCGGCGGGCGGGAAGATGATGGTAAATGTTATCAAGCTAATCGTTAGCTAGCTAATTAATTAAATGAATGACGAAATGAACGACGATCTTCAACGCTACGCCACCCTGCTGCACCGCGCCGCCGCGCTGTGGCGGGCGCGGCTCGACGCGCGTCTGCGCCCGTGGGGCATGACGCAGGCGACCTGGCGCACGCTCTGGCTGTTGCGTAGCGAGGCGAGCGACGTAACTCAGAGCGAACTGGCCGCGCGCCTCGGGGTTGAAACGCCGACCCTGGTCGGCATCATCGACCGGATGGAGGCCAAGGGGCTGCTGCGGCGCACGCCGGACCGCGAGGACCGGCGGCGGAAGCGCATTGCGATCACCGACGCCGGCCTGCGGCTAGCGCGCGAAATCGAGGGCGAGGTGGTCGCCGTGCGTGAGGAGATGCTGGGGGATTTCGACGCGGAAGCGCTGCGCGCCGGCATCCGGCAGCTCGAACGCATCGTCGGCAAGGCCGGCGGGGAGGGCGCGCCGGCAGAGGGTTGAGGCGGTGCCGGGCGCGGGTTTCGCTCCTGCGCCCGGTTTTTCCGTATGCCCGGCCAGCCGTCGCTACCCCTGGCCGGGGACGGGCTGCGCGATTTGCGGGCACGGGAGCGCTTGCGGCTCCCGCTGGCAGCGGGCAGGAACCGTGCAGGAAGCGTGCAGGAAGCGTGCAGGCTGCGGGTCGGCGATGCTCCTGTCGCGCCAGGTCGGGTGCGGCGGGCAGGCGGCGTGAGCGGCGGGCCGGGCTATTTCCCGGCGCGGCGGCGCACGGTCACCGATTCGCCGCCGATCCCCCAGTTGTCGGTTTCGACCTCGTCGATCACCACCACCGTCGTTTGCGGGTTCTTGTTCAGCACGCGCTGCAGCAGTTCGGTGACGCCGGCGATCAGCTCGGCCTTCTGCGCGGCGGTCGCGCCTTCGTTGGTGATCTTGATGTTGACGTAGGGCATGGTCAGCTCCGGAGCGGGTTCGTGGCGGGATTGGGGCGCGACGCGACGTAGGCGCCGAGCGAAACGAAAACGAGGCCGGCGAGCAGCCAGGCGGTCAGCGGCTCGTCGAGCAGCGGCACGGCGAGCAGGCCGGAGGTGACGGGCACCAGCGCGAGGATTGCCGCCGTGCGCTCGGGGCCGAGGCTGGCGACCGCGCGCAGGAAGAAAATCATGGCCAGGATGGTCGCGCCGACGCCCTGGTACAGCCCCTGCGTCACGATCATCGAGAGCGGCGCGGCGTCCAGCGCCTTGGGCAGCCATAGCGCGTAGACCGGCAGATAGAGGACGGCCGAGCCAAGCGCCACGGCGCGCGTCAGCGTCCATGCGGAGAAGCCCCAGCGCTTGGCGAGCACGCTGTAGAGCGCCCAGGTCACCGAGGCGAGGAGGAGCAGGGCGTCGCCGAGCAGCAGTTCGGGCGACCAGTGCGTGAAATAGGGGATCGCCGCGCAGAGCACGCCGATGGCGATGCCGGCGAGGCCGATGCTGCGCAGGCGCGTCGGCCGCGTGCCGGCGATCAGCCAGACGATGGCGGTGATCAGGAAGGGCTGCAGGCCGGAGAGCAGGATGCCGCCGTGCGCCGCCGGCGCGAACTTGAAGGCGCCGTAAACGAACAGGCCGTAGAGCAGGCCGCCGATCAGCGACAGCGCCCACAGCCGGCGGTCGCGCCACTCGCCGCCGGCGAGCAGGCTGCCGGCGAGCGGCAGGAGGATCAGCGAGGCGGTGATCAGGCGCAGCGCGAAGACGTCGTAGGGCGTCAGCGCGCTCTTGCCGCCGAGGCGCGAGACGAGCACGAAGCCCGTCCAGATGCACAGCGTGGCGCCGGCCGCGAGATAGCCCTTGAGGTGTTCCGCGCGTTGTTCCTGTTTTTCCTGGACTGCTTGCACCGGGTTTTCTCCGTCGGGCGATGGTTTTTCCGGGAGCTTAGCGTTCGTAGAAAATTCTGTAAAATGAATAAATCAGATGCGAACGATCGCCAGGAGAGAACGATGGACCTCGAGGATCTGCGAATTTTCCGCGCCGTGGTACGCGAGGGCGGCGTCACGCGCGCGGCCCTGCGCCTGCATCGCGTCCAGTCGAACGTGACGACGCGCATCCGCCAGCTCGAACAGGGGCTCGGCGTCGCGCTCTTCATCCGCGAAGGCAAGCGCATGCTGCTCTCCGCGCCGGGCCGCGTGCTGCTCGACTACGCCGAGCGCCTGCTCGATCTGGCCGACGAGGCGCGCGCCGCCGTCAGCGAGGGCGTGCCGTGCGGGCGCATGCGCCTGGGGTCGATGGAGAGCACGGCGGCGGCGCGTCTGCCGCCGGCGCTCGCGTTGTTTCACCGGCGTTATCCGGACGTGCAGCTCGAACTGCGCACCGGTCCGACCGGGCGCCTGCTCGCCGAGGTGGCCGAGGGCGGGCTCGACTGCGCGCTGGTCAGCGGCCCGGTGCAGGACGCGCGCCTCACCGCGATCCCGGTCTTTCGCGAGGAGCTGGCCGTCGTCGCGCCGGCCGGGCATCCGCCGATTCGTTCGGCGCGCGACGTGCGGCAGCGGACGCTGCTCACCTTCGAACCGAGCTGCGCCTATCGCCAGCGCCTCGAAGCCTGGCTGGCGGCCGACGGCGTCGTGCCCGAGCGCGTCGTCGAACTCTCGTCGTATCACGCGATGATCGGCTGCGCGGCCGCCGGCATGGGCATCGCGCTGGCGCCGCTCAGCCTGCTCGACGCGCACGCCGGCACGGTGTCGGTGCACCGCCTGCCGGCGCGCTTCGCGGAGACCTCGACCGTGCTCGCGACGCGCAGCGGCAACGTCGGCCCGGCCGTCGCCGCGCTTGTCGAAGTGCTCGGCATCGACCTACAGGACGCGCCCGAGCGCGCGCTCGGTCAGGCCGCCTGAGCCGTCCGGCGGCCGGTTTCGCTCCCGGCCGGGCCGCCGCGGCCAGCCTCTTCCGGCGCGTACAGATGGGCGAGGGCGAGGGCGATCAGCGGCGGGACGGCGAACATGTGCTGGCGGTCGCCGCTTTCGAATAGCGCGAAAACGGCGACGCCGTAGAGGAAGGGATAGAGCAGCGGCAGCGCCGCTTCCGTCTGCTCCCGCGAGCGGCGCCGCAGCGCCCGCAGGCCCCGGATCGCCATGCAGCCGAGCGCGATCCAGAAGAACAGGCTGAGCAGCTTCGCCGCCCGGTAGGCGCTTTCCCGGGGCGTGTCCGGGTCCTGCCGGATTCCCGCGTCGAGCCGGCCGTCGCCGCGCTTGATCGCCCAGTAGGCGCCGTAGGCGTCGCCGCCGAGCAGGAGGATTTCCTTGCGCACGGCCAGCGCCAGCGCTGCCAGCGGCTGCTCGCGCAGCCACTGTTTCCCGAGCTCGAAGCCGAGCCGGTTCTGTTCCAGTTCCGGCATGTGGGTGATGGCGATTTCGCCCTCGGGAATCCAGCTGCCCGACGCCGCCGGATTGTTCGCCCGGTAGAAGACGCTGCCGCCGTTCGTGGCGACGCCGCAGAACTGGCCGGAAAACACCTCGCAGTTGCGCAGCATCCATGGCGCGACGATCAAGACGGCGCTGAGCAGCGTCGTCGCCAGGATGGCGAGATAGCGTTGCCAGCTCAGGGTTTTCAGCGCCGCGCGGAACATCGGCGGATAGGCCAGCAGCAGGAGCAGCAGGCCCGGCTGCGCCAGCGCCGCCCAGCCCATCGCCGCGCCGGCCGGCAGGGCGCGGATGAAGGCGCGCGGCCCGGGGCTGGCGAAGGCGGCGAGCAGCAGCGCCAGACTGGCGGCGACCAGCCCGAGGCAAAGCAGCTCCTTTGCCACGACGCCGGCGAGCAGCAGGCGCCCCGGCCAGAGCGTGAAGAGGAGGGCCGCCGGCGCCGCTGCGCGGTGCCCGCAAAGCGTTTGCGCCAGATAGGCGACGGACGCGGCGCCGAGCAGGTAGAGAACGCCGTTGGCCGCGGCGATGGCGATCGGCGTCGCGCCGAACAGGCGGACGAAGGGCGCCAGGTAGAGCGGCAGCCCGGCCGGCCAGAACGCCAGATGGCCGAAGGCGTCTACGTAGCGCCGCCCGTGCGCCAGTTTTTCGGCCAGGTCGAGATAGGCCGCGCCGTCCGCCTGCGGGATCGGCGCGCTAAGCGCGGCGACGGCGACGTGCAGCGCGAGCCCGAACAGCAGGACGTGGCGTACGGGCGGGAATTGGAGGGGGCGCGGAAATCCGGCTCCGGCCCGGACGAAGGCGTCCGGAAGCTTCCAACGCCAGGGGCGGTAGGCGCCGAGCCAGAGCACGCCGACGCCGCCAAGCAGGGTCAAGAGGGCGCCCGCGCGGCCCCAGCCGGGCAGGGTGACGTTCGCGTAGATCGACAGCACGGGGATGAGGCTCAGGGAAAACAGGGCGCAGGCGTATTCGATCCGCGTCAGCGTCTGCGCGAGCGCTGTGCACGCCGTCGCGCAAGCGCGTGCGCTCCGCGTTTGCCCGGACAGCGGAGGTGAGGCGGGCGCAGCGTCAGGCGAGTGCGTGGAAGAACGGTTTGGCGAGCGCTTCGACGAAGCGTCCGCCGAAATATCCGGTGCGGCGCCCGCTACACGCCTCGCCGCCGGCGCCGCGCCGGCGGCGGTCCGCGCGCCGCAAACAGCGGCGTCCGCCGGGTGCTGCGGCCGAAGCGGCGATCCCGGCATCACGCCGCCGGCTTCACGAATCGGCCTGCGCCTTCTGCCAGAGCGTCCCCAGCGCCGGTTTTTCCTGCCGGGCGAGCGACGACGGCAGCACGCGATTGACGAGGTAGAGCGGGCGTCCCTTGACCTCGTTGAAGATGCGTCCGATGTATTCGCCGAGGACGCCGACCGAGATGAGCTGGACACCGCCGAGAAAGAGCAGCACGACCATCAGCGACGGATAGCCGCGCACCGGGTCGCCGTGCATCAGCGTTTTCCAGATGACGAAGGCGGCGTAGAGCAGCGCGAGCAGGGCGACGCCGAGCCCGCAGTAGGTCGCCGCCTTGAGCGGCGCGATGGTGAACGAGGTGATGCCTTCGACCGCCAGATTCCACAGCTTCCAGTAGTTCAGCTTGGTTTCGCCCGCGGCGCGGGGATCGCGGCGGTATAGGAAGGGCTTCGAGGGAAAGCCGATCCACGCGAAAAGTCCCTTCATAAAGCGGTGCTCCTCGCGCAGACGCCTCAGTTCCGCCACCGCGCGCCGCGTCATCAGACGGAAGTCGCCGGTGTCGCGCGGAATGGCCACGCGGCTGACGCGCTGGATCAGGCGATAGAAGGCCTTGGCCGTTGCCTTCTTGAGCCAGGTCTCGCCGTCGCGCTGGCTGCGCATGCCGTACACCACGTCGTAGCCTTCGCGCCAGCCTTCGAGCATCTGCGGAATCAGTTCCGGCGGATCCTGCAGGTCGGCGTCGAGGACGACGACGACGTCGCCCCGCGCGTGGTCGAGTCCCGCCGACAGCGCGATCTCCTTGCCGAAGTTGCGCGACAAATCGACCAGGGTGACGTGGGGGTCGGCGGCCTGCATGGCGTGCATCATGGCCAGGGTGCCGTCGCGGCTGCCGTCGTTCACCAGCACGATTTCGTAGGGGGCGCCGATTTCGGCGAGCACCTTGCCGACGCGGCGATGGAATTCGCCCAGAACCTCCTGTTCGTTGTAGGCCGGCGCGACCACCGAGATGCTCGGGAGCGGCTCTTTGTAGCGCGGACTGAGGGCCGGATTGGTGCAGCGGCCGGCGCCGAGCGCGTTCAGTGCGTCTTGGGAAATATCCATTTTCGGCTCACGATGAAGTTGATTCCGAGGATGAGCAGCGTCGCGACGACTTGCGCGATCAGATAGTCGCTTCCCAGCCTGACCAGCCCGCCGACGATCGCGCCGTTGAACGCGATGCCCAGCGCGGCCAGCGCGAGGAAGCGGGGCAGCGCTTCACCGTGCCGGCGCGCGCTGCGGAAGGTGAAGTTGCGGTTCAGGACGTAGTTGACGCCGGCCCCGACGCCGGCGCCGGCCATCGCCGCCCACGCCGCGGCGACGCCGAATCCGGAGGCCAGGGCGATCAGCGTCGCGTAGTGCGCGAGCGTGCCGACCGCGCCGGCGGAGGTGAAATGGAGGAATTGCCGCCGGAGACTCGTTGCGCTCATGACGCATGTGCCGTTCATGGCGCTTCCGCCGCCGTCGGTTTTGCTCTTTCGATCCGCATGCCGAGTCCTCGTCGCTAGCCGCATTTTTTCCTGCCGAGGTGTGAGCAACCGGCGTGCCAGCGGGCCGGTGCGCTTGGCAGCCGGAGCAGGCGCCGGTTAGGCGGCGCGCCGGCGTCAATTTCTCCGACTCTGGACTTTCAGGTAAGGGCGGCCGGAATCCGGTAGCGATGCGCGGAGGGCGGTGTTCGGTGCGCGAAACGGATGCGGCCCCCTATCTCGTCGCGCCTACGGCCGGATGAAAAAGGGGGGCGAAGGCGGGCGTGGACGAAAAAAACCCCTGCCCGGACGAACCGGACAGGGGCTGAAGGCGGACGGCGTGGGGCGGTCCGCCGAGGGTTGATCGCTTGCCGGCGCGCTTACTGCGTCTGCTGGATGCCGGCCAGAACCCAGCCGGTCTTGCCGTCGCGCGGCTTGGTCATGTGCCAGATCTCGTCGACCGTTTCGGCGGCGGCGTCTTTCTCTTCACGCATCAGGCCGTTGAAGCGCACGCTGACGATGTAGCGGTTCGCTTCCTCGGCGACGTCGATCACCTGGGCGTCGAGCGTGACGACGTCGGTCTCCTGCTTCGCGCCGCCGCGTTCGGCGATGCTCATGCGGATTTCGGCGAACATTTCCGGCGTGGTGAATTCGCGGATGTCCTCGAGGTTGCCGGCGTCGTTGGCGGCCTGCAGGCGGATGAAGCTGACCTTGGCGTTGCGCACGAAACCGTCTGCGTCGAAGTCGGCCGGGACGTGGCCGGTGCCGGCGGCCGCAGCGGTCGCAGCTGCCGGCGCCGCGGTGCCGCCGGAGGCCGGCAGCGACATTTCGTAGGCGCCGCGGTTCGGCGCGGCACGGTCGGTGCCGGCGGCCGCGTACTGCAGGCCGCTGGCGCCGGGCTGCTGCGCGGCGGCGCGGCGGCGCATGACGATGCCGATCACCGCCATGACGGCGACGACGAGCAGGCCGATCATCAGCATCGAGGCGAGTTCCTCGCCGAAGCCGAGGTGCGAGGCCAGCGCGGCGAGGCCGAGGCCGGCGGCGAGGCCGGCCAGCGGGCCCATCCACGAGCGCTTGGGTTGCGCCTGCGGCGCGGCGGCGGGGGCGGCCTTCGCGGCGCCCGGAGCGGCGGTCGGGGATTGGGCCGGCGGAGTGGCCTGACGTTGCATGCCGGTGGATTTGCCGCCGCCGATGCGGCGCGCCGCTTCGGCGTCGGCGGTCACGAGCGTCAGGCCGAGCGCCAGGATGGCGGCGAACAGCGAGAAGGTTTTCATTGGGGTCTCCTGTGTGTGGGGGAAGTGCTCCGCGAGACTACCCCGTCTTTGTTTCATAAAAAAGCAGAATTATCGATTGCGACATATCGGAAAAAACTGAATTTCAGGGTGGCCGGAAAACTCCGGAAAGCTTGGGGCTGCGGGACTTCTACTGTGTCGGGAGAAGCGGCGGACGTGCGCTTTCCGGGCGGGGACTTTTCCGATCCGGGGGAGGGCTGCGAAATTGTAAATTCCGGTTGACAGAATGAATTATGAAATACAGAATCAAATTCGAAAGCGATACAAAAAAATAAGAATCGAATAACCGGAGGAAACACAATGCGCGCACAGCAAGCCCGGACCGGGCGCTGGCCTGGCGGCGGAGGAGACGACTGATGCTTGCCCAGTTCCTGCAGTTCCTGTTTTCCGGCGTCACCGTCGGCGCCACCTACGCGCTGGCGGCGCTCGGCTTCACGCTGATCTACAACGCCAGCAACGTGATCAACTTCGCGCAGGGCGAATTCATCATGCTCGGCGGCATGCTGACGGTGTTCTTCATGCAGCTCGGGCTGCCGATGCCGGCCGCCGTCGTCCTCGCCATCGTCGTTCCGGCGTTCGTCGGGGTGCTCGTCGAGAAGCTGGCGATCGAGCCGGCCAAGGGCGCCGAGACGGTGACGCTGATCATCATCACGATCGGCTGCTCGCTGATCATCCGCGGCCTCGTGCAGGTCTGGCTCGGCAAGGGCACGCACGCGGTGGCGCCGTTCTCGGGCAGCGAGCCGATCGCCGTCCTCGGCGCGACGCTGCTGCCACAGAGCCTGTGGGTGCTCGGCGTGACCGGCGTCGTGGTCGCCGCGCTGTGGTACTTCTTCAGCCGCACGCTGGCTGGCAAGGCGATCCTCGCCACCTCGTTCAACCCGGTGGCGGCGCAGCTCGTCGGCATCAACACGAGCTGGGTGCTGTTCATCAGCTTCGCGCTCTCGGCGGCGCTCGGCGCGCTCGGCGGCATCCTGGTGGCGCCGATCACGCTGACCTCCTACGACGTCGGGATCATGCTCGGCCTCAAGGGCTTCGTCGCGGCGGTCGTCGGCGGCCTCGGCAGCGGGCTGGGCGCGGTGGTCGGCGGTCTGATGGTCGGCATCGTCGAAGCCATGGCGGCCGGCTACATCTCGTCGGCCTACAAGGATGCGGTGCCTTTCGTGCTCATCCTGGCCATCCTCTTCTTCATGCCGCGCGGCCTATTCGGCGCCAAAGTGACGGATCGGGTGTGAGCATGATGAATTTCCGCTCCCCCTACCTCGGCCTGTGGCTGCTCGTCGCCGTGCTCGCCGTGCTGCCCTTCGCGCTGCCCAACGCCTTCTACATGGACCTGGCGATCCGCATGGCGATCAACGCCGTGATCGTGCTCGGCCTCAACCTGCTGATCGGCTTCGCCGGCCAGATCAGCCTCGGCCACGCCGGCTTTCTCGGCATCGGCGCGTATTCGTCGGCGGTGCTCACGACGCATTTCAACTGGCACCCGGCGTTCGCCATGGCGGCCGGCGCGGCGGCCTGCGCGGTCCTCGCGGCGCTCGTCGCGCGGCCGATCTTCAAGCTCAAGGGCCACTATCTGGCGATGGCGACGCTCGGCCTCGGCATCATCCTGACCATCGTCATCACCAACGAGGGGGCCTGGACGGGCGGGCCGGACGGCATGCCGGTGCCGCCCTTCGCGCTGTTCGGCTTCGAGCTGTACGGCGAGAAGCACTGGTACTGGGTGGTCGCCGCCGTGCTGGCGATCAGCGTCTGGGCCTCGCTCAACCTGATCGACTCGCCCTTCGGCCGCGCCCTGCGCGCGCTGCACGGGTCGGAAGTCGCCTCGCAGGTGGTCGGCGTCGACGTGGTGCGCTACAAGGTCGCCATCTTCGTGCTCTCGGCGGTGTTCGCCAGCCTGATGGGCAGCGTCACCGCTCACTACGTCGGCTTCGTGACGCCCGGCGTCGCCGGCTTCTTCCACTCGATCGAACTGGTGACGATGGTCGTCATCGGCGGCATGGCCTCGGTGTACGGCTCGGTGCTCGGCGCCGTGCTGCTCACCGCTCTGCCGCAGGCGCTGGCCACTTTCGAGGGCTGGGAAACGGTGGCCTTCGGGACCATCCTCGTGTTCACCATGATCTTCATGCCCAAGGGGCTGGTGCCGACGCTCGCGGCGAAACTGGGGAGGAAGGACTGATGGCGCTGCTCGAAGTCAACAAGCTCTCCAAGGCCTTCGGCGGCGTCAAGGCCGTGCAGAACGTCAGTTTCTCGATCGACGCCGGCATCGTCTATTCGGTGATCGGACCGAACGGCGCCGGCAAGACGACGCTGTTCAACCTGATCACCGGCGTCTATACGCCGAGCGAGGGCGAGATTCGCCTCGACGGCAAGGAGATCGCCGGCGCCGGTCCGCACACGCTGGCCCGCCTCGGCGTCGCGCGCACCTTCCAGAACCTGCAGGTGTGCATGAACATGACGGCGCTCGAGAACGTCATGGTCGGCGCCCACCTGCGCCTCGACCGCAACCTGATCAAGGCCGCGCTGCGCTTCCCCGCGCTGCGCCGCCGCGACGGCGAACTGCGCGACGAGGCTGCGGCGCTGATGCACTTCGTCGGCCTCGACAAGTACGTCGCGGCGCGCGCCGACGCGATGCCCTACGGCGCCCTCAAGCGTCTGGAAATCGCCCGCGCGCTGGCCGCCAAGCCGCGCCTGCTGTTCCTCGACGAACCGGCGGCCGGCCTCAACCCGAAGGAAACCATCGAGGTCGACCATCTGGTGCGCAAGGTCGCCGACTCCGGCGTCACCGTCGTCCTCGTCGAACACGACATGAAGATGGTGATGAACCTCTCCGACCGCATCCTCGTGCTCGACTACGGCAAGAAGCTCACCGAGGGCTCGGCGGCGGAAGTCCGCCGCAACCCGGACGTCATCGCCGCCTACCTCGGCGCGCACGCATAGGGGACGATCATGGAAGCACTCCGCATCATCGGCGACGAACACCGCAACCTGTGGCGCATCGCCGTCACGCTCGACCAGCTGCGCGGCGAGATCGAGGATGGCGGGCACGCCGACCGCAGGCTGTTCGATGCGATCTTCGACTACCTCGACAACTTCGTCGACCGCCTGCACCACCCGAAGGAGGACGATTTCCTCTTCCGCCTGCTGCGCGCGCGCAGCGCCGAGGCGGCGGCGGTGCTCGACCGCCTGCAGGACGACCACCGTGCCGGGCCGGACAACCTCAAGGCGCTGCGCGCCGCGCTGGCCGCCGCGGCGAACTCGCCGGCCGCCGGGCAGGAGTTCGCCGCGGCGCTCAAGCGCTACACCGACGGCCTCAAGGCGCACATCCGCAGCGAGGAAAAAGACGTCATGCCGCTCGCCCGCACGGTGCTCACCGACGCCGACTGGGCCGAGATCGACGCCGCCTTCGCCGACAACAGCGACCCGCTGTTCGGCGCCAGCGCGCAGGCCGAGTTCCGCGAGCTCTTCCACCGCATCGCCAGCCTCGCGCCCGAATCGATCGGCCTCGGCGGGCAGACGGCCGGCGAACTGACGCCGGGCGCCGGCCCGGCGCACGCCGACGTCGTCCTTTCGATCCGCGGACTCGAAAGCAGCTACGGGCGCATCAAGGCGTTGCGCGGCATCGACCTCGAAATCCGCAAGGGCGAACTGGTCGCGCTGGTCGGCGCCAACGGCGCCGGCAAGACGACGCTGCTGCGCGCCATCTCCGGCGTGCAGCCGGTCGGCGCCGGCGAGATCCGCTTCGCCGGCGAGGACATCACGAAGCTGCGCGCCGACCTGCGCATGCGCAAGGGCATCTGCCAGTCGCCGGAAGGGCGGCAGGTGTTCGGCCCGCTCTCGATCGAGGACAACCTGCGGCTCGGCGCCTACACGCAGCCGAAGGCGCAGGTCGAGGGCGACCTCGAAAGGATCTGGGCGATGTTTCCGATCCTCAAGGAAAAGCGCGCGCTGCCGGCCGGCACGCTGTCCGGCGGGCAGCAGCAGATGCTGGCGATCGGCCGCGCGCTGATGGGCCGCCCCAAGCTGCTGCTGCTCGACGAGCCGTCGATGGGCCTCGCGCCACTGCTCGTCGAGGAGGTCTTCAACGTCGTCAAGTCGCTCAAGGCGCAGGGCATGACGATCTTTCTCGTCGAACAGAACGCCTTCGCCGCGCTGGCCATCGCCGACCGCGGCTACGTGCTGGAGACGGGGCAGACGACGATCACCGGCAGCGGCCGCGAACTGCTCGAAAACGAGGACGTGAAGGCAGCCTACCTCGGCATGTAGGCCGGCAGGCAGGACAAGAACGCAGGCAACCCCCCGACCCCACGGGACCCAGTCATCAACGGAGCCAGATCATGAGCAATCCCACCGAAAAGCAGTTCGCCTCGGTCGCCGACCTCGAGGAAAAGAAGACCACCTTCGCCCAGCTGTCCGAACACTGCTGGGCCTACACCGCCGAGGGCGACCCTAACACCGGCGTCATCGTCACCGACGACGCGGTGCTCATCTGCGACACGCTGGCGACGCCGGTCATGGCGCAGCGCCTGATCGCCGAGATCCGCAAGGTCAGCGCGGCGCCGATCAAGTACGTCGTCCTCTCGCACTACCACGCCGTGCGCGTGCTCGGCGCCTCCGGCTACCAGGCCGAGGGCATGCAGCAGATCATCGCCAGCCAGGGCACCTACGAGATGATCGTCGAGCGCGGCGCGCAGGACATGATGTCCGAGTACGAGCGCTTCCCGCGCCTGTTCCAGAACTTCGATTCGATTCCCGGGCTGACCTGGCCGACGCTCGTCTTCAAGGAGGAAATGACGCTGTGGATGGGCAAGCTCGAGGTGAAGATCATGCACCTCGGCCCCGGCCACACCAGGGGCGACACCGTCGTCTGGATTCCCGCCGAGAAAGTGCTGTTCTCCGGCGACCTCGTCGAATGCGACGCCGCCTGCTACACCGGCGATGCGCAGCTCGAGGAATGGCCGGCGACGCTCGCCGCGATCCGCGCGCTCGGCGCCGAGAAGATCGTCCCCGGGCGTGGTCCGGCGCTCACGTCGCCGGCCGAGATCGCGCGCGGCCTCGACTACACGACCGACTTCGTGACGACGCTGCTCGCCAGCGCGAAGGAAGCCGTGGCCGCCGGCATGAACCTCAAGCAGGCGATGGCGCACGTGCGCCGGGCGATGGACCCGAAGTTCAGTCAGGTCTTCATCTACGAGCACTGCCTGCCCTTCGACGTGACGCGGGCGGTGGACGAGGCGAGCGGCATCAAGCATCCGCGCATCTGGACGGCGGAGCGCGACAAGGAAATGTGGCACGGGCTGCAGGCCTGAAAAACGTAAGCGCCGCCGGCGCGGAGCGCGCAAAAAAACAGAGCGGACAAGGACGCGCGCCGCGCCCCGGCGCCCCCGGCGGTTCAACGGGTCGAAAGATCCTGGAGGAGACAAAACCATGCTCAGCACCTACAAGTATCCGAAATTCGAGTACGTGAAACCGCCGGAACAGGCGGGCGCGGAAGTCGGCCGCTACCCGGCGGTCGTCGTCGGTGCCGGCCCGGTCGGGCTGGCGGCGGCCATCGACCTCGCGCAGCAGGGCACGCCGGTGCTGCTGCTCGACGACGACGACAGCGTCTCGGTCGGCTCGCGCGGCGTCTGCTACGCCAAGCGCGCGCTCGAAGTGCTCGACCGCCTCGGCGTCGGCGACGCCTGCGTCGAAAAAGGCGTTTCGTGGAACGTCGGGCGCACCTTTTTCCGCGAGGAGGAGGTGTACAGCTTCAACCTCCTGCCGCAGCCCGACCATAAGCGGCCGGGGATGATCAACCTGCAGCAGTACTACCTCGAGGACTTTCTCGTGCGGCGCGCGCAGGCCCTGCCCAACATCGACCTGCGCTTCAGGAACAAGGTCGTCTCGGTGCAGCGCGGCGTGGACAAGGTGACGCTGCAGGTCGAGACGCCGGACGGCGTGTACTCGCTCGAAACCGACTGGCTGGTCGTCGCCGACGGCGCGCGCAGCAGCATCCGGCGCATGATGAACCTGGAGATCGAAGGCAAGATCTTCATGGACCGCTTCCTGATTGCCGACGTCGTGATGAAGGCCGACTTCCCGGCCGAGCGCTGGTTCTGGTTCGATCCGCCCTTCCATCCGGGGCAGTCGGTGCTGCTGCACCGGCAGGCCGACAACGTCTGGCGCATCGACTTCCAGCTCGGCTGGCAGGCCGACCCGGAGGAGGAGAAGAAGCCCGAGAAGGTCATTCCGCGCATCAAGGCGATGCTCGGCGACGATCGCGAATTCGAACTCGAATGGGTCAGCGTCTACACCTTCCAGTGCCGGCGCATGAACGACTTCCGGCACGGCCGCGTGCTCTTCGTCGGCGACGTCGCGCACCAGGTCAGCCCGTTCGGCGCGCGCGGCGCCAACTCGGGCATCCAGGACACCGACAACTTGATCTGGAAGCTCAAGCTGGTGATCGACGGCAAGGCGCCCGAGAAGCTGCTCGACAGCTACAGCGAGGAGCGCGTCTTCGCCGCCGACGAGAACCTCCTCAACTCGACGCGCTCGACCGACTTCATCACGCCGAAGAGCAAGACCTCGCTGACCTTCCGCAACGCCGTGCTGACGCTGGCGCGGCACTATCCCTTCGCGCGCGCGCTGGTCAATTCAGGCCGCCTGTCGGTGCCGTCCTTCCTCACCGAGTCGTCGCTCAACACGCCGGACCGCGAGACCTTCGGCGGCGAAATGGTGCCCGGCGCGCCGATGGACGACGCGCCGATCCGCGAGGTCGGCGGCGCCGCCGGGGCCGGCGGCAATGCCTGGCTGCTCGACAAGGTGCGCGACCGCTTCGTTCTGCTCTGCTACGTCGACGACCCGGCGAGCGTAGACGCGGCGACGGTGAATGCGCTCAGGAGCCTCAGCGACGGGCCGATCCCGATCGAGCCCATCCTCGTCTCGGCGCGCGCCAATCCCGCGCCGGGCGGGCTGCGCGTGTTCGAGGACTACACCGGGCGCGTCGCCGAGCGCTACGACGCGAAGGCCGGCACCGTCTATCTGCTGCGTCCCGACCAGCACGTCGCGGCGCGCTGGCGCAGCGTCGACCCGAAGCCGATCCGCAGCGCGCTGGCGCGCGCCACCTGCAACGCCTGAGAGGAGAGGACGCCATGGCGAGCCCGAGCACCCCGAATACCCTGAACACCAAGTCGAATTTCAACGAACCCGGCAAGCGTTACTTCCGCGCCTACTCGCCCGGTGACGATTTCTACGAGGCGCTGATCGACACGCACCGCGACCTGTCCGACGAACAGAGCGCGCTGCTCAACGCGCGCCTGATCCTGCTGCTGGCCAATCACATCGGCGACCTCGACGTGCTGCGCGAGGCGATGCGGATCGCCCGCGAGGACGTGTGAGCGTGTCCTAGGGGGTGTTGACATGTATTTCATGGGCGCGACGGCCACTGAACGGGCGCATCGCCGCGTTGCGCCGGCTTGCCTGGCACCAGCCAGGCGGCGCCGTCGCGCCTTGCGCTGCATCCCGTTCAATGGCCGTCCCGAAGGCTTGTGACGAGGGGGCCGCGCCTACGTCGTTACGCCCCTTACTCGCACCTCGGTGCGGGCAGCGGCGCGCGCCTAGCAGTCACAGCCCCCTCGTCACAACGCGCTCCACGAAATGCATGTCAACACACCCTAGCCCGCTGGCGACACCGGGGCGCTCCACTCGTGCTGCTCGACGAAGCGGAACAGGAAGTCGATGAAGCTCTCGGCCGCCGGCGAGAGCGAGCGGCCGTTGCGGGTGAACACGAAGAACTTGCGGGTCACCTCCGGCTCGTGCAGCAGGCGCATCTGCAGGCGGTAGGGGTGGGCCAGCGAGCGCGCGTAGGGCAGGCAGGCGGCGATTCCGAGATTGGCGCTGACCATGCCCAGCGCCGTCGTCATGAAGGTCACCTCGTTGCTCGGCGTGAGCGTCAGGTGGGGCAGGGCGGCGTGCAGATCGACCGAGAGGCGCTCGGTGAATTGCCCCTGCAGGGCGATGATCGGGTATTGCACGGCGTCGGCCCAGCGGATGCGTTCCAGTTCCCCGAGCGGGTGGTCGAGCGGGAAGACGGCCATGAAGGGCATCTCGAACAGCGTGCGCGCTTCGATCTCCGGCGTCGGATCGCGTTCCGGGCCGATGCCGAAATCGACCTCGCCGCTGAAGACGCGGGCGAGCACGCTTTCGACGACGCAGTCGACCAGCCTGACCTGGATTTCCGGATGTTCGAGCCGGTAGGCGGCGATCACTTCCGGCAGCAGGGTGCAGGAGATCAGCTGCGGCGCGGCGATGCGCAGCACGCCCTTCTTCAGCGCCTTCAGGCTGGCCACCTCGTCGAGCGCGGCGTCGAGGTCCTGGATGACCTTGTCGACGATCGGGTGCAGCTTGCGCCCGACTTCGGAGAGCTGGATCTTGCGCGTGCTGCGGTCGAACACCTGCAGGCCGAGAACGCCTTCCAGTTCCTTGATCAGGCCGCTCAGCGCGGACTGCGTGACGTGCAGGCTGTCGGCGGCGCGGCTGAAGCTGCCGAGACGGGCGACGGCGAGAAAGGCGCGCAACTGGCGCAGGCTGACATTCATTGGTTTATCCGATAAATCTATCTGTAAATACCGTTTGTATGATAGTTCGCTTTGCCCTTAAATAGAACGACGCGCGCGGCGCAAGGCCGGGAAACACCGGCCCGCCGCCACGGGAAATCCGTCCGCGCCGGCCGGCGCACGGGATGCATCCACTCACACCGAGGAGACAAGCATGCAGATCAGGAAAATCCACCACGTCGCGTATCGCTGCAAGGACGCCAAGGAAACCGTCGAGTGGTACGGCAAGTACCTGGACATGAAATTCGTGCTGGCGATTGCCGAGAACGAGGTGCCGTCGACCAAGGAACCCGATCCCTACATGCACATCTTCCTCGACGCCGGCGGCGGCAACATCCTCGCCTTCTTCGAGCTGCCGACCAAGCCGCCGATGGGGCGCGACCCGAACACGCCGGAATGGACGCAGCACCTGGCGCTCGAAGTGGATTCGATGGAGACGCTGCTCGCCGCCAAGGCCCGCCTTGAAGCCGACGGCATTCCGGTGGTCGGCCCGACCGACCACACCATCTTCAAGTCGATCTACTTCTTCGACCCGAGCGGCCACCGCCTCGAACTCGCCGCCAACACCGGCACGCCGAAGATGGCGGCGGAGCTCGACCGCGTGAAGTGGGAAATGCTCGACGAGTGGTCGAAGACCAAGAAGGCGCCGGCGCACGCGCGCTGGATGCACGACGGCAGCTTCGCCGGCTGAGCCCGGTCAGTCTGACGCGCCCGAGGCAAGCGCCGTGTTCGACCGCCTGACGCTGTGGGTCACCCGCTCACTGGAGATCGGCATCGCCGTCTGTCTCGCGGCGATGGGACTGCTGGTATTCGGCAACGTGGTGCTGCGCTACGGCTTCAACTCGGGCCTGGTCTTCTCGGAGGAAATCTCGCGCCTGCTGTTCGTCTGGCTGACCTTCCTCGGCACCATCCTCGCGTCGCGCGAGCACGCCCACCTCGGGGTCGATTCGCTGGTCAGGCGCCTGCCGCACGGTGCGCGCCAGGCCTGCATCCTGGTCTCCGGCGTGCTGATGATCCTGATGTGCGTGCTGCTCCTGTGGGGCAGCCTGAAGCAGGCCGAAATCAACCTGGACAACGCCATGCCGGTGTCCGGCATTCCCTACGCCGCGCTGTACGCGGCGGGCATCGCCGCCGCGCTCGGGCTGATCGTCAGCATCTTCTACAACATCTTCCAGGCGCTGGTGCACGGCGAGCGCGAAGAGAACATCGTGATGGTGCAGCGTACCGACGACATGATCAAGGAGGCGTTGACCGAGGTCGAGGCGGACGCGGCGCGCGCCGATGCGAGACGCGAGGGGCGCGCGTCGTGACCCTGACCGTCTTTCTCGGCTCGCTGCTCGCCGCGATGGCGCTGGGGATGCCCATCGCCTTCGCGCTGCTCGTCTGCGGCGCGGCGCTGATGTTCTTCATGGATCAGTTCGACGCCCAGATTCTGGCGCAGAACGTGATCTCGGGCGCCGACAACTTCGTCCTCATGGCCGTCCCCTTCTTCATCCTGGCGGGCGAGTTCATGAACGCCGGCGGGCTGTCGAAGCGCATCGTCGACATGGCCAACGCCTGGGTCGGCCACATCCGCGGCGGGCTGGGCTACGTGACCATTGTCTCGGCGCTGATCCTGGCCAGCCTGTCCGGTTCCGCCGTGGCCGATACGGCCGCCCTCGCGGCGCTGCTCATTCCGATGATGCGCGACGCCGGCTACAAGACGGCGCGCTCGGCCGGCCTCGTCGCGTCGGCCGGGATCATCGCGCCGGTGATCCCGCCGTCGATCGGCTTCATCATCTTCGGCGTCGCCGGCGGGGTGTCGATCACCAAGCTGTTCATCGCCGGCATCTTTCCCGGCGTGCTGATGGCGCTGTCGCTGGTCCTGACCTGGTGGTGGGTGTCGCGGCGCGACGCGCTGACCGTCCTGCCGCGCCTCTCCGCGCGCCAGCGGCTGGCGACCGTGGGCGCCGGCGGCTGGGCGCTGGTGCTGCCGGTGATCATCGTCGGCGGTTTGAAGGGCGGCGTCTTCACGCCGACCGAGGCGGGCGTGGTCGCCGCCTTCTACGCCCTCCTGGTGGGCGCTTTCGTCTACCGCGAGCTGACCCCCGCGAAGATCTACCACGCCCTGCTGACGACGGCGAAAACGACCGCCGTGGTGATGTTCCTCGTCGCCGCCGCCTTCGTTTCCGCCTATCTGATCACGGTGGCCGACATCCCGAGCCAGCTCAAGACGCTGTTCGCCCCGTTCATGGACAGCCCGAAGCTGCTGATGGCGGTGATGATGCTCGTCGTCGTGCTGGTCGGCACGGCGCTCGATTTCATTCCGACCGTGCTGATCCTGACGCCGGTGATGCTGCCGATCTGCCGCGAAGCCGGCATCGATCCGGTCTATTTCGGCGTCCTGTTCATCATGAACAACGCCATCGGCATGATCACGCCGCCGGTCGGCGTCGTCCTCAACGTCGCCGCCGGCGTCGGCAAGGTCGGCATGGAGGAGGTCATTCGCGGCGTCTGGCCCTTCATGTGGGCCGAGATTCTGGTGCTGTTCCTGCTCGTTCTGTTTCCCGAGCTAGTGCTCGTTCCGATGCAGTGGTTCCACTGATTCTTTCCGTACAACACGCAAACAGGAGACGAAAATGATGGCGACGATCCAGAAACGCACCTTCCTGGCGCTGGCCCTCGGCCTTGCCGCTGCCGCCAGCCTGCCCGCCACCGTCTGGGCGCAGACTATGAACGCCAAGTTCAGCGTGACCCTGCCCGAGAAGTCCCACCAGGGACAGGGCGCCGCCCGCTTCGCCGAGCTGGTCGGCCAGAAGACCGGCGGCCGCGTCCAGATCAAGGTGTATTACAACGCCGCGCTGGGCAACGACGTGCAGGTGACTTCCGCGCTGCAGGGCGGCACCGTCGAGTTCGTCGTCCCGCAGACCTCGACGCTGACCGGGATGATCAAGGATTTCGAGGTGCTCGATTATCCCTTCCTGTTCGACAGCGAGAAGGAGGCCGAGGCCGTGCTCGACGGAGCGATCGGCAAGCGCCTGCTCGACAAGCTGCCGGCCAAGGGGCTGGTCGGGCTGGCCTATTGGGAGAACGGCTTCTTCAACGCCACCACGAGCAAGCATCCGATCGCCCGCGTCGAGGACTTTGCCGGACTCAAGTTCCGCGCCATCCAGGCGCCGATCTCGCTCGAATCGATCAAGGCGCTGGGCGCCAACCCGGTTCCGCTGCCGGTGCCCGAAGTCTATGCAGCGCTCGAAACGCGCACCATCGACGGCCAGGCGACGCCGACGGCGGTGATCGCCGCACTCAAGTTCAACGAGGTGCAGAAGTATCTGTCGGTGATCCGTCTGTCCTACGGTGCCTTCCTGCCGCTGGCCAGCAAGAAGTTCTGGGACAAGCTGAGTCCCGAGGACCAGAAGGCGATCCAGGACGCGGCGCTCGAAACGCGGGCCTGGCAGCGCCAGGTGGCGCGCGACGCGGCGCGCAACGCGCAGGTCGATCTGGCGAAGAAGGGCATGCAGGTCAACGAGGTCGCCCCCGCCGAGATCGCACGCATGCGCGAGCGCGTCAAACCGGTGTGGGACCGCTTTGCGCCCGGCACCGGCGCGGAACTGGTCAAGGAGGTCGTCGCCGAGGTGGATAAGGTCCGGCACGCCAGATAGCGAAGGAATGAAGATCGAAAGCGGGAGCGGGGCGGCGCAGCCGTTCCGCTCCGCGAGCACCGCTGTTTTTGCCACGAAGGATTGAAAGATGAAACTCGCCACGCTCAAAGCCGGCGGCCGCGACGGCACGCTGGTCGTCGTCAGCCGCGACCTGCTGCGCTGCCAGCCCGTTCCCGCCATCGCCCGCACGCTGCAGGTGGCGCTCGACGACTGGGACGCCGTCGCGCCGCAGCTGCAGGAAGCGTATGCCGCGCTCAACAACGGCGCCGCGCGCCACGCCGAGCCCTTCGACGAACGGCTCTGCCACTCGCCGCTGCCGCGCGCCTACCAGTGGGCCGACGGCTCGGCCTACGTGAATCACGTCGAACTCGTGCGCCGCGCGCGCGGCGCCGAACTGCCGCCGTCGTTCTGGACCGATCCGTTGATGTACCAGGGCGGTTCCGATTCCTTCGTCGGCCCGCGCGACCCGATCTACGCGCTGTCTGAAGACTGGGGCATCGACCTCGAAGCTGAGGTTGCGGCGATCACCGGCGACGTGAAGATGGGGGCGACGCCCGCCGAGTGCGCCGGCGCCATCCGCCTGCTGATGCTGGTGAACGACGTCTCGCTGCGCAATCTGATTCCGAACGAGCTGGCCAAGGGCTTCGGCTTCTTCCAGTCGAAGCCGGCCACCGCCTTCAGCCCGGTCGCCGTGACGCCGGACGAACTGGGCGACGCCTGGCAGGGCGCCAAGGTGCACCTGCCGCTCGTCGTGCACCTCAACGGCCAGCCTTTCGGCCGCCCGAACGCCGGCGTGGACATGACCTTCGACTTCGGCCAGCTGGTCGCCCACGTGGCGAAGACGCGCGAACTGGAGGCCGGCTCGATCATCGGCTCGGGCACCGTCTCGAACAAGCAGGGCGGCCTGCACGGCTCGTCGATCGAGAACGGCGGCGTCGGCTATTGCTGCCTCGCCGAGGTGCGCATGTACGAAATGATCGAAGGCGGGGCGCCAAAGACCTCCTTCCTCAAGTTCGGCGACCGCGTGCGCATCGAAATGGCCGACGCCGAAGGGGGCACGATCTTCGGCGCCATCGAACAGACCGTCGCGCGCTACCCGGGCTGAACGCCGCCGGCCGGCGTCTGCTTCTTGCTTCTTGCTTCTTGCTCCGGCGTGCCGACCATGCCCAGCGCGCGTCCGCGCGCTTCGCCGCTGCCGGCGCCACTGTCGCGGTGAAGCGCACCGCCGGGCCGACCATTTTTGAAGGGACGGACCATGCTCAAGCTCTACACCTACTTCCGCAGTTCCGCCGCCTACCGCGTGCGCATCGGCCTCAACCTCAAGGGGCTGGCGTATGAAGCCGTGCCGGTGCATCTGGTGCGCGGCGGCGGCGAGCATCTGACGCCGGCCTATCGGGCGCTCAACGCCGGCGCCATGGTGCCGACGCTGGTCGACGGCGACGCGGCGCTCGGCCAGTCGCTGGCCATCCTCGAATATCTCGACGAAACGCATCCCGCCGTGCCGTTGCTGCCCGCCGACCCGCTGGGCCGCGCCCGCGTGCGTTCGTTGGCGCTCACCGTCGCCTGCGAGATCCATCCGCTCAATAACCTGCGCGTGCTCAAGTATCTCGTCGGCCAGTTCGACGCGAGCGACGAGGCGAAAAGCGCCTGGTATCGCCACTGGATCGGCGAGGGGATGCAGATCATCGAGACCCGTCTCGCGCGCGAGCCGCAGACCGGCCGCTACTGCCACGGCGAAACGCCGACGCTGGCCGACTGCTGCCTGATTCCGCAGGTCTTCAACGCCGAGCGCTTCCAGGTGGACCTGGCGCCCTATCCGACGATCCGCCGCATCCACGCCGCCTGCGCCGAACTGCCGGCCTTCGCGGCGGCGCATCCGGCGCGGCAGCCGGACGCGGAGTAGGGGCAGAGCAGGGGGCCGAAGGACGTGGGGTAGGGATCGACGCCGCCGGCAGCGGAGGCGCCGCCGAGGCTGTTCAGGCGTCTTTCGATCGCCCTGCGGCGTTTCACGAAGCGCTACGGAAAGTCAAGCCGCGACCGACGAACTGTTACGGCCGATTTGTGTAATTTTTGTAACGAAAACCCGGTAATCCCATGAGCGCAAAGGGATTATTCAGTTACCCACAAAACCTGTGGATAAGTTTGTGGATTATTCCCCTCCGGCGGCCTTAAACCCAAGCCAGTCAAGCGCTTCCCTTACTTTGCTGAAAGCTTGGGCGGAAAAGGAAAATCAATATTTTTCAATGACTTGAAAATATTTTTCCCCGCCGCCGCGAAGGCTTCGGACGATGCGCGCCGGCCGTTCCGCAAAAAATCCATTCTGTGCGTAAGTCAAGTCTTGACGTCGAAAAATTTACCGTTTTCGCGCCGGCGCGGTACGCAGCCAACGCCCCTTCTGCCTAAAAACAAGGCGGCGGGAAAAACGCCTTACGGAAGAGTTATATAAGACAGTTCTCCAGTCCTTATCCACAGGGTTTCGGGCGAAGGCTGTGGATTTCGCGGCGTGCCGCCCCGCCCGGGGCTGGCGAACTTTTTTTTGCGCTACTCGCTTTTTTCCGCTTCGTAGCTCGCCGGGCTGATGCCGGCGTGGGCGATGAACTCGCGCACCTGCTTGACCAGATCGCGCGTGCACGCGCTGCCGTGGTGGGGGTGGTGGATGAAGTCCGAGACGCCGTTGAGCGTCACCTTGAAGCGAGCGCCGTGCGACGACTCGATGCTGGCGCCCAGATGGTTGAGCAGCGACTCGACTTCGCGCCAGTGGAGGTTGGCCGGCGGCGGGTCCTGGAAGACGCTGCGCAGCAGCGACAGATGCTTGTGGCTCATGAGCTCTCTCCTCGGCCAGTGCGTTCTATTGAGCTAGACCGCGCCCGCCGGGCGATGTTCAGCCGCGTGCGCTAAACGACCTGTGCGCCGTGCTCGACCAGCAGTTCGCGCAGCACCGAGCGGTGACAGTGCGCTTCGTCGGTGCAATAGCAGCCGACCGAGAAATCGGCGCCGCGCGACAGCGCCGCCAGCAGGTCGAGCGTGCGGCGGTTTTCCGGCGTCGCCATCTCGGCGCGGTAGTGCTTCGCGAAGCGTGTCCACTCCGCCGCGTTGCCGGTCTGCTGCGCGGCCTGAGCCTGCGCTACCAGCTCCGGGCTCGGCGCCAGGGCGGGATACCACACGTCGTACCAGTCGCCGGAGGCGAATTCGCTTTTCGGCACGCCGCGCGGCGGGCGGCGCACCGTGCCGATGCGCGTGCCCTCGCCGGGCAGGCGCGGGGAACCGAGACGGACGATGCGGATGCTCATGAGTGGCCTTTCTGTGCGGAGTCCGGGAGGCGGCTGGAAACACGTCGAAACGTTGCGGATACGCGCCGGCTTCGATCCGACGCCGTCCGAAAGCGGCCTGGATCGGGCCGGGAACGCGATGCCGCCAAGCTTACCCCCGCCGCGTCCGCCGATCCAGCCGCGGTATGGCTTACAAATGCAGGGACGCCGGCTATCCTGAAAGGAGGCAAAGCCAGCCGCGCCTGCCGCCGCCTCCGACCCACAAGGAGAAACGCCATGTCCGCCCATGTCTACAAGCTGGTCGAAATCGTCGGCACTTCGCCCGCCAGCACCGACGAAGCCATTCACAACGCCATCGAGGAAGCCGCCAGGTCGCTGCGCCACATGGACTGGTTCGAGGTCATGGAAACGCGCGGCCATATCGTCGACGGCAAGGTCGCGCACTTCCAGGTCAGGCTGAAGATCGGCTTCCGGCTGGAGGCGTAGGCGGACGCGGGTCGGGATGCCGCTCCTCGTCGCCTCGTTTCCAATTGTCCGCAACCCCCGACCGAAAGCGCCCGATGACCGCCAGCAAACCCCTTCGCGCAACCCTCCGGGTCGTCGAGAACGGCCCCTACCTCGTTTCCGGAGGGCTGCCGCTGAACAAGGAAATCATCGGGACCAACGCGGCCGGCGAATCCGTCCGCTGGACGCCGGGAGAAAGCTTCCCGAAGCAGGATAAATACGCGCTGTGCCGCTGCGGCCACAGCGGCAACAAGCCGTTTTGCGACGGAACGCACGCGAAAGTCGGCTTCGACGGTACCGAAACCGCCAGCCGGCGGCCCTACCTCGAACAGGCCAGCGTGCACGAAGGTCCGGTGCTTTCGCTGACCGACGTCGAGAGCCTCTGCGCTTTCGCGCGCTATTGCGATCCCAACGGGCAGGTGTGGAAGCTCGTCCGGGAAACGGACAACGTCTTGGCACGCAAGTTTTTCGTCAGCCAGACCTGCGACTGCCCGTCGGGCCGGCTGGTGGCCTGGGACAGGCAGTGCGGACAGGCCATCGAGCCCGCCTACGAGCCGTCGATCGCCCTGATCGAAGACCCGGCCAACGCCTGCTCCGGGCCGCTCTGGCTGCGCGGCGGCGTGCCCCTGGTCGGCAGCGACGGCTTCGCCTACGAAGTACGCAACCGGATGACCCTGTGCCGCTGCGGCGCCTCTAAGAACAAGCCTTTCTGCGACGGAACGCACGCGGCGATCGGCTTCCGCGACGACAGTTGATGCACGGTCGCCGGTCGCCGGGTTTGCGCGCTTCGGGCGGGGCGCTTACGCCCGCTCTTCGCCAGCGAAATAACGCCGCGGTTCCATTCCCAGCACCCGCTTGAACATCGCCGTGAAGGCGCTGGCGCTGCGGTAGCCGAGCTTTTCGGCGACGCGCGCGACCGGCACGCCGTTGGCGAGATGCCCGAGCGCTTCGACGAGGCGGGCCTGCTGGCGCCACTGGCGGAAGCTCATGCCGGTTTCGCGCGCGAACAGGCGGGCCAGCGTGCGGCTGCTGGTGGCGTGGCGCTCGGCCAGCGTCTCCAGCGTTTCCTGCGTCTCCGGGTGTTCGATCTGCGTGCGGCACAGCTTGAGCAGGCGCGGTTCGGACGGCATCGGCAGGTGCAGCGCGGGAATCTTCAGGAAGCGCAGTTCGAGCAGCGCCAGCGCGGCGATGCGGCCGGCGCGGCCGGCGAGGTCGTAGGCCAGCGGCTCGTCGAGCAGCGCCAGGATCAGCGCGCGCAGCAGCGGGCTCACCTCGATCAGGCAGCAGTGGTCGGGCAGGTCCGGCGCGGCGTCGGGGCGGATGTAGAGCGTGCGCATCTCGACCGGGCCGAGCATGCTCACCTGATGGTCGGTGTCGGCCGGAATCCACACGCCGCGCACCGGCGGCACCACCCAGCAGCCTCCGGCCGTCTCGACGCGCATGACGCCGCTGCCGGCGTAGATCAGCTGGGCGCGCGGGTGGCGGTGCACGGGCGTGACGCCGCCCCGGTAGTCGCGCGCCTTGGCGGTCACCGGGTGGGGCAGGGTCTGGTACTCGTCGTCGTGGCCGACCGGCTGGCCGGCGGGTGGGGTTGTCCGATTCACGATGTTTTTTGGCAGGACGTGTGTGAAGCGGTCATTCTAGACTGCCGACCGGATCATTTATCGCTTCTCTCCATGGAAAAGACTATCGCCGCCGGCAATCTTGCCGCCACGCCCGCCGCCCCCGCCCCGGAGGCGCACGACGCGCTGAAGCACACCGCCTACGCGGTGATCGCCGCGATCAGCTTCTCGCACCTGCTCAACGACATGATGCAGTCGGTGCTGCTCGCCATCTATCCGATGCTCAAGCAGGGCCTGCATCTCTCCTTCGCGCAGGTCGGCATGATCACGCTCGCCTACCAACTCACCGCCTCGCTGCTGCAGCCGTTGATCGGCCTTTATACCGACCACCGGCCGAAGCCGTATTCGCTGCCGGTCGGCATGGGCTTCACGCTTGTCGGTCTGCTGCTGCTCGCGCAGGCGGCGAGCTTCGGCGCCGTGCTGCTCGCCGCCTCGCTGGTCGGTATCGGCTCGTCGGTCTTCCACCCGGAATCGTCGCGCGTCGCGCGCATGGCGGCCGGCGCGCGGCCGGGCCTCGCGCAGTCGCTGTTCCAGATCGGCGGCAACCTCGGCACGGCGCTCGGGCCGCTGCTCGCGGCGCTGATCATCGTGCCGCTCGGGCAGGGCAGCGCCGCCTGGTTCTCGCTGGCCGCGCTGCTCGGCGTCGTCGTCCTCTCCGGCGTCGGGCGCTGGTCGCGCAAGCACGTGGCGGGCTTCCGCAGCCGCATGCGGGCGCATCCGGGGCATAGCCTCACGCGGCGGCAGGTGGGCCTCTCGCTGCTCGTGCTCGGTGCGCTGATGTTCTCCAAGTTCTTTTACATGGCGAGCCTGCAGACCTACTACACCTTCTACCTGATCGAGAAGTTCGCGCTGCCGCTGCAGAGCGCGCAGATGTACCTGTTCGCCTTCCTGCTCGCGGTGGCGACCGGCACCGTCGTCGGCGGCCCGGTCGGCGACCGCATCGGCCGCAAGCGCGTGATCTGGGGCTCCATCCTCGGCGTCGCCCCCTTCGCGCTGCTGCTGCCGCACGCCGACCTGTTCTGGACCGGCGTCCTCTCGGTGCTGATCGGCCTGATCCTCGCCTCGGCCTTCTCGGCGATCCTCGTCTACGCGCAGGAACTGGTGCCTGGCAAGGTCGGCGCGATCTCCGGCCTCTTCTTCGGCCTCGCCTTCGGTCTGGCCGGCATCGGCGCCGCCCTGCTCGGGCAATTGGCCGACGCGACGAGCGTCGCGACGGTCTACCGCATCTGCGCCTTCCTGCCGCTGATCGGACTGCTCACGCTGTTCCTGCCCGACGTCGAGAAGCGTTGATGTCTTGAACGGACGCGGCGCATGGCCGCGATGGGAGCCGGGGAGGGGGCCAAGCCGGACAGCGGCAAGGAGGCAGGTCCAGTCGCTTCCTTGCCCTTCCTCCCGCGCAAAAAGCAAAACGCCGAGACTCAGGTCCTGGCGTTTTGCTTTTGAGGAAGGCTGCGGTCTCTCAGGACGCTTCCTGCTCCAGCAACGTCTGATAGACGAAAGCGGTCAGCGTGATGCGGTCCTGCGGCGCGCCGCCGGTGAACTCCAGCCCGTAGCCGGTCATCCCCGGCCCCAGGTCCTCGCCGGCGGGATTGACGACGCGGATCGTCGCATCCAGGCTCACCAGCGAGACGATGTCGGCCAGCGCCAGCTTGAAGCTGAGGCGGATCGAATCGCCCTGCCGGCCGAGGGAATGCGGCGAGGCGAGCATGGCGCCGGAGATGCTGACGTTGCGGATGCTGGCCGCGGCCGCGTCGGCGCTTTCCTGCCCCTGCGCGTCCAGCCTTTTGGCGCTGGCGATCAGATTGACCTTGGCCCGCGCCCCCCGGCGCACCACCAGCGCGCGTACGTCCTTGGGGTAGGACAGGTGCAGGTAGGGGTAGGGCACGGCGACCGAGCGGATCACCGACGTCGAGAAAGCGTAGGCGTTCTTGCCTGAGAAGGCGCGCACCACGTAGTCCTGCCCGTCGCGCACGAAAATGTAGGCGCCATCTACCTTGGGCGTGCTGACCAGCACGCTCGAGGGCTTGGCGAAACCGATCAGCTTGACGTAGTGGCGGGGCGCATTGGCGTCGCCAAGCGGCTGGAGTTGCAGGGCGTCGCCGATCTGCAGCCGCGCCTCCTCCAGATTGACCCGGTTTTCCAGGGGCGCGTCGGGAACATCCTTGGTGGGAGCAGACATGGTGAGGCGGGAAATGGGAGAGGCTGGAGTTTAGCACTCCTATGTCGGCGTCGTTGCCCTTGGCGCGGTGCGGACGCCATCGCCGATGCGGCTCTTGTTCGGAGCGGCGCGCAGCATATGCGCCGGCCACGGTCGCTTAGCGATAATCGTGGCCTGTCCCGGCTTTCGAACTTTCGCTCCCGTTGTGGGATCGTTATTTTTTATTTATAAAAATTAATCGTTTTTCTTGATTGCTGATATTAATTTCTAGTATGTTTTTATCTGGCATTGAGGCGAGTGCCATCAATAGCTCGAATTTGCATTCGGAGTTTTTGTTTTCGTTTGTTTTGATGACCAGTTTTGGAGTTTGGTTTAGTAAAAGAACATTGTGAGTTGTTGTGTACATCTCCTTTTCTTTAACTAGTTGTTGAGCGCATTCTTTTGATTTTTTGCTGTAATTTTCGAAAGTATCTGAAATGTTGGCTATTCGTACTTGCTGGTTGAGGTCGGAGATTGCTGCTGAAATAAAGTAAATAATGACGAGGGTTGTAATTGCTCCGGCGTAAAAAAATGGGTTTTTAGGTTTTGTTTTTTTCATGTCTGATTTTAAAATAAATAGGGGCTGATTTCTGTTGTTTATTTTTTAGTAGCGGCTTCTTCGAACTTTGGTTACATGCCCGAATTCACAGGTCATTCTGAGTTCATTGGTTAATTCGTCCACTTCCACGTGCATGATTTTTGCTTTGCACGTGCGTTTAGCAACGGTCATTCTTTTCATGCAGCGCGGACTTCTTTCGGGGTCGCGTGGAAATAGGTACGCCCATGCGGCAAGGAGCAGGGCCGCTAGTGCAATACTCTCGCCTACTCCAAAACCAGAGATGAAGTTAGTTAGCTCGCCGCGAGTTGGCTTGCGTGGGCCAAATTCTCTCGGTATGTCCTTAAGCAAGGACGTGATATCAATTCTTTTTCTTTCCATCGTCAATCGGAGTCCGAATAATTGGGTCTAACGAATGATAGGGTCAGAATCTTAAATAATAGGGGTCTGACCCCTATTGGTTCTTTAAAAGGCCCCGGTGATAAGGTATATTAGGCAGTGGTTAATATAATAAATCTCTATTGACCCGTTTCACGTTGAGTTGCATTCCGGACGCTCTCCGTAAGCGCTGACATACTCCCAAATAAGCCTGCGCTCAAGGTATTTAATAAAAGCAGAGGTATATATCTCGCCCATATCAACCGGACAGACAGAAACCCAAAGCATATTCTCCGGCGTATCAGTCGCCAGCCTAGTGCGGAACGTATTTCCTCCAGAGTGCCCCGGCTTTTCTGCGTATGCAGAGACACTGAACTGCCGAATGCGATCACCTAAGGTTTGCCCCGTAGTTTCGCCGATATAAATAATGCTTCCGTTGTTTGCACGATAGTCGCTTGGTTCACTCTTGCTCTTAGCGATCATGTACACGCCGGGGAAATTCTTTCCTTGAATGTCTCCCCTAGACGTCATGTTTACCCAGCGATGAAACCCTGGCTCTCCGGACAAAGTGCTGACCTCCCTGTTGTGGCTAACGAGGCTGTAGAAAAACTCGACGAAGGGTCGAGAATAAGGAAATCGCGGGGTAGTTCGTCACTTCCAGGAACGCTGATCGCTTGATATGGATCGATTGCGGCGGTCGTCTTTCTGTCATGGCCGAGGCGGATTTTTCATCGTGAGACAAGCCTGACAGCATAAGGACGAAGTCTGCTTATGTCGAGCGGGTAAGATGCTGCGTGCTTTTCCCCCTACGTGCCTGCCGCCTCAAAGCAGCAGCTTGAGCAGCAGCCCGACCACCGCACATCCCCCGATCACATGAATCACGTTGCGCTGGTAGCGGAACAGCGCGACGGCGGCGCCGAGGGCGATGAGGGCGGAGGGCCAGTCGAAGTGGCCGGCGAAGCCCTTGGGCCAGAGGACGTGGTAGCCGAAGAAGAGCGCGAGGTTGAGGATGACGCCGACGACGGCGGCGGTGATGGCGGTGAGGGGAGCGGTGAATTTGAGGTCGCCGTGGGTGTGCTCGACGAGCGGTCCGCCGGCGAGGATGAAGAGGAAGGACGGGAGGAAGGTGAACCAGGTGACGACGCCGGCGGCGAGCGCGCCGGCGAGGAACAGGCTGTCCGGGCCGAGGGCCGCCTTGGCGTAGCCGCCGACGAAACCGACGAAGGCGACGACCATGATCAGCGGCCCCGGCGTCGTTTCGCCGAGCGCCAGGCCGTCGATCATCTGCACCGGCGTCAGCCAGCCGTAGTGCTCGACGGCGCCCTGATAGACGTAGGGCAGCACGGCGTAGGCGCCGCCGAAGGTGAGCAGCGCGGCCTTGGTGAAGAACCAGCCCATCTGCGTCAGCGTGCCCTGCCAGCCCCAGGTCGCGAGCAGCAGCGCCATCGGCAGTAGCCAGAGCAGGGCGCCGACGAGCGCCACGCGCAGCAGGCGGGACCAGCGGAAGCGCGCGTGTTCGGGCGTCGGCGTGTCGTCGTCGATGAGCGCCGGGCCGAAGCTGGTTGCGGCGCTGCCGTGCGCGCCGCCGATGCGGAATTTGTCCGGCGCGATGCGGCCGCCGGCGTAGCCGATCAGCGCGGCGGCGGCGACGATGGCCGGGAAGGGGACGTCGAGCGCGAAGATGGCGACGAAGGCGGCGGCGGCAATCGCCCACAGTGCGCCGTTCTTGAGCGCGCGTCCGCCGATGCGGTGCGCGGCGTGCACGACGATGGCGGTGACCGCCGGCTTGATGCCGTAGAACAGGCCGCTGACCAGCGGCACGTCGCCGAAGGCGAGATAGATCCACGACAGCGCGACGAGGATGAGCAGCGAGGGCAGCACGAAGAGCGCGCCGGCGACGATGCCGCCCCGGGTGCGGTGCATCAGCCAGCCGATGTAGGTGGCGAGCTGCTGCGCCTCGGGGCCGGGCAGCACCATGCAGTAGTTGAGCGCGTGCAGGAAGCGGCGCTCGGAAATCCAGCGCCGGTTTTCGACGAGTTCCTGATGCATGATCGAAATCTGCCCGGCCGGCCCGCCGAAGCTGATGAAGCCGAGCTTGAGCCAGAAGCGGAAGGCTTCGCGGAAGCTGACGGCGGTTTGGGGGGCGCCAGACTCGCTGGGGGCTTGGGGAACGTTGGGCATCGGAGGCTTTCCGGTGGCGTGCGGCGCGGCGTTTTCCGCGTGCGGGTCGGGGGCGGGCGTGAGGGCGAGGCCCGATCGTGCGCTTCGCCTATTGCGCGGGCATGAAGCAGCGGGCGCTGTCGCGCGCCGCGGCGAGCATGGCGGCGAAACGTTCGGGCGGCGGCGCGAGTTCCTCGGCGACGATTTCGCCGACGCGCGCGATGGCCGCTTCGGCCGCTTGCGCGTCGAGAAAGAGCAGGCGCGTGCGCCGGGCGAGGATGTCCTCGACCGTGCGCGCCGCTTCGTAGCGCAGGGCGAAGCGCACCATCGCCTCGGTGTAGGGCAGCCCGGCGTGCAGGTGCTGGTCGTTGCCCGGCAGCATGGCGAGCAGCGGCGCGTCGGTGCCGTAAGAGTCGTAAATGTCGTGGCCGGCGGCCTGCGTCGGCGGCGGGCAGCCGTGCAGCTTGAGATCGCGGGTACGGCAGGGCGCGGCGTGCAGGCCGCCGAGCTCGGCGGCGCGCTCGACGGCTTCCTGCGCCATGCGCCGGTAGGTCGTCCACTTGCCGCCGGTGACGGTGACGAGGCCGCTGTCGCCGACGAGCACCGCGTGTTCGCGCGAGAGCGCGGCGGTGCCGCTTTTGTCCGCCGCGCGCTGCGGGTGTTCGGGGTGCAGCAGCGGGCGCAGGCCGGCGAAGACGCTGCGGATGTCGGCGCGCTGCGGCGGGCGTTCGAGGACGCCGGCGGCGGCATGCAGCAGGAAGTCGATTTCGCCGGCCAGCGGCTGCGGTTCGGCCGGCAGGTCGGGGCGCGCGGTGTCGGTGGTGCCGAGCAGCACGCGGCCCTGCCAGGGAATGGCGAAGACGACGCGGCCGTCCTCGGTCTTCGGGACGAGCAGGGCGTTGCCGCCGGGCAGAAAATCGGCGTCGAAAACGAGATGGATGCCCTGGCTGGGCGTCAGCAGCGGCGCGGCGTTCGGGTCGTCGAGGCGGCGCACCTTGTCGGCCCAGACGCCGGTGGCGTTGATCACGGTGCGCGCGCGCACCTCGAAGCCCTCGCCGGTTTCCGCGTCGCGCAGCCAGGCGCCGGCGATGCGGCCGCCGGCCTTGATCAGCTGCGTGGCCGGCAGGTAGTTGAGGCTGGTGGCGCCGAGGCCGGCGGCGGTGCGCATCAGCGCGACGGCGAGGCGCGCGTCGTCGAACTTGCCGTCCCAGTAGCGCACGCCGCCGGTGAGGCCGGCGCGGCGCAGGCCGGGCAGGGCGGCGAGCGTTTCGGCGCGGTCGAGCAGGGCCGAGGATTCGAGGTTGCGCCAGCCGGCCAGCGTGTCGTAGAGCTTCAGCCCGCCGGCGTAGAACAGGCGGTCGATGGCGCTCCAGGCGGGAATCACGAAGGGCAGCGGCTGCACGAGGTGGGCGGCGTTGTGCAGCAGGCGGGCGCGTTCGCGCAGGGCCTGGCGGACGAGAACGAGGTCGCCCTGGCGCAGGTAGCGCACGCCGCCGTGGATCAGCTTGGTGCTGCGCGACGAGGTACCGGCGGCGAAGTCGCGCGCTTCGACGAGCAGCGTGCGGTAGCCGCGCGCCGCCGCGTCGACGGCGCAGCCCAGCCCGGTGGCGCCGCCGCCGATCACCAGCACGTCCCACGGGTGGCCGTCGCGCAGGGCGGCGAGGTCGTCTTCGCGGCGCAGCGGCTTGGCCATCAGCGCACTTCCTCCCTAGGCTGTTTCCCGGATTCCTCCGCGTGTTCCTCCCCGTGTTTCTCCCAGTCCCGCGCGCGCTCGACGGCGCGCCGCCAGCCGGCGAGCCGGGCGGCGCGTTCGGCGGCGGGCAGGCGCGGCTCGAAACGGCGCTCGGCCTGCCACAGGCTTTCCAGTTCGGCCTCGTCCTGCCAGAAACCGACCGCCAGTCCGGCCAGATAGGCGGCGCCGAGCGCGGTGGTTTCGGTCACGCGCGGGCGCACCACCGGCACGCCGAGCAGGTCGGCCTGGCATTGCAGGAGCAGGTCGTTGCGCGCCGCGCCGCCGTCGACGCGCAGTTCGCGCAGCGGCGCGCCGGCGTCCTGCTGCATCGCGGCGAGCAGTTCGGCGCTCTGGAAAGCGATCGCTTCGAGCGCGGCGCGCGCGATGTGCGCGCGGTTGCTGCCACGCGTCAGGCCGAGCAGGGCGCCGCGCGCGTAAGGGTCCCAGTAGGGCGCGCCGAGGCCGGTGTGCGCCGGCACCAGATAGACGCCGCCGCTGTCCGGCACAGAGGCGGCGAGCGCTTCGACGTCCTCGGCGCGGGCGATCATGCCGAGCTCGTCGCGCAGCCACTGCACGACGGCGCCGCCCATGAAGACGCTGCCTTCGAGCAGGTAGGCGGCGCGCCCGGCGGACTGCCAGCCGACGGTAGCGAGCATGCGGTGCGCCGAGGCCATCGGCCGTTCGCCGGTGTTCATCAGCAGGAAGCAGCCGGTGCCGTAGGTGTTCTTGGCCATGCCGGCGTGCAGGCAGGCTTGCCCGAAGGTGGCGGCCTGCTGGTCGCCGGCGATGCCGGTCAGCGGGATCGGCGCGCCGAGCAGCGATGCGTCGAGCGTGGCGAGCGGTCCGCTGCTGTCGACGACTTCGGGCAGGACGGCCGGCGGGATGTCGAGCAGGCGCAGCAGGTCGTCGTCCCAGCGGCGGCGGTGGATGTCGAAGAGCAGCGTGCGCGCGGCGTTGGACGGATCGGTCAGATGCCGGCGGCCGCCGGTGAGCTTCCACGCCAGCCAGCTGTCGATGGTGCCGAAGGCGAGTTCGCCGCGCTCGGCGCGGGCGCGTGCGCCGGGCAGGCGGTCGAGCAGCCACTTGAGCTTGGTGCCGGAGAAGTAGGCGTCGAGCACGAGGCCGGTGCGTTGCTGGAAGATGTCGGCGTGGCCGGCGGCGCGCAGGGCGTCGCACAGCGGCGCGGTGCGCCGGTCCTGCCAGACGATGGCGCGGGCGAGCGGCTGGCCGCTGCGGCGATCCCAGAGGACGGTGGTTTCGCGCTGGTTGGCGATGCCGACGGCGGCGATGCGCTCGGCGCCGATGCCGTTCTCGCGCAGCACGGCCTGCGCGACGGCGAGCTGCGACTGCCAGATGTCGAGCGCGTCGTGTTCGACCCAGCCCGGCTGCGGGTAGTGCTGCGCGAACTCGCGCTGCGCGACGGCGCGGATGCCGCCCGCACGGTCGAAGAGGATGGCGCGCGAACTGGTGGTTCCCTGGTCGAGCGCGAGGATGTAGTCCGGCATGCCGTGTGCAAGGAATGGCGATGCCGCGAGTATAGCCTCAGTGCCGGCGCAGGGGCCGCTGCGCGCGCGCCTCCGCGAGTTGCCGCAGGAAGATTTCGACCTGCCGTGCCGCCGCCGGCGTTTCCATCATTTCGAGCGGAGCGATGCCGCCGAATTCGCGTTGCGGCCGCCGCAGCCAGCGCTGCGCCCGTTCGCGGCTGGCGAAGGCCAGTTCCGCGAGCGCGCTCAGGCGGGCGATGCGTGCATCGGCGGCGTCGGCGTAACTCCCGTCGTCTTCCTTGCCGACGAAGCGGATGATGTGCGCGCCGCGGTCCGCCATGTCCGTCATTTCCGTCGTGTCCGTTCGGCGCACCGGGCGCGGGCGGTGGCGCGCCGCTCAGTGCCGGGTGGCGTCGCGATCCTTGCCGCGCCAGGCCGGGCCGTAGAAGCCATAGCTGTCGTCGGGAACGCTGTCGGCTTCGGCCTCCTTCTGCGCCTTGAAGTCGACCTTGTGGTTCCAGTAGATGTCCCAGCCCCGGTGTTGATCGGCGACCACTTCCGGGTGTTCTTCGAGATAGCGGTCGATGAAGGCCGTGAATTCGGAAACGTAACTTCTGTCCCAGTGTTTCATCGTCTTTGCACCTCCTTCTCTACTTCTGTCCTTGCCGCTTTCAGGCGTGCGCCGGGTCGATGCACGCCGCCTTCGATAGACCGCCGGGGCGGCGTTTGGTTGCCCGCGAAGGGGGGCGGGGCGCATGGCGTTCGCCGCCTCTCCGCTCATCGCTCAGGCGACTTCGAGCCGGTTGACCACGCGCTGCACCGCGAACAGATACCAGGCGTCCAGCTCGGCGCGCATCCTCTCGCTGACGCTGCCCACGACGCCCTGCAGGGTGACTGTGCCGTTGCGGCAGGCGATGCCGATCTGCCCGGCGTGGACATAGGGGTCGGATTCGAAGACGAGGTGCAGCGCCTCGACGATTTCCTCGTCGCTGTCTTCCTCGGGCGGCTGCACTTCCAGTTCGTTGACGACGTCGCGGCAGCCGCGCGACCACCAGGCGAGGACGCCGGCCAGGCGCTTGTGCGAGAGGCTGATGACTTGGCCGGCGAGCGTGACGACGCCGTCGGCCACGGCGATCTCGATCGATCCGGCGGAGTCGGCGCCGGCGTCGCGCAGGGTCGTGCGCTCGCCCTTGTTCCGCACGTGCAGCGCGCAGTTCTGGAAATCGATGTCGCGCAGCAGCCATTTGCAGACGGCGTCGCGCGTCGCGCCGTCGCCCGGCGGCTCGCCGGCGGCCACGCGCAGGCGGTCGACGATCCGTTCGACGCCGGGAACGCTGGCGGCGGCGTGGCGCGCCAGCTTTTTGGTGGCGACATGGGCGACTTCGCCGTCCAGCGCGAGCGCGCCGTCGCTCAGCGAGAGGGCGATCGGGTTTTGCTGCGGATCGATCCGGGTCGCCTGTTCGATGGCCGCCTGCACCTGCTTCAGTACCGCATCCTTGTGCTGCATGATGGCTTCTCCCTGGAAAAGTCCTGCGGGCAAGGCGGCAGTCGAGCGTTTTCACCCGTATTCGGGCGAAGGGGATTCTTGAGGGCCGCCGACAACGGTGCGACGGCTTGCGCCGGCACCGGGAAAAACAGGGGCCGACGCCGGGTCGACCGTGCTGCTGCTGATGATTGATTCGGGACGGTGGCGGGCCGGCTTCGCCTGTGCTGGGGCTGCCCGTCGTCGTATGGGCATCGCGCCGTTCGACGACGACCGTGCTTCGTCCACGGCAGGTATGACCCCGGTGCGCCGCACGCGTTCCTTCCCGTCTTTTCCGGCGCCGGACCTTCCTCTTTTCCGCGTCTGGCATCGCGGCGCTGCGTCGCCTATGGTGGGGTCTGGCCGGCGGTTTTCGCCCCGATCAACCCCATTTCCAGGAGGCAGTCATGGCCAATCCCTTTGTACACGTCGAATTACAGACCCGCGACGTCGCGCGGGCCAAGGACTTCTACGGCCGTTTGTTCGGCTGGACGCTGGTCGACGAGCCGATGCCGGGCGGCGGCGGCAGTTACACCATGATCCAGGTCGGCGAGGGAACGGGCGGCGGCATGTTCACCAATCCCGATCCGCAGGCGCCGCCGTGCTGGACGGCCTACGTCGCGGTGGACGACATCGCGGCGTCAACCGCGCGGGCGCGCGAGCTGGGCGCCCGCATCGTGGTCGACTGTATGGCGGTCGGCGACTACGGCAGCATGAGCGTTTTCGTCGATCCGGGCGGCGCGACGCTGGCCATGTGGCAGCCGAAGATGCCGGCGGCCTGAGGTGCTGGCACGTTAGGCGTCCTCTACCGGCGGTTCGCGCGAGGGAATGCGCCACAGCCAGGTGCCGACGCTGACGCCGATCACGACGAGCAGCGCCTGCAGCCAGGGTTTGCCCGAAACCAGCCAGATCGAGACGCAGATCGAGAGACTCATGGCGGTGACGGCGACGCGTTTCACGCGCCGCGGGATGCTGTGATAACGCTGCCATTCGACGATCAGCGGGCCGAACGACGGGTGGGCGATCAGCTTGCGGTAGAAACGTTCGGACGCGCGCGCGTAGCAGGCGGCGGCGAGCAGGATGAAGGGCGTGGTCGGCAGGACGGGCAGGAAGATGCCGGCGATGCCGAGGAGCAGGGCGAGCGTGCCGGCGATCCAGAGCAGGACGCGGACCGTCGGCGAGCGGTGCAGCTTGGGTTCCATCCCCGGTCGCGCGCCGCTCAGTCGGCGACGATGCGCTCGGCGATCCAGCGCCGGAAGTCGGTCACTTTCGAATCGTAGCGGTCGTAGGCCATCAGGCTCTGGCCGAAGACGTAGGCGTAGAGCAGCAGGCTGCGGCTTTTCGCTTCCTCTTCCGAGAGCCCGAGCGCGACGAAGAGGCGGCGCGTGCATTCGAGGCGGCAGGTGTCGACCTCCTCGACGACGGCGGCGGCCTGCGCGTCGCGGCGCGCCCAGTCGCGCACCGCGAGTTCGATCGAGATGCCCTTGCGGTTGCGGTTGGCGCTGTAAACGTCGATGACGTGGTGCAGCTGCTCGCGCTCCTTGCCCGGCGAGCCGGTCGTCTGCTTGTTGATGTCGCGGATGCGGCCTTCCTTCCAGGTCTGCAGCACCGCGTTGAAGAGATCCTGACGATCCTTGAAGTGCCAGTAGAAGCTGCCCTTGGTGACGCCGAAGCTCTTCGCCAGCACTTCGACGCGCAGACCGTCGACGCCCTGGGCGGCGAGCACGTCGGTTGCCGCCTCGATCCATTCCTTGCGGTCAAGCTGTGCGCGGGGCTTGGGCTTTGCCGGATTCATCGTTCCCCGTTCCTTTCCTGTAACGCAAGAATGTCGAAATATTTCAAACGATCGTTTTGTTGCCGTTGACATGCGCTTTTCCATACGGTACCGTACGCGCATCCATACCGTAGGGTATGGCTTATTGTCCGATCAGACCTCGGCAATGTCAAACGCACGGTGCCATAATCAGAACACCGGCGTTTACGTACGCAGTCACAAAGGAGAAGAGCTTTGAAGATCCTCGTTCCAGTCAAGCGAGTGGTGGATTACAACGTCAAGGTGCGGGTCAAGGCCGACGGTACCGGCGTCGATATCGCCAACGTCAAGATGTCGATGAACCCCTTCGATGAAATCGCCATCGAAGAGGCCGTGCGCCTGAAGGAAGCCGGCGTCGCCACGGAAGTGCTCGCCGTTTCGGCCGGCGTCGCCGGCTGCCAGGAAACGCTGCGCACCGCGATGGCCATCGGCGCCGACCGCGGCATCCTGATCGAGACCGACGCCGAACTGCAGCCGCTGGCCGTCGCCAAGCTGCTCAAGGCGCTGTGCGACAAGGAACAGCCGCAGGCCGTGATCTGCGGCAAGCAGGCGATCGACGACGACGCCAACCAGACCGGCCAGATGCTCGCCGCGCTGCTCGGCTGGCCGCAGGCCACCTTCGCCTCGAAAGTCGTCCTCGCCGACGGCAAGGCTACCGTCACGCGCGAAGTCGACGGCGGTCTGGAAACCCTCGAAATCGCGCTGCCGGCGGTGATCACCACCGACCTGCGCCTGAACGAGCCGCGCTACGCGACGCTGCCGAACATCATGAAGGCCAAGAAGAAGCCGCTCGACACCGTGACGCCCGACGCGCTCGGCGTCGATGTCGCGCCGCGCCTGAAGACGCTGAAGGTCGCCGAGCCGGCCAAGCGCAGCGCCGGCGTGAAGGTCGCGGACGTCGCCGATCTGGTGGCCAAACTCAAGAACGAAGCGAAGGTGATCTAAATGGCTATCCTCGTTATTGCCGAACACGACAACGCATCCCTCAAGCCGGCCACGCTCAACGCCGTGACCGCCGCCGCCAAGCTGGGCGGCGAGATTCACGTGCTGGTCGCCGGCAGCGCCTGCGCCGCCGCCGCCGAAGCCGCCGCCAAGGTCGCCGGCGTCGCCAAGGTGCGCGTCGCCGACGCCGCCCATTACGCCGACCAGTCGGCCGAGAACCTCGCCGCGCTGGTCATCGCCAACGCCACCGGTTACAGCCACATCGTCGCCCCGGCCACCACCGGCGGCAAGAACTTCCTGCCGCGCGTCGCCGCGCTGCTCGACGTGGCCCAGATTTCCGACATCGTCGCCGTCGAAGCGGCCGACACCTTCGTGCGTCCGATCTACGCCGGCAACGTGCTGGCCACCGTGCAGTCGGCCGATGCGGTCAAGGTCATCACCGTGCGCACGACGGCTTTCGAGGCTGCCGGCGAAGGCGGTTCGGCCGCCATCGAGGCGCTCGCCGCCGCCGCCGATTCGGGCCAGAGCAAGCTGACCGGCCGCGAAATGACCAAGTCCGCGCGTCCCGAACTGACCGCCGCCAAGATCATCGTCTCCGGCGGCCGCGGCCTCGGCAACGGCGAGAACTACAAGTCCCTGCTCGAGCCGCTCGCCGACAAGCTGAACGCCGCGCTCGGCGCCTCGCGCGCCGCGGTCGACGCCGGTTTCGTGCCGAACGACTATCAGGTCGGCCAGACCGGCAAGATCGTCGCGCCGCAGCTCTACATCGCCATCGGCATCTCGGGCGCCATCCAGCACCTGGCCGGCATGAAGGACTCCAAGGTGATCGTCGCGATCAACAAGGACCCGGAAGCGCCGATCTTCCAGGTGGCCGACTACGGCCTCGTCGGCGACCTGTTCGAAACGGTTCCGGCGCTGGTCGCGGCACTCGGCTGACGTCGGCCCGGGCATGAATCTGCCGGACGGCCTGCTCGGCGGCACCTGGACCATCGTGGCCTGGGTGCTGTTCGTGCCGCTGGCGATTCTTGCCCTGCGCCGTGCGCCTTGGCGCGTGCTGGGCGACAGCGGCCGGCTCAATTTCTGGCTCGGCCTGATCGTCTCGCTGATCCTGCTCTGGAACATGAAGGCCGGGGTCAAACCCGGCCTCAGCCTGCATCTGCTGGGCGCCGGCGTGATGGCGCTGTGCTTCGGCTGGGCGCTGGCCTTTGTCGGCCTCTGTCTGGTGCTGGCCGGCGCCACGCTGAACGGCGTCGCCGGCTGGGAGGCCTTCGCCGCCAACGCGCTGCTGATGGCCGGCGTGGGCGTCGCCGTCAGCCGCCTGATCCATCGCGCGGCGGAACGCTTCCTGCCCCGCCATCTCTTCGTTTACGTTTTCATCAACGGCTTCTTCGGCTCGGCGCTCGCGGCCGTCGCCGTCGGCCTCGGCGCCAGCCTGCTGCTCGCGCTCGCCGGCGTGTACGACGTCGAGTACCTGACCGGCGAGTATCTGCCGTATTTTCTGCTGCTCGGTTTTTCCGAGGGCTGGCTGTCGGGCATGGTCATGACGCTGCTCGTCGTCTATCGCCCGGAATGGGTGTCGACTTTCGAGGACGCGCGCTACCTCAAGAACAAGTAGGGACAAACAAGGGCTTCGCCCATCTCGGCGGCGCGCCGAGCGGCGGCCGAACGATTACGCAACGACTTACACAAGGAGAATGTTATGAGTGAATACATCGCCCCGGTTCGCGACATGCAGTTCGTGCTCAAGGAGCTGGCCGGACTCGATCAGGTCGCGAAGCTGCCGGGTTGCGAAGAGGCGACGCCCGATCTCGTCGATGCCGTGCTCGAAGAGGCCGCCAAGTTCGCCGAAGGCGTACTTTCGCCGCTCAACGTCCCGGGCGACCAGGAAGGCGCGAAGTGGGCCGACAAGGCCGTGACGATGCCGAAGGGCTTCAAGGAAGCCTACAAGCTGTTCGCCGAAAGCGGCTGGACGGCGCTGCAGTGCGAGCCCGAGTGGGGCGGCCAGGGGCTGCCCAAGGTGCTCGGCGCCGCCGTCTCCGAAATGTGGAAGTCGGCCAACCACGCCTTCTCGCTGTGCCCGCTGCTGACCAACGGCGCCATCGAGGCGCTCGTGCTGACCGGTTCCGACGAACTGAAGAAGACCTATCTCGAGAAGATGGTGAGCGGCGAGTGGACCGGTTCGATGAACCTGACCGAGCCGAACGCCGGTTCCGACCTCGCCGCCGTGCGCACCAAGGCCGAACCGCAGGCCGACGGCAGCTACAAGGTCTTCGGTCAGAAGATCTTCATCACCTACGGCGACCACGACATGGCGGACAACATCGTCCACCTCGTGCTGGCCCGCACGCCGACCGCGCCCGAGGGCGTCAAGGGCATCTCGCTGTTCGTCGTGCCGAAGTTCCTGGTCAACGCCGACGGCAGCCTGGGTGCGCGCAACGACGCCTACTGCGTGTCGATCGAGCACAAGCTCGGCATCCACGCCAGCCCGACGGCCGTGATGGCCTTCGGCGACCACGGCGGCGCCGTCGGCTATCTGGTCGGCGAGGAGAACCGCGGTCTCGAATACATGTTCATCATGATGAACGCCGCCCGCTTCGGCGTCGGCCTCGAAGGCGTCGCCGTCTGCGAACGCGCCTACCAGCGCGCCCGCGACTACGCACGCGACCGCATCCAGTGCACCGACATCGGCGTGCGCGGCGGCCCGAAGGTCGCCATCATCGCGCACCCGGACGTGCGCCGCATGCTGATGAGCATGAAGTCGCAGGCCGAAGCCTCGCGCGCGCTGGCCTACGTCGTCGCCGCCGCGCACGACGCCGCGATCCACCATCCGGACCCGGAAACGCGCAAGCAGAACCAGGCTTTCGTCGACCTGATGATCCCGGTGGTCAAGGGCTGGAGCACCGAGATCGGCATCGAGGTAGCATCCACCGGCGTGCAGGTGCACGGCGGCATGGGCTTCATCGAGGAAACCGGCGCCGCGCAGCACCTGCGCGACGCGCGCATCTCGGCGATCTACGAAGGCACCACCGGCATCCAGGCGAACGACCTGATCGGCCGCAAGATGGCGCGCGAAGGCGGCGCCACGCTGAAGGTCGTGATCGGCATGATGCGTGCGCTCGACGCCGACCTCGCCAAGCAGGACGGCGAGCACTTCGTCGCCATCCGCGCCCGCTTCACGGCGGCCGTCAATGCCGTCGAGAAGGCCGGCGACTGGCTGGTGAAAACCTACGCTAGCGACGTGCGTTCCGCTGCCGCCGGCGCCGTGCCCTTCCTGCGTCTGCTCGGCGTCGTCGCCGGCGGCTGGCAGATGGCGCGCGCCGCGCTCGTCGCGCAGGCCAAGATCGCGGGCGGCGATGCCGACCCCTTTTACGTCGCCAAGATCGGCACCGCGCGCTTTTACGCCGATCACCTGCTCTCGCAAGCCGAAGGTCTGGCGAGCAGCGTGACCGACGGCGCGGCGGGCGTCATGGCGCTGGCCGACGAAATGTTCTGATGCCGTTGTAAACCGCAAGTGCCAGGGATGGCCGGTCGCACGACCGGCCATCCGCGCTTCGGGCCCGCATTCTGAATGCATCCGTGCGCTAGAATGCGGTCTGGATTTCCGGAAGGAGTTGCAGCATGAGTGAAGCGACGCATAGAGCCGCCGAGGCGCTGCGCCGTGCGCTGGACGAGACGACGATCGGCGAGCTGAGCTTCCCGACCAGCGTGGATGCCAGCCGGCGCGTGATGAAGGCGGTCGAGAATCCCGATCTCGGGCTCGATGCGCTGGCCAAGATCGTCGTCGCCGAGCCGCTGCTGTCGGCCAAGGTGATCCGTCTGGCCAACTCGGTGGCGCTCAATCCGCTGGGCAACACCGTGCGCGACGTGAAGCAGGCGGTGATGCGCGTCGGCATGGATCCGATCAAGTCGCTGGCGATGGCGCTGGTCCTCGATCAGCTTCGGCAGTCGCATCGCCACAGCCGCTGCCGCCTGCTGTCCAACCGCCTGTGGGAGCGCAGCATCCACATCGCCGCGCTGTCCTACGTGCTGGCCCGCAAGCTGACCAAGCTCGACGCCGACGAGGCGATGTTCGCCGGCATCGTGCATGACCTCGGGCGCTTCTACCTCCTGTCGCGCGCCGCCGAATATCCGGAATTGCTCGACGATACGCAGACGCTCGCCGAACTGATCAACGACCTCGGCGACCGCGCCGGCGCGCGCGTGCTCGGCGAGCTCGACCTGCCCGAGTCGGTGGTGCATGCGGTGCTCGCCTCGCGCCGCTACGGCGGCTCGATGCCGCCGGCGACGCTCGGCGACCTGCTGTTCGTGGCCGGCGCGCTGTCGCCGCGCACCGATCCCTTCGACGAACTCGACGCGCGCGTCGTCATCCCGGAAAACCGCGCCGTTGCGCTCGGGCTCGACCAGAGCACGGTGGTCGACGCGATCACCGCCTCGGGCGACGAAATCTATTCGATCGTGGTCGCGCTCGAATCCTGATCGAATCCCGATCCGCCGCTGTGCCCGGCGCCAGCCGGACGGCGGCGCATCTTGCGCGGCATCCCGTTCGGCGATCCGTCGCGCTTATGGACCGCGCGTCGGCTCGCCCTAGAACTCGGTGTGCAGGCGCATGCCGAAGATGTTCACCGGTCCGCGGTCGGCGTTGTAGGCGGGGTTGGCGAAGTGCTGGGCGTTCAGGGTCAGCGTCGTGTTCTTCAGCAGTTCCAGGCTGTAATAGGCTTCCGCGATCCGTTCCGGACGATAGTTCAGCGCGCCGTCGCCAATGAAGAAGGAAATCCCGCCGGCGGCCAGGTAGGCGCGTCGGTCCGGGGAGAGCGTGTTGCGCAGGAGGGCCACGCCGAAGGTGTCCTGCGCGCGCCCCCAGGCGGCGCCCTTGAGCGCGCCGCCGAGCGAGAGCGAGCCGTCGACTTCGGTGAAGGCGTAGGTTTCCGTCCGCCCGTCGGCCTTCATCGCGCGCAGGAAAACCCCGAGATTTTCGTCGATCGCCTGTTCGACGTTGAGGCCGATGCCGTACTTGATCTTTTCCCCGTTGCGGACTTTCAGGATCGTCTGCGGATCGCCTCCGGGGTTGGCGCGCAGGTAGTCCAGCGCATCACGGAAGCTTGCGGTGACGGCCCGGTTGCGCCAGCCGAGCACGCGCACCTTGCCGGGCTGGCCGCCGATTTCGTGCGCGCGCTCGATCTCGATCTGGTCGCCGTAGTGCTTGCCGATCCGCGGGTCGGTCGGCAGCATGTTCGGCTCGCGCGGGCCGGTCATGCGTCCGATGCGGAAAACCCAGCCGTCGGCGCGGTACCACTCGGCGGCAAAGCCCCAGCCGAAGCCGCGCGCGTCGGCCGCGTAATCGTAGGCGGCGTAGGTCATGTTGCCCCAGTTCATGAACTGGGTGCGCGGGTCCTTGGCGTAGGCGTTGTCGTCGAAGATGTCCAGCGTCGAGAAATTGCCGACGGTCAGCACGACGTGGTTCCGGTCGACGAAGCCGGCCATCCGGTTGAGGTCGGCGTCGATGTGCTCGCGTTCGCCGCCGAGGTTCCAGGTCTGGCGCAGGAACAGGCGCTGGCGGTAGAAGGTCGGGTTGCTGCCGCCGGCGCGCGTGATTTCGCCGTTGTAATAGCCGCCCAGCCCGGTGAGGTTGGAGAGCGGCTCGCCGAGCGCCATTTCGGGGTTGAAGTACAGTTCGCCGCCGTCCCAGGCGCGCACGCCGAAGTGCGCCGTGGCGCTTAGCGTATAGCTCTGTTCGCGCGTCGTGAGAAGGCTGTTCGCGCCGCTGTAGCGGGCCGTGAAGCCCGGCTTCTTCTGCATGATGTAGGTCGACTGGAAGCGCGCCGTCCAGTCTTCGTGTTCCGGAGCGTCGTCCGCCGCCCGGGCCGGCGCGGCGGCAAGGACCAGGAAGGCGGCGAGGGCGGTGAGGATTGCGAGGGCGCAGCCGGGCAGGCGGTCGAGGTTCGGCACGGTCGGTTCTTTACGGTGGAGGCGGGACAGCGGACAAAAGAAAGGCCGCCAGGAGCGGCGGCCGTATTGTATGGCGTTGTTGTGACCGGGCGATGACGCCCGCGCGCCTACATGTTCGGGTAGTTCGGTCCTTCGCCGCCCTGCGGCACCACCCAGTTGATGTTCTGCGTCGGGTCCTTGATGTCGCAGGTCTTGCAGTGCACGCAGTTCTGCGCGTTGATCTGCAGGCGCGGGTTCTGGCCGGATTCGTCGCGCAGGATTTCGTACACGCCGGCCGGGCAGTAGCGCTGCTCGGGTGCGTCGTAGAGAGCGAGGTTGACCGTGATCGGCACCGCCGCGTCCTTCAGCGTCAGGTGGCAGGGTTCGTCTTCCTCGTGGTTGGTGTTGGAGAGGAAGACCGACGACAGGCGGTCGAAGGTGAGCACGCCGTCCGGCTTGGGGTAGACGATCGGCTGGCAGTCGGCGGCCTTCTTCAGCTTGGCGTGGTCGGGGCCGCTGTGGTGCAGCGTCCACGGCGCCTTGCCGCGGAAGACGATCTGGTCGATGCCGAACATCAGCCCGCCGAGGTGCAGGCCCTTGCTCATCCAGGGCTTGAAGTTGCGTGCCTTGTGGAGCTCTTCGTAGAGCCAGCTGTTGCGGAAGGCTTGCGGGTAGGCGGTAAGTTCGTCGCCGGTGCGGCCGGCGGCGACCGCGTCGAAGGCCGCTTCGGCGGCCAGCGCGCCGGTCTTGATCGCGCAGTGCGAGCCCTTGATGCGGCTGGCGTTGAGGAAGCCGGCGTCGTCGCCGAGCAGGGCGCCGCCCGGGAAGGTCAGCTTGGGCAGCGACTGCAGGCCGCCGGCGGTCAGCGCGCGGGCGCCGTAGGCGACGCGCTTGGCGCCGTCGAAGAAGCCGCGGAGCGCCGGGTGCGTCTTCAGGCGCTGGAATTCCTCGTAGGGCGACAGGTAGGGATTGCTGTAGGCCAGACCGGTGACGAAGCCGACCGAGACGAGGTTGTCTTCCATGTGGTAGAGGAAGCCGCCGCCGTAGGTGTCGGGGTCGAGCGGCCAGCCGCCGGTGTGGATGACGAGGCCGGTCTGATGCTTCTCCGGCTTGATTTCCCACAGCTCCTTGATGCCGATGCCGTAGACCTGCGGGTCGGCGCCGTCGCGCAGCCTGAACTTCTCTTCGAGCTGCTTGCCGAGGTGGCCGCGGCAGCCTTCGGCGAACAGCGTGTATTTGGCGTGCAGCTCCATTCCCGGCTGGTAGGCCGGGCCGTGGCTGCCGTCCTTGAGGACGCCCACGTCGCCGGTGGCGACGCCCTTCACCGAGCCGTCCTCGTTGTAGAGCACTTCGGCGCCGGCGAAGCCCGGGTAGATTTCGACGCCGAGCGCTTCGGCCTGCTGCCCGAGCCAGCGGCAGACGTTGCCGAGGCTGATGACGTAGTTGCCGTGGTTCTGGAAACAGTCCGGCAGCAGCCAGTTGGGCACCTGCGAAGCGCCGGTTTCGCCGAGAATCAGGAAGCGGTCTTCGCTGACCGGCGCCTTGAGCGGCGCGCCCTGCGCCTGCCAGTCGGGGAACAGTTCGGCCAGCGCCTTCGGGTCCATCACCGCGCCGGAGAGAATGTGGGCGCCGATTTCGGAGCCTTTCTCGATCAGGCAGACGTTGATCTCGCTTTCCTTTTCCGCCGCCAGCTGTTTGAGGCGGATCGCCGCGGCCAGTCCGGCGGGGCCGCCGCCGACGACCACGACATCGTATTCCATCGCTTCGCGTTGCATGTTCTTCCTTTCTCCCGGTGTTGTTTTTCGGCTGATATTTGCAACTCTTGCTGCAAGCGGCCGTTGCTGTTGTTATGGTTTTTGCAATACGGTATCGTATGGAAAAAGGCCCCGTGCCGTCAACCACAAGTCCCGTTGCCGCAAAGAAAAAGGAGAAGTATGGAGACCCAACGCAAACTCGTACACACCGGCCTGATTCCGATCCGCTGGGGTGACATGGACGCCTACGGCCATGTCAATAACACCGTCTTTTTCCGTTTCATGGAGCAGTGCCGCGTCGAGTACCTCGAAAAGCTCGGTTACAAGGTCGCGCCGCAGGGCACGGCGCCGGTCATCATCAACGCCAGCTGCACTTTCCTCGCCCAGTTGAATTATCCGGGCACCGTCGAGATCGCGATGTATTTCGGCGCGCCGGGGCGCAGCAGCATTCCGTCGAGCTACGAAATCCGCGTGCAGGGCGACGATACGTTGTACGCGACCGGCGAATCGAAGATCGTCTGGATGGACGTGGCGACCGGAAAATCGGTGCCCATCCCCGACGAACTGCGCGCCGAACTGTCTTAATAAAACCAATCAAAAAAAATCACCGGAGGAGACCCATGAACCAGGTGAATAAGTTGGAACGGGATGCGCTCTGGCGCCCGGGCGCCGAGCGTATCGCCGGCGCCAAGGTGAGCGCCTTCATGGCGGCCGTCAATAAGCGCTGGAACGCGGGTTGCAGCGATTACCGCAGCCTCTGGCGCTGGTCGGTGGAGCAGCCGGAGGCCTTCTGGCTGTCGGTGTGGGACGAATGCGGCGCGCTCGGCGAACGCGGCGACGCGGTGCTCGAAAACGGCGACCGCATGCCCGGCGCGCGCTGGTTTCCGCAGGCGCGCCTCAACTACGCGCAGAACCTGCTGCAATGGCGCGATGATGCGGACGCTCTGGTGTTCTGGGGCGAGGGCCAGGTCAAGCGCCGCCTGTCGCGCGGCGAGCTGTACGCCGAGGTGTCGCGCTTCGCGCAGGCGCTGCGGGCGGCCGGCGTGGGGCAGGGCGACCGCGTCGCCGGCTATCTGCCGAACATGCCCGAGGCGATCGTCGCCATGCTCGCCACCGCCTCGCTCGGCGCGATCTGGTCGTCGGCCTCGCCGGATTTCGGCGTGCAGGGCGTGCTCGACCGCTTCGGGCAGATCGAGCCGAAGGTGCTCGTCTGCGTCGACGGCTACTGGTACAGCGGCAAGCCGGTCGACTGCATGGCCAAGAACGCCGAGATCGCGGCGCAGATGCCGGGCGTGCAGCGCACGGTCGTCGTCTCCTACCTGAATCCGGCGCCGGACGTCGCGGCGATCCGTAACGGCGTGCGCTGCGCCGATTTCGTCGCGCCCTTCGCGGCCGGCGAGATCGACTTCGCGCCGCTCGCCTTCGATCACCCGCTGTTCATCATGTTCTCCTCGGGTACCACCGGCGTGCCCAAGTGCATCGTGCATTGCCATGGCGGCGCCTTGCTGCAGCACCTCAAGGAGCACCAGCTGCACGGCGACGTGAAGCCGGGCGACCGGGTGTTCTATTTCACGACCTGCGGCTGGATGATGTGGAACTGGCTGGTTTCCGGCCTCGCCTCGCAGGCCGCGCTGCTGCTTTACGACGGCTCGCCGTTCGCGGCCGGCGCGTCGGGGACGCCGGGGACGATCCTCTTCGACTACGCCGACGCCGAGGGGATGACGCATTTCGGCACCTCGGCCAAGTTCATCGACGCGATCGCCAAGAGCGAACTCAAGCCGCGCGCGACGCACCGGCTCGCGCAGCTGCGCGCGATCTTCTCGACCGGCAGCCCGCTGGCGCCGGAGAGCTTCGACTACGTTTACCGCGACATCAAGGACGACGTCCTGCTCGCCTCGATTTCGGGCGGTACCGACATCATTTCCTGCTTCGCGCTCGGCAGCCCGATTTTGCCCGTCTATCGCGGCGAGCTGCAGTGCCGCGGCCTCGGCATGGCGGTCGACGTCTATGACGACGAGGGGCGGCCGATCCCGCCCGGCCAGGGCGAGCGCGGCGAACTGGTGTGCACCCGGCCGTTCCCGGTGATGCCGGTCGGCTTCTGGAACGACCCGGACGGCGCGAAGTATCGCGCCGCGTATTTCGAGCGTTTCGCGAACATCTGGTGCCACGGCGATTTCGTCGAACTGACCGCGCACGAGGGAATGATCATCTACGGCCGTTCGGACGCCGTGCTCAATCCGGGCGGCGTGCGCATCGGCACGGCGGAAATCTACCGCCAGGTAGAGCTGCTGCCGGAGGTCGTCGAGTCGCTGGTCATCGGGCAGGACTGGCAGCACGACGTGCGCGTCGTGCTCTTCGTCAAGCTGCGCGAAGGCGTGACGCTGGACGAAGAACTGATCGCGCGCATCAAGCAGCAGATCCGTCAGAACACGACGCCGCGCCATGTGCCGGCCAAGGTACTGCAGGTCGCCGACATTCCGCGCACCAAGAGCGGCAAGATCGTCGAACTCGCGGTGCGCAACGTGGTGCACGGGCGGCCGGTGAAGAATCTCGAAGCGCTGGCCAATCCGGAGGCGCTGGATCACTTCCGCGCGCGGCCGGAATTGCAGTAGCGCAGTAGCCGTCGGCGTTGCCCGTCTAGTCCGGCGCGGGCTCCGGCGCTTTGCCGGGGCCCCGTTTCCGTTCCGGCCGTTCAGCTTTTCTCTTCTTCGTCCTGGGCCGGGTCGGCCATGGGGTCGTCCGGTGCGACGATGTGCAGCATGATCTGCAGCATGGTGAGCGCGAACAGGGCGACGGCGACGGCTTCCATCGAGCCGGTGCCGAGCAGGAGAATGAGGGGAAGGACCAGTGTTCCGGTCGCGAAAAAGCCCAGCCATGCCTCTTTGTTCATGATCGTCTCCTGAGTGCGGGTGCGGCCTGTCGTGGAAGCTTGCGGCGACGGGGTCGTACCGGAGACAGGATGCCGGGCGCGGCCTCGGAGTGGCGCATCGGCGCATCGCAAACGGGAAACGCCGACCTACCCAGAATCGACAGAAAGGCGTGCGAGAGGTTCAATGCCTCGTTCGCCCTGCGCCGTGTGTTAAGGTGCCGGCTTTCCCGCCTCCGATTCCGTTTCCGATCGACTTTTCCCCGGATTCCCATGAACGTCGCCATCGACATCGTTTCCGACCTCGTCTGCCCCTGGTGCTTCATCGGCAAGCGCCGCCTCGCGCAAGCCATGACGCTGGTGCGGGCGCAGCAGCCGGCGGTCCGTTTCCAGCTCAACTGGCTGCCGTATTTCCTCAACCCGGACACGCCGCCCGAGGGCGAGCCTTACCGCGCCTTTCTCGAAGCCAAGTTCGGCAGCGCCGTCGAGGCGGCCAAGGTGCAGCTGGAAGTGACCGAGGTCGGGCGCGAGTCCGGCGTCGTCTTCAATCTCGACCGCATTGCGACGCGCCCGAACACCCTGCGCGCGCATCGCCTGATTTACCGCGCGCAGTCGATCGGTCATCGCGCCGAGGAGATCGAGGCGCTGGTCGAGCGCCTGTTCGTCGCTCATTTCGAGCGCGGCGAGGACATCGGCGACATCGCCACGCTGGCCGCCATCGCCGCCGAGTGCGGTGAGAAGGCCGACGAAGTGACCGCCTTCCTGGAAAGCGGCGAGGGCACGCCGCAGGTGAAATCGCTGGTGGACAAGGTCGGTGCGCTCGGCGTGACCGGCGTTCCCTTCTTCATCATCCAGCGCCGCCTCGGGGTGTCCGGCGCGCAGACCGCCGAGGTGCTGGCCGCCGCCATCCTGCAGGGGATGCAGACGCCGCCCGGGAAATAACCCGGCACATCTCCGAAAACGAAAAAGGGCGCTGCGGCGCCCTTTTTTTGTGCCGTGTCTGGCAGCTAGAGGATCGGTCCCTCCGCATGCTCGCCGCGTTCATACACGACGTGCGCGCGGCCGACCAGCAGGGGATCGAGCGGGCTGATGCGGTCGATGTCCTTTTCCCGGTACGGCAGCTTGTGCAGCACGTAGCGCAGGGCGTTCAGGCGCGCGCGCTTCTTGCAGTCGGACTTGATCACCGTCCACGGTGCGTCGGCGGTGTCGGTGTAGAAGAACATCGCCTCCTTGGCCTTGGTGTAGTCGTCCCACTTGTCGAGCGAGGCGAGGTCGATCGGCGACAGCTTCCACTGCTTGAGCGGATGCACTTCGCGCTCCTTGAAGCGGCGGCGCTGTTCGCCGCGGCTCACCGAGAACCAGAACTTGATCAGATGGATGCCGCTGCGCGCCAGCGTGCGCTCGAACTCGGGCGTCTGGCGCATGAACTCGTTGTATTCGTCGGGCGTGCAGAAACCCATCACGCGCTCGACGCCGGCGCGGTTGTACCAGGAGCGGTCGAAGAGGACGATCTCGCCGGCCGTCGGCAGGTGCTGCACGTAGCGCTGGAAATACCACTGGCCGCGCTCGCTCTCGGTCGGCTTCTCGAGCGCGACGACGCGCGCGCCGCGCGGGTTGAGGTGTTCCATCACGCGCTTGATCGTGCCGCCCTTGCCGGCCGCGTCGCGGCCCTCGAAGACGATCACGACGCGTTGCCCGGTTTCCTTTACCCAGGCCTGCAACTTGAGCAGTTCGACCTGCAGGCGGTATTTCTGGCGCTCGTAGTTCTTGCGCGACATCAGGTTGCGGTAGGGGTAGCCGCCGTCGCGCCAGTCGTCGGAGAGCTGGTCGTCGGGGCTGCTCGGCAGCTTGGCGGTGGGAATCTCGTCCTTGTGCAGCAGCGCGTCGCGCAGCGCAGCGGCGTCGTCGGGCGAGGCGCCGGCCATGATCGCTTCGAGCGCGCGGGCGAGCGCCGCCGAATCGCCGGTGGCGGCGAGCGCGAGGATGTCCTGTACGGCGCTTTTCTTGGCGTTCTGCGCGGCGTCGACGGCTTCGGCGACGACGTGGGTTTCGATGCCGGCCGGGCGGCGGGTTGGTGCGACGTCGCCGGCCGTCGCCTTGCGCGGGCGGGCGACGCGGTTTGGCGCGGGAGATGCGGGACGTGCGGCAGAGCGGGGCGTTGCCGGCCGGGCAGCGGTTTTCTTGCCGGAAACGGGGGGGGGCGGGTTGGTCGGGTCGTTCTTCTTGTCCATCGAGCGGGCTCCGTGAGGATTTTTCGGCGGGCGTTTCGGCAGGGCGCGGCGCGGGCTGCGTTATGACAGATCATAACCCGGCCTCGGCGCGCGCTCCAGCCCACGGAGCCCGGATGGGTCAGCCCTGCGGCGCTTTCGCCAGGCGCGCGAGAACGGTTTCGCGCGGGAAGAGGGCGACCACCGCGTCGACCGAGGGCGTCTGCGCCTGTCCGGTCAGCAGCACGCGCAGCGGCATGGCGAGCTTGGGCATCTTGAGGCCGTGCTTGCCGACCGATTCCTTGATCAGCGCGCCGATTGCAGGCGCTTCCCAGGCGACGTCGCGCACGCCGGCGATGAAGTCGGCGAGCGCCGGCACGGCTTCCGGAGCGAGATGCTGGGCGAGCAGTTCGGCGGAGGGGTGGATGTCGATGTAGAACACCTCGGCGGCATCGGCCAGTTCGTTGAGCGTGGCGACGCGCTCCTTGTAGAGGCCGATGACGGCGGTCAGCGACGGCGTGTCACCGACCGTGACGCCGCGCGCTTCGAGGCGTGGGCGGACCAGCGCGGCGAGGCGCTCGTTGTCGCTCTGCTTGAGGTAATGGGCGTTCAGCCAGTTGAGCTTCTCGGTGTTGAACTGCGCGGCCGAGGGCGTGATGTGGTCGAGGTCGAACCACTCGCAGAACTGCGCCATCGAGAACACTTCCTCGTCGCCGTGCGACCAGCCGAGGCGGGCGAGGTAGTTGAGCACCGCTTCCGGCAGGTAGCCGTCTTCGTCGTACTGCATGACGCTGACCGCGCCGTGGCGCTTCGAGAGCTTCTGGCCGTCGTCGCCGAGGATCATCGACAGATGCGCGTAGAGCGGCACCTGCGCGCCGAGCGCCTGCAGGATGTTGATCTGGCGCGGCGTGTTGTTGACGTGGTCGTCGCCGCGGATGACGTGGCTGATCTGCATTTCCCAGTCATCGACGACGACGCAGAAGTTGTAGGTCGGGGTGCCGTCGGCGCGTGCGATGACGAGATCGTCGAGTTCGGCGTTGGCGATCTCGATGCGGCCCTTGACGAGGTCGTCCCAGGCGACGACGCCGTCGAGCGGATTCTTGAAGCGCACCACCGGCTGTGCGCCGGCCGGCGGCGTCGGCAGCGTCTTGCCCGGCTCCGGGCGCCAGGTGCCGTCGTAGCGCGGCTTGAGTCCCTTGGCGCGCTGCTCCTCGCGCATGCGGTCGAGTTCCTCGGGCGTCGTGTAGCAGTGGTATGCGGTGCCGGCGGCCAGCATCTGCTGGATCACCGCCTTGTAGCGGTCCATCCGCTGCATCTGGTAGAAGGGGCCTTCGTCGTGAGCGAGGCCCAGCCAGTCCATGCCGTCGATGATCGCCTGCACGGCTTCCGGCGTCGAACGCGCGACGTCGGTATCCTCGATGCGCAGGATGAACTGGCCGGCGTGGCGGCGGGCGTAGGCCCAGGAAAAAAGAGCGGTGCGGGCGCCGCCGATGTGCAGGAAACCGGTCGGGCTGGGAGCGAAGCGTGTGCGTATCATAGGAAGATTCAGCGGGTTCGGTTGGCGAAACCGTGCATTGTAAAGGATGCGAAAGAGATTTGACCCGAAGCCGCGGCTTGTGGTTTAATTCGCGTCCTCGATTGGGCGGTTAGCTCAGCGGTAGAGCACTGCCTTCACACGGCAGGGGTCACTGGTTCGATCCCAGTACCGCCCACCAAAATGCCGCGAAAAGGCCCGTAAAACCTATGTTTTACGGGCCTTTTGCGTTTTTTCTTTGACTTTCATGGCGGTGCCGAATGAATGCCGCGCGAGGGTTTCAACCTGTCGTGCGGCGTGATGTTCAGCATCATGAATGGCTCTGGTGGTTTTACGCCGCAGGCAATGGATTTACAGCGCGTTAAGAACATTCCGCCCCTTGTTTTCCACGCTGTACTTGAGCGGCCGATAATCACTCCTCATCGACCTGCCCACGGATACGGATGTAGCCCGGAGTCATGGTCAGATAAGGCGATGCGCTGACCAGTTGCTGTGGGCTTGGCGCTTGATCGGCCCCCATGGCCTGACGCTGCGTGCGCTTGGCCTTTTCTTCCGGGGCCGCGACATGGCTCCGAAGCGCCTGCGCGAGGCTGCCGCCCGATGGCATGCCAGGGTTCGCCATGCTCCCACCGCTTCCGGTCGCGACCGCCACAGTCAACGTGCCGTTGACGTAGGTGATGTCGTAGTTACCCACGACAAAGCCGTTTTCGCCTTGCACGTCGCTGGCTTCAATGCGGTAGCTGCCCGTCTGGGCGCTGGCCGGGGCGCCATCGCTAACCAGCATCACATTCGTCACGGTTTCCCCATTTTTCAATTGACCGCTGCCGGTAGTGAACTCCGTGCCCTGGAAGATCAGCGTATCGCCCGGGGTCTTTCTTGTGCTGTTGGCGCTAACCGTCAGTGTGGCCTTGTCGATGGTGCTGCCGGTGTTGTCGGCATAGCTGACGTTGTAGTTGCCGCCACCATTACCGTCCTGAACCGTTACGCCCAAGACGGTGACGGTCTTGCCGCTGCCCGCATTTTTGTCGGCAAAGGCAAAGCTACCGCCGGACAAGCTGTCGCCACCAAACAACCGACCGTCCGCGACGGTGGCCGTGCCGTTGGCAGCAGTGGTGCCGTCATAGCTCTTGCTGACGTTGCCGGTGCTGATCGTGAGATTGGCCTTGTCGATGCGGCTGTTAGTGTTGGCTATGTAGCTGATTGCATAATTGCCGCCGCCATTGCCGTCCTCTACCGTCACGTTCGAGACGGTAACGGATTTGCCGTTGCCCGCATTTTTGTCGGCAAAGGTGAAGCTGCCGCCGGACAACGTGTCGCCGCCAAACAACTGACCGCCCGTGACGGTGGCTGTGCCGTTGGCGGCGGCGGTGCCGTCATAGGTTTTGCTCACATCGCCGGTACTGACGGTGAGATTGGCCTTGCTAATGGTCAGTGTGGCGCTGGTGTCGTAGCGGATGTCATAGCCCTGCTGGCCGGAGTACAAGCCGCCCATGGTGAGTGAGCTATCGGTAACGCGGTAAGTGCCTGCATTCTTGCTGGTGGTGGCGTAGCTCAGGTTGCCGTCCAGTACGGCACCGGCCACATCGGTGTGATAAGTGGCCGTGCCGGTGGCGGCCGTGCCGTCATAGGTTTTGTCGCTGCCACTGGCTGTTACCGTGATGGCTTTGAGCCAGCTGCGCAGCAGCGGCGTGGTGTGGCCGTCGTAGATGCGCCAGAGGGCGCTGCCGCCGCCCTGGCTGTCGATGGCGGTACCCCAGGCGACAAAGGTAGTGGCTTGTTTCAGTTCGGTCAGCGTTTTGCCGACGCCGTTGGCATTGCCGCTCCACCCCGTACCTGCGTTGCCGCCATTGTTGATGGCGTTGCCGTTGGCATCCGTGGTGGCATAGAAGGCGCGGGTGATGCTGCCGTCGGCGCTGTCGTTATTGAGGCCTATCAGACCGCCCGCATGGTTGCTGCTGTCGTTGCCCCCCGTCGCGACGGCGCTGCCGCTGGCGTAGCTGTCGGAGATGCGTCCATCCGGACCGCCATTGTTGTTGCGGCTGGCCAGACCGCCCGCATAGTTGATGCTGTCGTGGCCTCCCGCTGCGACGGCGTTACCGGTAGCGTAGCTGTTGGCAATTCTCCCGTGGTTGATCCCTGCCAAACCTCCCGCATAGTTGGTGCTGGGGCCGTCGCTGAGGGCACTGGCGCTGCCGGTGGCGTAGCTGTTGCTAATGCTGCCGCCGCTGGTGTTGATGCCGACCAGACCGCCTGCATGATTGTTGCTGCCGTCGCTCCCCGATGCGCTGACGGAGCCGCCGGCGTAGCTGTCGGAGATGCTGCCGCCCAGGTTGTAGCCCACCAAGGCGCCAGCCAGATTGGAATTGCCGCCGCTTGCCGAAACCCCGGCGTTGACCAGACCGATACGGCGGATCTGCGCACCCGTGCCCGCCACGCCGAACAGACCCGCGTAGGTGAGGGTAGAGCTACCGCTTGGACTGCTCACCTTCACGTTCAGATCGCTGATGGTGTGGCCCTGGCCGTCGAAGCTACCGGTAAAGCGGCTGGCATCGGAGCTGCTGCGGTTGTCGCCGATGGGTGCAAAGCCCGCGCCGCCATTTGCCGTGGCGGCGGCCAGTTGGGTGTAGCCCGCTGTCGTGCTGTCGAGGTTGTTGCTCAGGCTGTAGCTGGCGGCGAGTACGTTGCGGATATTGGAGAGTTGCTGCCAGTCGGTGATGCCGTAAGGGTTGGCCGCCGTTCCCCAGCCGCCGTTGAACAAGGTGCTGCGCACCAGATCCTGGGCGCGGGTCACGCTGATCAGGGAGGGCAGCCCTACCTCGTAGCCTTCTACGTTGGCCCCGTCGCCGAAGGACCAGATCCCGGTGTCCCAGCCGCTGAAGATGGCCGAATCCATCAACTGCGCACGGGTTTTTCCGACGCCATGGCCATTGCCGCTCCACCCTCCGCTCGATTCCCCCCCGTTGTTGATGGCGTTGCCGCTGGCATCGGCGGTGGCGTAAAAAGCGTTGGTGATGCTGCCGGTGCCGCTATGGCGCCCCACCAATCCCCCCGCAGAACTGGAAGCCCCGCCCGATGCGCTGGCGCTGCCGCTGGCGTAGCTTTGGGAGATGCTGCCCCAGTCGGTCCCCACCAGTCCGCCCGCATAGTTCTCGATGCTGGCGCCCGATGCAGTGGCGTTGCCCATAGCGTAGCTGTTGAAAATGCGGCCGGTGCCACCGCTGCCGCCGCCGGAGTTGACACCAGCCAGCCCACCCGCATGGCTACTGCTGCCGCCCAAGGCGTTGGCGTTGCCGCTGGCGTAGCTGTTGACAATGGTGGCGTCGAGGTTGTTGTGGCCAACCAGCGCACCCGCATAGTTGGTGTTTCCGCCGTGCGATGCGCTGGCGTTGCCGCTGGCGTGGCTGCGGATAATGCGGCCATCGCCGAAATTCGCGCCGGCCAGCGCGCCGGCATAGTTGTCGCTGCCACCGGAGGCGCTGGCGTTGCCGCTGGCGTGGCTTTGAGTGATGTCGCCATAGTTGAGGCCCACCAGACCGCCTGCCCGATTTTTGTTGCCGTCCGATGCGCTTACGTTGGCGCTGGCATCGCTGTCGGCAACACTACTGATGTTGCCGAAACCTCGGCTGAGGCCCACCAAAGCGCCGACATAGTTGTCGCTGCCCCCCCATGCACTGACGCTGCCGCTGACATGGACGCCGACAATGCTGCCGCCATTTTGCGCCACCAGACCGCCCGCCAGGTTGAGGCTGCTGCCAGTGGCCGAGATATTTGCGTTGACCAGTCCGACCTGGCGAATCCATGCCCCTGCGCCCGTCACGCCGAACAGGCCGGCATAGGTGTAGCGATTGCCAAAAAGCTCATAACTGGGGCTGCTGACCTTCACGGTCAGATTGCTGATGGTGTGACCATTGCCGTTGAAACTGCCGGTAAAGCGGCTGGCGTCGTCGCCGGTGCGGTGGTCGCCAATGGGAATAAAGCCTGCGCCTCCGTTCCAGCCGAGTGTGCTGCTGGCGTCAATATCGCCCGCCAGCGTGAAGCTTTGGCCCAACTGCGTACTTATGCCTTGCAGACCATACACGTCGGTGAGGGCATAGGGGCTGGCACCGCTGCCGTCGCCGCCCGTGGCGCGTACAAAGCTGCTGCCGTAGTTCAGACGGAAGTCTGCCGCCCGGAAGCCGGGCAGCATGGCGGCGATCTGCCGCCAGTGCCCCGATTGCAGCGTGAAGCGGCCCACGTCCACGGAGGCCGTGGCGCTTATGGTGTTGCCCGCTTGCAGCGTCAGGCCGCCGTTGGTGGCGGTGATGGCGGCGTTGATATGGATGTCGTTGTCCGCGTGCAGCGTGAGCGTGTTGGTGCTGTAGCTGATGCCCGCATCGATATGAATGTCCCCCGCATCGCTGCCGGTGTTGGCGGTGTTTTCGCCGGGGTTGGTGTGGCCATTGCTGGTGGAAACAGTGACGTTGCCGCTGCCCAGCGCGGCTGCGATGGCCGTGGCCTTGTTTTGGTCGATGGTGATGTTCACCGGATCGATCAGCCATTGCCCCCCGCCAGTGTCGACCTTCAGGTTCTTGTCGATGTTGACGGTCGCGGCCGAGGTCTCGACAAACTTTGCTTGTAGCGTACCGGCGGCGCGGGTCTCGCCGTGCTGCATGTCGGCGAGCAGGAGAATGCGTCCGTCTTTCTCCTGCAGGGTGTTGGCCTGCACGGTGCCGGTGTTGGCCACTACGCTGGCCGAGAGGATGTCGGCGGCCTTGCCGGTCATCAGTACCTGACCGCCGTTGGCCACGATGAGCTGTTTGTTTTCGACGAGGGTGCGAACCGTGGCCGGGTCTAGCTGCACTTGCAGCAGGCCACCCGCGCCAGCCTGCAGTGTGACTCTGTCGCCCGCCGCCAGAACCACGTTGCCCAGTCGGGCACTGACGATGCCTTCGTTCCTGACGGTCGGTGCCAGCAGGGCGACCAGACCGCCGTCCCCGGCGGTGATTTCGCCCTGGTTGGATATGCCGCCGGAGGCGCCGTTGCGCCTGAAATCGAGACGGCCCGCGAGGAAATCCTCATTGGTGATGTCCATGGTGGAGGCGACGAGTCCGCCGACATCGACCTTGCTGCCGGCGCCGAAGACGACGCCGGCGGGATTGACCAGAAAGACGTGGCCGTTGGCGCTGAGTTTGCCGTAGATCTGGCTGGCTTCGCCGGAGAGCACCCGGTTGAGGGCCACGGCGCTGGTCGACGGCTGGATGAACCGGACGCTGGCCTGGCTGCCGATGTCGAAGGTCTGCCAGTTGAGGATGGCCTTGTCGCTGCCCTGGGTGACGGTCATGGCGCTGCCGCTCTGGGCAACGCCGGCCTGTCCGGCGACGACCTGGCCCCCGGTGGGCAGGGCGTTGGCTGCCGGCGGTGCGGCAAAGGCGGGATTGCTCAGCGCGCCGGCCAGCAGCAGGGCGAGCGGCGCCAGGCACGGCTTCCCGGCGCTGCCGGAGGTCCGGCCTTTGCTCCGGGCGCATTCGGGCGCGGGGACGTGGCCCTGGCTCAGATCGTTCCAGACGAGGCGGTAACAGTGGTTCATGGTTTTCTTCCAGATTCGGCTGGCTAGAGAAAGGCTTTACTCAGGTTGAGCCAGAAGCGGGGTGCATTGGCCCGGCTGCCGTCGTTGTTCAGGTTGCCGGCGCCGCTGCCGGGGTTGCTCCCCAGGGGGGCCGCGATGCTGGCCGCCAGGGTCCAGTCGCCGGGCCGTTGCCAGCTGAGGCCCAGCCCGGCACCGGAGAGGCTGTAGGCGTTGGGCTGGTTGCAAGCGCAATCCCATCCTGCCCACAGCTTCCGGTGCTGGCGGATGTAGCCGGTGTCGTAGAAGGCGGTGGCCTGCCACCCGCCGCCGAGCGGGCGCTGGAGTTCCAGCTTGAGCAGAACCCCTTCGTCGCCGCTGCCTTCGTTGACCGGGTAGGCGCGCACCCCGTTGGGGCCGCCCAGGCTGAACTTCTCGGAGCTGCCCAGGTTGCCGGCGGCCGTCTGCCCGCTGAGCCCCGCCAGAAGCTGCCAACCGCTGGCGCCCAGGCTCTGCAGCCGGCTCAGCTGCAGGGCGAGCTTGGTGTAGTGGCCGTTGGTGCGGGGGCCGGCGGCGTCGATGGCGCGATCGTCGGCGACGTCGCCGATATGCAGCTGGCCGCGGACGAGCTGAAGCCCGCCCCAGGTAACGCCGCCGCCGCCCAGGCTGTCGTTCAGATCGCCGCTCAGGCCGAGGGTGAGCGCATCGACCTTGTGGCGCCGCAGGGGGGCGTCGAGCGTATTGTCGTCGTAGCGCCGCTGTTCCCAGGCGGCGGAAAGATTCAGGTTCCGGTCGCTGCGGCGCAGCCAGGCGTAGGTCAGGTTGAGGCCGCGGGTGTGCGCCTGGCCTTCGGCTTTCAGCGGGCGGAAGCGGTCGCCGAGTTCGTAGTCGAGCGCGGAAGCGTGGATGCCGAGGCGCCAGCCCGCCGTGCCCAGGGGCAGGTTGTACTGGAACTGGAGGTTCTGCATGTTCTCGGCGACCAGGGCGCGCAGCGCCAGGCGGTCGCCGTAGCCGCTCAGGTTGTTGAGAGCGATGCCGCCGACCAGCTGATGGGTGCCGGTGGCTTTCACGCCCTGATTGTTGGCGCCGATATCGCCGCTGATCCAGGGCGTGTCTTCCAGTTGCAGCAGCAGGCGCGTGCTGCCGGCCTCCTCACCGGCTTCGAGCACGCCGGTGGTGCGAATGCCGGCCAGGTCGTTGGCCAGCAGCAGTCCCCGTTCGAGGGCGTGAGCGGAGAGGGGCTGGCCGACTTCGAGCTCGCGGGTCACGAGGGTCTCCACGAAGGCGGCGTTGACCCGGTGCTCCTTGCCGTCCAGACGAACGCCGCCGTAGCGCCCCTCGATCACCCGGATGCGGATATGGCCCGAGCTGACGTCCTGCTCCGGCAGATAGACGCGCACGTACCAGCCCCTTGCCCGGTAGTGCTGGGCGATGCGCTGGGCGGCCTGTTCCAGTTCCGCCAGGGTCAGGGGCCGGCCGATCAGGTCTTGCAGCAGGGCGTTCAGTTCGGCCGGGTCGACGAGCGACGCGCCTTCGATGCCGAAGGCGCGCGCGGTGACGCGCGCCGCCTTCCGGTCGTCGGCCATCGGCCTGGCCGTCGGTCTGGCGGGCTGAAGCTGTGGCCGCTGCGGTTGGATGGCCTGTTCCGCCTCGCGTTGCAGCGTGCCGGCGCCGGGCGGAACCTGCGCATGGGCCAGCGGCGCACTCAGGCCCAAGGCGAGGGGAAGCACGATCCGGCAGTGCCGGCGCACGGTTCCTTGCGTGGAAGAACGGGGTTTCAAGGCGGGGGGCTCCATGGGCGACGGTCTTCGAATGAATTTTTCGCCATGATGCGGGGCGGGCGTAAGAGAAGCGTAAGAGCCGCTTCCTCGCAGGCTTGTCCGGATCGGCGCGCGCGCGGCGGCACGCCGGCTGGGCCGTTCGTTGCGGCCGCGAGGATGGCGCCGACGGTCGCTTGCGCCCGGAAAAGGCCGGCGCGGAAAGGGGCGGTTCCCGTTTTGCCGCCGATGCGTCCCGTGAGATCATGGCGCGCCGCCTGGACCGTCCCGGCGATGCACCCGGAACGCGGGCGCACGCAATGCCCGTGGGGCGCCTCATCGGCGCGGAGCGCATAGGCGCATCGGCGTTTCGTCGGGGCGCCGGGAGGCGGCCGAGGGCAGGGCGGCCTTCTTCGCCGGATTCGCCCCGTTTTCGTCTTTTTCGGGCCAACTGTGCAAGGACGGACAGGCCCGCTTATGGCCCAATCGCGTTTTGTCCGGGGGCTTCCGGGTCTGCCCCGCGTTCGACGGCGCGGGGGCTTCCCGACCTTGCCGCAGCTTCCGTCTTTCCGCGCCCGCCGCTTGCCGGGCGATTGCGTCCGGCGCACGACAGTCGCCCCTTCGACCGAGGACCGTTCATGAATGAATCCAGCGCGCCAGCGCCCAAGCCCCGCCTTGCCGGCTTGTCCGACCAGTTTCTCGGCTTCCTGGCGGCCGGGGTCGTCGTCGTCTGCTGGTCGGGCTTCAATATCGTCTCCCGCCTCGGGAGCAAGGGCGTATTGACGCCCTTCGATCTGGCCGCGATGCGTTTCGGCGTGTCGGGCGTCCTGGCCCTGCCGCTTTTCATGTACTGGGTGCGCGTCCGGGACTGGCCGCGCTATATCGTGCTCGCGCTGTTCGGCGGCCTCGGCTACGGGCTGCTCGTGTACTCGGGCTTCGCCTTCGCGCCGACGGCGCATGCCGGCGTTTTCGTCAATGGCGGGATTCCGTTCTGGACCGTGGTGATGGTCGCCGTGCTGACCGGCTTCCAGATCGCGCGCCACATCGTTCTGGCCCTGCTGCTGTCGACGAGCGGGCTGGTGCTGATCGGCTACGACAGCCTGTTCGGCGCGCGCGCGGGCGACGAGTGGATCGGCGACGCGCTGTTCCTGCTGGCCGCGTGGACGTGGGCGGTTTTCGGCCTGCTGATGCGCCGCTGGCAGGTGAAGCCGCAATTGGCGATTTCCGGCGTCGCGACCTTCGCGCTGATTCTCTACATGCCGGTCTATCTGCTCTGGCTGCCCAAGGCGGTGGCGCAGGCGTCCGCTGCGGAAATCGGCTTGCAGTGCGTCTACCAGGGCATCGTCGCGGCCCTGCTGGCGGGCGGCATGTACAGCTACGCCAACCAGAAGATCGGCGCCTATCAGGCTTCGATGATGCTCTCGCTGGTGCCGGGCGTTTCCGCGGTCGGGGCTTTCTTCATCCTCGACGAGGCGCCCTCGGTGCGGGTCGTGCTCGGCATCGTCGTCGTCTCGATCGGCGCGATTCTCGGCGCCATGCCGAGCGCCGGGGTCAAGCGGCTGCTCATGCGCCGGGGATAGGCGCGGTCGCTTCGCGCGGGCGGCGTCCGCCGCCGCCCGCGCTGTGCTCCTGCGCTATCCGGCCTGGGGTTTGACTTCGGGCGTGGCGTGGGCGGCCGCGGCCAGGGTGCCCGTCAGCAGCGCCATGACGGCGCAGAAGATCACGATGGCGGTGTGCAGGCCGAAGTGGTCCGACAGCCGGCCGATCCCGAGGATGGGGACGATGGTTCCCAGGTAGCCGACGATCAGGTAGGACGAGAGCAGGCCGGCCCGGTTGCCCGGCGTGGCGACCTTGCCGACCAGCGACATGCCCGCCAGGTTCGTCAGTCCGTGGCCGAATGCCGTGGTCAGCACGCTGAGCATGAACAGGGGCGTCGATTCCGTGTAGGTGGTCAGGATCAGCAGCAGATTGCACAGCGTCAGCGCGCCGAGACCGAGCACCGCGCTGGTCTTGTTGCGCACGCGCCGGGCCAGGAGCTGGACGCTCGACGAGAGGAACAGGATCATCGAAATCGACATCCCGCTGAGCGCGGGGCCGTGCCAGGGCAGGATGTCGCGCATGAAGCTGGGGGCCAGCGAGGCGTACAGGCTGAACATGCCGAAGGCGCTGAAGGCGCCCATGCAGCCGATCCAGAAGGGGCGGCGCAGCGCGCGCGGCGGCAGCGTGAGGCTCGGCAGCCACTGCGCCAGCCCGCGCCCCGGCGCCGGGGGCGCAAGCGGCGCCGCGCCGGGCAGGCGCATCCGGAAGAGGGCGTAGATCGACATCAGGCCGAGCAGCAGCGACGGCAGGTAGGCGCTGAACAGCGGCGCCGGCGCCCACTGGGCGATCAGCCCCCCGACCAGGGGGCCGAGCCCGAAGCCGAGGGTCATGGCGAAGGTCGTGACGAGCGCCGTGCGCTTCATGTCGCCGCGCCCGTCGAGCTGCGTCAGGCCGATCGACGCCGAGGTCGTGATCATGCCGGAGGCCAGTCCGATGGCCAGCCGGCTGACGACGAAGGCCGCCGTGCTCCAGGCCAGCATCGAGAGAAGGACGCCCAGCGTCACCAGGATCAGGCCGGCGCGCAGGATCGGCAGGAAGCCGAAGCGGTTGGTCAGCCGCCCGAGGAAGAGCAGGCTGGTCAGCGCGCCGAACATGTACACCGTGAAGATGGCCGTGATGTCGCTCGGCTTCAGGTGCCACAGTTCCTGATAGAGCGGATAGAGCGGGCTGGCCAGGGCGGTGCCCATGACCCCGACGCACATGGAGAAGCAGACGCGCCCGAAGGGCGACCAGAGATTTGGCATGGGAAGATGGTGCGAGGGCGAAGTGTCGATGCGCGGGGGCGTGGATGCGGGCGGGGCGGCGGTGGCGCGCCCGCCGGGCTAGGCGCGGGCGAGCGCCTGCGCGTGATGGCGCAGATGGTCGTCGATGAAACTGGCGATGAAGTAGTAGCTGTGGTCGTAGCCCGGCTGCCGGCGCAGGGTCAGCGGATGGCCGGCCGCATGGGCGGCGGCCTGCAGGGCGTCCGGCTTGAGCTGCAGGCTGAGGAAATCGTCCTGCTCGCCCTGGTCGACGAGGATCGGCAGTTTTTCGCCGGCGTCGGCCAGCAGCGCGCAGGCGTCCCATTCCGCCCAGCGCGCGCGGTCCGTCCCCAGATAGCCGGTGAAGGCCTTCTCGCCCCAGGGGCAGGCCATCGGGTTGGCGATCGGCGCGAAGGCCGAGAGCGACAGGTAGCGTCCGGGATTGCGCAGGGCGCAGACCAGCGCCCCGTGGCCGCCCATCGAGTGGCCGCAGATGCCGCGCCGGTCGGAGGCCGGGAAGTGCGCCTCGACGAGCGCCGGGAGTTCGTGCACCACGTAGTCGTGCATGCGGTAGTGGCGCGCCCAGGGTTCTTGCGTCGCGTTCAGGTAGAAGCCGGCGCCCAGGCCGAAATCCCAGGCGCCGTCGCTCGCCGCCGGCACGTCGGGGCCGCGCGGGCTGGTGTCGGGCGCGACGAGAATCAGGCCCAGTTCGGCCGCCATGCGCTGCGCGCCGGCCTTCTGCATAAAGTTCTCGTCGGTGCAGGTGAGGCCGGAAAGCCAGTACACGACGGGCAGACCGCCCGTGGTTGCGGCCTGCGGCGGCAGGTAGACGGAGAAGGTCATTGCGCAGTCGAGCGTGGCGGAGCGGTGGCGATAGCGCTTGAGCCAGCCGCCGAAGCTCTTCTGGCTGGAGAGGTGTTCCAGGGGCACGGGCGGATTTCCTCGCTTAGAAGTGAATGACGGTGCGGATGCTCTTGCCTTCGTGCATCAGGTCGAAGGCCTTGTTGATGTCTGCGAGCGGCATCGTGTGGGTGATGAAGGTGTCGAGCGGGATTTCCCCGGATTGCGCTTTCGCGACGTAGCCCGGCAGTTCCGTGCGCCCCTTGACGCCGCCGAAGGCGCTGCCGCGCCAGACGCGGCCGGTGACGAGCTGGAACGGGCGCGTGCTGATTTCCTGGCCGGCGCCGGCGACGCCGATGATGGTCGATTCGCCCCAGCCCTTGTGGCAGCACTCGAGCGCCGCGCGCATCAGCTTGACGTTGCCGACGCACTCGAAGGAGTAGTCCACGCCGCCGTCGGTCAGCTCGACGATGACGTCCTGGATGGGCTTGTCGAAATCGTTCGGATTGACGCAGTCGGTCGCGCCCAGCTTGCGGGCGATGGGGAACTTGTCGGGGTTGATGTCGATAGCGATGATGCGCGCGGCTTTGGCCATGTTCGCGCCGATGATCGCCGCGAGGCCGATGCCGCCCAGGCCGAAGATCGCGACGGTGGCGCCGGCCTCGACCTTGGCCGTGTTCAGCACGGCGCCGATGCCGGTGGTGACGCCGCAGCCGAGCAGGCACACCTTTTCGAGCGGCGCATCCGGTGCGATCTTGGCCAGCGAGATTTCCGGCAGCACCGTGTACTCCGAGAAGGTCGACGTGCCCATGTAGTGGAAGATCGGCTGGCCCTTGTAGGAGAAGCGCGAAGTGCCGTCGGGCATCAGCCCCTTGCCCTGGGTGGCGCGCACCGCCTGGCAGAGGTTGGTCTTGCCCGATTTGCAGAACTTGCAGACGCCGCATTCGGCCGTGTACAGCGGAATCACGTGATCGCCGACCTGCAGCGAGGTGACGCCGGGGCCGACCGATTCGACGATGCCGCCGCCTTCGTGGCCGAGAATCGCCGGGAAGATGCCTTCCGGGTCCTCGCCGGACAGGGTGAAGGCGTCGGTGTGGCAGACGCCGGAGGCGACGATGCGCACGCGGACTTCGCCGGCGCGCGGCGGGGCGACGTCCACTTCGACGATTTCGAGCGGCTGCCGGGCGGCGAAGGCGACTGCGGCGCGGGATTTGATGGTCTGGGGTGTCATGGCGCGCTCTCTGTCGGGTGGGGGACGGTAGTTTAGTCGATGGGGAAAAGTGCGCGCCGGGAATTCAGGAATTCAGGAATCCGGAAATCCGGAAATCCGGGAACTCGGAAATCAACCGCAAGCGCGCTCCGGGTTCAGTCCGTATTTGCTCCGAATCGTTCCCGGCAATCGCCGCATTTCCCTCCGGCGCGCGCTTCCGGACGCTTGCATGGCTGCCCGCGGACAAGGCGCCGCCGGCCCGCCGTCTATCGACATGCAGGGGCCGCGCCGGCGGCTTCGCACGGCGTTGCCCTTTGTGCGACAGCGAACGGAGTTTTCCGGCGCCCGGAGCGATGATGCGTTTTTGACCACCATGAAAGGCAGGTCCGATCATGCAAACCCGACTCGCGTGCAGCTGCTTCGTCATCGTCTCCCTGCTGGCTCCCGTCGCAGCCCATGCGGCCGACGCCGACAGCGACCGCAAGCATCCGGCCGCCTATATGGAGGACTCGCTGATCACCGCCAAGATCAAGACCAAGCTGGCGGCCGAGAAGGTGAGCAGCCTGGGGCACATCAAGGTCGATACCGACAACAAGGGCGCGGTCACCCTGAGCGGCAGCGTCGATAGCCAGGCGCTGGCGGACAAGGCCGTGGCGATTGCCCGCGGAACCGAAGGCGTGACCGCGGTGACGAGCACGATCAAGGTCATGAAGGAGAAATAATCCGCCGCTTGCCGGCGCCGCGCGGCGGCGGCCTGGGCTGCGTGCTGATAGACGGCGCCCCGGGGCGCGAGAGGGAGATGGGGATGGACGACGCTTCGGACGCGGCGACGGGCGCGCCCCTGACCGACCGCCAGCGGCGGGAACTCGAATATCATCGCGAGCGCGCCCGGGAGCACCGGAGCGTTCTCGCCGCGCCGTTTTCGTGGGACGTGCTGGAGAATCCGGCGCGCCGCTGGTGGAACGCCTATTGGCAGATGTATGCCTGTCTGCTGGATTGCGGCGTCCGGGACAAGCGCGTGCTGGTGGTCGGCTGCGGCTTCGGCGACGACGCCCTGCGCCTCGCCAGGCTGGGCGCCCGCGTCAGCGCCTTCGACCTCAGCCCCGACTCTCTGGGCATCGCCCGGGGGCTGGCCGCGCGCGAAGGGCTGTCGATCGCCTTCGACGAGATGCCCGCGGAGGCGTTGCGCTACGGCGACGCGAGCTTCGACCTCATCGTCGCCCGCGACATCCTGCACCACGTCGACATTCCGGCCGCCATGCGCGAAATCGTTCGCGTCGCCAGGCCGGGCGCCATCTTCGTCGTCAACGAGATCTACTCGCACTCCTGGACGGAGCGGATCCGCCGTTCGCCGCCGGTCGAAAAATTCCTCTATCCGCGCCTGCGCCGCCTGATCTACGGCCCGGGAACGCCCTATATCACCGCGGACGAGCGCAAGCTCAGCGAGGCCGATCTGGCCGAAATAAAGAAGCCGTTGCGGGCGTGCCTGATCGAAAAGCACTTCAACTTCCTGGTCACCCGCCTGATCCCGGATCGCTTCGATTCCTGCGCCAAGGCCGACCGCCTGCTGCTGCGCCTGCTGAAGCCGCTGGGGCCGCTTCTGGCCGGTCGCGTGCTTTTTTGCGCGCAGGTCGCGAAGTAGCGAACGATGACGATGGGGGCGCGCAAGTTTGAAGGCTTTGCCGCACGCCTGGCGGCGTCGTCGGCAAGGAGCGTGGAAAAAGGCTGGCAAGGGGCTGGCAAGGGGCTGGCAAGGGGCAGAAATCCCGCCGGAGGAAATGTGTTGCTCGCCGGCGCCATGTCCTGGCTGCGGCACCCCGCGGGGAGCCGCCTTCGTCAGATGCCGGCTACAATCTTCCGCCCGCGCCGCCGAGCGTCGGCTGCGGGGTTTTCCAGAGGCTCCGCGCCGCGTTCTATGAAAGCCCTCGATGATCAAACGATTCTCCGTCCTCCTGGCGAGCCTCGCATGCTTCGCCGCCCACGCCGAGGCGCCGCCCGTGAGCAGCGTTCCCGGCGTCGATCTCGCCCGCTATCTCGGAAAGTGGTACGAGATTGCCGCTTTCCCGATGTTCTTTCAGCGCCAGTGCATCGGCGATACGATGGCCGAGTACGGAGCGCGCCCCGACGGCGACATCTCGGTCGTCAACCGCTGCCGGACGGAAAGCGGCTTCGACCAGGCCACCGGCAAGGCATGGGCGGTCGAGGGCGGCGGCAACGCCCGGCTGAAGGTTTCCTTCTTCTGGCCCTTCCGTTCCGACTACTGGGTCATCGGGCTGGACGCCGACTACCGTTGGGCGGTCGTCGGCAATCCGAACCGGATGTATCTCTGGATACTCTCGCGCACGCCCGGCATCTCCCCGGCCGACCTGGAGCGAGCGCTGGCGAGCGCCCGGGCGCAGGGTTTCGATCTCGGCTTGCTCAGATATACGCAGCACTCCGCGGGCGCCGAAAAGTAGCGGGCGCCGACCGCGCGCGCGTCGGGCAAAAGGAGGATATTCGCGGGCCGCGAGCCCCGCGCTCTACGACAACGTGCTTTGAAGCTGCGATAATTCTCCGGCGGTTTGCCGCAGGGCGCCCGGGGGCGGGGTAAGGGCGCATTCATCGTGCATGGCGGAGACGGAGAGAATGATCCTCGAGAAACAGGCGTCCATGATCGCGGCGGCGCTCCGCCGGATGTCGCTGAAGACCCGCCTGACCGTCGCGACGGTCGGACTCTTCACCCTGTTCATCTGGGTTCTCGTCTTCCTGTCGGTCACCGTCCTGCAGGATCGGCTCGAAAGTGTGCTCTCGGCCCAGCAGTTTGCCTCGACCCGGCATTCGGCGATCGAAATCGACAACAGCCTGCTGGATCGCCAGGAAGGACTGCGCCGCGTGGCGGCCCTCCTGCCCGCCGATCTGAGCGATCAAGTTCAGCAGGCGGCGCTGTCCAACCGCCCCTTGCTGGGGATCTATTTTCCCGGCGGTTCGCTCCTTCTCGGGCTGGACGGGAAGGTCATCGCCGAGCATCCCCCCGGCGGCGTGCGGCGCGAGCGGGACTTCAAGGACGAGGATTACTTCCGCCAGGTCGTCGCCACGCGCCAACCCTACATCGGCAAGCCGGGAATCGATCCGGTCTCGCGGCGCCCGACGCTGACGCTCGCGGTGCCGGCCTTCGACGAAGAAGGCCGGGTTCGTGCGGTGCTGACCGGGGCGGTCGATCTGACGGCGCCCAATTTCTCGAGTCTCGCCTCCGAACAGGCGCAGGAGGGGAAAGGGGCGTTCTTTGTGGTCTCGCTGCGCGACCGGCGGATCGTCGTCTCCGGCGACAGCGGGCGGGTCGCGACGCCGCTTCCGGCGCGCGGACGCGATGTCATGCTGGACCGGATGGCCGACGGATTCGAGGGCTCCGGGGTCGGCGTCGGCGCCGACGGCGTGTCCCGGCTCTATTCGGGCAAGCGCGTCCAGATGGCCGACTGGCTCGTATTGTCGGTCCTGCCCACCGAGATCGCCTTTGCTCCGGTCCGCGTGATGCGCAACGCGCTCTACGTCGTCGGCGCGCTGCTCACCGTCCTTGCGCTCGCGGTGTTGCGCGGCATGACGCGGCGCATGTTGGCTCCGCTCGACGAGGCGGGCGATGCGATGCGCCGGATGACCGACGGCCGGGCGCCGCTGGCGCCGCTGGCGCTGCGGCGGAACGACGAGATCGGGCAGTTGATCGGCAATTTCAATCATCTGGTCGAAGACCGGAGCCGCTACGAAACCGCCCTGCGCGAAAGCGAGCAGCGTTTCCGCCTGCTCGTCGAAGCCGCGCCGGACGCCATCATCGTGCAGACGGGCGGGCATATCGTCTATGCCAACACCGCAGCCATTTCGCTGCTCGGCGCGCGCGGCGAGGAGCAACTGCTCGGCATGCCGGTGCTCGCCCACGTCCATCCCGACTGCCATGAGATGGTGAGCAGGCGCATCCGCGCGCTCGATAGCGGGAGCATCTACGTGCCGCCGCTCGAGCAGACCTATCTCCGGCTCGACGGAACGCCGGTCGCCGTCGAGGTTTCGGCGGTGCGCTTCCGTTACGAAGCGCAGGACGGCGCGCTCGTCTACGTGCGCGACATCACCGAGCGCAAGGCGCTGGAGCGCGAACGCGAGAGCCAGGCGCTGCGGTTGGTCGGGCTGTCGCGGCGCCTGCTGGCGGTGCAGGAGGCGGAGCGGCGCCGGCTCTCGGCGGAGTTGCACGACCGGACCAGTCCGAACCTCTCCGCCCTCAGCATCATGCTGCGCACGGCCGAGCAACAGGGGCCGCTGGCCGGCACGGAGGCGCGCACAGCCTTGCTCGAAGACGCGCGCGCCCTGCTCGACGACACCACGGCGAGCATCCGCGAAATCAGCGCCGAACTGCGTCCGCCGGTGCTCGACTACGGCGGGCTGCTGCCGGCCCTGGAAAGCCACGCCGAGAGCTTCGCCGCGCGTACCGGCATCGCGGTCCGCATCGCCTGCCCGGCGCCCGTCGGGCGGCTGTCGCCGGAGATTGAATCGAGCCTGTTCCGCATCGCGCAGGAGGCCATGACCAACTGCGCCAAACACGCCGGCGCCGCCCACATCGACATCGCCCTGCGCCTCGAAGGCGATCAGCTCGTCCTGGTCATCGCCGACGACGGCGTCGGCTTCGAGCGCGAGCAGCTCCTGCGCCCCGGACACGGCCTGCTGATCATGCGGGAGCGGGCTGAATTCGCCGGCGGACGTTGCGAGATCGATTCGCGCCCCGGCGCCGCGACGCGCGTCACCGTCTCGATTCCGGTCGGAACTCGCGGGACTCGCGCCTGGGGGAGCAGCGACGAAGAGGTGTCGATCTAGAGCGCGTTCGCCACGGGTGCGTGGCGCGCGTTCTCGCGCCGGTGCGGCGGACGCCGGGCGTCGTCAGGCAAGAAGCTGTCCGTCCCGTTCAGATGGCCGGCACGCTTTCGCCGGAGTTGCGCAGGTAGCTGCGGCGCGGCGAGGAGAGCAGGCGGTCGCAGGCCTGCTGGACGACCTCGGAACGAGCGACGATACGCGCGCCGTCGCCGAAGGCCTGCAACTGGCCGAGCAGATGGATGCCGAGGATGTCGATTTCGCGCACGCCCGAAAGGTCGATCTCGAGGCGCTGGTAGCGGTGCATGGCGTCGATGATGCCGTCTTCCAGTTCGCGCGCATGGGCGAAGGTCATGCAGCCGTCGAACTGCAGGCGGCAGGTGCGGCGGTCGGCTTCGATCAAGGTGATGCTCACGGTCGTCTCCCCGGCAGGCCTGGCGATAGCGCGGCGGGGCCGCTGCTGTACCGCTGCCTTTACTCTGTTGGCTCGAAACGCGCTCCGGGATCGACGTGACGCGACCGAACCGCGGTGCCACTGGCTGATTCGCCGGGGCGCTTGCACGCGCTCCCGGTGAAATTCGTGCCGAGTATAGGAGGAGGGTAATAAGGGCGGAAATACAATGGGTATGCTATTCGGCATACCCGCCAGACGGTATTTTGCGCGGGGTCAGTTGGTGATCAGCCCGTGCCGGATGGCGTAGCGCGTGAGGTCGGCGACGCTGTGCAGGTTCAGCTTGCGCATGATGTTGCGCCGGTGCACGTCGACGGTGGCCGGCGAGATGAAAAGTTGTTCGGCGATCTGCGTCGACGTGTTGCCGTTGGTGACGAGGCGCAGAACCTGCGATTCGCGGCTGCTCAGCGCGGGCGCCGCAGCACGGCTGCCGTCGCGGTTGAGCAGGGCGTCGGCGACCGTTTCGGCAACCCGCGGGGTGAGGTAGGTGCGGCCCAGGCGCACGGCGCGAATGGCGCGCAGGAGTTCTTCGCCGGCCTCGTTCTTGGTTACGTAGCCGAGCGCGCCGGCGTGGAGCATTTCGAGAATGAAGTGCTTGTCGGTATGCGTGGACAGCCCGACGATCTTGACGTCCGGGGCGATGCTGCGCAGGCGCCGGGTCGCCTCGATGCCGTCCAGGCCGGGCAGGCCGATGTCCATGCAGACGACGTCGGGCCGGATCTCGCTCACGCAGCGCAGCAGTTCCATGCCGTCGCCGACTTCGCCGACGACCGCGATGTCGGCTTCCTGTTCGAGAAGGATCCGCAGCGACTGGCGGAACATCAGATGATCCTCGGCGAGGAGCAGGCGCGTTTTCATGATGGGGCCCCGGTTTCGTTGTTTATGCTTTTACGATACTACATTCACATCTTCTCTCGTAGAAGCGTCTCGAATGCGTCGAGCGGCAGGGGGCGCCCGAATAGGTAGCCCTGGTAGGCGTGGCAGCCGGCGCTGGACAGGAAATCGCGCTGCTCGGCGGTCTCGACGCCTTCGGCGATGACCGCCAGGCCGAGCGTCTGGCCGAGGGCGACGACGGTGCGCACGATGGCCGCGTCGTTGGGGTTGCTCAGCACGTCCTGGACGAAGGAGCGGTCGATCTTCAGCTGGTCGAGCGGCAGGCGCTTGAGGTAGGAGAGCGAGGAGTAGCCGGTGCCGAAGTCGTCGAGCGAGAAGCCGACGCCGTGCGCCTGGAGTTCGACCATGCGCGCGATGATGCCTTCGATGTCCTCGAGCAGGTGGCTTTCGGTGAGTTCGAGCTTGAGCCGGCGCGGGTCGGCGCCGGTTTGCGCGAGCAGGCCGAGCACTTGGTCGACGAAGTCTTCCTGGCGGAACTGGCGGGCGCTGACGTTGACCGCCAGATTCAGATGCGCCGTCTCCGGCCGGCGCGCCCAGCTCGCCAGTTGCCGGCACGCCGTTTCGAGAACCCAGTGGCCGATCGGCAGGATCAGTCCGCTTTCCTCGGCGAGCGGGATGAATTCGACGGGCGAGACGTTGCCGCGTCGCGGGTGGCGCCAGCGGATCAGCGATTCGGCGCCGTGGATGTGGCCGTCACCGTCGACCTGCACCTGATAGTGCAGCGCGAACTGTCCTTCGCGCACCGCCTCGCGCAGGTCGTTCTCGAGCGCGACGCGCGCGCTGATCTGGGCCTGCATGGCAGGGTCGAAGAAACAGATGGTGTTGCGGCCGGCGAGCTTGGCCTGATACATCGCCACGTCGGCGCGCTTGAGCACCTCCTCAATGCTGGTCCGCTGGCTGCCGAAGAGGGTGATGCCGACGCTCGGCGTGCTGTGGTGCTCGTGCCCGGCCAGTTCGTAGGGCCGGCTGAGCGTGGACAGGATCTTCTCGCCGACGGCTTCGGCCTGTGCGGCGGCTTCCTGCGTGTGCACGCTGAGGTCTTCGAGCATCACGACGAACTCGTCGCCGCCCAGGCGGGCGACGGTGTCGCCTTCGCGCACGCAGGCCGTCAGGCGCTGCGCCACCTCGCGCAGGAGACGGTCGCCCATGTCGTGGCCGAGGGTGTCGTTGAGCGTCTTGAAGTGGTCGAGGTCGATGAAGAGCAGGGCGCCTTCGCGTCCGCCGCGCGCACGCACGGCCAGCGCGTGGCGCAGGTGGTCGAGCAGCAGGCGGCGGTTGGGCAGTTCGGTGAGCGGGTCGAGGAAGGCGAGGTTGTGGATCTGCTCTTCGGCCGCCTTGCGGTCGGTGATGTCGGTGTGCGTCGCGACGTAGTGCGTGACGGCGCCGTCCTCGCCCTTGACGGCGGTGATCGTCAGCCACTTCGGGTAGATCTCGCCGTTCTTTCGCTTGTCCCAGATTTCGCCCTGCCAGCGCCCGCTTTTCTGGAGGTCGCCCCACATCGCGGTGTAGAAGGCGGCGTCGTGGCGCCCGGACTTGAGCATGCGCGGCGTCCGGCCGACGGCGTCGTCGACCGAATAGCCGGTGATTTCGGTGAATGCCCGGTTGACGCTGAGGATCACGCCGCTGGCGTCGGTCACCAGCATGCCGACCTGCGATTCGAAGACGGCGGCGGCGACGCGCAGATCGGCGTCGGCCTGCTTGCGTTCGGTGATGTCGCGCGCGAAGCCGACCGTGCCGAGCACTTCGCCCTTCTCGTCGAGCAGGGGCGCCTTGAAGGTCTCGATCCACTTGCGTTCGCCGTGGCTGACGATTTCTTCCTCGACCGTCTTGCGCCGGCGCGACGCGAGGACGGCGCGGTCGTCGGCCACGTAGCGGTCGGCGAGTTCGTGCGGCAGGATGTCGTGGTCGCTCTTGCCGACCAGCGCCTCCGGGTCGCTCGCGCCGCAGCCTTCGGCGAGGACGCGGTTGACCGCCAGGAAGCGGCTCTCGGTGTCCTTCAGCCAGACCATGAAGGGGAAGTTGTCGAGCAGGGCGCGCTGGTAGCCCTCCTTGCGGCGCAGGACGGCATCGTTCTTCAGGCGTTCCTCGGCCTGCGCGATGTGCCGCAGGTTGTCGCGGAAGACGAGCATGGCGCGCGCCATCTCGCCGATCTCGTCGCCGCGCCGGTCGTCCTCGATGGCGACGTTGCTGTCGCTGGCCGCCAGCCGGTCCATGTCGCCGGTGATGCGCTGCAGCGGGCGCACGATGCCGCGCGCGATGACGGCGGCGAAGCTGATGGCGAGCGTCAGCAGGACGCCGGCGAGCGCGCTGATGAAGATGGCGACGCGCGTGGCCGCGACCTCGGCGGCGCCCGCCTGCGCGATCAGGTCGGCAGCGACGCGATCCTCGACCGTCTTCAACAGGTCGATCTTGCGCGTCACCGCATCGTGCCAGTCCATGGCGTCGATCTTCAGCTCCTGCGGGCGTTTTGCGAGGACGCTGCGGCGCATCTGATCGACGATGGCCGCGTCCTTGCCGGCGAGCACGTGGTCGAGGAGCGCGGCCTGTTCGGGCGAGGCGACCAGGCGGAATTCCGCGAGGTAGATCCATTGCTGGTCGATCAGCTCGGAAAAGCGTGTCCGGTCGGCCGGAAGGATGCCGCCCGCCGAGAACCCGGAGACGCCGATCGCCCGCTCCAGGCCGTAGCGCTCCTTGACCTGCAGCAGGTGCGTGAAGGCGGTGATCGTGCGCGTCATGTCGGCGCGCGTGCCGACCGCCAGCATTTCCTGGACGATGCCGATCAGTTCGGTGATCAGGCCGCCGTAGTTGGCGGTCAGCTCCTGGCTGCTGATGCTCTGGCCGGCCAGGGCGGCGCGCCAGCCGGTGATGCGGCCGAGCGAAACCTGCGCGCGCGCGATGCGGCTTGCCAGGCTGCCGCTCAGCGCTTGCGCGTCGAAGCGTCCGAGGGCGCTTTCGAGGTCGGCGATGCGCGCATCGGTTTCGTAATAGCGTTCCGCGAGGCGCTCGAGGAAGGCGTCGCGGCGCAGGCCGGTGACGCCGATGGAAATGGCGCGTTCCTTCTGCACGGCGTGCGCGAGGGCGCTGACGACGGGCGCGAACTGCGCCATCCGGCGGGTGTTGCCGAGTTCGTGGGCGCTGTGGAAATAGTTGAAGACGATCCACAGCGACAGCGCGAGCAGGCCGCCTAGCGGCAACGCCAGCGCCAGCGCGATGCGCGTTCCGATCCGGTAGTTCTGCAGCGAGAAGCGGCTGGGCTGACGGGAGCGGACGGTCCTAGCGGACATCCGGCAACTCCTCGAGCAGCGGGTCGTTGATCTGCCCGACCGGCGCGCCGCGCCGCGCGCGCTGGCTCAGGTGGCGCTCCTCGGAGGCGATGGTCTTGACCTTGCCGCGGAAGCTGCCCTTCACGTTGACCGTGACGCCAGCCAGCACGATCACGTCGCGCAGCGTTTCCTTGTCGCGCAGGCCCATGATCTGCACGCCCTTGCCGCCCGAGAGCTTCTTCATCTGCCCGAGGTGGAAGACGAGCAGGCGGCCGTCGTCGGCCAGCGCGGCGACGTGGTCCTTGCCGGCGGTGCGCAGCGGCGGCAGGATGCTCGCGCCGTCCTCCAGCGTCAGGAAGGACTTGCCGGCCTTCTGGCGCGACAGCAGGTCGCCGAAGCTGCACACGAAACCGTAGCCCGAGGTCTTGGCGACCAGCAGCTCCTCTTCCGGCTTGCCGGTCAGCACGTGCGCGATGCGCCCGCTGCCGAGCTCGACGAAGGAGCCGAGCGGGGCGCCCATGCCGCGCCCGTCGGGCAGCGCGGAGACCGGAACGGTGTAGGCGCGGCCCTCGGTGGACAGGATCACCAGCGCGTCGACCGAGCGGCATTCCTGCGCGCCGCCGAGGCGGTCGCCGTCCTTGAAGGCGACGCTGGAGAGGTCGAGGCCGTGACCCTGGCGGACGCGCGCCCAGCCTTTTTCCGAGACGATGACGGTGACCGGCTCGTCGGCCACGGCGGCGACTTCCGAGCGCGAGGCCATCGCCGCCGGCTGGATCACGGTGCGTCGCGCGTCGCCGTGCTTCTCGGCGTCGGCCTTGATCTCGGCGACGACCTTCTTGCGCAGCAGCGTGTCGCTGCCGAGCAGCTTGAGCAGGCCTTCGCGCTCGTCGCGCAGCTTGGCCAGCTCCTGCTCGATCTTGATCCCCTCGAGGCGCGCCAGCTGGCGCAGGCGGATTTCGAGGATGTCCTCGGCCTGCCGGTCGGACAGCGCGAAACGCTCGATCAGCGCGGGCTTCGGCTCGTCCGATTCGCGGATGATGCGGATCACTTCGTCGATGTTGAGAAAGACGATGTGCCGGCCTTCGAGGATGTGGATGCGGTCGTCGGCCTTGGCGAGGCGGAACTCGGTGCGCCGGCGCACGGTCGTCAGACGGAAGGCGCACCACTCGCCGACGAGGTCGGCCAGCGACTTCTGGCACGGACGGCCGTCGATGCCGACGGCGACGAGGTTGATCGGCGCCGTCGTTTCCAGGCTGGTGTGGGCGAGCAGGAGGGCGACGAACTCGTCGCGGTCCTGGCGGTTGCTGACCGGCTCGAAGACGAGGCGCACGTCGTCGTCCTTGCCCGATTCGTCGCGCGCGCGGTCGAGCTGCGAGGCGAGCAGGGCCTTGAGCTGCGCGGCGGACTGTTCGATCGCCTTCTTGCCCGGCTTCGGCTGCGGGTTGAGCAGGGCGCCGATTTCGGAGAGTACCTTGGCCGACGAGACGCCCGGCGGCAGTTCCTTGAACACCACCTGCCAGGCGCCGCGCGCCATTTCCTCGATCTCGTAGCGGGCGCGCACGCGCAGGCTGCCGCGGCCGGTGCTGTAGGCGTTGAAGATGTCGGCCGGCGCCGAGATGATCTGGCCGCCGCCCGGATAGTCGGGGCCGGGGATGTGCTCCATCAGCTCGGCGACGCCGGCCTGCGGGTTCTGGATCTTGTGGATGGCGGCGGCGGCGACTTCGCGCAGATTGTGCGAAGGCATTTCGGTGGCCATGCCGACGGCGATGCCGGAGGCGCCGTTGAGCAGCGCGAAGGGCAGGCGCGCCGGCAGGAAGGCCGGTTCCTCGAAGGAGCCGTCGTAGTTCGGCTGGTAGTCGACGGTGCCTTCGCCGAGTTCGCCGAGCAGCAGGTCGGCGAGCGGCGTCAGGCGCGCTTCCGTGTAGCGCATGGCGGCGGCGTTGTCGCCATCGCGCGAGCCGAAGTTGCCCTGGCCGTCGACCAGCGGGTAGCGTAGCGAGAAGGACTGGGCGATGCGCACCATCGCGTCGTAGGCCGAGGTGTCGCCGTGCGGGTGGTATTTACCGATCACGTCGCCGACGACGCGCGCCGACTTGACCGGCTTGGCGGTCGCCGACAGGCCGAGTTCGCGCATCGCGAAGAGCACGCGGCGCTGCACCGGCTTCATGCCGTCCTTGACGTCGGGCAGGGCGCGGCCCTTGACGACGGCGACCGCGTATTCGAGGTAGTCGCGCGCCGCCGATTCGTGCAGCAGGATGCTTTCGCCGTCGTCGTCCTCAACCGGGTCGGCCGGCGGCGCCGGCGGTTCCGGCGGCAATCCGGCAGGGGCGGCCGCGTCGGAGGGCGCGGCGGGCGCCGCCGCAGCGTGTTCGTCCGCCAGGTCGGCGAACAGGTCGGGGGTCTGGTCCATCGGTCCCATCGCTTAAATCTCCGCGCCGACGAGGGCGCCGTTGGCTTCCATCCAGGCGCGCCGGCCGGACGATTCGTTCTTGGCCATCAGCATGTTCATCACCGGCTGCGCCGCGTCCGGTCCCGGCAGGCGCACGCGCATCAGGCGCCGCGTGTCGGGCGACATGGTCGTTTCCCACAGCTGTTCCGGGTTCATCTCGCCCAGGCCCTTGAAGCGCGAGATCGAGATCGCCTCGGTCTTGACGCCTTCCATGCGCAGGCGGTCGAGCGCCGCGTCGCGCTCGGCGCCGTCCAGCGCGTAGATCTTGCGCGGCGGGCGGTTCTTGCCCTGTCCGGGAACGTCGAGGCGGTAGAGCGGCGGCTGCGCGAAATAGAGGTGGCCGGCTGCGATCAGCTTCGGGAAGTGGCGGTAGAAGAGGGTGCACAGCAGCACGCGGATGTGCGAGCCGTCGACGTCGGCGTCGGTCATGATCACCAGCTTGCCGTAGCGCAGGTTGGCGAGCACGGTATCGGGCGCGTCCGGGGCGTGTGGGTCGATGCCGAGGGCGACCGCGATGTCGTGCACCTCGCGGTTGGCGAACAGGCTGCCGGGTTCGACCTCCCAGGTGTTGAGCACCTTGCCGCGCAGCGGCAGTATTGCTTGTAGATCTTTATCGCGGCCGGACTTGGCCGAGCCGCCGGCCGAGTCGCCTTCGACGAGGAAGAGTTCGTTGCGGGTGACGTCCTCGCTCTGGCAGTCCGACAGCTTGCCGGGGAGGATGGCGACGCCCGACTGCTTGCGCTTTTCGACCTTCTGGCCGGCGCGCGTGCGTGCCTGCGCGGCGCGGATCGCCAGTTCGGTGATCTTGCGCGCCGCTTCCGGGTGTTCGTTGAGCCACAATTCGAGCGGGTCGCGCACCATGCGCGCGACGAGGGCGACGGCGTCGCGCGAGTTCAGGCGCTCCTTGGTCTGGCCCTGGAAGGACGGGTCGAGTACGCGCGCGGCGAGGACGAAGCTGGCGCGCGCGAAAACGTCCTCGGCGGCGAGCTTGACGCCCTTGGGCAGCAGCGCGTGGTGCTCGGCGAAGCTCTTCACGGCGTCGAAGGCGGCCTGGCGTAGGCCGGTTTCGTGCGTGCCGCCGGCCGGCGTCGGGATCAGGTTGACGTAGGACTCGCGCGCCTGCCCGCCTTCGGCCGTCCAGCACAGCGCCCAGGCCGCGCCGGCGCCGGGCGGGAAGTTCTCGTCGCCGGCGGCGGCGTATTTCTCGGTGGCGAAGACGGGCGCCAGCGGTTCGCCGTCGACCTGCTCGGCGAGGTATTGCTGCATGCCGCTGGCGAAGCACCAGTTCGTCGTTTCGCCGTTCTCGACGACGAGCGAGACCTCCAGCCCGGGCAGCAGCACGGCCTTGCTGCGCAGCAGGCGTTCGAGTTCGCCGCGCGGGATGTGCGGCGAGTCGAAGAAGCTGGCGTCGGGCCAGACGCGCACGCTGGTGCCGCGCGCCTTTTTCGGCGTGTCGCCGATGCGCGCCAGCGGTTCGACGACGTTGCCGCCGGAGAAGACGATGCGGTGGCGTCCGCCGTCGCGCACGACCTCGACCTCGAGCCGCGTCGACAGCGCGTTGGTGACCGAGACGCCGACGCCGTGCAGGCCGCCGGAGAAGCGGTAGGCGGAGTCGCCGTCGTTCTTGTTGAACTTGCCGCCGGCGTGCAGGCGGGTGAACACCACTTCGACGGTCGGCACCTGCTCGACCGGGTGGATTTCGACCGGGATGCCGCGCCCGTCGTCCTGCACCGAGACCGACTGGTCTGCATGCAGGGTAACGAGGATGCGCTTGCAGAAGCCGCCGAGCGCCTCGTCGGCGGCGTTGTCGATGGCTTCCTGGATGATGTGCAGCGGGCAGTCGGTGCGCGTGTACATGCCCGGGCGGTGGCGCACGGGTTCCAGTCCCTTGAGGACGGCAATGGAATCAGCGGTATAGCTCAATGGTCTTCCTCTTGTCTTGCCAGAAGTGTGGCCGGGATGGGGTCGGCCTGGCGCGGGATCAGCGGCCGCCCCAGGGCATCACGGGGACGGTGGAGATGCTGTTGGCCGGCGCGCCGTCGATCAGCTTGCGGCTGATCGCGACATACACCAGCGTCTTGTTGGGCGCGTCCCACAGGCGCACGACGCGCGTTTCCTTGAAGAGAATCGACGTGTCTTCGGAGAACACCGTCTCGTCCTCGGGCAGTCTGGCCGGCAGCGCGATCGGGCCGGTCTGCCGACAGGCCAGCGAGAACTGCGACGGGTCCTGCGCCAGCCCGAACGAGCCCTTGACGCCGCCGGTGCGCGCCTGGCTGACGTGGCAGGTGACGCCGGGCACCTTCGGGTCGGCGAAGGCTTCGACGCAGACCTTGTGGTTGGCGCCGATCAGCTTCCAGGCGGTGGTGACGCAGCCGACCGTCTCGGCCGCCGCCGCGCCGGCGTGGAGGCCGAGGGCGAGCAGCAGAAAGCGGGGGGCGGCGGCAAACGGACGATTTTTCATCGTGCGCATTATCCCGGAAAATGCCCGCCGGGCGTTCACTTCGCCGTTTGCGCCAGCGTCCCGTGTGCGCGCGGCTGCGCGTCGCGCAGGATCAGGCGCGGCGCAGCGAAGGGGGCCAGGCGTTCGAGAAAATCGAGCAGTTCGAGCAGCGGCGAGCTGCGGAAGAACTTCGCCATCGGCGTGTCCATCCAGATGCGGTCGGAGTAGGCCCAGATTTCGTAGGGCGTGTCGCCGACGCCGTCGCTGTCGCGGTCGAAACCCTCGTAGTCGTCCCAGTAGTTGCCCCGCCAGTCGTGCGCGCCTTCGCCGTCGCGCCCTTCCTCGCCGCCGACCAGCGCCTGCCAGAGGTTGTGCTCGAAACGGTTGCCGATCACCAGGCGGCCGCCGCGCTCGCCGTAGAAGTTGATGCCGGTGATGTTGTGCGCGATGCGGTTGCCGATCAGCGCGATGCGGTTGGTCGGGTGCAGCGACGAGTCGGCCATCACGCCGACCGCGCAGTGGATGATCTCGTTGCCGTGCACCAGCGCCGCGCTGCTTTCCTTGAGCGCGATGCCGGCGCCGCTGGCGTCCATCGCGTGCATGATCTTGTTGCGCCGGATGACGAGGCCGTCGGAGTTGAGCGTCGTGATGCCGGTCGAGTTCTTGTCGAACAGATTGTCTTCGATCAGCGTGCGGTGCGAAAACAGCAGATTCATCGCCCGCCGGCTGTCGCGCACGGTGTTGCCGACGAACTGGTTGCGCGGCGAGTTGCTGACCGTGATGTCGCGGATGACGGCGATGTCGTTGCCCTCGATGCGGTTGCCGGTGCTGTACCACAGGCGGAGGCCGTCGCCGCGGTCGGCGGAGTCGAAGGGCTTGGAGCGGACGCGGTTGCCGGCGATGCGGTTGTCGTTGGATTGCTGCAGGGTGATGCCGAACAGGACGTCGTCCAGCGTGTTGTTTTCGATCGTGGCGGCGTTCGTCTTTTCGAGCAGCAATCCCGAGTCGATGCTGTCGTGCGAGTCGCCGGAGCCGGTGATGTGCAGGTTGCGCAGGGTGACGCCTTCGGCGCGCACGGTGATCACGCTGCCCTTGCCGCCGCCGCTGATGACGACTTCGCGGCGGCCGTCGATGACGATCGGGCGCGTGATCAGCACCGGCCCCGAGTAAGTGCCGGCCGGGACGTTGAGCGTGCCGCCCGCTTGCGTGGCGTCGATCCAAGGCTGGAGCGGGGGCGGAGCCGGGGTGGCTGGCGCGTCCGTTCGCGCCGCCGCGAGCAGCGGTCCGCCGGCCGGCGGGACGAGCAGCAGCAGGCCGAGCAGGGCGGCGCCCAGCGCCCCGCCGAGTCGCCCGCGCCAGGTGCGCGTGGGGCTCAGCTGGCGGCTTCGCTCGGCAGCCACAGGCACTTTCCCTTGCTTTCCTTCTGGATGGCGGCGAGCTGTTGTCCGTGCGCGCCGATCTCTTCGTCGCTCGCGCGCTGCACGCGCAGCGGCTTGCGTTGCGCGCCGGCGAGCGCCTGCCCGCCGATCGCGCCCTGGCCGCCCTCGTCGTCGCCGAGATCCATGATCAGGCTCTCCTGGCCGCGCGTCATGGCGACGTAGACTTCGGCGAGGATTTCGGCGTCGAGCAGGGCGCCGTGCAGCGTGCGGTGCGAGTTGTCGACGCCGTAGCGGTCGCACAGCGCGTTGAGGTTGTTCTTCTTGCCCGGATGCAGTTCCTTGGCCATGCGCAGGGTGTCGCGCACGCCGTGGCAGACGGTCTCGATCGGCGCCATGTCGAGGCGCGCCAGTTCGGCGTTCAGGAAGCCAATGTCGAAGGCTGCGTTGTGGATGACCAGCTCGGCGCCGCGCACGAAGTCGAGGAATTCGGCGGCGATGGCGGCGAAGCGCGGCTTGTCGGCGAGGAAGTCGCGGCTGATGCCGTGTACCGCCTGCGCGCCTTCGTCGATTTCGCGCTCGGGATTGACGTAGCGGTGGAAGTGCCGGTTGGTCAGGCGCCGGTTGGTCATCTCGACGCAGGCAACTTCGATGATGCGGTGCCCGAGCTTGTGCTCAAGGCCGGTGGTTTCGGTATCGAGGAATATCTGGCGCATGACGGGTTTCTTTCCGGGTGCGTATTATCGCCTCGCCGGACGGGCGCCGGCGTTGATCTGGATCATGGGTCGGCGTCCCGGCGGCGAGGCGGGACACCGGGGGCGGGCGACGGACGGATCAGCGGCGGCGGGCCGCCAGCAACTCGTCGATGCCGCGGTTGGCCAGCGCGTCGGCGCGCTCGTTGCCGGGGTGCCCGGCGTGGCCCTTGACCCAGATCCACTTGAGTTCGTGCTGCTTGGCGAGTCCGTCGAGGATCTGCCAGAGGTCGGCGTTCTTCACCGGCTTCTTGTCAGACGTGCGCCAGCCGTTGCGCTTCCAGTTGTGGATCCATTCGCTGATGCCCTTCTGGACGTACTGCGAGTCGGTGTGCACGTGCGCGACGCTCGGGCGCTTGAGCGCTTCGAGCGCGCGGATCACGGCGGTCAGTTCCATGCGGTTGTTGGTGGTGTCCGGCTCGCCGCCGCACAGTTCCTTGACGTGCTCGCCGGCGCGCAGCAGCACGCCCCAGCCGCCGGGGCCGGGATTGCCGCGGCAGCCGCCGTCGGCGTAGATTTCAATCGTCGTTTCGCTGTTCGCTTCACTGATGCTCACGTTGCCCGATTCCTTTTTGTGTCAGCGCGGAGATCGCCTTGCGTTGGCTCTTCCGCTGGTTCCAGGCGGGCAGGATGAGGCGCATGCCATGCACGCGCTTGACCGCCCGCAAAAGATAGACGCCGCCGGCGAAGCTCCACCAGCGGTCGCCGGCCGCTTCCATGAAGCGGCAGCGCTGCAGCCACTGCGGGTTCTCGCAGGGCGGCGCGTAGCAGCCGAAGCAGCCGCGGTCGACCTCGAAGCCGAGCAGCTGCAGCCAGTCCTTCATGCGTTGCACCGAGAGGTAGCTGCCGTTCCACGGAAACGCGTCCGGGCGGTTCGGCAGGTGGCGGCGCAGGCCCCAGAGCGAAAGCGGGTTGAAGCCGCTGATCAGCAGCTGCCCCTCGGGGATCAGGATGCGTTCGACTTCGCGCAGGATCTGGTGCGGTTCGTTGCTGAACTCGAGCACGTGCGGCATCACGACGAGGTCGACGCTGCTCGCGGCGAACGGCAGCTCGCGCAGATCGCAGAGCACGTCGACGACGACCGCCGTACGCGCGGCGCCGGAGGCGGAGCTTGAACCTGATTCCCCGACGCGCTGGCGCAGCGGGATACGGTTCTGGGCCAGCAGATCGAGCTGCGGCAGGCCGATCTGCAGGGCGTTGTAGCCGAATACGTCGGCGACCATTGCGTCGATCCGCGCCTGCTCCCAGGCGGCGACGTAGCGGCCCGGCGCCGTCGCGAGCCAGGATTCGAATCCAGGAATTGACATTTTCCGCACTTCTCCCAGAATTGGACCATGCTGTCAGCGAACCCCCAGGCGAATTCCGCCGCGATTCCCTCCGTTGCCCCCGCCGCGATCCCGATTCCCGCCTTCCGGGACAACTACATCTGGCTGATGCGCCACGGCGCTTCGGCGGTCGTCGTCGATCCCGGCGCGGCGCAGCCCGTGCTCGATTATCTGGCGCGCGAGCGCCTGTCGCTGACGGCCATCCTGATCACGCACCACCATGCCGACCATCAGGGCGGCGTGGCCGAACTGCTGGCACGCTGCGCTGCCGAGGTCTTCGGTCCGGCGGCGGAGTCTATCACAGGCCTCGACCGCCCGTTGCGGGGCGGGGAGCGTATCCGGCCGTCCGGTCTGGAGGCCGCGTTCGACGTGCTGCCGGTGCCCGGACATACGCTCGGACACCTGGCCTATTATCGCCCCGGCCTCCTGTTTTGCGGCGATACGCTGTTCGGTGCCGGCTGCGGCCGCCTGTTCGAGGGATCGCCGGCGCAGATGGCGGCGTCGCTGGCGCGCCTGGCGGCCTTGCCCGACGACACTGCGGTCTATTGCGCGCACGAATACACGGAGGCCAATCTGCGTTTCGCGCTCGCCGTGGAGCCCGGCAATCCGGAACTGCAGCGGCGTGCGCGGGATGCCGCCGCGCTGCGCGCCGAGGGGCGGCCGACCGTGCCGTCGACTATCGGGCTGGAGCGCGCGACCAATCCCTTCCTGCGTTGCGAAGAAGCGGCGGTGATCGCCGCGGTGCGGGAGCGGGGAGGTCTGGAGGGGCGGAACTCCACCGCCGACCCGCTCGCCGTCTTTACCGCGTTGCGCGCGTGGAAGGACGTTTTCTGACGGGGCGCCGCCGGGTTAGGATGTTGGTATATATTTCATGAGCGCGACGACCGCTGAACGGGATGCAGCGCAAGGCGCGGCGCCGCCGCCTGGCTGGTGCCAGGTGAGGCGACGCAATGCGGCGATGCGCCCGTCAAGTGGTCGTCCCGAAGGGTTGCGCCGAGGGGGCCGCGCCTACGTCGTTGCGCCCCTTGTCGCACCCCGGTGCGGGCGGCGGCGCGCGCCTAGTACCTAGTAATCACAGCCCCTCGGCACAACGCGCTCCACGAAATATATGCCAACACACCCTAAACGGTGAGCGGGCGTCTGCCGGCGTAGGCGCGCTGCAGCGTGTCGACCACCTTGGCGGCGTTGAAGGGCTTGACGATGAAGGCGCAGGCGCCGTTCTGGATCGCCACCTTCACGTTGTCGATGCTGGCGTTGCCGGTGACCATCACGACGGCGGTTTCCGGGCGCGTCGACTTGATGTGCTGCAAGGCTTCGAGGCCGCCCATTTCCGGCATTTCCACGTCCATGCAGACAATGTCCGGGCGCAGGAGGTCGGTCATTTCGAGAGCGACGGCGCCGTTACGGGCTTCGCCGACGATCTCGTATTCCTCGTTGCGCAGGATGCCGCGCAGCAGCGCGCGCATCACTTCGTTGTCGTCGACGATCAGGATTTTCGGGCGGGGCTTGGACATCGCGATGGTTGCTTTCAGGCTACGGGTGTTTCCAGGGAGACGGCGCGGCAGACGCGGTTCTTGCCTTCGAGCTTGGCCTGGTAGAGGGCGCGGTCGGCGCTGCCGACGAGGGCGCGCGCGCTGCCGTCCGCCGCCGGGAGCGTCGAGGCGATTCCGAAGCTGGCCGTGATGTGGCCGCAGGGCGAGCCGGCGTGCGGCAGCTTGAGGTCGGCGACCGCCCGGCGCATGCGCTCGGCGATGAACAGCGCGCCGCCGGGCGAGGTGTCCGGCAGGGCGGCGATGAACTCCTCGCCGCCGTAGCGGGCGAGCAGATCGCCGCCGCGCTCCATCGCCTCGTTCAGCGCCTGGGCGACGAGGCGCAGGCATTCGTCGCCGTCCTGATGGCCGTAGTGGTCGTTGTATTTCTTGAAGTAGTCGATGTCGCACATCAGGATCGACAGCTCGCCGCCCTGGCGCATGGTGCGCCGCCACTCGCGATCGAGGATCTCGTCGAAGTGCCGCCGGTTGGCGATCCCGGTCAGCCCGTCGAGCGAGGTCAGGCGGCGCAGTTCCTGGTTGGCGCTGTCGAGCTTGCGCGTCGCGACGAGGAGGGACTGGCGCATCTGGAGGATGCGCTGCATGGCGCGTATCTTCGCGCTCAGCACGATCTCGCTGGCCGGCTTGTACAGGTAGTCGTCGCCGCCGGCGGCGATGCCTTTTTCCAGATCCTCGTCGTTGTTCAGCGCGGTCAGGAAGATGATCGGCGTCCAGTCGCCGGGGCGTTCGAGCTGGCGGATGCTGCGGGCGACTTCGAAACCGTCGATGTCGGGGAGGACGATGTCGAGCAGGATCAGGTCCGGCCGTTCGGCGAGAAACAGCTCGATGCCGGCCATGCCGCCAGCCGCCGGGATCGCCTGGATCCCGATCCTTTCGATCTGGTGGCACAAAATGGCGAGGCTGCTTGCGCTGTCCTCGATGACGAGCGTTTTCATCCTGATCCGGGGCGGAAGTGTGTATTCGACACAATTTTAGCCTGAAACCGCTCGCCGGCGTGCCGGATCGCGGGCAGGCAGGGTGCCGCGAGGGCTCGCCGGAGGGGCGTTCATGATAAATTCGCTTGGTGCCGGAATCCCCGCGCGCATTTTCCCGAGCCGACCCCATGATCGACAAAACCAAAATCCTCGCCGGCCTGCGTGGCCCGAAAACCAAACGTTACGGGCTGCGCTTCCTGATCGCCGTCGCGGTCGTCGGCGTCCTCGGGTTCTTCGTCCTGCCGCCAATCGTCAAGTCCGTGCTGCTCGATCAGTTGGGCACGGCCCTGCATCGCAAGGTGACGGTCGAGCGCGTCTATATCAACCCTTACACGCTGGCCGTCCAGGTCGACGGGGTGGCCATTCACGAGCGCGAGGGCGTGGGACAGGCAGCGGAGACGGTCGCCGGTTTCGACAGCCTTTATCTGAACCTGCAGCTCTCGTCGCTGCTGCGCGGCGGGCCGGTGTTCAGCGAGATCCGCCTCGCCGGCCCGCGCCTGAAGGTCGTGCGCCTGCCTGATCGGAGCTACAACTTTTCCGACCTGATCGACGAGTTCATGGCACGCCCCGAGTCGACCGATCCGACGCCGCGCTTCTCGCTCAACAACATCCAGATCGCCGGCGGCCGCCTCGAATTCGACGACCGCGTGCTCGACGAGAAGCACGTGATCGGCGACATCGTGCTCACCCTGCCGTTCATCTCCAGCCTGCCGAACTACGTCGAGTCCTTCGTCGAGCCTGCCTTCTCGGCGACCATCGACGGCGCGCCGCTGGCCCTGACGGGGCGCAGCAAGCCTTTCGCCGATTCGCGCGAGAGCGAACTGGCGCTCGATCTCGACAAGCTGCAGTTGGCGCAGTACTTCGATTACCTGCCGGTGCAGGTGCCGGTCAAGCTGGCTTCCGCTTCGCTCGACAGCGACCTCAAGCTGGTCTTCCGCGAGGAGCAGGGGCAGCCGTCCACGCTGACCGTCTCCGGCCGCGTCGCGCTGAACGATCTGTCGCTCAAGGAGTCGGGCGGGGCGCCGCTGGCTTCGCTGCGCCGCCTCGAAGTCGATCTCGCCGCGCTCGATCTGCTCAAGCGCCACGCACAGGTCGAGCGCGTCGTGCTCGATACGCCGGTACTGCACGCGCGGGCCACGCCGCAGGGCACGCTCAACTGGCTGGACCTGCTGCCCAAGGCGCCGGCCACGCCGGAGAAGGCCGCGCCGGGGGCCGCGCAGCCGGCCTTCGCCTGGTCGTTGGGCGAAGCCAGCGTCAAGGGCGGCGCCCTCCAGTGGCTCGACGAATCGCGCGGCAAGGCGGTGCGCGCCAGCGTCGAGGGGATCGACGCAACGCTCAAGCACCTCGACAGCCAGGGCGAGAAGGCTGGCGCTTTCGATTTCGCGTGGCGGGTGAGCGCCGGCGACTGGCTGAAGGTGGACGCGTTGGCGATCAAAGGCGGGCAGATCAATCTGGCCAAGCGCGAAGTGCTGCTCGGCGAGGTTACGACGCGCGGCGTGCGCGTCCAGGCCCTGCGCGGCAAGGACGGCGTCCTTGACTGGATCGAGCCACCGGCGCTGCGCGCGCAGGCGCCGGCCGGGAAGAACGCGAAAGCGGCGGGGAGTCGGGCGGAGAGCGATGCGCCGTGGAAGGTGACGGTCGCCAAATACCATGCCGAGGACGTGGCGCTGCGCTTCGAGGACAAAGCGATCCGGCCGGCGACGATCCACACCGTGCAGAACCTGACGATCGACGCCGAGAATCTGAGCACGGCGCCGGGAACGACGGCGCAACTGTCCACGCGCTTCGGCCTGAACAAGAAGGGCGAAGTGGCGGTGAGCGGCAAGCTTCGCCCCTTCCCCCTCGACGCCGATCTGGCGCTCGACCTCAAGGCGATCGAACTGCTGCCCCTGCAACCGTACTTCACCCAGAAGCTCAACGTTTCGGTGACGCGCGGACAGCTCACCCTGAAGGGCGCCCTGCAAGTGCACGAGCGCACCGGGAAGGAGGGGAAGGACGGGAAGGAAGGCTACGCCGGCGGCTTCAGCGGGCAGGCGACGATCGGCGATTTCCACGCCGTCGACAAGATCAATTCGGCCGACTTCCTGAAATGGAAGTCCTTCTACTTCGGACACATCGACGCGCGTCTCAATCCCGATTCGCTGACGGTCGGCGACATCGCGCTCGCCGATTTCTTCGCGCGCATCATCGTCAGCCCGGAAGGCAAGCTCAACCTGCTGCAGATCGTTCGCCGCGACGAGGCGGCGCCGACGCCGGTCGTTCCCGCGCCGGCGCTGGATGCTGCGCCGGCCGGCAAGGGCGAGGGCAAGGCGAGCGCCCCGGTTGCCGAAAAGGCGGCGCCGCCGATGCCGATCCGCATCGGCAAGGTGACGCTGCAGGGCGGCAGCGTCAATTTCAGCGACAACTTCGTGAAGCCGAACTATTCGGCCAACCTGCGCCAGATCGGCGGCCAGCTGTCCGGCCTGTCGTCGGCGCCGGACAGCGTCGCGACGCTCGATCTGCGCGGCAGCTACGACGACGTCGCGCCGCTCACCGTCAAGGCCCGCCTGAATCCGCTGGCGGCCAAGCCGTATCTCGATCTCGACGCCGAGGTGAAGGGCATCGAACTGACGCCGTTCTCGCCGTACTCCGGCAAGTACGCCGGCTACGCGATCGAGAAAGGAAAGCTCTCGCTGTTCGTCAAATACAAGATCGAGAACGACCAGCTGCAGGCCGAAAACCGCGTCTTCCTCGACCAGCTGACCTTCGGCGATCCGGTGGAAAGCGCCGATGCGACCAAGCTGCCGGTCAAACTGGCGCTGGCCCTGCTGAAGAACCGCCAGGGCGAGATCGACATCAACCTGCCGATCTCGGGTTCGCTCAGCGATCCGGAATTCAGCATCGGCGGGCTGGTCGTCAAGGTCATCGTCAACCTCTTCGTGAAGGCCGTCACCTCGCCCTTCGCGCTGCTCGGTTCCCTGTTCGGCGGTGGCGAGGAGTTGTCCTATCTCGAATTCGATGCCGGACGCAACGCGATCACGCCGGCCGGGCAGCAGCGTCTCGAAACGCTCGCCAAGGCGCTCAACGACCGTCCGTCGCTCAAGCTGGAGATCGACGGGCGCGTCGATGTCGAGCGCGACCGCGAGGGCCTCAAGCGTGCATTGATGGAAGGCCTGGTGCGTACGCAGAAGCGCAACGACATGGTGCGCAAGGGCGTCGAGGCCGGCTCGGCCGACGACGTCGTCGTCGAGGCGAAGGAGTATCCGGCGCTGCTGGCCCGCGCCTATCGCGCCGAGAAATTCCCCAAGCCGCGCAATCTGGTCGGACTCGTCAAGGACCTGCCGGTCGAGGAAATGGAGAAGCTGATCCTGACCAACATCGCGGTGAGCGACGACGATCTGCGCGCCCTGGCGACCCGGCGCGCCCAGGTCGTGCGCGACTGGCTGGTGAGCCGTGCCGGCGTGCCGTCTGAGCGCATCTTCCTGCTGCCGGCCAAGCTCGAAGCGCCGGCGGACAAGGTGGGCGCCGCCGACGACAAGGCCAAGGCGAAAGCCAGCCGCGTCGATTTTTCGTTGAAGTAGCGGTTTTCGCAATGAGGGTTCTGCCGGTTCGCCGGGTTTTTGAAAGTCACGTGGGATGAATGAAGTCGTGTTGTACGGACTGCTGCTGGTCGCGGTGGTCGTGTTGCTGCTGCAACTGTTGCTGCTTCAGCGCAGCGCCCGTCAGGGCGATCCGCTGGAAGGCAGCGCGCCGTATTTTCGCGCGCTGGAAAACGGGCTGGAACGCGTCGAGCGCGAATTGCGCGAGGAGCTCGCGCGCAGCCGTCAGGAAGCGGGGCAGGCGGCGCGCGGCGACCGCGAGGAGCAGTCGCAGTCGCTGGCGCGGCTGGCGGCCACGCTGTCCGACCGCCTCGCCCAGCTCGGCACCCTGCAGGCACAGCAGCTCGACGCCTTCGCGCAGCAGCTCGCGCGCCTCACGCAGAGCAACGAAGCGCGTTCCGAGCAATTGCGGCAGGCCGTCGAAACGCGCCTGTCGGCGATCCAGAACGACAACGCCGCGAAGCTCGAGGAAATGCGCAAGACGGTCGACGAGAAGCTGCACGCGACGCTCGAGCAGCGCCTCGGCGATTCGTTCAAGCTCGTCAGCGAGCGCCTGGAGCAGGTGCATCGCGGCCTCGGCGAGATGCAGACGCTGGCCGCCGGCGTCGGCGACCTGAAGAAGGTGCTGACCAACGTCAAGACGCGCGGCACCTGGGGCGAGGTGCAGCTCGAGGCGCTGCTCGAACAGGTGCTGACCGCCGAGCAGTACGAGAAGAACGTGGCGACGCGCCCGAAGAGCAACGACCGCGTCGAGTTTGCGATCAGGCTGCCGGGCCGCGAGAGTGGCTCCGGCGAAAGTCGCCCGGTGTGGCTGCCGATCGACGCGAAATTCCCGCTCGAGGACTACCAGCGCCTGGTCGAGGCGCAGGACCGGGCAGACCCCGTGGCGGTAGAGCTGGCGGCCAAGGCGCTGGAAATGCGCCTGCGCGACGAGGCGAAAACGATCCGCGAGAAGTACATCGAGCCGCCGCACACCACGGACTTCGCGATCCTCTACCTGCCGACCGAAGGGCTGTACGCCGAAGCCCTGCGCCGGCCGGGGTTGGCCGACGCGCTGCAGCGCGACAGCCGGATCAGCATCGCCGGCCCGACGACGCTGGCGGCCCTGCTCAACAGTCTGCAGATGGGCTTCCGCACGCTGGCCATCGAGAAGCGCTCGTCCGAGGTCTGGGCCGTGCTCGGCGCGATCAAGACCGAATTCGGCAAGTTCGGCGAAGCGCTCGACGCGACGCGCAAGAAGCTCGAGCAGGCGACCAAGAGCATCGACGCGGCCGGCGTGCGCACGCGCCAGATCGAGCGCAAGCTGAAAGGCGTCGAGGCGCTGCCGGTGCCCGAGGCGCAGGCTCAGCTCGGCGCGCTCGAGGAAATCGACAGCGTCGACGAAGAGTCGCCGGCTTGACCCCGCATTCCCCGGAACTCGAAGCCGCCTTCTGCGCCACCGCCTACCGGGTCGAAACGCCGGCCGGCCGCTTCGATCTGCGCGTCGCGCAAGCGCTGCCGGCGGCCTTCGCCTCCTGGCTGGAGGCGCAGAACGTTTCCTTCTGGGGCGTCGTCACCGCCTATAATCCGGCGTCGCGGCGTCTGCCCGACGACGTCAATCGGCAGGCGTCGGTCGCCCTGTTCAAGGCCGCAAGCGTCGCCGGTTGGCGCGCCTATCCGGCGTGCAATCTGGCCGATGCCGGCGACTGGCCGCCGGAGCCCGGCTGGCTGCTGCTGGGCGGCGACGAGGCCGGCCTGTGCGCGCTGGCGCGCGAATTTTCCCAGGTCGCCGTGCTTTGCGCCGCCGCGGGCGAGACGCCGCGTTTGCGCTGGTTGCCGGCGGCGTGAAAAAGTAGGCGCGACGGGCGCGGAAAAGCGCCTAAAATGCCGCTACAACAAGAGTGATAGATAGCAATGGGCAAGCATATAGGTCGTTTCGAGATACTGCGCGAACTTGGGAGGGGGGCGCAGAGCGTCGTCTATCTGGCGCGCGATCCGCATCTGGAGCGGGAAGTCGCGATCAAGACGCTGCATTTTTCACAACCCGATCCGCGCCAGAACGAGCAACTGCTCACCGAGGCGCGCATGGTCAGCCAGCTGCGGCACCCCAACGTCGTGCCGATTTTCGAGGCCGGAGAGGAAGAGGGCGACCTCTACCTCGTCTTCGAATACGTGGCGGGGAAGAACCTCGGCGAGTATCTGAAGGCCAGCGGCGCCCTCTCGCCGGTCAAGGCGATCGCGATCATGCGCCCGATCCTCGACGCCATCGGCCATGCCCACGCGGCGGGCATCATCCACCGCGACCTGAAACCGACCAACATCCTGATCAACGAGGACGGCGTGCCGCGCGTGATGGACTTCGGCATCGCCGCCCGCGTCGAAACCCCGACCCACGAAGGCGCGCACTTCACCGGGACGCCCGCCTACATGGCCCCGGAGTACATCACCGATCACGTGATCGGCGAGCGTACCGACATCTTCGCCGCCGGACTCGTCTTCTACGAACTGCTCACCGGCCGGCGCGCCGTGCAGGGGCGCGATGCCTTTCAGGTGATGAACCGGATCGCCAATGAGAACATCGTCCTGCCGACGGATGGCAGCGTGAATCTCGACGACCGCATCGTCGACCTCCTCTACAAGGCGCTGGCGCGCGACCCGCAGAGCCGCTACGAATCGGCGGCGCAGATGAGCGATGCCTTCGACGCCTATCTCGAACCGGATGAGGTGACGCCGCCGGCCGATGTGAAGCAGAGCACGATCGATTTTCTGCTCCGGCGCATGCGCCACAAGAGCGATTTCCCGGCGCTCTCCGAGTCGGTCAGCGCGATCAACAAGATGACCACGTCGGACAAGGAGAGCGTCGCCCAGCTTTCGATGTCGATCCTCAAGGACTTTGCGCTGACCAACAAGATCCTGCGTCTGGTCAATTCGGCGTACTACCGGCAGGCCGGCGGCGGCAACATCAGCACCGTTTCGCGCGCGGTGCTCGTGCTCGGCTTCGACGCCGTGCGCAACATCGCGATCACCGTACTCCTCTTCGAGCACCTGCAAAACAAGAGCAACGCCAACCAGCTCAAGGACGAATTCCTGCGCGCCAACCTGGCCGGCATCCTGGCGCGTGACATCGCCGCCAGGACCTCGACGCGCGACGTCGAGCAGGCCTTCATCTGCTCGATGTTCCACAACCTCGGACGCCTGCTCAGCCAGTACTACTTCCCTGAGGAGAGCGAGGAGATCAAGAAGCTGCAGCTGCAGAAGCCGGGTGCCGAAGAGGCGGTGGTGATCCAGGTGTTGGGCATTTCCTTCGAGGATCTGGGCATCGGCATCGCCCGCACCTGGGGCTTCCCCAGCCTGATCGTGGGCAGCATGCGCAAGCTGCCGGCCGGCAACGTGCGCAAGCCAGCGGCGGCCGAGGACCGGCTGCGCGTCCTGTCCGGCTTTTCCAACGAGCTGTGCCGGCTGATCGCCGAGGTCGCGCCCGAGCAGCGGCACAAGGAACTGCGCAAGCTCAGCGCGCGCTTCGGCGACAGCGTGCCGCTCAGCGAGCAGGAACTGCAGCAGACGATGGAGAAATCCTTCGAGGCGGTGGCGCAGTTCGCCAGCATCATCCACCTCAACCTGCAGCTCACGTCCTTCGGGCGCCAGATCAAGGCCTGGGGCGGCAGCCGCGTCAATCTCGCGCAGACCGAGGACACCCTGGCCGGCGGCGACAGCCTGTCGGGCACCGTGCTCTCCGATTCGGTCCCGGCCGGCGCCGCCGGAAGCCTCGGGCAGGCCGGCGATACGGCGGCGGGCGATCAGGTCGGCGCAGCCGAGGCGATCCTGACCGCCGGTATCCAGGACATCAGCAATACGCTGGTCGAGGATTTCAAGCTCAACGACGTGCTGCGCATCATCCTCGAGACGATGTACCGCGCCAAGGGCTTCAAGCGTGTCATCCTGTGCATCCGCGACGCGAAGAACAACGCGATGCTCGGCCGCTTCGGCTTCGGCCCCGATGCGCCTGACGTCGCCAAGCGTTTCAACTTCCCGCTTTCCTTCACGCCGGATATCTTCCATGCGGCGCTCTCGAAAGGGGTCGACATCCTGATCAGCGACACCAACGACCCGAAGATCGCCACGCGCATCCCGGACTGGTTCCGCAAGGGCGTCGCGGCCGAGACCTTCCTGCTCTTTCCCCTGTGCATCAAGGGCAAGCCGATGGCGCTGATCTACGCCGACCGCGACCATGCCGGCGAAATCGTTATTTCGGAGAAGGAACTGTCGCTGCTGCGCACGCTGCGCAATCAGGCGGTGCTGGCGATCAAGCAGTCGTCCTGAGTTCGCTGCTTGCCAAAGAAAAGGGCGCCGCGCGGCGCCCTTTTTCGTTTCCTTCCGTTTTCCGGACCTACCAGAGCTTCCACCAGGGTTCCGGACGGTCGAGGCCGCGCACGTAGTAGGGGCTCTGCGGGAAGTTCTTGCGCATGACGCGCTCGGCGTCGTCGCGCAGGTCGTTCATGCCGAGCTGGTCGTAGCCCTTGACCATGACGAACAATGCTTCCTCGATCGCCGGCGCGTCAGGGTAGTTCTTCAGCGCGTACTGCGCGCGGTTGATCGCCGCGAGCTGGGCACCGCGCTTCATGTAGTAGCGGGCGACGTGCACTTCGTGCGAAGCCAGCGCATTGACGAGGTATTTCATGCGCGCCAGCGCGTCCGGCGCGTACTTGCTGTTCGGGAAGCGGGTCACCAACTCCTTGAACGCATCGAAGGATTCGCGCGCGCCCTTGGGATCGCGTTCGGTCATGTCCTGATTGCTGATCGTTCCGAGAATGCCGAGGTCCTCGTTGAAGTTGACCAGGCCGCGCAGGTAATACACGTAGTCGACGTTGGGGTGGTTCGGGTGGAGCTTGATGAAGCGCTCGCAAGCGGCGACGGCGGAGGCCGGTTCCCCCGATTTCCAGTAGGCGTAGGCGACTTCCATCTGCGCCTGCTGCGCGAAGCGGCCGTAGGGGTAACGCGATTCGAGTTTTTCGAAGTACTTGATCGACTTGTCGTAGGAGCCTTCGCTCAGGGCGTCCTTGGCTTCCGCATAGAGTTTGTTGGCCGTCCAGCCCGAAGTTTCGTCCTTGACCTCGGGCAGCAGGCCGCAGCCGGCCACGACGGTCGCGAGGAAAAGCGCTGCGATAACCGCTAAACTACGCATCATGAAAATTCCACACAAGAAAACACAAAAGGATCCGCAGGATCACGGCTCCGGGCGCGCCGATTATAGCGCAAACCCACGTCTCGACCTGACCGTTCCGGCCGACTGCGGCGGGCAGCGTCTCGACCAGATTCTCGCCCGCCTGCTGCCGCAGCATTCGCGCAGCCGGCTGCAGGGCTGGATCCGCGAAGGGCGCGTCGACGTGGCCGGCGCCGCGCTCACCGAGCCCAAGCACAAACTCTGGGGCGGCGAGAAGATCGGCGTCGCCGAGGCGCCGGACGAACGGGCCGAGTCGGCGGCGGCCGAGGACATTCCGCTCGATATCGTCTATGAGGACGAGACGCTGCTCGTCCTCGACAAGCCGGCCGGACTCGTCGTCCATCCGGGCAACGGCAACTGGAGCGGCACCCTGCTCAACGCCCTGCTGCACTACCTGCCGCAGCTGCACAACATCCCGCGCGCCGGCATCGTGCACCGCCTCGACAAGGATACGAGCGGCCTGATGGTTGTCGCCAAGACGCTGGAAGCGCAGACCGACCTCGTGCGCCAGCTGCAGGCGCGCACCGTCAAACGCTACTACCAGGCGCTGGTACGCGGCGAGGTCGAGCGCGGCGGCACCGTCGACGAGGCGATCGGCCGGCATCCGACGCAGCGCACGAAAATGGCGGTGGTGCGCGGCGGCAAGCCGGCGCGCACGCACTATCGCATCGTCGAGCGTTTCATCGGCTGCACGCTGGTCGAGTGTTCGCTGGAGACGGGTCGTACGCACCAGATCCGCGTGCATATGACCGCGCTCGGCCATCCGCTGGTCGGCGATCCGGTCTACGGCGGCGGCGCCAGCCGCGTTCCCAAGGGGCCGCCTTTCCACCGTCAGGCCTTGCATGCGCGCCGCCTCGGGCTGGTGCATCCGGCCACCAGCAAGGCCATGTTGTGGCGTTCGCAGCTGCCCGAGGACATGGCCGAGCTGATCGAGATTTTGCGCACGGAGGCTTTCGAGGCGCGCGCCATCGCCGAGGAAAACGCCGAGGACGACTGGGACGAGGACCTCGAGGGCGGTCCCGAGATCATCTACGCCTACGGCGATGGCGGCGACGATGACGACGAACTCGACGAGTAAGGCGAAAAACGGGCCGGAAAGCGCCTGGATCGTCCCCGACTGGCCGGCGCCGGCGCGCGTGCGCGCACTGTTGACCACGCGCTCCGGCGGCGTCAGTCCGGCGCCCTATGCCAGCCTGAATCTCGGCGATCACGTCGGCGACGAGGCGCGGAACGTCGCCGAGAACCGCGCCCGGGTGGCGGCGTGCCTACCCGCAGCGCCGCGCTGGCTGAATCAGGTGCACGGATCGACGGTGCTCGAACTCGGCCTTGATGCCATATCGCAGCTGCCTCCGGAGGCCGACGCCGCCCTGGCCAGAGAGCACGGGCAAGTGTGCGCCGTGATGACGGCGGACTGCCTGCCGGTGCTGCTGTGCGACCAGGCGGGAACGGTGGTCGCCGCCACCCACGCCGGTTGGCGCGGACTGCATGGCGGCGTGCTCGAACGGACGGTGGCGGCGATGGCGCGCCCGGGCGGACAGCTGCTCGCCTACCTCGGCCCGGCCATCGGTCCGGAGTCCTTCGAAGTCGGCGACGAGGTGCGAGCCCTTTTCGTCGCCGACAGCGCCGAGGCGGAGGCCGCATTCAAGCCCCTGCGCCCGGGGAAGTGGTTGGCCAACATCTATCTGTTGGCGCACCAGCGGCTGGCGCGCCTTGGAATCCATGCGGTGTATGGCGGCGGGTTTTGCACGGTGCGCGAAGCCGAACGCTTCTTCTCGTATCGTCGCGACGGTGCGACCGGGCGCATGGCTTCGCTGATCTGGCTTGCCGAGACCGACGCTTAGGGAGCGGGCGGCGCTGGCGAGGAGTCGGTGCCAGAGGCGGCCTCGGCCTGGCGCGCGGCCGCTTCCCGCTGCGCGCGCCGCCGGCGCCGCGCCGTCGTGCCGAGCAGCCACATGAGCAGCGCCGTCGGCGCCAGTCCGTAAAACACGAAACTGAGGACGCCCGCGACGACGCTGCCTTCGGTCAGCGCCATCAGCAGGGTGACGTAGAGCCAGCCGATTGCAATGATGTACATGGCGGCATTATAGATGAGCGTGCGCTCGCCATGCCGCGCCGTTTGCCGCCCGGAGCCTGGGTGTCAGCGTTGACAGCACTCATGCTGCAATGCAGAATCAATGCAAATACAACGACGGCCAGCGCTACGGCCGCCTCAAACCCCGCGAGGAAAGTCTCATGTCGATGTCGCCGGATTCCTTCGTCCCCGCGATGCAGAATTTCGTTCAGGCCGGGCAAGCGCTGGCCCAGAACTTTCTGGGTTTCCTCAACACGCAGCAACAGGCGCAGCAGGCCGCGGGGAGCGGCGGCATGAAGCTGGCGCCGCCGGACCCGCAGCAGTTTGCGGCGCTGCAAAAAACGTATTTCGAACAGCAACTGCAGCTCTGGAACGCGATGCTGCAGCGGGGCAAGGACGGGCAGGGCGCGCCGGTCGTCGAGCCGGAAGCGGGCGACCGCCGCTTCGCCTCGCCGGAATGGCAGAGCAGCCCGGTCTTCGATTACGTCCGTCAGGCTTACCTGCTCAACTCGCGCTTCATCCGCGACCTCGTCGAGGCACTGCCGGCCGAGGACGAGAAAACCAAGGACCGCGCCCGCTTCCTCGCGCGCCAGTACATCGATGCGCTGTCGCCCGCCAACTTCGCGGCGACCAATCCGGAATTCGTTCGCCAAGCCATCGAGAGCAAGGGCAAGAGCATTACAGACGGGATCAACAACCTGATCCGGGACTACGGCAAGGGCCGCATTTCGATGACCGACGAATCGGTTTTCGAGGTCGGCAGGAACATCGCGACGAGCGCCGGCTCCGTGGTTTTCGAGAACGAGGTCATGCAACTGATCCAGTACGCGCCGCTGACCGACAAGGTGGCCGTGCGCCCGCTGCTGATCGTGCCGCCGTGCATCAACAAGTACTACATTCTCGATCTGCAGCCCGAGAACTCCTTCGTGCGCTACGCGGTGGAGCAGGGCAACACCGTCTTCCTCGTCTCCTGGCGTAACGTCAAGGATCCCCAGGGGCACCTGACCTGGGACGACTACCTCGAACAGGGGCCGATTCAGGCCATTTCGGTCGTGCGCTCGATCTGCAAGGTTGATCAGGTCAACGCGCTGGGCTTCTGCGTCGGCGGCACCATCCTATCCAGCGCGCTGGCCGTGCTGGCCGCGCGCGGCGAAACGCCGGTCGCCAGCCTGACCCTGCTGACGACGCTGCTCGACTTCTCCGATACCGGCGAGATCGGACTCTTCATCGACGAAGGCTCGCTGGCCACGCGCGACGCGGCGATGGGCCGGGGCGGCATCATGAAGGGCAGCGAACTGGCCGGCGTCTTCTCGGCCCTGCGCGCCAACGACCTGATCTGGAACTACGTCTCGAGCAACTACCTGAAGGGGCAGAAGCCGGCTCCCTTCGACCTGCTCTACTGGAACTCCGACAGCACCAACCTGCCGGGACCCTTCGCCTGCTGGTACATGCGCAACCTCTATCTCGACAACAGCCTGCGTGCCGCGGGCAAGCTCGAGATGTGCGGCGTGCGCGTCGATCTCGGGCAGGTGACGGTTCCGAACTACCTGCTGGCGACGCGCGAGGACCACATCGTGCCCTGGCAGACCTCGTACCAAGGGACCCAACTGCTCGGCGGCGAATCGAAATTCGTCCTCGGCGCCAGCGGACATATCGCCGGGGTAGTCAATCCGGCTAGCAAGAACAAGCGCAGTTACTGGGTGGGCGGCGACCAGCGGGGCGATGCAGACGCCTGGCTGGCCGGCGCGGAAGAAAGGAAAGGCAGCTGGTGGTCCGACTGGAGCGCCTGGCTGAAGCAGTACGCCAACGGTGAACGCGCGGCACGGGCCAAGCCCGGCAACGCGAAATACAAGGAAATCGAGCCGGCACCGGGCCGTTATGTGAAGGAGAAAGCGTAAGTTTCCGATCGCCGTCCCTGCGGACGGCGATTTTTTACGTGGCTTCACAGCAACAGAGACTGGAGACGAAAATGACAAGAGTTGCACTCGTGACCGGCGGGATGGGCGGTCTGGGCGAAGCGGTCTGCATCAAGCTCGCGGCGCTCGGCTACAAGGTGGTGACGACCCATTCGCCCGGCAATTCGAAGGCGCGCGACTGGCTGCAGACGATGAACAACATGGGCTACGGCTTCAAGGCCTATCCGTGCGACGTCGCCGATTTCGATTCGTGCAAGGCCTGCGTCGAGCGGGTGACCGAGGAGGTCGGGCCGGTCGATGTGCTGGTGAACAACGCCGGCATCACGCGCGACATGACCTTCAAGAAAATGGGCAAGGCCGACTGGGATGCGGTGATCGGCACCAACCTCGACTCGGTGTTCAACATGAGCAAGCAGGTGATGGACGGCATGCTCGAACGCAAATGGGGGCGCGTCATCAACGTCTCCTCGGTGAACGGGCAAAAGGGCGCCTTCGGGCAGACCAACTACTCGGCCGCCAAGGCCGGCATGCACGGCTTCACCAAGGCCCTCGCCCTCGAAGTGGCGAAGAGCGGCGTGACGGTCAACACCATTTCCCCCGGCTACATCGGCACCAAGATGGTGACGGCCATTCCGCAGGAAATTCTCGACTCCAAGATCCTGCCGCAGATTCCGGTCGGCCGGCTCGGCAAGCCCGAGGAGATCGCCGGCCTGGTCGCCTACCTCGCCTCCGACGAGGCCGCCTTCGTGACGGGCGCCAACATTTCGATCAACGGCGGCCAGCATATGTTCTAGTCCCGCGCCCTTTGGGCGCGGGTCGGTTTTACGGAAGTTTTCTCAACGAAAGGAAGCAAGTATGACGCAACGTGTTGCTCTGGTTACTGGTGCGATGGGCGGTCTGGGTACCGCAATTTGTCAGGAACTGGCCAAGGCCGGTCACAAGGTGGTGGCGGCTTACCATCCCGAATTCGACAAGCCGGAAGAGTGGCTCAAGGAAATGGCCGAAGCCGGTTTCAAGGACGTCGTCACCGTTGCCGGCGACGTCGCCAGCATCGACTCCTGCGCCGCCATGGTTGCAGAAGCCGAAGCCAAGGCCGGTCAGGTCGACATCCTGGTGAACAACGCCGGCATCACCCGCGACAAGATGTTCGGCCGCATGGAACTGGCCCAGTGGGATGCCGTCATCTCGACCAACCTGACCAGCCTGTTCAACATGACCAAGCAGGTTTCGGCCAAGATGGCCGAGCGCGGCTGGGGTCGCATCATCAACATCTCGTCGGTGAACGGCGTCAAGGGCCAGGCCGGCCAGACCAACTACTCGGCCGCCAAGGCCGGCGTGATCGGTTTCTCCAAGGCGCTGGCCGCCGAACTCGCGACCAAGGGCGTGACCGTCAACGTGATCGCTCCGGGCTACGTGGCGACCAAGATGGTCATGGCCATCAAGCCGGAAATCCTGCAGACCATCGTCGACTCGGTGCCGATGAAGCGTCTGGCCAAGCCGGAAGAAATCGGCGGCGCCTGCGTGTACCTCGCCTCCGATATCGCCGGCTTCATGACCGGCGCCACCATGAACATCAACGGCGGCCTGTACTACCAATAAGTTGATGTCAAGCAAGTCTTTGTTCTGACTTGATAAAACAGGCTCCGACGGAGCCTGTTTTGCCATTGGTGCTATAATTTTGCTGCACAGCATCAAGAAAACGCCGAAGAGCGCTTGCCGAGTCACCCACAAGTGGAGGAAAGGTTTTCATGTCCGAGCAGTCCCGCCTGATCAAGAAATATCCGAACCGCCGTCTGTACGACACCAAGACGAGCGCCTACATCACCCTGAGCGATGTGAAGGACCTCGTTCTAGGCAACGAGAACTTCAAGGTGCTCGACGCCAAGACCGGCGAGGATCTGACGCGCAGCATCCTGCTGCAGATCATCCTGGAAGAGGAAACCGGCAGCGTGCCGCTGTTCACCACCGATCTGCTGGCGCAGATGATCCGTTTCTACGGTCATGCCATGCAGGGCATGCTCGGCAAGTACCTGGAAACGAACATGAAGGCCTTTACCGATTTCCAGAGCAAGCTGCAGGAGCAGTCGCGCTCGCTTTATGGCGATAACCCGCAGATGCAGAGCGACATGTGGTCGCAGTTCCTGAACTTCCAGGGCCCAGCGATGCAGACCATGATGTCCGCCTACGTGGACCAGAGCAAGCAGATGTTCCAGCAGATGCAGAGCCAGTTGCAGAATCAGACGCGCAGCATGTTTACCGGCATCCCGTTCCCCGGCTTCCCGGCCGAGACGGCGAAAAAGTCGGAAAGCACCGAGAAATAAACTGTTCATCCAGTTCTATCAGAAGAGTTTTACGTGACCGTTGATGTTTCCAAACCACCCAAGGTGGGTTTTGTCAGCCTGGGCTGCCCGAAGGCCCTCGTTGATTCCGAACAGATCCTGACCAAGCTGCGCGCCGAGGGCTACGTCATTTCGCCGTCGTACGACGGGGCAGACCTTGTGGTGGTCAATACCTGCGGCTTCATCGACGCCGCGGTCGAAGAGTCGCTCGATGCGATCGGCGAGGCCCTGACCGAAAACGGCAAGGTGATCGTCACCGGCTGTCTCGGCGCCAAGGAGGACGTGGTGCGCAGCGCGCATCCGCAGGTCCTGGCGATCACCGGCCCGCACGCGGCGGACGAGGTGCTGCAGCACGTGCACGCGCACCTGCCGCAGCCGCACGACCCGTTTACCAGCCTCGTGCCGCCGCAGGGCATCAAGCTGACGCCGCAGCATTTTGCGTACCTGAAGATTTCCGAAGGCTGCAATCACAGCTGCACCTTCTGCATCATCCCGTCGATGCGCGGTCCGCTGGTCAGCCGCCCGATCGGCGACGTGCTGCAGGAAGCCAAGAACCTCGCCGAAGCCGGCGTCCGCGAACTGCTCGTCATCTCGCAGGACACCAGCGCCTACGGCGTCGACGTCAAGTACCGCACCGGCTTCTTCGGCGGCCGCCCGGTCAAGACGCGCCTGCGCGAACTGTGCGAGGCGCTCGCCGAGTTCGGCATCTGGGTGCGCATGCACTACGTCTATCCTTATCCGAGCGTCGACGACCTCGTGCCGCTGATGGCCGAGGGCAAGATCCTGCCCTACCTCGACGTTCCCTTCCAGCATGCCAGCCCGCGCATCCTCAAGGCCATGAAGCGGCCGGCCAGCGCCGAGAACAACCTCGAGCGCATCAAGGCCTGGCGCGCCATCTGTCCGGACATCACGATCCGCAGTACCTTCATCGCCGGTTTCCCGGGCGAGACCGACGCCGAGTTCGAGGAACTGCTCGGCTTCCTCGAGGAAGCGCGGCTTGACCGCGTCGGCTGCTTCGCCTACTCGCCGGTCGAGGGCGCCGCTGCCAACGCGCTGGCCGGCGCCGTGCCGCAGGACGTGCGCGAGGAACGCCAGCGCCAGCTGATGGAGCTGCAGGAGGATATTTCGGCCGAACTGCTCGCCGCCAAGATCGGTCGCGAGATCGAGGTGCTGGTCGACGCCGTTGACGACGAAGGCACGATCGCCCGCTCCAAGGCCGACGCGCCCGAAATCGACGGGCTGGTCTTCATCAACGACCATTTCGACGCCGAGGTCGGCGATTTCATCCGCGTTCGCGTCGTCGATGCCGACGAGCACGACCTGTACGCCGAAGCGATCTGATTCCGCACGAGCGCTTGCGCCAAACGAGAAGGGCGCCCCGCAAGGGGGCGCCCTTTTTCATTGGCCGGCGCTTCGGCTAGAGGAGGCGCTGCCGGCCTGGATTTTTCGGATTCCTACATGATGATTTCGGTCAGCGCGTCGCGCCGTTCGAGCTCCGATTCGAATTCGGTCAGCTCCTGGCCGAGCGCGTCGCGGATCGAGATCATGCCGAGCGGCACGCCGTTCTCGGCCACCGGCATGTGGCGGAAGCCGCCTTCGTACATCATGTGCAGGGCGTGGCTGACCGGGCGGTCCGGGCGGATCGTCTGCGGGTTGCGCGTCATCACCCCGGCGATCCCGGTCTTGTCCGGGTCGAGGCTGGTGGCGACCACGCGGTTGAGGATGTCGCGCTCGGTGAAGATGCCGATCAGCTGTCCTTTTTCGACGATCAGCAGGGCGCCGACCTTGTCGGCCGCCATCAGGCGGGCAGCCTCGCGTACGCTGATGCCGGATTCGGCGCTGAGAATTTTCTGATCGCGGATGACGTCGCTTATTGTTCTGTTGGCCATGGTCTCTCTCCTTCAGGATTGGGGGTAGTGAGCTGCCTGCGAGCGAAAAAGGGCTGATTGCATCTGCTTCGAAAATGCCCGCCGCGTTCATTGTTACCCGATATCGACAAAAACATCCACCCCGGTGTGCGGGGGGGCCGCCGCACTGCTACTGTTCACTTCCCTGAATATCTTGTACAAGCGCGCAGTCCGCTTCTCCGGACGGCGGCTGACGGAGGGCGAAGCATGGATACCCCGACCCTGATCGAACATTTTTCCGGGCTGCTCGGCAGCCACAACGTCATCGCCGACGCGTCGGGCATGGCGCCGTATCTGGAAGACTGGCGCGGACGCTATCGCGGCGACGCTCTGTGCGTCGTCCGTCCGGGCAGCACGGCGGAGGTGGCGGCGGTCGTGCGCGCCTGCGCCGCGGCCGGCGTCGCCATCGTGCCGCAGGGCGGCAATACCGGCCTGTGCGGCGCGGCGACGCCGCTCGCGGCGAGCGGTGCGGTGATCGTCAGCCTGGCGCGCCTCAATCGCGTGCGCGCCGTCGATACGGACAACAACACGATGACCGTCGAGGCCGGCTGCGTGCTGGCGGCGCTGCAGGAACGCGCGGCGCAGGCCGGACGCCTGTTTCCGCTGGCGCTGGCGGCGGAGGGCAGTTGCCAGATCGGCGGCAATTTGTCGACCAATGCCGGCGGCGTGCAGGTGCTGCGCTACGGCAACACGCGCGAGCTGACGCTCGGGCTCGAGGTCGTGCTGCCGAGCGGCGAGGTGTGGGACGGCCTGCGCGGGCTGCGCAAGGACAACACGGGCTACGACCTCAAGCACCTGTTCATCGGCGCCGAAGGTACGCTCGGCATCATCACCGCCGCCGTGCTCAAACTCTTCCCGCTGCCGCGCGCGAGCGCCACGGCCTGGCTGGCGCTGGCCTCGCCGGCCTCCGCGGTACGCCTGCTGAACGACCTGCAGGCGGCGTTCGGGCCGCAGCTGACCGCGTGTGAACTCGTTTCCGGGATTTCGCTCGGCCTCGTTCTCAAGCACATCCCCGGCGCGCAGGCGCCGCTCGCCGAAAGCCCCTGGTATCTGCTCGTCGAGCTGTCCGGCGGCGGCGAAGAGAGCGAACTGCGCGAGGCGCTCGAAGCCTTTCTCGGCGATGCGCTGGAGCGTGCGGCGATCGACGACGCGACGCTGGCGCAGAGCGGCGAACAGGCCAAGCGCCTGTGGGCGCTGCGCGAGAACATCAGCGAGGCACAGAAGATCGAGGGGCTGTCGGTCAAGCACGACGTCTCGGTGCCGATCTCGCGCATCCCGGAATTCCTCGAACGGGCGGACGCAGCCTTGCTGGAGGCTTTCCCGGATATCCGCATCGTCGCCTTCGGCCATATCGGCGACGGCAACCTGCATTACAACCAGTCGAAGACGGAAGCCGGCGAGAACGCCGCTTTTATCGCCGCACAGCCGGCGGTCAATCGCATCGTGTACGACCTGGTGCACGAACTCGGCGGCAGCATCAGCGCCGAGCACGGTATCGGCCAGCTCAAGCGCGACGAACTGGTGCGCTACAAGAGTCCGGTGGAGTTGGAAATGATGCGGGCGATCAAGCGGACGCTCGACCCGCTGGGTTTGATGAATCCCGGGAAAGTGCTGTAGCCGTCTGGCGGGCAGCGCGGCCGATGCGGGGCGTGCGTTTCGCCCGCTCGGCGCCGCCCGGAGACCCAACCGGAGAGGCCGGGTCCAGCGCGTTCGCTATTTTTCGAGGCCTTTGCGCAGCAACTCGTCGACCAGTTCGTTGATGCCGGTCCGGCGCTCGCCGGCAAGCGTCCGTAAGGTCGCGACCAGCTCGCCGTTGAGCTTGACGGCGAAAGGGACGAGGCCGGCGGCCTGGTCGAGCTTGCGCTGCTCCTTGCGGTCGGGCAGGGCGGTGGAGGCTTCGCCGAAGCGGTTGGGCGTGCCGGCGGCGTTCAACTCGTTTCTCGCCTTGAGGAATTTGTTCTTCGCGAGGTCGGTGCGTTTCAATGTCATGGCGTTCTTTCCTGGATTTTCTGCCGCAGGTCTCAGTGCAGCGTGGGGGGATTCTCGCGGAACAATTCCTCGATCGCCTGCGCGTCGAAGCGGTACTCGCGGTTGCAGATATCGTCCTTGATCAGGACCTCGCCATGTTCCTGCAGGATGGAGTCGACTTCGGCGCGGCCGAGCGAACGCAGCATCGAGCGCACCTTCTCCCAGTCTTCCGGGCAGTCGTGCACCACCGGGCGCGGGTCGAAGACGCGCACCGTCTCTTCGTGGAAGAGGCGCAGCAGCAGTTCTTCGGCCGGCAGACCAAGCAATTCCTCGGGCTTGACCGTCGAGGCCAGGTGCTCGATGCGCGCCCAACCGTCGGCGTCGCGCTCGTCGGCGCCGGGCAGCTTCTGAAGGAAGAGCCCGGCGGCGCCGTGTTCGTCGGCGGCGAGGAAGAAGCGCGCGGGCTGCTGCTCGGACTGCTTCAGGTAATGCTCGAAAATCTCAGCGATGCTGTTCCCGTCGAGCGGCACGAAGCTCTGGTAGGGCTCGCGCATGCTCGGCAGGTCGAGCGAGAGCAGCAGCTGGCCGTGGCCGAGCAGGTCGGGCGCGTTGCCAGTCAGCTGCGCCGCCGGCACGGCTTCGTCGCACTTGGCCATGCCGCGAATGTGCAGGCGTTCGTTGCAATCGATGACGAGCAGCGAGACCGGGCCGCTGCCGCGCAGCTGGAAGGTGATGCGGCCGGGCTGCTTGAGGTTGCCGCCGATCAGCAGCGTCGTCGCGCTCATTTCGCCGAGCAGGCGCGCGACCGGCGCCGGATAGTCGCGGCCGGCCAGCATCTGCTGCCAGACCGGGCCGAGGCGGACGACGGCGCCGCGAATGTCGAGGTCGTCGAGAAGAAAGCGTTGAACGTAGTTTTCCATCACTTGCACTCCGCCGCGTAGCGTTCCGGGTCGAAGCCGACGAGCAGCGCCGCGCCGGTGTCGAGCACCGGGCGCTTGATCAGGCTCGGCGTCTCGGCCATCAGCGCGAGTGCTTTCGTTTCGTCGACGTCGGCGCGCTGGGCGTCGGTGAGTTTCTTCCACATCAGGCCGCGCGTGTTGAGCAGCAGCTTCCAGCCGGCGCGGCGGTTCCAGTCGGGCAGGTGCCCGGCGGCAACGCCGGTCTTCTTGTAGTCGATGAATTCATAGGCGACGCCGTGCGCGTCGAGCCAGGCGAAAGCCTTCTTCATCGTGTCGCAGTTCTTGATGCCGTAGATCTTTACGGGCGAGGGATTTTCTTTTTTTGCCATGTGTTACTTACTGAAAAGTTTGGTATTTGATCGTAACGCCATTTTGTTTGTCTTCTGAACGGAAAATACGTGCAAATTGATGGTGTTGGAGAGAAAGCGCCCCATCCGATTCCCAGGTTAGACGAACCTCCGGACCTTGAGTGATTCCGGCTGGCGCTCGACCATGGTTCTTGTCGGCCACAAAAAAAGCCTTGGGAAGAGATCTGGCGTCAGAGGCCTCGAATGAAGCCTTAACAATTGCAACCTGCGTGTTGAAGTCGGCGCTCGCTCCGCAGTCGATCTGAAACATAACTGCTTTCAATTTTTTGCTTGGCGACAGAATTTCATCGAACACAGTTGTTGCACACATGCTTGAAAACAGATGATCCAAAACAATCACGCAGCCGCCAACGGTCACGACAAGAATTGCAGAAATCCAGAGTAAGATTTTTTTCCAAGTGGCCATATTCAATATCGCTACTCAGTTCCCTATGCCGTAGATGCGGATCATCGTCCTTCCCATTCAGCGCTTGAGCTTGGCGAAGGCCGCGGCCATCGCGCCGCCGGCCTGGGGCTGGCGTTCCTGCTGCTGGCGCGCCTTGTTCGACATGGGCGCACCGCCCATCTTCGGGGCGCTCGGCACGTCGTCGGTCAGGCGCATGGTGAGCGCGATGCGCTGGCGGGGCAAGTCGACTTCGAGCACCTTGACCTTGACCACGTCGCCGGCCTTCACGACCTCGCGCGGGTCTTTCACGAATTTGCTGGAGAGCGCCGAGATGTGCACGAGGCCGTCCTGGTGCACGCCGATGTCGACGAAGGCGCCGAAGTTGGCGACGTTGGTCACGACGCCTTCGAGCAGCATGCCCGGCTGCAGGTCCTTGACGTCCTCGACGCCGTCCTTGAAGGACGCGGTCTTGAACTCGGGGCGCGGGTCGCGGCCCGGTTTTTCGAGTTCCTTGAGGATGTCCTGCACGGTCGGCAGGCCGAATTTCTCGTCGGTGTACTTGGTCGGCTGCAGCGCCTTGACGAGGCGCGAATCGCCGATCACTTCGCCGATGCCCTTCTTGATGTCGGCGAGGATGCGTTCGACCAGCGGGTAGGCTTCCGGGTGCACGGCCGAGGCGTCGAGCGGGTTGTCGCCGCCGGTGACGCGCAGGAAGCCGGCGGCCTGCTCGAAGGTCTTTTCGCCGAGGCGCGGCACGGCGAGCAGGTCCTTGCGCGTTCTGAACGCGCCGTGCTTGTCGCGGTGCGCGACGATGTTTGCGGCGAGCGTCGTGTTGAGGCCGGAAATGCGCGTCAGCAGCGGGATCGACGCGGTGTTCACGTCGACGCCGACGGCGTTCACGCAGTCCTCGACGACCGCGTCGAGCGTGCGCGCCAGCTTGGTCTGGCTGACGTCGTGCTGGTACTGGCCGACGCCGATCGATTTCGGATCGATCTTGACCAGCTCGGCGAGCGGGTCCTGCAGGCGGCGCGCGATCGACACGGCGCCGCGCAGGCTGACGTCGAGTTCGGGGAATTCGCGCGCGGCGTATTCCGACGCCGAGTAAACCGAGGCGCCGGCTTCCGAGACGACGATCTTGGTCATGTGCAGCTCGGGCATCAGGCGGATCAGGTCGGCGGCCAGCTTGTCGGTTTCGCGCGAGGCGGTACCGTTGCCGATGCTGATCAGGTCGACGGCGTGCTTCTTGGCCAGCATGCCCAGCGTCTGCAGCGCGCCGCCCCAGTCGCGGCGCGGCTCGTGCGGGTAGATGGTGGCGGTGTCGAGCAGCTTGCCGGTAGCGTCGACGACGGCGACCTTGACGCCGGTGCGCAGGCCGGGGTCGAGGCCCAGTGTGGCGCGCTGGCCGGCCGGCGCAGCGAGTAGCAGGTCGTGCAGGTTGCTGCCGAAGACGCGGATCGCTTCTTCCTCGGCGCGCTCGCGCAGGCCGTTCATCAATTCGAGTTCGAGGTGCAGGAAGACCTTGATGCGCCAGGTCCAGCGCACCGTGTCGGACAGCCACTTGTCGGCCGGGCGGCCCTGGTCGGCAATGCAGAAGCGCTTGGCGATGCGCGCCTCGCAGGGGTTGTGGCCGACCGGGCGGGCGGCTTCGTTGAGTTCGGAGTCGAGCAGCAGCGAAACCTGCAGCATGCCTTCATTACGGCCGCGGAAGAGGGCCAGCGCGCGGTGCGAGGGAATGTCGCGGATCGCTTCCGAGTAGTCGAAGTAGTCGCGGAACTTGGCGCCTTCGGTTTCCTTGCCGGCGACGACGGTCGATTTGACGACGCCGTGCGCGTCGAGGTAGTCGCGCAGGGCGCCGAGCAGTTCCGCGTCCTCGGCAAACTGCTCCATCAGGATCTGGCGCGCGCCGTCGAGCACCGCCTTGGCGTCGGCGAAGCCCGCGTCGGCGTTGAGGTAGGCGGCGGCCTCGGCTTCCGGCGTCAGCGTCGGGTCGGCGAGCAGCGCCTCGGCGAGCGGCTGCAGCCCGGCTTCGCGCGCGATCTGCGCCTTGGTGCGGCGCTTCTGCTTGTAGGGCAGGTAGAGGTCTTCGAGGCGCTGCTTGGTTTCGGCGCCGTCGACCTCGGCTTTCAGTTCCGGCGTCAGCTTGCCCTGCTCGTCGATCGAGGAGAGGATCGCGGCGCGCCGGTCTTCGAGTTCGCGCAGATAGATCAGGCGCTCGTCGAGCGTGCGCAGCTGGGTGTCGTCGAGGCCGCCGGTCACTTCCTTGCGGTAGCGGGCGATGAAGGGGACGGTGGCGCCTTCGGCGAGCAGTTCGACGGTGGCGACGACCTGTTGCAGGCGGCAGCCGATTTCCTCGGCGATTTTCTGGGCGATGCGATGTTCGGTGTGGGGGAGCATTGAATGGCGCGGCGTCGGCGTTCTGAAAAAAGACCGCGAACTATGCAGAATCGGGCCGGAAAACTCAAGCCGGACGGCGCGCGCCGGGCCGCGCGGCGGCGGCCCGGCGGTTTTGGAAACGGCCTCAGGCGAGCGTTTCGAGGTGCGCTTCGAGCCAGTCGCGGAAGGCGCCGGCGGCCATCGGCCGGGCGTAGAGATAGCCCTGCGCCAGTTCGCAGCCGATGCCGCGCAGCAGTTCGGCCTGCGCCTCGGTTTCGACGCCCTCGGCGATCACCGACAGGCCGAGCGACTGGCCGAGCTTGACGACCATGTCGGCGATGCCTGTGCCGGAGTTGCCCGGACGGTCCATGTCGTTCACGAAGCTGCGGTCGATCTTCAGCCGGTTGAGCGGCAGGCGGTGCAGGTAGGAGAGCGAGGAGAAGCCGGTGCCGAAATCGTCGACGGCGACTTCGGCGCCGAGCGCGCGCACTTCGCGCAAGGTCGAAATCACCGTCTCGGCGTCGAGCATGGCGACGCCTTCGGTGATTTCCAGTTCGATCCGCTGCGGCGGTACCGCGAGTTCGGCGAGGATGCCTTTCAGGCGGCTGGCGAAGCGGCTGTCGCGGAACTGCGTCGGCGAGACGTTGACCGCCATGCGCAGCGGCGGCAGGCCGGCGGCGTCCCATTCCATCAGTTGCGCCGTGGCGGTGCGCAGGACCCATTCGCCGAGATCGAGGATCAGGCCGGAGTATTCGGCGAGCGAGATGAACTGGTCGGGCGGGATGTTGCGTCCGTCGTCGGTCGTCCAGCGGATCAGCGCTTCGGCGCCGACGACGCGGCCGCTCACGAGGTCGATCTGCGGCTGGTAGTGCACCGCCAGCCCGCGCTTTTCGACGATCGCGACGCGCAGGCTGTGCAGCAGGTCGAGACGGGCGCGGGTGGCCTCGGTCATGTCGCGGGTGTAGTACTGCCAGCGTCCGCGGCGGTCGTTTTTGGCGCGGTTGAGGGCGATGTTGGTCGTCTTGAGCAGGTCGAGCCCGCTGCCGCCTTCGTCGGCCAGCCGCGTCAGGCCGATCGTCGCGTGCACCGGCAGCAGGTAGTCGCCGACGGCGATCGGTTCCGCGAAGAGCGCGAGCAGGGCGGCCGGGTCGAGGTGCAGGTCGGGCGCGAGCAGGGCGAAGACGTCGCCGCCGACGCGGGCCAGCGTGTGCCCGGCGCCGAGCACGGTGCGCAGGCGCTGGGCGACGGCGAGCAGCAGCAGGTCGCCTTTCTGGTGACCGAGCGCATCGTTGATTTCCGAGAAGTGGTCGATGTCGATCAGCGCCACCGTCCAGTCGGTCGCGCCGTGCCGGCGGCGGGCGTCGATCGCGTCGATGAAGCCCTTGCGGTTGGGCAACTGGGTCAGCGGGTCGGAGAAGGCGAAGAACTTGAGGTCGCTGAACAGATTGACGTTTTCCAGCCCGACCGCGATGTTGACGCAGAAGACTTCGAGCAACTGCTTGTCGGTGGCGGAAAGCGGCTCCTGCGTGGCGAGGAAGACGGCGGCGCTGTGTCCGTCGTCGCCGGTGAAGTAGAGCGCCGTGGCGCCGTCGCCGTAGATGTTGCGCTTCTCGGCGATGCAGCGCCGGATGTCGCCGACGATCAGCGGGTCGTCGATGGCGTCGAGCGGGCAGTCGATCAGCGCGCTGTATTTGCCGGCGGCGCCGACCACCATCAGCGGCTGCTTTTCGCTGCCCTGGGCGGGCTGCGCGTCGCGTGCGCAGAGCAGGCCTTCCGGCGGCAGGCCGAGGAGCGCGGCGAGCTGCGTCAGCACGCCTTCGGCGAAGCCCTTGAGCGCGCGCCGCGAGAAGAGGTCGGCGGCCGAATTGACGATCAGCGCGAGGCCGCGCCGTCCGGCGGTGATGGTGCGGATCTGGTCGTAGGAGCGGAGCGCCGTGGTCAGCGTGGTGAGCAGGCGGATGCGCGTCAGCTCGGACTTGGTCTTGTAGTCGTTGATGTCATAGTCGCGGATCACGCGCAGTTCGGGTGCGTAGCCGGGCTGGCCGGTGCGCAGGATGATGCGCAGTTCGCTGAGGCCGAGGTCGTTGCGGATGGTGTGCACGAGATCAAGCCCCGAGCTCTCGTGCTCCATGACGACGTCGAGGAGGGCGACGGCGACGTCGGCTTCGTCGCGCAGGATGGCGAGCGCTTCGGCGCCGGTATAGGCGTGCAGGAAGTGCAGCGGGCGGCCGTCGATCAGGATGTCGTGCAGGGCGAAGAGGGTGGCGTTGTGGACTTCGCGGTCGTCGTCGACGATCAGGATGCGCCAGCCTTTGCGCTTGTGTTCGATGCCGCCGGTCGGTCCGTCGCCGTCGTCGAGGATGTCCAGACGGTCGTCCGGATCGGGACGGTCGGCGATCAGGGAAGTCGCAGAATTCGGCAGGTTCACGCAGGGCTCTCCGTGTCGCCTCGCGGCGCGTTGAACGGTATTGTAAGGGTAAATGTCGTTCCTTCGCCCGTCCGGCTCATGACGTTGAGCTTTCCGCCGAGGCTGCCGGTGACAATGTTGTGCACGATGTTCAGGCCGAGCCCGCTGCCGCCCTTGCCGAGCTTGGTCGTGAAGAAGGGGTCGAAGATCCGCTTCAGATGCTCCTCGGCGATACCGATGCCGTCGTCGCTGAAAACGATTTCGATCTGGCGTGCGTCGAGAGCGCGCGCGGCGATGCGCATGCAGCCCGTCGTGCGCCCCTCGAAGGCGTGCAGCAGGGCGTTGGTGACGAGGTTGGTGACGACCTGTCCGAGCGGCCCGGGATAGCTGTCCAGCACCAGTCCTCCGGCGAGATCGAGTTCCATGCGATAGGGCGTCTTGCGCAGCATCGGCGAGAGGGTGGCGACCAGTTCTTCGAGCGTCGTGCGCAGGTCGAAGGGGCGGCGCTGGTCGCTCGCCTGGTCGACGGCGACCCGTTTGAAGCTGGTGACGAGTTCGTGCGCCTGGCCGAGGTTGCGCAGCAGCAGGTCGCTCGCCTTGCGGGCCGAGTCGACGTAGTCGTTCAGCGTCGAGCGCTTGATCGAGCCGTCGTGCACGGCTTCGGCGAACTCGTGCGTGCGTTCGGAGAGCGTGCTGGCGACGGTCACGCCGTTGCCGATCGGGGTGTTCAGTTCGTGGGCGATGCCGGCCACCAGCGAGCCGAGCGCCGCCAGTTTTTCCGAGCGGATCAGTTCGTCCTGGGCGACGCGCAGGGCGTCGAGCGTATCGGCCAGTTCGCGGTTCGAGCGTTCGAGTTCGGCGGTGCGCTGATGCACGCGCAGTTCGAGCGTTTCGTTCATGCGCTCGATCTGACGCCGGGTTTCGAGCTGCTCGGTGACGTCGCGCACGGCGCCGAGCAGGTAGGTCTGGTCGTCGATTTCGATGGTCGAGGCGTTGAGCATGCATTCCCGCTGCGCGCCTGATTTGAGGCCGATCCGACAGGGGAAGTCGCGCACATAGCCCTGCGCGCGGAGAATCTCGACGGCGCGCCGGCGCTCCTCGGGGGAAGCCCAGAGGCCGAGCTCGATGGCGGTCTTGCCGAGCACTTCGGCGCGCGTCCAGCCCGTCATCTTTTCGAAGGCTTCGTTGACCTCGAGGATTTCGCCGCTGTCGAGGTAGCTGATCGTGATGTAGTCGAGGCTGGCGTGGAAGGCGCCGGAGAATTTCGCTTCGGAGACGCGCAGCGCCTCCCTGGCCGCTTTCAGCGCGGTGACGTCGCGGCCGACGCCGAGCAGGCCGGTGGCCTGACCGCCGGCGTCGAGCAGCGGCGCCTTGAGGGTGTCGAGCAGGATGCGGCGGCCGTCAGGGTAGCTGACCCATTCGTCGTTCTGGCACGGCTGGAGTTGCTCCAGAACCGTGCGGTCGTGGTTGCGGAAGAACTCGGCGAAGGGGCGGTCGAACAGGTCGAAGTCGGTAAAGCCGACGATCGCTTCGCGCGGCCGCCCGGCGAAGCGGCAGAACTCGGTGTTGCAGCCGAGATAGACGCCTTCGCGATCCTTGAAGAAAACGAGGTCGGGCGTCGAGTCGAGGAGGCGGGCGAGCACGGCCGTCTGGTGTTCGAGCGCCTGTTCGGCGCGCTTGCGTTCCAGTTCCAGGCGCCGCTGCTCGCTCATGTCGGTGATCACCGACGCCAGATAGCGTTTGCCGTTGACCTCGAAGAAGCGGCCCGAGTACTCGGTCAGGAAGGGGGCGCCGTTCTTGCGCCGGAGGGTGATTTCGCGCAGGCGTACCTCGCCCTCCAGATGGATGCTGCGGATGATCGCGCGCCGGTCCTCCGGTTCGGCCCACAGGCCGATCTCCAGCGAGGTCCGGCCGAGCGCTTCGGCGTGGCTCCAGCCGGTCATCGGCGTCCATTGCCGGTTCATGTCGACGAAGGTGCCGTCCTCGGCGTTGCTGATCATCACGAGGTCGGGCAGCAGTTCGAAGACGCGCGCGAACTTCTGCTCGCTTTCGCGCAGCGCCGCTTCGGTCTGGCGTTGCGCGGCGGCCAGCGCATTGCGCGCGGTCACGTCGTGCGAAATCAGGATCAGGTGCGGCGTTCCCGCGATGTCGAAGCAGGTGGCGGAGACTTCGCTCTCGATGAGGTGTCCGCTGCGGTGGCGGAAGCGGACCGGGTAGTCCCGCAGTTCGCCCCGGGCGCGCAGGGCGTCGACGAAACTCAGGCGTTCGGTATCGTCGAACCAGATGTCGAGTTCGAGCGAGGTCTTGCCGATCGCGGTGTCGCGGCTGTGGCCGCTCAAGGCTTCCCAGTTATGGTTGATCTCGACGTAGCGCCCGGTCTCCAGATTGGAGATGGTGAGCACGTCGGGCAGCAGGTGGAAGATTTTGGAATAGCGCTCCTCGCTCATGCGCAGCTTGTCTTCGGCGAGCTTGCGCGCGGTGATGTCCTCGACGGTGGTGATGAAGCCGCGAAAGTCGCCGTCGTCGCCGTAGATCGGCGTGGCGCGCACGGCGGCCCAGCGCACGCTGCCGTCGGCGCCGATGCTGCGGCGCTCGGTTACGTGCGCCTGCCGGGTGTGCCGCGCTTCCTTCCAGTAGGCCAGGATGCGCGCGCGGTCGTCCGGGTGGATGTGTTCTATCCAGGCGCCGAGACGCACTTCCTCGAGCGTCGCGCCGAGCATGGCGAGGTAGGTGTCGTTGGCGTAGGTGAAGGTGCCGTCCTGGTCGACGACGACGACGCCGAGTCCCGAGTTTTCGCAGATGCCGCGGAAACGCTCGGACGACTGGTGCAGTTCCGCCTTGAGCCGGCGCAGTTCGGACGGTTCGGCATCTTCCGGGCGCGTTCCGACGTTCCGCTCGAGGCGCCGGATCCTTTGCAGGAGTACGGCGCTGACGGCGACGCCGCTCAGGCTGGCGATCGCCAGAAATAGGGTCAACATTGCTTTGGCGGAAATACCTGAATCAGGTTAAATTATTGTCATTGGCAAGTTACCGCGCTTGCCCGCTTTGCACAATGCCCGGCGCCTATTCCGGCGCCCCACGACAACGCAGGAACGCTCAGGGGAAATACATGAAGATCGATATCGAACGCTTTGGCCTGAAGGAAGTGCCGGTGGATCCGGAAACGGTGTTCACTTTCGCCGAAGGCCTCGCCGGCTTCGCGCAGTGCAAGCGTTTCAAGTTCTTCCACGAGGAAGGCAAGCCGACCGTTTTCTGGCTGCAGTCGCTCGATCAGTCGGACATCATGTTCCCCATCGTGGCTCCCGAAATGCTCGACCTCGAATACCAGATCGAGCTGTCCGACGCCGATTGCGCGCTGCTCGATCTGGAGAAGGCCGAGGACGCCGCCATCGTCGTCATCCTCTACCGCAACGAGGCGAGCGGGATCGCCGCCAACACGCGTTCGCCGCTGATCCTCAATCTGAAGAACCGCAAGGGCATGCAGAAGATCCTGCAGGACGTGCAGCCGAAGGTGCTCTACCGCGCCCGCTGATAGGCGTTCAGAAGCGCGCCCGAAGGCGCGCTCCGAACGAAAAAAACCCGCGCCGGCGATTCGCCGGCGCGGGTTTTTTTCGTCTTGGACTGGCGCGCTGCGGCTCAGGGCGCCTTCGGCGCCGAATCACCCGCTGCGCCCGACGGGGCCAGTTCGCTCAGGTAGCGCTGCCAGTTGTCGATGTAGTGCTGGGCGCTCAGTTCGAGGCGGGCGACGTCCTCGTCGGTCAGTTCGCGCACGATGCGGCCGGGCGAGCCGACGATCAGCGAGCGGTCGGGGTAGACGCGCCCTTCGGGGATCACCGTGTTGGCGCCGACGATGCAGTGCTTGCCGATCACCGCGCGGTTGAGGATGACGGCGCCGATGCCGATCAGCGACCCCTCGCCGATGGTGCAGCCGTGCAGCATGACGAGGTGGCCGACGGTGACGTTGCGGCCGATGTCGAGCGGGATGCCTTCATCGGTATGCAGGACCGAGCCGTCCTGGATGTTGCTGTTCTCGCCGACCGCGATCGGGTCGTTATCGCCGCGCAGCGTGGCGTTCCACCAGATCGAGGCGTTTCTGCCGACGCTGACGTTGCCGATCACCGTGGCGTTGGGGGCGATCCAGCTTTGCGGATCGATCTGCGGGCGCTTCGCGCCGAGGTCGTAGATGGGCATTGGGTGTGGGGTGGGGTTACGGGTGGGGAGCGCTCATTGATAGCGCAGCGCTTCGATCGGGTCAAGCGCGGCGGCTTTGCGCGCGGGGTAGAAGCCGAAGAAGATGCCGACGCCGGCGGCGACCGCGAAGGCGACGAGCACCGAGCCGCCGGAGATGACGATCACCATGTCGGTGATGGCGTTGATCAGCAGCGCGCCGCCGATCCCGAGCGCGAGTCCGATCAGGCAGCCGGCGACCGAGATGATGATGGCTTCGAGCAGGAACTGCGTCAGGATGTCCTTCTGGCGGGCGCCGATCGCCATGCGGATGCCGATTTCGCGCGTCCGCTCGGTGACCGAGACGAGCATGATGTTCATGATGCCGATGCCGCCGACGAGGAGCGATACCGAGGCGATGGCGCCGAGCAGCAGCGACATGACGCGCGTCGTTTCGGCGGCGGAATCGGCGGCGGCGGCGAGGTTGCGCACGAAGAAGTCGTTCTCCATGTCTTCGCGGATGCGATGCCGCTGGCGCAGCAGCGACGTGATCGATTTTTCGACCTGCGGCATCGCCTCGCTCGACGCGGCCTGCACCATGACGACGCGCACCGAGCCCGGGAAGGGCGTGCCGAACACCTTGCGCTGAGCGGTGGTGAGCGGGACGATCACGGTGTCGTCCTGGTCGCGTCCGTCGAGGTTTTGCCCCTTGGGGCCGAGCAGTCCGACGACGACGAAGGGGCTTTGCTGGATGCGGATCGTCTTGCCGACCGGATCGTCGCTGCCGAACAGGGCCTCGGATGCCGTTTTGCCGATCAGCGCGACGCGCGTCGCCGAGCGCACGTCGGAGTCGCCGAAGGCGTGTCCGCTGACGATGGTCCACGCGCGCGCGTCGAGGTAGGACGGCGTCGTGCCGATCACCGTGGTGTTCCAATTGTTCGCGCCGTAGACCAGCTGCCGCGTGCCCTGGTGCGTCGGCGCCACGTAGGTCACGCCGTCGAGTTCGGCGATGGCGTCGGCGTCGCTCACGTTGAGCGTCGGGCCGCCGCCGCCGCCGCTGCGGATGCCGCCGGTGTTGGTCGAACCGGCGATCACGATGAACAGATTGCTGCCCATGCTGCTGATGGTCTGCGCGACGGCGAACTGCGCGCCCTGGCCGATGGCCATCATGAGGACCACGGCGCCGACGCCGATCACCATGCCGAGCATGGTCAGCGCCGTGCGCATGCGGTTCGCGCCCATTGCGCGCCAGGCTTCCCAGAGCATGGCTTTCAGCATGGCGCGGCCTCGCCTGCCGGCGTTACGCCCGCGCAGCGGACATCGCTGACGATGTGCCCGTCGAGAAAGCGCACCTGGCGCTTGGCGTGCGCGGCGATGTCCGGCTCGTGGGTGACGAGGACGATGGTGATGCCTTCGCGGTTGAGTTCGGCGAAGAGCTTCATGATTTCCTCGCTGGTCTGGCTGTCGAGGTTGCCGGTCGGCTCGTCGGCGAGGATCAGGCGCGGCGAGTTGACCAGCGCGCGGGCGATCGCCACGCGCTGCTGCTGGCCGCCGGAGATGCGGTTGGGCAGCGAGGCCGCATACTGGCCGAGGCCGACGCGGGCGAGCAGCTCGCGCGCCCGCGCGCGGCGCGTTTCCTTGTCGGCGCCGGCATAGATGAGGGGCAGCGCGACGTTGTCTTCGAGGCTCATGCGCGGCAGCAGGTTGAAGCCTTGAAAGACGAAGCCGATGGTCCGGTTGCGCAGCACCGCGAGTTCGTCGGCCGGCATGTGCGCGACGTTGCGGCCGGCGAGAAAGTAGTCGCCGCCGGTCGGCGTGTCGAGGCAGCCGAGCAGGTTCATGAAGGTCGATTTTCCCGAACCTGACGGCCCCATGATGGCGACGAACTCGCCCGCGTCTATCGTCAGGTCGACGCCCTTGAGCGCCGGGAAGAGGCCGGCCGCCGTGGCGTAGGACTTGCCGAGGCCGCTGACGCGGATGACCGCCTGGCCGTTCGCCTGCGGCATCAGAACATCCTCATGCCGACGCTGCTCGGCTTGCCGTTGCCGGCAGCGACGTTGTCGCCGGTGACCACGCGGTCGCCCGCCTTGAGTTCGCCGCCGAGCACTTCGGTGTTGCGGTTGTCGGTGATGCCGAGCTGCACGCCGACCGCTTTCAGTTCCTTGCCGTCGACGACATAGACCGTGCCGTTGGACGCGTCGCGCTTCTTGCCGCGACCTTCGCCCTTGCCGCCGCCGCTCGCGTCTTTCGCCTCCTTCGCTTTCTCCGGCGCGCCGGCCTTGGCCGGCAGGTCGGCCGGCTTGAAGCGCAGCGCGGCGTTCGGGACCAGCAGCGCGTCCTTGCGCTGGGCGACGCCGATGTTCACGTAGGCGGTCATGCCGGGCAGCAGGAGGTGCTCCGGGTTGGCCACCGAGACGCGCACGTTGTAGGTCACGACGTTCTGCGTCGTCGTCGGGTTGAGGCGGATCTGCTGCACCTCGCCCTGGAAATTGCGGTTCGGGAAGGCGTCGACCGAGAAGCGCACTTTCTGGCCCTCCCGGATGTTGCCGATGTCGGCTTCGGCGAAGGCCGAGTCGATGCGCATTTCGGACAGGTCCTGCGCGATCTTGATCAGTGTCGGCGTCTGGAAGCTCGCCGCGACGGTCTGTCCGAGGTCGACGACGCGGTCGACGACGACGCCGGACACCGGCGAGCGGATCGTCGTATAGGCCAGGTTGACGCGGTCCTTCTCGGCCGCCGCTTTCGCCTGCGCGAGCTGGGCCTCGGTCGATTTGCGCGCCTGCACGGCCTGGTCGTACTCCTGGCGCGAGACGTATTCCTGCGCAAACAGCGCCTGCATGCGCTGTTCGCTGGCGCGCGCCAGATCGAGCGCCGCCGCGATGTTGGCGACGTTGGCCGCGCTCTGCTTGGCCTGCGCGGCCATCAGCGCGTCGTCGAGTTCGAGCAGGGGCTGGCCTTCCTTCACCTGATCGTTGAAATCGACGTAGAGCTTCCTGACCGTGCCGGAAACCTGCGTGCCGACGCTGACCAGGACGACCGGGTTGAGCGTGCCGTTGGCCGATACCGTCTGCGTCAGATCGCCCTGTTCGACGGTCTGCAGCTTGTAGCGCTGTTCCGGCGCCTGCGCGGCCTTGCCGAGATAGAGGGCGACGCCGCCGACGACGAGGGCAAGGGCGGCGAGGGCGATCAGCGATTTCTTGAGAACGGGTTTCATGGTTGCGATTTTCCTGCGGCCGGTGCCTGCAGCAGGCCGATGTCGAGGTTGCCGAGCGACTGCGCGAGCGTGGCGCGATAGACGCGCCAGTCGAGCAGGGCCTGGATGCGTTGCTGGCGGGCGGCGGCGAGGGCGCTCTGCGCGTTGAGGACGTCGAGAATGTTGCCGACGCCGGCCTTGTAGCGGCCGAGCGCGACGCGCTCCGACTGTTCGGCGCTGGCCAGCAGGTCGGCCGTCGTCTTCAGCGACTGGCCGGCAGTGGTCAGGCTCTGGTAGGCGCGCCAGACGTCGAGCGATATCTGCTGGCTGAGCTGGTCGCGCTGCGCGGCGAGCGATTCACTTTGCGCCTGCGCGGCGCGCACCTTGTAGGTCGTGCCGAAGCCGGAAAAGAGCGGCAGGTTGAGCGTCAGGCCGAGCGAGCTGCCGTTGCCGGAAATGCCGCCGGCGTCCTGCCAGGTCTGGCCGGCACCGAGGACGACGGTGGGCAGGCCGGCGCCGCGCGCGGCGTCGATTCCGGCCTGCGCGGCCTTCAGCTGCGCTTCGGCGGCCTGCAGGTCGGGCCGGCGGCGGCGCGCTTCGGCGACGAGGGCGGCGACGTCCTGTTCGGCCGCCGCGTAGGATTCACCGTTGCCGTTGCCGCTGCCAGCCTCCGGCGCGCCGGCCGGGAGTTCGGCCAGCGCGAGCGGCCGGTTGGCGTCGAGGCCCATGACGTTGGCCAGCACGCCCTGCGCGTTGCGCAGATCGCCTTCGGCCCGGATGCGGTTGAGCGTCGCCTGTGACCAGGCGGTCTGCGCCTGCAGGCGGTCGGCCGGCGTTCCGGTGCCGACCTTGTAGCGCGATTCGGCGGCGACGAAGCTTTCGCGGCTGGCCTTCTCGGATTCCTGCGCGGCGGCCAGCGCGGCGCGCGTCGCCTGCGCGTTGTAGTAGGCCTGCAGCGCGGAAAGGAAGAGCGACTGCACCGAGGCGTCGAGCGTCGCCGAGGCGGCGCTCAGCAGCTGCCGCGCGCTCTCCAGGTTGGCGGCGCGCGTGCCGAAATCGAAGAGCAGCCAGGACAGCGTCAGCGCGGCGCTCTTCTGCTGGCCGGTCGAGACGCTCGACAGGCTGTTGTCGACCCGGGTGGCGGCGAGCTTGCCGTCCAGCGTCGGCAGGTAGGCGCCCTGTGCGATGCCGACCTGCGCCGCCTGCGCGCGGGCGTTGGCCCACACCGCGCGCGTCTGCGGGTTGTTGCAGAGCGCCATGTCGACGGCCTGCAGCACGTCGATCGCGGCGCCCGACGCCGGCGCGAGGCAGGGCGAGGGTACGGTGAGCGCGGCGTCGCTGCCGGTCTGCAGGACCGGACGGGGCGGAACGAGGGATTCGGTGGCGAAGGGGTCGGCGGACCCGAAGGCCTGGGCGCTGACCGAAAAAATACCGGCAAAAGAGGCCAAGCAAAGGGAAAGACGACTTGCGCGGAGCGGCATGGAAAGCAATCTGGGTGTGGGTTTCGCGTTTTTTCGCTAGTATAGCCAAGCTCGCGCCCCCCTGATTTTTTCTCCCGTTAGCAAATATTTCAGCGAACGCCGCGGCGCGCGCCGCTTTCCCGTCCCTTTTCTCCAGAAAACCCCAGAAACCTCCCCGATGGCCCTCAAAGCAACGATATTCAAAGCCGATCTGCAGATCGCCGACATGGATCGCAACCACTATCAGGACTACGCGCTGACGTTGGCGCGCCATCCGTCCGAGACCGACGAGCGGATGATGGTCCGCCTGCTCGCCTTCGCGCTCCACGCCGACGAACAGCTCGCCTTCGGCAAGGGCTTGTCCACCGACGAGGAACCGGACCTCTGGCTGAAAGACCTGACCGGCGCCATCGAGCTGTGGATCAACGTCGGCCTGCCCGACGAGCGCTGGCTGCGCAAGGCCGCGGGGCGCGCCCGGCGGGTCGTCGTCCTGACCTACGGCGGCCGCGTCGCCGAGATGTGGTGGGAGCAGAACCGCGCGGCGCTCGAACGCCTGCAGAACCTCACGGTGCTGCGCCTTTCGCCGGAGGACACGCAGGCGCTGGCCGCGCTCGCCAGCCGCACGATGCGGCTGCAATGCATGGTGCAGGACGGCGAGGTTCTGCTCACCGGCGACGGCGGCGCGGTGCGTATCGAGCCGCAGCGCATCGTGCGCGCGGCGGCCTGAGCGGAGACGCGCCGTGCCGTGGATGGAAACCGTCGGACTCGCGCTGCTGCTGGCCGGCGCGTGGTTCTGGATGGATAGCGCGAAAGCGCGCGAGGCCGGCATGCGCGCGGCGCGCGCCGCCTGCGACGCCGATGATCTATTGCTGCTCGACGATACGGTGGCGCTCTGCATGCTGCGCCCGGAGCGCGACGACGCGGGGCGGCTGCGGCTGCGCCGCGTCTACCACTTCGAATACAGCGACACCGGCAACAATCGTCGGCGTGGCAGCGTGACCCTGCTCGGCAGCGAGCTGGTGATGCTCTACGTCGGTCCGCGCGCGGAGCCGGAAACCGCGCTGCCGGACGAGGGGCCGCTGCTCCCGCCGTCATGAACTACCTGGCGCACGCGCTGCTCGCCGGGCCCGAGCGCGACTGGCGTCTCGGCGGTCTGCTCGGCGATTTCGTGAAGGGGCCGTTGCCGGCGGGGCGCGGCCCCTTGCCGGAGAGTGTGCGTCTGGGCGTCGTTCTTCACCGGCGCATCGACAGCTTCGCCGACGCGCACGCGGCCTTCCAGCGCAGCCGGGGGCGGGTCAGCGAGGCGCGGCGGCGCTACGGCGGCATCATGGTCGACATGTTCTACGACCATTTTCTTGCCCGGCACTGGGCGGAGTTTTCCGACGAGCCGCTCGAGTCGTATACGGCGAAACTGTATGCGCTACTGGCGGAGCGCCCCGCGCTGCTTCCGGAACGCCTGCGCGAAATCCTGCCCCTGATGCGCCGGGACGACTGGCTGGCCAGCTACCGCGAGGTGGCCGCGGTCGCCTTCGCGCTCGACCGGATGGGCGAGAGGCGCCTGCGGCCGGGCAACCGGCTGGCCGGTTCGGGCACTGAACTCGAAGCGGCGTATGCCGGTTTCGAACGCGACTTCCTCGAATTTTTTCCCGACGCGCTGGCCTTCGCGGCCCGCTTCCGGGAGCGCGCTGCGGGCGGCCAAGACCTCCCGGAGTGAGGCGGGCGCCTTACTTCTGGCGCTTCATCATTTCCTTGAACTGCGGGTCGTTCATCATCTCGTTGACGTTGATCTTGCCCATGTTCGGCATGATCACGTCGCCCGGCTTCTGGCCCGGCTTGCACGGCCCCAGCCACTTCGCCTCCTGGCTCATCTTCATCTCGCTCATGCCGTGCAGCGGCGGCGTGTAGCGCACCTTGATGTCGCCCTTGTAACCAGATTCGAAAGCGCCGACGAAGAGCGCGTCGGTCGTCGCCGTCGTGCCTTCCATCCGGCACACGGAATGCACGGTCGCGCGGTTGTCCTGCGTCTTGACGTCCATCACGCTGCATTCGACCTTCTGGTTCTTCGCTTCCTGCTGCATCAGATTGTCGGTGTGCTGGTCGATGCACTGCTGCATCGCGCCCATCGACGGCATGCCCTCCATCCGCGTGTTGATTTCCCATAGGCCGGGCTTGCGCTTGGGCAGGTCGGCGGCCAGGGCGCCGCCCGCGAGGCAGGCGCTCAGCGTCAGGAGCAGCAGGGCGGCGGGGCAGCGGTGGCTTGCGCGAGTCATGATTTCTCCTCGGATCGGAAAGGTGGCTGGATTTGCATTTGGCATGGTAGCCGCGAATGCCGCATCTGTCTGCGCGCTACGCTCGATCGACGGGGCGGCGACGGGGCGCTTCATTTGCCGAACAGTTTGCCGAGCGATTCGCCGATGCCCTTGGCGATGCCGCTACCGGCGCTGCCGACGCCCTTGGCCAGCCCTTCGAGACTGATGCCGAGCGAACCGGCGATCGACGATCCGATACGCGTCGTCAGATTTTCGTTGAGCGAGAAGCGCGGATCGTTGATGTCGCCTTCGAGGGTGAACTTGACCGCGATCTGTCCGTTCTTGTCCTTCATCATCGATACGACGGCGTTGCGCGGCATGCCCATGAAGGTGCCGCCGCCCGCCGTGGATAGTTCCAGCCCGCTCAGCGTGAGCGTTCCCGGTGCGTGCAGCTGGCCGCGCCGGATCGTTGATTTGAGGTCGAGGTCGAGCGTGCCCTTGCGCACGCCGGTTTCCGCGGCCTTGATCAGGTAGGGCTGGAGCGCCAGCAGATCGACGCCGCGCAGCCGTGTGCTCATTTCGGAATCCTTGCTGGCCAGTTCGGCCTGTCCCCGGATGCTGACCTTGCCGTCCTGGTGCACGCCCTTGAGGATGCCTTCGACGACGATGTCGCTGCGTCCGGTCAGTTCGGGCAGACGCAGGTTCGCAACGCTCGCATCGATGTGTTCCAGGCGCAGTTTGAGTGGCGGCTGGCGGACCGTGGCGTCGAAAAACTCGACCGAACTGTCGACCAGTTCGATCTTGCCGATGCTGATCGCCGGCGCCGCGGACGGGTGCTTGTCGGCCTCGGGTTTTTCGAGCAGGGAAGGCAGCACGCGCAGCCTGCCTTCCCTGGCGCGCAGCAGCGAGAGGTAGGCGCCTTCGACGCGAATGCTGTGCAGCACGATGTTGGCCGAGAGCAGGTCGCGCAGGGCGGGAACAATCAGGATGCGCTCGGCGCGCAACTGGTCGTCGGCCGGCCAGGCGCCCTTGCCGCTGCCTTGCGGCGCCGGGATGCGGATGCCGAGGACTTCGACGCCGGCCAGGCCGACGCGGATCTCGCGCACTTCGCTGCGTGGCCCCAGCGCCTGCTCGACCTTGTCCTTGAGCAGGTGGATCGCGAACTGGAAGGCGGCGAGGCCCGCTACGAGCAGAACGGCGAGCGTGCCGCCGAGGATGGTGAGCCAGCGTCGGGGAGATTTCGTCATGTCGGTCAGCGGTAGACGGAAGCGCCAGCGGACATTATGCCCCTCTTGCGCCGGGCGTTGCTTCCGGGCGATGCAACGGCGGACGAGCAAAGTTGCGCGCGCAGGCTTATCATGGAGGGCGACGGCGGATAGTCCGCCCGATGTAGCGAGAGGAGTTGGCAATGGCAATCGATGCGATTACTTCCGGCGGCGCTGCGGCCGCGGTCGGCACGCAGATGCGTGCGCGGCCGGTTGAGGCGGATGAGCAGACGCGCAAGGCGGAGAACGATCGGGCGCGCTTGGAGCGCGAAGCGGCTGAACGCGCCCGGGTGGACAAGGCTCAGGAACAGCAGAAGGCCCTGGCGGAAGAGGCCAAGCCGACGGTCAATGCCGAAGGTCAGAAGGTCGGTACGCGGGTCAATATCACGGCCTGAGTCACGATCCGGGCCGCATGCCGCCCTGCGACCGGCTGGCCGCAGGGCGCGCGGGTGTCAGGCGATGCGCGCCTGCGACCAGGACATGCCGCTGAACGCGGCGGCAACGACGGCGACGAGCAGCGCGATGCGCAGCGTCGCATAGAGCTTGGGGCTGCTCTCGCGGTCGGCGACCGCCAGGATGTGCAGCGCGCCCCAGCCGACGGCGAGACCGACCAGCAGGGGGACGCCGATCACCTGCATTTCGACGGTGTTGAGCGCGAACATGCGCCCTTCGCGCCAGGGCACGGCGAGGAACATGCCGAAGGTCCAGAACAGCGCGGCGCTGCCGGCGGCGCAGATGGCGGCGACGCCGCGCGTAATCCATTTTTCCATTTTCGTTTCCCTGCTTTCCCTGTGGTGGTTTTAATTGCTCTGTCGGCTGCGCCAGGCGGCGAGGCCGCGCGCGGCCTCCTGGCGGATCGCCCGTTGTACGGAGGGCAGCCAGCCGAACAGCCGCCCCTTCGTGCCGAGGGCCATGCCGGCCCAGCGCCGGAGGTCGAAGCGGTCGTCGTGGCGGACGATCTTGCCGTCGCGGAAGACGAAACGCGCTTCGATCTCGTTGCGCACCCGGCGCCCGGTCTTCGCGAAGGTGTAGGTGGCGATCCAGCGCGCGCTACCGCTGCCGTCGTCGGCCGCGACCCGATCGAGCGCGATTTCGAGATCGCTGGCGCGCGCGCAGAGCATGCTCCACATGGCGCGCACGCCGGCGGCGTCGAGCTCGCCGAAGACCGGGTCGGAAAAGCGCGCGTCGTCGGCGTAGCTCGCGGCCATCGCCGCCGCGTCGCGGCGCCCGAGGGCGGCATAGAAATTCCGGATCAGATCGGCGTTCGCGTGGCTCATCGCAGTCTCCTCGGGGTCAATAGACGAAGCGCTGGCGCAACTCGCCGAGATTGAGCTCGTCGAGGATGCTTTCGAGCCGCTCGACGGCGTTCTTGCGCCGGTTGCCGGTGTATCTGGCGACGATCAGTTCGTTCTTCATCGAGTGTTCCCAGCCGACGAGTTCGGTCACGGTCAGCTGGTAGCCGTGCGCTTCGAGCTGCAGGCAGCGCAGCGCGTTGGTCACCTGGCTACCGAACTCGCGGGTGTGGATCGGGTGGCGCCAGAGTTCGGAAAGGGCCGTCTTGCCGAAGGATTCGTTTTTCTTCTCGCGCAGCTTGGCGGCGACTTCGGCCTGGCAGCACGGCACGAGCACGATGAAGCGCGCCTGCTTGTGCAGGGCGAAGCGGATCGCGTCGTCGGTCGCCGTGTTGCAGGCGTGCAGCGCGGTGACGACGTCGATGCGCGCGGGCAGGGCGGGCGAGGCGATCGATTCCTCGACGCTCAGGTTGAGGAAGCTCATGCGTTCGAAACCGAGCCGCTGCGCCAGTTCGCGCGATTTGTCGACGAGCTCGGCGCGCGTTTCGATGCCGTAGATGCGGCCGCCGGCCTTGTTCTTGAAGAACAGGTCGTAGAGGATGAAGCCGAGGTAGGACTTGCCGGCGCCGTGGTCGGCGAGCGTCGGCTCGGGATTGTCGGCGAGCACTTCGGCGAGCAGCGGCTCGATGAAGTGGTAGAGGTGGTAAACCTGCTTGAGCTTGCGCCGGCTGTCCTGGTTGAGCTTGCCGTCACGCGTCAGGATATGCAGTTCCTTGAGCAGTTCGACGGACTGCTCGGGCTTGATTTCGGGGATGGCCGGCACGGGAGTCCTGGGGCGGGTGAGTGGGTGAGCGCAGCGAAGTCCGGCATTTTACCGCTTGCCGGCGCGCGCGGGGCGGCAGGGCGGCCGAACAATGGGATAATGGCGCCCTTCCCATAGATTCCAGCCTCCCATGTCCATCCAGTGGTATCCCGGTCACATGACTTCGGCGCGCAAGAAAGCCGCCGAGACGATGGCCCGCATCGACGTCGTCATCGAGGTGGTCGACGCCCGCCTGCCCGAAGCCAGCACCAATCCGATGGTGCACGAGCTGCGCCTGCACCGGCAGCGGCCCTGCCTGAAGATCCTGAACAAGGCCGATCTCGCCGATCCGGTCGCGACCAAGGCCTGGCTCGACTATTACAACCGCCAGAGCGGCGTCAAGGCGGTTGCGCTGACCAGCAAGAACCACGGCGAGGTGGCGCGCATTCCCGCGCTCTGCCAGTCGCTGGCGCCGCATCGCAACGACAACGTCAAGCAGCTGCGGATGATGATCATGGGCATCCCCAACGTCGGCAAATCGACGCTGATGAACGCGCTGGTGCGGCGCAAGATCGCCAAGGTCGGCGACGAGCCGGCGGTGACCAAGTCGCAGCAGACCTACGAACTGAGTGTGCGCCATGCGATCACCGACACGCCGGGCATGATGTGGCCGAAGATCGAGCACGACAGCGACGGCTTCATGCTCGCCGCGAGCCACGCCATCGGGCGCAACGCGGTCAACGACGACGAGGTCGCGATCTTCCTCGCCGACCTCCTGCTGGCGCGCTACCCGGCGCTGCTCGCGGCGCGCTACAAGTTCCCGGTCGACGGGCTGGACGGCGTCGCGGTGATCGAAAGCGTCGCCAAGAAGCGCGGTTTCCGCGCGCGCGGCGGCGAGCCGGATTTCGAGAAGGCCGCCAGCGTCGTGTTGCAGGACTACCGTGACGGCGTGCTCGGCCGCGTCAGCCTGGAAACGCCGCAGACGCGGGCCGCGATGCTGGCCGAGGCGAAGGCCCTGGCGCAGTCCCGCGCGGCGCCGGCCGCGGCGGTGCCGGACGGGACGGCTGCCGCTTCGGCCGGCGAAGCCTGACCGTCGGCGAACGGCAGAAGCGCATGAGCGAAACCGTTGCCGCCTACGTGATCGGCCACATCTCCGTGAAGGACGCGGCGCTGTGGGCCGAGTACCGCAGCCGCGTGCCCGCCACGCTGGCGCCCTGGGGCGCCGAGCTGCTGCTGCGCGGCACGAAGACCGCCGTGCTGAGCGGCGAGCACGCCTACGACGACACCGTCGTCATCCGTTTTCCGAACCGTGCCGCGCTCGACGGCTGGTACGCCTCCGCCGCCTATCAGGCGCTGATCCCGTTGCGCGCGCGGGCGGCCGACCTCGTCCTGATCGCCTACGAAGGCTGAGTTCCCCGGCGCGGCGCGGCGGCGCGCATCGCCAGTATCACGCCGAGCGCCGCGACGCCGATTCCGACCTGCGCCGTGGCGTCGATTCCCTGTCCGAACAAGGCATAGGCGCACAGCGCGGCGCTTACCGGCACCAGATAGAAGACGCCGGCCACCCGGCTCACCTCACCGTCCCGGATCAGAATGTAGAGCAGGCTGAGCGCGCCGACCGAGACGATCGCCGCCATCCATACGAGCGCCGCGACGAATTCCGCGGTCCACGCCACGTCGCCGTTCTCGCAGGCGGCGGCGCCGAGTGCCGCGGCGACGGCGCAGGCCGCGCATTGCACGGCGCCGCCGGCAAAGAGGTTCATGTCGGCGCAATGCCGCTTCTGGTAAAGATTCCCGGCCGACAGCCCGAACAGTCCGAGGAGCGAGAGCAGCGCGGCCGGCAAGGCATCCGGATCGACCTGCAGGCGGGCATGCAGGACGAGATAGACGCCGAGCAGCCCGAGCAGCAGCCCGCCCCATTGCCGCGCGCCGACGCGTTCGCCGAGCAGCGGCCCGGCACCGAGGGCGACGAGCAGCGGGTGCAGCGCGATGATCAGGGCCGAAACGGCCGGCGGCAGGCCGAGGGCGATGCTGCAGAAGACGCCCGCCGAGAAGACGCCGACCCCGAGCAGCCCGGCGCAGGCGATGTGCAGCAGTTCGCCGCGCCGGCGCGGCCACGGGGCGCCGACGCAGGCGGCGATGCCGGCGAGCAGCGCGGCGGCCAGCGCGAAGCGCAGCGCGAGGAAGGTGAACGGGCCGGCATGCGGCAGTCCGAGCCGGGCGCCGACGAAGCCGGAGCCGTACAACGCCACGAAAAGCAGCGCCAGCCAGCCGCGCGGGCCGGCGGCGGGCGGATGAGGGGGCTTCATCGCCGTCTCTTCGGCTCAGCGCGCAGCTTGCGCCACGCGGCGCGCGGCCTGCGTCCGTCCCCCGTAGCCCCAGTCGTCGGCGGCGATTTCATGGATGACCGCGTAGCTCGCTTCCGCCAAATCCGCGAGGGTCGCGCGCAGCAGTTCGTGCATGGCCGCGATCAACGCCGCCTTCTCGTCGGCGCCGTTGCTGCCGGCCGTGATGAAGACGGCGCAGTGCGCCGCGCTGCCGGCGACGGCCTCGCCGCCGATGCTCCAGGCGCCGGCTTCGGCGGTTTCGACGAGCGCCGCCGTGACTTCCCGGCGCTTGCCGAGGATGTCGACGACCAGCGTCGTCGCGCGGCGGCCGAGTTCGCGTTTGACTTCAGGCGCCAGGGGGCGGGCGACGACGAGGTGGATGAAGGGCATGGTGGTTCTCCGGTGAGTGGGGTGAAATCCACTTTACCGGCCGCCGAATGATTTGATAAATTGATTATAGATTGTTGATAATTCGATTGGAGAATTATGCTCAGACGCCACCTCGATATCGAAGCCTTGCGCGCGCTGGTCGCCATCGCCGACACGGCGAGCTTTTCGCAGGCGGCCGGACAGCTTGGCCGTACCCAGTCGGCGGTCAGCCTGCAGATCAAGCGCCTGGAGGAAACGCTCGGGCGCACGCTGCTGCGCCGCGTGCAGGGGCGCGTCGACGGGGCGACCGAAGAGGGGCGCGCGCTGATTGCCTACGCCCGCCAGATCCTGCGCCTGAACGACGAGGCCTACCACTGCGTGGCGCGCGAGACGAGCGTCGGCACGCTGCGCGTCGGGCTGCCGGAGGAGTTGATGGAGAGCGTCTTCCCGGCGGCCATGCGGCGCTTTCGCGAACAGTACCCGGGGATGCGCCTGACCCTGCGCTGCGACCTGTCGGCTGCCTTGCTCGCGGCCGTCGACGCCGGAACGCTCGATCTCGCATTGTTCAAGCACTGCGGGGCGGCGCCCGCAGCGCTCGACTTGTGGCAGGAGCCGCTGGCGTGGATGGCCGGCGAGGCGTGGGCGAACGAGCGGCCGACGCCCCTGCCGCTCGCCCTGTTCGGCGAGAACTGTGCGTTCCGGATCGCCGCCACCGGCGCCCTGGCGCGGGAAGGAATCGAGTGGCGACTGGCCTACACCGGCAGCAGCACGACCGGGCTGCGCCATGCGGTGGCTTGCGGGCTGGGGGTGACGGTCCTGCCGCGCAGCCTGCTGGCGCCGGGGCTGAGCGTCGTCGCAGCGGGGCTGCCGGCGCTGCCCGACGCCCACCTCGCGGTGCGCCACGCGGCCGGCGAATCGCATCCGGCCGCCGCACGCTTTGCCGCGCTGATCGGCGAGGAAATGCGCTTGCGCCGGGCGGCGCCCGGCTAAGAAGTCGCGGTGCTTCTTCGTCTACATCCAGGGGGCTTGCATTACGATCTCCCCGACTTGATTGGCCGGGCGACGACCCGCCCGGTTGCAGGAAGGAAGCGGATTGGCGCTACCTGTTCCAGCGCGCGCAATGCCGAAGCCTCGTCGTCGAGGAGGAACACACCGCTGATGCGGATGCTGGCGAGCGTCGGGGCATCCAGGTCAATCGGCGTTTTGCGATAGCGGTTCAGGGCGGAAATCACCTCCGCCAGCGGGGCAGAATCGAAGACGAGCTGCCCCTTCGTCCAGGCCAATGACGCTGCGGTATCCACCGCTTGTATCGGAGAAACCGCCTTGCCATCGAGATCGGCCGTCTCGCCGGCTTTAAGGCGGCGGAAAGCACCTTCGCCATTGGCCGGGACGACTATCTCCACGATTCCCTCGGCTACCGTCACACGAGCAGAGCCCTCGTGGGCGTCGACTTCGAAGCGTGTGCCGATGTCGCGAACGATCCCACCTCCGGCGATCACCTCGAACGGCCGCTGCGGATCGGCGGCAACCTCGACGACGATCCGTCCCTCGTCGAGTTCCAGGCGGCGTTGCGAAGCATCGAACTTGATCCGCAATCGGGTTCGGGGCGCGACATCCAACTCGCTGCCGTCCGCCAGCCGAATATGCTGCCGCTCACCGGGGTCGGTCGCTATCCGGCCGTCGAACCACGCAAGGCCAAACCATGCGCAGAGAAGCACAACACCGATTACTCCCCCCGTATTGCGGAGCAAGTGCCTTCGGCTGGAGTCAGCTTTTGCCTTGGCTGTTGGCGCTAACTGGCGTGATTGATCCCAGATTCGCTCGAGTATTTCGTACTCCCGCCGATGAATTTCGTCGGCGGCAAGCCAAGCCGCAAAGTGGGCGCGCTGTAGCTCGGTAACGCGCTCGCCGCGCATGCGCGCAAACCATAGCGCGGCTTCCTCCTGCGCGCGCTCATCGGCAGGGGAAGGGCGAACCGGGGTGCTGGAAGAGGCTGGTTGCATCCGCCGGATTCTCTGTGGCGGAACTCCGTATGTCAAACCATCCAGATCCAGAATCAGCTGGCCCACTGGCGGCGCAGATGCAGCATCGCGCGAGCCAAGTGCTTCTCCACCATTTTTGCTGAAATGCCAAGACGGTCGGCGATCTCGCCTTGCGTCAATCCTTCGAAGCGCTGCAGAAAGAAGACGCTGCGGCATTTGAGCGGCAGTGCCTCGATGCCGCTCGCCAATGCATGCAGGCGCCGTCGGGCTTCCGTGATGCGCGCCGGATCGGCGGCCGGATCTGACAGGGTGTCCTGATGATCTTCAATGGGTACGAACTGCGGTCGCCGATTGCCGGTGCGCAGCAGGTCGATGGCCAGGTTTCGCGCCGTCCGGAGCAAGAAGCCCCTGGGATTATGAATGGGCGCAAGCGGTGGTTTGGCCAGCAAGTGCAGAAACATGTCCTGCGCTGCATCGCATCCGGCTTCGGGGCAATTCAGCTTGCGGGCGAGATAGCGCCGCAACTCGTCGAAATGATTCTGATAAAGCTGCGACAAAATCGCATCGTGAGGTGGCGCAGAACAGGAGGGAAGCACAGCGGACATGTCACGATACTAGTGAGGGGGGCCATTTCCATCAATGCGGCACGTTGCCGCAGGCAGTAATGCGAAGGTAGGGAGAGCTTTGGAAATTCCGTCTTGGAAAGTAGAGGCGCAAATCACGCCCACATATTCGCTTTCAGGGGGTTTACCAAATGTTCTGCTGCAACGCTTCTCATCGTCATCCACGCAAGCTGGTCGCAACGGCGCTCATTCTGGCTTTTCACGCCAGCGCAGTCCTCGCCGGGCCGACGGCCAGCATCGACATTCCAGCGCAGCCGTTGTCTTCAGCCTTGCGCGCCTTGGCCAGCCAGACCGGTATTCAACTGGTCTTCAGCGCCGATACTGTCGGTGCGGCGAGAGGAAATGCGGTCAAGGGCAATTTGAGCGTCGAGGAGGCGCTACGGCAGTTGCTCGCCGGTAGTGAACTGGAGTACCACCAGGAAGGGGAACGCAACTATGTGGTGATGCGCCCGGCGCAGGTCGAGCACAGCATGGCAGAAATGGTGGTGACGGCAACACGCACGGAGCGTCGAGTCGACGAGGTGCCTGCCAGCGTCAGCGTTATTACATCCCGCGATATCGAGCGACAACAGGTACTGAAGGTCGAGGATGCCCTGAAAAACGTCGAGGGCGTCGATTTCAATACCGTTCCCGGAAATGCTGCCGCCAGCGTGCCGTTGATTCGAGGCGTCGGCGGCTCTTTTGCGGGCGCTACCTCGGCGGTGTTGGTCGACAGCATGGCGACCGATTCATACATCTCCAGCGTAGTTGGTCGCGGTGGCTTCAACTTCCTGGCGACTCAGGACGTCGAGCGCATCGAGGTGGTGCGCGGTCCCGCTTCGGCACTGTATGGGCCGAATGTCGTGGGAGGTCTCGTCAACGTCATTCCAAAAAAGTGGACTGGCGAGACTGGCGCGGAAGTCAATGTCGGGGCTGGCTCCCACAACTCGAAGTCACTTGGCGCCGTAGCTGGAACTGCTAACGATCGCTTCGACATCCGTTTGTCCGCTTACGATTTCAAAACCGATGGCTATGTTGCAAAGCCGGATCCAGACCGCTGGGGACAAAAAGATACCCGTAACAGAGGGTGGCAGGACACCAAGTGGAATCTGAGCGGTGCCGTGCGCCCGAGTGACGATCAGGAGGTCGGCTTTACTATCCAGCAATTTCGGACTACCCAGGATTACATGGGCGGACTGACCGATTCGAGCCAGAAACTGGAGGGCGACGCGTACACAACGGTTTACCGAAAGGATTTCGCCGAAGGCAACAGACTCAAGCTGAGTTATCGGCACGGCAACCTGCTGCAATCCTGGAGTGATTCTCCAGCCGGCATGGGAGTGGGGCATCGGAAAAGTATCACCGACACGATCGAAGGCCAGATCGATCTCCATCCCTTGGCCGGCAATACGTTGAGTCTTGGGGCCTCCTACCAGGCAGCCGATTTTGAGACGGTATCGCTCACCAGCTCGAGCCGTACCACGGCAAGTGCGAAGTCGAGTGGCGTGTTCGTCCAGGATGAACATCGCTTTGGCAACCTCGTTGCCACCGTCGGTGGGCGGTACGACTACATTGATCAAGGTGCCTCGACCAAGAATGGCATGACCGTTCACAACGGTGCTTCCGAGAGCACTTTCAATCCGCGCGGAGGGCTGCGCTATCACTTCTCTCAGGCAACCTCGGTGTATGCATCGGCCGGAACGGCCTTTGTCCCGGCCAACGCCAACTTGAAATACCTCGCGAACGGCAATTGGCGCGACAACCCGGACCTAAAACCGGAAACGTCGGTGAGTTATGAAGTTGGCGCCAATCACACGCTGGGCTATGCCGCCATCCGGGCCGCGCTCTATCACACTGACTATACGGACATGATTTCCGCGGTCTCGGTTGGACCGACAACGTGGCCAAGGCAATACGTAAACATCGGAAAGGTTGCAGTGGACGGCGTTGAGCTTGGTATCGACGGCAACCTGCCGGGGGGCTGGAAACCCTACGCCAACTACACCTATACGGATTCGGTCATCAAAAAAAATCCGACCGATCCGCTAACCGTGGGCAAGCATACGCAGCGGATCGCTCCCCACAAGTTCAATTTCGGTGTCGCGTATGTGCCGAACAAAATCTGGAATGCCAGTTTTGCCGGCCGCTACACAGGCGAACGTTATTTTACTGATCGCAATACGCCCGATCGCCGCGCCTCCGGCTATTTCGTCGGCGATGCGAAGTTCACAGCACGAATTCCGAGTCCCGCCAATGCCGGGCAGTGGAATGCCTATTTGGCAATCAACAACGTGTTCGACAAAAAATATGTCGTCTGGGAGGACGAAAACGCCGACAGACGCAACTTCTGGATCGGCGTGAATGGACGGTTCTGACCGTTGCTCCTCCCCGTCAAGAGACCCCCCCTTTTCTGCCCGGCCATTTCATCAACTCGCATCATCAAACTCAAGGAGTACATCATGGAAATGGAAATCGAAGAAGTTGTGTTCGACTCGCTTGAAGGTTGCAACGAGATGTTCGAAGAAATGACCACCATGGCGTGCTGCGGCACGCAAGGTGGAAGCATGTGCGGCTGTGGGCCGAGTATGTAATCCCCAAAACGGCAAGCAGCACCTTTCCTCTGTAGCAAAGCCCGAAATGGCCGGGCTTCCTTCTTCGGAGCATCCCGATGATTCCAGTCAAGGATTTTCATGTCTTCGCCAAAGGCGATCAGCATTACCTGTTCCTGGCCCAACCGGTCGCGGCTTTCAAAGTGGACCGCGCCACGGGTAGCGTCCTGAAGCGGGTGGAAAACAACGAGCCGCTCACTGACGAGCCTTCACGGAAACGCTGGCAGGAAGTCGAGGCCTTCATCGCGGACTATTGCCGCAAGGCAGCTCCAGCCAAGGTCCTGCGCGGGCCACGAGACATCACGGAGAAGGTGTGCGGCGTCTATCTGTTCGTCTCGCAGGAATGCAACCTCAAGTGCGCCTATTGTTACGGCCACGAAGGGGAATACGGACAACGTGGTCGCATGAACGAAGTCACGATGCGCCGAGCCTTCGACACCTTCTTCGCCGGTGGCGAAGGACGGCATTTCGTTACCTTCTTTGGTGGCGAACCGTTGATGAATTTCCCGCTGATGCGGAAGAGCGCCTCCTTAGCAGAGGAGTTCCGCCGGGACGACAAGGCTGATATCTCCTTCGGTATCGTGACCAACGGCACTTTCTATGACGATGAGATTGCAGCCTTCTTTCGTGACCACATCGACGGTGCCACTTTCAGCCTCGATGGTCCTGCCGACCTGAACGACAGCCAACGTCAAGCCAAGCGAGGCGGTAACGTGTACGGTACCGCCACAGAAAACATCCGCAAATTCACTGCGGACAAGAGTTTCAGTTGGGCCTTCCGTTCCATCGTCACCAGGGCCGGCCATGACAGAGTCGAGGAAATCTACGATGATCTGGAGCGCTATCGGCCCGGCGGTATCGGCATCGTCAACGTGGATGTTCCCGAGGATAGCCCGCTCTACCTAGACGACGAACAGTACCAACGTTTCCTCGCGCAGATCATCGAAATAAATCGCAAGGGGCTGCGCAGCTTCGTCGAAGGCGGGCAGGCCGTTGCCTTCGAATATCCTTTCTATATCCTGTTCCACTTCATTACCCGCAGTCATGCGCTCTACCATTGTAATGCAGGCACCAACCTGTTGGCGGTAACTGCCGAAGGGGACGTGTACCCCTGCCACCGTTTCGTCGGCGAACAGGATTTCAACATGGGTAATGTGGCTGATCCCGAACTGCGTCGGAGCCCGCGCTACCGAGAAATCCGCCAAGCCTTCGTGGATGCCACCGTAGACCATCGGGAAGGGTGTCGCGACTGCTGGGCACGCTACCTTTGTGGCGGCTCCTGCGCCAAGTATTCCTACGCTCAGCATGGGAACATCGCGCCGCCAGTGGCGCGGCACTGCCACTACATCAAGACGGTGATTGAGGAAATTCTGCCGGACATCCTCGATCTGGTCCGAGTGCCGGAAACCCGTCGCATCCTGATGGGGAAATTGAAGACAGCTATTGCCAGCCGCCACGATAGCCGTAGTCTGGGTACCGTCGATGTGGCGTGATTTCCATCTGATCCGGGACGAAACAACGGATATCCTATTCTTTCCCGCCACTTATCGGCTGTTTCGCGTTTCCAAGGCGGAGGGAGATGTGTTGGGTGCGTTTCTCGGCGGCGATTTGGAGGCGTTGCCACAGGGGCCGGCGGCGCAGATCATCGCGGCGGAGGCGGTGAAGGCTGCCGCAATTCCCGAATCGCACCGGCCTTGGGGTGAAACCGACAGTTTGTGCTTGTATGTTGCTCACGACTGCAATCTGAACTGCACTTACTGTTACAACCATCGTGGTCAGGATATCCATCCAGGTCTGATGATGAAGCCCGAAGTGGCTGAAGCTGCCTTCCGACGCTTTTTCATTACCCCCGGCATGCGCTATGCCGTGGCCTTCTATGGTGGCGAACCTTTGCTCAATTTTCGTGCCATCAAGGCCATTGTCGCCATAGGCCGACAGTTGGAGGTGGAGCGGGGTATTCACATCGCGTTCAGCATCACCACCAACGGTACACTGCTTAACCGTGAGATCCAGGCATTCCTGCATGAGCATTTTTTTTCCGTCACGGTCAGCGTCGATGGCCCGCAGGAAATCCACGATTTGCATCGTGTTGGCGCGAAGGGCGGAAGTTATGCCAGGGTTATGACCAACGTGGCTCGGCTTAAAGCGCAGGGCGGTCCCCGTCTGGCTCTCAAGGGAACCCTCGCCCGCGAGGGGGTAGTGCACTACCGCGAATCACTGGAGCACCTGAAGCAATCGGGTTGCCAAGGAGTCGTCCTGACCCCGGTGGACATGTCCGGTGGCTCGGCGGCTGACCTTTCCGATGCGGATTATGAACAGTTCGTCGCTCAGCATGAAGCCCTCAACGCGGAGGCCGTTGACGGCGGCTTCAACGGAAGTGATCACCTCCCCGCGGAGGCCCTCACCGTGGTTGCCAACCTGCTTACTCGTCGCAAGCTGCGGCGCCACTGCAACGCCGGCCGGGATTTGGCGTTGGCAGCGGACGGTTCCCTTTATGCCTGCCACGGTTTGGTGGGGCAGCCAGAGTTCTTCATGGGGAAAGTGGATGATATCGATCACATGGATTTCCAGCGGGTACGCGATATCTTCGCCGGCTTAGAGGTGGATCGCTTGCCGGAGTGTGCCGCTTGCTGGGCCCGCTATTTCTGCGGTGGATCGTGCTACGCCAAGGCTCATGCCGGCACAGGCAGCGTCACCGCTCCCGATCCCCGACACTGTTTACTCGTCAAGCGCTGTGCTGAAACCGTTATCCGTCGCTTTCTTGCTGCGACCGTACAAGAGGAAACGCGCCGGACCCTTTATGCCAACATGTGCAGCTTCATCGGTGCGGAACGGAATGTCGCCCATGCTTGAAGACCTGCGGAACCTGTATCTACTGGTAGCGGGGGACTGCAACCTGGCGTGCGCTTACTGTTACGCGGAAGGCGGAAGTTTCGGCGGTGGTCCCCGCGCCATGAGTCCGGAAACGCTACGGACGGCACTGGATAAGCTCGTACCCGAAGACAGTGCGCTAGTGGTTTCCTTTTTCGGCGGTGAGCCGCTGCTGGAATTTGAGCTCCTGCGCCAAGCCGTGGCCTGGGGCAATGCCTTGGGTGCCGAACGCGGGACGCGGCTGCGCTATGTTCTCACCACCAACGGCACTCTGCTGGACGATGACCGACTGAGCTTTCTTAAGGCCCACGTTAGTCATGTCGCCGTGAGCCTGGACGGTGGGCAGGCCCTGACGGACGCCAGCCGCTGCTTCAAGGATTATGAGGGAAGCGTTTATCGGGTGGTGGTGCAGAACCTTGAACGCCTGAAAAGAGAGGGTATTCCCTTTGGCCTGCGCGGGACCATTCCGGCAGGGCGGGCAGATGAACTCGACGCAGCCGTCGCTTATCTGCAAAGCTTGGGGCCGGTTTCCGTCCGGGTGGAGGCCGCGGCCGGAGCCGAGCCATGGCCTCGGGAGCATTGGCACGCCTGGACCGAAGCCGTGATCCGAAGCAACAAGAGAGCTTTGGAGCGCCTGATGACCGGTAAGGAGCCGGGGCCGGCGGCGGATATCTACCGGGTCGCTGCCCATCGACTCAATGGGCTGGTGCGGCAATATCCCTGCGTTGCCGGCCAGGGCATTCTCGCAGTAAGCACGGGCGGCGACGTGTATCCCTGCGACCATTTTATCGGTGATCCGGCTTTTTGCATGGGTAACGTGCGGCAAGACGATTTCCCCGGAGAGGCCTATTGCCGGATCGTCAATCTTTTGCAAGCCAATAGGGTGGATGACCGGCCGAAGTGCGCCAATTGCCGGGTGCGATACCTCTGCGGCGGAGAATGTCCGGCGCGCTCCCTATCGTGCCAAGGAAATATCGCTGATCCTTCGCCCAGCCATTGCGTCCATACGCGACGCGTGTTGCGGCGGGCGGAAAGGCTGGTGGATACCGTCCTGGCCGATCCTATTGGGCGGGAGCGCTTGGCTGCCTCGGTTCAGAGAACGTGATGCTGGCGGCGGTGCGTATCGAGAACCTGACGTTGCGTTACCCTTCCGGCACCGTTGCTGTAGCTGGTCTTTCTCTCGATGTCCGCCCGGGAGAAATTTTCGGCCTCCTTGGCCTTAACGGTGCCGGTAAGAGTAGCCTCATTAAGGCTATTGCCAGCTTGTTGCGCCCATCTACGGGGCAAGTTCGAATTTTTGGCCTGGATACGAGGACAGATGCGGCGGCGGTAAAACAGCGGATTGGCGTTGTGTCCCAGGAAAACAACCTGGATGCCGCCCTGAATGTGCGCCACAACCTGCTATTCCGCTGTCGCTATGCCGGTATTCCAGGGCACGTTGCATCGCAGCGAGTGAAACGCTGGCTGTCGTTGCTCGGACTGGAAGACAAGGCGGAGGAATCGGTGCTGCACCTGTCCGGGGGCTGCAAACGCAAAGTGATGCTGGCCAAGGCCTTTGTCACGGAGCCGGAGATTTTGGTGTTGGATGAACCTAGCGCCGGCCTCGACCCCGGTGCGCGAGAGTTGCTTTGGGAACAGGTGCGGATTTTCCGTGCAGCCGGGAACACGGTTTTTTTATCCACGCATTACTTGGAAGAGGCTGAAGCGCTGTGTGATCGCATCGGCATCCTGCACCACGGACGGCTGGTTTCCATGCTTGCCGGCGACCAGGGATGCTCCTTCGCTCCGGGCATGGCCGCCGCGACCTTCCGCGCCGTCACGGGGCAAGCGGACACGGATGAAGCGTCATGAGGTTTGTGCTGGCTCTGTTATACCGCAACCTGGTCGTCGGGCGAGCGTCGGCGCAACTGACCTTGATTCGCGTGGTGTTCCAGCCAGCTACCTACCTTTTCGTTTTCGGGCATGTGGTCGGGCGCGTGATTCCCCTTGCCGGCCAGAACGGCTATGGAGCCGTCATTGCACCCGGCATCATTGCCATGGCTACGGTTGGCGCTCCCTTTGTCTCTATAGGAGGGCAGGTGCTTTCCGGCTATTTTTTCCGTACTCTCGAGGAGTGGCTGCTGGCCCCCGTCTCCCTGCGCACGCTGCTGGTTGCCATGCTCCTCGGCGGCGTATGTAGCGGCGTCATCAACAGCCTTGTGGTGGTTATTCTTGCCTGGTTGATCCTGGATTTGACGCCCAGTGATCCTGCCTTTCTGCTACTGGCGGTGGTTGCGGGTGCCTTTCTCTTTTCACTCGTCTCGCTGGTAGTTCTGCTTTTGCCGCAAAGGCCGGACCGGGGGCGAGAGGTATTTTCCTTCCTGATGATGTTGATGACGTTCTTTGGCTGCACTTTCTATTCCTACGCTATGCTGGAGCCGCCCTTCAGTTACTTTGCCTTGCTTCTCCCCACGACCTATATCAGCGAAGGTCTGCGCGCGGCCTACGCGCCTGGTCAGCCGCATCTCAATGCAGATGCCGCCCTGGCCGGCTTGATCCTGATCGCCATTGTGCTTCTTCCCTATGCCGACTGGGTGTTTCGCAGGCGGCTGGGGAATTTTTCATGGTGATGGTGTCCGTTGCCTATCCGATTGTGACATCGGCTGCGTGCAGCCAAGCAGCCATCGGCCAGCATGACGATGCTTCCATCGCCGTGGAAAACGCCTCGTCGTTGCCGCAGATATCCCCTCTTGCCTGCGTTGGAGTGGTAAGGCACGACCCGTTCAACAGGACGTGCAACAAAACGAATTTGGCGCTCGAGCACCAATCAGACGGCAGATCTCGCGATCTGCGCCAAGCTACGCGGGGAAGTGACTTTGCATTACTCACGGAGGATCGAATTCATGCATGTATTCATTCGAGCACTTGTCGCTGCTTTCTGCTGCTTCAGTCTCACAGCACTGGCTTGTCGGCCTTTCGGCTCGTACGAATTCGTCGAGGATAAGAGCGACGGCATCTGGTTCACTGAAGGCGACAATAACGCCATCTCGCGCTTGGGCGCGGACGGCAGCGTCAAGATGCACAAGCTACCCACGCCCAACGCCGAACCGAGTTCGCTCGCTCTGGATCGATACGGCAATCTCTGGTTTGTCGAAATGGAGGGGGCCAAGATAGGCCGCCTCGGTAAGGGCGGACGTATCGTGGAGTTCGCTGTAACGGACGGCCGCCCTGGCCAAGTGGCGGTAAGTCGCTACGGTGAAGCCTGGTTTACTACGATGCCGGGGCATGCGAGCGGCGAAGCGCACGCGGGCCATGGTAGGCATGCGGCTGGGATTGGCCGCATTGATCGCCAAGGCAGGATGTACACCTATCCGCTGCAAGAAGGCTGGCCGACGTCGATTGTGTTCGATCGCGCCGACCAAGCCTGGGTGAGCATCCTGATTCCCGGTGACAAGCCGCTGGGCCGGCTTGCCCGTCTGTCACGCGACGGGCAGTGGACGATTGAGGTGACTTGGGAGAATAGCTGCCCGCGTAATCTAATGGTAGCCCCCAACGGTGCAGTGTACTTCTCCGATGGCTGTCGGGGGATCGCGGGCTACCGAGCCGCGAATGGTGTGCTGACGGAATGGCAATTGCCTGCCGGCACCAACATTCAGCAGATGTCCCTCGCCCGTGACGGAACTCTGTGGTTTACCGACCGTGTGCATCTGGGACGTATTGACCACAAGGGGAAAGCTGTCATGGTCGACCGTCCGGACAACGGCGATGCCCCCATGGCCATTCTTGCCACCCGTAAGGGCGATATCGTGTTCTCGGAGTTCTACAACTACAACATCAATCGCCTGACGAAGAACGGCGAATACGTCGAGCATCTCATCAACGTCGATGAGCGCAGCGGTGTACGTGAGGTGAAGAACGGCGAAGTTTGTTACGTCCAGTTCGGTGCCCGCATCGCCGCCAAGACGGAGATGGACAAGCAGCGCGCGGAGGAAGTAAAAAACGGTCGCTTCAAACCCGACGGTGCCGGTACCGAGAAGCTCGTGGAGCGGAAATGCCTGGCCTGCCACGACAGCCGCCGTTTACTGTTGTCCCGGCGCAGCGACTGGACGCCGAGCATCACACGCATGCATGGTTACCGTAGCGCACGTGGCGTCGAGCCGCTGACCGACGACGAGACGACGCGGCTGGTTCGCTATTTCAACGAGAACTACGGACTCGGCTCCTTTGAGCATCAATCCGCCAACCATTGACTCCGAGCCTTGGCGCTACCTCGCTACGTCTGTCATCAGAGGGTGCAGTGGACGGAAATGCCGCTCTGCATAGCAACCATCTGCCGCATTGACAGTTAGACGCGCAGCAGCGCGATCTTCAGCGGCGGCTTGCCGTCGGGGCTCGGGAAGTCGGCTTCGGGCGCTATCGTCTCGATTTCGCGGATCGGCCGGCCGGCCTTGCGCGCGCTGCGTTCGAGCTGGTCGATCCAGGCCGCGCGCTCGACCTGCGCGACGTTGTTGCAGCAGATCAGCGTGCCGCCTTCGGCGGTGGCGAGCAGCGCCGGCTTGAACAGCGCCGGGTAGTCGTTGACCAGATCGACGACGCCGAAGGGGCTCTTGGCGTAGCGCGGCGGGTCGAGGAAGACGACGTCGAACTGCTGCGCTTCTAGCTTGGGGAAGGGCGGCAGGTGCTTGCCGCGCACGAACTTAGCCTGACCGATGCCGGACAGCTGGCGCAGCGCCGCGAAGGCGTCGCTCTGCACGAAGCGCACGCGGATCGGCAGGTCGTTGAGGCGGGCGTTTTCCTTGCCGACGGCGATGCTCGACTCGGCGAAATCGACGTTCACCACGTGGCGCGCGCCGGCCTTGGCGGCGGCGACGCCGACCCCGCAGGTATAGGCGAAGACGTTGAGCAGCGATTTGCCCGCGACTTCCTGCATGACGCGCCGGCGGCCGGCGCGCAGGTCGAGGAAGAGCCACGGGTCCTGTCCGGCGTGACGTGCCTGGAAGCGGTAGCGGACGCCCATTTCGCTGAATTCGCGAGGCGCCTGCGCGACGACGCTCTTTTCCGGCGGCAGCTTGTTGGCGATGCGCGAGTTCGCCTGGCTGCGGTCGTTCCAGATCAGCGGCAGGCCGGGCAGTGCGTCGGCGTAGAACGCTTCGAGGGCGGCCAGTTCGTCGGCGGCGAGCGCGCGGTGGAAGGTTTGCGCGAGCAGCAGGTCGCCGTAGCGGTCCACGGTCAGGCCCGATTCGCCCTCGACGCTGCCGTGGAAGAGGCGGTAGGCGTCGGTCCGCTCGGCCGCGAGCCGTTCGAGGAGGGGAGCGCGGGCGGCGAAGGCGGCGGCGAGGAGGTCGGACAGGGGCGTGGTCATGGCGGGGCGGGCGGTGGGGCGGTTGACGAAGGCGCCCATCATACAGGCTGGCACGGCGCCCCCCCGGGCTTTCGGCCGGTCGGAGCGGCGTTTCGCCTGACCGGCCGCGTGGCGGGACCTAGGTGGCGCGGGTCAGCGGCCCTGGCCGGGAGTCGTTTCGCCTGCGGCCGGGGCGGCGCCTTGAGTTGCCGCGCCGCTTTCCAGTCGCAGCCACAGCGTCCATTTACCGCACGCGGAGCGTGCCCGCCGTTCGCTGCCGTTCCACGGGCCGTCGATGCACAGTCCGCTTGCCTGCTCGCTCTCGATGCTCACGTTGAGCGGTTCGCTGCCCGGCGCGCGGGCGCCGCTCCAGCGCTGGCACGAGGCGCAGCGGCGCAGGGCGGCGGCGGGCTGGAGCGGCATGCGGCAGCGTCCTCAGATGCCCATGTAGCGGCCGGCCTTGTGATTGACGGCGATCACGAGGTTGAGCGCCAGCGCGCCGAGGATGGAGAGCGCGACGCTGTGCGGGTCGCGCACGAACAGCGCGGCGCCGAGGATGACGACGTCGGCCGCCATCTGGACCTTGCCCGCGCGCCAGCCGCGCGTGTTCTGCAGGTGGATGGCGAGCACGCCGAGGCCGCCGAGGCTGGCCTGGTGGCGGATCAGCATGAGCAGGCCGACGCCGGCGAGAAAGCCGGCCATCACCGCGGCGAAGGTCGGGTCGAGCGACTGCAGGCTGATCAGCGCGGGCAGCGTTTCGGTGTAGATGGCGAGCAGGCTGACGGCGACGAAGGTCTTGAGCGTGAAGGCGCGCCCCAACGAACGGTAGGCGAAGACGTAGAAGGGCAGGTTGACGACGAAGACGACGGCGCCGATCGGCCAGTCGCCGAGGTAGTGGATCAGGAAGGCGACGCCGACCGTACCGCCGGTGAGCAGCCCGGCGTGGCGGAAAAGGAGGACGGCGAAGGCGACGAAAAGCGGGGCGACGAGCAGGGCTTGCGCGTCTTCGAAAACACTGTGGCGGCTGGCGGCGGGGTTCGACATGGAGGCTGGATGGGAGCTTTGAGGACTTGCGCGTGCGATGGAGCGCGGCGGCGCGTTCTGGACCGGGCGGAGTTTACCGGAGGGGCGGGGGGCTCTGCATTACAATCGGCGCCTCAGCGAACGGAAGATGGATCATGGAAGCACGCCTCACCGAACTCGAAATCAAGATGAACCTGACCGAGGATCTCGTCGAGGAGCTCAATCGCACGATTTACCGGCAGCAGCAGCAGATCGACCTGCTGCAGGAGCAGATGCGCTTGCTGCATCGCCACCTGCAGAACCTGAGCAGCAACGCCGACCCGGGCGAGGCGCTCAGCCTGCGCGACGAGATTCCGCCGCACTACTGAGGCGCCGCCGGAGCGCGCCGGATCAGTTGCCACTGCGCGGCGCCGGCCGCTGGCGGTGGAAGACCAGCGGCGCCGCCACGGTGGTTGGCGGCGGCGATTGCAGGATGTGCTTCTTCATCTTGCCGACGACGTGCATCTCGCAGGGCCGGCAGTCGAAGCGCAGCGTGTATTTCTCGCCGCCCGAGACCAGCGTCATCGGTTCGGCGCGAATCTGCCCCTGCACGCCGGTGACGCCCTTGGCCTGCTTGGGGCACAGGTTGAACGAGAAGCGCAGGCAGTGCTTGGTGACCATCAGCGACACATCGCCGGATTCCTCGTGCGCCTCGAAGGCGGCGTCGATCAGCTTGACGCCGTGCTTGGCGTAAAAGGCGCGCGCCGCGTCGTTATAGACGTTGGCCAAGTAGGACAGCGAGTCGTCGGGGTAGGGCGCCGGCGGCTCGACCGCCGCCTTGCGTGGCGGGCGCCGGTAGGCGGCGGCGCGGGCGGTTTCCAGGTTCTCGACCGCCGCGCGGCGCAGCGCGTTGACGCTGGAGGCAGGCAGGAACCAAGGTGCGCTCAGCGCGATCTCAATGCGTCGCGCGGCGAACGGGGTGGCCCCGAGCTTGCCGAGGTTGTCGCGCAGGGCGGGCTCGACCTTGTCGGCCTGCGTCGCCGGCGTCTTGGCGGAGGCGAGCGCCGCTTCGGCGCGTACGCCGTCTTCGTCGACGAGGTGCAGCACGAAGCCTTCGTCGCTTTCGGCGAGCTGCAGGTCGATGGCGATCCGCCGTTCGGCCGATTTCTTTGTCAGCGCCTGTTCCCAGGCGTGGTCGCCGTTGCGCATCAACGCGGTGCCCGGACGGAAACCGGGCAGCTTCGCGACCTCGACGTTGGGCACGATGCGCCACACGGCGCCGCGCTGCTCGGCGGTGTTGACCGGCAGGCCGATCACTTCGCGCTTGTGCATGTAGTTGAGGCCGTCGCCGTTGGCCAGCGGTGCGTCGGCGCTCATCTCGAACCAGTCCGGCCCGACGCGGGCGACGCTGCCGATCGGCAGGCCGACGAATTTCGGCGAGTCGAAGGCGCCGATGTCGGTCTGGCGTTCGGTCACGAAGTAGTCGGTGGTGCCGCGATGGAAGGTCTTTTCCGGGTCGGGCGTGAAGAACAGCGTCGTCCGCCCGCTCGACGCGCGCGCGAGTTCCGGACGTCCGTCGAGGATGCGGTCGATTTCGCGCCGGTAGTGCGCGGTGATGTTCTTCACGTAGCCGACGTCCTTGTAGCGCCCCTCGATCTTGAACGAGCGGATGCCGGCGTCGATCAGCGCTTCCAGGTTGGCGGTCTGGTTGTTGTCCTTCATCGACAGCAGGTGCTTGTCGTAGGCGACGACGCGCCCCTGTTCGTCCTGCAGGGTGTAGGGCAGGCGGCAGTCCTGTGAGCAGTCGCCGCGGTTGGCGCTGCGCTCGGTGTGCGCGTGGCTGATGTAGCACTGGCCGGAGAAGGCGACGCAGAGGGCGCCGTGGATGAAGAACTCGAGCGTGACGTCGTCGGCCGCCGTCGCGGCGCGGATTTCGCGGATCTGCGCGAGCGAGAGTTCGCGTGCCAGCACCATCTGCGAAAAGCCGACCTGCCCGAGAAAGCGCGCCTTCTCGGCGCTGCGGATGTCGCACTGGGTCGAGGCGTGCAGTTCGATCGGCGGAAGGTCGAGTTCGAGCAGACCCATGTCCTGGACGATCAGCGCGTCGGCGCCGGCCGCGTAAACCGCGTGCGCGGCGCGCCGGGCGCTTTCGAGTTCGCTGTCGTGCAAAATGGTGTTGAGCGCGACCAGCACGCGCGCGTTGTAGCGGTGCGCGTGTTCCGCGAGCCGGGCGATGCCGGCGATCTCGTTGCCGGCGTTGGCGCGCGCGCCGAAGGCCGGGCCGCCGATATAGACGGCGTCGGCGCCGTGGTTGATCGCCTCGATGCCGAAATCGGCGGTCTTGGCCGGCGCGAGAAGTTCCAGGCGCTGGCCGGGAGCGGGGGGACGGGGCGGGGCGGACGAGGTGAAGGCGGCGGAGAGGGGCATGCGGGCAGGCTCAAAGCGTGGAAGGGCAAGGGCGCCATTGTAAGGCCTGGGGCGGGATCGGGGCCGGGCGTCAGGTGCGCGGCAGGTCGCCTACCGTGTTCCGTGTAAATTCTTGTCAACCGACGGCGGGCGACTGCGTTAATCGACTCATAGGCGGATGACCGCCATTCTCAACGGAGACCGAAAATGGGTAGTCTGAGCAACGAGTCCTTTGACCAATTCCTGGACTCTCTGAAACAAGCCGGTGTCGCCATCCGCAACGAGAGCGAATTGCGCGAACGTCTGGCCGAAGCCCAGCGCTGGCGTTTCGCTTTCGCCACGCTGGCCTCCAACGGTCGGCCGCTCGGCATCCGCTTCGAGGACAGCAGCGCCGGCCTGAATGAAGCCGAAATCCATCGCGCCTTCACCCAGTTCCAATTTCCGGAAACCCTCGAAGCCGCCTTCTCGGCCAGTCTGAAGGCCGAGCACTGAGCCACCGGGGGCTTGCCCCGGCAGAAATGAGAAACCCGCCTTTGGCGGGTTTTTGCATTCCGGCACCCGTCGGCGCCGGATTCTAACGACGCCCGACGGGTTGGGGCGGCGCCATCGGGTGGCGCCGCTCCCGCGTCAGCGGGCGATCGGCCGGTAGCGGATGCGCTTCGGCTTGGCGCCTTCCTCGCCCAGGCGCTTCTTCTTGTCTTCCTCGTATTCCTGGTAGTTGCCGGCGAAGAAGGTCCACTGCGAGTCGCCTTCGGCAGCCAGGATGTGAGTGCAGATGCGGTCGAGGAACCAGCGGTCGTGCGAGATGATCATCGCGCAGCCGGGGAACTCGAGCAGCGCGTCTTCGAGTGCGCGCAGCGTTTCGACGTCGAGGTCGTTCGACGGTTCGTCGAGCAGCAGCAGGTTGCCGCCGGTCATCAGCGTCTTGGCCAGGTGCAGGCGGCCGCGCTCGCCGCCGGAGAGCTTGCCGACGACCTTCTGCTGATCGCCGCCCTTGAAGTTGAAGCGCCCGATGTAGGCGCGGCTCGGCATCTCGAACTTGCCGATCTGCAGGATGTCGCGCCCTTCGGCGAGTTCGTCGAAGACGGTCTTTTCCGAAGAGAGGTTCTCGCGGCTCTGGTCGACGTAGGACATCTTGACCGTCGGGCCGACGACGACTTCGCCCGAATCCGGCTGTTCCTGCCCGGTGATCATGCGGAAGAGCGTCGATTTGCCGGCGCCGTTCGGGCCGATGATGCCGACGATGGCGCCGGCCGGGACGTTGAACGAGAGCTTGTCGATCAGCAGGCGGTCGCCGAAGGCTTTGGAAACGCCGTTGAATTCAAGCACCTTGTCGCCCAGGCGCTCGGCGACGGGGATGAAGATTTCCTGCGTTTCGTTGCGCTTCTGGTATTCGTAGCTCGACATTTCCTCGTAGCGGGCGATGCGCGCCTTGCTCTTGGCCTGTCGCGCCTTGGGGTTGGAGCGCACCCATTCGAGTTCCTGCTTCATCGCCTTGATGCGCGCGCCTTCCTGCTTGGCTTCGGTTTCCAGGCGGGCTTCCTTCTGTTCGAGCCAGCTCGAATAGTTGCCCTTCCACGGGATGCCGTGGCCGCGGTCGAGTTCGAGGATCCATTCGGCGGCGTTGTCGAGGAAGTAGCGGTCGTGGGTGACGGCGACGACGGTGCCGGGGAAGCGTACGAGGAACTGCTCCAGCCATTCGACCGATTCGGCGTCGAGGTGGTTGGTCGGCTCGTCGAGCAGCAGCATGTCGGGTTTTGAGAGCAGCAGCTTGCACAGCGCTACGCGGCGCTTTTCGCCGCCGGAGAGCTTGCCGATCACGGCGTCCCAGTCCGGCAGGCGCAGCGCGTCGGCGGCGATCTCCATCTGGTGTTCGGTGTCCGAGCCGGCGGTGGCGATGATCGCTTCGAGGCGGGCCTGCTCTTCGGCGAGCTTGTCGAAATCGGCGTCCTCCTCGGCGTAGGCGGCGTACACCGCCTCCAGCTTGGCCTGCGCTTCCATCACTTCGCCCATCGCCGATTCGACCTCCTGGCGCACGGTCTTGGCGGCGTCGAGCTGCGGCTCCTGTTCCAGATAGCCGATCCTGATCCCGGGCAGGTGCTGGACTTCGCCTTCGTATTCGGTTTCGACGCCGGCCATGATCTTCAGCACGGTCGACTTGCCGGCGCCGTTCAGGCCGAGCAGGCCGATCTTGGCGCCGGGGAAGAAGGAAAGGGAGATGTCCTTGATGATCTGCCGCTTGGGCGGCACGACCTTGCTCACGCGGAGCATGCTCATTACGTATTGGGCCATGGCGGATTCTTTGGAAGGTGTGGTGTGGGCGAAAAGCTGCGGGAAACCGGCGATGGACGTCGCAAGGACGTGGCGCCGGTTGGCAAGGCGGGGAGTTTACCCGAGTGCGGGGGCGTTTTGTGCTCGGGCGGCTGGCGAATGCCGGCGCGGGACGAATGCGCTGCGCGCCGGGAGGTGCGTGGCGCGGTGCGCAGGAAAAAGCGCCGTGCTCGGCACAGCGTTTTTCTGATGGCGATACCGGGGCGGGTCAGGCCTTCGTCGCGGCCTTTTCCGCCGGCGCCGTATCCGTGGCCGGTTGCAGCTTGGCGGCCAGGAAGTCGTCGTAGCCCTTCTGGACCAGCGCATATGTCTTCATGACGCCGCTTTCGATTTCGCCGCCGAAGACCTGCAGGCCCTGCAGGATGTCCTTGGCCTCGTTGAAGCCCTTCTCGAAGCCGCCGCGGATCAGTCCGACGAAATCCTTGGCAATCTGCTCGGGGTCGTCGCCCTTGCGCTGCGCGGCGTAAGCGTCGTAGAAGCCGGTCGACAGGCTGAGAATGCGGTTCGCCGTCGCTTCCGGCGAATTGTCTTCGCTCATCTTGCCCTGGATGGCGTCGGCGCCGAGGCTGGGCGACAGCAGTTCGTTGATGCGGTCGATCGCGCTGCGGAAGAGCAGCGCCTGCGATTCGCCGCCGGCCTGCACGGAAACCCTGGCCGAGGCTTCAAGGATCTGCACGTTCAGCTGCTGTTTGGCCGTGGCCACGCTGTTCGCCGGGGAGGCGTCCCGCGCCTTGAGTGCGGATGCCGCCTGATTGGATGCGCTGTCTGCCGGTGCGATTGCCATGATGGTCTCCATTCGTCGGTCTGAGGGGGGAGGCCGGCGCGCCGGCGTCCGGGACGGGGTGCAGCGCGGGCCTTCTTCTATGAGTATCGGCCGCTGCGGAAAAATCCTGAGACAGGGAGGTTCGATCCGCTCCGCGGACGAGGCGCGTGCTTCGGCGGCTATGGGAGGGAATGCGTGGCGGAGGCGTCGTTCCCCGCCCATGGCCGCGAAGCGGCCGGCTGACCGTCATGGCGGGTCAGGTCACCCCTCCGCGTCGCTGGGGGCGCGCCGCGTCGGGGGCAGATCAGGCGTCGTGGACGCTGCGCTCGATGGCTTCGCTGCAGACTCGGTTGCGGCCTTCCTGCTTGGCCTGGTAGAGCAGCGCGTCGGCGCGCGAAATGAAGCTTTCCTTGCTTTCGCCGGGCCGGTAGGTGGCGACGCCGGCGCTGGCGGTGAGGGCGACCGGGCTGCCGTCGATTTCGTGGCGCGCTTTCTCGATGCGCGCGCGGATCGTGTTGGCGACGTCGGCGGCGCCCTGCAGCGGCGTGTTCTTGAGGATGATGAGAAATTCCTCGCCGCCCCAGCGGCAGGCGATGTCGGAGTTGCGCACGCTCTTGCGCAGGATGGCGGCGATGCCTTCCAGCACGCGGTCGCCGGCGAAATGGCCGCGGCTGTCGTTGAGTTCCTTGAAGCGGTCAAGGTCGAGCAGGATCGCCGAGATCGGCGCGCCGGCGCGGGCGGACTCGCGCACGCCCTGGTCGAGCAGGAGTTCGAGCGCGTGGCGGTTGGCCAGGCCGGTCAGGCTGTCCGTCGTCGCCATTTCCTCGAGGCGGTTCTGGTAGCGGTTGACCGTCAGGTAGACGAAGAGCAGGGCGAGGGCCGTGATGCCGGCGCACAGGCCGAGGTTGAGGTAGAGCGTTTTCTGGATCTCGGCGATCGCCTTGTCTTCCTGCTTGACGACGAAGAGCTGCCACTTCAGTTCGGGGATGTAGCGCACGTTGAGGAAGTGGCGACGCCCGCCGTTCCGGTATTCGAACGATCCCTGGCCGGTCTTGAGGATGGCGTCGGCCTGGTCGCGCAGGCCGTCGATCTCGCGGATGCCGGCGTGCGCCGCCTTGTCGCCGGCGATTCCGTCGCGGCCGGTGAGGACGATCTTGCCGCTGGCGTCGACAAAGTAGATGCCGCGTCCGTAACGTTGCTGATACTCGTCGATCAGCTTGACCACGGCGTCTACGGTCAGCCCGACGCCGGTGGCGCCGATGAAGCGGTGCTGGTAGTCGAAGACCCGGTAGTTGATGAAGATGGTCAGCTTGTCGCGGTTGGCGAGGTCAGGATCGACGTTGATCTCGTACGGCTCGTTCATGCCGCGCACGCGGAAATACCAGACGTCGCGCGGCTCTTCGGGCTTCACCGTCTTGAGCAGGCCGCCGGCCTGGTAGTAGTTGTTCGTCGCTTCCGAGACGAAAAAGCTGGTGAAGGCGCCGTAGTGCGACATGACCTCGCTGAGGTAGCGCGTCATCTGCCCGACGTCGTTTTCGCCGCCGACCACCCAGTCGCGCAGGAAGGTGTCGCGCGACATCATCGACGAGATCAGGATCGGGCGGACGAGGTCCTTCATGATCTCGGAGTAGACGTTGTCCGAGGTGAGCGGCAGTTCGGTGGCGACGATCGATTCGCGGATCGCCTCGCGCGACGCGAAGTAGCTGACCAGCGTGGTGGCCAGGAATCCGGCGCTGAGCAGCAGCCAGAGGAGGGTGATCAGTTTGGCCTTGTTGCTGAGCGGGCGAGAGGGCTTCATGGCCGGTGGAACGAGGTCGGAAAGGGTCTGCATGCTATCGCAGATTTCCCGCTTATGCCATTGGAACGCCAAGGCGCCGCCGTGCCATTCCTCGAGCGGTTTGCGGCAACGGGCCGTTGCCGCCGCAACGCGCTGTGCCGCTTCTAGGCGATTTCCAGGGTAAGGATGAGCTGTCCTTCGTTGACCGCATCGCCGGCGGCGACGTGCAGTTCGACGACGCGGCCGTCGCTCGGCGTCGGGATGTCGAGCGCCACCTTGCCGGTTTCGAGCACGATCAGGTTGTCCTCGCGCTCGACGCGGTCGCCCGGCAGCACGAGGACGTCGTCCACGACGACCTCGCCGTTGGCGCAATTGCCGCAGGAATCCCAGCATTCGGGAAATTTCGGGATACGAACTTCGACGATTCGGCTCATTGAAAGGGGGTTCTCGGCGCGCTAAAAAAACAGGGCCATGTCCGTTTCCGGCATGACCCTTGTTGGGTGAGGCGATTGTAGGCTTTTGGCGCCCCGCCTTCTTTGACGGGAAGGCTTGCAATCCTCCCCGTTTTCAGATTTGTGCCGGGCGCGGCCTATTTCTCGACGAAGGCGCGCTCGATCACGTAGTCGCCGGCGGTGCCGATGTGCGGCGAGATGTGGAAGCCGCGGCGGTCGAGCATCTCGCAGCAGTCCTTGAGCATGTGCGGGCTGCCGCAGATCATGGCGCGGTCGGTTTCCGGATTGAGCGGCGGCAGGCCGATGTCGGTGAACAGCTTGCCGGATTCGACGAGGTCGGTCAGGCGGCCCTGGTTGCGGAAGGGCTCGCGCGTCACGGTCGGGTAGTAGATCAGCTTGTCGCGTACGAGATCGCCGAAGAACTCGTGCTCGAAGAGGTCCTTCCCGAGGAAGTCGGCGTAGGCCAGTTCGCTGACCCAACGCACGCCGTGGATCAGCACGACCTTCTCGAAGCGTTCGTAGGTCTCCGGGTCCTGCACGAGGCTCATGAAGGGCGCGAGGCCGGTGCCGGTGGACAGCATGTAGAGATTCTTGCCCGGTTTCAGGTCGCGCAGGACGAGGGTGCCGGTCGGCTTGCGGCTGACGATGACCGGGTCGCCGACCTTCAGGTGTTGCAGCTTCGAGGTCAGCGGACCGTTCTGCACCTTGATGCTGAAGAATTCCAGGTGTTCGTCGTGGTTGGCGCTGGCGATGCTGTAGGCGCGCGTCAGCGGCCGCCCTTCGTGTTCCAGGCCGATCATCACGAACTGGCCGTTGATGAAGCGCAGGCCGGGGTCGCGCGTGGTGCGGAAGCTGAACAGGCTGTCGTTCCAGTGATGGACGGAGAGAACGCGTTCGGTGGCGAGGGTGCTCATGAAAGGTCCGGATCGTGGGTAGGTTAAGGATGTCGGGCATGCTAGTTCGCGCTAACATATCTGTAAAACAGATTGTTTGAATAAACAATATCTACGGAGTGGATATGAAATTCACCTTGCGCCAGATCGAGGTCTTCGTCGCCGTCGCCCGCCACGAAAGCGTTTCGCGCGCCGCGCTGGCGCTCGCGCTGTCGCAGTCGGCGACGAGCACGGCCTTGGGCGAGCTCGAGCGGCTCTACGAGACGCAGCTGTTCGACCGCGTCGGCAAGGCGCTGCGCCTGAACGAACTGGGGCAATCGCTACTGCCGCATGCGGTCGAACTGCTCGAACGCGCCCAGGGCATCGAAACCCAGCTTGAAGGCCGCTCCGGCTACGGCCGGCTGCGCATCGGCGCGACGCTGACGATCGGCAACTATCTGGCGACGCTGATCGTCGCCGACTTCCTGACGCGGCATCCGGAGAGCGAGGTGCGCCTGGAGGTGCATAACACGGCGACCATCGTCGATCAGCTGCTGCGCTACGAGATCGATCTCGGGTTGATCGAGGGGCATTGCCGGCATCCCGACCTGATCGTCGAACCCTGGCTGGCCGACGAACTGGTGGTGTTTTGCGCGCCGGGGCATCGTCTGGCGCGGGCCGGGACGGCGACGCTGGCGGACCTGGAAGGCGAGGCGTGGATCATGCGCGAAGCGGGATCGGGCACGCGCGAGGCGCTCGATCAGGCCTTGCGCGAGAAGCACCAGGAGCCGGTCGTGCGCCTCGAACTAGAGCATACCGAAGCGATCAAGCGCGCCGTCGAGTTCGGGCTGGGCATCGGCTGCATTTCGCGGCTGGCGCTGCGCGAGGCTTTCCGGCGCGGCAGCCTGGTCGCGATCGAGGTGCCGGCGCTCGACCTGCGCCGCCATTTCCATTTCGTCTGGCACCGGCGCAAGTACCAGACGGCCGGCATGCGTGAATTCGTCGCGCTGTGCCGCGCCATGACGGCGGGCGTCGCGCGCAGCGACGAGATCGAGTGGCCGTTCATTCCGTGAGCGGCCCCGGCTGCGCGACGAATCCGAAGCGCGCGGGGACGTCGGCGCGGCGAATCCCGGCCAGCGGCAGGCGAGTCCCGTTCCAGGCGAGGAACAGCGAGTTGGAATGTTCTTCCGGCGCATGTCGGGGCGTTGATGGGTCGAGCAGGGCGAGCAGCGCCGTTTCGGAAGGCTCGGCGCCGGCCGCGTCGCACAGGCGTTCGAGCATGGCCGGCAGGTCGCGGTCGTCGAGCAGGGCGACGCCGCGTTCGGTGGCGAGCAGCAGGTTGCCCGCTTCGTCGATCCACGCCTCTTCGACACATACGATGGCCTCGCCGGTGTGGGCGAGCAGGGCGTCGCTCCCGGCGCCGCTCAGGCGCACGATCCAGGGCGTGTAGTCGAGCGCCGCGAAGACGCGCTGCGGGCCGTTCTGGACGAACCACGCGCCGCCCTCGTCGCAGCCGTACTGGCGGTTGAAGAAGGCGAGCGCGCCGCAGTGGGTGACCGGGTCGCCGCGCAGCCGCCAGCGTCCGCGCCGGTCGAGCGAGAGCCAGCCGTAGACGGCGGGAACGTCGGGCCAGCGCGGGGTGGCGCCGAGGTCGGGAGGGTTCATGCCGGCGCGCCGCAGCGGACGGGCATCAGAGCAGTTTTTCGATATCCCCGGCGATGGCTTCCGGGGGGGTGGTCGGGGCGTAGCGGTCGACGACCTCGCCGCTGCGGTCGACGAGGAATTTGGTGAAGTTCCATTTGATCGCCTCGCTGCCGAGAACGCCGCGCGCATGTTCCTTCAGGTAGCGGTAGAGCGGATGCGCATGTTCGCCGTTGACCTCGATCTTGGCGAACATCGGGAAACCGACGCCGTAGTTCTTCTCGCAGAAGGCGCCGATTTCCTCGGCGCTGCCCGGTTCCTGCGCGCCGAACTGGTTGCACGGGAAGCCGAGAACGACGAGTCCCTGCTCGCCGTAGCGCTGATGCAGCGCTTCGAGCCCCGCGTACTGCGGCGTGAAACCGCACTCGCTGGCCGTGTTGACGATCAGCAGGACCTTGCCGGCGTAGTCGGCAAGCGATTGCGTTCCGCCCTGCAGGCGGTCGACGCTCAGTTGGTAGATCGGTGCTGTCATGGTCTTCTCCGTCGGTGAAGGGGCGACTGCCGCGATGATGGGTTGCCGGCCGCGCGATGGCAAGGTCGTTGTGCGCCGGCGTGCCGCGCGCGGCGGCGGGAATGGAAGGGCGGCCCGAAGTTCTGCTAACCTTGGCGCTCCTTTTTCCGCACACCGTCCGCGTTCAATGAAATCCGTCGTTCTAGCCTTGCCCTGTGTCCTGATCCTCGCGGCGTGTGCGACGCCGCCGGCGGTGTACAAGGCGGAAGCCTTCAGTCAGACAACGCCGTTCGCGCACGATTCCAGCCTGAATCCGGCAGAAGCCTGCGAGGCCGGACGGCGGGCGCTGCTCAGCCAGGGCTACCGGGTCTCCGAGAAGGGCAAGGAAAGAGTCGAGGGCAGCAAGGCCTTCCAGCCGGTCGCCGGGCATCACATGACGCTGGAGATCGCGCTGGTCTGCCTGCCGGTTCCGTCTGGTTCGTCGATCTACGCCAACGCCAAGCAGACCCATTACGAGCTCAAGGCCAACAGTTCCAGCGCCGGCGTCAGCCTTGCGGGGCTGGGGTCGATTTCCCTGCCGTGGTCGGCGAACAGCGAGAATCTGGTGCGGGTCGGCGAGGAAACCGTCGCCGATTCCGATTTCTACGAACGCCTCTTCTCGCTCGTCGAGAGCTATATGTGAGGGGGGGCGGGCCGCCGCGCGGCCCGGCAATCGGCGTGCGCGGCGTTCAGCGGCGCACGATGTCGATCAGTTCGATCTCGAAGTGCAGGGTGGCGTTGGGCGGGATGGCGCCGCCCGCGCCGCGCTCGCCGTAGGCGATGGCCGGCGGGCAGGTCAATTTGGCCTTGCCGCCGGTCTTCATGCGCTGCACGCCCTCGGTCCAGCAGCGGATCACGCGGTTGAGCGGGAACTCCGCCGGCTGGCCGCGCTTGTACGAGCTGTCGAATTCCCGGCCGTCGGGAAAGGTGCCCCGGTAATGGACGCGCACCGTGTCGGTCGCCGACGGGCTGGCGCCGTTTCCTTCCTGCAGCGCGCGGTAAACGAGGCCGCTCGGCGTGACGACGGCGCCGGGTTCGCGCGCGGCCGCGGCCGCCACGTCGGATTGGGCGAACGCCGGGAGGGCGGCGGCGAGCAGCGCGAGGGAAAGCAGGGTCTTCACTGGATGGCTCCTGAGGTGTGGATGGGCGCCCATCATCCCCGTTCGGCGGGGCGGGGGCAATCGCCCGTTTGTTGAGAAACTACTTTAAGTTTTGAGGGCAATGTCATCATCCTGAATGACGACTTCCGCTTATCCACAATTTCTGTGGATAACTCTGTGGATAGGATGTTGGCGGATGCGCCAACTGCCCGGCCCGCAAGGATTTTCCTTACTCTGCAAGTTTCTTGCGCATCGGTTCAGTCTGTTGATTTTTAAAGAATAATTTGTTTTTTACAAGAAGCGTGGCGCTAAGTCCTTGTTGCGCCGCGGGAATGCGCCCGCACACTGCGTGGTGTGAATAAGTCAAGTCTTGACACGCACTTTTTTACCGCCGGAGCACCTAGCCGTAGCGCCGCGCCGCCTGCACGGCGAGGCCGGCGCCGATGCTGCCGAACAGGTCCCCTTCGACGGCGCGGGCGCGCGGCAGCAGCGCGGCGATGCGCTGGCGCAGGCGCGGAACGCCGCTCGATCCGCCGGTGAAGAAAACGGTGTCGATGCGTTCGGCGGCGACGCCGGCGTCGGCGAGGAGGGCGGCGACCGTGCTTTCGACTTTGTCGGCAAGTGTGGCGGTGGCCAGGTCGAACTCGCAGCGCGTCAGCGCGTGCCGAAGGCCCGGGGTCAGCCGGTCGAGCGCGAGGACGCTCGTTTCCTGCGCGGAGAGGGCGATCTTCGCTTCTTCGACCTGATGGGCCAGCCAGTGGCCGGCGCGTTGCTCGATCAGCGCGAGCAGGCGGTCCATGCGTTCGGGGTCGAGCGCGTTGAGGCGCAGGCGCTGCTGTTCGGCCCAGACCTGGCGGGTATAGGCGAAGTTGATCGTGTGCCAGGTGGCGAGGTTGAAGAAAATGCCGGAGGGCATCTCGCGCTCGTTCCGCAGGCGGCTGCCGTAACCGAGCAGTGGCATGACGCAGGCGAGGCTCAGCTGACGGTCGAAATTGGTGCCGCCGATATGCACGCCGCCGTTCGCCAGCACGTCGTCGCGCCGTTCGCCGGCGCGGGCGCGCCGCGGGGACAGGCGGACGAGCGAGAAGTCCGAGGTGCCGCCGCCGATATCGGCGACCAACACCAGTTCTTCGCGCGCGATTTCCGTCTCGTAGTGGAAGGCGGCGGCGATCGGCTCGTACTGAAAGCTGACGTCGGCGAAACCGACGGCGCGGGCGATTGCGGCAAGCGTGTCTTCGGCCTGTTGGTCGGCTGCCGGATCGTCGTCGACGAAGTGTACCGGGCGGCCGAAGACCGCCTGGTCGAAGGCGCGTCCGCCGAGATTTTCGGCCCGTTTCTTCAGTTCGCCGATGAACTGCGCGAGCAGGTCGCGAAAGAGCAGGGCGCGGCCGTGCACCTCGGTCTTGCCGTCGATCAGGCTGCTCCCGAGCAGGCTTTTCAGCGAGCGCATCAGGCGACCTTCGCTGCCGTCCAGATAGGCGCGCAGGCCGGCGCGTCCGAAAGCGATGCTGTCCTCCTCGGCGTTGAAGAACACCACCGAGGGGAGCGTCACCTTGCCGTCCTCGAGGGCGAGCAGCGTCGCCTGCGCCGGGCGCAGCCAGCCGACGGTGGAGTTGGAGGTGCCGAAGTCGATGCCGCAGGCGCGGGCGGGCGAGGCGAGAGTCATGGCGAAGCGGTTTCTGGCGGGGCGGCGATGCTACGCCAGCGCGGCGGCGAAGTCTACGCGCTTGCGTGGCTGTGCGGCTGGGCCGCCGCGAGGGGGGCGGTGCTTGGCGGGCAGGCCGCGGAACGACGGCCTACCTCTTGCCGGCGCCGTGCGTATCCGGGGGGCGGCTGCTTCCGACGGCGCGGCTGGGCTAAGATGCGACCCATCGGCGCGCTTTCGGCGCCTTGCTTGCGGGGAAAACAATTGGATACGGACAGCGCTAAGGAAGGCCGCGCCGGCGGCGCCAACGCCGGCGCCCTGACGGGCGCGCTCACGCCGAGCGCGATCGTTCGCTACCTCGACCAGCACGTCGTCGGGCAGGACGCCGCCAAGAAAACCCTGGCCGTGGCGGTCTATTCGCATTGCCGGAAGCCGGCGACGGCGGACGGCGTCGAGATCGCCAAGAGCAACATCCTTCTCATCGGCCCGACCGGTACCGGCAAGACGCTGCTTTGCGAGACCTTGTCGCGCGCGCTCGACGTTCCCTTCGTGACCGCCGATGCGACCAGCTTGGCGCAGTCGAAGTACGTGAACGAGGAAATCGAGGCGATTCTGCTGCGCCTGCTCGACAAGGCCGGCGGCGACATCGCCCGGGCGCAGAAGGGCATCGTCTTCATCGACGAGATCGACAAGCTGAAAGCGGTCGAAGGCCAGCCGCGCGCGACCTCGGGCGAGAGCGTGCAGCACGCGCTGCTGAAGATAATGGAAGGCGCGCCGGTGAAGCTCGGCGGCGGGCGCTACATCGACACCTCGGACATCCTGTTCATCTGCGGCGGCGCCTTCGTCGGGCTGGAGAAGATCACCGCGAGTTCGCACACCTTCGGCTTCATTTCGACCGGGCAGAGCGAGAACCAGAAAATCCTCGACCGCCTGAACGCGCGCATCAAGCCGACCGATCTCTTCGAGTTCGGGCTGATCCCGGAATTCGCCGGGCGTCTGCCGATCGTCGCGAGCTTCGAGAAGCTGACGCGCGAGATGCTGGTGCGCATCATGGTCGTGCCGAAGAACTCGATCTACCGGCAGTTCCGCGAGCGGTTGAAGAGCGAAGGCGTCGAGCTGCGCATCGAGCCGCCCGTGTTCGAGCAGATCGCCGAGCTGGCTTTCGAGTACAAGGTGGGCGCGCGCAGCCTGCGCGGCATCTTCGAGGAGATGATCACGCCGGTGCTCTACGCCGTTCCCGACCGGCCGGAGGTGCGCCGCGTCGTCATCCGCTCGCTGTTCGAGGAAGCGGTATTCGTGGTCGACGCCGACCAGGCCGGCGCCTGATCGGCGTCTTCCTCCATTTAAGCGGCGATGGCCGGCGCCCTGTTCTCGGCGGCGCTCAGCGACTGAACGTCGCCCGACAACTGGCCGCCCTCGTCGATCAGGATCTTGCCGTAGCGGATCTTGCCGTTGACGCGGCCGGTGGAGTGGATCAGCAGCTGGCTGCGCACGGTGAGTTCGCCTTCGAAGTTGCCGTGGATTTCGGCCACGTCGATGCTGACCTTGCCGCTGAAGGCGCCGTTTTCGGCGATGTGGATGACGCGGCTGTCCATCGTCGCCTCGACGCGGCCTTCGACGACGAGGGTGTCGCAGTCGAGGATCTCGGCGCCCTTGAGCTTGACGTCGGGGCCGACGATCAGGCGGCTGCCGGTCACTTCCGTTCTCGGTTTGTCGCTCTTCGCGGCTTCGTTCGCTGCAGCAGCCGCAGCCGTCGTGCCTGGCGCCGGGACGGACGCGCCGTTCGCACCGGTCGCCGGGCGTACCGTGACGGCGGGCGCGGGGCGGTTGTCGAGAACGGGGGGGCGAGCGGTGAGTGCGTCGACGCGTTCGTCGCGTTTGCCGAACAGATTCTGGCGGTTGAGCATGACTTCTCCTTGAGCTGGGTGGATGGCTGGGTGGATGGTTCAGTCGCGCGCTGCCATGCGCTACAGCCCGGTTCCTTAGCCAGCTTCGTGCCAGTCTCTATTTTTCTTTTTATTACAGTTGCTTGCGATTGTTTCGCCTGCTCTTTTCGAACGAATCTGTCGGGCCGCGCCGACAGGCTTTGCCCCGTATTCCGGGAAGGTCCGCTTTTGCGCCGCGCAGCCTTGTCGCCGCTGACCGACAGCACTGTAGCGCGCGCTTGACTGGGACGCCGAGACGCCTGCCGGGGCGGGCAAAAAAAGGCCCGAAGCCTTGCGCTTCGGGCCTTGAGCGGTTGCCGGGACGGATCAGGCGCTGGCCTCGTCCATTGGCACGCAGGCGCAGAAGAGGTTGCGGTCGCCGTAGACGTCGTCGATGCGGTTCACGCTCGGCCAGAACTTGTCCGCGGCTACCCAGGGCAGGGGAAAGACCGCTTCCTGGCGGCTGTACGGGTGCGTCCATTCGCCGTCGACGACGTCGGCCTGGGTGTGCGGCGCGTTCTTCAGCGGGTTGTCGTCGGCCGGCCAGAGGCCTTCTTCGACCTTGCGGATTTCCGCGCGGATGGCGATCAGCGCGGCGATGAAGCGGTCGATCTCGGCCTTCGATTCGGATTCGGTCGGTTCGATCATGATCGTTCCGGCCACCGGGAAGCTCACCGTCGGCGCGTGGAAACCGTAGTCCATCAGGCGTTTGGCGATGTCGGTCTCGGCGATTCCCGTGGCCGCCTTGAGCGGGCGGATGTCGAGGATGCATTCGTGCGCGACGCGGCCGTTGCGGCCGGTATACAGTACCGGGTAGTGCTCGCCGAGGCGGGCGGCGACGTAGTTGGCGTTGAGGATGGCGACTTCGGTCGCGCGCTTGAGACCTTCGCCGCCCATCATCGCGATGTACATCCATGAAATCGGCAGGATGGACGCCGACCCCCAGGGCGCGGCGGAAACGGCGCCCTGGCCGCCATGCGGGCCGTCGATCGTCTGCACCGCGTGGTTGGCCATGAAGGGCGCCAGATGCGCCTTGAGGCCGATCGGCCCCATGCCCGGGCCGCCGCCGCCGTGCGGGATGCAGAAGGTCTTGTGCAGGTTCATGTGGCTGACGTCGGCGCCGATCAGGCCGGGCGAGGTGAGGCCGACCTGCGCGTTGAGGTTGGCGCCGTCCATGTACACCTGGCCGCCGTGCGCGTGCACGATGGTGCAGATTTCGCGGATATCCTCCTCGAAGACGCCGTGCGTCGACGGATAGGTGATCATCAGGCAGGCGAGCTTGGCGGCGTGCTGCTCGGCCTTGGCCCTGAGGTCGGCGACGTCGACGTTGCCGTTCGCGTCGCAGTCGACGGCGACGACCTGCATGTCGGCCATGTGCGCGGTCGCCGGGTTGGTGCCGTGCGCCGATCGGGGGATCAGGCAGACGTGGCGGTGGTCCTCGCCGCGGCTCGCGTGATAGCGCGCGATGGCGACGAGGCCGGCGTATTCGCCCTGCGCGCCGGAGTTCGGCTGCATGCAGATGGCGTCGAAACCGGTGATTTCCTTGAGCCAGCTTTCGAGGCCGCCGATCATTTCGAGGTAGCCCGGCGCCTGGTCGAGCGGGGCGAATGGGTGGATGTCGGAGAACTCGGGCCAGCTGATCGGAATCATCTCGCTCGTCGCGTTCAGCTTCATGGTGCACGAGCCGAGCGAGATCATCGAGTGGTCGAGCGCGAGATTCTTGTTCTGCAGCTTCTTCAGGTAGCGCAGCATCTCGTGTTCGGTGTGGTGCGTGTTGAATACCGGGTGCGCGAGGATGGCGTCGCTGCGCAGCAGTTCGGCGGGCAGGGCTGGGTCGGCCTGCTGCAACTGCGCGTCCAGCGTCTCGATGTCGGCGGCGACGCCGGCGATCAGCTTGATCAGCGCGGCGGCGTCGTCGCGCGTGCTCTTTTCGTTGAGGGCGATGGCGAGCACGCCGCTGCCCACCTGGCGCAGGTTGTAGCCGGCGTTGGCGGCGGCCTGGAAGACGCTGAGCGCGCGCGTGCCGAGGTCGATGCGCAGGGTGTCGAAGAAGTGCTTGGTGAGCACGGCGACGCCGGCGCGCCTGAGGCCTTCGGCGAGGATCGCGGTCAGGCGGTGGATGCGGCTGGCGATGGCGCGCAGCCCGGCCGGGCCGTGATAGACGGCGTACATGCCGGCCATGTTGGCGAGCAGGACCTGCGAGGTGCAGATGTTGGAGTTGGCCTTCTCGCGCCGGATGTGCTGCTCGCGCGTCTGCAGCGCCATGCGCAGCGCGCTGTTGCCGCGCGCGTCGACCGAAACGCCGATGATGCGGCCGGGCACCGAGCGCTTGTGCTCGTCGCGCGTCGCGAAGAAGGCGGCGTGCGGTCCGCCGAAACCGAGCGGCACGCCGAAGCGCTGCGCCGAGCCGAGCGCGATGTCGGCGCCCATGGCGCCCGGCGATTTGAGCAGGACGAGCGCCATCAGGTCGGCGGCGACGGCGACGACGCCGCCGCGCGACTTGACGGCGGCGATCGGATCGGAAAGGTCGCTGACTTCGCCGGCGTCGTTCGGGTACTGGAAGAGCGCGCCGAAGACCTCCTGGCGGGCGGCTTCCTCGGGGGCGCCGAAAACCAGTTCGAAACCGAAGAAGCCGGCACGCGTTTTGACCACGTCGATGGTCTGCGGGAAGCAGGCGGCGTCCACGAAGAAGGCGTTCGATTGCGACTTGCTGAGGCGCCGCGCCATGGTCATCGCCTCGGCGGCGGCGGTCGCCTCGTCTAGCAGCGAGGCGTTGGCGAGTTCGAGGCCGGTCAGGTCGATCACCATCTGCTGGTAGTTGAGCAGGGCTTCCAGGCGGCCCTGCGCGATCTCGGCCTGATAGGGCGTGTAGGCCGTGTACCAGCCCGGATTCTCGAGTACGTTGCGCAGGACGACCTTGGGCGTCAGCGTGTCGTGGTAGCCCATGCCGATCAGCGACTTGGCGATGCGGTTCTTTGCGGCGATCGCCTTGAGCGCGGCGAGCGCTTCGTTCTCCGGGCGCGCGCCGGGCAGGGCGAGCGGCGCCGGCAGGCGGATGGCGGCGGGCACCGTCTGTTCGATCAGCGCGTCGAGGCTGGAGACCCCCAGCGTACTCAACATCGCAGCGATTTCGTCCGGGCTGGGGCCGATGTGGCGGGCGACGAATTCATCGCGCTGTTCGAGGGCGGAGAGGGCTTCGGTATTCGGCATGGGGCGGGTCCGATGGGCGTCAGATGGCGGCGGCGCTCCGAGCGGGAGGCGCCGGCGGGGTCGCGGCAGCGTCAGGCGGCGTCGACGGTGGCCGTGTAGGCGGCGGCGTCGAGCAGGGCGTCGACGTCGCCCGCGTTGGCCGGCTTGAGCTTGAACAGCCAGGCGGCGTAGGCGTCCTGGTTGACCGATTCGGGTGCATCGGCGGCGGCCTGGTTGACCTCGACGACGGTGCCGGCGAGCGGCGCGTAGACGTCGGCGGCGGCCTTCACCGATTCGACGACGGCCGCTTCCTGCTCGGCGGCGAGAACCTTGCCGACTTCGGGCAGTTCGATGAAGACGAGATCGCCGAGGAGGTCCTGGGCATGGTCGGTGATGCCGACGGTGACGGTGCCGTCGGCTTCGCTGCGGACCCATTCGTGGCTCTTGGCGTACTTGAGGTTGGCGGGGACGTTCATGGTTTGATCCTCGATGAGATGGGAGATGAATATTTGCGGTTGCGGGGTGTGCTCAGGCGAGCTGCGAGGCGCCGTTGCGCACGAAAACGGGTTTGACGACGCGTGCGGCGAGCCGTTTGTCGCGGATTTCGACGCTGACGCTGTCGCCGACTGCGACCCCGAGCGGCAGGCGGGCGAGGGCGATCGAGCGCTGCAGGGTCGGCGAGAAGCTGCCGCTGGTGATTTCGCCTTCGCCCTGCGCGGTCACGACTTTCTGGTGCGCGCGCAGCACGCCGCGATCCTCGAGCAGCAGGCCGAGGAACTGCTTGCGCTGTCCGTGTTCGAGCAGCGCGGCTTTGCCGACGAAATCGCGCGCGGCGGCGAGGTCGACCGTCCAGGCGAGGCCGGCGTCGAGCGGCGAGACGCTCTCGTCCATGTCCTGCCCGTAGAGGTTCATGCCGGCCTCCAGGCGCAGCGTGTCGCGCGCGCCGAGGCCGCAGGGCGCCACGCCGGCGTCGGCGAGCGCCTGCCAGAGCGCGTCCGCGTGCTCGGCCGGGAGCGCGATCTCGAAGCCGCTTTCACCGGTGTAGCCGGTCCTGGCAATGAAGCAGTCGCCGACGACGGCGGCGAAGAAGGGCTTCAGGGCTTCGCTCGCGCCGCGCGTCTCGGGCAGCACCTGCCAGACCCTGGCGCAGGCCTGCGGCCCCTGGACAGCGATCATCGCCAGGTCGCGGCGCGGGCGCAGGCCGACGTCCATTTTCCAGTCGGCGAGGCGGGCGGCCATCCATTCGAGATCCTTGGCCGCGGTGCCGGCGTTGATCACGACGCGGTATTCGCCCGGGGACAGGTAATAGACGATCAGATCGTCGACGACGCCGCCGGCCTCGTTGAGCATTGCGCTGTAGAGCGCCTTGCCCGGCGCCTGCAGCTTGTCGACGTTGTTGGCGAGCAGGCGCAGCAGGAAGGTCTTGGCGTCCGGACCGCTCAGGTCGACGGCGCACATGTGCGAGACGTCGAACATGCCGCAGTCGCGGCGCACGGCGTGGTGCTCCTCGATCTGCGAGCCGTAGTGGAGCGGCATGTCCCAGCCGCCGAAATCGACCATTTTGGCGCCAAACCGACGGTGAGTTTCGTTCAGGACAGTTTTTTGCGTCATATCAATTCCTTGAAGGACATTCTTAAAGTCGATTCCAGAAACGAAAAAGGGGCGAACTCAAATAGAGTTCACCCCTCTGTCCTTGATACCTGAGAGATTACCGCGCCGGATCGGCAAGCGCTGCGATTGCCATTTTCCGCTGCGTTGCCCCATCGGTGGGTGCGCCGCCAAGCCGGGGGCACCGCTCTCCAGAGTTCCTTGCACGAACGGTCCTTTTGCCTGAGCGTTTCCGGGTGGATTGCGCCTTCGGCGGCGGAAAGAGGCAAAGTCGCCGCTTTCCCGCGCTCTCCCATTCGCCGCGGCACTATAGCGCGAGCGTCCGCGGAATCGCAAGAGAGGGCGCTGTTACAAAATTCAAACGAGAACTACTTGCATTTGTCGAGTATATTGATAATAATTCTTGTTAAGAAGTTCGAACGGAGTTTCACCATGTACGTCTGCGTTTGCAATGCCGTGACCACGCGCCAGATTTCCGCCTCGATCGCGGAAGGCGCCGATTCCTTCCGCGCACTGCGCGACCAGCTCGGCGTCGGCACCTGCTGCGGAAAGTGCAGCCAGGACGTGCGCAGCCAGCTGCGTCAGGAGTGCGCGAGCGACGGTTGCTGCCGGAAACGCCAGCCGTCCTGAGCCGTTTCAAGGCGGCTGGAATGCCAGATTCCGCCGCCTTCTTGTGCTAATCTTGGGGCTCCCCGACGTGAAGGAGAGCCGCCATGAAAGGCGACAAGAAAGTCATTCAATATCTCAATAAAGTGCTGGTCAATGAACTGACCGCGATCAACCAGTACTTCCTGCACGCCCGCATGTACAAGAACTGGGGGCTGAGCAAGCTCAACGAGCATGAGTATCACGAGTCGATCGACGAAATGAAGCACGCCGACAAGCTGATCGAGCGGATTCTTTTCCTCGAAGGCCTGCCCAATCTGCAGCAGTTGCACAAGCTCCTGATCGGCGAAAATCCGAAGGAAATGCTCGAGTGCGATCTGAAACTCGAACAGCATGCGCTGCCGCTGTTGCGCGAAGCCGTCGCGTACTGCGAGTCGGTGGGCGACTACGTGACGCGCGAGTTGCTGGAAGACATCCTCGAAAGCGAGGAGGAGCACATCGACTGGCTGGAAACGCAGCTCGAACTGGTCGATCAGGTCGGCATCCACAATTACCTGCAGTCGCAGATGTAAATCCGAGTTGTAAATCCGAGTTCCGCCCCGGTTGCCGGCGCGCGCGCCGCGCGTCCGGGCGCGGCAGAGCAAGGGGTGGCGTGCCCCTGTGCTATCATCCCGGCCTCGCCATCCGCCTCTTTTTCCTGCTTATTCCCGTGCTGAACTGCGATCTTCACTGTCATTCCACCGCGTCTGACGGCTTGCTGCCGGCGGCCGAGGTCGCGCGCCGGGCGGCCGGCAACGGGGTCGACCTGCTGGCCCTGACCGACCACGACGATATCGGCGGTCTGGCGGCGGCGCGCGAGGCGGCGGCCGAACTCGGCATGGCCTTCGTCAACGGCGTCGAAATATCGATCGAGTGGGAAGGTCTGCAGATACACATCCTCGGTTTCGCCTTCGATGCGCAGAACAAGGCGTTCAACGACGGGCTGGCCGGTATCCGTTCCGGGCGCATCGAGCGCGCGCAGCGCATGTCGGCCGAACTGGAGAAGATCGGCATCCGCGGCGCCTTCGAAGGCGCCATGCGTTTTGCCGAAAACTCCAGCCTGATCAGCCGCGCGCATTTCGCTCGCTACCTCGTCGAAAGCGGCGTGTGCAAGGACGTGCGCAGCGTTTTCGAATCGTATCTGGTGCCCGGCCGTCCCGGCTACGTCGATCACCGCTGGGCGACGCTCGAAGAGTCGATCGGCTGGGTGCTCGGCGCCGGCGGCCTCGCCGCGGTCGCGCACCCGGGCCGTTACAAGCTCTCCGGGCGAGACATGCGGCGTTTTCTCGGCGAATTCAAGGATGTCGGCGGGCAGGGCATCGAAGTCATGTCGGGCAGCCACACTCTCGATCACGTCGGCACCTTCGGGCGCCTGGCGCGAGAGTTCGGTTTTCTCGCCTCGCGCGGTTCCGATTTCCACGGGCCGGGCGAGAGCTACGTCGATCTCGGCAAGCTGGCCCCGCTGCCGGACGGCCTGAAGCCGATCTGGGACGCTTTCTGAGGACGCAATGGCGCAGTATCTGTCGATTCACCCGGAAGATCCGCAACCCCGCCTGCTCACGATGGCGGCCGATATCGTGCGCAAGGGCGGCATCATCGCCTTTCCGACCGACTCCTGCTATGCCCTCGGCTGCCATCTCGGCGACAAGGAGGCGGTCGAGCGCGTGCGCGCCATCCGCGGCGTCGACGAGCGCCACCACCTGACGCTGATGTGCCGCGACCTTTCCGAGATCGCCCAGTTCGCCCGCGTCGACAACGCCCAGTACCGCCTGCTCAAGGCGACGACGCCGGGCAGCTACACCTTCATTCTCGAGGGGACCAAGGAACTGCCGAGGCGTCTCCTGCACCCCAAGCGCAAGACCATCGGCCTGCGCGTGCCGGCGCATCCGGTGGCTCTCGAACTGCTGGAAGCGCTGGGCGAGCCGCTGCTCTGCTCGACCCTGATGCTGCCCGGCGACGAGGCGCCGCTGACCGAAGGCTGGGAAATTCAGGATCGTCTCGACGATCATCTGGAGCTGATTCTCGACGGCGGCCATTGCGGCATCGAGCCGACCACGGTCGTCGATCTGACCGGCCACCAGCCGGTGCTGGTGCGAGCCGGGCGCGGCCCGCTGGCGCCTTTCGGGTTCGATTGAAATGGCGGACGTCGGAGGCTTGATCCAGACGGTGGCCATCGCCGCCTTGCCGGTGATTTTCGCGATCACCCTGCACGAGGCCGCGCACGGCTACGTGGCGCGTCATTTCGGCGATCCGACGGCCTGGCAGGAAGGGCGCATCACGCTCAATCCGGTCAAGCACATCGATCTCGTCGGCACGATTCTGCTCCCGCTGCTGCTCTTCGTCATGGCCAGTCCGATCATGTTCGGCTGGGCCAAGCCGGTTCCCGTCAATTTCTCCCGTCTGCGCAATCCCAAGCGCGACATGCTCTGGGTCGCGGCGGCCGGCCCCGGTTCCAATCTGCTCATGGCGCTGTTCTGGGGGGCGGTGATGAAAACGGCCTGGTTGCTGCCCTTCAACTATTTCAGCCTGCCGATGACGCGCATGGCCGAGATCGGCATCACGATAAACATCATCCTGATGGTGCTCAATCTCTTCCCGCTGCCGCCGCTCGACGGCGGTCGCATCGCCGTCAGCCTGCTGCCGCCGCAGGCCGCCTGGCGCTATGCGCAGGTCGAGCGTTTTGGCTTTCCCATCCTGCTGGTCCTGCTGTTCACCGGCATCCTCGGCTCGCTGCTGACGCCGGCGATGCTGCTGGTCGGCGGCCTGATCGATTTCATTTTCCAACTGCCTTCCTGAAGACTCCATGTACGCAGAACGTGTTCTCTCCGGCATGCGCCCGACCGGCAGCCTGCATCTCGGCCACTATCACGGCGTGCTCAAGAACTGGACCAAGCTCCAGAGCGCGTACCCCTGCCTGTTCTTCGTCGCCGACTGGCATGCGCTGACCACGCACTACGAAGACCCGCGCGGCATCGAGCAGGCCTCGTGGGACATGATCGTCGACTGGCTGGCGGCGGGCGTCGATCCCGCGCAGGCGACGCTGTTCATCCAGTCGCAAGTGCCGGAGCACGCCGAACTGCACCTGCTGCTGTCGATGATGACGCCGCTCGGCTGGCTCGAGCGGGTGCCGACCTACAAGGACCAGCAGGAAAAGATCGAGCACAAGGATCTGTCGACCTACGGCTTCCTCGGCTATCCGCTGCTGATGAGTTCCGACATCCTGATCTACCGCGCCGACAAGGTGCCGGTCGGCGAAGACCAGATTCCGCACGTCGAATTCACGCGCGAACTGGCGCGCCGCTTCAACCACATGTACGGGCGCGAGCCCGGCTTCGAGGAGAGGGCGAAGGCGGCGGTGGCAAGTCTCGGCAGCAAGCGCGCCCGCAGCTACGAGCATTTCCGCACCCGTTTCCAGCAGGACGGCGACGCCGGCGCGGTCGCCAAGGCGCACGCGCTGCTCGACGAGGTCGCCACGCTTTCGCACGAGGACCGCGAACGCCTGTGCGGCTATCTCGAAGGCACCGGCAAGATGATTCTCGTCGAACCGGGCGCGCTGCTCACCGAAGCCTCGCGCATGCCCGGTCTCGACGGGCAGAAGATGTCCAAGTCCTACGGCAATACGATCACGCTGCGCGAGGACGAGGCGTCGGTGACGCACAAGGTCAGGCGTATGCCGACCGATCCGGCGCGCGTGCGCCGCACCGACCCGGGCAATCCGGAGAAGTGTCCGGTCTGGCAGTTGCATCAGGTCTACTCGGACGAAGCCTGCAAGGCGTGGGTGCAGCAGGGATGCCGCAGCGCCGGCATCGGCTGTCTCGAGTGCAAGCAGCCGGTGATCGACGGCATCCTCAAGGAGCAGGCGCCGATGCGCGAGCGCGCCCAGCGCTACCTAGACGATCCGAAACTGGTGCGCGACATCATCGCCGACGGCAACGGCAAGGCGCGTGCGCTGGCGCAGGAAACGATGCGCGACGTGCGCGAATCGATGGGGTTGAAGTACAGCTGACGCTGTCGCCCATGAGCGATACGGCCCTTCGCGAAACCGCCGCGCCCGCCGTCGAGCCGGTGGCCATGATCTATGGCCAGCCTATGGCGCAGCTGCCGCTCGACCTGTATATTCCGCCCGACGCGCTGGCGGTGATGCTCGACGCCTTCGAAGGGCCGCTCGATCTGCTGCTGTACCTGATCCGCAAGGCCAACGTGAACGTGTTGGACATTCCGATGGCGCCGCTCACGGTGCAGTATCTCGAGTACGTCGATGCCATGCGCTCGCACAATCTCGAACTGGCGGCCGACTATCTGGTGATGGCGGCGATGCTCATCGAGATCAAGTCGCGCATGCTGCTGCCGCGGCCGAAGGCGGCCGAAGGCGACGAGGTCGAGGACCCGCGCGCCGAGCTGGTGCGACGTCTGATCGAATACGAGCAGATGAAGCTGGCGGCCTACAACATCAACGTGCTGCCGCAAGCCGAGCGCGACTTCGACTGGGTCGAGGTGTGGGTCGAAAAGACGATGCTGCAGCGCCAGCCCGAGGTCAGCGTCGCGGATCTGCAGGGGGCCTGGAGCGCCATCCTGCGTCAGGCCAAGCTGCACACGCACCATCGCGTGCAGCGCGAGGAATTGTCGGTGCGCGAGCATATGGGGCTGATCCTGCGTCACCTGCGCGACGCCGGCGGTTTCGTCGAGTTCGTCGACTTGTTCGACGTGCGGCAGGGGGCGCCGGTGCTCGTCGTGCATTTCCTGGCCATGCTCGAACTGGCGCGCGAGCATCTTCTTCAACTAACGCAGGCGGAAGCATTCGCCCCCATATACGTGAGGTTGGCCGATGGCAGAAACGAAGCCCCGCCGGAACCTGGTTCCGGGCACGGAGAAGGCGGCGAGCGCGACGAGTCTGGCGAACCGGCCGGATCCGGGCGGCCCGCCGGATAACCCGGGAGAACTGAAGCGTGTACTGGAGGCGGTCCTGCTTTCCGCGCAGCAGCCGATCTCGGTGCTTGAACTGAAGAAGGTTTTCGTCGACGAGATTGCGTCGGACGTGCTGCGCGTCCTGCTCGACGACCTGCGCGAAGAGTGGTCGGGGCGGCCGGTCGAACTGGTGCAGTTGGCGAGCGGCTGGCGGTTTCGTACGCGCGCCGAGTACATGCCGTATCTCGAACGCCTGAATCCGGAAAAGCCGCCGAAGTATTCGCGGGCGGTGCTCGAAACGCTGGCCATCATCGCCTATCGGCAGCCGGTGACGCGCGGCGATATCGAGGATATCCGCGGCGTGACGGTGGCCACGCAGGTGATCAAGGCGCTCGAGGAGCGCGGCTGGGTCGACGTCGTCGGCCACCGCGACACGCCGGGCCGTCCGGCGCTGTTCGCCACCACCAAGAAGTTCCTCGACGACCTCGGTTTGCGTAGTCTGACCGAGTTGCCGCCGCTGGAAGAAATCAATCAAACGCTGGAACTGGCTGATGCCCAATAAAACCCGTAAAACCCCTTTCCGTCAGCCGCGCGCGGCGACGCCGCCTGTGTCCGCCGAACCCCGCTTCGATGCGGAGGAATCTGCGCCGGAAGCCGCGCCGCGCCGCGCGCCGCGCGCGCGCAATCCCGATGCTTCCAAGCGCGGCCGACACAAGGAGTTGCCGGGCAAGCCCGAGCGTCTGCACAAATTGCTCGCGCAAAGCGGCCTGGGGTCGCGGCGCGAAATGGAGGAGCTGATCGCCGCCGGGCGCGTCAGCGTCAACGGGCAGCCGGCGCAGGTCGGCCTCTCGGTCAGTCCGGGCGAGCGCGTCAAGGTCAACGGCAAGCTCGTGCATCTCAAGTTCTCGAACCGGTTGCCGCGCGTGATCATGTACCACAAGCCGGAAGGCGAAATCGTCTCGCGCGACGACCCGGATCATCGCCCGACCGTATTCACCTCATTGCCGCGCATGACCGGCGGACGCTGGGTGGCGGTCGGCCGTCTCGACTTCAATACGAGCGGCTTGTTGCTGTTTACGACCTCCGGCGAACTCGCCAACCGGCTGATGCACCCGCGCTACAACCTCGTGCGCGAGTACGCCGTGCGCATTCTCGGCGAATTGCCGGAAGATGCGCGCCAGCGTCTGCTCGACGGCGTCGAGCTGGACGACGGGCCGGCGCAATTTTCGACTTTCGAGGACGCCGGTGGGCAGGGCGCCAACCACTGGTATCGCGTCTCGCTGTTCGAGGGGCGCAACCGCGAGGTGCGGCGCATGTTCGAGGCGGTCGGCATGGTCGTCAGCCGCCTGATGCGGGTGCGCTACGGTCCGTTCCTGCTGCCGCCGAACCTGAAGCGCGGGCAGGTCCGGGAACTGACCGAATTCGAGGTGCAGAAGCTGCTGGCCGAGTTCGGCATGGACGACCCGGTGCCCGGGCGCTCGCCGCGCAAGCCGCGCGACAGGTGAATGGCGATGCATCGCCGAAAGTGACGGAAAATGCGGGGTGCAGATTTACGCTGCCCTCATTTTCCGTTATAATCCAATGGTTTCTTCCGCTGGCCCCGTTTGGGGCGAGTTTTTATCGGGGATGGGCGTTTCGCCCATTTTTTATTTGTGGCTATGAATTTGCACGAACTTCTTGAAAAAACGGTGACCGGCCTCGGTTACGAGCTGGTCGACGTCGAGCAGAGTCCGCGTGGCCGTGTGCTGCGCCTCTTCATCGACAAGCCGGACAAGCCGCGCGGTATCGATATCGACGATTGCACGCTGGTCAGCAATCAGCTGTCGCGCGTTCTGGCCGTCGAGAACGTCGATTACGACCGTCTCGAAGTCTCTTCGCCGGGGCTCGATCGCCCGCTTACGAAAGCGGCCGATTACGAGCGCTTCGCCGGTTCGGAAATTCACCTCAAGCTGCGACTCCCGATGAACGGCCGGCGCAATTTCAACGGCGTCCTGCAGGGTCTGCAGGACGGCAAGGTACGCCTGCAGATCGACTCGGGCGAAGTGGAACTGGAGCTGGGCAATATCGACAAGGCCCGGCTGGTTCCGAAGTTCGACTAGATCGCATCGATTGACAAGCAGGATTAGGAGGTAATGAGAAAATGAGCCGCGAAATTTTGCTGCTGGTGGATGCACTGGCCCGCGAAAAGAACGTGACCAAGGACATCGTCTTCGGCGCACTGGAGTCGGCGCTCGCGTCGGCAACCAAGAAGCGTATCCATGACGAGGCTGACGTGCGCGTTTCCATCGACCGTGAGACGGGGGACTTCGAGAGCTTTCGCCGCTGGCTGGTCGTGGCCGACCAGGATCATCTGAGCGAGACGCTCGAGATTCCGCTGTCGGAAGCCCAGGAGCAGGATGCGGACGTCGAGGTCGGCGACTATCTCGAAGAGGCGCTGGAACCGATCGATTTCGGCCGGATCGGCGCGCAGGCCGCCAAGCAGGTGATCCTGCAGAAGATCCGCGATGCCGAGCGCGAGCAGATTCTCAACGACTTCCTCGATCGCAAGGAGCATCTCGTTACCGGGACGATCAAGCGCATGGAGCGCGGCAACGCCATCGTCGAAGCCGGCAAGATCGAAGCGCTGCTGCCGCGCGACCAGATGATCCCGCGCGAAAACCTGCGCGTCGGCGACCGCGTCAAGGCCTATCTGCTGCGCATCGACCGCGCCGCGCGCGGCCCGCAGCTGATCCTCTCGCGCACCGCGCCGGAATTCATCATCAAGCTGTTCGAGCTGGAAGTGCCGGAAGTCGATGACGGTCTGCTCGAGATCAAGGCCGCCGCGCGCGATGCCGGCATGCGCGCCAAGATCGCCGTCAAGTCGAACGACCAGCGCATCGATCCGATCGGTACCTGCGTCGGCATGCGCGGCACGCGCGTCACCGCCGTCACCAACGAACTGGCCGGCGAGCGCGTCGATATCGTCCTGTGGTCGGCCGATCCCGCGCAATTCGTGATCGGCGCCCTGGCGCCGGCCGAAGTGACCTCGATCGTCGTCGATGAAGACAAGCACAGCATGGACGTGGTGGTGAACGAGGACAACCTCGCCATCGCGATCGGCCGCGGCGGTCAGAACGTTCGCCTGGCGTCGGAGCTGACCGGCTGGACGATCAATCTGATGACCGAGGAAGAGTCGCAGACCAAGGCCGAGGCCGAAACCGCCGCGATCCGCGTGCTCCTGATGGAGAAGCTGGACGTTGACGAGGAAGTGGCGAACATCCTGATCGAGGAAGGTTTTTCGACCCTGGAAGAAGTCGCTTACGTGCCGCTGCACGAAATGCTCGAAATCGAAGCCTTCGACGAGGCGACCGTGCAGGAACTGCGCGATCGGGCACGCAACGTGCTGCTCACCGAAGCCATCGCCACCGAAGAGCAGATCGGCGGCGTGGCGGAAGACATGTTGTCCCTCGAAGGGATGGACAAGTCGCTGGCTGCCAAGCTGGCGACGCACGGCGTCAAGACCCGTGACGACCTCGCCGACCTGGCGATCGACGAACTGACCGAAATGACCGGCGTAGACCAGGACCGCGCCAAACAACTGATCACCACGGCGCGCGCGCACTGGTTTGAGTAAGCAGAAAAGAGGAATTTACATGGCGCAAACAAGTGTTGCCCAATTTGCCACCGACCTGAAGATGCCGGCTGGCGCGCTGCTCGAGCAGTTGCAAAAGGCTGGTGTGGCGAAAAGCAAGGCGGACGATCTCCTGTCCGAGCAGGACAAGTCGCGCTTGCTCGACTATTTGCGCCGTTCGCACGGCGAGGCCGACGCCAAGACGAAGATCACGCTGACGCGCAAGGAAACGAGCGAAATCAAGGCGCAGGATTCGCACGGCAAATCCCGCACCGTCCAGGTCGAGGTGCGCAAGAAGCGCGTGCTGGTCAAGCGCGATACGCCTGAGGCCGCCGCCGAGGCGCCGCTGGCGCCGGTGGCCGAACTCAAGGCGGAGCCGGTCGTCGAGATCGCTCTCGAGCCCGTCGTTGAAGTCGTGCCGGAACCGGTCGTCGAGGCAGCTCCGGCGCCCGAGCCCGTCGTCGAAGTCGTGCCGGAACCGGTCGTCGAGGCAGCGGCTCCGGCGCCCGAGCCCGTCGTCGAAACCAAGCCCGAACCGGTTGCCGAGGCGAAGGGCGAGGCCAAGGCCGAGCCGGTCGTCAAGAAGGCCGCAACCAAGAAGGTGGTGACCCGCGCTTCCATCATCGGCGAGGAGCAGCAGCGTCTGCGCGCCGAGGAAGAGCGCCGGCATGCCGAATTGCGCGCCCGCCAGGAGCGCGAGTTCCGCGAAAAGCAGGAACGTGCCGCCGAGCTGGTGCGCCTGAAGAAGGACGCGGAAGAGAAGGCTGTTGCCGCCAAGGCCGCCGAGGCCGCCAAGCAGGTCGCCGCGCAGACCGCGACCGACAAGCCGAGCGAAGACAAGACCCTGCACAAGCCGGCCGGCAAGCCGGGCGTCGGTGGCGACAAGAAGGCCGCCGACAAGAAGGGACCGTGGAAGAACGAAGGCGCCAGCAAGCGTCCGGGTCTCAAGACGCGGGGCGCGACCGGCGGCACCGGCTGGCGCGAAGGCGCCCGCCACGGCAAGCGCAACCAGCGTGGCGGCGAGGAGGAGCATTCCTTCCAGGCGCCGACCGAGCCGGTCGTGCGCGAAGTGCATGTGCCGGAAACCATTTCGGTGGCCGACCTGGCCCACAAAATGTCGGTCAAGGCGACCGAGGTGATCAAGGCCCTGATGAAGATGGGTTCGATGGTCACCATCAACCAGGTGCTGGACCAGGAAACGGCGATGATTCTCGTCGAGGAAATGGGTCATAAGGCGCTGGCCGCCAAGCTGGACGATCCGGACGCCTTCCTCGAAGAGCACGCCGAGCACCGGGATGTGCCGCTCGAGCCGCGCGCTCCGGTGGTCACCGTCATGGGTCACGTCGACCACGGCAAGACCTCGCTGCTCGACTACATCCGCCGCTCGCGCGTGGCGGTCGGCGAAGCCGGCGGCATTACGCAGCACATCGGCGCCTATCACGTCGAAACCGAGCGCGGCATGGTGACCTTCCTCGATACCCCGGGTCACGAAGCCTTTACGGCGATGCGCGCCCGCGGCGCCAAGGCCACGGACATCGTCATCCTCGTGGTGGCGGCCGACGACGGCGTGATGCCGCAGACCAAGGAAGCCATCCACCACGCCAAGGCGGCCGGCGTGCCGATCGTCGTTGCGGTGAACAAGATCGACAAGCCGGATGCCAATCCCGAACGCGTCAAGCAGGAGCTCGTCGCCGAGGAAGTGGTGCCCGAAGAGTACGGCGGCGATTCGCCTTTCATTCCGGTTTCCGCGAAGACGGGTGCCGGGATCGACGATCTGATCGAAAACCTCCTGCTGCAGGCCGAAGTGCTCGAGCTCAAGGCGCAGAAGGACGCGCCGGCCAAGGGACTGATCATCGAAGCGCGCCTTGACAAGGGGCGCGGTCCGGTGGCGACCATGCTCGTGCAGTCCGGCACCTTGCGTCAGGGCGACGTGCTGCTCGCCGGCCAGGTGTTCGGCCGCATCCGCGCCATGCTCGACGAAAACGGCAAGCCGATCAAGGAAGCCGGTCCGTCGATTCCGGTCGAAATCCTCGGTCTGTCGGACGTTCCGGCGGCCGGCGAAGAGGCCGTGGTGCTGGGCGACGAGCGCAAGGCGCGCGAAATCGCGCTCTTCCGTCAGGGCAAGTTCCGCGACGTGAAGCTGGCCAAGCAACAGGCCGCCAAGCTCGAAAACATTCTCGACCAGATGGGCGAGTCCGAAGTGAAGACGCTGCCGCTGATCATCAAGGCCGATGTGCAGGGTTCGCAGGAAGCGCTGGTGCAGTCGCTGCAGAAGCTGTCCACCGAAGAGGTCCGCGTCAACGTGATTCACGGCGGCGTCGGCGCGATCAGCGAGTCCGACGTCAACCTGGCGCAGGCCTCGAAGGCGGTCATCATCGGCTTCAACACGCGTGCCGACTCCGGTGCGCGCAAGACGGCCGAGAACTTCGGCGTCGACATCCGCTACTACAACATCATCTACGACGCCGTGGATGAGGTGAAGGCGGCGCTGTCGGGCATGCTGTCGCCGGAGAAGCGCGAAGAAGTCATCGGCCTCGTCGAAATCCGTCAGGTCTTCCGCGCCACCAAGATCGGCACGATCGCAGGCTCCTACGTGCTCGAAGGCATCGTGCGCCGCAATTCGCGCGCCCGCCTGCTGCGCAACAACGTGGTCGTGTGGGACGGCGAGTTCGAGTCGCTCAAGCGCTTCAAGGACGACGTCAAGGAAGTGCGTTCCGGTTTCGAGTGCGGTCTGTCGCTGAAGAATTTCAGCGATATCCAGGAAGGCGACCAGCTCGAAATCTACGAAATCCAGGAAATTGCGCGGACGCTCTAAGTGGCTAACAGCAACCGAGGGTTTTCCCGCAAGGACCGGGTTTCCGAGCAGATCAAGCGCGAGCTCGCGGACCTGATCCGCACCGAGCTGAAGGATCCGCGCGTCGGAATGATCAGTCTGACCGACGTCGAAGTGACGCCCGACTATGCCCACGCCAAGGTGTTCTTCAGCACCTTGGCCGGCGGCGAGAATCTGCAGGCGGTGCAAACCGGCCTGCAGAAGGCGTCCGGCTTCCTGCGGAGGGAACTGGGCAAGCGCATCCGCATCCACACCACGCCGCAGCTGCATTTTGTCTACGACCAGTCGCTCGAGCGCGGCGCCGATCTCTCCAAGCTGATCGACGAAGCTTCGGCGATCTCCGACCATACTCCAGAAGACTGAGTTTCGAGTTGGCGACCAAGCGTAGCTGGCAGCGCGTCGACGGCGTGCTGCTGCTCGACAAGCCGTCGGGCATGACCTCCAACGACGCGCTGCAAAAGGCGCGTCGCCTCTTTTCGGCCGCCAAGGCCGGTCATACCGGAACGCTCGATCCGCTGGCCACCGGGCTGCTGCCCGTCTGCTTCGGCGAGGCGACCAAGTTTTCGTCCGACCTGCTCGACGCCGACAAGACCTACGAGGCCGACGTCCTGTTCGGCGTCACCACGGATACCGGCGATGCGCAAGGCGCGGTGCTCGAACAGAGGGCGGTCGCCTTCGACCGAGCTGCGCTCGACGCGGTGCTCGAAAGATTTCGCGGCCCGATCAGCCAGATTCCTCCGATGTACTCGGCGCTCAAGCGCGACGGCAAGCCGCTCTACGAACTGGCCCGACAGGGTATCGAAGTCGAGCGCGCGGCGCGCGCCGTCACGATCCACGAACTCGCCTTGCTGTCCTTCGAAGGCGAGCGCTGCCGCTTGCGCGTCTGCTGCAGCAAGGGAACCTACATCCGGACGCTGGCGGAGGATATCGGCGCCGCGCTCGGCTGCGGCGCGCACCTGACCGCGCTGCGGCGAACGGTGGTCGGCCCGCTGACGCTGATCGGCGCGGCGACGCTCGACGAACTGGCCGCGCTCGACGAGTCGGCGCGGCCGCTCCATCTGCAGGCGCCGGATGCCTTGCTACAGACCTTGCCCGTCGTCCGCCTCGATGCCGATGCGGCGACCCGCTTCACGCACGGCAACCCGGTCGCCTGCGAGGCGGCGGCCGGGCGCTGCCGCGTCTATGGCGACGAAGGGCGCCTGCTCGGCCTCGGCGACGCCGACGCGGCCGGAAAGCTGCATCCGCGCCGCCTCGTCTGCGCCTGAAATACGGCCTTGCGGAGCGGTCGATATCGCTTGCCGCCCGCGTATTCAAGCAGTTATAATCCGCGCCTCGCTTCGCCAAGCGAATAACGAGTTCATCAATCAGGCGTCGGCTCTATCAAACTGGGGCTGCGTCGTTTTTTACGAAAGAGAGTTTGATATGGCGATCAATGTCGCGCAAAGAGCGCAGATCATGACCGATTACCAGCGTGTCGCCGGCGATACGGGTTCCCCCGAAGTCCAGGTGGCGCTGCTGACCGCGCGCATCAACGACCTGACCGGTCACTTCAAGGAGCACGTCAAGGATCACCACTCGCGCCGCGGCCTGCTGCGCATGGTGAGCCGTCGCCGCAAGCTGCTGGACTACCTGAAGCGTACCAACGCCGATACCTATCGCGCGCTGATTCAACGTCTCGGCCTGCGCAAGTAAGACTGCCGACCGATCCGCTATGCGGACGGGAATGCAGACGCTACGAATCGACAACAGCGGCCAGCCCCTCGCGGGCTGTGCCGCTGTTGTTGTTTTTGCCATTATCGGCGCGTCGGTTGAATTGCGTACCGGAGTCGTGGGTACGCGCGCGTCGAACCACTGAGAAAGGTAATAATGTTTAACGTCGCCAAGAAAACTTTCACCTACGGTGCCTATCAGGTCACGCTGGAAACCGGCGAGATTGCTCGCCAGGCCGGCGGCGCCGTGCTGGTGTCGATGGACGACACGGTCGTGCTGGTCTCCGCCGTCGGCAACAAGACCGCCAAACCGGGTCAGGACTTCTTCCCGCTGACCGTCGACTACATCGAGAAGACCTACGCCGCGGGCAAGATCCCCGGTGGCTTCTTCAAGCGCGAAGGCCGTCCGTCGGAAAAGGAAACGCTGACCTCGCGTCTGATCGACCGTCCGCTGCGCCCGCTCTTCCCGGAAGGCTTCTATAACGAAGTCCAGATCGTCGCGATGGTCGTCTCGCTGAATCCGGAAGTCGATCCCGACATCCCGGCCCTGATCGGCGCCTCCGCCGCGCTGGCGATTTCCGGCATCCCGTTCGACGGCCCGATCGGCGCCGCCCGCGTCGGCTACCTGAACGGCGAGTACGTGCTCAACCCGACGCTGACCCAGCTGCAGACCAGCCAGCTCAACCTCGTCGTTGCCGGCACCCAGTCCGCCGTGCTGATGGTCGAGTCCGAAGCGCAGGAACTGTCCGAAGAGGTGATGCTCGGCGCCGTGGTCTATGGTCACGAGCAGATGCAGGCCGCGATCACTGCGATCAACGAACTGGTCGAAGAAGCCGGCAAGCCGGAGTGGGAGTGGGCGCCCGCCGCGAAGAACGAAACGCTGATCGCCAAGCTGAACGAATTGGTCGAAGCCGACCTGCAGGAAGCCTACCGCATCACCAGCAAGCAGACCCGCACCCAGCGCGTCAAGGAAATTTCCGCCAAGGCCGTTGAAGTGCTGACCGTCGGCGAAGATGCGCCGGACGCCAACACGATCAAGAACCTGTTCTTCGACGTCGAAGCCCGCATCGTGCGCAGCCGCATCCTCGGCGGCGAGCCGCGCATCGACGGTCGCGACACGCGCACCGTGCGCCCGATCGCCATCCGTTCCGGCGTGCTGCCGCGCACCCACGGCTCGGCGCTGTTCACCCGCGGTGAAACGCAAGCCATCGTCGTCGCCACGCTGGGCACCGGCCGCGACGAGCAGATCATCGACGCGCTGGCCGGCGAGTACCGCGAGCGCTTCATGCTGCACTACAACTTCCCGCCCTACGCCACCGGCGAGTGCGGTCGCGTCGGCACCCCGAAGCGTCGTGAAATCGGCCACGGCCGCCTCGCCAAGCGCGCGCTGGTCGCCGTTCTGCCGAAGGCGGACGACTTCTCCTACACGATGCGCGTCGTCTCGGAAATCACCGAATCGAACGGTTCCAGCTCAATGGCTTCCGTTTGCGGCGCCTCGCTCGCGCTGATGGACGCCGGCGTGCCGCTCAAGGCGCACGTCGCCGGCATCGCCATGGGCCTGATCAAGGAAGGCAACCGTTTCGCCGTGCTGACCGACATCCTGGGCGACGAAGATCACCTCGGCGACATGGACTTCAAGGTGGCCGGTACCGACGGCGGCGTCACCGCGCTGCAGATGGACATCAAGATCCAGGGCATCACCAAGGAAATCATGCAGGTCGCCCTGGCTCAGGCCAAGGACGCCCGTCTGCACATCCTCGGCCAGATGCAGGCTTCGATGTCCGGTCACCGCGAAGAAGTTTCGACCTACGCGCCGCGCCTCTACACCATGAAGATCAATCCGGAGAAGATCCGTGACGTGATCGGCAAGGGCGGTGCGGTCATCCGCGCGATCACCGAGGAAACCGGCACGACGATCGACATCCAGGACGACGGCACGATCACCATCGCTTCGGTCAGCGGCGACGCAGCCGATGCGGCCAAGGCGCGCATCGAGGCGATCACCGCCGACGTCGAAGTGGGCAAGGTCTACGAAGGCACCGTCCTCAAGCTGCTCGACTTCGGCGCCATCGTCAGCATCCTGCCGGGCCGCGACGGTCTGCTGCACATCTCGCAGATCGCCAACGAGCGCGTCAATGCCGTCGCCGACTACCTCAAGGAAGGCCAGAAAGTGCGCGTCAAGGTGCTCGAGGCCGACGAGAAGGGTCGCGTCCGCCTGTCGATGAAGGCGCTGACCGTGGAAGAGGGCGGTACCGCCGCTCCGGCCCAGGCCCAGTAATTCGCCAGCCGGCCGCAAGGCAACGAAAAGGACGCTTCGGCGTCCTTTTTTTTATTTGCACCGGGCGAAAAAAAAAGCGCGGCAAGCGCCGCGCCTTCTCTTGCGCCGAAGCGCCGGTATTACTTAGCGACCTGCTTCTCGCGCACTTCCTCGAGCGTCTTGCAGTCGATGCACAGCGTCGCCGTCGGGCGTGCTTCCAGGCGCTTGATGCCGATATCGACCCCGCAGCTGTTGCAATAGCCGTAATCGCCGCTGTCGATGCGTCCGAGGGCTTCGTCGATCTTCTTGATCAGCTTGCGCTCGCGGTCGCGATTGCGCAGTTCGATCGCGATGTCCGTTTCTTGACTGGCGCGATCGTTCGGATCGGCGAAAACGGTGGCTTCGTCCTGCATGGTATGCACAGTACGCTCGATATCCTCGATCAATTCCTTCTTGACGTTGTCGAGAATGCTGCGGAAGTGAGCCAGCTGTTTGCTGTTCATGTATTCCTCCCCCTTTTTGGGTGCGTAGGGGACGAAATGTTTGTGGAGCAATTCTTCAGCCATGTTCGGAGACCGTCCGTGTGGTTTTGCAAAAAGACGATTTAATATCAGAAATGCCCGTCCGTCGCAAGCAATCATTCCCGCAGGGAAGGGTGTTCGGAAATTATTTCTCGGATGCATTGACCTTGGCAAATCGGCTCTGTAGAATGCGCGCTTCCTCGGGGTGTAGCGCAGCCTGGTAGCGCATCTGTTTTGGGAACAGAGGGTCGTGAGTTCGAATCCCACCACCCCGACCAGGAAGCGGTAACACACCGAAGCGGTACCGGCGGGAAGCAGTTTGGAACATTCCCAAAAGTCTCGCGACTCGCGCCCGTAGCTCAACCGGATAGAGCACCGGCCTTCTAAGCCGGGGGTTGTGAGTTCGAGTCTCGCCGGGCGCGCCAGACGATGGCGGCATTAGCTCAGTCGGTAGAGCACTGGATTGTGATTCCAGGTGTCACCGGTTCGATCCCGGTATGTCGCCCCAAATAAGGCCCCTGATTCCGAAAGGAAGCAGGGGCCTTCCCTTTTCCTGCGTACCGGACTTTGTAACTTGAAATCGGTTTTTTTGTAAGATCATCTGACCGCCGAGCGTTGGGCGGTGCGCTATTTGGCACTGGTGCCAAATGAATTTTCAAATTTTTCAATCAACTAGGATTTCACCTTGCATGCATGACTTATGCGTGCAAAATGATTTTCTGCATATTTTCTGGCTATTTGGCACTAAACCTCGCTGGAAACCCGCATGAAATCGACCTGTGCCAAAAGGTCTGCAAAACGGTGCCAAATAGCGCACGGCCCCACATTCTCCTCTCCCTGCACAACGCACCCTTCTGCATTTCTCTGCCGGTAGCAAATGGTGAAGTCACGCCTTCGGGGGCCGGCGCCGGTGCTTGCTTGCGGCGAGCCGGCGGCGGCCCTATATTGGCTCGAAACGGAGAACAGGAGCTGCGCTATGGGCGAGTCGCAGGATGTACGGCGCTACCGGGCCAACCTCCAGGACGAAACGGATAGCGCGATTCTCTACCGCGCGATGGCTGCCGTCGAGGCGAAGCCGGAGATTGCCGAGTTGTACCTGCGCCTGGCGCGTGCCGAAGAAGCGCACGCCCTGTTCTGGCAGCGGCGGATCGAAAAGGCGACGGGGCGGACGGTGAAGATCGGACCGAGCGGGCGCGCCCGCGTGATGGTCTGGCTGACGCGCCGCCTGGGCGCCAATGCGGTGCTGCCGTCGGTGATGAATCAGGAGGCCGGCAACCGCGCCGTGTACGACGGCCAGGCGGAGGCTCGGGGAACCGCGATGCCGGCGCAGGAACGCTCGCACGCCCGCCTGCTGGCGCATCTGGCCAGCCGCTCCCGGCACGGCTGGGACGGCAGCCGCTACGCCCAGCTCGAGGGGCGGCACGGCGCCGGCGGCGGCAATACGCTGCGCGCCGCGGTGCTCGGGGCCAACGACGGGCTGGTATCCACCTTCGGCCTGGTGATGGGCGCGGCCGGCGCCGCCTTCGCGCCGGCGACGCTGGTCGCCACGGCGGTGGCCGGCACGCTGGCCGGGGCGTGCTCGATGGCCATGGGCGAATGGATTTCGGTGCAGAGTTCGCGCGAACTCTATCAACGCCAGATCGCCGCCGAAGCCGACGAACTTGAAAGCGCGCCGGCCGAGGAGCGCGAGGAGCTGGCGCTGATCTATCAGGCCAAGGGTTTCAGCGACGAGGAGGCGCACCGGATCGCGGCGCGCGTGATGGAGGACAAGGGCTCGGCGCTGGATACGCTGACGCGGGAAGAGTTGGGCATCAACCCGGACGACCTGGGCGGTTCGCCCTGGGCCGCGGCGCTTTCGTCCTTCGTCGTCTTCGTGCTGGGAGCGCTGATTCCCGTGCTGCCGCTGGCTTTTTTCAGCGGCCGCGAGGCCGTGCTGGCCTGCATGGTGGCGAGCGGCGCCGGCCTTTTCCTGATCGGCGCCGCGATCACCCTGTTCACCGGCGGCAGCGCCCTGCGCTCGGGCCTGCGCCAGCTGGCGATCGGCGCGGCGGCGGCGGGCGTGACCTACGGCGCCGGCTGGCTGTTCGGCGTTTCGCTGGGCGGCTGAGGCGACGTGCCGACCACGCTGCGCGCCAGGCGGCCGATGGTGAGGCCCTGAACGAGGATGGAGAACACCGCCACGCAGTAGGTCAGCGCCAGCACCACCTCGCGTTCGGGGCCGGCCGGCAGGGAGAGGGCGAGCGCGACCGAGACGCCGCCGCGCAGCCCTGCCCAGGTGAGCAGGCGCCAGCTGCCGGGCGGCAGGTCGAGGGCCTTGCGCAGCAGGGTGAGCGGGGCGGCGACGCTGATCGCGCGGGCCGCCAGGGTGATCGCGATGGTGAGCAGCGCGGCGACGAAGATGCCCACGCTGAAATTGACGCGCACGACTTCCAGCCCGATGAGCACGAAGAGCACCGTGTTGAGGAGACCGTCCATCAGCACCCAGAAGCGCGCCAGGTGGTCGCGGGTCTGCGCCGAGAGTTCCTGCGCCCGGCTCCGGGTGCCGACGACGATGCCGACCACGACCATCGCGAGGGGGCCGGAGAAGCCGATTTCGTCGGCCAGCCCGTAGCCGCCGAGCACCGTCGCCAATGTCAGCAGCACTTCGACCTGATAGCTCATCACGTCCTTCAGCATGCCGTAGAGCAGGTTGCCGAGCAGCAGCCCGAGCACGATCCCGCCGCCGCCCTCGCGCAGCAGCAGCCACAGGCCTTCGCGCACGGAAGGCAGTTCGCCGGTGTTGATCATCGACAGCGCCAGCGCGAACAGCACGACGCCGACGCCGTCGTTGAACAGCGATTCGCCGGCGATGATCGATTCGAGTTTCTTCGGCACGCCGGCCGACTTGAGAATGCCGGCGACGGCCACCGCGTCGGTCGGCGAAATGAGCGCGCCGAAGACCAGACAGTAGGCGAGCGGCAGCGCCAGATGCACCATGGGCAGCAGCTTCCACAGGGCGGTGCCGACGAGGACCGCGGTGACCACCGTGCCGAAGACGGCGAGCGCGCCGATCGGCCAGCGGTAGAGGTTGAGGCGCCCGAGATCGACGCGCAGTCCGCCGGCGAAAAGCAGCAGGGCGAGCATGCCGCGCATCAGCATCGCGGGGAAATCGACCGAAGCCATCATCGCCATCTCGTAGCGGCGCGGGGCGCTCCAGCCCAGGTGGTCGAGCCCGATCAGCGCGACGGAGATGGCGAGCGCGATGGTCATCACGCCGATGGTCGTCGGCAGGCCGACGAAGCGGTGGTTTACGTAGGCGAGGACGGCGGTGACGATGAGGCACCAGACGGCGATTTCGAACATGGCGGACACCGGGGCTTGGCGTGGGCGGCGGCGCGCCGGAGTGCGGCGGCCGCCGTGCGGGACGGAAAAGCGCACGGCGGAAAACGCCGCGCATGGCTTGCATTGTCGTCCTCCGCGCGGCGGAAAGGAAACGCTGCGGCGCTGCCTACCGCCTGCAGCGCCGCTCGGCGTCCGGCGCGCGGGCGCTCAATCCCGCCGCCAGTAGCCGCCGTTCGCCCGCCATTGGCCGCGTTCGTCGTGCTCCCAGCGATGCGGAACCCAGTGCTCGCGCTCGCGGCGCGCTTCCCAGCGGCCGTCGACCCAGCGATGCCGATCCGCTTCCCAGAGCCAGTAGCCGGGAATCCAGAAATAGTCCCGGCGCGGCGGCGGCGGGACGACTTCGACGCGCGGCGGTGGCGGCGGCAGCGGCGCCCAGACGGCCACGCCGGGGCCGCCGCTCGGGGGTAGGGCGGCGCCACGACGCAGGCGGACAGGCTGAGGCCGAGCGTGACGACGATCAGCGTTGATGCGATTGGTTTTTTCATGAGCGTCTCCTTGCCGGGGCGAGGACGGCGCGCCCGCTCGCGGACTCGTCTGCGTTCCGCGGCCGCGCGGCGTTCGCCCCGGGCTCAGTGGGCGTTGCGCGCGGCGACGTTGCGCTTGTGAACGTCCTGAGCGCGCTGGCGACGGTCCTGGGAGAGATCCGCGCGGTCGTGCGCGAGATCGCGCTTGTCGCGGTTGATCTCGTTTTGCTCGCGCGTGCGCCGGGCGTCCCATTTTTGCGCGGCCGCGGTATCGCCGCGCCTGATTGCCTGGTCTTCCTTGCGCTGGTCGAAATTGCGCTCGCGGCGATCCTGGTTCAGCCCCTGCCGGTCGCGCGCGATGTCGCGCTTGTCCTGGTTGATGTCGCGCTGGTCGCGGCGGATCTGGGCGTTGTCCTGACGGAGCGTGTCGAGCGGGGCGCTGCCTTGGGCAAGGACCGGAAGCGCGAAGGCGCTCAACAGGGCGACGGCGAGAAATCTGGTTTTCATGACGGACGATCTCCTGGGCGAGTGGGGAATATTCAGCGTTCGGCCGCCGTTGGCGGGCCTTGCTGAAATTAACGCCGGAAAATGACGCGCGTCTGACCGGGAATGTGTAATCGGGGCCGGGATTTCGTAAGGAAATGTAAAGGGCGCCGGGCCGGCGCCGCCGGGTGCGTGCCGGCTTGCACGATCAAGGGCGCGGCGTTTGCCTCCGGAGGGGAGGTCCGGGATTCCCGCTCAGATGTCGGGTTTCAGGCAGTGTGCGCGCTTGGCGGCCTGATAGGTCTGGGCGATGAGTTCAAGGTCGGCGGTCGGGGCCGCGAGGCGTTGCCGATAGGTGGCGCACTCAGAGCGATCCGCGATCAGCTCCGCGGTGAACTTCGCTTTGTTCTCGACGCTCAACGGAAGCTCTTCGGAGCAGGCGGCGAGCGTCAGGAGCATCATGAGCAGGGGGGCGAGGGGAAGGCGCACGAGAGTTTCCGGATCGTTTCGATTGCGCACCTTAGCACGCCGCCGGGGCATGCGATCCGCTCGTTCCGGCGCGTTGCCGCGCCCTCATCGGCGGCTGCTAGAATCGGCGCCGTGCAAGCGTTTCCGTTTGCGCGCCCCGGGCCGCCACCGGCCGATGCCGCCCGGATGCGAGCCCGTCCGATGAACGGGCCGGTCCATCGCGGCACGGCGCCGCCCCGAACAAGAGGAAGAAATCATGAGCCAGCTGTTTTCCCCCTTCGCCATCGGCGATCTGCAGTTGAAGAACCGCATCGTGATCGCGCCGATGTGCCAGTACTCCGCCGAGAACGGCGAGGCGACCGACTGGCACCTGATCCACCTCGGCCACCTGGCGCTGTCCGGCGCCGGCCTGCTGATCGTCGAGGCGACGGCGGTCGAGCCCGCGGGGCGCATCTCGCCGGGCGATCTCGGGCTGTGGTCGGATGCGACCGAAGCCGCGCTGCGGAAGGTGCTGCTCTCCGTCCGCAAGTATTCGGCGATGCCGATCGCCATCCAGCTCGCCCACGCCGGGCGCAAGGCTTCCAGCCACGTGCCCTGGGAAGGCGGACAGCTGATCCCGCCGGCGGAGGGCGGCTGGCCGGCCCTGGCGCCGTCGGCGATCCCGCACGGACCGCAGGAGCCGGCGCCGGTGGCGCTCGACCGGGCCGGCCTGCAGCGCATCCGCGAAGCCTTCGTCGCGGCCGCGCAGCGCGCCCACCGGATCGGTCTCGATGCCATCGAGGTGCACGCGGCGCACGGCTATCTGCTGCACGAATTCCTTTCGCCGCTCGCGAACGCCCGGACCGACGAATACGGCGGCGCGCTGGAAAACCGCATGCGCTTCCCGCTGGAAGTGTTCGAGGCGGTGCGTGCCGCGGTGCCGGCGGCCTTGCCGGTCGGCATCCGCATTTCCGGAACGGACTGGGTCGACGGCGGCTGGGATGCGGAGCAGAGCGTCGTCTTCGGCCACGCCCTGCGCGAGCGCGGCTGCGCCTTCATCCACGTGTCGAGCGGCGGTTTGTCGACGCAGCAGAAAATTCCCCTCGGCCCGGACTATCAGGTGCCGCTCGCCGAAAAGCTGCGCGCGGAAATCGGCCTGCCGACGATCGCCGTCGGCCTCGTCACGGAAGCCGCGCAGGCCGAGGCGATCGTCGCCGAAGGGCGTTCCGACATGGTCGCGCTGGCCCGCGGCATCCTCTTTGATCCGCGTTGGCCCTGGCACGCCGCGGCGGAACTCGGCGCGCAGGTCGACGCGCCGCCGCAGTACTGGCGCTCGCAGCCGCGCGGCCTCAACAATCTGTTCGGCGACGCGAAGATCGGCCAGCGCTGAACGCGCTTTAGCCCCGCCGGAGCGCTCAGATCGCGGCCAGCGCGCGGGCGAGGTCGCCGCGCAGGTCGGCGACGTCCTCGATGCCGACCGAGAGGCGCACCAGCGCGTCGCCGATGCCGAGGCGGGCGCGCTGTTCGGGCGGAATCGTCGCGTGCGTCATGATCGCCGGGTGCTCGATCAGGCTTTCGACGCCGCCCAGGCTTTCGGCCAGCGCGAACAGTTCGCAGGCTTCGAGGAAGCGCCGGCTGCCGGCGAGGTCGGTGTCGAGTTCGAGCGCGATCATGCCGCCGAAGCCGCGCATCTGGCGTTTTGCCAGCGCGTGCTGCGGATGCGAGGCGAGGCCGGGGTAGCGCACGCGGCGCGCGCCGGGCTGCGCTTCGAGCCAGCCGGCGAGTTCGAGCGCGTTCTCGCAGTGGCGCTGCATGCGTACATTGAGCGTCTTCAGGCCGCGCAGCGCGAGGAAGCTGTCGAAGGGGCCGGCGATGGCGCCGACGGCGTTCTGCAGGAAGGCGAGGCGCTCGGCGATTTCCGAGGTCTCTGTGTTGTGTGCCGCGCCGCCGACGACGGCGACGCCGCCGATGATGTCGGAGTGGCCGTTCAGGTACTTGGTCGTCGAATGGACGACGACGTCGAAGCCGAGTTCGAGCGGGCGCTGGATCCACGGCGTGGCGAAGGTGTTGTCGACGACCGAGATCAGCCCGCGCCGGCGGGCGATGGACGCCAGCGCTTCGAGATCGACCAGCCGGAGCAGCGGGTTGGTCGGCGTTTCGACGAGCAGCATGCGCGTTTCCGGGCGGATCGCCGCTTCCAGCGCGGCCGGGTCGGACAGGTCGACGAAGCTGAACGACAGCCCGGCGCTGCGCTTGCGCACGCGTTCGAGCAGGCGGTAGGTGCCGCCGTAGAGGTCGTCGCCGGCGATCACGTGGGCGCCGGCGTCGAGCAGTTCGAGCACGGTGGCGATGGCCGCCAGCCCGGAGGCGAAGGCGAAGGCGCGGTCGCCGCTTTCGAGGTCGGCGACGCAGCGCTCGAAGGCCCAGCGCGTCGGATTGTGCGAGCGGCCGTAGTCGAGGCCCTTGTGCACGCCGGGGCTGTCCTGCACGTAGGTCGAGTTGGCGTAGATCGGCGGCATGATGGCGCCGGTCGACGGGTCGGGCGTCTGCCCGGCGTGGATGACGCGCGTGCCGAAGGCGTGGCGGGCGGCGTCTGGATTGGGATGGCTCACGATAGCGTCCTGCGCAGATGGTTGAGAAGGTCGAAGCGGGTGATCAGGCCGTGGAAGCGTTCGCCGTCGGCGACGATCGCCACCAGCCCGCGGTCGAGCACGGCGCGCAGCGCCGGCAGGCCGGCGTCCGGGCGTAGCGTTTCGATGGCGTGCGTCATCGCCGTGCGGGCGGTCGCGTTGAAGTTGGCCGGGTCGGCCTGCACGCGCAGCAGCACGTCGGATTCGTCGATCAGGCCGACGATGCGGCCGTTTTCGATCACCGGCAACTGCGAGATGTCGGCATGGCGCATGCGCTGGAACACCGTTTTCAGCGTGTCGTCCGGCGCCGCCGCGATCACCGAGCCGGCGCCTTCCTCGTAGCGGCGTCCGACGATGTCGCGCAGGTCGCCGAATTCCTCTCGCGCCAGCAGCCCCTGGTCGATCATCCAGTTGTCGTTGTAGACCTTGGAGAGATAGCGCGTGCCGGTGTCGCAGACGAAGGAGACGACGCGCTTCGGCGTTTTCTGCGCGCGGCAGTAGCGCAGCGCGGCGGCGAGCAGGGTGCCGGTGGACGAGCCGCCGAGCACGCCCTCGGCGCGCAGCAGTTCGCGCGCGGCGGCGAAGCTCTCGGTGTCGCTGATCGAGTAGGCGTGCCTGACCGCCGAGAGGTCGGCGATGGCCGGCACGAAATCCTCGCCGATGCCTTCGACGGCCCACGATCCGGCCTCGCCGATCGTTCCATTTTTCACATACTCGGTGAGGATCGAGCCGGCCGGGTCGGCGAGGACGAATTCGAGCGCCGGATTGGCCTCGTGGAAGAAGTGCGTCAGGCCGGTCAGCGTGCCGCCCGAGCCGACGCCGCAGACGATGGCGTCGAGCGCGTGCCCGCTCTGCGCCCAGAGTTCGGGGCCGGTCGACTGCTGGTGCGCGGCCGGATTGTTCGGGTTGTTGAACTGGTCGGCGAAGAAGGCGCCGGGAATCTCGCGCGCCAGCCGTGCGGCGTAGTCCTGGTAATACTCGGGGTGGCCCTGGGCGACGTCCGAGCGGGTGATGTGCACCTCGGCGCCGAGCGCCTTGAGGTGCAGGATTTTCTCGCTCGACATCTTGTCGGGGACGACGAGGACGATGCGGTAGCCCTTGGCCTGCGCGACCAGCGCGAGGCCGAGGCCGGTGTTGCCGGCGGTCGCTTCGACGATGGTGCTGCCGGGTTTCAGTTGGCCGCTGCGTTCGGCGGCTTCGATCATCCACAGGCCGACGCGGTCCTTGATCGAACCGCCGGGGTTCTGCGATTCGAGCTTGAGGAAGAGCCGGCAGGGGCCGGTGTCGAGACGGGTGACTTCGATCAGCGGGGTGTTGCCGATCAGGTCGAGTACTGCCGGGCGATGGGGCTGAGCCATGGTTTGCCGTTGTCCGTTGGGCGCGCGCGCGCGGTCGTGCGGCGCGGCGCGGGGTTGTGGTTCTTCTGCTTGAAGGCGAGGAGGGCCGGGTGGAAGGCTGCGGCGTCGATCAGGAAGCCGTCGTGGCCGTGCGCCGAATCGACCTCGACGAGGCGGGCGCCGGGGATCAGGCGCGCCAGCTCGCGTTGCTCGTCGGGAAGGTAGAGCGCGTCCGAACTCACCGAGCCGATCAGCACCGGCGGGCGGATGCCGCGCAGGACGTTCTCGTAGTCGCCGCGCCCGCGCGCCAGGTCGTGCGTGTCCATCGCGTCGAGCAGGCGCAGGTAGCTGTTGGCGTCGAAGCGCTCGACCAGCGTCCGGCCGTGGTGGCGCAGCCAGCCGCCGACGGCGAGGCGGTCGGGTGCGTCGGCGCGGGCGCCGAAGGCTTCGCCGCCGGTGGCGCGCCCGAAGCGACTGGCGAGCGATTGCGGGCTGCGGTAGGTGGCCATCGCGATGGCGCGCGCGGCGGCGAGCCCGGCGCGCGGTGGGTCGTTCGGCGGGTAGTGGCCGTCGCGGAACTTCGGGTCGGCGGCCAGGGCCATGCGCTGCGCTTCGCTCCACACCGCGCACCACGCCGAATGGCGGCCGCTGGCGGCGATGCTGGCGACCGCCTGCACGCGTTCGGGATCGAGCAGCGCCCATTCGAGCGCCTGCAGGCCGCCCATTGAGCCGCCGAGTACGAGACGGATGCGCCGGATGCCGAGCGCGTCGGCCAGCGCGATCTGCGCGCGTACCTGATCGCGGATGCTGACCTGCGGAAAGCGGCCGCCCCAGGCCTGGCCGTCGGGCGCCGCGGTGAGCGGGCCGCTGCTGCCGTAGCAGCCGCCGAGCACGTTGCTGCAGACGATGAAATCCTGCGCCGGGTCGAGCGCGCGGCCGGCGCCGAAGAAGGGCGCCCACCACGCGTCGGCGTCGGCCGATCCGGTCAGCGCGTGGCAGACGACGACGGCGTTGTCGGCGTCCGGCGCGAGCCGGCCCCAGCTCCGGTAAACGATTTCGAGACGCGGCAGGACGCCCCCGGCGTCGAGGAAAAACGGCTGCTCGATGAGCAGCCGCCGGGTTTCCCGCGCGAGGGAAAAACCTGTCATGCAGCCTGTCACGCAGCGGCCTCCAGTCCGGCGCGGCGCAGCGCGTGGTCGAAGTCGGCCTTGATGTCCTCGACGTGTTCGATGCCGACCGAGACGCGGATCAGGTCGGCGCGCACGCCGGCGCTCTTCTGCTCTGCGTCGGAAAGCTGCTGGTGCGTCGTCGATGCCGGATGGATGACCAGCGTCTTGGCGTCGCCGACGTTGGCCAGATGGCTCGCCAGTTCGACGTTGTCGATGAAGCGCTGGGCGGCCTGCGAACTGCCCTTGATGCCGAAGTTGAGCACCGCGCCGAAGCCGTGCTTCAGGTACTTCTTTGCCTTGGCATGGTAGGGGCTGTCTTCGAGGCCGTCGTATTCGACCCAGGCGACCTGCGGGTGCGCGCGCAGCCATCTGGCGAGTTCGAGCGCGTTGTCGACGTGGCGCTGGACGCGCAGCGAGAGCGTTTCGACGCCCTGGATCAGCTGGAAGGCGTTGAACGGCGAGAGCGACGGGCCGATATCGCGCAGCCCCTCGACGCGCGCGCGGATGGCGAAGGCGATGTTGCCGAAGGGGCCGCCGCTGCCGAACACTTCCCAGAACTTGAGGCCGTGGTAGCCGGGCGAGGGTTCGGTGAACAGCGGGAACTTGCCGTTGCCCCAGTCGAACTTGCCGGCGTCGACGACGATGCCGCCGACCGAGGTGCCGTGCCCGCCGATCCACTTGGTCGCCGAGGCCACGACGATGTCGGCGCCGTGCTCGATCGGGCGCACGATGTAGCCGGCCGCGCCGAAGGTGTTGTCGACGATCAGGGGGATGCCGTTCTCGTGGGCGATCTTGGCGATGGCCTCGAAGTCGGGGATCGAGAAGCTCGGGTTGCCGATGCTTTCGACGTAGATGGCCTTGGTCTTCTCGTCGATGGCGGCGCGGAAGTTCTCGGGCGTGTCGCCGTCGACGAATTTGACGCCGATGCCGAGGCGGGGCAGGGCGACCTTGAACTGGTTGTAGGTGCCGCCGTACAGGTGGCTGCTGGCGACGATGTTGTCGCCGGCCTGCGCGACGGTGGTGATGGCGAGGAACTGCGCAGCCTGCCCGGAACTGGTGGCGACCGCCGCGACGCCGCCTTCGAGCGCGGCGATGCGCTGCTCGAAGACGTCGGTCGTCGGGTTCATGATGCGCGTGTAGATGTTGCCGAACTCCTTCAGCGCGAACAGCTTGGCGCCGTGGTCGGCGTTGTCGAAGGTGTAGGAGGTGGTCTGGTAGATCGGCACGGCGCGCGCGTTGGTTCCCGGCGCCGGCGACTGGCCGGCATGCACTTGCAGCGTTTCGTAGCGGTAGTTGGCTTTGCGGTCGGTCACGGTTGGCTTCCCTTCGGTTGATGTGATGGCGGTGGTGCGCTGCGGCGCGTCCTTGCGCAAGGCGCGCCGGACGTTGGCGAGAACCTGTTCGAGGCGGCTCACGATTCGCTCCCCTTGCGCTCGTCGCGCGGCAGCGGGTTGAGCACGGCGGCGACGAGAACCGCGAGGGCGAGCAAGGCGATCAGGGTCGATAGAAAATCCATGTACGGCGCTCCATGCGGTTGTCGTTGGCTGGCAAGGTAGCAAGCGGGCGCGGCTTTCCGAACGAAGAAAAACGCATGTGCATATTCGGTCGCGGCGAATTTGCTTAGACGCAAACGAGTGGCGCGCGCGGGCGTCGCGATATGGGAAAATCGGCACTCCCGCATCCCCGCCGTCTCCACATCTCCCCATCCCACCGCGAGAAAACGTCAATGAAACTTTCCCCGCTCAGGTGCGCGCTCCTCGTCCTCGCCGGTGCAGCCGCCGGCTTCGCGGCCCCGGCCGCGCACGCCGGCAAGACGCTGGATGCCGTGCGCCAGCACGGCCGCGTCGTGTGCGGCGTGAGCACCGGGCTGCCCGGCTTTTCAGCCGTGGACAGCAAGGGCAACTGGGTCGGCCTCGACACCGACGTCTGTCGGGCGCTCGCCGCCGCCGTGCTCGGCGACGCGGGCAAGGTCAAATGGACGCCGCTCAACTCGCAGCAGCGCTTCACGCCGCTGCAGGCGGGCGAGATCGACGTGCTCTCGCGCAACACGACCTGGACGCTGACGCGCGACGCCTCGATGGGCCTGCATTTCGCCGCCGTCACCTACTACGACGGGCAGGGGTTCATGGTGGCGAAGAAGTCGAAGGTGACGAACGTCAAGCAACTCAAGGGCGCCGAAATCTGCGTGCAGTCGGGGACGACGACCGAGAAGAACCTCACCGACTATTTCCGCGCGCAGGGGATGAAGGCCAAGCCGGTCGTCTTCGAGAGCTACGAGGCCTCGCTCAAGGCCTTCTTCTCGGGCCGTTGCCAGGCGTACACGACCGACGTTTCCAGCCTCGCGGCGATCCGCGACAAGGAAGTGAAGAACCCGGACGACTACGCGATCCTGCCCGAGCTGATTTCCAAGGAGCCGCTCGGGCCGGCCGTGCGGCGCGGCGACGACGAGTGGTTCGCGATCGTCAAATGGGTGGTTTACGCGCTGATCGAGGCCGAGGAACTGGGCGTCACGCAGGCCAACGCCGAAAGTCTGAAGCGCAGTGCGAATCCCGCCGTGCAGCGCCTGCTCGGAGGCGCCGAGGACATGGGCCGCCTGCTTGGGCTGGATAAGGAGTGGGCGTATCGCGCGATCCGCGCGGTCGGCAACTACGGTGAAATCTTCGACCGCAACCTCGGCGCCAACTCGCCGCTCAAGCTGCCGCGCGGCAGCAACCAGCTGTGGACCAAGGGCGGTCTGATGTATGCGCCGCCGATTCGCTGAAGCGGGCCGGCGCGCCTTTCTCTGGCAGGCGCTGGCGGTCGGCCTGCTGTTGCTCGGCGGCTGGTGGGTGGCCGGGCGCGTCGAGGGCGAGCTGGCGGCGCGCGGCATCCGCAGCGGCTTCGGCTTCCTGCTGCAGCCGGCCGGTTTCGAGATCGGCGAAAGCCTGTTCGACTTTCACGCCGGCCTCGCCTACTGGCAGGCCTTCCTCGTCGGCTTCGCCAACACCTTGCGCGTCGCTCTCCCCGGCCTGCTGCTGGCGACCGTGCTCGGCGCGCTGATCGGCTTCGCCCGCCTCTCGCCCAACTTCCTGCTGCGCGCGCTGGGCACGGCCTACGTCGAAGTCTTCCGCAACGTGCCGCTGCTGCTGCAGCTGCTGACCTGGTATTTCCTGCTCACCGAGAAGCTGCCGCCGGTCGCCGACGCCGTCGAGTTCCTGCCCGGCTTCTTCCTGAGCAAGAGCGGGCTGGCGTTTCCGCTGCCGGCCTTCGCCGTCGCCGCCGGCGAGCTCGCGTGGCCGCAGCGCGGCCTGCTGAACATCGAGGGCGGCGCGACGGTGACGCCCGAATACCTCGCCGTGCTGCTCGGCCTCGCCGCCTATTCGGCGGCGTATCTCGCCGAGATCGTGCGCGCCGGCATCCTCTCGGTGTCGCGTGGGCAGGTCGAGGCGGCCGCCGCGCTCGGCCTCACGGCGCGCCAGCGTATGCGCTGGGTGGTGCTGCCGCAGGCGCTGCGCCTGATCGTGCCGCCGGCCGGCAACCAGTACCTCAACCTGACGAAGAATTCCTCGCTCGCCGTCGTCGTCGGCTATCCCGATCTGGTGTCGGTCGCCAACACGACGCTCAACCAGACCGGGCAGGCGGTCGAGTGCATCGCCATCCTGATCGCCGTCTACCTCGCGCTGTCGCTGGCGACGGCCGCGCTGCTCGCGCTCTACAACGCCCGTCTGCTGCGGCGGGGGAGCGCGGCATGATCGCCTGGCTGCGCGGCAATCTGTTCTCCGGCTGGGCGAGCGGGCTGGCGACGCTCCTCGTTTGCGCCGGCGCCGCCGCGCTGCTGCCGGACCTGCTGCGCTGGGGCGCGACGCACGCCGTTTTCGCGCCCGACGCCGAACAGTGCCGCGCGCTCGACGGCGCCGGCGCCTGCTGGGGCGTGATCGCCGAGAAATACCGCCTCGTCCTGTTCGGCCGCTATCCCCACGCCGAGCACTGGCGGCCGGCGCTGGCGACGGCGCTGGTGCTCGCGGTCCTCGCCGGATTCCTGCTGCTCCCGCGCGCCGGGCGCTTCTTCCTGGGGCGTGCCGTGCCGCTCGCGGCGTTCGCGGCGTTTGGCATCGCGGCGCTGGCCGGCGCGCTCTTTCTGATGGCCGGCGGCGCGCTCGGCCTGGCGGCGGTCGATACCTCGCGCTGGGGCGGTCTGCCGCTGACGCTGCTGCTCGCGCTCGGCGCCGTCGTCGGCGCGCTGCCCGGCGGCATCCTGCTCGCGCTCGGGCGGCGTTCGAGCTTGCCGGCCATCCGCGCGCTGTGCGCCGTCTATATCGAGCTGGTGCGCGGCCTGCCGCTGATCCCGGTGCTCTTCATGGCGGCCTTCCTGTTTCCGCTCTTCCTGCCGCGCGGCCTCGGCGCCGACGTGCTGCTGCGCGTGCTCGTCGCGCTGATTCTGTTCGCCGCCGCGCATCTCGCCGAGGTCGTGCGCGGCGGGCTGCAGTCGGTGCCGCAGGGGCAGTACGACACGGCGCGCGCGCTCGGTTTCACGCCCTGGCAGGTGCAGCGCTACATCATCCTGCCGCAGGCGCTGCGCGCCGCGCTGCCGGCGCTGACCAACAGCTTCATCGCGGTGTTCAAGGACGTTTCGCTGGTCACCGTGGTCAGCCTCTACGAACTGACCGGCGCGCTCCAGCTGGCGCTCGCCGGCGACGCCGACTGGCGCCCGTACTTCCTCGAAGGCTACCTGTTCATCGGCGCGATCTACTGGGCCGGCTGCTTCGCGCTGTCGCGCTGGAGCGCGCGGATGGAGGCGCGCTAGCCGCGCCCCGGCGCTTCCGTCCGGATCGTCCGGATCATCCGGGGCGTCCGCATGGTTCGTATGCTACGCCTTTCCGGCGGCGCGCCGCACAGGGAGCGGGGCGGGAAGAAGCAGCGCACGGCGCATCGAAAACGAGAGAAACGAAAAGGAAAAGGAAATGCCCGAAGGACCCGAAATTCGCCGCGTGTCGGATGCCCTGAACCAGACCATCGCGGGACGGCCGCTGACCGATGTGTGGTTCGCGTTCGATCATCTGCAAGCCTACCGGCCGCGCCTGCTGGGCGCCGAGGTGCTGCGCATCGAGCCGCGCGGCAAGGCGCTGCTGACCCATTTTTCGAGTGGGCTGACGCTGTACAGCCACAATCAGCTGTACGGGCGCTGGGTGACCGCACGGCCCGGCGAGCTTCCGCCGTCCGCGCGGACGCCGCGCGTCCGGCTCGAAACCGCCGCGGCGACGGCGGTGCTCTACAGCGCGTCGGACATCGAACTCTGGCCCAGCGCCGACATCGAGTCGCATCCCTTCCTGCAGCGCATCGGCCCCGACGTGCTGAGCGACGGACTCGATGCGCAAACCGTGCTCGCCCGCCTGCGGCAGCCGGATTTCGCCCGCCGGCGGCTGGGCGCGCTGCTGCTCGATCAGGCATTCCTGGCCGGGCTCGGCAACTATCTGCGCGCCGAAATCCTCTGGTCCGCGCGCCTGAGCCCGGAGCGCAGACCGGCCCATCTCCCGACCGAGGCGCTGGCAGCGCTCGCCGGCGCGATCGTCGACGTGCCGCGGCTTTCCTACGCCACGCGCGGCGCGATCGAGAAAGTGCAGCATCACGATGCGGCGTTCGAGTTCCACGTCTTCAAGCGCGAAGGCGACGCCTGCACGCGCTGCGGAACGACGATCCGGCGGATTGCCGATGCGTCGCGGCCGCTTTATTTTTGTCCGGTCTGCCAGGCGTAGCCCGTTTTTCAGAAAGCCGACGCGGGGCGCTGCAAGCCGGTTTGCCCGTCCTGGAGCGGGGGGCCGCGCCCGGCCGCACATTCGTCCATCCGGCCGCGCGTCCGCCAATGCCCTTCGCGGCGGGGAAGGGCGCTCCTTTCTGACTGCGGAAAAGGCCGGGGCAGACTCCGCCAACAGGTCTTTTCCGGATATCCCTTTGGTATCTTCGGCCTGTCATGACAGGCTATATCCTTATCGAAACATAGTCGTTTGGGCGGCTTGCCCCGCCTGCTAACTTTGTTTCTCCCGAATTTGGTGCCGCGCTGCAAGGCAGTTTTCTTTCTGCCGCAGGCGGCGTCCTCGACCCGTATCGGACGGGTTTTCCACAGGAGAAGATCATGAGTTTGCATCGCAAGCTGTTCCGCCTCGCCGGCCTGGCAGCCGCCCTCGCCGTTGGAAGCGCGCAGGCCGAAACCATCCGGGTCGCCATCGGCACCCAGGACACGACGATCAATTGCGCGACCGGCGGCCTCCTCGTGCGCGAACTCAAGCTGCTCGAAAAATATCTGCCGCGCGACGGAAAGTACAAGGATGCGCAGTACGACATCCAATGGAAGAACTTCACTTCCGGCGCGCCGCTGACCAACGAGATGGTCGCCGGCAAGCTCGATATCGGTTCGATGGCCGACTTCCCCGGTTCGCTCAACGGCGCCGCTTTCGAGAAGGCGGGCAAGAAGAGCCTGTTCATCAACGTGCTGTCGGGCAGCACCATCGGCTCCGGCAACGGCATCGTCGTGCCGAAGGCGTCGAGCGCGCAATCGCTCGCCGATCTCAAGGGCAAGACGATCTCGGTGCCCTTCGCATCCACTGCGCACGGCCTTCTGTTGCGCGCGGTCAAGGCGCAAGGCTGGGACCCGGAAAAGGACGTGAACATCGTCACGCAGTCGCCCGAAGTGGCCGGCTCCGCCCTGCAGAGCAACAAGATCGACGCGCACGCCGATTTCGTTCCCTTCGCCGAGCTGTTCCCGCATCGCGGCTTCGCGCGCAAGATCTACGACGGTTCGCAGGCCAACGCGCCGACCTTCCACGGCTCGCTGGTCGACGCCGAGTTCGCGAAAAAATATCCGGAGATCGTCACCGCCTTTCTGCGGGCCGCGCTGGAGGCGGACCGCCTGTTCGCCGCCGAGCCCGAGAAGTACAGCGAACTGATCGCCAAAGTGACCGGTATCGAGGCCGAGGTGAATTACCTGTTCCACGGTCCGCACGGCCTGCAGACCCGTGATCTGACCTGGAAGCCCGAGTACCGTCAGGCGGTCAAGACCTCGATCGAGACGCTCAAGCTGCTCAAGCGGACCGATGCCGATCTCGACGTCGCCAGCTTCATCGACGACCAGTACATCCGCGCCGCGTTCAAGCTGGCCGGCGCTGACTACGAGGCGCGTCTGAAGAGCTACGTAAAACAGCCGCTGGTCACCAAGGACGCGGCCACCGGCAAGCCGATCGGCGACACCTCGCGCCTGCTGTCGCTGTGGATAGAGGGCGAGCCGCTGGTGCGTCACTACGCGACGCCGGAGTCGGCCTTTGCCGAACTCGCCGCTCTCGAAAAGGCGGGCAGAAAGCTGCGCGTCGCCTATGCCCACGATCGCGGCAACGGCATCAAGCTGTTCGCCGGCGACGCTTGGTTCGTGAGCGCCGGCAAGGGCGAGTTGAGCGCCTTCCTGCTCAAGGACGCCGCCGAAGCCTGGGCGAAGCAGAACAAGGGCAGGGTGCTCGACTTCGCGGCGGCCAAGAGCCTCGCGGCACGCTAGGCGGATGCGTCGATGAGCACGATCAGGCTCCTGCCGGGCACCGGCTTCGTCGCCGCGCTGCGCACCCCCTTCGGCTTCGCCGCCGGAGGCGGGCGGAGCGGGCGCCTGCTGCTGCGGCTGCTTTCGATCGCGGCCTGCGCGGCCGCCTGGCAATGGGCGTCGGCCAAGCACGTCGACCTCGGCGTTGTGACCTTCCGCAACGTCCCCGCGCCCAGCGAGGCGCTGGCCGCCCTGTGGTCGCTGCTGCAGTCGCCGAAGCTGCTGCAGCACCTGTCGAGCAGCGTCGCCCGGGTATTCAGCGGTTTCGTCGGTGCCGCCCTGGTCGGCATCCTGCTCGGTCTCGTCATCGGCCGCTCGCGCTGGGCGGAGGACATCCTCCTGCCGCCGCTCGAAGTGCTGCGGCCAATCCCCGCCGTGGCCTGGATTCCACTGGCGATCCTGATGTTTCCTTCATCCGAGGTGTCGATGGTCTTCATCACCTTCATCGGTGCGCTGTTTCCCATCCTGCTCAACACCGTTCACGGCGTCGAGGGCGTCGATCCGCGTCTGATCGCCTCGGCCCGCAGCCTGGGCAGCGGACGTCGCGCGGTGTTCGCTGAAGTGATCCTGCCCGGTGCGGCACCGAGCATCGTCACCGGTCTGTCGATCGGCATGGGGACGTCGTGGTTCTGCCTCGTCACCGCCGAGATGATCTCCGGCCAGTTCGGCATCGGCTACTACACCTGGGCCTCCTACACCATCCAGAACTACGATCAGATCGTCGTCGGCATGCTCTTTATCGGCATCTTCGGCATGGGTAGCAGCGCGCTCGTACGGAAGCTCGGCAACGCGCTGATGCCCTGGTATCTGCCGCAAGGGAGAAAATCGTGAGCGCCGCCATCCAGGTCGCGCAAGGCAGTATCGAGATCGAGCACCTGCACATTGATCTCGGGACGGGCGGGAAGCGCTTCGAAGCCCTGCAGGACGTTTCCTTCACGGTCGCCGCCGGCGAGTTCGTCTGTCTGCTCGGCCCCTCGGGCTGCGGTAAGTCGACACTGCTCGGCGCGCTGGCCGGGCATCTGCAGGCGAGCCGGGGCGGCATCCGGGTCGACGGCCGGCCGGTTGCCGGTCCGCATCCGGAACGCGCCCTGGTCTTCCAGCAGCACACCCTGTTTCCTTGGCAGCGCGTGGTCGACAACGTCGCCTTCGGTCTCAAAATGAAAGGCGTGCCGCGCGACGAGCGCCGGCGCCGGGCGCGCGAACTGCTCGCGCTGGTCGGCCTAGAAGGTTTCGATCGCCACTATCCGGCCCAGCTTTCGGGCGGCATGCAGCAGCGCGTCGAAATCGCCCGCGTGCTAATCAACAATCCGCGCGTCATGCTGATGGACGAACCCTTCGGCGCGCTCGATGCGCAGACGCGACTGATGATGCAGGAGCACCTGCTCGACGTGTGGTCGCGCGTCCGCACGACCATCGTCTTCATCACGCACGACATCGACGAGGCGCTTTTCCTCGCCGACCGCATCCTCGTCATGAGCCCGCACCCGGGGCGCATCGTCGAGGAAATCCGCCTCGACTTCGAGCGGCCGCGCGATGCCCGTCTCGTCACCTCGGCACGTTTCACGGCGCTCAAGCGGCACTGCCTCGACCTCCTGCATCCGGACGGCAGGCATCCGGTGCACCGGGAGCGTCTCAGCCCGCTCGGCGACGTCGCAGTTCGCGGCCTGCGCTTCGCCGTCTGACGCGCCATGAAATCCCCCATCGACAACGTGGCGGGCGCGCCGGCGAATGTGCGTCATCCGCTTCCGCTCTATGCCCAGATCAAGGCCTCCCTGCGCGACAGAATCATCGACGGCAGCTATGGGCAGCATGCGCGCCTGCCTTCCGAAAGCGCGTTGATGGCCGCGTTCGGCGTCAGCCGCATCACGGTACGCCAGGCGCTGAGCGATCTCGAAAACGAGCAGCTGATCTTCAAGGTGCCGGGCAAAGGATCGTTTGTGGCGAAGCTGCGGCCGTTCCAGCAGATGGCCCGCCTGCAGGGCTTCGGCGAGGCGATGCTGAAGCTGGGCATCACCGTCACCAACCGCGTTCTCGGCCTCTCCACGGTGGCCGCCGACGCGCATGTCGCGGGCCGCTTGCAGGTGCCCGAGGGCAGCCCGCTGACCGCGATCCGCCGCGTGCGTTTCACCGACGGCGAACCGATTTCGCTGGAAATCACCTATGTCCGCCGGGTGCTCGGAGAGCGCCTGGCGCGCGAGGACCTGGCGACCCGCGACATCTTCGCGATCATCGAAAACGACTATGGCATCCCGCTCGGCCACGCCGATCTCGCGATCGATGCGACGCAGGCCGACGCCGGGCTGGCCCGCCAGCTGGGCGTTGCTATCGGGGCGCCGATCTTGCGCGCCGAACGCCTGACCTGGACGAAGGACGGGACGCCGATCGATTTCGAATATCTCCACTACCGGGGCGAGTCGTTCAGCTTCCAGCTGCGCGCCGAGCGCGGCTAGCGCCCCGGCCATCGAACGTAAAGGAAAAAAACATGGACACCAGAAACATCGAGGTCGACATCCTCGTCATCGGCGGCGGTACCGCCGGCCCGCTGGCGGCGATCAAGGCTCGCCAGAAGGCGCCGCATCTGAAGGTGCTGCTGCTCGACAAGGCCAACGTCAAGCGTGCCGGCGCCATCGCAGAAGGCATGGACAGCGTGAACAACGCCGTCATTCCCGGCTTCGCGACGCCCGAGCAGTACGTCAAGGAAATCACCATCGCCAACGACGGCATCGTCAACCAGGCGACGATCAACGCCTACGCGACGCGCAGCTACGACATGATCAAGGAGCTCGACGGCTGGGGCGTCAAGTTCGAGAAGGACGAAACCGGCGACTACGCCGTGAAGAAGGTGCATCACCTCGGTTCCTACGTGCTGCCGATGCCCGAGGGCTACGACGTCAAGAAGGTGATCTTCCGCCAGCTGCGCAAGGCAGGCGTCGAGATCAGCAACCGGCTGGTGACGACGCGCCTGCTGGTCGGTGCCGACGGGCGCATCGCCGGCGCCATGGCGCTCGACTCGCGCAGCGGCGAGTTCGTCGTCATCCGCGCCAAGGCCGTCGTGCTGTGCACCGGCGCGGCCGGCCGCCTCGGGCTGCCGAGTTCGGGCTACCTGTTCGGCACCTACGAGAACCCGACCAACGCCGGCGACGGCTACAGCATGGCCTACCACGCGGGCGCCGAGCTGTCCGGCCTCGAATGCTTCCAGATCAACCCCTTGATCAAGGACTACAACGGCCCGGCCTGCGCCTACGTGACCGGCCCCTTCGGCGGCTACACGGTGAACGCCAAGGGCGAGCGCTTCATCAAGAGCGATTACTGGAGCGGCCAGATGATCCTCGAATTCTGGCGCGAGCTCGAAGGCGGCAACGGCCCGGTCTTCCTCAAGCTCGACCATCTGGCCGACGAGACGGTGACGAAGATCGAGAATGTCCTGCACGTCACCGAACGACCGACGCGCGGGCTCTTCCACGAGGGTCGGGGCGTCGACTACCGCAAGGACATGGTCGAGATGCACATTTCGGAAATCGGCTTGTGCGGCGGCCACAGCGCTTCCGGCGTGTGGGTCGACGAGAACGCGCGCACGACGGTGCCCGGCCTCTACGCGGCCGGCGACCTGTGCAACGTGGCGCACAACTACATGCTCGGCGCCTTCGTGTTCGGCAAGATCGCCGGCGAGGACGCGGTCGACTACGTCGCCGGCAAGGAGCACGCGGCGGTCGACGCGGCACAGATCGAGGCCGAGCGCGCGCGCATTTTCGCGCCGCTGCTGCGCGCCGAGGGCATCCCGCCGACGCAGGTCGAGTACAAGCTGCGGCGCATGGTGAACGACTATCTGCAGCCGCCCAAGGTGACGAGAAAGATGGAGATCGGCCTCCGGCGCTTCGCCGAAATCCGCGAAGACCTTGCGCGCATCAAGGCGAGCAACCCGCACGAACTGATGCGCGCCGCCGAAGTGGCGGCCATCCTCGACTGCGCCGAGCTGGCCGCCAGCGCCTCGCTGTTCCGCAAGGAGAGCCGCTGGGGCCTGTACCACTACCGCACCGACCACGAGGCGCGCAACGACGCGGAGTGGTTCGTCTTCGTCGAGGTCAGGAAGGGCGCCGACGGGCGTCCCGAGTGCTTCACGCGGCCGGTGCCGCCCTATATCTACCCGATCGGCGAGGCCGAGCGCGACGCCTACGACAGCCTGCGCGTCGAAGCACCGGCAACGCTGGCCGCCTGAGGAGACGAATAGCCATGACCGCGATCGTCAATCAAAGCGTCGTTTCCGTCATCGTCGAGCACGACAAGTGCATCGCCGACAAGGGCTGCCGCATTTGCATCGATGTCTGTCCGACCGACATCCTGGCGCTCGACGCCAGCGACGGGAAGGTCCGGATGGTTTACGACGAATGCTGGTACTGCCTGCCGTGCCAGCACGACTGCCCGACCGGCGCGATCCGCGTCGAAATTCCCTACCTGCTGCGCTGAGGCCGCGATGATCACGACGAGCTACGATCCCGCGATCGCCACGCTGCTGCCGCAGCTTACCCATGCCGACCCGGCCGTGCGGCGCATCGCGCTGATCGGCATCGCCGACTACGCGGACGAGTACCCGGAACTCTTCGTCGAAGGCAGCCGCGACGCCGACGCCGGCGTCCGCCTCGAAGCGGCGCGCGCGCTCGAAGGCAGCGCCGACGCCGGGGCCGTCGACGCCTTGGTCGATCTGCTCGGCGACGACGACGCGCGGGTCCGCGAGGCCGCCGCCGTTTCCCTCGCCGAAATCCAGGACGCGGCCGCCGCGCCCGTCCTGCTGCGGCGTCTTGCCGGCGCCGCGCCGGATGCGCGCGCCGGCATCCTCGCCGGTTTGCGCAAGCTGCGCCATGCGCCGGCGCTGGCGCCGGCGCTGGCCAGCCTCGACGATGCCGCGGCCGCCGTGCGCCGCGAAGCGGTCGGCGTGCTCGGCTACCTGAAGGACGCGCGGGCGTTGCCGCAACTCGCGCGGCGCGCGGCGGAAGATCCCGAAGCCTCGATCCGCCAGGCGGCCGCCGGCGCCCTGGCCTACGCGAGCGGCGATGCCGTCCCCGATACGGTCGTGCCGGCGCTGCTGCGCGCGCTGCGCGATCCGGACTGGCAGGTCCGCCAGGAAGCCGCCGTCACGCTCGGCAAGCTGCAACCGCCGGAGGCTGTCGACGGGCTGCTGGCCGCGCTGGCAGATACGGCCTGGGAAGTCCGCCTGCAGGCGGCCAGGGTGCTCGGCCTGTTGCGCGAGGCGAGGGCGGTACCCGGTCTCGTCGACGCCCTCGGGCATCCGGTCGTCAATCTGCGCAAGGAAGCCGCCGGTGCGCTCGGCGTGATAGGCAACCGCGCCGCGCTGGCCGCGCTGACCGCCGCGCTCGACGACCCCGACGTCGACGTGCGCAAGACCGCTGCGCGCTACTTGGGCTGAGCGCGCAGCGCCGTTCGGAAATGCGTCCGTCCGCCTCTTCCGTCCCAGCCATCCGGCATCGCCTGCAGGCCTTCGGCGACGGGCTGAAGCGCCGCCAGGACGTCGTGCGCGGCATCCAGTGGGGTGTCGTCGCGCTCTACGCCTTCCTGCTCGTCGCGCCGGTCGCCGCGCCAAATGGTGTCCTCTCCGGGCTGGCGCGCTTTTCCGAGGCGCTGTTCTGGGGCGTCTGGTGGCCCGGCGTCATCCTCGCCACGCTGCTCTTCGGACAGTTCTGGTGCGGCCTGCTGTGCCCGGACGGCACGCTGACCGAGTTCGCCAGCCGGCGCGGGCGCGGCGGCAAGATCCCGCCGTGGCTGCGCCGGGCCGGCTGGCCGCTGCTCGGCTTCGCCTGGCTCACCGTCTGCGAGCAGCTGACCGCCGCCCATCATTCGCCGCGCGCGACCCTGCTGCTGCTCGGCGGCGCCAGCCTGCTGGCCCTGCTCACCGGCCTGCTGGTCGGACGCGGCAAACGCGTCTGGTGCCGCTATCTGTGCCCGCTTTCCGCCGTCTTCTCGCTGCTCTCGCGCTATGCCGTCCTGCACTTCCGCGTCGACCGCGCGGTATGGGACGCCGCGCCCCGGCAGCCGGGAAATAGCGTGGACTGCCCGCTTCTGCTCGACGTGAGGCGCCTGCGCAGCAATGAAAAATGCAGCATGTGCGGGCGCTGCAGCGGGCACCGGGGCGCCGTGCGCCTCGCCCTGCGCGCGCCGGGGAGCGAGATCGCCGCGCTCGCCGGAGGAGAGGGCGATCCCCGGCGCTGGGAAGCGCTGGCCATTGTCTTCGGCCTCGTCGGTCTGTGCTACGGCGCGCTGCACTGGCGCGGCAGCGTCTGGCATGCGGCCCTGCTAGCGCTGCCGGCACCCGGCGGCGTATCGGCCGCGTGGGCGGTGGGCGCCGCATTGCTTGCGATACTGCTCCCGGCCGCAGTCATCGGCGGCTCGCTGTCGCTGGCGCTGCTGGCTGTCGGCGGTACGCAGGAACGCGCCGTGCGTCTCGCCTACGGACTGATTCCGCTGGCCGGCGTCGGGCTTCTGCTCGGCTCGCTCGAGTATTCGCTCGCCATTCTCGAACGGGAAGGCGTGCGGGTCGCGCAGCTGCTGCCTGCGCTGCGCGCACTCATTCTGGCTCCGGCGCTGTTCTGGAGCGCACGCCTGGGCTGGCTCCAGCTGCGCGCCGATGTGCCGGGAAGGCTCCTCCCGGGTGCTGCGCTGGCCATCCATTCGGCGACGCTGATCCTGCTCGCCGCCTGCTACCAGTTCGCGCCGTCGGCGCTTTGAACGCTTCGGTTTCATGACTTTCGCTTATCTGAATGCTCCGTCGCCGACCCGCCGTCGAAGAAATATGCATCTGCATTTTTCTTCGTTGTCGCGGGCGGGGGCCTCGCTTAGATTGCTTGCAGCCAGGGGCTTCTCCTCAATGCGCTCTCATTTTTTCAACCTTCCTTTTCAGGAGTACCGGATGTCCATCGCAGCCATCAACGCCCGCAACCAGTTCCGCGGCAGGATCAAGGAAATTATTCACGGCCCGGTGGTTTCGGAGGTCGACGTCGAAACGCCGGCCGGCATCATTACCGCCGTCATCACCACGCGTTCGATCAAGGACCTGGAACTGGGCCTCGGCAGCGAGGTGTTGGCGCTGGTCAAGGCCACCGAGGTGTCGATCGCCAAACTGTAGATGCAAGCCACGGGGCCGTGAATTTTCGGCTGTGCGCCGCAAAGGGGGGCATCAACAGGCCTCGCTTCGCCGCTATCGCTTCTTCCCGGTCCGGATCGTCGTCGACGCGATGTGTCTGCGCCGACGGTTCTCTGCCCGCTCGACGCTCGGCGCGCCGCCCTTTATCATCCGCGCCTGTCCCGCCGAAGATTCCCCCATGCCTTACCTTCTCGTCGTCACCCTGATCTGGGCTTTTTCCTTCAGCCTGATCGGCGAATACCTGGCCGGCCGGGTCGATAGCGATTTCGCCGTGCTCTTCCGCGTCGCCGTCGCGGCGCTGGTGTTCGTTCCCTTCACCCTGTGGCGCGGCCTGCCGAAACGCTTGCTCGGCGGACTCTGGCTGGCCGGGGCGCTGCAGTTCGGCGTCACCTATCTGTGCCTGTACCGGAGTTTTACGGTGCTGACCGTGCCGGAGGTGCTGCTGTTCACCGTGCTCACGCCGATCTACGTGACCCTGCTCGACGATGCGCTGGCGCGCCGCTTCAATCCGTGGGCGCTGGTCGCCGCGCTGGTGGCGGTCGGCGGCGGGGTGATCATCCGCTTCGAGCGACTGGAGGGCGATTACCTGCTCGGCTTCCTGCTGCTGCAGCTGGCCAACGCAACCTTCGCCGCCGGGCAGGTGCTGTGCCGCCGGCTGCTCGCGCGCTATCCGACGCCGCAGCCGCTGTACCGCTATTTCGGCCACTTCTTCCTCGGCGCGCTGCTGCTCGCGGTTCCGTCCTTCCTGCTCTTCGGCAACGCCGGCCGTTTGCCGCAGACCGCCGTGCAGTGGGGCGTGCTGGTCTGGATGGGGCTGTTCGCCACGGCGCTCGGCATGTTCTGGTGGGTCAAGGGCAGCGTGCGCGTGGACGCCGGGACGCTGGCGGTGATGAACGAACTGCACGTGCCGGCCGGGCTGCTGGTCAATCTGCTGATCTGGAACCGCGACGCCGATCTGCCGCGCATCGCGCTCGGCGGGGCGGTGATCCTCGCCTCGCTGTGGCTCAACCGCCTCGGGCGCGCGCCGCGCGGCCCCGGCGGACCGTCCTTCGCGCTCAGTCGGCGCGCGCGCTGAGTTCGGGCGCCGGCCGCGCGGACGGGGCGCCGACCGAGGTGGCCTGCGTCACGTTGCTGCCCGGCGGCACGCTGTGCGTCAGCCAGACGTTGCCGCCGATGCTCGATCCGCGGCCGATGACGATGCGCCCGAGCACGGTGGCGCCGGCGTAGATCACGACGTCGTCCTCGACGATAGGATGGCGCGCGCCGCCCTTCGCGAGATGGCCTTCGGCGTCGGTCGGGAAGCGTTTGGCGCCCAGCGTCACGGCCTGATAGAGGCGCACGCGCCGGCCGATCACGGCGGTTTCGCCGATCACCACGCCGGTGCCGTGGTCGATGAAGAAGCTGCCGCCGATTTCGGCGCCCGGATGGATGTCGATGCCGCTCGTCGAATGCGCGATGTCGGCGATCAGGCGGGCGAGGAAGGGCGCGCCGAGCCGATACAGCGCGTGCGCCAGCCGGTGGTTGATGATCGCGACCATGCCCGGATAGCAGAGCAGGATCTCGGCGTAGCTGGTCGCCGCCGGGTCGCCCTGGTAGGCCGCGTGCAGGTCGCTCACCAGCAGGGCGCGGATGTCCGGCAGCTGCGCGGCGAAGGCGCGGGTGATCGCGATGGCCTTCTCGTGCAGCGCGGCGTCGTTCCCGGCGTCGGCGCTGGAAGCGAAGAAGAGGCCGCGCCGCACCTGTTCGGCGAGATCGGTGAGCGCGCTGTTCAGGGTGTTGCCGACGAAATAGTCGACGCTCTCATCGGTCAGGTCGCGGTGTCCGTAGTGGGTCGGAAACAGCGCGCTGGCCAGCCCCTCGACGATCTGCGCGAGCATTTCGCGCGACGGCAGTTCGCGGATGCGTCCGCGGTGCCGGACGCTGTGCGTGGTTTCGCGCGAAGTGCGCAGCGCGCCGACGAGCGCGGCGAGGTCCCAGTGCGGGTGGAGGCTTTCACTGTTGCGGAGCGGTCGAAGGTGCATGGTTTCGCGGTCGGCTGTCGGGTGAAGGGGAGGGCCCATGAAATCTATCAGCCGCGCGCCGCCCGGCGAACGACGGGATTCCTCTATCCATATCCGCGCGCCGAATAAGCGCAATAAGCGCGGGCCTCCGCCGGAGCGTGCCGTTCCCTGCCGCCGCGCTTATGCCTTGCGGCGGATAAGCTACTGAAAACAAGATCGTTCCGGCGCGCCGGCTTTCCCCTTATCGTGTCCTTCAAGGCGCCGTCCGTGCGCCGCCGCATAATCTTTCCGAAGGCCCCGACCATGCCGCTCACCGATTTCGTCCGCTATCTCAACGCGCAGCATCCGCTGCCGGCTTCCGGCCTGCGCTCGACGACGCCTTTCGTCTCCGAGGACGGGCGCGTCTGCGTGCATTTCGCCAACCTGCGTCTCGAATCGGCCTACGCGCCCATCGTCGACACGGCCAGCGGGGAACTGCGCGGGCACGCCGCCGAATTGCACGCCGTCGGCCTGCGCACCCGCCAGCCGCTCGGCGCCGACGCCGTCTTCGTGCTGCCCAGCGACGACGAGGAATTCGTCTATCTCGACCGCCTGGTGCGAACGCTGCACGCGCTCAACTACCTCACCTATCTGAACCGCCACTCGCGCGGCAAGCTGCTGCTCAAGGTGCATCCGCGCCACGTGGCGAGCGTGGCGGCCGACCACGGCCTCGCCTTCGAGGAGATCCTGCGCGCTTGCGGCCTGCTGCCGGAGCAGATCACGCTGGAACTGGAGATCGGCGAGATCGCCGACACAGGAGAAGCGAACGGCAACACGGTGGGCGGCGACGAAGCCGCCGCCCACCTCGTGCGCGCCATCGCCAACTACAAGTCGCGCGGCTACGGCATCGCCGTCGGCCGCTTCGGGCGGCGCGCCGGGTCGCTGGAGCGCGATTTCGGCCTGCTGCGGGAAATCCGCCCGGACATCGTCAAGCTCGATCCACTGCTGCTCGCGGCGGAGCAACCGCTGCCGGCGCTGGTCGAGCGCCTGCACGCGCTCGGCGCGCCGGTGATGGTCGAAGGGCTGGATACCGCGCACCTGCGCAAAGACGCGCGCGCCAGCGGCATCGATCTCTTGCAGGTGCATCCGCCGCTGCGCCGCCTGCTGCACGCCGACGTCGGCGGCCCGGCACAGTCGGCGGCGGCCTGAGCGCCGCCGGCCTCGGTCGGCGGGGACGACCTGGAAAGCGCCGAGCGCAACGCGCCGGGCCGCTTTCCGGGTCTTTCGCCGGGTTTTTCGTTTAGCGCGCCGCCTTGGCGAGCGCCTGGTCGATGTCCCACAGGATGTCGTCCAGCGTCTCCAGACCGACCGAGAGGCGGATCAGGTCGGGCGGCACGCCGGCGGCGATCTGCTGCGCTTCGTCCATCTGGCGGTGCGTCGTCGACGCGGGGTGGATGACCAGCGTCTTGGCGTCGCCGACGTTGGCGAGGTGCGAGAGGAACTGCACGCCCTCAATGAACTTCCGCCCGGCCGCGGCGCCGCCCTTGATGCCGAACGAAAGCACGGCACCGGCGCCGCGCGGCAGGTATTTCTGCGCCAGCGCGTGGTACTTGCTCGACGCCAGGCCGGGGTAGTTCACCCATTCGACGCTCGGGTGCGCTTCGAGGAATTTCGCCACCGCCAGCGCGTTCGCGCAGTGCCGCTCCATGCGCAGCGACAGCGTCTCGACGCCCTGCAGCAGCAGGAAGGCGTTGAACGGCGAGAGCGCCGGCCCGAAGGTGCGCAGTCCTTCCATGCGGCATTTGGCGGTGAAGCCGAAGTCGCCGAAGGTTTCAAAGAAGCGCACGCCGTGATAGCCCGGCGACGGTTCGGTCATGCCCGGGAAGTGGCCGTTGCCCCAATTAAATTTCCCCGATTCGACGATGACGCCGCCGAGCGTCGTGCCGTGCCCGCCGAGGAACTTGGTCGCCGAGTGCACGACGACGGCTGCGCCGTGCTCGAAGGGGCGGCACAGCCAGGGCGAGGCGAAGGTGTTGTCGATGAACAGCGGCAGGCCGGCAGCGTCGGCGATGCGCGCGACGCGCTCGATGTCGAGCACGTTGAGCGAGGGATTGCCGAGCGTTTCGGCGTACAGCGCCTTGGTTTTCGGCGTGATCGCGCGGGCGAAGTTTTCCGGGTCGTCGGAGTCGACGAAGACGGTGTCGATGCCGAGCTTGCGGAAGTTCACGTCGAGCTGCGTGTGCGTGCCGCCGTACAGCGTGCGCGCCGCGACGATCTGGTCGCCGGCCTCGACGATGTTGAGCAGGGCGACCATCTGCGCCGCCATGCCGCTCGCCGTGGCGACCGCCGCGCGGCCGCCTTCGAGCGCGGCGATGCGTTCCTCGAGCACGGCGACGGTCGGGTTGGAGAGGCGCGAATAGACGTTGCCGAAGGTCTGCAGGTTGAACAGGCTGGCGGCGTGCTCGGGGCTGTCGAAGACGTAGGAACTTGTCTGGTAGATCGGCACCGCGCGGCTGCCGGTGGCGGCGTCGGGGATCTGGCCGGCGTGCAGGCTCAGGGTGTCGAATCCGAATTGGTGGTCGGCCATGGCGTTTCCTTTCAAACCTTTCAGATGGGCCGGCGGGCGGAGACGATGCCGGTGTTTACGCCCATCCAGTTGAGGCCGCCGAACAGGCGGGCGTATTCGATCTTGACGCAGCGGTCGGCGACCACCGTCAGGCCGGCGGCTTCGGCGACGCGCTGCGCCTCCTCGTTGATCACGCCGATCTGCAGCCACAGCGCCTTGGCGCCGATGGCGACGGCATCGCGCGCGATCGGCACGCAGTCCTGCGGCTTGCGGAAGACGTCGACGAGGTCGACCGGAAAGGGAATCGATTTGAGGTCGGGGTAGCTCGTCTCGCCGAGGATTTCCGGATATTTCGGATTGACCGGGACGATGCGGTAGCCGCGCTGCTGCATGTACTTGGCGGCGAAGTAGCTCGGCCGGTGCCATTCGGCCGAGAGGCCGACGACGGCGATGGTGCGGCTGTCGCGCAGCACGCGGCGCAGGGTGTCGATGTCGTTCATTGGGTGTCTCCCGACGGAGGAAGCGCGGCGATGCGCGTTTCCGATCTTGCGTGATTTCTCGGCGTTCGGCGAGGGCGCGGCCCGGGGCCGGAGCGAAGGGTGGGGCGAAGCCTATCGGTGCGGGCCGGGCGGACGGCTCATCGTGGGCGGCTCATTCCGGATTCCCCGGCCGGAGCGGGCGCCGGCGCAGGTACCGAAGGGCGCGGCGCGGTCGGGGACGGCGCCCGCTGCCCCGCGTCCGGCACGCCCGGGGCGGCGATTGCTCCGCTCGCCGCCAGCGCGTCGAGCAGGCATGCCGCCAGGCCGGCGGCGAATGCACCGACGCGGGCTACGAAAAAACGCAGCGGAGGCGGCGGCCGGCGCCCGGAAACGCCGGGCAAAGACGGCGACCGCGTCATGTCTGCCGCCGCAGCATGCCGGTTTCGTCTACGCGGCGCAGGGCGGCCAGTTCCTCCGTGCTCGGCGCCGGGAGCACATGCGCGTCGGGCGCGACCTTGAGCGCCCAGCCGGTGCTGGCCAGGACTTCGTCGATACTGGCGAACGGGAACCAGCCGGCGAGTTCGAATTCCTTCGTTTCCGGATGCGGGCGCAGGATGCCCAGCGTCGTGACGATGGCCGACGGGCCGCCGCCGACGAAGCCGTAGCGTTCGCGCGCGTCGCCGCCGTCGAGATAGCCGGGGGAGGAGATGTAATCGACCTGCTCGACGAAGCGCTTCTTCTCGTGGCTGACCATGATCACGACGCGTTTCGCGCCGCTGGCGATATCGTTGGCGCCGCCGGCGCCGGTCAGGCGGGTCTTCGGCGGCGTGTATTCGTTGCCGATGGCGCGGCCCCAGATGCCGGTGGTGTTCACGTTGCCGAACTTGTCGACCTGCGCGGCGCCGATCAGGCCGACGTCGCAGCGTCCGGAGGCGACCAGGCAGCCGAGCGCGTCGAGCGCGCTGGTGAAGCTCACCGCGTTGGCCGAGATGCGGTTGCACTCGATGCCCCAGGGCAGGCCGCCGATCGGCGTCGAGCCGTAGACGCCGCCTTCGGTCATGGCGCGCACGTTCGGCGCGTGGCAGGCCTGCGCGAAGTAGCCGGCGAGCATCGAGAGGCCGACGCCGAAGATCGCCAGTTCGCCGTCGCGGATTTCGCGGCCGGCGGCGACGGCCATCATTTCCTGCCGCGTGCAGGGCAGGGGCGGCGTTTCCGCGCGGCGGGCGATGATTTCTGCGCTGGCGCTCATGCGGCCTTCCTTTCCTGTGCGCCGTGTTTTGCGTTGGCGGCGAGCAGCGCCTCGACCTCGGCGCGCGGCTTGATCCACTGGCGATAGGGGTCGAGCAGGAAGCGCGTCGGGCCGTTGTCCAGCCGTTCGATGAGTTCCGGGCCGATCAGCGCCAGGTAGTCGTCAAGGTCGGTATAGTCGTGCACGAACTGTTCGAGATAGCGCGCCGTGCCTTCCTCGCTCGCCAGCCATTCGTTCATCAGGCGCATGTGCGCCTCGTCGGCGTCGTGCACGCCGGGCGAGGCCTGCGGCCAGGCCGAATACGGCCACCACACGACGGCCTCGACGACGATGCCGGGGATGCGCACGAGGTTGGGGTACTGGCGCATGCAGGCGGTATCGACGATGTGGTCGGCGATCAGCACGACCTTCTTCGCCGCCCGCGACAGCTCGAAGCGGCTCCATTCGGTGCCGATCATGATCGCGTTGCCTTCGACGTCGGCCAGCGTCACGTGGATCGCCGCGAGGTCCGGCGCGAGCGGCGAGAAAGCGCCGAGCGTGCGCCCGGAAAACGGATCGGTGATCTGCGGAATCTTGCCGGCCGCGCCTTGCGGCGCGAAGCCGCTGCGTCGGGCGATGTCGGAACCGATGTTGACGGTGGCCGGGACGAAGGGCCAGTTGAGCGCGCCGCCGAGCAGGCGCAGCGCCATGGCGAGATTGGAATAGTCCTCGAGCGCCAGCGTGCCGCGTTCGACGGCGCGGCGCAGGCCGTTCGCGAAGCCGAAGCCTTCGAGGCCGGTAAAGCCGCATTCGGCCTTGTCGACGGCGCCGGCGGCGGCCAGCAGGTTGAGCTGCTGCGTGTTGCAATGAAAGACGCCGTGCAGGTTCTTGCGGCCCTGGCGCAGCAGTTCGCGGCCGAAGGCGACGGCGTCGGCTCCGACCGGCAGGCCGGCGCCGCTGGCGTACTGGATGCCGTCGGCGGCGTAGCGGCGCGCGGCTTCGGGCAGGGAAAGGAGTTTGTTGAGGCGCATGGGTGTGGGCGTTCAGTGGTGGGCGGCCTGGCCGGGTTGGTCAAGCAGGTTCGTCGGGTCGGCGCGAGTCGTTCGAATCGTTTGCCGCGTATGAAGCGCCTCGCGTTGCGGGCCGGAGGCGGCGCGGCCCTCCGCCGCCAGCGTCCGCAGGTCGGCGGCGAGCAGGTCGAGCGGCTGCCCGTAGGGCGAGACGCCGCGCAGGCGGCCGCGGCGGTCGAAGAGGAAAACGCCGGCCGTGTGGTCCAGCGTGTAGCCCTGGCTCGGCGAAGGCTGCCGTTCGGCGACCAGCGCGAAGCGCCGGATGAAGTCTTCCGTCTGCCGGGCGTTGCCGCGCAGGGCGAGGAAGACCGGGCCGGCGGCGGGGCGGAAGGCGGCGACGTAGGGTGCGAGCACCTGCGGCGTGTCGCGTTCCGGGTCGAGCGTGGCGAACAGTACCTGCACCGTGCCGGCGGCGTCGCCCAGCGCGTCGACCGCGGCCTGCAGCTCGGCCAGCGTCGTCGGGCAGACGTCGGGGCACTGCGTGTAGCCGACGGCGAGCGCGACGTTCCTGCCGCGAAAATCGGCCAGCCGGCGCAGGCGGCCGTGCTGGTCGGCGAGCGCGAAATCGGGCGCCTGGCGCGCGAGCGGGCTGGACGCGGCGTGCAGGGCGCCGCCGCTGCGCTGGCGATACTCGGCGAAAGGTTGGGCGTCGTAGGCCGCCTCGGCGACGAAGCGCCCGAGGCTGACGAAATCGGCCGGGGCGGGCAGGGCGCCGACGTGGCGGTAGCGCAGCCCGCCGTCGCGCTCGAAGAAGGCGAAGGCCGGCGTGCCGGCGATGCGCAGGCGTTCGGCGAGCGCTTGCGGCGTGCGGCGGCGGCCGTCGGTGTCGACGAGTTCGGCGCCGGATGCGAGGTCCACGCGCAGCGTGCGGTAGCGGCGACCGAAGTCGCGCTCGGCGCGCGCGTCGGAAAAGACGTGCCGCTTCATGTCGCGGCAGCCGCTGCAGTCGGGCAGTTCGAAGTAGACGGCGAGGCCGCGCTTCTCGCGTGCGGCGCTTTTCAGTTCGGCGGCAAGATCGACGGCGTCGGCCGAAAAAAGGGCGGCGGCCGCCGGACCCGCTGCCCCCAACAGCAGGGCCGCGACGACCGCCGCGCCAAAGCGCGCGCTGCCGGACGGCAGGCGACGGAGGAGTCGAAAGAATCGAAGGAGTCGGACGCCGCGCGTCGATGCGGGCGCGGCGCCGGGGCGGCGGGAACTGAGTAACACGGCGTTCCCGCTCAGCGCAGCCAGAACAGCGCCCGCCGGCGCAGGGCGTCGAGGCCGCTCATGGCGAGCCAGGTGACGACGCCGGTGTACAGGATGCCGGCGACCATGCGCGGGTAGTCCGCGAAGTCGGCGTAGTACTGCACGAAGCGCCCGAGGCCGGCGTTGGCGCCGAACAGTTCGGCGACGGTGAGCAGGATGAAGGAGAAGGCGAGGCCGACGGCCATGCCCGAGAAGATGTGCGGCAGGCTGGCCGGGAAGATCACCTTGACCAGCGTTTCGAGGCGCGAGAAGCCGAGCACGCGGGCGTTGTCGCGGTGCCGTCCCTCGACGGCCTGGGCGCCCGCCGCGGCGTTCTGGAAGATCGGCCAGAAGGCGCCGATGAAGACGACGAAGGCGGCCGACAGGTGGAAGGTCGGCAGCACGGCGATGGCGTAGGGGATGTAGACGGTCGGCGGCACCGGACCGACGACCTTGGCAAAGGGGAAGAAGGCGCGCCCGAGGCTCGGAACGACGCCGGCCAGAAGACCGAGCGCGACGCCTGCGGCGACCGCCAGCCCGTAGCCCGGGAGCAGGATGAGGACCGACGAGACGGTGCCGGCCCACAGCTCGGGCAGCGATTCGGCGAGGGCGGCGGCGACGCTGGCCGGCGCCGGCAGCAGCGGGTTGGTCGTCTGGTCGATGAACTGCGAGGCGATCTGCCAGGCGAGCAGCAGGGCGCCCCAGAGGGCGAGCGCTTCCCACGCCGGCAGGCGGCTGGGGCGGCGCCGGCGAGGTTTGCGGGCCGCGCCGGGGGCGGCGCTCCCGGCGAGGGGGACGGTTTTGGTCATGGTGGACACGGGGGACTCCTTCACGTTTGCGTCAGGCGGCGGCGAGGCCGGTCAGCACGTCGGCGTCGAGCCGTTCGGCGATGTCCTCGCGCAGCAGGTGGAACGCTTCCGAGGCGAACAGCTCGGCGCGCCGGCGCGGCCGGGCGAAGGGCACGGCGACCTCGGCCAGCAGGCGGCCGGGCGAGGCGCCGAGGACGGCGACGCGGTCGCCGAGGTAGAGCGCCTCGTCGACGTCGTGCGTCACGAAGACGATGGTGCGGCGCGGGCTGGTGCTCTGCCAGACTTCGAGCAGCAGGTCCTGCAGCTTGCCGCGGTTGATCGGGTCGAGCGCGCCGAAGGGCTCGTCCATCAGCAGCACCGGCGCTTCGAGCGCCAGCGCGCGGGCGATGGCGGCGCGCTGCTGCATGCCGCCGGAGAGCTGGAAGGGATACTTGCCCGCGGCGTCGGCGAGGCCGACGCGCCCGAGGTAGGCGCGCGCCTTTTCCCGTCGCGCCCCGCGCGCGAGGCCCGGGTGCGCCTTGGCGACGGCCAGCGCGACGTTGTCCTGCACGCTCAGCCACGGGAACAGCGAGTAGTTCTGGAAGACGACGGCGCGGTCGATGCCGGGGCCGGCGATGTTCACGCCCTTCCAGGCGAGCCGTCCGTCGCCCGGCGTTTCGAGGCCGGCGATCAGGCGCAGCAGGGTCGATTTGCCCGAGCCGCTCGGTCCGAGCAGGGTGAGGAAGCGCCCCTCGGGCACTTCCAGCGTGACGCGGCGCAGGATGATCTCCCCTTCGCCGTAGGCGAAGGAAACGTTGTCGATTGCCAGTCCGGCGCTGGCGTTGCGTGCCTGGGCGCTCATAGCGTGTCGCGTTCCTTGAACTGCTTCAGGCGGGCTTGCCAGAACGGGTCCTTGGGGTTTTCGCGGGCCAGCGATTCGAGCGCGTTCCTGTACAGCGAGAGTTCGAAGATCGGTTCGAGCGGGCGCTTGCCCTCGACGAACTCGGAGCCGATCATCGACAGCCAGAATTTCTGCACGCCCTTCACGTTGGGGTCGCTGCTCTGGTCGAGGTTGGGCGAGTAGTAGCCCTGTTCGAGGATGGCGCGGTCGAGCTTGATGTACTTGGCGATCGCGTCGATCGTTTCCTTGCGGTGCTCGCCGGCGTACTTCTCGGCCTGCAGCACGGCGCGCAGGAAGCGTTCGAGCACGGCAGCGTCCTTCAGCTTGGCGCCGCTGACGATGACGCGGCAGCAAGGATGGCTGGGCGAGAGTTCGCCGGAGCGGACGACGATCTTCAGGCCCTGCTGCTCGGCGCGGATGTCGTGCGGCCCCCAGACCAGACCGGCGTCGACCTGGCCGGATTTCACCGCCTCGATCACGGCCGGCGGATTCTTCAGTTCGAAGATCTTGAGGTCGTTCTTCCAGCTGATCTTCGCGTCCTTCAGCGCGCCGCGCAGCACGGCGTCGCCCGAGGCGAGGCGCACGGTGGCGACCTTCCTGCCCTTGAGGTCCTCGATGCCGCGGATCGTTCCGGCCAGTTCGGGCTTGACGACGAGCGCCGCGTCCTGGCCCATGATGCCGCCGATGATCTTGATGTCCGAGCCCTTCGAGTAGAAGAGCAGGGGCGCCGTGGTGCCGAAGGTGCCGACGTCGAGCTTGCCGGCGATCACCGCGTTGATGCCGTCGGCCGAGTTCTGGAATTCGACCAGTTCGACGTCGAGGCCTTCCTTCTTGAACAGGCCCTGTTCCTGCGCGACGAAATACTTGGCGTGGCCGGTCACCGGCAGATAGCCGACCTTGAGCGATTCGGCCGAGGCGTGGCCGGCGGTGCCGGCCAGCAGGATGCCGGCGGCGATCAGTTTGACGATGGGGGCGGGCAGCTTCATGCGCTTCTCCAGTGTTTTAAACGATTCGGAAATCGGGATCGAGGGACGAGGCGAGGCGGTCGCCGTCGCTTGTTGCGTCGCAATATAGCGAGGCGGCCGACGGGCGCGAACGAAGATGTTTTTCTTTCGATATATCGAATTGCAGAGGTGCGCCTGGGCGCCGGCGCGGTCGCCGCTTATGCCGGATCGGCATATGAAAATCAGGAGAAATTCGTTCGGATCGCCGGCGCCCGCCGCTACGATGGCCTCGCCTGAAGGGACGCACTGGCGCGCTCCCCGGTCCTTGCGAAGGAGAGAGTCATGAGTGCAGTCCTTGCCGAAACCGGCGCAATCAATGACGGCGCGGATGTCGTCGAGTTGGCCGAGCAGCGCGTGTTCGACCGCGTCGCCCAGATCGTCCGCCTCGCCGAAACCCGCGCCCGCGAGCGCGGCATCGCCTACCGCGGCCTGCTCGCGCCGGAGGAAGCATGGACGCTGGTGCAGGAACATCCGTCGGCGAAGCTGATCGACGTGCGTTCGAGCGAGGAGCTGACGCTGATCGGCCGCGTGCCGGGGGCGCTCGAGATCGAGTGGCGGCAGTATCCCGAGTGGGAGCTGAATCCTGATTTCCTGGCCGAGGTGAAGGCGCGCGTCGCGCCCGACGACTTCCTGCTGCTGCTCTGCCGCTCCGGCGTCCGCTCGCGCGAAGCGGCGGAACTGCTGGCGCGCGAAGGTTTCCGCAACGCCTTCAACGTCCTCGAAGGCTTCGAGGGCGACAAGAACGCCGCCAGCCAGCGCATCGTCGCCGGCTGGAAGGCGCGCGGCCTGCCCTGGTCGCACTGAGCGGCGGGCGCGGCAAAGGCGGACGGGCATGCCCATCGACGATCTGCTCAGCTACTTCGACCGGTGGAACGGGCTCCCCGCCGCGCCCGGCCACAATCTCGAATTCGACGATTGCGGCGTTTCCGGCAGCTATCGCGGCCTGCGCCTGTACAGCGTCTTCCAGGCGCTGTTCGCCGCCGACACGCTGCGGCCCGTGGCGCACGAGGCGCTGCTGCGCGCGCGCGACGAAGCGAACCGCGCGGTGCCGCCGGCCGAGGCCTTCAAGCGCGCCGTCACGCCGGAGGACGCGGTCTATTTCGACCGCCTGTGCCGCATGGTGCACGCGCTCAACTTCTTCAACCAGAGCGGCGCCGAGGGCGAGCTTTTCCTCAACGTCAGCGGCCGCCATCTGCTCAGCGTCGGCGGGGGCGGCCACGGGCGGACCTTCGAGACGCTGCTGCAGCATTGCGGGCTGCGGCCGACGCAGATCGTGCTGGAAATCCTCGAATCGCGCGTCGACGATCTGCAGCATCTGCAGGAAGCGATAGCCGCCTACCGCCGCCGCGGATTCCGCGTCGCGATCGACGATTTCGGCTGCCAGCACTCGAACTTCGACCGCCTCTGGCAGCTGACGCCGGACATCGTCAAGCTCGACCGCTCGCTGATCGTGCAGGCCGTCGCCAACCCGCGCGCGCGGCGCATCCTGCCCAAGCTCATCGAGATCATCCACGACCTCGGCGCGCAGGCCGTCGTCGAAGGCATCGAGACGCTGGAGCAGCACGCGCTGGCCTGCGACGCCGGCGCCGATCTACTGCAGGGCTACTACTACGCGAAGCCGTCGGCCGAGGTGGTGTCGCGGCCGGCCGCGCTGGCGCCGTCGTTCGTCCGCGCGGCGCCGGTCGCCGCCTGAGGGGCGCGGCGGCGCGTCCGCCGCGCAAGAAACCCGGGATCGCCGCCGCAACCGGCTCACTCGGGAGGCTTGCAGCGCGGCCCCTGGCCCGCCGCGCGCAGATAGGCGATCAGGTCGCGACGTTCGCGCTCGTCCTTGACCCCGTCGTAGCCCATCGACGTTCCCGGCAACGCCTGCAGCGGCGCCTTGAGAAAGCGGTCGAGGCTGGCCTCGGTCCACACGATCCTCGATCTGCGCATCGCCGGCGAGTAGGGGAAGCCCGGCACGCTGCCGGCGCGCCGGCCGAGCAGGCCGCAGTGGCGCGGCCCGGTGCGGTCCGCGTCGAGCGCGTGGCAGGCGGCGCAGCGCTCGTAGACGCGGGCGCCGCGCTCGACGGCGGCATCGGCGCCGCTCGCGGCAGCCGTCCCCGCGCCCTGGCTGGCGAACGCGAGGCCGGCTGCGAGGAGGGCGGCGAGTAGCCCGGCGCGCCGACGGAAGGCGGGCATGGCGGGCCGTCCGCAAATCAGGAAACGAAGGCCTCGGGCACCGGCACGTCGCCCACGGCGTTGCGCAGGATCGCCCAGTGCATGGCTTCGTCGCCGAGGATGCTGCCGGCCGCCTTCGCCAGATCGCGGTTGCCGAACACCGGGATGGCGCCGAGATAGGCGCTGACCGCGCCTTTTTCGAGGCCGGCGGCGAAGCGCAGCACGTCGACCTGGGTCTTCAGCGTGTCGACCGGGAAGGCGTACTTGTCCCTGGCCGAGACCGGCTTGCCGCCCAGCTTCGCGATGGTGCCGGAAAGCAGTTCGGCGTGCTGCTTGTGGTGGCCCTGGAAGGTCAGCGCCAGATCGAGCGCGGGCTTTTGCAGGAGGCCGCTCTCGGCGCCGACCTGATAGGCGGCGATGGCTTCGAGTTCGGCGCCGAGCGCGGTGTTGAGGATGCGCAGGTCAGATTCGGCGCCGTGGCCGGCCTTGGCGGCGAGGGCGTCGCGGCCGCTCAGGAGGGCGACGGCGGCACCCGAAAGGAGCAGGCCCGAGTGCGCGATGAAGGCGCGGCGGGGGATGGCGTGGACGATGCTGCCGATGTCGACGGCTGGTTTCATGGTTTTTCTCCGGTGGAGCGAGTGCCGGGCAGGTCCCGGAAATCGGGCGCGGCGCGCCGGGATCGCCGGCGCAGACGCCCGAGGACGCCGGCGACGATGCGGTCGCAACGATCTCCGGCAAAGGAAAACGCGTCGTTCAGGGCGAAGTCGATGTCCTTCGCCAGCCCTTCGCGCAGGACGTGGCGGGCGCGGAAGAAGCGGGTGCGCACGGTGGCCTCGGGCAGGCCGAGAACCGCCGCCGTTTCCTCGACGTCGAGCTCCTCGATGCCGCGCAGGACGAAGACTTCGCGGTACAGCTCGGGCAGGCGGTTGATGTGCGCTTCGAGCAGGCGCCGCAGTTCCGCCGTCGATGCCGCGCTCTCGGGCGTCGGCGCGTGGTTGGGCGTCATTTCGCGCACCTCCTCGTCGGACGTTTCCGGCGCCTCGGGTAGGTCGGTCATGTCGACCCGCAGCGCCCGTTCGCGGACCTGCCGCTGCCTGCGGCGCAGCGCCAGATTGACGACGATGCGGATGAGCCAGGTCGACAGTCTGGCGTCGCCGCGAAAGCCGGGCATGGCGCGGTAGGCGAGCAGGTAGGCCTCCTGCACGACGTCCTCGGCGTCCGCTTCGTCGCGCAGGATGCTGCGCGCGGTGCGGTAGAGCGTCTGGTTGTGGCGGCGCATCAGGATCTTCAGCGCCTCTTCGTCGCCGGCGGCGATGTCGCGCGCCAGATCGGCGTCGGACGGAGACGACCGGGTCGCCGGATTGCTCTTCGCTGTCGTCGCACCTGCCATCGCACACCTCCGGGACGCTTGTTCTTGTCCATTGGATGCAGCGTGCGCCCGGCGCGTTTCACGAAATTTCCGTTTTCAGCGTTGCCGGCATGGCGAAGGCCCGCTCGACGCGCACGCCGCAGCGCGCCGTTCGGGCCTTGGCGGCGGAGACCGTCGCGCTGACGCGGCCGCCGCAGCGTCAGCGCGCGCTTCCGTCTGCCTTCCGTCTGCCGAACGAACAGCATCCCTCCCGGGCTTTCACCGCACTCCCGGGGCGCCTTCCTGTCGGCGTTCCGGGGCCGGCGGGGTTTCGCCGGCGCGGTCTATTCGTCGATGCGGATGCTGTTGGCGCTCACCGTCAGGTACGGCGAGTTCATCGCGCCGCGCCCGCCCTCGGGGTTCCGGGCGGCCAGCTGCGTGGGCGGTGCGGAGGGCCCTTGCGCGGTCGCCGCGGGATTCGCCAACGCAATCTGGGCCCCGCCCGGCGCGGCGGACGGCGACCCTCCCGCCGGGGCCACCGGCGCGATGGTCAGGGTGCCGGACCTGAAGGAAATGGCGTAGTTGCCGCTGGTCAGCCCGTTGATCGCGATCACGTAGCTTCCCGTCTCGCGGGCGTCCTGGCTGCTGCCGGCGTAGGTCAGGGTGCCGCCGAGCACGCCCGCCGTCTCGCCGTTGACGAAGCCGCTGTAGCTCACGCCGTTGCCGCCCGTCCACGCGATGCCGTCGTAGGTCTTGGTGGCGTTGTTGGCGGCGACGGTCAGCGGTGCCTGGGTGATGGTGAGGGTGCCGTTCTGGTAGGTGATAGCGTAGTTGCCGGCGCTGCCGCTGGCAAAGGCGGCGTTGTCCGGCGTGAGGGCGAAGGACTGGCCGGCGGCAGAGGTCGCGGTCGCCGAAGACGACAGGCTGGCGTTGCCGAGCGTATCGCCGTTGGCGAGGCTGCCGCCGGTGAGGACGAGGCTGCCGCTGGCGGGATTGGCGCTGCCGTAGGCGCGGGTCTGGTTGCTCGCCTGGACGGTGATCGGACGCTGGGCGATGGTGAGGGTGCCGTTCTGGTAGGTGATGGCGTAGTTGCCGGCGCTGCCGCTGGCGAAGGCGGCGTTGCCCGGCGTGAGGGCGAAGGACTGGCCGGCAGCGGCGGTCGCGGTCGCCGAAGACGACAGGCTGGCGTTGCCGAGCGTGTCGCCGCCGACGAGCGAGCCGGCGGCGAGGATAAGGCCGCCGCTGCTCGGGTTGGCGTCGCCGAAGACGCGGGTCAGATCGCCGGTCTTGACCGTGATGGCCCGGGGCGCGATGGTCAGGGCGCCGTTCTGGAAAGTGATGGCGTAGTTGCCGCTGCTCAGACCGGATGGAGCGATCGCGTAGCTACCAGCGTTGACCGCCCCCTGGGCGCTGTCGGCGAAGCTCAGGGCGCCGCCGAGGGCGGCGGCGGTCTCGCCGTTGACGAAGCCGCTGTAGGTGGCGCCGGGCGCCCCGTTCCAGGCGATGCCGTCGTAGGTCTTGCCGCTGCTGTTGGCGGCGACGGTGAGGGGCGCCTTGGCGATGGTCAGTGCACCGTCCTGGAAGGTGATGGCGTAGTTGCCGCTGGTCAGTCCGGACGGAGCGATCGTGTAGCTGCCGGCGTTGGTGGCGCCCTGGGCGTTGCCGCCGAAAGCGAGGGTGCCGCCGAGGGCGGCGGCGGTCTCGCCGTTGACGAAGCCGCTGTAGGTGACGCCGGGAATGCCGTTCCAGGCGATGCCGTCGTAGGTCTTGCCGCTGCTACTGGCGGCGACGGTGAGGGGCGCCTTGGCGATGGTCAGTGCGCCGTCCTGGAAGGTGATGGCGTAGTTGCCGCTGGTCAGTCCGGACGGAGCGATCGTGTAGCTGCCGGCGTTGGTGGCGCCCTGGGCGTTGCCGCCGAAGGCGAGGGCGCCGCCGAGGGCGGCGGCAGTCTCGCCGTTGACGAAGCCGCTGTAGGTGACGCCGGGAATGCCGTTCCAGGCGATGCCGTCGTAGGTCTTGCCGCTGCTGTTGGCGGCGACGGTCAGCGGTGCCTGGGCGATGGTGAGGGTGCCGTTCTGGTAGGTGATGGCGTAGTTGCCGGCGCTGCCGCTGGCAAAGGCGGCGTTGTCCGGCGCGAGGGCGAAGGACTGGCCGGCGGCGGAGGTCGCGGTCGCCGAAGAAGACAGGTTGGCGTTGCCGAGCGTATCGCCGTTGGCGAGGCTGCCGCCGGTGAGGACGAGGCTGCCGCTGGCGGGATTGGCGCTGCCGTAGGTGCGGGTCTGGTTGCTCGCCTGGACGGTGATCGGACGCTGGGCGATGGTGAGGGTGCCGTTCTGGTAGGTGATGGCGTAGTTGCCGGCGCTGCCGCTGGCGAAGGCGGCGTTGTCCGGCGTGAGGGCGAAGGACTGGCCGGCGGCGGAGGTCGCGGTCGCCGAAGACGACAGGCTGGCGTTGCCGAGCGTGTCGCCGCCGACGAGCGAGCCGGCGGCGAGGGCGAGGGACCCGGACGTCGGGTTGGCGTTGCCGAAGACGCGGGTCTGATCGCCGGTCTTGACCGTGATGGCCCGGGGCGCGATGGTCAGGGTGCCATTCTGGAAAGTGATGGCGTAGTTGCCGCTGCTCAGACCGGATGGAGCGATCGTGTAGCTGCCGGCGTTGACCGCCCCCTGGGCGCTGTCGGCGAAGCTCAGGGCGCCGCCGAGGGCGGCGGCGGTCTCGCCGTTGACGAAGCCGCTGTAGGTGGCGCCGGGCGCCCCGTTCCAGGCGATGCCGTCGTAGG